>QFCE01002056.1_pt1 | contig 895949 bp, 923 predicted proteins | sample 5346091 | NCBI WGS metagenome assembly QFCE01 (sample SAMN09062252, study PRJNA434731) | Human gut metagenome, whole genome shotgun sequencing project. | isolation source: stool timepoint A chromium assembly | host: Homo sapiens | collected 2015
TCATGTCGGCATACAGCTACGCCCAGGGGCTGGGGGTACGGGAGGGCTTTGTTCCCGTGCTCATCAAGGCGGATGATGAAACGCTGTTGGAGTGTCTGGTGATGAACGCCGATCCGGAGCACAATGCGGACTTCTACGAATTTGACCTCAAAACAGTAGAGGAGTATCGAAAGAAGATGCTCTCCGCTCCCATCAAGGACGGAAAGGCGGTTCTGGAGGAATTGACCGGCCAGCGCAAGGAAGAAGCCGAGGACGATGACATGGACTGGGAGGCGGAAGTCCTGGGCGAGATGGAGGGCGGCTATGACAATGACCGCTTCTCCTGCTATTGTGATTCGGATAGCCACATGACCTATCCGCTTATTCTGGCCAAAATTCCGGTCAAGAACCCCTGGGAGATATTCGCCTACCTGCCCTTTGGAAATTGGAATGAGTGCCCCGACACGCCGGACCTGATGGCAGTGGCGAAATACTGGTTCGAGCAGCATGGTGCCATCCCTGCCGCCATGAGCCACGATGAATTGGAGTTTGAACTTCCGACTCCGATCTCCAAGGAAAGAGCTATGGAAGTGGCTGTGGAGCAATATGGCTTCTGCCCAGATCTGGATCAGAATGAGGATGGAAGCATTGGCTCCTTGGCAGATGTCCTGTGGCAGTCCACTGTCTGGTATTTCTGGTGGGATTGATGGGAGGTGCGACCAATGACAGAATATCAGAAAACCTATATCGAACTAAAAAAACAGTTTGTTGCGACCAATGAAGGTCCGGACAGTGTCCGCGCTCTATATACCTTCAAGGAAGAACTTGAGCAGAGTGAGGATCAGCAGGCCAAGGAAGTGCTGGTGGATGTGTATGACCTGCTGGACTTCAAGAAGGACGCCTACGAACTGCTCTGCCAAATCGGAAATCGTTCCGATAAAAAGACCCTCAAGCGGCTGGGCACGCTGAAGGACTATGCGGAAAACTGGGGCAATCATTATGCTCTCCCCAAGCCCAAAACGCCGGAGGAAAAGCAGAAAGAGAAGGAACGGCACGCCCAGCTGGGCCTGCCCGCCTTCCGGTATCACCCAAACCCTCTGGAAACTGGGGCTTTTGAGGAATCCGCAGACGGCGTTGTCTGCGACTGCTGTGGCAAGACGACCCATATTTTCTATACCAGCGCTTTTACGCCGTGGAGGATATTGCATATCTGTGCCCGGCGTGCATCGCCAGCGGCGAGGCGGCCCGGAAATATGACGGCAGCTTTCAAGATGATTTCTCTGTGGACGATGGCGTAGACGATCCGGAGAAGCTGGACGAGCTGATCCACCGCACCCCCGGCTACTCCGGCTGGCAGCAGGAATACTGGCGCGCCCACTGCGGCGACTACTGCGCCTACCTGGGCCATGTGGGTGCCAGGGAACTGCGGGCCCTGGGTGTGCTGGAGGAGGTACTGGACGATCCGATGTGGGACGATGAGCAAAAAGAAATGATCCGGGAATCTGTCAATGGCGGGCATCTGCAATGCTATCTGTTCCAGTGCCTCCACTGCGGAAAACACCTGGTCTGGATGGATTTTGATTGAAAAGGAGGCATTACTATGGGACTTGACATCTACGCCGGGACGCTGACCCGGTACTATTCTCACAACTGGAAAACTGTTGTGCAGCAGTGGGCGGAGGAAAACGGATACTCTTTCAACCGCATCACCCCGGATGGAGAACCCGCCGACAACGAGGAGGAGCTGTCCCGGCCGAGGTCCAGGCGGCGGTGGAGGACTGGCGGGATCAGATCTTAGCCGCCATTTCCCAGCCGAACCAGCCGCCTACACTCCATGGCCGGAGGACAACGAGCGGCCCTATTACACCGATAAGCCGGATTGGGATGCCTTTGGCGCTATGCTGCTGGTGGCCGCCTGTCGTACATACGAGGAACCGGTGCCTTCCACCGTGGAGAAGGACTGGATCTTCGGGGAGCATCCTCTGGTCGCCCGCCTTGCATCAGATGAGGAGCGGGTGTGGTCCCTGTTTCGTGGGGCTACCTGGTGGCTCCCTCTTTCTGACAGCTTTCTGTTCCAAGGGTCCTTGCCTACCGATGACACCGCCGCTATCGCCACCTTGGGCGGACTGCGGAAGGAGCTGGAAAAGCTGAACCAGCTGGCATGGCAGGCCGATGAGGACACCATCCTTGGCTGGGCAGACACGGAGGGATACCCGGTAGACGGAACCGTAGACTCAGATGGACAGTATAGCAAGGCAGACATCCCGGAACACACCCAGTATGACACCCAATCTCTTGCCAAGTTCGCCTTCTCCATGTTCTGGCGGGCCATGCGGTTTGCCGAGGAACAGCAGGTGCCTATCCTGCTTGATTATTAAGGAGGAAACCAAATGAGCAATAAAGCTTTCCAGCAAAATCTGGACGACAAAAAAGGCCCCCAGCCCGGAGGTCCCTATCTCATTCAGATGCTGTTCAAAGAGCCGGTAGAAATGCCGGATAAAGAAAAAATGACTGCTGTAATGGAGAAGCACATCGGATCAACAGAGTGCTTCTGTTATGATAAGAAAATGGCCGGCTTTGCCGCCCTGGATCATGTCGCGGAATTTCAGGACGGCAAGTGCCCGGTACAGCTGATGGTGATGAAATGCGACAAGTTCAAGGGCAAAGGCTTTGATGCCTTTCTGATGAGCCAGATGTGGGACTGCCAGGAGGACCGTGACCGGATCTTCCGGGAGTGCAAATATCAGGTGGTGGCCACCGATATGCTGACTGCGGCGCTTTCAGCGCTGGAGCGTGCCAACCTGGATGCCGACTTTCTGGAGGCTCTGGCAGAGCTGTACCCCACCTGTGAGGCGTTCTATTTCCAGAACTGCGGCAAGCTGTTTCTGGCAGAGGATGTGCGCTCCCATCAGATTGAGGGGCCGGATCGGTTCATCCGCTTTGGCGTCAATGTCCGTTTCTTCAACATCGAGGGCACGGAGGATATGCTCATCGACACGGTGGGCATGAGCACCCTGTTTTTGCCGGATCTCCAGTACCACTTCCACGGCATGGACCCCAACTGGGTGGTAAACCACGCCTATAATGCAGCGTCCTATATTCTGGAGCATGATAACCCCATTGAGGATGGGGAAACCATAGACGGCGTGGCGGATGGCCAGATGTGCCGGGAGATCCAGTGGAAGTGCCAATATGAAGATGCCTTGATCCAGCCGCCCAGAGGGGTGCTGGACATCAACATGGGAAACTATGCTTCGGGAGGACGCTGAATGAATGGCGTTGTGCTCCTGGTAGGCGGACTTCTGCTTGTGGCGGTGATCAAGCTGATTATAGATCGAAATTGGATCGGCCTGCTTCTCTGTGCTGTCGCCCTGCTTCTGGTCTTTGGGGCTGGACACCATACAAAATAGGCCATTTTAAGAATCGAGGAGGTGAAGTATGCAGAATTCAACAAATATGCGGATACTGGAATTACTCCGGTTTCTCTATGAGCGGACCGATGAAAACCATCCCGCCACAGTATCTGACATCATTGCCCATCTGAATGGAAAAGGAATTCAGGCAGTGCGGCAGACTGTTTACGCAGATACCAATGCGCTGATCGATGCGGGGATTGATATTGTGGTGGTTAAGAGTACCCAAAACCAATATTTTATGGGAAACCGCCTGTTTGAGTATCCAGAACTGAAAATGCTGACAGACGCAGTAGCATCCTCGAAGATCATTTCTGCCAAGAAGTCTGAGGAGCTGGTGCAGAAATTATGCCGTCTGACCAGTCTACATCAGGCAAAGCAGCTTCAAAAATTTGCTGCTTTATCCAGCCGTGTCAAACCGCATAATGAAAAGGTTTACTACATCATTGACAATATCCAAACAGCGATTGGAAACCATCAGCAAATTCGGTTCCAATACTATGAATATACTCAAGAAAAAAAGAAAATCTTAAAGCATGATGGATATTATTATGTCGTAAATCCTTATGCGCTTGAATGGAAAAATGACCATTACTATTTGATTGGATTTTCTCTGAAGCATCAGAAAATTGCTCACTTCCGTGTAGATCGGCTAACAAGTGTAGAAAATCTGGAAACTTACTTTATGCCGATAGAGGGATTTGATGTAGCCTCCTATACAAATAAAATGGTTGATATGTTTACATCGGAGTCATCGAAGGAAGTAACCCTTCTATGTGAAAACGAATTGATGAGAGTAATCATAGATCATTATGGAGAAGATGCTGCTGTTGATAGGTATGATGATACACACTTCACAGCCAAAATTGAAGTGAACCCCAGTGGAACTTTTTATGGCTGGATATTCAAATTCAAAGGGAAAATAAAAATTCTCTCTCCCAAAGAGTGCATTACGGAAATGCAGCAAATCGCTCAGGAATTTATATAGCGCAAAAGAGGTGTTATTGATTTTTAACACCTCTTTTCAAATGAAATTTTTATCCTTGAAGTGAACAGATGTTCGATATACAATATAAGCAAGATGTTCGCAGTTCGTCGAACAAATGAGAGGTGAATGCTGTGGGCAATATAACTTTTGGATCATTTATAGCCGAGAAACGCAAGGCGCACAAATTCAATTTACGCGATACAGCCAAGCATTTGAATATTGCTTACGGTTATCTGTGTGATATTGAGCAAAGCCGCCGTCCTGCACCCAATGGAGATTTTGTGGAACGCATCTCTGCCTTTCTGAATTTGGATAAATCAGAACATGAGTTGCTTTTGGATCTGGCTGCAAAATCACGCAATACAGTATCTGCTGATTTGCCAGACTATATCATGGAAAAAGATATTGTTCGGGCAGCCTTGCGTGTGGCAAAAGAAGTAGATGCTACCGATGAAGAATGGCAGACATTTATGAAAATGCTAAAGGAGCGTAAACGATAGGGGGGAGAGCTTTGTCAATTCCACAAATCCGTACAGAAGCAATCGAGGCAGTAGGGCGAAAAATCCTGATGGAATATGATCCCTCTCTGCTATCCGGGCAACCATGTCCTGTGCCAATCGAAACCATTATCGAGACAAAGTTTGATCTAATCCTGGAGTTTCATACACTAAGAAAAAACCCCAAGATATTAGGGGAAACAATTTTCGATGACGGTGCTGTTGTCTTATATGACCAGATACAGAGACAGTATCGAATGATTGCAGTAAGAGCCGGTACAATCTTAATTGATGAACGGCTTTGTGATCCGTCAAAATTAGGGCGGCTCCGTTTTACCTGTGCCCATGAGCTGGCTCATTGGGTACTACATAAGAAGTTGTACTCTGGTACTGGAGATGTTGCTGCTTATAACGGAAATGTTTCTTCCGACGAAAGTCATGGCATAATTGAGCGTCAGGCGGATACTCTGGCTTCTGCTCTGCTGATGCCTTTACCGCAGATCAAAAAATGTTTTTACCGGCTTAAAATAGGCCGGACAGATGAACAGCTCATTGCTGAAATGGCAAATATTTTTGAGGTTTCCAAGCAAGCAATGCAGATTCGTCTAAAATCCAGAAACCTGATATAACCAAATGGGGGAATAGAGAGAGGCACTGCCCTCTCTCACGCTCCTCTGCTATGCTATTTTGTACCTAATATGTTCGCAATATTGCGAACAAGGAGGGATGTTCTATGAGAAAAGAAAGCACAACAATCCAAAAATGTAACAGCAGGCTAACAGCTTTGGGGCTTAACAGCGACGCTGCGTTTCATAGAAGTAAGCTGATTCTAAAGATTTACCGTGATGTAGTCTGGGTTCTGAGTGAACGGGCAGAAGAATTACAAGAAACTGCTTGGATTATGGGAGAACAAGATATAGAGTCTGGCCTCTGCTATCTTGAAAATTTTGCACCAGATATTGAACTGCAAGCCTTTGAAGAAAAAGTTTGCTGCCTTGTTCAAAATCAAATGCTAGTCAATATTATTGACCGTGCACTCCTTCGTCTGAAACGGTATCCGGATCGAGGAGAACTTTACTATGAAATTTTGACTAAGCAATTTATCTATCGGTTCAACAGTACAGAGAAAGAATTGCTGGAAGAACTAAATATAGAGCGCAGTGTCTTTTATGACCGAAAACGAGAAGCCATCTATTTATTTTCTGTTTGCTTGTTTGGATATTCTATTCCAGAAGTCCTGGAGGAGCTGCCCCGACTAAATCCCGACTAAATCCCGACAAATCCCCGACCTAATCCCTACTCCCTTCCGACTTCCGACCTGCTATACTTGTTATAGTGGCAGGAATGCGCTAAATTGAATACTTTTCTACATAAGGCCCGGCATTAACCGGGCTTTTTTCATTCCTGCTGCAATATGGCGGCAGGAACATGGCTGGAGGTGAAAACACTTCCGGCCTTTTTCTTTGCCCGGTATTAGGAGGCCGGTATGCGCTGGGAGGCGTACATAGCAAAATATCCATGACACCGTTCAAATTCGCTGACTACCAAGAATTTGAACGGAGGAAAGGATATGACGAGAGTATTCATTTGGAAAAATAACAGCCCACAGGAATGGGAGGAAATCAGTTTTTCAGCGTTCAGTAAGGCACGCCGCAATGGTTGCTTTACTGGGCGCTTTTTTGTTGAAACAGTCAAAATGTTCCGTGATGAAGATGACCGCATTATCATGGAATGTTCTCGCAAAGATTTTGAAAAATACCAACAGGAGGACCGCCACAGCCGCTATCTCCAGGAACATGAGAAAAGTCGCTCTATATTCCCGGCTTCTCATGTGGGAGATCGTGACGGCACAGAGGAAGGTTATCAGGATACAGATTTGTTTGTGGATGAATCTGTTGATACTGCGGAACAAGCTATTCAGAATTTACTTCTTGAGGATTTACACCAAGCTCTATTGAAACTGAGTCCAGCAGAACGAGATTTTATATTGTCCTATTATGAAATGAAAATACCAAATGCAACTTGTTTAGCCCAACGATATGGTATTACTCGGCAAGCCGCAGATAAGCGATTGAAAAAAATTGAAGAAAAAATAAAAAAGTTGGTTGCGATTTTCTAAAAAAGTGGCAGTAGCAAGTGAGAGGGAAATCCTTTCACTTGCACCTTGACAACCTCATATACGAATCATTAAGTTTGATCCTCTTTGGGCGTAATAGCCGCTACATCAGCGGTATATTTTCTGAGAGCTGCCACTCGCATAACAGGCCAACCCATTTTTGCTGTATAGATGAGTTTTCGGTTTATCAGAAATATATCAGGCTGGAATACATCGGATGGCATCCGGTCATGGCATAACAAGGAGGAAAGCTCTCTTACAGCCATAGTCCGAGCGTGATAATAACCGTCGCAGGCCATGGGTAAGACCAAACGAAGTGGAGGTGAAACTCCTGAGAAGCAGGCCAGCCACCTGCGGCTTAATGATTACCCAAATCCCTGGGGTGTCGTGGACAAGTAAGGGATAAAACAGGCGCTAAATTGAAGGAGACTCTGTAATTTGCAGAGCCTCCTTCTTACATAATCAAATCTCAAAACATAGGAGGATGAACATGAAAGAAGATTGGATTTATAAGCGTGGGGATTTATATTATGCCAATTTGAACCCTTATTTTGGATCAGAGCAAGGCGGCACCCGTCCTGTCCTGGTTCTTCAAAACAATGTGGGGAATTTTTTCTGCCCCACTTTGATCGTAGCTCCACTCACCAGTAAATGGATTAAGAAAAAGGAGCTGCCCACACACTATGCACTGGAGAGCGTTCCAGAGCTTGGACTGAAATCTGTTGTTCTGCTGGAGCAAATTAAAACGATTGATAAAAGGCGTGTTTTATCGTACATTGGGCGCGTATCTCGCGAAGAAATGAGAGCGATTGATGATGCTCTGCAAGTTAGTTTAGATATTCATATTCCGGAGGAAATGGAGGCTCCGTAAGGCCACTTACCGGATAAAGGAGGCGTTTTTATGTTTGAAGCAAGAATTGCGGAATTGAACCGCTTTAATGAACAAAATCCTGTCAGCTATGACAAAAGAACCTATACGGTCGATGAGATTCAGGACATTCTGGGTATCAGTCGTCCCACAGCATATAATCTGGTAAAACAGGGTGTATTCCACAGCGTCAGAGTCGGCGGTCATATCCGCATTTCCAAAAAGAGCTTTGATGACTGGCTGGATCACGCAGATGAATGATTTGTCAAGGATGCCGATCTCCAAATCGACATCCTTAACTTTTTTTCTGCTTTCTCTTACAATGAGGCCATAGCAAGAAAAACTTTATAGAGGAGGCAAAAGCCATGCAAAAACAAAGAGTAAAGACCAGTATGTCTGTACCAGAGATGGGCAAAATGCTTGGGCTTGGTAAAGTAGAATCCTACTGGTTGGTTAAAAAGAACTATTTCAAAACAATTCAAGTGGCCGGACGAATGAGAGTTATGCTGGATAGCTTTGAAGATTGGTATGCCGGCCAGTTCCACTATAAAAAAGTGGATGGTACACCGCCCGGAGAGAAATGGAGGCATACTACGATGTCAGTTCCGGAAATGGCGGATCTTTTGGGGCTGAAATCTGGCACAGCTTATGACCTTGTTAAAAGGGGCTATTTTGAGACGACCTTGATTGATCGAAGAATTCGTATCATTACCAGCAGTTTTGAAGCCTGGTATCAAAAGCAAACTCATTATGTGAAAATCTCAGAAAGGAGCAATGAAAATGGCATCTATCGTGAAGCGTAAAAGCAAATATTCTGTGGTGTATGATTACACAGATGAAAACGGAAAACGCAGACAGCGTTGGGAAACCTTCAGCACAAATGCAGAAGCAAAAAAACGAAAAAAGCAAATTGAGTATGAGCAGGACTCTGGAACCTTCTTTATTCCTACGGCAAAGACCCTGAACGATCTGCTCGATGAATATATGTCCATCTATGGTGTAAATACCTGGGCAATGTCAACATATGAAAGCCGCCGTGGTCTGGCGAGAAACTACATAACTCCTATTATCGGAGATATGTTACTATCCGACATCACTCCAAGGATGATGGATAAGTATTACCGTGATCTGCTCTCTGTGAAAACGGTAAGCGTCAACAACCGCAAACCCACAAGCGAATATCTGACCCCGCATACAGTAAGAGAAATTCACAAGCTACTTCGCAGTGCCTTTAATCAGGCGGTGCGTTGGGAACTAATCAGCCGTAACCCTGTCCTGAATGCGACACTTCCCAAAGAAGAACATAAAGAACGGGATATATGGACTGCCGAAACGCTGAGCAAGGCTATGGAAGTCTGTGATGATCCTATCCTCTCCCTTGCCTTAAATCTGGCGTTCTCCTGCTCTTTACGCATTGGTGAAATGCTGGGCCTTACCTGGGACTGCATTGATATTGCACCACAGAGCATAGAAAATGGTTCAGCTTATATATTCGTCAACAAAGAGCTGCAACGGGTTACACGAGGTGCATTGGACGATTTGAGCGACAAAGGTGTTATTAAGAAGTTTCCACCTTGCATAGCCAGTACCCATACTGCTCTGGTCCTGAAAGAGCCTAAAACCAAAACCAGTATTCGCCGCGTGTACCTGCCGAAAACAGTTGCCTATATGCTGGTAGAGAGAAAAAAAGAAATTGATGAGCTGATGGATCTGTTTGGAGATGAATACATCGACAATAACCTGGTCTTTTGCTCCAGCAATGGCCGTCCGATGGAAAGCCAGGTGATTAACCGTGCTTTCAATAAACTTATCAAAGAAAACGGACTGCCTCATGTTGTATTCCATTCTCTCCGTCACTCCAGTATCACCTACAAGCTGAAACTCAATGGTGGCGATATGAAATCCGTCCAGGGCGACTCTGGTCATGCTCAGGTAAAAATGGTTGCAGATGTCTACTCTCACATCATCGACGAGGATCGCTGCATAAACGCTCAGCGATTGGAGGAAGCATTTTACTCATCCAAGACTCCTGACCCTGTTGAAGATACAGAGCCTAAAACTGCGGATACTGCCGTCACTGAAAGTGATGAAAGTGATGCAGCGAAGATACTGGAACTGCTTAAAAATCCCGAAACTGCCGCACTGCTCAAGCAGCTGGCAAAAGCTTTATAAAGTCCCTCCCTCAGAAGAACGCCTCTCACTTTGTGAGAGGTTTTCTTCGTTTGAACCACTTTGCACAGTGACCAAACACTTTTTTTGTTAGCAAGGTTCTGAAAGCATTTTTGAGCGATGTTAGCAAATTCGCGATTTTGTTTGCAACTTCCTCTAATTTCTGCTAACAAATGTTTGCAAGTTCCTTTGGTAAAAATCGAACCTCTGACTTACCGCCTTTCTTAGCAAAAGGCCAAATCTCGTTAGCAAATGTTAGCAAACCAAGGTTTTTTGCAAAAAAGCCACAAAAGCCGCAGAAATAAGAAAAGCCGAAAACCCTGATAAATCAAAGGTTTTCGGCGTGTTTGCTGGCGTCCCTGGCGGGATTCGAACCCACGGCCTTTCGCTTAGGAGGCGAACGCTCTATCCTGCTGAGCTACAGAGACTTATATTAAATTGAGACTGGCAACGATCACTTTTCCCCGTAAGGCAGCTGGTAGAGCACAACCTTAGGAGGCGGACCCTCTATCCTGCTGAGGTACGGAGACATAAATATGTTGTGATTGCCTTTATTATAACAGATGGGTCGCGTTCCGGCAAGCCCCTGCGCGGCACAACACCGCGGTTAAAAAGGGAAGGCAATACGCACAGTATTTTTATATCATACTGTATGACGGGACGATTGTCAATCCAAGAACACATGAAAATACAGACAAAATAAGCAAAACAACTTTGTTAAAATAAAAACATTGCATGCCTGGGAGGAAAGTGCTATGATAAAATTAAGTAAAATGGGGTAGTAGGTAGAGTTTTGTTTTCATACCCTGTTTTGCCGGTAAAGGAGGGCATATTCGTGAAACAAATGCACATCACCGAAACCGTGCTGCGCGATGCACAGCAGTCGTTGATCGCAACCCGTATGCCGTTTGACGATTTTGAAGCCGTACTGGACGATATGGACAAGGCCGGCTATCATTCGATCGAATGCTGGGGCGGTGCGACATTCGACAGCTGCCTGCGTTACCTGCACGAGGATCCTTGGGAGCGGCTGCGCAAAATCAAATCCCACATGAAAAACACCAAGCTGCAGATGCTGCTGCGCGGCCAGAATCTGCTGGGCTACCACCATTATTCGGACGATACCGTCCGCCGCTTTGTGCGCAGGAGTGTGGAGAACGGAATGGATATCATCCGCATTTTCGACGCGCTCAACGATATGCGCAACATCGAAACCGCCGTGGATGAATGCCTCAAGGCGGGCGGCCATGCGCAGGGCTGTATCTGCTACACGCTCAGCCCCATTCACAATCTGGAGATGTTCGTCTCCCTGGGCAAGCAGATCGAAGCGCTTGGCTGCAATTCGCTCTGCATCAAGGATATGGCGGGCATCATGTCGCCGCAGGAATGCTACGACCTTGTCACGGCGCTGCGCGAAAACATCAAGCTGCCGGTTTATGTGCATACCCATGCGACCACCGGCCTGGGCTATATGACCTACCTCAAGGCGGCGGAAGCGGGCGCGGCCGGCATCGACTGCGCGACCTCGTGCTTCTCCGGCGGCACCAGCCAGCCCGCGACCGAGTCGCTGGTCTATGCGCTGGCGCAGATGGGCTTTGACTGCGGCGTGGACAGCAAGCAGTTGAAAAAGGTAAACGACTTCTTCCTGCCGGTCAAGGACAAGTTCTCGGCTAACGGGCTGTTCGACCCCTATGTGCTGTCCACCAAGACCGATGCGCTCAACTACCAGATCCCGGGCGGCATGCTGTCCAACCTGGTGGCGCAGCTCAAGGCGCAGAACGCGATTGACAAACTGGAGGCCGTGCTGGAGGAAACCCCCCGCGTGCGTGAGGACATGGGTTACCCGCCGCTTGTCACCCCGCTTTCGCAGATGGTTGGCGTGCAGGCAACGGTCAACGTCCTGCTCGGCGAGCGGTATAAATCCATCGGCAAGGAGATCAAAAGCTATATCAAGGGCGAATATGGCAAGGCGCCGGGCAAAATTGCTCCGGAGCTGGCGAAAAAGGTGCTGGGCGACGAGCAGCCGATGACCGGCCGCTTCGCGGATACGCTCAAGCCGGAATTTGAAGAGGCGAAGGCCTACCTGGGTAGCCGCGCGCGGAGCGAGGAGGACGTGCTTTCCTACATCGCGTTCCCGCAACAGGCGGAGCAGTATTTTGACCGCCGCGATCAGACCTTTACCGCAAGTTATTCGTTCAAGGAGGTCGGTTGACTATGATACAAGGACCGCTTAGTCCGGTCGAGGCAGTGATGGTTGCGCTGTCCGGCTTTGTGATCGTATTTTTGATGCTGGCATTATTGTGGGGCGTCATCATTGTGGTGTCCCGTATCGTCGGCGGCGTGGAAAAGAAAGCCGCGCCGGTCGCGGCGGCGTCCCAGCCCGCAGCGGCTCCGGTTGCTGCGCCCGCTGCCGCGCCCGCGCCGGCCGCCGCAGCGCCGCAGGTCGTGCTGGAGGGCGTTGACGAAACACAGGCGGCATGCGTAATGGCGATCGTAAGCCATGAAACGGGCATTCCGCTCGACCAGCTCGTGTTCAAGTCTATCAAGGCTGTATAAGGGGGAAAGAAAACAATGAAATATCTGGTTACACTCAATGGGAAACAGTATGAGGTTGAGGTGGACAAGGGCTCCGCAAGCGCGGTCTGCGTCGGGAGCGCGCCGGCGGCTCCGGCGGCCGCACCCGCACCGGCCGCAGCGCCGGCTCCGGCTGCCGCGCCCGCACCGGCGGCTCCGGCTGGCGGTGAGATCGTCGCGGCGCCCATGCCGGGTACGATTCTGGATGTCCGCTGCGCGGCGGGACAGGCGGTAAAGGCGGGCGACGTCCTGTTCATCTTGGAAGCGATGAAGATGGAAAATGAGATCTGTGCGCCGCATGATGGTACCGTCGGTTCGGTCAGCGTGCAGAAGGGCGCGACCGTTGAAACCGGTACGGCGCTTTGCACGATGTAACGGGAGGCGCGTAACATGCAATTTTCATTTATAGGCGCGCTAGAGGAGATCCTGGCCGGCTCGGGCTTCGCCGCATTGTTCAGCGACCCGCGCAGCCTGGTCATGATCCTGATCGCGTTTGTGCTGCTGTTTCTCGGCATCGGCAAAAAGTTTGAGCCGCTGCTGCTTGTACCGATCGCGTTCGGCATCCTGCTGGCGAACTTCCCCCTGACCGGCCTGCTCAACGCGCCGGCAAACGGCGCCAGCCCCGGCATGCTGTGGGTGTTCTATCAGGGGGTAGAGCATGCGATCTACCCCTCGCTGATTTTCCTTGGCATCGGCGCGATGACCGACTTCGGCCCCTTGATCGCGCGGCCGTCCTCGCTGTTGCTGGGCGCGGCGGCGCAGCTCGGCATTTTTGCCGCGTTCCTGATGGCGCTGGCGCTGGGCTTTGCCCCGAATGTAGCTGCTTCGATCGGCATTATCGGCGGCGCGGACGGCCCGACCGCTATCCTGGTCACCTCGCGTCTGGCTGCGGATTACCTGCCTGCAATCGCGATCGCCGCGTATTCCTATATGGCGCTTATCCCCCTGATACAGCCGCCGCTGATGCGCGCGCTGACGACCAAAAAGGAGCGCGAGATCAAGATGGAGCAGCTCCGTCCGGTGTCCAAGACCGAGAAGATCGTGTTCCCCATCGCGGTAGCGACCGTGGTTATCCTGCTCATTCCGGATACGGCGCCGCTGATCGGCATGCTGATGCTGGGCAACCTGTTCCGCGAATGCGGCGTGACCGATCGTTTGTCCGACACGGCACAAAACACGCTGTGCAATATCGTCACCATCTTCCTCGGCCTGTCTGTCGGGTGTAAGGCGGTCGCGGAGAAGTTCCTGACCATGGAGACGATCAAGATCATCGTCCTCGGCTTGATCGCGTTCATGTTCTCCACGATCGGCGGCCTGCTGTTCGGCAAGATCATGTGCAAGCTGTCGGGCGGCAAGGTCAACCCGCTGATCGGCTCGGCCGGCGTTTCCGCAGTCCCGATGGCCGCGCGCGTTTCGCAGGTCGAAGGCCAGAAGGCCAACCCGGCGAACTTCCTGCTCATGCACGCCATGGGTCCGAACGTTGCGGGCGTAATCGGCTCCGCTGTCGCGGCGGGCTTCCTGCTGAAAGTATTCGGCGCGTAAGCGGGCGCCGCAAAAACAGAGCGCAAGGGCGCCGGACGATTCCGGCGCCCTTTTCCGTGGGAATAGAGGCGCGGGAAGGCCTGAAAACTGACGCAGTCTTAACGCCTGTAAAACCCATTTGTATTGACAAAATACGCCATAATGCTATAATATAGGAAGAAATGAACGGGTGGTCTTTATTGTGCAGGTTTTGAAAGACGAGCTACGGCATAAGATTTTGCTGGAATCCCAGCATCTATTTCTGCAGAAAGGGTATGACCGGACCTCTCTGCAGATGATTGCGGATAAGGTCAATATCAGCAAGAGCAATCTGTACCATTACTTCAAAAACAAGGAAGAGTTGTTTTACGAGCTGACGGACGGCGCCGCGGAGGGGCTCAAGCGCCTGATTATGCGCTTTCGGGACAAGCGCTTTGACCCGCGCACCGGCGCGCGCGAATACCAGGTCCTGCTGACTGAAGAGGTCATTTCTTTGCTGCTGGCCGAGAAATACGGCCTGCTGCTCATTATGGAGCAGTCGCAGGGGACACGGTATGAGGGGCTGCGCAGTAGCCTGATCGATATGCTGGCGGCAAAGACTGCGCCGCTGCTGGCAGATGAGGACAACTGCTTGCTGCTGGCACAGATCATGGCCCGCAACCTGATTGACGGGACCGTGCAGATATTAAAGAACCGCGTCCGTCCGCGCGAGGTGCGGACCGGATTGAACCGGCTGGTGGAATACCATACACAAGGGATCAATGCGCTGCTCAAATGAAGCGGCGCATTTTTTTGCGGGAAGCGGCGGCTCGTTTTGCGGATAAGTCGGCCGGAGCAACTCCGGCAAAAAGCGCGTTCTACCTGCCTTTTGCGCTGCATAGATTTGTAGTAATCAAAGCGTCGACAGGCAGGGGGGACGATCGTGAAAGGCTTACCCGAAGAGCGGGCGGTCCGGCTCGCACAATATATGATCGAAGAAAAGGCGACGGTGCGCCAAACGGCGGCCAAATTTGGCATTTCTAAATCAACGGTACATAAGGATATTACGACAAGGCTGAAAAAGCTCAACGCCGTGCTGTATGACCGCGTGCAGGAGGTGCTGTACACCAATAAAAAGGAGCGGCACATCCGCGGCGGCATGGCGACGCGGGAGAAATACCGCACCCAGGCGGGGCGGGATACTGCGCGGCAGGGAAAAAAGAACGGCCACCCTTGCTGAAGAGGGTGGCCGACCTATGTACGCATCAGATCAATCAGATAGATTCCAAATCATGAATGCAGTTGCGGCAGACGTTTTTATCCTTGAAGTGGATTACGTCCTTTGAGCTGCCGCAGAAGACGCAGGCAGGCTCGTACTTTTTCAGGATGATTTGGCTGCCCTCCACATAGATTTCCAGGGCGTCTTTCACATCGATATCGAGCGTCCTGCGCAGCTCGATCGGTAGTACGATTCGGCCCAGTTCGTCAACCTTACGGACAATACCAGTGGATTTCATTTGATATACACTCCTTCATTCTTCATTCATTCCTTTGCCAGCATCAATCCATGTTGCGGCTCCCTGTATGGAGGAGACCGGCTTTTTTCTACAAGGGAGGGGAGAGGCGTAAATGCTTTCCGTGATCTGGGTCGCATTTCTGGCCCTGGCCCTGCTTTGCGGGGCGGTGACCGGCCGGTTGGACGCGGTCACTGCCGCAGTGGGAACAGGCGCGTCGGAAGCGGTCACGTTAGCCATCAGCATCGCCGGCCTGATGTGCTTTTGGAGCGGCGTGATGGAGGTGATCCGCGCTTCCGGATTGGCGGAAAAGCTGTCCCATGCGCTTACGCCCCTGCTCCGGCCGCTGTTTGGCAAGGCAGCGAACGACAGAGAGGCCATGGAACTGGTGAGCGCCAATGTGACGGCAAACCTGCTGGGACTGTCCAATGCGGCTACGCCGCTGGGGCTGCGCGCAGTCGACCGGCTGTACACGCTTGCCGGCCGGCGCGGTTCGCCGGATACCGTTTTGACATTGATCACCTTGAATACGGCGTCCATACAGATCATCCCGTCCACGGTGGCGGCGGTACGCGCGTCGTGCGGCGCTGCAGCGCCGTTTGACATCATGCCGGCGGTTTGGGGGGCGTCCGTGGCGTCTGTCGCGGTCGTCCTGCTGAGTGCGCGTATCCTCCGCCCGCTATTTCCCGATGAAAAATAAGGGGAAATACCTGTTCGGATTACAATTTGTATTATTGCATATGGAAAGCACAAAAAATGTCGAATTGCCTGTTATTTCCAAAAATATTTCCTAAAATTTGAAAATAAACGCGGGCTAGCGGGAAAGGGGAGGAAACATGCGGATGCTACAGAGTGCGTTTATCCCAATGCTGCTGGCGGCAGTGGGGCTATACGCACTGTATAAAGGGGTAGACGTGTTTCCCACTTTTCTGCGCGGTGCCAAAAGCGGCCTGAAAACGGCTGTTGAGCTGCTGCCGACCATGGTCGGCATGCTGACGGTCGTTTACATGCTGCGGGCGTCCGGAGCAATCGATTTAGCGGCGGCCGCACTTGCGCCGCTGTTGAATTTGCTTGGCATTCCAAAGGAATGCACCGCGCTGACCCTGCTGAAACCGATCAGCGGCGGCGGCGGTTTGGCGCTGGGCAGCGAGATCATGCAGCGCTGCGGGCCGGACAGCTATGCCGGTCGCGTGGCGGCGGTCATGCTGGGTTCGTCTGAAACCAGCTTCTACACGATCAGCGTTTACAGCGGTCATTTAGGGCTAAACCGGCTCCGCTATGCCGTGTTTGCCGCCCTTTGCGCGGATTTGACTGCCTTTGCCGTATCGGCGGCGATGGTGCGGCTCTATTTTCCATACATGTAACATTATATCGTGTTTACACGAAAAATACCATACGTTGAGAAAAAATTGTAGAATCATCCAAACAGCTTTCATAAAAACTGTGCAAAAATCAAGATATTTCATGGGTTTAATTTTCTCACAAAAAGAAGGGACTGTACAAGTACAGTCCCCTCTTTTTTCTGCTTGATTACTTTACGATTTCCTTGCCGTTCTCGTCGTACTCGAAGAAGCCCTTGCCGGTCTTGACGCCGAGCCAGCCGGCGCGGACCATCTTGCGCATCAGCGGATGCGGACGGTACTTCGGATCGCCGGTCTCGCGGTACAGCGTCTCCATGATCGCGAGGTTGACATCATGGCCAACCAAGTCGGCGGTGTGGAGCGGGCCGGACTTCATGCCGGCGCCGAGCTGCATGGCAACGTCGATATCAGCAGGGGAAGCGATGCCGTCAGCAACAATGCCCATGGCCTCGTTCATCATCGGGATCAGGATACGGTTTACGACAAAGCCAGGGCCTTCGTTGACCGATACCGGAGTCTTGCCCAAGGAAGCCATCAGGTCGAACGCGGCCTGGAACGTCTCGTCCGAGGTCTGGATCGCGCGGGTAACCTCGACCAGCTTCATGATCTGAGCCGGATTGAAGAAGTGGCAGCCGATCACCTTGTCAGCGCGGTTCGGCACGCTGGCGGCCATCTCGGTGATGGACAGCGCGGAGGTGTTGGAGCCGAAAATGGTATGCGCAGGGCAGATCTGGTCCAACTCCTGAAGAAGCTCTTTCTTCAGGTCCATGCGCTCCAGGATGACTTCCATGATGAAGTCGGCGTCAGCGGCAGCCTTGCGGTCCAGCGAGGTCTTGAGGGAAGCGAGCAGTTCGTTCTTCTTCTCTTCGGTCATTTTTTCCTTCTTGACGAGGAAGGACAGGTCGTTGGTGATGGTCTTAACGCCGCGGTCGATGAACTCCTGCTTTACGTCAAGCATCGTTACCTCATGGCCGTTGGTCAGGAAAACTTCCGTAATGCGCGCGCCCATGTTGCCGGCGCCGAATACACAAACTTTCATATTATATAACCCTCTCTCTCAATGATTGCAGATAAACAAACGCGCTTACTTGTTCTTGAACTCCTTGGCGGGCTTTTCCTTATTCTTATCAAGGAAATAAGCCATGCCATACTTCTGGTCCTCAGTCGCGAAGCACTCGCCGAAGATGTTGCCCTCCAGCTTGAGCGCGGAATTCAGGTCGGTCTGCATGCCGACGTTGATCGCTTCCTTGCAGAGCGCGACAGCGATCGGCGCCTGCGCCGCAATCTCCTCGGCCAGCTTCATGGCTTCGTCCATCAGCTGCTCCAGCGGGTAAACGTAGTTGACCAGGCCCATCTCCAGCGCCTGCTGTGCGGTGTAGTTGCCGCGGGCGGTATAAATAAGCTCCTTGGCCTTGCCGAGGCCTACGATGCGGGCCAGACGCTGCGTGCCGCCGCAGCCCGGCGTGATGCCCAAGCCAACCTCCGGCTGGCCGAACAGCGCGTTATCGGATGCAAGGCGGATATCGCAGGACATCGCCAACTCGCAGCCGCCACCCAGGCAGAAGCCGTTGATTGCGGCAATGACCGGACGCTTGAAGTTCTCGATCTTCCAGCAAACACGGTTGCCGTTGTTGCCGAACTTCTTGCCTTCCTCAACGGACAGGGTGGACATTTCGGAAATGTCCGCGCCGGCCACGAAAGAGTTGACGGTCTTGCCCTTCTTGTTTACCATGGAGGAACCGGTCAGCACGACGCAGTATACGTCGTCCATTGCCGCAACTTCGTCGAACGCTTCCTCGAGCTGGCCGTACATATCGGTGGACAGCGCGTTCATGGCTTTCATGTGCTCGATCTTGACGACCGCTACATGGCCTTTCTTTTCAACTACTACATCAGTCATTGGTAAGACTTCCCTTCAAATTGATGTCGGAATCTTATATACGAGGTGCGCCGCGCACCTGCGCAATCGAATGCTTTGGAGATAGGGGGCCTGCAAAAAGCCCCCTATCATGCCGGTTTGATTTACTTGCAGAGCTCGTCGCGCTCAACAATGATCGCTTCGCCCATGCCGCCGCCGATGCACATGGTGGCAAGGCCGAGGGTGGAGTCGCGCTTGATCATTTCGTAGATCAGCGTGGTGGTGATACGGCAGCCTGCCGCGCCGATCGGGTGGCCCAGTGCGATCGCGCCGCCGTTGACATTGACCTTGTCCATATCAAAGCCCAGCTCGCGGTTGACCGCAGCGGCCTGCGCGGCAAACGCCTCGTTGGACTCGACAAGGTCGAGGTCGGCAACGGTCAGGCCGGCGCGCCCCAGCGCCTGGCGGGTGGACTCGATCGGGCCGACGCCCATGATGGACGGGTCGCAGCCGACAGAGCCGAACGAACGGATCTTGACGAGCGGCTTGAGGCCGTGCGCCTTCACATAATCCTCGGACGCGATAATCATCGCGGCACCGGCGTCGTTGATGCCGGAAGCGTTGCCCGCGGTGACGGTACCGTCCTTCTTGAACGCCGGACGCAGCTTGGCCAGTCCTTCCAGCGTGGTCTGCGGGCGGCAGTGCTCGTCGGTATCGAAAATAACGGTTTCCTTCTTCTTCTTGACCTCTACCGGAACAATCTCGTCCTTGAAGCGGCCGGAGGAAATCGCCTTGGCGGCCTTCATCTGGGATTCGTAGCCGATCTGGTCCTGCATCTCGCGGGTGATGCCATATTGCTCGGCAACGTTTTCCGCGGTGATGCCCATGTGGTACTGGTTAAAAATATCAAATACGCCGTCATGAACCATCATATCGACCAGCTTGACGTCGTTCATGCGCGCGCCCCAGCGCACGTTGTGGGAAACGTACGGTGCGCCGGACATGGACTCAACGCCGCCGACCAGCATGAGCTGATCCTCGCCGGAACGGATGATCTGGGAACCGAGCGAAATTGCGCGCATGGAGGACGCGCAGACCTTGTTGAGGGTCATGGCGGGGGTGGTGATCGGCAGGCCCGCGCCAATCAGGACCTGACGGGCAACGTTCTGGCCGCAGCCGCCCTGCAGCACCTGGCCGAACATTACTTCATCGATCGCTTCCTTGTCCACACCGGCGCGCTCGATCGCCGCATTGGCGGCAACAACGCCGAGCTGGGCTGCGGGTACGTCGCGGAGGGTGCCGCCGTAAGTACCGATCGCGGTACGGGCTGCGGAACAGATATAAACGTTCATTTGGCTGTTTCTCCTTTTCTTCTCTTACGCCGGTGATGCCGGCGCAGCGGTTTGTGACATCTCTTAACGAGTTCGTTAATATTTTATCAAATGTGCAGAAAAATGCAAGGGGTTTTTGTAAGGAATATGGCCCAAATCTTAAAATACCCATAACTTGCACAACACACACAAGGAATAAATCGGGAATTAATCGTTTGCCAGACCCATCAGTTCGTCGCGGAAAATACGCGAGTCCATCAGCTTGATCGAACCGTCCGCCTGGCGGGCGATCTGGGGCGCGAATTCCATCTGATCGAGCACCTGGGTCTGCAGGTCGATGCCGGGCGCGATCTCGACCAGGGTAACGCCCTCCGGACGCAACTCGAACACGCAGCGCTCGGTAATGTACAGGACGGGCTGGTGTACCTCGTTGGCATAGTCGCCGGAGAACGTGATGTGCTCGACCGCATTGACGAACTTCTTCTTCGCGCCCTCCTGGGTGATGATCAGCTTGCCGTCGCGGCACTCGGTCTTGAGGCCCTTGGCGGTAAACGTGCCGCAGTAGACGACCTTTTTGGCGTTCTGGGTGATGTCGATGAATCCGCCCGCGCCGGCTAGGCGGGTGCCGAACTTGGACACGTTCAGATCGCCGTTGGGCGCGGTTTCAGCCAGGCCAAGGAACGCGACGTCCAGGCCGCCGCCCTGGTAGAAGTCAAACTGCACGTTGTGCGGGATGATGCACATTGCGTTGGCGGCCGCGCCGAACTGGGTGCCGCCATAGGGGACGCCCGCGATCGAGCCGGCCTCGACGGTCAGGGTCATCTTGTCCGAAATGCCCTCCTCGGCGGCGACGTTGGCAATCTTTTCCGGAGCGCCGGTACCAAGGTTGACGATCGCATCCGGCGGCAGCTCCATAGCCGCGCGGCGGGCGATGATTTTCTTGGCGTCCATCGGGATGGGCGGGATGGCGTCCACCGGAATGCGGAATTCGCCGGTCAGCGCGCCGTCATACGGCATGCCGAGGCACTGCATGTTTTCCTCCTCCGAGCCGACGACGACCGAATCCACATAAATACCCGGAATCGCCACCAGCTTCGGATCGAGCGAGCCGCCCTGCACGATCTTTTCGACCTGCACGATGACCTTGCCGCCCGAGTTCTTGCACGCCTGCGCCATCGCGGTCACGTCCAGCGGGCCGATCTCGCGGTGTACGGTGCAGTTGCCGTATTCGTCGCAGTAGGAAGCGCGCAGGAACACCACGTTGATCGGGAAGCCCTTATACAGCAGGCGCTCCTGCCCCTCGATGTTGACGACCTTGACCAGATCCTCCTTGGTCACATCGTTGAGCTTGCCGCCGCCGTTGCGCGGGTCGGCAAAGGTCTTGAGGCCGACGTGGGTGATCGTGCCAATGTTGTGCGCCGCGATATCGCGGTACATATGCGAAATAACGCCCTGCGGCAGGTTGTACGCCTCGATCTTGTTGGCCAGCGCCAGCTCTCCCAGACGGGGCGCGCGGTCCCAGTGGCCGCCAATGACGCGCTTTACCATGCCCTCGTGGCCGTAGTGGTCGCCGCCGGTGCCGTCGCGGTGGCCCTGGCCGGCCGCGAAGAACAGCGTCAGATTGTTCGGATGGCCGGTCTCCAGAAAGCGCTTTTCCAGCGCCTTGGACAGGGTTTCCGGACAGGCGCAGGAGACGAAGCCGCCGGTGGCGATCGTGTCGCCGTCCTGTACTTTCAGGGCGGCCTCTTCTGCAGAGATAATGCTTACTTTCTTCATGTTCTATCATCCTCCTCAGAGTAACGGGCGTGCGCAGCCCGTTTCATTTACGCGAGCAGCCGGATCTGCTCAGTGACCGACGGGATCTCGTCCGCCGACACCAGCAGGAAGCGGCGGTCGGCATCAATGTCCTCATACAGATAGGGACAGCCGGTGCAGCCGCGAATAATCAGCAATGCGTCGTAGTGGGTGCCATCCTCCGGATAGGAGAACTGTGCGACATCCGAAAGGGAGGAGCGCACGGCTTGATAGGCTGCACCGCGATCATACCGCGGGTTGCAGCCGCCGCAGAATTTGACAGTGCAGCGCAGCATGGGTGCGTAAACCTCCTTTTGTCTAAGCGCAAACATAGGCACTCACGGATCGCCCGCGGGTGCCTATGGGATGCTTCAGAGATTACTTGATACGGGCAATCTTCTTGGCGAGTTCTTTTTTCATTTCGAGGTTGGACTGCCGTGCGATCATGATGCGCTGGGCCTGCGGGGAGCCTGCGCCGTGCATGGACTCGGGCAGGTAGCCAACCGCGGCCGTACCCATCGTCATGTTCTCGATCAGCCGGAGTACGCGCATGCGGTCCTCGGTCGGCACGCTTGCCACCCCCTTGAGGTACTTCTCGATGTAGTCGTGCGTCGCCGGATTCCGGTAGTCCGCCTCGCTCGGCTGCGTCACCATCAGACCTCCCGCAAGGTCCTGCGCCAGCCGCGCAATCTCATACGGGAACCGCGTCACATTCTGCTTGCATACGTTCGCCAGCAGCAGGTCGATCAGGTAGTTGCCGCTCTTTGTCTTCGTTCCCTGGCTGGAGCATGCGATGCCGCAGCAGTACAGCGTCTCGTTCAGGTGCGTCATCTCGATCAGCTTATCCTTCACATGGCTGGCCTTCGCCGAGCCTGCCATATCGCCCGCAAGCGCCGTCGCGCCGATCAGCACGTCGCCCACGCCTACCTTGCACCCGCCGTAGCTCTGGCGGTGGTAGCCCGCGAACCGCTCTACCATCATGCCCGCGAACTGCACCTCCCCGTTCAGGAAGATCATTTCGTTCGGGATGAACACATGGTCGAAGATCACCAGCACCTCATGCCCGCCGTAGACCTTGTTGCCCACGTCGATGTCGTTGTATTCCTCGGTCTTGCGCGTGTCGCACGACTGCCGCCCAAGGATCAGCGTAATGCCTTCCGCGTCCGTCGGGCAGGCGAACGAGATCGCGTAGTCCTCGTCCCCCTCGCGCATCGAGATCGTCGGCATCACCAGCACATAATGGCTGTTGATATAACCGGTCTGGTGCGCTTTCGCGCCCGTGACGTAAACGCCGTCCGCCGTGCGCTCCACCACATGCAGGAACAGGTCCGGATCCGCCTGCTTGGAGGGGGACAGGCTGCGGTCGCCCTTGACGTCGGTCATCGCGCCGTCCACCGCCCAGTCGTTCTCCTGCACGTCGGTCCAGAACTTCACGAAGTTATCAAAGTAATGCGTGCCGCACGCCTCGTCGGTTTCATAGGTGGTGGAGTAGACCGCGTTGGACGCGTCCATGCCGACGCAGCGCTGGAAGCAGGCGGCGGTCTTCTGCCCCAGCAGGCGCTGCATCTTCACCTTCTTGATCAGGTCGTCCGTGGACTGATGCAGATGGGTGAAGCGGTTGATCTTCTTGCCCGTGAGGTTGGAGGTCGCGGTCATCAGGTCCTCGTACTGCGGATCCTCCGCCAGCTCATAGGTCGCCGCGAACGAGTTCAGCGACGGGCGGATGATCGCGTTATCCACCGGATTCTCCACCTTTTCCCCAAAGCTGTACAGGTTCAGGTGCAGCTTCCGCAGGGACTCGATATATTGGTCTTTGGTCATCATATCGATCAAGTATCCTTTCTTTTATCAGGTTGCTATAAAAACAGGGCGGGGAACGCGGGGGTCCCCGCCCTGTTCAGGCGATATGCTTACTGGGTTTAGAAGCACTCGCGGTATACGCGTTCGCTCAGCTCAATGCTCCACGGACGGTAAGAGTTGGTAATCAGGCGCTGCTGGTTCGCCTCGACCGAGAGTGGGAAGCTCTTGATATCCTCTTCCTTGAAGCCGTACTCATGCAGCGGCTTGAGCGGGAGGACCTTTTCGAGGGTCACATTCAGGGTGCGCAGCGCATCGTCCTTGGTGCAGCCGAGGCAGCGGGCGACGATCTCCTTGAACTTGCCAAGCTCACCGGCCGGCTCGTACTCGTCGTACAGCTCAAGGATCTTGCTGAACAGCGCATAGTTGGATTCGCCGTGCGGTACATGGTAGGTGCCGCCGAGCGGGAAGGACATGCCGTGTACGGTCGCGCAGCCGGCCTTGAGGAACGCGATGCCGGCGAACAGGGAAGCGGTGACAAACTCGCCAAGGTAATCGATGCGGGCGTCCGGCCCCTCGAGCGCGATGCGGCGGAAGCCTTCGAGGATCATTTCCATCGCCTTGACCGAGAACATCTCGGAGGTGACGGTCTTGCGGTGCGGGGACAGGAACGACTCGGTCGCATGGATGAGCGCGTCGATCGCGGAAGCGGCGAACGGCTTGTACGGCAGGGTCTTGAGCAGGTCGGGCACCAGACAGACCTTGTTCGGGATGATATCGTCGGAAACCAGGCCGAGCTTGGTTTCGCCGCCGGTCAGCTTACCGTCCTTTTCGTCCTTGACGATGGCGACCGAAATGTTGGTGACTTCGGAACCGGTGCCGCAGGTGGTCGGGATCGCGATGACTTCTTTTTCATGTACAACGGGCTCGCGCTTGAAATACAGTTCATGTACAGATGCCGGGCGCTTGCAGCCGAGCAGCTTGCAAAGGTCCATGATGGCGCCGCCGCCGACAGCGATGACGCGGTCGTAGGAGTCGTACGGGATCGCTTCGTACATGGTTTCGATCATGGCTTCGGAGGGTTCGCCTGCGCCGAACTTCTCCTGGAACACGAACTGGCTCTTCAGACCAAGCTCCGCCATAAAGGGCTTGTAGATGAACTCATTGGTCAGAACGACGTCGCGTTCGCCGAGCTTGAACTCCCCGGCGAAGTCGCCGAACGTTTCAAACTTGTAGATAGTGGGGGCAATGACGATCTCTCTTTTGTCTTTCATCAAAGAAGCACTGAAAGCATCCATAGCCATAGTTGAACATCTCCATTCATAAAATTTATAAAGGCCGTGCGGGCTTTTATGCGCATCATATCAGGCAATTTGCCCTGCGCTTTTATTGTAGCAAATCCCGTCCACAACTTCAACACAAACGAACAAAAAAATCACCAAAAAATAACCACCAAATCCTGTACAAAAAGACAATAAACAGCCCTGTATTTTGGAATACAGGGCTGTTTTAACGCATCGAAACCCGTCTGTAAAGAAAAAACGGGCAGAATAGCCGAAAAGAATGGGCGGATTCAAACAGGATTTAGTTGTTTTGCGAAAAACGGCTCAAAAAGGCGCGGGTACGCTCATTTTGTGTATTTTCAAACAATTCGCTGGGCGTGCCTTCCTCCACAATCACGCCCGCGTCCATGAACAGCACGTGGTCGGCCACATCGCGGGCGAAAGCCATCTCGTGCGTAACGATAATCATGGTGGTGTGCTGGTCCGCGAGCGAACGGATAACGCGCAGGACCTCGCCCGTCAGCTCCGGGTCGAGCGCGGAGGTGGGCTCGTCAAAGCAGAGGATGTCCGGCTGGAGCGCGAGCGCCCGCGCAATGGCCACGCGCTGCTGCTGGCCGCCGGAAAGCTGGTGGGGGTAGTGGCTCATGCGGCCCTCTAGGCTCATCTGGGCGAGCAGCTCAATGGCGTGGTTTTCAATCTCCTCATGGATGGCGTGCCGGTTCTGCTTGTAATCCGGCCGCTCCTTGGCGAGCATCAGGCTGGCCAGCATGACGTTTTCAAGCGCAGTGTACTGCGGGAACAGGTTGAACGATTGAAACACCATGCCGAAATGCAGGCGCCGGCGGCGGATTTCCGCGTCGCTCTTGGCGGCGCGGTCGGCGGCGTCAAACAGGGTTTCGCCGTTTACCAGGATACGGCCCGCGTTTGGGATTTCCAGAAAGTTCAGGCAGCGCAGCAGGGTCGTCTTGCCCGAACCGGACGAGCCGATAATGGCCAGCGCCTTGCCGCGTTCCAGGGAAAAGCTGATGTCCTGTAGCACCTTGGTCGGGCCAAAGCTTTTTTCGATGTTTTGTACTTCAAGAATAGGCATTGCGGCTCGCTCCTTATACACGGAAATAGTCCATTTTCCTTTCCAGCCAGCCGAACAGCAGCGTCAGCACGCCGCAGAACACGAGGAAGAAAAGGGCGGTGGAGAACAACGGCCAGATCAGGCCGCGGTTGATGAATTCCTTGCTCATCATGATGATCTCCTTGGTGGCGATGATGTTGGCCAGCGCGGTATCCTTGATAAGCGTCATGAATTCGTTGCCCATGGGCGGGATCACGCGCTTGACGACCTGCAGCAGCGTGATCTTGAAGAAAATCTGCCGTTTGGTCATGCCGAGCACCTGGCCGGCCTCATACTGGCCGCGCGGGATAGACTGGATACCGCCGCGGAAAATCTCGGAAAAATAGCAGGCGTAGTTGATTGCGAACGCGGCGCAGGTCGCGACCACGCGCCCGTCCGTACCCATGGCGTTCCACGGCTGGCCCCAGTGCAGCAGGCCGGGGCCATAGTAGATGAAGATGATCTGCAGCATGAGCGGCGTGCCGCGGACGATCCACACAAAGAACTTGATGAGAAGGGCGATCGGGCGCAGCCCGACCAGCATGGCGCCCCATTTGCCGGACGCAAGGCGGCTGCCGCGTAGGCAGCGGAACGGTTCCCACCTGTTCATGGCGCCGAACGCCACAAGCAGGCCGACGGGCAGCGCGACCAGCAGTGTGACCACAAAGATCGTGCAGTTGATTCCAAAGCTTTGGAACAGATTGGTGAAGATAACCGAGGGGTTCATAGGATTCCTCCAAACAAAACCAAGCGGGGCAGCAGTAAGCTGTCCCGTTCGGTGTAAAATTTGTGTAGGTAAATTTGTTTATTCTGCTAGGGAAAGGCCGTATTTTTCAGCCAGAGACTGCAGCGTACCGTCTTCATTCAGTGTAGCCATGATCTCATTGACCTTGTCGCACAGGTCACTTCCCTTGCGGAAGCCGATGCCATACTGCTCCTCATGGAATACGCCGCAGATGGTCAGGTCCGCGAAGTCGGTACCCTCGCCGATCATGTTTTCCGCCATGGTCTGGTCAAAAATTGCGGCGTCCGCCGTACCCGACTTGACCTCGAGCAGCGCGTCGGTCTGCTTGCTGACCGTGACCAGGTTGGACTGGCTGAGGTTTTCGTCCTCCTCTGCCACGCTTTGTGCGGCCGAACCGGCCTCTACCGCCACCGTCTTGCCGACCAGATTGGCGTAATCCGCGTAAGTATCCTTGTTTTCTGTCTTGGTGACGACCACCTGGGTATTCTGTACATAGGGGTCGGAAACCGAAATATTCTGCTTGAGGTCCTCCGTGATGGTCATGCCGTTCCACAGGCAGTCCACCTCACCACTTTCCAGGCTGACCTGCTTGGTATCCCAAACGATCTCGATGAATTCCGGCTCCACGCCGAGCTTTTCACAGACCGCCTGCGCGAACTCGGTGTCAAAGCCGGTGAATTCGCCGGTCTGCTCGTCGGTATAGTTCATCGGCTCATAGACCGTGTAGCCGATTTTCAGCTTGCCGGCGTCTTCGATCTGCGCCAGGTCGCTGTCTGCGGCGGCGGTGTCGGACGGATTGGCCGCGTCGTCGCCGCTCGTGGTATCGGCGGAGCTGTCGCTGCCGCAGCCTGCCAGCAGAGAGGCGCTCATCGCGCCGGCGAGCAACAGCGCCAGAAGCTTTTTGGTTTTCATGGGAATGCCCTCCTAAATTCATTGCATAATTACGGTACTGTGAAAGTCATTTATCATTGTACCACTTTATTTAAGAAAATCAAGAAAAACTTTCTGGTCACTTTCTGGGTGAATGGTTGTAAGTGTTGTAAATGGCAACTCCTTGCTTGACCTGTACAGGGGGAATATAGTATTATATACAATAGATATAATAGATAACAAGATTGTTAAAGAATAAACAAAGACGGAGGTTTGGGCAATCATGGATTACGAAGCTCTTTATCAGCAGAAGCTGACCACGGCGGATGAGGCTGTCAAGGTGGTCAAATCGGGCGACTGGGTGGACTACGGCTGGTGTACCGGCACGGCCTGCGCGCTGGACAAGGCGCTCGCCGGACGGATGAGCGAGTTGGAGGATATCAACCTGCGCGGCGGCATCCTGATGTGGCAGCCCGCTATATTCCAGATTCCGGACGTAGAAAAGAAGATCACCTGGAACTCCTGGCACATGGGCGGCGTCGAGCGCAAGGCCTGCACCGCGGGCTTCGGCTTTTATAATGCGCTGCGCTATTCCGAGCTGCCGCGCTACTACCGGGAGAATGTCAAGCACGTCAACGTGGCGATGTTCCAGGTTGCGCCGATGGACAGCCACGGCTACTTCAGCTTCGGCCCGAACGCGTCCCACCTGAAGGCAGTGTGCGACGTGTCCGACGTTGTCATCGTCGAGGTCAATAAGAACATGCCGCGCTGCCTGGGCGGCTTTGAGGAAGCGGTCCACATCTCCGAGGTAGATATGGTCGTCGAGGGTGAGAACCCGCCGATCGCGGAGTTGGGCGCCGGCGGTGCGCCGACCGACGTTGACCGCGCGGTGGCCAAGCTGATCGTGGAGGAGATCCCGAATGGCGCCTGCCTGCAGCTGGGCATCGGCGGCATGCCGAATACGGTCGGTTCCATGATTGCGGAATCCGACCTGAAGGATCTCGGCGTACATACCGAGATGTATGTGGACGCGTTTGTCGACATCGCCATGGCGGGTAAGATCAACGGCCTGAGCAAGGGGATCGATCGGGGCAAGCAGGTGTATGCGTTCGGCGCTGGCACCAAAAAGCTCTATGACTATATCGACAACAATCCGGAATGCTACGCGGCTCCCGTATCCTATACCAACGACGCGCGCACCATCGCCCAGATCGACAACTTTATTTCGATCAACAACGCAGTGGATATCGACCTGTTCGGCCAGGTGAACGCGGAAACGGCCGGCACCAAGCAGATCTCCGGCGCGGGCGGCCAGCTCGACTTTGTGCTGGGCGCGTACCTGTCCAAGGGCGGTAAGAGCTTTATCTGCTGTTCGTCCACATTCAAGCAGAAGGATGGCTCGATCGCTTCCCGCATCCGCCCGACGCTGGCGGACGGTTCGGTCGTGACCGACGCGCGCCCGAACGTACACTGGTTCGTTACCGAGTACGGCAAGGTGTGTCTCAAGGGCCTGTCCTCCTGGCAGCGCGCGGAGGCGCTGATCTCGGTCGCGCATCCCGACTTCCGCGAGCAGCTCATTCAGGACGCGGAAAAAATGCACATCTGGAAGCGTTCCAACAAGCGCTGAGACGGAAAGTACCAGGCGGCCTATCTGCGGATGGGCCGCTTTTCTTCATGCAGTCTGGCATTATGAAAAATGTTTGATCTGGCGCTTTGTAAAAGGCCATACAGGGAGTACAATAGTACCAACAAAGGAAAAACAGAGAGGGTGTCACAATATGAAAAGCAAAAAAACCAGAACGATCATCCTTGCTGCTCTGCTCGCGGCGCTGACGACGGTCGCAACCATGATTATCCGTATCCCGACGCCGACGCTCGGCTATATTCACTTGGGCGACGGGCTGGTGCTGCTCTGCGGCATCCTGTTGGGGCCGGGGCTGGGCGCGGTCGCGGCGGGCATCGGCTCGATGCTGGCCGACCTGTTCGGCGGTTATATGGCCTGGGTGCCGGGTACGTTCGCCATCAAGGCGCTGACCGCGCTGGCGGGCGGCTGGCTCTACCACCACATGGCCGGACGGGAGCGGATGAATATGCCGGTACGCGTGGCGCTGTGCGGTATTCCCGCGGAAATCGTGATGGTCGCGGGCTATTATGTGTATGAGGTCGGCATGGAGCTGGTCGCGGGGAGCGCGGCGGGCGCTGCGGTTGCGGCTGTACTGGCCGGCGTGCCGTTCAATATCGTGCAGGGGCTGGCCGGCGTGATCGTATGCGCGGTGCTGTTGCCGGTGCTGGGGCATGCGAGTGCGGAGATGGGCGAACGCATCCGGACCTGAAGCACTGACCCGTTTTCCCAGATCGGTGAGGCGATGGAGATACGGGTATTCCTCGATGAACCATAAAAAGCGCTGTGGATCACTGTCCACAGCGCTTTTTCCGTTTACGAGAGCGTCAGGTACTGCTGCGGGTCAACCTTTTCGTCGTTGACCTGTATCTCAAAATGCAGGTGCGGACCGGTCGAATTGCCCGTGTTGCCGGAAAGCGCGATCCGGTCGCCCTTGGCGACCACGTCCCCGACCGATACCAGCAGCTCGGAATTATGCCCGTATAGGGTCTTGAAGCCGTTCTGGTGATCGAGGATGATATAGTTGCCGTACCCGTTGCCCGAATCCTCGGCAACGATGACCTTGCCGTTGTCCGCCGCGTAGACTGGCGTGCCTTCTCCCACCGCAAGGTCCACGCCGCCGTGCAGCCTGCCCCAGCGCCATTTGAACGCAGAGGTGAAGGTGTAGCTCGTCAGCGGCACGGAAAATTCGCCTGTGCCGATGCCGACATTCCTAGTGCCTACCTCGACGATCTCATTCCTCGCGTCGCTCAGCACCGTGCGCGCAAGGATGGTGCGGCCATGTTCCTGTCCGTCCACGGTTTCGATCTCGGCGGTGACGACCGCCTCGCCCGCGCAGCCCTCCTGCACGGTGGCGCGGTAGGTCTGGTCGAGCTGGTCGTTCTCGCGGGTGATCGTTTCATAGGGGATTTCCTCAGTATAGGTGACCGAGCGCGTCGCGGTCACATCCAAGCGGGGGGAGAGCGTGCTGTACAGCGCGCCGAAATCCGAAACCAGCGAGGTCTGGGCGACGACATTGTCCACACGCACCTCCTGCAGGAAGTCCGCGTCCTCATCGGTTGCGGTCGTGTACTGCGCCTTGACGCGGTCGAGCAGCGCCTGCGCCTCGTCCGCCGAGCGGCAGACGCCCGCCTGCTCGCCGTCGACCGAGATCACGGCAAGCGTGTCCAGTTCCCCGCTGGCGTCGATCAGCTCGGCCTTGAGCGTATCGCCGGTCAGGAACTGGTCCTCCAGTGCATAGGACGGTTTGGTTTCAATGCAGACGGGGAGCGTGTATTCCCCGCCCGCGAGCGCGCCCGCGCTCTGTTCGATTTCCGCGACCGCAGCGGAGAGCGTGTCCGCCTCCTCGACCAGGCCGAGCGGCCTGCCGTTCGCCAGCACCAGGGTGCCGCTGTGCAGCAGCAGCGCGCTGGGCACAAAGAACACGGGGAGGAACACGGCCGCTGCGCAGACCGCGCGCCGCTTTGCCGCCGCGCGGCATACGCGGGCAAGCGCCGCCCAGCAGGGCAGATCCCAGAACCAACAGATTAGGCGGTCAAGCAGCAATATGGCCCGCACAAGGGCAAATAACAGGCCGGAAAAAAGTCCGGCAAAAAATGATAACAGGTTTCGCATGACGGTAGTATGGAGAAAAGCGCTCCTCCATATTCCCTCCTTTCCAAATGTCCAAGGTTACAGTTTGGTAACAATGGATACCTTAACCGCTTTGGAGGGCGAAGTCATACGAAACCTGTCGATTGGCTCCAGAAAATTAAATTTACGTTGCAGCGCCGCAGAAATTCGTGGGGAAAAATCGCGGATCGAGGGGCTTTTGCTGATAATAGCGTTCGAGGACTGCGCGCTGAAGCGACACGGCGAGCGGCACGGCCGCGTCGAACAGGTCGCAGAAGGACTCGGTTCGTTCGCCGTTACCCGAGGACCAGGGGCGGTGCGACTGGTTGGCGCAGTCCGCGGCGAGCGGTTCGGCGGGACGGATCAGCGAGGAGGCGAGACCGGCCTTGCCCGCGAGCCGCTCCAGATGCACCAGGCGGCCGCGGATATGGCTGCCGCTGTGCGTCAGGTGCAGCACACGGCGCATGTCGTGCAGCGAGCGGTACACCGCGGCGGGGGAGACGCGCGCGCCGCACGCGCTTTTCGCCGCGCCGGCCAGCACGCGCGCCAGCACGGTGCATTCCGCGGCGCTGGGATCGAGCAGGCGGAACGCCTCAAACTCCGCGGGGGCGGCAGCGATGTAATTGGTGATCAGGATGCCGTCGATATCGCTTTCAACCAGCTTGCGCCGCGCCTCGGCGGAATAATTGGGCAGGTAGAGCGAGAGGCGGTCGGCCTGCGCCTCCAGGAAAGCGTGGGTCACGCGGTCGAGCGCGTAGTGTGTGCAGAAGCCGAACACATACGCGAGCGCGGCGGCGTCATGCTGCTGCACAGCGGCGACGCACAGCGCTTCAAACAAAGCGCCGGGCGGCTCGGTGTGCATGCGGCGCGCCAAACGGCCCAGCGGGCCGGAGAATGGCGCGTGGTAATAGTAAAGCGGGTCCGGCCCCTGTGCGCCCCAGCGGTATCCCGCGGGGTAGGTGGCGGCGATGTGCGCGGCCGAGTCTCCTGTAACGCGCTGGACGGTCGCGGCAAAAATATGATGGGTGGCATAAGACGGCATAATGGTTCCCTTTCCGCAGCAGCCTGCAATGTTGATACCAGAAACGGTGACAATAGTATACCGCAAAAGATTGCAAAATGCCAGCGAAAGCGGTATACTATTTGCAAGACAAAAAACGGGGACAGGGCTTCCCTTATCCTAATTGGAGGAATGGCAATCATGAAACTCGGTATCGTCGGGCTTCCGAATGTCGGGAAATCGACTTTGTTCAATGCAATCACGCAGGCGGGCGCGGAGAGCGCGAACTACCCGTTCTGCACCATCGACCCCAACGTCGGCATGGTGGCCGTGCCGGACGAGCGCCTGCAGCCGCTGACCGACCTGTACCACGCGAAAAAGACCACCCCTGCGGTGGTGGAGTTTGTGGATATCGCGGGATTGGTGCGCGGCGCGAGCAAGGGCGAGGGGCTGGGCAACAAGTTCCTGTCCCACATCCGCGAGGTGGATGCGATCGTCCACGTCGTCCGCTGCTTTGACAATGAGAATATCGTCCACGTCGAAGGCTCGGTCGATCCCGCACGCGACATTGAAACCATCAACCTTGAGCTGATCCTGGCGGATATCGAGCATCTGGAGCGCCGCCTGGAGCGCACCCGCAAGGCTGCCAAGGCGGACAAAAAGCTGAGTCGGGATGTGGAGCTCCTCGAGGCGCTCAAGGCGCATCTGGAGGAGGGCAGGACCGCGCGCACGTTCGAGGGCTTCGGCGAGGATGAGGACGTTGACCGCGTGGTAAAAGAGAGCGACTTGCTTTCCGCGAAAAAGGTGATCTACGCCGCCAATATGGACGAGGCGGGCTTTACCGGCGACGCGGCCGAGAACGAGCGCCTGAAGGCAGTACAGGCGATCGCGGACGCGGAGGGCGCGATGGTGCTGCCGATTTGCGCCAAGCTGGAAGAGGATATCGCGGGCATGGACGCGGAGGAGAAGGAGATGTTCCTTTCCGAACTGGGACTGCACGAATCCGGCCTGGACCGCCTGATCCGCGTGTGCTACGACCTGCTCGGCCTGATGAGCTACCTGACTGCGGGAGAGCAGGAGGTGCGCGCATGGACGATTGAAAAGGGTACCAAGGCGCCGCAGGCCGCCGGAAAGATCCATTCGGATTTTGAACGCGGCTTTATCCGCGCCGAGGTGATCGGCTATCAGGATCTGATCGAGCTTGGGTCGCTGGCGGCGGCCCGCGAAAAGGGCCTTGTCCGCTCGGAGGGCAAGGAATATGTGATGCAGGATGGGGACGTCGTCCTGTTCCGCTTCAACGTATAAGGGAGTATTGCTCAAAAAGCGCCGTGAAAAACGGCGCTTTTTTGTATTTGAGGGTAGATTTGTTTACTTCTTGTGATTATATTGTGAATTTAACCGAATTGTTATTGCATATCCCACAAGCTCTGTATATAATGAGGATGGTATAGACCGTCGAAAAATGGCGAGCGGTGTGCTTGCCGTTTTATTTTGTATGATATTTTTCATTTACGCATATATAAAGACAGCGAAACAGGGGAAGATCATGTTAGAAAACCGGATCAATAAAACAAGGAAAGGGGCGCATATGGTGAAGCGTACGGCGAAGAACGCCGCGCCGAAGGCGGAAAAGAAAACGCTCCGCGTGCCGCTCGCCCTGAAGATAGTCGGCGGCGTGGCAGCGGCTCTGCTGGTCCTGCTCTGCGGGTTCACCTACCTTTATCCGAATGTGTTCCCAGGGGTGACGGTCGGGCCGATCGCGGTCAGCGGGCTGAGCCGGAGCGCCGCCGCGGCGCAGATCGAAAAGCAGAGCGCGCCACTGTATGAGGACGCGGACGTTTCCGTCACAATTTATGAGCAGACCTACCGTATTCCGGTGCGCGACGTGCTGGAAAATGTGGACGCGGCGCAGTCCGCGGAGAACGCCTATGCGGTCGGACGCACGGGCAACCCGCTGGCCCGCATGTGGGATGTGGTCACAGCGGTTTTCGGCAGGGGCGAGGCGCAGCTGGCGGCCACCGTGGATGAGGAGGGGCTGAAAAAGGCACTGTCCGACATCGCCGCGGAGGCGTTGACCGAGCCGGTAGAACCCACTTGGGACATTGGCACGGATACCATGACCATCCATGCCGGCAAGCCTGGCGTACAGTTTGACACGGATGCGGTCGAGCAGGCGCTGACGGAAAAGATCCGCCTGATGGATTTCGAGCCGTATGAGGTTTCGACCGAGCTGACCGAGACGCCTGCGATCAATGTGGATAAGATCGCCGAGCAGGTGATCGGCGAGCCGGTGAGCGCGACGGTCAATAAAGAGGACGGCAAAACCATTGTGCCGGAAAAGCCCGGCGTGCAGTTCGATATCGACCAGGCGCGGGAGATCGTGGGGGACGGGACGGAGCAAAGCTATTCCGTCCCGATCACGACCACGCAGCCCAAGGTGACGGCGGCGGACCTGCAGGAAAAGCTGTTTCGGGATACGCTGGCGCAGGCGGTGACCTACCTGGACGAGAGCAATACCGCGCGCACCAACAACGTCAATCTGGCGTCGGCGGCCATCAACGGGACCATACTCAACCCGGGCGATGAATTTTCGTATAACGGTGTGGTCGGAGAGCGCACCGAGGCGCGCGGATATAAGCCGGCGCACGCATATGTCAACGGCCAGATCGTTGACGAGTTCGGCGGCGGCGTCTGCCAGCCCTCCTCCACGCTGTATATGGCCGTGCTGCGCGCGGACCTGGAGGTGACCGAGCGGTATAACCATTCCTATACAGTCGCCTATACGCCGCTGGGCGAGGATGCGACCGTGGATTACGGCAATCTGGATTTCCGGTTCAAGAATAATACGGATTATCCGGTCAAGATCCTGGCGCAGCAGAGCGGCGGGCAGATGGTTATGACGCTCGTCGGCACCAAGACGAGCGACAAGACGGTTACGACCCGCACCGAAGTGTTGGAAACCTATTCGCCGCAGACGATCGAGAAAAAGGATAATTCCATGAAGGTGGGCCAGACGCGCTTGGATGTGAGCGGCATCACGGGCTATTCCACCCGCACCTATAAGCAGATCACGGAAAACGGGAAGACGACCGAGGTGCTGGCGAACAGCTCGCGGTATGACAAGCGGGATAAGGTGGTCTACGTCGGCACGATCCAGCCGGAGCAGCCCAAAACCGAGGAACCGCCCAAGACGGAGGAGCCGTCCGGCGACGGCGGGGAAGCCGGAGAAACAGCGGAACAGGGCGCGTCCTCCGCAGCGGCGCCGGAAACGCCGGCGGGCGGCTCCGCGTGAGCGGACAGGGCGCGGTCCGGTAAAGACAGCGGGGAAACGATAGGAGGAAACAGCAGTTGCACGATAGAGTACAGGTGAGAAAGACGATCAAGCGGCAGTGTAAGCGTAGGGTCAAGGAGCAGATCGGCCGCTGTGTGGGGATACAGTTTTTGTATGCGGTGCCATATTTCCTGCTGGTGCTGATTCTGTACCTCACGATATTCGGAGATTTATTTGCGTTGTACGCAAATGGGTACAGGGGAAACGCGCTTAGCATGGCTATGGAGCGCAACCTGAATTCGGTATGGCTGGTGATATTCGTCATGCTGGTCGTCACCGGCCCGCTGATGTATGGCATGATGCGGTTTTATATTGGCCTTTTCCGTGGGGAGGAGCCGGGCGTTTCCGCGCTGTTCCAGCCGTTTACCTCGCTGCACTCGTTCTGGGCGGGTGTGCGGATGGAATTCTGCCTGTTTTTCCGGCAGCTCCTCTGGTCGGTCCTACCCACGGCGCTGTTTTTCTTTGTGGGCATGGGCCTGCTGGTGAATGCCGTTGCTTCGGGGCATTACCTGACGCAAACGGATTTGACGGTGGCGGTGGCGGTGCTTTATGTATTCTACCAGCTCGTGTTGATCCCGATCCGCATCAAGGTGATGACCTATCAGGCGGGCTGGGTCCTGATCAGCGAGCATGAGGCACTCGGCGCGTGGGATGCCACGCGCGACGGGAGCGGTGTGTTCCACGGGCATTATGGGAAGGTACTCCTGTTTGTTTTAAGCTTTTTCTGGTGGTATGTGCTGTCCGGCCTTGTCAGCGGGCTTTGCTGGCTGATTGCGATGTTCGGCTTTGTGTTTATCCCCGGCGCGTCGGGCTTCGTGGCGTTCCTGCTGGCGCTGGCCGCAGGGGCCTGCTTGGGCGTTGTGATCAACGGTTTTCTGGCGGCGTACATCAATACCTCTTTTATCGGCCTGTTTGAATTTTACGCGGGCAGGACACAGGATGTCAGTCAGCCTGAGCAGTAAGGGAAAAAACGGATAAAGCGGTGGCGGGAGCTGAAGGTGCCGCCGCTGTTTGCACGCTTGACAGGAAAATACCGTGATGCTATAATGGAACCGTTATACAGGTAAGTATGGCGATGAAAAGGAAAGTACGGCGTGGAAAACGGCAAAGCGAGTCTCGGATGGTGGGAGCGAGACGCGGGGGCCGCGGCAGAAAATGGCCTTGGAGTCCCGCACCGAGCCGCGGTACGCGGGTAGGCTGCGGCGGGTGGGCGCCCGTTACAGCGCTTCGGGTATGGAAGTACCTGATGAGGCGCGCCGCCGCGAGGGACGCGTGAAGCAAGGTGGTAACACGGAAGCGTTTTTGCTCTCGTCCTTGAATGGAAAACCATTCGGGAGGAGGGCTTTTTTCATGCCTGCCGCTCTGCGGACGTGGCGGCCTGCGCCCTAATGGCAAACGATGCGGGGGGCGGAAAACCTGCGGGACGTGTTCCCGTATCCGTATACCGAACGGGACGCGCGTGATTGTAAGAATGGAGGGCTGCCGGATAGCGAGCTGTATGCGCTGGTGTGCGAAAGGAGATAAATGATTTTGCATCTGGAACGGTTGACAGATATACAGGATGGGCGGTATGATACTGCAATGGCTTTGTACGCGGAGAGCTTTCCACCGCATGAGCAACGACAGATAGCATCACAAGAGGCAATCCTGCGGGACAAACGGTATCGGTTTGAACTGGTCTTCGATGGGGTGGAATGGGTTGGCCTGTTACTGTGCTGGGAAACGAAAGACTTTATTTATGTGGAGCATTTCTGTATATTCCCTGAGCTGCGGAATCGCCATTACGGGCAAAGGACACTGTCGCTGCTACAGCAGAGCGGGAAGACCATTGTTTTGGAAATCGACCCCCCAGAGGACTGGGTTTCCTGTCGCCGCGCTGGTTTCTATGCGCGCTGCGGATATTGCACCAATCCGTATCCGCATGTACACCCGCCATATCATGTGGAAAACAGCGGACACAGACTGGTCGTGCTGTCCTTTCCGAAAGCGCTGACCGAGACGGCTTACCAATCATTCTACAAATTTTTGCAGGATGTGGTTATGTACGACTGTTTTTGATCTTATAAAATTTCATTTTCTATGAAGGAGAGCAAAGTGATGGACAAGAAACCCTATTATATCTCAACGGCGATCGCCTATACCTCGGCCAAGCCGCACATCGGCAACACCTATGAGATCGTGCTGGCCGACGCGATCGCGCGCTACAAGCGCCTGACCGGATACGACGTGTACTTCCAGACCGGTACGGACGAGCACGGCCAGAAAATCCAGGAAAAGGCCGAGGCCGCGGGCATCACCCCGCAGCAGCATGTGGACAACGTCGCGGGCCAGGTGAAGGACATCTGGGACCTGATGAACACCACCTACGACAAGTTCGTACGCACGACTGACCCCATGCATGAGAAAAAGGTACAGAAAATCTTCAAAAAGCTGTATGATCAGGGCGATATCTATAAGGGTGCGTACAAGGGCAAGTACTGCAAGCCCTGCGAGTCGTTCTGGACCGAGTCGCAACTTAAGGACGGATGCTGTCCGGACTGCGGCCGGCCGGTGGTGGACGCGGAGGAGGAAGCCTACTTCTTCCGCATGAGCAAGTACGCCGACCGCCTGATGAAGCATATTGAAGACCACCCCGAGTTCATACAGCCGGAGAGCCGCAAGAACGAGATGGTCAACAACTTCTTAAAGCCCGGCCTACAAGACCTGTGCGTGTCCCGCACCTCGTTCTCCTGGGGGATTCCGGTGGACTTTGACCCAGGGCATGTGGTTTATGTCTGGCTGGACGCGCTGACCAACTATATCACTTTCTGCGGCTACGATCCTGATGGGAACCACGATGAGCACTATAAGCGCTTCTGGCCCGCGGACGTGCATTTGATCGGTAAGGACATCATCCGTTTCCACACCATCTACTGGCCGATCTTCCTGATGGCGCTGGGCGAGGAACTGCCGAAGCAGGTGTTCGGCCACCCGTGGCTGCTCGTGGGTGAGGGCAAGATGTCGAAGTCACTCGGCAATGTGATCTACGCGGACGATCTGGTGCGCCTGTTCGGTGTGGACGCGGTGCGCTACTATGTGCTGCACGAGATGCCGTTCGCCAACGACGGCGTGATCTCCTATGAGCTGATTTGCGAGCGCATCAACTCCGACCTTGCCAACGTGCTGGGCAACTTGGTCAACCGGACAATCGCCATGACCAAGAAGTATTTCGGTGGCGTTATCCCCGCCCCGATTGCGGCGGAGCCGGTGGACGACGAGCTGAAAACGGTCGCGCTCGGCCTGCCCGCGGCACTCGAAAAGCGCATGGCCGACCTGCACGTCGCTGACGCGATCGACGAGGTGTTCACGCTTCTGCGCCGCTCGAACAAATATATTGATGAAACCATGCCCTGGGCGCTGGCCAAGGACGAGGCCAAGCGCGACCGCCTGGGTACGGTGCTGTATAACCTGCTGGAGTCCATCCGCTTTGCGGCGACCATGCTGCGCCCCTACCTGCCCGAAACGGCGGACAAGATCTTTGTGCAGTTGAACACCGCGGACAATGGTGTGGAGAGCCTTGCTTCGTTTGGCGGCATACAGGCGGGCGCGCAGGTGGGCGAGGCGTCCATCCTGTTCGAGCGCATCGACATCCCGAAAAAGCTCGCGGAGATCGAGGCGGAGAAGCAGGCCGCGCAGACGGCGGAGCAGCCGGTGGTCACTTTCCTGCCGGATATCCCGTTCGACGACTTCTGCAAGGTGGATATGACCGTGTGCAAGGTGCTCGCGTGCGAGAACGTCAAGAAGAGTGAGAAGCTCTTAAAATTCCAACTCGACGACGGATCGGGTACGCCGCGCCAGATCCTGTCCGGCATCGCCAAGTATTACAAGGCCGAGGAATTGGTAGGCAAGACGGTCGTTGCGGTCACCAACCTGCCGCCGCGCAAGATGATGGGGCAGGAGTCATGCGGCATGCTGCTCTCCGCGGAGAAGGACGGCAAGCTCGATCTGCTCATGCTGGATGATGGTATTGAAGCGGGTGCAAAGCTCTGCTGACAGAGTATAGTGGGCTTCACAAGCCCACTATATGCGAAAGACGGTTCCAGTAGAAACCGCCTTTCGATACCCGAATGACGCCGCCTAAGGCGGCTGGGTCGGGGCATCCAAACACCCGGCATAGCGGGGGAGGGATGCGCGCTGCGGCGCGGTGGAACGGCGGTTCAGAGAGCCGCCGTTTTGCTGTTTGGAGGCGGGGATTGCAGGCGGCGCGAAGCTGTGCTACAATAAAAGAGCGAAGGGCTGCGGCTGGCGCCGCGGCTCGCTTTTTATGGGTGGGGGTCTGGATGATGTATCAAGACGAATACGTTTCGCTGTACAGGGGCGGCGGCTTTTGGATCAACAATGCGGAATGTAAGCAGCGGAAAATCATCGACCGGTATGCGGCGCAGAGGTGGCGGTATGCCGGCTGTTTGCCGATAAAGCTTTCCGGCGATAGTGGCCTGATGAAAGAGGCCGACCTGGTGCTTGGAAGGCCTGTGGAGGATGAAAAATGAACGCGGCAAACATTCCGATGGCAGTCATCCTGTGCTTCTGCGCGGCGGTATTTGCTGTCGGCGGCTGCTGGGCGGCCATACGGCGCGACTCGATGCACTTCTGAGCGGGCAGCACGGTCAAACCGGAGGAAATCCGCGATATCCCAGCTTATAACCGCGTCTGTGCGCGGCTGTGGAGGGGGTACGGTGCAGGCTGGACGCTTTGATCGGCATTTACAGATATATCTACAAAAAATACAAGCGATAAGGATGAACCCATGCGAAAGAAATACCTCTTTTTTGATATTGACGGCACGCTGGCGACCGGCCTGACGACCGTGATGCCGGAAAGCGGGGCGCGCTGCCTGGAGCGGCTACGCGCGAACGGCCATTTTACCGCGATCGCAACCGGCCGGCTGCAGGCTTCCGCCGCCGTGGTCGCACAGCGGTACGGCTTTACGCATATCGTGGCCGACGGTGGTTACAGCCTGACGCTGGACGGAGAGGTCATTGAGATGCAGAGCCTGCCCGTGACGGATTGCGTCGCCCTGCTGGACCGGCTGGAGCGGCAGCGCGTCCCCTGGGCGGTAACGCTCGAAAACGAGCGGGTCTGCCTTACGGCGGATGAGCGGTATCTGGCTGTCGCGCCAAGCAATTATTTTCCGGTCACGGTCGATCCGGCCTTTGATTACCGCGGGATGGACAAGCTGTATAAGGTATATATCGCCTGCACGCCGGAAAATCAAGGGGAGATCGACCTCGGCGGCCTGCCGACGGTCCGCTACAACCAGGATGTGCTGTTTATCGAGCCGGTCTGCAAGCAGCGCGGCATCCGGCGCATGCTGGACGTGCTGGGCGTGCTGGATGAGGACGTCGCAGTCTTCGGAGACGGTACGAACGACGTTTGTATGTTCGGGCAGGGCTGGCTTTCGGTGGCGATGGGGAACGCCTGCGCGGCGCTGAAAGAAAAGGCGGATTACATTACGACATCGGTTGACCAGGACGGACTGTGGAATGCCTGCCGGCATTTCGGCTGGATATGAGGAGGAAAGTAAAACGATGCTGTTTGATACCCATGCGCATTATGATGACGAGCGCTTTGACGAGGACAGGGATGCGCTGCTGTCGGCCATGACGGAAAACGGTGTAGGGCTGATCCTCAACCCGGGCTGTGATTTGGAGAGCTCTCGCAAGGCGGTCGGCTATGCACAAAAATACCCTTTTATATACGCTGCCGTGGGGATACATCCTGAAAATATTGACGAAAATTGGAATAACGACCTTGCGGTCATCAAAGAACTGGCGCAGACGGAGCCGAAGGTGCGTGCGATTGGCGAGATCGGGCTGGATTATTACTGGGAAAAGGACGAGCGGGCGCGCGCGCGGCAGCAGGTGGTGTTTGCGCGGCAGATGGAGCTTGCGCGCGCGCTGGGCAAGCCGGTTATCGTGCATGACCGCGATGCGCACGGCGACTGCATGGAGATCGCGCGCCAGTATGCCGGCGTCACAGGTGTGTACCATTGCTTCGCGGGCAGCGTGGAGATGGCGCGAGAGCTGCTCAAGCTGGGATACTATCTGTCATTCACCGGTGTGATCACGTTCAAAAACGCGCGCAAGGCATTGGAGATTATCAGGGAGACACCGCTCGACCGGCTGATGATTGAAACGGACGCCCCCTATATGGCGCCCGAACCGTATCGCGGACGCCGCAATTCGTCGCTATATGTACACCGTATGGCGGAAACGATTGCGCAGGTCAAAGGGATGGAAGCGGAAGCGGTCGAAAGGATCACAACAGAAAACGGCAAAAGATTGTTTGGGATTGCGTGACGAAAAATTTGCATTTTTTCTTGACAGGGAAAGTGTATTTGTGTATAATATATTTCGTCGTCAGAACAAAGCGGACGACCTTTTGGGGGCGTAGCTCAGCTGGGAGAGCGCCACACTGGCAGTGTGGAGGTCATGAGTTCGATCCTCACCGTCTCCACCAGAAGCCGCACTTTTTCATTCCGAAAAAGTGCGGCTTTTCTTTTTTCGGAAGCCGGACCCCTACAAGGCGCCACGTGCTGCCCGGCAAGGCGGGGAAAGGGGATTTTTCCGTTCTTCATGTAAAATCCATAAAGCCCTGTTATACTACCGGATGAGGGGGGACTTGGATGAAACGCATATTGATTGTGGAGGACGACCTGGATATTCAGGAGCTACTGGACGCCTACCTGCGGGATGCGGGCTATGACACGGTACTGGCGTCGGACGGGGTGGAGGCGCTCGACCGCTTCCATGAAGCGCCGTTCGATCTGGCGCTGCTCGATGTGATGCTGCCCAAGATCGATGGGTTCGGCGTGTGCGAGCTGATCCGGCGGGAATCGCGCCTGCCAGTCATCATGCTGACCGCGCTCGACGGGGAGGCCGAGCAGCTCCGCGGTTTCGACCTGGAAATAGACGATTATATTGTAAAGCCGTTTTCCATGCCCATCCTGCTGCGCAAGGTGGCGGCGGTGCTGCGCCGCGTGGGAGGCGGGATCGGCGTTTCGCATGTGATACGTTACCGCGGGCTGACGCTCGATCCGGACATGATGGAGGCGCGGCTGGAGGGCCGCCCGCTGGAGCTGACTGCGCGTGAGTTCGAGCTGCTCCGCGCCTTTATATCCAGCCCAGGGCGGGTGTTCACGCGCGAGGTGCTGCTGGCCAAGATATGGGGCTATGATTTCTTCGGGGACGAGCGCGTGGTGGACAGCCATATCAAAAACCTGCGCCGCAAGCTCGGCGTGGATTATATTGAGACTGTGAGAGGGGTGGGCTACCGTGCTGCGAAAGAAAATCCGTGAAAGCCTGACCGCGCGTATCTTCCTGATGACTTTCGCCCTGCTGCTGGGCGCGGGCGCGATCACTTTCGGCTGCATCGCCTGGGCGACGCCGATCACCTATACGGCGGTCATAAGCAGCGCGATAGAGGAACAGATGAACGAATTGGTCGACCGGCTGGCGCAAACAGAGCGTGAGGACTGCGGGCCGCTGCTTGATGAATTTATCCGCAGCGCGGGCGCGGAAGCCATGCTGCTGGGTGCGGATGGCAAGGTGGTGGACACCGGCTCGCAGCTTGCGGTCTATTCGCTGTATGAAAACGACAATGTGGTGGTTGTGGCCGCGGAGGATAGCGGAAAAAGCGACGGTATAGCGTTTGGGATGGCGGACAGCATGTGGGAGGACAGCGTGCTGTCAATCACCGGAACGGCAACCAGCGCCCTGACTGCGGAGGTCACCTTCCTGCACGACGCCACCTCCTACGAGCTGTACGTCCAGCCGTATGCGCAGCCGGAGAATCAGGCGGTGCAGGCACTGCTGCGCGCCGCGCCATGGCTGCTGCTCGCAATGCTGGTGTTTTCGGCGGGCTGCGCGCTGCTGTATTCTCGCTACATCACGCGGCCGATCATCCGGCTGAGCGGCATCGCGCGCCGCATGGAACATCTGGATTTCGACTGGCAGTGCGAGGAAAAACGCCGCGACGAGATCGGCGTGCTGGGCCGCAGCCTGGACGGCATGGCGCAAAAGCTGAAGGAGGCCCTGACCGGCCTGCAGGCTGCGAATGAGGCGCTCCGCAGTGATATGGAGCGCGAGCGGAAGCTGGAACGGCAGCGACTGGCGTTTTTTTCCGCCGCGTCGCATGAGCTGAAAACGCCGGTTACGATCCTCAAGGGACAGTTGACCGGCATGCTGGACGGGGTTTCCGTATATCGGGACCGTGACAAATATCTCGCGCGGTCGCTTGCTGTGACCGCGCGTATGGAAGAGCTGATACGCGAGATCCTGACCGTTTCGCGGCTGGAATCGGACGGCGAGCCGGTAAAAATGGAGCGTCTCGACCTGTCCGAGCTGGTGCAGGAGCAGTTGGAGCAGGATGAAGCGCTGTTCGAGCAGCGCGGCCTGCGCTTTCGGGTGTCCCTGTCGGATGGGGTGACGGTGCTGGGGGAGCGCGCCCTGCTGGGCAGGGCGGTAGAAAACCTGCTGTCTAACGCCGCGCATTATTCGCCCGCGGGAGCCGAGGTCCGCGTCAGCACCCGACTACGGGCCGGCCGGCCGGTGCTGACGGTCGAAAATACCCGCGCGCACCTGTCGGAAGGGGATATCCCGCATCTGTTTGAAGCGTTTTACCGCGCCGAGCAGTCCCGCAACCGCCGGACGGGCGGCAGCGGGTTGGGGTTGTATCTGGTGCGTATGATTTTGCAGCGGTGCCATGCCGTTTGCACGGCCTGCAACACGCCGGAGGGGGTATCCTTTACCATTACGTTCCCGCCGCTCGATTGAGCGGCGGGCTTCTTCATATAAAACACACATTAGCTTCAAACTGGTTCCATGCGGCGCGTATATACTGGGCGTCAGAAATCGCAAGAAAGGACGCTGACATATGAAAATCAGTATCAACAGCCTGTCCATGACCTATCCCAACGGCAAGCAGGCGCTGCAGGACATCTCCCTTGAACTGGAAAGTCCCAGCCTGGTCGGCCTGCTGGGGCCGAACGGCGCGGGAAAATCCACCCTCATGAAGCTGCTCGTGGCAGGGCTGACCGAATCGGCGGGGACGATTCTGGCCGACGGCGCGCCGCTGCGGAAAAACGAAACCGCCTATAAGCGGCGACTGGGCTATCTGCCGCAGAGCTTCGGCCTGTATGACGAACTGACGGTCGAACGGTTTCTGGAGTACATGGCCGCCCTCAAGGGACTGCACGACCAGAAAAAGGCGGTGCAGGCCGTGCTGTCGGATGTCAATTTGGAGGAAAAACGGCGCGCGCGGATACGCACGCTGTCCGGCGGGCAGCGGCAGCGGGTCGGCATCGCGCAGGCCCTGCTGGGGGAGCCGCGGTTCCTGATCTTTGACGAGCCGACCGTCGGGCTGGATCCGGAGGAGCGCATCCATTTCCGCAACCTGTTTTCGCGCGCGGCGCAGGATAAGCTGGTGCTGCTGTCCACTCATATCATCGAGGATGTGCAGTCCGTATGCAACCGGCTTATCGTCATCCATCATGGCCGTATTCGCTTTTCGGGTACGCCGCAGGAGCTGATCCGCATGACGCGGGGACATGTCTGCACCTTTTCCGAACGGCCGGAGGAGGACGCGGCGCTGCATATCACCGCGCGCGTCAATACCGCGGACGGGGTCCAGTGCCGCGCGGTGGCGCGCACGCTGCCCGCCTACGCCCAGCCGGCTGAGCCGACGCTGGAGGACGCCTACCTCTACCTGATCGAGGAGGCGGAAACATGAGCCTGCGTGCATTGTTCCGCGTTGAGCTGGGGCGGCTGTTGTGCGGGCGGTTGACTTGGCTGGCGGTCGCGGCGACCCTGCTGGGGCCGCTGGCGGGATACGGGCTGTACCGACCGGCGTATGGGGATTCCATGGCGTCCCTGTATCTGGCCAACCCCATGCTGACCGGCGGGCTGATCGGGGCGGCGGCTTTCGCGCTGCTGATGCTGGCGAGCCTGGAAAAGCCGCGCCGCAGCCGGATCGCCGCAATCACCGACGCGGCGCTGTCCCCGCTCCGGCTCGCAGCCGTGCGGCTGTTCTCCGTGCTGGCTATGGCCGTGTTGACCGTGCTGGCAACCGGCCTGCTGTACCTGCCCTATACCTGGTACAAGCTCGACATTGTCTTTTCCCTGGGGGATTACTGGCTCGCGACTGCGCTGATCCTGCTGTCCGGTCCGGTCATGGGAACGCTGCTGGCGGCGGCGGTCGATCAGTTCGCGTACCGGCTGGATATCAGCCTGGCTGTTGTGCTGGCATGCATCGTTTTCTCACAGGGCGCGTGGTGCAGCCGCTTTTTCCTCGCCCAGTGGTGCGTGCCGCTTGTTACCGCCTTGTCGGATGCGTTCGGTAGCGCGGTGATTTGGCGCACCGCACTGTACAGCCGTATCGTCTGGCTGTGTCTGCTGACCAGCCTGTACTTGCTGTCGCTGCTGGGGGTGCGGCAATATGGCCGCGGGCTGATAGGATCGTTTGCACGCCATCTGCGGTTTGCCGCCCTGCCGCTGCTGGCGGCCACGTTGGCGGCCGGAGGCGGCATCCTGTGGGCGCGGCAGCCGTTTATAGACCACAGCCCGTCGGATTGGATGAGCTACCAGCCGGAGGACCGCAGCAACACGGCCCTGACGTTGGCCGGCACGGAGATCGAAGCGCGTATTGAAAGCTACCTGCTGGGTACGCTGTCCGGCACAGCCTCCTATCGGATTACCAATACGTCGGGGGAGTCGCAGGAGCTGTATTTCGAGCTGGATTCCGGCTATCGGGTGCGGGAGGTCACGGCCAATGGCAACCCTGTGGAATGGGAGGATATGTGCAACGATTATATCGCCGCGCGCGAGGTGCGCTGTGTACTCCCCGCAGAGGAACAGATCACGCTGGTCGTGGAGTACGGCGGCATGCCGAAAATGTGGAACGCACAGGAAGAACTGATGAGCAGCGCCGGATTCATCAGCGGAAAAGGGATCGAGCTGTTCGGGTCGCATCTCGCCCCGTCCCTGCTCCTGCAGCTGGCGGGGGAGGAAACGCCGGTCACGCTGGATATCGCGCTGCGGGATTCGATGACGCTGGTGTCCTCCGGAACGACGCGCAGGGGGGCGCCGAATGGCGACGGGACGACCAACTGGCATGCCGAGGACGCAGGCGCAGGCGAACTACGCATTTTCGCGGGCGACTATATGTGCCGGACGCTGGAGGGCGGCGGCTTCCCGATCGAATTCTGGTACAGCGCTAAATACGAGCCGCGCCTTGCGGGCGAGGGGATTGACATCATGCAGGAGGCGATTGACTATTGCACCGAACACTATGGCCCGCGTACCTTTACGCAGGACAAGCCGTTCAAGATTGTGCAGAGCACGGTGTTCCAGTTTGGCGGGAGCGCGAGTGGGAACATCAGCCAAATGGGGGAGAGCTATTTCAGCGATCAAAACCTGGCCTCTCCGGACAAGGGCGCGGACAGCGCCGAGGTGCTGGCGCATGAGATCATCCATCAGTGGTGGGGGCTGGGCGTTTCCCTGGCCGATATGGAGGACGCGAACTGGACGGACGAGGGCATGACGACCTACTCGACCTACCGGCTGATGGCTGAACTGAAAGGAGAGGAGTATGCCCGCGCAAATTATGTCGAAAAGTGGGAGCGCACCACGTCGCAGAACGCGCAGTCGTTTTATATGCGGCATCCGGAATATCTGGCGGTCCTGCCTGAAGCATATGCGGCAGAGGTAAAGGCTGCAGCCGATTCGGTCAACTGGTACGACGGCACGGCGCTGATGATCTACCGCGCGGAGCAGAAGATCGGGCGGGAAAGGCTGGACGCGGTGCTGGCGCGGCTGTATACGCAGGGGGGCGGCGAGCTGCCGCCGTATATCACGCTGGGTGATTTTCTGAACGCCTGCGACTTGGAGGAAGGAGAGATCGGACGTGCGTAAGGTGTTTGTGTGCGAGCTGCGCCGGCTCCTGCTGAATAAATTTTTCTTCGGCATATTGGCGGCGGTGCTTCTCTACGGCTGGCTGCTACTTTCCGGAGAGGTGATACTGGGCGTTGCGTACACCGCGCCGTTCTCGCCGTGGAGCTTTGGATATTATCTGGCGCGGCTGCTGCCCCTTTTGTGGGTGGGTACGCTGTTTTTCCTGACCTTCTTCACCTCGGAGGGCGAACGGCGGACCGCGGTGCTGACCGGCGCGACTGCGGTGGACCCGCGCCGCTTTGCGGGCGTGCGCTGCATGGCGCTGCTGCTAGGGATGCTTCTGCTGCTTGGCGCCGCCGTGCTGCTGGCCGCGGTATTCTTTGCCTATACGCTGCACTGGCACGACTGGGGGAGCCTGCTGCTTCCTCTGCTGGCAGTCGCGGTGCCGCCGCTTGTGTTTGCGGCGGGGAGCGGTTGGCTGCTGGGCGGCGCATGCCCGTGGCTGGTATACGGGTGGATGCTCGCGCCGTTTATCCTGTCCGCGCTGCCGCTGCCCGAGGCGCTCGGCCTGTGGAACGGCACGCTACTGCGGAGCTATCCGCTCACCCTGCCGGCTGACCCGCCTTTCACGTTGCCGGCCGCGGTGTGGGTGGCGCAGGGGCTTTTGCTGCTGGCCGGAATCCTGCTGCTGGGCATGCGGATTTTCCGGCGCGGCAGACTATGAATACGGAAAGCCCGCACTCCGAATGGAGTGCGGGCTTTCCGCTTTGTTAGGATAGGGGAGGTATCAAAATGATGAGGAAAACGGCAAATGCCGTTGCTATGGGTAAGGTTTAGCGCTGGATGCGGCCGGAGCCGTCGCCGCCGGCGAGCTTCTCGACTTCGGCGACCGTAACCATGTTGTAGTCGCCCTCGATGGTGTGCTTGAGCGCGGAAGCCGCGACAGCAAACTCCACCGCGTCCTGGGTGGACTTCCCGTTCAGCAGCGCGTAGATCAGGCCACCGCCGAAGCTGTCGCCGCCGCCGACGCGGTCGATGATGCGCAGCTCATACTTCTTGGAGAAGCAGTACTCGCCGGTCTTCGCGTCGAACAGCATCGCGCTCCAGCCGTTGTCGGAAGCGGAGTGGGACTCGCGCAGGGTGATGGCAACCTTTTCAAAACCGAACTTGTCCGCCAGCTGCTTGGCGACAGACTTGTAGCCCTCGTGGTTGATCTCACCCGCGTAGATATCGGTGGATTCAGCCTCAATACCGAACACGTCCTTGGCATCCTCCTCGTTGGAGATGCACACGTCCACATACTGGCACAGATCGGTCATGGCCTCGCGCGCCTGCTCGCGGGTCCAGAGCTTGCCGCGGTAGTTCAGGTCGCAGGAGATCTTGACGCCGTGCGCCTTGGCCGCCTGGCAGGCCTCGCGGCAGATATCGACAACATTCGGGCCGAGCGCCGGAGTGATGCCGGTGAAGTGGAACCAGTCCACGCCCTCAAAGATTTTGTTCCAGTCAAAATCAGCGGTGGTCGCTTCCTGGATCGCGGAATGCGCGCGGTCGTAGATGCAGACCGAGCCGCGCTGGGAAGCGCCCTTCTCGTTGAAGTAGATGCCGACACGGTCGCCGCCGCGGACGATCTTGCTGGTATCCACACCGTAGCGGCGCAGGGAGTTGACCGCGCACTGGCCGATGGTGTGCGCCGGCAGTTTGGTGACGAACGCGGCGTCCATGCCGTAGTTCGCCAGCGAAACAGCAACGTTGGCTTCGCCGCCGCCAAAGGTGAATTCGAGATGGTCAGCCTGTACGAAGCGTTCGTAATTGTACGGCTGCAGACGGATCATAAGCTCGCCAAAGGTTACGATTTTCATGATTTTCCCTCCGTAAAGATAGGTTGTGATTATTTCTTGCCGACCAGATGTACGGCGAAGCCGCAGATTTCGTCGGTCAGGTAAATTGCGTTGAGCGTGCCATCAGCCTTGAACTTGGCGGTCGCGTCGTCGAATGTAAAGCCGCGCCCCTCCAGATCCGCTTTGGCGGCGGCGACGTCCGGCGTCCCGATGGCGATGTGTCCGTTCCGGCCCTTATAGGGCTCCTTCATCACCTCGATGCCTGTTCCGGCGAAGACCGAGCTGTTGCCCGGCTTTACCGCAAAGCCAAACAGGGCGGAAAACATTTCAGCGGTCTTGAGGGCTTCCTGCTCATTCGCGGCGTTGATGCCGATGTGCGCCAGAGAATACTCAGCCATTGCGCGCCTCTTTCACGATCTCGACCGACTTCTTGCACAGGTCGGTGATCTCATCCCACTTGCCGCCCTCGATCAGGTCGGCGGTGACCATGTAGGAGCCGCCGCAGGCAGCGATGACATGATTTTTGGCATAGTCCGCCAGGTTCTTCAGCGAGATGCCGCCGGTCGGCATAACCTTGAACATCGGGAACGGGGCGCTCATAGCCTTGATCTTGGCGATGCCGCCGGACTGCTCGGCGGGGAAGAACTTGAGGACCTCGAGGCCGAACTTATAGGCGGTGTGATAATCGGTCGGGGTGGTGCAACCGGGGAAGATCTGCACGCCGACTTTCTTGCAGTAGGCGACGATTTCGGGATCCATGCCGGGGGTGACGATGAACTGCGCGCCAGCGGCCATCGCCTCGTCTACCTGGTCGGTGGTCAGGACAGTACCCGCGCCCACGAGCATTTCCGGATAGGCGTCGTGCATGGCCTTGATGGCCTTGGCGGCGCCCGCCGCACGGAACGTGACCTCGGCAACCGGTACGCCGCCGTCGATCAGCGCCTTTGCCAGCGGAACCGCGTCACGGTCAGGGTTGTTGAGCTTGATTACCGGTACGACACCGATGGACTGGACCTTTTTCTCGATTTCATTCATTGCGATCATCCTCCGTGTTTCATATTGTGGAATATTGTTTCACGAATTCACTTGCTGATTTAATTATATTACTTTACCGTCAGATTGCAAGAGTTTTCTGCTAACAATCTGTGCAAAGTTTCTCTTGTGTTTTTGTGTAAAATCTATTAAAATGAAACAAGGTTTTATAATGCGGAACAAAAGGGAGGAAATTCCATGGCAGAATCCTCGTCGGTCCAGTCGTTGGAGCGGGCGTTTGACCTGCTGGAAAAGCTGTGCCGCAGCCGGAACGGCATGACGATCGGCACGCTGTCGGCGGAAACCGGCCTGCATAAAAGCACGGTACACCGGCTGCTGGCAACGATGTGTACGCGTGGCTATGTGCAGCGGGACGCGGAAACCAGCGTTTATCGCGCGGGCATGCGCCTGTGCGAGCTGAGCAGCTATATTGTGGAGAACATGGATGTGATCGAGCGCGCCCGCGCGCCGTTGGAGCGTCTGGGGCATGAAACTGGAGAGACTGTCCACCTGGTCCTACAGGAAGAGCGCGATATTGTTTATATTCATAAGGTAGAAAGCGTGAGCGGCGCGATCCGCATGTTTTCGCGTATCGGCATGCGCCGCCCGCTGTACTGCACGGGCGTGGGCAAGGCCATCCTGGCCACCTGGCCGGACGAGGAAGCGCGCGAGCTCTGGCGCGCCAGCGACGTCCGTCCGTGGACACCCTATACGATCGTGGATGAAGCCGCGTTTTTTCAGGAGCTGGTGCAGGTCCGGCGGCTGGGCTACGCGATGGATAACGAAGAAAACGAGCTGGGCGTGCGCTGCATCGCGGCGGCGATTCCGGATTATCGGGGGCGCGCCTCGTATGCGATCTCGGTTTCCGCGCCGCTGACGCGCATGTCGGACGAGCGCATCGCCGCGCTGCGTGTGCCGCTGCTTGAAACGCGGGACGAGATCGCGGAGGCGATCGGCGGCGGCATGTACGGAAAGCGGTAATCGCGGAAAGGGAGAAGGTAAGATGCCACAGGTACTCACGCTGCCGCACGGCAAGCTGACCCGCTATGCCGCCGCGCAGCACGGTCCCAAGCCCGCGCTCATTTTGTGTCCGGGCGGCGGGTACGAATTCTGCTCGATTCGGGAGGGCGCGCCTGCAGCGCGCGCCTTTGCGCGGGACGGTGTCGAGTCGTTCGTGCTGGAATACGACTGTGCGCCCGTGCCGCTGGACACGATGCCGCTGCATACGCTGGCCGCGGCGGTCGCGTGGGTGCGGCGGAATGCCGCGCAACTCAGGATCGCTCCAGACCGCATCGCGGTCGGGGGCTTTTCCGCGGGCGCGCACCTGGCGGGGATGCTGGCGGCGGTCTGGCACCGGCCGGAATGGTTTGCGCCCGATACCGACCTGCAGTGCCACCGGCCGAACGCGGCGGTGCTGTGCTATCCGGTGGTGACGGCGGGGGAATACGGCCATCGCGGCAGCTTTGCTCGTCTGGCCGGCACGGATCCGGAAAAACAGCGTGCGTTTTCGCTGGAAATGCTGGTGGACGCGCGAACGCCGCCGGTGTTCCTGTGGCACACGCTGGAGGATCAGACCGCACGGGTCGAGAACACGCTGCTGCTCGAAGCGGCGCTGCGGAAAGCGGGTGTGCCACATGAGGTACACCTGTTCCCGCATGGCGTGCATGGGCTGGCGCTGGCGGATTTGGAAACCTGTGACCCGGCAAGAGGGCGCCGGCCGGATCGGCATGTGAACCGCTGGCAGGCGCTCTGCGCGGAATGGATAAAGGAGCTGTAAAACATGGAAATACGGCATGCGGCGCCGGCCGACCTGCCCGACCTGCTCGCGCTGTTCGACGCGGCGCGTCGGTTTATGGCGCAAAACGGCAACCCGCATCAATGGGGCAGACGCTTCCCCACGAAAGAGATGCTCGAAGCGGATATCAGCGCGCAGCGCAGCTACATCTGCGAGGACGAGGGGCGGCTCGCGGCGGCGTTCTGCTTTACCACGGAGGAGGAGCCGACCTATCGGGTGATTCGGGAGGGCGCCTGGCTGGACGATGCCCCCTACGGCGTGGTACACCGGATTGCGGCGGCGGAGCACGGGCGCGGTGCGGTGGCGTTCTGCCTGGAATGGTGCCTGGCGCGGTGCGGCAACATCCGTATCGACACCCACCGCGACAACCAGCCCATGCAGCGCCTGCTGGCGCGGCTGGGATACACGTTCTGCGGCCTGATCGACCTGAAAAACGGGCGCGGCGAGCGATTGGCCTATCAGAAACGGAGTCGATAAAAAAATCCTGTCTTTTATAGACAGGATTTTTCTTCGATATAAATAAAATTAAAGATTGACTTTTATAAAATTAAATATTATACTAAGGCCACAGGAAAGGAAGTGATGGCGTGGCGATCGAGGTCGTACCGGAGTGGATGGCGCAGCTTGACGATGAGGACGTCTCTTTCATCAAAAAATTTATTTTGGCCTCGGGCTCGCTCAAAGAGGTCGCGGGCGTGTATGGCGTGACCTATCCGACCGTGCGCCTGCGGCTTGACCGGCTGATCCAGAAAATCGAGATCGGCGAGCGCGAAGGGGAGGAGCCGTATATCGCGCTCATCAAACGGCTGGCGGTCAACGACAAGCTGGATTTCGACACGGCGAAAATCCTGATTAACGAGTATAAGAAGCAGAAGAACGAGGAGGGGTAGCATGATAAATCCAATTAAGTTGGTTTTCTGTTTGGCGCTGTTCGCGGCGGTCTGCGCGTTGGAGGTGTTTCTGTCCAAGCGGCGGGCGTGGTGGCCCGGGCTGGTGCTGCCCCTGTGCCTGCTGCCGCCTGTACTGTTTGTCCTGCCGAACGTGGTGCTGAACGCGCTCGGTGTGGCGGAAAATTCGCTGCAAAAGGTGCTGTCGCTGCTCATGGGGCTGCTCTTTTTCGCGCCGGCGCTCGTTTTGCTGGCGATTTACTGGCACTGCCGCCGCAGCGGGAAACACCGCGAGCAGGTGGAAAAGATAAAGATACAGGATTTGTAAGGGGGAATCGTTTTGGCGGGAATAATGACAATGTCAATCGGGGTGACCGTGCTGAACACGCTGGTGCTGGTGGCGGTGCTGGCGGGCGTGATCGTGCTTGAGGTCTGGCTGTCGCGCCGCAAAAGCCGGTGGCCGGGGCTGATTATGCCTGCTCTGTCGCTTATGCTGTCGCTGCTGCTGGTGCTGGGCGGCGTGGTGTTTACCTCCATAGGCGGCGCGGCGAGCGGGCTGCAGGTGGTCGATGAAGAGACCGGCGAGGTACTCTATGAGGAGCGGCGGGTGGAACAAACGTCGGACTGGACACTGGGCGATACCGTGCAGGTCGGGATTATCCTGCTGGTAAGCAACATCCCAACCTTCGTGCTGTTGGGGGCGTATTATATCGGGCGGGAAAAGCTCCGGCGGGAAAGGCTGCTGGAAAAGATGAACATACAGGATCTGTAAAACAGAAAAACGCCGTTCCAGACAGACGCATCCGGACGGCGTTTTCAGTTATAAGCAAACAGCTTGCGGCAGGCAAGGGATATATAGCCGCCAAGCGCAGCGGCCATCTCTCTGGAAGCAACGGCTTTGTCCGCCAGCGTCACGATCCATGCGATCCGCGTGCGCGGCATGGCCGCGAGCGGGAACATGTGCCGCGCGATTGCCTCGCATTCGCGCTCGGTCAGGCCGAACGTATGCTTCGCGCGGTCGGCCGCGATATGGCCGTGTACAAACGCGTGCATGCGCATCACACGCCGCAGGCCGGAATACCGGCGCAGGTAACGGCGGAAACGCTCGCCGTGCCAGTCGTAACCGAAGAAATCGTGCAGCAACGCCGCGCGGATTACAGAGGCGGTTTCGTCCCCGGACAGACGCATCCGGCGGGCGATGGCATACGCCGCCTGAGCCACGGCGATCGAATGGTCGTACACGGAATTTTCCGCGCCGTGGTGCTGGAACTGCAGAAGCTGCAGATAGCGGGGATGCTTCAGGATATCCCCTCCAAGCCGCTGTATCTCACTCTCCATGGGACTCACCCCTTTCCGGTTTTCTGTCTTTATTATATGCCGCAGAATGCACAAAAACAAGAGGGCGTTTGTTACATTTTTGTGACGTTTATTCGGACGAGCCTGATAAAAGCCGGCGGCATACCCGCCGGTGGAGCAGTACCGCCGCGGCAAGGCCGCAGGCCTCCGCAAGCGGGAACGCCAGCCAGAGGGCCGAAAGGCTGACGTGCGAGAGCAGCACGGCGGCGGGCAGGAGGAGGACAAGCTGACGCAGCAACGCCACGATAAGCGACTCGCTCCCGCGGCCCAATCCCTGCATGCAGCCGGACAGGATGACGGAAATGCCGGCAAGGCAGAACGAAGCGGAGATGATGCGGATGGCGGGGACGCCGAGGGCGAGCATGGCATCCGAGGCGTCGAACAGCCGCAGAAGCGGTACGGGCAGAGCTTCGAACAGCAGCGTACCCGCCGCCATGATGCCGAGCGCGAGCAGCAGCGCATATCGGGTGATCCGCTCGATGCGGCGGCGGTTTTTCGCACCATAGTTGAAGCCAATCATGGGGATGAGCGCGTTGTTGAGACCGTAGACCGGCATGAACAGGAAGTTCTGCAGCTTGTAGTACACGCCGTAAAAGCCGACCGCGGTCTGGGAGAACGGCATCAGGATGCGGTTGAGGCCGACCGTGAGCACGCTCAGCAGGGATTGCTGCAAGGCAGCGGGCAGGCCGATGCGCACGATCTCCGCAAGGATACGGACATCTGGCCGGAAGCCTCGTACATGGATGCGGACATCCCGATTGAAGCGCACATTGATGAAAAAACCGATTGACATGGCGGTGATCTGGGAGAGGACGGTCGCGAGCGCCGCGCCCGTGGTACCGAGCGCGGGACAGCCGAACAGCCCGAAAATCAGGATCGGGTCGAGGACGCAGTTGAGCAGCGCGCCGATGAGCTGCGTGACCATGTGGTAGACCGTGTTGCCGGTCGCCTGCATGAGCCGTTCCGCGACAAACAGCAGGAAAACGCCGCAGGACGCGGTAGTCACCACCGTCACATAGCCGGCGCCCATATCGACGACAGCGGGTACATCGGTGAACAGCGCGATAAAGTCGCGCCCGAACAGCAGCCCCAGCACAGCGAACACCAGCCAGAAGCAAATGGAAAGAAAAATGCCGTTGACCGCGACCGCGTCCGCTTCCGCCTGCTTTTTCTGTCCCAGCCGGCGCGACAGCAGCGCGTTGACGCCCACGCCCGCGCCGGTCGCAACCGCGATCATTAAAAGCTGCACCGGAAACGCAAGGGAAACGGCGGTCAGGGCGTCCTCACTGATGCGCGCGACAAAAGCGCTGTCCACAATGTTGTACAGCGCCTGCACGAGCATGGACAGCATGATCGGAAACGACATGGTAACGATCAGCCGCCCTTCGGGCATGGTCCCCATTTTATTTTCACCGGCCATATGCTTCACCCCGTTTTTACTATTATAACAGATAAACCGGCAAAGAAAAAGCCGCAGCTTTAAACTGCGGCTCTGTTCGGCTCACAGGCCGACCGGCGTGTCCATAATCATCTGGCGGTAGGCCAGCTCCTCGAAGCCGAGCATCCGGTACAGCGCGGCGGCGCGCACATTGCTTTCGGTCACCTCCAGCCGGTAGCGCGCGGCGCTGTTGTATTTTTCGTGTGCGGCAGCGATCATTTTGCGGCCGATGCCCGTGCCGCGCACGGTCTCGTCCACCATCAGTTCGTCCAGCCATACGCACAGCCCGCCCGCCTCATTCGACCAGGTGAGCGCGAGCAGCAGGTAGGCGCAGGGCGCGCCGTCGTCGTCCTCCGCGATCAGGCAGTCCGCGTAGGGCGTGCCGTGCAGCAGCAGTTCGAACGTGCGCTCGGCGTTCTGCGGCGGGATTGCATGGTCGCAGGCGGAAGAGCGGTAGAACGCCGCGTTGCGGCTGAGGAAAAAGTCGCGGTCGCGCGGCTCGATCGATCGGATATGCATAGGAAAACCTCCTGTTTGACAAAAAACGGTGTTTCGCGTGCCTTTGCTCCCAGACAGCGGCTTCAGCCGAGCTGAGCGAGAGCCTGGTCAAGGTCCGCGATAATGTCCTCCACATTTTCCAGGCCGACCGAAACCCGCACAAGGCCCGGCTCGATACCTGCGGCGACGAGCTGCTCGTCCGTGAGCTGGCGGTGGGTTTCGCTGGCCGGATGCAGCACGCAGGTACGGATATCCGCCACATGGACCTCGTTGCAGGCAAGCTGCAGGCTGTCCATGAACTGCATGGCCGCGCCGCGGCCGCCCTTGATATCGACCGACATCACGCCCGAGGTGCCGAGCGGCAGATACTTCTGCGCGCGTTCGTAATGTTCGTTGCCGGGCAGGGCGGGGTAGCGCACGGAAGCGATCCTGTCCGACGCCTGTAGGTACTCGGCGACCGTGAGCGCATTTTCACAGTACCGCTTCATGCGCACGGGCAGGGTTTCCAGGCCGAGGTTCAAAAGGAATGCGGAGTGCGCCGCCGGATAACAGCCGAAATCACGCATAAGCTGCATGCGCGCCTTAATGATATAAGCCATGCTGCCGAATTCACGGGTATAGACAACGCCGTGATAGCTCTCGTCCGGCTCGGTGAAGTCGGGGAATTTGCCTGAGGCGGCCCAATCGAACCGGCCGCCGTCCACGATGACGCCGCCGCCCTGGACCGCGTGGCCGTCCATATATTTTGTGGTGGAATGGATGACGATATCCGCGCCCCATTCGATCGGGCGGCACAGGATGGGCGTGGCAAACGTATTATCGATGATTAGCGGCACGCCGTTTTTGTGCGCGATATCCGCCCACTTTTGGATATCGAACACGGTCAGCGCCGGATTGGCGAGCGTTTCACCAAACACAGCCTTGGTGTTGGGCTTGAACAGCTTCTGGATTTCTTTCGCGTCTGCTTCCGCATCCGCCCAGATACACTCGATGCCGAGCTTTTTGAGCGTCACGCCGAACAGGTTGATCGTGCCGCCATAGATCGTGGAAGCCGCGATGAAGCTGTCCCCCGCGGAACAGAGGTTGAGGATGGCGAGCAGGCTCGCCGCCTGGCCGGAGCTGGTGAGCATCGCGCCCACGCCGCCCTCCAGCGCGGCGATTTTCTTTTCCACCGCGTCGCAGGTCGGATTGGCAAAGCGCGAGTACATGTACTCGGTCGGCATATCGAACAGGGATGCGATCTTTTCGGTCGAATCGAACCGGTAGGTGGTAGACTGAACGATGGGCATGACGCCTGGGCCGCCGTTTTCGGGCTTGTAGCCCTCATGCAGGCATTTTGTTTCGATCTTCATATTTATTATAGCTCCTTTGCAGGAATTTTTTGCACAAGGGTATTTTAACACGCGGGGGAGGGAGGGTCAAGGGAATTGCGCCCCTTGACGTGGGAACGACGCGCCGCCCGGTGCGGGGGCAAAAGGGGAGGACAACCCGCATGGGGTTTCCTCCCCTTTTGAATTTCCCTGCTTTCCTTATCACGGTAAGCGCAACGGCTTCCACCCTAGGGGGTGCAGGGAAACCCAGGCAGCGTCTCCTCCCTTCCGCGCGCGCTGTTACGCGCGCATGGACCGTTTCGGACAGGCGGTATCCGTTTTCCCGCTGTCCAGTTCTAACCTCCGCGCGAACAGAGCTCCCGCAACAGTCTCCGTATTTTTTCGGAGCGGTCCTGGTCAGAAATAGGAACGGCGCAGCCGTTCCGGCCTCCGGCCTGCGCATCAGGGAAAAGGGGTGATTGGCAAGAGGGGAGAAACCGTTGGTTTCTCCCCTCTTGTCCGCCCGCGCCGCGCAGGCGCAGTTTCCCCGCTTGACCCAAGCGGAGACGCTTACCGTTTGCGCGGCGGTGCGGGATCGTTGGTGCGCTCAAGGAGATAATCGGTTGAGGTATTATAAAAATCGGCCAGTCCTACCAGTATGGAGAGGGGCATATTATGCTCGCCGTTTTCATAGTAACTATAAGTTCGCTGTGAAATATGCAGATAGCTTGCGACCTGCTGCTGACTCAAATCGTTATCCTCGCGTAAATTTCGTATACGCTTATATAACATATTATCACCTCATTAAATATTTTAACAGAACAAAATATTCTATTGAAATATAGAATAAAATATGCTAAAGTTAATGAGAGGTGATTTGTGTGAACCGATCCATTTATCAGGAATTACAGGCCGCCGCCGAGCGTGTATGCGTCAGCAAGGACGGCCCAGCATGGCAAAACCTGAACCAGGCGCAGGATGAATTTGACGCGCTTCTGCCGCGCGTCCTCCACCGCAGCTTCCGTCGGGTGTGCGACCAGGCGGTTGCCGCGGCCGCAGAGCATGGCGAGGATTGCTTCCTGCTCGGGCTGCGCTGCGGCCTGCTGCTGATGGCGGACGCGCGGGCGCTCGACGGAGCATAGCCGCGCAAGGATTTCCGTGGACTTTGCCCGCCCGCTTTGCTATAATAGGGGCATAGAAAAATCTATGGAGGAATACGGCAATGACCGATGAAAAAATCGCGCGCATCAACGAGCTGGCGAAAAAAGCCAAGGCCGAAGGGCTGAGCGAGGCGGAAAAGGCCGAGCAGAAAGCCCTGCGCGAGGAATATATAGCGGGCTTCCGCAAAAGCTTGAAGGCACAACTGGACCGGACGGTCGTCCTCAATCCGGACGGCACCTCCTACAAGCTGCGGCAGAAAAAAGGCGGGCATTGATGCGCCTGCCGGAGCATGTTGCCGCCGCGATCATGCGCCTGGAGGCGGCGGGGTTTGAAACCTGGGCGGTCGGCGGCTGTGTGCGCGACAGCCTGCGAGGTGATCCGCCGCATGATTGGGATTTGTGTACCGCCGCGCGGCCGGAGGAGATGCGGGCGGTGTTTGCGGGTGCGCGCGTGTTGGAAACCGGCCTGAAGCATGGCACGCTGACCCTGCTGACGGAAGAAGGTCCGCTGGAAATCACGACCTTCCGCGCGGATGCCGGTTATTCGGACGGGCGGCATCCAGACACCGTGTTGTTCGTGCCGGAGGTGCGCGCTGATCTGGCGCGGCGCGATTTCACGGTAGGAGCAATGGCATGGCACCCGCAGCGCGGGCTGTGCGACCCGTTCGGCGGGCGGGACGACCTGAAAAATGGTATCCTGCGCGCGGTCGGCGATCCGGATGCACGCTTCCAAGAGGATGCGCTGCGCATTCTGCGCGCGGTGCGGTTTGCCGCCCAGTTCGGCTTTACAGTGGAGCCGCGGACCGCAGCCGCCATGCGCCGCCAGACAGGGCGACTGGAATGCATTGCCGCCGAGCGCGTGCGCGCGGAGCTGACCGACACGCTGTGCGGACGGTTCGCGCAGCGCGCGCTGATGGGCTTTTCCGATATTTTTGCCGCGGCGCTGCCCGAACTGCGGCCGATGCTCGGCTGCGCCCAGCAAAACCCGCACCATCGGTACGATGTGTGGGAGCACAGCGTCCGCGCGGTCGGGCAGGTGCCGGCAGAACCTGTGCTGCGCTGGTCCATGCTGCTGCACGACTGCGGCAAGCCCGCCTGCAAAACCGTGGATGCAAATGGCGTCGGCCATTTTTACGGCCACCCCAAGGCCAGCCGTGAAATCGCGGCTGGTATCTTGCGCCGCCTGCGTTTTTCGGGCGAGGATACGGCCCGCATCCTGCTGCTGGTCGAACAGCACGACCTCCCTCTGGGCGATAATGGTCGGCAGGTGCGCCGCCGTCTGTCGCAGATCGGGGAGGCCAGGTTCCGCGACCTGCTGGCCATCAAAAAAGGGGACGCGGTCGGACAGGGAACGCATCCGGAGGATATCGCTTGGCTGCATGCGATCGAAAAACGGCTGAACGGCGTGCTGGCGGCGGAGGATTGCTTTTCTCTGCGCCGGCTCGCGGTGGATGGAAACGACATCAAGACGCTCGGCCTGTCCGGCCCGGCGGTCGGGGAGATGCTGCGCGCATTGCTCGACGCGGTGATCGAGGAACAGGCCGCAAACACGCGGGAGGCGCTCCTCGCGCTCGCCCGCGCCCGAATGGAGGAACGACATGACGAGCAAAGAACTGTTTATCGAGACTTATAACAAGAATATCCGCCGCCCGGGCGCGGAAAAGCTGCTGGCGTGGATGGAAAGCACGGACTTTTTCACCGCTCCCGCGTCCACGCGCTTTCACGCCGCGTATGAGGGCGGCCTGCTCGACCACTCGCTTAACGTATACAATGTGCTGATCTCCAAGCACTACGATCCGGCGGGCGATGATATCGAGAGCTTTACGATCGCCTCGCTGCTGCATGATCTGTGCAAGGCGGGCTTTTACAAGACCGAGCTGCGCAACCGCAAGAACGACCGCGGCGAGTGGGAAAAGGTGCCGGTTTACGCGATCGACGACCAGTTTCCCTATGGACACGGCGAGAAATCGGTGTACCTGATCGAGCGCTTCATGCGCCTGAAAACCGAGGAGGCAATGGCGATCCGCTGGCATATGGGCGGGTTTGACGATTCCGTGCGCGGCGGCAGCTTTTCGCTTGCGCACGCATTCGAAAAGTATCCGCTCGCGGTCAAGCTGCATCTGTCCGATCTGGAAGCTACTTATCTGCATGAGAATAGGAGCGAGTAAGGCATGAAAACAAAGGAATATACCCTGCATACCGAACGGGAGGGCCTGTACGACGTGACCGCGCAGGTGCGCGAAGCAGTGCGGGAAAGTGGCGTGCAGAGCGGTGCTGCGGTCATATACTGTCCGCACACGACCGCCGGCATCACGATCAATGAAAACGCTGATCCGGACGTGCGGCACGACTTGCTGCTGGGGTTGCGCGAAGCCTTTCCCGACCGGCGCGCGTTCCGGCATGCGGAGGGGAACTCCGCCGCGCATTTGAAGTCGAGTTGCGTTGGCACGAGCCAACTGGTGCTGGTCGAGGACGGATGCCTGCTGCTGGGGACTTGGCAGGGTGTGTATTTCTGTGAGTTCGACGGCCCGCGCACCAGACGCTTTCAGGTAAAGGTGCTGGGGGATAGCGCCGTCGGATGAGCCTGTTCCGCAGAGGGGATACCGCTGACGGATAGGAAACGGGAAGCATGCTGCAGACCGGCCGTATCCGGCCGGTCTTTGTGTTGCGGATACAAGCAGGACTGTCAGAAAAATGCACAGAATAAAAATATGGTTTTGGGTGAGAAAAAACAAAGAATCACTCCTGCGGAAAATTCTCAGAGAAATTTGAAAAAAAGTACTTGACATTTTGGTTAGCTTATGCTAACTTATATTCAGGTTAGCCGAGGCTTACTGATATGCTCGATGACCGGTGCCGCTTTCGCGGAACGGAGCGGCGCACCATACATACACAGCTTCCTCTGTATTTTGCGCATCTATCCGAACAAAACAGACCGTTAAGACTGCGCGGCCGTATGGCTAACCGCGGCCGCGCTGTTCGGAACGTTGCGGATAAAGGAAACTGATCCGGTAAAAATACAGGGCAGGAGGTGCGTGACAAGATGATGAACCAACTGGACCGACAGCTCGCGGCGTATTGCTCGCCGACGCTGGCGGGGATTAAACCAGCAAGCCTGGTATCGTTCGACCGCGCGCTGTATCCCGATCTGCCACAGCGTCTGAAAACTTACCGCGAGGCGTTTGCCCCGCGCGGCATGTGCTTTGAGATCGTCTGTGCCTGCCGCGGGCGGTATCTGCTGATGGTCTACCAAAAGCAGGCGCTCGAGCGGCATATGGCGGAGCCTTGTGTGCAGCATGTGCTGGCGTCGTTCGGCTACCCAGCCGGCCAGCCGTTGCAGGACCTCTTGCGGGAGCTGAAGCGCAGGATCGCGCTTTCCGAAACCTTCCCGCATGAAATCGGTCTGTTCCTGGGATATCCGATCGAAGATGTCGTGGGGTTTATCCGGAATGCCGGACGGGGCTGCAAGCTCAGCGGCTACTGGAAAGTATATGGCGACGCGCAGGCTGCGTCGCGGTTGTTTGACCGCCTTTCGCGGGTGTGCCGCGCGGTGACAAAACGGATCGAGCAAGGGGAAACGCTGCTCGAGGTGTTTGCCGCGGCATAGGCGCAAAGCGTTTCATAATGCATCTAAAATAATCAACAATAATCAACAGGAGGATTTGACAGAAATGAGCAAAGCTGCAGTAATTTATTGGAGCCAGACCGGCAATACCGAGCAAATGGCAACCGCGATCGCGGAAGGAATCCGCGAGGGCGGCATGGAATGCGATCTGCTGAACGTGGCGGATACCAACGCCGGCGCTGCGGCAGGATACGATAAGATTGCGCTTGGCTGTCCGGCGATGGGCGCGGAGGTGCTCGAGGAAGCGGAGTTCGATCCGTTCTTCACCGAGCTGGAGAACAGGCTCGCGGGCCGCAAGGTCGCGCTGTTCGGCTCCTACGGCTGGGGCGACGGACAGTGGATGCGCGACTGGGTGCAGCGCACCAACGATGCAAACGCCAATATTTACACGGACGAAGGCCTGATGATCAACGAGACGCCCGACGAAGACGGGCTGGCCAAGTGCAGGGAGTTCGGCAAAGGCTTTGCCGCTTACTAAGACAATTTCCCGCGCCGGCGCGCCTTTTCGCGCGAAGCGCGTATTCGATTGGCTTTCCGCGGTTTTCCGCGGAAAGCCGCGGAAACACACAGCGTGTGTTTGAATACCCGTGCGGAGAAAGGCTTCGCGTGCCGGAGCGTTTCGAAGCAGCAGGCGCATCCGCGCGCAGCGCGGTGCGTCCCTCGATGGAAGCCGTCGGCTTCCATCGAAAATAAACCGGTCATACCCGCCGCGACGGCGGTGGTTATGATACAAATATCCTTTCTTGTCCCGGGGGAAACCCCAGGGTATACTGCCCGGTATGCCCAACATAACATGAGCCCGCGGCTGTCCGGAACAACGGCTGCGGGCTTCCTCCTGCCCGACTGGCAGGAATGGGAAGCACTGTACAAATTAGCTGCCGCAAACCCTGCTGTTCTTGGTGAGAATTGACAAACCTGTTCCGGTCCGCTTGACAAATAAAGTTAGCGATGGTAAACTTAGCACGGTTAAGGGGTTAGAAAGAGCTAACCCCTGCTTTACAGGGTTTGGGTTAGCTCCTACTAACAAAGAAAAGGAGAGGATTGCTATTATGCCGCTTACGATGATAGACGCCGGTGTGGAGACTACGGTAAAACAGATCCACGGTCGGGATCAGACACGCCGGTTCCTGCAGAACCTTGGTTTTGTCGAGGGGGCGAAGGTGAGGGTCGTCTCTTCTTTGCAGGGCAACCTGATCGTATCCGTAAAAGACGTCCGCGTTGCGATTTCGCAGCAGATGGCGTCTCGTATCTATGTCTGAAGGGGGAAAAACAATGGGCAATCTGAGAACTACGCCGTGCGGCGCAACTGTTACCGTGCGTAAGATCGAGGGCGAGGGCGCGACCCGTCGCCGCATCATGGATATGGGGCTGACGCGCGGGGCTGAGGTATATGTCCGCAAGGTGGCGCCGCTGGGCGATCCGATCGAAGTCACGGTGCGCGGCTATGAGCTTTCGCTGCGCAAGGCGGATGCGGAAAAAGTACTGGTTGACTAAAAAATTGCACATAGGTTAGCGAAAGCTAATTGAAAGGAAGGGGAAACAACATGTCTATTCGTTTGGCGCTTGCCGGCAACCCGAACTGCGGCAAGACCACGATGTTCAACGACCTGACCGGCGCGACGCAGTATGTCGGCAACTGGCCGGGCGTTACCGTGGAAAAGAAAGAGGGCCGCTGGAAAGCGGACAAGGAAATCCGTATCACCGACCTGCCGGGTATTTACTCGCTTTCGCCGTATACGCTGGAGGAAGTGGTCGCACGCGACTATCTGGTGGGGGAAAAGCCGGATGCCATCATGGATCTGGTGGATGCGTCCAACATAGAGCGCAACCTGTACTTAACCACCCAGCTGCTCGAAATGGGTATTCCGGTCGTCGTGGCCCTGAACATGATGGACATTGTGGAGAAGCGCGGCGATGTGATCGACGTGAAGAAGCTGTCCAGCCTGCTGGGCGTGCCGGTCGTGGAAACCGCGGCGGTCAAGGGCAAAGGGACAAAGGAACTGGTGGAGGCCGCGAAGAAGGCGGTGTCTGCCGGCAAGCTCCCGCCCCAGCATGAATTTCCGGAGAATATTGAAAAGGCGCTGCAGCAGATCACGGACATGATCGCGGGCGTGACCGAGGAAAGCCAGCGCCGCTGGTATGCGGTCAAGCTGTTCGAGCGCGATCAGAAGGTGATGGCCCGTTTCCAGTTCAGCGTGGATACGCAGGCAAAGCTGGAAGCCATCATCAGCGCCGTCGAGGAGGAACTGGACGATGACGCGGAATCCATCATTACGGATGCGCGCTACCAGTATATCGGCGGCATTGTCAAGGCCTGCGTCAAAAAGAAAAAGACCGGCATGACCGTGTCGGACAAGATCGACCATATCGTGACCAACCGCATCCTGGCGCTACCGATCTTTGCGCTGGTCATGTTCATTGTGTATTATGTATCGGTGACCACGGTCGGCACCATCCTGACCGACTGGGCCAACGACGGCGTGTTCGGCGACGGCTGGCATCTGGCCGGCTATGGCGCGGGCGCGTATGAGGAAGCCGGAGCGGAATACGAAACGCAGACCGCTTACCGCGACGCATGGCTGGCGGCCGCGGAAGAGGGCGGCGTGGATGTTTCGGCCATTACCGAGCAGTTGGAGGCCGAGGAGCCTGACGCCGACGTGCTTGCGGGCGCAACCGCCGCGCTGGCTGCGGACGCTTCCGCAGCCGATATCGTAGGCACCGCGGCGTTTGAGGACGAGGAGACCGGCACGGTCACCGAGGAAGCGGTTGACTTCGGTATGTTTGAAACCGCGATGGCGGCCGAGGAGCCGGATCCGGCGAACTATGGCATTTGGGTGCCTGGCATTCCCGTGTTGCTGGAAGGCGCGCTGGGCGGCCTTGGCATCGCTGACTGGCTGTACAGCCTGATTATGGATGGAATTGTTGCCGGCGTCGGCGCGGTGCTGGGCTTTGTCCCGCAGATCTTGGTGCTGTTCATCTTCCTGGCGTTGCTGGAGGACTGCGGCTACATGGCGCGCGTCGCGTTCATCATGGACCGTATTTTCCGCAAGTTCGGCCTTTCGGGCAAGTCCTTTATCCCCATGCTGATCGGCACGGGCTGCGGCGTACCCGGCGTCATGGCGTCGCGCACGATCGAGCAGGAGCGCGACCGGCGCATGACGATCATGACGACTACGTTTGTACCCTGCGGCGCGAAGCTGCCAATCATCGCGCTGATCGCGGGCGCGCTGTTCGACAACGCGGGCTGGGTTGCGTTCTCCGCCTATGTGATCGGCGTGCTGGCCATTATTGTTTCGGGCATCATGCTCAAAAAGTTCAGGATGTTCGCGGGCGAACCGGCGCCGTTTGTTATGGAGCTGCCTGCCTACCATACGCCCACTCTGGTCAACGTGCTCCGCTCGATGTGGGAGCGCGGCTGGTCGTTCATTAAAAAGGCCGGTACGATCATTCTGCTCTCCACCATCGTCCTCTGGTTCCTCCAGAGCTATGGCTGGGAGAACGGCGCGTTCGGCGCGGTCGAGAATATCGACAACTGCATTCTGGCCGGCATCGGCAACGCGCTTGCACCGATCTTTGCGCCGCTTGGCTGGGCAAGCTGGCAGAACGTGGTGGCAACCGTCACCGGCTGGATCGCCAAGGAGAACGTCGTCGCCACCTTTGGACAGACCTATGGCTTTGCCGAGGTCGCGGAAGATGGCGTGGAAATCTGGGCCAACCTGCAGGCTTCCTTCACCGCGGTCAGCGCGTATTCGTTCATGTGCTTCAACCTGCTTTGCGCACCGTGCTTCGCGGCGATGGGCGCAATCAAGCGTGAGATGAACAACGCCAAGTGGACCTGCTTTGCGATTGGCTATATGATGGTGTTTGCGTATGCGGTTGCCCTGATGGTTTACCAGTTCGGCGGCCTGCTCACGGGCGAGCTTTCGTTCGGCGTGGGTACCATTGCGGCGGTTATCGTCCTGGCGCTGATGATCTACCTGCTGGTCCGTAAGCCGGCCAAGGCCGACGGTGCCGAGGGGCTTCGCAAAATGAGCGTGCAGGCGTAACGCCGCGCGGCACCCTGGAAAGGAAGCGTGACTATGTTATCTATCGTTTCTAACCTTGTGGTCGGCGCGCTCGTTGCCGCCGCCATATTCTTCGCAGCGCGCAGTGTTTACCGCCAATTCCAATCCGGCGGCTGTTCCGGTTGTTCGGGCGGCTGCGGCAAATGCAGCGGTGGAAGCTGCCACTGCGAGCCGAAAAAGTAAAGAAACGCCCATCCGGCACTGCCGGATGGGCGTTTTATCATGTCAACGGAACAGGTCGGGCAGGAACAGGTCGCGCCGGGGGATACGCGCCCAGGAAAAGTGGGGGATCAGTTCGCGCGCGGCGGCCGGCTCTGGCCGTTCGGTCAGGCCGGCGGCATAAGCCAGCGCGCCGACGACCTGCTCGGGGGAGAACCGCTGGCGCAGCCGGCCGAGGTCAAGGTCTTCGTCCCGCTTGCTCAGCCTGCGCCCGTCATGGTCGCAGAGCAGCGGGATGTGGAAGAACGCGGGCGACGGAAAGCCGAATAGCCGGTGCAGCCAGATCTGGCGCGGCGTGGAGGAGAGCAGGTCAGCCCCGCGCACTACCTCGGTCACGCCCGAGAGCGCGTCGTCCACAACGACCGCAAGCTGGTAGGCGAACACACCGTCCGACCGGCGGATAATAAAGTCCCCGCACTCCCGCGCGAGGTTTTCGCTGTATGCGCCGAACACCCCGTCCGTGAACGAAACGGTTTCGTCCGGCACTCGCACCCGTGTTGCCGGGGCGCGTGTTTTCCACTTTTCCGCAGCCTGCTCAGCCGTCAGCCCGCGGCAGGTGCCGGCATAGACCACGCGCCCATCGGAAAGATGCGGGGCGCTGGCGGCGTGCAGCGCGGCGCGCGAGCAGAAGCAGGGGTAGAGCAGCCCCTTGCCGCGCAGCATAGTCTCGTATGTTTCGTAAACAGCGGCGCGCTCGGATTGATAGGGAACCTCGCCGTCCCAATCCAAACCGAGCCAGCGCAGGTCGTCCAGGATCAGGTCCGCATAGCGGCGCGGGCAGCGCATTGCGTCCAGATCCTCAATGCGCAGCAGATAGCGCCCGTTTTGACGCCGCGCGCTCAGCCATGCCAGCAGCGCGCACAGCACGTTCCCCAGGTGCATGCGCCCGCTCGGGCTGGGCGCAAAGCGTCCGATGGTATGCATGGGCAAAGCCCCCTTTCGCCTCCCTATCTTACCATAAATGGAATGGGCTTTGCAACGGCGGTTTTTTTCGGTATAATAGAAACAATATTCAGGAGGTGGAAAAATGAAAAAGAAATGGCTTTCCCTATTGCTCGCCGTGCTGTGCCTGTGCGGGCTGGCAGCGTGCAAGGGGGATACGCCGGCGGATACGGCGCCGCCGGACGCGCCTGCGCAGGTAGAGACGGGAACCGGCGGCGAAGCGGCGGAAGACAGCGTGGAAGCAGCGGCGGGCGTTGCGGAAGAGGATATCTCCGCGGCCGAGCATTATGTCAATAACCTGCCGCTCGAATCCCAGGTCGCGCAGATGTTTTTTGCGCGCTGTCCGGAGGCCGACGCGGCGGTACTCGCCGGTCAGTACGATATCGGCGGCTATATCCTGTTCGGCCGCGACTTTGAGGGGCAGACCAAGGAGAGCGTGGCCGCGGTCATCCAATCCTATCAGGATGCGGCGGCGACCCCCATGCTGATCGGCGTGGACGAGGAGGGCGGAACGGTCGTCCGTATTAGCTCCAACCCCAATTTCCGCGCGGACAGGTTCTGGTCGCCGCAGGCGCTGTATAACGAGGGCGGCTTTGCGCTGATCACGAGCGATGCCAAGGAAAAGGACGAGCTGCTCGCCTCGATCGGTGTAAACGTCAACTTTGCGCCTGTGTGCGATGTATCCACCGACCCCGCGGACTTCATCAACGCCCGCGCTTTCGGCAGGGACGCAGCGCAGACCAGCGAATACGTCCGCACGGTCGTCGCGCAGATGCTGTCCGACCAGATCGGCATGGTGCTCAAGCATTTCCCAGGCTATGGCAATAATTTGGACACGCATACCGGCATCGCCATCGACGAGCGGCCCATCGAATCATTTCGGGAAAGCGATTTCCTGCCGTTCCGAGCGGGGATCGACGCGGGCGCGCAATCGGTCCTGGTCAGCCATAATATCGTGACCTGCATGGACGCCGAGCTGCCCGCCTCGCTCTCCCCCGCGGTGCATCAGGTGCTGCGGGACGAACTGGGCTTTGACGGCGTGGTCATGACCGACGACCTTATCATGGAGGCGATCACGGACTATACGGGCGGCGCGGACGCGGCGGTGCTGGCGGTGCAGGCGGGCAACGATATGCTGGTTTCCTCGGATTTCGTTACGCAGTATAACGCGGTGCTGGCGGCGGTGCAGGACGGTACGATCAGCGCTGACCGGATACGGGAATCCGCGATCCGCGTGATCCAGTGGAAAATCGATCTCGGCCTGCTGGCGGTTTGATAAAAAATCTCCCCTCGGGGAGATTTTTTATTACCAGTCTGTAGCTGAGCAGCTTTTCCTGTTTTTTTGCAAATACTACTTGACAAATGCTGCAAACCCCTGTATCCTAATTCATATAAAACACCTATGAATAGTGGAAATAAAGGGAGGCGGCAGTCCATGATGCTTCCGCGAGGGAAACGATGTACCGGCGGGCTGTAACATAGACAGGCCCTGGTTCGATAAATATTCACATAACGGAAAGGCGGTAATTCACCATGTCTGATATTAAAAGAAGCTTTGCCGAACTGATCGGCAACACCCCGCTGTACGCGGCGGATAAATTTGCTCAGAAGTCCGGCGCGGGCGCCGAGATCCTGGCAAAGCTGGAGTATTTCAATCCTGCGGGCTCGGTCAAGGACCGCATCGCCAACGCGATGATCGACGACGCAGAGGCGAGCGGCGCGTTAAAGCCCGGCGCGACCATCATCGAGCCGACGAGCGGTAACACTGGCATCGGCCTGGCGGCGGTCGCGGCGGCGCGTGGCTACCGGATCATCCTCACTATGCCGGAAACCATGAGCGTCGAGCGTCGCAATATGCTGAAAGCATACGGCGCGGAGCTGGTACTGACCGAGGGGGCGAAGGGTATGTCCGGCGCGATCGCGCGTGCGGATGAGCTGGCAAAGAACATCCCGAACAGCTTTATTCCCGGCCAGTTTGTCAACGCGGCCAACCCGGCGGCGCACCGTGCGAGTACGGGACCGGAGATCTGGAGCCAGTCGGGCGGCAAGGTGGATATTTTTGTCGCGGGCGTCGGCACGGGCGGCACGGTTACCGGCGTCGGCCAGTATCTCAAGGAGCAGGACCCGAACGTCAAGGTCGTGGCGGTGGAGCCGGATGAATCCCCCGTGCTGTCCACTGGAAAGGGCGGTCCGCATAAGATACAGGGCATTGGCGCGGGCTTTGTGCCGCAGGTGCTGGATACCAAGGTGTATGACGAGGTCATGCGCGTCAAGGGCGAGGACGCGTTCGCGACCGCGCGGGTGTTCACGCACAGCGAGGGTCTGTTCGTCGGTATTTCGTCCGGTGCGGCGCTGTGGGCGGCGGTCGAGCTTTCCAAGCGACCGGAGAACGCAGGCAAGACCATTGTCGCGCTCCTGCCCGATACGGGCGACCGGTATCTGTCCACCCCGCTGGTCAGCGATTGAGCCTGCGGCTCTTCCATTCGATACAGCAAGCGGCGGAGCATATGCTCCGCCGCTTTTTACGCCCAGAAAAGGGCGGGGAAAGAAAAATTTTTGAAAGGCCGAACCAAAGCCCCGCCTGTTCCATCTAATGAAGCGAAAGCAGGTTGAGGCGGCCGCCAAACGCTTTCGGAAAGGAACGACCCGCCTATGATGGACAAAGCAGAATTCACCGCCGCAGTGCTGGAAGCAGAGCCGGCGCTATACCGCGTCGCAAAGGCCATGCTCCGCAGCGAGCAGGACTGCGCGGACGCAGCGCAGCAGGCTATCCTGCGCGCGTGGGAGCAGCTGGATACGCTGCGCCGGCCGAAATATTTCAAAACCTGGTTGACGCGCATCCTGATTAATGAATGCCGCGCGATCCTGCGCCTGCGGCAGCGGCTCGCGCCCTATAAGCAGGAGCAGGCCGAGTGTATCCCCGCACCGGCGGCGGACGACCACAGCGACCTGTATGAAGCGCTGCTGTCGCTGGATGAAAAATACCGCCTGCCGGTGGTGCTGTTTTACCTGGAGGGCTTCAAAACGCGCGAGATCGCCAGCCTGCTCGGGGTGCCGGAGGGTACGGTCAAAAGCAGGCTGCGGACAGCGCGCGAGCTGCTCCGCAAGGATTTGGAAGGAGCGTGTTTTGCATGATGCACCCGAATGATTTTCCCCAGATGACCCCGCAGTTTGACCAGCGCGTCCGCGCGGCGCTGGAGAGCCTGCCCGAGCGTCCGTGCCGGACGCGGCGTTTCCCATGGAAGCGCGTGGTATCGATCGGCTGTGCCGCCGCGCTGTGCATCGGCGGCACAGCGTTTGCGGCGGGCGTCAGCGGCGGCTTTCCGCTGCTTTTCCCCAACGGCACGGACGCGCCCCTCACGGACTATGTCGCCGCCTCCGAGCCGGGTACGCTGACGGATGAGAACGACCAATACCGCCTGTCGGTGGAATCGGTTCTGTTTGACGAGAGCGCGGGCGTGGGCATCGTCAGCCTGCACCTGCAGAATAAGTCGGGCGATGGGGTGATGCCGTTCGCCGTGATCGAGCTGCTGCCAGAGTATCAAAACCAGCCCGACCTGGTTTGGAGTACTCTGTCCGAATGCTGCGCCGTGCAGGATGGGCAGTACAATTTCAGCGTGATGTACGGCGAATATGGCTTCTGCGGCAGCCGCTTCTATCTGGATAAGAGCCGTTCGACCGAAAACGATTACTATTTGGAAGGCGCTTTCATCCCCAGCGGCGACTACTCGGCGGGTACGCCCCTGCGCCTTGTTATGCAGGAACAGGGCAGGGAGCAGGTGGTTTCCAACGGTGCAAGCATCGGCCTGGTCGCGCTGGAGGTGCCTCTGCCGGAATTCCAGCGGATGCCCAGCTACACGAGCGCGGACAGGGCCGTCACGCTGTCTCAGATCGGCCTGCGCATCACCTCGCAGCAGACGGGGGATATAATCGTGGACGCGGTGGAATACATTGCGGTGAAGATGCGGGATGGCTCTGTAGTAGTTATCACCGACCAGGCAAACCATATCGACCGCACCCTGTATGCGCTTGGCTTTGGCGCGGATGCCGGCTTTGACTACGAAGCCGCCGTGTATGTGCTTGCGCGGACCTTTGACCTTGCGGATGTGCAGGCGGTCGTTATAAACGATACCGAGTATCCGCTTTCCGCCTGACCTAGAGGGAAAAGCAAAACAGGCCGCGGTTTGCGGCCTGTTTTTTCACCCGGCGGTGCCGGAAGCGCAAAAATAAAATTAATAGGTAAACAACTGAGCCCAGTACGGCGTGCCGCCTACCACGGAGTAGCCGACGCCGATGGTGGTGAAGTTCTTGCTCATAATATTCGCGCGGTGTCCGGACGAGTTCATCCACGCGGTGACGACCGCCTGCGGCGTACTCTGGCCGTAGGCGATGTTTTCACCCGCGCCGCGGTAGGAAACGCCGGCCTCGGTCAGCGCAGTCGAAAAAGAGGAGCCGTTGGGACGGGTGTGCGAGAAGGACTGCGCGGATTCCTGTGCGCGCACCTGCGCCGCCTGCTGCACGCGGGCGTCGATCGTCAGGGGAGACAGGCCCTCCTTGGCGCGTTCCGCATTTACCAGCGCGACGACCTGGGAGGCGAAGCTGCCCTGGGAGGAGCCGGTATCGCCGTCCGGCGTCTGCTCGGTATCATTGTCCGGCGTACCCTCGGGACGGTTGTTGTCTGGAAGCTGGCCGGGCTGGTCGTCCGGCTGGTTCTCCGGCTCGTCGTCCGGCGTCTGGTCGGGAAGCTCTTCGCCCGGCGTATCCTCCGGTGTCTGCTCCGGTGTATCCTCCGGCTGTTGGTCGGGCGTTTCGTCCGGCGTCTGCTCCGGCTTGTTGTCAGGCTTTACGACCGGACAGTTGACCTGCTGGCCGCAGAACGAAATATCAAAGCGGTCGCACAACCGCTGGAGCAGCTGGCGCTGGGACTGGGAAGCGAATATGGTGGGGTTGTAGAATTTGCTCATATCGAGATTGGCCGCGCCGGCCGCAGCGGTGGTCGAAATGGTCAGCGCTAACGCCAACGGTACGATTTTCTTGAACTGCATATTTGGATACCTCCTTGGTTTTCGTAGAGTAAACTGGATTGTTTTACTCTCTGGGGCAAAGTATAGCGCATTTTGTAACCGTTTTGCAATGGAAATAGCTGCCGCCCACGGATATATACAGCAGAATCCGGCCGGAAAAGGAATTTTCCGGCCGGATTTCCCGTATTTTATGGGAGTTTTTCAATTTCATAGAGGTTGTTGAGTACCAGCCAAAGCTGGGGAAAGTACCGCATGATATTCCAGATGCTGATGCCGTGCAGCTGGTATTCGCCGGCCAGCGCAAGCTTGGTGCGGATCGAACGGGCGTCCTCGAACCAGACCTCGTGCTCGGCACGGTCGCGCCAGTAATTATAATGCGGCGACTGGGCGGTTTCGTCGAATTGGATGGGCGCGCCGACTTGGATCGCCTGCTCGACCGCCTGAACATTGCCGAGGCTCCGTGCGCGCGTCTGTCCTTTTATATAGGGGAGAGACCAGACGTAACCATAATTTGGAATGCCCATAAAGATTTTCGCGGGCGGGATGACCGAGGTGGCGAACCGGACGACTGGCTCTATCTTGTTGATGGGGGCGACCGCCATAGGCTCGGAAAGGGCGTATCCCCATTCATAGGTCATCAGCAGCACATAGTCCGCGGCCTCGCCAAGCATTTGGTAATCGTGCGCCTCGTATAGGAGCCCGCGCTGCCCGGCCGAGGTTTTGGGGGCGAGCGCGACCATGACGATCTTGCCGAGCGGCTCCAGCCGCGCGCGCACCTCACGGATGAAAGCGGTATAGCTTTCCGCGTCCTCGGGCGGGATGTACTCAAAATCAATGTCCACGCCAGCATATCCCTGTTTTTCCAGGGTTTGAACAAGGTTATCGATCAGCGCCGCGCGCGTGGACGGATTTTGCAGCACAAGATGCGCTCGTTCGCCGGAAAACTGGCCATCCTCGCCGAGCGTGGTCAGAACCAGCAGCGGCTTGACCTGATATTGCCGCGCCATGCGGATCAGCAGGTCGGCATTCTGTGGGAGAATGCGGCCGGTACGGTCAAAGCCGTAGGAAAAAACGGATAAGTACGTCAGATAGGGCAGGGTCTTGCGCAGCAAGCGCGGGTCGATATTCGGATACGCATATCCGTTGACCGCAAAGGCGCCGAGCTTGGGCGTCGGATAGGAAAGCACGAGCATCTGGCCGGGATAGATGCGGTCTGTGCCGCCGAGTTGCGGGTTGTTCTGCCAGAGGGACAGGACGGTCGTGCCGTGCCGCGCCGCAATGCTGCCGAGCGTATCCCCGCGTTTGACCAGATAGGTTTCGGAGGGCTGCGGCACCACGATCGTCTGTCCAGGAGTCAGCCGCGCCGGTTCGCGCAGCTCGTTCTGCTGGATGAGGAACGGGAGCGGCACGCCGTGCGTCTGTGCGATGCGGTAAAGCGAATCGCCGGGCTGTACGACATGAATTACCATAGAAAAACCACCTTTCCCTGCAATCTATGCTGGAATGGGAGAGGTTGCCAATAGTCGTGCGCGGCGCATGGATTTCGGAAAAGCGAAAAAGCGGTTGACAAAGGGGAAAGGGAAGTGTATTATAATGATATTAAATTAATATCATTGTGAGGGATAGAGCATGAACGAAAAGAACATATTTTACGAGGAAAAAGCGCTGCGCGCGCCCAATGGACTGGGGATTTTGCTGCTGGACATCCTGCTATGCATCGCAGCGGTCGCGCTGATCATACTGGGCGCGGTCAATCTGGATGAAATGGGAGGCATGGCGGCTGCTATGCTGGTTGTGGGCATCGTATATCTGGCGGTGCCGAGTTGGCTGCTGGCGTGCGGCATCAAGGTGCTGCGGCCGAATGAGGCGCTCGTACTGACGCTGTTCGGCAAGTACATCGGTACGCTCAAGGGTGAGGGCATTTTTTTTGTCAATCCGTTTTGCAGCTCGGTCAATCCGACGGTAGAAAGCGCCAGCGAGAAAGCGCTCGATGATCTTGCCAAGAATGAAAATACTTCGAGTGGTAAGATTGTCAAGGCGGCGAGCATGAGCAAAAAGCTTTCGCTCAAGACCATGACGCTTAACAACGACAAGCAGAAGATCAATGATCTGCTCGGCAATCCGATCGTCATTGGCATCGCGGTCATCTGGCATATTGAGGACACGGCAAAGGCGGTGTTCGCGGTGGATAACTATCAGGAGTTCCTGTCCATTCAGTCGGACACGGCGCTGCGCAATACGGTACGCTTGTACCCCTACGATGTATCCGAGGGAGGGGACGAAAAAAGCCTGCGTGGGTCCGCGCAGGAGATTGCCGCCGTACTGGCGGAGGAGATACAGGGACGCGTAGCATGCGCAGGTCTGCGGATTGAAGAGGCGCGCATCACTACGCTGGCCTATGCGCCCGAGATCGCGGCGGCCATGCTGCAGCGCCAGCAGGCGAGCGCGGTTGTGGACGCGCGCAAGATGATTGTCGAGGGCGCGGTAGGTATGGTCGAAATGGCGCTGGAAGAGCTGAGCGCCAAGCAGGTGGTGGATCTGGACGATGAGCGCAAGGCGCAGATGGTTTCCAACCTGATGGTTGTGCTTTGCGCAGGAAAGGACGCGCAGCCTGTTGTTAATTCGGGCAGTATTTACTAAAAGAGGGATAAAACATGTTTACGTTTTTTGTGCGGCTCGCGCGCAATGCCGCGATGAATGCTGCCGCATCGGAAATCTTGCCTAAACCGTTGCGGTATGTGCTGCGTATACTGTTCCTTGTGCTGATTACCGCTGCTTCCGGCTTTTGCCTGTTCCTCGCGTGGTCAATGCGTGAGAACATGGTGGCGGCATTGCTGATTGCGGCGCTGGGCGTGATAGGCCTGGCACGACTGGTACGTTTTGTGCGGCGCATTTTGCATAATGAGGCATAGCCTGAAAAACGGCTGGGTGGCGGTGTGAGCGGTATATATCCGAGTTTGAAAAATGATTTAAGGGGGCGCGGCCATGGCGGACAAGGAAAAAGCGAAAAAGCAGGTGCCGTTGCGGCTGTCCGCCTCGCTGTACGACGAGCTGGCCCGATGGGCAGAGGATGAGTTCCGCTCGGTCAACGGCCAGATCGAGTACCTGCTCACCGAAGCGGTGCGCAAAAGGAAAAAAGTACAGACGAAGGATGACGAGTAGCGGACAAACCGGACAGGCTGCTGTGCGGCGGCCTGTCCATTTTTATAGTAATAAAAAATGAAGAGAAAATGCTTGACAAATTATTATAGAAAGCATATACTGTGTACCAGAACAAGGCAAAACCGCAGAGCAAGAGTAAGTAAGAGCGAGACCGCGCTCCCAGAGAGCCGCCCGTTGGTGCGAGGGTGGCAGCGAAGGCCGTTTCCGAATGGACTTGTGAGGGCAGCCCCAAATCCGGCGCGCCGGAGAGTATGGCTGACGGGCATCCCGCCGTTACCAGGGGAGGGCGCGTGTTGGCGCGCTGTTGAGCGGGCGTTTTTACGCCAATTTGGGTGGCACCGCAGAAGTTTCGGCTTTTGTCCCATGATGCAGGACGGCATCGTGAGGGCAAAGGCTTTTTTTCTTGCCCCGATGCCCAGATCGTTTTCAAACGGAGGGCGGTAAATATGATAACACCAGGCTGTGATGCAATCGTAAAACTGGCGGAGCGGTATGCGACCATTCCGGTCTGCCGCGAAATCTACGCGGATATGGTCACGCCGATCGCGCTGCTGCGGCGGCTGCAGGCGCGGTCCAGACGGTTTTTCCTGCTGGAAAGCGTGGAGGGTGGCGAAAAATGGGCGCGCTACTCCTTCCTCGGCTACGATCCGGTGCTGCGCGCACGGTGTAAAAACGGCGTGGTCACGATCGAGGGCGCGGAAAACCGCACCATACAGACCGCAAAGCCGCTCGATGTGCTGCGGGAGCTGCTGGGCAAGTACCGCGCGCCCCGCATCGAGGGACTGCCGCCGTTTACCGGCGGGTTCGTGGGCTACTTCGCTTACGCAATGTTGGGCTACGCCGAACCTAAGCTGCGCATCCGGCGCGGCGCGTGGGAGGACTTCGACCTGCTGCTGTTCGACAAGGTGATCGCCTACGACCATCTGCGGCAAAAGCTCGTGCTGGTTGTCAACATGAGTACGGACAGCGTGATGGAGAATTACGGCAAAGCCTGCGCCGAGCTGGAAAACATGGCCGCACTGGTGAACGACCAAAGCCCGCTCCCGCCGCTGCAGGCCGCGGAAACGCCCTGCTTCTCCTGCAGCATAACCGAGGAACAGTACGCGGCAGTTGTCCGCAAAACGCGGGAATACATCTATAACGGCGATATTTTTCAGGCAGTGCAGTCGCGGCAGTTCACCAGCCCCTATACGGGCAGCCTGCTTCCGGCCTACCGTGTGCTGCGCACGACCAACCCCTCGCCCTACATGGTGTTTTTGTCCATCGACGGAGACGAGATCATGTGTTCCTCGCCCGAAACGCTGGTGCGTCTGCAGGACAGGCGGCTGACCACCTTTCCGGTCGCCGGCTCCCGCCCGCGCGGCGCGACACCGGCCGAGGACAAGACGCTCGAACGCGAGCTGCTGGCGGACGAAAAGGAGCTTTCCGAGCATAATATGCTGGTCGATTTGGGACGCAACGACCTGGGGAGGGTGTCGCGGATCGGCTCGGTGGAGGTGACCGCCTATCAGATGATTCACCGCTATTCCAAGATCATGCACATCTGCTCGCAGGTCGAGGGCGATCTCGCGGACGGCTGCGACGCGCTCGACGCGCTCGAGGCGGTGCTGCCCGCGGGTACGCTGTCCGGCGCGCCTAAAATACGTGCGTGCGAGATCATTGAGGAGCTGGAGCGCGCGCCGCGCGGCGTATACGGCGGCGCGCTCGGCTATTTGGATCTGGCGGGCAATATGGACACCTGCATCGCCATCCGCATGGCGGCGAAGAAGGAGGGCATGGTCACCGTGCAGGCGGGCGGCGGTATCGTGGCGGACTCCGTGCCGCATAACGAATATATGGAAAGCGCGAACAAGGCGCGCGCGGTGATGAGCGCGATCGAACGCGCATCGGAGGTGGACGGCTGATGATACTCCTGATCGACAATTACGATTCCTTTGCCTACAACCTGTACCAGCAGGCCGCGGCGATCCGGCCGGATATTCGGGTGGTGCGCAACGACGCGGTAACGGCCGGCGCGGTCGAGCAGATGCAGCCCTCGCACATCCTCCTGTCGCCCGGCCCAGGCTACCCGAAGGACGCGGGCGTCTGCGAGGACGTGATCCGGCGCCTGGGCGGCCGCATCCCCATTCTCGGCGTGTGCCTCGGGCATCAGGCGATCTGCGAGGTATTCGGCGCGCGTATCGTACACGCGAAACGGCTGATGCACGGCAAGCAGAGTACGGTCACACTCGATCCAGACGATCCGCTGTTCCGCGGGCTGGAAGGGCAGGTGACGGTCGCGCGCTACCACTCGCTGGTGGCCGAGCCGGACACCCTGCCGGACTGCCTTGTCGTGACCGCGCGCGATGGGAACGGCGAGATCATGGCCGTGCGGCACAAAACGTGGCCCGTTTACGGGGTGCAGTTCCATCCGGAATCCATCCTGACCCCGCGGGGCGATACGATACTGAAAAATTTCCTATCCACCCATTGAGCTAAGGAGGCAAAGCAAATGATACAGCAGGCGATCCACACAGTGATCAACGGCAGGGATCTGGATTATGACACCGCCCGCGCCACGATGCAGGAGATGATGGACGGTACGGCGACCGATATCGAGATGGCGACGCTGCTCACCGCCCTGCGCATGAAGGGCGAAACCATCACCGAAATCACGGCCTGTGCCGAGGTGATGCGCGAAAAGGGCGCGCATATCGAGCCGCGCGGCGCGGTGATGGACATTGTCGGCACCGGCGGGGACGAGGTCGGCTCGTTCAACATCTCGACCACCGCGTCCTTTGTCGCGGCGGCGGGCGGAGTGCCGATCGCCAAGCACGGCAACCGCTCGGTGTCGTCCAAGTCGGGCGCGGCAGACGTGCTCGAAGCGCTGGGCGCGGCGATCGACCTGTCCCCAGAGCAGAACGAGCGCGTGCTCACGGAAACCGGTATCTGCTTCCTGTTCGCGCAGGGCTATCACAAGTCGATGAAAAACGTTGCGCCCGTGCGCAAGGGTATGCGCGAGCGCACGCTGTTCAACGTGCTGGGGCCGCTGTCCAATCCGGCGCGCGCGACCATGCAGTTGCTCGGCGTGTACGACGAAAAGCTGGTGCTGCCGATGGCGCAGGTACTCTCCAACCTCGGCGTGACGCGCGGCATGGTGGTCTGCGGCGGGGGCATGGACGAGGCGAGCCTGCTCGGGGAGAACAAGGTGTGCGAGATCCGCTTCGGCAAGCTGACGCCGTATGCGTTCACGCCGGCCGACCTCGGCCTGCCGTCCTGCACGGTGGCCGACCTGCGCGGCGGCTCGCCGCAAGAGAACGCGCAGATCACGCGCGACGTACTTTCGGGCAAAGAGCGCGGCGCGAAGCGCAGCGAGATACTGCTCAACGCGGGTATCGCGCTCTACCTTGGTATCGACGGCATCCAGCTCGCAGATGGCATCAAAAAGGCCGCGGAGCTGATCGACAGCGGCGCAGCGTATGCTAAGCTGGGACAGTTTATCCGGACGACACAGGAGGTATCCGCATGATCCTGGACGAAATTGCCGCCCATGCGCGCGAGCGGGTCGCGGCAGCCAGGGCGCGTGTCCCGCTGGAGGAGCTCAGGGCGCGGGCCGAAGCCCTGCCGCGCGGAGACTTCCGCTTTGAAAAGGCGCTCGCGGGCAGAGAAGCCGCATTCATCTGCGAGATCAAAAAGGCCAGCCCCTCCAAGGGCGTGATCGATCCGCAGTTCGACTACCTTGGCATTGCCGGGCAGTACGAGGAGGCGGGCGCGGACTGCATCTCGGTGCTGACCGAGTCGAAATGGTTCCTCGGCTCGGACGATATCTTCCGTGCGGTACGGCTGGCGGTCGATGTTCCCCTGCTGCGCAAGGATTTTACGGTGGACGAATATCAGCTCTACGAGGCGAAGGTGTTGGGCGCGGACGCGGTACTGCTGCTCTGTGGGCTGCTGGATACGAATACGCTGCGGCGATATCTCGCGATCTGTGACGCGCTCGGCCTGTCCGCGCTGGTGGAGACGCACGACGAAGCGGAGTTGCGTTCCGCAGCTGCAGCGGGTGCGCGGGTAATCGGCGTGAATAACCGCAACCTGAAGGATTTCTCGGTCGATTTGAACAATGCAGCGCGGCTGCGCGCGGGCGTGCCGGCGGGCGCGGTCTTTGTCGCAGAGAGCGGCGTATCCTGTCCGGCGGACGCGGCTGCGCTGCGGCAGGCTGGGGCGGACGCGCTGCTGGTGGGCGAATACCTGATGCGGTCGCTCGATAAGGAGGAGGCGCTGCGCGGCCTGAGGGAGGCGGTGAAATGAAGCTCAAATTCTGCGGCCTGACCCGCATGCAGGATATCCTGGCTGCAAATGCGGCCCGCCCCGACTATGTCGGCTTTGTGTTTGCGGACAGCCGCCGCCGTGTGACCGAGGAACAGGCGGCGCGGCTGCGCGCGCAGCTTGCGCCGGGCATACAGGCCGTGGGCGTGTTTGTCAATGACGAACCGGAGCGCATCGCAGCGCTGGTAAACGCGGGCGTAATCGACCTGGTGCAGCTTCACGGCGGGGAAAACAGGGCGTATCTCGATCGCCTGCGCGGTATGACAGGCGCGCAGGTGCTGTATGCGGTCCGTGTGGGGGCGTATGCGGATATTGAACGGGTAAAAGACTATCCAGTGGAATTCCTGCTGTTGGATGCTTCGATAAAAGGCGTCTGCGGTGGGAGCGGACACACATTTGACTGGTCGCTGATCGGGGCGGTGGAAAAGCCGTACTTCCTCGCCGGAGGCCTGAATGAAAGCAACCTCCCGCTCGCCCTGCGCACGGGCGCGTACGCGCTCGACCTGTCGAGCGGGATCGAAACGGACAGCGTCAAGGACGAAACAAAAATGCGCCGCGTGGCGGCGCTGGTAAGGGGAGAACAGCCATGAGCAAAGGACGATTTGGCGTACACGGCGGACAGTACATGCCGGAAACACTGATGAACGCGGTCATTGAACTCGAACAGGCGTATGAGCGCTATCAAAACGACCCCACCTTTCAAGCGGAACTGACCGGACTGCTGAACGATTATGCAGGCCGTCCGAGCCGCCTGTATCATGCGGCGCGCATGACGCGCGATCTGGGAGGAGCGAAGGTTTACCTCAAGCGCGAGGACCTGAACCACACAGGCGCGCACAAGATCAACAACGTGCTCGGGCAGGTGCTGCTGGCCAAAAGAATGGGCAAGACCCGCGTGATCGCGGAGACTGGCGCGGGACAGCACGGTGTGGCTACAGCAACCGCCGCCGCGCTGATGGACATGGAGTGCGAGGTGTTCATGGGGCGCGAGGACACCGAGCGGCAGGCGCTCAACGTGTACCGCATGCGGCTGCTGGGCGCGCGGGTGCATCCGGTGGACAACGGCACGGGTACGCTCAAGGACGCGGTCAGTGAAACCATGCGCGAGTGGACCAGCCGCATCGAGGATACGCATTACGTCCTCGGCTCGTGCATGGGGCCGCACCCGTTCCCGACCATTGTGCGCGATTTCCAGGCGGTGATCTCCAGGGAGATCAGGGCGCAGGTGCTGGAGCGGGAAGGCCGCCTGCCGGACGCGGTGCTGGCTTGCGTGGGCGGCGGCTCGAACGCCATCGGCGCGTTCTACCACTTCATTGAGGATAAGGGCGTGCGGCTGATCGGCTGCGAGGCCGCGGGCCGCGGCGTGGACACGGCCGAGACTGCCGCCACTATCGCCACCGGACGGCTGGGCATTTTCCATGGCATGAAGAGCTATTTCTGCCAAGACGGGTACGGCCAGATCGCGCCGGTGTATTCGATTTCCGCAGGGCTGGACTACCCAGGCATCGGGCCGGAGCATGCCTACCTGCACGACATCGGCCGCGCGGAATACGTCGCCGTCACGGACGACGAGGCGGTGGAAGCGTTCGAGTACCTGTCCCGAACCGAGGGCATTATACCGGCGATCGAGTCCGCGCACGCGGTCGCGCATGCGATGAAGCTCGCGCCGCAGATGGGCAAAGACCAGATCATTGTCATCAACATTTCAGGCCGCGGCGATAAGGACTGCGCCGCGATCGCGCGTTATCGGGGGGAGGATATCCATGAGTAAGGTAAGGCAGGCATTTGCCCGCGGCAAGGCGTTCATCCCGTTCGTCACCTGCGGCGACCCGTCGCTCGCGGTGACCGAGGCGCTGGTCTGCGCAATGGCGGAAGCGGGCGCGGACCTGATCGAGCTTGGCATTCCGTTTTCCGACCCGACCGCGGAGGGGCCGGTCATTCAGGCGGCGAACGAACGTGCGCTCGCGGGCGGCGTGACGACGGATAAGATTTTCGACATGGTGCGCCGTTTGCGCGCCAGAACCGACGTGCCTATGGTATTCATGACCTATGCCAACGTGGTGTTCTCTTATGGGGCGGAACGGTTTATCCGCACTGCGGCGGAGGCCGGCATGGACGGGCTGATCCTGCCCGATCTGCCGTATGAGGAAAAGGGTGAATTTGATCCGCTGTGCCGGCAGTACGGGCTTGATCTGATCTCGCTTGTCGCGCCGACCTCGCACGAGCGTGTCCGTGCGATTGCGCGCGCGGCCGAGGGCTTTGTGTATTGCGTGTCCTCGCTCGGCGTGACCGGCGTGCGCTCACATATCACGACCGACGTGGGCGCGATGGTGCGGCTGGTGCGGGAGGAGCGCGATATCCCGTGCGCGGTCGGCTTCGGCATTTCCACACCCGCGCAGGCGGCGGAAATGGCGGCGAAGTCGGACGGCGCGATTGTCGGCTCGGCGATCGTCAAGCTGTGCGCCCAGTACGGCGCGGACTGCGTGCCGCCGGTCACAGCCTATGTACGCGAGATGGTACAGGCAGTGCATGCGCTGTAAAAATGCAAAAAAGTGGAGGAAACTCCTGTTTCCTCCACTTTTTTGCAAATAATGACCAGCCGGTCAGCCGTTGCCCGTAGGGATGAACGGGCGGATGGCCATGGCGACGCCGGAGATCGGCATGGTCTGCAGCCAGATTTTGCCCGGGCCGGTCAGGGTAGTGTTAAACAGCCCCTCACCGCCGAGCAGCTTGTTTTTCAGGCCGGGTACCTGCTGGATATCGATGGACACGCTCGGCTCAAAGCCCGCGACGTTTCCGGTGTCAACCACCATTTTCTGCCCCGCAGCCAGATCGTATTCGACCAACTCGCCGTCAATCTCAACAAAGGCGGTGCCGGAACCGGACAGGCGCTGCATAATGAAGCCCTCACCGCCGAAAAAGCCTGCGCCCAGCTTTTTATTGAAATGGATGGAAAGCTCAACTCCCGCTTCCGAGGCGAGGAATGCGTTTTTTTGCACGATCATTTCGCGGCCGGGGGCGATATCGAGCGGCAGGACTTTGCCGGGGAAGCTGGAGCCGAAAGCGATCATGCCCGCGCCGTTCGCGGTATAGATGTTCTGGAACATGCTTTCGCCGGAAAAAGCTTTGGAAAACATTTTCCCAAGGCCGCCGCCGCGCGTTTCCATCTGCATATTGGGACTCATCCAGACCATAGAACCCTTTTCCGTGATCATCTGCTCGCCGTCGGCCAACTGGCAGACCACGACCGGAAATACGCCGCCCTTGATTTCATAATTCATACGGTATCCTCCTTTTACAGTGCTGAGGTGAATAAAACTTCCATTTTTATAGTATCGTGGAAACGGGATGCTGTCAAGCAAATGGAACAAGGCTTGTATCCGGTTCGTCTAATATGATATAATTGAAAATATAATAAAAGGAATACCGATTTGCCAGGGCGGGTTTGGCTGTGCGCGGCCCTTGTGCCGGAAGGCTGCTGCCGTGGCGCTGTGATGCAAAAGGAAGGAGGCGTTTTGGATGAAAAAACGTACTTTGATTGTTATTGTGGTCCTGATAGTAGTCGCGTTGATCGCGGCGGCATGCGTATATGGCTATGTGTCGGGGCGGCAGCAGACACAGGAAGAGCCGCCCGTCAGCGAACCGGAAAAGCCAGCGGAGCCGGAAGGGCCGGATACGCCGGACAAGCCGGACGAGGAGCCGGTGCAGCCAGACAACCCCAACCCTTCGGGCGGGGAGTCGGTGATCGTGTATGTGCCGGATGAACAGGGCGAAACCCTGACGCCGGTCGGCGCGGACGCGAAGGACGACTCGGATCAGGCATTGGTGGACGCGCTGATCGCGGCCAATTCCCTGCCGGCTGGTGTCGAGGTCCAGTCGTCGTCCGTGGAGGACAGCGTACTCAAGCTGGACATGAACGCCGCCTATGGCGAGGCGGTCCGCGCGTCCGGCACCACGGGAGAGAGCATGCTGATCTATTCGCTGGTCAATACGTTCGCGCAGGCGCGCGGCGTGGATCAGGTTTTGATCACAGTGGACGGCGCTCCGCTCGAAACCGGACACGATATCTATGACTATCCGTTAACGGCAAACAGCAACCCGTAAAGGTATGGACGGCCCCTGCGAAAACGCAGGGGCCGTTTTTTGCGCCATATGCAGGAAAAGACAGGGGATAATTCATATTGATAAAAAGCACAGGCGGTAAGCCACCGGACGCACCCGAGGCGTCCGGCGGCTTTTTTCTTTGCGGGGTTATAAATTTTTATTGTAGCAATCCTGACAAAGCGCCGTAGGGAAATTTGTGATTATTGTCGGGAGTGTGTTAAATCTTTATTCAGATGGACCTAAAAAGTTGGAAGCTGTCCCTCTGAAACATGGAAAGTTTGTGCGAATTGCTTAAAATGAAACGTACAAAAAGAAAAAATATATGCAATGGTACGATTGGAGGCGGAGGAGGACAGGATATGGAACGATGTTACAATTTGCAGACCTGCGCGGCGAATTCATCATTGGAGCAGGATATCAGGCTTTGCGCGGACGTGGGTTTTTCCTCGGTGGAAATCGATTTTCAAAAGGCAAGAAACTATCTGCAGGAACACACGCTGCAGGATCTCAGCCGGCTGATGCAAGCGCACCGGATGCGGTGCGCCTCGATAAATGCAATATTTTCCATAAACTTTTGCACAGAGCAGCAGTGGGAGGACGTATGCGCCCAGTTGGACTTCGCCTGCGACCTGGGGGAAGCGGCCGGTGCGGATCGGGTGATCGTCCTTTCTAACGAACGGGCCGATCTGCCGGCAGGCGTCACCGACGAAGCGATTTTCACGGACACGCTGCAGGCGTTGCATCGCCTGGCGGACAGGGGCGGGGCGAGAGGGATGAAGATCGCTTTCGAGCCGGTCGGAACCATGGCGATCGGGGATATCGGCACCGCTTGGCGGCTGGTGCAGGCGGCGGACCGGCCGGAGGTCGGGCTGGTGATCGACGATTTCAACCTGTACCTGTGGGATGTGGGCGCGGACTTTGATGTGATCTGCCGCATCGCGCCGGAAAAGGTGTTCATGGTGCATCTCAACGATGCGGAAAAGATTCCGTTTGCGCGGCTTGACCAGAACCACCGCTGCATGCCGGGAGACGGGCGGATCGACGTGCGGCGATACATGGAATGCGTCCGCGCCTGCGGCTATGACGGTCCGGTATCGGTTGAGGTGCTCAATTCGGAGATCTGGGCGAAAGGACCGGAGACGGTTATCCCTGAGGCCTATGAGAAAATGGGGAAATTCGTCGATTGATGTGCGATTGATGCGCGGCTGTTGCTGCAGGACAGCCGCGGATTGAGGAATGATGCATGCGTTAGGAGGGGGAGACGGAATCAAGCATAAGCGGAAAAGAGGATAAAACAATGATACGGAATAGGAGAACGGTATGACGAATTTACAAAATGAAAGCAAACGCTTCTATGTCAAAATTGGTACCGGAGAAAAGCTCGCCTATGGCTTCTGGGGCTTTGGCAGCGACCTGGTATTCCAGACGATCACGATTTACTTAACGTTTTTCTACACGGATATCTTCGGCATCACGCCTGCTCAGGTAACCGCACTGTTCCTGGCCGCGCGTGTCTGGGACGCGATCAACGACCCTCTGATGGGCGCGATCGTGGAAAAATGTCATTTCAAGCATGGCAAATACATCCCCTGGTTCGTGGGGCTGTGTATCCCGTACGGCATTTCGACGGTGCTGGTATTCACAACGCCGGAAAGCATCAGCAAGGTTGCGTACGCGTGGTTTACTTATATCCTGTTTGGTATGCTGTTTACCGGCATCATCATTCCGGTGACCTCGCTGTCCTCTTCCATGACGCAGGACCCGATTGAGCGCGCTAAACTCAATTCGTTCCGTATGTTCTGCTCGGGTATCGGCGGCGTGGCCTGCTCTATTCTGGTGCCAAAGCTGTCAGAATCGCTGGGTACTACGCCGCAAAACGGCTACCAGCGCGCCATGCTGATCCTCTCGGTCGTAATGGTGATTTCGTTCCTTGTGGCTGGTAAGGTGTGCAAGGAGCGCGTGCCGGAATCCGCGATGGATAAGGAGGAGCCGTTCCGCTGGCGGGATATCGGTACGCAGTTTGCAAAGAACAAGCCGCTGCTCATCCTGTTTGTCATGTATCTGGCGGCCTACACCTACAACATCTTGGTTTCCTCGGTCGGCACTTACTTCCTGCAGTACAACGTGGTGCAGTATAACATCTCTACCTCGATGGATATGGGTACTTGGAATCTGCTGCAAACGCTTCCGTCCATTATCCCGATGCTGTTCGTACCGGCGATTGCACGGCGCGTGGGCAAAAAAATGACCGTAATTTACGGCTGCGCGATCTCCACGATCGGCATGCTGCTGTTCTTTGTCATGCCAAACACAATGATGATCGGCTTCTGCATTGGCAAGGCGCTCGGCTCGTTCGGCTACGGTATGACGCTGGCAACGATCTGGTCCACCCTGCCGGATTGCGTGGAATACGGCGAATATGTCACCGGACGCCGCTGCGGCGGCTTGATCTTCTCGCTCGCATCGTTCTCGATCAAGATCTCCATGACGATCGCGGGCATCCTGCCGACCATCCTGTTCAGCTTCACCGGCTATGTGGCGAACGCGGTGCAGAACGAAGCGACGCTGACCGTTATCAAGGCGCTGAATTCTCTGGTGCCGGCGGTCATCCTGATCATTGGCATTCTGGTTTATACGCGGTACTCGCTGACCGAAAAGCGGTTTGACGAGATCGTAGAGGAGCTGACCCGCCGCCGTATGGCTGCCAAGCAGGCGGAGGACTGAGCTGCAACACAACAACGCAACAAGAATAAGGAGGCTAAACGCAATGAAAGTGGTATGCGGTATTAAGGTCGGTAATATGAAGGATCCGGACGAGGCGAAGCGGGGTAAGGTCGGCATTGTCGACTTTGCGGTAAAGCCGGTCGGGCCGGAGGAAGTGAAGATCAAGGTTGCGTATTGCTCGATCTGCGGCTCGGACCCGCATATCGTGGGCGGCGCGTTTGGTCTGGAGCCGCCGTTCGGCCTGGGGCATGAGATGTCGGGCGTGATCGTCGAGCTGGGCGAGCGCGCCGGCGATACTGGACTCAAGGTGGGCGACCGTGTGGGCGGCAATTTCCTGCATTACTGCGGAAGCTGCTATTACTGCAAGACCGGCAATCCGGAATACTGTGAGAACGCGGGCAATGAGCCATGCATGGCGGAGTATGTCGTTTGGCACAAGTCCCAGGTGGTCAAGCTGCCCAAGGGCGTCAGCCTGCTACAGGGCTGCATGATGGAGCCGCTTTCCATCGGCGTGCGCATCATGGATAAGTCCAACCTGCAGACCGGCGGCCGCGTGCTGGTTTCCGGCGGCGGTCCGATCGGCCTGATCACCTGCCAGCTGTTCAAAAAGCGCGGCGCGGCCTGCCTGACCCTGTCCGAGCCGAACCAGGAGCGCTGCGCGATCGCCAGGAGCATCGGCGTGGATTACACGGTCGATCCCACGAAAGAGGACCTGTTTGCGCGCGGCATGGAGATCACCGAGGGGCATGGCTATGACGTGATTGTCGAGGTTTCCGGCGTGCCGGGCGCGGCGCAGTCTGTGCTGCCGCTTGCGGCAAAGTGCGGCACCGTGCTGTTTTCCGCGATGTTCCCGAATTCGTACGACCTGCCGTTCAACCTGTACGAGTACTGCTATAACCGGCAGATCACGGTCAGCGGCACCTACTGCACGCATTTCAACTTTGAGCGCACGGCGCTGATGCTGCCGGATATGGATTTCAGCGCGTTCACAAAGCCGGAGCAGATCTTTGATATCGATGACTGCGAGCAGGCGTTTGCGGCGCACCTGAGCGGCAAATATCCGAAAATCGTCATCCGCTGCAACCGGTTTGACGGGGAATAACAAGGAGGGTCTTGAAGATGAGCGAGAAAAAGCTGTTGACGATTGCGGAGTTGGAGGACAAGTGCGTCGATATCCGGAGCGATCTGCTGAATTTTATTTACCGCATCGGCATGGGCCATCTGGGCGGCGAGCTGTCCATTGTGGAGATGGCGGTCGCGCTGTATTACAAATACCTGAACTTTGACGTCATGGACCCGCACAAGGAGGGCCGCGACCGCTTCATCCTCTCCAAGGGCCATTGCTCGGAGACGCTGTACACCATCTTTTCCGATCTGGGGGCGTACACGCAGGACTACATGGTCGAGCACTTTGAAAACCTCGACCAGTACAAGTTTGGCATGCACTCCAACCGAAAGAAATGCCCGCAGATCGAGGTTTCGGCTGGCTCGCTCGGCCACGGCCTGCCGATCGCGGTCGGCTATGCACTCGGCGCGCGCTACCGCAAGGAAAACTACCGCGTTATCGTCATGATCGGCGACGGCGAATTCGACGAGGGTACCAACTGGGAGGCCCTGATGGCGGGCGGCCATTACCAGCTAAACAACCTGACCTGCATCCTGGACAAAAACGGCCTGCAGATGACGGGTACGACCGAACATGTCATGAACATAGATCCGGTGGCGGACAAGGTGCGCGCATTCGGCTGGGAGGTCATCGAAATCGAGGACGGCAACGACATGGCGCAGGTCTGCGCGGCGCTCGACCACCTGCCGGAGCGCGACTATGCAAAGCGCGCCAAGCCGACGTTCATTATCTCCAACACGGTCAAGGGCAAGGGCGTTTCCTTCATGGAAGGCAACCACAAGTGGCACGGCGGCGGCATCGGTGAAGAGGATCTCAAGACCGCGCTCGCGGACGTTGCAAAAATGAGAAAGGCGTGATGAACGATGGCAGCGAAAACGACTTACGATTTTGATATGATGCTCTCCAACGCCCGCGAGGCGTACGGCGAGGAGCTTTACAAGATGGCCTGCGAGGGCAAGGATTTTGTGTTTACCTTCAGTGATAATGTGGCGCCGTCCTCCTCGGCGGGCAAGCTGCTCAAGGAGTTTCCGGAGCGGTGCTTCAACTTTGGCATCGCCGAGCCCGACCAGGTCGGCGCGTCGGCAGGTCTGGCGCTGTCCGGCTGCACGGTGTTCTCTCAGGTGTTCGGTCCGTTCCTGCCCCTGCGCGCGGCCGACCAGATCCATACCGACATTGCGTATAACGACGTGAAGGTCCGTCTCATCGGCACCCATTCGGGCGTGACCGCGGGCGGCGGCCCGACCCATAACGATATCGCAGACCTGGCGCTCTACCGCGCTATCCCCAACCTGACGGTCGTCGTTCCTGCTGATGCGGCGCAGTGCTGCAAGTTTATCCGTGCGTCGATGGATTACGAAGGCCCCATGATTATCCGCATCGACCGCGCAGGCTCGCCGAACGTCTACGCCGAGGATTATGAGCTGACCATTGGCAAGGCGATCGAGACGCTGGAGGGTACGGATGCCTACATCATCTCGTGCGGCTCCAACCTGTACGAGTGCCTGATGGCGGCCAAAATGATGAAGGAAAAGCATGGCTCGAGCATCGGCGTTCTGGATATGCACACCATCAAGCCGCTCGACGAGGACGCCATCCTGCGTGTGGCGCAGAAGACCGGCAATATCGTCACCGTAGAGGACCACTCGATCAACGGCGGTCTGGGCGGCGCGGTGGCCGAGGTTCTGTGCGAGGTCAGCTACAAGGGCAATTTCCGCCGTGTCGGCATGCCGGATGAGTTCGCTGTGCTGGGCTCGACGGACGACATCTACCATTATTACGGCATGGACCGCGATGGCATCACGGCAAAGCTGGAAGAGATGCTGCGCCTGTGACCGGACGACTGTTTTAGAGGGAAAGCGAGGGAATACTGAAATGATGACACAAGTCATGGGCTGCTGCGGAAAGTATGTGCAGGGCTACGGCGTGCTTCACGACCTGAACAAATATGTGGACTGGATGGGTTCAAAATTTCTGGTCGTCGCCAGCAAAAACCGGATGCGCGACCTGAAGGACACCATATCCGTCGCGCTCGCGGGAAAAGAAGTCTCCTTTTATGAGTTTTCCGGCGAATGCAGCTGGTCCAATATCCAGAAGCTGATGGACGCGGCGCAGTCGTTCGGCGCACAGACGCTGATTGGCATTGGCGGTGGAAAGGTGGTGGATTCGGTCAAGGCGGCGGCGTTTAAGGGCGGGCTGCTCAACGAGGTCATCATTCCGACAATTGCGGCGACCGACGCCTATACCAGCGCGGCGTCCTGCATTTACGACGAACAGACGCACATGATGACCGAGGCGATCAACTCCCCCAAAAACCCCGACCTTGTGCTGGTGGATACCGAGATCCTGCTGAAAGCGCCGGTACGCCAATTCGTCTCTGGCATGGGCGACGCGCTTTCCACCTATGTCGGCGGCCTAGTGTGTCAGGACAATTATTTTAATAATCACCACGGCGGCGTGGGTACGCACAGCGCGCTGGCGATCGCCAAGCTGTCCTACGACATGCTGTTCCGGTACGGCCGGCAGGCCAAGCTGGCCGCGGAAAAAAGGGCGCTGAGCGACGCATATAATGCTATAATAGAAGTGAACATACTGATGAGCGGCATGGGGTTTGAAAACAACGGCTCTTCTTCGGATCACAGCTTTTATTTCGGCACCTTGGCGCTGCCGGACCGAGAGGAATATGTTTACCACGGCGAGGGCGTGGCGTTCTCCACCTGCTGCCAGCTCGTGATGCAGGGCGCATCCAATGAACAGCTTGACGAGGTTTACCGCTTCTGTCGGGATGTGGGCCTGCCCATCACCTTTGATGATATGCATTTGAGCGACCTGACGGACGAAGAGTACGATATCATGACAAAAGCGGCGCTGGAGCAGGGCTTCATACACAACCAGCCGTTTGAGGTCACTTATGAGAAGGTGCTTGGGGCTTATAAGGCGGCAGATGCGATAGGCCATCTGTACCATGAGGGAGGATCGCTGCTGTAAATATGAATGACCGGCAGTATATGAAGAATATAGCGGAGCTTGCGTTTTCCGGATATAAATTTGTTGTATATTATGCGGAAATGCTCGACCGCTGGATCGCCGAATTCCCGCATAACCATCCCATGTATGAAATCTATTATGTACTGGAGGGGAATGTAAGGATCAATATTGCCGGTACGGTGCAGGAATTGAGGGAGGGGCAGGCGTGCGTCCTTTCCAAGGATATCAAGCACCATCTGTATTACGACCCTGACGTACCCAAACGGTACTTTGCGCTGATCTTTGACATTGTCCCCTGCGAGCGGCTTGCCATGAACGGGCCGGATGGGACAGCCGAGCTTGCGGATATCCGGCAGGCGCTGCTTCCGGTCGATAGAACAGGCTTTCAGATACTCAACGCACATGCAGACGCACGGCAGAACGTCGAACGCATCCTTGCGGAAATCAGGGAGCGCCGGCTCGGCTGGAATACGCAGGCAGTCATGCTGTGCTATCAGTTTTTCGTTTTGACGCTGCGGCAGATCATGAGAGCGCCGGTCAGGGACGTGCATTTCTCCGGTCATGAAAACCTGGCGATGCAGGTGTCCATGTATATCCATGCGCATTATCCGGAAAATATTTCGGTGGAAAGCGTGGCTGAAGCCCTTAACGTATCGCCGCGCCACATCAATCGGGCCTATAAAGCGATGTTCTCTACAACATTTATGAAAAACACCAACCTGCTCCGCATTGCATACGCAAAAAATTACCTGTGTACGACCGATTTGTCCATCGAGGAGATCGCGGAAAAGATCGGCTTCACCTCATCGCGGGCGCTGTACAAGCTGTTTCAGCAATATGAGGGGCTTTCCCTGTCGCAGTATCGGGAGCGGCATAAAAAAGACAACTGAATACACCATATAGAAAGCCGCAGGCTCCGTGAGAGGACCTGCGGCTTTCGTATTCTGCTGCATGGGGGAGCGCGGCGTCAGCGCTTTTCGCGCATGGACAGCACCCTTTGACGGATTGCGGCCGCTGCGGCGCGCGGGTCGTCCGCTTTCATAACGGCGGACACGACCGCCACACCCGCGATCGGGCTGTCCGCGAGAACGTCCAGATTATCTGCCTGCAGGCCGCCGATGGCGACCACCGGAATGGGAACGGCGCGGCAGATCTCGTTCAGTGTGGAAACCGGCGTCAGCCTGGTGGCAACGTGGGTCGTGGTGGGATAGATCGCGCCTGTGCCGAGGTAGTCCGCGCCGTCCGCATAAGCGGCCTTGGCGGCTTCGACGGATTTCGCGGTCGCGCCGACGATCCGGTCCGGCCCCAGCAGACTGCGGCAGACCGCAACCGGCAGGTCGCTCGCCCCGACATGCACGCCCGCCGCGCCGCAGGCGAGGGCGACGTCCACCCGATCGTCAATAATGAGCGGCACCCGGAAGCGGTCGGCGACCTCCTTGACCCGCCGCGCGAGCGCAAGGTAATCGCGGCCGCCGGTATCCTTTTCGCGAAGCTGAATGAGCGTCGCGCCGCCGGCGCAGGCCTCACTGACCGCGCTCAACAGGCTGTCCTCCGTGTGGTAGCTGCTGTCCGTAATAACGTAGAGCGTGGGATCGAATTGCATGTTGATTCCTCGATTCATATTGATATATTGAGCAGGCCACAGCCCGATTCGAGCGCGCCGAGTCCGGCGCCGTCCGGCGCGAACGCGGCGCTGTGGCCAATGAAGCGGTTCGGCGCGTATTGATCGGCGCCGAGTACGGTCATATGGTTTTCAATCGCGCGGGCGCACAGGAGGGTGCGCCAGTGCAGCAGCTTGTTCGACCCCGCGACCCAGCCGGCGGGGACGAACAGAACTTCCGCACCTGCGGCCCGTTGCGCGGCAGCCAGCGCGGGAAAACGAAGCTCGAAGCAGGTGATAATGCCAAGGCGTCCGGCGGGGGTATCTACTGTCGGAAAAGCACAGTCGCCCGCCCGACATTCATCGGATTCGCGGTAGTCGAACGCATCATACAGCATTTGCTTGCGGTGGCAGCCGCGCAACGTGCCGCGGGCATCCAGCACAACGACGGTGTTGTACGGCAGGCCATCCGTGCGCTCATATACACCGGCGGCAAGCCACAGGCCATGCCGCCGCGCCAGCTCGGCCAAGGCGGTCACGAACGGACCGTCCAGCGGCTCTGCGGCCTGTATGTTCAGCGACCGCCTGTTCGTTTTTGCATAAAACATGCTGTATTCCGGCAAAAACAGCATGGATGCGCCGGCATCCGAGCTTTCCTGCGCAAACGATTGAATGGCGTGCAGGTTGTGCCGCTTGTCCGTTCCGGCGCCGAACTGCGCAAGGGAAACGGTTATGCCTCGCGCCAGCCCTTGCATACGTCCACCCATGCCTTGTAGCCGGAGAACTGCTCCAGCTCCGGAATGGTCAGCTCGATGGCAGAGTTCGCGGAGCCGCAGGCGGGGAATACCGTTTCGAACCGGTGGAGTGATTCATCCAGGAAAACGGTCACGCCGGAGTTGATGCCGAACGGGCAGACCCCGCCGACCGCGTGGCCGATTTCCGGCTCGACCTCATCAAAGGCGAGCATTTTTGCCTTGCAGCCGAAGCGGGCCTTGTATTTGGGATTATCCACCTTAGCGTCGCCTGCGGTGACAATCAGGATTACGCCGCCGTTCGTGCGGAACGACAGCGTTTTGGCAATGCGGGCCGGCTCGCAACCGACAGCTTGTGCCGCCAGCTCGACGGTGGCGGAGGAGGTGTCGAATTCCAACACGCGTTGCGCCGCACCGAAGCGGGACAAATGGTTTTTTGCTTTTTCAATAGACATCAGGTAGTTCCTCCACTCTGTTCCGGTATGGTATCGATCAGGCGCTCGCATAGGCGGCGCAGATAGATCGCGGTTTCGCTCAGCGTCAGGCAAAGCACGAGACGCTCGTCCGGATCATGCGGGTCGGCGGGCAGATACTCGCGCAGCAGGGGCGGGATAAGCGCGCGGATGCGCTCCTTGTTCTGGAGCAGCCGCGTATAGCCGGCCTCAAAATCCACGCCGTCCCGTCCGGTCAGGGCCTTCACGTCGCTGAGCTTGAGCGTCTGCTTGAGATGGTAGACGCAGAGCAGCTGCATGATTTGCTGGCGGGTGTATTTTTTGCCGCGCACGGGCGCCAGCAAGCCCTCCTTGACATAGTTGTGGACCATGGTTTTTGTCAGCAACTTGTCAGTTGGGTCGCGTTTTTCCGCCGAAAGCGTCTCGTCGAACAGCGACAACACCTGGTCCATATACAGATCAAGCCGCGGCACATCGGCAGGCTGGATATCCTGATCGGAAAAAACCTCGTCGATCAGCGCATCAAGCTCGGACATGCGTTCACCTCATTCCTTTCCTTATATTATAGTCCTTTCCCTCGGCCGGTGCAAGGGTGCGGGCTATCTGTCCGGCGGCTCACTTTTGGAAAATATCGAGCGCATGGCTGGTGACGCCCGCCAGATCCGGCCGCTCGCAGGTGGCGAAGTGGTATTTCAGATACAGTGCGAAGGCCGCTTCGTCCATTTGGTCGACCGCCTCGCGCATGAACAGGGCACAGCCATCCGACGCCACATAATGCAGGCGGGTCACGGGGAAATCCGCCATCAGTTTGTCGATATCCTCCTTGCGAACAAGCTCGAACAGGTCCTTTGGCTGCGAGGTAGCGGCAAAGGTTTCCGCATCGAGCAGTCCGTCGCGGATATACGCGCGCACATCGATATTGCCCCGGTGGAAGCCTTCGTCCAGCAGGCAGCCGTCAGAGATGACATAAGCGGCGAAAACAATACCGCCCGGCTTTGTTACGCGGAGCGCCTCCCGCAGTGCCTGCTGCTTGTCCCGCTTGGTGTAGAGGTGGTACAGCGGCCCGAGCAGCAGCGTGATATCGTATGTGCCGTTCGGAAAGGCGGACAGATCCAGTGCGTTGCCCTGAACGACGCGCACCTTTTCCTGGGGCTGGGTGTGCGCGCGGAACACCTCGATGTTGTGTTCGACCAGCTCCACCGCGTCCACGGTGTAGCCCTGCTGCGCGAGCGCGTGGGAGTAGCGGCCGGTTCCCGCGCCGATTTCAAGTACGCGGCTGCCGGGGGACAGGTATTTCCCGATGTAATGCATGGTGGTCAGAAACTCAACCGTTCCGTGCGGGAGCCGCAGCCGGCTGTCCTCGTCATAGTGGTTGTAGAAATCGATCAGATAACGGTTGTCCATGATCGGAAGCCTCCTTTTGGGGAAATCGATGTGCCTGCCGCCGGACGGCCTGCGGCGTATTGCTGTGATTATACCACAGACCGGAACCGGCCGCAAGACGGCCGGCAGGTGGACAGCGGCACAAAAATATGCTATACTTAAACAATAAACCATGGGGGATTGCGATAAAAGGGGGCAAACCAGTGCGATGAAACGGTTTTTGAGGGATGGGCTTTTGGCGGCCTGCCTTGCGGTGATGCTTTCCGCTTTCGGAACCTGCGGTGCGGCCGGCACGAAACTGCCGGTGCTGATGTATCACGATTTGACGACCGACCCGTCCAAAACCAACAGCATGACGGTCACGGACGAACGGTTCCGGCTGGATATGGAATTTTTACAGCAGTTCGGCTATACGCCGCTGCTGCCGGCGGACCTGATCAATATTCGGGAAGGGAAAATGCAGCTGCCGGACAAGGCGGTGATGGTAACCTTCGACGATGGCTACCGCTCCAACTATGATTATGCTTATCCGGTGCTGCAGAACACCGGTATGAAAGCCGCGATTGCGGTTGTTGCGCATAATATCCGGCAGGAAGGGGACGCCGATTCCGCACGGCACAATATGACCTGGGATGAGCTGCGGGAGATGGTGGACAGCGGCGCTGTCGAGGTCGGCTCGCATACCTATAACCTGCATAACCCGCAGTATGGCGGAAACAACGCGCCCGATGGCATCAACGGGGTGATGCGCCTTAAGGGAGAATCGCGCAGCGCGTATAACGCGCGGGTGGGCGGTGACCTGTCGAGCAGCGTACAGTTGATCCTGACGCATACCGGCCAGGAAAAGGTCAATTATTTTTCCTACCCGTTCGGCGCGTATGACAGTTGGATGCCGGACTTGCTGGCACAGGCGGGGATACAGGTCAGCGCGCTGACCAATCCTGGTCTGTCCGAGATTTCCGTTACCCTACAGGGTCTTTCGCGTTACGGGATCACGATGGACCGGCCGGTGTCCGCGCTGCTGCGGCAGACCGACCAGGCGGTTCCGGCGCTGGCCGCGGTATCGGTCAACGGGGAGCTGGCCAAGCTGCCGGCCTACTACATCAATGGCAACAATTATGTGCGCGTGCGGGACGTTGCGGTCCTGCTGGGGGGAACGGGCAGCGCGTTTAACGTAGAGTGGAACAGCGGGAAAAATCGCGTGGAGCTGCAGTCGTTTACGCCATACACGCCGCTGGGGACGGAAAACGCGCCCCTGTCCGGCGAGACCCGCACGGTTCAGTCCATCACAGAGCCGACCGTGGCGGACAGCGTACCCAGCATGGTCGCGGCTTATAATGTTGACGGGTATACCTATTATAAGCTGCGTAGTCTGGGCGACCTGTGCGGTTTTGCAGTCGATTGGGACGAGGAATCGCAGACGGTCATTGTAACCGCTTAAAAGGGAAATACACCTGCGCGAAAAGGCAGGTGTATTTTTTTGCTTGCAAGGGAAAAATGTTTACAAAACAGTGCTTGCATTTTTTCAAAAATGTAGTATCATAAAAGATATAAAATAGTTTTATAAACTATATTAAATCGAGGAGGAAACAATATGCCCCGCGTATTCCAGAAAGCCAGGGAGCCGTTTTCCAGTTATTCACATTTTGTGGGCGCGGTGCTCAGCGGGCTTGGTTTGCTGATCGTACTGGTGCGGTTGCTGTTCGGCAGTGCGGTATCAGGTTCGCTGGCTGCTGCGGCCGTTATCTTCTGCCTTTCCTTGATCGCTCTGTATTCCGCAAGCAGCGTGTACCACTTTTCCGAGAAAGGCGAAGCAGTGGTGCGGCGCCTGAAAAAGCTGGATCACAGCATGATCTATGTGCTGATCGCGGGAAGCTATACCCCGATTCTCTTACGCTATATGCCGTCGCCGCGCTGCTATGTGTTCCTCGGTGCGGTCTGGCTGGTCGCACTGGCCGGTATCGCGGTCAAGCTGCTCTGGATCGATGCGCCGCGATTGATCGGTACGGCGCTGTATCTGGTGCTTGGCTGGGCGATTGCCTTTGATTTTGGCGCGGTGCTGTCCATGCCCGTGCCGGCGATCGCCTTGCTGGCAGCAGGCGGCCTATCCTATACCGTGGGCGGTATTATTTATATGGCGAAGAAACCAAATCTCGGACCGCTGATCGGCTTCCATGAGCTGTTCCACCTGTTCGTGATCGTGGGAAGTCTGTGTCACTACGCGATGGTTTTTTGGTATGTGCTGTGATACCGCCTTTGAGCGGAATATACAAAGCTGCCAGTGGAAAACGTGAAAACTGCACAGCGCAGGGGGAAGAGCGACCGCTATTCCCTGTCATATATACACACAAAAAGAAAAAGATTATGAATTTTGTATAAAAACAGAATGTCAGTTTATACAAAAAGATCTAATTACTGTTGCAGGCGAGCAAAAAAACATGGTAAAATATTTGTCAAGAAATGAGAAATCTGGTAATTTTACTTGGCAAAAGGATGAAATCAATGAAGCAGATGCAGATAAACGGGCAGGATGCCCGTCAGTCGGTATGCACCGAAATAAAGGGCGGCTGGAGCCTCCTGCGCACGTCCGACTGTGCGGAGGGGCGCGAATATGCGCTGCGGGCGCATCGGAAAACCGACCGGACCCTGCGAATACTCGAGCAGACCCTGTATGCCATGCTGGAAGGCCTGTCTGTCGCGGTGCTGGTGGAAGACAACACCGGCCGGATTGCGCATATGGCCATGCAGGCGGTAAAGGGGCAGGCGCCGGATTGCCGGCTGCTGGCGCGTGCCGGTGGGACCGCGTTTGTCGCGCTGCCGGAGCCGGATGCCTGCCGGACTGTGGTGGAGAAGCTGGCGGAATTGTCGCATGGCCGTGAAGATGTCCGGATTCGGATTGCCGGCTATATGGGCGCGTGCCTGCCGGAAGTCCGTTTCGCGGGCCTGCTCAAGGGCGGCGCGGACGTGGAGCTGCTTTACACAGGCGGAGCTTGTCCGGAGCTGCGGTTCCGAACGCGGCGGGAGCATATGACGGCGGATGCGGTATGGATGCGCCTGTACCCCTGCTGGCAGGCAGCGGCATAAAAGAGAAACCGTTTTTCCATGTACGACATGGGAAAACGGTTTTTTTATTTTATTTTCGGGAATACTTGACAAGAGTTGAAAAGAGGAGTAAAATATCAATTAATATAAGATATTAATTAGAAAGAGGGTGACATTATGCAGACCAGAAATACTGTACAGCGTCAGATTGTCCTGCAGGCGGTATTGCGCATGCACGACCATCCAACGGCGGATACTGTATATGCGGCGGTTGCGGCGGAGCACCCGTCGATCAGCAAGGCCACAGTATACCGCAATTTGAACCAGCTGGCCAATCAGGGAGAGATCCGCCGTGTTCCTGTTCCAAACGGGGCGGACCGCTTTGATTTCAATACCGAGGAGCATTACCATGTCCGCTGCAGCGGCTGCGGCGCGGTGTTCGATGTGTATATGCCACATATCGATAACCTGATCGAGCGCATCGACGATGCGTCTGGCGTTTCGGTGCAGCGGTACGATATTTTGTTCGAGGGTCTTTGCCCGAAATGCGGCGGCAAGGCGTAACCGGTGTTATTTTGGCGGCGGAAGCGCCGTTCACAAATAAAAATCCTGTAAAAAACGAGAGGAGAAATGTTATTATGGCAAACTTGAAGGGCAGCAAGACGGAAGCAAACCTCCAGACCGCTTTTGCGGGCGAGTCCATGGCGCGCAATAAATACACCTATTTTGCATCCAAGGCACGGAAGGACGGCTACGTCCAGATTGCGAAGATTTTTGAGGAAACCGCGAATAACGAGAAGGAGCATGCGAAGATCTGGTTTAAGCTGCTCAACGGCGGCATCGACGATACCGCGGCCAACCTGAAAGCGGCGGCCGAGGGTGAGAACTACGAGTGGACCGACATGTACGCGACCTTTGCCAAGGAAGCGCGCGAGGAAGGCTTCGACGATATTGCGTTCCTGTTTGAAAAGGTCGGTGAGATCGAGAAGGAGCATGAGGCCCGTTATCTCAAGCTGCTCTCCAACGTGGAGAACAAGGTGGTATTCTCCCGCGACGGCGACTGCATCTGGCAGTGTTCGAACTGCGGACACATCGTTGTTGGCAAGCAGGCGCCTGAGGTATGTCCGGTTTGCGCACATCCGCAGGCTTACTTTGAGATCAAGGCGGACAACTATTAAGATATAAGATGCTGCGCATCCGTTCCGAAAGCGCAGGCTGAAATAAGAAACACCGCGGAATTTTGATTCCGCGGTGTTTTTTCAGTTTTCCGCGAACAACGGGGTGGAGAAATACCGCTCCGCGGTATCCGGCAGGACGGTAACGACCGTTTTGCCAGTACCGAGCTTTTTGGCAAGCTGGATGGCGGCCGCGACGTTTGTACCGCTCGAAATGCCGCACATCAGCCCCTCGAGCCGCGCAAGGTCCTTGGCGGTGCGGAGCGCCTCCTCGTCCGTAACGATGTAGAGGTGGTCGTAGATTTTGGTGTTCAGGTTTCTGGGGATGATGCCGTCGCCAATACCCATTTGCAGGTGGGTGCCGATCGAACCGCCCGACAGGATGGCGGCGTTCTCCGGCTCGACCGCCCAGATTTCCAACTGAGGGTTCTGCGCCTTGAGCACCTCGCCGATGCCGCTGATCGTGCCGCCTGTGCCGAAGCCGGAGCAGAACCCATCGATCGGGGCGCTGACCTGTTCCAGGATCTCGGTTGCGGTATGATGCCGGTGGACCGCAGGATTAGCGGGGTTGTCAAATTGGCCAGGAACAAAGACCTTTGGGTCATTTTTTGCCATTTCGTTCGCAATTCGCTGGCATTCCGCAATACAGTCGCCGATATTGCCCGCGTCATGTACCAGAATGACTTCAGCGCCATAGTGTTGCACCAGCTTGCGGCGCTCCTCTGAAACGGAGTCCGGCATGATGATTTTGACCGCGTAGCCCTTGACCGCGCCGCACAGCGCCAGGCCGATGCCCTGGTTGCCGCTGGTCGGCTCGACGATGACCGTATCCGGCTGGAGCAGCCCGCGGCGCTCGGCATCCTCCACCATATTGAGCGCGGTCCGCGTTTTGATCGAACCGCCGACATTAAGCCCCTCGAATTTGACGAACACCTCCGCGCAGCCCGCCGGAACCATACGGTTCAGGCGAACCATGGGCGTATGGCCGACTGCCTCGAGGATGTTACTGTATACCATTGAAAAATCTTCCTCTCAAACGTGTCTACCCCACATTATAGCACAACCTTTTGCATAAGCATAGAACAGATTGACCAAATTGTGTCAATCTGTACGGCTTTTTTTAGAGTTTATGCAGGGAGGAGGTGAAATGTGATGGAGATACATTTTAAGCAGGCGAACGGCGGCAACTATCTGCCCGCGTCGCGCGGCAAGGGGGATATTCAATATCTGGTGATCCATTTTACGGCCAACGACGGGGATACCGCGCAAAACAACGCCGATTATTTCGCGCGGGAGGATATCTCGACCTCGGCCCACTATTTTGTGGACGAAAACGAGGTCTGGCAGAGCGTTGCCGACCATGATATTGCCTGGCACTGTGGCACGAAAGGGACCTATTACCATCCCTACTGCCGCAATGCCAACAGCATCGGCATTGAGATGTGCAGCCGGCTGCAGGATGGGAAGTACTACTTCCGGCAAGGCACAATCGAAAACGCGGAGGCGCTGGCGCGCATGCTGATGGAGAAATACGGCATCGGGGCCGATCATGTGGTGCGCCATTACGATGTGACGCACAAGACCTGCCCCGCGCCGTATGTAGAGAGCGCGGCGGCATGGAACGCATTCAAAACCGGATTGACAGGGGAGGTGGATGATATGACGGCAGACGAGGTAAAGCGGCTGATCGAGCAGAGCAGAACGGTTTACGGGACAATGGACGCGGTGCCTGACTGGGGGCGCGCGACGGTGGAAAAGCTGGTGCGCAACGGCTGGCTCAAGGGCGAGGGGGACGGCAAGGGCCTGAACCTGTCCGAGGACCTGCTGCGCACGCTGGTTATAAATGACCGAGCGGGCATTTATGGGGAATGAAGTAGAAAAAACGGCGGAAATGCAGGATTTCCGCCGTTTTTTTTCAGGTTGGGGTGTGCATAGTCTGTTGCCGCACCGCCTGCTGATGCACGCTCCACCAGCACAGCCCGCAGAGGAACGCGGCGCGCATTGCCTCGCCGACATAGTCGTTGGCGAGCGTTTCCAGCTCGAAAGCGTCCGGCTGCTGGTCGAGCAGTTTGTAGAACGCGCTGGACTCGGCTTCGATTTCATTTTGGAGGCGTTTGTAAAGCGGAGATTCCAGCCAAAGTTCATACTGCCCATGTAGATAATTGTACATTTGTTATTCACCTCACCTTGTATTGTACTAAAAATAGTACAATATGGCAATGGCAAATATGTACTAAAAAATGAACATATATTGTGCAATTTTATGTGTGGTGCTATAATGATAAAAAAGGTGGTGAGTGTTTGCCAATTTGTTATAATAAGCTGTTCGCTACGATCAAGCAGCGGGGAAAAACAGAATATTACCTCCGAAAAAATGGTATTAGTCCGTCTATCTTGAGCAAATTGAAGAATGGGACAGGCGGTATCGATGCGCGAACAATAGAAAAGCTCTGTAAGTTGCTGGATTGTCAACCAGGAGATTTGATGGAATATAAAGAAAGCCCTCAGTCATCCGACTGAGGGCTTTTTGTCAGCGGCTTCCGGTGCCGCGGGCTTATGTAATCAGTCCAGATAGGTGATTTTTTCAATCCCCTTGATGCCCAGCCCCGGCTCGTCGGAAACCGTGATGTCCTTTTCGTGGAACACCGCGCCGCCAAGGATGGGGTCCTCGGTGCAAAGCACCGGACCGTCCAGGTCGATTTTGGTGATCACCTGCCTGGCACAGGCCAGATGGATGGCCGCGTTGACGCTGACCTTGGCCTCCAGCATACAGCCGAGCATGCACTCCATGCCGTATACCTCGGCCGCGGACGCGATCTTGAGCGCGTTGTACAGGCCGCCGGCTTTCATCAGTTTGATGTTGACCAGGTCGGCCGCGCGCATCTGCATGATGGTCAGCGCGTCGGCCGGCCCCTGCACGCTTTCGTCCGCCATGACCGGAATGGAAACGTTGTCGGTCACATACTTCAGGCCGGTCAGGTCGTGCTGCGCGACCGGCTGTTCGACAAATTCAATATCCAGACCGGCGTCCTCCATCTGGCCGAGGATGCGCACGGCCTCCTTGGGCTTCCAGCCCTGGTTGGCGTCGATGCGGAGCTTGACACCTTGGCCGACCTCGGCGCGGATGGCCTGCAAGCGGCGCAGGTCGAGCGGCGCGTCCTTGCCGACCTTGCACTTGAGGCAGTCGTACCCGCGGTCAACGGCGTTGCGCGCGTCGCGCGCCATTTCCTCCGGATCGTTGACGCTGATGGTGATATCGGTCACGATTTGGCTGCGGCTGCCGCCGAGCATCTTGTATACTGGTATGTGGTAAAGCTGGCCGTACAGGTCCCAGAGCGCCATATCGACCGCGGCCTTGGCGCTTGTGTTTTTCAGGATGCAGCCCTGCAGGGCGAGCATCAGGTTTTCAAAATCGTCCACCTCGCGGCCGAGCAGGGTGGGGGCGATATGGTCGCGGACCGCGCCGATGATCGCGCCCGCGGTATCGCCCGTGACCGCGCCGGTCGGGGGCGCCTCACCGTAACCGACCGCACCGGTGTCCGTGTGTATCTCAACGATCACGTCCTCGACGGAGGAGACCGAGCGCACCGCAGTCTTGAACGGCACGCGCAGCGGGACGGAAATGCGCCCCAGGCGGATATTGGTAATCTTCATACTGGTTCAGCTCCTTTTGACATAGTCGTGTGTGGGCGGGTCAGCGGGCTAGCTCGTACATTGCCGCCGCGATGATCTCCGCGTTCTGGATGAGGCGCTCGACCTCCATATATTCATCCGGCTTGTGCTCGCGTATCTCGTCGCCGGGGAAGATCGGGCCGAACGCGACCAGATTGGGGATGGATTTGGCGTAGGTGCCGCCGCCGATGGATTTCAGGACCGCCTTTTCACCGGTCTGCTCCTCGTACACCTGGGACAGCTTGCGGATCAGCTCGCTTTCCGGCGGCATATAGATCGCGGCCTTGTGCTTCATTTTTGTCTCGTGGAAGCCGCCGAGCGCGAAGGCGCGCTCCATGCGGGGATGCGCGCCGTCATAGGTTTTGGTGACCGGATAACGCACGGAAAGCGTGAGCGACAGCGTTTCCTCCGCAAAGGCCGCCACGCCGAGGTTGACTGTCAAGTCGCCCGAAAGGTCGTCGCGCATGGCAAGGCCGAGGGATTCGCCGTGCGTTTCCATGCCGATACGTCCGGCCAGGAACGCCATGCAGTCGGCCAGCTCGCCCTCGAGTGGGAGCTGGGTAAGCGCTAGCGCAAGGCGGCCGATGGCGTTCTCGCCCTGCTCGGGCGTGGAGCCGTGTACGGATACGCCCTGCGCCTCTACGCGGATGCCGCCCTCGATCGGCGTCACCGTGACCTTGCTGGCCTGGATGCGCGCTGCCGCGTCGGCCGGACAGGCCAGCTCGGCCATCGCATAGGCAGGGGAGACGTTGGCGGCTGTGCCGCCCTCGAACCGGAGCAGGCGGCAGGGGCCGGTCTGCTCCAGCCTGCGGGAGTAGACGCAGTTCATGATTCCCTTTTCCCCGTTGATGATCGGGTACTCGCCGTCCGGTGTGAAGCCCATGACCGGCGTTTCGCCGCCATGTGCCAGATACCACGCCATATCGTCGCAGCCGGTCTCCTCGTTCGTGCCGAACAGAATGCGGATGCGGCGGGAGGGGATGAAGCCCGCGTCCTTGAGCGCTGCCAGTGCGTACAGCGCGGCCACGGTCGGCCCCTTGTCGTCCATCGTGCCGCGGCCGTAGATGCGCCCGTCTTTGACCTCGCCGGAGAACGGCGCGGCGGCGTTCCATCCGTCGCCGGCAGGCACAACGTCCAAATGGCCGAGCACGGCGATCATTTCCTCGCCCTTGCCGTATTCGCACCAGCCGACGCGGTCGTCCATATTCACGGTGGGGAAGCCCAGGCGCTCGCACAGCGCGAGCGTTTCGTGCAGGCAGCGCGCGACCTCTCGGCCGTAGGGTGCGCCCGCCTCGGGCGTTCCCTCGACGCTGGGGATGCGGATGAGGGCGGCCAGGCTTTGCAGCAGCTCGTCCGCATGCGCGCGGATATAGGGCTTAAAGTCCATATTTATATTCCTCCTTTGGTTATTAACGGCTTATTAACGGTTCTATATCATATTGTACAGGATAAAACGGGAATTTGCAAACCCATCTGTGCAGTTTGCTTGTAATTATCTTGCAAAAAGCCGCGGGATACGGTATACTATTACTGTCATCTGTCAAGGCGTGCGGAGCCGGCGCAGGTGGGAAAAGAGAATGAAAAAGAAATGAGGGAGGAAACCTATGATAACAAACGGTTTTACTTACTTTGCGGTGCTGGCATTTCTGGCTGCAGTGCTGGTGGGTGCGGAAAAGCTGACCAAATGGAAGTTTTTCAAGTTTATCCCGCCGGTCGTGCTGCTGTATTTGCTGACGATGCTGCTGTGTACCGCAGGGGCGTGGGATATGGAGGCGACCTCGGCGGCATATGGCGCGCTGAAAAATAATATCCTGTACGCCATGCTGGTGCTGATGCTGCTGCGCTGCGATATCCGCAAGATACTCAAGCTCGGCCCCCGCATGCTGGGCGGCTTTTTCGCGGCGAGTATCTCGATTTCGATCGGCTTTATTCTAACCTACGCGATCATGCATGGACAGCTCGGTTCGGAAGCGTGGAAGCCCTTGGGCGCGCTGTGCGGCAGCTGGATGGGCGGATCGGGCAACCTTGTCGCCGTATCTGAGGCCCTGCATATCGGAGAAGCGGATCTTGCGTATGCACTGGTGATCGACTCGATCGATTATTCCATCTGGGTCATGTTCCTGCTTTGGGCGATCTCGTTCGCACCGCAGTTCAACAAATGGACCAAAGCCTCCACCGCAACGTTGGACGAGGTTTGCGCCCGCCTGGAAGCGGAAGAAAAAGAGGCGGATAAGCATATTACCTTTGCCGGCCTGCTGTTCCTGATCGGCGGCGCGCTGCTGGTTTCCGCAATTGGGCAGAACATTGGCGCAGCAATCAACGGCGTCGCACCTTGGCTGGATAAGGCGACCTGGACGGTGCTGGTGGTCACGGTGGTTGCGCTGGTTGCGGCGGTTACACCGATCGGCAAGATCGCGGGTGCGGCCGAGTTGTCCAATGTACTGCTGTACATGGTCATCGCGCTGCTGGCGTCCCGCGCAAGCCTGCTGGAGCTGACGGAAGCGCCGGTATGGATCATTTCCGGCTTTATGATTCTCGGAATACATGGGATTATTCTGGTTGCCTTGGCAAAAATCTTCAAGCTGGATATGTTCACCTGCGGCGTTGCTTCGCTGGCCAATATCGGCGGCACGGCCTCCGCGCCCATCCTGGCCGGCTCGTATTCCGGCGCGCTGGTGCCGGTCGGCGTTCTGATGGCGCTGATGGGCTATGTCATCGGAACGGGCGGCGGTATTCTGACCGCGAATATCATGAAATTTTTTGCATAACGATCTCTTTTCCAAATGGAAAGCGGCTGTCCGAACCGGACAGCCGCTTTTTATTTTCGGTGTAGGACAAAATGGTTTTTACGGAAGGAGAGCAGCCCGTCCCGCTGCATTTTGCTCAGCTCGTTCGACAGGGCGCTGCGGTCCGCGCCGAGATAATCGGCAAGCTGCTGGCGGTCGAACGGGATATCGAACGTATCGCAGCCGTTCTGCACGGCCTGCGCGGACAGATAGGACAACAGCCTGCCGCGCAGGGATTTCGGCGTTGTGTGGAAGATTTTGCGCGTCAGGGTCAGGTTTTTCCGCGCTGTCACATCGAGCAGGTTGCGGAGCAGGACGTCGCGCCCGCTGTCCTCCCGACCGGCGGGCGCGAGCAGGTGATCCATGGGCAGGAACAAAACTTCGGACGGTTCGGCGGCGACCGCGCTGACCATCATAGGCGTGCCGGGGACGCAGGCGTAGGTTTCCGCAAACACGGCGCCCGGACCGATATGGTCCAGAATTGTTTTGTTGCCCCAGGCGTCGTCGCGCTCAATAGTCACGCCGCCGGACAGCAGGACGCAGAGCGCGTGGGCCGTATCCCCGACCCGATAGACCGGATGACCTTTTTCGTAGGAGCGGCGGTAGCTGTGCAGCTGTTCCAGCAGCGGCGGAAGCTTTGCTTCCGGCAGACCCTGGAACAGGCGGCAGTGCATTAATACGGATGCTTCCATATTTCCTCCTGTTTTGTTGTTACAACAACATACGGTGTGCTACCAGTATAGTAAGATAGGAGCATAAAGTCAAGTATGCGCCGGTTTGTCCGGACGCGGAACAGGTTACCTATCAGGAGGAAACGGATATGATACGGAAAATTATTGAAATCAATGAAAAAAAATGTAACGGCTGCGGCTTGTGCGCCAATGCCTGCCACGAGGGGGCGATCGGCATGGTAAACGGAAAGGCGAAGCTGCTGCGGGACGATTATTGCGACGGCCTGGGCAACTGCCTACCAGTCTGTCCGACAGGAGCGATCACATTTGTCGAGCGAGAGGCCGCTGCCTATGACGAAGCGGCGGTGCAGGAGAACCTGCGCGCGAAAGCTGAGGCGCAACAGCCGCTTGCCTGCGGCTGCCCGGGTAGCCATGCGCGCGCAATCGACCGTCCCGCCGCACCGCAGGCAGACGGCGCGGTTCCGAAGATTTCCCAGCTCCGCCAGTGGCCGGTGCAGATCAAGCTGGCGCCCGTCAACGCGCCGTATTTCCAGGATGCGCACCTGCTGGTAGCGGCGGACTGCACCGCCTACGCATATGCAAATTTCCATCAGGACTTTATCCGGAACAAAATCACGCTGATTGGCTGCCCCAAACTGGACGAGGGCGATTACAGTGAAAAGCTGACCGAGATCATCCGGCAGAACGATATCAAAAGTGTTACGGTGGTGCGCATGGAGGTGCCGTGCTGTGGCGGTATCGAGCATGCGGTGCGCACAGCCCTGCAAAACAGCGGCAAGTTTATGCCGTGGCAGGTGGCCGTGGTATCGACCACGGGCGAGATACTGGACCGGTAAGGCGTTTGCAAATTCACTCCGCTGTGGTACAATAGCTCATGAGAACGGGGCGTTGGATCGCGGAGGGATAAGAGTATGAATACATTGGACGTGGTGCATGATTTTCTGCGGCGGCAGGTGAAGCCGGGCGCGGTCTGTATCGATGCCACGGCGGGCAAGGGGCGCGACACCGCGCTCCTTTGCCGTCTTGCGGGAAAAAACGGGCAGGTGATCGCGTTTGATATCCAGGAGGCTGCGGTCGAGCAGACGCGCGCGCTGCTGGCGGAGCAAGGCTTGACCGCTGAGGTCGTGCAGGACAGTCACGCGCATATGGCGCGCTATGCGGCGCCGGGGACGGTGGACTGCATTGTGTTCAACTTTGGCCGGCTGCCGGGCGGAGATGCCAAAATATTCACCACAGCCGCTTCCTCGCTTCCGGCGATCGACGCGGGGCTGACGCTGCTGCGGCAGGGCGGCGTGATGGCGCTTGCGCTGTATTATGGGAAAGAAAACGGATATGAGGAGAAAAATGCGATTTTATCGCACTTAAAGTCGATAAATGACCGATTGTTCACTGTTCTGGCATGCGATTGGCTCAACCGACGGAACGACCCGCCGCTGCCGATTTTCATATGGAAAGAGTGAGCGGTCTGTGTTACAATAAAGGAAAAGGAGGGATATGATATGCCTTGGTGTCCCAAATGTAAAGCGGAATACAGAGAGGGGTTTACGGAGTGCAGTACCTGCCGGGTGCCGCTGGTGGATACGCTGCCCGAGGAAAATGAGGAAAATAAGAAGCCGGAGGAATTCGTCCTGCCGGACGGCATGGAGAAACCAATCGCGGTTTACACCGCCAAAAACCGGTTGGAAGCGGAAATGGTCTGCGACATGCTGCGCGAAAATGATATTGTTGTACTCCACCGGCCGGCGGCGTTCCGTCAGATACAGGCTTACAGCGGCGCGGACGCGCGCTTCGGGGTAGAGATTGTAGTCGATGCGAGCCAGACCGCCCGCGCGCGTGCGTTGATCGACGAAATGAACCACAGCTTTGCGGAGGCACCGGTTGATGAGGAAGAGCTGGCCCGTCTGGCCGAGGAGCAGGCGATGCAGGTGCCGGAGCAGCCTATGGAGGATAACGCTTCGTTCAAGCTGCTGCCCGTGGTGGCAGGCGTGATCGCGGTGGCGCTGCTGCTGCTGTATTTGGTTTCCAACCGTATGTAAAGGGGAGAGTGCCTATGCCGTGGTGTCCGAAGTGTAAAGCGGAGTTCCGCGAGGGCTTCAGCGTGTGCAATACCTGTCATGTGCCGCTGATCGACCATATACCGGATGGGACGGAAACGATCGCGGAGCCTGCTCAGCCCGACGAGGCCTGGTTGCGCGAGGATGGGAAACGGACAAAGCTGCTTCGGCTGCTGCGGACGCTGATTATCCTGTTTCTGGCGCTGGCGGTCGTACTGCTGCTCGCGGATAAGGGGATATAAAAAGGGAGTGCGTATCACGCACTCCCTTTTTATATGCTGTTGTTACCGAATATCGTCGAACAGGCCGGTGAAGTCCAGTGTTGCGAAATAATCCCTTGGCGTTTCCGCACGGCGGATCAGCTCAACCGAGCCATCCTCGCGCAACAGCAGCTCGGCGGAGCGCAGCTTGCCGTTGTAGTTATAGCCCATCGAGAAGCCGTGGGCGCCCGTATCGTGGATATACACATAATCGCCGATATCGATACGGGGCAGGTTGCGGTCGATGGCGAACTTGTCATTGTTCTCGCACAGGCCGCCGGTCACATCATAGGTGCGGTCGTGCAGCGCGTCCTCCTTGCCAAGGATGGTGATGTGATGGTAGGCGCCGTACATCGCCGGACGCATCAGATTGGCCGCGCAGGCGTCAAGACCGGCATATTCCTTGTAGGTGTGCTTGTGGTGGATGCAGCGGGCGACCAGCGCGCCGTAAGGTCCGAGAATAAAGCGGCCCATCTCGGTATAGATCGCGATGTCGTCCATACCCGCCGGTGCGAGCACCTCTTCATAAGCGCGGCGCACGCCCTCGCCGATGGCCATGATATCGTTCGGCTCCTGCCACGGCTTGTAGGGGATACCCACGCCGCCGGACAGGTTGATGAACGCGATATGCACGCCGGTTTCCTTGCGGACCTCGACCGCCAGCTTGAACAGGATGCGGGCCAGCGCGGGATAGTATTCGTTTGCCACCGTGTTGGAGGCCAGGAACGCATGGATGCCGAAATGCTTGACGCCCTTGGCCTTCATATACTTGAACGCCTCGATCAGCTGTTCGCGGGTCATTCCGTACTTGGCCTCCTGCGGCGTATCCATGATCTCGTTTTCAAGTACAAAATCGCCGCCCGGATTGAAGCGGCAGGACATGGTTTCCTTCCACTGGCCGACCTTATCGTAATAGTCCAAGTGGGTGATATCGTCAAAGTTGATGATCGCGTCCAAGTCGCTGGCGAGCTTGAAATCCTCGTCCGGCGTCACATTGGAGGAAAACATGATATCGTGGCCGGTGATGCCGCAGGCGCGGCTCAGCTGCAGCTCGGTATAGCTGGAGCAGTCGCAGCCGAAGCCTTCTTCATGAAGGAGCTGGACCAGACGGGGGTTCGGGGTCGCCTTAACGGCAAAATATTCCTTGAAGCCAGGGTTCCATGCGAACGCGGCCTTGACCTTGCGGGCATTCTCGCGGATGGCCTTTTCATCGTAGATGTGGAACGGGGTGGGATGGGTCCTTACGATCTCCTGCACCTGCTCAAGGGTCAAAAAGGGTTTCTTTTCCATTGGTTTTCGCCTTTCCTTTGTTTCTGGGGTTATTCGTCGGTCTGTTTGCCGAGGATGCGCTCGAAGCGGCGGCGCATATCGTCCTCGATGCGCTGGGTTTCGATCTGGTCGACGCCGATGATGCGGCCGTCCTGCACGATAACGACCATGCCTTCTGCGAGCATGGCAGGCGTTTCTGCGCGGGGGAAATTGACCATTTTGTCGTTGATTTCCACGACAACGAAATCGCCTTCAAAGCGGTCGACGATACCGGTCTGTTTCATGCAGCATTCTCCTTGCTTGATGGTAGTGGGTCGAGCGGGAGGACGACCGTGCCGCTTTCCGCTGTGATGCGGACGTCGCCAACACCCGCGAGGGACAGGTTTTCCAGCGTTTGCGGGCTGGGATGGCCGTAATCGTTGTTCACGCCGCACGAAATCACCGCGGTCGAGGGCCGCACCGCGCACAGGAATTCCTCGGAGGAGGAAGTGTTTGCACCGTGATGCCCAACCTTGAGGATCTCGCACGACAAAAGTGGATAATGGTTCAACAGGGAGCGTTCCGCCGCGGCCTCGGCGTCTCCCATCAGGAGAACGCTGCGGCCACCCGCCTGGAACAGCGTGACCAGGGAGCGGTTGTTCAGGTCGCTGTCCGATACATCGTCGTCCGGCCCGAGGAACGTGAGCGACGCACCGGAATCAAACGGCAGGACGTCGCCCTGTTGCGGGACGGTCGGACGGAGGCCGCGCGCCTCCAGCGCGTCGAGCATGCTGCCGTAGGTGGCGGTGTTGGCAGTCTCCCGTCCCATAAAGAAATGTCCGATTGGGAATGCCTCGATCACCCGCGCCATGCCGCCGATATGGTCGGCGTGCGGATGGGTGGCGACCACGGCGTACAGCTCCTGCACGCCAAGCTCCTCTAAATAGCGGACGATGGTATCGCCGCTTTCCGCTGTGCCAGCGTCCACCAGCACGGCCTGGCCACCCGACAGGAGCAGGATGGAATCTCCCTGGCCAACGTCGATAAAATGGACTTCGGTCTCGCCGGTGAGTTCCTGCGGGCCGGATAAAAAACCGGGCAGGTAAAGCCAGGCGTCAAGCGCCAGCACAAGTGCCGCGCCAATAAACAGAATGCGCCGGAGGATTCGCTTCATTATTCTTCACAGGTGCGGTAGGAATCGAATTTGTCCGTGATCTCTTTGGACGGGGCGGGCGTCGCCAGGCTGACGATGATGATGGCGAGCAGGCCGCAGACAAAGCCGGGTACGATCTCGTACAGTTCGAAAATGCCACCGGACATCTGCGCCCAGAACAGGTCGACCAGGCCGCCGACGATGATACCCGCATACGCGCCGTATTTGTTGGCGCGCCGCCAGAACAGGGAGCAGAGCACGAGCGGGCCGAACGCCGAGCCAAAGCCGGCCCACGCGTATTCGACCAGACCGAGTACCGTGCTGTTCTGGTTGGTCGCGATCAGCACGGCAATCAATGCGACTACCATAACGCAGCCGCGGGAGACCCACATCAGCTCCTTGGCAGAGGCGTTGGGGCGTATTTTGTTGTGGTAAAAGTCCTCGGTGATGGCAGACGCGGTAACAAGGAGCTGGCTATCCGCGGTGGACATGATCGCCGCAAGAATGGCGGACAGGAAGATGCCCGCGATGAACACGGGGAAGATGCGGGTGACCATGTTGATGTAGATGGTCTCCTCATTGCCCGCGGTGACGAGCAGGCCGTCGCCCAGGAACATGCGGCCGGAAACGCCGATCAGTACGGCGGCGGTCAGCGAGATCAGAACCCAGACGGTCGCGATGCGGCGGGACTTTTTGATCGCTTTCGGGGACTCGATACCCATGAAGCGGATCAGAATATGCGGCTGGCCGAAGTAGCCCAGCCCCCACGCGATCAACGAAATGATGCCGATGGCCGTGTAAGGCGTATTGGTCGCGCCATCCACGAACAGGTTCAGGAAATTCGGGTTAAACGAATCGACCTGCGCAAAAAAGTCGGCCGGCCCGCCCAGCGAGCCGATGGCAATCGAGGGTACCGCGATGACGCAGAAGAACATCAGCAGGCCTTGGAAAAAGTCGGTCCAGCACACGGCGAAAAAGCCGCCGGCAAAGGTGTACGAAATAACGACGACCGCGCCGATCAGCAGTGACACCAGATAGGGCATACCGAATACAGATGAAAAAAGCTTGGCGCAGGAGACAAAGCCTGAAGCGGTATAAAACAGGAAAAACACCAGGATGAATATTGCGGCGATCACCGAGATCATGCCGCTTTCATCCTTAAAACGGTTCTTGAAGAACTGCGGCAGCGTGATCGCGTCGTCCGCCACCTTGGTGTACTGGCGCAGCGGCTTGGCGACAAGCAGCCAGTTGAGATAGGTGCCGATAGCAAGGCCGATGGCGATCCAGCCGGCCGAAATGCCGGACAGATAGGCCGCCCCTGGCAGGCCCATCAGCAGCCAGCCCGACATGTCGGAGGCCTGCGCGCTCATCGAGGTGACCCAGGAGCCAAGCTTTCGGCCACCGAGGAAATATTCGCTGGTCGTGCGGTTTTTCCCCATAAAGTACATGCCGATGCAGATCATAAAGATCAGATACACGCCAAACGCGACGAGTGTGATGATGCTGTCAATATTCATGTATAATTACCCTCCCAAAATTCATGTTTTATTATACATGGATTCGCTTTTTTTTGCAAGAATGAGGGTGGGAAATTGCGGTTTTCACAAAAAATAGACAATATAGATAAAAGTGGGCCGCAAAAACAGGGGAAGGATTGTTATGAATGACGGATAGGCCGGTTCACAGCTTCATGGCCCGCGCGAGCTTGCTTTCTGGCTCCGGCGTCAGGGAGAGGTAATCGGCAAGGTCGGCGGCAAGCGCATGGAAAACCTCCTCGCTGCCCGCGATCCATTCCAGCTCGATCTCGCACAGGGGGGCGGAGCGCCCGTTATGGTGCAGCATGCCCTCGTCCAGCGCAAGCTCGCAGACCGTGTCCTCCTGCTGGAGCAGGATGGCGCAGCGCCGGAAGTCGACCGTGCAGATCGTTTCCAGGCGCGCGGCGAGTGCCTGCTCGCACAGCGCGCGCGGCGCGCCTTTGTCGGGCAGCGCGGAGAGTCCCTCCGCGACCGTCTGCGCGTCGCACTCGTATTCCTCATGCGCGCGCATGCCGGCGGGAGTGCTGGTGTTGCGCCGCTTCATGCAGCATACGCTGCGGTCGTTTTCGCGGCGCAGACGGAGTGCAGCGTCGTTGCGGCGCAGCAGACCGTCCGCCGTATCGAAATACTGCGATTTCATATGGATGGTGCGGCTTTGGCTGCCGATACGGGAGGAGGCCCAGAGCAGCGCCTGTCCCAATACCCATTCGTCCGCCCGCCATTTGTATTCCTTTTCCATTACCGTATCTGTCCGTTTCCATAAATGATAAATTTGGTGGTGGTCAGCGCGGTCAGCCCCATGGGGCCGCGCGCGTGCAGCTTTTGCGTGGAAATGCCGATCTCTGCACCGAAGCCGAACTCAAACCCATCGGTAAAACGGGTGGAGGCGTTGACATAGACCGCCGCCGCGTCGACCTCATCCAGAAAACGCTGGGAAGCCTCGTAGTCGCGGGTGACGATGCACTCCGAGTGACCGGTGTTGTAGCGGTTGATATGTGCGATCGCCTCGTCGAGCGAATCAACGACCTTGCAGGAGATCTCATATCCCAGATATTCGCGCCCGTAGTCCTCCTCTGTGGCGGGGAAGACGGCGTCGCCCAGAAGCTCCCTGGTGCGGGGGCAGCCATGGATGGAGACGCCGCTCGGCGCGAGGCCGGCCGCCGCCATGGGCAGGAACCGCGCCGCCGCGTCCTTGTGGACGAGCAGGCTTTCGGCCGCATTGCATACGCTCGGGCGCTGGCATTTGGCGTTGACCAGGATGCGCTGCGCCATCTCCAGGTCGGCGGACGCATCCACATACACGTGGCAGTTGCCGGTTCCGGTCTCAATGACTGGAACGGTCGCGTTCCGGACGACCGACTGGATCAGGCCCGCCCCGCCGCGCGGGATAAGCACGTCGAGCCAGCCGTTCAGCTTCATCATCTGCGTGGCGCTGTCGCGCGAGGTGTCCTCGACCAGGTTGATGGCGCCCTCCGGCAGGCCCTCGCCGGCAAGCGCCGCACGCATGAGACGGGTCAGGCACATGGAGGAGTGGAATGCTTCCTTGCCGCCGCGTAGGATGCACGCCGAGCCGGCCTTGAAGCACAGCGCGGCCGCGTCCACCGTGACATTGGGGCGCGCCTCGTAAATAATGCCGATCACGCCCATAGGTACGCGCTTCTGCCCGATGTTTAGGCCGTTCGGCGTTTTGCGCATCCACAGCACCTCGCCGATGGGGTCGGGCAGGGCTGCGACCTGGCGGCAGCCCTCCGCGATGCCGGCGATGCGTTTTTCGTCCAGCATCAGGCGGTCGATCAGCCCTTCCACGAGGCCGTTTGCGCGGCCGTTTTCGATATCGATGCGGTTGGCGTCGATGATTTCGCGGGTATTCGCAAGCAGCGCGTCCGCTATGGCGAGCAGGCCGCGGTTTTTATCGTTTGTGCCGAGTCTGGCGACCGCGTATTTGGCGCGGCGCGCGTCCGCGGCAATGTCCATCAGTTGTCGCATGGGTTACACCTCGTTTTATCGTTTTATTTCTTTTTGAAAGGGGCGGCCGCCATAACAAGCATCACGATCAAGTATAGGCCGTACAGGATGTAGGTAACGGCGTTGCTCCAAGGGAAAGAGGCTTCGGGATGGTGCAGCGCATAGATGAAAAACGCGGCGGCAGCTATCAGCATAACCAGCGCGATGAGGCGTGATTTTTTCTTTGTCATAACGGGCTTCCTCCCTCGTTATATCCGCTGGGGGTGCTCAGGGGAAAGAGGGGGGCGCCGGCGGCCCCGCGTCAGCACGGCCAGCCGTGCAGATAGGCCTGCAGGCCGAAAAACGAACCGACCGCGATGCCGATCAGAGAAGCGATCAGATACCGGATGCGTGTCTTGGTCATAGTCCTGCAACCTCCCGTGCGAAAAGCGTGCCGACCGGCTTACCGTCGACGATATCGTATAATATACCCTGCTTATCCCCGTTGGCGACCAGCATGGGGATGCCCGCGTCCATGCACAGTTCGGCGGCGGTGATCTTGGTGGCCATGCCGCCCGTGCCGTGCGCCGAGCCGGCGCCGCCCGCCATGCGGCGTATTTTCGCGTCGATCCTGGAAACGTGACGGATCAGCTTGGCCTGCGGGTTTTTGCGCGGGTCGGAATCATACAGCCCGTCGATATCCGAAAAAATAACGAGCAGGTCGGCCTCGCACATGCGCGCGACGACCGCGGAAAGCGTGTCGTTGTCGCCAAAGTTTTCAATATGCTTCAGCTCGGCTGTGGCGACCGTGTCGTTCTCGTTGACGATCGGCACCACGCCGGTGCGCATGAGGGCGGTAAAGGTGTTGTGGATGTTTTCACGCTGGTCGTCGTCCACAATGTTTTCGCGCGTGAGCAGGATCTGAGCCACGTTGATGCCGTATTCCAGGAACATTTTGTCGTAAATGTGCATCAGCTCGCACTGGCCGACCGCAGCGGCGGCCTGCTTCATGGCCAGCTCGGTGGGGCGCTCGCTCAAGCCGAGCTTGGCGGCGCCGACGCCGACCGCGCCGGACGACACAAGCACCATTTCAAACCCCTGGTTCTGCAGGTCGCTGATGGTGCGGACGAGCCGCTCGATGCGGCGGATGTTGAGCTTACCGTTTTCATATGTCAGCGTCGAGGTGCCGACCTTGACGACGATGCGCCGGACCTCGTTGATATTAAGCATAAAAGACCTCCGGTTTCCGGCAGGGCGGACAGGGCCGCGCCGCTGGCTTCCTATTATATACATGTTTATTGTAGCACAGCGGGCGGCTTCACACAAGGCAAACAAAAATCTTTTACAAATTGCCGGAAAAACCGGTTCGTAGAAAAATATACCCGCCGGACGGCTATCTTTGCGCATATTTTTTGTTCCAAAAGGTCAATTGTTGTGGTATACTATATTTTATCAAATTATGCCTTTTGAACGATTTTGCGAAAGGAAGGGATCAGTCATGGCAAACCGCGTGACCATCCAGATCGCGGGGCAGCATTATACCATGCTGGCCAACGAAACCGTGGAATATATGAACGAGGTCGCGGAACTGGCGCAGCAGACCATCGCGGAGTGCGGCGGCTCGGCGTCGTTCGCGTCCACACGCGCGCTTGCGCTGGCGACCGTCAACCTCGCGGATGAATATATCAAGGCCAAGACCGCGGCGGAAGCGGCCGAGGCCAAGTGCCGCGCGCTGGAAGCAGAAAACACCGCGCTGCGGCAGCAGGTGAGCCGCAACAGCGCGAACCATCCCGGAAACCGACGCAAATGAACCGGATAGAGCTTCTGGCCCCCGCAGGCTCGCCGGAGGGGGTGCGCGCCGCAGTCCAGTCGGGCGCGGGCGCGGTATACATGGGCTTCGGCACGTTCAACGCGCGCCGGGGCGCGAAGGGCTTTTCGCAGGATGAAATGGCGCAGGCGATCGCCTATTGCCGCGCGCGGGGCGTCAAGACCAATATCACCCTGAATATCCTTGCCGGTGACCGCGAGCTGGACGCGGCGCTGCAGGACGCAAGGTTCCTCTACGAAGCGGGCGCGGACGCGCTGATCGTGCAGGACCTTGGCCTTGCGCGCCTGATTCATGCGCACGCGCCGGATTTCGCGCTGCACGCCTCCACGCAGATGACCGTTCACACGCTGGACGGCGCGCGGGAGGCGCGCGATATCGGCTTTTCGCGCGTGGTGCTCAGCCGCGAATGCACGCGGGACGAGGTGCGCCTGATCACCGAACAGGCGGGGGTGGAAACCGAGGTGTTCGTCCACGGTGCGCTGTGCATGTGCTATTCCGGACAGTGCTACCTGTCTGCGGTGATCGGTCAGCGGTCGGGCAACCGCGGCCTGTGCGCCCAGCCCTGCCGCCTGCCGTATGGCGGCGGCTACCCGCTGTCGCTCAAGGATCTGGCGCTGGCTGGCCATGTGGCCGAGCTGGCGGAGATGGGCGTGTCCTCGCTCAAGATCGAGGGGCGCATGAAGCGGCCGGAGTACACGGCGATCGTCACCGGAATCTATGCCGGCCTGCTGCGTGAGCGGCGCGGGCCCACGCCCGGGGAGCGGGATATCCTGCGGCGGGTGTTTTCGCGCGATGGCTTTACAGACGGGTACTATACCGGCAAAAAGGACGACGGGATGTTCGGCACCAAGACCGACGTGCCGCTGCAGGAGGTTCAGTCCCTGTACGACGAGGCGGCGCGCCGCTTTGCAGGGGGGAAGGAGGCGCCGCTCGTTCCGGTGTCGCTTTGCTTTACCGCGCGGGTGGATACCGGCGCGGTGCTGAGCGCGGACGGGGTTTCCGCCGCGGCGCCGGCCGAGCGGGCGGTCAACCGTCCGACCACGCCGGAGATGGTGGAAAAGTCCTTGCGGAAAACCGGCGGGACGCCGTTTTATGTCAAAAACCTGCGCATCGAGCTGGAGGACGGGCTGGCCGTGCCGGCGTCCGTGATGAACGGGATGCGGCGCGACGCGCTTGCGCTGCTGCTTGCCAAGCGCGGTACGCCGCCCGCCCGCGACTGGCTGGAAGGGCCTCTGCTGCGGCGGGACGAGGAATGCGCGTCGCGCGAAGGCTTCCGCGGCTTTACCGCGTCCGTGCGCACCAAGGCGCAGGCGGCGGCGCTCCGCGGCCTTGGACTGGAAACCGTTTACGCGCCGGTCGGCGTGGCGGCCGAGACTGGCCTGCCCGCCGTGCTGCCTCGCGTGTTTTCGGACGCGGAGCAGCCCGAACTGGAGATGCTGCTCGGCGAGGCGATGAGCAGCGGCACCCGCACGGTGCTGGTGGGCAACATCGGGCAGGTCGCGCTTGCGCGGCGCATGGGGTTCACGATACACGGCGATTTCGGCCTGAACGCCTATAACAGCAAAACGCTGCACGCGCTCGCGGAAATGGGCGTGACGCGGCAGACGCTTTCGTTTGAGGTGCGTCTGGCGCAGGCGCGCGATATGGAAGGGCCGCTCGAAACCGAGCTGATAGTTTATGGATATCTGCCGCTGATGATCTTCGAAAACTGTGCGATCCGCCGGCAGCACGGCGGCCGCTGCGCCTGTCGGGAGGGTACGACCTGTTTGACAGACCGGAGAAAGGCGCGCTTTGCGCTGCTGCCCGAATACGGCTGCCGCAACACGCTGCTCAACAGTCGCCCGCTGTACCTGCGCGCGGCGTATGAGCGCTTGGGCGTGCAGACCGCGCGGCTGCTGTTCACGACGGAGCCGCCGGAGGAATGCGCGCGCATCGCGCGGGCGTTCCTGGACGGGACGCCGCTGGACGGGGATTTCACCAACGGCCTGTACAAAAGAGGAGTCGAATAATGCGGATTATACTGGCGTCCGCCTCGCCGCGCAGGCGGGAGCTGCTGGCGCTGATTACGAAGGAATTTACCGTCTGTCCGGTGGATGCGGACGAGACGCTGCGCCCGGGCGCGCCGCTTGACGCGGAGGTCGTGCGCCTGTCCCGCCTCAAGGCGGAGGCGGCGCGGCGTATGCATCCGGACGCGGTGTGCATCGGGTCGGACACGATGGTGACCATTGACGGCCTGCCACTCGGCAAGCCGGCGGACGTGCGGCAGGCGGCCGATATGCTGCGCCATCTGCGCGGGCGTACGCACGAGGTGCTGACCGGCCTTGCGGTGCTGCCACCGGACGGCGCGGCGCGCACGCTTTGCACTCGCACGCGCGTTACTTTCCGCGATTTTGCGGAGGACGAGCTGGCTGCTTATCTCGCCACGGGCGAGCCGCTGGACAAGGCGGGCGCCTACGGCATCCAGGGCCGCGGCGCGCTGCTGGTGGCGGGGATCGAGGGCGATTATTACAGCGTCATGGGGCTGCCGGTCGCGCCGCTTTACGAGGTGCTGCGCGGGCTGGGCGCGCTCCGCGCCGGATAGAGACGCGCGTCCGGAAAAGTGGGCGCGCAAACAGGGGTTGCGCAGTTGGGGGCTTTGTCCGCGCGGTACGCGGCACGGCCCTTTCGTTTGGAACAGGGGTTCCGGACGGGAGATATCAGAAAGGAAGTTTGATTTTTGCGAAGAAGAAACAGACTGGGCTCGCGTTTTTTCATCGGCGTCGCCGTGGTGATCGTGCTGTGCATCCTTTCCGCACTGTACAGCGGCGTGACCGGAAATCCGTCGCCCGTGACGACCGCAGTGGGGATCGTCGCCACACCGATCCAGAAGCTTGCGACCGGTGTGAGCGGCTTTTTCGGTAAAGGGCTGAGCTATTTTACCGAATTCGACGCGCTCAAGGCGGAGAATGAGGAGCTGCACCGACAGATCCGTGAGATGGAGCAGACCGTGCGCGACGCGCAGCTTGCAATAGAGGAGAACAACCGCCTGCGCGCGCAGGCGGGCCAGCCCGAACGCGCGCGCGAACTGACCACGCTCAACGCGGAGGTCATCGCCCGCAACCCGGGCGACTGGGCGACCGTGCTGACGCTCGACAAGGGTTCGTCGCACGGGGTAGAGGTCAATGACGCGGTCATCACCGAGGATGGGCTGGTCGGCTATGTCAGCGCGGTCGCACCCAACTACAGCACGATCACGACCGTCGTCGATATCGAGATGCAGTGCGGCGCGCTGATCACCCGCACGCGCGACAGCGCGATTGCGGAAGGAAGCTACGACCTGATGGCGGAAGGCAGCCTGCGCCTGTCCTACCTGACAGAGGACGCCAGCATCGTGATCGGCGATACGGTGGAGACCTCGGGTGCGGGCGGCGTGTTCCCCAAGGGCGTGATGATCGGCACGGTCGAGAGCGTCCTGCCGGAGGAAAACGGCATCTCGTATTACGCGGTCCTCAAGCCGTTCGTCGATGTGGAAACGGTGACGAACGTGTCCGTCGTGACCGCCTTTACGGATACTACGGAGTGAGCTTATGCAGAGAGAACAGTTATCCATCCCGAAGATGATCCTGTACATTTTGTTCGCGCTGGTGTTTTATGCGCTGCAGTCCAGCCTGTTCGGGGCGTGGTCGATCCGAGGTTACCACCTCGATCTGCTGCCCGCGTTCGTCGCGGCCGCCGCGCTGCTGGACGGGCCGGTGGAGGGCGTTATTATGGGCGTTGTGGTCGGGCTGCTGTACGACCTGGGCTTTACCGGCATCGACGGGCTGTACCCCATCTTTTTCATGCTGTTCGGCATGGCTGCGGGCGCGATGAGCCGGCTGACGCTCAGCCGGAACTATGTGTCCATGCTGATGCTCAACGCGGTCGAGATGGTCGTGATCGACCTGCTGCGGTATTTCTGCTACCTGCTGCCGCAGAAAGGCGCGCCGTTCGGGCTTGTGCTGCAGCAGACGGTCGGCGGCACGTTGCTCGCCAGCCTGCTGTGCTTTGCGGTATACGTCCCGATGGCCAAGATAAGCCGGAAATTTTCCGCGCGCTGACCCCTGCCAGAAAAGAGGAATCCCATGGTGAACAAAAATCAACTGCTGCGCCGGCTGGCGGCGCTGGCCTGCCTGCTGCTGCTCTGTGCAGGGTTGGCCGGCGGGCAGCTCGTGCAGCTGCAGCTTGTGAACGGCGAGGATTACGTCCGCCAGTCGGCGTACTGGCTGACGACCACCTCGACGGTTTCCGCCGCGCGCGGCGAGATACTCGACCGGTACGGCCGGCCGATGGTGACGAACAAAACCGAGTTTTCGCTGGTGCTGGTCTATTCGGCCTGGGAGCAGGAGGGGCAGGCGGCGCGCCTGCTCGATCTGGCGGCGCGGGTCAAGGCGGACGCGGCGGCCGCCGCGGCAAACACGGCGCAGAACGGGGACGGGGACGATACGGACACGGAGAACGGCGCCGCCGCTGCGGCAGAGAGTACGGCCGAGCTGAACGATATTCTGCCCATCAGCGATACCGCCCCATACGCCTATACCACGGATGCGGCGACCAGCGATGGCGCCAGACTTTCCAAATATATCAAGGACAGTGCGGACACGCTTAGCCTGACCGCGGTCCAGCAGGCGATCGCGGACGCGAAAGCGCGTCAGGAGCAGAACCCGCGCACGGATGAGGAAACCGGCGAGGTGATCGACGAGGTGAACGCGCTGGATGCGACCACGCTGGTTTCCGCCGCGGACTTCCTTAGCGCGATGAGGGACTATCTGGACCGCAACTGGGGGCTTCCGGAAACGATGACGGACGCGGATACCCGCACGCTGGTCGGCTTGTATTATACCATGCGGCAGAACGGCTTTGACAACCGCACGAATTTCACATTTGCAACCGGCATATCGATCGACCTGATCGCATATATCAAGGAGCACCATCAGGATTACGCCGGAGTTGAGGTGGAAAGCCAGGCCGTGCGGCAGTATGATACGGAATACGCCGCGCACCTGCTCGGCCGCGCGGCTACGATGTGGGCCGAGGAATGGAGCGGCGATGCATACGGCGGTCCGTATCAGGGCAAGGCCGGCTATAAGATGAACGATATCACCGGAAAGACCGGCCTGGAGCTGGCGCTTGAGCCGTACCTGCACGGCACGGCAGGCTCCAGCACGGTGCAGACCGATCTGGGTGGTCAAGCGGTTAACGAGCAGGCAAGCTCCTATGCCGCGCCCCAGCCGGGCGATAACGTGGTCACGACGATCGACCTCGACCTGCAGGCCGCGGCCGAGGAGTCTCTTGCGGAAAACCTTGCGCAGTATGGGCGGGGCGGGGCGGCGGTCGCGATCGACCCCAATTCGGGCGAGGTGCTTGCGATGGCCTCCTATCCGACCTACAGCCTGGAAAACTATGTGGAGGAGGCGGAGGCGCGGAACGAGGACGCCCGCTCGCCGGAATTCAACCGCGCGACTTTGGGCGTATACGAACCCGGCTCCACCTTTAAGGTACTCAGCGCGATCGCGGCGCTGGAAGAGGGTATCATTGACGCGAACACCACGATCACCTGCACGGGCGAGTTCGAATACGGCGGGCAGACGTTCCACTGCAACAACCATTCCCAGCCCATGACGCTCGACGTGACGCAGGCGATTAAATATTCCTGCAACACATTCTTCTATACTGTGGGACGGGAGCTGACCGGCAAGCGGCTCGAACAATGGGACGCCAAGTTTGGCTTGGGCATGCTGACCGGAATAGAGGTGGACGAGGCGGCGGGCCGCGCGGCCGGACCGACCTATCGCGAGCAGATGGTCGCGGCCGACCCGACGCTGCAGGACTGGCTCGGCGGCGACGACGTGCAGGCCGCGATCGGCCAGTCGGACAACGGCTTCACGCCGCTGCAGCTTGCCAATTATATCGCGGCCGTGGTCAACGGCGGCACGCTGTATCGGCCCACTTTGGTCAAAAGTGTCAAGAGCTATGACTACTCCGAGGTGGTCAAGAGCGAAACTGCGGAAGTCAAAAATACAATCGAGATGTCTGATACGACGGTTGATTTGGTCATGACCGGCATGAGCGAGGTAACCGACGAGGGCGGCACTGCGGGCAGCGTGTTCGCGGACTACCCGATCAAGGTTGGCGGCAAGACCGGTACGGCTGAGGCTATTGAAAACGGGATAAAATTCGACAACGGCCTGTTTATCGCCTTCGCCCCGTTCGACGATCCCGAAATCGTGATCTGCGTCGTGGGTGAGGGCGCGGAGCACGGCTCATCGGTAACGCCGATCGTGCGCGATATGCTGGATACCTACTTCCAGACAGGCGACGTGGACACGGTGAAATCCGTGCAGCAGGAAAATGTGATCGTACCTTGATAAAATCCTGTATAAAAAAGCGGAAGCGTGACAAAAAATTTGCATAAACGCTTGTAAATTCGACATGTGTGGTTTATAATGTCAATATAGTTTTATCATTTCGGAGGCGGTAGATTGAAGGTCATTCTGGTTGCGTCCGGCAAGGGCGGCACGGGAAAAACCTCCTTTACGGCAGGTGTGGGCGCGGCGCTGTCGCAGCGCGGCCACCGCGTGCTCCTGATCGACGGCGACTGCGGCCTCCGCAATCTGGATATCGTGCTCGGCATGTCGGACAGGGTGGTGTATTCTTTTGCCGATGTGGCGGGCGGCGCGGTGCCGCTGGAAACCGCGATGGCGCGGCATCCGGACTATGAAGCGCTATACTTACTGACCGCGCCCGTGGCTTTGCCCGCGCTCAGCGAGCGCGGCATGGAGCAGCTCGCCGTGCAGGCGGAGGAGGCGGGAATCGAGTACCTCCTCATCGACGGGCCTGCGGGGCTGCCCGCCGAGTTGTCGTGGCTGGCGCACATCTCTACGCAGGCAGTCGTCGTAACCTCGACCGACCGCGCCTGCATTCGCGGCGCGGAACGGTGCGCGCGCAAGCTGGAGGAAGAATACTGCATCGCGCGGATCCGGATGGTCCTTAACCGCATCCGGCCGCAGTTGATCTGCCGCGGCAAGGCGGGCAATATCGACGACGCGATGGACGAAGCAGGCTTACCGCTGCTGGGGGTCGTTCCGGAGGACGAGGACCTGATCTCCTGCGGCAATAGTGGAAAAAGCATTTTTGCGGTCAAGCACACCGGCGCGGCGCGCGCTTTCCAAAACATCGCGCGGCGGCTGGACGGAGAACGCGTTCCACTGATAAAAATCTGAACCGAGTGGAAGAGTAGCTTAGGAAGGAAAGGGGATGTCCTTGAAATGAATATTGCATTAATCGCGCACGACCGCAAAAAGGAATTGATGGTACAGTTCTGCATGGCGTATTGCGGCGTCCTGGCAAAACATAATATCTGCGCAACCGGCACGACGGGAAAATTCGTCGAAGAAGCGACCGGACTGAAAATAGACAAGTGCCTTGCGGGCATGCAGGGTGGCGAGGAGCAGATCTCCGCGCGCGTTGCTTACAATGAGATCGACCTTGTCCTGTTCTTCCGCGATCCGATGTCCAATTCGCAGTACGAGCCGGACCTCCATGCGATCGCGCGGCTGTGCGATATGCATAATATCCCGATCGCGACCAATTCGGCAACGGCTGAAATGCTCATCCTCGGCTTGGACCGCGGCGATCTGGACTGGCGAAATATCGTAAATCCGAAAAACAGTTCGAGAAAATAACAATAGGACACAACTGCACCGGATGGGCCTGCGCCCGTTCGGTGCATCCGTCTGTCTTGAGGAGAATCAAAACGCTATGGAAAAAGTGAAACCGAGAACCCTGTCCGGCTTTATGGAACTGCTGCCCGCGCCGCAGGTGCAGATGGAGCGCATCATGCAGGTGCTGCGCGAAACCTATGCACTGTACGGCTTTTATCCGCTGGACACCCCGCTGATCGAGTCCTCCGAGGTGCTGCTGGCCAAGGGAGGCGGCGAAACCGAGAAGCAGATCTACCGCTTCACCAAGGGCGACAGCGACCTGTCCCTACGCTTCGACCTGACCGTGCCGCTGGCGAAATACGTCGCCCAGCATTACGGCGAACTGACGTTCCCGTTCCGCCGCTTCCAGATCGGTAAGGTTTACCGCGGCGAGCGCGCGCAGCGCGGCCGCTTCCGCGAGTTCTATCAGGCGGATATCGACGTGATCGGCGACGGCAAGCTGGATATCATCAACGAGGCCGAGGTGCCGAGCATTATCTACAAGACCTTTACCGCGCTGGGACTCGAGCGCTTCAAAATCCGCATCAACAACCGCAAGGTATTGAACGGCTTTTTCGCCATCCTTGGCCTGACCGACAAGGCGGGTGACGTGATGCGCACAATTGACAAGCTGGAAAAGATCGGCGCGGAAAGGGTGAAGGCCATCCTGGTGGACGACTTCGGCGTGGCCGCCGAAACCGCAGACGAACTGCTGGCGTTCATCGCCACCCCGGGCGGCACGGCGGGCATCCTCGCCGCGCTCGAGGGCTACAAGGGCAAAAACGAGGTGTTCGACCAGGGCGCGGACGAGCTGAAAACCGTCGCGCGGTACATGCAGGCTTTCGGCGTGCCGGACGACCACTTTGAGATCGACCTGACCATCGCGCGCGGGCTGGATTACTACACCGGCACGGTGTACGAGACTGCGATGCTCGACCATCCGGAGATCGGCTCGATCTGCTCGGGCGGCCGGTACGACAACCTCGCGGAATACTATACGGACAAGCAGCTGCCGGGCGTGGGCATCTCGATTGGCCTGACGCGCCTGTTCTATGTGCTGGGCGAGCAGGGCTACCTGAACGACAAGATGAACCGCGCGCCCGCGGACGTGCTCATCCTGCCCATGACTGACGACATGGGCGCGGCGATCGCGCTGGCGACCAGCCTGCGTGACGCTGGCATCCGCACCCAGCTGTACAGCGAGCAGAAGAAGTTCAAGCACAAGATCGGCTACGCGGACAAGCTCGGCATCCCCTATGTGATATTCCACGGGGAGGACGAGATCAGGGAGGGTGTTGTCGCGGTCAAGGATATGGAGACCGGCGAGCAGGTCAAGGTATCGCTGAAGGAGGCGGTCGTCCGCATCCAAGCGGGACTGGCCGCGAAAAACCAGGGCAAAGTCATTTGTGACAGGGTATAAATCATGCGGCCGGCCTATACGCTGATCGCCTGCATCACGGGGATGGCGCTTGCCTTTGTGGAAGGTCAATGGGTCGTGTTCGTGCCGTTGCTGCTGGTCGGCTTGGGACAGGCGGTTTCGCTGGTGCGACAGGTCCGTGCGCAGGACAGGCAGGATGACGGGGAGGACGAACGGTGAAACAACTGGTTTGGGGCTGTGCGCAGATGCTGCTGGGCGTGCAGACCGTGTTGCTCGGCGTACTGCTTTACTGGATGCCGCACACAGCGGACATGGGCGAGAGCCTGTCGCTTGCTTTGGTGCTCATCAGCATTTTCCTTCTGATTTGCGGGATTGTCACTATGATTGCAGGCTACTGGAATCATGTGTGTCCCTCGCTGCATACGAAAGACGATAACAAATAACATTTGATAAGGATTGATAGAACATGAACGAAACCTCTATTTCAGGGATGAAACGCACGCACATGTGCGGTGAACTGCGTCTGTCCGACGTGGGGCGGGAAGTGACGGTCAACGGCTGGGTCGACCGTGTGCGCGACAACGGCGGCGTGCTGTTTCTGCTCGTGCGCGACCGTGCGGGTATCGTGCAGTGTACGTTCGACAAGTCGGTCAACGCCGGCCTGTTCGATGTCGCTTTTACCTGCCGCACCGAGTTTGTGGTAGCTGTGCGCGGCAAGCTGGTTGCGCGCGACGAAGCGGCAATCAACAGGAAGATGCCGACCGGCGAGGTCGAGATCGTCGCGGAGGAGCTCCGCATCCTGTCCCGCGCGGAAACCACCCCGTTCGAGATCGACGACAGCAAGGAGGTCGGCGATCAGGTGCGGCTCAAGTACCGCTATCTCGATCTGCGCCGCCCCTCCATGCAGCGCAATATGATGCTGCGCCACCGCGTCACCCAGGTGGCTCGCAACTACTTTGACGAGCAGGGTTTCCTCGAGATCGAAACCCCGATGCTCACCAAGTCCACGCCCGAGGGTGCGCGCGACTATCTCGTACCCTCCCGCGTGCATCCGGGCAAGTTCTACGCCCTGCCGCAGTCCCCGCAGCAGTACAAGCAGCTTTTGATGCTCGCGGGCATGGACCGCTATATCCAGATCACCCGCTGCTTCCGCGACGAGGACCTGCGCGCCGACCGCCAGCCCGAGTTCACCCAGATCGACCTCGAGATGAGCTTTGTCGAGCAGGACGACGTGATCGCGGTCAATGAGGGCTTTCTCCAGCGCGTGTTCAAGGAAGTGCTGGACGTGGACATCCAGCTCCCGCTGCCGCGCCTGACTTGGCGCGAGGCCATGGACCGCTTCGGCTCAGACAAGCCGGACACCCGTTTCGGCTTTGAGATCCGCGATATTTCCGACATCGCGGCGAACTGCGGCTTCGGTGTGTTCAAGGGCGCGGTCGAGTCCGGCGGCACCGTGCGGCTGATCAACTTGGGCGGCTACGCGGACAAGTTCCCGCGCAAGGAGATCGACAAGCTGGCCGACTTCGTCAAGACCTACCGAGCCAAGGGCTTGGCGTGGATGAAGGTCGCGGCGGACGGCACCATGACCTCTTCCTTTGCCAAGTTCCTGACCGAGGACGAGATCGCGGCCATCAAGGAGCGTGCGGATATGCACAAAAACGACGTGCTGTTCGTTGTCGCAGACGCTTCCGAGGAGACCGCGCTGGTTTCGCTCGGCGCGTTGCGCTGCGAGCTGGCCAAGCGTCTCGGCCTTGCCAAAAAGGACGATTACAAGCTGCTGTGGGTCACTGAGTTCCCGCAGTTCGAGTACAGCGAGGAGGAGGACCGCCTGGTCGCCAAGCACCACCCGTTCACTGCGCCGATGGACGAGGATATCCCGCTGCTGGACACCGATCCGGCTAAGGTGCGCGCCAAGGCGTACGATATCATCCTCAACGGCTGTGAGCTGGGCGGAGGCTCGATCCGTATCCACGATCCCGCGCTGCAGACCAGGATGTTCGAGGCGCTCGGCTTCACCGAGGAGCGCGCGAAAGAGCAATTCGGCCATCTGATCACAGCGTTCTCCTACGGCGCGCCCCCGCACGGCGGCTTGGCCTACGGCCTGGACCGTCTGTGTATGCTGCTCGCGGGGCTGGACTCCATCCGCGACGTGATCGCTTTCCCCAAGGTGCAGAACGCGTCCGACCTGATGATGTCCTGTCCGGACGTGGTGGACGCAAAGCAGCTTGACGATCTTTCCATCGCGGTCACCCGCGAGGAGAAGGACGCGGAAGCGTAACGGGCCTTGGCCCGTAAAAGCCGTTGCGGCGGATGCTGCAGCGGCTTTCCTGTATCGCGGAAAAAGGAGAAAGCAAACGTGTGTCCCGAATGTAAAAAACGAGAAAAGATTGGGAAAATAATTGGTTATGTCGTGGATATCGCCTTGGCGGCGGCGGTATTTTATGCCGCAGTGTACCTGCTGCGCAAGGGCTCGATCCATTACCGGCCGGAGAGCCAGTGGCCGCTCGGCATCCTGACCGGCCTGCCGCTTGTGCTGCGGCCCCGAAAAAGAGCGACCGCGCCCGAGCTGCTGATACACGATGTACTGGTGCTGCTCTCCGCATCGTCGTTCGCCCTGCTGCTGACCGAGTATGTGGTCAAGGGCGGTATCCTGATCGGCAACGTACAGATCTGGCAGGGCTATGTCTACCATGCGGCGATTTTCGGCATCGTCTATTGGATCGTCTGCAATATACGGCTCACGGTGTGCATCGGCATGGGCATCACGATGGTATATGCGCTGATCGACCATTATGTGACCGTGTTCCGCGGCACGCCGGTCCTGCTGAGCGATTTGTTCGCCGTCGGCACGGCCAAAAATGTAGCGGCGAGCTACTCGGTGCCGGTCGAGCTTTCGGTCCTGCAGACCGTGGCGATCGCGGCGTTGTTCTGTGCTGCGGTCTGGCGGGTGCGGCGTCCGGCGTCCGCGCCACGGCGCTGGCAGTTCGCGGCCTGCTCCCTGCTGATGGGATGCTGGCTCTATGGGCTGGGGCTTGCCGGAAACAGCTTCGGCTTCTGGCAGGGCAATCTGGAATACAGCGAGTGGTATTACTTCTGCCGCACGGCGGAGAATGCGGTTGTGAAAAAGCCCGCGGGCTATTCGGAGACGGTGCTGGAACAGGCGGCGCAGGCGTATGCCGGCCGGTCCGGAGCAGTGCAGCCCAATATTATCATGATTATGAACGAATCCTTTGCCGACCTCAAAAGCATCGGCGATTTTGAGACGAATGAGGATTATATGCCCTTTATTCACTCTCTGGCGGAAGCGGAGAATACGATCAGCGGCGACCTGCTGGTATCCACGTTCGGCGGCGGCACGGCGACGACCGAGTTCGAGGTGCTGACAGGGGATACCATGGCCTTCCTGCCGTTCGGCTGCTCGCCCTATCAAATGTATGTCAAGAGTGAAACGCCGGGGCTGGTATCCGGCCTGGAGGCGCAGGGCTACCAGACGGTTTCCCTCCACCCCTATCTGGCGACCTCCTGGAATCGCCAGCAGGTCTATGAGCGCTTGGGTTTTGACCGCCAGTTGTACGAAACGGATTTTTCGGACGATGCCGCGCGGCTGCGCGGTTATATCAGCGACAGTGCAGATTACCGGAAGATCATCGAGTTGTACGAGGCAAAGCCGGCGGGCGAGCCGCTGTTTGTGTTCAACGTCACGATGCAAAACCATGGGGGATATGGGCCGTCTGACGATCCGGCATTTGAGGAACGTATCCGTCTCACCGGCGCATATGAGGGGAAGTACCCGCAGGTGGATCAATACCTGTCGCTGGTGCGGTACAGCGATGAAGCGGTCGAGCAGTTGGTCGCATATTTTTCACAGGTGGACGAGCCGACGGCCATCGTCTTTTTTGGGGACCACCAGCCGAATGTGACCAGCGCCTTCTACGACGATCTGTTCGGCAATACGGAGGCTGCTCGCACACGAGAGGAAAAGCAGGCCAAGCTGACCACGCCGTTCTTCATCTGGGCGAACTATGATATCGAGGAACGGGCAGGGGTGCAGATCAGCGCGAACTACCTGTCCGCCTATGCGCTGGACGCGCTGGGCTGCGCGGTGTCGGGCTATGACCAGCTGCGTCTCGCGGCGCGGGAGCAGGTGCCGTGCATCAACAACTACGGCTATTACCTGTCGGGCGGCGCGTGGCGCGATTCCTCGGGCGCGGCGGCGGAGCCGGCCCTGTCGCTCTATCAGCACGTGCAATACGCGCAGCTGTTTGACCCGAAAAGACGGATTGACGCCTGGTACGAGCCGCTGGCGTAGATTTTTGGGCGACAAGCCGCTAAGGGGGTTCCCGCCCCCACAGCTTTATGGTATAATAGCCGCAAAGTGACTACTATATATTTATTTCACATGATTATGCCACAGCGGCCCTTAGAGGCCGCTGTGGCATAATGGGATCATGACAGGAGGGGATTGACCATGAAAGAACTCTATAAAGGGCTTGCCCATGTGGCGGTCAATACGGCGGACATGGAGGAAAGCATCGCGTTTTACGAAAAGATCGGCGGCACGGTCACCGCGCGTTCGAGCGTGGGTGAAAAGCTGTTGGCGCTGGTCGAGTTCGGCGGTCTGGTGCTGGAGCTGATCCAGCCACCGGCAGGCGAGCTGGTACCTTCGGGTGTCGGCAGCATCCCGCATTTTGCCGTGTATGTGGATGATCTGGACAAGGTGGTGGCGGCGGTCAAGGCCGCGGGTGTGTTTTCATTCACCACGCCGGAAAAGCGCGTGCTGCCCGACACCTTCGGCGGCCTGCAGAACTGGTTTTTCACCGGACCGTCCGGCGAACAGATAGAATTGCTGCAAATGCTGTAAAGAGAAAAAAGTCATGGCGGTTTTTCGCCATGACTTTTTTATACACTGATAGGGTATTTGCCGGTGAAGCAGCCGTCGCAGAAGCCGCAGGCGGCTTCCGGCGCGATCTGGTGCAGCGCGTCCAGGCTGAGAAAGCCCAAGCTGTCTGCACCGATCAGCGCGCGGATCTCCTCCACCGAGTACCGGCAGGCGATCAGGTTGTCCTTGTCTGGAATGTCCGTGCCGAAATAGCAGGGGGAAACAAACGGCGGAGCGGAGGAGCGCATATGCACTTCAGCCGCGCCCGCCTCCCGCAGCAGGGATACAATCTGCCGCGAGGTCGTGCCGCGCACGATCGAGTCGTCGATCATGACTACGCGCCTGCCCTGCACGCAGCTCCGCAGCGCGCCGAGCTTGATGCGTACCGCCTGCTCGCGGCTCTGCTGGCCGGGGGTGATAAACGTGCGGCCCACATAGCGGTTTTTGACCAGGCCCGTGCCGTAAGGGATGCCGGACTCCTCAGCGTAGCCCATCGCGGCGTCCAGACCGGAATCCGGTACGCCGATCACAACGTCGGCCGCGACCGGATATTCCCGCGCGAGGAACCTGCCGGCGTTGCGGCGCGCCTCGTGGACGGACTGACCGCAGATCACCGAGTCCGGACGGGCAAAATAGATATATTCAAAAATGCACATGTGGCTGGAAGCGTTTTCACAGTTTTCACGGATGGAGCGCACCCCGCCGTTTTCCACAACCACGATCTCGCCCGGGTCGAGCTCACGCTCAAACGCTGCGCCCACCGCGCTCAGCGCGCAGGTTTCCGAGGCAAAAACCACAGCGTCCCCGCGCCGTCCCATGCAGAGCGGGCGGAAGCCCCAGGGATCGCGCGCGGCGATCAGCTTCTGCGGCGACATGACAATCAGGGAATACGCGCCGCGCAGGTCGCGGAGCGCCTGGCAGACCGCTTCCTCGACCGAGCGGCAGCGCAGCCGCTCCTGCGCGATGGCGTAGGCGATCAGCTCGGAATCCGTGGTGGTCTGGAAGATGGCGCCGCGGTATTCAAAGGCAGTGCGCAGCTCGGCCGTACCCGCGAGGTTGCCGTTATGCGCCACCGCAAGCGTTCCTTTCACATATTTGATGGTCAGCGGCTGCGCGTTTTCGCGGCGCGTACCGCCAGTGGTGGAATAGCGGACATGGCCGACCGCCATGGTGCCGCCGAGCCGGTCGAGCGCATCCGCGCTGAATACCTCGCCGACCAGGCCGACGTCCTTGTGGAATGAAAGTTCGCGGTCGTTTATCGTCGCGATGCCGCAGGCCTCCTGGCCGCGGTGCTGCAAGGCGTACAGGCCGTAGTATGTCGTGCGGGCGCAGTCGCCGTGCGGGTCGTAGACGCCGAACACGCCGCATTCTTCATGGATTGACACGAAAAAACTCCTCCGATTCGCTTGAGATAGCCAGCACGGGCGCAAAAAGCCGCTTAGAACTGGCTCAGACCGAGGATCTCCTCCGCGACTTGCCGCTTGCTTTTGCGACCGTTCATGGCCTGCTGTTCGATATAGGCATGCGCCTCTGGCTCGGTCATGCCGCGCAGCTCGATCAGAATACATTTTGCGCGGTCTACCAGGCGGATATCCTGGATGCGGCTCTGCAGGCGCTGGTTTTCTTTCTGCAGCCCGTCCAGACGCGCATGCACGGCGCGGACCATGCGCAGCGCCTGGAAAAACAGAGGCCGGCTGAGCGGCTTGGGCAGGACGAACACGCCGTCCGCCTCCACCAACTCGGAAACGGCGTCCGCCTGCTCGGATTTGACGAGCAGAAGCACACCGGCGGCTGTTTCGTGCGCGGCGGCCTGCGCCAACTCATGGCCGAACTCGTCGGGCAGGGGCGTGTTGATGAGAACAATGTCGAATATCCCGTCCAGCAGGGCGCGCCTTGCCTCCGCGCCTGAAGCGGTGGGAATGGTCTGCGCCTGCATGCCGCAGGAGGCCAGGAACTGCGCGAGCGTGGCCTGGGACTTCTGCGTGGAGGATATGAGAAGAATGCGCTCCAAGGCGGGCCTCCCCCTTTCCGTCAAATTGTACGGGCGGCAAGCGCCCTGCGGTCAATAGCGCGCGAAATACATCTCATGCTCGGCGGCGGGGCGGTTGCGGGCGGCGGCGATGCGGTCGTGCTCAGCCTGCTTTGCGCTGAAAAAGCCTTCCAGCGTGCGCGCCGTCAGATGCGCGTCGATAAAGCGGCTCTGCTGTGCCAGCCGGATCGCCTCGCACAGCGAAGCGGGTACCGCATCATAGCGGGACACGACCTCGGCCGGCGCGGTGAACAGGTTGACGTCGCAGGCGGGACCCAGCGGTAGCTTCTGCTCGACCCCGTCCAGACCGGCGTGGATGAGCAGCGCAAACACGATATACGGGTTGATGCAGCCGTCGAGCGCGCGGATCTTCATCCGGTTGGGGGCGTCGCTGTGCGCCAGTGGGATGCTGATGAGCGGACAGCGGTTCTGGTGCGACCAGGTGATATACTTGGGCGCTTCAAACTCGCCCAGACGGGCGTAGGAATTGGTCAGTGGGTTGCCGAAAACAGTCAACTCCGCGCTGTGGCGCAGGATGCCGGCCACAAAGCTGCGCCCCTCGTCCGCCTGATCGAACCGCGGATGGAACAGGTTGTGACCATCCTTGCAGACCGTTATGCTCAGGTGCAGGCCGTTGCCCGGCGCGTCGGGCAGCGGCTTGGGCAGGAAGGAGGCGAACAGGCCGCTGGACGCGGCCATGGATTTGACCACCCATTTGAAGGTGACAAAATTGTCCGCCGCCTCGAGCGCGTCCGCGTAGCGGAAGTCGATTTCGTGCTGGCCCGGCCCCTGCTCATGGTGCGAGGACTCGGGCTGAATGCCCATTTCCTCGAGCGTCAGGCAGATCTGGCGGCGCACGTTTTCGCCTTTGTCGAGCGGCGCGACATCAAAATACTCCCCGTGGTCATGCGGGAGCGAGGTCGGGGCGCCGGTCTCGTCCAGCTCGAACAGGTAAAACTCGCTCGCGGTACCCATGGTGACCGAATAACCAGCGCGCCGCGCGCGCTGGCAGGCAGTGCGCAGGATGTTCCGCCCGTCCCCCTCGAACGGACGGCCGTCCGGATACTTAATATCGCAGTAGAAACGCACGACGCGGCCCTGCGACGGGCGCCACGGCAGGATGGACAGCGTGGATGGGTCGGGGAAGAGCAACAGGTCGCTGTCCTCCACGTTGAGGAAGCCTCGCAGCGCGGAGGCGTTGAAGTGGATGCCGTGCGCAAAGGCGCGCGGCAGCTCGGACGGCATGATAGCGATATTTTTCTGGTTTCCGAAAATATCGCAAAAGGCGAGCCGGATGAATTTGACATCATTTTCTGCAATAAATTGTACGACTTCGCTGACGGTGGTATCCATAAAGCCGCGCTCCTCTCTGAAAATCACAATATCCCGCTTCGGTCGTTCAGCTTTCATATGTGTAAAGCTGATGGTAGCCCGCTTCCGGATTGGGCGAAAGTACATAATATTTCTGCGCCTTGAGCGCGGCGGCGTCGCCGCCGAACAGCCGGCAGAAATCATCGATATAAGGGGCGAAGGACGCAGCCTCCTCCGGAGAAGCCTCGTTGACCAGCACCTGCCGGGGCAGGCCTGCGGGCGCCTGATCACATCTTAGCACAATTTTGCCGCCGTGCATACCGGTGCCGCAGAAATTGCCGGCAGGGAACGCGCCGTCCTGCCCGATGCCGAGTACCAGGATGAGGCCGCCCGCCTGGTATTCGCCCAGAAACGAGCCGGCCCGGCCGCCGATGACGACCACTGGGAAGTGGTCCTGGTAGGCCTTCATATGGATGCCGCCGCGGTAACCGCAGTCGCCCTGGATAAAGATGCGCCCGCCGCGCATGCCGTAGCCGCAGACATCGCCCGCGCTGCCGTGGATAATGATGTCGCCGTCGTTCATGGTGTCGCCGACCGCCTCCTGTGCGTTGCCAAACACCTCGATGGTCGAGCCGTTGAGGTACTGGCCGAGACCGTTGCCCGGCGTGCCGTGGATGGTCAGGGTCTTGCCGGACGAGCCGCAGCCCAGATAGCGCTGCCCGACCGCGTTCTCGATGGTGATTTCGGTATCGTCAATCTGACGGAGCTGCTCATTGAGTTCTTTATAATAGGTAAGGTTTGCATGTGCTGTGGTCATCCGTGTGCGCCTCCTAACTGTTTCGCGCGCTCAGCGCGGGAGAATGCCATCAGCTGCGGCTTCTCGCGGATTAAATCAAAGTCAATGCTGTCAAGCGGGGTCTGCTCGCGGATGAGCGAGGTGTAGATGCCCGCGCGGTCCACATCCCCGATGAGGATAAATCCGACCAGACGGTTGTCGCGTGTGACGAGCAGCTTGTAGTGCTCCCCGTCCTGCTCCAGGTAGGTTTCGCCGTCGTACGAGCCTGCGGTTATCATATGTAGCCCGAGGAAACCCGATGCATTCATCGGGATGGCCTTGTCAAAGCAGGCGCTGCCGCCCGCCATGGCCTTGCCCGCGGTCTCGCCCTGCATGTAGGCGTTGGGCAGGATGGCGAGGATGCGGTCGGTTTCGGCCGCGATGTCGTGCGAGACCGTGCAGTCGCCCGCAGCGTAGATGTCGGACACGGTCGTGGCCGAATGCTCGTCGATTAAGATCCCTCGTTCGACCGCGCAGCCCGTATCGGCGGCCAGCTCGATGTTCGGCCGTACGCCGACCGCGACCACCAGGACGTCAAAGTCAACCGTCCCGCCGCTCTTGAGATAGGCGGTGTGCGGCTCGAACCGCGCGACCGAATCGCCCAGCAGGAAGCGCACGCCTTTGCCCTCCAGGTACTTCTGGATGATGGCGGCCGGCGCTTCGGTGAGTACGTTGGGCAGGATGCGCGGGGCCAGGTCGATGACGGTCAGCTCGGATACGCGCTGCTGGATGCCCTCGGCGCATTTCAGACCGATAAGGCCCGCGCCCACGATGAGTACGCGCCTATCGTTCCCCGCGCCCAGCAGAGCGTCCAATCGCTTGGCGTCGTCCAGTGTCATAAAGCTGGTCTTGTTTTCCACCGCATCCAGCCCCTCCATGGGCGGTACGAACGGCCGCGAGCCGGTACACAGGCACAGCTTGTCATAGGGAACGGCCGCGCCGTCCTCGAGCACGACGGTTTTCGCGGCCGCGTCCACCTTGGCCGCGCGGCGGCCGAGTAGGGTGGTCACACCGTTTTTCTCGTAAAAATCCGCGGGACGGTACCGCAGCATTTTCTCCTCCGTGGTCTTGCCGAGCAGCAGGTAGGAGATGAGCGGCCGGCCGTATACCGGATACGGCTCGTCCGAAATGACCGTGATGGGGCCGGTTTGATCGAACGCGCGGATGCCCTCGATCGTGCCGACTGCGGCGGTGCCGCCTCCGATGATGACATAGTTCATAGCGTTCACCTCTCCTCGTATACGATGGCCTTGTTCGGGCAGCCCTGCACGCACATCGGCTGGCCGAACGCGTTTTTGGCGCACAGCTCGCATTTCTGCACCGCGCCCTCATTCGAAGTGGACAGCGCGCCATAGGGGCAGGACAGGATGCAGGTGTAGCAACCAACGCACTTGTCCGAGTCGATCTGCACGGCCCCATCCACGATGGACAGCGCGCCCGAAATGCAGCCCTTGACGCATAGCGGGTCGGTGCAGTGGCGGCAGCTGACCGCAAAGGAGATGTTATCGCGCTCCTCGATGCGGATTCGGGGCGCGATCTTGTGGTCCTTGAGCGCCTTGACCATCGAGGACTTGCCCGAGTTGGCGAACGCGCAGTAATATTCGCATAAATGGCACCCCAGGCACCATTTTTCATTGACATAGACTCGTTTCATGCAGTTTCCCTCCTCATTCGCCCGCGTGCTTGATGCCGAGGATGCTCAGCTCGCGGTCGCTCAGGCCGATGCCGCGCAGCATCAGGCGGTTGCCGCGCAGGGCCTCGATCGAGTTGATGCCCATGCCGCCCATCATTTCCTTGAGTTCATGATCCCAGGCAGTAACTAGGTTGACCAGCCGCTGTGAGCCTATGTCCGGATTCAGGCGCTTGACCAGCTCGGGGCGCTGGGTCGCGATGCCCCAGTTGCACTTGCCGGTCTGGCAGGTGCGGCACAGATGGCAACCGAGCGCAAGCAGCGCGCTGGTCGCGATGTAGCACGCGTCCGCGCCGAGCGCGATGGCTTTCAAAAGGTCGGCCGCGTTGCGGATGGAGCCGCCGACCACGACCGAAATCTGGTCGCGGATGCCCTCGTCGCGCAGGCGCTGGTCGACCGCCGCAAGCGCGAGCTCAATCGGGATGCCGACGTTGTCGCGGATGCGAGTCGGGGCCGCGCCCGTGCCGCCACGGTAGCCGTCGATGCAAATGATGTCCGCGCCCGAGCGCGCCACGCCCGAGGCGATGGCCGCCACGTTATGCACGGCCGCAATCTTGACCAGCACCGGCTTTTTGTACGCGGTTGCTTCCTTGAGCGAAAAGACGAGCTGGCGCAGGTCCTCGATGGAGTAGATGTCGTGGTGCGGGGCAGGCGAAATGGCGTCCGTACCCTCTGGGATCATGCGGGTGCGCGAGATATCCGGACCGACCTTGTGGCCGGGCAGGTGGCCGCCGATACCGGGCTTTGCGCCTTGGCCCATTTTGATTTCAATGGCCGCGCCCGCCTCCAGATAGTCTTTATGTACGCCGAAGCGGCCGGACGCAACCTGCACGATGGTGTGCGGGCCGTATTGATAGAAGTCCTGATGCAGGCCGCCCTCGCCGGTGTTATAGTAGGTGCCGAGCGCGCAGGCCGCGCGGGCGAGCGACTCGTGCGCGTTGTAGGAAATCGAGCCGTAGCTCATGGCCGAGAACATGACCGGCACGCGCAGCTCGAGCTGGGGAGACAGGTTGGGTACTAGGTTGCCGTCCGCGTCGCGCTCGATTTTGCCCGGCTTTTTGCCGAGAAAGGTTCGCGTTTCCATGGGCTCGCGCAGCGGATCGATGGAGGGATTGGTGACCTGGGAGGCGTTGATGAGGATCTTATCCCAGTAGATAGGGTACGGTTCCGGATTGCCCATGGAGGAGAGCAGCACGCCGCCCGTGCCAGCTTGACGGTAGACCTCGGAGATGGCCTTGCCCGTCCAGTTCGCATTTTCTTTAAAGGTATGGTCGGTCTTGACAATCTTCAGCGCGCGCGTCGGGCAGAGGGAAACGCAGCGGTGGCAGGCGACGCACTTGGACTCGTCGGCCTGCATCTTTTGAAACTCGGGGTCGTAAAAATGTACCTCGTTGGCGCACTGTCGCTCGCACGCGCGACAGGCGATGCAGCGGTCGTAATTGCGCACGACCTCATACTGCGGATACAAAAAGTCGATAGCCATTATTGCTTTCCTCCATCATGCAGATTGACGATCACTGGCTCGCCGCCACGCGGCGCCCAGATGCGGTCGAGCGTGGGCTCGATGGCGCGGATGGCGCATTCCTCGGACGCGATGTACACCGTGTCGCCCTTTTCGCCCACGACCATCGAACGCAGCTTGAGCCGGTCGTTGAGAGCCATCAGGCCGCCCGTGTAGCCGACCAGGATGGAAAACGGACCTGTCACCAGCAGGGAGGCGAAGGCGTTGCGCAGGTAGGTCAGGCGCTCGCACTCGGTCGGCGCCTGCTTTTCAATGGTGGACCAGAAAGGCGCGGCGATGACGTTGGCAATCTCGCGGTAGGTCAGGCCGAGCTTGCGACCCAGGTAGTCGACGATATAGGTGATGACCTCGGTGTCGGTCAGCAGGTCGCATGAGTAGCCGAACATCTCGATAAAGCGGCGGTTGGCGTCGTACGAGGAGATTTCGCCGTTGTGGACGACGGTCGTGGACAGCAGGGCAAAGGGATGCGCGCCGCCCCACCAGCCGGGGGTGTTGGTCGGATAGCGACCGTGGCAGGTCCAGGAGTAAGCCTCGTAATTCTCCAGCATATAGTATTCGCCGACGTCCTCCGGAAAACCGCTGGCCTTGAACACGCCCATGTTTTTGCCCGAGGAGAAAATATACGCGCCGTCCAGTGTGTGATTGATGCGGATGACGAAGCGGGAGGTGAATTCGCGTTCATCAAGCTGGCTGGAGGTGAGCTTGGTGTGCAGCGGGGTGACGAAGTAGCGCCAGATCATGGGTTCGTCCGTGATGCGCGGGTGGCGGCGCGTGGGGATTTTGGACAGGTCGACGATGTCGAAATGGTGTTCGATTTCCTTTTCGCAGGCGGCCTTGGCCTCCGGCGTGTCATAAAATACATGGAACGCATAGTAGTCGGCGTACTCCGGGTAAATGCCGTAGCCCGCGAAGCCGCCGCCCAGCCCGTTCGAGCGGTCATGCATGGGGCGGATGGAGGCGATGATGCGCTCCCCGGTTTCCCGTGTCCCGTCCTTGTGGAAGATACCGGAGATCGCGCAGCCGGCCGGGATGCGGACCTGACCTTCTTTTTGCAGCATTGGTGTTTCCTCCTTATGTTGCCCGGCGTGCCGGGTTCGCTTTCCAGAAAAGGATAAAAAGAAAAGCGCCCGCCGCAAACGAGCAGAATGCTCCTTTGCAGCGGACGCCGTTGTCCGTTCTTTTATTGTAGAACAGGCGCGCACAAACGTCAAGCGGGTTTAAAAGAAAATGCGGATTTTTTGCGCTTTGCCCAGAACGGGAGGGGATGGGACGGGATTAAACCGGCAGATTGCAACAAAAAAGGTGAGCGAGTAAAAAATCCGGCCAAAGGGGGTTGACAAACTGCGGCGGGGCGCGTATACTGCGCTTGTAAGCAGCAAAGGCGCTGTGGGAATGACACCCACGGCGCTTTTTTGTTGCCATTTGACAGACGGTAAGGAGCGAATCGATATGAATACGGCGAAAAATGTACCGGAGCTGTTCGGCAGCATGGTCTTTAACGAGACTGTGATGCGGGAGCGTCTTCCCAAGGACGTATACAAAAAGCTGAAGCAGACCATGCGCGAGGGTACGGCGATCGACGCCGAGGTCGCGCCGGTCGTGGCGACCGCGATGAAGGACTGGGCACTCTCAAAGGGCGCAACGCATTATACGCACTGGTTCCAGCCGTTGACCGGCATCACGGCTGAGAAGCACGACTCGTTCATTTCCCCGACGGACGACGGTGGGGTCGTGATGGAGTTTTCCGGCAAGGAGCTGATCCGCGGCGAGCCGGACGCGTCTTCGTTCCCCTCCGGCGGCTTGCGCGCGACCTTCGAGGCGCGTGGCTACACGGCCTGGGACCCGACCAGCTACGCTTTCGTTAAGGACGGCACCCTGTACATCCCCACCGCGTTCTGCTCCTATACGGGCGAAATTCTGGACAAAAAGACCCCGCTGCTGCGCTCGATGGACGCGCTCAGCACGCAGGCGTGCCGCGTGCTCAAGCTGTTCGGCAAGGACGTCAAGCGCGTGACGACCACGGTCGGGCCGGAACAGGAATACTTCCTGATCGACAAGGCGGACTATGCCAAGCGCAAGGACCTGATCTTCACCGGCCGCACGCTGTTCGGCGCCATGCCGCCCAAGGGGCAGGAGATGGAGGATCACTACTTCGGTTCCATCCGTCCGCGTGTGGCGGCGTTTATGCAGGAGCTGGACGAGGAGCTGTGGAAGCTCGGTATTTTTGCCAAGACTAAGCACAACGAGGTCGCCCCCTGCCAGCATGAGATGGCGCCGGTGTTCACCACGACCAACATCGCCACCGACCACAACCAGCTCACCATGGAGGTCATGCGGCGTGTGGCGGAAAGGCACGGCTTCGTCTGCCTGCTCAATGAAAAGCCGTTCGAGGGCGTCAACGGGTCGGGCAAGCACAATAACTGGTCGATCTCGACCGACACGGGCGAGAATCTGCTCGAGCCTGGCAAGGCGCCGAGCGGCAACCTGCAGTTTTTGCTCTTCCTGACTGCGGTTATCAAGGCCGTGGACGAATATCAGGACCTGCTGCGCATCTCGGTCGCCTCCGCGGGCAACGATCACCGCCTGGGTGCGAACGAGGCCCCGCCGGCGATCATCTCCATGTTTATCGGCGACGAACTGCAGGCAATCCTGGATGCAGTCGAGGCAGGGCGGGATTACACGGATGTGGCCAAGACCAAGATGGATCTCGGCGTGTCCGCGCTGCCGGACATCCAGAAAGACACCACCGATCGCAACCGCACCTCGCCTTTTGCTTTTACCGGAAACAAGTTCGAGTTCCGCATGCTGGGCTCCTCGCTCAACATCGCCTGCCCGAACATCATGCTCAACACTGCGGTCGCGGAGGAGTTGCGCCAGTTCGCGGATGAGCTGGACGGCGCGACGGACTTCCAGGCGGCGCTCACCGCGCTGCTGCGGCGCGAGATCAAGGCGCACAAGCGCATCATTTTCAACGGCAACGGCTACGACGAAAGCTGGGTCGCGGAAGCGGAAAAGCGCGGCCTGCTCAACCTCAAGTCCACGGACGCGGCGCTGCCGCACTACACGGATGAAAAGAACATCCGTCTGTTTGAGACGCACGGCGTGTATACCAAGCTGGAAATGGAGTCCCGCGAGGAGGCCGTGATTGAGGAGTATTACAAGACCCTGCACATCGAGGCGCTCACCATGCGCGACATGGCGCGCCGCGAGATCCTGCCCGCCTGCCTGTCGTTCGAGCGCGCGGTGGCGGACGGCGCGCTGGCCAAGAAGCAGCTCGGCCTTGCGGGCGGCGCGGAAACCCGCCTGCTGACGCAGGTATCCGCCCTGAACGATGCGCTGGAGTGCGCGGTATCCACGCTGGAGGAAGCCGTGGAGGCTGTGCCGAAAGCGGACGCGGAAACGCTCGCGCATTATTACCACGATGAGGTACTCCCGTGCATGGACGCCGTACGCAAGCCGTCCGACGCGCTGGAACGGATGGTGGGCAAGGAGTACTGGCCGTTCCCGACCTACGCGGATATCCTGTTTTATACCTGAACGGACAGGGGACCTGAAAAGTCTCCCTGTATACGAAACCAGGTTCCGGAGAAGTCTGGTTTCGATACTCGAATGACGCGGCCCGACAGCCTTGGGGCAAAGGGCGCGGCAAAGCAATTTTCGTGTGTAAAAAATTATCATACACAACGGCGTGTATTTCCGGCCTTGGGACCGGAGATACACGCCAAATTTTTTTAGGAGGGATTTTCTCATGCAAGACCTTGTAAACCTTGCCGCCTCGATGGATACTGGGTGGACGCTGGTCGGAGCCGCACTGGTGTTCTTCATGCAGGCGGGCTTCGCGATGGTGGAAACCGGCTTTACCCGGGCTAAGAACGCGGGCAACATCATCATGAAAAACCTGATGGACTTTTCACTCGGCACGCCGATCTTCTGGCTGGTCGGATTTGGCATCATGTTCGGTTCGATGAACGGCGTGTTCGGCGGCTTTGACCTTCTGGCGGACGGTGTGGTCGGCGAAGGCTACGACTGGACGACGCTGATCTTCCAGACCGTATTCTGTGCCACCGCCGCGACCATCGTGTCCGGCTCCATGGCCGAACGCACCAAGTTCTCGGCCTACTGCATCTATTCCATGGTCATATCGGCGGTGATCTACCCGATCTCCGGCCACTGGATCTGGGGCGGTGGCTGGCTCGCCGAGCTTGGCTTCCATGACTTCGCCGGTTCGACTGCGGTACACATGGTCGGCGGCGTAGCGGCGTTCGTGGGCGCGGCCATCCTCGGCCCGCGTATCGGCAAGTACACCAAGGACGGCAAGGCGCGCGCGATCCCCGGCCACTCGCTGACTCTGGGCGCGCTGGGCGTGTTTATTCTGTGGTTCTGCTGGTTCGGCTTCAACGGCGGCTCGACAGTCGCGCTGTCGAACGGCGCGGCCGAAACCGCGGCGCGCGTGTTCGTCACCACCAACATGGCGGCGGCGGTCGCGACGGTCACGGTTATGTGCGTGACCTGGGTGCGCTACAAGAAGCCGGACGTTTCCATGACGCTCAACGGCTCGCTGGCCGGCCTGGTAGCCATCACGGCGGGCTGCGACACGGTAACACCCTTCGGCGCAGCCATCATCGGCATCATTGCGGGCTTTGTGGTGGTGTTCGGCATTGAATTCATCGACCAGAAGCTCAAGGTGGACGATCCGGTTGGCGCGGTCGGTGTACACGGCCTGTGCGGCGCGACCGGCACGCTGATGGTCGGCCTGTTCGGCTACTACGCCTACGGCACGAACGACGTGGCGCCGGTCGGCCTGTTCTACGGCGGCGGCTGGCACGCGCTGGCCATCCAGGCGCTCGGCATGGCCGTGGTGATCGCGTGGGTCGCGGTCACGATGACCGTGGTGTTCCAGATCATCAGGCATACGGTCGGCCTGCGCGTCAGCGAGGCCGAAGAGATCATGGGCCTTGACAAGCCCGAGCACGGCCTGCCCTCCGCCTATGCGGACTTTATGCCGGTGGTTCCGTCCGTGCTGGGTACCAAGGCGGCGCAGGACGACACAGGGGAAGCGGCTGCGGCCGCGCCCGCGCCCGCTCAGGCGGTGCCGGTCACTAAGATTACATCCGAAGCGTCCAGCGGCGGACACAAGCTGAGCAAGGTGGTCATCCTTGCCAAGCAGTCCAAATTCGAGGTGCTGAAAAACGCGATGAACGAGATCGGCATTGCGGGCATGACCGTGACCAATGTGGTCGGTTGCGGCACGCAGAAAGGCGCGCCCGAGTACTACCGCGGCGCGGAGGTGGACGTGACGCTGCTACCCAAGATCAAGATGGAGATCGTGGTGTCCAAGGTGCCGGTCGAGACTGTGATCGAAACGGCCAAAAAGGTGCTGTACACCGGCCACATCGGCGACGGAAAGATATTTGTGTACGATGTGGAAAACGCGGTCAAGGTGCGCACGGGCGCGGAGGGCTACGACGCGCTGCAGTACGACGACTGATCGAGGGGAACAAGCCGGAACAGTGGGACAGGGCGGCTGCTCTGTCTCACTTTCTGCAGAAACCGGAGGCCAGATGAAAATTTATGCTTGCATTTTGTGGGGAAGGGTGTATACTGAAAGAGCAGAAAGCTTTCTGCAGGAAAACCGAATAAACAGATTTCTTCAGGGCAGGGTGCAATTCCCTACCGGCGGTACAGCCCGCGAGCGGACGCCTTTCCGGCGGAAGCATGACTTGGTGGAACTCCGAGGCCGACAGTATAGTCTGGATGAAAGAAGAAAGTGTGAAAGCAAAAGGGGGATGCCCCTTTGTTTGATTCGCTTGTTTACCGTCCTGAAACGCCGCGCAGCGTTTCAGGATTTTTTGTTTGGCGGCGCGCCATATATGTCCCGGAAGTCTGCGGCTTTCGGGACATTTTTTATTGGGAGATGATGCCGTTTGCAAGAGGAGCTTCTGATGCGCAGGGCGCTCGAACTGGCGCGGCGCGGCGCGGGACGGGTCAGCCCGAATCCGATGGTGGGCTGTGTGATCGCCCGCGGCGGGCGCGTGATCGGCGAGGGATGGCATGAGACGTGCGGCGGGCCGCATGCGGAGCGAAATGCGCTGGCTGCCTGCACGGAGGACCCCGCGGGTGCGACGCTGTATGTCACGCTGGAGCCTTGCTGCCACTGGGGCCGCACGCCGCCCTGCACGGACGCGATTTTGGAGCGGGGTATCGCCCGCGTGGTGGTCGGATGCACGGACCCTAATCCGCTCGTCGACGGGAAAGGGGTGCGCCTGCTGCGCGAGGCGGGCGTGGAGGTCGAGACCGGCGTGCTGGAACAGGAGTGCTGGCGGCTGAATGAAGTGTTTTTCCACTTTATCCAGCACCGGACGCCGTTTGTCGTGTATAAATACGCGATGACGCTGGACGGCAAGACTGCGTCCGCTTCGGGCGACAGCCGTTGGGTGAGCGGGGAGGCCGCACGGTGCAGAGTGCATGAGGTGCGCGGGCAGCTTTCCGCAATCATGGTGGGCGTGGACACGGTGCTGGCGGACGATCCGCTGCTCACCTGCCGCATACCTGGCGGGCGTGATCCGCTGCGCATTGTATGCGACAGTCGGGCGCGCACACCGCTGGACAGCCGCCTGATCCAAAGCGCGGGCGAGATACCGACCATAATCGCGGCAGCCGGCTGGAATGAGCGGGCTGCCGCGCTCAAAAAGGCGGGCGCGCAGATCCTGCTCTGCGGGGAGCGGGATGGACGGGTCGATCTGCGCGAGCTGATGCGGCAGCTCGGCGCGCGCGGCGTGGACAGTATCCTGCTGGAGGGCGGCACGACGCTGGCGTTCGCCGCGCTGGAAGCCGGCATCGTCCGCAAGGTGCAGGCGTATATCGCGCCCAAGCTGCTCGGCGGCAGCACGGCTAGGACGCCGGCCGGCGGGCAGGGGCTTGCTCGGATGGCAGATGCGTGGCGTCTGACCGGTCTGACCGCCGAGCCGGTTGGAGAGGACTTTTTGTTGGAGGGATACCTGCCATGTTCACAGGACTTGTAGAGGAGGTCGGGCGCGTCGAACGCATCGCGCACGGCGCGCGGGGCGCGCGGCTGACGATTGCGGCCGATGCCGTGCTCGCGGGGACACGGTGCGGCGACAGTATAGCGGTAAACGGCGTATGCCTGACGGCTGCGGAGCTGGATGGGCGGACGTTTACCGCGGACGTGATGGCAGAAACCCTGCGCCGCTCTGACTTGGGGGAGCTGCGCGCGGGCGCGCCGGTCAACCTGGAGCGCGCGATGCCCGCGGACGGGCGGTTAGGCGGACACATCGTGTCCGGACATATCGACGGCACGGGGACGGTCGCGTCGCTCCTCCGCGAGGATAACGCGGTCTGGCTGTCGGTCAAGACGCCCACGGCTCTGCTGCGGTACATTGTGGAAAAGGGCTCGATTGCGATCGACGGCGTCAGCCTGACGGTCGCGCAGGTGGACGGACAGGGCTTTGCCGTGTCCATCATACCGCATACCGGCGCACAGACCACCCTGCTCGGCAAGCGGCAGGGCGAACGGGTGAATCTGGAATGCGATGTGATCGGCAAGTATGTGGAAAAGCTGCTTGCCCCGCATACCGCCCGGCAGACGGACGTCACTATAGAATTTCTCAGCCAACACGGCTTTTAACAGAAAGAGGGAGGCGGAATCATGCAGCAAAACTTTGCAACCATCGAACAGGCGCTTGACGAGCTGCGCGCCGGCCGGCTGATCATGGCGATCGACGATCCGGACCGCGAGAACGAGGGCGACCTGATCTGCGCGGCGGAATTTGCGACCACGGAGAACGTTAACTTTATGGCGACCCATGCCAAAGGGCTGATCTGCACGCCGATGAGCGCGGAAATCGCGGCTCGGCTCGGCTTTGAGCAGATGGTCAAGGTCAATACAGACAATCACCATACCGCGTTTACCGTTTCGGTCGATCATGTGGATACGTCAACCGGCATCTCCGCCGAGGAGCGCGGACTGACCTGCCGCGCGTGTGCGGATACGGCCGCAGGGCCGGCGGACTTCCGGAGGCCGGGCCATGTGTTCCCGCTGACCGCGCGCCGGGGCGGCGTGCTGACCCGCAACGGACACACCGAGGCAACGGTCGACCTGTGCCGCATAGCGGGGCTGCAGGAGTGCGGCCTGTGCTGTGAAATCATGCGCGACGACGGCACCATGATGCGCACGACCGAACTGCTCGAAAAGGCGCGCGAGTGGGGTGTTGCGGTCATTGCCATCCGCGACCTGCAGGATTACTGCCGCAGGCATGACAAGCATGTGGTTCGCGAGGCCAGCGCCAAGCTGCCGACACGCTTTGGGGAATTCCAGATCTACGGCTATGTCAACGACCTGACCGGCGAGCACCATGTCGCGCTCGTCAAAGGGAAGATCGGGGACGGGAAGAACCTGCTCTGCCGTGTCCATTCGGAATGCCTGACCGGCGACGTGTTCGGTTCGCGGCGGTGCGACTGCGGGCAGCAGCTCGCGGCCGCCATGCAGCAGATCGAAAAGGAGGGCCGTGGCGTGCTGCTCTATATGCGGCAGGAGGGCCGCGGCATCGGCCTGATTAACAAGCTCAAGGCCTATGAGCTGCAGGAGGTGGGCTGGGATACGGTAGAGGCCAACGTTAAGCTCGGCTTTGCGCCCGACCTCCGCGAATACTGGATCGGCGCACAGATCCTGCAAGATCTCGGCGCGCGGGAGCTGCGCCTGCTGACCAACAATCCGGAAAAGATCTACGGACTGGACGGGTTCGGCGTGGAGATCGTTGAGCGCGTGCCGATTGAGATCGCGCCGCAGGAGGACGACGCGTTTTACCTGCACACCAAAAAGATCAAGATGGGGCATCTGTTCCAGAAAACCATATAAAACAGGAGGGAAACCGAAATGAATGTACTGGAAGGCAAGCTTGTCGCGGGGAAAGGGAAATTTGCAATCGTCGCGGCTCGGTTCAATGAGTTCATTGTCTCCAAGCTGATTGCGGGCGCGGAGGATACGCTGGTGCGGCATGGCGTGGATACGGATGATATCACGCTCGCCTGGGTGCCGGGCGCATTTGAGATACCGCTCGCGGCGCAAAAGCTCGCGCAGAGCGGGCAGTACTGCGCGGTCATCTGTCTGGGCGCTGTCATACGCGGTTCGACTACGCACTATGATTATGTGTGCAACGAGGTTTCCAAGGGTATTGCGCAGGTGGGCCTGCAGACCGGCGTACCCGTGCTGTTCGGCGTGGTTACGACCGAGAACCTTGAGCAGGCCATCGAGCGTGCGGGTACCAAAGCGGGCAACAAGGGTGCGGACGCGGCTCTGGCGGCGCTGGAGCTTGTGGATCTGCTTCCGCAGCTGCGCTGACCCGCAGACAAAGAAAAGACCATCCGTTTCGGATGGTCTTTTCTTTACACGTTTGCAGGACTGAGCAGCAGAGGCTGGAGTTGGCGCCCCTGCAGCGCAGCCTGGACGGTATCCGGAATACGCTCCATGTCCGCCACAAGCGAGCGGGGCTTGGCGTCGGGCGCATCCTGGCGGAAGGGGACAAAGTAATAATAGCGGCGGTTGAGCAGCGCGCCGATATTGGCTGCGCTGCCGGAAAGCCCGTCGTTGGTGGATACCGCGAGCACAACCGGCTTGTCGCCGCGCAGATGGCTTTTAACCGCCATGACGACCGGCGTGTCGGTTACGCTGTGCGCGAGCTTGGCAAGCGTGTTGCCCGTGCAGGGCGCCACGACCAGTACGTCGAACAGGCCTTTGGGGCCGATCGGCTCCGCGGCCTGGATGGTATCGATCGGCTGGCGGCCGGTCAGGGCAAAGAGCTTGCCGCGCCACATGGCGGCGTCGCCGAAGCGGGTGTCGAGCTGGGCGGCGTGGAAGGACAGGATCGGCGTGACCTCGCAGCCCTGCCGCACAAGCGTCTGGATGACATCCATCACGCGCGCAAAGGTGCAGAACGAGCCGGTCAGGGCAAAGCCAATGCGGATCGGAGCGGTCATAATATGGATTCCTCCTGCAAAATGGTGAGTACCGTATCGTGGATGGCGCGCGCCGCGGACAGCGGTGCGACCCGTCCCGGGAGGGAGAGCGCGTGCAGCAGCCGGCAGCCGGCCGGCTGCTTCGCGTCCGCGGAGATGCCGCCGGGCAGGGAAGCCAGATCGATGACCAGGCAGCCGGTGGAAAGGCTGGACAGCTCCGCAGCGCCGAGCACCGGCGCGGGGACAGTGTTGAAAATGAGCTGGAACGCACTGAGCCGTCCGGCAAGGCTGCGGGTGTCGAGCGCGCGCATGCCATCGGCCTCGATCCTGGCGAAATCCCGCGGGGAACGGGCGGAAACCGTGACGGCGGCATCCAGCGCGTGCAGCTTATGGGCGAGCAGCGCGCCGATACGCCCATATCCGATGACCAGGCAGGACGCGCCCTGCAGGGTATGCTCGGTCTGTTCCATAGCGAGCTGTAGGGCGCCTTCGCAGGTAGGTACATCGTTAGCGGTATAGGCTCCCGCAGGAATACCGGGGGGATACGGCGGCATATGCTGGCAGGGAGGAGGGAAACGGTATGCGGATGGAGGAAAAGGAGCGGGAGAACCTGTGCAGGGCGGTCAAGACGGGTCTGCTGAAGAAGCTGCGTGAAGCGGGACAGATCAACGAGGCGCAGTTGGACCGCGCGCTGGATAAGCTGCGCGCAGGCGAACGGTGACCGGCGCAAAGCTTCGGGTCGCCGCGTACTGCCGCGTATCGACATCGCAGGACGACCAGAGGAACTCCCTGGAAAACCAGCGCCGCTATTTCGCGGAGTATATCGGCAGCCAGCCGGACTGGGAGCTGGCGCGGGTGTATGCGGACGAGGGACTGTCCGGCACCGCCGCGCGCAACCGGCCGGCCTTTCAGCAGATGCTGTCCGCCGCGGAGGAGGGGGAGATCGACCTGATCCTGACCAAGGAGGTGTCCCGCTTCGCCCGCAACACGGTGGATGCGCTGGCCTGCACGCGGCGGCTCCGGCGGTACGGGGTGGGCGTGGTATTCATCAATGACGGGATCGATACTCGTCAGAACGACGGCGAGTTCCGCCTGACGATTATGGCGAGCGTGGCGCAGGAGGAAAGCCGCAAGACCTCGGAGCGGGTCAAATGGGGGCAAAGGCGCTCCATGGAGAACGGCGTGGTGTTCGGGTGCAACAATATCTACGGCTTTTCCCTGCTCCGCGGCAGGCTGACGGTGAAGGAGGACGAGGCGGAGGTGATCCGGCTGGTATACCGCAAATTTCTGAACGAGGGGAAAGGAACCTTTGTGATCGCGCGGGAGCTGTCCGAGTCGGGCGTCGAGCCGCCCCGCGCCAAAGGGAAGCCGTGGTCCTCCACGATGGTGCTGCGTCTGCTGCGGAATGAAAAATACTGTGGCGACCTGCTGCAGAAAAAGTCGTATACGCCGGATTTCCTGGATCACAAAAAACAGGTCAATCGGGGGGAGGAGGAGCAGATATACCTGCGCGACCACCACGAGCCGATCGTCCCACGCGCAGTTTTCGAGCAGGCGCAGCAGGAGCTTGCGCGCCGCGCACCGGCCGGCGCGCAGGGACGGCGCTGCGTCCGCCGGTACTGGTGCTCGGGAAAGCTCATTTGCGCGGCCTGCGGCCGCCGCTTCGTTCCGCGCCGGCGGCGGCGCGCGGGAGGTGAGGTATACCGGTATTGGGTGTGCGCCGCACGGGGAAGGCACGGCCCGCGGCATACCGATGGACGGGAGACCCCTGACGGCTGCGATATGCGGATGATGCCTCACCAGGCGCTTTGCACCTGCATGGACGTGGTGGTGGAACGGCTGGGGCTGGACGTCGGCCGGCTGATCCGCGAGACGGCCGAATTGGTGGAACAGGCGGAGGACGGCGGCGTGCCTGTGGCGTTGGAGCGCCTGCAGGAGCGAAGGCAGCGCGTGCTACAGCGGCGGGGGGACGCGCTGGACGCATGGCTGGGACACAGCATCACAAAAGAGGAGCTGGACAGCTTGCGCGCGCGTTATGACGCTGCGCTCGCGCGTCTGGACGGGCAGGAGCGGACGTTGGAGGCACAGTGGCAGGCGGCGCGCACAGGGGATGGCCGGACGGCGCTTCGGGCGTTCCTGGAAACCGAGGCGCTCCGGTGTGAAGCGGTGTACGGCGAGCTTTTGGAGCAGATGCGCATTGGGGAGGGGGGAGTTCTGGTGCGGCTGCGTGGACTGGCGGTGACGTTCCGGCTGCAATATGCGCCGCCCAGGCGCGGAGCTGGCCTGCGGCCGGAGGACATACGCTGCACGCTGCTACCGGATACCTAATGCAAAAAATAAGAGCGGGTTTCCGCCTTGCGGAAACCCGCTCTTTCTGTCCGCGCCGCCCTGCCGCAGACGGAAGTCAGGGGATAGTTTTGTCGATTTGTGTCGATATTTTGAGAAAAATAAATCTTTTTGGCACTTGAACCAATGGAAGAGATATGTAAAAATATAGAACAGAGAAATATAAGGCCGAAAAACAGGAAAGTGGCCATAGGAGAAGATCAAAGATGGCGGATGAAAAACAAAAGCTCCGCGTTTTGCTGGCCTGTGCGGACAGCGAGCTTTCCCGATATGTCGCGCGCCGTTTGCCGGAGAACGGGAAGATCGAGCTAGCCGGATGGACCGAGGATGGGGCGCGGGCGCTGGAACTGTATCGCGATACGCGGCCCGGGCTGGTTGTGCTGGATACCGATCTGTTCCATGTGGATGGGCTGACGGTGGCTTCCCGCATTCGGGAGCAGGGCGGGAAAGAGACGATTCTTCTGCTCAGCGCGTTCCAAGGGGCACAGGTGCTTGCCGAATGCAACGTGCTGTCCATCGATTATATGATGCGCAAGCCGCTGAAGGAGGACGCGCTGTACGACCATATCCGGCTGTGGGCGGCAGGCATGGAGGAACGGGAAAAGGAATTATCCGAGGAAACCCGCTTCCGGAAGCAGGTGGACCAGGTGTTTAAGGCTTTTGACCTGCGCACCGATTCCAAGGGCTACGCCTATACGGTCGACGCGGTCTGCGCCTGCCGGCGGAAGAACAGCGGCCTGACCAAGGAGATCTATCCGGCGATCGCGCGCAAACGCGACACAACGCCGGCAAATGTGGAGCGGGACATCCGGTATACGGTCAAAAAGATCTGGAAAGACTGCGAGGCGTCCGTGCTGGAACGGTATTTTGGCGAGATGGCGGTCAGGATGCGGGGCAGAATCAGCAACGGACGCTTTATCAAGGCGATCCTGGACTATCTGAGCCGACAGGACGAAGAGGGGTAACGCAAAAACAGGTCGTTTCGGACGCGCCTTTGCTTAACTTCCGGCGGCCGCTGTGGTATACTATACCTGCAGCGGGCCTGCTGCGCATTTTTCAGTTAAGGTGGGGGCGTAAATGTCTGGAACGGAACAACAGGGAAAGCAGGGGGGATTGGAACGGGGGCAATCCTGGGGGGAGCAGCCCAGGCGGCTGCTGTTGATTGTGGCGGCGTCCGTGGTGATGGCGGTCAACATTAAAAGCTTTGTGGACGCGGGCGGCCTGTTTCCCGGCGGCTTCAATGGGCTGACGCTGCTCATCCAGCGCAGCGCGCAGCAGTTTGCCGGTGTTTCCCTGCCATTTACCGCAATCAACCTGCTCCTCAACGTGGTTCCGGCAGTGGTCAGCTTCCGGCTGATCGGGAAGCGCTTTACGCTGTATTCCTGCCTGATGATCGCGTTGACGAGCGTGCTGACCGACCTGATCCCTTCCATGCCGTTGACCAACGATGTGCTGCTGGTCTGTATTTTCGGCGGCATTGTTAACGGCTTGGCGATCAGCCTGTGCCTGTTGGGGCGCGCGACCAGCGGGGGGACGGACTTCATCTCCGTGGCGCTGAGCGAGCGGCTCGGCGTGGACGCGTGGAATTACATCTTTTTTGCCAACTGCGGGATGCTGGCCGTGGCCGGCCTGCTGTTCGGCTGGGATAAGGCGCTGTATTCGATCATTTTCCAGTTTGCCTCCACGCAGGTTGTGCATATGCTCGACCCGCGCTTTAAGCGGACCACGCTGTTCATCATTTCCAATCGGGCGCAGGAGGTATACGAACAGATCAAGGATACGACGCATCACGGGGCGACGCTGTTCCACGGAACCGGCCTGTATAACGGCGAGGAGCGGGATATGCTGTATTCGGTCATCGCGGGCGATCAGGTCAAGCAGATCACCCGCGTCGTGCGCGATATCGACCCCCATGCGTTTATCAATATCCTGAAAACCGACCAAGTGGCGGGCAATTTTTACCGCCGGCCGCACGATTAAAACGGAAGGGCAGCCCCGGGCGCAGCGATGCGCCTGGGGCTGCTTTACTGTTCGCGGCGGCGAACCGGCCTATAACCAAAGGAAACAGGTACCGCGTTGCGTATCGCAAGCTCGTCGCGGGATAAGTAGTCCAGCAGGCGCAGGTCGTTCTGCACGGCGCGGGCGTGTACCCAGAACGGGACCGAGCCGGCAAGGGCAAGCGTACCCGCCGGAATCGCGTCCAGGATATCCGCGAGCGGGTGCGGGGCGTTGGAGAGCGGGGCGTTGAGTTGAGCGTCGCCATGCTGGATGGGAAGCGGCAGGATCACCGCCTGTACGTCCGCAAAGCCGGCGCGGGGGTCGCTGACAGCGGCGCAGCCCTCGACGGGGCGCCGTTCAAGCGCATAGGTGCGCACCGTGTGGCCGTCGGCGCGCAGCAGGGAGGCCAGATAAGCCTGCCGTACGTCGCCGCCGACGACCGCAAGGGTCGCCGATTGATTCATAAGAAAAACCTCCTTCAGGGCAGTCTATGCCAGCGGGGGAGGCGTTGTTATCCCGCGCGGGGCAGGAAAAACGGCCTGTCCCGTGGGATAGGCCGCAGCGCTTATTCCGGTTTTCTGTCGCCGCCAAAGAAAAAGGAGGTCAGCACGCCAGGGCCGGTGTGCGAGCCGATGACCGTGCCGATGTAGCGGATGTCCGAGCGGACGCCGTGCGCGTCGAGCAGCGCGGCAAGTTGGCGGGCGTCTTCCAGACAGTCGCCGTGGCAGATGCGCACAACCTGGTTCCGGTCGGTCATCTCGCGCAGCGTCCGTTCCGCGAGGTAGGAAATAGATTTCTGCCGGCCGCGGACCTTGCAGCCGACGCCGAGTTTACCCGCATAGTCAACCCAGATGACCGGCTTGATGCCAAGCAGCCCGCCAACCACGGCCGAGGTCTTGCTCAGCCGCCCGCCGCGGTGCAGGTGGCCCAGGTCGTTGACCGTGATCAGATGGATCACATGCAGCCGCATCTGCTCCACCGCGGCGGCAGTCACCTCGATGGTGCATCCGCTGTCGCGCATTTCACGGGCTTTATCGACCAGCAGGTATTCGCCGCCGGTCGCGGAGAGGGAGTCGATGCAGATGATTTTGCGCGCGGGGAAAAGCGGGGCAAGCTCGTCGCGTGCCATGCAGCCCGCGTGGAACGTACCCGAAAGGCCGGAGGAAAAGCCGATGTACAGCACGTCCTGCCCGGCTTCCAACGCGGTGCGGAAAAGGGTTAGAAACGTTTCCAGCTTTGCCTGCGAGGTGACGGGCAGTTTCCCCTCCCGCAGCAGGTCGTAAAACTGGTGGAATGAAACGGTCTGCCCACAGTCCTCCTCAATGGTGCGCCCGTCAATCGTAAATGCGAGCGGCGCGCAGCCAATGTCGTTCTGTGAAAAGTAGGCGGCGGTCTCATCGATGGTCGAATCGGTGATAAGAGCGAATGGATACATAGCAGAACTCCTTGCTTTGCGGCCGGATCAGCCGTTGATTTCAAAGGGGGTGTCGCACGCGCCGGTTAGCGAGCGGGCGGGACCGTCGGAGACGACCTCGTAGGTATTTTCGCAGCCAACCAGACCGACCCCCTCCAGGGCGATCTTTGGCTCGACCGCGAACGTCATGCCGGCGCGGATCGGCTCGTCGAAGCCCCTGGCGAGGACGGGCGATTCGTCCATAGTCAGGCCGATCGAGTGTCCGAAGAACCTGCAACCGCTCATAAAGCCCGCGCGGAACGCGGGGTCAACGCAGGCGCACAGCTTGCCATATACCTCGGATGGCACCGAACCGGGACGCAGCATGGCGGCAGCCTCGTTCTCGAGGAATACACATTGTTCGCGCGCGGCACGGATCAGCTTGCTCTGTGGATGCTTGGAGAGGGAACCGTAGAAAAACACAATGCTTTTATCCGTATGGTAGCCCCGATAGCCGTTCGGTATGTCAAGCAGCACAATATCGCCCTCGCGCAGGCGCCGCTCGGAGGAGCCGATGGATTTCATGGCGATACAGGTGCCGGCCGTACCGGTGGGGCTGTCCAGACCGCAGCCGGCCAGACTGTTTTCACTGAAGCTGGCTACGCCGAGCACATCGTCTGCAATCGCCTGGTTGAAGCGGGAAATACCCATCGAACCTCGCTCGAGCAGAACCGTGCTGACCTCGCTGCACAGCCGCGCCTCGCTAATGCCATCCCGCAGCAGGACGGGGGCGATCTCCTCCAGCGCGAAGCGGTGCAGGGCGCCGGACTGGCGCATGCAGTCCAGCTCATAGGCGCTTTTGACGGCCCGCAGGCCTGCGAGGACGCCGTCCACTGGCTGCGGCTGCGTAAAGGGTAAATATTTCTGCAACATAGAAAGTTTTTGCAGCGTCATGGTGCGCGCGGCGACATAGACACGGTCGGGGATGGCGGGGAACGCCTCCGCAACCGTGCGGAAGCTGCTCAGCGGACGGATATCCGCAAAAGCGGATTCGCGTTTGGCACATTCGAATGAACGGCGGACGAACAGCACCGCTTGGTCGGGCGTGACGATGAGCGCGCCATCCTGCATGGTGCCGGTGAAGTAATAAAGATCGATCTTGTTGTCCAGAATGGTCATGGACCACGCGGGATCGTGCTGTGCCAATGCTGCGCGCAGTCGGGAAAGGCGGGCGTTCAGCTCGCCGGCAGGCACGGGGGTATGTGGCATTTGTGTTCCTTCCTTTGCTTATGTTGGTTCTGGGGTGATGCGGGCTAGCGGCATGCCTTACGGCGGCGAAGATACACGCATGGGAAAAAGGCGGCTCGGCCGCTTTGCGGCGCTATTATATCACAGCGGCCAGCACTTATTCGCCTGAAGTGACCGCAAAGTGCTGCTGGTGGTATAATGAAGTGAAATTAATGTATAATAGCCGCTTTGCGGCTATTATACCATAGTTTTTCCGGCTGGGCAATGCGTGCGCATTGACTTTTGCGGAATGGTGCGATATGATGCTATACAGGAAAGTTTATGGAGAAAGGAGTCGGGTTATGCGCAGAATTTTGGGACGGATCCTGGCGGACCGGCGTGTGGTCGGCGGCCTGCTGCTGGTTGCGCAGCTGGTGATCGTCATGTACAGCGTGGGCTGGATGAGCGGGCGCTGGCTGTGGGCGCCACGGATATTGACCGTGCTGAGCGTCATCATCGTGATCTGGCTTGTCCGTAAATATGATAACCCGACCTATAAGATCAGCTGGATCATCGTTATCCTGCTGCTGCCGCTGTTCGGAGGCCTGTTTTACCTGCTGTGGGGCAACACGCCGTTTAACCGCGCGCGCACTCAGCATAAGTACGAACCGCAGCCGCCGGATTTCACCGAATACCGCCTGATGCCGGCGACCGAGGCGCTCGCACAGGAGGATCCGCGCCACGCGGCGCGCGCCCGTTATATCACTGCGCTGGACGGCATGCCGGCCTGGACCAACACCGAGGCGCATTATTTCCGCGTGGGCGAGGATATGTTCGCCTCCATGTGCGAGGAGCTGTGGCAGGCGCATAAATTCATTTTTCTGGAGTATTTTATCATTGAGGAAGGCATCATGTGGAATACCATCCTCGATATCCTGCAGGAAAAGGTGCGCGAGGGCGTGGATGTGCGCATCCTGTACGACGATGTGGGTTCGATCGCCACGCTGCCGCAGAACTACGACCGCTTCTTGGCTTCACTCGGCATCCGCGCGGTGCGCTTTAACCGCTTTATCCCCACGCTCAACACCTACCTTAATTACCGCAACCACCGCAAAATGATGATTATAGACGGGAATGTGGGGTATATGGGCGGCATCAACTTGGCAGATGAATATATCAATGAGAAGGTGCGTTTCGGCCACTGGAAGGATACCGGCATCATGCTGCGGGGCGAAGGGACGGTCAACATGACCTCGCTGTTTCTGCAGATGTGGGAATATGTGACCGGCGAGCCCGTGCCGCCGCTCAACGCCTACCTGCCGACGATGAAAATGCCGGAGGACGGCTATGTCCAGCCGTTCGCGGATTCGCCGCTTGACGATTTGAACGTCGGCGAATCGACCTACCTGCAGATCATCCACAACGCGCGCGATTACGTCTATATCACGACCCCGTATCTGGTGTTGGATAACGAGATGATCACGGCGCTGACCATCGCGGCGCAGTCCGGCGTGGATGTGCGGATTCTGACGCCGGGGATTCCGGATAAAAAGCTGGTCTATATGATTACGCGCTCCTATTACCAGCAGCTGCACCGCGCGGGCGTCAAGATCTATGAATACCGCCCAGGCTTCCTGCACGCGAAGTGCATCGTATCGGACGATGATACGGCGGTCGTCGGAACGATCAATATGGACTTCCGTTCCTTTTTCTTGCATTTTGAGTGCGCGACCTGCTTTTACAACAGCTCGGTCGTGCATGCGGTCAAGCAGGATATTCTGGAAACGATCAATGTGAGCCGGCGCATTGACGACGCTTGGCTGCATAAGGTACCTTGGCTGCGGTCTATCGTGGCCAGCGTGCTGCGGCTGTTTGCGCCGCTGCTGTGACCGGACGCCGGCAGAGTGAAGGGGCTGAAATGGAACAACGGGAACAGGTTTTGTGCGCGATCCTTGACGCGGGTGAGCTGCTGCTGACCGCAGGGGCCGAGGTGGCGCGCGTGGAGGACACGATCCGCCGTATGGCACAGGCATATGGCTTTGGCAGGGTGGATGTGCTGACCATCACGGCCAGTATGATCGTCACGGCGCAGGCAGAGGACGGCGCGGTTCTGACGCAGACCCGCCGCATCCTGCGGCGGGAAACCGATATGCGGCGCATCGAGGCGGTGAACGCGCTTTCGCGTGCGGTCTGCGGCGCGCCGCTGCCGCTGGAGGAGCTGCGCGCGCGGGTGGAAGCGATTCGGACCATGCGGGACGATATGCCGTGGCGTATCCCGCTGGCATATTTGGTTATTTCCGGCTCGTTCGCCGTGTTTTTCGGCGGTTCGGTGCGGGATGGTCTGGCGGCGATGCTGTGCAGCATGGTGCTGTACGCGATCGGGCGCATGGGGGCGCGTATTGCGTTACAGCCGCTGGTGCTGACCGTGTTGAGCGCGGCCGCGATGTGTCTGGCCGCGGTGATAACCGTGGAAGCCGGATTGGGGCAGGCATTGGATAAGATTATTATTGGAAACATTATGCTGCTGATACCGGGGATCGCGCTGGTCAATTCGCTGCGCGACATGATCGTGGGCGATACGATCAGCGGCCTGCTGGGAGCGTGTGAAGCGCTGCTGCGCGCGATTGCGATTGCGGCGGGCTGCGCACTGGTGCTGCTGCAGCTGGGAGGTGCGGTATGACCGGGGAAATGGCGGTGCAGGTCGGCATGGCAGCCGTGGGTGCGCTGGGCTTCGGCCTGCTGTTCCATATTTCAGGAAGCCGGCTGGTGACCATCCTGCTCGGCGGCGCGGCAAACTGGGGGTTTTACCTGCTCGCCCTGTGGGCTTATGAGGACCGCGTCGCCGCGTTTTTTGCCGCCGCGCTCGCGACAGCCGCCTTGGCGGAGGTATTGGCGCGCCTGCTCAAAACGCCGGTCCTGACGCTGCTGGTGCCGATGCTCGTGCCGCTCGTCCCGGGCGGCGACCTGTATTATACCACGCTGGCGCTTGTCCGGGGGGATATGGCGGCGTTTGCGCAGTATGGCAGCCTGGTGCTGAAGGAGTCCGGTGCGATCTCGTTCGGGGTTATCCTGATTGCCTGTGCAGTGCAGACGCTGCTCAAGCTGCTCGCTCTGGCGCGGGAGAAAAGAATATGAAAAAAGCGTTCTGCGACCGGTCCGTGCAGAACGCTTTTCAAATTTGGAGCTGCAGCAGAAGATAGACCACACAGGCGGCGATCGCCGCCCAAACCAGGCCCGTGGCGATCAGGCAGCAAAGATAACGCGGCGGAAAGCGGGCGTGCCGCAGGCTACGCCCGAGCGCGTCCGGATCGCCGAGCATGCGCACCGCCAGCTCGACCGCCTCCGCTTCGTTGAAGCCGCGGTCGTTTTGCAGATATTCCACGCGCGTCAGCAGATGGTCGGTCAGCTCGCGCCGCACCCGCGCGCGGTACGGCGGCCAAAGAAGATGGGCGCATACGCGGTCCAGAAACAGGCTGATGCGCTCATTTGGTGACACACGCCTCACCCCCGACCACCTTGCCGAAGCTTTTACAGAATTTTTCCCACTCGCGTCGGCACCGCGCGAGTGTTTTGACGCCTTGGCGGGTGAGCTGATAATACCGGCGCAGCCGCCCCGCCGTGGATTCCCTTTCGTAGGAGCGCACCTCGCCGCGCTCTTCCAGGCTGTGCAGGATGGGGTACAGGGTCCCCTCGTTCATGGAAAAGGTCTGGTCGGAACGGCATTCCAGCTCGCGGATGATCTGGTAGCCGTATTTGTCTGCGTCCTCCAGCATGGCGAGGACGAGCAGCGTATTACTGCCGGGGAAAGGAGAGTCGTTTTTTCTGCGGGGCATGGAAAACCGCCTCCAAATACCTTTTTTATCGATGTATCCACAGTATACATCCGGCGGCAGGAGAGTCGTTTTTTCTGCGGGGCATGGAAAACCGCCTCCAAATACCTTTTTTATCGATGTATCCACAGTATACATCCGGCGGCAGGGGCTGTCAAATGTAAAATTTTTTTAAGGTATTGCTCTTTTTCGGTTTTTAGGGTATCATAAGCAATAGTTTGCAGGCTTTGGAGGATGGAAAACCGATGTTTGATAGTTTGTTTCAATGGCTGCTCGGCGCTGGCCGCGAGCTGGCTGTTGTTATCATCTCCATGGTTCCTCTGGTGGAATTGCGCGGCGCGGTGCCTCTGGGCGTTATGGCGGCGGGCATGCCGTGGTACGAGGTGCTGCCGTTGGCCTATCTGGGCAACCTGCTCCCGATTCCGTTCGCGCTGTTTTTCGGGGAAAAGGTATTGGACTGGGTGGGGACGCTCAGGCCGTTTACCGGCTTCGTCACCCGCTACAAGGCGAAGCTGGAAAGCAAAAAGGATCAGGTTACCAAGTATGCGCGGATCGGCCTGTTCCTGTTCGTCGCGGTGCCGCTGCCAGGGACGGGCGCATGGTCGGGCGCGCTGATCGCGACGCTGCTCGAAATGCCAAAGGGGAAAGCGCTGCTCTCCATTGCGGGCGGCGTCGTGGCGGCGGGGCTTATCATGCTGGTTGCCTCCAATGGCGTGCTGGGCGTGGCGAGCCTGTTTTGAAAGCGAAAGCAAAGAGCCTCCCGTGAGGGAGGCTCTTTTTGCATTTCGGTTTAAATACGGCAGGATTCCAGCAGCTCGTGCTTGCAGTCCCAAAGCCTGCGGGACAGATCGACGAAATAAGTCTGCGGGTTCTCGAAGCGCTTGATCTCTTCCCAGAGCGTGTCCAGCTCGGCAAGGCAGTAACTGCGGATGTCGCTGATCGCCGGATTCTGGTAAACGCATTTGCCGGCCTGGAACAGCTGCACGCGCAGCGGGCGCACGGTATAATCGGACACCACGCGCTGCTTCCAGGTATGGATGGGGTCGAACAGCACATAGGGGAGGGCGGCGTCGATGACCTCGTCATGGATTGTGATAACATCGCCCAGCGCCTTGCCGGTCGCTTTGTCAAACAGGCGGTATACCTGCTTGAAGTGTGGGGTCGTGATCTTTTCCACGTTTTCGGAAACCTTGATCTTGGGGACGATCTCTCCCTGCCCGTTTTCCACGGCTGCGAGCTTGTATACGCCGCCGAACACCGGTTCGGATTTGGAAGTGATCAGCCGCTCACCGATGCCGAAGGAGTCGATTTGCGCGCCCTGTACCAGAAGGTCGCGCACCAGGTATTCGTCCAGCGAGTTGGAGGCCATGATCTGCATATCCGGAAAACCCGCCGCATCCAGCATTTTACGCGCCTCGATCGAAAGGTAGGCGATATCGCCCGAATCCAGACGGATGCCGCGCGGGCGGATCCCGTACTCGCTGACCATTTCCTGCGCTACACGGATCGCGTTCGGAACGCCGGATTTGAGGACGTTATAGGTGTCGACCAGAAAGACGCAGTTGTCCGGATAAATGTCCGCATAGGCCTTGAACGCCTCGTATTCGCTGTCGAACATCTGCACCCAGGAATGCGCCATCGTGCCGCCCGCGGGGATCTTGTAATCCCGATCGGCCAGCACGCACGCCGTCCCCTGACAGCCGCCGATATAAGCGGCGCGCGCGCCATAGATCGCGCCGTCGTAGCCCTGCGCGCGGCGGGAGCCGAATTCGAGCACGGTGCGCCCCTGCGCGGCGCGGGTGATGCGGCTGGCCTTGGTGGCGATCAGCGTCTGATGGTTGATGGTGAGCAGGACCATGGTTTCCACGAACTGCGCCTGAATCATGGGACCGGCCACGGTGACAAGGGGTTCGCCGGGGAAAACCGGCGTACCCTCCGGCACGGCCCATACGTCGCACGCGAATTCAAATTCGCGCAGGTAATTGAGAAAGGATTCCGAGAAGCAGCCGCGGCGGCGCAGGTAGGCGATATCCTCCTCGGTGAAATGCAGGTTTTTGAAATAGTCGATCAATTGTTCCACGCCCGCCATGATGGCGTAGCCGCCGCCGTCCGGCACGCGGCGGAAGAACATGTCGAAATAAGCGCGGCGGTCGGCGATGCCTTTTTCAAAGTACCCGTTCGCCATTGTGAACTCGTAAAAGTCGGTCAGCATGGTCAGATTTTTTTCGGTCATTGCGAAAACGCCCCTTTGCGCATGGATGCCATGCGCTTTTATTCAATCCGTGCATCTGTCTTGACACAGTGCATTTATAGTTATAATAGTACGTTTTTGCGCAAAGTGCAAGACTTTCTTTCGGAATATCGATTCACAATATGAATAAATATTCACTATATAAAATAATTATAAATTTTTCTTGCCAAATGCAGGGATAGGGGGTATAATGGAAAAGTCAAAAAAACGACGGATTACGGAGGTAAGCAGACATGGAAAGGAAATATAACAAGGTTGTACTGGCCTATTCGGGCGGTTTGGATACTTCGGTGCTGATTCCGTGGCTCAAGGAGCATTACGGCTGCGAGGTCATCGCGGTTTCCGGCAACGTGGGCCAGGGTACCGAACTGGACGGGCTGGAGGAAAAGGCGCTCAAGACCGGCGCGTCCAAGCTGTACATCGAGGACTTGACCAAGGAGTTCGTGGACGACTACATTATCCCCACCATGAAGGCGGGCGCAACCTATGAGCAGTATCTGCTTGGCACCTCGTTCGCGCGTCCGATCATCGCCAAGCGCATCGTTGAGATTGCGCTGCAGGAGGGCGCGGACGCGATCTGCCACGGCTGCACGGGCAAGGGCAACGACCAGGTGCGTTTCGAGCTGGCGATCCACGCGTTCGCCCCGCAGATGGACATTATCGCGCCGTGGCGCTTCTGGGAACTGAACAGCCGCGAGAAGGAGATCGCCTACGCGGAGGCGCATAACATCCCGCTCAAGATCAACAAGGAAACCAACTATTCCAAGGATAAGAACCTGTGGCACCTGAGCCATGAGGGCCTCGACCTTGAACTGCCCTCCAACGAGGCGCCGATCAATAAACCGGGCTTTCTCGAACTGGGAGTTTCTCCGGAGATGGCGCCCGATAAGCCGACCTACGTTACCATTCATTTCGAAAAGGGCGTACCCACCGCGGTGGACGGCGAGGAGCTGGATTCGGTTGCAATCATCGAAAAGCTCAATAAGCTCGGCGGCGAGAACGGCGTGGGCATCCTGGATATCGTCGAGAACCGCCTGGTCGGCATGAAGAGCCGCGGCGTATACGAGACGCCGGGCGGCGCGGTGCTGTATGCGGCGCACCAGAAGCTGGAGGAGATCACGCTCGACAAGGAGACCGCGCACTACAAGGCGCAGGTCGCGATGAAGTTCGGCGACCTGGTCTACAACGGCCAGTGGTACACCCCGCTGCGTAAGGCGCTTTCGGCGTTCGTCGATTCCACGCAGGAGACCGTTACCGGCGACGTCAAGCTCAAGCTGTACAAGGGTAATATCATTCCGGCGTCCGTCACCTCGCCGTACAGCCTGTACTCCGAGGATATGGCCACCTTTAACGAGGACGACTGCTACGACCAGGCGGATTCGGCCGGCTTCATCAACCTGTTCGGCCTGCCGCTCAAGGTGCGCGCGCTCAACGACCAGATGCTGTACAAAAAGACCGGCGAGCATTTCCCGTCGGTTGAAAAGTAAGAAAGGATATCGTGGGGCGGCATGTCCGAACGTGCCGCCCTGCGGGTGTTTTGTGAGGTAACGAGATATGGCAAAATTATGGGCAGGACGGTTTCAAAAGGAAACCGATCTGGTGGTAAATGACTTTAATTCGTCCATCCTGTTTGACTGCCGTTTATATAAGGAAGACATCACCGGTTCGATCGCGCATGCGACCATGCTGGGCAGGCAGGGCATCATCGAGCCGCACGAGGCGGAAAAAATCGTCGAAGGGCTGAAGGGAATCCTCAAGGATATCGAGGAGGGGAATGTGGAGTTTTCTCTCGATTATGAGGATATCCACATGAATGTCGAGCAGCTTTTGACCGAGCGCATCGGCGACACCGGCAAGCGGCTGCATACCGGACGCTCGCGCAACGACCAGGTCGCGCTCGATATGCGCCTGTACGTCAAGAGCGAAATCCGCGAGATCATCACCATGATCTGTACGTTTATGAAAGCGCTCGCCAAAAAGAGCCGCGAGAACTTGGACGCGGTCATGCCGGGCTACACGCACCTGCAACGCGCGCAGCCGACCACGTTCGCACACTACATGATGGCCTATGCCAACATGCTGAAGCGCGATATCACCCGCCTGCAGGATTGCTACGAGCGCATGGATGAAATGCCGCTCGGCTCGGGCGCGCTGGCATCCACCACCTATCCGATCGACCGCGAGTTCGTCCGGCAGCAGCTCGGCTTCAAGCGGCTGACCGATAACTCGCTCGACGGCGTATCCGACCGCGATTACTGCGTGGAGCTGCTCTCCGCGCTATCTATCCTGATGATGCACCTGTCCCGCCTGTCTGAAGAGATCATCTCCTGGTGCTCATGGGAGTTCAAGTTCGTCGAACTGGACGACGCGTATTCCACCGGCTCGTCCATCATGCCGCAGAAGAAGAATCCGGACGTGTGTGAGCTGATCCGCGGCAAGACCGGCCGTGTGTACGGCAGCCTAACCACCATGCTGACCGTGCTCAAGGGCCTGCCGCTGGCATACAATAAGGATATGCAGGAGGACAAGGAGGCTGTGTTCGGCGCGATCGACACGGTAAAGCAGTGCCTGGAGGTGTTCACCCCCATGTTCTCCACCATGACGCTGCGCCGCGACAACATGCGCAAGGCAGCTTCCGCAGGCTTCATTAACGCAACAGACTGCGCGGACTACCTGACTAAGAAGGGCATGCCTTTCCGCGATGCGTACAAAACGGTCGGCCGGCTGGTCAACCAGTGCATCAAGGCGGATGAAACGCTGGAAACCATGACCATGCGCGATTTTGCCGCGATCTCCAATAAATTTGGGGATGATGTTTACGACGCGCTCGACCTGCGTACCTGCGTGGCTGAACGCAAGGTGATCGGTGGTCCGGCACCGCAGGAGGTCGCCCGCCAGATCGACAAGATCGAAAAGTTTATCGCCGATGTGGAAAACGAAACATAAACAGATGAGGATTTTGTATGTATATTGAGGATATCGCACAGGTATATGAAGAAGAGGAGTTGAACTTCGCCACCGACGAGGAGGAGCAGCGCATCCGCTTCAAGATGAACACCAAGGTTTCGCCGGACGTGTCGTTCACCGCACGCATTGTCAACGAAACGACCGCGCTGTTTACCACGATCCTGCCGATGAATATTCCGGAAGCTAAGCGGGACGCGGTCGCTCTTTACCTGAATCGGGCGAACTGGGGGCTGCTGCTGGGCAATTTTGAGATGGACCCGAACGACGGGGAGCTTTGCTATCGGGTGGCGGGCTGCTTTGAGGAAAACGAGCCGCTGGCGGACGAGATAGTCCGGCGCATGACTTATGTGGGCTTCAACATGTTTGATAAATATGTTCCTGGCGTATTCGCCATCGTATACGGCAATAAGGGGCCTGTGGAAGCGTACGAGGAGATCGAGGCCGCGGAGCGCGAGGCGCAGGCGGAATGAAAACGGAGAAAGACGGATGAAACCAAAGGTTTATATCGACGGCAGAGAGGGTACCACCGGCCTGCAGATCTATGAACGGCTGGGGGGGCGGGACGACCTCGAGCTGCTGCTGATCGACGAGGACAAACGCAAGGACACCGAGGAGCGCCGCAGGTTCCTCAATGCGGCCGACATCGTATTCCTCTGCCTGCCGGACGCGGCGGCGCGGGACGCGGTCAGCTTGATCGAGAACGAAACGACCCGCGTAATCGACGCTTCGACCGCGCACCGCACCGAGCCGGACTGGGATTATGGCTTTGCAGAGCTGTCCAAGGCGCACAGGGCTGCGATCGCGGCCTCCAAACGGGTGGCGAATCCAGGCTGCCACGCGAGCGGGTTTATCTCCTCGGTGTATCCGCTGGTCGCGCGGGAGGTGGTACCCGCGGATTTTGCGTTCACCTGCTCGTCGCTGACCGGCTACTCGGGCGGCGGGAAAAAAATGATCGCAGAATACGAGGATGAAAACCGCGACCCGCGGCATGCCTCCGAGCGGATTTATGGCCTGAACCTGCAGCATAAGCATCTGCCGGAAATGGAGTATGTCTGCGGCCTGACCCAGCCGCCGGTATTTGTGCCGGTTGTGGGCGATTTTTACAAGGGCATGGCGACGACGGTCATGCTGCCCAGCGTGGACGCTCGCCGCGTACAGGAAGCGCTGGAAGCGCACTACGAGGGGCAGCGGCTGGTCACGGTCGCTCCGTTCGGCGGGGACGAGCCGGTTATATACGCCAATACGCTCGCGGGAAAGGACAGCCTGAGGCTGATCGTATGCGGCCATGCGCGGCAGGCGATCGTGACCGCCCTGTTCGACAATCTCGGCAAGGGCGCGTCGGGCGCGGCGGTGCAGAACATGAATATCATGCTGGGTCTGGACGAAGCCACGGGATTGACGGTATAATAAAAACAGCGTATCCTATCTATTTCGCGCCGCTTCGGGCGGTAAGGAGAAATGCAGCTATGAAAATTATTGACGGCGGCGTGTGCGCCGCAAAGGGCTTTACCGCGGGCAGCATCCGCAGCGGCATCAAGGACAGCCGCGCGGACGACGATACCGCGATTATCTTCAGCGCGTGCGAGTGTACGGCCGCGGCGACCTATACGATGAACCGCGTCAAGGCCGCGCCCCTGTATGTGACGATGGAGCATCTGGAAAACGGCGTGGCGCGCGCGATCGTCGCCAACGCGGGCAACGCCAACGCCTGCGCGCCGGACGGAATGGAAAACGCCCGCCGCATGGCCAAGGTCGCGGCGAAGGTGCTCGGCGTGGACGAGGACGACGTGGTCGTCGCCTCGACCGGCGTGATCGGTCAGCGCCTGCCGGTTGAGTGCATCGAGCAGCACCTGCCCGAAATTGTGCTGGACGGAAACGGCTCGGAAAAGGCGAACCGCGCCATCATGACGACCGATACCAAAACCAAGACTGCGGCGGTCGAGTTCACCATCGGCGGCAGGATCTGCCGCATCGGCGGTATCTGCAAGGGCAGCGGCATGATCCATCCTAACATGGGTACCATGCTGTCCTTCCTGACGACCGACTGTGCGATCACACACGAAATGCTGGCCGAGGCGTTGCAGGAGAACGTGCGCAAGACCTATAACCGCGTCACGGTGGACGGGGACACCTCCACCAACGACATGTGCGTGGTGTTGGCCAACGGACAGGCGGGCAACGAGCTGATCGAGTGGCAGGACGAGGAGTATCAGGCGTTCTGCAAGGCGCTGAACGAGGTCAACACCCGTCTGGCACGCCAGATCGCGGCGGACGGCGAGGGCGCGACCAAGCTGGTGACCTGTACGGTCAAAAACTCCCGCTCCGAGGAGGCGGCCGAGCGGCTGGCCAAGGCAGTCGTGGGCTCCAACCTGGTCAAGGCGGCGATGTTCGGCGCGGACGCCAACTGGGGCCGCGTGCTGTGCGCGATGGGCTACTCCAAGGCGCCGTTCCGGCCGGAATATGTGTCCGTGGCGTTCGAGTCCGTGGCGGGCCGCGTGGCTGTGTGCGAAAAGGGCGCGGCGATCGATTTTGACGAGGCGCTTGCCAAGCAGGTACTCTCGGAAAGCGAGGTTACCATTCAGGTGGACGTGGGCGAGGGGACAGACTGCGCGACCGCGTGGGGCTGCGACCTGACCTATGATTATGTGAAGATCAACGGCGATTACCGGACCTGATAATAAACGAAGAGGAACGAGACAAGATGGATACACAACTGGATGCAGAGCTGCGGGCCAAAATACTGGTTGAAGCGCTGCCGTTTATTCAAAAATATTACGGGCAGACGGTCGTCGTCAAATACGGCGGCAACGCCATGATTAATGAGGAACTGAAAGACGCGGTCATCCACGACCTTGTGCTGCTCAACCTGGTCGGCGTCAAGGTGGTCGTGGTACACGGCGGCGGGCCGGAGATCTCGGATATGCTGAAAAAGATCGGCAAGGAGTCCCGCTTTGTCAACGGCCTGCGCTACACCGACCGCGAGACCATGGATATCGTGCAGATGGTGCTGTGCGGCAAGGTCAACAAGGATTTGGTGACGCTGCTGGAAAAGGCGGGCGGCCGCGGCGTTGGCCTGGGCGGCATGGACGGCGGCATGTTCCAGGCAAAACGCCTGACCGATCGTACCGGTACGGATTACGGCTATGTAGGCGACATCGTCGAGGTCAATCCGGCGCCGGTGATCGATATGCTGGAAAAGGGCTATATTCCGGTCGTCTCGACCGTCGCGCAGGGGATCGACGATGAAACCAATTACAACATCAACGCGGATACCGCGGCCTGCAAGCTGGCGGTCGCGCTGGGCGCGAAAAAGCTCATCCTGCTGACCGACGTGCGCGGGCTGATGCTCGATCCGGAGGACGAGTCGACGCTGCTGCGCTTCCTCAAGGTTTCCGAGGTACCCAAGCTCATGCGCGACGGCGTTATCAAGGGCGGCATGATCCCCAAGGTGGACTGCTGCGTCGAGGCGGTGCGCAAGGGCGTGGAAGCGGCCAATATCCAGGATGGGCGCGTCAAGCACTCCATCCTGATCGAATTATTATCCAAAGTGGGCGTCGGTACGATGTTCCAGTGAGAAAGAAGCGAGGAAAATGACCTACCAAGAACTCAAGGCCGAGGAAAACAAATATGTGATGAACACCTACGGCCGTTTCCCGATCGCGCTCGACCGAGGCGAGGGCGCGACGGTATGGGATGTCGAGGGCAGGAAGTATATCGACCTGGCCTCGGGCATCGGCGTCAACTGCATGGGCTACAATAACCAGATCATCATTGACGCGATCACCGCACAGGCGCACAAGCTGATGCATGTTTCCAACCTGTTCACGACCGAGCCTATGGTATGGGCTGCGAAAAAGCTGGTGGAGAAAACGCATCTGAACGGCAAGGTGTTTTTTGCCAATTCGGGCGCGGAGGCGAACGAGGGCGCGATCAAGCTGGCGCGCAAATATTCGTTCGACAAGTACGGCGAGGGGCGTTACAAGATCGTCACGCTCGTCAATTCCTTTCATGGCCGCACGGTGACCACGCTTAAGGCCACCGGTCAGGACCGTTTCCATAATTATTTTTTCCCGTTTACCGAGGGCTTTGATTACGCGGAGGCAAACGACTTTGATTCGGTCCGCCGCAAAGCGGACGATATGGCGTGCGCGGTCATGCTCGAACTGGTGCAGGGCGAGGGCGGCGTGCTACCGCTCGATCCGGCGTTTGTCAAGCAGGTCGAGGCGCTTTGCCGCGAAAAGGACCTGCTGCTCATCATCGACGAGGTGCAGACCGGCGTCGGCCGCACGGGCAGCCTGTTCTGCTTCCAGCAGTACGGCATCCGTCCGGATGTCGTCACGATGGCCAAGGGGCTGGGCGGCGGCCTGCCGGTCGGCGCGGTGCTGGCCGCGGAAAGCTGTGCGGGCGTGCTGACCCCCGGTACGCATGCGACGACCTTCGGCGGCACGCCCATCGTGTGCGCCGCGGTGAATGCGGTTCTCGATACTGTAGGGGAGGGGCAGTTCCTCGCTGCGGTCAGGGAAAAGGGCGAGTACCTGAAAAACGGCATCCTGTCCATTGGCTCCCCCAGCATCCATGGCGTGCGCGGCATGGGGCTGATGTTGGGCATCATTGTGGACGAGGGCAGGCACACGGCCTTTGCCAATAAACTGATTGAAAAAGGCGTGCTTGCGATCACGGCGGGCAAAAACGCGGTGCGCCTGCTGCCGCCGCTGACCATATCCAGGGAAGAAATGGATGAGGCGCTGACCATTATGAAAGAGGTGTTTTAATTGAAGCATTTGCTCAAGCTGCTCGATTGCTCGACCGAGGAGATTATCGGTCTGCTCGACCTGGCCGACCAGCTTAAATATGAAAAGAAGCATAATATCTCCCACCGTCATCTGGAGGGCAAAAGCCTGGGCATGATCTTCCAGAAGTCCTCCACCCGCACCCGCGTCTCGTTCGAGACCGGTATGTATCAGCTCGGCGGACAGGCGCTGTTCCTCTCCAACCGCGACCTGCAGATCGGCCGCGGCGAGCCGGTGCAGGATACGGCGCGCGTGCTGTCCCGTTATCTGGACGGCATCATGATCCGCACCTATGAACAGAAAGAGGTCGAGGACCTCGCGGGCTACGGCACCATCCCGATCATCAACGGTCTGACCGATTTCTGCCATCCCTGCCAGGTACTGGCCGACCTGATGACCATTCGCGAGAAGTTCGCGGTACTCGAAGGGCTGAAGATGTGCTACATCGGCGATGGCAACAACATGGCCAACTCCCTGATCGTCGGCGGCCTCAAGACCGGCATGAAGGTATCGGTTGCCACCCCCGAGGGCTACCGTCCCCATCCGGAGGTCATGGCGTTTGCCAGCGCCAATCCGGATTTCTCCATCACGGACGACCCGATGAAAGCCGCAGAGAACGCGGATGTGGTCATCACGGACACCTGGGCCTCCATGGGCATGGAAGCTGAAAAGGAAGTGCGCATGCAGGCGTTCCAAGGCTATCAGGTGAACGACGAGCTGCTCGCCGCCGCTAAGCCCGGCTGCATGGTGCAGCACTGTCTGCCCGCCTACCGCGAGCAGGAGATCACGACCAAGGTGTTTGAGGAGCATGCGGACGAGATCTTTGAAGAGGCGGAAAACCGTCTGCACGCGCAAAAGGCGGTCATGGTCACGCTTATGGGCAGTCGGGAATAAATAAAAAAAGAATGCGCGCCGCTTTTAGCGGCGCGCATTCTTTTTTTATCGGTTTTGCGGCATTTGCCAGGCAAAATGGTTGCAATGGAGCAGGCGCTCGGCCTTTTCCGAGCAGGGTTCGCCGAGCTCTTCCCGATACAAAGCCTGTACCGCGGGGTTCTCATGTGAGAAACGCAGATCGGCGTGCCGGTCGAGGTCATATAGCACATTTCCGCGCCAGACCGCCTTCTCGCGGTCAGTTCCGTCGATCGGCTGGCCGCCGCCGCCCGCGCAGCCGCCCGGGCAGGCCATGATCTCGACAAATTCGTACTTCACCTCGCCGCGCTTAAGCGCGTGCAGCAGGTGGCGCGCGTTGGCCAGACCGCTTGCGACCGCGCAGCGCAGGGGGATGCCGGCGAGGTCAAAGGTCGCTTCGCGCCAGCCGCCGCGGGTAATATTGCCGCGCACGTCGTGGAACGCGTCGGCCGGCGGATTTTCGCCGGTGGCAAGGAAATAGGCGGAGCGCAGAGCAGCCTCCATCACGCCGCCCGTTGCGCCAAAGATCACGCCGGCACCGGTACCATCGCCCAGCGGCGAATCAAACGGGGATTCGGCGAGCACGGGTACGTCGATATGCTCGGCGCGCACCATGCGCGCAAACTCGCGCGTGGTCAGCACCAGGTCGACATCCGGACCGGCGGCGGTGGACTGCATGCCAGGCAGCTCGCACTCCGCTTTTTTCGCTACGCAGGGCATGATGGAAACACTGAAGATCTTTTCCGGAGCAAGGCCGAGGCGTTTTGCCAGCCAGGTTTTGCTGACCGCGCCGAACATCTGCTGCGGGGATTTTGCCGTGGACAGGCGTCCGGTCAGCTCGGGGTATTGGGACTTGAGGAACCGCACCCAGCCGGGGCAGCAGGAGGTGAACATCGGCATGTCGGAAAGGTCGCCGTCCCGCAGACGGTGCAGCAGCTCGGTACCCTCCTCCATGATAGTCAGATCAGCGGAGAACGTTGTGTCATAGACATATTCCGCGCCCATTTTGCGCAGGGCGGTAACCAACTGGCCGATGGTCGCCGTGCCGGTGTCCATGCCGAACGCCTCGCCCCAGGCCGCGCGGACAGCGGGCGCGATCTGGACGACTGTGACCTGGTCCGGATCGGCGAGCGCAGAAAATGCCTTGGCGGTGTCGTCCCGTTCGCGCAGCGCGCCGGTTGGGCAGTGGGTGATGCACTGGCCGCACAGCGAGCAGTCCGCTTCTTTGATGAAACGATTGCCGGAAACGTCAATGGTCGTGCGGGCGCCCGAACCGCTGACATCCCAGATGGAAAGCGACTGCACCTTGTCGCAGACCTGTACGCAGCGCATACATTTAATACACTTATTAACATCGCGGAACAGGGGGAATGTGGTGGTCCATTCCAGCTTTTTCCCGCGCGCAAGATCGGCGGGGTAGGGGATGTTCAGAACGCCCAGGTCGGTCGCAACCTTCTGTAGCTGGCAGGTGCCGGAACGCACGCAGGTCGCGCATTTATTGTCGTGCTGTGACAGGATCAGCTCGACGTTGGTGCGGCGCGCCTGGCGGACCCGCGGCGAGTTGGTATGGATGACCATACCATCGCGCACCACGTTGTTACAGGAGGGAACGAGCTTGCCCTCGCCCTCGACCTCGACGCAGCAGACGCGGCAGGCGGAGATCTCGTTCAGGTCTTTGAGATAGCACAGGCTGGGGATTTCGATATCGACGCTGGCTGCGGCGTCCAGGATTGTCGTTCCGGCGGGAACCGAAACCGGAATATCATTGATCGTAAGGTTTACCATTTGGACGTCCGCCCTCCTTTAAAGATGCCATAGCCGAAATGGTCGCAGCGCAGGCAGCGCGAGGTCTCCTGCTGGGCTTCCTCTTCGGTCATGCCGCATTTGACAAGCTCAAAATTATCGATGCATTCCGCGAGCGGACGGTTCTTTAATTCCACGCGGCCACAGGCGGGGGAGTTGGTCAAATGGGCGGGCGGGATGTCCACATCGACCGTGATGACATGGTGGTATCCGAGATGCTGGTCGATATTAGCGGCCGCGACCTTGCCGGCCGCAACCGCGCGGATAACGGTCGCGGGGCCGGTGACCGCGTCGCCGCCCGCAAACACATGGGGCGTGTTGGGTACGAAAGCGTCGGACTCCGCCTGAATCTTGCCGCGGACAACAGGGGTGACCTGCTCGAACGGCTTTGCGTCAATCGCCTGGCCGATGGCAACGATAACAATATCGCAGGGGATGCGGAACAGCGGTTCCCGCGCGTTTTTCGGGCGCGGACGCCCATCCGAGCCATACTCGCTGATGATCTGCGGGCGGGTCCAAAGCGCGGTAACATGGCCGTTCTCGTCCGCTTCGATGTGATCGGGCGCCTGCAGGGGAAGAATCTGGCAGCCCTCGCTCTGCGCGTCCTCGATCTCCTCCGCGAGCGCGGTCATATCGGCGACGCGACGGCGGTAAATACAGGTGACGGATTCCGCGCCCAGCCGGATGGCGGTGCGGGTGGCATCCATCGAGACGTTGCCGCCGCCGACCACGCAGACGCGCTTGCCCTTGAAATCAGGTGCGCGGCCCTCACCGATATCGCGCAGAAGCTGGACGGCGGCGTATACGCCCTGGCTGTCCTCTCCCTCGATACCAAGCTTTTTGTCGTTATGCGCGCCGATAGCGATATATACCGCGTCGAACTGCTCCTCAATATCGGAGAATGCAATGTCGCGGCCGATGGAGGTATCCGTATGTACCTCGATGCCGGTGGACAAGATAAAGGAGATGTCCGCGTCCAGCTTCTCCTGCGGCAGGCGGTAGTCGGGGATGCCGTAGCGCAGCATGCCGCCGAGCTGCGGCCGCTGGTCGTATACCACCACCTGATGCCCCATCAGAGAAAGGAAATAGGCGGCGGAAAGCCCGCCGGGGCCGCCGCCGATCACGGCGATGCGCTTGCCGGTGGACGGGGCGCAGGGGGGCGGCGTTTTGCCGGTCGCGTGGTCGCAGGCAAAGCGTTTGATACCGCAAATATTGACCGCGTCGTCCACCATGCGGCGGCGGCAGCGCGCCTCACAGGGATGCTCGCAGACATAGCCGCAGACCGTGGGGAACGGGTTGTCCTTGCGGATCAGGCGCACCGCGTCGTCATACCGGTGCGCGCGAACCAGGGCGATGTAGCCGGGGATATCCACGCCCGCGGGGCAGAGGGCTACACAGGGGACCGGCTGGTTCAGGCCGAACAGGCAGCGGCCATGCTCCACATGCGAGAGATAGTCCTCGCGGAAGCCCTGCACGCCCTGCAAAACCATGCGCGCGGCTTCGTAACCGATCGCGCAGTCTGCGGTATCTTGGATAACGCGGGCGGTTTTTTCGATCAGGTCAATGGTTTCGACCGTGGCGGTGGAGTCAAGTACGCTTTCGAGAAGCGAGGTGAGCTGGCCGAGCCCGATGCGGCACGGAACGCATTTGCCGCAGGTCTGTGCATGACACAGGCGAAGGAACGAGAGCGCCATATCGACCGGACAAAGGCCCGGGGGGCTTGCGCTCAGACGACGCTCAACATCACGGTACAGGCTTTCGACAACTGTCTGCGCGCGGCCAGGCGTCTCGATGGATAATCTGCTCAATTTACATCCTCCCTCGATGAATATTTTATACACACATACAATTGAATCATAGACCAACTGCAGAGAAAAGTCAACTGCGAAACCGATACCGCGCAAAAAACTGAAAATACCGGACGCATAGCTCAAGGTGGGGAAAGGGGGATTGTCGTAAAATCGAGGATAGGAAAGGGAAGAAACTCGTTTTTGCGCAAAGCGAAAGCTCTTGACAGGGAAGACCGATATTTGGTATACTTTTTATCAGAGTATCTTAGTATAACAGAATTTCACTATCCGGGTGTAGCGCAGCTGGTAGCGCGCCTGCTTTGGGAGCAGGATGCCGCAGGTTCGAATCCTGTCACTCGGACCACCTTTCTTAGAAAAACCGCCTAAATGGGCGGTTTTTCTGCGTTTTGAGTTCTGTTTTTGCTCTTTTGGAGATTGATGCTTATGGGGGATTCAAGGTGCTAAAAAGCGGCGGAAGCATGGGCGAGGATAGCCGCCGAAACCGCCAAATCCCTAACCTATCCCTAATTAGCATGACTGCCGCATTTTCATTTCAGATACAACGAATTCTTGAGTTTTTTGTCTATACCCCATATAATAACTTTGAAAACAGAACGGGCGCATCCTGAGTTCAGGGAATCAGCCTTGAGGTGAGTGTGTTATGAGCAAAGAAAAGAAAGGTATTTCTCAAGAAGATATCATGGCTCTTCTTGATACTTGCTACGAGAAATGTCTGAATGGCGTGCCCTATGTGAGCCCATCCGTAGAGGAATTGGCCAACGACTATTTAGACAAATATCCCACCAAGCAGCAGGCATGCAAGGCCATGATCAATAATCAAATCATCAAATGCACTACCTCTGGCTTCATTACCGGATTCGGTGGGGTTATTACAATGCCTGTTACCTTGCCTGCTAATATTGGCAGTGTTTTATATGTGCAAATGCGCATGATTGCCTGCACAGCATATATGGCCGGCTTTGAACTGAATTGTGACCAAACACAAACATTTGTATATGCCTGCCTTGCAGGTGTATCCGTAAATGCATTGGTTAAACAGGCGGGAATCAAGTTTGGATTGAAATTCACTAACGGATTGATCAAGAAAATTCCTGGGAAAGTTGTGACCAAAATCAACCAAAAAGTAGGATTTAGATTTATTACGAAATTCGGAAGCAAGGGCATTATCAATTTAGGAAAACTTGTTCCTGGTGTTGGTGCTGTTATTGGCGGAGGCCTTGATTTGGTTGAAACCAAAGTTATAAGTGCTCGAGCGCATAAATGGTTTTTTGAAGGAGACTTCTCTGGCGATCAAGATTCCGCTGATGATGCAGTCGAGATTGTAGCAGATGACTTTGAATGTTCCACAACTTTTTAATCTTTTGATTTATGGTTACCCCCCAAAATTATAAAGTCCAAGGGATGAGATATCGTCCCTTGGACTTTGTTTCTTTTACCCAACTCTCTCGAACGGTATCACCTTGCACCGGCTCTCCTCCGGAGGGTCAGGCGGCTCCGGTTCCGGTTTGGCCGTAGCCGTTTTCATGAAGCCGCCAATCTTTTCCGCCGCACCTCTCTGCATATCATTGGTAATGTGCGTATAGGTGTCGAGGGTAAATCCGGCACTGTAGTGGCCCAGCATGCTGGACAGCGTCTTCACATCCACGCCGCTGGATAGGGCCATCGTGGCGAAAGTGTGACGCAGATCGTGGAAGCGAACATGCTCCTCAATGCCCGCCTTCGCCAGCAGTTTCCGGTTGATCCTGGACACCGCGTCCGGGCTCCAGTAACCGCCGGTGCGGGGCGACGGGAACAGGATGGGGCTGTCTGGGTGCTGTTCATGCTCTCGCACCAGCAGGGCCACCGCCTGCTGGGACAGTGCCACCTTGCGGACGGAGTTCTTGGTTTTCGGCTCCGTCACCACCAGTTCCCCGTCGATGCGGGTGACCTGCTTGCTCACCGAGAGGATTCGGTCTTTCACATTCAGGTCATCCCACTGTAGTGCCAGCAGCTCTCCACGCCGCAGGCCGCTGGATAATTCCAGGAAGAACATGGGTAGGACGCCGTACTTCTCCGCCTCGCTAAGATATACCCCCAGCTTCTCCGGCGGGATGATGGCCATCTCCTTTTTCTCCTTGGGCGGGATGCGGCAGTTGTCGCAGGGGTTATAGGGAATGATCCGCTCCTTGACCGCCTGCTTCAGCGCCGAGGACAGCACCATGTGGATGCGCCGCACCGTACTTCCAGACAGGGCCGTGTCAGTCTTTTTTTCGAATCGCTGCACCCGCCCATTGGTTTTAGAATCGTTGTACATCTTCTGGATCTGGATGGCGGTGAGTCGCTTGAGTTTTACTCCTCCGATGGCCGGTACGATGTGGTTTTCGATCATGTTCTCATAGGTCTTTGTGGTGTTGGGGCGGATCACAGGCTTGCTGTAGGTTTCAAACCACAGCCTGCACCACTCCGCTACGGTATAGTCCTCGTTGTGGTTGACCGGTATGCCCCGGTTATCCCGGATGGCTTTCGCCAGTTTCTCTTTGCACTCGGCCTGCGTCCGGGCGGACACGCTTTTCTGAATGGCGCGGCCGGTGCTGGGGTCGATGCCCTGGGTGTATCGGCCCTCCCAGCGGCCGTTGGGCTTTTTCCGGATGCGGCCCTCGCCGTTTGCTCGTTTCTTTGCCATTGTTCATCCCTCCTTTTGCAACACAAACAAATACCACAGAATTTTTGAAATAGCCACTAAAATATTTCCGTCTTTTTAGCCGCCTGCTCATCGATCCACGCCATGAACTTATCACGGGGGACAATGATCCGGCTGCCCAGTGTGATGGTGGGGAAATCCTGCCGGTGGGCCACCTCGTAGGCGTGGGCCAGCCCGATGCCCAGCACATCGGCCACATCCTGCACGGTCAGCATCAGGGGGAGTTCATTGAAAGAGTTGTACTTGGATCGTTTCATTGGATTCCTTTCTACCCTTCTCGTGGAAGGGATTTTATTCTTTGTTTTGCGGCTCATATTCTGCGCCGCTTACATGGTCATCTCAGGCCACTGCTCCTCGTGATCGTCCGGCTTGTGGCCCATAGCGATCTTCTTCTCCTGAATCTTCCGCCTGAGTTTTCGATCCACCTGCTGGCCCGTTTGGACGGCAGACGGCACAGAGATGTCCTGGAAGATCCGGCTCATGTGATAGAGCAGCCGGGTGACCGCCAGCATCACAGAGGGCGGGCGGAGATCGTTCCTCTGCTCCAAAAAGAACTGGGCATACTGATTTCCCTGGGCGGCGGAGCGGCTGAACCACGCCATCGCCTGGGCCTGATTTTGGAGACAGCCCTGTCCCATTAGGTACAGCTTGCCCAGCATGTACTGGGCGTACTGGTTGCCCGCCTCCGCCGATTTGGTGAACCAATCCGCCGCTCTTGTGGTGTCCTTGTTGACAGCGTTTCCCTCCAGATACTCTTTGCCCAGGCGGTAAGCGGCGAATTGACTTCCGTTTTCCGCTGCCTGTTTCAGCCAGCGGATGCCCTCGTCCGGGTCCCGCACCTCCCAATCGTCAGAGAGGAACAGTTTGCCAAGGGCATACTGCGCTTCAGGCAGGCCCTGTTTCGCTGCCTGAGTGAGCCAGTGTTTGGCCTTGCGGTTGTCAGGGATCAGCAAAGGGCCGTCCCGGTAGAGTTGTCCCATTCGGTATTGCGCATAGGCGTCGCCGCGCTCCGCCACCTGTTCCAACTTCTCTGCCGCCCGGTCACGGTAGTCCAGAGAAATGTCCTCATTCCGAATGATTCGCCACAGTTCCCGGCAGGCTTGGGATTCATTCCGCGCGTGTTCCGGTTCATCCGTTTGAGATATACCATCGTCCTCGAAAGAGATCTCGCCCAGCCGGATGTACTCCGCTTCCTGGATGACAGCGTTTTTGAGCTGCCGGAACTCTTTCTCCTGGGACAGCTTTTTCCGTTCTCTGGGTTTGTCGTGGTAGTAGCTCTCCACCTCGCCCTGGAGCCTGCACCACTGGTCGTAGCACGTACGAACCACTGGCAGCTCCTCCAGCTTGTCCACCACCTCATCCACTGTTTTCTTTACAGACTTGGGAAAGTAACCGTAGGACTTTTTACCCTTGACCTTTTTCAGCTGTTTGGCCAGCTGCTCCATCTTCTGTTCGATTTCAGGAGCTGTACAGATGCTTCGTGTCATCTCCTGAGTGAGCTGCCGGATCGTGCGGCGGGCCTCCCGCACCAGCTCATCTCGCGACTGTGACTTCTGCTCATAGGTGTGGAGCATCTCCTGTTTGAAGATCTGATTGGTGAGCGTGGATTTGATATTGCGGATGCCATCCCGCGTGAGATATGCTTCTCCCGGCTGTGTCGACCATGCCATCATGTGGACATGGGGATGCTTGCCCTCATCGTGGAAGGCGGCATACCAGCGGAAGTGATTTGGTTGGATGTTCATAGCGGCGGCGACTTCATTGCGATTTGCTCGGAGCAGGTTTCGCCATGCTTTGGCATTGTCATATCCAAGACGCACAGCGTCCTCACGCTTCAGTGAGAGGATATGCGTCCACACATTCCCGTTGTACTGATCCAGTTCTTGCATGGCTTGTTCCAAATCCACAGTCTCCTCATCACCAAAGAGCCCGTGGTCACCAAGTCGCTCCGCGCGAGGCCGAGTGGCAATGTACTTCATGTAGCCATCTGATTGCTGCACTTGAGACCAGTTCTCCTCCAGTGCTCGGGTGATAAAGACAGAGGCATTGGCCTTGGTGGGCTTGTCTTTGTAATCGGAATACTCACCCAGCTCCCTGGCCTCCGGGAAATCCTTTGTCAGCTTGGTGATGAGTTGCTCCTGCTTTCGAGTGGGCGGACGGTCATCTGGGATGATCTCCACCCGTTCCCGTGTGCCGATGTACCTCAGATAGCCGCTGACCGAACTGCTGCCTCCGCCACTTGAGATAAGGGCTTTTCACGATCAATCCTGCCACTCATCGTCCTCCTCCCAAGCATCACGCACCCGTTGCTCCAGCGAGATGCGGCCATTGGTTTTCCGTACATTTTGAACGCTCTCCGCCCGCCGTCGGCGCAGATCCTCGCCGCTGAACTGATACGCGTCGGCGAGGATACCGGCCACCATGTCCTGCTCTACCGCCTGTCGGAAAGCGATGGAGGACAGCCGCTCCTCCAGCAGTCCCATCCTTCCGTCCAGGTAGGACTTGATGGAGGTGGGGAGGAACAGTCCGGCGTTGTTGGCGCTGAGGTAGTCCAGATAAAAGTCCACCGCCCGCTCAATGAAGGCGGTGATGCTCCGGCTCCCGTCCTCCTGATATCGGCGCTCCAGGATAGCCTTTTTCTCCGGTGACAGGTAGAGTGGGAATTTCTCTTTTTTGCTCATAATGTTTTCCTTTCCGGGGGTTGACCCCTGTTTTTTCCTTGTGGCAGTAGGCTTTCGGGGATTGTGACCGCAGAGATGATGTCACAGCCCGGATTTTGACCCCATTTCCAATCCCCGCAAAAGCCCCCGCAACTGCCCGCACTGCGGGCAGAGGTGCTTCTGACGGGGGCGCTTGCGACCCCGTCGTTTATCCTGCTTTTTCTTTCGTCCCCGGAAGTACCTCTGAAAGCGGGCCAAATTGGGCTTCCAACCCCGGATTGGTACTGGGACTCCCTTCCTCTCCGAAAGGCGTACACAGGGCGTTCTGGGGGCTTTCGCAGGCCAATTCTGCGAGGTGTTCCGCCGCCCTTTGACGGGCGGCATCCTCCTCCAGTTGCTGGAACTGCCGCTCGTAGAACAATTCGATTGCCGCCTGAATCGGACGGATGGTGTAGAGCAGATTTCCGTTGAGGGGTCTGCCGTCTTTGCTCCGCACCATTGTCGGCTCGGTGCGGATGAGACCTTTCTCCTCCAGGCTGCGCACATACTTGCTCACGGTGTTCTCGCTCATACCCAGCGCCTTGCCGATGGTCTTGTAGCTGGGGTAGCACTGGTAGGTTTCTCTGTCCTCGATGCTCAGCAGATAGCAGTAGATAGAGATCTCCGGGTAGCTGAGACCGATGTGAAAAACTTCGTTAGGGACCTTGAAATAGTTTTTGTCGGGATCTCGTTTGGGCCACTGTTGGAACTTCATATAACACCTCCTGTATGCTCCTCCATCCACTGAATGTACTTTTCTTTCGGCACCACCATGCAGTTGCCCACACGCAGCACCGTGAAGTCCGGTTGGTGCATCAGTTCATACCTACTGGACAGTGATACGCCCGGCACCTTTACCTCAACGTAGCTCTTGTAGACAGATTCTCTCATGTTGACCATCTCATTCTCAAAACTCCCTCTACTTCTTTAGCCGCAAACATTTGCATGTGACATAGTTTTGACATATCCTTTGGATGGTGTCTGAGTTGTCTCTCTACTTGTATTGGGGAAAATACATCCCACTGACATACATTTGACAGAAAAACGGAGCGCCTGCTTTGTCGCAGACGCTCCGTTTGAGGTTGGATTATTTACTTTTGTGCTGGTTTCAGCAGCCGGCATGTTCCCTCCGCCTCGTCCCGTTCTTCCAGCAGAGAGGCCAGAGCAGAGAAGAATTTCTTTTGCTGATAGTCCACGCTGCCACGGTTCAGCTGATGGGATTCCGCATACTTGCGGATGGACAGGCCATCCACGAATCGCTCCCGGAAATAATCCTGGTATGCAGCCAGCACCGTTTTCAGGGCATCGTCGAGAAACTGCAGGTCCTCTTTCAGCTTGGCGAAGTCACTTTTAGTGATGGCGGCGAATCTCTTTTCCTTTACGCAGAGGCGATATTTGTTCCGGTCGAAGTTGTAGTGCTCACAGAGATCTTTTGCGTATGCGTAGTAGGTAAGAGATTGCTGATAATCTCGGGAGTCATAAGCTTCATCCAGTTTCCAATTTTTTCGTTTACGAACCGGTCCCCGAAAGCCCTCTTCCTCCAGCCGCTCTATGGCTTCCCCTGAGATCTTCATATTGAGCATTCGCTTATACTTATCTTTCCGTTCTCCGTTCACTTCGATAAAAGCACAGAAGGACTTTTTGCTGGAGGTATAGTACTTGGGGACATCCGCGAAGGGATAGGTGGTCCAGATGACACTTTCCTCGCCGGTGTCGGCGTCGGTGGCCAGAGAGATTACATAGACCACCTTTCCATCATACCGCCGGTAGTACCCGGCGCTGATCCGTCTGCCCGCCATGGCCGCACCTCCTCGCTTTTCTGTTTTCAGTATAGCGGAGTACAAGACTTCTGTAAATGGCGGAGTAGGCAGTTAAAAATTTCAATTTAATTTTGAAGATTTGGCCGTCTTGTTGAAATCTCAAAAAATACTTGATATGATACTACATACATAATTGACCTAAGAGAAGATGCTATTACGAAGAGCGGAGGATTCAAAATGGCATACTCGTATAACCGTCTTTGGAAATTGTTGATCGATAAGAAGATCAACAAAACAACTCTGCGCCGAGAGGCTGGCATTACATCCAATGCCATGGCAAAGCTGGGCAAAGATCAGCCGGTCAATATAGAAGTCCTGGCAAAGATTTGCTGCGTCCTTGATTGCACAATAGATGATATTATGGAAATCATTCCGGATACAAGTATTCAAAACTCAGATATCTCTTAATGATACATCCCTGTTGAGAGTAGGAAAGAACACTATTACAAAGCTGCAAAGGAAGGTATTACCCCATGGCAAGGAAGAAAGCCGAAGAAACTTTGAATTTAGATGCGATCCTTTTTAAGTGCCGTGATATTCTGCGCCAAGCGCGCAATTCCGGTTCATTTTTTGAAAAACGCGACATGATGCTGACACTTGTGTTTCTGCGCTTTATTGGTGAAAAGTTTGAAGACGGGATCGAGCACCTGCGCCAAACACTGATTGCACAAGGCCTTGATCCCGATGACGAAGAAATCCAGGCGGCATTTTTTGACGATGCTACTTTTACGGACGGTACCTATAACCTGCCTGTGGAAGCACGCTGGTCCACCATTATCAATACACCAGCTCCAAAGCTGAATGTTGCATTGGATTCCGCCCTGCACAGTCTGGCTGTCACCAATAAACAACTCAAGGGCTGTTTTGTTGAGGGCACATTTACCACCCGCAACCTTGCGCCCAATGATATTAAGAAGGTTGTAGATGAAGTCAACAAGATCAGCCACAAAACTTTTGGCGAAGAGAAAGATCTGATTGGCCGGGTATATGAATACTTCCTCAAAGAATTCGCAGTAAATGCCACCAAAGAGGAAGGTGAATTTTATACTCCTCACGATGCGGTTCAGTTGATTGCTGCCATGATCGAACCCTTTGATGGTACGCTCTATGATCCTTGCTGCGGTTCCGGCGGCATGTTTATTCAGAGCGCAGACCTTGTGAAAGAAAAGCAGGGCGATATCAGTCGTATCAACATTTATGGACAGGAAAAAGAGCCTGCAACCTATCGCCTGGCGAAGATGAACCTTGCCCTGCGCGGCCTTAGTCATCATATGGGTGAGGAAGCGGATTCCACCTTTACTCATGACCTGCACAAAGGCCTTTATTTTAACTATATCATGGCAAATCCCCCCTTCAACCTGAAGGGGTGGTATAACGAGAATCTGAAAAACGACCCGCGCTGGGCAGATTATTCCACGCCGCCGGAAAGCAATGCCAACTACGCCTGGATTCTGCACATTCTTTCCCACCTGAAGCCTCTTGACGGTGTGGCTGGTTTCCTTCTGGCAAACGGCGCTTTGGGCGACGGCGACACACTGGAAATTCGGAAAAAGCTAATCCAGAATGATAAGGTGGAAGCCATTATCATTCTCCCTCGCGAGCTGTTTATCACTACGGATATCAGCGTTACCCTATGGATTCTGAACCAGAACAAAAAGGGCGGAGCCTATCACGGAAGAACACTGCGCAATCGGGAGCATGAAATTCTGTTTATGGATTTGCGCACTTGGACAGAGAATCCAGTCAAAGGCGAGGGCAAAAAGAAAGTACAGCTGATAACTGAGCAAATCGAAAAGGCTGCCGAAATCTACCACACCTGGCAGAACGACGGGACAAATGGTACCCAATATGCGGTGCCGGAGTTGTACCGCAGTGTCGACATGAAAGAGATCGAGAAACAGGGATGGAGCCTGATTCCCAGCAAATATATTGAGTTCATCGACCATGACCTGGACATTAATTTCCAAGCAGAAATGCGGCGGATTCAGGAAGAAATGAAAGCTGTCATGCAGCAGGAAAAAGAATCGCAGACCATGCTGATGGACGCTTTCAGGGGGATTGGTTATGAACTCTAATCACAAAACATCATTTATGAACGTCCTAAGAGTGAGGCTTGGAGATTATATAACACGCTCCACTGAAAACAACCGTAATTTGAAATACGGTATCGAACTAATAGAAGGTGTTACAAATGAAGGCGTTTTTGCGGCTCCAAAAGGGAATCCCTTAGATGTGGATTTGAAACCGTATAAGATCGTAAATAACGGTGCTTTCGTTTATAATCCTTCTCGACTGAATTTAGGTTCCATTGCTTATCGTACTGACGGTATGTGTATTGTTTCCCATCTGTATATTGTTTTCTACTTGAATGATATAGGTAGGAAAAAAATAGATCCAGACTGGCTATTCATGTATTTTCGGCGGGAAGAGTTTTACAGAGAGGTGACATTTCGGAACTTCGGAAGCCAACGCCCGGAATTTAATTTTAATGACATAAGTGACATCACGATTCCGCTTCCCGATATATCGATTCAACGGCAATATGTGGCTATCTATAAATCCATGGTGGCCAATCAGCAAAGCTACGAGCGTGGGCTGGAAGATTTGAAAATTGTTTTTACTGGATTTATTGAAGAACTCCGGAGGAAAGAACCACTTTATAGAATTGGAGATTTTATCTCTCCATATAATCAAAAAAATGTGGATGAAGCTATAACTCTTGAACAAGGGATTAATATTGAAAAGCGTTTTATTACTCCCCAACGGTCAAATTCGAATTTAAGAGGAAGAAAGATTGTTCGTCATGGACAATTTGCGTATTGTACGCAACTGAACAATGAAAATGTGGCAATAGCATATCGTGAAGGTAGTGACTGCGTTGTATCTTCCGTGTATGATGTTTTTGAAATTACCAGAAAAGAGGAACTGTTGCCGGAATACCTTTTGATGTGGCTTATAAGGCCTGAATTTGGACGCTATGTATATTGGGCATCTGAATGGCGTCGAGATTAAAAATGCGCCCAATATTACATGGAGCAGTCAAAAGTTCATTTAAAGTAATTTCTTCTCTTCCGTGTACTTGATCAACAATTACAGCAAGGATTACCCAAGGATTAAAACTCTTTGCTGATGGGATTGACTTTTTATAAGTGCGCTTTTCCTTGCTTAGTATATCAATAAATCCCAGTTCACCGAATGGACAATCTATATTGTTTTCAGGTGATACCTTTCCGGGGTTTGATTTGTATCTCGGCAAATATGTGTTTATAATGCATGTGAAGTCATCGTTAAGAGACCGCAGAGCAACTGAAATATCTTCACCGCTCATCAGTACATAGTTTTGTAAAGCTGAAACAAAATCTTCTTTGGTAAATTCACTCATTTTAAACTCATTGAAAAAAAAGTACCACGAAGTAGCATCCTCTTGGTTAGATGCTAATTTGTAATGTAAAAGATGCAGAGTTCCAAGTTCTTCAATGTAGCGGTCATGTTCATAAATCAGAGCACCCAGGTCTGTAAAGTGCTGGATGCGCCGGCCAGCGGCTGGTTCTTGTGTTACCCCAACAGCCTGCAGCCAGTAACGTAGGGCTTTTACCATATTTGTGCCGATACCAAGTATATCCGTTGGATTTTCGTCCCGTGCGACAAAAACATCCGCTCTATTATGGACATGCTTCATGCCCTTGTTCAGCCAACCTTTTCTTATAAAAAATGTATCATGGGCACGAAATTTCATAGCCATTGGTACGTACCTCCAAATGTCTTACTTCGTTCTCAGATATTTATCCATCATGCAACCGCCGTCCAAATACTTAGCAGTAACACACATTTTGCAGCGAACACACTTGTCAGGGTTGATATAATAATTATCACCTATAATGGAAATGGCTCCAGCACGACATAGCGACTCACACTTTAGGCACTTACGACAAGCGTTAAACTTGCGGATCTGATATCCAATCATACGCTGCAAAGACTCATGATCCACAACATTCATCGTTTTAACTTTAACAGCATGTTCATACCCATCTTGTCCAAACGGCTGAATGGAAATGATAGGCACATTGGTTTTCATATCAAGAACTAATACCTCATTCAGCAGTTTCTGTCCTAATTCCGGAGCCACTCTCCCAAATGGGGTAAACATACCGATTAACTCATCATCTAAAGGACGCAGCAAACTGTAAATCTTTGCGTGGTCCTCTGCAGTACAATTAGTAAATCGGATTTTTATATCGCCAGCTGCCGCTAAGCCATTCCCGCCCTGTCGGGCTTTCCATTTTCCGGTGTCGACATATGTTATTGCATCTGGTTTGCCAATTTTTTTTGCAAAATTTATAAGAAACTCTCGCCACTTGTTAGATTGTTCCGGCATATAAATTCTGGATAAAAATTGCGCACGCTGGTTGTTATTTGGACAGCACCAACAGCCAACACGATCATATCCCAATCTATAAGCGTCGTTAAAGTCTACCTCCTCCGATAGAATGTACAGCCAAATGTCAAAATCTTTCCAGAAAAAGATGGGAGAGGCAACTGTCTGCTGTTGAATCTTGACGGATTCAGCATCATCTTCAATTCTATTGTACTTACTTCGACTGACAGATTCTGATTTTCTTATTCCATAAAAGGTCAGGATTTGCTGATTTCGATACAAGCTGTTGATAACTCTTGTAATAGGCCCTGTTTTAAACATAGAGCAACACCAGCGCATCATTCTCGCAGGAGGACCGATATCTTCACAAACATCATAAAAAACTTGCTCTCGATTCTTTGCAATTTGAAAAATTGCGAGAGGGTGATTTTCTCTATATCTTGTCGCATACTTAATTGTCGACGGGAATTCTAAAGTTGTATCGCCAAAAATATGGACTAAACTTGGATTGCTAAGTGCCTTTATAACGATGTCTGCTGTCACTGTTGAATCCTTACCGCCAGAAAATGATAAAACAATATGTTCTTCATCGAATTTTTCTGCTGCTTTTTTGATAAAAGAGTACGCTTCATCTTTGAGATAATGCAACCTTAATTGATTTGCATTAACAAAATGAGCAATATGATGGTCAAAATACTCATATGTATTCTGCCCTTTATATTGTTCGATCTTTTGACGTAAGACATCAGTATCTGCTTCTTGGAAGGTTTTACTTGAGATAGAAAGCGACTTCCCATCGATGTAGTATCGGCTATTTGATGCCCATACAGATTTATCAACATACGAAAATGGCTTCTTTCCTAAAAGCAGTTCAAGCAACAAGCGTTCCTCTGGAAATACGGGTCTCAGGTCTGCGGCAAGATACTTCATTTTTCTTCCGCATAGGGGACAAAATCCCTTGTCTGCTTGGTTTTCTACTTGGATGACGGGAACGGCACAATGCGCACACCAATATACCTCAGTAGGAAGATCTTCAATTGTTACTGAGCCGCAAATTGGGCAGAGTTCCTCGTTGGTTTCTATACGGCAGGTTTTACACCACATGTTTGCTTCTCCTACACATCAGTATTATAAAATATACGCTACCCCTATAATAGGCTCAGTGTAACATATTTGCGGTCCGATAAACAGGACACCCAATCACTTCTTTTCTTGGATCTGAATACACTTCTTACGCGCATCCATAGGCTTTTCGGCATCCTTAGGAATAGCCCAAGACTTCCCGAACTTCGTCAAACCCGGAATCCTTCCTTGCGAGCATAGAACCTGAACCCGTCGGCGGGTGATTCCCCATTTTTCAGCGGCTTGGGCAATCGAAATATAATCCATATTTCACACTCCATCAAAACAAAACAGCCCTACCATAAAAGGAGGGCTACATTAGATACAGCTGACGCCAATATAAAAGAAACAGCCCCTGCATCTGCACAGTTGATATTAATGTGATAGCCTAATGCGCCAAGTAGGTTGGAATCATTATATACCATTTAGCGAACAATTACAATCGGTTACTACTAATATTCGACAGTCCCCAGTTCTGCTCTATGTTGCTATGTAAAATTACTCACGACAAACAGAGCAGACAAATAAAAAGCAGGTGAATTTAATTGAGCATCTCTGTGGTAAATAGTAAGATTGCATTCATCTTTCCGCATCCCGTTCCAGACGCACCGATTATCTACCTTAACACCTGTATATGAGGTCGCACAGGCCACTGGCTACCCGACATTTACCTTGGCTGCCATCGGTGATCTGGACTTGAACCACGACATGGTACCTTGGGACAGCTTGCCTGCTTTCAAAAATGCCGATCCCTTAACGGATGGTGCAGATGACTATCTACAGCTCCCTCTGGTCCCCCGAAATGAAGGATTACATCTTTTCCCATGAGCCAAAGCGCTGTCCGGAATGTGCCTGCTTTTTTCTGGGAGACAAGGAGAGCAAGACCCGAAATCCTGTTTTACGGACAGTCCAAGAGAACACCGAGGCGATACTGGCTTATTACCAGAGCAAGGGGATTGATGCGGTGTTTCAATTCAACCAAGGAAACCACTTTGTCCATAGCGTGGAGCGCATCACTGCCGGCAGTAACTGGATGCTGAGCCGATAAGACTTGTCAGAAACACTATTCCTCATTACAATGGCAGTAGGAAGGGAGGCAGAGTCTATGGCGACAATTCGATGCCCGCACTGCGGCAGTTCTGTGATGATTCGGGGCAATCGCTGGGAGTGCGGCTGATGCGGTGATTTTGGTGCAATCTCGTCTCTTCATCCCTCGGAAAAAGCCAAACTGATGCAGTCGGCCACACCCTCTATTTCGTTCACCATCACAGTGACGGACACCTTTGATGATGAGGAGGAGGAAACTCCACGCAGCTTTTCCTGGAGTGAGCTGGAGGACATGGTGCGCCGGTGGGATTTTTCCGAAAATGAGTGGGCCTGTCGGGATTTGCTCATCTTCGCCTTTCCGGAGGCTGTCAGATGCTGGTCAGCAGAGGAACTGTCCGAGATGGATGCCATGGATCTCTTGGTGGAAACGGGTGAGCACGATGCGGAAACTGCGATTCAGATGATGAAACTCCTGCTGGACACAGCAGAGAGTCACCTTCAGGATCCAGAGGCAGCATATTTTTTGCTGGGAAATGAACTGTATGATCTCTGCCTGTCCGGATATATCCGTCCTCGTTTGCTGGAGTGCCTGAAGACAGATGATCGCTTGGCTCGACAACTTTTTCAGAGTGCCTATGTGGGCAGCCCCCAGGAAGACATTCTCCTGTCCTGCTCTCAGTTGGGTGAAAGAGAACTCCGACAGAAGCTGCTGGATCTTCTGGCCTGCAATCCACATCCCCATGATGAGATTGAATTGGAGCCGGATGAAGAGTGCCCCAGGTGTTTTCGACGGGATGTATTCTTTGTTTAGGCGTGCTAAAAACTGATACGCCTGAGGAGCAGAAACGACTTGCATTGAGGCTTTGCCAGAGGTACAATACCTCAAACCCCGAACATGAAAAAGAGCCCTTCTGGACAGGCGGCGGCAACGGATGCCGCGCTTGGTCAAGAAGGGCTCTTTGACCACATGTTTGACCACAGACAGCGCCGGAGCACTCGGGAACAGTGGAATTAAGAGCGTCAAAGAGTGAGTGAAATGTAGCGGAAATGGTTAAAACCAATTAGAAATAACCACAAAAAATTTAGTTTAACCGTTTGGGAGCAAGATGCCGAGAGTTCGAGTCTCCCCACTCGGGCCAAAAACCGTCTCAAAATTGATGTTTTGAGACGGTTTTTGGAACTTTTTGGACAACAATGTATCTGGTGTTTTATACAAACAGGATATCAAACGTGGTCAAATTAGTTTTGAGGATTCGTTCCGAAAAGAGGCAAAGGCAAACTGTACAATTTTTGAAATATGGGGTCATGACCATCCAATTTCGACTACCGCACACGTCTACGGCCCTATCTTTGAATCTTTCATCGCAAAATCTGATAGGACCATCGCGCGTCCCAGCCTCGTTCCTCCCGACCGAGCCTTGTATAATGGCAGTTGAAAGCAGTGAAATAATCGAGCAAGGAGCAGTGTCATACGGATCCTCATTCTGGGCAACAACTTTACCTTCACCAACAATATGCCGAAAATGCTGGCTGAACTGACCGGGGCGGAGGTGGTCCACCACATCCGGGGCGGGCGCGGCTGTCGGAACAGCTGAGCCTCAACACCAAGCTGGGCAAACAGCCCCAGGTGGCGCTCCAAAAGGAGAAGTGGAACTATGTGATGCTCCAGGAGATGAGCCACGACCCCATCACCTCCCCCAAGAGTTTCTGCTCCAGTGTGGAGCAGCTTTGCCGGCAAAACGGGGCGGTGCCCATTCTGTTTGCCACCTGGGCCTACCAGAGGGGCGGAGCCAAGCTGGCGGCCAAGGGCTGGGCCTACGACGAGATGGCCCGAAAGCTGTCACAGGGCGGCGGGGGAAAATAACGCTCTGATTGCCGACGTAGGTTGGCGGTTTTATGAGTTGTCTGATACCTGGGACCTCTACGCCACCGTCATTCAGGCACACAAGGAGAACCAATTATGGCTCGAGAAATCTGCAAAGACGCAGCATTTCTGCCCCAGAAGGCGGTACCCGCCACGCCGGGGGGCCTGCGGATGGCGGCTGATCTGCTTGAAACCCTGGAGCACCACAAAGACGGCTGCGTGGGTATGGCGGCCAACATGATCGGCGTGAACAAGCGGATCATCACCTTTGATAACGAGGGGATCTATATGGTCATGTTCAACCCGGAGATCATCAAAAAGTCAGGGCCTTATCAGGCGGAGGAGGGCCGCATTTCCCTCACCGGCACCCACTCAGCCCAGCGGTGGAGTGCCATCAAGGTGCGCTGGCAAAATGAGAAGTTTCAAGAGCGGCTGAAAACCTTCACCGGCTGGACAGCCCAGATCATCCAGCATGAGATCGACCACTGCGAGGGCATCATCATTTAAGTAAGGGGGGCGCAGCCTGTGAACATTGCCATTCTCTCTGACACCCACGGCCTGTTGCGGCCGGAAGTGATGGGATGCCTGAAGACCGCCGACGCCATCCTCCACGCTGGGGACATCAACCGGCAGGAAATCGTGGACCAGCTTCGGCAGTACGCACCGTTGTACGCCGTCCGAGGCAACAACGACAAGGGGGGCGGAAGACCTACCCCACACCCTCACTGTCACCCTTGGCGGGGTGTCTTTTTACATGGTGCATAACAAAAAAAGAGGTCACGGCAGAGCTCCCCAGTATCGACGCGGTGGTGTTCGACCACTCTCATAAGTATTTCCAGGAGGAGAAGGACAGCCGCCTCTGGCTGTACCCCCGGCTCCTGTGGTCTCCGGCGGTTCCATCAGGAGATCACCATGATGATGGCGGAGGCGGAGAACGGGATCTTTCAGGTGGAGAAGATCACCACTCCCCACGAGGCGACATGATGGTGCTGGGGCTGACCTTTCCCCTCCAGCGGTTTTTGAAGCGGAGACCGCCCTCCCTATGGCGCCGAGCTGGACAGGAGGTCCTGCTGGGACCTCCTATCATCACTCTGCGAGGAAACCGTGTCTCCTAGCCGTCCACTGCCACAGCCGGTACACTTCGTCCACTATGATGTGACGCCCCTCCCCAGCCTGTTCCGGAGGGTGTTCTGGACGCCTCACCGTCGCCGGAGTTTCTCAGGAGCTGGTGGCGGACTATTTGGATCGGGCAGGGACGGTCGAGGTGATCCGAACCCATGGGCGCAGGGAGGTGGCTTTTCTCAACCGGGTCTGGGAGGATATGCTGGCATTGGATCTGTGTATGGACACGGAGCGGCAGGCCCAGCCCCCTGCTGGACCACGCCGCCAACACCCGCCCAAGCCGGTGCGTGGGCTTTGATGGCCTAGGGGCCAGGCACCGAACTGTTGGAGGGGAAGTGAGCGCAATGGAACAATCAACGGAAAAACCCTGCCACAAGAAGTGGAAAATCGCTGCTGGCATTTTTCTGTCGGTGCTGGTCCTGGCGGCGGGTGGCTTTTTCTGGTATGTGTCCGATTACTACAGGGCAGGGGACGTGGCCCTGGAGGTACTGGCCAGCGGAGATCATCTGGAGGTTTGGGACGACCTGACCAGCCTCTTCCCGTCCTCCTTCACGGATACCGCAATCATCTTCTACCCCAGTGCCAAGGTGGAGATGCCCTTCTACATGGCCATCTTCGATGTAAACGCGGCGGCGGAGGTGATGGAAGCGTTCCCTGATATCTCCCACTGGCACATCGCCGGACACTCCATGGCCTCTCAATTCGTTTCGGAGCCCCCAGACGAAGTGGACGGTCTGATCTTACTGGGGGACTACCTCTACGGCGACTATCCGCCTGCCAATACCCTCACCGTCTACGGCGCTCTGAACCAGAACGTGGAGGGCCAGATCGACTACACGGAAAATGTGGGCTTCCGGGGGAGAAGGGGCAGCCCACCGCTTTCTTCCCTGGAGCCAGTGTCCATTCCCATGGACGCTCCTCTGGACCTGAAAGCAGGGGAATGTTCCTGCACGGAAACCCACATGAGCGGCCATGTTCGCGTGACTGCGGAGGAGGCCGCCGACCATCTGGAGTGGATGGGCGACGCCGGAGAGAGGGAGTGGGACTTGGACATCCGCAAGCTGGCGGCCTACCACATGGGCTACGGGGCCTTCAAATTTTTCCGCACCCTCAACGCTTTTGAGCTGTTTTGGCACGCCGAGGGGATGAAGACCGCTTTCTCCGGCTGGGTACACCTCAACGGGGAGGAGTACATCGTCCGACCGGAGGATTGCTTCGACGATGCCGACAAGAACTGGGGCGGGGACTTCACCTTCCCCTGGGTGTGGCTGTCCTCTAACGATCTGGTGAGCAATGTTACCGGCAAGCGGCTCGCCAACAGCGTGTTCGAGGTGGGCGGCGGCAATCCCAAGGCCTTCGGCATCGCCCTAGGCCAGAAGCTGCTGGGCCAGTTCTACTACGAGGGCCAGGACTATGAATTCAATTTTAGCAAATTCTGGACTGGCAGCCGCACCTTCTTTGACTGCCGGGAGACGGATGCGGAAATCCATTGGAAGGTAGTCCAGACTACCTTCAGGGCCAAGATGGAGGTGGAGATCTCCTGCCCCAAGGCGGAAAAACTCCTCATCAACTACGAGTAGACGGCTATAAACGCCACACCCGACTGTGGAACTGCGGCAACGGTTCCGGCACTGTGCGGCTGTATGAGAGGAAGAGGGGGTGATGGACGACGTCCACACGGAGCATGTGGGCTGTGAGTACGGGGAATATCCCAAAGTTTTCCCGACAGCCTGTTTTTTGAAGCAGATGTGACGGATCGATACAGCAGACTTCACCTACTGTGATTTTATCACCGAGAAGATCATAAATTTGCGGTATGATAGAAAAACAACAGTAAGGAGGTATTCCATGGTTGCTGGAAAGAAGCGGCGCAGAGCCGTTGTGGATCAATCGTCCTGCGTGGCCTGCGGCTGCTGTATAAAGGTTTGTCCCCTGCAGGCGATTGAGATTGTCAGGGGTGTCATGGCTCAGGTCAACGGGGACAAATGCGTGGGCTGCGGTAAGTGTGCCAAGGAATGCCCCGCCAGCGTGATCGAGATCCGGGAGGTGGAGGCATGAAAAAGCACTGGTATGATTATCTCTGGATCGCCTCCATCACCTATCTTGTGCTGGGCTTTTTCAACATCCTGTTTGCTTGGCTGGGATTGCTGTGCTTCTTCATTCCCCTCGTGCTCTCTGTGGTTAGTGGGACAAAGGGCTATTGTAACCGCTATTGCGGCCGAGGTCAGCTGTTTGGGCTGTTGGGCGGACGCTTTGGCCTGTCACGGAAGAAGGACATCCCCAAATGGATGAAGAGCAAGGCCTTCCGATACGGCTTTCTGATTTTTTTCTTCGCAATGTTCTTCCTAATGCTGTGGAACACCTATCTGGTATTTGCCGGAGCGCAGGATCTGAGGCAGGTGGTCACGCTGTTGTGGACCTTTAAGCTCCCCTGGCACTGGGCTTACCACGGTACCCTCTTTCACCCCGGCGTGGCGCAGTTTGCTTTCGGTTTTTACAGCGTTATGCTGACCTCTACCGTCCTGGGCCTCATCACCATGGTGCTGTTCAAGCCCCGCAGCTGGTGTGTCTACTGTCCCATGGGCACCATGACACAGCTGATCTGTAAGGTAAAAGAGGGATCCATTTTGCCTTGATACAATATGCAAAAGGGCCTGCTTGCTTTACGCCGTCCGCCCTGGCATCCCCCAGATCATTTCATACCATTTTGCCGCCGTATGCGTCGGGGTGGAACCTTATTTACATCCAGATCTTCTTCTGGATTTTGGTGAGCTTATCCGGCGGGGTGATGCCCGGCATCCGATCCCGCCGGGCCTGCCGCGCCGCGTTCATCTGCTGAATCAGCACTTTCAGCTTCGCCTCACACTCCTCCCGTGGGTGGGCGTAGACGCATTTGGATTGCTTGGTGCCGTCCGGCCAGGTGGGGGGGAGTAGCGGCCTTCGAACAGGTGGTCGTTGATCTGGGTGATGTACCCGGTGCCGGGCGTCCAGGTCTTTCTCAGCACCGGCTGGAAGTCTTTGGCTACGCTCTGTTCCGACTGAGCGGATTCCTCCCGTACTTCGTTGCCTAGCCCCCGGCCGATCTTGGTCGCCGTCTTGCTCTGCATATCCCCGGTGACATGGGTATAGATGTTCAGGGTAGTGGCCGCCGATACATGGCCCAGCATGGCGGAGAGGGGCTTCACATCCATGCCGCTCTCTAAGGGCAAGGTGGAAAAGGTGTGGCGTAAATCGTGAAATCTGATTCTTTTGCACCCTGCCCGCTCCGGAATGATCTGGAGTCGCCGGCGCACCGCCCCCCAGTGTCATGGGCACGTCCTCTTTGACAGGGGAGGGGAACATCCACCGGGAGTCCACCGTTTCTCGGTAGTGCCGCAGTATCCCCACCACGCAGGGCGGCAGGACCCAGTCTACGGATGGAGGCGCGGGTCTTCGGGACGCTCCCATGGAGCTATCCCTTCACCCCGTAAATCTGCTTGTTTACGGTCAGGGTTCTGGTTTTGAAGTCCAGGTCGTCCCACTGGAGGGCCAGCAGTTCGCCCCTCCGCCAGGCCGGTACACAGATCCAGGAGAAACAGCTCGTAATAGCCCTCCGCCTGAGCCTGGATGAAGAAGCGCCGGAGTTCCTCCTGCACCGCTTTCTCCAGCGCGGACCGGCAGACGGCGTGGAGGCCGCGCGCCATGGAGTCGGAGAGCACCTTGCCGAGGATGAGCCGCCCAGCCGTTTTCATCCAGGTATAGAACTGCTGGAGGTCCTTCTGGGGCAGCTGGTTCAGAGGGATCTTCCCCAGCTCAGGGAGGATGTGCTGATAGATCTTCGTTTTGTAGTTCACCTGGGTGGTGGGGCGGATCTGGGGCTTGACGTAGTTATGATACCAGAAGTCCAGCCACTCCCCGAAGGGTGTCTCCGGCCGGACCTTTTCTGTCCTGGGGGCGGTCGCCGTCTCCCAGAGCTGCCTCAGTTTCTCCCGGCACTCCCGTTTCGTCTTAGCCAAGACATTCTTCGTTTTGGGCAGGCCTTTCTCGACGTAACCGACGACCACCCAGCCCTCCCAGCGGCCGTCCTTGCGCTGGTGGACGGAACTCTCGCCCTTTTTTCGCCGTTTAGCCATGGCGTGCACCTCCTTCCGGCCTGTTTTTCTGCCGCGGTTTCAGGCCTTTCCTCAGGAGATTTTCCAGGAAGCCGCCTATGATGTGGCTGGCCTCCTGCTGCATGTCCGACGTCACATGGGTGTAGGTGTCCAGGGTGAAACTGGCGTTGGTGTGGCCCAAGATGCCGGACAGGGTCTTGGCGTCCACGCTGCTGGTGAGGGCGTGGGTGGCAAAAGTGTGCCGCAAATCGTGGAATCGAATCGCAGGCAGTCCCGCCGCTTTTAAGATCCGCTTCATCCAGTAGTAGGCGGCGCTTGGGCGCACTGGCTTCTCCGGAGCCAGAGGTTTTGGGAAGCTCCACTGGCTGATGGCATGTTTCTTCCGTTCCCGTAGCCGCTGGACGGTGCTGGGCGGCAGGTGGATGGTCCGCCGCCCCTGGCTGGTCTTTGTTTCGCCGATCTCCAACTCCCCAGCCTTGGGGACGTTCACCGACCGAAGGACCTTCAGTGTCCGGCCTTCTCGTCGAAGTCCTGCCAGATCTCGTTGCGGTCCACCGTCGCCAGGAAGGTGTCCACCTGCTCCTTTGTGAGGATCTGCTTGGGTTTATAGCTGGCCTTGGGCACCGCGGCCCCGGGCGATCACATGGGCTGCCTCCGCGTCCTTCAGGCACCGGTGGAGCCATGGCGTGGATGCGGAGTACCATGGTGTCTGACAGCTCGTGCCCGTATTCCGAGTACTCGAGGACACGGCCCTCGTGTTTCAGCTTTCGATACAATTTCAGAATGTCCATGCGGGCTACCCAAGACACGATCTTATCCCCCAGATAGGGCTTGATATGGCACCGGATGAACTGATCGTAGCTGCGTAAGGTGTTGGGCCGCAGAGTGGCCGCACCGTAGTCCTCCATCCACCGGTTCAGCCATTCTCCCAAGGTCATGCGGACTCAGTGAGATAGGCCACCGCTTTTGGTACGTCCTTCGGAACATCTTTTCCTTCCAGATACAGTTTTCCCAGACGGTAGGCGACGCAGGCGTTGTCCTGAGCCGCCGTTTTTTCATACCAGGATACCGCTTCCTCCGTTCTCTTTTGGCTTTGCAGAAGCTTCCCCAATGCGTACTGGGCGAAGTTATATCCCGCGTCAGCCGCCCGCCGGAACCACAGCTCCGCCTGCTGGTCATCGGGGAGGATGCCTCGCCCGTCCCGCCAGCACCTACACCTGCTCTGCCTCGTCCCGAGACTGATTCCACTGTTCATAGTACTCTGCCACCATAGGGACCTTGGCCAGCTCATCCACGATGGCATTCACCTGGGCCTTTATTGGCTTTTTCAGGTAGCCATAGACCTTTTTGACCTTGTGGTCCTCCAGCATCCCAGCCAGCGTATCCATCCGCTCTGCGATGGCAGGGTTGTGATACAGGCCTGTCTCCATCCTCCAGATGAGCCGTCCCATGGCCTCCATTGCCGCGTCCCGCACTTGGCTGTAGAACAGATCTTTCTGCTGATGCAGAGACGGAAGCTCGTCACGGAAGATCTCATTGGACAGCTGGGAGCGCATCTTCTCGATACCTTTTTCCGTTAGAAAACCCTGCTGGGGATCCGCCGACCAGACCATCATGTGGATGTGAGGGTGGTGCTTCTTGTCGTGGAAGGCGGCATACCATCGGAAGTTGCTGGGCAAGATTTTCATTGCTTGGGCCAGTTCCGTCTGATGGGCTAGCAATAACCGGCGCCAGCTCTCGCTGTTCTCATAGCACAGCCGGTGGGCGTCCTCCCGTTTCAGGGAGTTGACGAAGGTCCACACCAGCCCGGTATGCCCGTTGATCTCCTCCATGGTTTTTCCAGATCGGCAGGACCGTCAGCAGAAAACAGTCCGTGGGAGCGGGGGCGCTCCGCCATATATTCCAAGTAGTCGCTGCCGTTTCAGGGTCTGATGTAGCCCGACTTCTGGAGCAGTCCCAGCATCACTCAGCCCCCTCTCTGGAAAAGAAGCGCGTCTTCGAAGTTGATTTCTTTTACTTCTTTGGCGCATCGGACCAGGGTTTTTCTCAGCTGATCCAGATCCAGTGTCTATGTCGGCGGCCAGGACATTCTCCATGAGACTCTGCTCCACCGCTAGCAGGCGTCCCATCCGTTTGCCCAGGGCGCCCAGCTTGCCCTCCAGCACATCGGATAGGGCACGAAGCAGGTAAGCAGCGGCAGATTCCGCGTCCAGATAGCCAGAGTAGAACCGAACGGCTTTTTCAATAAATTCGTTTTTGGTCGTACAGTTGTCCCTCTGGTAGTGGGACTCCACATGAACCCATACATTATCGTCCATCCAAACAGTGTGTCTATGTCTATTTTCATCCATTGTCAAATTCCTCCAAACTCTGTCGTAGCGTCAGCGAGTATCCCTCAACAGCGGGGATATTCGCCTGTTTTTCTGGAAACAGCGTCAATCGCAGTTTGGGCGTTCCGAAAAAGCGTCAGCCCCGCCCACGGAAACCGCCCGCATTGCGGGTGGAGGTGACCGCATAGGCGCACAAAGGCATCAGGGCTTTCTCCTGCCTATCTTTCGTTCCTCGAAAATCGTTCGAGTGACCGAAGATTTGTCGTCCAAGCAGTGGGAACAGCGGCCCCAAGCTGTCGGGAGGGGCAGGCCCCCCTTCCGTTGCCAGAAGTATTTGCGCGCAGTATTCTCACTCATCCCAACCGCGTTGCCAATGGCCTGGATGCTGGGCCAGCACTGGCGGGTTTGTGTTTTTCACACTGCCGCAGGAAACCTTACACCGCCAATTCCACAGGACACAGCCCTAGGAGAACGATACCTCAATGTTTTGCCTTTCCATCTATACAGGCGGCGGGCAGGACTATTCACAAGAAAGTAAAAGTAGACCAGGCTGAAATCAGCCTGGTCTTTCATTGTTTATGCGGCGCAAATTTTTAACCGTTCCGATATTGATGTTCTAGGTGATTCCGCAGTGCATAGCAAAGCTACCCTACGGTAAAATAAGGACATCTTTTTCACAGGAGGGTTTTGCTCATGAGTATCACTAGTCAGCAGATCGAAGCGTTCTCTCAAAACCTGTACGAGGAGGAGCGCAGCCCCGGCACCATAGAGAACTACGTTCGTCACGTCCGCACCTTTGCGGCGTGGCTGGGCAGAGGAGAGGTGACGAAAGAGGTGGCGGCTGGATGGAAAGCGTATCTGGTGACGGCAGGCTACGCCCCTGCTACCATCAACGCCATGCTGGGTAGTCTAAACCGTTTCTTTGCTTTTATGGACTGGCAGGATTGCCAGGTCAAGACTCTGCGGCTTCAGCGTCGCTTGTTTCGGGATGACAGCAGGGAACTGACCCGCGCGGAGTACGACCGCCTGCTGACTACTGCCCACGCTCAAGGCAGGGAGCGGCTGGCCCTGCTCATGGAGGCCATCTGCGCCACCGGCATCCGTGTGAGCGAGGTACGCTATCTCACTGTGGAGGCCGTGCAGAAAGGACGGGCGGAGATCGCCCTCAAGGGGAAGGTGCGCACTATTCTCATCCCCAGTAAGCTACGGAAAAAGCTGCTCAAATTCGCCCGAAAAAACAAAACCGCCTCCGGCGAGCTCTTCCTCACCAGAAACGGAAAGCCCATGTCCCGAAAGCAGATTTGGGCAGAGATGAAGGCCTTGTGTAAAGCGGCTGGGGTAGCCCCGTCCAAAGTGTTCCCCCACAATCTGCGGCACCTGTTCGCCCGGACATTTTATAAAGTTTGCAGGGACGTTGCCAAGCTCGCTGACGTGCTGGGTCATTCCAGCATGGAGACGACCCGCATCTACCTGATCTCCACCGGAACGGAGCATGTAAAGCAGTTAGAGCGGCTGGGTTTGGTAGGATAGGACAAACTTCATAGTTTGTCCTAGATTAGCAGAAACCCAACCGGCAGAGTACATATTCACAGGGACATTTTAGCATGGAAATCACGGGAGCGCAAGAGATTCGCTGGTTTGGGGCATGGAAAATCAAGCCAATCAAGCCTCTTTTTTGATTGGCCTTATTTTGTGCGCTTGATTTACCGCCCCATGTGCCGCATGGGGTGTTTTTCATGCCATACGGCGGAACCTTTGCTAACTGGCACCGCCCTTTTGATAGACAGACTATGAAGTTTGTCACTGGCAGGGAAACAGACGGAGGTGGTCGACATACTTCATACGGCAGACTTCAGCACAGCCGGAGCTCCGTCCGGCCAGAGTGATTTTTCGTGCGAGGGAGGTGAGTGGTTGATGGGCCATGCCCTTGCCCTGCCCCTGCTGGATTTTCTGGCATATAAGGCGGGCTGCGCATACCTCTCCGACCTGCCCCGTGCCACCGGCTGGCAGAGGGCGCGACTGATGCGTGCGCTGGAGAATATTCCAGCAGACGCAGCCAGCCTCCACGACTGGAACGACGCGCTGGATTATCTGACACAGGCCTCTCCTGCGTCTACCACGCAGGAGGCCAGAGCGCGGCTGATGGCCGCATTGAGCAACCCCGTCAATACGGGGTCATACAAAAGGAGAACAGAGGCGATGAAATAACGATTTAGACGGCCCTGGGCGTCGCTGCTCACCATCGTGATGGTGCTTGGACTGTTGCCCACGGCAGCTATCGCCGCACCTGCAACAGGCAGAGTGAACCTGTCCGGGGTGGGGAACCTCTAGGACTACCCGGTTCACCAAAAGGCAGACGACGGCCAGAACGGATAGGACTATGTTTATTACGGCGGTTTGAAATGGCGGGTGCTGGACACCGAGGCCGCCGCAACCGACACGGAAGAGAGCGTTCTGCTGTTAAGCGAGAATGCCCTCAATACCGGCCAGCCATGGGACGGCTACCGTATATATTCCGTGGCTATTGTGTACTCATCTTCTGTGCCAGCACTTTCAAAGAGTGATAGAAGGCAAATGAGATGGAGTGGAAACAGCAAAAAAACAAGCGGAAATAATACAAAAAACTTTTCAGTACTTATTTGGGAAGATAGACGACCTATCCATTCCCCTCAAAAGAGAAATTCCGGAAGTCCTTGGGACAGTAGCTTGTGGTGGAAATCCTACGGTTGAAAAACGCTCGCAAAATCGGGTTTGACCACAGCGTCGCCCACAGACACGAAAAACTTGCTTCTTCTTTCTCCGCATGGTATTATGCAAAAAACTGAATATCTGGGTGTAGTTCAGTTGATAGAACGCGCGGTTTGGGAGCGCGAGGCTCGTGGGTTTAGTCGCACCACTCGGCTCGCTGAAAAAGCCGTCGACTTTTGTCGGCAGTCTTTTGCTATACTATATCCTTGAGGGAGTGCAAGGTAACAAAGCTTTCAAAGCACCATAATTACACTTGAAAGTAAAAACGAGTGACAGAATTTGGTTGTTGTATATAATTATACAATATCTTAAAAATCTATGATTTTCCAGTTGTTTTAAGTGCTTATAATAACGCTGGATCCGCACTAAGAAAATTTTCGGACATACCCCGTTTTCAATGTATTATAAGCATAGATGGAGCGGATACAATTGATGAGAAACAATCCAAAACATCAAAATTAGTGATGAGGAAACGTCAGGTGAAAGATGATTTGGAAGAAAGCATTTTGAACGGAATCAAATCCACTCTACTTTCGCGTACAGGCTTTCGTAGTAATCCCATTGTCATTCAGGCTGTAGGCGGCGGATGGACTGTGTGAATTTGTTGCTGCGTTCTGGTTTTAAAACTGGTTTCGTGCCTATATATGTCTCTTTATCGGTGGATTACACTATCAATAGCAGTTGGAAGAGTTATAAGTATGGTGCGGGTTAAAGCGCTAAAGGGTTTTAGGTCATAAAGCTGACAAAAGCGGGCTTGGGTGATAAGATTCAAGTAAACCTGAAAACGGAGGAATAACGTGATGGACAAACCAAAGCAGATGATTGTCATGCGGCGCGACTTGAAAATGCGAACGGGGAAAATCGCTGCACAGGCTGGCCATGCGTGCGTGACCGCTGTGCTCGCAGCGCTGGAAAAGGAGCGTCGGATGGGACAGGTGCGCGCGGAAGTCGGCGGTATCCTGCTGACGCCGGGTGGCGGGGCGGCAACTCCGCTGAGCGAGTGGTTTGCAAGAGGCGTGGCCAAGGTATGCGTATATGTCGATTCCGAGGAAGACCTGCTTGCAATAGACCGAAAGGCAAAAGCGGCCGGCCTGCTGTCCGCGCTGATTTGCGATAACGGATTGACGGAATTTCATGGGCAGCCGACCTATACCTGTCTGGCACTCGAACCCGCGCTGCCCGAACAGGTCGATCCGATCACAGGGGATCTGCCGCTGTTTTAACGGGCAAAAGGGAAAAGCAATCGTTTCGTGCAGGGTACACAAAACCGCAGGTTTTGCGTACCCTGCCTTTTTATGCATACAAAGAAAACGGAAAAATAAAACGGCGGCGGAAATATGCGCGGATTCTTACTTTCATTTTACATGGATTTCGTTGCGGTTGGCAGGGCGGTCCGGTACAATTACTTAGGCGAGAAAATGAGATCAAAAAGCAGATTGGAAAGGAGCCTTTTTGTGCTGGAACTTAAGCATATCAAAAAGTCCTATGATGGGATGCCCGTGCTCAGGGATATCTCGATTCAGGTAGGGGACGGGGAGATCGTTTCGATCCTGGGACCGTCCGGCTGCGGCAAGACGACGCTGCTCAACCTGATCTTGGGCATCACGGACGCAGACGAGGGGCAGATCCTCTACAATGGCGAGGATCTGACGCATACGGTGATGGAAAAACGGGGCTTTAACATCGTTTTTCAGGATTACGCGCTGTTCCCGAACCTGAATGTTTATAAGAATATCATTTACGGTCTGAAAAACAGGCCGGGGATCTCTGCACGGGAAGAGGTGGAGGAGCTGATCGACCTGCTCGGCCTGCGCGAGCACCTGGATAAGCGCATCGATCAGTTGTCGGGCGGCCAGAAGCAGCGTGTGGCGCTGGCGCGCACTATGGTGATGAAGCCGCGCATCCTGTTGCTTGACGAACCGCTCTCTGCGTTGGACGGAGTCATCAAGGAGTCGATCAAGGATCGTATCCGCACGATTGCGAAAGAGTACCACCTGACAACCATCATCGTCACACACGATCCGGAGGAAGCGCTCACGCTTTCCGACCGCGTGCTGATTATCGATCAGGGAAGTATTTCGCAGTATGCGCAGCCAGCGGAGATCATCTGCCGGCCGCAGAACGATTTTGTGCGGAAATTCATTTTGAACCAGCTTGAGATCAAGCGGAACAATATCTATGCGCTGTTTGGAGGCGGGGCGGCGCGCGGCAAGGCGGTGTGATTCGGTATGATGCGCAAGAACAGGGAACTGCGGATCGTATTCCTTGGAATCGTCGTGTTGTTCGCGGTGTTCCTTGTCATACCGGCGCTGCAGCTTCTGCTTAAATCCGTTTGGGGGGCAAACGGGCTGACCGTGGAATTCTACGCCTCGGTATTTGCGCAAAAGGGCTTTGGAGCAGCCCTGCGCAACAGCTTTGTTGTTTCCGCGGCCGCGGCCGCAGCGGCGGTAATGCTGGCGTTTGTGATCGCGTATGCGATTCACTATACGCGCTTGCCGCGCCCGTGCAAACGGCTGCTACAGGCGGCCGCGACGCTGCCCATGTTCCTCCCGACCATCACCTACGGATTTGCCATCATCTACTCGTTTGGCAAGCAGGGACTGATCACGCAGTTGCTCGGCTTCCAAATGTTTAATATCTACGGCTTCGGCGGTCTGATGACCGGTTATGTCATCTATACTGTACCCGTCGCGTTCCTGCTGATCCACAATACGATGGGATACATTGACAAAAAGACGCTGACGGTTTCCAGGGTGATGGGGGATGGCGCGCTGTCCACCTTCTGGATCGGCGTTCTCCGGCCGCTGCTAGGGACGCTTGCAGGGGCGTTCATCCAGGCGTTTTTCCTCAGCTTCACGGATTTCGGCATACCGGCGTCGGTCGGCGGCCGGTATGAGGTCGTGGCTACCGTGCTGTATAACCAGATGCTCGGCGGCATACCGGATTTTAACCGCGGCGCGGTCGTCGCCATGATTATGCTGCTTCCCTCGGTTGGCAGCATCTGTCTGCTGCAGCTGTTGGAGCGGTTTAATATCCGTTACAGCCGCATTTCGGATGCGGAGCTGCGCAGGAACACGGTGCGCGACGTGGGCTGGGGGCTGTCGGGCGTCATGATCGCGGCGGCGGTGCTGGCGGTGTTCGCGGTGATTTTTGTTGTGCCGCTGGTGGAGGACTGGCCGTACCGCACGGCGTTCTCGCTCGAGCATGTGCGCGAGGTGCTGTCCGACAGCAACCTGCTCCGTATTTACACGCGTTCCATCTGGATGGCGCTGCTGACCGCGCTGTTCGGGACGCTGCTGGCTTACGGCGCCGCGCTGATTACGGCGCGCAGCTCGCTGTCGGGAGGGTATAAGAAAGCGGTCGAAAGCATCGCGCTTGTGACGAACACCATTCCAGGCATGGTGCTGGGCATCGCGTTCCTGTTTTCATTCTCCGGCTCGGCGTTGCAGAACACGCTGGAGCTGATGGTCCTGTGCAACATCGTCCACTATTTTTCCACGCCCTATCTGATGATGAAGAACTCGCTTTCCAAAATGAATGCGGGCTGGGAGACGACCGCGATGCTCATGGGGGACAGCTGGATCAAAACCATTCTGCGCGTGGTCACGCCTAACGCGCTGTCCAGTCTGATCGAGGTGTTCAGCTATTACTTTATCAACGGCATGGTCACGATCAGCGCGCTGGTCTTCATCGCGGGCGCACGCACCATGGTGCTGACGACCGAGATTAAGCAGCTGCAATATGTCAATAAGTTCAACGAAGTGTTCGTCCTGTCGCTGCTGATCCTGTTTACCAACCTGATTGCAAAAGCGTTGTTTTCCTGGCTTGCCAACCGCAGCTCACAGAAGAAAAAGGCGTGACGCGGCCGGCGTTTCTCCTGCAAACAAACTTTGTTTCTATCGCTTACGATAACAGACCGGAAAGGAATTTGATTATGATAAAACTGAGAAAACTGATGTCGCTGGGGCTTGCCTGCTCGCTGTCCCTGTCCGTTCTGGCGGGCTGCGGCGCGAAAGCCGCGGATGAGCAGGTCATTATCTACTCCAACGCAGACGACGAGGCAATCACCGCCATGTCCAACGCGCTGGACGCCAACGGCTATGAGGGCAGGTACATTTTTGAGACGTTCGGCACATCCGAGCTGGGTGGCAAGCTGCTTGCCGAGGGAACGAATCTGGAGGCCGATCTGGTGACCATGAGCACCTTTTACCTGCAGAGCGCGCAGGAGCAGAACGGCATGTTCCTGCCGCTGGAATTTGACGTGAACACGCTGGAAGCCGTGCCGGACTACACCGCGCCGATCACCTCGCAGGAGGGGGCGATCATCCTCAATACCGAGGTGCTGGCCGAGGCGGGGCTGGACAAGCCGGCCAGCCTGCAGGACCTTGCCGACCCGAAATACGTGGGACAGGTTGCGGTGACGGATATCCAGTCCTCCTCGACCGCTTGGCTGATGATACAGGCGCTTGTCTCCGCGTATGGCGAGGACGGCGCCCAGGAGGTGCTGCACGGCATCTATGAAAATGCGGGCGACCATATCGAATCCTCCGGCTCCGCGCCGCTCAAGCTGTGCCGCGCGGGCGAGGTGGCTATCGGCTTCGGCCTGCGCCATCAGGCGGTCGCGGACAAGGCGGACGGACTGCCGATTGATTTCGTCGACCCGACGGAGGGCAACTTCTCTCTGACTGAGTCGGTCGCCGTGCTGGACAAGGGTGACGCGACCAATCCGGAGGCCATGAAGATGGCGCAGTGCATCATTGAGAACGGCCGCGCTGCGCTGCAGCAGACCTATCCCAACCCGCTTTACGAGGGGGAGGGCGCGGATTCCGCTAACAAATCCGCTTATCCGAAAACCTTTGACCAGCCGCTGACCTTCGAGCTGTTCTCAGCGCATCAGGCGCTTTCCGAAGCGGCCAAGCCGTAAGACAGGAGTGATTGACTATGACGCAAGCCTATAAGCTTCTTACCCCGGGGCCGCTGACGACCACGGACTCGGTCAAGCGGGAAATGCTGGTGGACCGCTGCACCTGGGATGACGACTATAAGGCCGTGACCCAGAAAATACGCCGCCGGCTGTTGGAACTGGCGCAGGTATCCGAGCAGGAGTATACGGCGGTGCTGATGCAGGGCAGTGGCACGTTCGGCGTGGAAAGCGTGCTGTCCAGCGTAGTCGGCGCGCAGGATAAGCTGCTGATCTGCTCGAACGGCGCTTACGGGGAGCGCCAGGTTCAGATCTGCGAATGGAACCGCATCCCATATGCGCACTATGCGGAGGCTTACGACAAGGTGCCGGACGCGCGCAAGATTGCGGACATACTGGCGCGGGACCCGTCCATTACGCATGTGGCTATGGTACACAGTGAAACCACGACCGGCATCCTGAACGATATCCAGGCCGTCGGCGCCGTGGTCAAGGCGGCGGGCCGTACATTCATCGTGGACGCGATGAGCTCGTTCGGCGGCGTGGAAATTCCGGTCGCAGACTGGGGCGTTGACTTTCTGATTTCAAGCGCGAACAAGTGTATCCAGGGCGTGCCGGGGTTCTCTTTCATCCTCTGCCGGCGTGCCGCCCTGCTGGCCAGCGAGGGCAAGGCGCGTTCGCTGTCGCTCAACCTGCTCGACCAGTGGCGCGGCATGGAACGGGACGGCAAATGGCGCTACACCTCGCCGACACATGTTGTGCTGGCGTTTTCCAAAGCGCTGGAGGAGCTGGCGGAGGAGGGAGGCATTCCGGCGCGCCACCGCCGCTACGCGGCCAACAACCGCCTGCTGATCGAGCGCATGCGGCAGCTCGGCTTTGCCACCTACATCGGGCCGGAGCACCAGTCGCCGATCATCACGACGTTTTGCTATCCGGCGGGTGTTTCGTTCCGTTTTCCGGAATTCTACCAGTACATCAAGGCGCGCGGTTATGCGATCTATCCCGGCAAGCTGACCGAGCGGGATACGTTCCGTATTGGCACCATCGGCGAGGTTTACGAGGAGGATATCGAAAAGCTGGCCGCGATTATTTATGATTTTCTGCGTGAGAGGAAAGGGGAGACTGCATGATACAGGCGGTGATTTTTGACTGGGCGGGTACGACCGTGGACTACGGCTGCTTCGCGCCGGTACAGGCCTTTATCGAAGCGTTCCGTCAGTTCGGCATCGAGCCGACCATGGAGGAGACGCGTACTCCCATGGGGCTGCTGAAAAAGGACCATATCCGGACAATGCTGGGGATGGAACGTATCGCGCGGGCCTGGCGGCAGGTGTACGGCCGGAAGGCAGGAGAGGCGGATGTGGAAGCGATTTACGCACAGTTCGAGCCTGGGCTGCTTTCCATTCTGGAGCAGTTCACCGCACCCAAGCCGCACGTCTGCGAAGCGGCGGCCGCGCTGCGGGATATGGGCGTCAGGATCGGCTCGACGACCGGCTACACAGATGCGATGATGGAGATTGTCGCGCCGTGTGCGGCGCGGCAGGGCTACGCGCCTGATCTCTGGCTCAGTCCGGACAGCGTCGGCGGCCTGGGGCGTCCCTATCCGTACATGATCTTTGAGAATATGCGGCGGCTGGGCGTCTCCTCAGTGAAAAATGTACTCAAGATCGGCGATACGGTGTCCGATATGCAGGAGGGCGTCAACGCGGGCGTCTGGACGGCCGGCGTAATCGAAGGCAGTTCGGCGCTCGGCCTGAGCGAGGAGGAGTTTAGCGCGCTTCCACCGGAGGAACGGGAGACGCGCTGTCGTGAAGCCGCGCGCCGCTTCCGTGAGGCGGGCGCGCATTTCGTGTTGCGCACCCTGGCCGATGCGCCGCGTCTGGCAGCATTTTTGGGCGGGTGACAGGCCCGCAAAAGAAGCTCGGGATATACAAAAAGGGACGTCTGCAAGACGTCCCTTTTTGATTGGGGGGATCAGCTTTGGACGGTTTCCGCGGTTTTATCTTCCCGACGGAAACGCACCATGCCCGTGCGGTCGAGGGCGACCATAAGTACGGGGATGAAAACAAGCTGGAGGATGATGCCGGGGATGGCGGTCAGGAACGCGCCGGACAGGAACAGCTGCCAGGTAAACGGCTCGCCGCTCACGCCGGTGAGCAGCACACGGACAACACCCCATACGATACGCCCGCCGATCATCGCCGCAATCAGAGAGCGGTACAGCGATATGACGCACTGCCAGCGGGAGTGGTTGTACAGGTAGCCGGCGATGATGCCGTAGGCGGCCAGTTCAAAGGCCATGGCGATGCCGGTCGGGAAGATTGGCGGCATACCGAACATGGCATACCGCAGCAGCGGAAGGACAAAGCCTACCAGGCCGCCGTACTGCCAGCCGCAGAGCAGGCCGCAGAGCAGGACCGGCAGATGCATGGGCAGCAGCATGCCGCCGATTTGCGGGATCTGTCCGGTGAAAAACGGAAGGACGATGCCGAGGGCCATGCACAGTGCGGCGAGGATCAGGTCGTAAATGCGCTGTTTGGATGTTTTTTGTTTCATAGCGGGGATACTCCTTATCAAAAGTCTGGATATGCGCCTCTTCTGAGGGCGGGGCCTTCATGGCTTTTTTACGGAGCGCGGGGGATAAAACCGCCTTCGTGGCGGGGTGCGTCAAAGGAAGAACGCGCTCGTGTCGAGCATCATGTCGCTGCCGGAGGCAACGCGGTACCGCTGGAAATACCGTTCCTCAAAGGGGATCCAGCGTTCCTGAAACGCGGCGTAGTGCGCGCCCTCCCTCGCCTGCAGACGGCGGGCCTGGGCTTCGCCCGAGCAGGTCAGGAACAGCCGCAGGTCATAAAAGCCGGATAGCGACGGATGCAGGGAATAGCTCCCCTCCACAATGGTAAGAGGGGCGGGCGCAAGCGTTTCCGGCGCGAGCATTTGTCCGGTCTGGCAGGAATACGGCCGGTATATGGCGCTGCCGCCGGCGCGGAGCGGAACCAGGACCTCCTCGCGGAACCGCGAGAGATCCATATTCCCAGCCGGTTGCTCCGCCCAATCCGGCGGGCGCTGGTCAAACGGGAGGTAAAAATCATCCATATGTACCACGCGGCAGGGGAACAGCTCCTGCAGGAGCCGTGCGAAGCCGGTTTTGCCGCTGCCGCAGCGGCCGTCGACCGCAACGATAGCGGGTCTGCCGCTCTGCGTCAGCCGCTGTACCGACAAAAGGGCGGGGAAGTAGCCCGCGTAGGAGGTGCGAAGCAAGCGGTAATGCGGCCGGTAGGCGGCGCGGAACGCCTCGCTGTGGCGGGGCGGCGGGCAGCCCTGAGCGCGGTAGGCTGCCACCCAGTCCGCCATGCCGGGGACCGGCAGGGGGGAGAGGGCGCCCAGCCGCCGCGCCAGCCCGTCTGCGGAGCCGTGGTGCGCGGCGGCCGTGCGGAGGAGCAGATCGGCCAACAGGGGGACCGTCGATGCCGTACCCAACCGGTAATCCAGATGGAAGCGTGACAGGCCGTTCCCGAGCGGATCGGGCGCGGGGGCGCAGACATCCGGGGCAAGCGTCTCCCACTCGCGGAAAAGCGCCTGCTGGACCGCGGTCCGGTCCGAGACCAGATGCTCCGGCCCGAATTCGCTTTGATACGCCAGCTTGCCGAAATCCTGCGGCTGCATCGCGGGATAGCGCTCTCTATGGAACTGCAGGATGCTTGCAAACGACAGGCTCATGGGGACAGCTCCCGCACCGCCAGCTCCGCCGCGCGCTGGAGGTATTCGTCAAGCCGGCGGTCCTCCGTCCCCGCGACAAAAATGCCGCAGGTCGAAGAGGGGATCAGGATTTTAGGGGCTTCTGCCCCGGATACTGCGGAAGCCATGGCGGGCGAAACCTCGCCCATGATGCCGTTTGCCAGGATAATGCCGATCGGGCCGAGGATCAAATCCGCGCGGGCGGCATTGTAGATAACGGCGTTTTCACCGGTCGCCCCTTGCGCCGCCCCAGCCTTGAGCATCGCGTTTGTGGCGAGAACATTGGTGCCGACACAGCGCAGCACGCAGTCCTGCGGCAAAACGGGCGCCAGAAGGCGGATAAGCTGCGCCCCCATGCCTCCGCCCTGTCCGTCCAGAACCAGCACGCGGCGGGACTGTTGTTTTTTCATTGGTCTGCCTCCTCTGATGGGGATTCAATGGCGGCTATGGGACCGGCCTGCCTTCTGGCACCGGTCCACAGCCGCCGGATCGCATACGATCGAACCTGCTTCCGGATACAGTATACATTACACTTTATTATATCAGCCGACCAGGGTGGTGCGTCAAGCCCCAATCAGAAAAATATGAGAATCCGCCTCAGGTCGGTGCGGTGGAAAGGCCGCGCTTCAGCTCGCGCACAAACACCTCGGCCGCGCGGGTGAACACCTGGTATTTTTTCCAAGCCAGATACATCCAGGATTCGAGCCGCGGCTCGAGCGGGCGGAAACACAGGCTGCGGCTGCCCGACAGGTCCACCAGCTTGTCCAGCGTGAACAGGCAGCCCATGCCCTCCTCCACGGCCAGGACGAGTGTGTTGACCAGATTGCCGGTGGCCACCACCCGCAGCTTTTCATAGCCGTAGCCCAGCCAGCCGGAAAGCCCGTCCTCCCCCTCTAACTGGCGGGAGGCGATGAGCGGGACGCCGGGCAGGTCCTCCGGACGGATGCGCGTCAGCCGCGCCAGTGGATGATCCCTGCGCATCAGAAGTCCCCAGGTATCCGGACTGGGCAGGCGCAGGTAGTCGTATTTGCCCATGTCGAACGGTTCGATGAGCGTACCAAAGTCGATTAACCCCTGGTCCAGCCGGTCGGTCACATCATAACCGTCCCCGCTGGAAAAATGGAAGCGGATGGCCGGATACCGGCGCTGGACCTGCTGGGCAGTCTGTACGATCAGCCGCATGCCCTCGGTTTCCCCGCCGCCAATGTACAGGTCGCCGCTGATGCCCTCGTCCGGCGCGCTGACCTCAGCCTTGGTCTTTTCCACCAGCGAGACGATTTCCTCGGCGCGCTTGCGCAGCAGCATCCCCTCCTTGGTCAGCGTGATACGACGCTTACCGCGTAGGAAAAGCTGCTTGCCCAACTCGCGCTCCAATTCCATGAGCTGCTTGGACAGGGGGGGCTGGGTCATGTGCAGCGACATCGCAGCGCCGGAAATGGTCTGTTCCCGCGCGACTGCGAGAAAATATTCCAAAACCCGAATGTCCATGCGATCCCTCCTTCTGTGGGTAGTATAGCATGTCTTATTATATCTTTCAAGAATGATAATGTATTCTTTATATATATTTGCTATTTGTTGTCCGGCGGTTTATACTCAAATCAGGGAAAGGGAGCGAGATTATGAAGGAGCAGGAACTTCGGCGGCGCGTGATGCAGAACCTGTTGGACGCGGGCTGCGGGGAGGCGCTCGCCCGGGAATTCTGGCGGCTGTTCGAGTGCGGAAGGCACGGCGAAGGGGCGGCGCTGTTGGCCAGACACCGGTGCCTTCTGCTCGAGCGCTGCCATGCGGAACAGCGGAGAATCGACTGTTTGGATTACCTGATTTACCAGCTTGAGTACAGCGAGACATTCCGCGCAGAAAGGAAGTAACTAATGCACGAGACAAAAATCGAAGAACAGGCAAAACGGGCTGGCCTGCCCGTCTACCAGTACATGCGCGTCGCGTCTCAACGCGCCATGAAGCTGAGCGCAGAACTCAACTTCTCTTACCACGAGCCGGAGGAGGTCGCGCGGCTGTTTTCCGAACTCACCGGCAAACCGGTGGGTGAGGGGTTCTGCCTGTTCCCGCCCTTTTACACCGACTACGGCCAGAACATCACGGTCGGCAAGAACGTGTTCATCAACACGAGCTGCCATTTCCAGGACCAGGGCGGCATCACCATCGGGGACGGGGCGCTCATTGGTCACAACGTGGTGCTGGCCACGCTCAACCACAACGAGAACCCTGCCCGCCGCGATGAGCTCATCCCCCAGCCCATCGTCATCGGCAAGCGGGTGTGGATCGGCGCGAATGCGACCATTACCCCGGGCGTGACCATTGGGGACGGGGCCATTGTGGCCGCCGGTGCGGTGGTCACGCGCGACGTACCCGCCGGGATGGTGGTGGGCGGCGTACCCGCCCGCATTCTGCGGCCCCTCCGAAAGGAGGAAACGCTGTGAAAAAACGCCGGCTGTCCCAGCTGCTGGCCTACAGCCTGACCCTGAGCGCCTGCGCGGGGATGTTCCAGAGGATTGGATGGGAGGTCTGGATACTCCCATACCCCTGCTGCGGCCGAGAGCAGCCGGTTTGATTTTGACACCCGCCGCGTCACCCTGAACAGCGGCTACGAAATGCCCATCTACGGCTTGGTATGTACAGCCTGCATGGCAAGCCCTCCGCTCAGGTTATCCTGCGCTGGAGCCTGCAAAAGGGCGTGGTGGTCATTCAGGACTCGAGCAACCCCGACCACATCAGGGAGAACACCGAGCTGTTCGACTTTGCGCTGACCGACGAGGAGCTGGTGCAGATCAAAGTATTGGACCGCAACGAAAAACACGACTGGTACTAACATTTCCGGCCATAACGAAAGGATAGATACCCTCATGGAAGAACTGCATCTGACACAGGAATGGGATAAGACCTTCCCGCAGAGCGCGTCTGTCGCGCACAGCAAGGCCACCTTCTGCAACCGCTACGGCATCACGCTCGCGGCCGACGTGTACGTCCCCAAGGATGGGCAGGGCAAGAGGGCGGCGATCGCAGTGTGCGGGCCGTTCGGCGCGGTCAAGGAGCAGGCCGCGGGCCTGTATGCCCAGACCATGGCCGAGCGCGGCTTTGTGGCGCTGGCCTTTGACCCCTCGTTCACCGGCGAGAGCGGCGGCGCGCCCCGCTACATGGCCTCGCCAGACATCAATACCGAGGACTTCCAGGCCGCGGTCGATTACCTCTCCCTGCGGGAGGATGTGGACGCGGACAGGATTGGCCTTATCGGCATCTGCGGCTGGGGCGGGCTGGCGCTCAACGCGGCCGCGCTGGACACCCGCGTGCGGGCTACCGTGGCCGCGACCATGTACGATATGGCCCGCGTGAACGCCAATGGATATTTTGATGCCGAGGATTCGGCCGACGCGCGCTACGCCAAAAAGCAGGCCCTCAACGCCCAGCGGCTCGAGGACTGCAAAAACGGCGCTTATGCGCTCGGCGGCGGCGTGGTTGATCCGTTGCCCGCAGACGCGCCCTTCTTTGTCAAGGACTACTACGACTACTACAAAACGCCGCGCGGCTACCATCCCCGCTCGCTCAACTCCAACGGGGGCTGGAACGTGACCGGCTGCATGTCATTCTTAAACCAGCCGATTTTGCAGTACAGTAGCGAAATTCGCAGCGCGGTGCTGCTGGTACACGGCGAAAAGGCGCACTCCTGCTACTTCAGTCGGGACGCATACGCCGCCATGGTCGAGGGCAGTCCCTACGCGGACAACAAGGAGCTGCTGCTCCTGCCCGATACCGTCCACACCGACCTGTACGACGGCGGCGGCAAAAACGCCATCCCGTTCGACAAGCTGACGGAATTTTTCCAGGCGTATCTGGGATAAATACCGACGCCGCAGAGAGCTGGACGGGACAGGCAGAAAAAGGGCGTGCCGCCAGGCGGCACGCCCTTTCCGGCTTCGCGGGGGTGCGCTCTATTGCGTTTGACCACGTGCCGCGGTATGATAAGGGCAGGAGGGAAAGCGATGGATATGGGGCTGTTTTTGGAGCTGTTCCATGCCGCGCGCTATGCGTACATCCGCATCAGACAAAGGAACGGAAGGGCGCTCTGCTCCAAAGGGAACACTCGCTGGCGGGAGCGCGTTGCATCCGGCAGGGCGATCTGGTCGGGACAAGGGGCGTGACCATACACATCGATACGCCGGTTCATGCGCCCCTGGCGGCATGGTCGGGAGAATATGAGAAAGAAAAGGATTTCTGCGCCAATTATGATGTGCTGCATAACGGAGTGGTTCTGGCGCGGGCGGTTCGCGCCTTTTTACAGTTTGTCAGACCGGCATAAAACAGAAATACGGAAAATGAATCACGAGCCATGAAACACAGGTATTTTACATTTCGGAAAACGCGGCTTATCCTATTGAGGTGCGGAGCGGCGCAGTCGTCTCCGGAGAAACAGAAAAACCCATCCGCACAGGCGCTGTATGGGCAGGAAGCCTTGCAGGGAAACATACAAAATGGATTTTTTGAAGCGGTCAAAAAACGGTATTCATGCAAAAAATTTGACGGACGGGCGGTGGAAAAGGACCGGCTGGAAGCGGTTTTAGCGGCCGGCCGGCTGGCTCCTACGGCCAAAAACCTGTAGGAGCAGCATGTCTATGTTGTGCAGTCCGAGAGCGGGCTCGCCAAGCTCGGTCAGGCGCCAGAAGGGGTATTTGATGATGGCCGGCGTATTGCCGCCCACGCCTAATTCCAGATACACCACCCGCAGCCTCTCGTGCTGATGGAGAAAGCGCTCATATCGCTCGGCGGCGGCATACCAGCCGCTGTCCTGCACAAAGGTCTGATCGCAGCGGAGGTTCATGGACATGGGCCGTCCGCACACCGGACAGCGGGGGAGCAGCTCCGCCGGCACACGCATATCCTTTTGTTCGGCGGCCATGCGGCGGACGGTTTCTTCATTGTCCCAGGTCTTTTGGCAGCAGGGCTTTGAACACTGCCACAGGCCGTAGTCCCCCTGAGTATAGAACAGCCTCTCTTTATCAAATCCGGCAAGCTGGAACTGATGGTCCACGTTGGTGGTCAGCACAAAGTAGTCCCTGCCGCTCACCAGCCGCAGCAGCGTGTCATAGACCGGTTTCGGAGCCCTTTCGTAGCGGTTGATCATGATGTGGCGGCTCCACCAGGCCCAATATTCCTCCGGCGTTCCGAAAGGATAGAAGCCGCTGGTATACATATCGCGGATGCCATACTTCCGGATGAAATCCCCGAAGTGTTTTTCGAAGCGCTGGCCGGAATAGGTCAGGCCCGCCGTATCTGCGCAAACGGTTCAGAGCAGACTGCGGTAGAGGTTTGCGTCAATATCCTTGAAAACATTGAAAATTATCGTTCTGATGGAAGTAGGTGTTTGCAGGAATGCTTTGACCGTGCGGACTGCGATAGCCGCCGCCTCCGGATGGGGGAAGCGGAATTCTCCCGTGGAGATGCAGTAGAACGCCACGCTTTCCAGGGACTGCGCCGCCGCCAGTTCCAGACAGGCGCGGTAGCAGGCGGCCAGCCGCTCCCGATCGCGTCGGGTCACACGGCCCTGTATGATGGGGCCGACGGTGTGCAGCACATAGCGGGCGGGCAGGTTGTAGCCTTTTGTCAGCTTGGCCCGCCCTGCGGGTTCCGGACGGCCCTGCTGCTCCATCAGATGGTGGCAATCATCTCGGAGCTGAAGGCCCGCCGCCGAGTGGATGGTGTTATCGATGCACCCGTGGCAGGGGACAAAGCAGCCAAGCAGACCGCTATTGTTCGCGTCTACAATGGCGTCTGCGTTCAGGCGGGTGATATCCCCCTGCCATCTTATCCGAAATGTCGGTTATCGCACCGTGTACGACCTGCTTCTGCGAAAGGCTTACCCGTCGCGCCGCTCCACCGCCCCAGCCGGACAGATGCGGTAGCAGTTGCCGCAATGGAGACAGTGCGCGGTGTCGATGCTGCGGGGAAACGAAGCGCTGATACAGCCCGCCGGACAGACGATGCGGCACCCCTGACAGCCGATACACTTGTCCGGATCGATGCAGTATCCGCTTTTCCGTGCGGCCCCGCCGCCAAAGGAAAAGCACTGGCGATAGGGAGGAAGCTGTCCCAGGTCAAAATACTCCCCCTCGCCTTTGTAAATCCGAAAGACTTCCAGCGCGTCACAGCTTTTTCCGTAGGATAGATTTTGGCCATATAAGGGTTTTTCTCAAAAATCTCCGCCAGACGTTCCTTTCCAATGCTGCGCACCGCACCCCGCAGGGAAATCGCCAAGGTGGAAAGCGTATCGCGGCCTTTTATGCCGGTGAACGCTACGAAAGGCTTTGCCGTCAGGCGGGTGTAAAAGGCTTTGCCCCTGACGGTCAGGAAATAAAGACCCGCGGCATCCGCCAGCATCAGGTCGATCACACAGGTCTGGGGCAGGCCGTGCGTATCCAGGGTGGCGAACACAGTGGAATGGATGTCCGCCTGAAGGGTTGTCAAAATCTCTTGCGTTGTCATTGCGCGGTCTCCTAGTGAAAGCGGAAAGGCGGTTACGGAAAACGGACGCGCGGCCCAAGCCGCCAGCGCTTGTGCGGGGCGGCTTGGACCGGCTTCCGAGGGCTGTCCGCAGGCTTACAGGTCATATTCCCGCGGTGGGTTGCCGGAAAAATCAGCGATCACAGCGTGCGTACCGGCCAGATAGAATACCTCGAAAATGGGGTTGTCAGCGGTTTGGTACTGGCTCTTGACGATGGGGTTTTGGAGACACATCTCCTTAGCGGGCAGGCTGTCCTCAAAGACCGCTTTGCCGTTCAGGCGGATCCAGGCGTAGGTGGGGCTGGAGACGCTGATCTCCACACAGGGATTGGCCTGCATATCCTTGTAGACCTCTTTCTGATTGTTGGTGCAGAACCACAGCCTGCTGTCCATCTCCCCAGCGAACATAAAGGGGCGGCACTTGGCCTTCCCGTCCCGTCCGACGGTGGCCAGATACTGCACCGGATTCTCGATCAGGAATGTTACAACTTCGTTCATTTTTTTGACCTCCAAACTGTTTTCTGTGGGAATGGGTTGCTTTTTGCTTCCGCTGCTATTATAATACTTCCATACAGCCCTGCTGTAAAGTAAGTACAATATTGTGCCATAGTTACCATTTGGATACTAAGGGAGGGATACGGATGGAAGCCGAGAAGCCGGTGAGCCGGAAGCCTGTAAGGGAACTGCCGGCCTGCCCTGTGGAAACGACGCTTACCCTCATCAGCGATAAATGGAAGGTGTTGATCCTCCGTGACCTGATGCCGGGAACAAAACGGTTTGGAGAGCTGAAAAGGTCCATCGGCCATGTAACGCAGAAGGTCCTTACCGCGCAGCTTCGGGAGATGGAAGCGACTGGACTGTTGACCCGCAGGGTTTTTGCGGAGGTGCCGCCCCATGTGGAGTATACGCTGACCGACCTGGGATACAGCCTCAAGCCGGTTCTGGATGTCATGTGGAACTGGGGCGAGGCATACAAGGCGAAAAACGCACAATAAGAAGCAGGCCGGGGATGGTTTTCCCCGACCTGCTTTTTTTACTGCGGGAAAGACTGCCGGCCTTTTGCGGATTACGCATGGTGGCGATGACACGCCCGCCGTGTTCCGCGAAATATCGGGTGGTTTCACAGCCGATGCCGGAGGATGCGCCCAGGATAAAATATGAAACGATTTTGGACCATATCCGCCAGCCGATGCCTGCGACGCGGTTCTTCAGGTGCAGGCTGCGGAAACCGCGATCAATATGGTGCGGGACGGTATTGGAATCGGAATATATGACGGAAACGCTGGCGGCAGGGCATGCGAAATATCCGGTTAATCTGGAAATCACTTTTGAGATTGGCCTGTTCGCCAACGATTTGAACGACCTCACACCCACCGCAGCGCAATTTGTTCAGAGCATCACGCATGACCAGTCCGCTGGATAAGCGGGAAGACAGCGGCGTGTAAACCGGAAAGAGCGGCCGATGGGGGACGACCGGAGGAAAACAGCAAAATGAACAAAGCGCCAAGGCCGTATAGCCTTGACGCTTTCCCTGTGGTTTTACCAAATTATTTATGGGTGCATATACCATCCCAGATGCTGGAAGCGTACCGTGCGGGATGGTCATCCTTGGGGTATACCTTGCCGTTCCACCTTATAGCGCAGCCATACGGCGCTGCCGGGGAGGGATTTGGCTTCCAGCAGGGTAAAGCCTGCGGCAGTGTCGTCGCTGATGCCCGGCTTTTCCATAAACAGGGTTTGGGCGCTGGCGGAACCATCGGCGCAGGGCGCAATGACCACGCTCACCTCATCGCACAGGCCGGCTTGGATAAACGACCAGTTGAGTACCGCGCCGCCGCCCAGCATCAGTGTATTTATGTGGAACAGCGCGCGCAGCTTTTGCAGAGCCAGGGTCGCGTCAAGCGTTTCCTCTCCGGCGATAATGTAAGAAATCCCCAGCCTGCGCAGGAAAGACTTGTAGGTGTTGGACGCCCGTGCGGTCAACACCTCGATCACATGGGCGGTGGTCGTTTCGTAGTGCAACACGGCATCCTTCCAGCCCAGGCGGCCGGCAGGATCGATGGACACATAGTACATACCGAAGTCCGGCTGGGCCGCGAAATCCCCGTCCGGCACGGGGAGCGCGTTCTCCTCCAGCGCGGGCTTTTCATAAAAGGTGAAGTTGTCATCAGTGGTCACCCGTCCGGAGAGCCAGCCCTGGTGCCGGTAATAGGGCTTTTCACCAAAGGCGATGCGGTAAAAGGCTTCGCCGGCTTCTGCGGCGGCAGGATGGTTCATGTAATTGCCCATGATCTTCCCATCCAGAGAGGTCATCATGTGGCAGAAAATATACGGCCTTGTCACGCGGAACTGCTCCTTTCCAATAACGCTCATCGCATCAGCGACATGAACCATTCCACCGTCTCCGGATCATAGTGGGAGAAGAACGCGCTCTCAGCAGTGTCCAGGGCGGCGATAGCGGCCATGTCGTCCTCGTTCAGGGTAAAGTCAAATACATGGAAGTTTTCCTCCATCCGCTTGACGTGGACAGACTTGGGAATGACTACCACACCGCTTTGGAGCAGGAAGCGCAGCGCGGTCTGGGCTACGGTTTTGCCGTATTTGGCGCCGATCTCGGTCAGGACGGGGTTGGTGAACATCTGGTTCCGGCCCTCGGCAAAGGGACCCCAGGATTCGATCTGGGTATGATGCTTTGCCAGCACCTCACGGGCGACCTTCTGCTGCTGGAATACATGGGTCTCCACCTGGTTGACCGCGGGCGTTACCTCGGCAAAGGTGGTCAGGTCGATAAAGCGGTCGGGGTAGAAATTGCTCACGCCGATCGCGCGGACCTTGCCGTCGCGGTAGGCCTTTTCCATCGCCCGATAGGTACCGTAGTAATCCCCAAAGGGCTGGTGGATGAGCAGCAGGTCCACATAATCGGTCTGAAGGGCTTGCAGGGAGGCGTCGATGGAAGCAGCAGCCTTTTTCTCGCCGGCGTTGGCGATCCATACCTTGGTGGTGAGGAACAGCTCGTCACGGCTGACGCCGCTCTTGCGCCAGGCGTCGCCCACGCCATGCTCGTTGCCGTAGGCCTGGGCGGTGTCGATGGAGCGGTAGCCCACGCGGATAGCGTCGGCCACGCACCGTTCGGTTTCAGCCGCGGCCACCTGATATACGCCGTAGCCTAGTTGGGGCATCCTGACCCCGTTGTTCAATGTTACATAATCCATGGTGTTTCCTCCTGTTTTGATCGATGTAATTATGTTTTGAGCGGTCCGTAAAAATACAGGGGCGGTCGCGCCGCCGTCCACCAGAAAGTCCGCGCCGGTGATGAAAGCGCTGCGGCTGCCGATGAGCAGCTCGGCCACACCCGTCACCTCGCCCGATGTGCCGGGGCGGTCTGCCGGGCAGTTGGTGAACATGTTCTTATAAAAATCCCCGCACGGGCCATTAAATTCGTCGAGCTCCAGAGGCGTGACGATGATGCCGGGGGAGGGAGAGCAAGTGCTCTGTGGGAGTGGTGGCCAATTGTTCGTCCTCCTCTATTGTACCAGCGGCAGCCTTGACGGGGAATCTCCAATGTGTTAGCATGGTATCAACCTATTGTTAATACATAAGGAGGGGCTATGCTCAACCCATTACTTACTACCTTCCTGACGGTGGCAGACTGCGGCAGCTTTACCAGTGCCTCCAAGCGGCTGTTTATTTCAGCCACGGCGGTGATGAAACAGATGGACGTGCTGGAAGCGCATTTGGATTTGCGGCTGCTCGAACGCACCCCGCACGGCGTGCGCCTTACCGCGGCAGGGGAAATGATTGCGCGGGATGCGAGGTTTTTACAGGACTACGCAAGACGGTCGGTGGACAGCGCCCGGGCTGCGACAGCCGATGCGGAAACCACCTTCTGCGTGGGGACCTCGCTGCTCAACCCTGCCAAACCGTTCATGGATCTGTGGTACCAGGTCAATCGGGCGTTCCCCGGCTACAAGCTCCATCTGGTCCCTTTTGAGGACGACCATCAGGGTATCCTTGCCGAAATTGGCAGACTGGGAGAGAAGTTCGACTTCCTTGTGGGGGTGTGCGACTCCCGCGCGTGGCTAGACCAATGCAGTTTTCTGGCGCTGGGTACCTATAAATGCATGGTGGCGGTACGGCGGGAGCATCCTCTGGCCGCAAAGAAGCGGCTGACGCTTTCCGACCTGCATGGGCAGACCCTGATGATGGTGAAGGCGGGGGATTCAGGCCTTAACGACAGGCTGCGCGCGGAGCTGCGAAAGAACCATCCGCAGATCCAGGTGGAGGACACCCCTCGGTTTTACGATATTTCCGTGTTCAACCGCTGCGCAGAAACCGGGCATGCGCTACTTACGCTGGAATGCTGGCAGGATGTCCACCCGGGACTGGTCTCGCTTCCGGTGGAGTGGGAGTACGCTGTTCCATACGGCCTGCTTTATGCCACGTCGCCCTGTCCGGATGTGGAGCGGTTTGTACGGACAGCGGAACGCGCGGCCGACCGGATTCGGACGGAGAAAAATCAGCATGCCCCATGAGGTGAAGTGAAATGGAACTGGGACTGACCTTCCCCCTGCAGCGATTCCTGAAAATGAAAGCGCCCGACTACGGCACACAGACGGACCGGCGCTTTTGCTGGGATCTGCATGTGATAGATCTGCGGGGCAGGAAATGCTTGCTCGTGGTCCATTGTCACAGCCGCTATGCATTCGTGCGCTATGATGCGATGCCCTTTCAGTGGGCGGATATCCCCGCACTGTTCCGTATCGGGCTGACGGACAGCCTCACAGCCGCCGGTTTTCCGGCAGCGCGGATTGAGGAGTATCTCGGTCAGGCGGGGGAGCCGTATGCCACCCGCACCCATGGCCGGCGGGAAGTGGCGTTTCTCAATCGGGTGTGGGAGGATGTGCTGGCACTCGATCTGTGGCTGGATACCAGCTGCCAGGCGCAGCCCTTGCTGGATTATTCCGTGAACGCCCGTCCGGGCCGGTGCGTGGGATTCGAGGGATTGGGGACGGGACTGAAGCGGATCGCGTGGACATTGGGGGCTGAGACTGCCGCGGCGTTGTAAAAGCGCGTTCGTTGTATTATCCAACGGAAGCGGTATAATGAAAAGGCGGAGGATATTGGATAAGGATGGTAGCAGCCAATGAAGCGGATATTTTTTGTAGAAGACGACCTGAGTCTGATCGGCGGCCTGTCATTTGCCCTGAAAAAGCAGGGATATGAGATCGACATCGCGCGAACCAGCATGGAAGCGGAACAACTGTGGCAGGATGGAACCTATGATCTGGTCATTCTGGACGTGGCACTTCCGGACGGCTCGGGCTATGATCTGTGCAGGAAGATCCGGGAAACATCCAGGGTGCCGGTCATGTTCCTGACCGCGGCGGACGAGGAGACCGACATCACCATGGGGCTGGACATCGGCGGCGACGATTATATTACCAAGCCTTTCAAGCTGGCGGTATTCCTTTCCCGCGTCAATGCGCTACTTCGCCGGAGCGAAAACTTCAGCCGGACCGAGCCGGAACTCAACTCCAACGGCATCAAGGTGTTGCAGCTCAAGCGGGAGGTCTATAAAAACGGGGCACCGATCGACCTGACGGCCAGCGAATACAAGCTGCTGTGCCTGTTCATGGAGAACCCAGACATCGTGCTTTCGCCGGAGCAGATTTTGGGCAGGCTGTGGGACTGCGAGGAAAACTATATCGACAGCAGCACCCTAACGGTCTATATCCGCCGGCTGCGCACGAAAATTGAGGACGACCCTGCCAATCCGCAAAACATCGTGACTGTCCGCCGGATGGGCTATAAGTGGAATACAGCGGGGCGGGATGCGTGATGAAAATACTGGTGAACCGGAAAATCAAGCGGCTGCTCTATGCAGTGCTGCTGATAATCGCTGCATTTTCCATCTTTTCTGTCGTCTGTGCTGGGATGGAATTACAGCATGCGGCGGTTTATGCGCTTTTGTCGTGTGCCGGCATGGGGATTGCTGTTTTCGCTGCGCTGTATCTGTATTTCCGGGCGCAGAGCAGGATGATCGAAAACGCCGCGGCGCAGATCAAAGACTATATCGCGGGGAACCGGAACGCCCGGATCGAATGCGACGAAGAAGGCGAACTGTACCGCCTGTTCCACGAGGTCAACTCGCTTGTCGCTGTCCTGAACGCCCACGCCGAAAACGAGAGACGCTCCAAACGGTTTATGAAGGATACCATTTCGGATATTTCCCACCAGCTGAAAACCCCGCTGGCTGCGCTGAATATCTTTAACGGCATTATACAGAAAGATGCAGACGATGCACAAACCATCCGGGAATTTGCGTCCCTCTCCGAACAGGAACTCGACCGGATCGAAACACTGGTCCAGAACCTGCTCAAAATCACCAAACTGGACGCGGGAACGATCGTGATTGAAAAGGCGGAGCACAACATATCCGAAATGATGGGCAGGATCGAAACACAGTCTGCTTATCGAGCAGCGCAGGAGGGGAAAACGCTGATCTTGTCCGGTGATGATGCGGCAACGCTGTGGTGCGACCGGAACTGGCTGATGGAAGCGGTCGGCAATCTCGTGAAAAACGCCCTGGACCATACCGCCCAAGGTGATGAAATCCGCATCACATGGCGGGCATTTGCGTCGGTTGTCCAGATCGTGGTGCGCGACAACGGCAGCGGCATCCACCCGGAGGACCTGCCGCATATTTTCAAGCGCTTTTACCGCAGCCGCTTTTCCAAGGATACGCAGGGGATCGGGCTGGGGCTTGCGCTGACCAGGGCGATCGTGGAAGCGCATAACGGCACCATCGAGGTGGACAGCGAGCTGAGCGCCGGCACGACCTTTACCATGAATTTTCTGATTCCTACAAAATTGTAGGCTGTGTGTCATCCGGCAGTAGGGCGCGCGTGGTACTCTTTCTATACCGAATCAGAAAGAGGTGTGAGACCGAATGGATCTATTAGAGGTGCAAAACGTTTGCAAAACCTATGGGAGCGGCAAAGTTGCCGTACATGCATTGAAAAATGCGAGCTTCACGGTTCCCAAAGGCGAATTTGTCGCCGTGGTCGGGGAGTCCGGCTCGGGCAAGAGCACGCTGCTCAACCTGATCGGTGCGCTGGACACGCCGACCTCCGGCAAGGTATGGATCGATGGCCGGGATATTTTCTCCATGAAGGAGCGCAGCCTGACGATTTTCCGCCGCCGGAACATCGGCTTTATCTTTCAGAGTTTTAACCTGATCCCAGAGCTGACCGTGGAACAGAATATCGAATTCCCTGTCCTGCTGGACTACCGGAAACCGGACAAAGCCTATCTGGAAGAACTGCTGACCGTGCTCAATTTGCAGGAGCGCCGCCATCATCTGCCCAGCCAGCTGTCCGGCGGCCAGCAGCAGCGCGTGGCGATCGGGCGCGCGCTGATCACCCGCCCTGCGCTGATCCTTGCCGACGAGCCGACGGGCAACCTCGATACGCAGAACAGCAGCGAGGTCATTGCCCTGTTGAAGCAGGCTTCCAGAAGCTATGAGCAGACCATTATCCTGATTACCCACAGCCGGAGCATTGCGCAGACCGCGGACCGGATTTTGCGGGTATCCGACGGCGTGCTGACCGATTTCGGGAGGTGCCGGGAATGAGGAGCTATCTCAGCCTGATCCCGATTTCGGCGAAGGTGCACCGGCGGCAAAGCCGCATGACGCTGCTTTGCATCATCTTTGCGGTATTCCTTGTCACGGCGATTTTCAGCATGGCGGATATGCTGGTGCAGTCCGAGACCATGCACACAAAGGAAACGCACGGGAACTGGCATATCCAGATCCGGAATATCACGGAAAGCGATGCGGAAACGATCCGCGCACGCACGGATGTGGCCGCTGCGTCGTGGTATGATGTGGTCAACCTCGATCAGAGCAGGGCATATACGATCGACGGCAGGCAGGCTGCCCTGTGCGGTATCGAAGAACCCTTCCGAACAGATATCATGCGATACTTTGACGAGGCTTCCAGTGTGCAGGCGGATGATGCAGCCATCCTCACACCGAATGCGAAGGAGCTGCTCGGTGTGACGGTGGGCGAAAGCATGGAACTGGACACGCCTGCCGGCAGCTATACATTCCGTGTAACGGGCTTTCGCAGCGACGACAGTCGGTACGCCAACAACAACGGCAGCGGCGAGACGACAGCCTTGCTGGTGGATGAGGATCAGGTCGGCGTGTTCATGAACATATCCGCGTTCCGCAGGATCATGCAGGATAACGGCGATACGGGCAGCGCCTCGTATTATGTGCAGTTTGGCAGCCATGCCAACATGAAAAAGGCGATCGCGGAGATCAAGGAACAGTGCGGTCTGGCGGATGCGGACGTCCAGCAGAACTTTATCCTCATGGGACTGGCAGGGCTGAGCGACAATACGCTGGTGAAAAACGTGTATCCGCTGGTTATTATTTTGTTCCTGCTGGTGCTGATCGCAGGCGTGCTGATGATTTCGGGCAGCCTGAACAGCACGATCGCCCAGCGGACGCAGTTCTTCGGCATGATGCGCTGCGTCGGCATGAGCAAACAGCAGGTTGTCCGCTTTGTGCGGCTGGAGGCGCTGAACTGGTGCAAAACAGCCGTGCCGATCGGCGTGCTGCTCGGCACATGTCTCGCGTGGGGTCTGAACGCGGTGCTGCGGTATCTGGTCGGCGGCGAATTTTCCGAAATCACGGTGTTCGGGGTGAGCACAGTCGGCATTGTCAGCGGTGCGGTGCTCGGCGTGCTGACGGTTTGGATCGCGGCCCAATCCCCGGCAAAGCGCGCAGCAAGGGTTTCGCCGATTGCGGCGGTGTCCGGCAATGCGGCGGGCGGAAAGCGCAAACCGCACAGGGCAAAAGCGCGTTTTTTGAAGATCGAGTCCTCGCTGGGTGTTTCCCATGCGGTTTCGGCAAAGAAAAACCTGTTCCTGATGTCGGGCTCGTTCGCACTCAGCATCATCCTGTTCCTGTGCTTTTCCGTGCTGGTGGAACTGCTGGGGTGCCTGCTGCCGACGTCGCTGTCCGCGCCCAATCTGACGATCGCAAGTAGTGCTTACTCCAATACGGTGAACCATGCGCTGGTAGACACAATCAGCGGCATGGAAGGCGTGACGCATGCGTATGGGCGGATGTATGCGGAAAATATTCCGGCAGCATTCGATGTGGATACAGAGCAGACGACGGTGGATCTGATTTCTTATGACGAGTCACAACTGGGCTGGCTCCCAGACGATGATATGCTGCGGAAGGGGAGCGACCTGTCCAAGGTATATGGGGACAGCGGCTATGTGCTGGCCATCTGGGATAAGGATGTTCCGCTTGATGTCGGGGACAAAATCCAGCTCGGCGGTTTCGAGGTGGAGATCGCCGGTATGCTGAAATACAGCCCGTTTTCCAACAGCGGCCGGACGGATGGGGAGATCATCCTCATCTGCTCCGAGGAAACCTTTACGCGGCTGACAGGCATGCGGGATTATGCGATCATCGACATACAGGTGGCGAAGAGCGCGGCCGACCAGGATGTAGCTGCAATCCGTGATCTGGTAAACGGCCGGTACGAATTTACAGACAGGCGGGACGAGGGCGACCGAAGCACCTATTGGGCATTCAGCCTGTTTATCTACGGGTTCCTGGCAGTCATCGCCCTGATTACCGTGTTCAATATCGTCAACAGCATTTCCATGAGCGTGTCCGCAAGGATGAAGCAATATGGCGCCATGCGGGCGGTGGGGATGGACGGGCGACAGTTGACAGGGATGATAGCGGCGGAAGCGGCTACCTATGCGTTTTCCGGCTGTATCATAGGCTGCGCGGCAGGGCTGTCGCTGAGCAGGCTGCTGTATGACAAGTTGATTACCAGTCATTTCCCCTATCACACATGGAGCCTGCCGGTGCCGGCGCTTTGTATCATTTTGCTGTTTGTGCTGAGTGCGACGGCCGCAGCGGTCTATGCGCCGTCCAAACGGATACGCCGTATGGCGATCACAGAAACCATAAACGAATTGTGACAATATTGGCATATATGGAAAAACGGAGCGCCCTGAACGATTTGGTTGAGGGCGCTCTTATATTGCTGGATTATAAGAAAGCCATATGAAATAGCGTCAGGAATACGAAGTGAGATGATGTCTGACAAACGATAAATGGTTTGCAAACGGATGCTGCATGGAAATGCTCAAAAAACTGAGAACATTTATAGTATGGAAAAGAATGGCGGATTGAGTTGAAATAATAAAGCTGGGAAATGATAAATAAATATTAACCAGACAGATCAGTTGGGATGCACTGTTAGGGAAATTTTAACAATTAACTATAATGGTAAAATCCCATCAATGTGTAGGCGAAAATAAGGGAGGTGCGAGAGGGGAAAGACCAGCTATAAAAAGTTAAGAGGTTAGTACGAAAAAGGTGAAAGAAAGATGAGAAGTGATCAGAGTATGATAAGGTGCCGCGGAGCAGTCTGCGGTTGAGAGGGATGCAGTATGTAAGAAGCGATGATCTCAATAAATTCAGAGGCGGTAGGGATACAGGTCAGGGGATAGCCAGCTATCTTGCACAACAGGATGGGATTGATCTTATAGGCCCTTTCCACAGCGGTTCGGATACTGCGCTCTACAGTAGTCCACTGGCAGTGAAAGTGTAAAGCAGGAAAAGCGCTATTTGTCGCTATTGTTCGGTATTATTCGACACGTTTTGTATCTGGGTGGTACCGGCTGCCACAGCCTTTCCTCTTTAAGGATGGTGTGGATGGTGTTGCATAACTTTCTGGAAACAGAGCAGATGGTGGTGAGATGGTGTTTGCCGCGGGCAAGGAGGGATTGATAATACTCTGAGAGAACGGGGGCGTAAAAAGCCGCCCTTGAGGCGGCAAGCCAGACAGCCTTCCGGAGATAGGGCGAACCGCGTTTGGAAATTTCCTGCCGGGTTCCGATAAACTCTCCGTACTGTGTGACCCGCACATCCAACCCGGCAAAGGCAGCCAGCTTGTTGGGGCGTCAAAGCGGTGGATGTCTCCAGCTTTGCTCAAAATAAAGGATGTCCTAAATGCCAGGAATGGTAGTGATGCAGCTGCCGGTCTGCTTCAGCAGAGAGGATATTTGAGCCTCCAGCTCCACGATTTGTCCCTCCAGAAACGCCAATGTTCAATGAGTTGCCGGCTCTGAAATACAAAAGCGTCCTTGGCAAAGTTCACCCCGAAAGAATCGGCTGCCGCAGCTTTCTCTTTTCCTAATCGGCCGTGGCTGGCTTTCGCCAGAAGATTAGAGAGTATGCGGGTGGAAATGGACAACAACTCCTCCGGCGTGGGATATTGGGAGAGTATTTTTTGGGAGGCAGCGCCAAAGGTGTCTGAAAACAAGTGACAGATTCGTGACGAAGAACTGTCCGAAGCGCATGATCTGGGCAATGATGAAGCTGTCCTTCCGGTCATTCTTTGTCTGTAAATACATTATACGAGGAGAAAATACCTGATGCTGTATGAAATCCACATGATTAAGAATTATCCGCCGACCAATTTGAACCGTGACGATACCGGCGTGCCAAAAATCTGCATGTTTGGCGGGGCGCAGTTTCCGTCGCATTACGAGTGCGAACCGGAGTAGTCGAACTTGACATTGATGACGCGCCAGAATGGCAGGGGGGAGATGGGCAGCCGTCAATTTGAGCAGAGACGCGTGTGGCGCGGCGTGATAGCAAGGAGGAGAATGATGTATCTGACAAGAATTGACTTGCGCCCGCAAGTGCGCGCGATTCAACGGGCGATGGGAGACTGCCAGCAGATGCGCCGTCTGGTAAGCGGACTGTTTCAAAGCGGCAGAAAAGAATCTGAAATCCTATACCGCCTGCGTGCTGATCGGGGGATGACGGCGCAGTACCTGTATTCAACTACACCAGTAGATCAGAGCGCGTTGACTGCAGGGATGGCTTTTGCCGGCGAACGGGATCTGACAGATTGGTTAAAGGAATTAGGGCAGATTTGGAGGGGAGATCTTCTGACTGCCCCAACTAAAAAGTGGCGGCGGAGGGACATTAAAACAGCCGCCGACGGATCCTGCGTGAAAAAACAGGGCGGCTGGAATGGCCCTTGCACAAGGCGGCGCAATACGGATTTGATCTGTTGCAGGCAAACGAGAAGGAAAGCGTCCACATGATGGGAAATCATGCGCGGGAGCAAGGCGGAAGAATGCATTGGTGCTGGAAAAGCATATGGAATGGGAATGCCTTTGTTGCGGAGGCAAGGATGAAAAATTTGCAGGAACTGCCGAAATTAAGGGACAGCATTACATATCTCTACTTGGAGCATGCTGCTATTGAGCAGAATGATGCTGCTATTATTGCCATTCCAAAAGATGGACTTCCTATTCCGATTGCAGCCATGACCTGCTTGTTGCTTGGATCGGGAACAAGCGTGACCCATGCGGTGTTCGTGCAATTTGTGAAAATGGATGTATGGCGATCTGGTGCGGTGAAGGAACTACCTGTTTTATGCGGCGGGAATTGGAGAGATGAGAAGCGCAAAGAATCTGCTCTGTTCATGGATGAAGAACTGCATATGCAGGCGGTGAGGCGGATGTACGCACTCCGCTTCCCAAAAGTAAAAACAGATCACCTGACCTTGCAGCAAATTCGCGGCATGGAGGGGATCCGCGTACGTAAAGCGTATGAGCTTGCCCGCCGTATAACTGGCGTTAAGTGGAATAAGCGTTTCTACAAAAATCAGGATTGTGATATGGTGGGTCCGGTCAATCAAGCGATGTCGGAAGCCGATGCGATGCTTATGGTATGGCTTGTGCCATGCTGCAATCGTATCGCTGGGCTGCTCTCCAGGGCGTGGCTTTATTTACGCCGGCAAACAGTTGTCATTCGTATATGATATTGCAGATTTATATAAGGCGGAGACGACCACCTCAGCAGCATTCGAGGCGGACAGTATCACGACATATCATCAAAGGAAACCTGTATGCGCTGTAGGAAATATGTTCCAATGATAGGCTCTGCATACGCGGGGATGGAGTAGCTACTTTCAATCTTAACGAAGTGGAGATTTAGAAATTGACATTCTTTGTTGGTTCCAAGTTTCCACTATGCGAACGGTATTCCTGCCTTTCGTTGATGTAGGTATGGACTACTTCATGCACTTCCACAGAAATCTGTTTGGGATGATACGCCGTACCGTTAATTCGTACTTCAAGTGATACATTAAACGTATCCCAAAGCCACAATACATTGCAGAGCGGCATCCTTTTACACCTTGAAAATGCTGTTTCGGACCTGTTTGTTCATCAAATCGATTACACAGGATAGGCATGGAGCATCGAGCTGCAATTGCACTGTGACATCAAAAAAGATTCTGTAAAAAGGCGGTCAGTCAAGGCCACACAGGGGATTAAATGTGGCTTTTTCAGAAGAACCTCCCAGCAAGTAATCTGTGTAAATTTTGATTTTTGTGCAAATGACTGAACAAGAGCAATTTGGGGCACACGTTGCTCTGTTTCGTATCTGCTCAACACTTGTTTGAAGGTTCCAAGCCACTATGCAATCTAACTCTGAGACATATTTCGTTTTTTGGGGATCTCGCACAAGGGGGATTCCCCTAAAAATATAATGGCGCTATTCCCCCTCAAAGTTTTGTATAGGAACAAGACAATCAATGTATTTTAACGCACCGTACCGCAAAGTAAGACAGTAATTTCACCCGAAAGCGCACCGTTTTTCCAAAACCGCAAGCGTCGAAGCGGTTTTGGAAAAAACAAGACTGGGAGGTGGGGCGTTTCCTTTTTCAGTATTGCGGTGCGTCCGCCAGCTTTTCCTGCCATAGCTCGAACAACGCTTCAATATCGCTTTTGAATTCGGCTTCGGTCTGCGTCTCCTTTTGGGTCAGTACCTCCAACACCTCAAAAACGAATGCCCAGCCACCGTTTTGCCAGTCCGCCTGCAGGGCGTGGTCGGTGCAGGAACCGGTCATCTGCGCGAACTGGAAGCGGTTTTCGCTGCCGCGCAAGTCGAGCGTGCGGCGCAGCAGGATGCGTCCGGTCTGTGTGTTGCGGATCTGGAAAACCCCGCCCTGCTGGCGGCGCGCCTTGTAGGCTGCCACGGCTTTGCGCCGCTGCTGCTTTTCCATGGGAAGCTCCTTCCTTTGAATTTACTAAATTACTAATTTACTAATATTATAACGGTTGGAACAGCGTTTGTCAATGAAAAATCCCCCGCCGGCAGGCGGGGGAGATTAAACAGCATTATTTGCGGAGGAATTTGACCGCGCTCATAGCGGCCTGCGCTCCGTCCGATACGGCCTTGGAGACCTGTAGTAGCCCTCCCGTGCAGTCTCCGGCCGCAAACAGGCCGGGGACTGCGGTTGCCATGCCGATATCGGTCTGGATGCGGCCGTTTTCAAGCTGAGCGCCCAGCTTGCGGGCAAAATCCGCGCTGCCTGCCGTGCCGTAGGCGATGAACACACCGTCCACCGGCAACGGTTCGCCGCTTTCAAAGACGACCTGCGTCACCCGATCGGTACCTTCGACCGCCGTGACCAGACGGGTATCGACCGACAGGCCGGCGGGGACAGCCGCCTGCAACGCGCCGCCCGCTGTCAGCAGCGTAACAGAGGACGCGACCGGCAGCAGGGTGCGAGTCTCCTCCAGTGCATACTCTCCCTGCCCCAGCACAGCGACCGGCTTGCCGCGGTAAAAGAAAGCGTCGCATACCGCACAATAGCTGACGCCGCGCCCCTCAAATTTCAGTACGCCCGGGATTGGGGGGACCGCGCGCGGCGCGCCCGTTGCCAGAATAACCGCGTCCGCAGGGAACGCGCCGCCTGTGGATTTGACAGAAAAGCCGACTTCCGCGTATTCGATACCGGTGACCTCGGCTTCGGTAAGGGTCACGCCCAGACGGGCGGCCTGGGCGCGGCCGCGCGCCAGTAGGTCGGGACCCGAAAGCGGCTCGACAAAGCCGAAATAGTTCTCGATTTTTTCCGTCCTGCCCAGCGCGCCGCCATCCTTATACAGTACGGTGGTTGGAATATTAGCACGCGCGGCATAGATTGCGGCACTCAGTCCGGCCGGCCCGCCGCCGATAATGAGGATAGATGGCATAACGGCTCCTTTCGTTTATCCGGCGGTTTGCGCGTCGAACCACTCTTGATAAGCGGTTTGCAGCCTGTCCAGCCGGTCGGCGTCGTGGCCGCCGACCGGCCGCCCGTCAATCTCGCTGACCGCAATACAGTGCGAGCCAGTAGACAGGATCATGATTTCATCTGCCTGTAGCAATTCATCGACCGTGAACGGCGCGATGCGCGACGGAATGCCGAGCTTACCGCACAGCTCGAGGAAGTGCTTGCGTGTAATGCTGGGCAGGATCAGCTCGTCCGCTGGCGGGGTACAGAACACACCGTCCTTAAGCATCGCAAGGCCGGAATGGGCGCCCTCGGTCACGCGTTCGCCCCGATGGAATACGACCTCGTCGCAGCCGGCCTCGGCTGCCCGCTGCATGGCCATGCAGTTGGGGATGAGGTTGAGCGTTTTGATGTTACAGTGCAGGAAGCGGGTGTCCTCAACCGTAATCAGCTTGTAGGGCCTGTCCTGCCTGTCGAGGCTGCACGCCTCGGAAAAAGCCATCAGGGTGGATTTTGCACCCTTGGGGAACGCGTGCATGCGGTGTGCCGCCGCGCGGGTGGACTGCCAGTAGAGCATATGCGGCGCGTCCGAATCCAGACGGGCGACAAGGTCGTTCAGCACGGCGGCGAGTGCGTCCCGCTCCATTGGCGGATCGATACGGAGCAGCGCCAGGCTGTTATAAAAGCGGTCAAGATGGTCCGCGAGCGCGAATATTTTTTTGTTCCGCACCATAGCGGCGTCGTAAACACCGTCGCCAAAGTAAAGGCCGCGGTCGGTGATCGGTGCGCGGATCTCGTCGATGCGGCCGATCGCGCCATTGTAGTAGGCAATATCTTTCATAAGGGGAAGCCTCCTTTCTCTCTGTGATTCCAGTATAACGGCTTTGGACGGGCTTTGCAAGAGCGGCCGGAATATGATAGAATAACAAAACAGAGGGAGGGATAGCACATGAAAACGCTGCTGCACATCTGTTGCGCGCCCTGCTCGATCGCCTGCATCGATACGCTGCGGCAGGAGGGCATCGAGCCGGTGGGATTTTGGTACAACCCGAATATCCATCCGTTTACGGAATATAAGATGCGCAAGAATACGCTGGTCGAGTATGCGAAAAGCATTGACCTCAAGCTGGAGATCGAAAATGAATACGGCCTGCGGCGGTTTATTGAGGGGGTGTACCCCAATTTTGACAACCGCTGCACATTCTGCTATACTCTGCGGTTTGAAGAAACCGCACGCTATGCGGCGGAGCATGGGTTTGACCAGTTCACGTCCACGCTGTTCGTCAGCCCGTACCAGAACCATGCGCTCATGCGCGAGGCGGCCGAACGGGCGGCGGAAAAATACGGCGTGCAGTACCTGCACAGGGACTTTTCGCCCCGCTTCCGCGAGGGGCAGGACAGGGCGCGTGAACTGGGCCTGTACATGCAGAAATACTGCGGCTGCATCTTCTCGGAAGAAGACCGCTATAAAAAGAAGCCGAAAAAGAAAAAGCCGGAAGTGGATGCTTTACAAACTGCGGAAAAGCTGGTATAATACTTTTTGTACCCGCGCCCGTAGCTCAGCTGGATAGAGCGTTGGACTCCGACTCCAAAGGCCGTGCGTTCGAATCGCATCGGGCGTACCAAAGAAAAACCGTTTATTCGCAAGAATAGGCGGTTTTTTGCATTTTACGAGTAGCTTATACCGAAAACAAAAGCGCATTGGTGTTTATTTGGTGTTTATCATACCTGAAATCAGGTGTTCCCGTTGGTGAGAACACTTTTTTTATGCCTGCTTCCTGACGGGGTGAAGAATGTCCTGCAAGGCTTCGGCAGCCGCTTCATCGGCTGACCGTATCGCATGTGCATAAATCTTGCTGGTGGTGGTCGTGTTGGCGTGACCCAGCCGAGCGGCAACCGTTGTCAAATTTGTTCCTGCTGCAATAAGCAGTGTCGCGTTAGTATGCCGCAGTGAGTGAATGTGAATAGGCGGCAAACCGTTCTTTGTAACAAACTTGTGAAACCATGCTGTGATAACATCCGGGCGAATGGGTGCGCCATTCCACGCGGTAAACAGGCGGTCGCTGTTCTGCCATTGATCGCCCAGCCGCAGTCGCTCTTTTGCTTGTTCCGCACGCCAGATGCGCAGCATAGCTATCACATCATCAGAAACTTTCATGCAGCGCTCAGAGGTCTCGTTTTTGGTTTCGTCCTCGAATACACCCTTGCCGGATAGGTACAAGGACGAACGCCGCACGGAAATAACCGCCCGCTCGAAGTCTATGTCCTTCCATTCCAGCCCGCACAGCTCGCCACGCCGCATTCCGGTAAAAAGCAGCAGCTTAACAATGACTTGATGCTGAACGCTTTCATTCTCTAAGGCGTGTAGGAGTTGTGTTGCCTGCTCTTCATCCAGATAGACCGCTTCTTTTCGTTTGTTCTTGGGTAGTACAACACGGCTGCACGGATTGGAAAAGATCAGCTGCCACTTAACCGCAGTAGACAGCATGGAGGAAATTAGCCTATGGTGGTGCAGAATGGTACTTACTGAAAGTGTGTCCTTGCCCTCTGATGGACGAAATATGTCATCGAGCGGGCGCTGCAAGGTACGCGCGATTTTGTATGCGCTGGTATCGCTTATATTATCGCCGCGAGTTATGCTGTCCAGCACATAAACAGAGACGTTAGCTTGTTTGGCGAACTCCCGTTTGGTCATGCCGTGCCTTTTGAGCAACTCTTTGAAATCGACGGCGCTTTGATACCGTGTATCTTCCCTCACGCCGTTTTCTGCAAGATTATTATAGAACTGCATGAGATGATGCGGCCGTATCTTATCGAGTCGGATGTGCCCTATCGCCGCATTTATGCGTGGCATAAGCAGATGATAGCGAGCAACCGTGGTCGGCCGGAGCTGCTTTTCCGCATAGTCCTTGAACCACTTTTCGGCAAAGTCGGCAAACCGAATGCTGCCGTCCAACACCTGACCGGTACGGCATTTTTCCTCGAACAGCACGGCCTGCCGGTTAGCCTCTTTCTGGATCTGCTTTGCGGTCATGCCATCGGGCGGCATCCATGTCATAGTGCGGCGGAGCTGCTTGCCGTTCAGGTCGTACCCACAGGATACTGTGATCCGGTAGCTGTTGCCGCGTTTTGTGATTGTGGCCATAAAATCACCCCTTCTTTCAATCCGAAAAATTCACAGCATAGTGCTGATTTGGCCGTTTGATCACCTTCGAAGAAGAGATAAGTTTTTTTGCCATGAATTCCGAAAAATTGCATATTTCATCATTGAGCGTATGGATTTGCTCCCAGGTGACTTGATAGCATTTTTCCCCTTTAATGTCCCGAATCCACACAATATCGGGCGAACCATCATCTTCGAGTTCATAGCCTGCATTTATCAAACCCACTTGCTCGTCTTCAGGGATTTCGGTTGTCTCAATTTCGTACCCCAAATAAGACAAAATGTCTTGAAAGCCGACGCGTTTTAGCATTTCGTTGGATAGTGGAGCTCGCAAACGATGTAGATTCGAGCCTTCATTCCAAAGAAACTCACCTACCGTAAGTCCAAGCGCGGCAGCCATACGGGTAATTATTTGCATGGTGGGCTGCCGTTCATTGGTTTCGTATCTTCGCAAACTCATCATAGAAATGCCGCTTTTTTGAGCAAATTCTGCTTGTGTAAGACCGAAAGATTTTCTCATTTTCCGTATCTGCATTCCAAATTGCGGATCCATAATATCACCTCGTGCAATTAGTATATCACATATCGGAACTAAATGGAACAATTATTTTTGAAATTCATCTTGAAAAATGTTCTATATAGTGCTAATATAACTTTGTGACAACTCCAAACGGAACAATTCGAAAGGAGGAAGAATGCATGGTGATCGATGCAGCCAAACTTGATATCGCTTTGGCAAAACGCTGTAAGGCAATGTCGGCATTGAGAGCAGGGGTGTCTCCGCAAACACTGCGAAAGATTCGGCGTGGAGGTGACGTGCGGCCTGATGTGGTCGGAAGGGTGGCACAAATACTTAAAGTTGAAGTAACGGATATTATAAAGGAGGTGCAAGAATGAGCACAGTTCGCATGAGGTTCCCCGCGCAGGCGCTGGAAGAACTGCGCAAGGACGACCCCGCTACGCCGGTCACGCTGAATATGATCCGCACGCTGATCCGCCGGGGTATTATCCCGAGCGTGCAGGTAGGCCGCGGCCGCCTTATCAATTATGATGCGCTGCTGGCCTATCTCGAGCGACCGACAGAAGGAGAACCCAAGCATGAGCAGGTGCACGGTATCCGGCGTGTCGATGAGCGAGCGGGCGTGTGAGGTGGTGAGGACATATCAATCGCAGTTTTGTACTATACACCGAGTATGGAGAGCATATCAAACCTCTAACTATGGAGCAGCGCGGCGCATTGTTCACCGCGATCTTATCACGGGCGGCTGGAGAAGATATTCCAGAACTCGATTCCATAACCGCTATAGCCTTTTCCTTCATTTCTTCCCAGCTTGACCGTGATTTTGCGAAGTGGGAGGACACGCGCGCAAAACGTGTTGCGGCTGGTCGGGAAGGCGGAAAGGCCAGCGGAAAGACGAGGAAGCAAAAGCAAGCAAACGAAGCAAATGCTTCGATTTCGAAGCAAAATGAAGCAAACGTTCAACGCGCGAAGCAAAACGAAGCAAACGAAGCTGTTAATGTAGATGTAAATGGTAATGTAAATGGAGATGTAGATAGTGTGTGTATAGGGCAACCTTCGGTTGCCGAGGACACGCGCTCAAATTTTGTACCGCCAACTGTGGAGGAAGTCGAGGCATACTGCCGGGAACGGAAAAACAATATTTCCCCGCAAAGGTTCATCGACTACTACGAGGCGCGCGGCTGGATGTTGGGGAATACACCAATGGAAAGCTGGAAAGCGGCGATCCGTTCATGGGAGAGCGGGCACACCAGCGGCGAGCCGCCGGGCAAACCTCGAACCCCAAAGCTACGCTTAATAACAGACGAAAACGGGAATGAGGTGTGCGTGTGTGACGACTGATATTTTGAATGCGGAGAATGCCATAATCGGGGCATGCCTGGTTGATGCGTCCTTGTGGCACGTCGTACTGAACAAGCTGCACCGCGACGATCTGTTATGCGAGTGGAACCAAAACGCCTATGAAGCGGCTCGACGGTTGGAATCTGAGAGCAAAACCCCGGACGCGCCGTCGATTGCTGATGCAGGTCTGGATCGTGAATATCTATTTCAACTAATGCAGATTGCTTGCGCTAAAAGTGCGATCGACCAGAATATAGAACTTGTCCGAAAAGAAGCGCGGCGGCGCGAATTGGCCAAAATAGGCAATACGCTGGCCGAAGGGGCGCGCAAGGGCGGTGAACCAGAAGCCCTGATCGAGGAAGCAGAGCAGCAGATACAGGCGATGGACGAGCGGGACAGCGGTCAGCTTTTGAATGGCCTTGATATTGCAGCAGGCTTTTACAGCTTCCGCGATGAAATAAGCGGGAGACTGGTCAAAACCGGCCTTGCATCGGTTGACGACACCTTAGGCGGCGGTATGCTTCCGGGTGGACTCTACATACTGGCGGCGCGACCCGGATGCGGCAAGACTGCTTTAGCCCTGCAGATCGCGGACAATGTTGCGGAGCACGGTGGCGCGGTACTGTTCGTGTCTTTGGAAATGGATGTTTCCCAGCTTCAAGCACGGCGATTATCGAGACGGACAGGAATATCCTCGACCCGGTTATTGCTGGACGAAAATTTATCTGCCGAAGAATGGCAGCAAGTACAGGCCGCAAACGTCGAACTTTCACGCCTGCCGCTATATGCCAACGGAAAGGCTGGCTGCACGGTTCTCGATGTGCGGTCTATGGCGCGCAAGGTCAAAGGGCTGTCGTTGGTCGTGGTCGATTATCTCGGCCTGCTGCGGCCTGAACGAAGCCGGTCAAGCCGGTACGAGGAAATCACCGCCATCTCGAACAGTCTGAAAACCCTTGCCCGTTCGCTCAAAGTACCGGTCCTATGCCTTGCGCAACTCAATCGCGCCAGCGAACAGCGAGCAGACAAAAAGCCAGGGCTTGCCGACCTGCGGGACAGCGGCGCGATAGAGCAGGATGCGGACGCGGTCTTGCTGATGCACCGGCCGGATATGTACGACGATGAAGCCGAACGCAGCGACTTGGTTTTTGTGTCTACCCAGATTGCAAAGGATCGGCATGCGGGAACAGCGGCTTTTGAATTGGGATTGCATTTATCAACAGGGCGCTTTGTACCTGTCAGGAAGGGGGTGAGAACATGGACGAGGCGAAATACTGCCCGCTGCTGATGGCCGCTTATGGCAGAACTACGGCCTCGGCAGAGTGTGTCAAAGCGCAATGTGCATGGTATGTGGTGTGTAATTCCGGCCGTTGCGGCTGTGCGATACTCGATATCGCGGAGGGCGTGGCGGAGGGGAGGAGATCGTCCCTATGACCTTCACCGACCTGAAGAAAGCCGCATATCACGGCTGCCCCATCCCTGTCGGCCTGAGCGAGACCGAGCGCCTGCAATACATCGCCGCCCGACGGATCTAGGCGGGGTACCGCTCCGGCGAGATCGACCGGACGGAAGCCGAGCCGATGCTGGGCAAGGTGCAGGAATACCCGCGCCTGATGGCAGCGGACAAGCGGGCGCTGCTGCGGTACATCTTTGCGTTACTGTGTGAGGATGCGGGATATGGAGACAGGGAAGCGCTGGGCTGCTCGAAGCTGGTAGCGCAGGCGATGAAAGCGGCGCAGCACTGATCTACAGCGCGGCCGGTGGGCAACAGTCATAAACTACCATGAAAATTACTGCCGATAACTGAGAAAACCTTGAAAAACCTGAAATCAAAAAACACCATTAGCTTTCAAACGGGGTCATGCCCGTATGAAAATATTACACGATCCAGAAAGGAAAATCGAAATGGAATTTGTAAAAACACTGCGGGATGTCACTATCAGCTACGCCGACAAGGCAGCCGCGAAAGCTGCGGAGATCCGCGCCCTGGACAGCGACCGCAATAACTATGCGCAGAGCACGTACATGGACAAGCGCCGCGTGCTGGTGAAGGAACAAGAGGATATACTGATCGAGGGGCGCCACAGTATCCTTGCTACCGTCGATACATACAAGCAGCAGCTGAAAGAACGATACCAGGCGAAAGGCAGCGCGGTCACCGATGATGCCAAACTGTTTGATGGGCAGATACCGCTTACCCCGGGCGATCTGGAAGCCCTTGTGGACAAGTACACAGAAGCGGACAATATGACTATGCTGCGCATGATCTTCGATTACACGCACAAGAATGATATCCACATTGACCGGGCTTTCTACACGGAGCAAACCCGCGCCCAGACTGCGGACGCACTCGGTGAGACCATGTGCGGTGCGCTGACAAGCGACATGACCGCCGCTCTTGTCAAGAAGGATGACTTCTTCTGGTCGAACATGGTAGCTGATGCCCTGAAAGGCGAGTAAACTCAATAACGAAACGTGATCGAGATAAAGCAAGAGAGCGGCAAGCCCCTGCACGGCCTGCCGCTCTCCCGCTCGATCTTGCTTTGTGGTCTTATTCTACCACGAGCGGGAGGTCATGCGCAATGACAAATGAAGAACTGGCCGCGCGTGCCAAGACAGGCGACAGGGACGCGCTGGCGCAGCTATGGGAGCAGAATCGCGGGTTGCTTGCATCCATATTCCGCGAACTGGCACGCAAGGCAGGTGCGAGGATGGCCGCTATGGGCGTGACATGGGAGGACGTGGAACAATCCTTCTTCCTTGCGGTCGCGCTCGCTGTGCGGCTGTACGAGCCGGAACGGGGCGTTCTGTTCGCGTCGTTTCTCAAGTATCCGGTCAGGCAGGTTTTCTTTGATATGGTCGGCTGGCGCACGGAGCGGCAGAAGCACGACCCGCTCGGGAAAAGCGTCAGCCTTGACGAGCCTGTACGCGGCGAGGATGGAAGCGAGACTGCCCGCGGCGAGCTTGTACCAGACCCAACGGACGCTTACGAGGATGCAGAGGAGCAGTTTTATATCGAGCAGCTTCACGCCGCTTTGGACAAGTGCCTTGATGCGCTCGAACAGGAACAGGCCGCAGCGATCCGGTATCGCTATTATGACGGACTGACACTGGCAAAAGCAGGGGACAGACTGGGATGTAATGCCGAGTATGCCCGCAAGCTGGAATACAAGGGCCTGCGCAGGCTGAGAAGCCCACAGAACATCCGCAGGCTGGAACAGTACAGGGAACAGATCGTCAGCGAGGGCGCTTATCACGGTACGGGCTGGGCAGCGTGGAACAGCGGCGGCAGCGTCGAAGAGAGGACAATCATTCGCCTTGAAGGAAAGGGGCTGCTGTGAGGTATCCGGAGATTTTGGAGGCCCTAAAAAGACTTGGGGAAACTTGGAGTTTAGCTATCCCGAGATTTCTTAGCCCCTAAAAAGGGGCAAGGTAAGAGCAAGGTTCGCAAAAGTACAGAGAGTGACCACAAGGTTGGAGTAATTACAGGTAGCCAAAAACCTGATCCCAAAACATGGAACACTGGAGGGGACAGTCATGCAGCCTCGCCTTGAAATGTTGAACAATGTTGACCTGTATATGCAGTATAGGGCGCGCAAGCAGAAAAGGAGCCTTACCCGTGTGGGTTTGGCTCCTTCTCCATCGGCACAATCAGGCGGTATGCGTGTCCGTAGGCTTCGGCGGCGGCGCTGCACCGGTCAAAGCGGCTGTGGTCGTGGGTGTGCATGGCCTCGTAGAACAGTGTGTCCCGCTTGTCCCTGAGCTGCTTTGCGATGTGCTCCAGCCGCGGCGCGGTGATCTGAGCGGTGTTCATGGCGGCGTCATGCAGGGCGACAGCCCATGCGAACCCACCGGCAAAGGCTGATTCCAGTATCTCATCCGAAACGGGATTTCCCGTATCGTTCACCTGTCTGGCCGCCCGTGCCCACAGTATGTACTGTTCGTGTATCCGTTCATCCATTGGCGTGCACCTCCTGTCATAGCCCCAGCACGAGCGCCAGTATCGGGGCGTTGACCGCGAATGCCAGCAGGCAGAAGCCTGCTATGCTTTTCATGATCCGCACAGTATTCCCTCCTTGCAATCGACGGGCGGCTGTGCTATGATACAGGCAAGCCGCCCTTGGGTGGTTATTCTTACAGGCTCTTTTCGTCAACGCTTTGGTCGGTGGATGGCGAAAAGGGCTTTTTGTTTTGCCCGAATAAATCCCGCCACAGGCGCAGCAGGCGCGCCGCTGTGACAAGCAGGTCATCTTCACGGGTGCGTATCCCGCTGAAGGTGGTTTCCTTGCTCATGGTATGAACCCCTTTCCGTAGATCAGGTTTGCGTCTGCCGACCGGTACGGCGCGGCATAGCTGTTCTTTGTTATCTTGAGCCGTACCCGCTGCCCGGCAATCTTCCTGTCATGGTGTACATATTCGATGCGGCGCGCCTCCAGCCGAAGCGCGGCATAGTACCGGAGCGCCCGGCCGCCGGGGGTGGTTTCCATCTGCCCATAGCATGCCCCTACTCGGTCACGTATCTGGTTCAGCAGGATCAGCGTGCAGCCGCTTTTCTGAAGCGAGGGGAACAACCGCGGTAGATGTCGCGCAAGCACCTTGGATAATGGCCTGTTTTCGTGCTCTCCAATGGTGAGGTTGCGACTTCCCCGCGTTAACATAGCCGCCAGCGTGTCGATGATGACCGCGCCGAATGCGGGTGCCGCACAGATACAGGCTTGCAGCGCGTCCTCGATGGTGTCCACGTTGAGCGCGTACAGCATATCAATGCCGTGCAGCATCATGGGGGATAAGCCGTGCTCTGCGTCGATGTAGAGCGACGGGACGCCCTGCTGCTGAAGCTGCCGGACGATCTGAAGGGCGAGCGCAGTTTTGCCGGATCCGTCTGGTCCGTAGATCTCGACGATGCGCCCCTTGGGTATGCCGCCGATCCCCAGTGCCGCGTCCAGCTCGGGCAGACCGGTAGGGATAACGTGCTGGGCTTGGCTGGGGAATGCGCTCAGTGGTCTAAGGGCAGTATTGCCATATTGAAACGTAATATTTCCGATTGCGGTATAAAGTGACTGGTGCATTGGGTGTCTGTTCGTCCTTTCATTCGGGGATACGCCGTATTCCGGCGGTAGTGGGCTGGGGGCCAGTGGGTGCGGCCGCCAGATAATCCAGCAGGTCATCATAATTGAGCAGCTTCCCACGCCCGACCTCGATGCACGGGATAACGCCGCGCCGAATCAGTGAACGGATCAGGTTCAGTGTAACGGGTGTCTGTGGGTCTGCCTGCTTCAGCTCCGCGAGGGCTTGCGCTGGGAAGCGCATGCGGGGAATGTTGGTTGTCATGTGGGGGTGCTCCTTTCTGAATGGTGCTATACGCCTTGTGCCGATGTATAGACGTGTGTTAAGGTGTAACAGGAGGAGGGAGTGTAATTTATCCATTGGTATTGATTAACGTGCTGATGCACGATAAGAAGTCGGTAATCAGCGGGCAGAATTGAGCTTGTTCATTCGCTCCCGCATGGCTGCTCGCTGTTCCTCCGTGTAGTGCTTCTGGATAAAAGGATTTTTACCAAATCGGAATGGATATAGTGGGCAGGTTTGAACTGGACATAGCTTGACCTCGTTTGCCGAATCGCAGCAGCAGTCCAAGCACTTTGCGCGGATGGCCTTAACCGGGTTTTTCTGCATTGTTTTCCTCTTTTCTCTCGACAATGTATCGGGCTTCGCGGCTTATCTTTCATCATGCGCAATCGTTCATTGCTATGCGTGACAATAGAAAAGTCACGACACCTTATCGTGATTTGTACGAAAAAACGGTGCAGAGCCTTGCAGCCCTACACCGTTCTATGTTCTGGAATTATCCTGCCTTGATTTCCAAGCGTGAAACACGCTCTTCCAAGGCTTTCAGCTTGTGCTCAAGCTCCCACTGTTTTTCGTGGTTCAGCTTATAGCCGTCTGCCAGAGCGTCCAAGCGGTCTGTTACGTCGTGCTCGATCTTCATTTCCAGCTTGAGCGTCTGCGCTTCGATCATCTCTGCAACCTGTTCCAAGGTTTGCTGATGCTGCGCCTTAAGCATTTCATCAACCTTGCGGTTCTGTGCATCCAGCATTTCAGCGATTTGCTCTAACAGTTTGCTATCGTCCATACTATCACCGCCTTTCCTGTATTATATCGTTTCTTGCGCTCTATTGCAAGATGTAGGGGGATATTCGGTTGTCAAGGTTCACCCGCTCGGGATTGCCTGTTCCCTTGCGGTGATTATATTGTACATTATCATGCACATATAAATCAATATGAATTGTATACGAAATAATACATATTGCATTTGTTGATTTTGTATATTATAATAGACATAAAGCGAGGTGGTCAGATGCCGATTAAATACGATAAGCTATTTGCTCTGCTGAAAGATCGTGGACTAAGTAGCACATATTGGTTGCGCCAACACGGGGTTTATCCAGCAACCGTAAATAAATTGCGAAAGAACGAGAGAGTAAACACAGATACTATTGACACTATCTGTCGCTTGCTCGACTGCCAGCCGGGCGATATCATGGAGTATGAGGACGAATAAAAGCGCCCCGCCTTGACAAAGACGGAGCGCAGGGATATAATAAAAGCACAAAAGGGGCGTTGCGACAAGCGGTTAGCCCTACAAGTACAGATATCTAAGCAAAAGCCTAAGAACCGTCACTTGCCAGAGTGGCGGTTTCTGCTTTTTACGATAATCGTAACAGTAAATGTTCCGATATGTAACGTAATTCGCATGGCTTCACCCCCTTTCTGGGGATGTAGCTAACCGCCTGCCGTTGTTGCAACGCCACAGTAAGGATAGCATATTCTGTCTAAAAGTGCAATATTAAAGAAGCCGAGGACTAACCCTCGGCTTTACTTGTTCATGCGGGGTATGTTCGCTGTCATGGTGATTGCTCCTTTCTGGTCGTGCAGGGCTTTGGCGGCCTTTATATTTCAGAGGTGAAATTATATGCCGAAGCCCCAATGTGCTTTTTTCTTCTGCGCGCGCAGGGTTCTCAGAAGTAGAACGGGCTTTCTCTAAGGCTGCCCGTTGTGCATCGCTCATAATACGGGTCGGGTTGACCCTTATCCACGCTTTGGGATAGCGGAACGTCAGCCCGCCAGAACCGTTATCCTTTGTAAGCCTTGCATCGGCTGGTCGTTGTTCGCACAGCTCCCGAAGCCTGCGGGATAATCTGGCGTTATAGGTGAATACCTCTGCCGCGTCGTGCTGCTCGTCGAAAACAACGATCGTTTCACGTTCTGATAGGGTTAGTGCCATCTGTATGGCTCCTTTCTGTAAAAAAATAAAGACGGCACCGAATAACCGGTACCGTCTGATATGTATTGGTTGTTATTGCAGAGGCATCTTGACGACCACTGCCACGCGGTCAGCCCATGCAATCAGGGTGTTAACACCGTCGCGGGTGATTTCGTGATCTTCTTTAAGCATGTCTAATTTTTCTTCCATCCTATCAAGCCTTGTGTCGACTTTATCAAGCCTATTGTTGATTTTTTGCAATTCCTGTAAAATCAGTTCCATGTTGTCCATGCGCATCACCTCATGTCTTGATTATAGAGTACCGGTATTCGGTTGTCAAGGTTCAGCAGTAGGGGCGCTCCCCTGAACTGTGATTATATTATAATATATCTGCGCAGATATATTAATTCAAATAATGCACAAATATATCTGTGTAGATATAGCAATATTTTATATATGCACAGATAGATTTTTGTGATATAATTGTGGCATAATGGAGGAGGTGTATCTGTCTATGCCAGCCAGTAAAGCGCAACAGCGGGCGACAAACAAATACATGAAGGCTAATTATGATCGAGTAAACCTGACGCTTCCCAAAGGCCGCAAGGCAGAGCTGCAAGCCCACGCAGCGCAGCGAGGAGAGAGCCTGAACGGTTTTATAGGCCGCGCCATAGATGAGCAGGTCAAGCGGGATAACATGTTAAGAAAAGAGGGTAATTTATGAGAGGGCTTCATACTTTTACAATTACAAAAATTTCAAACCAAGATATTAAATATACGCTTGAGAATGTTGAATTCTTGGGTAATGGTTTGAAGAAATTCTGTGACGCATGTAATAACAGCATAACGGAGGACAATCAACGTTTTTCGATTTGTGCTACTATTTACGGTAGTAGCGTTCCGGAAGATGGCCAATACTCAGCCGAAATGCAGATTTTACTTGGTCAAAACGGAAAGCTTTACTTGTATGAGGCAACTATAAGCAATGCAGATTTCTGCTTTAGGGTTTCCAGAGAAGAAACAGCGAGCACACTTCAGGCAAATATCATTATATACCCGATTCCATCCAATGATTCTGCATGTCAGATGAACAAAGTGGAATAAAAACAAATTAAAAAGCTGCCCGAGATCAGGCAGCTGCTTGACAATCCTGTTCGGGGCGGGTATACTGAGTATAGAAAAGGGCACTGTCGGCAGACGGTCAGCCCTCAGAAATCGTTAGTCGAATGACCGCTGACTTGTCGAGGGTGCAGCGGTCATTTCGCGTATATGGTTAGTATGTAAAGCGTAAACGCTGCGCATACACAAAGCCGAAAGAGCTTTCCCACAATCGCTATCACCCCCTTTCACAAGGGAGTAGCCGACCGCCTGCCGTCTGGTGACAGTGCCTTGAATAGAGTATAACAGGATTCGACATCTTGCGCAAGGCTACTCCTTGGAAACCTGCAAAAGCAAGCGGAGCACAGCGAGCACCCGCCCCTGCTCTGCGAGCGGCAAACGGTCAAAGGCCGGCTGTAAGGCTGCAAGCGGGAATGCGCCAGGTGTGTCCTGCTCCCGCTCGAACAGGCGCGGCATATCCACACCAAGGGCGGCGGCAATCCGCTCCATCGTCAGCAGTGTGGGATTGTGCGTGCCGTTCTCGATGTCGCGGATCTGCCGGTCATCCAGCGCGGCATTGGTCGCCAGCCGGAAGCGGCTCATGCCCTGCTTTTCGCGGTAGCGCCGGACGTTGTGTCCGAATACCTCGGCGGCGGTGGTTTCTCGTTCTTGAACTTGTAGCATGCTGCATTGTCCTTTCGGTCAATGCGCTTTTGCCTTGGTGTTTGTTTGGTGTTTGTGAGCACCAAAACGGCCTCTCGTAGATGTTTCTGGATTGCGCGGTTTATGGCTACAAATCCGCTTAATTTAAGTCTATTTATTCCGGATTTGCGCGACTTGACGAGTATAATACGCACTCCGACTCCAAAGGCCGTGCGTTCGAATCGCATCGGGCGTACCACCAAAGAAACCTGTTTTTGATTTAGGTCAAAAGCGGGTTTCTTTCTATTTCATGGTCGCTATTTTCCTGGAAACCATAAAAGTGAAGGACTATGACAGTCACTGTCTCTCTTTAGCAAGTTTATAATCCACTTATCCTCGACTTCTTCATGATGTCTTAGAGAAAACCTCCATATAAGTAGCATTAAAAATTCTGAGAGGAGCATCTTCGCTATGAGCATCCCATACGGATATTATCTCGCACCAAATGGCCATGTGGCCGTCGATCAGGAAAAAGCAAATATCGTGAGAATGATCTATCAGCAATACCTCTCCGGCATGAGCCTGGGCGGGATTGCTGATTTTCTGTTCAAGAGGAATATTCCGTCCCCTAAGGGCAGGGAATGCTGGACACAGCCAGTTCTCAGCAATCTGCTTTCCAATCAAAAGTACATTGGCTATATCATCAGCTTTGATGATTTCTTTTTGGCTCAGGGAGAGAAAAGCAGACGGAGCAATGTAGATGAGGATACCCATCAGAGAAGGGCAACCCGGTATAACTCGCAGAGTGTACTGAGCGGCCTTTTGGTTTGCGCGGAATGTGGCCGTAACTATCGCCGTATTACCAGACCATCCGGCGAAATCGTCTGGCGCTGTGCCAGTCGAGTGGAGCATGGGAAAAAGTTCTGTCAGCATTCACCTTCCATATCGGAGGACAGGATCAAGGAAGCCCTCTGTGAGAAGTTACAACTGAGTACATTTGACGAAGATGAGATCAAAAATAAGGTCGATGTCATTTTGGCCCAGTCTGATGGCAGCTTACAGATTGAACTGCAATGTGCGGAATATTTCGATATGCTCTCGAATTAAGGCTATTCTTGCAGCAGGCTGTCTGGTATAATATCCCTATCAGCACTTTTACATGGAGAGGGGTGTTTGCCATGACAGACAGGGAGGCGCAGATCGAGGCGCTGTGGATTTATGAGATATCTACGGAAAAAGTTTTGCGGCGGGCAGTAAAAAAAGGATTCATCACCCAGGCAGAGGCGGATGAGTTCTCTGAAAAGCTGTTTGAACAATTGGATACGAAGAAGATCCCGGGCTTTCTCCCATCGCCGCTGGGTGAGAAGATGCGGGCCGATCAGGTCAATGTAAACTCCTATGTCTCTATGACAGAAATCGCAAAGGAGAAGAAGTCCTCCAGTCCCGGATATCTTATACAGAGCTGGATGAGAAGCAACGCCACAATCGAATATTTACGGATATGGGAAAAAATCTATAACCCCAGATTTCAAGAGGCCGCCTGCGATGAGCTGATCCATACGGTCAAGACCACCGGCACCACGTTGACTCCATCCTTGTGGATTAGCACAACGCAGGCGATGGGGATGCGAACAAGTCGCGGTAAGGGCGGCGGGACAACAGCACATCCAGAGATAGCAACAATGTTCCAAGCATGGCTGTTTCCGGAGGTTATGCTGGATTTGATACAATGCTATCGGATGATACAACACTAAAAAGCAGTTGAGTAAGGCACAAACCTAACCTTGTTCTTGAACCCTAAGGTGATTTATTATTGATGCCAAAACTGCGGACCGATAGAACAACGGTAATCGGTATTGTTTCTAAGCAGAGTAAAACCGGAGACGCATTTGTTTATTCGATGATTGCCTGCGAATTTGATTTGTGGATTGCCCCGAAGTTTGAGATGCTATTGATAAAGTTGTCACTGGGCGGGGAAAACTGAGACAACTCTGTTGCGTTCATTTTGATAAAACTAATGTCGGATATAATTACTTTGATGGATGATAGTCCGATTTATATGATTTATATAAGGAGGTTTTTTGATGGCAATCGATTTCAAAAAGAAACTTGCAAGTAGAGCGATAGAACCAAAAACCGATCCCATCGAATTATATGGAACTTTAGACCGAAAGAGTGTCGCCGGCCCCCTCCGCCCTGCACAGGAAGCCGTATTGACCGAGTGGTATAAAAAGCGTCGGGCGGAGAAGGATTTAATCATAAAGTTGCATACTGGCGAAGGGAAAACATTAGTAGGATTATTGATCCTTCAATCTTTACTTAATTCAAAAGAGAGTCCCTGCCTCTATATTTGTCCTAATAAATACCTTGTTAAGCAGGTGTGCTCTGAAGCTGATAAATTTGGCATTCCTTTTTGTACTTTTGATGAAGGTACTGAAATTCCAAATGATTTCCTTTCAGGCTCTAAAGTGCTTATTACACATGTCCAGAAGGTGTTTAACGGGCGATCTGTATTTGGAATAGGCAATAACTATGTAAAGGTAGGTACTGTTCTTTTGGATGACTCACACGCTTGTATAGATACAATCAAAAGTGCCTTTACCATTTCAATAAGTAAAACCGCAAGTCCTGAAATTTACTTCAAAATTCTGACGCTTTTTGAAGATGATATGGTTGAGCAAGGTGAAGGGAGTTGGCTCGACATTCAAACGGGGGACTATAATACCTTTATGGCGGTTCCTTATTGGAACTGGGATAGCAAAAAAACAGAAGTTCTAAAAATTTTATCTACTGCGCAAGAAGACAAACAAATATATTACGCATGGCCACTTATTCGCGATCAGATAAGAAACTACTGCTGCTATATTTCTGGGACTAAAATTGAAATTGCTCCGTATAATGTCAACATTCGTGCTTTTGGATCTTTTTCACGGGCTGCACATAGAGTTTTAATGTCGGCAACGACTCAAGATGATTCCTTTTTTGTAAAAGGGTTGGATTTCAGTTTGGAAGCTGTAAAGAATCCATTACGGAATGCAAACCAAAAGTGGTCGGGAGAAAAAATGTTGATAATTCCATCGCTTGTTGAAGAATCTTGCGATCACGATTTGATTGTCACCGGGTTTTGCAAAATATCCACTTCAAAATTTGGTATGGTAGCATTGGTTCCAAGCACAAAAAATGGGAAGCAATATCAGAATTTAGGAGCGATTACAACTACTGCTGGAAGCATTATTGAAGAACTCGACAAACTGAAAAAAGGAAATTTTTCAAAAATTGTTGTAATCAATAATAGGTATGATGGCATTGATTTGCCCGACGAGAGTTGCAGAATACTTATCATGGATAGTCTCCCGTATTTCGACAGTCTCGCGGATCGTTATGAAGAACAAGCTTGTCCGAACAGCGAGTTAATCAATAAACGAATCGCTCAGAAAATTGAGCAGGGTATAGGTCGAGGCGTCCGTGGTGAAAAAGATTATTGCGCTATTCTAATAATCGGATCCGAATTAGTTCGCTTTATGCGGAGTATTGCAACCAACAAATTTTTCTCGCCACAAACGCGAAAACAAATTGAAATTGGAATTGCCATTGCTGACATGGCAAAAGAGGATTATAACGAAGCGGAAAGTCCTATAAAAGTCGTAATCTCGTTAATAAATCAAATGTTAGCGCGTGATGAAGGGTGGAAAGAGTATTATACTTCTGAAATGGATACAGTCGAAGAAGATGGTATGGAGCTTCCAATATATGATAGACTTCTAAAAGAGCGCCAAGCTGAGCGATTTTTCGGAGATGGTGAGTATGAGAAAGCTGCTTCTTCCATGCAAAAATTGATTGACGAACTTAATATTGATGACACAGAAAAAGGATGGTATTTACAACAATTAGCGAGATATACATATCCGACAAGTGTTGCAAAATCTATCGAAATTCAAAAAAGTGCATTTAAGAATAATCCTCAGCTATTGAAACCGAGTGTAGGAATTGATTACACAAAAATTTCCTATATACATCAAGATCGACTGAACAATGTCAGAGCATATATGCGAAAATTTTCTGACTACAATGAATTGTCTCTGGCAGTCAATGCAACATTAGATAATCTATCTTTTGGCATTGGAGCTGATAAGTTTGAATTGGCATTAAAGGACGTTGGTGAATTACTTGGTTACGTCAGTCAACGTCCAGACAAAGAAATCCGAAAAGGCCCTGATAATCTTTGGTGTGGTTCAAATAATCATTATCTTCTATTTGAATGCAAAAGTGAGGTATCCGAAACCCGCTCAGAAATCTCCAAGCACGAGGCTGGACAAATGAACAACCATTGTGCATGGTTTGAAGAGCAATACGGTCGAAAGGCAGTTGTAGATAGATTTATAATTATTCCGACAAAAACATTGTCTTATGAAGGGGACTTTACACATGAGGTCAGAATAATTCGGCGTGGAAAACTCAAAAATCTAAAGGATCGGATTAAAGGATTTATCAAAGAATTAAAGCCATATTACTTAGATGAAATAACGGATACTACCTTGCAAGAACTTTTAACATTGCATCGTCTGAATGTTGAAGATTTTTCCGAACAGTATTCAGAGGAATACTACCACAAAACAAAATAAGGAAGCGGGAGTATAGCCCTCGGGGTTGCTACTTTTTAGTTATTAGAAAGAATCTCATTCGATGCGGGTTTCCATATGAAGTTTGGGAATCCGATATCTATAAGTGATCCTTTTGGGGTTTCTCTCACTTCGGTCGTTCCACCCTTCGCTATTTCAATGCTCAGTCAGGAAAAGCACTTTCTGCGCAAATTTTGCACCGTAATGAGGCTTCGAATTTATGACGCAAAAGTGCGCTGCCGGCCAGAAGATTGGGTGCCTCCATCGAAAGCGGTGTAGCATCGAAAATATCGATTTTAACCGTCCTTTGCACGAAAAGTCGCTTGTTTAATAAAACAGGCGGCTTTTTTGTTTGCGCACAGCCATGACATAATATTTTTTTCGCCGCTGCTGAGAAATAATTATCTTATAATAATGCTGGCCGAAAATGATTCGATTATAATGATATTGTGAATCAAGCAAAGAGGGATTTGGAAATGACGATCCTGGAATTCCTGAGCGATGCAATGCTTTTGCAGGATGATGAACTGAATCAGCGGCTGCTTCCGCCTGTATATATGCGCCACCTGAAAAAGAGCGAGCTTTTGATCCGTGAAGAGGATATGCAGACCAACGTATATTTCCTCATGAATGGGGTGTTGCGCGGTTATTTCATTGACGGAGAGGGGGTTGATCGATACGGTCAGCAACAAGCATATTGCTACGTTTCTGGGAATGATGCCCGTAACGCTCAGCCGTCTGCGCCGCGAGCTGCAGGAGAACGGGCTGGATGCGGACAGGGCAAGTGACTTACCATCGGATGCCCCCATGTGTGGGGGCATAATTGGTGAAAAAGGAGTAATCAGCCTGATTTTGACCTGCGCCCTGCTGGTTGGCATGTGCTGGTGTGGGCGTTCGCGGCATACCAGCGCGCGCAGCCGGAGATCTGGGACGGCACGGCTGCGGAAAGCTATGCTGGCGGCAGCGGCACAGAAAGCGCTCCTTACCTGATCGCAAACGGCGCGCAGTTGGCAAAATTCGAGCAGGCGGTCAATGACGGTACATTTGGCCTTCGCTATGCGGCGCTGACCAATGATATTTATCTCAATGATACGAGTGAGCGGCAGAGCTGGGATGAAGACACCGCGTCGAAAAACCAATGGACGCCGATCGGCAATGTAACCAATACTTTTCGTGGACAATTGGATGGGAGGGGCTATGCCGTCCGCAGTGTGTACATCAATCTACCGGAGCAGGAAAAAGTCAGGCTTTTGGGGTTATTCGAAAGTTGAATAGAGCTGGACGAATGTACAAAATCTTTCACTGGAAGAATCCCTGATTATCGGAAAGGAAAATGTTGGGGGTATCGCAGGTTATGCAAGGTGGTCAAATAGCGGAAACTATTCAACCATTTCCAATTGCCATAGCGCTGCCGTGCAGGGAGGTGACCGTACAGGCGGAATTATTGGCGGCATGGAAGATAATTGGTGTGAGATTATAATTGATAAAAACTCAAACAGCGGAAAATAACCGGCAATATCCATGTGGGTGGTATCACTGGTTATTGTGATATATTCCGGATAAAAAACTGCTATAATGTTGGCACGATCATCGGTGAACATGATGTTGGCGGGATCATGGGGCTTGCACATAAAAGCGTCAGTGATTGCTGGAATCTGGGTAATGTGCCCGGCCGCACCAAAAGTGTTGGCGGCATTGCCAGTGCGATAACATACCGCCAAGGGGCTGGCAACGACGTGGCAATCGAACGCTACTTCAACGCCGGCAGGCATCGTTGCATCAATCGCTGGATCGGTGCGCCTGAACGGCGTTTATAATGCCGGCACGGTGCAGGGCGAGCCTGTGGCTATGCTGAGCGCAAGCGCCGCGCTGAATTACTCCTGCTATCTGGATGAAACAGGTACAGCGACCGACGCGCAGGCCAGAACCGCCCGCGAGTTGAAAAAGCGGAAGACCGTGCATGAGCTGAACGGCGACGACGATGTTTGGATCCGCGACACTGGCTACTACAACAGCGGCTATCCGTTGATTTCCACGATCGACTACTCAGTTTATGTGCAGTATGTACCCATGACGACGCCGGACCGGCCGATCGGCGCAGCGGAATTCAGCCAGACGGAATATGCCGTGGATATTTCGATGTTCATGCAGATCGATACGAAGGTCGAGCTGACGCAGGCGGATATCGAGTGGTATTCCTCAGATGAAACGGTCGCGCCGCTTGTTCCGGAGCAGCAGAGCTTTCTGGAACTGACCGAGGAAGAACAGGCCGCGCTGGGCTACCGGTATCTGGCCGGAGTCAAAATCGCCTGTGGAAATGCAGGCAGCAGCGTGGTTCCCTGCGCAATTGATAACATCGGCGACCGGTTGCCGCCTTGTCGTCGGGCAGGAAACGCCGGATTTTGAGCTGAGTCTGTGCCGCGCCACGATACAGTTTGCAGAAAAGGAGGATGGAAGCCTCCAGGACCAAACCACATATAGCGACCTGCTCTACAACGATACCCCCCGGTGAAACCCTGCTTCAGCTTCTGGAGGAGGGCGGCTTTGTCGATTCCGCTAAGTGGTGGACAGCGTTGGAAAACTGCCATGAAAAGCTGCACGGGGGACGCATTGACCGATTTTATAGGAAAGAGCTGTGTGACAGCCAGTATCTAGGAGGCCGGCTATCTACTGAATGAGTTCATTTGGAAAGGTATCAAGCTGGTAATGTTGCCGGAACTGGAAACCATCAATGCCGCCTATAAAGGGATGGGGTTTATCGTCAATTTCTTGACGGATAATGATAAGAAAATTGAACAGATGAGCAAGCTGGCGGCTACTGTGATCGTGGAATCGCTGTTAAATCAGGTGTATTCGGACACAAAAAACGAATTCCTGACGGGAATACAGGCGGATGAAGAAGAAAACATCAGGCTTGCCCAAAATTATCTGGCCGCCGTCGATCTGGGATACGGCGCGCTGCTCTAAGATTGTGATGAGGCCATCCGCTATTACGAAATCTGTTGGGATGCACTTTTCGTGGGGGATGAAACGTTTGACAAATTAATCGAGCAGGTGAGCGGGAAAAAGGATGGCTATGCCGCACGCTTTGAGGAACCCCAAACCGGCTAGATCGAATTTTTGAAAGACAATGAGAAGCATCGTGATCTGTATGAGCAATATAAGCGGCTGGAAGAATGGCAGGCCAGAAAGTATACCGCCGCCTGTCCGTTGGCCGTTTATGTATACCAAAACGGCCAACAGGATCCGGTAGCGTGGGTAGAGGATAACCAGCCCGTCTGCGCCGAGGGAAGCATGATCTCGGTTGTTATCGAGGGCGACCAGAAGATCTTTTTGTTCTATGACAATGCACAGTACGGTTTCCGTTATGTCGGAAACGGCGCCGGCAACCTGGATGTGACGATTCAGGAGTTTGATCAGGCGGGGGCGCTCGCACGCACAGTCGCCTATATCGCTTTGCCGCTGTCCGTAGGACAGGCCTACACCTCGAAGGGAACCAAGAGCGAGGGGGGCAACGATCTCTTATACGATGGTGTAGAGGCAAACGGGCGGTGACACGGATCAGACCATACCTCCTGCTGTGGACACCCAGACCGATGCAAGTATCAGGCGGATATCGTGCAGGGCAGCTTCTCGATCGGCAATGAAGAGGGGCGACTGTGCTGTGGATAAATTTATCAGCCAACAAAGCTGCCGGTTCGGGGCGAGGCAGGAGAGGAGAAATGTTTGTGGTACCCCAGTATGGAAGTGCGCTGAACGTAGGAAGTGTTTTAGTGTACTGAAGATTATCTTCCTTAGACCCAACGGCCAAGGGATATAATGCAACATCGCGCCAAGTATAGGTCATATGTCGGCGTTCAATACGCCTGCCGACCAAAAGTGTACGAAGGTTTTCCTTCATAAACAACGGATAAAATAAAAATGGAGAACCGTCTTTACCTGCTGTATAAAACACAGGCAAAGACGGTTTGTTTTATTTGTCCTCGTCGCCTTTCAATAGCCGAGCATAGTAGCAGGATGTACCATACAGAGCAGCGGCAGGATTGTGACCTAAAACACGGTCTTCGGTAATAGCAGTTGTGCAAAACGCATTGGAATATTTGTAGAATAGACTGTCGTGGCCAACACATAAACCAACGACGATATTCAAATCGGTTTGCGCTTTGTTGAGACGTTCCGCCCACATGATAGGGTTACATATAGAAACGCCAACCTCCTCACACTCTTTCGGAATTCCAATGCAGCTTTTGTACGTAGCTCCGACTTTGCAGATAACACCATATACATCAAACCCATGTACATGCAAAATGCGCGCCAAAATACGAGATCCCTCAATTAGACCGTCACAAGTAGCGATCCCCGTTTTTAAGCGCTTATTTTACGGGCTACAGCGATGATTTCCTCAACTCGCGTCAGAAGACGGTATCCCTCGTACTCTACCTCGGCTGAAGCCAAGGAATATTTACTGTTGTCCGGTTCCATATACCGCTCCAGAATACGGTCTAACTCCCCCTCTTCCAGATTGGTCGTCAGACAAAAATCAGGCCAGTGTTTGTCCAGCGTACGGCAGTTCATAATGCCGTAGTCTACACAGCTCGGATTGATTTTCTTACCAGTCACTCCTTTTAAAATTATTATACCGAGGCTCGTTTTCAATGTCATTTTTTTTGCAGTAGAAATGCGAATCTCTGGGGTAGCATAACACTGATTAAAACATCTTCTTAACCACACTGTCCGCCACTGTACGGCGAAGCTGGTCCACAATATCCGGATCCGCGTCTTCGGTATTGGCATAGACCTCAACCGCGGCCTGGACCACTTGGATAGAACGTCCCATCAGCCGGATTCTTTTTGACGAGTGCAGCGCATCCAGAAGGCCTTGGGCCATTTCGCGGCTCGGTTCGCGCATGCATTGCTGGGCAAACGCTTTTACGAGGTTGTGCGGCCGCAGGCTGGACCCGCCGAGGATCAAAAGAAGGGCGCCGGGACCTGCGAAAATCAGGCTGACAGCCAGCATGGAGGTGCCGAAAATGAAATTGGCGCCAATGCCGATTGCCAGCAATGCGCCGCCGATAACCTCAAACCGGATCGCCGCCGCGCGGAAGCGCTTGTAATAAGACTGTTCTGTTGCATGGTCCATTGGAAATTGCTCCTCTCAGCAAATTAAATAATATCTGTGTCACTGCGGAACCGCAGGATCGTGGTCAAAGCGGACTGCTTGGAAAATTCCAGATGCTGCAGCATCGCGGATGCGGCAAGCTCCCAGTTCCGCGCAAGGCAGGCGTCAGCGATCTGCGCATGCTCCTCCATCGACTCCTGCAGGCGGCGGTCGATGGACTGACCGCTCATGATGCGCAGCCGGATATTCTGCGTTTGGATGCGTGCATACAGGTCAAGCAGATAATCATTCTGCAGGGCGGAAATCAGGAAAAGATGGAATCGGTCGTCCAGTTCATAGAAATCCGGACAATTATTGGTCGTTTCAAAATCGTGAAAGATTTGGGAGAAGCGCTCGATCTCATGCTGGTTGATGTTATCGCCGCAGGTGCGCAGCGCGTATGGCTCGACCAAGGTGCGCACCTCAAAAATCATGCGGATATCGCTGACGGTGATGCCGGACACAACGATGCCGCGCTTGGGAAACACCTTGAGCAGACCCTCCTGCGCCAGGCGGCTGATCGCCTCGCGGACAGGCGTGCGGGAAAAACCAAGCTCTTCCTGAAGCAGGGATTCGCTGAGCAGCTGGTTTGGAGCATATTCGCACGAAGTGATTTTGTTTTTGATAAAATGGTAAGCCTTGGACTGCATTGAGGGCTCTTTTTGGACCGCCATGATCCGCACCTCCGAAAGAGTATATAAATTAATTATATTGCGCTTTTCAGTAATATGCAATAGGGATACAAGTAAAAATAAATTGTTAATTTAGACATAATGCTTGCTTACAAATTGGTTAATCTTACAATTTTGTTTGTTTTTGATAAAGTGTCATTGACAATAATGGGAAAGGGGAATAAAATGGTTGCGTAAGGTACATCTGGGATACAAGTTGTAGCCCAAACTGCGGCGCGCGCAGTGCAGCGTCCGGACACCGAGATCCGGAAAATGTCGGTTTGGAGGGATTCCGTTAAAGATGAAAGCAATCTGCATAGAAAAGCCAGGGAAAGTCGTCCTCAAAGAAATTGAAAAACCGGTAAGGAAGCCGGGGGAAGCGTTGCTCAAGCTTCTGTACGGGGGTATCTGCGGAAGCGACCTCGGCTCCTATCGGGGTGCGAACGCATATGTATCGTATCCGCGTATACCAGGACACGAGTTTTCGGCGGAGATCGTGGAGATCGACGAAAACGAGGAAGGGCTTAAGCCGGGCATGATCGTAACCTGTAATCCGTATTTCAACTGCGGGACATGTTATTCGTGCAGGAGAGGCTTGGTCAATGCCTGCACGGGCAACGAGACGATGGGGGTGCAGCGCGAGGGGGCGTTTGCCGAATACATCACCATGCCGGTCGAGCGCATTTACGACGGCAAGGGGCTGGACCCCAAGGTGTTGACGCTGATCGAGCCATTCTGCATCAGCTACCACGGCGTGCAGCGGGCAAACGTCAAGGCGGGCGAAAAGGTGCTGGTGGTCGGCGCTGGCACGATTGGCGTGCTGGCCGCAGTCGCGGCCAAGGCGAAGGGGGCCGAGGTCACGATCTGCGATGTGGCACCGGACAAGCTCGAGTATGCCTGCCGGACATTCGGCCTGGACCACAAGCTGCTCAACGAGTCGCCGGAGGCGTTCGCAAAGGGTGTCGCCGCGCTGACCGACGGGAATGGGTTCGATGTGACGATCGAGGCGGTCGGCATGCCGGAGACGTTCATGAACTGTATTGACGCGGCCTGCTTCGGCGCGCGCGTGGTGCTGATCGGCGTATCCAAGCGCAACTTAGACAATTTCTTTTTTACGATCATCCAGAAAAAAGAGCTGAACATTTACGGCTCGCGCAACGCGATGAAAAAGGACTTTGTGGAGCTGATTGATCTGGTGAAATCGGGCGGCATCGATTTGGAGAAGATCGTCACCAACACCTACAAGTGGACGGACGCGCCGCAGGCGTTTGAGGAGTTTTCCGCTAACGCAGGAAAAATGCTGAAAGTTGTGATCGACTTCACCTGAAGAACCGATATGCGGCGGTGAAGTGAAATAAAAAAGTGAGAAAAGGAGAATCAGCATGAAAACGAAATGGACAAAGAGGATGATGGCCACCCTGCTTTGCGGAGCGATGATGGCAGGCCTTGCGGCGTGCGGCAACAGCAGCACGGACACGACGGCGAACGGTACGGCGGGGGACGAGCCTGCGTCGAATGATGCGGGTGCTACCGTTACAATCAATGTTGGCTATGAGAACGCGACCACCGAGCCGGCGGCACAGGCGGCTGAGAAGTGGAAAGAGCTGGTTGAGGAGAAGTCTGGCGGCTCGATTCAGCTTGAGCTGTTCCCGAACTCTACGTTAGGTAAGAAAAACGACCTGATCGACCAGATGCTGATGGGCGAAAGCGTGATTACGGTTGCGGACGGCGCGTTCCTCGCAGATTACGGCGTGCCGGATTTCGGTATCTTCTATGCGCCGTATACATTTGAGAGCTGGGATGAACTGTGGGCTGTGCTGGACAGCGACTGGTATGCTGACCTGTGCGACCAGCTGGCAAGCACCGGCGGCCTGCGTGTTCTGACCTCCAACTGGATTTACGGCGCGCGCGACATCCTCTCCATCAAGGAGGTTCGCACCCCGTCCGACCTGTCCGGCCTGAAGCTGCGTGTATCTTCCAACGACCTGTCGGTCAGAAGCTTTGAGGACCTGGGCGCAACGCCGGTCGGCATGGATATGGGCGACGTTTACCAGGCCATGAGCGGCGGCACGATCGATGCGGTTGAGAACCCGATCACCTCCCTCTACAACCGTTCCTTCCAGGAGGTTGCCAAGTACCTGACCAAGAACGAGCACATCCTGGCTACCTCGATGTGGATTTGCGGCGAGTCTTTCTTCACCACCCTGACTGAAGAGCAGCAGCAGATCCTGATGGAATGCGCGGACGAAGCGGGCCTGTATAACAACGAGCTGTACGACGCGGCAACGGAAGAAGCCGAGCAGGGCATGAAGGACGCGGGCGTAACCGTTATCGAGCTGACCGACGACGAGAAGGCACAGTGGGTTGAGGCTGCGCAGAAGTTCTTCGACGAAGCCTCCAGCACCCTGGGCTGGACCGAAGGCCTGTATGACACCGTGAAAGGGATTTCGACCGGCGCCGCTGCATAATCCGACAACAACACATAATCTGTTTTCTTCGCTGGGAGAAGCGGGTCGCTGATTCGCTTCTCCTCCCCGCGGGGACGGAATATGTGCGAAAAGATGCGTTAATAGAAGAGAGATCGGAGGTAAAACGCATGAAGCAACAGCGCAACTGGAGATTTCTGCTGCTCAACATCGATGTAGCGATCGCGTCCATTGCGATGTGCGTGCTGGTAGGCCTTACCTTTGCCGGCGTAGTTGCACGCTATATTTTAGGCTCCCCCTTTACTTGGATTGAGGAGATTCAGGCGGCCATGATCGTCTGGGTGATTTTTGGTGCGGCCGGCGCTGCGTTCCGCACCGGCAACCATGCGGCGATCGAGGTGTTTTTTGAGTTTTTCCCCAAAGCGGTAAAGAACATAATCAACATCCTGATCCTGCTCGTGACCATTGTCACGCTGCTGTTCCTGGGCTACCTGTCCATACAGTACATGATGGTGTTCGCAAACAGCGGCCGCACCACCGCGGTGCTGCACATTTCCTATATTTTAATTTACTGCATTGTACCGGTATCCTGCATCTGGCAGATCTTCAACTTTGTGCTGGTGAATTTCTTCCATTATTCCGAGCAGGAAACCATTGAAGCGATTACGGAGGAAGAGTTCGAGGAGGCGAAGAAAGAATGAATATCATTGGTATCTCCTGCATCCTTTTGCTGGTCATGCTTTTCCTGAAAGTACCGGTGTATATCTCGGTGCTGGCGGCCTCGGCGATCTATTTCCTCGGCAATCCGGCAACCAACGCAACGATTTTCGCCCAGCAGACGCTGGCCGGCGCACAGGGTCTGTCCCTGCTGGCGATCCCGTTCTTCGTCATGGCGGGCGTATTCATGAACTATACGGGCGTTACGCGCCGCATCATGGACTGCTGCGCCGTTCTGACCGCGCGCATGCCCGGCGGTCTGGCGCAGGTTAACATCCTGCTGTCCACGCTGATGGGCGGCCTGTCCGGCTCCTCGCTCGCGGACGCGGCGATGGAAGCCAAGATGCTCGTTCCCTCTATGGAGGCGCACGGCTTCTCCAAGGCGTTCTCGACCGTTATCACCGCGGCCTCCGGCATGGTCGTGCCGCTGATTCCGCCCGGAACCGGCCTGATTATTTACGCCTGCATCAATAACATCTCGGTCGGCCAGTTGTTCGTCGCTGGCATTGGCCCCGGCCTGTTCCTGACCGCCACGCTGATGATCTTCACGCACTTTGTATCCAAAAGGCGAGGCTACAAGCCGATGCAGACGGAAAAGATATCAGCGCATGAAAAGTGGGATGCGATCCGTCCGGCGATCCTGCCCATGCTGCTGCCGATCATCATTATCGGCGGCGTGCGTATCGGCGTGTTCACCGCGAACGAGGCCGGCACGGTCGCGATCGTTTATGCGCTGGCGCTCGGCGTGCTGTACCATGAGATGAAGCTCAAGAACTTTGCCAAGGGCTGCAAGGAAACGGTCACCACCACCAGCTCGATCATGCTGATCGTCGCGGCGGCGTCCTGCTTTTCCTGGGTGCTGACCCGCGAGCAGATTCCACAGACGTTTGCCAACTGGATGACCAACGCCATCGACAACAAATACATATTCCTGCTGGTTGTCAACATCTTCCTGATCATCGTGGGCATGTTCGTAGAAGGTAATGCGTCGATGATCGTGCTCGGGCCGCTGCTGCATCCGGTTGCGCTGGCGTTCGGCATTGATCCGGTCCACTTTGCAATGGTTTATATCTTCAACTGCACAATCGGTGCGTTCACCCCGCCGATGGGTACGCTGATGTTCGTCACCTGCGGTATTACCAAGTGTCCGACCAAGGACTTTATCAGGGAAGCGGTACCGTTTTATATCCTGTTCGCGGCCGATATCCTGCTGCTGACATACTTCCCGCCACTGTCTACGTTCTTGGTTAATCTGATCTACTAAGAGAAAAATTGATAGCAAATTGGCTAAGACCCGGTGCTGCTGCGGCCGCGATTGCGCGCTGGAGAAGGCCGGGTTTTGCCGCTGTTTGAATGGAGGGCTTTGCCATGAGAGAACGGCCGTTGGTCGCTGATTTAGTGAAGGATACTTTTGTGCCGAAGATGTTCCGCGTGCGTCAGAAATTCCCGCGTCCGCGCATCGATCCGGCGGATATACCGGATATCATCCGCAGCCTGCTCAGCGAGGAAAAATTCGCCTCGCGCGTCAAGCCCGGTATGCGCATTGCCATCACCGCAGGTTCGCGCGGCGTGGCGAACGTCGCGCTGACCACCAAGTGCATCGCGGATTTTGTCAAATCCCGCGGCGCGCATCCGTTTATCGTGCCGGCGATGGGCAGCCACGGCGGCGCAACCGCCGAGGGACAGCGGGAGATTCTGGCCGGCTACGGAATTGTGGAGGAGTATGTCGGCTGCCCGATCATCTCCTCGATGGAGGTCAAGAAGATCGGCGTCAACGACGAGGGCGGCGACGTATATATTGACAAAAACGCGGCGGAGGCGGACGGCATCATCCTGGGCTGCCGCGTCAAGCCGCACACTGCGTTCCGCGGGCCGTATGAAAGCGGTCTGATGAAAATGATGGCGATCGGCCTGGGCAAGCAGTACGGCGCGGAGGTCTGCCATGCGGAGGGCTTCAAGAACATGGCGAAAAACGTGCCGCTGTTCGGCCGCTGCATCCTGAAAAACGCACCCATCCTGTTCGGCGTACCGACGATTGAGAATGCGTTCGACGAGACCTGCAAGATCGTTGCGGTCGCGGCGGAGGATATCGACGCGGTCGAGCCTGAGCTGCTCAAGGAAGCGTTTTCCTATATGCCGCGCATCCTTGTCGATTCGTGCGACGTATTGATTGTCGATCAGATCGGCAAGAATTTCAGCGGCGACGGGATGGATCCGAACATCACAGGCACATTCTGCACGCCTTACGCAACCGGCGGTATCGACGCGCAACGCGTGGCGGTACTCGACCTGAGTCCGGAAACCCATGGGAACGGCATCGGCTTGGGCTATTCCAGCGCGACGACCAAGCGCGTGTTTGACCAGCTCGATCTCGCATCCATGTACCCGAACGCGATCACCTGCACAGTGCTGGGCGGCGTGCGCATCCCGATTGTGATGGAAAGCGATAAGGAGACGATCCAGGTCTGCATCAAGAGTTGCAACGAGATCGACAAATCCAACCCGCGCGTGGTGCGCATCCCGAACAGCCTGCATCTGGAGCATATCATGCTGTCCGAATCCTATCTGGAGGAGGCAAAAAACAATCCGCAGATGGAGATCGAGTCCGAGCCGGAATACCTGCCCTTTGACGAGGACGGCAACCTTTGGTAATGCGTTTTGAGGAGTGAAATATTAAAGATGGAAGAACTAAATTACAAAAGAATAAAAGCGAGCGGATACAAGGGATATATTCTGGAGGAAGCGCCGGAGAAGATTCTGCAGTTTGGCGAGGGGAATTTTCTGCGCGCGTTCGTGGACTACTGGTTTGATGTATCGAACGAGCGCGTGGGCTGGAACGGCAAGGCGGTGCTGGTGCAGCCGATCGCGCAGGGGCTGGCGGAGCAGATCAACCGGCAGGAGGGGCTGTACACGCTGTACCTGCGCGGTCGGGAGAACGGGGAAAAGGTGGACCGGAAGCGGGTGATCTCGTCGGTGTCGCGGTGCCTGAACCCATATGAAAAGGCGGGCTACGACGCGATGATGCAGGTCGCGGAGTCGGACGATCTGGAATACATCGTGTCCAACACAACCGAGGCGGGGATTGTGTACGACCCTGCCTGCCGGAAGGAGGACTGCCCGCCGGCGTCGTTTCCGGCGAAGCTGACGCAGGTGTTGTACCGGCGCTGGCAGGCAGGGAAAAAGCCGGTGGTCATCCTCTCCTGCGAGCTGATCGACAACAACGGCAAAGAGCTGCAGAAGTGCGTGGAGCAGTACATCGGCCAGTGGGGTCTGGAGGAGGCGTTCAGAGCCTGGTGCGGGAGCTGCACGTTCTGCTCGACGCTGGTGGACCGGATCGTGCCGGGGCGCATCAAGGACGCGGCGGAAGCGGCGCGCATGGAGGAGGAAAACGGGTACCATGACGAGCTGATCGACGTGGGCGAGGTGTTCGGCGTGTGGAACATCGAGGGACCGTCGTGGCTGGAGGAGCAGCTGCCGTTCAAGGCGGCGGGGCTGAACTGTATCGTGGTGCCGGATGTGACGCCGTACAAAAAGCGCAAGGTGCGCATCCTGAACGGCGCGCATACGGGCTTTGTGCTGGGTGCGTACCTGGCGGGCTTGGATATCGTGCGGGACTGCATGCACAACGACAGCATCCGCGGCTTTATGAACAAGATGCTGTACGAGGAGGTCATCCCGACCCTGCCGCTGGATAAAAAGGACCTGGAGGAGTTCGCGGCGGCGGTGCAGGACCGGTTCAACAACCCGTTCGTGGACCATGAGCTGATGAGCATTTCGCTCAATTCGACCTCCAAATGGAAAGCGCGCAACCTGCCGAGCCTGCTGGAATATGTGGAAAAGACAGGCAGGCTGCCGGAATGCCTGAGTATGAGCCTTGCGGCGTATATCGCGTTCTATACGAGCGATGTGCAGGAGCTGACCGAAGCGGGTCTGGTGTGCAGGCGCGCGAAGGGCAACACCTATATCTGCTCGGACGACCGTTGGGCGCTGGAATTTTACTGGGCGCATAAGGACGACAGCGCGGCGGACCTGGTACACGCGGTGCTGACCAACCGGCAGATGTGGGATCAGGACCTGACGGAGATCGCGGGGCTGGAAGCCGCGGTGCTGGCGGGGCTTACGAAGATCCGCGCGGAGGGCGCGGAGGCCGCGTTCGCCTCCTGCCTGTGAGAGGGAGGATAAGATGACAAAGCTGATACGGATCACAGAGCGGGACAACGTGGCGGTGGCGCTGCATGCTGCGGCGAAGGGAGAAACGCTGAAAGCGGGAGACGCGGTGGTGACCGCGCGGGAGGATATCCCGCAGGGGCATAAGATCGCGCTCGTACCGATCGCGGCAGGGGAAGCGGTGGTGAAATACGGCTTCCCGATCGGCCATGCGACGGAGCCGGTGGAGGCGGGCAGTTGGGTGCATACGCACAACATGCGGACCAACCTGTCCGGCGAGGAGGAGTACGCCTATGAGCCGTCGGTACCCGAGATAGAGGCGGCGGAGGCGGAGACATTCCAGGGCTACCGGAGGGAGGACGGCCGTGCGGCGGTGCGGAATGAAATCTGGATCATCCCGACGGTGGGCTGCGTCAACGACGTGGCGAAAAAGCTGGTGTCGGACAACCAGGACTTGGTGAGCGGAAGCATAGACGGGCTGTACACGTTTCCGCATCCATACGGGTGCAGCCAGACGGGCGATGACCACGCGCAGACGAGGAAGCTGCTGGCGGCGCTGGCGCGGCATCCGAACGCGGGTGCAGTGCTGGTGCTGAGCCTGGGGTGCGAGAACCTGCAGCACGACCAGTTCGTAGAGGAGCTGGGGGAGTACGACGCGGAGCGCGTCAAGTTCCTCACCTGCCAGGACGTGGAGGACGAGTTCGCTGCGGGACGCACGCTGCTGGAACAGTGCGCGTCATACGCGGGACGGTACCGGCGTGAGGCGGTGCCGGTGAGCGAGCTGGTGATCGGTCTGAAGTGCGGCGGGTCGGATGGCCTGTCCGGCGTGACGGCGAACCCGACGGTAGGAGCGTTCAGCGACATGGTGATCGCGCGTGGCGGCTCGACAGTGCTGACCGAGGTGCCGGAGATGTTCGGCGCGGAGGGGATGCTGCTGAGCCGGTGCGTCAACGAGCAGGTGTTCGGGAAGGCGGCCGCCATGCTCAACAGCTTTAAGGATTACTTTATCAGCCACAACGAGACGGTGTACGAGAACCCGTCGCCGGGGAACAAGAAAGGCGGCATCACGACGCTGGAGGACAAGTCGTGCGGGTGCGTGCAGAAGGGCGGCACGGCGCCGGTGGCGGACGTGATCGGGTACGGGGAGCAGGTAACGGCGCACGGCCTGAGCCTGCTGTACGGGCCTGGGAACGATCTGGTATCAGCGACAGCGCTGACCGCGGCGGGCGCGCATATTGTGCTGTTCACGACGGGACGCGGGACGCCGTTCGGCGCGCCGGCGCCGACGGTAAAGATCGCGAGCAACAGCGGCCTTGCGGCGCGCAAGCCGGGATGGATCGACTTTGACGCGGGTCCGGTAGCGGACGGCGAGCCGATCGCGGAGGCGGCGAAGCGGTTGTACGCGCTGGTGCTGGACATCGCGGGCGGCAGACCCTCCAAAACTGAGCTGCTGGGCTACCGTGAAATCGCCATCTTTAAAAACGGCGTTACGCTGTAAATAAAAAGCTTAGCCGTTATATAATGGAAATCACCCCGTGGGCAGAGACGCCGCGGGGTGATTTTATTGTAAGCGAAAACCACCGGTACAGCCGGTGGTTATGATTTTTTGAAAAAACGGATTGTGTAATCTGCGTGAGGGGTGTGTGCATTCCGGTTTCTGCTATACAAGGGAAGGAAAGTGCTATAATGGGAAAGAAGTTGAGAAATGCAAACCTTTTGCGTGGATATAGTGATAAACGACAGCATTTAGAAACAGGATAATAGCCCTCTCTTCAGCGGTAGGTCTCCGCTGGAGAGGGGGCTTTTGACGGAATAAAGCGAGCTGGCGTCAGGAAACGCTTGCAGGCAGCTTGCGGGTCGTTTCACGGATGACGAGCTTGTGAGAAATAATTACTTTCTGTGCAATATAGTTAGCGTCGGCGATTCGGTCGGAAAGCATGTTGAACGCTGTTTTACCCATTTCGTAGGCCGGCTGCTCCACTGTGGAAAGATGGGGGGAAACGCATTCGGTCAGGTAAGTCCCGTCAAAGCCGAGGATATCCAGATCAGAGCCGGGCTTGAGCCCGTGGTCATAGGCGTAATTCAGAGCGCCTAACGCGGTCAGATCGCTGTAACAAAAGATTGCGGTCGGCTTTTCCGGGAGCTTCATCAGCGCTTCCACGCAATTGTAGCTGTCTAAATAATGGTTGTTACAGATCATTTTGTAGGATGGAACATAAGGGATGCCATGGTCGTTGAGCGCATCCATGTAACCGGCTAAGCGCTTCTTTTCAAACGGGATATTATTCGAGCTAGTGATCATGGCGATGCGCTGGTTCCCGAGGCTGATGAGATAAGAAGTGGCGTCATAGGCGGCGGCTGTGTCGTCAATGCTGACATAGCTGATGTTCGAGCCTTCCGCGATCGCGCCGCATTGAATGATAGGGTACCGTGCGGACAGATCGTTGAGCTGGTCGTTGGGCAGAGAGGTGGTGAACAGAATCACGCCGTCTACCAGGCCGGAAGTCAGCATGTTCAGGTATTTAGTTTCTTTCTCATAGTTTCGGTGTGTAACAGCCATCAGCGTATCATAGCCGGCGGCGCTGGCGCGATGCTCCACGCCTCTCAGAATGGTTGAGAAATAGGGATTCTCCAGCGAAGGGAGCAAAACAAGAATACTGTTTTTTTTCTTGGAATCTGTTTTGGACGAGCTTCTGGGCTTATAGCCGGTGGTGGCGATCACCTGCAGGATCCGCTGCCGCGTACCAGGCGCCACATGCGGATCAGCGTTTAGGACGCGGGAGACGGTTGCTGTGGAAGTTTCAGCAAGCACTGCGATATCGCTAATGGTGATCATAGCGGCATCCTCCTGTTTATATATGTAAATTGCAGTTTGATTATATACCATCCCCACAAAGAAAGCAAGAAAAATACACAAAAATATTGATTGATATATGGTTATTATATAGAAAATAAATAAGACATATTGACTTTATGTAAATTTGGATGTAAATTACAAACATAAAATATGTAATTTACAAATTAGTTACATGGAAATGACGGAGGTGCTGAATTGGAAAAATACATTATTGAAAAGGAGCAGCAGATACCGGTATACGCGGAAACCGATGTTTTGGTGGTCGGCGGTGGGCCGGCCGGTGTCTGTGCGGCGGTCAGTGCGGCACGGCAGGGGGCCAGAGTTCTGTTGATGGAGCGGTATGGTTATCTGGGCGGCATGTCGACAGGGGGCTTTGTCCTTCTGGTGGACTGCATCTGCGATGGGAAAGGCAATCTGGTGATCAAGGGGCTTGTGGAGGAAATGCTGGACCGTCTGCGCGGGGTAAACGGCCTGATCGAACCCGACGAAGCGACGCGTGGTTCTTCCAAGTTGGAGGACATCCTGAAGTGGCGGCGATACGGTGCAACAGGCGGCGAGGATAAAATTGTTCGCTGGAGTCCGGTTATCGATCCGGAACTGATGAAATGCGTGTGCAATGATATGGCGCTCGAATCGGGCGTGCAGCTTTTGTTCCACGCCTGGTTCAGCAGGGCATACATGGTGGATAATAAGGTGCGCGGCGCGATTTTTGAAAGTAAGTCCGGTCGCCAGGCCGTTCTGGCAGATATTGTGATCGACTGCACAGGCGATGGCGATGTATTTTACACGGCGGGCGAGGAATATACAACAGGCAACCTGCCTCTTGGACTGGTATTCCGAGTCGCCAATGTGGATTGTGAAAAGGCCGAGCAGTTTCTGAGCATCCCAGGCAAGGATGAGCAGGTGTCGGCGGATATCAAGGCGGTGCGCGGCATCAACGGCGGCTACAGCTTCGGGGAATTGCCGCAGGGCTTCTATATGAGGAGCAACATCGATAACGTGGTGTGGTTTAACAATACGCTGGCAGGCAGCGCGGTAAGCGTGGATGATCTGACCAAGGTGGAGATCGAGATACGGCAGGCCATGCTGCGGACGCTGGAGTATTTCAGGAAAAATGTGCCGGGCTTTGAAAATGCGGTGGTGATTGACACGGCACCCCAGGTCGGCGTGAGGAGCAGCCGCATGCTGTGTGGGGAATACACAATCACGCGAAAGGAACTGATGGAGGGCGCGAGCTACAGCGATGCAGTGGTGTTCGCCCAGCCGCCATATCGCGGATTCCAGCCGGAGGATGTGCTGAAACAGATCCCGTACCGTTGCTTTGTTCCCAAGCATACGGAGGGGCTGCTGGTGGCCGGCCGCTGCATTTCCGGTGATTTCGGTGCGATTGAGCTGCTGCGCGTCGTACCGACTGCGATGCTGATGGGACAGGCGTGCGGTACCGCGGCGGCGATTGCAGTACAGGATAAGGTTGCGGCTCGGGATGTGGATGTGAAAAAGCTGCAGAGCAGCCTGAGAAAACAAAACGTGTGGATGCCTGCTACAGAGTAAGAAAGGGAGAAAAGAAATGCCAGAAATCAAATATTTTGAGGATTACCAGATCGGCGAGGTCCAGATCTCGTCCGGCCGCACGATGACGGAAGCAGATATCCGCCTGTTCATCGGCTGTTCGGACAACACGCATCCGGTTCATGTGGACGCCGAATACTGCAAGAAATTCCCTGCGATCGGCAGGCCGATCATCCAGGGCATTCTGACGCTGGGTGTCGCGGATGGCTTTATGGCAAAGGAGGTATCCCCGACCAAGGTGCCCTCCGTTCATTACGGCCATGAGAAAATCCGTTATATCCATCCCGTTTATCCAGGGGATACCATCCATTGCCGGTTTGAGGTCGTGGATAAGGCGATCAAAAACGAGGAATTTGGTGTTGTGACCTGGAACGTGCTGGTTTTGAACCAGAACGACGAGCCGGTCCTGTTCCATGTGGATAAGCAGTATATCGGCAGAAAGCCTGCGGCGGCAGAGGAAAAGGAGCAGAGCAAGTGAGCGCACCGTTAAAAAACGTGAAAATACTGGGCTTCACGCATTTTGCCCAGGGGCCGTTTGCCCTGCAACTGCTCGGCGACTTGGGCGCGGAAGTCATCAATATTGAGCGGCCAGGGACAGGGGATTTTAACCGCCATGTTGCGCCGGATGAAAAGCTCGGCGGGGAAGGGCCGTTTTTCCTTGCGATGAACCGCAACAAGCAGGGCATCACACTGGATCTGAAAAGGCCGGAGGCAAAGGAGATCGTCAAAAAGCTGATTCGTGAGTCCGACGTCGTGGTATCGAATTACCGTGCCGGCGTGCTTGATAAGCTTGGCTTGGGTTATGAGGACGGGAAGAAACTCAACCCGCGGATCATCTATTGCGAAGCGATGGGTTACGGTAGCTCAGGCCCTTATGTAAAGCTGCCCGGACAAGATCTGCTGGCACAGGCGATGAGCGGCTACTGCAATATCTGCGGCACGGAGGGGCAGCCGGCAACCGGCGGTATCTATGTGGTGGATATGTACAGCTCTCTGATGTTGGTCGTCGGTATCCTGGCGGCACTCAACCATGTGAAGGATGGGGGAAACGGACAAAAGGTTGAAGTAAATCTGCTCAACTCTGCCCTGCACATGCAGTCACAGGAGCTGTGCTACTACATAAATACCGGTATCATGCCGAAAAAATCCAGGGATTATACGGGACATCCGCTGCAGGAAGCCCCGTACGGCATCTATAAAACGAAAAACGGCTTCCTTGCCATGGCAATCAACGCGGGGCAGGATATGAAGCGATTTTCCGAAATCATCGGCCTGCCGGCATTATATGAGATGATGCCGAACAAAGCGGTTATGCTGCGGGATAAGGAAAAGCTGCATGCGCTGATCGCGCCGCAGATTGAAAAACAGGATACCGAGTACTGGCTGGAGCGTTTCCAGGCGGATGGGTTCTGGGTCGCCAAGGTTAATACCTACGAGGATGTGCTGCACGACCCACAGGTTGCGCATAACCAGATTATTCGGACCATCCATCATCCGGTCGCGGGGGATTTCAAGGCGGTCATCGCGCCGATAGACTTCAGTGAGACGCCGGTCGAGATCCGGTGTGCTCCGCCCACGCTGGGGCAGGATAACCGCAAGGTTCTTTCGCATCTTGGCTACAGCGATGCGGAGATCGATGCACTGGAAGCGTCCGGCATTTTATAAGGATAGTTGATGCGACAGACAAATACATAGAAAGACGGAGGTTTAATCATGAAACTGCGAAAGATTATTGCAATGCTTACCGCAACAGCAATGGCAGCGGCGGCCCTGACCGGCTGCGGCGGCTCAAAGGAATACCCGTCCCAGAATATTTCCGTTATTTGTCCGTATTCGGCCGGCGGCACGACCGACCTGTGCGTGCGCGGCATGACGGAATCCATTCCGGACGGTGTGCTGCCGTCGGGTGTGAATATTACCGTCAATAACGTGACCGGCGGCGCGGGGCTTGTTGGCGCGAACCAGTTCCGGAATTCCTCCTCGGATGGATATACGCTCGGTATCGTAAACTGTGACCTGGTATTGAGCAAGGTGAACGGAAACACCGATATTTCTTATGACGAATTCACCCCGCTGGCCTGCCTGATGAAGCAGCCGAACCTGATCCTTGTCAGCGCGGACGCCCCGTACGATACGTTTGAGGAATTTGTGGAATACGCGAAAGCGCATCCGGGCGAGGTCAAGGTCGGCAATACCGGCGAGGGTACGCTGACCAAATTGAGCGCGCAGTCCTTTGAGCAGGCGCTCGGCTTGGAGTTTACCTATGTTAATTATGACGGCGATACCAACAGTATCACCGGCGTGGTAGCGGGCGAGGTAGATATGACCTGCTGCTCTGCAGCGCCCGCGATCGGGCAGCTTACTGCCGGCACGATCAAGGCGCTGGCGATCACGGATAATGAACGCACGGAGATGTTTCCGGATGTTCCGGCAATGGGCGAGCTGTATGACGAGTTGAAGGATATCCGGATTCTGACCTGGGTCTACCTTGCAATTAAGAACGACGCGCCGGAGGAGGTTGTGACCTACCTGCAGGACGCGTTTGCACAGGCGAGCGCAACCGAGGAGTTTGAAGAGACGCTGGCGGCGTTCAGTATCATGCCGGCAGAGTTTGAGGGGACGGACGGCGCGCTGCAGTTTATGCAGGAGCAGTACGAGTTCTACGATTCGCTGATCAACTGAAAGCCGCGGGCAGGGCGGTGGAATGCAAAAGTCCCGCCGCCCCGCCTATTATGCAGGAAAGGAAGCCTTAGATGAAAAAATACAACTACATCGTGGCTGCGGTGCTGCTTGTGGTCGGTATTGGGATGATCGTCGGCACGATGGATTTTCCCTATCATGGCCTGTCGGACATCGGCGGCGGCTTTTGGCCCAAGCTGCTGGGTGGAGCGCTGCTCCTCTGCTCGATTGGTCTTGCGCTGGAAACAGCGCTGAAAAAGCAGCCGGACGAGGTCACGATCGATTTCCGCTCAGAAGGCATGAAGCGGGTATTGATTGCGCTGGGGATCATGGTCGTATTTTCCGTTCTGACCTATATTTTGGGTTTCTTCGTGGGTACGTTTTTTATGGTCATCTCCTGTGCGATTCTGCTGGGCGAGCGTAACAAAGTGAAGCTGCTTGCAATACCGGTTGGCGTTATTGTCTTTATCTATGTGGTGTTTGAAATGGTGCTCCATACCAACCTGCCGGCCGGCATATTGTTTTAGGAGGGAAAAAGCATATGATGGAGTATTTTGTTTCCGCTCTGACGCAAGTGGTGCAGCCGCTGAACCTGGCGGTCATTCTGCTTGGGACGATTGTCGGTATCCTTGCCGGCGCGATGCCCGGCTTGTCGTCGATCATGGCGTTGACCATTGTCACCCCGTTTACCTTTTCCCTGGGCGGCAATTCAGGTATCCTTATGCTGCTCGGCGTGTTCTGTGGCGCGATCTACGGCGGTTCGATCACCGCTATCCTGATCAACACGCCGGGGACGGCGAATTCGGCCGCGACCTGTCTGGACGGGTACCCGATGTCCCGTCATTCGCCCGGGCGTGCACTGGCAATCTCTACGATGGCGTCCACGTTCGGCGGCCTGTTCAGTGCGCTCGCATTGTTCTTTACAGCGCCGATGCTGGCGAAAGTGGCGTTGAACTTCGGTGCGCCGGAATATTTTGCGCTTGGCATCTTCGGCCTGAGTATCGTGACGGGTATTTCCTCCAAATCGGTATTTAAGGGCATTATCGGTGCGATTATCGGCCTTGCGCTCGCCACGGTCGGCATCGATGTAATCAGCGGCCAGCCGCGGTTTGCTTTTGGCAGCGTGTACCTGATGGGCGGCATTGCGTATATCCCGCTGCTGATCGGCGTATACGCATTTGCGCAGGGATTGACGCTGATTGAGGAAAAAGTGACGGAAAAAGCAAAAAAGGATATCAAGCTGGAACGGATATTGCCGACTTGGGCGGATATTAAAAAAACATCTCCGACGATTTTGGGCTGCAGCGTGATTGGTACGATTATCGGTGCTATCCCCGGAACGGGCGGCGATATCGCCTCCTGGCTGGGATACACGCAGGCGAAGCGCTTTGCAAAGGATTCCTCGCAGTTCGGCAAGGGTGACCCGCGCGGTATCGCGGCGCCGGAATCGGCGAACAATGCGGTGTCGGGCGGCGCGTTGATCCCGCTCCTGACGCTTGGCATTCCGGGAGACGCAGGCTCTGCGGTCATGTTGGGTGCGCTGATGATGCAGGGTATCATTCCCAGCCCGCTTTTGTTTGAGAACCAACCGGTACAGGTGTATATCATTATTTTTGGCTTGATCGCAGCGAATATCTGCATGGGGCTGCTCGGTTTTGGCGGTATCCGGATATTCTCCAAGATTTCCGGCGTACCCAAGGAAATACTGACGCCGATTATCTTTGTGTTCTGTTGCGTGGGTACTTTCTGTATGAACCATAATGTATATGATATTTTCTTCATGCTGATTGCCGGCGCGGTAGGCTATTTCCTGATCAAGCTGGACTTTGCCATGCCGCCGGTGATTTTGGGCCTGATCCTGGGGCCGACGATTGAGAAAAACCTGCAGAAAGCGCTGGTCCTTTCGGATGGCAGCTTTTCCATTTTCTTCACGCATCCGATCTCCTGTGTCCTGATTGTTATTGCGGTGGTTTCTCTGATGCTGCCGCTGATTACCTACTTTGTTAAAAAGAAGCAAGGGAAGAACGAAGAAGCCGCTGCAGAATAAAAGGAGGAAATACATTATGAAGAAGATTATCAACCGGCCGGAGGATTATACGGATGATATGCTGCGCGGCATCTACGCGGCGCATGGTGATGCGGTCAAATACGCGGCGGGCGACCTGCGCTGCTATTGTACCGCTCACAAAACGCCCGGTAAGGTGGCGATTGTGACCGGCGGCGGCACAGGCCACCTGCCGCTGTTCCTTGGCTATGTGGGAGAGGGGATGCTGGATGGCTGCGGCGTGGGCAGCGTGTTTCAGTCGCCTTCTGCGGAACAGATCTTCCAGATATCCAAGGAGGTCGAGGCAGGGGCCGGCGTGCTGTACCTGTACGGCAATTATACGGGCGACATCATGAATTTTGACATGGCGGCCGAGCTGTGCGAAATGGAGGATATTGAAACACGTTCCATTGTGGGAGCGGATGATGTGAACTCCAGTACCGATCCGGACAAGCGCCGCGGCGTGGCCGGCATATTCTATATGTATAAATGCGCGGCCGCGAAAGCGGCGGAGGGCGGCACCCTTGAGGAGGTGTTCGCCGCTGCGCAGAAAGCAAAGGAGTACACCCGCACAGCCGGTTTTGCGTTGACGCCATGCGTGCTGCCTGAACTGGGACATGCGAATTTCACGCTTGAGGAGAACGAAATGGCCATGGGTATGGGCATCCACGGAGAACCGGGCATCTGGAACGGGCCGGTCAAAACCGCCGATGAAATTGCCGCGGAATCCTTGGAAACGCTGCTGCAGGACATGCCGCTGGTGCCGGAGGACGAGGTGGCGCTGCTCATCAATGGTCTTGGCGCGACATCGGTGGAGGAGCTGTATATCCTGTCCGGAAGTGTTACGCGGCTCCTGCAGGAAAAGGGGGTTAAGCTGTACCGGACCCATGTCGGCGAGTACGCGACAAGTATGGAAATGGCCGGCGCTTCCATCAGCCTTTGCAAGATTGCGGATGAGGAAATGAAGCGGTGGCTGGACGCGCCGGTCTGCACGCCCTTTTACTGCCAGAAGTGACAGGGGGCGTGAAAATGGATAAGATCACAGCGGAGCAGCTTCCGGCGCTGTATGAATGCGTTGCGGAGGTGTTCGCGGAAAAAAAGGATGAACTTTGCGCGATGGACGCTAACATGGGCGACGGAGATCTGGGTCTTACGATGCAGAAGGGTTATGCGGCCTTGCCTGACCTGATACGGGAAGAAATGCAGGAGGACGTCGGAAAAACGCTGATGAAAGCGGGGATGCGGATGGCCTCGGTTGTGCCTTCCACAATGGGAACGCTGATGGCTTCCGGTATCATGGAGGCGGGAAAGGCGCTGAAAGGAAAGAACGAGATGGGGCCGGCTGACCTGAGCGCGTATTTTACTGCGTTTGCGGCCGGTATCCAGAAGCGCGGAAAATGCAGCAGGGGGGAGCGAACGATCCTGGATGCGGTCGGCGCAGCCGCTGACCGGGCATCGGCGTGCCTGGAAGCAACCCCGGACGCTGGGCTGGCGCAGGTAATGGACGCGGCGGTGTCCGGAGCGGAGGCGGGCGTAGAAGCCAGCCGCGCCATGATGCCCAAATACGGGAAAGCCGCGGTGTTTGCCGCGAAAGCTATCGGTATACCGGACCAGGGGGCGACAGCCGGTATGTATATGCTGAAAGGCATGGCGCGATATATCCGGTGAAAATGGCGGCGAAATGAGCCTGATTACCAGAAAGGACATAAAAATATGCAGAAATTATATGGCACGGTCGTACCGATCGTGACGCCCCTGACCGAGGAGGACAGCATTGACGTTCCCTCGCTGGAGCGGCTGGTGGATCACTGCATCGATAACGGGTTGCAGTGCCTGTATCCCTGCGGCACGACCGGAGAGATGATGTACTTAACCGTGGAGGAACGGAAGCGGGTCGCGGAAGCAGTTGTGCGCCATACAGCCAAACGGGTACCGGTATTCGTGCATGTCGGCGCATGGAACCTTGCTGACACAGTGGAACTGGCGCGTCACGCTGTAGAAATCGGCGCGGACGGCATCGGCGTTGTCACTCCGGTATTTTTTAAGCTGAGCGACCGGGGGCTGATCGATTATTATAAGGCGGTATCCGCCAGCGTGCCGGAGGATTTCCCGATTTATTTGTACGGCATTCCGCAAAACGCGGTCAATGATATCAACCGCGCTGTGGCGGAAACCGTCGCGAAAAGCTGCCGCAATGTGATCGGCATTAAATACAGCTATCCGGATTTCACGCGGATACAGGACTTCATGACGATCAACGATGGGACTTTCAGCGTACTGGTCGGGCCGGATCACTTCCTGGAGGCGGCGTGCGTGGTCGGCGGCGACGGGACGGTGTCAGGTAATGCGATGTGCATACCGGAGCATTACGCGAAGCTCTGGCAAGCGATTCAGGCAAAGGATTACGCGCTTGCGACCCGATACCAGCGGCGCACCAATGTTTTGAATGCGGTAATGTGCGCGGTCAATAATATTGCGGCCTACAAGGTGATTCTCAAAAGGGAGGGCGTGATCTCCACCACGAAAATGCGCCGCCCGATGGAAAGCCTGACTGCGGAACAGGAAAAGGAGCTGCTTGAGGAGCTGGACCGTCTGGAATACCGTACGGTAATGATTTGAGCGCGAGGGGGTATAGGAAAACCCGCCGTTTCTTTTGAAACGGCGGGTTTTCTCTGGCTATTTTACGCGGCCGGAGCGTCTTCGGACGGAGTCTCCTCTACTGGAACATCCTCTGCCGGCGTTCCCTGTGAAACGATCTGGATATCGGCGCGCAGAATCAACTGTTTTGCGCCAGTGCTGCCCGCATCGCCAAGCACAAAGGAAAGCTCATGGCTGCCCTCTGAGGCGTCTTCCGGAATGCGGAGCAGATACTCGCTGGACGCGGCATCGTTTTCGATGGTAAACGCCGCGTTGGAATAGCCTGCGATGTCCGCGCCGTCCCATTGCCAGCGCGCCGGAAGCTGGACGCGGGCGATCCCGTTTTCGCCGGTGATATCCGCGGTAACGAGCAGCGTTTTGCCGGGATAGGATGCCGCGCTCCGGATATTGAGCGAGCCGCCGTATTCCACCGGCCGCTGTTCCACCGGAAGGGCTGTTTCACAGCGGATCTCAGTGCCGTCGAACATGGTCAGGACAAAGGCGATGTCGAGCGTATCGCCAGACAGATCCTTGAGCGTATATTGCAGCGTGCTCGTCTTATAGTCGGCGGTCAGGAAGCTGCTGTTCCCATAGCCATCGACCGCCGCGCCGTTGACATACCACTGCGCCTTGCAGGCGTAGGAGGCGGAGACGCCTTCCAGCCGTGCGGTGACGGTAAACGGCTGGTACGGACGGACGCTGTCCGGAGCTGCGGTAAGCTGCACACTGGTCGTTTTGCGGGCCGCATCCCGCTTTTGGATTTCAGCAAAGCCGTAATCAAGAAGCTGGCGGGAATCCGCGAAGCGCTGCGCGTCGCTGGTGGATTTCATAACTACCGCGATCACACGCCGCCCATCCCGTACCGCGGTCGTGGTGACGCAATAGCCTGCCTCCGCGATGGTTCCGGTTTTGAAGCCGTCCAGCCCTTCGTAAGGCGCCATGGTATTGAGCAGGTGATTGGTGTTATTATAGTAGGAGCCGTTGAAGTTGAACCCGCTTTTGGAGGTGATGCGCAGGATATCGGGATAATCGTCGATAAAGCGGCGGGTGAGCTTGGCCTGTGAGCGGGCCGTAATATAATTGGGCTGCGCGCCGTGGCAGTTGTAATAGGTCGCGTTCAGGCCGAGGTCCTTGGCGGTCTGGTTCATGCGGGCGACAAATGCGCTCTCACTGCCGCTGATATGCTCGGCCATGACGATGCACGACGCGCTGGCGGAGGGAATCATGATCAGGTGAAGCAGCGTATCGACCGAGTAGGTGGCACCCTCGGTCAGCGGTACGGCGGTGGGATAGCTGGCGTCGCGGGATTTGACAGCCGCGTTGTGGCTGACCTTGACCTGGGTGTCCAAAGTCAGGCGGCCGGCCTCCAGCTCCTGATAAATGATGTAGGCGGTCAGCACCTTGGTCATACTGGCCGGCACACGGGCGATGTCGGCGTTATACTCGTAAAGCGTTTCCCCAGTCTGCGCGTCCATGACGAAAACGCTTTCCGCCTGGTAGCTGAGCGCGGCAGCGCCGGGCGCGAGGCCGCAGAACAGCACCAAGACGGCCAAAACGGATGCGATCAGTTTTTTTCTCATACAGTTTACCCCCCTTGAAAATAAAAAGCAGACATTGCGCAAGGAATGCGGTGATGCTGCATAAATTATAGCATCGGTGGAGAAAAAAGTAAATTTAGAAAATCGCACGCGGCGCAAAAGAAACGGGAAAAGTTCAGACAATGTTCAAAAACTTCCGGCTCTGCATGCTATACTAAAGCATAGGGCATACTAAGGCACACGGAATCGGATGAAGGTGGAGTGCTTATGAAGACGCTATACTATGGAGGCCCGATCCGCACAATGGAGAGCGGCGGGCTGGCTGAAGCGCTGCTGGTCGAAAACGGCGTGATCGCGGCCGTGGGGACGCGGGAAAAGCTCGCGGCATGGGCGCGCGGCGCGGCAGAGATCGACTTGGATGGGCGTGCGCTGTTGCCTGCGTTCCTGGACGCGCACGGCCATTTTTCCGGCGCCGCGCAGGCGCTGCTGCAGGTCCCGCTGGAGGAGGCCGCCAGCCTGGACGAGATCGGACAGGCGCTGTCGCATTTTATCACGGCCAACAAAATACCGGACGGGCAATGGGTTGTGGGGAAAAGCTATGACCAGAATACGCTCGCGGAGCGGCGCCATCCGACCCGCGCACTGCTCGACCGCGTTTCCGCGGCGCATCCGATCATGGTGGTGCATCAGTCCGGACATATGGGGGTGTTCAACTCTCTGGCGCTGGAGCTGCTCGGCGTGAAAGTGGACACGCCCGCGCCGGCGGGAGGCATAATTGGTACGGAAAACGGTGTGCTGACCGGATATATGGAGGAAAACGCGTTCCTGCAGTACCAACAGCAAGTGCCGATGCCGGATATGGAGGACCTGATGGAGGCCTATCGCCGGGTGCAGGAGCAGTATGCTTCCTATGGCGTGACAATCGTGCAGGAGGGAATGATGCCCGAAAGCCTGATTCCGATGTATCAGACCTTGCTTGCGCATCGGCTGCTTACGCTGGATGTGGTGGCATATCCGCCTGTGGATGCCTGGGATGAGGTGAGCGCGGCTTTTCCGGAAGCGGTCCGCCGGTACCATTGCCATTTCAAGCTCGGCGGGTGCAAGATATTTCTGGATGGCTCCCCGCAGGGCCGTACCGCGTGGATGCGGACCCCATACCAAGGCGCGGAGGACGGGTACCGAGGTTATGGCACCATGAGCGGGCAGGCGGTGCAGGAAGCGCTCGTGACAGCCTATCATGGAGGGCTGCAGGTATTGGCCCATTGCAACGGGGATGCGGCGGCGGAGCAGTTTTTGCAGGCCGTGGCCGCGGTCGAGCGGGAATTTCCAGATTTCCGCGGCCTGCGGCCGGTCATGATCCATGCGCAGCTTCTTGGCTTGGACCAGATGGAGGCTGTCAAGCGGACCGGCGTGCTGCCATCGTTTTTTGTGGCGCATGTGTATCGGTGGGGCGAGGTGCATATCCGCAATTTCGGACTGGCGCGCGCACAGCATATCAGTCCGGCGCGCGCGGCGCTCGAGCAGGGGATCCCGTTCACATTCCACCAGGACACGCCCGTGCTGCCGCCGGACATGCTGGGTACCGTCTGGTGCGCGGTCAACCGGCTGATGGAAAGCGGCGCCGTGCTCGGCGCGGACCAGCGTATCCCTGTGGAGGACGCGCTGCGTGCGGTTACAGTCCACGCCGCTTACCAGTATTTTGAGGAAGCGCGCCGCGGCTCTCTGCGGCCGGGCAAAGCGGCCGATCTGGTGCTGCTGGACGCCGATCCGTTAGCGGTTGGGCCGGATGCGCTGCGGCGGGTGCGCGTGCTGGAAACGGTCAAGGCAGGGGAAACGATTTACCGTGCATGATAGCCCTCCGGCAAAATCCGCTTGCCTTTTCTGCGCGGGATGCCGTATACTAAAGGACGGGAATATGAAAAGCCGGCGGCGGGCGGCCGCTTATCCGCAGGGATAGGCGGCCGCCCTGTGTCCGCGGGCATATGACAGGAGAGAGCCTATAATGAATATTACCAAAGGCGATGTGCAGGAGCTGCGCCGCCGTCTGAAAAAGACCGAATGCACCTTTGGCCGCATGTGCGGGTGCTATGTCAACAGCGGCAAGCAAGTCGTCCTGAAGTTCGGCGAACAGTTTTCCGAACTGGAGGAGGACGAGTTTTACAAGTATTTGGAGATCGCGAAAAAAACGCTGTCCGGCACACTGGGCGGCAACCTGCTCGAGCTGGAATTCGCGCGCGGGGAGCAGGCGGACGAGTGCCGCTCGTTCCTGCTCACGCTCAAGGGCAGCAAGCTGGCCAACGACGACCTGCTCGACCGCCTGTATGAGCAGGTCATCGAACAGTATGCCTATCCGGGTAACTACCTGATTTTAGTATACCATGATGTGTACGATGTGCCGGCCCGGGCGACCTCCGGCGAGGCGCAGGAGGAGTCCGAGGAGATCTACGAGTACATACTGTGCGCGGTGTGTCCGGTCGAGTTGTCCAAGCCCGCGCTCGGTTATCGGGAGGAAGAGAACCGCATCGGCGCGCGCGTGCGCGACTGGGTGGTCGGTCTGCCCGACCTGGGCTTTGTGTATCCGGCGTTCAGCGGCCGCGGCAGCGATGTGAACGCTGTGCTGTATTACGTCAAGACCGGCCGCGGCTCCCATCCGGAGCTGATAGAAAGCGTGCTCGGGTGTGTGTCCCAGCGCACGGCCACAGAGGAGAAGAAAGCGTTCCAGAGCGTTGTGAAAAGCGCGTTTGGGGAGGATGAGGAGCAGGCGGAAGCCGCGTTCTTCCGGATACAGAAGACGATCAGCGGCATGGTGGCCGAGCAGGAGGCGGACGATAGCCTGCCGCCGGTCAGCCTGACGGCCGAGACGGTCGCGGATCTCGCGGCGGAGGCCGAGGTGCCGGAGCCGGTCAGGGAACAGATCGGCAAGGCTTTCGCGCAGACGTTCGGAGACGTGCCGCCTGTTGCGAACAATGTGCTGGACAGCCGCTTGGTGGAGGAAAACACCCAGCGAATGCACACGGCGGCGCTGGAGCAAAGGGTTGCGGATCTGCAGCACCGTCTGGCGGAGCAATCCGAGCGCCTGGCCGGAGACGAGGTTCCTTGGGAGGAAAGCGCGGGCATCGTGCTGCGGGTGCCGGAGGAGCGGGCGGAACGCGTCCATACGGGTGTGGTCGAAGGGCAGAAATGCCTGCTGATTCCGATCGAGGAGGGGGAATCCGCCAGCATTAACGGTGTGGATCAGACACTGTAAAAAACAGCGGGATAATGGGAGCCGGCATCTGCCGGCTCTTTTTGTGCCGGAAATGTGCGAAATCGGCGGCGGGATTTGTGCAATATGCAAAAATGTGATTTTCCCCCTTGACAGTACGGAAAAGGGCGCTATAATAAAAGCATAACTTGTCAGACAAGTTGAGGAGGTAAGCCATGAAGGCCGAACGCATCAATGTGACGGAAAGCGTACTCCAGTACCTGACTGGCCATATCCAAAGCGGCCAGTGGGCGGTCGGCAGCAAGATCCCGTCCGAGAACCAGTTGACCGAACGGCTCGGCGTCAGCCGCGCGAGCGTGCGCGTGGCGATCCAGCAGCTGATCGGCGTGGGCGTGCTGGAAAGCGTGCATGGGAAAGGGACCTTCCTGCGGGACGACCGCGTGGAAACCCTGCTCACCGGAGCAAGCCAGATCACCCCTGCGGACTGCGCGGATATCCGTGCGGTGCTGCAGTTCCGGCGCATTTTAGAGCCGGAAGCGGCGGCGCTGGCCGCAAAAAACGCAACAAAAGCGCAGATTGGGCGTCTGCATGAGCTGACCGGCCGGTTGCCCGCGCTGCGCGGCCAGAAAAGTGAATTTGTACGGTGCGACATGGCGTTCCATGAGGAACTGTGCAGGGCGTCCGGCAATCATCTGCTGGTCAAAAGCCTGCATGAGGTGTTCGAGCAGACGGTGCGCAACCATGAGCAGCTGACCCAGCGGTTCGGAGAGCAGGACGCCCTATTCTTTCACCCTATGATCCTCAATGCGGTCGAGGTACACAATGATAATCTGGCGCGTGCGCTGATGCAGGCGCACATCCTGCAAAATTACGATAAGGTTTAACTTGTATAACAAGTAAAAAGGAGAGAATATCATGCCAATTACCATCCGTGACATCCGTGTGATCTGCACCGCGCCGGAGGGAATCAACCTGGTGGTCGTCAAGGTGGAGACGAGCGAGCCGGAGCTGTACGGCCTGGGCTGCGCGACGTTTGCCTACCGCCACCTGACCGTGCAGCATCTGGTGGAAAATTACCTCAAGCCGCTGCTCGTCGGCCGCGAGGTGAACAACATCGAAGCGCTGTGGCAGCTGATGCACCAGAACGCCTACTGGCGCAACGGCGGCATGGAAAACAACGCGATCTCGGGCGTGGACATGGCGCTGTGGGACATCAAGGGCAAGCTTGCGAACATGCCGTGCTACGAGCTGTTCGGTGGCAAGTGCCGCGAAGCCATTCCGGTCTACCGTCACGCGGATGGGCGCGATGTGGAGGAGATCTGCGATAACATCGAGCGCTTCCGCGACATGGGCATCACCCACATCCGCTGCCAGTGCGGCGGCTATGGGGGGGGCGGCTACGGCAAGGCGCCCGCGACCGCGCCGCAGGGCGCGCCGGACGGCGTCTACCTGGACTCGCGCAAATACATCCGCGACACGGTCAAGCTGTTTGAGGGCATCCGCGCGCGCATCGGCTACGACATGGCGCTCGTCCACGACGTGCATGAGCGCATCGCACCGGTCGAAGCGCTGCAGCTGGCCAAGCAGCTCGAACCGTTCGACCTGTTTTTCCTGGAAGATGCGGTGCCGCTCGAGCAGGTCGACTGGCTGCGCCTGCTGCGGCAGCAGACCTCGATCCCGCTGGCGCAGGGCGAGCTGTTCAACAACCCGCGTGAGTGGAAGCAGCTGATCACCGAGCGGCTGATCGACTTTATCCGCGTGCATATTTCGCAGATCGGCGGCATCACGCCGGCGCGCAAGCTGGCGATTTTCGCAGAACAGTTCGGGGTGCGCACCGCGTGGCACGGCCCCGGCGATATGTCGCCGCTCGCGCATGCGGCCAATATCCATATCGATTTGGCGGCGCCCAACTTCGGCGTGCAGGAATGGTCGGGCATCGAGCCGCCCAATTTCGTCATCCAGGAGCTGCGTCAGCAGCACGGCGCGCTGCTTGAGGTGTTCCCAGGCCTGCCGGAATTCAGGGACGGTTATGTGTACGCCAACCACAAGCCCGGCCTGGGCGTCGATCTGGACGAAAAGGAAGCCGCCAAATACCCCTGTGAGAACACGGTCACGACCTGGACGCAGACCCGCCTGCGAGACGGCTCGCTCCAGACGCCGTAACGCCGCGCGGTGCAGAAAGCGGGAAAACCGATATGTCATACATGATACTGTTTTAAGAGGAGAATGCTGTTATGCTGATGAGCAAGGAAGTCATAGTGACCGAGCCGCATAAGTTCGAGGTGCGCGAGGTGCCGCGCCCTGAGGCTGCCGGCGATTACGACGTACTGGTTAAAATGAAGGCCTGCGGCGTGTGCGGGTCGGACGTACATAACTATCTGGGAGAGAACCCGTGCGCGTCTTATCCGCGCATCCCGGGACATGAGAACGCGGGCGTGGTCGAAGCGGTCGGCTCCAAGGTGACCCGCGTCAAGCAGGGCGACCATGTCGTGCTCGATCTGGTGGTTGCCTGCGGCGAGTGCTACCAGTGTAAAATCGGCCGCTATAACGTGTGCGAACACGTCCGCGCGCGCGGTTCGAGCATCGACGGTGGCTGGCGCGAATACTTTGTCGTGCCGGAGAACCAGTGCTATGTGATCTCCCCCGAAATCCCGTGGAAGGATGCGGCGCTCGTCGAGCCGTTCGCCATCGGCGGACACTGCACGGGGCGCGGCCGCGTGGTGCCGGAAGATACCGTGCTCATCCTCGGCGCGGGTACGATCGGCGCGATCATCCTGCAGACCTGCAAGGCGAAGGGCGTGAAAACCGTCATCTGCTGCGATATCAACGATTCTTCGCTCGAACGCGCGAAAACGTACGGCGCGGACTATGTGATCAACACCAAAAACGAAGATCTTGCCCTGCGCGTGCAGGATATCACGGGCGGACATGGTGTGACCTGCGCGTTTGATTCGGCATGCTTCCCAGGCTCGCTGACCAGCCTGTTCGCGCCCGGTATCATGGCGAACGCGGGCCGCGTGGTCTCGCTCGGCTTCTGCACGGCGCCGGAGCAGATCTCCTCCGCCATGCTCGACCAGCGCGAGCTTGACCTGATCGGCTCCCGCATGTCGGCTTACCAGTTCGAGCCGACCATCGAGCGTTTTGAGCAGCATGCGTTCAATCTGGAGGGTATCGCTACCCATTTTATCCCGTTCAGCCGCATCGGGGAAGTGTTCGACAAGATCGAGCATCCCGACCCGTCGGTTAAGAAAATGGTCATTTTGTTTGATGAGGAGGATATGTAATCATGGTACATCCGCTTTTTGATATCACCGGCCGCAAGGCCATCGTTACCGGCGGCACGCGCGGCCTGGGTCACGGCATGGCCGAGGGTCTGATGGAGGCGGGCTGCGAGGTCGTCATCATTGGCTCGAGCGCGCGCGTGCATACCGCCGCGGAGGAATTCCGCGCGCGCGGCTTTGCCTGCCACAGTGTGCAGGCCGACCTTGGTCGGCGTGAGGAATGCTACCGTGCGTTCGGAGAGGCGGTGGAGCAGCTGGGCGGCGATCTGGACATCATCGTGACCGCGCACGGCATCCAGCGCCGGCACCGTGCGGACCAGTTCCCGATGAGCGATTGGGACGACGTGATCCGCGTCAATCTGGAGAGCCAGTTCATCCTCTGCCAGGAGGCGTCCAAGATCATGGTCAAGAAGGGCTATGGCAAGATCATCACGATTTCCTCCATGGCGTCTTTCTTCGGCGGCCAGAACGTCGTCGCGTATTCCGCAGCCAAGGGCGGCGTGGCACAGATGACCAAGTGCATGTCCAACGACCTGCTGGCGTGCGGCGTCAACGTCAATTCGATCGCGCCCGGCTATTTTGCGACCGATATGAATGAAGCGCTCCTCGACCCCTCCAATTACCGATACAAGGAGATCTGCGACCGCATTCCCGCCCACCGCTGGGGTGAGCCGGCGGATATGAAGGGCGCGTGCCTGTTCCTTGCGTCGCATGCGAGCGACTATCTGGGCGGCGCGATCCTGCCGGTCGACGGCGGCTACCTTTGCAAGTAAGGGGCGCCTGCTCCGGCGCTTTCCGTTATCAAAAAGACCCCCAGGGCTGGCTGCCCTGGGGGTCTTTTTCCGTACCGATGCGTCAGGCGCCGGCGACCAGATGGTCGAGCGCCTCTCGCGCGCGCTGTTCCGCAGCGCGGCAGCCTTCCTGCATGGCGCGAAGGCGGGACAGGACATCGTCGATTTGTCCGCATGCCTCTGCAATTTGGGACTGTGCGCCGTGAATATGGTCCAACACCATCCAGTCCGCGAAAAGGCCGTCGAAAAAGTAATCCGCAAAGCGCAGGAAACCGTCCACCTGCGCCTGCACATCCGCTTGGATGGATACATCGGTCAGCTCGGTCTTAAAGCGGCGAAGCTGGGTCTGCAGCGTCTCGACCTTGTCCTGCGCGTCGTCCAGATGCCCGTGCTTGACCAGGTCGGTTATCAGGCCGCCGCTGAACAGGTCGAACGTCCCCCAGCCTTCCGCGCTGTCCAGGCTGGACAGGATGCTGCCCGCGGTATTGCGCGCCGCGCGTCCGGCGTCGAGTGCTTGCCCAATCTCGGTTTCCAGCGTCTGCTGTGTGGCGAGCTGCTGCTCAAGCTGCAGGATGCGCTCGGCATGCACGGAACCACTCTGCCGCAGGAAATCCCGCTTGTCGTCCATGACCTGCGTCCAGCGCTGCTCGCAGCCATCGAGCGCGGCGGCTTCCCGCTCGTAAGAAGCGATATCCTGCCGTACCGCCTCCAGCTCACGCCGTACAGCGTCGTGCCTGACCGCGGCGGTCCAGGCCTCCTGCTGTTCCTTGTCGAGCCGCTCCTCCCGCCTGCCGAGGAGAGCGTAAAAACAGGCGGTTAGGCTGCGGCCTTGCAGCCGGTCCACGTCCTTTTGCTCCGCAGCCCGTACCACAGCCAGGCTGCGCTCCCGTTCCTCCAGGCGTTGCCGCTCGCGGTACAGCTCGTCCAGCATGCCCCGCAGCCGGTTGAGCCGGTCGGCCTGCTGCCTGAGGGTGCGGAGCGTTTCATCGTATGGCGTCAAATGCGATCCCTCCCGTTCGTTTTTATCATTATACCACATACCACAGCGGCCGGTACTTTTTTGCTTGAAGCGACTGCTAAGCGCCGCTGACCGCTGATAATAAATAAAATAAATGTATAATAGCTGCTTTGCGGCTATCCATGCGGCGCGCGCTCCAGTGAGCCTTTTGCGGAAGGATGAGGGGCGAAAAACGTGTAAATTTTATGTTTTCCGTCGTACAGCGTTGAAAACGTGGGGGAAAGTGTGCTATACTATCAATATCTGAAAATTTTTGGAGCGTAGGAATATGGCTTATGAAAACAATAGGCGCCGCCGCCCGCCGCGGGAGGATGACGGGACCCTGATCGAAGGCAGGAACGCGGTTCTGGAAACGCTGCGCGCTGGCCGGACGGTCGATAAGGTCTTTGTGGCCGAGGGAGCCCGCATCGGGGATGTGGCTGCGGAAGCGCGGCGCTGCGGCGTGCCGGTCGTCACCTGCGACCGCCGCAAGCTCGACCATATGAGCCCCACGGGGAACCACCAGGGAGTGATCGCGCAGGCCGCCGCACAGGAATATGTGTCGCTCGACCATATATTCCGCGTGGCGGAGGAGCGGGGCGAAGCGCCGCTGATCGTGGTCTGCGACGGTATTGAGGACCCACATAACCTGGGCGCGATCATCCGCTCGGCGGAAACCGCGGGCGCACACGGGGTCATTATCCCCAAGCGCCGCGCGGTTGGTCTGACCGCGGCGGTCGCGCGAGCCGCGGCGGGCGCGCTGGCCTATGTGGGCGTGCATAAGGCGAACAACCTTGCGGCGGCGCTCGACGAGCTGAAGGCGCGCGGGGTGTGGCTGTTCGGCGCGGAGGCGGATGGAACGGTGGGGCTTTACCAGGCCGCGTTCGACCGCCCGTGCGCGATCGTGATCGGTTCAGAGGGGCAGGGGCTCAGCCGGCTGACGCGGGACAAGTGCGATTATATCATCAGCATCCCGATGCGCGGGCGGGTCAATTCGCTCAACGCATCCAACGCGGCGGCCGTTCTGCTGTTCGAGGCGGTCCGCCGCCGCGCGCAGGCGGAATAAAGGAGGAAGACGGACAACGATATGGACAGAAAAGACGAAACCATGAACCTCGATGATATTCGGGCGATGCTGAACGACGTACCGGATACGGACGAGTTCGATCTGGACGCGATCATAGCCGAGGTCGAGGGACTGGCACCGGCCACGCCGAAGGCCCAGCCGCGCCCGTCCGCCGCGCCGGTGCCGGAGGTACGGCAGCCGGAACCGGCGGCAGCCGCCCAGCCCGCCGCGCCAAGGACGAGGCCTGTCCGCGCAGCGGCGCCGACGGAAACGCAGCCGCGTGATTCGGACGATTCCACAGAGGAGGAAGAAGAGGATCCCCGCGCGGCGCGTATCGCCACGCGGGAGGCCAGGGCGGAGGCGAAACGGCAGAGAGAGGAGAAACGGACCGCTGCCAGGGCTGCGCGCCGCGCCGCGAAAGCGGCCGTGCAGGAGGAAGAGGAGCTGTACGAGGACATGACGGAGCAGCCACCCGCGCGCCGCGCAGCGCGTGGGGAGCGGATGAGCCGCAAGGAGGCGCGCGCGGCGCGTCTGGCCGCCGAACAGCAGGAGGAAGCGGAGGAGATCCGGCTGCGCGATCCGGCGCAGGCCGCCCGCTCGTTCAAGCGGCGGGCGCGGGGGCTTTCCGTGCGGTCCGTGATCGTATTGATTTTGGCTGCGGCTGCGGCTTACCTGAGCCTCGCGCCCAGCTTTGACGTGCTGCCGCTACCGGTTGTGCTCGACGCGGTGGAGAACCCGGGCATCGGCATTGGCGTGCTCCTGCTGCTGCAGTTTATCGCGCTTTTCCTGGGCGTGGATGTGTTCGGCATGGGCTTTAACAGCCTGTTTCACGGCGCGCCCGATCGGGCGTCGCTGGTTTCGTTCGCCATTGTTGCGTCGCTGCTGCACGGCGCGTCCATTATCGTTTTTGAAAACGCGCCCGGCGTGCAGGTGCCGTACCTCGCGGTCAGCATCCTGTTGCTGTACGCGGCAATGCGGGAGGAGCGCGGACGGTACGCCGCGCAGGCGCGCGCCTATCAGGCGATCTGCTCGGCGGAGCAGCCGATGGCGGTCTACAGCCATTACGACAGGGAGGATGACGCGTGCAGGGCGGTCAAGGGGCCGCTGCACGATGATAAGGCTTTTTTGCTGGAGATGGAACGGCCGGATACGGTCGACCGCTTTTCCATGATCTATGTGCCGATCGCGCTGGCGGCGTCCATCATCTTCGCGCTGGTGGCTTCGGTTGCGCGCGGCGAGCCGGTGCGCTTTTTCTGGGCGTTTTCCGCGATTTTGTCGGTATCCGCGCCGCTCGGCCTGCTGTGCGCGTTCGGCGCGAGCTATAAGAATATCTCGCGCCGCCTGCTCGGGTCGGGCGCGGCGCTCGCAGGGGCGCGCCAGGCCAACCTTCTGCGCGGGACCGAGGAGGTCGTCCTGACTGAAAACGACCTGTTCCCTGCGGGCTCGATCAGCTTGGAGGCGCTGCAGAACGCGGGGCGGATGTCGGACGATAAGTTGCTGGGCTGCGCCGCAGCGCTCGCGGATGCGGCCGGTCTTGAGCTGGGACGTGTGCTGACCGAGGCGGTGCGGGAGCGGTACGGCGTGACGCTGGCGGCGCGCAACGTGCAGTTTGTCGAGGGCGGCCTTGCCGGAGAAATCGGCGGGAGCCGCATGGTGCTTGGCACAGCGGCGCTCATGGTCAAGTTGGGGCAGCGTATCCGTTCGGGCCAGACGGAGGATGAAACGGTTAGCGCCTATCTGGTTGTGGACAACGTGCTGGCGGGCGCGCTGCTACTCCGTTACCAGCCGACGAAAAGTACCTACCAGGCAATGCGCCTGATGCGCCGGATGCATATGAACGCGGCGCTGGCAGTGCGGGATTTCAACATTTCGCCCGCTATGGTGGAGAGCCAGTTCGACCTGCGCCGCGGCTTTGCCGATCAGCCGGAGCCGGACAGCGTGCGCCGGCTGCTTGATCCCACCTATGCAAAGGCGGACGCGCCCGCCGCGATCCTAGTCCGCGAGGGGGCGGGACCGTTCCTGCAGGTACTCCGCTGTGCGGACAAGCTGGCAGGCGCGGTGCGCTCCGCCTTGACGCTGGGTGCCTTTGCCGGCATATGCGGAATGCTGATCGTATTCTATCTGGTGTTCCAGAACGCGGTGGACGCACTGCCGGTTCTGCACCTGCTGCTGTATCTGTTGATCTGGTATGTTCCGGTATTCATTATCACACAGCAGACGCACTGAGATAAGGAAATAATGAAAAGGGCCTGGAAGCATGCTTCCAGGCCCTTTTCATTTGCCCCTTGCCGGGGAGTGGCCGCTTGGCAAAAGCAAAGGCTGCCGGAGCGAACCGCTCCGGCAGCCCGATCGGTAAAAGAGAAGAAAAAGAGGGGTTCAAAACGGCAGGATGGACACGACCGAAAACACCGCGAGAGCCAATGCCAAAACGGCGGCGGCGGTAGCAAGATAAGCACGGGTCATGACGGAGGCTCCTTTCCATTCTGCACAGCGGGGTAAAAACCATTACACTTATATAACGTTTGAAAAGGCGGTTTTGTGACAGGAAAAAAACAAAAAAATAAAAAATTTTCGGGCGGTGCGGCTCTGTCGAAAAAAGACAGAGGGGTACATTAAAATTGCACAAAAAACAGCTTGCATGAATTGGTAAAGTCGTGTATAATAACAAACAGGGAGTTTGTTCCCGCCAACTAAGCGCCCGCGTGAAGGCAAGGGCAGGGGAGTGTTTATCAAATATGGCCAATTACCCGGTTAACAAGATCCGTAACGTATGTCTGATGGGGCATGGCGGCGACGGCAAGACCTCGCTCGTCGAGAGCCTGCTCAATATCGCCGGAGTGACCGACCGTGTCGGAAAGATCACGGATGGCAACACTGTATGCGATTTCGATCCAGAGGAGATCAAACGCAAGTTTTCGATCTCAACGGCTGTGGCGCCTGTTGAATGGAACGGCTGCAAGATCAATCTGCTTGATACCCCTGGTTTCTTTGATTTTGAAAGCGAAGTAAACTGCGCGCTGCGCGTAGCCGAATCCGCTTTGATCATCGCCACTGGCAAGGCCGGTCCGGGCGTGGGGACGGAAAAGGCTTGGGAGCGCTGCGAGGCGCGTTCCATGCCGCGCATGTTCTATATCTCCAAGATCGACGAGGAGAACTCGGATTACTATACCTCGTTGCATAAGCTGCAGAAGCAGTTCGGCGTTTCGGTCTGCCCGATCGTGGTGCCGATCTTCGAGGGCAACCGCGATACGGCCGGCGTGGTCGACTGCGTCATCCGCAAAGCGTACCGCATGGAGGGCAGCAAGCGCGTCGAGATCCCGATTCCGGACGATATGAAGGACCGTATCGACCAGCACCGCGCGGCGCTGTGCGAAAATGTGGCCGAGCTGTCCGAGGAGCTGATGGAGCGCTATTTTGCGGGCGAGGAATTCTCGGACGAAGAACTGATCGCGGGCATCCGTCAGGGCGTCAAAGATCTGGTTATTGCGCCGGTGTTCTGCGGCACGGCCGTGACCGGCATCGGCTCCTATGCGCTCCTGAAAGGCATTGCGGACTACATGCCGTCGCCGGACGAAAAGCCGGTCGAGATCTGCGAGGACGAAAAGGGCGAGCTGATCGAGATCAACTGCACGCCCAACGGCTCGACCTGCGCGTTCGTGTTCAAGACGGTCGCGGACCAGTACGGCCGCTTCTCGTATTTCAAGGTCATGTCCGGCGAGGTCAAGCAGGACATGGTGCTGGTCAACAAGCGCGCGGACGCAAATGAAAAAATGGGGCATATTTACTCGGTCTGCGGCAAGAAGACGAGCGAGGTGCCGGTCGTCGGCTGCGGCGATATCGGCGCGGTTTCCAAGCTGGTCACCACCAAGACCGGCGACACGCTTTCCATGAGCGTGCGCAAGGTCGAACTGGAGCCAATCGAATTCGCGCCGCCGTGCTACACGCAGGGCATCCAGCCCAAGGTCAAGGGCGCGGAGGAGAAGATATCCGCCGGCCTGACCCGCCTGCACGACGAGGATCCGTCTTTCGAGACCGAGTTCAATCCGGAAACCAAGCAGCATACGATTTCGGGTGCGGGCGACATCCATCTGGATGTTTTGTGTTCCAAGCTCAAGGATAAATTCGGCGTGGAGGTCGTGCTGACGCCGCCGATCGTGCCGTACCGTGAAAAGATCCGCAAGACCGTCACGGTCGAGGGCAAGCATAAGAAGCAGTCCGGCGGCCACGGACAGTACGGCCATGTTAAGATGGAGTTTGCGCCGTATCCGGAAGGCGATTACCTGTTTGAGGAAAAGATCTTCGGCGGCTCTGTGCCGAAGAACTTCCATCCCGCGGTCGACAAGGGCATCCGCGAGGCAATGGAGCATGGCGTGCTGGCGGGCTATCCGCTGGTCGGTCTGCATGCCACGTTGCTGGATGGCTCTTATCATGACGTGGATTCCAACGAGCTTTCGTTCAAGATGGCGGCGCGCCTGGCCTATAAGGCGGGTATCCCACAGGCGAGTCCGGTGCTGCTTGAACCGGTCTGCTCGCTGCGCGTCGTCGTGCCGGATTCGTACATGGGCGATGTGATCGGCGACCTGAACAAGCGCCGCGGGCGGATCATGGGTATGAACCCGATCGAGGGCGGCAAGCAGGAGATCCTGGCGGAGTGTCCGATGGCAGAGTTATCCGACTATGCGATCACGCTGCGCTCGATGACGCAGGGCCGCGGCTCGTTCGTTTCCAAGTTCGAGCGGTATGACGATGCGCCTGCTCCGGTGCAGGAGAAGGTTATTGCGGAAAACAAGGCGAGACTGGAAGCGCTCAACAAGGAATAACATAAAAAAACCGGCTGCTATGCAGCCGGTTTTTTATCCGCCGCACGGGGGAACATACATAGCGATGCGGCGGGCTGGAGACGATAAATCATGAACGACGCCAAAAGTCGCAGGTTTTTTGCCCTGTTTTTTTATGCTTTCGTTTGTTTTGGCAGGGTAGACGGCTGTAAAATTATATGTTATAATTTTAACAGAAACTATTTCGGAGGTGTCGTGCGATGCACAGTACCAGAAAGATCAAGGACGATCTCATCTATGTTGGCGGCAGTGATCGCCGCCTGAGCCGGTTTGAAAATTTATTCCCGATTCCGCGCGGTGTATCCTATAACAGCTATGTGCTGCTGGACGAAAAAACCGTGCTGTTCGATACGGCGGACGATTCGATCGGCCGCCTGTTCTGTGAAAACGTGACATATGCGCTGGACGGGCGCGCGCTGGACTATCTGGTGGTTCAGCATATGGAGCCGGATCACTGCAGCCTGATCGACGAAATGCTGCGCCGCTATCCGGAGGCGAAAATCGTCTGCAGCGCGAAGGCGCTGTCCATGCTGGCGCAGTTCTACGGCCTGGATGCGAAAGACCGCGCGCTGGTCGTTGCCGAGGGGGACAAGCTTTCCACCGGCCAGCATACGCTGCATTTCATCATGGCGCCCATGGTCCACTGGCCGGAGGTAATGGTCACCTATGACGAGCAGCACAAGCTTCTGTTTTCTGCGGATGCGTTCGGTACGTTCGGCGCGTTGGCGGGCAATATTTTTGACGATGAAATCAACTTCGACAGCGCGTGGATGAACGACGCGCGCCGGTATTACACCAACATTGTCGGCAAATACGGCGCGCAGGTGCAGGCGCTGCTGAAAAAGGCGGCCGCGCTGGATATCGAAACCATCTGCCCGCTGCACGGACCGGTTTGGCGCGGGCACTTGGCGTTGCTGCTGGAAAAATACCAGTTGTGGAGCACCTATCAGCCGGAGGATAAGGCTGTTTTGATCGCTTACGCCACCCTGTACGGCAATACGGAAAACGCGGCCAATGTACTGGCCGGCCTGCTGGCGGAAAAAGGTGTGCGCAGCATCGCGATGTATGATGTTTCGGAGACCGATGTATCCGAGCTGGTCGCGGAAAGTTTCCGCTGCAGCCATCTGGTGCTGGCGGCGCCGACCTACAACGGCGGACTGTATCCCCGTATGGAGGCCTATCTGGCGGATCTGAAGGCGCTGAACCTGCAGAACCGCACGGTGGCGCTGCTGGAAAATGGCACATGGGCGCCGGTTTCCGCGAAGCATATGCGGACCGTGCTGGAAAGCATGAAGAACATGACCGTGCTGGAAGGCGCGGTCGCGCTCAAGTCCGCTTTGGCGGAGGGTCAGCTCGCCGCACTGGAGGCGCTGGCGGAGGAGATTGCGGCGCAGATACAATAAACCATTCGACAGGTTGCCGCCGGCATGCGGCAGCCTGTTTTTTTGTGCGAGACGGAGAAAAGCCTGTTCTGCTTTGCGCCCAGGATGCATAGGATAGAGCAAAAGCAGGAGGGACAATGCCATGATCGTTTATGCAACCAAGGTGTCAGTAAAGAAAGCGATAGCGGGCGTGCTGGTAATCGGCGCGGTGGTGCTGGGCGTGACCGCACTTATGCCGAAGGCGGCGGAAACGGTCGATGCGCAGGCGGCTGCCGGCGAGGTGGACCTGGACACAAAGCTGAAAAACAACGAGCAGCGCGTCGCGCTACTGGAAAGCTACGGCTGGAAGGTGGAGGCGGAGCCGCGCAGCGAGCGCGAGGTGCAGATCCCCAAAACCTTTGACGACACATACCAGGCGTACAACGCGATCCAGCTCGGGCAGGGGCTGGACCTGACGCCCTATCAGGGGAAACGGGCAACGCTCTATACCTACGAGCTGCTCGAATACCCGACCGGACAGGAGGGGGTTGTCGCCAACCTGCTGGTTCGGCGCAACCGGCTGATCGCTGCGGATATCAGCGCGCCGGAAGCGGATGGATTCGTCCACGGTATTACCGAGATGCCGGAATAACGCGCCCGAACGCGCCCATGCGGGCGCGTTTTTACTTGACTGTGCAATTCCACGAAAAAACACGGTAGGGTTTAGGACACCTATTGGTGACTTTCAGGGGATTGCACTTTTTTTGCATTTCCCTATTGTGCAATATGCGAAAAAGTGGTATGCTATAGCCAGTAATGGGTTGTCGGGAGGCACAAAATGGCCCAGATGCGTTTGGATAAATTGCTCACCCACCTCAATTGCGGCAGCCGGAAAGAAGTGCAGGCGCTCATCCGCGCCGGCCGTGTGTCTGTGGAAGGGCAGGTGGTCCGCGATCCGGCGGCCAAGCTCGATCCGGAGACTGCGGCGGTTTCTGTGGACGGGCAGGTGCAGCGCTACCGCGCGCAGCGGTATTACATGCTCAATAAGCCCGCCGGTGTGATCACGGCGAGTCGGGACGCGCGGCACCCGACAGTGCTCGGGCTTTTTCCGGAGAACGAGCGGCGTGGCTTGTTTGCGGTCGGACGGCTGGATAAGGACACCGAGGGGCTGCTGATCGTAACGGACGACGGGGCGCTCAGCCATGCGCTAATGAGTCCGGCGCGGCATGTCTCCAAGGTGTACGAGGCCGAGATCGAGGGGGAAATGGCCAAAGACGCGGTGCAGCGCTTCGCGCAGGGTATGACGCTGAAGGACGGTACGGTTTGCCGCCCTGCCAAGCTGGAACACGTTCCGGCGGCGTGCGGACAATGTGTGCGGATCACGTTGCAGGAGGGGAAATACCATCAGGTCAAGCGGATGGTCGCGGCAGCCGGCGGGGTGGTGGCGCACCTGCGCAGGGTCAGGCTGGGGGGGCTGTCGCTCGATCCAAAGCTCGCGCCGGGGGAATACCGGCTGCTGCGGGAGGAGGAGGTTGTCCTGTTGCGGCAGGAGCCGGAAGATGAACCGATCGGCTGAAAAAATTGCCAAAAAAATTTGAAAAAATTTGTACAAAAATGTAGAACTCTGTGATATAATTACTTAAAATGCACAGAGGGAATGCTGGCTTCTTGTGAAGAATGTTCAGAGCTGGGGATGCTAAGCAAGGAAATAAGCGTTTTCGGGAGAAACTATTATGACCGCCACAGGCGGAAAAGACGGGAAAGGTGATGGAAATGGCTTCGAGATTGTTCCAGTCGATTGTTTTGCAGATGAAGGACACGGTGGACCGTACTATCGGTATTGTGGATGCCAGCGGCGCGGTCGTTGCGTGTACCGATCTGCCTCGGATCGGCGAAATGCGTGAGGAAGCGATCACCGAGCTGGGATTTGCGGGCGAAATCGTGCGCTTCGGTGGCTATACCTACCATATTACCGGAGAGCGGTCGACTCGGCTGGAATATGCCGTTTTCGTGCAGGGCGAGGATGAGCTTGCGCGCAGCATCTGTTCGCTTGTCGCGGTATCCATCAATAATATTAAAACACTTTACGACGAAAAGCATGACAAGGCGACGTTCGTAAAAAACATTATCTTGGATAATATCCTCCCAGGCGATATCTACATCAAATCCCGCGAGCTGCATTTCGGCAACGACGTGCCGCGCGTTGTATTCCTGGTGCGGCAGCAGTCCCCTGCGGATGTGGCGGCGATCGATGTCGTATCCGGCATGTTCCCGGATAAGCAGAAGGATTTTGTCCTGCATATATCTGAAAGCGATATCGTCGTCGTTAAGGAGGTCAAGTCGGGCAGCGAGGCCAGGGATCTGGCCAAGATCGCCGCAAGCATTGAGGAGACGCTCGCAAGCGAGCTTTCGGTCAAATGCCTGATCGGCATCGGCTCGGTTTCCTCGCAGATGAAGGACATTGCGAAATCCTTTAAGGAAGCCCAGACCGCGATCGAGGTCGGTGGCGTTTTTGATACGGAAAAGAGCATTATCAGCTTTGAAAATCTGGGGATTGGTCGCCTGATTTATCAGCTGCCGATCACGTTGTGCGAGATGTTCCTGTCCGAAGTGTTCAAAAAAGGATCGATCGACTCGCTCGACCAGGAAACGCTGTTTACCATCCAGAAGTTCTTTGAAAATAACCTCAATGTGTCGGAAACCTCCCGCAAGCTGTTTGTACACCGCAATACACTGGTGTACCGTCTGGAAAAGATCAAAAAGCTGACCGGACTCGATCTGCGGGAATTTGACCACGCGATTGTGTTCAAGGTTGCGCTGATGGTGCGCAAATATCTGGCAAGCCGTGAGGAAAACAGCCGCTGAAGGCAAAAGTTCACAAAAATTTCACGAAAAAAACCGGATCGTGTTCCGGATTGGCAGTTGTTGTCGTCTTGCGCGATCGGGGAATATCTGTTATAATAGGCAAAGGTGTATGAAGCGCATGCACCTTTGTCTTTTTTTGCAAATGCAAGGCTCCGGGGAGGACTGCCAGTGATACGGATGAACGATGTCACCATGGTGTACGATAACGGCACCCGTGCGGTGAACAAAGCAAACCTGCGCATCGACGAGGGCGAATTCGTCTTTTTGGTCGGCGCGTCCGGTTCCGGCAAAACGACGATGATCAAGCTCCTGACCGCGGAGGTGCGGCCGACCGAGGGGCGGGTGCTGGTCAATAACTACAATATCGGTGAAATGAAAAAACGCCAGATCCCATACCTGCGCCGCACGCTCGGCGTGGTGTTCCAGGATTTCCGGCTGATTAACAGCAAAACGGTGTATGAGAACGTCGCGTTCGCCATGCGCACAATCGGCGCAAAAGGGAAAGCAATCAAGGAACGCGTGCCGTATGTGCTTGATCTGGTCGGTTTGTCGGAAAAAGCGCATGAAAAACCCCTGAACCTTTCGGGCGGCGAGCAGCAGCGCGTCGCGATCGCGCGCGCGCTTGTCAATAACCCGCGGCTGATTATTGCGGACGAGCCGACCGGCAACCTCGATCCGGCGCGTTCGCTCGAGCTGATGACGCTGTTTGAAAAAATCAACGAATTGGGAACCACCGTCCTGATTGTCACCCATGAGAAGGGCTTGGTGGATGAATTTGAAAAGCGTGTCGTCGTCATTGATAAGGGCGAGGTCATCAGCGACCAGACAGGTGGGTACTATCAGTTATGAGAAGTTTTGGTTACTACTGGAAGGAAGGCTTCCGCAATATTTTCAAGCACGGGTTTATGTCGATCGCGGCCGTGATCATCATGATCGCCTGTCTGCTTTTGACAGGAACCGTCACGCTGATCGCATATAATATTAACCTGAGCATTATTGACCTGCAGCAGTCGAATGAGATCGTGGTATTCATCGACGATAGCCTGACCACGCGCGAAGCGAGGGCGCTCGCCACGGAATTCGAGCGGATCGACAATATTGCGACGGTCGATTTTGAGGACCGCGATGAGGCGCTGGAAATCTACCGCCAGCAGCTTGGCGAGGATGCCGATATCCTGGCGGACTTTGATTCCAGCAACAATCCGCTGCGCAACAGCTATATCTTTACCCTGAAAGATCCGACGCAGGCGGAGCAGACCATCGAGGAGATCCAGCAGGTCGAGGGGACCGACCGCATCCGTGCAGATGAGGAGGTTATCTCCAAGCTGATCCAGGTGCAGCGGGTGTTCAATATCATTTCGCTGGCCATGGTCGTGGCGCTGACGCTGATCTCTATTTTCATTATCGCCAATACGGTCAAGCTGGCCATGTTCGCGCGCAGGGAGGAAATATCCATCCAGAAAATGGTGGGCGCGACAAACTGGTTTATCCGCTGGCCGTTCGTGATCGAGGGCATGGTACTCGGCCTGCTGTCCGGCGGGCTGGCGTTTTTCGCCGAGTGGGGCCTGTATAACGAAATGGCGCGGGTCGTCGGTGATGTGATCCCCTATTTCCAGGTTGCTGCGTTTGACAGCGTCCGCATGCTGGTGCTGGGGATATATCTTGGCGCGGGCGTGCTGTTCGGCATCGGTGGCTCGGTAACGAGCATCCGCAAGTTTATGAATGTGTAACCCCTGGTAAACAGCAAAGGAGCAGAAACATTATGATGAAGAAAAGGACCGTGCGGATCATTTCATGCGTAATCGCCGGTATCCTGGTGGTTGCGATGCTGGTTTCCATGCTGGCCTCCAGCCTGACGTTCGCAGCCGCGGCGGAGGATGCGGATTCTCTTCGGGATAAGCTGTCGACCTTGGAGGATGAAAAGGCGGCGGTGAAAGAGCGGATCGCCGAACTGACCCGCGAGGCGAACGATGTGCAGGCTACGCGGGACGCGCTGCAGAGCGAGATCGACTTGACAAAGGAAGAGATCACCACCGTGGAGGCGTATATCGACCGCCTGCAGGAGCAGATCGATGTCAAGACCTCAGAGCTGGAAGTGGCGGAGGATGCGCTTTCCGAAAAGGAAGCGCAGTTTGCCAAGAGCGTGCGCACGACCTATGAGCTGGGCGACACGAGCTATCTGGAGGTGCTGCTCAATTCCTCCAGCTTTTCCGATATGCTCACGCGCATTGAAATGATCACCGACGTGATGGACTACAATAAAAAGGTGGTCGCGGAGTATACGGCGGCGAAGGAGGATATCGAGCAGAAGCGTGACGACCTGCAGAATACGCAGGATTCTCAGAAGGAATACCAGAAGAACCTGAGCTATAAGGTGGACGAGCTGGCGGCGAGCGAAGCCGAACAGGCCGCCCTGCAGGAGAGCCTGGAGGCCTACAAGGCAGAGAGCGAAGAGGAATACGACCGCATTGCAAGCGAGATGCAGGATGTCAGCAATCAGATCGCCGAGCTGTCCCGCCAGTCCGCTGCAAACGGCTCGGTTCCGATGGGCGACGGCACGCTGATCTGGCCGACCCCGAGCTGCACCACGACCAATTCCGCTTACGGCTACCGTGTCCATCCGATCTATGGAACGGTCAAGTTCCACGCGGGCGAGGATATCCCCGCGGGCTACGGCGCACAGATCCTGGCCGCGGCGTCCGGCACGGTCGTCACCGCGGGCTGGGTTTCCGGTTACGGTAACTATACGGTTATCGACCACGGCGGCGGACTGATGACCGCCTATGGACACCAGAGCTCGTTCGCGGTGTCGGTGGGCGATGTGGTCACACAGGGCCAGGTGATCGGCTATGTCGGTTCGACCGGTAACTCGACCGGTCCGCACCTGCATTTTGAGGTTTATGTCAACGGTTCTACCGTCGACCCGAAGAGCTACTTTTAACAGTCATACATAAGGGGAGAGGGCGGCGCGTCCTCTCCCTTTTTTGGAGGGAAGCTGCGGAATATGAAAAAACTGCGGGAAACACAGATCACATTGGGAACGGCGCTGGCGCTCTGCCTGATGGCTTGCGCCGCGGGTATCGCGTGCTGCTATGCGGCGTTCGGCTGGCGTACGCAGGCGGTGCAGAACAAGCTGCGCGAGATCGACGCGATCGCCGCCGAACACTATGTCGGCGCGTTTGACGCGGAGACAGTCGCGGACTATGCGGCGGTGGGCTACATCACCGGCTTGGGTGATCAGTGGTCGGGCTACATTCCGGCCGACCGGTATGAAAGCTACCAGATGAATACGGAGGGCAAGGGCTGCGGCATCGGCGTGTCCGTGGTGACGTCGGGGCAGGGCATCCGCATCAGCCTGGTATATGATGCGTCGCCCGCGCAGCAGGTCGGCATCCGCAAAGGCGATTGGATCGTTGGCGCGGAGGGACTGACCGTCAAGGCGGATGGCGCGGATGCCGTGATCGGAGCGATCCAGGGCGAGGAGGGGACCGAGGTCACCGTGACCGTGCGGTCGGGCGAAGACGGACGGACGCGCGACGAAACCATGACCCGTGCGGTCGTGGTGCAGAAAATGGCGTGGGGAGAGATGCTTGCGGACCGGATCGGCTATATCCGCATCGAGAATTTCCATGTCGGCGCGGCGGAACAGTTCCAAAACGCGCTGGACGAGTTGATCGCGGACGGGGCGCGTGCGCTGGTGCTGGATGTGCGCCACAACGGGGGCGGCCGCGTCAAGGAAATGAGCGAAATGCTCGATCCGCTGCTGCCGGAGGGTACAATCATGACGCTACGGACCAAGGATGGACATGAAACCGTATACTCATCAGACGCGGAGATGACCGACCTGCCGGTCGCGGTGCTGGTGGATGAGCAGTCGATCTCGGCGGCGGAATTTTTCGCGGCGGCGTTGCAGGAATACGGGCGCGGCCCGCTGGTCGGCGCGCACACGACCGGAAAGGGGCGGGCGCAGCAGACGTTCCGCCTATCCGACGGCTCGGCTGTCAATCTGTCGGTCGAGCAGTATTATACGCCGGAAGGCAACAGCTTGGCCGGCGTGGGGGTCGCGCCGGACGTTTCGGTGGGCCTGACGGAGGCGCAGCAGGCGGACTTCTATTTTTTGATACCGGAAAATGACCCGCAGCTTCAAAAAGCCTGTGAACTGCTTACATAAAGCGGTGCGGATGCGAGAAAAATAGGCAAAAATCTTCGGGCTCGCTTGACAGCGCGCCCATCCTTACCTATAATAAGGAGTACTGTACGGCCGCTTCGCGCCGATTATCAAGATTAAGAAGGGTTTGCAAACATGGCAAAAGAAATCAAGCTGACACAGGAAAGTCTGGATTCTTATAAAGAAGAGCTGGAATATCTGAAAACGACCCGCGCCGACGAGGTGGCGGAGCAATTGAAAGAAGCGCGTTCTTTTGGCGACCTCTCGGAGAACGCGGAGTATGATGAGGCGAAGAACGAGCAGGGCAAGCTCTATTCGCGCATCGCCGAGCTGGAAGAGATCATCAAAATGGCGGTCGTCGTTTCCGGCGACACCTACGCGGCGGACGAGGTATCGCCCGGTTGCCGCTTTGTGGTGAAAGACCTCGAACTGGACGAGGAGGAGGAATACCACTTTGTCGGCTCGCAGGAGGCCGACCCGATGGAGGGCAAGATATCGGATGAATCCCCGTTCGGCAAGGCCATGTTGGGTAAAAAGGTCGGCGCAGTGGTCGAGGTTGAAGCGCCGATCGGCATGGTAAAATATCAGATCATGGATATTAAGAAGTGATCCGGCAGGATCAAAATAGAAAAGTAAGGTGAAAAAAGACATGGCAGAACAGCATCAGGCACAGGAGCAGCACGAGCAGACTGCAGAGGAGCTGCATGAGCTGAAGCGCATCCGCCGCGAAAAGCTGGCGGAGCTGCAGGCCGCGGACGCGGACCCGTATCAGCAGGTGCGCTTTGAACGCGACCATCATACCAATGAGATCCACGCGCGTTTCGAGGAGCTGGAGGGCAAAACCGTGCGCCTTGCCGGCCGCATGATGAGCAAGCGCATCATGGGCAAGGCATCGTTCTCCGACCTGTCCGACCGGTATGGCCGCCTGCAGCTCTACATCAAGCGGGATAACGTGGGCGATGAGGTCTACAAGGGCTATAAAAAGTTCGATATCGGCGATATCATCGGCGTGGAGGGCGAGGTGTTCCGCACCCAGAAGGGCGAGATTTCGGTTGCTGTGCATGAGCTGACGCTGCTCTCCAAAAACTTGGCGCCGCTGCCTGAAAAGTGGCACGGCCTCAAGGATACCGATATGCGCTACCGCCAGCGCTATGTTGACCTGATCGTCAATCCGGAGGTGCGTGATACCTTTGAAAAGCGCTCGGCTATTGTGCGCGAGATCCGCAATTTTATGGACTCCCGCGGCTTTATGGAGGTCGAGACGCCCTGCCTGAACACCATCCCGGGCGGTGCGGCGGCGCGTCCGTTCATCACGCACCATAATGCGCTCGATATCGATATGTATATGCGCATCGCGACGGAGTTGCACCTCAAGCGCCTGATTGTGGGCGGCTTTGAGCAGGTATACGAGATCGGCCGCATCTTCCGCAACGAGGGGATGGACACCAAGCACAATCCGGAGTTCACCACCATCGAACTGTATCAGGCGTTTACCGATTACCACGGAATGATGGACATTACCGAGGATATGGTTGTCCATGTGTGCGAAAAGGTGCTGGGTACGACCAAGGTCACTTATCAGGGGACGGAGATCGATTTCGCTAAAGGCTGGAAACGCATGACCATGGCCGACGCGGTCAAGGAATACGCCGGCTTGGACTTTATGGCGATGGACGCGGAAGAAGCCCTTGCCGCGGTCAAGGCTAAGGGCGTGGAGACAGAAAAGGGCAAGGAAAGCTGGGGCGACCTGCTTGCGCTGTGCTACGACGAATTTGTCGAAGCCAACCTCACCCAGCCGACCTTTATTATGGATTACCCAGTCGAGGTTTCGCCGCTGGCCAAGAGGAAGGCCGCCGACCCGCGCCTGACCGAGCGCTTCGAGTGCTTTGTCGTCGGCAGGGAGCTGTGCAACGCGTTCTCCGAGCTGAACGACCCGATCGACCAGCGCGAGCGCTTCGAGCGCCAGGCCGCGCTGCGCGCCGCGGGCGACGACGAGGCCAATATGATGGATGATGATTTCGTCAATGCTTTGGAATACGGCATGCCTCCGACGGGCGGCATGGGCATGGGCATCGACCGCTTGGTTATGCTGCTCACCGACTCCGCTTCCATCCGCGACGTGCTTCTGTTCCCGACGATGAAGCCCATCGGCATGGAGTAAAAAAACGCTTTGCAAAGCCTGGACGGAACCGTTCAGGCTTTCGGTATATTGGTATCTAAAGGGGATTCGGGAATGAACCGCCTGCATTTGCATAACCGCCGTATGCGCCGCATGCGACCGACAACGGTCATGGCGCTGGGCTTTCTCGCCATTATCCTGACGGGGGCCGTGCTGCTCGCCCTGCCGGTCTCGGCACGCAGCGGGGAGGCCACGCCGTTTTTGGACGCGCTGTTCACGGCCACCTCCGCCACCTGCGTGACCGGCCTGATACGGGTCGGCACAGCGACGCATTGGTCCAGCTTTGGTCAGGCGGTCATCCTGCTGCTGATCCAGATCGGCGGCCTGGGATTTATGACGCTGGCCTCCATCGCGTCGTTTCTGACGCACCGCACCATTACGCTGCGCGAGCGCATGGTGATGAGCGCGGGCCTGAACCTGACGGACAACGCAGGCATCGTCCGGCTGACGCGGCGCGTGCTGTACGGGACCTTTGCGTTTGAGGCGGCGGGCGCTGTCATTCTGTCCTGCCGCTTTATTCCCCAGTTCGGCTTTTTTAAAGGGCTTTCGATGGGCGTTTTCCATTCGGTGTCCGCGTTCTGCAACGCTGGCTTTGACCTGCTGGGAACGCCGGACGCGCCGTTTTTATCGCTGGTCGATTATGTGGGGGATCCGCTGGTCAACCTGACGATTATGGCGCTGATCGTGATCGGCGGCCTGGGTTTTTTTGTCTGGGGCGATATCTGGGATAAGCGCAGCTTCCGGCATTTCCGCCTGCATACCAAGCTGGTGCTGGTGACAACGGCGGCGCTGCTGCTGCTGGGCTTCGGGCTGACGCTGCTGTTTGAATGGAACAACCCGCGGACGCTGGGCGCGCTTTCCGGACCGGAAAAGGTGCTCGCCGCGGCGTTCCAATCGGTCACGCTGCGCACGGCGGGGTATAATACGATCGACCAGGCCGCGCTCGGCGGGCCGGCACAGGCGGTTTCCTGCCTGCTCATGCTGATCGGCGGTTCGCCGGGCTCCACAGCGGGCGGCATTAAGACGGTCGCAGCGGCAGTGCTGCTGCTTTCCGCAGCTTCCGCGCTGCGCGGGCGGATCACGGTGTCGGCGTTCGGGCGCACGATTACACCGCGTAGCATTATGAACGCGGTCACCATGTTGATTGTCGGCGTGGTAGTCAGTCTGAGCGGCGCCTGTGCGATCGCCTATATCGAAGACGCGCCGCTGCATCAGTGCTTGTTTGAAGCGGTGTCCGCGTTTGGTACGGTCGGCCTGACCATGGGGCTGACGCCGTCGCTGCACACGCCCTCCTGCCTGATTTTGATTGTGCTGATGTATTTGGGACGCGTAGGTGTGCTTACGCTCGGTGTGAGTGTGCTGATGCGGCACAGGGAGCCGCCCAAGCTGCAGTATCCGGAGGGCAATGTGATGGTGGGATAAAGCCAGGGCTTTATGGAATTGACGCCGCGCAGTGCGCGGTGGGAAGATAACGATGGATAAGGGGCTTTGTGATGAAATCTTTTTTGGTAATTGGGCTTGGCCGCTTTGGCGCGTCGGTCGCGCAGGAATTGTCAGCACTCGGGCAGGAGGTGCTTGCACTCGATATTGACGCGGAAAACGTCCAGTATATTTCGGATCAGGTCACGCAGGCCATACAGGGTGATGCACAGGACGAAGCGGTGTTGCGCTCGGTGGGAGCGCGCAATTTTGACTGCTGCGTGGTCGCCGTGGGCGCGGATATGGAAGCCAGCATTCTGATCACGGTGATGCTCAAGGAACTGGGTGCGCAGTATATCGTCGCCAAGGCGATAGCGCCTATCCATGCGCGCGTACTTGAGCGCGTCGGCGCGGACCGCGTGGTGCTGCCCGAGATCGAAATGGGGCAGAGGCTGGCGCAGCGCCTCGCGCGCACCAATGTTGTGGACTATATCGGCGTCTCGGATGATTTCTCCATTTTGGAGATACACACCCCCAAAAGCTGGATCGGGCATTCGCTCGGCGAGTTGAATGTGCGGGCGCGGTATCTGATTAACGTGCTGGCGATCCGGCACGGCGAGGGTGGCAGTGTGAACGTATCGCCTGCGGCCGATCAGATCATAGGGCCGGACGATGTCCTGATCGTGATTGGAACGAATGACAATGTCAACAAGGTGGTGGAAATGAATTGACCGTGATTCAGAGCCGCCAGAACGCCGCGCTCCGCCATCTGGCGCGGCTGGGACGGGAAAAGAAGTACCGCAGGAGCACGGGGGAAATGCTGTGCGAAGGAGAGAAAATGCTTCGGGAAGCACTGGCCTCCGGCACGCGGGTGAAAACCCTTCTGGCGCGGGAGGGCTGGCAGGACGCCCTGCTTGACCATGCGGCGGAACAGGGGGCCGTGCTGTACTGCGCGGCGGACGCCCTGTTCGGGCTGGCAAGCGATGTGGAAACGCCGCAGAACGTGGTGTTTTCATGCCGCCAACCGCAGTGGGAGGCGCGCGACCTACAGGGGAAGCGGCAGGTGCTGCTGCTGGACGGGCTGCAGGACCCGGGCAACCTTGGCACGATCTTACGAACCGCCGAAGCGTTCGCGCTCGGCGCCGTCGTGTTGTGCGAGGGCTGTGCCGATCCCTTTTCCCCCAAGGTCGTGCGCTCGACGATGGGCGCGGTGTTCCGCCTGCCGTGCGTGCAGCTGCCGCTCGCGGATGCGGTGGAGCAGCTGAGGGAAGCGGGGCTTGCAGTCTATGCGACTGCGCTGCATGCGGACAGCATGCCGCTGGACACCGTGCCGCTGGAACGGGCGGCGGTCATCATCGGCAGCGAGGGCAGGGGCGTTTCGCAGAGCGCGCTTAACCTGTCCGACAAACGGGTGATTATTCCGATGGCGGGCCGCGCCGAGTCGCTCAATGCGGGCGTGGCGGCGGCTATCGTGATTTATGAAATGACAAAATGAGGAGGCGTGCAGTATGCCGTCACGTCTGAGTTATGTATGGCTTTCCTTGCGGCGAGGACTGGGTTCGCGCGCAGCTGCGGAAGCCCTGCGTGCGTTCGGGTCGCCGGACGCGCTGTATGCCGCGGATCGGAAAATGCTGGCAACCGCGCCCTGCGGGCTGTGCAAGGCGCAGGTCGACGCATTATGCGATAAGGACACCGCGGAAGCGGAACGGATCATCGGGGAATGCGCGGAACGGGGGATCCAGATTATCACGGCCGGCGACAGCGCCTATCCTGACCGGCTGCGCGCGATCGCGGACCCGCCCATGGTGCTGTATGTGCGTGGCAGATGGCCGGATTTTGACGTTACGCCCGGCATCGCCGTGGTCGGCACGCGGGAAGCGACCGCGTATGGCTTGCAGACTGCGGAAAGCATCGGCACGGCGCTGGCGCGCGCGGGATTTATCACGGTCAGTGGGATGGCGCTGGGAAACGATGGAGCGGCGCACCGCGGCGCGCTCCGCGCAGGCGGGCTGACGGTCGCTGTGTTGGCGGGCGGCGTGGATGTGTGTTACCCGCCCCGACACAGGGGGCTGATGGGGGATATCCTGTTGTCCGGCGCGGTCGTCAGCGAATATCCGCCCGGCACCGAGCCGAAAGGCGCGCATTACCATGACCGCAACCGCATCATCAGCGGCCTTTCGGTCGCGTCGGTGATCGTGGAGGCGGCGGATTACCGCTCGGGCGCACTGATTACGGCACGGCACGCGCTCGATCAGGGGCGCGACGTATACGCGGTACCCGGCGCTTTGGACGCGCCGCAGTCCAAGGCGTGTAATGAGCTGATCGAGAAAGGCGAAGCCGCATTGCTGCGCAGCCCGCAGGCGCTGGTCCGCGCCTATAACGGACTGCTGCGCGTACCTCCGGCGGCACGCCGTGCCGAGCAGACGCCCCGGCGGCAGGCCGACATGCGTCCAGCGGCGCCAGGGCGGGAGGCTGGATCGGGCGGCAATAAACAGGAGCCGCCGGCAAAGACCGGTCAGAAGCAGGCGCCGACAGCCCTGCCGGAAACGCTGCGCGGCGAAGAGCGCCGCATCGCGGAGCTGGTGCAGCAGGGTGTATCAACGCCGGAGGAGCTGATCGAACGCTGCGGCCTGCCTGCGCCGCGCGTGATGGCGCTGGTCACCATGCTGGAGGTGGACGGCGTTCTGCGCCGCGAAAAGGGCAGGCTGGTAATGGGCGGCAGGTGAAAGCCGCCGTATTGCCCAAGGATCGCATCAAACGCGCCGTCAGGCGCGCAGAAATAGCCGCCTTGCGAGCGGCCTTGGAAAACCGGATGCCGGCCGGCTTTCCAAAACCATGCTTTGGAGGTTTTTATGTCAAAATTAGTCATCGTGGAGTCCCCAGCCAAGGCCAAGACCATTGGCAAATACCTCGGTTCGGATTATGTGGTCAAGGCGTCGATGGGGCATCTGCGCGATTTGCCGAAAAAGAAAATGAGTGTCGATTTTGAGCACGATTTCAAGCCGGAATATGTGCCGATCGAGGGAAAGGATAAAATTATCAAGGAAATCCGCAGTGAGATCCGCAAAAGCGATTTCGTGTACCTTGCGACTGACCCGGACCGCGAGGGCGAGGCGATTTCCTGGCATATCAAGGAGCTGTTCAAGCTTAAGGAGAAGGATTCCAAGCGCGTGACCTTCAATGAGATCACCAAGCCTGCGGTCAAGTATGGGATCGAGCATCCGCGCGATATCGACATCGACCTGGTCAACGCCCAGCAGGCACGCCGCATCCTGGATCGCATCGTGGGCTACGAGCTGTCGCCCTTCCTGTGGCGCAAGGTCAAGCGCGGCCTGTCCGCAGGGCGCGTGCAGAGCGTGGCCACCCGTCTGGTGGTAGACCGCGAGAATGAGATCCGCGCGTTCGTACCCGAGGAATACTGGACTATCGAGGCGCTGCTGCAGACCGCGGACGGCGGCCGCTTCACCGCGCGTTACTACGGCGACCAGACCGGCAAGGCCGAGCTGAAAAACGAGTCCGAAGCGCAGGCGGTCGTGGACGCGGTATCCGGCAAGCCCTTTACTGTGAGCGAGATCAAGCGCGGCAAGAAAAAGCGTACGCCCGCGCCGCCGTTCATCACTTCCACCTTACAGCAGGAGGCCAGCCGCAAGCTCAACATGACCCCGCGCCGCACCATGAGCATCGCACAGGAACTGTACGAGGGTATCGAACTGGGCGAGTTCGGACTGACCGGTTTGATCACTTATATGCGTACTGACTCGCTGCGCTTAGCCGACGAGGCCACCGCTGCCGCCGCCGGCTTTATCCGCGGCCGCTATGGGGACGAGTACTACCCCGGCAAGCCGCGCGTGTTCAAGACCAAGGGGAACGCGCAGGATGCGCACGAAGCCATCCGCCCGTCCGACGTCAAGCTCCTGCCGGACGAGATTCGCCAGTACCTCTCGCCCGACCAGTATAAGCTGTACAAGCTCATCTGGTCGCGTTTTGTCGCTTGCCAGATGGCGGACGCGATTTTGGACACGGTTTCAGCGGATATTGTGTGCGAGGGTCAGGTGTTCCGCGCCTCCGGCCACACGGTAGCCTTCCCCGGCTTTACCGCGGTTTACGAAGAGGGCACGGACGACGAGAAGAAGGGCGAGGCGGGCAAGCCCCTGCCGCGCTTTGCGGAGGGCGATACCCTCTCGGTCGAAAAACTCGACCCGTCGCAGCACTTCACCCAGCCGCCCGCACGCTATACCGAGGCCTCGCTCATCCGTGCGATGGAGGAGCGAGGCATCGGCCGCCCGTCCACCTATGCGCCGACTATCTCCACCATCCTCGACCGCGACTATGTGACCAAGGAGAACAAGGCGCTGCGCCCTACGCCGCTCGGCGAGGGCGTAACCGGCCTGTTGGTGGACGAGTTCAAGTCGGTCGCGGATTATGAGTTTACCGCCAATATGGAGGAGCAGCTCGACGAAGTAGAGGCGGGAAAGCTCAACTATATCCAGCTCCTGCACAATTTCTATGACGACTTTGAAAAGGCGCTGGGGCAGGCCGAGATCGATCTGGAGGGCCAACGCATCAAGATCAAGGACGAGGTCACGGATGTGATCTGCGAAAAGTGCGGCCGCAATATGGTTATCAAGTCCGGCCGTTTCGGCAAGTTCCTGGCCTGCCCGGGCTTCCCAGAGTGTACCAATACCAAGCCCATCACCGAGGACACCGGCGCGGCCTGCCCGGTGTGCGGGGCCAAGGTGGTCAAAAAGAAATCCGCGCGCGGCTATGTGTATTACAGTTGCGAAAAATATCCGGAGTGCCAGTTCATGACCTGGGATAAGCCGCTGGGAAGCAAATGCCCGAACTGCGACTCCTCGCTGTTCCGCCACACCGACCGCGACTCCAAGGAGGTCACGGACGTGTGTCTGCGCGAGGGCTGCGGTTATACCGAGCTGGTTAAGGAGGGCCTGCCGCCCGAGGAGGCGGAAAAGAACCGCCAGCGCCGCGAAGCGCGCGCCGCGAAAGCAGCCGAACGCGCGGCGGCCAAGGCAGCGGCGGAAGCCGCGGGCGAGGGCGGAGAGACATCGAAAAAAGCCGCGCCAGCCCAAAAGCCCGCCGCGGCGAAAAAGCCTGCGGCAAAAAAGCAGGTGCCGTGGATGACCAAGACCACGAACCGCTTCAAAAAGCTGAAGGACGAGGATGTGCAGGCGCTGACCAAGGCCCAGCAGGCGCAGTACGCCAAGGCACTGGAGAAATACGAGGCAGAAAAAGCCGCAGAGAAAGCGGCAAAGGCAAAGGCCCGTAAGTCTATCAAGGCAAAGGAGGCCGCCGGTGAGTGAGTTTGTAACGGTGATCGGCGCGGGGCTGGCGGGTTGCGAAGCGGCCTGGCAGCTTGCGCAGCGCGGCGTTAACGTGCGCCTGCATGAGATGAAGCCAGAAAAACGCTCGGAGGCGCATCACGCGGACGATTTCGCCGAGCTGGTTTGCTCGAATTCGCTGCGGTCAGACGAACTGACCAACGCCGCAGGCCTGCTCAAGGAGGAGCTGCGGCGGCTGGACAGCCTGATCCTCGCCTGCGCGGACGCGCACCGCGTGGAAGCGGGCGGCGCGCTCGCAGTTGACCGCGAGGCGTTCGCCCGCGCGGTGACCGGGAAGATCAAGTCCCATCCGAACATTGCGATTATATCCGGCGAAGTGACCGAGATACCGGAGGGCAGAGTAATCGTTGCCTCCGGCCCGCTGACCTCGGACGCGCTGTTTGAGGCCATCCACCGCAAGGTGGGCGGGGACTTCCTGCACTTTTTCGACGCGGCCGCGCCCATTGTGACCGCGGAGAGCATCGACATGGATTCCGCTTACGCGGCCTCGCGCTACGGCAAGGGTACGGCGGACTATATCAACTGCCCGCTGAACCGCGAGGAGTACGACGCGTTCTGGAACGCACTGACCACGGCCGAGGAAGCGCCGGTTCACGGGTTTGAGGATTCCAAGGTGTTCGAGGGCTGTATGCCCATCGAGGTCAACGCCCGCCGCGGGTATGATACGCTGCGCTTCGGCATCCTGAAGCCCATCGGCCTGCCCGACCCCAGGACGGGCAGGGATCCGTATGCGGTGCTTCAGCTTCGGCGCGACAACGCGCAGGGTACGCTGTACAACCTGGTCGGCTGCCAGACCCACCTCAAATGGGGCGAGCAAAAGCGCGTGTTCTCCATGATCCCAGCGCTCCAAAACGCCGAATTCATGCGCTACGGCGTGATGCACCGCAACACGTTCCTGGATTCGCCGCGCCTGCTGGACGCGACCTACGCGCTGAGGGCAGATCCGCGCATCCGCTTTGCCGGGCAGATGACCGGCGTGGAGGGCTATATCGAGTCCACTGCCTCGGGATGGGCGGCGGGGGTGGCCGCCGCATGCGAAACACAGGGCAGGCCCATGCCTGCGCTGGACCGGCAGACTGCGGTCGGTGCGCTGGCATGCTACATCTCGGATCATACGGTAACAAAATTCCAGCCCATGAACATCAATTTCGGCATCATTGAGCCGCTGGGTTATAAAATCAAGGGCAAGCGGGAAAAAAACCTGAAGATTTCCGAGCGGGCGCTTGCAAAAATCGACAGTCTGAAAGGGGAGCTTTGACATGAAAATCATCGTGGATGCAATGGGCGGCGACAACGCGCCGGAGTCCGCCGTTTGGGGCGGCGCGCTGGCTGCGCGGGAATATGGCGAGGAAGTGCTGCTGGTCGGCCGGTCGGAAACGGTCGAGGCGGTCCTGAAGGAGAAGGGGCTGCAGGATACGCAGGGCGTGACTATCATGCCTGCCTCCGACTTGGTGGATATGCACGACGATCCGGCGACTGTGCTGCGCAAAAAGCCGGATTCCTCGATGGCGGTGGCGTTCAAGCTGCTCAAAGCGGGTGAGGGCGACGCGCTTGTTTCCGCGGGCAACACGGGAGCCCTGCTCACGGGCGCGACCCTGTTCGGCGGCCGGATCAAGGGCATCCGGCGCGGCGCGCTCGCGCCCGTCATGCCCTGCAAGGGAGGCCAGGTCATGCTGTGCGACGCGGGCGCGAACACCGAATGCACGGCTGAGATGCTGCTGCAGTTCGCGTTTCTCGGCTCGCTGTATGCGGAGAAGATAGGTGGGGTCAACCGCCCGCGCGTCGGCCTAGTGAACAACGGCACGGAGGACACCAAGGGCGATCCGCTGCGCAAGGAGGCGTACACCCTGCTCAAAAAGGCGGGCGACGAGGGCCGGCTCAACTTTGTCGGTAACGTGGAGGGAAGCATGGTGCCGCTCGGCGCGTGCGACGTGGCGGTGTGCGACGGGTATTCGGGCAACGTGATGCTTAAGACCATCGAGGGCGTGGCCAAGTTTATGGCGGGCGAGATCAAAACCGTGTTCATGCGCAATTTGGCGACCAAGCTGGGCTATTTGGCCTGTAAAAAGGGTATGGACGATTTCCGCGAGCTGTTCAATCAGGACAAGGTCGGCGGCGCGCCGTTCCTGGGGATCGCCAAGCCGGTTATCAAGGCGCACGGCTCCTCCAATGAGATCGCGGTGATGAACGCCGTTCGGCAGGCGATCGCCTATACAAAATCGGGTATGATCGACGCGGTTTCGGAAAACATAGCATATATGACCGTCGAATGAGCGGCTGTACGCTGCCCGCCGGCTTGCCGGCCGGAGGGGACGGTTTGGAAAGCGAGGTGAAAGAAATTGGAGCTGAATTATAAGTTTAAGGATGTAACGCTGTTCCAAACAGCGATGACACATACCTCCTATGCGAACGAGCATAGGGGCAGTCATCTCCACCATAACGAGCGGCTGGAGTTTCTTGGCGATTCCGTACTGGGCTTCGTTACAGCGGACTACCTGTTCACGCATTATCCGGATCTGCCGGAGGGTGAACTGACCAAGCTGCGCGCGGCGGTCGTATGCGAGGGCGCCTTGTGCGAGATCGCGAGGGAACTCGGTATTCCGGAACAGATCAGGCTGGGTCATGGGGAAGAAACGGGCGGCGGCCGCGGGCGGCCGTCCATTCTGGCGGATGCGACCGAGGCGCTGCTGGGCGCCATTTTCCTGGATGGCGGTATCGAGCCCGCGCGCGCGTTCGTGCTGCGCTTTATCCCGAAAAAGGTGGAGCTCGCGCTGGCAGGTGGCGCGTTCAAGGATTATAAGACCATCCTGCAGGAGATCGTGCAGAAGAACAAGCAGGAAACGCTGGAATACCGCTTGGCCGGTCAGTCCGGACCGGATCACGATAAGCGCTTTACGATGGAACTGCTGCTCAATTCCAATGTGTTCGCGTCCGGCACTGGACGGAGCAAAAAGGAGGCCGAGCAGATGGCGGCTAAAAAAGCCCTGGAAATGATGGGGGAAGCGTGACGGCCGCCGATGCAAGGGAATAGAGAATAAAAGCGCTCCGATTACTCGGGGCGCTTTTGCGGTTTTATTCCGGCTTTTTTCTCGTTCCGCTGATCAGACGGGTCACGGCCGCTATTACCGCCGCGAGCGCGCGGAGGTCCTGTTCGGCGGTTCCAGCCCGGGGTTTTTCTGCGCTGCTGTCTTTCATGGGGCATCTCCTTGCACAGAGGCAATTCAAAGAAAAATAGATAACATAAAAAGATATCTTATAGCATATTCTAACATAAAGGCATCTGTTTTACAATAACAAAAAAGAGGTGCTGAAAAATAATGCAGAAACAGCAGTTGATCGACATGGGCCACCGCCTGCGCCAGCGCAGGACCGAGCTGGGGCTGACGAGGGAGAAAATGGCGGAGTTGGCGGATATTGGGATGGGCTATTACGGCCAACTTGAGGTTGGCACGTCGCAAATGTCACTGGATACGCTGATTAAGCTGTCGCGCGCCATGCACCTGCCGATGGAGTACATCGTGCTGGGTGAGGGCGAGCCGCGTGGGGATGCGTCGGCGGTGCAGGATATGCTTGACCGCTGCTCCGCGCGCGAGCTTAGGCTGGCGGAAGAGGTGCTCAAGCTTTTTTTAATGAAACAAAACTGATCTCGGAAAGGGCAGATGCCTTGTTCCGAGATCAGTTTTTTGCTTGGACAGAATGGGGTTAAAACCAGCGCGCGCCTTCCTGCCGGAAGCGAGGCGCAGGGCCGTTCGCATATGGGTCATAGGTGTGTATATTGCAGCCAAACTCCTTGAGCGAAGCGATTTTGCCGTCCGCGGTCCAGCGGATGAGCGAAAAACCGTCGAATTCTTCCACCCGTCCGTCCAGCATCTGGTTTTTGAAGCGCCATTCGACTGCGGTATGGTTTTCCGCATGGAAAAACCGGAGGATATCCCAGACCAGCACCCGACCCCGCGTGTTCCATTCCTCGAACCAGTGCTTGACCTGTGCCGCGCTGTGATACTCCGGCCCCCAGCTTTCAGTGTATATGCAGTCCGGCGCAAAAATAGACGTAATGCCGCGATCTTCTGCCTGCAGCCACATATCAAACCACAGGCGGACCGTTTGCTCTCTTTCATTCATGTGCTTCGCCTCCTGCCTACCAGCATAGCATGGTGGAACGCGTCTGTCCAGTGTGGGCGATTTATGGCCAAGCTGTAAATTATCGCGCTGCGCATTGAAAAAAAAGCCGCGCGGTGGTAAAATAATACCATATATATCTTTGAGGTGCTACATGGTTCTGAAGAGCCTGGTTTTACAGGGCTTTAAGTCTTTTCCGGACAAAACCGAGATCAATTTTCTCGGCGGCGTAACGGCGATCGTCGGACCGAACGGTTCGGGGAAATCAAATATTTCGGATGCGATCCGCTGGGTGCTGGGCGAGCAGTCCTCACGTTCCCTGCGCGGCGCCAAGATGGAGGACGTTATTTTCGGCGGAACGGCTAGGCGCGGACCGGTCGGCTTTGCCGAGGTTTCGCTCATTCTGGATAATTCCGAGGGCGTGTTCCGGTCAGAATTCACCGAGATCATGGTCACCCGACGCTACTACCGTTCGGGGGAAAGCGAATATTTTCTGAACAAAAAGCACTGCCGCCTGCGCGATATCCATGAGTTGTTTATGGATACCGGACTGGGACGGGATGGTTATTCCATCATCGGGCAGGGCCGCATCGATGAGATCCTGTCGCTCAAGAGCGAGGATCGGCGCGAGATATTTGAGGAAGCTGCGGGCATCACAAAATTTCGCTATCGCAAGGAGGAGGCCGAGCGCAAGCTCTCCGCTACGGAGGATAACCTGACCCGTATCCGCGACCTGTACGACGAATTGGAGCGCCAGGTCGGACCGCTGGAAAAACAGGCGGAAAAGGCAAGGCAGTATTTACTGCTGCGTGACGAGCTGCGTGTGCTGGAGATTTCGCTCTGGCTGCTGTCGCTCGACCGCATCAAGGGGGATACCGCAAAGCTTGCGCAGGACGCAGAGGCTTGCGCTGCGCAGCTTGCGGAGGAAAAAAAAGAACAGGAAGCACTTTACACACGGTCAGAACGGCTTTCTGAGGAAATGCGCGGCATCGATCGCGCTTCCGACCGCCTGCGCCAGCAGCTCCGCGAGGCGGAGCAGCGCGCCGCCGAGCAGGCGAGCCGCGCGGCGGTGCTCAAAGCGAACATCCAGAACAATCGGGATAACATCGACCGCGCCGAGCGGGAGAGCGCCCAGCGTGCCGAGCAGGCCGCAGGGCTTGGCGCGCAGCTTGCCGAACGGCGCGCGCGTATCGAGCTGCTGGATGCCCAGCGGGAGGGTCTGGCCGCGCGTCTGGATGATTTGAAGCGGCAGGGAGACGAGCAGGCCGCCCAGCGGGAGCAGGCTGAACGCGCGCTGCACCGCGCGGAACAGGAGCGTGCGGCGCGGCAGGACGTGTTGCATGCGCTGGAGATCGACCGCACGGCGGCGGAAACTGGTCTAGCCGGCATGGACGGACGGCGCGGGACGATCGTGTCCGACATTGAAGCTGCGGGCAGGCGTCTGGAAGCGGAACAGGACGCGCATAACGAGCTGGAAGAGCGCATGCGTGGCTGCCTGGATACCCTTGCGGGGGCGAAAAATAAGGTGCAGGGCGTGGCGCTGAAAGCGGAAAGCCGCCGCAGAAAGGTGGAGGCCCTGCGGGAAACGCTGGAAAAGGCGGCGGCGGCGTTGACCGAGACGCAGGGCCGCGTGAAGATGCTGTCCGATATGCAGCGCGATTACGAAGGTTTTTCGCGCTCCGTCAAGGCGATCATGCAGCAGGTGGAGCGCGGCGCGATGCGCGGAGTGCATGGGCCGGTTTCCGCGCTGCTTTCGGCGGAGGAACAGTTCGTCACCGCGATCGATACGGCGCTTGGCGCGTCCGCGTCCTCCATTGTGGTGGATACGGCATCGGATGGCAAGCGGTGCATCGAATATCTGAAGCGAACGGACGGCGGGCGCGCAACCTTTCTGCCGCTTGACACGATCCGACCAAATTTGTTGCGGGAAAGCGGCTTGGAGGCGCAGAAAGGCTGCTTTGGAACCGCTGATCGTTTGGTTGTTTTTGATGAGTGCTATGCAGCCATTGCACAAAACCTGCTTGCGCGCACGGTGGTGTGCGAAAATATGGATACTGCTTTGGCGCTCGCCAGGACGTATGGCCACCGCTTCCGTATCGTGACACTGGACGGCCAGGTGATCCAGGCCGGCGGCGCGATGACGGGCGGCTCGGCCTCCCGCGGTACGGGCGCGCTTGCGCGCGCGAGCAGGCTGCGCGCCGCGCAGGAGCAGGCAAAGGCACTCGAAAAACAGAAGCAGGAGGCGGAACGCGCATTCCATGCGGCAAAGGAAGAACTGGCGGCGCTGGATTACGACCTGAAGGCGATCGAGGCGGAGCGCGCCCGCGCCGCGCAGGAGGAAGCGGGGCTGCGCGCGTCGGTTTCCCAGCACGGGGCGTTGCTGGAAAGCCTGCAGACACAGTACGACGGGCTGGTGCTCGAACGGGATAACCTTGCCGCGGCAAGGCAGCGATATCAGGAAACGATTGCTCAATGTGGACAGAAGCAGGACGAGGCGCGGCAGGCGCTCGCGGACGCGGAGGAGGCGGTGGAGCAATGCCACGCCGCACAGGAAGCGCTGGACACGCAGGCGGCCAGCCATACGGCGCAGGCCGCGTCGGTGCAGACCGAGTTGGCGGAGAACCGCTCGGAGGCCGCAAGCGAAGCGCGCGCGCTGGCTGACTTGGAGCGGCTTAAGGCAGGGTTGGACGCAGGGGTTTCGGGCTCCGCGGAAACCATCGCCGGCTTTGAGGAGGAAATCGCCCGCCTGACCGAAGCGCTGTCCCGCGCGCAGGACGCGGAAGAGGAGAACCGTGCGGCGGCCACACAGCTGAACGGGCAGATCGCCGCGCAGATGCAGCAGCGCGAACGGGTCGAGGGCGAACGCGCGCAGGTCGACCGCGAGGCGCAGGGGAAAAATGAAGAAATACTGGGCCTTGAGCGGGAATCCGCGCGGTTGGAGAACCGTTCGGTGCAGCTGAAAAACGAGGAAGCGCAGATTTTGGATAAAATGTGGGAAAGCTATGAGCTGACGCCTACGCCCGCGCGGGAGGCTGCGCGCCCGCTGGAGGACGTACCCGCGGCGAAAGAGCAGGTGCAGTCCCTGCGGGGTAGGATGCGCGCGCTCGGCAATGTCAATCTGGACGCGGTGGAGGAATACCGGCAGGCGCTTGAGCGGTATACTTTTATGGGCGGGCAAAAGGACGACCTGGAAAAAGCGCAGAAAGAGCTTTACAAGGTCATTGAACAACTGACCGTCAATATGAAAGAAATTTTCGCTTCGGAATTCGCCAAGCTCAACGCTTATTTCGGGCAGACGTTCCGCGAGATATTCGGCGGCGGCCATGCGGAACTGCAGCTTGCGGATACCTCGGATATCCTGAACTGCGGGATCGATATCCGGGTTTCCCCGCCGGGCAAGGCGGTCAAGACGCTGACGCTGCTTTCGGGCGGCGAAAAAGCGTTCGTTGCGATCGCGCTGTATTTCGCGATCCTCAAGCTGCGCCCCACTCCGTTCTGCGTGCTGGACGAGATCGAGGCCGCTCTGGACGATGTGAACGTCGCGCGGTTCGCGCAGTATATCCGTCGACTGGCCGGCGCGACGCAGTTCATCGTGATTACGCACCGCCGAGGCACCATGGAAGAGGCTGATATGCTGTACGGCGTCACCATGCAGGAGCAGGGGGTTTCCAAGATGCTGATGCTCAACCTGGCGGAGGCGGAAAAGCATTTGGGCAAGACGCTGCAATGAGAGGGGATGGAGAACGTGCTGTATGATCTTTTGTGTGATCTTTATTCAATTTTTCGTGAAATAGGGGCATTTCTATGGTTGGTGTGGCCGTTTATGTTCGTGTTCGGGCTGGGCAGCATCGTCTGGTACGCGCATCCTCAGCCGGAGGAAAGCGAGGCGGACAGCGAACGGCGGCGCAGCCGGTTTATTGCGGCAGAGATCGCGGCGGGCTTTGCGCTGCTGATGATGTTCTGTGTAGTGGAAAGTAACATTTAGGAGCTGAAGCAATGGGATTATTCGATAAAATCAAAAAAGGGCTGCAGAAGACGAGCGATGCGGTCAGCCGCTCGCTCGACGCGGTGTTCGCGGGGTTTGTCACGATAGATGACGACCTGCTGGAAGAACTGGAGGAAGCGCTCATCCTGTCCGACGTAGGCGCGGCAAACGCCGCCAAAATCGTGATGGAGGTAGAAAGGCGTGCGCAGAGGCAGAACGTCACCTCCGCGCTTGAACTGCGCTATGTCCTCAAGGACACGCTGCTCGATATGATGCTGGATAATCAGCCGCTGGACGTTTCAGGCAAGCCTGCGGTTGTGCTGGTGATCGGCGTCAACGGCGTGGGCAAGACCACGTCGATCGGCAAGCTGGCCGCCCGCTATGTGGGCGAGGGCAAAAAGGTCATGCTGGCCGCCGCGGATACGTTCCGCGCTGCCGCCGCCGACCAGCTTGAGATTTGGGCGAAGCGCGCGGGCGCGGACATCGTGCGCCACGGCGAGGGCGCGGATCCGGCCGCGGTCGTATTCGATTCGATCTCTGCGGCCAAGGCGCGCGGCAGCGATGTAATCATCATCGACACTGCGGGACGCCTGCACAACAAGGCTAACCTGATGAATGAGCTGGCCAAGATCGACCGTGTGATTGCGCGCGAGCTGCCGGACGCTTCGCGCGAAACACTGCTCGTGCTGGACGCGACTACCGGACAGAACGCCGTACATCAGGCGGAGGAATTCAATAAGGTTGCAGCGCTTACCGGCATTGTACTGACCAAGCTGGACGGGACGGCGAAGGGTGGCATCGTTATCGCGATCTCGGCCGGACTCGGCGTGCCGGTCAAGCTGGTCGGCGTGGGCGAAGGCTTGGACGATCTGGTCGATTTCGACCGTTCCGCATTTTTGGAGGCGGTCCTGCCGCCGCTTGAAGGAGGGATTTCCTGATGCAGAGACCGGACGGAAGAACAGCCGGCGCGCTGCGGCCGGTAAAGCTCATCACGGATTTCACCATGTACGCCGAAGGCTCGGTGCTGGTCGAGATGGGCAACACCCGCGTGATCTGCACCGCCTCGGTGGAGGATAAGGTGCCGCCGTTTCTGGAGGGCAAGGGCCTCGGCTGGGTAACGGCCGAATACGCCATGCTGCCGCGCGCAACCAACACGCGCAAGAAGCGCGATATCAAAAGCCTGAAGCTGGACGGGCGCTCAAGCGAGATCCAGCGGCTGATCGGCCGCTCGCTGCGCGCGGTGGTCGACCGCGAAGCGCTGGGCGAGCGCCAGATCACGATCGACTGCGACGTGATCCAGGCGGACGGCGGCACGCGCTGCGCGTCCATCACGGGCGGATTTGTGGCGCTGTGGCTGGCCTGTAAGCGCCTGCTGGACGAGGGCGTGATCGATAAGATGCCGCTTACCGCGCAGGTCGCGGCGGTTTCGGTCGGCATTTTTGAGGATGAGGCCGTGCTGGACCTGAATTACGCGGAGGACAGCCACGCAATCGTGGACTGCAACGTCGTGATGACCTCGAAAGGCGAGTTTATCGAGGTGCAGGGTACGGGCGAGGGGCGCCCGTTCACGGACAGGGAGCTGAAAAAGCTGCTCGGTCTTGGAAAACGCGGCTGCGCGCGCCTGTGCCGGACGCAGAGCAAGGTCATGGGGGAGAGCCTGTGATGAAATTCGTGCTTGCATCCCACAACAAAAAGAAAATAGCGGAAATGGCGGCGATTCTGGGGGAGCTGGGCGTCGAGGTCGTCCCGCTGCCCGAGGATGCGCCCGAGCCGGCGGAGGATGGCGCCACGTTTGAGGAAAACGCGCGCATCAAGGCGGTGAGCGCGGCGGGCTTCACTGGTCTGCCTGCCATCGCGGACGACTCCGGCCTTTGCGTGGACGCGCTGGGCGGCGCGCCGGGCATCTACTCCGCGCGCTACTGCGAGGGGGCCGATCGGGCGCGCAACGACCTGCTGCTGCGCAATATGGAGGATCAGGATGACCGCTCCTGCCGTTTCGTGTGCGCGATCGCGTGCATCCTGCCGGATGGGGAAACGCTGACCGTGCGCGGCGAGTGCGAGGGGGAGCTGCTCCGTGAAAGCCATGGCGCGGGCGGATTTGGATATGACCCGCTGTTCTATGTGCCGGCCTGCGGCTGCACGTTCGGCGAACTGCCGCCGGAAACCAAAAATGAGATATCCCACCGCGGCCGCGCTCTGAGAAAGTTGAAAGAGGCGCTGCAAGGCCGCCTTTAACCGATCAAGACAGGAGAATCATCTATGCTGACTACCAAACAGCGCGCACAGCTGCGCGCGCTTGCCAATCCGCTTGCCGATACGTTAATCATCGGTAAGGAGGGTGTGACCGATGCGGTCGAGCGCCAGCTCGACCAACTGCTCGAAGCGCACGAGCTGGTCAAGGGTAAGGTGCTGGAAAGCGCCATGCTCACCCCGCGCACGGTGTCCGAAGCGCTGTGCGAGGCGGCCGGCGCCGAACCGGTGCAGTGCATCGGCTCGAAATTTATCCTCTACCGCCAGGCGCGGGACAAGGATAAGCGGAAGATCGTGTTGGTCAAATGAGAACGGGCATACTCGGCGGGACGTTCAACCCGCCGCACCTGGGGCATCTGCACGCCGCGCGCCTTGCCAGGGAAGCGCTGGGGCTGGATAAGGTGCTGTTCATCCCGACCAATATCCCGCCGCACAAAGCGCTGCCGGAGGACACCGCGACCGTGGCCGACCGCTGTGAAATGGTGCGCCTGCTGCTGGCGGATACCCCTTGGGCACGGTTGGACACGCTGGAGGTGGCGCGCGGAGGCGCGAGCTATACGGTCGATACGCTGCGCGCGCTGCATGCGCGGGGCGAGCGTGCGCTTTACTTGATTGTCGGCACGGATATGCTGCTGTCGTTCGACCGGATCTGGCGCGCGCCGGAGGAGATCGTACGCCTGTCCACGCTTGCCGTGTGCGCGCGGGACGGGGACGACTGGGACGCGCTGGCCGACAAGGCGGCGCGCCTGCGCCAAACCATGAACGCCAAAATCGAGATGGTCCGAGGGGAAAGCCTGACCATCTCTTCGACCGAACTGCGGCAGGGCGGCGCGCTGCGCCGCTATACCCCGCCCGCAGTCGCGGATTATATCGAGCGAAATCACCTGTATGGGTATTGACAAGATAGAAAAATCGATATAAAAAAGAAAGGCGGGTAAAAGTTATGTTGTGTAACGACGAAATGCGGAAGGGGATCCTGTCGAGGCTGCACGGATACCGGTATGAGCATACGCTCGGCTGCGAGCGGGCGGCCAGGCTGCTGGCGGAGCGCTTCGGCGGGGACGTGGAAAAAGCGGGTTTCGCAGCCATACTGCATGACATAACAAAACATCTTTCTCCGCAAGAACAGTTGAATTTATGTGCGAAATACGGTATAATACCCTGTAACGTCGAAAAAAGCGAGCCGAAAATGCTGCACGGGAAAACCGCTGCGGCGATCGCGCGCGTGGAATACGGCGCGCCGGAGGATGTGTGCGAGGCCATCGCCTGCCACACCACCGGAAAACACGGCATGACGCTGCTGGATAAAATTCTTTATCTGGCGGATTACATTGAGGAAACCCGCGATTTTCCCGGGGTCGAAAAAGCAAGGGAGCTTGCCAGGCTCAGCCTGGACCGCGCGCTGCTTTACTGCTACGACCAAACGCTGACCGAGCTGATCGCGCGGGGCAAGCTGATCCACAGCGATACCATCGGCGCCTACAACGATATGATCTACCATGGTATCCGCTGGCGGGAGTGACAGGAGTAAACTGGAGGCAGGAATCGTTTGAAACTTTTTGGAGGAAGCGGCGGCCACAGCGGTAAACCCAGCCGCGCGAAAAAGAAAAAGACGGCGCAGTATGCGGCGCCTATCGCGGACGAAAAGCCGCAGGCCGCCAAAACCGCGCCCAAACCGACGGGCAAAAAAGGCGGCAGGACAAAAAAGCCGCTCACCAAAGGGCAGAAGCGGAAGCGGGTCATCGTCACGGTGGCGGTGGTGCTTGCGCTGCTGGCCAGCGTGGCCGCGGCCGCAGCGATCCTTGTCCGTCCGCCGAAGGGCAATGACCCTACGATCAAGGACAAGGAGAACGGCGATAAGATCGACGTCAACAGCCTGCTCAATTCGGGCACGCGCATTGACGATGTGGTCACTTTTGTGGTCGGCGCGGTGGACGAGGACGAAACACGGACCGACGCGCTCATGGTCGTCACCATGGATACCAATAAAAAGACAATTAACGTCATGAATATCCCGCGCGACACCATGTGCAACAACAGTGCCACAGGCGCGAGCCGCAAGATCAACGCGGCCTATGCCATCGGCGGCATCGAGCAGACCAAGAAAGAGATCGAACGGCTGCTGGGCTTCCGGCCGGACTATTATGTGATCGTCAACTTTGACGGCATCGCGGCTATTGTGGACGCGATCGGCGGCGTTGAGTATGAGGTGCCGTTCCGCATGGAGTACGACGACCCCTCGCAAGACCTCCACATTGACCTGTATGCGGGCAACCAGACGCTGAACGGTGATCAGGTCGTGCAGTTCCTGCGCTGGCGCCATAATAACGACTACTCCGTACAATACCCCAACGGCGACGAGGGCCGTGTGGAAAACCAGCAGAAATTCCTCAAGGAGCTGGCCAACCAGGTCTTCCAGCTGAAAAATATCACCAAGATTCCGAGTATCGCGGATGCGGTGTTCCAGAACGTCAAAACTGACCTGACCGCGGGCAACCTGCTCTGGATGGGCATGCAGGCGCTCAAGATCAAAAACGACAGCATCCAGTTCTTCACCCTGCCCGGCTATGGGCAGATGAGTACGGCGGGAAGCTCGACCGCGTATTCGTTCTTTTTCCCGTATTATCAGGAGACGCTCGATCTGGTCAACCAGTATTTCAACCCATATGAAGAGGATATCACGGCGCTCGACATGGTAAGCGGTCCGGAAAGCTATTCGGGCGGCGGCTATGACGATACGGATCCGTATGAAAATTACGTCTGGGGCGACACCGCCTCCAGCGATGAGCCAAGCGACGATGCCTCCGGCGGCGATGTGTCGGCCGATCCTGAGGTCGGCGGCACGGAGGGAGACAACAGCGACGCCGGCGGCGGCACGACCACGGGACCGGATACCGGCGGCACAACGACTGACCCGAACGCTGGCGGTACCGGCGGCAGCACGACCGATCCGAACGGCGGCACGACGACCGACCCGAACACTGGCGGCTCCGGTGACGGAAGCGGCGGCACAACCACTGATCCGAACGGCGGTACCGGCGACGGTACGACGACTAGCCCGAGCGGCGGTGCAAGCGGCGGCGGTACGACCGACCCGGGCGGCTCCTCCGGCGGGGGAGAATCCTCGGGCGGCGAAACGACGCCTCTGCCAGGCGATCCTGAGGCATAATTTATTGAGAAAAAGGAGTTTGCAAATTGACTGCACAACAGACGGTAAAGGCGATCTGCGAAGCCCTGATCGAGAAAAAAGGGCAGGATATCCAGGTGCTCCAGGTCGAGCGCCTGACCGAGCTGACCGAGTACTTTGTCATTTGCTCGGCAAGCTCTACCACACAGGTCAAGGCCTTGGCGGACAACGTGGAGTGGCACCTGAAATACGACCACGAGACCCTGGCCCACCATACGGAAGGCTATGAATCCGCGCAGTGGATGCTGCTGGATTACGGCTGCGTGGTCCTGCATGTGTTTATGCCGGAGGCGCGCAAGTTCTATAATCTGGAGAACCTGTGGAAGGACGGAACGCCGGTGCCGCTGGGCGACCTTGGCGTGGAAGAAAAGTAAAAACGGGATGCGGCGGGTGAAGAACGGTGTCCGCCGCGTTGCCGCGTCTAAAATAAACCATTCACTTTAGGGGGAGAATCCGTTGAAGTACGATCATAAACAAGTCGAAAAAAAGTGGCAGGACATCTGGGACGAGGCGCACTGCTTCGAGGCTGAGAACGGCAGCGACAAGGAGAAGTTTTACGCGCTCGTCGAGTTTCCGTACCCGTCGGGACAGGGGCTGCATGTAGGCCATCCGCGTTCCTATACCGCGCTGGATATCGTCGCGCGCAAAAAGCGCATGCAGGGATACAACGTCCTTTACCCGATGGGATGGGATGCGTTCGGCCTGCCGACCGAGAATTACGCGATCAAAAACCACGTTCATCCGGCTGAGGTGACCAAAAACAACATCGCCCGCTTTAAGGGACAGCTCAGGGCGCTCGGCTTGTCGTTCGACTGGTCGCGCGAGATTAATACCACCGACCCGAATTACTACAAGTGGACCCAGTGGATCTTTCTGCAGCTTTTCAAGAAGGGCCTAGCGTACAAGAAGGAAATGAGCGTCAACTGGTGTACCTCCTGCAAGTGCGTGCTGGCAAACGAGGAGGTCGTCAACGGCGTGTGCGAGCGCTGCGGTAGCGAGGTCGTCCACAAGACCAAGAGCCAGTGGATGCTTGCCATCACCAAGTATGCGCAGCGCCTGATCGACGATTTGGACGACGTGGACTTCATCGATCGCGTCAAGGTGCAGCAGAAAAACTGGATCGGCCGTTCGACCGGCGCGGAGGTCGATTTCAAGACCACCGAGGGTGATACGCTGACCGTTTACACCACCCGTCCGGACACCCTGTTCGGAGCGACCTATATGGTTATCTCGCCCGAGCATCCAGCGGTCGAAAAGTGGGCGGGCAAGCTGGCCAATATCGACGAGATCCATGCCTACCGCGAGGAGGCTGCCCGCAAGTCGGACTTCGAGCGAACCGAGCTGAACAAGGACAAGACCGGCGTTAAGCTCGACGGCGTGGCGGCGGTCAATCCGGTGAATGGCCGCGAGATCCCGATCTTCGTGTCGGATTACGTTCTGATGGGCTACGGCACGGGCGCGATCATGGCTGTGCCGGCGCATGACGACCGCGACTGGGAATTTGCCAAAAAGTTCGGCTGTGAGATCATCGAGGTGGTTTCCGGCGGCGAGAATGTGCAGAAGGCTGCTTTTACCGCCAAGGACGAAACCGGTATCCTGGTCAATTCGGAGTTCCTCAACGGAAAGACGGTCAAGGACGCCATTCCGGCGATGATCGCTTGGCTGGAGGAAAAGGGTATTGGCCGCGCCAAGGTGCAGTATAAGCTGCGCGACTGGGTGTTCTCCCGCCAGCGCTACTGGGGCGAGCCTATCCCGCTGGTACACTGTGACAAGTGCGGATGGGTGGCGATCCCGGAGGAGCAGCTGCCGCTTGAGCTGCCCAACGTACACACCTACGAGCCGACCGACAACGGCGAGTCCCCGCTCGCGCACATGACCGACTGGGTCAACACCACCTGCCCGTGCTGCGGCGGCCCCGCTAAGCGCGAGACCGACACCATGCCCCAGTGGGCGGGTTCGTCCTGGTACTTCCTGCGCTATATGGACCCGCACAACGACAAGGCGCTCGCGTCTAAGGAAGCGCTCGAATACTGGTCCCCAGTGGACTGGTACAACGGCGGCATGGAGCACACCACGCTCCACCTGTTGTACAGCCGCTTCTGGCACAAGTTCCTCTATGACATCGGTGTGGTGCCAACCAAGGAGCCATATGCCAAGCGTACCAGCCATGGCATGATCCTGGGCGAAAACGGCGAGAAGATGTCCAAGAGCCGCGGCAACGTCGTTAATCCGGACGAAATTGTAGAGACCTACGGCGCGGACACCATGCGCCTGTACGAAATGTTTATCGGCGACTTTGAGAAGGCCGCGCCGTGGAGCCCTAAGTCGATCAAGGGCTGCCGCCGTTTCCTCGAGCGCGTATGGGCGCTGGTGGAAAAGGTGCAGGAGGGCGATGCCTACTCCAAGCAGCACGAGGTACTCATGCACCGCACGATCAACAAGGTCGGTGACGACGCGGACAACCTCAAGGCCAATACCGCGATCGCGGCGCTGATGACCATGCTCAACGAATTCTACGACAAAGGCGTCAATAAGGCGGAGTATATGACGTTCCTGACCCTGCTCAACCCCTTTGCGCCGCATATCACCGAGGAATTGTGGCAGCAGATGGGCGGAAAGGGCCTGCTCTCCATTGCGCCGTGGCCGCAGTACGACGAGGCCAAGACGGTCGAGGACACGGTCGAGATGGCGGTGCAGGTCAACGGCAAGCTCAAGTGTACCATCAAACTGCCGGTCGACTGCGACAAGCAGGCGGCGATCGACGCCGCGCTGGCCGAGGAAAAGGTGCAGCACGCGGTCGAGGGTAAGCAGATGGTCAAGCAGATCGTCGTGCCGGGTAAAATCGTCAATCTGGTTGTCCGCTGAACTTTGCTGTTGACACGGACGGTAAAAACAGATATAATATTCTTACGGTTTTTTGTGCTCTGGCGCAGGAGACCGTGCAAAGTGTCCCTCCATAGGGGGACGCGCGGAGGGAGGGAAAACTGTGTCGGAGATCCGCATTAAGGAAAACGAGTCTATTGACAGCGCGCTGCGCCGTTTTAAGCGTTCGTGCGCCAAAGCGGGTACGCTTTCCGAGCTCCGCAAGCGTGAGCATTATGAAAGCCCGAGCGTCAAGCGCCGCAAGAAGTCTGAGGCCGCGCGCGCGAAGAAGAAAAAGTTCAGATAAGATCGGTTAAAGCGCGTTTTCGATCGAACAAAACGTTCCTGAGGGCTTCGGCTGAGGGACGTTCGCAGAAAGATGCCGCAGGAGGTATAACCTCCTGCGGCATCTTTCTGTCTGTAGCCGATGGGCGAAGTTTACAGTTCTTTCAAAGATTCTACAAACTTTAGACATATCGATCGGGTATTCTATTATCAGAGCAAGGGACCCCCCTTTTGACATATACTTCTTCATGGGAAGATAATAAAAATCTGTTCGGCCCTGTGGGACGGAATACCGCGCAGGCTCCCGGACAGTCCACAAACAAGAGGCGGTACCGCCCATTATTATAAAAACGCGCTTTGCAGAGGCAAAGCGCGTTTTTGGTGTGTGCTTATGATAGCGGCGGTTCAAGCCGCCCAGACTGTATAGCAGCGATATTGCGTGCTATGCAATCGCGCGGCCAGTCCCACCAACGGAGCGAAAACAGGGCAGACACCGTGCCGTCATCGAACCTTTGTCGAATGACCCTGGCGGGGACGCCTCCGACAATGGAATACGGCGGCACATCCCTTGTGACTACAGCGCGTGTACCGATTACCGCGCCGTCTCCAATCATAACGCCAGAGAGGAGTACCGTCTCATAGCCAATCCACACGTCGTTTCCGACAATGATACCACCCCCGGTTGTACCAAGCATCGGCTACATTGGACTTGTCCAGACCCCATTCCTCAAAAAACAGCGGGAAGGGATAGGCTGCGAGTGAGCGCGTATGGTTGGTGCTGGCGAGCAGAAAACGGGTTCCGCAGGCAATGGAGTAGTATTTGCCGATTATCAAACGGTCGTGGTTGATGGGATACTGGTACAGCACGTTGTTCCGCCTGAACAGGCGGGGGTCGTTTACAAAATCGTTATATATGGTATAGTCGCCGGCTATAATGCCAGGGCGGGTGGAGACGTTTTTTAGATAGACTATTTGATTGTCACCCGTGCGGGGATAAATGCGGGGTTCCGGAATAGTCACAAAATATCCTCCTGTTAAATGCGATTGAGCAGACTATTCCGGACAGGGCATTCCCGCGCAGTCTGATAGGAGATGGCCGCTGCTTTCGAAAAAACAAGACAGTGCAGGTATATGATTCGCAGGCGGGTTGTCGAAACAGACGGATTTTGTGTCTGATGCAGGCGGTGTGCATGGGTAGATGCAGAAAAGTGATTGAAAAAATCCTGAAAACAGCGTATACTATATTAGTTATGGAATTTAATGAGCCTTAATACAGGAGTTAGGAACGTATATGAGCAAAGCAAAACCGTCTTACGGTAATGAAAGCATTTCCTCGCTCAAGGGCGCGGACCGCGTCCGTAAGCGCCCAGGCGTGATTTTCGGGTCGGATGGTCTGGAGGGCTGTGAGCACGCGGTGTTCGAGATCCTCTCCAACTCGATTGACGAAGCGCGCGAGGGCTATGGCAGCGAGATCGTCACCACCCGATACGCGGATGGCTCGATCGAGGTCGCGGACCACGGCCGCGGCATTCCAGTGGAGTGGAATGAAAGCGAGCAACGGTATAACTGGGAGCTGGTGTTCTGCGAGCTGTACGCGGGCGGCAAATACAAGAACGACACTGGGGAGAACTACGAGTTTTCGCTCGGCCTTAACGGCCTGGGTACCTGCGCGACCCAGTACTCTTCGGAATATATGGATGTGACGGTCGTCCGCGACGGGTTCGAGTACACCCTGCATTTTGAAAAGGGCGAAAACAAAACCGGCACCAGAGAGGGCTTTGTCAAATCGCCCACGACCAGCAAAAAGACTGGCACCACCATCCGCTGGAAGCCCGACCTCGAGGTGTTCACGGATATCAACATTCCGGTGGAGTATTATCTGGATACGCTCAAGCGGCAGGCGGTGGTCAACAGCCATGTGAAATTTGTGCTGAAAAACCAGTCCGGCGGCAAGTTCGAAACCACCGAGTTTTTGTACCAGAACGGCATTGTGGATTATGTGACCGAGCTTGCGGGCGAGAACCCGCTGACCTCAGTGCAGTTCCTAGAAAGCGAGCGCCGCGGCCGTGACCGCGCGGACAAACCGGAATACAAGGTCAAGCTGTCGTGTGCGTTCTGCTTCTCGTCCGCGGTGTCGCAGATCGAGTATTACCACAACTCGTCCTGGCTGGAGCACGGCGGCGCGCCGGATAAGGCGGTGCGCTCGGCGTTTGTCTCCGCAATCGATGCCTACCTTAAGCAGAACGGCAAATATAACAAATCCGAAAGCAAGGTCACGTTCCAGGACGTGATGGACAGCCTGGTGCTGGTGACCAACTGCTTTTCCACGCAGACCTCGTACGAGAACCAGACCAAAAAGGCCATTACCAACAAGTTCATCCAGGAGGCGATGACCGACTTCCTCAAGCAGGGGCTGGAAATCTACTTCATCGAGAACAAGGCCGAGGCGGACAAGATCGCCGAGCAGATCCTGATTAACAAGCGCAGCCGCGAGCAGGCGGAAAAGGCGCGCCTGAACATCAAAAAGAAGCTGTCCGGCAATATCGATCTCGCTAACCGCGTGCAGAAATTCGTGGACTGCCGCACCAAGGACGTGACGCGCCGCGAGCTGTACATCGTGGAGGGCGATTCCGCGCTCGGTTCGGTCAAGCAGGGGCGGGACAGCGAGTTCCAGGCCATCATGCCCGTGCGCGGCAAAATCTTAAACTGCCTGAAGGCGGATTACGACAAGATCTTCAAAAACGATATCATCACCGACCTTTTGAAGGTGCTCGGCTGCGGTGTGGAGGTGCGCGGCAAGGCCAGCCGCGACCTGTCCGCGTTCGATCTGGACGCGCTGCGCTGGCGGCGCATCATCATCTGCACGGATGCGGATGTGGACGGCTTCCAGATCCGCACGCTGATCCTGACCATGCTGTACCGGCTGGTGCCGACACTGATCGAGCAGGGATATGTGTATATCGCAGAGTCCCCGCTGTACGAGATCACGCACAGGGATAAGAGCTATTTCGCGTTCGACGAGAGCGAAAAGGCCGCGATCCTCAAAAAACTGGAGGGCAAAAAGGTGCTTATCCAGCGCTCCAAGGGCCTGGGCGAGAACGAGGCCGACATGATGTGGGAGACCACCATGAACCCCGAGACCCGCCGCCTGATCCGCATTACGCCGGACGAAGCGCAGGCGACCAGCGAGATGTTCGACCTGCTGCTGGGCGATAACCTGTCCGGCCGCAAGGAGTATATTGCGGAGAACGGGGCGCAGTATTTGGAGCTGGCGGATATTTCGTAACAAAAGGGGAAATAGGGGGATAGTGATGAGGCGATTTCCGCAGATGGATGGGCTGCGCGCGGCCGCGGCCATGGCTGTTGTGATGATCCATACAACAGCGGGGGCGGCCGGATGGCCGGCGGTTTGCTGCAATCAGCTTGCGCGGTTTTCCGTGCCGCTTTTTCTGATGCTTTCCGGCTTCGGACATGCACAGGTGTACACGCAGAGCGGACAAATGTATACGGGGGGGGGGTACACTCTGCTTGGAGACGGCTGAAGCGGGTTTTGCCCGCGTACCTCGTCTGGTCGGCGGCTTATCTGCTGCTGGAAGCGGCTGCCGGCGCGCCGCACGCGCATCCGGTACGGGATATCCTGACCGGAAAAGCCTATATGCACTTGTATTATATCCCTGTGCTGGTGCAGTTCATTGTGCTGAGTGGCCCGCTGCAGCGGTCCGCGCGGCGCTTCCCGCGGGGAACGCTCGCCATAGCGGCGGCGGTGAGCCTTGCGGCGCAGGCGGTTCTGTGCGCACAGACGATGGGGCTGCTGCGGCTGCCGGCGTTTCCTATCTCGCCGACGGTATGCTTCCTCCCGTGGACGGTGTTCTATGTGGGCGGGGCGCTGCTCCGGCGGCAGGTGGAGCGGGGGATGCCGCGGCTTTCCCTTTGTGTATGGCTGTGGGCGGCGAGCGCTGCCGCCGTACTGGGTACGGCAAAGCTGCTGCCCGCTGTGCGTGCGCTTTCGCTCCGGCCGGATATCACGGCATACGCCTTTACCTCTTTTCTGCTGCTGTGGGCGCTGTGCAGCCTGCCGCAGGATGTCCCGCGGCCCGTCCGCGCAGTCAGCCGGTTATCCTTTGGGCTTTATCTGTCGCATCCGCTGGTAATGCGCCTGTGGATAGAATGGACGACGCGCCGGCCAAAGGTGGTGTACCTGCGGTTCTGGCAGCTTTGGCTGCTGGCGTTCGCCGGCGGGCTGCTGATCGCAGCCGTGCTGGCCATTCTGCCGCACGGCAGTCTGCTGGGCGGCGCGCCGCGTAAAAAAACGAAACAAACGGAGGGCCAGAATGGCGAAAAAACCTGAGATAAAACAATATAAGGAGCATCCCTCGGTGGACCAGCGCATCACGGACACGCTGCGCGAAAACTACATGCCGTATGCGATGAGTGTTATCGTCTCGCGCGCAATACCGGAAATCGACGGCTTCAAGCCCTCGCACCGCAAGCTGCTGTACACCATGTACAAGATGGGGCTGCTGAACGGTAACCGCACCAAGTCGGCCAACATCGTCGGCTCGACCATGAAGCTCAACCCGCACGGCGACGCGGCGATCTACGAAACCATGGTGCGCCTGACGCGCGGCAACGAGGCGCTGCTGACCCCGTTCGTGGACAGCAAGGGCAATTTCGGCAAGGTGTATTCGCGCGATATGGCCTACGCCGCGCCGCGTTATACCGAGGCCAAGCTGGACGCATTCTGCGCCGAGCTGTTCCGCGACATTGACACGGACGCGGTCGATTTCATGGATAACTATGACGGCACGATGCAGGAGCCGACGCTGCTGCCGACCACCTTCCCCAATATCCTGGTATCGGCCAACACGGGCATCGCGGTCGGTATGGCCTCGAATTTCTGCGGCTTTAATCTGGGCGAGGTGTGCCGCACCACGATCGCGTATATCAAGGACCCCGCGCACGACCTGCTTTCCACCCTGCCCGCGCCCGACTTTTCAACCGGCGGCGAGCTGATCTACGATGAAGCCGAGATGCGCGCGATCTATGAGACCGGCCGCGGCTCGTTCAAGGTGCGCGCCAGGTGGGCGTATAACAAAAAGGAAAACCTGATCGAGATCACCGAGATCCCCTATACGACGACCATCGAGGCGATCATCGACAAGATTGCCGAGCTGGTCAAGTCCGGCAAGGTGCGCGAGATCGCGGACGTGCGCGATGAGACCGACCTTTCCGGCTTAAAGATCGCCATTGACCTCAAGCGCGGCACCGATCCGGACAAGCTGATGGCGCGGCTGATGAAAATGACCCCGCTGATGGACAGCTTTTCCTGCAACTTCAACGTGCTGATCGGCGGCATGCCGCGCGTGCTGGGTGTGCGCGAGCTGCTGGACGAGTGGACGGCCTGGCGCACCGAATGCGTGCGCCGCCGCGTGTTCTTCGACCTGAACAAGAAAAAGGACAAGCTGCACCTGCTGCACGGCCTGCAGAAGATCCTGCTCGACATCGATAAGGCAATCCAGATCATCCGCGAGACCGAGGAGGACGCCGAGGTCATTCCCAATCTGATGATCGGCTTTGGCATCGACCAGATCCAGGCTGAGTTCATCGCGGATATCCGCCTGCGCAACATCAACAAGGAATATATCCTCAAACGCACGCAGGAGACCGAGGCGCTCGAAAAAGAGATCGCCAGACTTGAGGAGATCGTAGGCTCCAAGGCCAAGATCCGGAATATCATCGTCAAGGAACTGGAGCAGGTCATCAAGAAATATCCCTCCGAGCGGAAGACCAGCCTTGTGACCGCAGGGGCGGTGCAGGAGTTCGATGCGGAGGACCATATCGAGGACTACCCCGTGCTGCTGTTCCTGACGCGCGAAGGCTATTTCAAGAAGATCACGCCGCAGTCCTGGCGCATGTCGCAGGAGCATAAGCTCAAGGAGGGCGACGAGGTGGCCTGGCAGGCCGAGGCGACCAACAAGGCGGAGATTATCTTCTTCACCAATTTGCAGCAGGCGTATAAGGCGCGGCTGTATGACTTTGACGACTGCAAGGCCTCCGTGCTGGGCGACTATCTGGCCGCCAAGCTGGGCATGGAGGAGGGCGAAGCGCCGGTGTACGCCCTGCTGCCGGGCGACTACAAGGGCAGCATGGCCGTCGTGTTCCAGAACGGCAAGGCCGCGCGTTTCTCGCTCGAGTCGTTCGAAACCAAGACCAACCGCCGCCGTCTGACAGGCGCGTATTCGGGCAAGTCGCCCGCGGTGGCGTTCTTCCACCCAATCGACGAGGAAACCGAAATCACCATGTTTTCCACCGCGAACCGCGCGCTGACGTTCCGCGCGGGCATGCTGGACATCAAGACCAGCCGCTCGACGCAGGGCGTGCAGGCGATGGTGTTGCGCGGCAAGCACACCATCACGCGCGCCTGCCGCATGGAGGAGGCGGGCCTGACCGACAACGGCCGCTACCGCTGCCGCAGCATCCCGTCCATCGGCGCGCTGCTGACCGACGAGGACCTGCCGGAGCAACAGCTCAAGCTGTAAGACTTTATCGTCCGTGGAACCGGACAGAGGGAGAGCTATGAATATTTTAGACGTGATGACCGCGAACGAAGGCTACTGCGCGCGGCATACCGATACGCCGCTTGCGTTGCAGGACCGCGCCAAGCTGCTTTGTTGGCAGTACAACCAGACGCGGCCGGACGAGGGAGAGCGCCGTGCGGCGCTGCTGCGCGAGCTGTTTGGGGACTGCCATCCGCAGACGTTTATCGAACCGTCGTTCCGCTGCGATTATGGCTTTAATATCCATACCCACGGTTTGACCGTCATCAACTATAACTGTGTTATTTTAGACACCTCGCCCGTACACATCGGCGAAAATGCGTTTATTGCGCCCGGGGTCTGCATCGCCTGCGCGGGGCATGCGGTGGACGCGGCGCAGCGCGCGGCCGGTATCGGCACCTCGCGCCCCATCACGATCGGGCCGGACGTGTGGATTGGCGCGAACGCCACGATCTGCGGTGGTGTGACGATTGGCGCGGGCAGCGTGATCGGCGCGGGCAGCGTAGTGACGCGCGATGTGCCGGCGGGCGTGATTGCGGCGGGCAGTCCATGCCGTGTGCTGCGGCCGGTCACCGAGGCGGATCGGGTGGAACCGCTTCGACTGTGAGCGACGCTTGCGTTTTGCTTTCGCACTGTGCTATAATAAACTTCACAAGAAAGGGGAGGTTTCCTGATGATCAATCAGAGCATGGCCGCGCTGGGAAACAACCGTTCGACCATCCGCGAGCTTTTTGAATATGGAAACAGCCGCGCCGCAGTCGTGGGGCGGGAAAACGTATTTGATTTTTCAATTGGCAACCCAAATGTACCCGCGCCCGACGCGGTGCGCCGGGCGATTCTGGAAGAGACGGCGGGTGATCCGGTCGCCTTGCATGGGTATACCTCCGCGCAGGGCGCGGCGGATGTGCGCAGGACGTTGGCCGACGACTTGAACCGCCGGTTTGGAACCGACTATACGGGTGACTGCCTGTATCTGACTGCGGGGGCGGCGGCGGCGCTGTCATGCGCGTTCCAGGCGATCGCTTGCCCAGGGGATGAGTTTATCGTGCTGGCGCCGTATTTTCCGGAATATAAAATGTTTATTGAAAGCGGTGCTGGGGCGAAATGTGTGGTCGTCCCGCCGGCTGTTCAGGATTTCCAGATCGATTTTGCCGCGCTTGCGCAGGCGTTGAATGCGCGTACCAAAGCGATCGTGATCAACTCGCCCAATAATCCGTCAGGCGCGGTGTATTCCGAGCAGACCATTCGGCGGCTGGCCGGCCTGCTGGCTGAAAAGGAGGAGCAATACGGACATCCGATCTATCTGGTGTCGGATGAGCCCTATCGGGAGATTATTTACGATGGGATCGAAGCGCCGTTCGTCCCACAGTACTATGAGAATACGATCGTCTGCTATTCCTACTCCAAGTCGCTCTCCCTGCCGGGCGAGCGCATCGGCTATGTGCTGGTTCCGCCGCAGGCGGCGGACAGCGCCGACCTGTATGCTGCTGTATGCGGCGCGGGACGCGCGCTGGGCTATGTGTGCGCGCCCAGTCTGTTCCAGCGTGTAGCGGCGCGCTGTGCGGGCCAGACAAGCGATATTACGGTCTACCAAACCAACCGCGATCTGCTTTATAACGGCCTTACGGAAATGGGCTACCGCTGTGTCAAGCCGCAGGGAGCGTTTTACCTGTTCCCGCAGACTCTGGAGCCGGATGACCGTGCGTTCTGTGAGTGGGCAAAGAAATATGATTTGCTGGTTGTGCCGGGGACGGATTTCGGCGCGCCGGGGCATATGCGTATCTCTTACTGCGTGCAGACCGAGACGATCCGCCGCGCGCTTCCGCTGTTCAAAAAACTGGCGGAAGAGTATGGGTGCAAATGAATTATGTAAATTCTACAATAAAGAATTATTTACATTGTGCAAAATGTGAATATAGATTGTGGAGTTCATACAAAAATATTGTTTGTATATTGTATGATATTCATAAAAACTGACGCTTGTTTTTTGTTGCTACTCCCTGTATGATAATAGCGGAGGCCGGAAGAGGGCCGCCGATATTGACAGGAGAGGAGTGATCCGCAGGATGAAATGCTTTTTTAACAATCTGGTAGCAGTCCGCACGATGGAACTGGATACCAACCGGATGAAGCCGGCTGCCCGTCAAGCGCGCCGCACTGCCAAGTAATCGCAATGAAAAATGGCAGCGCGACTGCCGGGGAGCTTGGAAATGAAAAGGAAAGACAGCAGGTAAAAGGCCTTCCGCATGGTTGACGGAAGGCCTTTTTTGTGCCGCTATCCGGAGCGTTTGCCGACAGGAAGAAACTCTGTGCGGAGACGGAAAAATTCCGTGCGTTCGCCGCGCGTTGCCGGCCGGATTTGCTTTTTGCCGCAGTCAGGGCAGGCGGCTTCCCGTTGACTGCCGTAGAACAGATAGTGGCAGTACTTGGTTTGACAGGCATAAATCATAGCACTCACCTCTCCTTGTGTATAGGATAGCAGCAAAGCTGTCCCATAAAACTCCCTTGCTTGCGGGAGCTTGAAAAAAATGCTATACTGTGCTTACGACAATGAGGAGGAAAGACAGAAATGACGGAACAAAAAGGTTCGCTGGTGCGTCAATTATACATGCCTGCGGTATTGTGTACCGCACTCTGGGGCAGCGCGGCGCCATGTATCAAGGCCGGCTATGGATTGTTCGGCATCCAGGCCGGTCAGTCGTTTTCCCAGCTTGTGTTTGCCGGCTGGCGGTTTGCGCTGGCGGGCCTGCTGGTCCTGCTGGTTGCAAAGTGCAAAAAGCACAGGATCATCCCGCGCAGGGAGGAATGGCGGCCGATCCTGTGGATCAGCCTGTTTCAGAGCATGATCCAATACATATGCTATTATATCGGCCTGTCGATGACGACCGGACTGAAAGGTTCGGTGTTATCCGGTACGCAGACTTTTTTTGCGCTCATTTTCGCGCATCTGTTCCTGCGGAACGATAAGCTGAACCGGCAGAAGTCAATCGGCTGCCTGTGTGGTCTGGCGGGGGTGCTGGTGCTCGGCATGGGAGGCTTGAACGGCTTTAACCTGTCGGGGGACGGGCTGGTGCTGCTGTCCGCGGTTTCGTCGGGCGCGGGCGCGCTGGTGTCCCGCATTTTCACGCCCGGCCGCGACCCCATGCTGCTGACCGGCTGGCAGTTGTTCCTCGGCGGATTGGTGCTTTACGGTATCGGCGCTGCCGGCGGCGGCCGGCTGGGAACGGTCAGCCTGCCGGGCGTTTTGCTGCTGGGATATATGGTGGTGCTGTCCGCAGCCGCGTTTACGATCTGGACCGCCTTGCTGGGTAAATTCCCCATCGGCAAGGTCAGTCTGTTCGGGTTCCTGATTCCGGTGTTTGGCGCGCTGTTTTCGGCGGTTGTGCTGGCGGAGGATGTGTTTACACTGCGCAATCTCACGGCGCTGGCGCTGGTCAGCGGAGGCATTGCGATCGCAAACTATGTGCGGACGGATAAAACGGGTGCGGGGCAGGCAGAATAAAGAGAAAAAGGGATTTTCAACATGATTTTTAGCTCGGCGGTCTTTTTGTTCATCTTTCTGCCCGTTGTATTTTTGCTTGACCGTCTGTTCCGCGGCACAAAAGCGAAAAACGCGCTTCTGCTGGCCTCAAGCCTGATTTTCTATGCGTTCGGACAACTGAGATATCTGCCGCTGTTGCTGTTGTCGGTTGCGCTCAATTACGGCTGCGGCCTGCTCGCTGCGGGAAAACGGCCGCGGTTGGGCGTGTGGCTCGCGGCCGCCGGCGGGATCGGCATGCTGGCGGTGTTCAAGTACGCGGACTTTTTGATAGGGACCGGTAACCGCCTGCTGGGGCTGTCCCTCCCGCTGACGGGGATTGCGCTGCCGGTCGGAATTTCGTTTTTTACCTTCCAGGGGCTTTCTTATGTGATCGATGTGTATCGTGACCGGACTGCCGTCTCCCGATCCTTTGTGAAGGTGCTGCTCTATATTTCGTTTTTTCCGCAGCTGATCGCCGGTCCGATCGTCAAGTATCACGACATTGAAAAAGAGATCGACGAGCGCCGCACAACGACGGAAGAGGCCGCGCTCGGCATCCGGCGTTTTATTTGCGGTCTGGCCAAAAAGCTGCTGGTCGCCAACACTATGGGACGGATGGCGGACGCGGTGTTTGCCCTGCCGGCGGGGGAGATCGGCATGCTTGCTGCCTGGATGGGCGCGCTTTGTTATACGCTGCAGATTTATTTTGATTTTTCCGGCTACAGCGATATGGCGATTGGCATGGGCCGGATGTTCGGCTTTCACTTTCAGGAAAATTTTCAGTATCCATATGCCGCTACCACGGTCAAGGAATTCTGGCGCCGGTGGCACATCTCGTTGTCCACCTGGTTCCGCGACTATCTGTATATCCCGCTGGGCGGGAATCGGAAAGGGCGGGGACGCACTTGGGCCAACCGTTTCATCGTTTTTTTCGCGACAGGGCTGTGGCATGGCGCGAGCTGGAATTTCGTATTGTGGGGGCTGTGGCACGGCTGCTTTTCCGTGCTGGAGGACAGCGGTGCGCTGCCGGTCGGCCGGCTACGCGGCAGGTTCCTCGGGCGAGTGTATACCCTGCTGGTCGTGGTGCTGGGCTTTACTCTGTTCCGCGCGGATACATTGGGGCAGGCGGGCGCGATGCTTGCGGCCATGTTTACAGGAGCCGGACTGAACTGGACTGGGACCGCGACTGTATGCTCATTATTGGATCCGGCGTTTCTGTTGACCTTGGTTGTGGCGCTGTTCCTGTCGTTCCCAGCAGCAAAATGTATCAAAATGAAATGGGAAGCGCCGGCCTTTGTCGGGGCGATTGTATTGCTGGTGCTGTGCATGTTTGACCTTTCGGCGGGTACGTTCAACCCGTTCATCTATTTCCGTTTTTAAGGAGGCTGGCATGAAATACCGGATTTTTACAGCGGCGTTCGTGCTGCTCTGTCTGCTCCCAGCGGCCGGCATGCTGTTTTTGCCGCCGACCCAGGCGGCGGGGAATGAAAGGCTGGCGCCAGCGCCGCACCTGAAACAGGAGGATGGGAGCTGGAACACGGAGTTTCTGGGCGACGTGACCGATTATGTGGCCGATCACTTTGCCCTGCGTCAGGAGCTGGTGACCGCGAACGCGTTGCTGCGTACTAAACTACTGGCCAGCTCGCCGGCGGAGGATGTCATTTATGGCAGCGACGGCTGGCTGTATTATGCACAGACGCTGGACGATTACCAGAACCATGCGACGCTGAACGCGCAGGAGCTTGAGCAGATCGCGCGGACCGTTGCGGAGATGCAGGCGTTTTGTCAGGCGCGCGGCGCGCGGTTTTTGTTTACCATTGCGCCCAATAAGAATTCACTGTATCCTGCGCATATGCCTTCGCGCTATTTGGTGAGCGATTCCCAGGGAAATTATGAGCGGCTCCGGCCGCTTCTGGAAGAATACGGCGTACAGTACGCCGATTTGTTTACGTTTTTTGCAAAACAGGAGGAGGTCCTGTATTTGCGGACGGATTCCCACTGGAGCAATCGCGGCGCAGCGCTTGCGCATGATTTTTTGATGCAGTCGCTTGGCCTGCCATATACCTGCTTTGGACAGGCGGCGTACCGCATGGCAAACACCCATCGCGGCGACTTATATGATATGCTGTATCCCAAGGGGACAGCCCTGGAAGAGCAACAGCAGTATCAAACGACGTTTTCCTATGTCAATGAGCCGCGCACAGCGGAGGATATTTTGATACAGACGACGAGCGGGAACGCACAAAACGGGCGTCTGCTGCTGTGCCGCGATTCGTTTGGCAACGCGTTGCACCCATTCCTGGCCGAGGATTTTTCCGAAGCGGTCATCACGCGGCAGATGCCGTACCCGTTGACGCAAGTGCAGGCGGGCGACACGGTGATTGTGGAGATTGTGGAGCGCAATTTATCCAACCTGCTCAAATACCCGCCCGATTTGGGGAACAACCAGGCAGCGGATTCCGTCGAATGAAATAAAGAAACCGTAGGAGGATCCTTACATGAAACAGAGAATAACAGCGATGCTTCTGGCGCTCGCCCTGTGCGGCAGCTTGGCAGCCTGTGGCAATGCGGAAGATACCGGCCGCGCAGAACAGCAGGAAGAGAACCAGACAGTGGATACCATGAAGCCGGACGCCCAGCCGGAGACGGAGCAGCAGGAGGACGAGGACAAGCCCTCTACGGATGCGCCGCAGACAGAGGAAGTGCCGGAAAAGCAGCCGGCTGCGCCCGGTGGCGCTTCCTCTGGCGGCGGAAGCAATACGTCTAATCCGCCGGCGGCCAGCGGAAGCTCGGGCGGAAGCACGCCGGCCACACCGCCGGCCTCGACCCCGTCCCCTGCGCCGCAACCCGAGCCGGAACCGGCGCCCGAACCCCCCAAACCGACCGCCGCGCAAGCATCGGGCTATGTAGGCTCGTCCGCTTCCGCAATGGAAAGCGCCCTCGGCTCGCCCAGTTCCAAGACCTATTCGCCGAGCTGCATGGGTGAGGGTGAAGACGGTATTTGGACCTATGACGGGTTCACGGTCTATACCTACCGCGAAAACGGTTCGGAAACCGTCGAGGCGGTACAGTAAAAGAGCAAGCCCCGTTCCGTGGGATACCACGGAACGGGGCTTTTGTAAAATGGTTGACACGATGGAGCGTGTGGATTATAATATAGATACTAAATTACTGATTTACTAAAGAGGATACGATATGAAAATACCAACGACACTGAAGCATAAGCCGGTCGTTACCGTGGAGAATTATGAAAATGTAGATGGGCGTGCGGCCTATCACAGCGACGCAAAAGGGCTGTCCCTTGGGCTGGCGCAGTGGAACGACCGCGGCCGTGTGGATATTTCGGCCAAGGTTTGGCGTTATACAGGGGAAAAATGGTCGCGCCAGTCCGAGGAACTCCCGTTGCACCGCGTACTCGATCTGGCCATCCTGATCTGCCGCGCGCGCGGCTATTTTGCGGATGCCTACCGCTTTCCCAAGCTGTATGATGAAGCCGCGCCGCAGATTGATCGGATTGGTGTGCAGGGCGATGCGATGACCGTTTCGGTCTGCACGGAAAATCCTATGATAGACGAGGATATCAGGCTGTTCTCAGAAGCCCTTTCGCGTGATGATGAAATGCTTGCGGAGCGGCTCCATCTTCTGAGCAATTTGCTGCAGGAAATGGGATATGGGCGGCGCAGTCGGGAATAAAAAGAGGGGAATGAAAGCGATGGCTTTCATTCCCCTCTTTCCTGCAGGCTGCGCACCGGACGGCAGGGGTTGCCAACGGCCAACACACCGGCAGGGATATCTCGATTAACGACGCTGCCCGCGCCGATCACCGTGTTATCGCCGACCGTCACGCCGGGGAGGACGCAGACGTTCCCTCCGATCCAGACGTTACTGCCGACTCGGATGGGCTTGGCATATTCAAGCTCCGCATTGCGCTGGGCAACATCAAAAGGATGCGCCGCGGTATAAAAGCCGCAGTTGGGGGCGATAAAGACATGCTCGCCAAAAACGACGGGCGCGGCGTCCAGGATCACAAGGTTGTGGTTGGCATAGAAGTGTTCCCCCACATGGATATGAAAGCCGTAATCACAGAAAAAGGATGGCTCGATCAGGACGTGCGTGCCGCAGGAGCCGAGCAAACCACGCAGCAGCGCGTCGCGTTGGTCGGCCGCAGAGGGCGGCAGGGAATTGTACTGGACGCATTGCTCCTTGGCAGCGTTCCGCGCGGCAAGAAGCGCTGCCTCGCTGGGGTCATACAAAGCGCCGGAAATCATTTTTTCCCGCTCAGTCATAGGGGGTTCCTCCTGTTTTTATAGGCTAATTCTGGTGGCGTACCAGTTCGTAGTCGTCTCCGGAACGGTAATAGGGACAGGCGCGCCCTTCGCGCATGACATGGTAGAATTCATCCTCGTCCAGATACGCTTCACAGACATATTCCTCCAGTTCATCGTCATACAGGTTGTACGCGCAGTCGTCGCAGCGTCCGGTCATAGCAGATCACCTCTTTTTTCTGTTAACAGAATATCATAAATGGGATAAAAGTTCAAATGGGTGCTTTTTATTTTGGGGACGATATGCTATGATGGAACAGGAAAACTATTTGGGAGCGTGAATCTCTATGAAGCTGTATACCTATCAAAAAGACGATGACGGCGTCGACCGCATCGGCGTGGGCTGCACCGGCTGGCCGGGGCTGCTTTGGCCGGTCGAAGCGTTCGGCTTGTCGTTTGCAGATATGAACGACCTGATCCGGCGCGTAACACCGGCGCAGCTTTCCCGCATGGCGGATGCGGAACAGGCGACCGAGGGGGCGGCGGTGCGGCTGGACAGCGTGCGGCTGCGCGCGCCGATACCGCATCCGGAGCAGGATGTACTGTGCCTAGGCATCAATTACGCGGACCACGCGGTCGAATCGGCGCGGTTCCATGAGGATGCTTTTCTGGTCAACCGCAAAAAAGCGGTCTATTTCAGCAAGCGCACTTATGAGGCGACCGGCTGCGGCGACCCAATCCCCTCCTATGAGGGATTGGTGGACAGTCTGGACTATGAGGCCGAGCTGGGCGTCATCATCGGCAGGGACTGCAAAAACGTTAGCGAGGCGGAGGCCGCACAGTATATCTTCGGCTATACGGTAGTGAACGACGTATCCGCGCGCAACCTACAGACCGCGCATAACCAGTGGTATTTCGGCAAGTCGCTGGATGGCTTCACACCGATGGGGCCGTGCATCCTGACCGCGGACGAGGTGGCGTTCCCGCCCGCGCTGGCGATCTCCTCGACCGTCAACGGTGAGAAGCGGCAGAACAGCAATACGGACCATCTGATCCACTCGGTCGCGGAGATCATCGCTGAGCTGACGCGCGGCATCACGCTGCGCGCGGGTACGATCATTGCCACCGGCACGCCGGCCGGCGTGGGTATGGGCTTCACGCCGCCGCAGTTTTTGAAGAAAGGCGACGTCGTCACCTGTGAGATCGAGGGCATCGGCGCGCTCACCAATACGGTGGAATAAAAACGGACATATACAAAGGGACCTTCCAAAGCGGGAAGGTCCCTTTTGCTTTGCGCCAAACGCCGGAAACCGCGGGGGAAATTTTGTGGAATGCGGACAGGCAATAGAAAAAGCGGAGTTTTTTAGCGGTTATGGCAAAGGAGAAACTGCTAAAAAAGCAAAATATTTTGCTAAGCCGAAACGGATAAGAACAAATTGATAGAAATACCGACAATACCCTGTGGTGAAAAGGCAGGGGTTACGGTTCAATATAGACAGAACAAAAAAGGAGGCGGATGCGAATGCATCGAATAGCGACCTTTGTCGAAAAGCTACCGGCGCACCCCAACGCGGAATATTATAAAGTCTACCCGCGTTCCGTGCGGCAATACCCGGGCGGTACGGCGTTCATGGCGGCGGACGAGCAGGGCTGTGATAAGCTGTATTCCTGCGGGGAAAAGGCTCCGTTCGAGGGGCTTCGGCGGGAAGCCGGAGGGACCGTTTTTTATGAATGTGAACTGAGCGCCCATAATGCCGCGGTGCTACGGGAGCTGTTCCCGTTCTGCGGGCCGCAGAAAGTGCTTTCCCGAAAATGCACCTTCGGCACCGGCGACCGGCTGGGGCTGGCGACGCCCGGCCATATCGCGGCGGTCAGAAAATATGATGCCACGCCTGTTCTGGCACAGCAGTCCATGCGGGAGCTGTCGCTGACCGGCCGCACCTTCCGCGATGTGATCGACGATGTGACGTTTTATGTGTTCCGAGAGGGCTATACCGGCGGCTACGGCGCGGACGGGGACCATCTGAAAACGATGGAAGAGATCGAAGCGGCGATCGGGAGCGGCTGCACGATGATCACCCTGGATCTGAGCGAGCATATACACCGTCCGGAGGAAAACCGCGGGGAAGTGGATGACGCGGTAAAGGCGTACTATTTGGACCGTGCTTTTCCGTTGGAGGGCGGTTATGAAGTCCGCTTCAGCGAGCGGGAGCTGCGGGACGCGGTAACGATCTACGGGGAGGCGCTTGCCTTTGCGTCAGAGGCCGCGCAGCGCTTTTTCAATCAGGAGGATGCGCCGGCGGAGCTTGAAATTTCAATCGATGAAACCATATTGCCGACAACACCGCAGCAGCATTTTTTCGTTGCCAATGAGCTTGTGAGAAAAGGCGTCCGTTTTGCCACCATCGCGCCGCGCTTCACCGGAGAATTCCAAAAGGGAATCGACTATATGGGAGATCTGGCGCGGTTTGAAGAGGAACTGAAGATCCATGTGGCGATCGCCAAAACCTACGGGTATAAGCTGTCCGTACATTCCGGAAGTGATAAATTCTCCATTTTCCCCTATGTGGGGCGCTGGACAGAGGGGAATTTCCATATCAAGACATCCGGCACCAGTTGGCTTGAGGCGATGAAGCTGACCGCGATGCAGGCGCCAGCGCTGTACCGCCAGATACATAAATATGCGCTGACAGTTTTTGAAAAAGCGCGCGCCTATTATCACGTCAGTGCGGACCCTGCGGCGCTGCCGGAGGTGGATATTGTTCCGGAGGAACTGCTGCCCAAGCTGTTTGAGGAGGATAATTGTCGGCAGCTCATTCATATCACCTATGGCTATATCCTGCGGCATCCGGTATTTGGAAGCCTGCTGCGGCAGCTGTGGAAAAAGGAAACAGGCCGCTACACGGCCCTGATTGAACAGCATATGACCCGGCATTTGGAATATCTGTCCGTGCCGTATACAGGGGAGTGATACCATGACAAATCAAAGCGTTCTGATGACCGCGCCGGGAGAAATCCAAATCGTCGAGGCGCCCATGCCGGTCAGGAAAGAAGGGGAAGCGCTGCTCGAGCTGCTCTACGGCGGCCTGTGCGGCAGCGATCTGGGCGCGTATCGGGGAACCTATGCCTATGCCAAATATCCAAACGTGCCAGGGCATGAGTTTTCCGCGAAGGTCGTGGAGATCGGAGAAAATGAGGCGGGGCTGCGGTCAGGCGATATCGTAACCGCAAATCCGTATTTCAACTGCGGGACGTGCTATTCCTGCAGGCGGGGACTGGTGAACTGCTGTGTGGATAATCAGACGATGGGCGTACAGCGTGCCGGCGCTTATTCGCGCTTTATCACGATGCCGGTCGAGCGGCTCTACCCGGTAGGGAAGCTGGAGCCCAGGCTCGCGGCGCTGGTGGAGCCGTTTGCGATCGGATACCACGGCGTGCAGCAGGCGATGATACGGCCGGATGACCGCGTGCTGGTGGTAGGCGCCGGAACGATCGGCATTTTTACCATGCTGGCAGCAAAGCAGAAAGGCGCCAGAGTATACATCACCGATGTGGCCGAGGAAAAGCTGCGGATCGCGCAAAAGATGGGCGCGGATGGCGTTCTCCTGAACGACTCGCCGGAGCATTTTGCAGAGCAGGCGGCCCAGGTCACACAGGGGGATGGGTTCGACGACGCGCTTGAGGCGGTCGGCATGCCGGAAACGCTGCAGCTCTGCCTGGACCATGCCGCGCACGGCGGGCATGTTGTGGTGATCGGTATTTCCAAGCGGCACCTTGACCTGGATTCCAATATCATTCAGAAAAAAGAGCTGATGATCCGTGGCTCGCGCAATGCGCAAAAGCAGGATTTCCTGGATTTGATCGCATGGGTCACCGAGAATCAGCAGGCAGTCGCCCCCATGATTACCGACCTGTATCCGTTTGCACAGGCGGCGGACGCGTTCCGCGAATTTGCGGCAGGGGCGGCCACCAAACTCAAGGTAATGCTTCAGTTTTAATTTGTGGCAACACAAGAAAATAAAAAGGAGATGTAAGAATGAGGTACAAGAGAATTTTATCAATGGGTCTGGCAGCGGCGATGGCGGCGGGAATGCTGACAGGCTGCAGCAGCTCCGCGCAGGAAAACACCGGAAATGCGGCTTCCGGCGCGGACGATGGCGCGGCGGAGCAGGTTGTGATCCAGTTGGGTTATGAGAACAATCCGGGCGAGGCGATCGACCTGGGCTGTAACGAATGGGCGCGGCTGGTAGAGGAGAAGAGCGGAGGCACTATGAAAATCGAGGTGTTCCCGTCCAGCCAGCTCGGCGCAAAGGTCGATTTGATCGACCAGATGCTGGCCGGCGCGCCGGTCATTACGCTGGCGGACGGTGCGTTCTATGCCGACCGCGGCGTGCCGGATTTCGGCATCCTTTTTGGGCCGTACCTGTTCAGCGATTGGGAGGAATGCTGGACCCTGACGGAAAGCGACCTCTATGCGGACCTCTGCAGCGACCTGGAGGAGCAGGGGCTGAAGATCCTCACCTCGAACTGGATTTACGGCGACCGTCATATTCTGTCCAAAAAGCCGATCCGCTCTCTGGCGGACCTGAAAGGCATGAAGATCCGTGTGCCGAGCAACGACATCCAGGTGGAGGGCATGCAGGTGCTGGGCGCGAACCCGACTCCCATGGCGCTGGGCGATGTGTATACCGCGCTGCAGCAGGGTACGATCGACGGCTTTGAACAGCCGATCACGGTTATCTATGCAGGCAAATATTATGAGGCCGCGAAGTATCTGACGCTGACCGAGCATGTGAAAAACAATACCACCTGGATTTGCGGTACGGACTTCTTTAACAGCCTGACCGCAGAGCAGCAGCAGATCCTGATCGAATGCGGCGAGGAAGCGGGCATTTACAACAATGAGCAGTATTTCCAGCAGGAGGAAGAAGCGCTGAATGCGCTGAAGGAAGCCGGCGTGGAGGTTATCGAGATAGACAAGGAGGAATTCCGCGAGGCGGCGCAATCGTTCTATCAGCTGGATAAGTTTACGTCCGTATGGTCGGACGGCCTGTATGACAGAGTTAAGGAGGCTATGGGAGCTTAACTTTTGCGGGGCCTAAGTATTCTTAGGCCCCTTAAATCTGAAAGGAGGAAAACAGATGAAAGACAAGGGAAAGCTGCTGGAGCGCCTTTTGAATCTGGATTTTGTCTTGAGCGGCGCGGCGTTTATCATGCTGGTGCTGGTGACATTTGTCGGCGTTATCATGCGCTATCTGTTCAACAACCCGTTGACCTGGCAGGAGGAGATGCAGCTCAGCCTGATTATTTGGGTCGTGTTTTTCGGCGCCAGCGCGGCATTTCGGACAGGCGGCCATGTTGCGATTGAGATTATTGTGGACGCCATGCCCAAGCGGCTGCGGTTCGTCATTGAGGTACTGGGCTACCTTGTGACCTGTGTGGTTTTGATTTATCTGCTCAGGAGCAGCATTGATCTGGTCATGCAGATGGTGACAACCGGCCGCACCACCAACATACTGCGTATCCCGCAGCAATTTGTTTACGGCGCGTTTCCGGCGGGCTGTGTCCTGATGATTATCAACTATACCTATAGTATGTACCACTCCCACCTAAAGCGTAAGGATGCGGAAAAGGAGGAAGAAGTATGAGTATCAATCCTGTGGCAGCGGCCTCTATCATCATGCTGGTGCTGCTGTTCCTCAAGGTACCGGTATTCGCCTCGGTATTCGCCGCCGCGGCCGCTTATTTCTTTCTGATGCCGGATCTGCCGCAACAGATTGTTGTGCAGCGTATGCTAGCCGGTGCGGAGAGCATCCCGATGCTTGCGATCCCGTTTTTTGTGTGCGCGGGTACGTTTATGAACTATTCCGGCGTTACAGCGCGCGTCATGCAGTTCTGTGAGGTGCTGACGGGGCGGATGACGGGCGGCTTGGCGCAGGTAAACGTATTGCTGTCCACTCTGATGGGGGGGCTTTCGGGCTCCAACCTGGCGGACGCGGCGATGGAGGCCAAGATGTTGGTGCCGGAAATGGAAAAGCGCGGCTTTTCCAAGGAATTCTCGTCGGTCGTAACCGCGTGCTCGGCCATGATTACGCCGCTGATCCCGCCCGGCATTGCGATGATCGTTTACGGCTCGATCGCGAACGTTTCAATCGGCAACTTGTTTATCGCCGGTATCGGCCCCGGGCTGCTGCTGTGTGTGACGATGATGCTTCTGGTATCCATCATTTCCCACAAGCGAAACTACAAGCCGCTCCGCACAGAGCGGATGAAAGCGTCGGACTTCATGCGCGCGCTCAAAGAGGCGGCGCTGCCGCTCTGCTTGCCGATCATTATTATCGGCGGTATCCGCCTGGGTATTTTTACACCTACCGAGGCAGGCACCGTTGCGATCGTTTACTCGCTGCTGCTCGGCGTGATTTATCATGAGCTGACGATGGACAGCTTCATAAAAGGTATGAAAGAAACGATCATCACGACCTCCGGCATCATGCTGATCATCTGTGCGGCAAACGCATTTGCGTGGGTACTGACCCGAGAGCGTATTCCGCAGATGATTACGGAACTGATCGTCGGCCTGATCGACAACAAATACATCTTCCTGATCGCGGTAAATATTTTCCTGCTGATCGTCGGCATGTTTATCGAGGGAACCGCAGCGATGATCGTACTGGTCCCGCTGCTGGCGCCGATTGCGGCGGCCTACGGCATCCATGAGATCCAGTTCGCCATGACGGTTATCTTCAATATGGCAGTCGGCTGCATTACCCCGCCGATGGGTACGCTGATGTTCGTTACCTGCGGCATTACAAAATGCAAGATTAAAAATTTTATCATAGAGGCAAGACCATTTTATGTTCTGCTGCTGGTGTGCCTGATGCTGCTGACATTCGTCCCGATTTTCTCGGTCGGCGTCCTGCAGTTATTCGGACTGGCATAAGGGGGAATCGGTTTTGGAAACGCTATGCTATCAAACCCTGCCGGACCAGAACGCATTCATACTGCGGACTGGAACGGAACGCTTTTTACAGTTTGGCGAAGGGAATTTCCTGCGCGGCTTTGTAGATTATTTTATCGACTGCGCTAATGAGCGCATGGGGTTGGACAACAAGGTGATTGTTGTCCAACCGATCAAGAGCGGGCTGGCGGACGTGATCAACCGACAGGACGGCCTGTACCACCTTTATCTGCGGGGCGGCGAGCCGTCGGCGCCCCAAGTGCAGAGCCGGCTGGTCAGTTCAATCAGCCGGGCGATCGACCCCTACCGTGATTTTGAAGCGTTCCTTGCCTGCGCGGAGCAGCTGGAACTGCGTTTTATTGTTTCCAACACGACCGAAGCGGGGATATCCTGCCGTACGGAGGACCGGCTGGAGGACTGCCCGGCAGCTTCCTTCCCCGGCAAGCTGACGCAATTGCTGTGGAAGCGGTATCAATGCTTTGGCCAACAAAAGGGCAAGGGGTTCATTGTTCTTTCCTGCGAGCTGATCGACCACAACGGACAGGAACTGAAAAAATGCGTGCAAACTTATGCGGGGCGCTGGGGACTGCCGGAAGACTTCCTCAACTGGCTGGAGGAGGAAAATGTGTTCTGCGATACGCTGGTCGACCGCATCATAACCGGCTATCCAAAGGAGGATGCGGAGCGCCTGAATCAGGAAAACGGTGTGGAGGACCGCCTGCTGGATACCGGCGAGCCTTTCGCGTTCTGGGCGATCCAGGGTCCGGAATGGATGAAGCAGGAGCTTCCGTTTGAACAGGCCGGACTGCCGGTGGTGATCGTCCCCGATTCATCGTATTATAAAAAGCGCAAGGTGCGCATCCTGAACGGCGCGCAGACCGGCATCTCATTGGCGGCATACCTAATGGGCAGCGACATCAGCCTGGACTATATGGCCTGCCCGCTGTGCGTCCGCTTTGTCCGCCGGATGATATACGACGAAATCATCCCATATTTGCAGTTGGACGACGCGGATATGCGCGCCTTTGCCGATCAGGTGATGGTGCGCCTGAATAACCCCTTTATCCAGCATAGCCTGCTGGCAATCTCACTCAATTCGGTTTCCAAGTGGAAGGCAAGGGTTTGGCCGAGCCTGCTGGCCTATTGGGAGCAGAATGGGGAGCTGCCGGTCTGCACGGTGTTCTCTCTGGCCGCGCTGCTCGAATTTTACCATCTGCACTCCAAAAACGCACAGGGCTACTACGGCGCGCGCGAGGGGATCCCCTATCCGGTCAGAGATGACCAGGATGTTCTGGAATTTTTCTGGGAACACCGAGAGGATACGCCGGAAAAGCTGGTGCGGTTCTGCGGGGAAACGGTGTTTCCAGAAATCGGCGGCATACCGAAACTGGCGGAACAACTGGCAGGGCTGCTTGCGGATATACGGCAGCAGGGGATCCGCACGGTATTTGACACGCTGATGGATGAATAATTTTGCTGACCTCTTTTTCTTTTCTTCACTTTTCAAAACGCCGCAGGGGTGACCCTGCGGCGTTTTGGCCGTTATGCCTGCGGCTGTCCGGCCGTCTGGTTATTTTTGTATTGACGGGGCGTTTGACCGGTTATTTTTTTGAAGATTTTGGTGAAATAGTTCTGGTCGGAAAAACCTGTCATTTCCGCAATTTTTGCCATGGAATAATGGCTGGTCTGGATATATTCGCAGGCGTGTATGATGCGCTGCCGGTTGAGGAAATCGTTAAAGGAGATGCCCATTTCCCGCTTGAACAATTCGCTCAGATAGGTGCGGTTGAGGAAAACGTGGGCGGCAAGCTGATCGAGCGACAGCTTTTCCATATAATGCGCATCAATATACTGCAGGCAGCTCAGTACGGAGGGGGACAGCTTTTTGCGGTTGGATACCGCCAGCTTCAGGAAATAGCTGATGAATGCAGCGGCGGCCTGGGTGAACTCCTCCTTGGTTGGAAGATGAAGGCAGGCGGATAAAAGGCGGTCCAGCCGGTCGAAAACCGTCGTATCGGATTCTACGGACGGACAGGCGGCGATCAGACGGTAGCCGACAACAGTAAAATATTTTTCAATTTCCTTCGGCGCGCAGAAAAGCTGATGGCTTTCTTCAATATACTGGGTAAGCGCGTCGCAGGCCTCCTGAAACTGCTGGTGGGAGAGAGCGTCGGAGATGTCCTTCAGCAATTTCATGGAAAGGAATTGCTTAGGCTCGGAGTCCGAAAGCTGGGCGCTGTCCACAACATTCAGGGAGTAATACTGCTTGAAGTGAAGTGAATCAAGCGCTTTGTTCAGGTTGTCCTGCAACTGGGTGGCCTGCCGGATGTACATTGCGGTCCATGCGGCGACTCTGCAGCCGGCCTGCCGCTCGATGCCGGCGGAAAGCGAGCCGAAATATGAGGAGGAATCGTAAGAATGACTGTATTGCTGCAGGTTGTTGCAAAACACAACGATGATTTCCCGTGTGTAAGCCAGGCATACGGCGTGAAGCCCCTGTTCATTCAATGTCAGGCTGATCATCTGCAGTATATCGGAAATACCGGCCGACGAGGGAAAGGACAGCTTGAGCAGAAAAATTGAAAGGTTCTGCGGGGAAAGCTGTGGGTCGAGTGAGAAAAGGAACGTCTGTGTGCTGGCGTTCGGCTGCGCGAGAAATTCCTGCAGGAGCAGCGACTTGTCCATCAGTTGGCTTCCTTGGGAGGGCATGTTGGACAGTGTGTGCTGAATTTTGAACTGCTGCGCTTTCTGGAGCGCGTTGGCGATATCTTCGGCATTCATTTCCGCTTTCAGGATATAGTCCGTGGCCCCTAGCCGGAGCGCCTGCTTGACATAAGAAAAGTCGTCATACGAACTGAGAATGACAATACATACCGATGGATATAGGCGCTTGACACATTCGCAAAGCTCCAGACCGTTCATAAGCGGCATTTTGATATCGGTAATAATCAGATCCAGGTCAGGGTTTTCCTGAACAAGAGACAAGGCGTCAGCGCCGTTTTCGGCCTGTAGAATTTCGAGCGTTTTTGCGGACTGCTCCAGCAAAAGCGTCATCCATTTGCGGATCAATGTGTCATCGTCCACAACCAAGATCTTCATGGTTAAATCAGTTCCTCCTGACAAGAAATAGCAGGGATATGGACAAGCACGGTGGTGCCGCCCCCCTTTTTGCTGTAAAAGGTGATGCCGTAGGGATGGCCGAAATGCAGCACGATCCGGCTGTGGATATTGATCAGTCCGACGCTGGACCGGAAATCGGACTGTGCCTCATAGAAAGAGAGGACCTTATCCGTTCCGATCCCGTTGTCCGAAATTGCGATCATGATATCCTGCTGGTAGCGCTGGACACGGATGTACAGCTTCCGGTCGCCCTTCTTGGATTTCAGGCCGTGCATCACGGCGTTTTCAACGAGCGGCTGAAGCGTAAGCTTGAGTATTTTGCAATCCAGAAGGCTTGAGTCGACATCCCAGCAAACCTCGAACGGCTTGTCAAAGGAGATTTGCTGGATATCGATATAGCATTGCAGCATCCGCAGTTCGGTCCGGATCGAGCAGAACTCCTCGCTACTGGAGATGGAGTGCCTGAGCAGGGTGATAAAGGAGCAGAGCGTATGGTCAACGGTCTGCTTTTGCTCGGTATAAACGAGAAAGCGGATAGCAGTCAGGGTATTATAGATAAAATGAGGATTGATCTGCGCGTACAGGGATTGCAGTTCAGCCTTACGCTTGCGCCGCTGCTCCTCAATGATGCTCTGCATCAGCGACTCGATTTGATTGAGCATTTCGTTGAATTCACAGGCAAGCAGGCCGATTTCATCCGAGGAGGTGACGCTGACACGCTGGGAGAACGACGACTGCCTGATGCGGTGGATCTCCTGGGTCAAAAGGTTAATAGGGGAGACGAAATGACGTGAAATAATCCAAGTGAAAGCAAAAAGCGCCAGCAAAAATAGGGAGATGACTACAAGATATAAGATACGGAAACTGATATATTCACCGAAAAGATAGCTGGTGGGCAAAAAGGTGACGACCTTCCATTGTGGCTGCGATACGGTGTTATAGGTGATATGATATTTTACATTATCGATCGAGGTTATGTATGAGCCTGCATATTGGGCCCGCGCCTGTGTGGAAATCGGAAAAACATTAAGATTGTTATAGGATACGGAAGAAATGATATTGTTGTATTGATCGAATATCGCGACCGCGCTGTGGGAGGAAAGGCTGGAGCCATACAGCTTGATCAGGTCGCTTTCCAGAAAGCTCATGATCAAAATGCCGTGATTCTCCCAAGTGTCAAAGTTTTTCAAAGCGCGAATGCTGTAAATATAATTGGTCTGCGCGTTACTGTGGATGCGGTTCAGATACTCGTCCCGCACCCACAGCGTTTGCCAGGAGTTCCGCTGCAGGTCCTGATACCACCACCTCTGCTTAATTTCCGTAATGGGAACGGTATGGTCATAAACGCCGTTCCCATATATCCGTCCGTCGTTAGCAACAATGGTGAGGTGCAGGTCTACGTCAGGGATGGAGGTGTTGTACTTCTGTTGGAGCGCAATGATGTCTCTCTGTGCTGCATTGTAACCAAGCTGGTCATAAATAATGCCGTTTTGGAGCGTGTCCTCGATCATAGGATCAAGGAAGTACAGGTTGGAGATGGAATTTATCTGGTTGAAGATCCTGTCCAGTTGTACTGAGGTCTGGTTGGACTGCTCCAGACACATACGGTCGATGGACTTTTGTATGGCATAGCTCTGATAAAGCGTCAGCGGCGGCAGGAAGATCAGCAGGGGGATAATCGTTGTCAGAGTAAGCCAGTAGAAAAGCTTTTGCCGCAGAGACAGATTCCTCATAGACAAGTGGTTTCTCATAATAAAGCTCCAAAGATGGACAAGGGGTTTTCTTCATTATAGCAATTTTGTGGAATAAGTTTTGGAATATCAAAAAGAACCAGAATATTTTACTAAAAGAGCGAAATATTATAATAAAATAATCGGGATTGCGCCAATATGATATAAATTGACAGACAGTTTTCAAAAACGCGGTTTAGGCGGCCGAATGGGGGATGGAAATGCGTCGGTTACGGTTTGGCAGGCTTGCGGCGGCAGTCCTGATGGTTGCGGCGTCTTTGCTGCCGACAGTATATTTGGATAAAAAATACGAGCTGGGCGCGCAGACAATTCGGGTAAAGCCATACGAAAAACGGGATGATACGCCATATATCAAGATCGGCGTATATGCATCGCTGACAGGATATGCCTCGCTGCTTGGCCGCATGGGGCAACAGGGGATCCGGCTGGCGGTCGAGGACATCAACGGAAGCGGTGGGGTTGACGGAAAAGAGATCCGCCTGATCGAATATGACGACCAGTCCGATAGCGAGGCCGCGGTCACGGCGGTTCGGAAGATGATAGAGGAAGATCGCGTGGATGCCATTATTGGTTCCCATACGAGCGGGAATATCCTGCAAACCACCGAGCTGACCGAACAGGCTCATGTGGTGCAGATCGGGTTGGGGACAAGCTTTGTCTGGACCGGAGTGGGAAACAAATACCTGTTCCGCTCCACAGCAAGCTCGAAGTATTTTGATGAGTTGCTGTTAAGCGCGATGGAGCGTCAGGGAGCGAAACGGATCGGTATTTTATATTCAGAGACCGATTATGCGGAGAGCGGCGCCAGGCATATGGAAGCGCTGATTGAGGATTGCCCGCAAATGGAGCTGGTATGGCTGAAAAAGCATAAGATTGACGAAAACGATTATTCTACAATGTTTATGCGGCTGAATCATATGAATATCGATTCGCTCATCCTGTACACAAGCAGCGAAACCGCCAGCCTTCAGATCCGCCAGCTGCGCCAGGCCGGTTTCCAGGGCGCGGTGTATGCGCCGGAGAGCTTTGCAAACAGTGAAGTGCGCCGTTCGGCGGGAGATGCGGCGGAGGGCGTGGTATACGCCTGCGGGTACTCCATTCCGGATTCGCCTATTGAAGCGGTTACGCCGGAGGAGAGGACCTTTTTGGAAAAATTTATCCAACGCTACGGTACAATGCCGGTGGCGGAAGCGGCCTACCGCGGCTACGACGCGATGATGCTGTTAGCGGAGGCGATGCGGCGCGCGGACACGCTGGAAAGCGAGGATATTCGGGACGCGCTGGTCAGCATAAAAGGATATAAGGGAATTGGCGGGATTTTTGACTTCACGGATGGTTCGGGAGATGGTATCCAAACCGCGCGTCTGTTCCGGATAGTCAATGGAAAACCAGCCCTCTTCACGATACAGAAATAAATACCTGTTAATCGCAAGGCATAAAAAAACGCCCGCCGTACTTACGGCGGGCGAAGAGAAATCCGCGGCTACAGGCTGGGATCGATGATGAATTTGCCCAGGCTGCGCTCCTGCGGGCTGCCAAGGATGTCGGCAAGCCGGTCCAGTCCGCAGACGGCATGCACCATACTGGTCACATCCAAACGGCCGGAATCGATCAGATCAAGCGCGCGGCGCTGCGTATAGGGATTGATATAGGACGCTTTGAGGACGATTTCCTTTTGAAAAACGGTAAAAGGCTTAACCGCGATCGCTTCATCCGGCCTGGTCAGGCCGAACATCATTACGACTGCCTTGGGGCCGGCCAGTTCAATGGCCTGCTCGATGGTGGCCGGCCGGCCGACGCATTCGATAACCGTGTTCAGACAGAGCATGCCGTGCGCGGCGAGTGCTGTCGGCACGTCCTCGTGCAGCGGATCGATGCAGACATCCGTGCCAAGCGCTTTACCGACCGCGCGTTTACCTTCGACCGGCTCCAGCAGCGCGATACGCGACGCGCCCGCAAGCCTTGCCAGCTGCACCATAATCAGGCCGATCATTCCGCCGCCGATCACGGCGACATGGCTGCCGGGTCGGATCTCGCACATATCCATGCCGTGCAGACAGCAGGCGACCGGTTCGGTCATTGCGCCCTGTTGGAACGAAGTACCGTCTCCGAGCGGGTAAATCTGCTTTTCGTTGACTGCGCAGTATTCCGCGAAAGCGCCGTCCACAGTGGTGCCGTAGCCGGTCATGTGCGTGCAGTAATGCGCCATACCGTCGCGGCAGAATTCGCATGCCCCGCAATAGTAATTGGGATCGACGCACACGCGGTCCCCTTTGCGGTAGCGCGTGACCGCGCTGCCGGTATCCGCGATAACGCCGGAGAATTCGTGTCCCAGAACCGTGGGGGAATGGGTTTCGGCCGCGCCCTTGTCCCCTTCGAAAATATGCACATCCGTACCGCAGACGCCGCATGCCTTGACTTGGATCAGCACATCGTGCGCGCCGACGGCGGGGATGGGACGGTTCTCTATCCGGATATCATGCCTGCCGTAAAAAACTGCGCTTTTCATAACAGCTTCCTCCTCTGCAATCCGATTGTTTGGATGGTTCTATCCCTATGATACCAGCCTGCGTGGCGCAATACAATATGCACCGCGCGGGTTTTCTGTTTTCCTGCTGGGAAACGCATGGTTCAATGCGCGGGACGAGGGCAGCCCCGTCTGCCGGCGGACACGAAAAGCGGGCGGCAGTCAAAAAAATACCGCGCGGATCAGCCGGTTCGGCCGACCCGCGCGGTACCGATTGGAGGGAGACTTGTGGTTACAGGGCCAATCCCTCCACCCAGGATTTTAGCTCGGACTCGGACAGACGGCCGTTGAGCAGGCGCCCGTTGACGATTTTGGTATCAGCGGCCACGCTGCTTCGCAGGCTGTCCGCAGTCCGGCCAAGGCCGCTGCCGCCCGAGGTGGCAAACAGGATGATGGTCTTGCCCGAAAAATCGTAGCTTTCCAAAAAGCTGTTGATAATGGTGGGCGCGATATACCACCAGATAGGGAAGCCGACAAAAATAACGTCATACGCTTCGATGGGTGCGTCCGTGTCGGCAAGCGCCGGACGGGAGGCGCTGTCCTGCATTTCGACAGAGCTGCGGGAGCGCTTATTGGTCCAGTCCAGATCGGCGCGCGTATAAGGCACGGCGGGTTTGATCTCGTAAAGGTCCGCGCCAATCGCTACGGCCAGCGACTTCGCAGCTTTCGCGGTCACGCCGCTGGCGGAAAAATAAGATACCAATGCTTTTTTCATGGTCAAGTCCTCCTCATTCAGTCAGTGATTTTCCAAGCGCATAGGCCAGCTTGGGGAAACGGCTGCTTTGGGTCATGGATACGGTGCCGCAGCCAGTACCCAGGAGCATGCCTTGGTCGTTGAAATGTAAATACCTGCACAAGGTCTGGTAATGGCCGGCAAGGTCATGCATCGTCCAGTCGTTGCTGTCCCAAGCCGCTGCGATCAGCGCCGTTTTCAGATGCTTTGCCGACAGCTCGTCGTTGAAGCTGTAAAAGCGGTCGATCGCTGTTTTGAGCTGGGCGGACATGCCGAAATAATAGAGCGGCGTGACAAATACCACCATATCGGAAGCAAGGATTCGGCGCCGCAGCTCCTCCATGCCATCCTTCTGCACACAGGAGCCGGACATGCCGCAGGCGTCGCACCCCAGGCAGGGGCGAAGGTCCGAGCGCGCCACGTCAAAGACCTGTGTCTGGTGTCCGGCCTCTGTGGCACCGCGTATGAATTCCGCAGCCAACAAATTGGAGGAACCGTGCTTGTGAGGGCTGCTCTCCATCACTAAAATCTTCATGTTTCACACCTCCTCGGATCAATAGGATAATTATCGTAAGGACGGCCTTGGCGCCTTTACGACAATTTTATTATACCGCACCTCTGCAGAAATAGCGAATGCTTGTTTTCTATCGCCAGAAATACATTTGGTGCATGATCGCGCTTGCGGCCGCCCCGCGCCTGTGCTATACTGGACAGGCAGGGGGTGGAAGCGTGGAACTTCGGGCGTTGCGGTACTTTCTGGCCGTGGCCAGGGAAGAAAATATCACCAGGGCGGCGGCGCTGCTCCATATGACCCAGCCGACCCTGTCCCGTCAGTTGATGCAGCTGGAAGAGGAGTTGGGTGTCAAGCTGTTCCGCCGCAGCCAGCACAGGATTATCCTCACCGATGCCGGCGTGCTGCTTCGCCGCCGGGCGCAGGAGATCGTCGGACTGGCAGAGAGGGCCGCGCGGGAGCTGCATCCGGCGGAAGAGGTTTCTGGCGAGATCTCCATAGGGAGCGGCGACCTGAAAAGCATCAGCCTGCTGGCTGATATGCTGGCGGAATTCCATCAGGCGTATCCCCTGGTGCGGTATGTGATCTACAGCGGGAATTCGGACGGTATCAAGGAGCGTATCGAACAGGGGCTTCTGGATATCGGGCTGCTGCTGGAGCCGGTGGAGATCAGCAAATATGAGATCCTGCGGCTGCCGGTGCGGGAGAGCTGGGGGCTGTTGGTGCCGGAGGATTCGGCGTTTGCAGACAGGAAATGTGTAACACCGAAGGATCTGGTCGGCCAGCGGCTGATCCTGCCCACGCGGGAATTGATGCAGCAAGAGATGCTCCGCTGGTTCGGGCCGTATGCAGAACAGATACAGGTTGTGGCGAGTGGGAACCTGCCGTATAATCAGGCGCAGCTGGCCCGCAAAGGGCTTGGGCTTTATCTTGCGATCGAGCTGGACTGCGCTTACGAAGGGCTACGGATGCTTCCGCTATCGCCGCCGCTGGAATCCAGCACGGTTCTGGCGTGGAAAAAAACAGAATCCTTTTCAGCGGCTACGGCGGCATTCCTTGGGTTTGCTCAAAAATACATAAAACGCATATCTGACCATCCATTATAAGTATTAGACAGGGATCGGCTTTGGCCTTACAATGTAGATGTCCGTTCAGGGCGTCTACATTTTTTTATTTTGAGGGATGGGAAATGACAATCCTGGAGGCGAGCGAACGATATCAGATCCCCCTGGAAATCCTGCGGGAATATGAGCGGTGGGGGCTGTGCGGGGCGGTCAAGCAGGTGATGGGCGAGTGGCAGTATGACGATCAGGATCTGGAACGGCTGAGCCTGATCCTGACCCTGCACGACATCGGCTTTACCTCAGAGGAGGTGGAGACGTACATGCGCCTGCTGCTGGAGCAAAGAGGAACGGGAAAGAAGCGGCTACGGATGCTGGAACAGAAGCGAAAGGCCGCGCTGGACGAGATCCATTTTCGGGAAAGGCAGGTGGCGCGCATGGATGGCCTGCGGCACCGGCTTTTACAGGAGCAACAATCGACAGAGGAGGCGGAACGATGATTTTGAAAGAAACCTATGCACTGGCCAACGGCGTGGCAATACCCAAGCTGGGGCTGGGGACCTGGTTCATCCCCGACGAGCAGGCGGCGGAAGCGGTAAAAGCGGCGACCGCCTTGGGTTACCGCCATATCGATACCGCGCAGGCTTACGGCAACGAGGCGGGCGTAGGCGAGGGCGTGCGCGCCTGCGGCCTGCCGCGGGAACAGGTGTTCGTCACCAGCAAGGTGGCGGCCGAGGCGAAGGATTACGACAGCGCGGCGCATTCGATCGACGGGTCGCTCGCCAAAATGGGGCTGGACTATATCGATATGATGATCATTCACAGCCCGCAGCCTTGGGCGGATTTCCGCGGCGGGGACTATGCGGAGGGCAATCGGGCGGCCTGGCGCGCGCTGGAGGATGCGTATGCGGCCGGCAAGGTAAAGGCGATCGGCGTATCCAATTTCCTGCCGGACGATCTGGAAAATATCCTGTCGTCCTGCCGGATAAAGCCCATGGTCAACCAGGTTTTGCTCCACATCAGCAACACCGACCGGGCGCTGCTGGACTACTGCAAAAACCAGGGGATATTGGTGGAGGCCTATTCGCCGATCGCCCACGGTGAGGCGCTCAAGAATGAACAGATCACCGCCATGGCGGCAAAGTACGGCGTATCCCCGGCGGCGCTGTGCATCCGCTATGTGCTTGAGCTGGGTACGGTCGCCCTGCCTAAGACAGCGGATCCTGCCCATATGAAAGAGAACGCGGCGGTGGATTTTCTGATCGACCCAGCGGATATGGAAAAGCTGATGCGGCTCCCACCCATCGAGAGCTATGGGGAGTTCAGTTGCTTCCCCGTGTTCAGCGGCAAGTAAAAACAGGAGGGATACCATATGAAAAGCTTGGATCAAAATGCATTTGCAAAGCAGAATATATTTGGCTTGGGCGCGGAGAATACCGCCTATGCCCAGTATTTTATCGGGCAGTCCTTTCTCAACCCGCTGACACGGCCGGAAGACGGGATATTCCTGGGCAACGTCACCTTTGAGCCGGGCTGCCGGAATAACTGGCACATCCACCACGCGCAAAAGGGCGGCGGTCAGATCCTGCTCTGCACGGCGGGCGAGGGCTGGTATCAGGAAGCGGGCAAGGGGGCGGTCAGCCTGACGCCCGGGACCGTAATTGTCATCCCGCCGGAGATCAAGCACTGGCATGGGGCGAAAAGGGATGCGTGGTTCAGCCATATTGCGATCGAAGTACCCGGCGAGGGATGCAGCAACGAATGGTGCGAGCCGGTGACGGACGAAGAATACGCCGGCCTGTAAAATGTTTGCGGCCTGCGGCGCCGGACTGGATGAAGCGAAAAGGAGAGCGATCGACGATGTCTCGAATGGAAAAAGCGGAACAAGCGATAGCCAAATTGTATGGGGATACGGCTGGCGCGCTGCGGCAGAGCGATCCGGAATTTGCCGCGATCAAGGAGCGACTGATCTACGGCGAAATCTATGCCGAAGAACGGCTGGATGCCGGACTGCGCGAGCTGCTCATTCTGGTGGTGGCGGTCACAAACCAGACGATGCATGAGGTCAGGCGCCATGTCAGAGCGGCGCTCCGGTGCGGCGTACCCCCGCAGCAGATACGGGAGGCGGTCTACCAGTGCGCGCCATACATCGGACTGGGAAAAACCGAAGCGGCGGTAGAGGCGGCCAGCGAAACGCTGGCTGACAGCGGTATTCCACTGCCACTGCCCAGTGGCTACACGGTGGAGGAGGAAGGGCGGCTGGCGGCCGGCATCGCCGCGCAAAAAGCCATTTTCGGCGGCTCCATCGACGCGATGCGCGCTGCCGCGCCGGACAACCAGAAAAATATACAGGATTATCTTTCCGCCTACTGCTTTGGCGACTTTTATACCCGTGAGGGGCTGGATCTGCAGGAACGGGAGCTTTTGACCTTCGCCATCCTCTGCGCCCAGGGCGGGTGTGAGCCGCAGGTCAAAGCGCATGTGGGCGGAAACAACGCCGTGGGAAACGGCAAGGAAATCCTGCTGGGCACATTGACGGTGTGCCTGCCGTATATCGGCTTCCCGCGCACGCTCAATGCGCTGGCCTGCGTCAATGAGGTTTTGCCGGAGGAGAAATAAGGAATCATAAGATAAGGACAGCCCTGCCCGTGGACATATGCACAGGCAGGGCTGTTCGCTTGCTTTGAGGGCGGGAAGGCGCAACCCCTATCCGTCTAAAGAATAGGTAATCTTCACATTGCCCTTGCCCATGTCCGATTCTAGGGCGGAGAGGACCCCTTCCAGCCGGCCCAAACGGGTAAAGCTCCAGGAGTTGGTAGAGTAGTAAAGCACGATGTTATTGCTCTGATACAGAATAAGGTTCCCGGCCGCAGCGTCGATAGGCTCGTCGCTTTGGGACAGGATGGCGGGCGGCCCGCCCACCTTTTCAAACCCGCCGTAGTCATGAGCCTGTATGGTGAGAGAGCTGCCGTTTTCGGCCAGAAAAGCCGTGAAAGCAGCAGCGTAGGCATTATCCGCCAAGGTCGCGGTATAGGTGTGTCCGTTAAATGATACCTGAAGCTGGTCAGCGGCTTGCGCGTCCGCGGCAGGTCCGCCGGCCAGCCGGCGATGTCGTCGGGGGAGACTGTGCCGGAAAAACGCCTGCCCTCCAGCCAGACCGCACCCTCCGTCAGCTCCGGCAGACCCGTGTTGCTGTATGGCACTGCCGCCGGAGGTGCAGAAGCCTGCCACGGTTTTGACGCTCCAGTCGTAGCTTTCCGCGAAGGTGCGCGTGATCTTGGGCGGGATGCCCCACCAGATAGGACACCCCAGCAACACTACATCGTAAGACGCCCAGTTTTCCACGACGCAGCCGCCGGCAAAATCGCGGGACGGGCGGTTTCGTCCTGCTGTTCGGTGTTGGTGCGGCAGTCGCTGTTATAATCCAGGTCAGCGGCCGTATAGGGCTGTTCTGGCAGGATTTCAAAAAGGTCTGCGTTTAAGGGACTGGGCAATAGTTTCCGCAACTTCCATCGTTGTTCCGGTGGCGGAGAAATAGGCGACCAGAATCCAGCCGCCCGTTTTGGCGCCGGTGTTTCCCTCCGGCGTACTCTGCACGCCGGAATTCTGATCGCTGCCGGATACCGCCGAAGAACCCGCGCCGTTTTCCGGAAGTGGCGCTCCGCCTGAATTGGCGGGGCTGCCGAAGGCCGCGCAGGAAGCGGCCAGAACAAGCGACAGAAAAAAGTTGAAAATACGTTCCATGAGCATATCCTCCTGTTGACAAGGGTGTGCTGTTTCCGCATTTATGTGCGCCGCGCGTGCAAGGCTGGCGCAGCGGTTACAGGCTGGTCAGCACCGGATTGCGCAGGTAGTCATATATCCGACGCACTTCGCTGGGGCGGCGGGGTCCAGCATAAAGTCCCACACATCCAGGTTTTCCGCCCGCCGCTCTCGGTGGACGCTTTTGGGGATGACAGCCACGCCCCGCTGGATATCCCAGCGTAGGATGACCTGTGCCACGCTTTTACCGTGCTTGCGGGCGACTGCCGTCAATACAGGATCGGTGAACATGCCGTGCATGTCCTCGGCAAAGGGCGCCCAGGCCTCGGGCTGCACGCCCGGCTCGGCCATGATGCGCGCAGCTCCTCCTTCCGCTGGAAGTAGGGATGGCGCTCGATCTGGTTGACCATGGGCCGAGTATCCGCATTCAGCACAGGTCCATCAGCAGGGCGGCGTCAAAGTTGCACACGCCGCTGGCCCGCACCTTTCCGGTATGGTATAGCTCCTCCATAGCGCGCCGCGCGCCGTAGTAATCGCCGAAGGGAATGTGGATGAGGTACAGGTCCAGATAGTCCAGCCCCAGCTTCTGTAGAGACTCGGCAAACGCCGCTTTGGTCTTTTCAAAGCCTATCTGGTGAATGTACGCCTTGGGGGTGACGAACAGCTCCTACCGCGGATCGCCGCGCCCACCGCCTGTTCGTTTTGGTATGAGCTGGCGGTGTCAATGCGCCGGTAGCCCGCGCCGAGCGCGGGCTGTACGGTCCGGAGGCATCCCTCCCTGTCGGTGACCTGCAAGCCCCCGAAACCTTCCAGTAGCATGGTCACGCCGTTGTACAGTTTGACGGTTTGCATGCGGATGCAAGAGGCATGCGGTGCAAAAGCGGCGCCGCTTACGTCCAACATGATGACGCCGCATATAAAGCAAAATTTCTGTAAAAGAGAGATTGGTATGCGATTGCTTGGTTGACATTCTGATGTTGATATATCATGACATTTAGTGTATAATACATGACATTGCTAAGGGGAGGTATCACAAATGGCTGTTAGTTATGATAATCTCTGGAAATTACTGATAGATAAAAAACTCAAGCGGACCGATTTGAAGCAGTTGTGTGGAATCAGCAGTAACGTTCTTGCCAAGCTGGGCAAAAATGAGCCGGTATCTATTGATTCGCTTGAAAAGATTTGCTTATCCTTAAACTGCCATATTGAAGAAATCATGCAAATAGTGGAGGATAATAAGTGATGGAGCACTTTATTAAGTGTGGAGATACATTGGATTTGATTCAATCGGTTCCCAAGAATTCAATCGATTTACTTGTTACATCACCTCCTTATTGGGCAAAGCGTGTTTATAATGGCGAGGGCGAAATCGGTTCTGAAAAAACACCGGAAGCATATGTTGCTCGCCTTGCGGATTTTTTTGATGAGTTGAAGCCATATCTGAAAGACGAAGCAAATGTTTTTATCAATATAGGGGACACATTCTTTGGTTCTGGAGCAGGAGCATGGAAGAAATACCTTGATGGAGAAGGAAATGTTACGGAAGTACAGAAGGAACGAAAAGAAAAGTTTTTTACAACTAAGCCGCTTCAGCCCAAAATCAGGCAAAACGGAAAACTATATCAAAACAAACAGCTTTTGCTGATACCGTCACGGTTTGCCATTGAAATGCAAGAGCACGGCTGGCTCCTGAGAGATGACATTATTTGGCACAAGCCGAACCGTATACCTGCAAGCGTTACCGATAGATTCAATAACACATATGAGCATGTTTTTCATTTCACACTAAAGAAGAAATACTTTTTTGATCTTGACGCTGTAAAGGTTTTAGGACAAAACGGCAAAATGAAAAATCCAGGAGATGTATGGTCGATCAACACGCAGCCCCTGAATGGAGATCATACTGCAACTTTTCCAGAGAGCTTGGTTGAACAGATTGTAAAATGCGGTTCTCCGGCCGGCGGAACGGTTTTTGATCCGTTCCTTGGAACTGGCACAACATGGGTGGTATGTGAACGATTAGGAAGAAAATGTATTGGCTTTGAAATCAACGAAGGATACTTCAATTTTGCGAGCCAAAGATTTAGGGAGGCAAAAGGCAAGCAGTAATGGCTGATTATATTGAAATAAATAGCGAACGACTTTGTGACTGCAAAAAAGGGTATCTCTCCTGTGTTGAAGCAAGAGAATGGATGAAAAACCAGATTGGGGTATGGAATTTTAATTATGAACCTCGCGATGTTCGGGATAAAACAGTACACCCTGCCGTATTTCCGATCGGCCTTGCAACAAGAGTAATAGAACAATTTACCCATAAAGGGGAACTCGTTTTAGATCCCTTCTGCGGTTCGGGAACAACACTTGTTGCAGCACAGGACCTTGAAAGAAACTGTATTGGAATTGACCTGAAGCAAGAATACGTTGATTTGTCAAATAGTCGTGTTGACAATGAAAAAAACGGCAATCCGTGCAAGCAAATTGCTGTCTGCAGAGATGCAAGAACGCTTTCTGAGGTGGTCAGGCCCAGGACAGTCAAGCTATCACTCACATCCCCGCCGTATGCCAATATTTTAAATAGAGAAAGAAAAAACAAGAGCAGACGCGGTGATTTAAGAGAAAATAAACAATATCTCAAGGTGGAGCAGTACAGCCAGGACGAACGAGACTTGGGAACGCTCTCTGCTGAACAGTTTGAAACGGCGATTTGCGAAATTTATTCATCAATGAAGTCTGTCTTTTCGGAAAAGGCCCATGCTCTGATTAATATTACAGACGCATGGATTGATGGAAAAAGGGTGCCGCTGCATATCAATATCATTAATGCACTTGTAAAGGCGGGGTATGAATTTAGAAATACAATCATCTGGGACAGAAGAAATCTGGTAAATAGGATCGGTATTTTTGGTTGGCCGAGCAGTTACATCACAATGGGAACAACATTTGAATATATTCTTGATTTTACGCTTCCAGCCGAGCCTGAATCAGCACAAAAGTAAAAGCAGACAGTCTCATTTTTGTGGATGAGGCTGTCTGCTTTTTATATAATGATGAATGACGTGTTTTTCCTATGGAATGGGTTTGCAGATTGCAGAATTTCAAATTTTGTTCCGTAGCTGTGTTTAATGGGACATTCCCAGTGCGTATACTTTATCTCGAGTCTGACTCGCAGAAATATGGGGCCTTCTCCCTTTGCTTTGGTATGCTTACAGGACTCGTTCAACGCTTTCAAACAAAGTGGAAAGTTTTTTTACTGGTATACGGATATGCGGTCCTCGGTCATGCGGGGCTTTTTTTCCGAACTCGTTTGCTGGTTGATCTATGCACAACTCCATTACTACCGCACCGCTGCTTATAGCGTCGTAAATGTTTTTGGGCGAACTTAAAATGTAGGCTTCAATGAAATGAAATCGTTCGTATTCTGAGTTGGCTGGCCCTTGCGTTTCTGCAAGAACGAATAGTACCTGATTGATTTTTCCTTTCCCGCCTGTTAGATCCCAGGTTGCCAGGTATTCCTCTTCGTGATAGAGACACACTTCTGATACCCCCTGCGCGCGCAGAGTAAAACCAAGGCGATTAAATTTATTTCCGTAAATGGTTGTAAAGAGTTTACGCTTTAAGGAGTCGTCTCTGTTTGACGGCTTCTCGTAACTAAAGCGGTTAAAGATTTGCCTGGGAGTCATTCCGGAAGTTGATGTTTGGTGAAATAGGGTTAACTTACTGGTTTTACCCTTTTTCTTGCGCATTCCTTTTAACTCATATGTGCCTAAATCGGCAAGATGAAGGTTGTTTTCGGCAACACCAAATTCGCGTTCTAGTATTTGCCCCACAATTCCGTCATCAGCGCGAAACATACCTTTGGGAACGGAAATGAATCCTTTGGAATTGATTTCTTTCAGTCGTTCTATCACAGCCTCTTTGGTCCAGATATCAGCCATTGCAGTTCCTCGCTTTCTATGAATTGTTTGTCTGTTTTGCGGCTCTGCGGGCTCTGCTGCAGCCAGCCCGCTGATGCTTAGGTGAAAATTGGGCATAAGCTAAAAAATCCTTATTTTATCTTCCGATAAAATAAGGATCTATGGTGGAGCTAACGAGTCCCTCGTCGAACTCACCGCCCTCGATATTTGAGAGGTCCGCTGACTTGAGTTTTCCGTCTTCGCTACTGATATTGAAGTAGATAAGAAGTCGGTCGTCATATAGGTAGACCTCTGAAACAAAGTCAGAGATGATTCTCCGGCGGTAGTCCTGCTCGGACTCTCCCGTGTACGGCTCAAGGTGTTTCATCAGCGCAAAGAGAATCTGGCCCTCTGTAAACGCGAGGTGTTTGCCTTTGAGGAAGCTGAGCTCGCCCAGAATGACCGCTTGCTCGTTCTCGAGTTCCTGCAGGCGCGCAGGCAGGGTCTGCGTCGCTGCGCCGGACTCGATAGCCCGCAGCACGTTCGCAATGGACTTCTTATTGTCTGCCAGCTTCTTCTCGTAGAAGGCAATCTCCGAGGCGGTATCGTTTTGGCGCTCTTGCGCCGCGTGTACCTTCCTCGCAAGCTCTTCAAGAATGTCCTCTTGAAGGATATAGTGGACAGTAAAGTCGACCACGGCGCGCTCGAGGCGGTCACGTGAGACTTGCTTCTTATCGCAAGTCTTATTCTTGCCACGAGTGTTCCCGCAATAATAGTAGTACCATTTGTTCCCGCTCTTGCCCGTGCCGCTGACTCCCTGCATTGGTCCTTTGCAATGACCGCAGAAGAGCCTACCGGCTAAAAGGTATTCAGCCTTCGGCGACTTCGGAGCCTTACGAGTGCGTCTGCGCTCCATTTCGGCCTGAGCAAGGTTAAAGGTATCTTTTGAGATAATCGCAGGCATACCGCCTTCGACGACTATATCGTGATACCGGTACTCGCCGATGTATTTTCGGTTTTTAATGATTCGGTTGATACTGTTCTTGTTAAAGGGCTTGCCCTGAGCAGTACGCAGCCCACGGCTATTCAGGAGCTCACAGATGGCCGCATTTGATTCGCCCTTAATATACTGCTCAAAAATCGTTTGAACGGTCTGGGCTGATTCTGGGTCTATCTGGAAGTGCTTCTGCTCGTCGACCCGATAGCCGAGCGGTCTCCCGCTTCCGGTGCTTTGGCACTTCAAAGCGCTCTCGTGCATTCCCCGCTTGATTTTCTGAGCGAGCTCTGCCGAGTAGTATTCCGCGAGGCCTTCCATAAGGCTCTCGAGGATAATGCCCTCGGGCCCGTCCGGTATCGCTTCGGCGGCATAAAAGATTTGGATTCCGTTCCTCTTGAGCTCTCGCTTATAAACGGCGCTGTCGTATTTGTTCCGGGCGAAGCGGTCCGTCTTATAGACAACCACCGCCTCGAACTTCTTGCGCTTGGCGTCGGCAATGAGCCTTTGGAACTCTGGCCGCTCGTCCGTCCGCCCTGAGATATGACGGTCGCAGTATGTGTCGATAACGGTAAGCCCTCGCTGCTTACAAAAGTCGGTACAGACTCTAAGCTGCCCTTCGATACTCTGGTCGGTCTGTCTCGGGCCGGCAGAATACCGAGCATAAATTACTGTATTCATGTGACCCTCCTAAAAATTTCGTCGTTATGGTACTCCAGAAGCTCTCTACGCGGCGGAAATCGTAAAATCATTCCGTCAAGAGAAGCCAGCCAGCGGGCTGTAAAAGCGTCCTGAGGGCTATCCAAAATTATTGGAGAAACATAGATTTTCATGGAAGGAGTGATAGTTATAAGGCCTCGGTCGAAGGCTTTATCATAAAAAGTATTGAGGCAAATCCCGTTGTCGGGGCTGACCCGGTCCGCCTCGCTTCGGCATTGCGAGTACGGTTTTATATGACTTGCAACGAGCATTTGCGGCAGCGCGCAGCCGGATATAAAGCACCGGTCGTCGTAAGCCGCGAGCACCGCCTGCTTGAAGAAGTGTCGTTCCCGTGATACTCTTCCGTGATTCGTCAGAGATGAAAGCGGCTTTGCCCCTTGCAAAGGTGAAGAGTCAAAGATAGCGAGACCTGTCAAGGTCTCCGCCTCAAGACTCAGAGAGCCCCAGTCGTGCTTGAACTCCTCGTAAATCATTCGGTCCGCCTTCGCTACGTTCTTAAGCCCTGAGGAAACCTTCGGGTCTATGTACCGGAAGTTCCTCATGCGCATTACGATAGAAGCGACTGAGTGAGGAATAATCTCGGCGACCTGCTGAATGACTTTATTGCTGGGATTGATTTTCCCGAGAGGAGTAACGCAGTAAAGAGCATAGGCGATAATTATGTCCTCTCTGCTCCACGCGTTCATTGACTCTGCTCCTCGTCTAAGCGGATAGCTGTCATAAGCAGCTCCATACGCCGCTTGACATCGAGCCCGGAGAAAATACGCAGAAGCTCCGCTTCCTCTTTGGAGCGCTGCTGCTCTAAGTGAATCTCACCGGAGTTCTGGCCTATGACGCCGTTATTGGTCCCCACCGTTCCGACGTTTACGCTGTTATCGGTCCACCCCATCAGGTAGTCGACCGACGTTCCGAGAGCGTTCGAGAGCTTCTGCATTTTATCGGTACGAAGTGTTTTGATGTAGCCAGTTTCCCACTTGCGGACTGTGCTCGCACCGACGCCGACCTTATCGCCGAGCTCCTGCAGAGTGTACCCTTTCTCTGTTCTGAGATAATGTATTCTATCGCCTAACGTCATTAAGACCGCCTCCCTTGAAAAAGTTTACTCTTATTATAATACGCATTTGTCTTAAAGTGAATGCTTTTGCTTAAAATTCACAAAAATTTTCCAAAAGGCTATTTACAAATCCAAAAGGACACAGTATAATAAATTTGTCCTTTGGGACAACCGGTAGTGCCTACGAGGAAAAATCTCAAGGAAAGGAGACAGTATATCATATGGTTGAAACTCGAATGTTGAGGGCCCACATGACCCTGAAAGGCGTTACTACGAAAGACCTTGCGGACGCGCAGGGCTGGAGTATGAGCACAGCCTACCGTAAGATTACGGGCAAAGTTGCCTTCACGGTACCTGAAGTGCAGCTCTGTAAGGAGCTCCTTGATTTGGACGCTCCTACGACGAACGTAATTTTTTTTTGCGGCTGATTTGTCCTAAAAGACAAAAATGCGGCCGACGCTCGCCGAAACCGCTCTTGCAAGAGAGAATCTTATGCTTGACCGACTAAGCGCTGCGGTCAACGCGTTTTACGAAAATCCACAAAATATGCAAGCCTATTTGGCTTGGAAGAAAAACAAGGAGGCAAAACAAAATGAAAATCACCGTAACAATGGAGCTGACTCAGGAAAACCTGAGCAAGCTGAGAGCCCTGCTCCCTGATACCGAGATTCCCGGTCAGGTAAGTATGTTCGATTCCCCTTCGGAAAAGCCCATCGAGACTCCGAAGACCGAGGCCCCTGCTCCTGCGACCGAGACTCCTAAGACCGAGGACAAGCCTATCACGAAGACCGACATCCGCGCCGTCGCCCTGAAGCTCTCCAAAGCCGGCAAGCAGAAAGAGCTCGCTGACATCTTTGCGAAGTTCGGTTGCAAGAAGCTCTCCGACTTCGACAGCCGCACGGAAGACTATCCGGCGCTTATGAAAGAGCTGGTGAGTGTCAATGGCTAAGCACGCACTACTTTCCGCAAGCGGCGCTCACCGCTGGCTCGAGTGTACCCCGAGCGCGCTGCTCGAGCTTCAATTTCCGCAGAGCACGAGCGAGTATGCCGAAGAGGGTACCGCAGCTCATGAGCTCTGCGAGCTGACCGCCCGCTATTTCCTCGGCGAGGTCTCCGAGATGGACTTTGAGAATCGTCGTGACGAATTGGCAAAAGGTCCTTACTACAACGCTGAAATGCAGGAATGCGCAAATGACTACGCAAGATTTGTTACTGAAAAGACCAAAGCTGCGCAGGAGTCTTGCGAGGACGCATTTACCGAGCTTGAGGTAAGAGTCGACTTCTCGAAGTACGTCAAGGACGGCTTCGGTACCGGCGACTGTATCATCGTCGCTGACAAGGTCCTTGAAATAGTGGACTTTAAGTACGGCAAGGGCGTTCGCGTCGAGGCGACCGGTAACCCTCAGATGAAGCTCTACGCCCTCGGCGCGCTTCTCAAGTACAACACGCTTTTCGACATCGATTCCGTTCGCATGACGATTTTCCAGCCGCGCCTCTCGGGCGTTCAGAGCTCCGACGAAATCACCGTCAAGGAGCTACTCGAGTGGGCCGAGAAGTATGTCAAGCCTCGCGCTAAGCTGGCCTATAAGGGCGAAGGCGAGTTCGCTCCGTCCGAAGAGGTCTGCAAGTTCTGCCGAGCAAAGGCTCAGTGCAAAGCGAGAGCCGACAAAAATCTCAAGCTCTTCGACGAGGCCCCGGACGCTATGCTCCTGACTCCTGAAGAGGCGGGCGCGATTCTTGAAAAGGCCGCAGACATTCAGTCATGGCTCGCAGACCTTGAGGGTCTTGTGTCCTCTACTCTGCTCAGCGGTCAGCCTGTTACCGGCTGGAAGATGGTCGAGGGCCGTAGCAATCGCAAGTTCGCAGACGAGCTGAAAGTCGTTGAGGCTATGAAGTCCGCTGGCTACGACGAGAGTCTACTCTACGAGCGTAAACTGATTACCTTGACTCAGATGGAGAAGGACTTCGGTAAGAAGGCTGTGGCAGAAACGCTCGGCGAGCTTATCGTCAAGCCTCAGGGCAAGCCCACTCTGGCTCCTGCGAAGGACAAGCGCCCCGAGTTTAAGCCCGAAGAACAGCTTCTCGCTGAGTTCGATAAGTAAGGAGGTCTCGTTATGACGGAAGTGGCAAGACGCAGAACGCGGGCGAGAATCCGCCTTATCAAAATCCAGTGGCTCCTCATTCTGGCGCTCGTTGTCGCCTTGATTCTCTCGTTCGTTACGAGACCGAGCGCTTCCGTTCCTGATGAGCCCGAGACTTCACCCGTCCGGGTAGAAGCTCCTGAGCCGATTACCGAGACCTCTGCACCGGAGCCTGAGCTTATCGAGCTCGGCGAGTTCAAGACTACCGCCTATTGCACTTGCGTTAAGTGCTGCGGTATCTGGAGCGCGGAACACCCCTCTCGAGTCGGTACCGATTACGTGCAGCGAACAAAGAGTGGCACGATTCCGACCGCAGACCGCACGGTCTCGGTCGACCCCGATGTGATACCTCTTGGAACGGTCCTCATTATCGACGGTCACGAGTACATAGCCGAAGATACGGGAAGCGCCGTTAAGGGAAACGTTATCGACATCTATTTTGACTCACATGAGCGCGCCGTCGAGTACGGCGTTCAGATGAAAACTATTTATATTAAAGGAGATTGATACTATGTCTACTCAAATCACTACTGGTAAGGTCCGTTTTTCCTACTGCAACCTCTTCACCCCTCGCGCCGTTCAGGAAGGCGCTACGCCGAAGTACAGCGTTACTCTCCTGATTCCGAAGAGCGACAAGGCCACCATGCAGAAAATCAAGGCTGCTATGGACGAGGCTAAGCAGAAGTTCATGGCAAGCAACAGCGGCAAGAAGCTGCCTACCAACCTCAAGAGCACGCTGCACGACGGCGACGGCGAGCGCCCGAATGGCGGTGAGTTCGGCGAAGAGTGCAAGGGCTGCTACGTTATCACCGTCAGCTCCAACAACAAGCCCGTTCTCGTCCACGCGGACAAGACTCCGCTGACTGACCCTCAGGAGCTCTACTCCGGCTGCTACGGCCGCGCAATCATCAACTTCTACGTGTATGACACGCAGGGCAACAAGGGTATCTCTGCTGGCCTCAACGGTATCATGAAGCTCTACGACGGCGAGCCTCTGGGCGGCGGCGTTGTCACGGATTCCGATTGGGACGACGGCTGGGAAGACGAGGACGACAACGACGACCTCCTCGGTTAAGCGTATGCTCCGGCGCGTTCGTCTCGGATTTGCTGAGGCGAACGCCGCCCGGAGGAAGGAGGCAATATGAGAACATTAGCAATCGATATAGAAACCTACAGCTCGGTCTCTCTGCAAAAGTGTGGTGTCTATGCCTACGCCCAGAGCCCCGATTTTGAGATTCTTCTCTTCGGGTATGCTTGGGACGACGGCCCGGTCGAGGTTATCGACCTCGCCAGAGGCGAGAGCCTGCCTGAGGAGCTCCAGAACGCTCTGTATGACCCCGAAATCCTGAAGACAGCATTCAATGCGTCTTTTGAACGGACTTGTCTGAGCGCGTTTATGGGCCGCGTGACACCGCCCGAGCAATGGAGCTGCACCGCAGTCATGGCCCGCGAGCTGGGCCTGCCCGGTAGCTTGGAAGCTGTCGGCGAAGTCATCGGGCTTCCTGAAGACAAGCAGAAGTCTAAGACCGGCCGGGCGCTTATCCGTTACTTCTCGATACCCTGCAAGCCCACGAAGACGAACGGCAACCGGACCCGCAACCTTCCTGAGCATGACCCTGACCGCTGGGCTATCTATGTTGAGTACAACCGTCAGGACGTCGTCTCGGAGCGTGCTATTCGGCAGAAGCTCTCTCGCTTCCCGGTGTACGAGAAGGAACAACCTCTCTGGATTCACGACCAGCATATCAACGACCGCGGCGTCGGTGTTGACCTTAACCTCGCGGAGCACGCGGTCGAGATTGACGCCGTTATCAAGGCGAGACTTCTTGAGCAGGCTAAGGAACTTACGGGCCTTGAAAACCCGAAGAGCACCGCGCAGCTCAAAAGCTGGATTGAGGACACCGCGGGTATCGAGGTCGAGAGCCTCAACAAGAAGAGTATCGCCGGCGTAAGGGCTGACGCCGACTGCGACGCGGTAGACCGTATGCTCGACATCAGAGCGGGTCTTGCGAAGACCTCGACTGAAAAATATAACGCTATGCTTCGCACGGCTTGCCCGGACGGACGCATTCGCGGCTTGACTCAGTTTTACGGCGCGGCGCGTACCGGTCGATGGGCTGGCCGTCTCGTGCAAATGCAGAACTTACCGCAGAACAAAATGCCGGACCGTGACCTCGATACCGCGAGACAGCTTGTCGAGGCCGGTGACCTTGAGACCCTTGAAATGCTCTTTGACGACATTTCCGGGACTCTCTCACAGCTTATCCGCACGGCCTTTATCCCCAGACTCGGTTATCGCTTCATCGTGTCCGACTTCTCCGCTATCGAGGCTCGCGTTATCGCATGGCTTGCAAGCGAAGAGTGGCGCATGGAGGTTTTCAAGACCCACGGCAAAATCTATGAGGCTTCCGCCGAGCAGATGTTTCACCTTCCGAAGGGCTCCGTCAAGAAGGGCGACCCTATGCGACAGAAAGGGAAAATCGCTGAGCTCGCGCTCGGCTACGGCGGCAGCGTCGGCGCTCTGAAATCTATGGGCGCTCTCGAGATGGGGCTTGAGGAGTCTGAGCTGAAACCGCTCGTCAATAGCTGGCGCGCTGCAAATCCCGCAATCACCAAATTGTGGTGGGACACGGACGCTGCCGCCCGCAGGACCATTCAGACGAAGGCTCCTACTAAGCTGCCTTTCGGTATGGGCTTCTACAAGCAAGGCCCTCTCCTTAAGTTGAGACTTCCGAACGGCCGTGAGCTGAGCTATGTAAAGCCCAGAATCGACGACGACAGTATCACCTATGAGGGCACAATTCAGTCCTCGGGCGGCTGGGGTCGTATTGAGTCCTATGGCCCGAAACTCGTGGAGAACATCGTTCAGGCTACGGCGCGAGACTGCCTTGCAGTCGCCATTGACCGCTTAGAGCGAGCTGGTTTTCCGGTCGTGTTCCACGTTCACGACGAAGTTATCTGCGAGGTACCTATCGGCGTAAGCTCTGCCGAGGAAATCAGCAAAATCATGTCGGAGCCCATCGAGTGGGCGACCGGCCTACCGCTCAAGGCTGACGCCTATGAGTGCGAATACTATAGAAAGGACTAACCGCTATGAAGATAGACGTATTTAATAAGGTCGTCAAAGAGCAGCTTCTTGTCTGCGAGCACCTGCTTACCGGCAAGGGCCACGAGTATGCTCCTGACGCCGTAGACGAGAGCAATATCGACCGCCTCGCTCATTTCAAGAAGGCCGCCGCAATTATCGACGGCACGCCGAAAGAGGCGCTGCTCGGTATGCTGACAAAGCACCTCGTCTCTATCTCGGATATGTGTACCGACGGCCGCAGCTACTCTCTGGACCGCTGGACCGAGAAAATCACGGACAGCATTAACTACCTGCTACTGCTCAAGGCTTTAGTCGAAGAGGAGGCGAACGGCAATGGATAAAATCAAAGTCGCGGTCCTCAATCCGACCGCAATCAGCGAGGCCGAGAAGATGATGGTATGCGCCGCGCGCTTGACGCAGCGCGGGCACACGGTCAAAGACCTCTCCGACTTCCTCGCTCTCTACGATAAAGAGTACACCGAGAAAACGGCTAAGGTTATGACCCAGCTTCCGCACCCTACAATTCAGAAGTTTGCGGTCATCAACGCTGTAATTGTCGGAGCTTCAAGGAGATTCCTCGCCCAGATTACGAGGCACCAGAATGAAGTCAAGTTTATGTCCGCGTCATTGCAGTATAGCGACTACTCGAACGAGGCCGACTTCGTTGTCCCTTATGAGCTGCTTGACAGTCAAATGCGTTTCTCCTATCTCTCCCAGTGTCAGGACGCCATGCGGAAGTACAAGCTCCTCGTCGAGTACGGCGTGGACAACGACTCCGCGGGCTATCTGGCGCCGCAGGGTCTGAGAAACGTTCTGATTATCAGCGCGACTCCTTATCAGTGGAAGCACATGATAAGCCAGAGAACTTGCCGGCGTAATACCGCCGAGACCCGCTACGTTATGCTCCGCCTTTGGGAAGAGCTTTATGAACTGGCTCCGGCTCTCTTCTCTCCTGAGACGACCGGCCCCTACTGCATGAAGGGTAAATGCCTTGAGGGTAAGATGGCTTGCGGGACTCCGCTGGCGTCCGACCTTACGCCTCACGATATTCTCGAGCGGGATTTTCCGCTCTGTATGGAGGTGCGAGATGAAGATTAAGCTGATTGACTTTAACGGTCCCGCTCCTGTACGAGCGCATGACAACGACGCCGGCGCGGATGTGTTCAGCCCCAGAGACCAGACCATTTATCCGGGGCAGGTTTACAAGCTGCCTCTCGGCTTCGGTCTGGAGCTACCTGACGGCTATGTGGGGTACATATTTCCTCGCAGCAGCCTGAGCGCTCGCGGTATCGTATGCGAACTTCCGCCCATCGACTCCGGGTATCGCGGAGAGGTCCATGCCATCGTTTCGAATGTCGGAGGCGACGGCTACGACATCAAGAAGGGCGACCGTATCGGCCAGCTCGTGATTATGCCGGTCGTTATCCCTGAGTTCACCTATGATGAGGGCGCTGCTCGAGGGTCTGGGGCCTTCGGCAGCAGCGGAAGATAACCGTGCGGGTAAAAAAGGCGGGCGGTAAAGTTTACGGCGCTGACTTTACCGCCGCCGAGCGCAAGGCTATGAATCTCGAAATCCAGAGACAGCTTGCAGAGTACAGCCGTAAACATGCAAACGAAATCGACGCCATTATACTTTGGCAGTTACACGCGCAATACGGCTTCGGCGAAAAACGCCTGAGACGGTTTTACGACCGTTTCAAGGCCGAGTATTTCGACCTCATTAAAAGGTATGAAATGGATGAGAGCGACAATATCTGGCTCAACACCTACAAGCTGAAGGAAATCGGCGTCGACATCGAATCTTGGAATCGGGACGGTGAGACTGAATGAGAATAGACAAAGACAACTACTATCTGAATATCGCAAAAGCCGTCGCGGCCCGTTCTACCTGCCTTCGCAGGCAGTATGGGGCCGTGATTGTCGCAGACGACGAAATCATCGCGACCGGCTACAACGGCGCGCCCAGAGGCGAGGCCAACTGCTGCGACGTCGGGAAGTGCTATTGCCGAGAGCATTCCACTCCTATCGACGAGCATGCAGCTCGCCACGGGGACCAGTACGGGACCTGCGTCGCCGTTCACGCCGAGCAGAATGCGATTATCAGTGCGCCGAGGCGGTCAATGCGAGGTGCTACCCTTTACCTTGCATGCCTCGATGAAACCATTGACCCCGCTCCGTGTAATATCTGCGACCGCATGATTAAGAACGCGGGTATCACGAGAGTGGTAACGAGAGCCGGTACCTTTTAATGCCGGCTCTTCAATACGACGGCTTGATAACGATTGCGGCGGGTAGCTCGCGGCGTTCGGCAAGCTGGAAAACTAAAGAAATGCTCTGGTCTGAGTTCGTTGATAAGCTCGGCCGTGTGACCCGGACGCAGGAAACCCAGCAAGAGTACTTCCGTATGCCGAAGGAAGAGCGCGATAACGCGAAGGACGTCGGCGGCTTTGTCGGCGGTACCTTAAAGGGTGGCCGCCGTAAAATCGACGCCGTACTGCAGCGCCGGCTTATCACCCTTGATATGGACTCTATCACGGCCGGCGAAGACCCGTGGCCTACGGTCGTGCTGATTCTGGGCTGCGCTGCGGTGCTCTATAGCACGCACAGTCATACGGCGAAAGCTCCGAGGCTTCGTCTTGTGCTTCCTCTTTCGAGGCCTGTGTCTCCTGAGGAGTACGAGGCCATTGCTCGCAGGATTGCGGGCGACATCGGTATCGACATGTGCGACGATACCACCTATGAGCCCCATCGGCTCATGTACTGGGCGAGCGCTTCCTCTGACGGAGAGTTCCGCTATGAGGTGCAGGACGGCCCGTGGCTGGACGCTGACGAGCAGCTCGCAAGGTACGCGGACTGGAAAGACCCGACTCAGTGGCCCGTATCAAGCAGAAAGTCTGGCACGATTCGGCGTCTCGCTGACAAGCAGGGAGACCCGACCGCGAAAGACGGTATCGTCGGCGCGTTCTGCCGCACTTACTCCGTTGAGGACGCAATCGAGGCCTTTCTGCCTGAGGTCTATATCAAGGGCGAGAACGGTCGTTACACCTACAAGGGCGGCTCGACTTCCGGCGGTCTCGTTATCTACGAAGACGGCCGCTTTGCGTACAGCCACCATAGCACAGACCCGACTTGCGGCAAGCTCTGCAATGCGTTCGACCTCGTCCGCATTCACATGTTCGGTAAGGACGACGAAGGGAAACCCGCGAACACCGCGGCGAACAACCTTCCTTCCTATAAGAATATGTGTAAGTGGATTGAGACCAACTGCGAGAGCGTTATGAAGGAGCTGCAGAGCAAGCAGCTTGATTACATCGTCCAGCTTTTCGGCGAAGGTGACGAGGCCCCTGATATGAACTGGGTCTCTCAGCTTGAGGTAAACCCGAAGACAGGGCACGCGGCGACCACGGTCGAGAATATCCGTATCATCGTGAAGAATGACCCTCGCTTTAAGGGTACCTTCTACTGGGATGAGTTCATGGAGCGGCCTATGGTCTGCGGGGACCTTCCTTGGAGAAAGGCTGATGCAAAGCCTCGCTCGTGGGACGATACCGACGACGCCGGCGTACACAGCGTTCTTGAGAAGGACTACAAAATCGACTCTATGCCGAAGACCCGAGAAGGCGTTGACCTTGCGCTCGCCGACATCACAAGGCACCCGGTACGCGAGTACCTACGGAGCCTTATCTGGGACGGTGAGAAGCGCTGCGAGACGCTCTTCATCGATTACCTCGGTGCCGAGGACTCCCAGTATACGAGGACGGTAACTCGCAAGGCGCTTATCGGCGCGGCTGCGAGAATCTTATCTCCCGGCTGCAAGCACGACCACATGCTCGTCCTTATCGGTCCTCAGGGCTGCCGCAAGAGCACGACCTTGAAGAAGCTCGGCAAGGAGTGGTTTTCAGACTCGCTCTATACCATGTCCGGTAAGGATGCTTACGAGCAGCTTCAGGGCTTTTGGATTATCGAGCTCTCCGAGATGGCCGCAACCCGTAAGGCCGAGGTCGAGCAGATTAAGCAGTTCGTCTCCAAACAGGAGGACAACTACCGCGCGGCATACGCTCGCCGCACACAATGCCACCCGAGGCAGTGCGCCTTCTTCGGTACCACGAACGACGAGGAGTTCCTGAGAGACCCTACCGGCGCCCGCCGTTTCTGGCCGGTCGTCGTTACCGACGCAGGCAAGACTCTCGGAGACAAGCTGACCGCTTCTATCGTGGACCAGATATGGGCCGAGGCCGTGACCTACTACGAGGCCGGTGAGACTTGGTATCTTGACGGCGCGGTCGAAGAGATGGCTCGCAAGGTGCAGGCCGACCACACCGAGGCGAACGGCAAGCTCGGCCTTATCGAGAACTTCCTTGAAGTCCTGCTGCCCGAGGGCTGGGACGATTGGGACCTCGAAAAGCGTCTTATGTTCTGGAGCGGCGGCTTCGGCGAGGAGCGTAACGGCACCGTACCGAGAACGAAGGTCTGCGCGCTTGAGGTCTGGCAGGAGCTTTTCAAGGGTGACCCGAAGAGCTACTCGCAGACGCAGGCCCGTGAGATTATCGGGCTCCTGCGCATGATTCCGGGCTGGCGGTTGTCCACCTCCGTCAACTGCGGAGCAATTTACGGCAGGCAGAGGGGCTTCGTGAAAGAGGTCTGAGGTAGCAAAGGTAGCACTTGAAAGGCCAACTTTTTTCGTTAGATGGTAGGTCGTACAAACGCGCTTGCAACAAAGGTAGCACTTTGAGAACTACTTGCAACAAAGTGCTACCTACTCTGCTACCTCGAAAAAGCCTTATATATCAATGCTTTTGGCTACTTGGTAGTACTGGTAGTCGAAAAATCTTAAAAACATTTTTTGAAAAAGTAAAGGGACACTCGACGCAATCCCGTCGCCCCCTCGCATTACATGTATATATAGGGAATCTTTGTTACACGCGCTACTCGACTACCTGAAGGAGGGATTTTATGTATGAAAGCACTTTTGAGCGAAAGCTCTGTGAGTATATCAAGTCCCTCGGCGGTAAAGCGTACAAGTGGGTGTCCCCGGGAGCTCCGGGGGTGCCTGACCGAATTGCGATATTGCCGGGGGGACGAATAATTTTTATAGAGGTCAAGCGGCCGGGGCTGAGGGACGGTTTGAGTATCAGGCAGAAAAAGGTCATCTCGACATTAGAGGGGCTCGGCTGTACCGTTTGGCGTATCTCCGATATGGAGGATTTGAAAGCGAGGCTAAAAGCCGATGGAATATAAACCTTACTATTATCAGGACTTCGCGGAGAAGTTCATTCTCGACAACCCCGAGGCGGGGCTCCTGCTGGACATGGGTATGGGGAAAACAGTAACAAGCCTGAGCGCAGCGGACAAGCTCCTGAACGACTACTTTGCCGTGAGCAAGGTCCTTGTTATCGCTCCGTTGAAACCGGCAAAAGAGACGTGGCCGCCTGAGGTCAAGAAGTGGGACCACCTGAAACACCTGAAGCTCTCGCTGATTCTCGGGTCGAAGGCTGAGCGTATCGCAGCTTGTGAGCGGGAGGCGGATATTTATATCGTCAATCGCGAGAATGTCGTCTGGCTTGTGGACTACTTCAAAAGCAAGTGGCCTTTCGATATGGTTATTATCGACGAGCTGTCGAGCTTCAAGTCCAGCAAGGCGCAGCGCTTCCGGGCTCTGAAAAAGGTGCGGAAGTATATCAAGCGGATTGTCGGTCTTACCGGCACGCCGTCGCCGAACGGACTGCTTGACCTTTGGCCGGAGATGTACCTGCTTGACGAGGGTAAGGCTCTCGGCAAAACTCTGACGGGGTACCGCGATACTTACTTCGTCCCGGATAAGCGGAACGCCACGACCATTTTTTCATGGAAACCGAAAGACGGCGCGGAGGACCTTATCTATGAGAAAATCGGTAAGCTCTGTATCAGTATGAACGCGGCGGACTACTTGCAGCTACCGGACCGGCTTTTTCTCCGTCGTGAGTTTGAGCTTACCTCAGAGGCGATGGAGCTTTATAAGACTCTTGAGCGGGACACTCTTCTTCCGTTTGCCGACGGCGACATTGACGCGCCGACCGCTGCGGTCTTGACGAATAAGCTCTTGCAGGCCGCAGGCGGCGCGGCCTATGACGAGAATGGTAACGTCAAGGTCCTGCATGACTGCAAGCTCGAGGCGTTAGACCAGCTTATCGAAGAAGCGAACGGTCAGCCCGTTCTGGTGTTCTACGCCTTTCGGCATGAGCGCGACAGAATTATGGAGCGGTACCCGGAAGCGGTAGATATTAAAGACGGCGGCGCGGTCGTTCGCTGGAACGAGGGCAAGATTCCGATTATGCTCGCTCACCCTGCGAGCGCGGGGCACGGCCTGAACTTGCAGGCGGGAGGTCATATCGCGATATGGTACGGGCTTCCTACCAGTCTTGAGCTTTACCAGCAGGCGAATAAGCGCTTGCACCGTCCGGGGCAAAAGAAAACGGTCCTGATTCACCATATCCTGATGAAGGACACCTATGACTACCGCGTCTTAGACGACATACTCGCGCCGAAGGAGGTAAGGCAGAACGCTTGCCTCGAGGCTTTGAAAGCCAGAATCAAGGAGGTATCAAAATGACAATACAGGAAGCGAAGGACTTCCTCAACAGAGGATATAGGTCCAGAGAAAGAATAAAGGTTAAGGAGGAACGTATCGACGAGTGGATTCGCAGAGCTGAGTCTATCACGGCTGAGATTAAGCCGGTCGCCTCGTTTTCTTCTACCCCGTCGAAGAAGGTCGAGGACGCCGCTTGCGCTATCGTCGATTTGCAGTCGGAAATCAAAGCAGAAATCTACGAGCTTGCGGCCATCGAGCTGGAAATCGGGAGAGCTATCAATCAAGCAGTTACTGACCCGACCCTTAATGCTCTGTTAGAGATGAGGTATCTTAAGTACCTCAAGTGGGAGGAAATCGCGGTACGGCTTGACATCACTTTCCGCTGGACTATGACTCTTCATAAAAAAGCTCTCACAATTTTTACCGAAAGCGCGTTAATTCACGCCGAACATGCGATATAATATATGATGAAAAAGTCGGATGAAGAGTCCGGCTTTTTCTGCGTTATCGGGACTTCCGGTATCGCGGGCGGAGCACTGCGCGGGCCTCCGGTGCAGTGCTCCGTCTATTATTATGAATGGAGGTTAGCAACAACTAACGAGGGAGGGACGAACGTGGCTAAGCTGACCGATAAGCAACGGAAAAAGATTATAGCTGAATCGGTGAACGGCTCGAGCATTCGGGCATTGGCCGCGAAATACGGCGTCTCTACGACTACGATTCAGCGTGTTTTGAAAAGTGACACAACGCTAACGCAAAAGGTCGCACAAAAAAAGGCTGAGAATACGGCAAGCATTCTGGCTTTTATGGATTCTAAGAAAAATGACGTCTGTGGACTGATTGACAAGCTGCTTGCGGCTATGGGAGACGAAGACAAGCTCGCTGCCGCAACGGTCAATCAGCTTGCTATCGCTATGGGTATCGTCATTGACAAATATACAGCTAACGAGGCGGTTAAGTCGTCTGACGCAAAGGAGACCAACTTCTTTGAGGCGATTCGCGCTGCCGGAAAGGAGGTTGACCTGAGTGCAATACCAGAGCTTCAGTCCTCGGCAGAATGCGACCCTCTTCTGGTGGACGAAACCGGAACATCAGAATAGAGACGGCCTTATCTGCGACGGGTCAATCCGTTCCGGCAAGACGGTCTCAATGGCTATCGGCTTTATCATGTGGAGCATGGCGAGCTTCGATAAACAGAACTTCGCTATCTGCGGCCGCACGATTGAAGCGCTCCGGCGTAATGTTATCGTACATATTCCCACATGGCTTGAGGGTATGTTCGAGGTTACTGAGCGCCGCAGCGAGAATAAAATGGTCGTCACTATCGGCAATCGCTCTAATACTTACTACCTCTTCGGAGGGCGGGACGAATCCAGCTACACCCTTATTCAGGGCATTACTCTGGCCGGAGTCCTCTTCGACGAGGTCGCGCTTATGCCCCGCTCTTTCGTAGAGCAGGCTATGGCACGTTGTTCGGTCTCCGGGTCAAAGTTCTGGTTTAACTGCAACCCCGAGTCGCCGGGCCACTGGTTTTATAAAGAGTGGATTCGTAAAGCGGCGGAGCGCAATATGCTCTACTTGCATTTTACGATGGACGACAACCTCAGCCTTGACGAGAAAATCAAAGCCCGATACGAGGGCATGTACTCCGGCGTGTTCTACGACCGGTATATCCGCGGTCTCTGGACCGTCGCGGAGGGCTTGATATATACAATGTTTAATAAGGACTATCATGTAGTCCCTTCCGTGCCTCGTGATTACGAGGAATACCTTATCTCTTGCGACTACGGTACCTTAAATCCGACTTCGGCCGGGCTCTGGGGGCTCTGCGAGGGAAAATGGTACCGCGTTCGAGAGTACTACTACGACGGACGCAAGGAACGGTATCAGCGAACGGACGAGGAGCACTACGCGGCTATTGAAGAGCTTGCGGGAGACCTCTCGATTCGGAAAATCATCGTTGACCCGTCCGCTGCCTCGTTTATCGAGGTCATACGCCGACATGACCGCTTTATGGTCGAGCAGGCAAGCAATCGAGTCCTTGACGGCATTCGCGATGTTGCTACCCGGCTGAACGCCGGCGACATCTTCTTTTGCGACTGTTGCACGGACTGTATAAGAGAGTTCGCTTTATATCGGTGGGATGAAAAAGCCGCCGAAGACCGGCCGCTAAAAACCGACGACCACGCTATGGACGATACGAGGTACTTCGTCCGTGCTGCGTTCCAGCCGTCGAGATTCAGTTTTTAAGGAGGTGCGATAAATGCCCTTATTCAAGAAGCCTATCGAGCAGGAGTTTTTCAGTTTGCGCCTCCGCGCCGGCAGGCCTATGACCGAGCTTGAGTTCTACGCGCGAGAGCTTACCGACTGGGAGACCTCTCCTGAACGGCGCGAGATGATTGACGGCGACCGGTACTATACTGGAGACCACGACATTCTCAAACGCCAGCGCACGGCTATCGGCCCTGACGGTAAGCTGATTACGATTGAGAATCTCCCGAACAACCGCATTGTGGATAACCAGTATGCGAAACACGTTGACCAGAAGGCAAACTACCTTCTCGGTCAGCCTATTTCCTTCTCCTGCGAGAATGACGATTACGCAGCCGAGGTCAAGAAGGTACTCGGCATGAGGTTTATGCGTACTCTCAAGAGCGTGGGAGTCGAGTGCCTCAATGCGGGTATCTCGTGGCTTTATCCCTATTACAATAAAAACGGCGAGCTCGCATTCCGGGTATTCCCCGGCTACGAGATTATGCCGTTCTGGGCGGACGCGGCTCATACCGAGCTTGACTCCGCTCTTCGCCTTTATCCGGTCGAGGTCTACTACGGTACCGAGAAGAAAATCGTTAAGAAGGTCGACCTCTTCACGCTGGAAGGCGTCACGACCTACATCTTTGAGAACGGCGTACTCACGCCGGACACTGAGAAGCAGGCCTACGTTAAGGTAAAGGACAGCAAGGGTAACGAGCAGCCCTTGAACTGGGAGCGCTTCCCCCTTATCCCTATCAAGTACAACCCGAAGGAAGTCCCTCTCATTCGTCGGGGTCGCTCCTTGCAGGACGCTATCAACCTCCTGCAATCCGACTTCGTGAACAACATGGAGGAAGACGTCCGTAATACCGTTCTTGTCCTCAAGAACTACGACGGGCAGGACCTTGGGGAGTTCCGGCGTAACCTGACGACCTACGGAGCTATTAAGGTCCGCACGGTCGAAGGTACTGACGGCGGCGTGGACAGTCTCGAAATCTCGGTAAACTCTGAGAACTATAAGACTGTTCTCGAGCTTCTGAAAAAGGCGCTCATTGAAAACCTCCGCAGCTATGACGCGAAGGACGACCGTCTCTCTGGTACGCCTAACCAGATGAACATTCAGAGTATGTACTGCGACATCGACCTCGACGCAAACGCGATGGAGACCGAGCTGCAAGCCTCTTTTGAAGAGATTCTCTGGTTTGTGAACACCTATCTCGCTAACACCGGTAAGGGCTCGTATGAGAGCGAAGATATTACGGTTATCTTCAACCGCGATATTCTTATCAACGAGTCCGAGGCTATTGATAACTGCTCTAAGTCCGTCGGCATTATCTCCGACGAGACCATCGTCGCTATGCACCCGTGGGTCGACGACCCTGCTGCTGAGCTTGAACGGCTCGAAAAGCAGAAAGAGGAAACCGACCCCTATCGCGCGGCTTTTGAGCAGGCGCAGGCTTTGCGTAACCCCAAAGGCGGTGACCCGGTAAATGAGGAATGATAAGTACTGGGCCAACCGAATGCGGATTCTTGAGGAGTCCTTGCTTGATAAGGGGTACGACTACGTTAAAAACCTCGAGCGGCAATATGCGACCGCTATTCAGGATATAGAATCGCAAATCGCGAGATGGTATCAGCGGTTTGCGGCCGAAAACGGCATAACGCTCGCCGAGGCGAATAAGCTGCTTACCACGCAGGAGCTTGACGAGTTCCGGTGGACCGTTGAAGAGTATATAAAACACGGTCAAGAGAACGCAGTCTCTCAGGCGTGGCTCAAGCAGCTTAAGAATGCTTCTGCCCGCGTCCACGTGTCAAGGCTTGACAGCTTGAAGCTCCAACTACAGGAGCAGGCCGAGGCCTTACACGGGGCGCAGACAGAGGCCCTTAATTCGTCCCTGAGCGAGGTTTACCAGCGAGGCTATTATCATACCGCCTTTGAGCTCCAAAAGGGCATGGGGGTCGGCTGGACGCTTCACGGGCTGACCGATGAAGCTATCAGCAAAGTACTCTCGCGGCCGTGGACCTTAGACAGCCAGACCTTCAGCGATAGAATCTGGGCGAACAAGCAGGCGCTCGTCAACAGCGTCAACACGCAGCTTACTCAGATGATAATGCGAGGTGCGGCACCGGATAAAGCCATCAAGGCTATCTCCGACCGTTTTCAGGTCTCTAAGTCTCAGGCCGGGCGTCTGGTTATGACCGAAAGCGCCGCCTTCGCGAACGAGGCCCGCAAGGACTGCTTCAAAGACCTCGGCGTCGAGAAGTATGTTATCGTGGAAACCCTTGACAACGAGACCTGCGGCCTCTGCGCGCAGCTCGACGGCAAGGTTTATCCTATGAGTGAGTATCAAGTCGGCGTTACTGCGCCGCCTTTTCATCCGTGGTGCCGTGGCACGACTGCCCCTTACTACGAGGATATGCAAGGACTCGGAGACCGCTTCGCGAGAGATGTAAAGACCGGTGAGAGCTTTGATATTCCTAAGGATATGACATATAAGGACTGGAAAGCGAGACAAGACGCTGCCTATGGCGCTGGTACCGTAGAAAAGTTCAAAAATATGTGGTATAATGAATCTGCTGATAAAAAGCAGTATGAAAACTACAAGGCCCGACTCGGTGCAGACGCGCCTAAGAGCTTTGCAGCTTTTCAGCAGTTAAAGTATAATTCTGAGAACTACAAGGACCTTACGGGCTACTACCGATACAAGGGTGCGAATTCTACAAGTGATAAGCGCTTTTGGACCGCGCATAAAGCAGTCAAGGCTCTCCACGATGAGGGCAAAGTCCGAACAACCGGAACTCTGGTCTCCCCACCTTTAGGGCGAGTCGCCATCAAAGCGAATGAGCACGCCGAAAAACGGTTTGCTTCTCGCGGTATAACCTTAGAATGGACTCAGAATATTATTGATAACGCAGACTTCGCGCTCAAACAGCGCAAGGGTACGCAATACGCCTTTTACACAAGCGAGGGCTTTGCGGTCCTTGATAATAACGGCGAGATTGGTACCGCCGGCCAACTGGACGAACGCGGCAAGCTGCTATATGACGAGGTGATGAAACATGTCCGAGCAAAATAAGGTCAAGTGCCCTTTACTGAATAAGGAAATTGACTGGGGCTATTGCTGGGAGCTTTGCAATATCGCTACCGACGATATTCTTCTTGAGGGCGATACCGTTCCCGACTGGGATAAAGCCCTTGAGGTATGTAAGAAGTGCGGTCGATATTCGAGCGAGCCAGAAGGCTCCTAATTCGAGCCCGATTTTTCAGAGGGTAAATCTAAAGGCCCCTCAGTCAAAACGCGATACGGGAGACCGTGGAGCCCCACAGAAGCAATAGTTGATTAGAGCGTCCCTGCTTTTTAGCAGGAGGCGCTTTTTTCATACAAAAATTACCGCCTTACGCGGCGGACAACAAATAGCGTACCCGCAATACCGGGACTGGCCGGATAAAAAGGACAGCGGGAGACAGGAGGACAAAATGTTGGACTGGCTGAAAACTATTTTGGGAGAAGCGTACTCCGAGGAGATTGATAAGAAGGTCTCTGAGGAAATCGGCAAGAACTTCGTGGCACGCGCAGACTTCAATACTCTGAACACCGAGAAGAAAGCTCTCGCCGATACCGTCAAGGAGCGCGACAAGCAGCTTGAGACCCTCAAGGCCTCTACCGGCGACGTCGAGGCGCTCAAGACGCAAATCGCTACTCTCCAGACTGAGAACACCGCAGCGACGAAGGCCCATGAGGCGGAAATCAAGCGCCTCAAAATCGATACCGCCGTTGAGCTGGCTCTGTCTGCTGCCAAAGCGAAGAACGTAAAGGCCGTGAAGGCACTGCTCGACCTTGATAAGGCTGAGCTCGACGAAAACGGCGCCGTCAAGGGTCTGGCCGACCAGATTAAGAAGCTGGCTTCTGCTGCCGATAGCGGTTTTATGTTCGAGACTAAAGGGCAGAACAATTTTGAGGGCTTCAAGCCCGGTGAGAGCGGAGACCCCGCGCCTGACGGCAAGTTGACGCTGGAGAACTTCAGAAAGCTCTCTCCTACTGAGAGATTCAACTTCTCTCAGAAACACCCCGAAGAGTATAAAAAACTTTATGATGGAGGAACGAAATAATGGCTAATACCGTTTATGACAATTTTTATCTGTCCAACGAGATTGAGGACCAGTATAAGTCCCATCTCGACTTGCAGACCTTCTGCACCGTGGACAACGCCCTTGAGGGCACGGCCGGCATGCTTCGTAAGATTAACGTCTACAAGGCTACTGACGGCACTGAGAAGCTGGCTATGGGCGCTGGCAACTCTAAGAGCATTGAGGTCGGCTTTACTCCTCGCGAGTACCGCATTCAGCTTGCTCAGAACAGATTCAAGTACTATGATGAGCAGGCTATGACCGACCCTCAGCTCGTCCCTGTCGGCACTAAGCACATGGGTACCGATATGTTCAACACCGTCAACGCTGATATTTACGGCGAGTTCGCGAAGGCGACTCAGGTTGTTGTCGTGACTAAGCTGAACTTCGATGCTTTTGCCGACGCGCAGTCTGTTCTCGCGCTCGAGGACCTCGAGGGCGTGAATATCTTCGCCTTTGTCTCTCCCGCTGATGTGGCTGAGCTCCGTAAGGAACTCAAGGACACTCTGCAGTATGTTGAGGCCTTCGCAAAGAACGGCTATATCGGCACCGTTGCCGGCGTGAACATCTACACGAAGAAGGACGCCGTCAGCGGCTCCGTCTACATGGCGACGAAGGAAGCGGTTACCCTCTTCAACAAGAAGGGTACTGAGGTTGAGCAGGAGCGCGACCCGAATACCCGTGAGAACAGCATTTACTCCCGCAAGTACTATCTGGCTGCTCTCACTGACGAGACGAAGGATGTCAAGATTTTCAAGGGCACCGCGACGGTCTCCGCTGATACAACCGCCTCTGCTTCTAAGACCTACTACGCGAAGGTCGGCAACGGCTATGTTGCGGTTACCCCCGGCGAGGGCGACAACCCGAAGACTAAGGGCTGGTACGAAATCGCCTAAGGAGGAGCAGTATGGAGATACTCGCGGCAGTAACCGCCCGACTGTCGGCTCTCGGTTATACCGTGACTGAGACCGACAGCGCAGCGCTTGATTACAACATTAAGAAAGCCGAGACGACCCTAAAGGCTCGAACGAATCAGCTCGAAGTGCCGGAGGGTCTTTTCTATGTCTGGGCGGATATGGCTGCGGGCATGTTCCTCACAGACAAGAAGGCTTCCGGTGCGCTCTCCGAGGTCTACGACTTCGACGCGCCGGCTAAGAGCATTTCTGAGGGCGACACCTCCGTCACCTTCGCGATTGCCGATACCGGCTCTTTCGAGGACCAGTTTGACGCAATGCTCGTGAAGATGGTAAATCCTGACGCGGAGCTTATCGCGGCGTTTAGGAGGTTGGTATGGTGAAAAGCTATCAGAAAGCTCTACGGAGGCTCTGGGACGGCCTCTGTGATGTTTATGTCCTCGAGACAGCGGTAAATAAGGCAAACGGCCGGGACGAGCCTACGGAGGTCCAGAAGTTCCACGGCGAGCCCTGCCGTTTGTCCTTCTCAAGTATCTCAAGCACGACCGAGCAGGACAGTGCGCCGCTGATTCAGCAGTCTGTCAAGCTCTTCGTCTCGAAGACCGTAGAAATCCCGGCGGGCTCTAAGATAGTCGTAACGCAGGAAGGCCGAACTACCGCCTATGCGAGGTCCGGCGAGCCTGCGGTCTATAGCTGTCATCAAGAGATACCGCTCGTCCCGTTCAAGGAGTACGCTTAATGTCCCGCTGGGGACGCTGCGACTTCTCTCAGTTCAGGGAGTTCGCGAAAGGCTTTGAAAAGCTGAGCGACTCTGAGATAGACGACCTCTGCGTGGCCTGCAGTAAAGAGCTCGCCGCAAGGCTTCTGGCTCTCGTTATTCCGGCTACCCCGGTCGGCAAGTACCCGAAAGGCTCCGGCAAGAAAGGCGGTACCCTCCGCCGAGGCTGGGGCGCTAAGAACGGCAAAGCGGGGCGCGAGTATGCGCAATCCCTGACCGTAACAAAGTCCGGGAATACGTATATGGTCGAAATCATAAATCCGGTCGAGTACGCCTCGTATGTCGAGTTCGGTCACCGTACCGTAAGCGGCGGCTGGGTCGAGGGCCGGTACATGCTGACTATCTCCGAGGAAAAGCTGAAACGAATCGCCCCGTCTGTGCTTGAGAAGATGGTGCTCCGAAAGCTGAAGGAGGTCTGCAATGGCGGAAATTAGTACAAACATTATCTTAGACGGAATCACGCTGGCCTTGCGGTCCGCTTTTCCCGGCAGTCATATCGAATCAAACGCAGTAAAGCAGGGGCTTCGGCAACCTGCTTTTATTGTGCTTTTGGTTAACGCCGAGGTCACGGACTACCCGGCCCAGCGCAAGAAACGTCTTCCTCGTTTTGATGTTCTCTATTTTCCAAAGGCCGGACGCGAGGACTGCTACGGCGTAGCAGATACCCTCACCGAGGTGCTTGAAGTGATTGACCTGCCCGGTGGCGATAAGCTGCGCGGTACGGATATAAGTTTTCAGGTGACGGACGGAGTGCTTCACTTCCTCGTCTCCTATAACCACTTCACGTATAAGACGGCTGAGGAGGTCAAGATGGGAACTCTTAAAATTGAACAAGGAGGAAACTGATATGGCGAAAGCTACTGCGGCGGCAAAGCCCGCCGCTCCTACTCACTCCAAAGAGCAGCTTTTGAGGTCTCAGCGCTACGCTAAGCGCCGTGACCTTCTGGGCGCGCTTTTGGAGGACGGTAAGTGGTACACCCTCGAAGAGGTTGATACCGCTATCGAAAACTTTATGAAAGGCAAGGTGAAATAATATGGCCCTTGGCGGTGGAATCTGGGCAGTACAGAACAAGGTACTCCCCGGCACGTATATCAACTTTTCCAGCGTGGCTAAGGCGTCCGCTACTCTCTCCGACAGAGGTTATGCGGCCATGCCTCTTATGCTGGACTGGGGTCCCGACAGCACGGTCTTTACCGTGACGAGCGGCGACTTCCAGAAGAACAGCCTCAAGATTTTCGGTCATGCGTACACCGACGACGCTTTGCTGCCTCTGCGCGAGCTCTTCCAGTATACGCAGACCCTCTACGCCTATCGCCTGAACGGCGGAGGCGCTAAGGCCGCTTGCACTTACTGCACGGCGAAGTATTCCGGCGTTGCCGGCAACAAGCTCTATGTGGTTATCGCAGCGAACGCTGATAACGCTGACCTCTTTGACGTCAGCCTCTACTACGATACGACTCTCCTCGATACGCAGACCGTGGCTGCGGCTACCGCGCTCAAGGATAACGACTTCGTAACGTGGAAGACTACCGCGTCTCTCGCCGCGACTGCAAAGACCCCGCTCACCGGCGGCACGAACGGCACGGCAAACGCGGCGGCTCATCAGGCGGCGCTCGATAAGTTTGAAAGCTACAGCTTCAATACTCTCGGCTGCCCGTCCGATGACTCGACCACTATCAAGCTGTATATCAACTACACAAAGCGTCTCCGTGACGAGGTCGGCGCGAAGTTCCAGACCGTTATCTTTAACCTCGATTCCAACGAGAAGCTCGCAGACTATGAGGGCGTTATCGAAATCGGCAGCAAGGTGACGAACTACGATTCCGGCATTTCCGGTCTTGGCCAGTACGGTCTTGTGTATTGGATGACCGGCGCGTCTGCGGGCTGCGCCGTGAACAAGTCCAACACGAACAAGAAGTATGACGGCGAGCTCACCGTCGACGTAGACAGAACGCAGGCCGAGCTCGAGGCCGCAATCAAGGCCGGTCGCTTGATGTTCCACAATGTCAACGGCGACGTTCGCATTCTCGAGGACATCGATTCCCTGATTACTGTCTCCGACACGAAGGGCGACGTCTTCAAGTCGAATCAGACTATCCGCGTCTGCGACCAGATTGCGAACGATACGGCCGTCCTCTTCAACACGCGCTACCTCGGCACTGTGCCGAACGATGCAGCGGGCAGAATCGCTCTCTGGAACGATATTTGCAAGCTCCATCAGGACCTCGAGTCTATTCGCGCTATTGAGGACTTCGACCCCGACAGCGTAACCGTGGAGCAGGGCGACACGAAGAAGGCTGTCCTTTGCACTGTGAAGGACCTGAACGTCGTGAACGCTATGGCGCAGCTCTATATGAGCGTTATCATCATGTAAGGAGGTTTGAATTATGGCTCAGCCTATTATGAACGCGCTTGACGCGATTGCGGGCTCTCAGGCTTCCGCATATATCACACTGGCCGACGGCAATAGATACTGCTTCATGCAGCTCTATTCCTTCGAGTCCAAAATGGACATCTCCGTAGCTGAGGTGCCTATCCTCGGCAAGTCCGGCAAGGGCAATAAGCCGACCGGCTGGTCTGGTACGTGGAGCGGCACCGCCCACTACAACCAGTCCGTTTTCCGCAAAATGCTCCTCGAGTATAAGCGTACCGGCTTTATGCCTACGTTCGATATTCAGGTCGCGAACGAAGACCCGACCGCTTCCGTTGGTCGTCAGACTATCATCTTGAAGAACTGCCTCACTAAGGGCGGCATTCTGGCGAAGTTTGACGCCGACGCCGAGACTCTCGACGAGGAACTTGAGGGCACCTTCGATGACTGGGAAATGCCCGAGACCTTTAGCTTGCTGAACGGCATGCAGTAAACCAACATAAAACAGGAGGTATTTTATTATGGCTAAGAATCTGACTGCGTTCCTTGCTCAGAACGCGAAGAAAATCGACAACGTTACCTTTATCGCTTCCGACCGCTTCGTTGACCCCGATACCGGCGAGGCTATGCCGTGGGAAATCTGCTGCATTACCGCAGCGGAGAACGCAGGCTTGAGAAAGGCCTGCATGCGTACCGTCCCGGTACCCGGCCGCAAGGGCCAGTTTACGCAGGACTTCGACGCGAACGCCTACCTCGCGAAGGTGGCTGTCCGCTGCACGGTGTTCCCGAATCTGAATGACGCTGAGCTCCAGCAGAGCTATGGCGTTATGGGCGCGGAGCAGCTTATCACCACTATGCTGACCCCCGCCGAGTTCGAGGACTACTCCACTAAGGTCCTGCAGGTCAATGGCTTCCAGTCCGGCGACGAAATGGTGGAAGAAGCAAAAAACTAATACTCGGAGACGACCCGGAGGCGAACTACGTCTATTACTGTCTCCACAAGTTCAAGTGGCCGCCGAATGTCTTCCTTGACATGGACCCTTATACGCAGGCGTTCATTATCGCCGCTATCGATATAAAGGTCGAGCAGGAGAAGAAAGAAGCGGCCAAAGCAAAACACGGGAAAAAGCACTGAGGTAAAGCCGGGTCAAGCCTCGGCGCCTATTCCCGGAAAGGAGGAGGCCTATGGCCCTTATCAAGTCGCAGCTCGTACTTACGGACGGCATGACCGGCCCGCTCAAGAGTATCAATAAGGCGATGAATATCGTACTTAATAGCTTTGAGGCTATGCAGGACGCGTCCGGACGGGCTATCGACACCGCCTCCATTCAAGAGGCCCGCGAAGAGCTCGCGAGAGCGAGCGCCGCGCTGGACCAGTTGGAAGACCATACGAATAAATCGACTGACGCCTTCAGCCGTCTCGCGAAAGCTATCGGGCTTGTAATGATTGCCCGCAAGGCGCTTGATACTATCAAGACCGGAATTGACTATGCCTCCGACCTTGCCGAAGTCCAAAACGTCGTCGACGTTACTTTCGGAAGCGCTACGGAGGCTATCAACTCGTGGTCTAAAGAGTGTCTTGCCGCCTACGGCATGAACGAAGTAAGCGCAAAGCGGTACGCCGGTACCCTCGGTGCCATGCTCAAGTCTTCCGGTCTTGCGGGCGACGCCATCGTAGATATGTCGAAAGATATGGTCGGCCTCGCCGGCGACATGGCGTCGTTCTACAACCTTGACCTTGAGACCGCCTTCGAGAAAATCCGTTCCGGTATCTCCGGCGAGACGGAGCCCTTGAAGCAACTCGGCATTAACATGTCGGTCGCTAACCTTGAGGCTTATGCACTCTCGCAGGGTATCACGACGGCCTACAACGAAATGTCTCAGGCCGAGCAGGTCATGCTTCGGTACAATTACCTTATGAGCACGACCGCCGACGCGCAAGGCGACTTTGCCCGCACGCAGGATAGCTACGCCAACCAGACCCGGCTTCTCTCCGAGAGCTGGCTCGAGTTTACCGGCATTATGGCTGAGCAGCTTCTACCGGTCCTTACGACCATCGTCTCGTGGCTGAATAATATCGTCGCCTTCCTCACGGAGAATGCAGATATGGTCAGCGCGGTACTCGTGGGGCTGGTTACTACGGTCGGCATTCTCGCCGTTGCGTGGGTCGTCCATGCCGCTGCTCAGTGGCTGGCAGTCGCGGCAAATCAGGCCCTTATTGTTTCGCTCCTCTCGAATCCGATTCTCTGGATTGCCCTTATCATCGGCGTACTTGTTGCGGCGATGTATCGGTGGATTCAATCTATCGGCGGCGTTAAAAATGCGTGGGAGATTTGCAAGCTCGCGCTTATCGTGGGCTGGAACGCGGTCAAGCTCGCATTCTTTACCGGCGTCTACTGGGTCATTGACCTCGTAGACAAGCTCAAGCTCTGCTGGCAGAAAGCCGGCGTCGCAATCGCGAACTTCATGGGGGACATGAAGGTCTCTGTACTGACGATTCTCCAAAACATGATTAACGGCGCTATCGATATTATCAATAAGTTCATCGGGGTGCTGAATAAAATCCCCGGCGTGAGTATCGACGCCATTGAGCATGTGACCTTTGCAACGACTGCGGCCGCAGAAAACGAGGCTGCAAAGTCCGCTCGCGCGGCAGACCTTGCCGCGTATGAGAGCGAGCTCGCGAGCGCGAAAGCCGGAAGAGACGCGCATATCGACTCTTTGAAAGCTGAGCTCAATTCCTCTGCCGACGCTTTGCAGGCCGCTTATGCACAGGCAAAGGCCGACTCCGCGGCTGACAGCTCCGCAGAGCAGACCGCTCTCGACAGTATCGGCGCGGACACCGCCGGCATTAACGACAGCGCGGGAAGCGCGGCCGCGTCCTTGAAGGAAACGACCGAGGACCTGAAGTATATGAGAGACCTTGCGGAGCAGGAAGCAATCAACCGCTTCACGACCGCTGAGGTCAAAATCGATATGACCGGCATGACTAACCGCATTGACTCCGATATGGACCTTGACGGCGTGCTGAATACTCTGACCGAGGGCTTCGCGGAAGCACTCGAGGTCGCTGCTGAGGGGGTGCATGAATAATGTATAGCTTTTACTTCGGAAGTCTGCTTTTACCGGTTACGCCGCAGAAGCTGACGACCAAAATCAAGGGGAACAACAAGACGCTTACCCTTGTCAATGAGGGCGATATAAACTTCCTGCGCTCTCCCGGCTTGACCGAAATCAGCTTTGACGTTGTTCTCCCTATGCTGGGGCAGTACTCTTTTGCGGGTACCTTCCGCAGACCTGACTACTACCTCGGTATTTTCGAGAACTACATGACAAGTAAGACTCCGTTCCGCTTCATCGTGAGTCGTGTGTCGCCCTCTGGGAGACTTTTGTTCGATACGAATATGAAAGTAAGCCTTGAGAGCTATAACATCACAGAGGACGCCACAAAAGGCCCTGACGTGACCGTTTCGGTTACGCTCAAGCAGTATATCGACTACGCGACGAAGACCGTCACGGTAACGAAACCGGCCGCGGCCGCGAACAAGCCGACTATTAAGGAGGAGAAGAAGCGCGAGACTTCGAGCAAGCCTAAGACGAAATCCTATACCGTAAAGAAGGGCGATTGCCTCTGGAACATCGCTAAGAAGTATTACGGCAACGGAGCGCAGTACACAAAAATCTATAACGCGAATAAGGGCAAGATAAAGAATCCTAACCTTATTTACCCGGGGCAGGTGTTGACGATTCCATGAGTAAAGTAGATTTAATCATTCAGAGCGGCAGCACGATTCTCTACCCCATTGTTGAGGAAGGTATCAGCCTTTCGTGGGACCGCAAGAGCTCTCCCGGAAAGCTCAAGTTTTCCGTGGTAAAGGATTCCGTCTTGTCTTTTCAGGAAGGAGACGCCGTAAAGCTGTCCGTCGATGGGACGGACATGTTTTACGGCTTTGTCTTTACAAAGAGTCGCTCGGGTCGTACGCCGAACGTTATCGAGGTTACCGCCTACGACCAGCTCCGCTACTTCAAGAACAAGGGCACCTATGTCTACTCGAACAAGAAAGCGAGCGACGTTATCAAGATGATAGCTGAGGACTTCGGCCTCAGCGTGGGAACTCTTGAGGACACGGGGTACATTATCGGCTCGAGGACCGAGGACAATACTACGCTCTTTGACATTGCCCAGAATGCGCTTGACGAGACGCTCCGGGCGAAAACTAAGATCTATGTGCTCTACGATAAAGTCGGCAAGCTGACGCTGCAGGACATCGAGAGCATGAAGCTGAATCTGCTTATCGACGCCGACACTATCGGCGAGTACTCCTATTCGAGCACCATCGACAAGCAGACCTACAACCAAATCAAGATTACCTTTGAGAACAAGGATTCGGGCAAGCGTGAAATCTTCATTGCGAAGGACAGCTCGAATATCAACAAGTGGGGCCTTCTGCAATACACCGATACCGTCGAGCTCTCCGCAAGCGGCGCGGCAAAGGCAGAGGCTCTCCTAAAGCTCTACAACACAAAAACCCGCTCGCTCTCTATCTCCGACGCGCTCGGCGATACGAGAGTCCGGGCGGGCTCGTCCGTTATTGTTAAGCTGGGGCTCGGAGACATCAACGTCCAGAGCTACCTACTGGTCGAATCGGTGACGCATAAGTTCAAGCAAGAGCAGCACCTGATGGACCTGAAATTGCGAGGTGGTACATTTGTCACTTGATATGAACGGCTTTTTAGAAAACGTAAAACGCGCCGCGCTTGAGGCGGTCAATGCCGCAAAGCCTTTCGCCTTCGTTCTCGGCAAGGTGACGAGCGTATCGCCGCTCAAGGTGCAGGTCGACCAGAAACTCGAGCTCACCGCGGCGCAGCTTATCCTAACGAATGCGGTCCGGGACTATACCGTTTATATGACGGTAGACCATCAGACCGAAAATACCGCAGGTGGAAGCGGAGACGCTTCATTTGCGAGCCACAAGCATGCCTATAAGGGCAAGAAGGCCTTCAAGGTCCACCTCGGACTGAAAGCCGGCGAGCAGGTGCTGCTTCTCCGTACCGACGGCGGGCAGAAGTTTATTATCATAGACAGAGTGGAGGCGCCTACATGATACCGAAAGTAGACAATGACCTCCTGACGCTTGAGGTCGAGACCCAACCGAGTCTTACTTACGCTCTGGATATTGAGCATGGGCGCATTCGCAGCATGGTAGACGAGCTCGAGTCACTGAGGCAGGCTATTTACCTGATTCTCAGCACGGAGCGATACGCCTATCTCATTTACTCGTGGAACTACGGCGTTGAGCTCGTCGAGCTTATCGGCCAGCCGAAAGAGTATGCGCTTCCAGAGATTAAGCGTTGCATTACAGAAGCCCTACTGCAGGACGACCGAATCACCGCAGTAGACGGCTTTGAGTTTGAGACCGGAAAAAAGACCGTGCACGTCACCTTTACCGTGCATAGCATTTTCGGCGATTTGGAGGTGGAAACCGATGTATGAGGATAAAACCTATGAGGCGATTCTTCAAGAGAAGCTCGCCCGCGTAGCGTCGAGCCTCGATAAGCGCGAGGGCTCGATTATTTTCGACGCTCTTGCGCCAAACTCCCTTGAGAGTGCCATGATTTACGTGGCTCTCGATACCGTACTCAACGAGACCTTTGCCGACACCGCGAGCAGAGACTATCTTATCATGCGCTGCGCGGAGCGTGGTATCACGCCTCTGCCTGCAACCTGCGCCGTGGGTATCGGCGAGTTCAGTATGGATATTCCTATCGGCACTCGCTTCTCCTGCGATAAATACAACTGGACCGTGACCGAGAAAATCGAGTCTCTCAAGTATTACCTTACCTGCGAGACCGCCGGTGCGGACCCGAACGGCTACACCGGTCAGCTTATCCCTATCGAGTATATCGAGGGGCTTGCGACCGCGGAGTTGACGAGTATCGTTATCAACGGCGAAGACGAAGAAGCAACCGAGACCCTGAGACTGCGCTACCTCAACAGCTTTGAGAATCAGTCCTACGGCTTCAACCGCGGGCAGTATATCGAAGTTACCGAGGCTCTGCCCGGCGTCGGCGGGTGCAAGCCCTACCGTGCGTGGAAAGGTCCCGGAACGGTCAAGCTCGTTATCACTGGAAGCGACTACCAGCCGCCTTCCGATACCCTTATCAATACCGTGCAGACGGCTATCGACCCGACGCAGAACAGCGGCGACGGTATCGGCCTCGCCCCTATCGACCATGAGGTTACGGTCGTCGGCGCGGCAGGAACTACTGTCAATATCTCTACGACCTTGACTTTCGCCTCGGGCTGGAACTTGACCGAGTGCCTCCCGTACATTCAGAGCGCTCTTGACGCCTACTATCTCGAGCTCAACTCGACGTGGAGCAAAGAGGCCGGGCTGATTGTCCGCGTATCGCAAATCGAGTCGAGGCTCCTCGCGCTCGCCGGTATCGTCGATATTTCCGGCACGACCCTGAACGGTCAGGCGGGAAATCTCACGCTCGATAAGGACGCGGTTGCGGTGAGGGGGTCGTTTACAAATGCGTAACTTCAACAACATCAGGACTATCGACCTCAAAGAGTATCTTCCCGACGTGCTGAAAGATGTGCAGGAAATGCGGGCAATCATGGAAGCGGAGACCCCGGAGGTACAAGCTATCTGGGACGCCTGCGAGGACTGCATGAACGACCAATTTATCTCCGAGGCCACCGAGAACGGTGTGGCCCGCAGAGAGAAAATGCTGGGTATCACGCCCTTTGCGACTGATACTCTTGACGACCGCAAGCTCCGGCTGCTCAGCCGGTACAATGAAAATATTCCGTATACAAGGAAAAGCCTTGCCGCCCTGCTTGAGTCTCTCTGCGGGGCGGGAGGCTATATTTTGACTATCACGACGGCGACCTTTACCGTCAATGTGAAAGTCGCGCTCGGCGTCAAGAAACAGGAGACGATTATCTCCGAGACGCTCGAGCGCATTCTGCCGTACAACATGGTTTTTACGGTAGAGCTTCTTTATAACACGTGGGCTAAGGTCAAGCCCTATAAGTGGAGCGAGGTCAAGCTGCTCACGTGGAAAGACTTGAAAGAGGAGGTACTTACTTAATGGCTACCTACACAGAAAACTACAAGCTGAAAAAGCCGGCGCCGGAAGACTTCGCGGACATCGCAGACCTCAACGAGAACACGGATAAAATCGACGCCGCGCTCAAGGACAAGGCGGACCTCGACGAGTCCGGCAAGCTGAAAGAGAGTCAGCTTCCGAGCCTGTCCTATATCCCTACCTCGCAGAAAGGCGCGGCAGGGGGCGTCGCAAGCCTCGGCTCTGACGGCAAAGTCCCTTCCGGGCAGCTTCCTGCTATGGACTATATCCCCACTTCCCAGAAAGGCGCGGCGGGAGGTGTTGCGAGTCTGGGCTCTGACGGCAAGGTCCCTTCCGGGCAGCTTCCTTCGCTCGACTATATTCCTACCTCTCAGAAAGCCGCCGCAAACGGCGTCGCGTCCCTTGACGCGAATAAGAAGGTCCCGGTCGCGCAGATTCCCGCCCTCAGCTATATCCCTACCTCTCAGAAAGGCGCAGCGGGAGGCGTCGCGAGTCTGGGCTCTGACGGCAAGATTCCCGAATCTCAGCTCGGCACGGTCGGCGTGCCGCCTCAGATTATCGCCACAATTCCGAGCGGCAGCTCCGTCACCTGCAAATGCGGCTCTAAGACCTTGACCGCTACGAGCACTGGTACCGTGACATTCAACCTGACGGGGTACGGTACATGGGTCGTGACGGCTACAAAGGACGGCCAGACTGCGACTGAGAGCGTAGTCGTGGACGATGTGAAGCAGTACAAAATCTCGCTCTCCTACTTTTCGGCAACGCTGAAAGTAACCTCGGACTCCGGCGCTACCGTTACCGCCACGAACGGCACGAAGACCTTCTCCGGCACCGTGCCTACGAGCGGCGTGCTCTCCCTGACGATTACCGCGTCTGGTACCTATACCGTTACCGCTACAAAGAGCGGAGAGACGACCGACCCCGTGAGCGTGGCAATCACGACCTCCGGGCAGACCTACTCCGTCGAGTGTCTGTTCTTCAACAGCGTGCTCTCTAAGAACACGTGGGCGCAGATTGCTAAAGCCTCTGCCGCAGGCAAGGCGTCTCAGCTCTGGTCTGTCGGCGACACGAAGGACATCACTGTCGGAAGCGAGACCTTGACGCTCGTAATTATGGGCTTCAACCATGACGACCTCGCGAGCGGCGGTAAAGCCGGTATTACCTTCGGCATGAAAAACCTTATGGCAACTACGCGCCGAATGAATGCCCCGAATACAAATAGCGGTGGCTTTACCGGCTCTGAAATGTACTCGTGGCTGCAAAACACGCTTTTGCCGACCCTACCGTCCGACCTGCAAGCGGTACTTAAGAGCGTTAACAAGAAGACCTCCGCAGGCAGTCAGAGCTCGACTATCAACACAAACTCGATGAAGCTCTTCCTCTTCTCCGAGATTGAGATTTTCGGCTCGACTACCTACTCGAAAGCCGGTGAGGGCTCGCAGTACAGCTACTTTGCTACTGCCGCAAACAGAATCAAGTACCTCTCCAACGGCTCCGGGTCTGCGAGCTGGTGGTGGGAGCGTTCTCCGGATGGGAGCGACTCCAACAACTTCTGCCATGTGACCAGCAACGGCGTCGCGAACTATGCCAGCGCCAGCAACACCTACGGCGTTTGCTTCGGCTTCTGTGTTTAATCTACTATCTTTAGTCAATCCGGGGCCCTTGTGGCCCCGGTAGGAGGTAAAAGCTAACTATGTCAGTTTATAAAGCACTGCGAGGAGATAGCTCGGTCCAGTTCGTAGAGACTGCGCGCAAGCTCGCCGTGCATACAAGAAAATGCTGCCTGAAAATGCCGAAGAGGTACACCTTTTACGGTGCTCAGGAGCTAAGCGCTCTCGCCGATACCGTCTACAATGAGGTCAAAATGGCGAACAGCGTTTTTCCCGGAAATCAGCATGAGGCTCAGCTTCGGCGAGACCATCTTATCGAGGCAAACGCCACGCTTCAGGCGCTTATCGGTCAGCTCGGAATTATGGCAGACCTTCTCAAGCAAAATCCTGAAAAGCTGCGCTGGCTTGATAATTCTCTCGAGGAGTGGGCTTCCCTCATCAGTGAGGAAGCTAAGCTAATTTCCGGCGTAAAGAAATCGGATAAGGAACGATTTAAGAATCTGCCCTAACCGATATATGGGTCCTGTTATGATACTGTTGTCTTGTCCTGCGAACTGGTGGTGGGAGCGTTCTCCTAATGGGAGCAACTCCAACAACTTCTGCAATGTGAACAGCAACGGCAACGCGAACAATAACAACGCCAACAACACCAACGGCGTTTGCTTCGGATTCCATAAGGAATCAGGTCCGACGTAGTAAGCGGGAAACCGCCGAAATCAGTACCTTTATGGAAGGATGACTCGTACCCTGCCTTTTGGCTAAAACACTCCTTTGATGTAGTCGCTCGGACGCTGCTTGCATGGCACGGTTTACGCGGACCGTGTTTCATGGGCGGTACTACTATGCAGTTACTTTTACGCGTGCAACACTGTACAAAGGGGACAATTTTTAATGACAAGCGAAGAAAGACACGAGGCTCGCTATCAGAGGCGAGTCAAGAAACGGCAAGAAAGACGCCTCGCTCTCAGCAAATCCTGCGGAGATTTTGAGGACGTCTTTTCTTATGAAAATCTATATCAATCCGGGCATATCTGCTGCCGCGGCGTTAGCTGGAAAAGCTCCACGCAGACTTACCGCTTCAATCTCGTAACGAATACGGCCGCGACTCGGCGCGCGCTTCTTAACGGGACGTATAAGAGCCGAGGCTTTATTGAGTTCGACCTCTACGACCGAGGAAAAATGCGGCACATTAGGAGCATTCATATCAGCGAGCGCGTCGTGCAGAGAACGCTCTGTGATAAGGTCATCAACCCGACCTTAAAACCGTCATTCATCTATGACAACGGCGCAAGTACCGAGAATAAGGGAATCGACTTTGCTCTCAACCGCCTCTCCTGCCACCTGCAAAGGCATTATAGGAAGTACGGGCGGGAGGGCTATGTTCTTCTCTTTGACTTCTCCAACTACTTCGCCAACGCGCAGCATTGGCCGGTCAGCCGTGAGCTGGCAAAACGTGTGCATGACGTGAGAATCAGGGCTCTCGCAAATGAGTGTCTCGATAACTTCGGCCCCATCGGTTACGGGCTCGGAAGTCAAATCTCGCAAACTGCCGCTCTTATGCTGCCGAATAAGCTCGACCACTTCATCAAGGAAAAGCTCGGCATTAAGGGCTACGCCAGATATATGGACGACGGCTATCTGATTCACCCGAGCAAGGAATACCTCAAAGAGTGTCTTACTCGCATGAAAGAGGTCTGTGATTCTCTCGGCATTATTCTTAATACGAAGAAGACCAAAATCAAGAAGCTCAGCGAGGGCTTCAAGTTCCTGCAAATCCGCTTCAAGCTGACGGAGACCGGGAAGGTCCTTCGCAAAATGAGCTTTGAGAGTATTAAGAAAATCCGGCGCAAGCTCAAAAAGTTCAAGCTCTGGAATATCGAGGGCAGAGTCGTGAAAATCGCCAGCAAGCTCGTCCGGCGTGTATTCCCGCTCTCAGATATTTGCAGCGCCTATGAGAGCTGGCGCGGACACATGAAGCGAGGAAACAGCTTCCACGCCGTCGAGCGCATGGACCTATATTTTAAGAAACTGTTCGGATTCCACCCGAACAATAAAATCGAATGGAGGAAAGCGCTATGTACTTAATCACAAACTCGGCAAATCTCATTGTCGAAATCTGCGAGCACCCCTGTTATGTTCGCAAGCAGGCAAACGGCGTCGTCGTTCTCAGCGAGCAGGACAAAGCCGACGCGATTTACTCGAACGACTCCAACACCTTCTGGCCTACTCAGCAGGTCGGGTATCTCTGCGACCGGCATACTCTCGTTGAGGTCGAGAGTGTTCCCGCAGAAGTTGTCGCCGGCTTCTACTTCTATCATGCTGGGGAGTTCTACACGACTGAGGCGAATCTGACCGCCCTCGCAAAAGCACGGGCTCCGGAGCTCGCGAGTCTTGTTTTCGTGAAAATGGCAGAGACAGAACAGCTCGACGACGCGACTCTCACGGAACACGCCGAGCAGTTTTCAGAATGGGCATACCCGGTAGCTTATGCGGTCAAGGCGATTTGCTCTTACAAAGGAAAACTGTACCGCTGCGTACAAGCGCACAGCTCGCAAGCAGATTGGACGCCGCCGGCTACTGCAAGTCTCTGGAAGGAAATCGGAGACCCTACGGTCGAGTACCCCGAATGGTCTCAGCCCCTCGGCGCACATGACGCCTATGCGCTCGGCGACAAGGTGGCACATAACGGCAAACACTGGGTAAGTACTGCCGCAAATAATGTTTGGGAGCCGGGGGTCTACGGCTGGGAGGAGGTTACTGAATGACGGTTTATCAATGGCTCTGCCTTTTGGGCGTGCCTGCGCTCATTGCGGCCATCTTCAAGTACCTGCACTCCCTCGTCAAGAAGAACGCTCTGGACACGGCTGCGGTAAAGGCGGGACTGCAAGCCTTGCTCAGGTCGCAGATGATTAACGACTACAACAAGTGGGAGGAACGCGGCTTCGCTCCTATCTACGCCCGGGAAAACTTCGAGAATTGCTGGAAGCAGTACCACTCCCTCGGCGTGAACGGCGTTATGGACGACCTCCATAACAAGTTCTTAGAGCTGCCGGTATCGCCGCCCGATGAGAGCTAAGAAACGAGAGTTTTCCAAAATCATAATCGCCATCGTCGGGACCGCTACGGGTATCGTAACGGTCTTTACTTTGGCCGTTGTTTGGAAAACCGGCGACACCTCGCCGCTTGCATACCTTATCCCCGCCATCTTTGCCGAGCTCGCTACCGCGACCGGCTTCTACTACAGTAAGGCGAAAGCCGAAAACCGAATCAAGCTCCGTAAGAAGTACGGGCCTGATATATACAATGATTCAAAGGAGGACTAAAAACATGTTAGAAAGCGTACTGCAAAACCTTATCAACATCGGCTGGGCCATGCTTATCTTCCTCGCCGCGTACCTTGCGAATGTCGCCTTTTCGCTCTGGTACAACATCAAGATTCTGCATGAGGCCTTTGACAAGGACAAGCTCATTGCGAGTGGCCTTAAGATTCTGACTTTCGTGGTCGGGCTGACGCTGCTCTGCACCGCAATCACGACTCTGCCCCTGTTTGCAAATCAAGTCGGCTGGGCGATTCCCGAGGAGTATTCTGACCTCTTCGCTGACCTTATTATCATCGGCGCCGTGCTGCTCGTGGCCTGTAAGTACATCAAGGAGGCCTTTACTAAGTTCGTGGCAATCCTGAACGCTAAGACAGAAGGAGGTATTGAGAATGAGTAACAGCCCGCTCGTAAACTATACGAAAATCTCGCCGAATAAATCAAGCCCCCGCAACCGCAAAATCGATACCGTAACTATCCATTGCGTAGTCGGTCAATGCTCGGTCGAGACTCTCGGCAATGTGTTTGCGCCTACCTCCCGGCGGGCGTCCAGCAACTACGGTATCGGGTATGACGGCCGTATCGGTATGTATGTCGAGGAGAAAGACCGCTCGTGGTGCTCCTCGAACGCGACGAACGACAACCGCGCAATTACGATTGAGGTTGCCAGCGACACCAAAGAGCCTTACGCCGTTACGGATAAGGCCTATGCCGCGCTTATCGACCTGCTCGTCGATATTTGCAAGCGTAACGGAATCAAGGAACTCAAGTGGAAGGCCGACAAGTCTCTTATCGGTCAGCCGGACAAGCAGAACATGACCGTGCACCGTTGGTTTGCGAATAAGAGCTGCCCCGGTACATACCTCTACGAACGGCACGCCCAGATTGCCTCTGAGGTCAACAAACGCCTCGGGCGTACGAATATCAAGCCCGCACCTGAAAAGCCGTCTGGAGGCTTGTATCGCGTCCAGACGGGTGCTTTTAAGTCTAAGGCAAACGCAGACGCCATGCTGGCTAAGGTCAAGGCGAAAGGCTTCGACACCTACATGGTAAAGGTCGGAGACCTCTACAAGATTCAGGTCGGTGCCTTCAAGGTCAAGGCAAACGCAGAGGCTATGCTGAAGAAGCTGCAAGCCGCGGGCTTTTCGGCCTTCATCACTACTGAGGAAGGCTCCGCTGCGGGTGCAAGTAAATCGGTCGACGAGCTCGCCCGGGAGGTCCTGCAAGGCAAATGGGGTAACGGCGCAGAGCGTAAGAAGCAGCTTGAAGCTGCCGGGTACGATTACGCCGCCGTACAGAAAAAAGTAAATCAGCTCGCCTAAGAGATAAGGCCGGAGTCGTTCCTTCGTGGGACGGCTCCGGCCTTTTACTATTTGCGGTAGAAATGCAACAGAAAGTTCGCAGAATCCCGGCAGTTTTGCGCGCTCCCTTTTCTTACCAAACACGGTAAAATAATAATTGTCAAGGGGAAAACCTTGACAAAGAAAAGAGCCCCCGTTGCTGGAACAACGAGAGCTCAGAAAGGAGGTCAATCATGGACGGCTACCACACCGACTACGGATTCATGGGCTTGGTAAACGGAGAGTACATGCTCTTCGCGACCGACACCGAGTACCTTGAATACGTAACTGACGACTAACCTCGTCCGCTCGAGAGCTTGGCCGGTCGCAAGACCAGCTGAGCTCGAGAGTGTTCATATATTATATCGCATTCAGGTAAGAAAGTAAACCCTAAGGAGGTAACGATTATGATTTTTACTGTTTACGCAGATAAGGCTGAAGAAGTCAGCAAGCGCCTTGATAAGCTCGCTAAAAAGGCTACTCGCTATAATGTTCCGTTCTCTTACACCGTTTCCGACGAACACCCCGAGACGGTTAACGTCTTCGACGACTTCTCTCACAAAGCCGGCTCCTACAAGGTCGCTGCCGTTGATTTTGATATTGCTTGCGAAGAGCTTATCAAGGCGAACGGCTGGACTGTTCTCGCTAAGGTCGAGCACGGGGACAAGGGAAATGTCGTAAGCTGCTTCGGTAAGCAGAAAGCCCGCTCTGAGTGGTTTACCGCAACTCCTCATTGCGACCATTGCAACACGAATCGCCGGCGCGCCGTTACCTTCTTCATTGAGAACGCCGAGGGCGATACTCGACAGGTCGGACGTGCTTGCCTGCATGACTACACCGGAATCAGCCCGGCGACTGCCGCTCTCTGGGCCGAAGTGGGAGACCTCTTTCCAGAGGACCTTGATTGCTCTATGACTGACTGGAATACTCGCCGGGGCGCGCAAATGTTTGAGGTCCGCCAGATTCTCGCCTGCGCTTATGACGCAATTCAGGAATACGGCTACCGCAAAAGCGACGAGCAGGATAGCACACGGGAAGTTGTTCTTGATAAGCTCCGCGAGCAAGTAGCCGCCTCTGACAAAGCAATGTCGCAGGCCGAGCTTATCAATAGCTGGCTGCTTGGCATTGACTTTGCCTCTGCAAGTGACCTCGAGCGTAATTGCTCTGTATTTGCTAAGGGCGAATATGTAACGGCTAAGCAGGTCGGCCGGCTGGCATACATGCCTCTCGCGTATGAGCATTATATGGAGTGTAAAGCCCGGGAAGAACAGAGAGCAAACACGGAAAATACTTCGGCGTATGTTGGAGAAGTGGGTACTCGTCTGACCCTCAACTTGACTGCTGCAGTGCTTCTCACCTCATGGTATAACGACTTCGGTACCACCTATCTTTATAAGTTCGCTGACGAGGCAGGAAACGTCTTTATCTGGTACGCGTCTCGACCTATTGAGCTTCAAGAGCGTATGACCCTCAAGGCCACAATCAAAGCTCACAACGAACGAAATGGCGTCAAGCAGACTGTTCTCACGCGTTGCAAGGTGGTTGCGTGATTGACTGAAAGCGGTAAAACCGCAACGGAAAGTTCGCAAAATCCCGGCTGTTTTGCGCGCTCCCGAAAACAGTAAAACGCGGCATAATAAATAATACAAGGAGGCAATAACATGAAAGTTTACATCGTTCAAGTGATTCCCGAAGCAAGCCTCGGGAAAGTCAGTCAGGAGGGCTACTCGACTTTAGAAAAGGCGCAGGCCTTTGTCGAGAGCCGTTCCGACCGTCCGCAGCAAATCTCGCCGTACCTTTATCGCACGGCGGACTTCACCGACTACCTCATTTACGAGGTCAATATCGTCTGAGAAAGATTCGCCCGCAAGGGCGTTTCTTTCGGACTGATTACTTTAGCACACTACTTTATTAAAGGAGGCAATTCGATGGCAAAAAGAGTCGGAAAGACCGACGACCAACCTTTTGTAAAGCTCTTCCGAGAGCTTACATACCGCTGGACTCCGTGGGAGGTCTGGCAGGACTTCGTTACGATGTACGCTTGTGCTATCTCGAACGCAGTCGACAAGTCTCACTTTGAAAAGCGTGAGGAGCTCTACCTCAAGCGGATTCAGAAGTACAACAAGAAGGAGCAAGAGATTTTTCCTCAGCTCGCCGCGGAAGTGGTCCTTGCTCTCGAGAAGAATCCGGAGCAGGACTTCCTCGGAAGTATCTTTATGGCGCTTAACCTCGGCAATGACTCTGGCGGGCAGTTCTTTACGCCCTACGATGTTTGCCGAATGATGGCAGAAATGACTTGTGACAACGTGCTGCCGACTATCGAGGCGAAAGGCTATATCTCAATTAACGACTGCGCTTGCGGTGCCGGCGCTACTTTGATTGCCGGTGTTCACGCCGCAGCTAAGCGGATAAGCAAGGCGGGTCTGAACTGGCAGAATCATATTCTCGTGACTGCGCAGGACGTTGACTACACCGTAGCCTATATGTGTTATATCCAGCTCTCGCTTCTCGGCGTCGCCGGCTATATCAAAGTGGGTAACTCGCTTACCGAGCCTATGTGCTCGGATGACTCATTGGAGAGCTACTGGTTTACGCCGATGTACTGCTCCGATGTGTGGACTATCAGAAGGCTTCTCAAGGGCGGAACGCTCTTATAAGCAAATATATTTTTCAGGAGGTTTTTATTATGGCAACTATTACAACGAAAGAAACCCGCGCCTTTAACTGGGCAAATCCGGGTACACTCAAGGTCGGCGATGAAATCGTCGAGACTCTCAAGGACGGCCGCGAGGTTGTGTTCGTCGTCATGGACGACGGCGTTATCGGGCTGAAGAATCTGCTCGGCTACCACCGCATGAATAAGGAGTGGACCAACGAAGGCGGCTGGCTTGCCTGCGATATGCGTCGCTACCTCAACGAGGAAGTTATCGCGCTGCTCCCTGACGCTCTTATCGCAGCTATCAAGCCCCGCAAGTTCGGCGAAGAGGAGGACAAGCTCTGGCTCTTCTCCGAGATGGAGGTCTTCGGTGAACATGACTGGACCGAGAATGACCCTGACCGCGGCTTCCAGTTCGAGTACTTCAAGGACCGCCGCAACCGTATCAAGGTCGACGAAGACGGAGATGCGGACTGGTGGTGGGAGCGTTCTCCTAATGGGAGCAACTCCAGCGACTTCGGCACTGTGAACAGCAGCGGCTACGCGAGCGGTGACGGCGCCGACCACGCCAACGGCGTTTGCTTCGGCTTCTATATCTAATCATCAATCTATGAATCCGCGGGGCCTTGTGCCCCGCGGTGAAAGGAGAATGACACTTTGGGACTTAAAGATTTGCGGCTTGCGAAAGGCTACAGCCGCACCGAGCTGGCAAAAGTCAGTGGAATCCGCTACCAGAAAATCCGTGATATTGAGGTCGGTATCATCAAGCCTGAGAATATCACGCTCAAAACGGCGCTCAAGCTCGCGCAGGCTCTCGACTGCCAGCCTGAGGACCTGACAAAACCGGATAAGGAGGAAAGCGATGTATGAGGAACTGAGAAAGGCCTTTATCAAACGCCTTACCGTGGACAGTCCTCACCATGACGCGCGGCGTAAAGACTTCAATCAAGCCATCTTTGACGCTGACGAAGGCTTTGCGTGTTTTAACGGAACGGACCTCGATATGGTCCTTGAAAAGTTTGACGCCGCAGTCCGAGACTTGACTACTTACCAAAAGCGGTAAAACCGCAACGAAAAGTTCGCAGAATCCCGGCGGTTTTGCGCGCTCCCTTTTTCTACTGAACACGGTAAAATATAATTGTCAGTTGGAAAACACTGGGATTTATAAAGGAGGCAAACACAATGAAAGACATGAGCATTATCGCTAACAAGAAGATTATCAACAAGGAGACCAACGAGGTCCGTCTGGTCGTGAGCATTGACGAGGAGAATCGCAAGATTCACTCTGTCCCCGTGGACGAGCCTAACGCTGAGCCGAGTATCATGGCTGCTGCAAGCTATGACCGCCGCTGGAAGCTCTACGAAGAGCCTGAGGCTGAGGTCAGCGAGACCGCTGAGCCAGAAGTCAACCACGACGAGCCCATGAAAATGTCGGACGTCGTGACTAAGCTCGAGAGCTTGTTCGACATTCTGAATCGCGTCTACTTCGACAACGCGCTGCCGAAACCCGTCATCACCGTTCAGTCTACCCCTAAGGCTTACGGCCACTGCTCTACTAAAAAGATTTGGAAGAGTGAGAACGACGGTCAGTATGAAATCAACATCGGCGCCGAGTTCCTCAATCGTCCGTCCGCTAACACGGCTGCGACGATGTGTCACGAGATGGTCCACCTTTACTGCCTCGTGAACGAGATTCAGGACACTTGCCAGAAGGGCCGCTACCACAACAAGACCTTCAAGGCCGAGGCTGAGGCGAGAGACCTTGAAATCGGGTACGACCGTACTGTGGGCTTCTCCCACACAAATCCGACCGAGGCCTTCAAGAAGACCCTCGAAGACAACGGCTTCGTGCTTGAGGTCCCGTTCGCCCGCGTTATGCCTGAGGAGAAAGCAAAGGCCGAACGCGAAAAGCCTCACCGCTACATTTGCCCGGTCTGCGGGCAGGAAGTTAAAACGACCGCCGACCTCAGCCTCATTTGCGGTATCTGCGAGGTCGCTATGGAGAGGGCTGACTAAAATGGCTCCAGAACAGCCCGTATCGCGTCCAAAGTTTTCAGAGGGTAAATCTAAGGGCCCCTGAGCTAAAATGCGATACGGGAGGTCTGGGGCCTGCCCGGGGAGGTTTATATGAGAGACGAAGAGTACCTCTTCAAAGAAGATGTACGAGAAAAGGCGATAACAGCCCGGAGCGCCAAGAAGCGCCCTCGGCATAGCGGTTGCCGCCTACCGCAATACACGGCAAAGGAGATGAGAGAGATGAGCGGTCCTACCTACACGCTCAACCTGAAAAAGCGTATCACCTACGCAGAGTTCAAAACCCTTCCTGAGGGCTTGCAGAAGAGCTACGTGCAGAACATTATTGACAAGTACCGCGTCGGCCCTTCGGCTCTTGCCGAGCTTATGGGCGCGAACGCCGGCGCGGTCGGCGTTTACCTGAGCAAGAGAGGCTTTTCCTTCAAGCGAGGTTTTCAGCCTACGAAGGACGACCTCGAGAGATTCCGAGAGGACTATGGTATCAGCACGAATGCGCCGACAAAAAAAATAACTTTGGAGAACTTCTCGTTCTGCTTCTCCGGAGCCTTCAATGCGGCGAGCTTTGTAAAGCAAATCAAGGCCTTCGTCCCCGAAGGACAACTCCTGCGGGTCTCCGTAGCAGTCGAGGTAGTCGAGCCCGAGCCCTCTGCTACTGAGCCTGCTACCGAAGAAAGTCCTTGATTTGCAAGGCCTTTGGCTATCTGGTAGTACTGGTAGTTCGTAAAAACTAAAAAGATTTTTCCAAAAAGTAAAGGGACTCAAGGCGCAATCTCGTCGCTCCCTCGCATTACATGTATATATAAGGAAAATTCGTTAAAACGAACTACCGACTACCAAAAGAAAAAGGAGGAAAAATATGAAGTATAAAATCGGACAAATCCTCACCTCTAATCAAGATGTGGAGGTTGAAAAAGCCTTATCTGGCGAGAAGGTGGTTATTCCTAAAGGAAACAAAATCATTATCGGCGCGGATAAGCTGGCACACCATCTCCGTACGGGCATGATTCAGCCCCTCGGTACGGCTGAAGTCGAAGGCTATGACTCTGAAGGACTTGCTGAGTACTTGCTGCTTGTCCTCAAAGCGCATTTTCCTATCGACGAAATGCTGGAGGACTATGAAATCTCGGAGCGTATGCTCTTAGACGAAATCGAGTACGCCTTTGACGACATTGGCTTTTGAAAAGAAAAAGGACAGGCTTAAAGCCTATCCTTAATCTGGGCTGCAAGTACAAAACCGTAAGGCAAAACGACTATCGTCACCTCAGGTGTTCGACCTGCGATTAAATTGGTGGACCTGAAGAGATTCGAACTCTCGACCTCTCGGATGCGAACCGAACGCTCTCCCAACTGAGCTACAGGCCCAAATATAAAAAATTTTTCGCTCTTGGGTGTAGCAGACTAACTGCCCTTGACAAGTAATAATTATACATGTAGAATGGAAACATGTCAAGCATTTTTTTAAACGGCTGGCAAAAAAAGCGTGCATCAGCCAGATGCGCCAAAAGGAGAATGTAAAATGAACAACAGCGAAAAAACCATGGAAAAGATCGTTGCCCTGTGTAAGGGCCGCGGCTTCGTATACTCCGGCTCGGAGATCTACGGCGGCCTGGCCAACACCTGGGACTACGGCCCGCTCGGCGTGGAGTTCAAGAACAATGTTAAGGCCGCGTGGCGCAAGAAGTTTGTGCAGGAGAGTCCGTATAACGTCGGTCTGGATGCGGCGATCCTGATGAACCCGACCACTTGGGTCGCTTCCGGCCATGTCGGCGGCTTTTCCGACCCGCTGATGGACTGCAAGGACTGCAAAACTCGTCACCGTGCAGACCAGCTCATCGAGGAGCAGGCCGGCGAGAATCCGGCCGGCTGGACCAACGAGCAGATGAAAACGTATATTGACGAGCATCAGCTTGCCTGTCCGAACTGCGGCGGTCATAACTTCACCGATATCCGCCAGTTCAACCTGATGTTCAAGACCTATCAGGGCGTAACCGAAAATGCCAAGAATGAGATCTTTCTCCGGCCGGAGACCGCGCAGGGTATTTTTGTCAATTTCCAGAATATCCAGCGCACTACCCGCAAGAAGATCCCCTTTGGCGTGGGACAGGTGGGCAAGTCCTTCCGCAATGAGATCACGCCTGGCAACTTCACCTTCCGCACCCGCGAGTTTGAGCAGATGGAACTGGAGTTCTTCTGCAAGCCTGGCACCGACCTCGAATGGTTCAAATACTGGAAGGACTACTGCCATAACTGGCTGCTGTCCCTTGGCATAAAGGACGAGAACCTGCGTCTGCGCGACCATGATCCGGAGGAGCTGTCGCACTACTCCAATGCCACCACGGATATCGAATTCCTGTTCCCGTTCGGCTGGGGCGAGCTGTGGGGCATCGCGGACCGCACCGACTTCGACCTGACCCAGCACCAGAAAACTTCGGGCGTTTCCATGGAGTATTTCGACCAGGAGGGGAACGAAAAGTATATCCCGTACGTCATCGAGCCGTCTCTCGGCGCGGACCGCGTGGCGCTCGCTTTCCTGTGCGATGCCTACGACGAAGAGGTCGTCGGCCAGGATAAGAACGGCAAGGACGACGTGCGTACCGTGCTGCGCCTGCATCCGGCGCTCGCGCCGTTCAAGGCGGCCGTGCTGCCGCTGTCCAAAAAGCTGTCGGAAAAGGCAATGCCGGTGTGGGAAATGCTGGCAAAGCAGTTCTCTGTCGATTTCGACGACGCTGGCTCGATCGGCAAGCGCTACCGCCGCGAGGATGAGATTGGCACCCCCTACTGCATCACGGTCGATTTCGAAACCGAGCAGGACGGCTGCGTGACCGTGCGCGACCGCGACACCATGGAACAGGAGCGCATCCGGATTGAGGATGTTGCAGACTACCTTGCCAAGAAGATCGCATTCTGAAAATTCGCTGTTTTCAAAAACCCGCTGCATTTTGCAGCGGGTTTTTTCTATACAGGGGGTTGACAAGTAAAGTAGGGAAGTTTATAATTTTATTATTCCTATTGGAATAATATGAAATTAAGGAAGGAGCCGCCATGTGCTTTTGGCTAAAAACGCTGCTGCGGTCTAATTTTCGGTTTGGGCGAATGTGACGCAGCTTCTGTGGAAATAACGGTAATGACAAACCAAAAGGGAAAGGAAGCACTTACCATGACAACAATAAAAAATACCGAAAATTGGGCGTTTGAAACCAAGCAGCTCCACATCGGGCAGGAAAGTCCGGATCCGGCAAGCGGCGCACGCGCGGTACCGATCTACCAGACGGCTTCGTACGTTTTCCAGAACTGCGCCCATGCGGCGGCGCGCTTCTGCCTGGAGGATGCAGGGAACATCTATGGCCGCCTGACTAATTCGACGCAGGAGGTGCTGGAGAAGCGTCTCGCTGCGCTGGAGGGCGGCGCGGCTGCGTTAGCGACCGCGTCAGGAGCGGCGGCCATCTCTTATACGATACAAGCGCTGGCACAGGCAGGGGAACACATCGTGGCGCAAAAGACGATCTACGGCGGCACCTATAATCTGTTGGCGCATACCCTACCGCAGTATGGAATAACGACCTCTTTTGTGGATGCACATGATCTTGCGGCGGTGGAAGCGGCCATTCAGCCGAATACAAAGGCGGTTTATCTGGAGACTCTGGGAAACCCGAATAGTGACATTCCTGATATCGATACGATCGCGGCGATCGCTCACCGGCACGGCCTGCCGTTGGTGATCGACAATACCTTTGGCACGCCCTATTTGATCCAGCCGATCGAGCATGGGGCGGATATTGTCGTTCACTCGGCGACCAAGTTTATTGGGGGACATGGAACAACGCTCGGCGGTGTGATTATAGACAGCGGTAGATTCAATTGGGCGGCGTCTGGCCGGTACGCACCGATCAGCGAGCCAAATCCCAGCTATCACGGCGTATCGTTCACCGAGGCGGCTGGCTCAGCGGCGTTTGTCACCTACATCCGTGCGATTCTGCTGCGCGATACGGGCGCGGCAATATCGCCGTTTAACGCGTTCCTGCTCCTGCAGGGGGTGGAAACGCTGTCGCTGCGGCTGGAACGGCATGCGGAGAATACAAAACAGGTCGTTGCGTTCTTGGCAGCGCACCCCAAGGTAGAGCGCGTCAATCATCCCTCTTTACCGGAGCATCCGGATCATGCACTTTATCAGAGATACTTTCCGCAGGGCGGCGCCTCTATTTTCACGTTTGAGATCAAAGGCGGGCAGGAGGAGGCGCATCACTTTATCGATAAGCTGCAGATATTCTCCCTGCTGGCCAATGTGGCAGATGTTAAGAGCCTTGTGATCCATCCAGCGACCACGACGCATTCACAGCTCAACGAACGGGAGCTTCTCGACCAAGGGATCAAGCCGAACACGATCAGGCTTTCGATCGGTACGGAAAATATCAAGGATATTCTGGCCGACCTGGAGCAGGCGCTCGCATGAAAGATGGAAGTGCAAAAAAGAACACCCGATCGGGTGTTCTTTTTTGTTCAGGAGGCATGTCGCTCTACAGGCTCCTGGACATTTCGGAACAGAAGCGAGATACACCAGACCGCCGCCAGACCGACCAGGCAATAGACGATACGGCTCATTACGCTGGCGGAGCCGCCAAACAGAAATGCGACGAGGTCAAAGCCGAACAAGCCGACGCCGCCCCAGTTCAGGCCGCCGATGATAGCGAGTGTCAGCGCGATTTTATCGATCATTTGAAAAATCTCCCCTCTTGGTTTTGCAATAGTATGGCCGAAAAAGGGAGAAATATACGGAACGGAAAATAGTTGTTTTATCAAAGCCGGCTGTTGCGCTGCTTGGGGGGCGCCTTTTAAAGCTGTGAGAAAACCTCGCCGATCGGCGCGTGGATGACCAGATCCGCGCGGCGGTCGGCAGGGGTAGAGGTTTTGTTGACCAGTACCAGCTTGCTACCGCGGTAATAATCGATCAGGCTCGCGGCCGGATAAACAGCCAGCGAGGTGCCGCCGATAATCAGGATATCCGCATTTGCAATGTATTCGACGCTTTTGTTGATTGTAACGCTGTCCAGGCTTTCTTCGTAGAGGACGACATCCGGTTTGATGGTGCCGCCGCAGGTGCATTTGGGTACGCCCTTGCCCGCGGCGATGTCACGTACGTCGTACGGCTTGCGGCAGCGCATGCAGTAGTTGCGCAGAACCGAGCCGTGCAGCTCAAGCACTTCTTCGGAGCCGGCCTTCTGGTGCAGCCCGTCGATATTTTGCGTGACGACCGCGCGGCACTTGCCCATGCGCTCCCATTCTGCCAGCTTTCGGTGCGCTGCGTTGGGCTGCGCGTCCAGCGCAAGCATTTTTGCACGGTAGAAGCGGAAAAATTCCTCCGGCTCAGCCATGAAGAACGTATGGCTCAAAATGGTTTCGGGCGGGTATTTGTACTGCTGGTTATACAGCCCGTCCACCGAGCGGAAGTCAGGGATGCCGCTTTCCGTGGATACGCCTGCGCCGCCGAAGAAAACGATATTGTCGCTCGCATCGACCCATTCTTTTAACTTTGCGATCTGTGCGTCCATACCGGCGCGCCTCCTTTTATTCCGTAAACGTGACCGTACCCTCCCTGCGGGGCTTGGCGGGGGTCTCCTTTGCAATGTAGCCGACCGCGGCGGAGCAGATGACGATATGGTCCTCCGGCACGCCGTATTCGGTCAGCAGCGCGCGCACCGAGGGGATGTCGCAGGTCTCGCGCAGCTGGTTGATCCAGCAAGAACCAAGCCCCAGCTCGGTGGCCATGAGCAGCAGGTTCTCCATCGCGGCGGCGCCGTCGACGAAAGCGTGGTGCTCGCCGCGCTGATAGGAGATGATGATGTTGACCGGAGCGCCGTAAAAGTTGTATTCCGGACCGCGGTTGTCCACCTCAGCGACTGCGCGGGCGAGCTTGTAGGATTTTTCCGCGCTGTAAACGACTGTAAAATGCCACAGGTATTTGCCTACGCCGGAGGGCGCCCACTCGGCGGCCTCGACAAGCTGCATGATCTGTTCCTTGGGCGGGAGCTCGGCCTGAAACGCGCGCGTGGAGCGGCGGCTTTGGATGACTTGCATCAGGTTGGACATAGGGAAAGACCTCCTTAAACGATAAGAATAAATATAGTATAGCGCTCCGCGCGGCCGGTTTCAATACAAGATGAACAAAAATGCGGGAAAGGTTGTAAAAAAACTGTGAAAAACCGCGTTTATATGGTATACTGATACAGATTTGAAAAAATGGATGGAGGAGACGAACGCGATATGATCACGATTACCGACCTGAGCCTGAACTTCAGCGGCGAGCCGCTGTTCAAAGACGTAAACCTGAAATTCACCGAGGGCAACTGCTATGGCGTTATCGGCGCCAATGGCGCGGGCAAATCCACGTTTCTGCGCATCTTGTCCGGCGACCTCGACCCCTCGACCGGCACGGTGTCCATCGCGGCCAAGACCCGCATGAGCGTGCTTAAGCAGGACCACTTTGCCTTTAATGAGGAGAGCGTGCTGAATACCGTGCTGGGTGGCAACCCGCGTCTGCTGGAAGTGATGCGCGAAAAGGACGCGCTTTATACCAAGGAGGACTTCACCGAGGAGGACGGCAACAAGGCCGCCGAGCTTGAGGCCGAGTTTGCTGAGATGGGCGGCTGGGACGCGGAAACCGAGGCGGGGCAGCTCATCAACGGCCTGGGACTGGACGCGGACGCGATCCTGTATACTGAGATGCAGTACCTCGGGGACGTGGAAAAGGTCAAGGTGCTGCTTGCCCGCGCGCTGTTCGGCAAGCCGGACATCCTGCTGTTGGACGAGCCGACCAACCACTTGGATATCCAGGCGGTGCGCTGGCTGGAGGACTTCCTCGCGGACTTTGAGGGCACTGTGCTGGTGGTGTCGCACGACCGCCATTTCCTCAATAACGTATGTACCCATATTGTGGATATCGATTACGGTAAGATCAAGCTGTATGTGGGCAACTACGAGTTCTGGTATGAGTCCTCGCAGCTCATCCAGCGCATGATTAAAGACCAGAACCGCAAGAACGAGGAAAAGATCAAGGAGTTACAGAACTTCATCCAGCGCTTTGCGGCCAACAAGTCCAAATCGCGCCAGGCGACCAGCCGCCGCAAGCTGATCGACAAGCTGACCGTCGAGGAGCTGCCAGCCTCCTCGCGCCGCTACCCGTGGGTCGCGTTCCAGCAGGACCGCGAGGCGGGAAAGGATATCTTAGAGGTGCGCGGCATTTCCAAAACCATTGATGGGGAAAAGGTGCTGGATAATGTGTCTTTCATTGTGCGCCGCGGGGATAAGATCGCCTTTATCTCGGATAATGAGCTGGCCATGACCACGCTGTTCCAAATCCTGATGGGCGAGATTAAGCCGGACGAGGGCAGCTTCAAGTGGGGCGTGACCACCTCGCAGAGCTATTTCCCCAAAGATAACAACGACTTTTTCGAGGGCCATGAGGAAAACATGCTCGACTGGATCGCACCCTATTCCCAGACCGATACGCTGGAGTCCACGCTGCGCGGCTTCTTGGGACGGATGCTGTTCTCGGGCGATGATGTGTATAAGCCGGTGCGCGTGCTGTCCGGCGGCGAAAAGGTGCGCCTGATGCTTGCCCGAATGATGCTGTTCGGCTCGAATGTGCTGGTCATCGACCAGCCGACCAACCATCTGGACCTGGAATCCATCACTGCCGTGAACAACGGCGTGCGCGATTTTAAGGGTACGGTGCTGTTCGCCTCGCATGACCATGAGTTTGTGCAGACCATTGCGACCCGCATCATCGAGATACGGGAACAGGGCGTTCTGGACAAGGAATGCACTTACGACGAGTTCCTCGAGTTCCGCGAAACCTATCAGGGCTGATGCGCGGGCGTTTCGGGGCGGGGCTGCTCGGCGTGCTTGTGATCGGGCTGCTGTTCGGAGCAGCGAGCCTCAGCGCTTCCCTGCTAGGGTGGGGCTGTCCGGTGCAGCATTTTATCGGCGTGCCATGCCCAGGCTGCGGCCTGTCTCGCGCGGTATACGCGCTGCTGCGCCTGGATTTTGCGGCAGCGTTTCGGTATCATCCGATGGTCTATGTGCTGCCGCCGGTGGTTTTATATGTCCTGTTCGGGAAAAAACCGCTGCTTGGCAGCAAAACACGCGAGCGGGCGCTGCTCTGGGGTGTAATGACACTCTGGGCGGCGGTCTGGATAGTTCGTCTGGCCGCGCACGACCCGCTGGTATGGGGGTCTGTCTGAAACCGGATACAGCAGCGCGCGGCGCGGGCCGTGCGCTGCTTTTCTGTGCTGGATAAATCCGGCGCGATTGCTTGCCTATATCCGGTATTTTGTGGTATACTATAAAATAACTGGGCATATATCGAGGAGGAAAACGCAGCTATGACCGTTACCTGTCCGCATTGTCAGGCCGAGACCGACCATAAGATGCTCGACCATATCAATATTGACCGTAATCCCGAACTGCGGGCTAAGGTGCAGGATCTGTCCTGCTTCCGCGTCGCATGCCCAAACTGCGGCGAAACCGTGCTGGTGGTGTACCCCTGCCTGTACCATGATATGTCGAATCAGTTTATGGTCTGGTTGTGGCCGGAGGAGGGCGAAGCGCCCCGCGCGGAATTCGACCCGCTGGCAGGCTATACCCTGCGTATTGTGGACAGTATGAACGCGTTCCGCGAAAAGATCAATATTCTGGAGCGCGGCCTGGACGACCGCACGGTTGAGATCATGAAGCTGCTGCTGTTTACCCAACTGGACCACGATCTGGATGTGGTTGAACTGCTGTTTCATGAACTGGACGAGCGCACGGGGGATATCCGGTTCGTTGCCGTGCTGTCGGACGGGGCGGAGCAATACGCCGCTATGCCGGGGGCGGTTTACCAGCGCATACACGGTGATGTGGAGGACTACCTGTATACCACCGGCGGGGATTTTGCGCGCATTGACATGACCTGGGCGCACGAGGCGCTCGGGCTGCTGCACGAGCTGGGATAAAAAACAGCCGCTCCGTATAGGAGAGGCTGTTGAAAATACCGGCTGTGTTATCCGTAAAAGAACTGGACAAGCGTGCCGCCGATGACTGCAACGGCGAGCGTGGCCGCGATGACCGGAAGCGCGCGCCGGCGGCCCTCTTTTTCTTCAAAGAGGACGATGTAGCCGAAGCCGGCGCCGGTTGACAGGCCGGCGATCAAAGCGCCGAAGCTGATCGTCCCGCTGACGAAAAGCTCGGAGAGCAAAACGCTCATCGCACAACTGGGTACCAGGCCGAGCAGCGCGCAGAGCAGCGGCTGGAAAATGCTGTCCGACAGCATGAGGGCGGCGACGCGCTCCTCGCCGATGCCGTGTACCACGAGATTCAGCGCAAGCAGTACGGCAAACAGGAAGAACGCGGTCTTGAGCGTGTGCCAGACAACGCTCCAAATAGGCGAGCCTGCACTGCAGTCACAGGCGGTCATTTCGATCTCCAGCGCTTCGCCGCTTTCCGCGCGGTGGGAACGGAATACGGTAAAACGCAGGATATAGCCGCCGATCACCGCAATGCCGAATTTGACCGCCAGCAGCAGCACGACCTGCGGCACGCTTGCACCGCCGGCCAGCATAACGGGCACCGCCTCGTCGGAGGTAGCCAGAAAGACGGCGACCAGTGTCGCGGGGGCGAGATAGCCGGCGGAAAAGAGCGCGGCCGCGGCTGCGGAAAACCCGCATTGTGGGATTGTTCCGGCCAGCGCGCCGACGACCGGACCGAATTGCGCCGCGCGGGACAACAGCGCGGGGGTGTTGGTGAGGCGGTTTTCGATATAGTAAAGCAAAGCATAAACCAGCAGCAGCAGAGGTACGGTTTTGACGACATCGAAAAACGCTTCGGGTACCACATGGGCTAAAAGATGCAGCAAAAAGATTCACCTCAGATTTAATGGGGGCATAAAAACGTACTATAATAGTATAACACAAGGCGGTGCGTTCGGGCAAGCGGGATTTGCCGGAATCAGCCAATTCAAAAAAGGAAACGAAACGATATTATGAAATTTCAAGAACTAAAGATCGAAAAAAATATTCTCAAAGCGCTGGAAGAGGCGGGCTATGAGCAGCCAACGCCGATCCAGCAGAAGGCGATTCCGCCCGTTCTGGACGGACACGACCTGATGGGCTGCGCGCAGACCGGTACGGGTAAGACGTGCGCGTTTTCCGTGCCGATCATCCAACGCTTATGCGCGCAGGGGGAAACGGGCGCGGTGCGGGCGCTGATCCTGACGCCGACCCGCGAGTTGGCGCTGCAGATTTATGAAAATGTGTGTCAGTACGCGCGCTATACGCGCTGCACAGCCGCGGTGGTGTTCGGCGGCGTTTCCCAGGTGCCGCAGGTGGAAGCGCTGCAGCGCGGCGCGGATATCCTGATCGCAACACCCGGCCGGCTGTGGGACCTGATGGGGCAGAAGCTGGTTTCGCTGGACAAGGTGGAATGCTTTGTGCTGGATGAGGCGGACCGCATGCTGGATATGGGCTTTTTCCCAGATGTCAAGCGCATTATCAAGTATCTGCCGGAGGAACGGCAGACGCTGCTGTTCTCCGCGACAATTCCGCAGGAGATTGCGTCGCTGGCCAACAGGCTTTTGAAGAATCCGGCAAGGATCTCGATTACGCCGTCCGCCAAGCCGGTCGAGAAAATTGAGCAAAAGGTGTATCTGGTCGAAAAAGCGGAAAAGCGGGAACTTTTGACCGAGGTCATCCGTCAAAGCAACGTGCATCAAACGCTGGTCTTTACGCGCACCAAGCACGGTGCGGACCGTGTGGCGCGCGACCTGAACCGCGCGGGCATCAAGTCCAAGGCGATCCACGGCGATAAATCGCAGAACCAGCGCCAGACCGCGCTGGCGGATTTCAAGGCCTGCAAGATTGCGGTGCTGGTCGCGACCGATATTGCGGCGCGTGGCATCGATATCAACGAGCTGCCGCTTGTGATCAATTTCGAGCTGCCCAATATTCCGGAAACGTATGTCCACCGCATTGGCCGCACGGGCCGCGCCGGACAGGAGGGGACGGCGGTTTCGTTCTGTGACCGGAGCGAGCGGCCGTATCTTGCGGATATCGAAAAGCTGATCGGGAAAAAGATACCGGTCGCGGGCGAGATCCCGCATGAGGAAAAGCCAGCGGCCTCCGCAGAGCGGGAGAGCGGCCAGCGCAAAACGACGAATACCCGCACCCGCCGCAAGCTGGTTTCGGAAAATGCCCCCGCAGAGGCGGTAGCGGCTGAAGCGGAGCGGGAGAAGGCCGAGAAGCAGAAGGCGCGCAAAGCCGCGCCTGCCAAGCGTGCGCCGCGTAGGGAAAAAGCGGCGGAGCTGCAGCTGGAGCAGCGCGCGAAAGCGGCCGCACCGCGCGCGCGGCGCACCGCCGCCGCATCCGTATCCCGCGGACGTGGACGGAGAAACGACCCATACGCGCGGTTTGAAAAAAATGAACCGCGGGTGGACGCGCATACCCCGTCCCGCGCCTATGCGCTGAGCGCGGAGGCGGCGGAACGTATCCGCAAAAAGGTGGAGGCCGCGCTGTCGGCCCGCGGACAGAAGGCGGAAAAATCTCCTGCGGCGCAGCCGCAGGAGAAGAAAAGCGCAACGGCGCGCCGCCACAGCCCGCGCCGCCGCAGCGGGAAATAGAAAAAGCGTAAAAGGGGAGAAAACAGACCATGAACGGCGCCAGACACCGCTTTGCCTTAGGGCTAACCTGTTTTTTTATGATATGCCTGACCGTGGTCTACCCCTTTTTGCTGTATACGCCCAATGCATTTGTAACACGCTGGCGAGAGTGGTATATCGAGACCGCAATGGGGACGATGACGCATCAGTGGCTGGCCACCTGGTTTATCCCACACGATATTATCGAGGAGGTCATGGTGAAACGCTATCTGCTGAACCAGAAGCAGGAGGGCGCGGAAAGCGCCTGGGGAGACAGTGGAAATCATACGGCGACGGCATCCACCCCCAAGGAGCGTTTTTACCAGACCTTTTCCGAACTGGACAGGGACAGCTTTGAGCAATTCCTTCAGGACAATCCGGAGTACATAGCCAACGGATACGACCATATTGATATTGACCTGATCGGCGAAGCGGACAAAAGGGATTATCATACCGGCATAACGACTAAGCAGGGGGATACGGTGTTAGCGATCAACGTGGAATACGGTATCCTGATCGCGGAGGTGGTCGGCGAGGACGCGCTCGGTATGGAGTATGCGGGTAAGCTGGCGCTGTGCAAGCAGCCGGAGCGTGTGATTGTCGGCACCTGCGAGGGCTTGTTTGAATATGGCTCCTATGTGTCGGACATAACGCGCGCGTATGACGCTATACTCGGCATCAACGCATCCGGCTTTGCCGATTATGAGGGGAACGGTACAGGCGGGCTGCCATATGGGTTCCTGAAAAGCGAGGGCAGGAAACTGCAGAGCGCGGTCGGAGACGGCTGGAAGATCATCGGCTTCGATGAAAACGACCATTTGCAGGTCGGCGCGTTCAGCGATACCTCCAATCTGCGGGATGCGGTCGAATTCCATCCGGCGCTTATCATTAATGGGGAAAACCTGGTCGCGGGTACGGGGCTGAATGAAGAGCAGCCGCGTACTGCGATCGGACAGGCAGAGGACGGCACTGTGATTATGCTGGTCGTGGACGGGCGGCAGTTCCACTCGTTTGGCATTTCGATCGAGCGCTGCGGCGAGATCATGGAGAGCTATGGCGCATACCAAGCCTCCATGCTGGACGGAGGCTCGTCCTCGGTTATGGTGTACGACGGACGGGAAATCACCAGCCCGACCACACTTTCCAAGAATCCGGAGGGCCGCTATCTGCCGGACGCCTTCTTGGTAAAATAAAAATCCGGATGGAAAATGAAAAAAGCCTTGTGTTTCAGCGCAGCATATGGTAAAATAATTAAGCGCCTGTAGGACAGGCGCAAAATGGAGAAGTATCGAAGTGGTCATAACGAGCTCGACTCGAAATCGAGTTGACGGTAAAACGTCACGTGGGTTCGAATCCCACCTTCTCCGCCAAAATTTCGCACTTTTCTGAGAATGAAAAGTGCGATTTTTATTTTTGTATGAAGGATTCAAAACTTTTTTGGCGGATATAAATTTCCCCACCCCTATCCATACCCCTAAGAGGATTTTACAGGGTGGACACCTGATGGATGAATTTCTCCATGCGGTCCGAGCTTTCCTTGCGCATCCGGTCGGTCACATGGCCGTAGACGTCAAGGGTAAACGCTGCGGTGGCGTGGCCGAGATTTTCCTGAACGGTCTTGATATCGTCGCCGTTTTCCAGGGAGACGACCGCGTAGGTGTGTCTCAGATCATGGAAGCGGCATGCGGGAAAACCGAGATCGGCTGCTAATACCTTGAATTTTTTATACACGGTGATATGTGCCAGATGTTTCCCGAATTCGTTGGTAAAAACGAGGTCTTCGGAGTTGTTCCACAGCGGACCTGCGGCCAACTGCTGCCGTTTCCGTTCTGCACAGTGCTTCCTGCATCGGCTGGACGGATCAGTCGGCTGTCATTGTCTTTAGGCACGGCGAACTCGTAGCCTGCTCCCTTTTTGCGGAGCTTACGAAGCTGCCAGCGAACGTGTATCGTGCTTCGGTTAAAATCGATATCCATCCAGCTCAGACCCAAAGCCTCGCCTTGCCGCATACCGGTAAACAAAGTGACAAAATACAACGTGGTATAGGGGGATGGATAACTTTGCAGCTGATGGATCATTGCAGCGATTTGTTCATCCGACAGCGGCTGTATGTGCGATTTGGGGATCTTGGGGAGATTACAGACATCAGCAGGGTTATTTCGCAGATAGCCTATCAGCACAGCCTGCTGTAAGCACCGATGCATAATCCCGTGGATGTTTTTAACAGTCTTTGGGGATAAAGCGGTTTTTGTAAGTGCGTTGATAAATTTTTGAATTGTGGACTGGCGTGATATGGTCTAAGCGGATCGCTCCCAATGCGGGTTTGATATGGTTGCGTGCATAGCTTTCATAGGAGCTGACCGTCAGCGGCGAGCGGCCGGTGAGGTACTCCTCCAGCCAGATATCCAGCCATTCGGAAAACTTCATCGCGCATGGCGCGACATAAGCCCCAGTATCTACATCGGTCGTGATCTGCCGGAGCTGCTCCCGTACTTCCTTTTGTGTTTTCCCATAAATAGAGTGGCGGATCTGCCTGCCGGTTTTGGGATCGGCGCCTGCGGTGTACCGGCCTTCCCATGTCCCATCTTTCTGCTTTCGGATATTTCCGTTGCCCGCGGCGTTGCGGGTCTTTTTGACTTGTGCCACGATGACCTCCTTTCTGTGGCACATGGATCCCGTTGCTATGAACAGTATAGCATATTCCATGCTGGATGCGTAGTGGTTCTATCTGCCTGTCTGATCAGAACTGTTTGCATATATGCGAACAGTCCTGCTATGTCAGAACGGCGGTATTCCGCGGCAGAAATCCCCTGCCTGATAGGAAACGACCTGCCAGCCGTCCGGCAGTAAGCCGCGTCTTGTCAGCTCCCGCAGGATTGGGAGCTGGATAGCCCAGACCGCGAACGTCACAGGCATATCGGGTGTATGCTCCTCGGATAAGTAGGCTAGCACATCCATCCATGTGCCGTCGAGCGTGGACAGAAATATCCCCTCTTTGGGTCGCGCGTCCTCCTCCAGGCGCTGTACGGTCTGCGGCCAGTCCGTATGTTGGAAAGCCCGTATAAAATCCCCTGCGTCTTTGGTCAGCGGAAGAAGGATCGTGTTGTCCTCGTAGGTGATATGGTAGTTGAGCTGCATGTGCCGGAGTTCACGGCTGCTCTTGTTCAGCGTCCATAGGGAGTATTCCAAAATGTCCACGATGCCTTTTTCCGTTTCGGTCAGGATAAACTTGCCGCATGGGTGCCTGTAGTCGCTGAACAGTGCCGCGGCATTCCGCTCGCCGTTCGTGTTGAGCCGCTGGTTGCCGCTGCTGAAATGGTAGACCAGCGATGACTGCTGACCGCGCCAGGTAATGCCGACAAAACGGGAATATTTGAGGCTATCCGAGCTGCGGGCAGCCTTTTTCTCCATTTCATGTTTGACTTCCAGCGAGGTCTGGTACGGCGCCAGCCCGAGGAAAAAGAAGAATAGCTGCGCTTCATTGATACGGCTGAGCCGGATGGCTTTCTGAATATTGCGGGTAAATTCCGGCTTGTCCGAAAATTTCTCCCAGTCATCCCATTCCAGCGAATCGTCGTCCTTCATCATAGTCTGGAAATACGCCTCGTAGCCGCTGTCCGTGAGAAAAAAGCTCTTATGCCCCGGCGCCTTGACGACTTCGAGATACCCAGCGCGGCACAGCTTCTGGAATGCATTCTTTGCGGTTTCGTAGGGCAGGGAGAGGAAGCGCAGCGCACGGTACGGCAGCTGCCCATAGCGCGCGCTGATGAGCAGCAGGTAGGCTGCGGTACTGTTCCTAAAGATGCGCATGGCGGCCATCTCCTATATTGCAGACCGGTATCTTGTAGGGGCGGATAACGATGATGGTCTGGTCTTGTTCCGCCCAGCAGCTTGTCTGGATGTTGGAGCAGTAGATACCGCTGTCACTGGTGAGCAGGTACCGCTCGATGACATTGAGCACGGCGCGTGTCTCCAGATTATCATGGTCGCGCACATCCGCGGGATGATGCGATGAGGCGTAACAGTGGAGGAATTTTATCGTACATTCCTTGAATCTGGGCAGGGCGGATGCGTGCTGGGCAAGGAGCGTATCCAGCGGCGCGTATACGAACGCGCTGTCGTTGCTCCGCTTGGACAGCCGCAGCGGAAGCCGGATCGCCACCGAGCCGTCTTCTCTGACCTCCAGCGCATACCCATCCGGAAGCACCGCAGACCTGCTCTCTGCCATGCTTCTCCCCACCCATGCCCGCGAAAAAGATATCCTGCTGCACAGGATATCTTTTTCGCGGGCTTCTGCATAGGACTTCGCGTGCGGCGATTGCAGTATCCTGTGCAGCGTTAGTAAGGCGGTACAGGTAGGCGTCATCCTGCCAGCCTACCGCAAGCCGCTCAGATAATTCATTCAGCTTGTGCAGGCGGACTCAAAAGCCACCTTTGAGGGATCGGTCATTTGCTTCTCCGCCTTTCAGCTGTTTTTGTTGGAAATGCCTCGGAACAGTACCGCCCCACTTGCGTAGCCAGCAGCTCGGTAATGAGGAACCGTGCAGAACGACGTATCTGTTGATTTCAGTGTTTTTCCGAAGACTTGAAGCAATAAAGTGTGCTGTTTCAATTGATTTCAGAATTACCGCCAAATTTTTCCGGATCTCCAAAGTACACCTTTTCGGCGCTTTCGGTTTATGGGAAGAAAGGTGTGCTTTCGGCCAAATTACCGCTGGACCTGGAAACAAAACCGCGGGATCGAAAATCCGCCAAAAGTTCGGAAAACGTTGAATTCTGTTTGTGTGGTCGTGTCATGGTCTGCTGGTCTATCCATGCAAGGACTTTGTCCTTGGGCGCCAATTTGCGCTTGCCGATGTAGAGCCTGGGGAAGTCCGTGCGGTTCATCAGCTGATACGCACTCGCGCGCGAGATGACAAGCAGTGCGGCAAGCTGCTCGGCGTTCAGCACGTCAGAATAATCGCCGTAGAGAATATGCTGTTTTGAATAAAGACGAGTAGATAAGAAGTTCGCGAATTTTATATTATTTTAGCTAATCAGTAAGTGGTTAAGGTTATATAATATTGATAGAGTGTAACACTATGAAAGGGAAAATGTTGGCTGAAGAGTAGAATGCCTTTTTGGTGTCAGAAAAACAAATGAGGTGCTGTTGGGAATGATGGATGGAAACCCAACAAACGCTTAATATGCCATAAATAAAATTTATGTTGAGTGGTTGTAACCAAGTATGGATTTTTCTGCCTTACGGTATGATCAGGAGCAACTACGAGATGCAATTAAACTGACCGCAACCATATGGGGAAAAGACGCGCCAAGTTTTGCTTTGCAATGGCCAACTTTTTGTACGATTGAAGAAAAATGCCAGGCAGTATGCGGCATAATTACTCAGGACTGTCGGGAAATTACAAAAATACAGGTATTACCTGAAAAAATTCTTCATGACGACATCAGGTGCTGGCGCTTGCCAGTCATGCGACTATGATCATGGACACCTTTATGGATACAATACCAAGCCTGCCTACGATTACAGGGGTAAAGGCGCTGATCGCTGAAAAGGCTGCTACAGAATTGACTCTGATGGACTGGACGTGTTGAGATGAGTGGCATGCCGGCAACACAGGGAAGAAAAAATGAGGGTCATGTGTTCTAAATGGGAAAATAAGTTGAGATAATTTCAACAAATTAAAGATAATAGGAGATTTTGAGGGGATATACCGTCAAAAACGTCTTTGATCTAAGCGAAAGGGCGTTGTACGGGGCTGTCCCCCTAATGGTGATCATCACGGGATCTACGAAAAGATACGAGTTGCTTCTGAATGGATATGCCCCAAAACAAAGGTATAGCGTGGGATAAAATTCACGCTATACTTCAAAATAAACATTTAGGTGTGATCGGAAGCACAACAGCTATATGCCGAAAATCATACTATACAAGCCGATGATCGCAGGCATAGTGGCGATGCATAGCATAGTGGTGACTGCATTGATCGTGCTGGCATAGGCCGGATCGTCGCCATAGATCATCGCCATCTGCGTTAGGCCGGCCGAAGAGGGCGTGCTGGCGGCAAGCAACGTGATGAACAGGATGCGTGCGCCTTCCGGCGCGAGGGCGGCGAGTCGGGAAAAATAGAAAACGGCAATGATCAGGAGGGGGGACACGATCAAGCGCAGCAGCGCGACCAGCCATAGCCGGCGGTAGGAGCGAACCCTGCGCCAGTCCATGGAGCCGATCAGGATACCCGTTACGAGCATGGCCAACGGGCCGGTCATATCTCCCGTAGACACGATGGCTTCCTGCAGCACGGGCGAGAAACGGATCCCTGCGATAAAAAGGAAGATACCGATAAAAATAAACACCATATTGATGTTTTTGAAGATCTTCTGCCATTCGATATGCGTATCACCGGATAACAGCATTTTTCCGTGGCTCCAGATCAAAGAAAGCTGCACCGCGACAAAGGGGGTGGTGTAGATGACCCATTCTATTCCGAGGACAGAGGATACAATGGGAATAATCAGACTGCCCGCATTGGAATAGATCGTCGTCGCGCGCTCCAGCGCGGTCAAATGGAAAAGATGTCCGCAGGCTTTGGTCACAAGCAGCAGGACGATATGAACCAGAACAGCAGCGATCAGGGCAAGGATAAAGCCGCTTTGAATATCCGGCGTATAGTCGACTTGAAAAGCGGAGAGAATCACGCATGGTGTGATGACATACAGCGATATGACGGAAAGACATTTGCTGTTTTCGGGTGTAACAAGTTTGCTTTTTACCAAAACTACGCCCATGAACATGATAATAAAAAGGGATAAGATTTTTTTCGCCAGCATAAGGCTGATCATGAGATCACCTCGCGATCGGTTTGCGAAAATATAGGAAAGCAGAAGCAAACGGCAAGACGCATTGTCTTGCCGTTTGTTTTTAAAAGATATGGGGGTGCATGTGCCTAGCGCTGTACCCTGCCAGAGGTATTTCCAGTTGCGAGCGACTCGACTTCTGCCACACTGACCAGGTTGAAGTCCTGCTCGATAGAATGCTTGAGGCAGGAGGCGGCCGCCGCGAAGTCAATCGCCTTTTGGTTGTCGTACTGCGAGAGCAGAGCGTAAATCAGCGCACCGCCAAAGCTGTCGCCGCCGCCGACCCGATCGACGATATGGACGCGGTACTGCTGTGAAAAGAAAGCCTGTTTGCCGTTATACAGCATCGCTGCCCAGTTGTTTTCGCTGGCTGAGATGCTTCCGCGAAGCGTAATGGCGACCGCCCTGCATTTAAATCGCTCGCTGAGCTGCCTGGCTACGCTGATATAGCCCTCATGCGACAGTTTGCCGCTGTCGACATCTGTATTTTCTGCGTGGATGCCAAATACATCGGCCGCATCCTCCTCGTTAGCAATGCATATGTCGACGTACGGCATCAGCGTTTCCATGACCGTCCGCGCCTCTTCGCGGCTCCAAAGCTTGTTGCGGTAATTCAGATCACAGCTGACGGTAAGGCCAGCACTTTTCGCAGCCTGGACCGCTTCCAGACAAATGACCGGAAGCGTTTCGCTGAGTGCCGGCGTGATACCGGTAAAATGGAACCAGTCTGCTCCATTGAAGATTGTTGGCCAATCGAACTCCGCAGATTTTGCCAGCGCAATAGATGAACCCGCGCGGTCATAGATGACTTTGGACGGACGCTGGGAAGCGCCTTTCTCCACATAATAGGTGCCAAGGCGCGGTCCGCCGCGCAGCATATACGCGGTATCCACCCCGTACCGGCGCAGCGCGTTGACTGCGGCCTGCCCGATCTCATGGGCAGGAACCTTAGAAACAAAGGCGGTGTCCATCCCGTACTGTACCAAGGAAACGGCAACATTCGCCTCGCCGCCGGCATAGCTGGTCTCAAAACGATCGGCCTGTACAATCCGGCGGTATCCCTCCGGATTCAGGCGCATCATGATTTCGCCAAAGGTAATGATCTTGGGCATGGTTTAACTCCTTACTGCGCAGCAAAAGTCCTGCGCGACTGCGGTGATCCGGTCGAAAGCGCCTTCAGCTGCCCACGTTTTGTTGACAAGATTACCGCCGATGCCGAAGCCGCAGCAGCCGGCCTTGAGAAACGCGGGGATGTTTTCGGTGTTGATACCGCCGACCGCCAAATACTTGATATGTCCCAGCGGCGCAAAGACCGCTTTGAAGTAATCCACACTCAGCGCGCCGGCGGGGAACAGCTTGACAAAGTCCGCACCGGACTGGTGCGCCAGTGTGATCTCGGTAGGTGTCATCGCGCCGGGCATGGATACCAGTCCGCGCTCGCGAGTCTCCGCGATAACCGACTCTTTGGTATCGGGGGAAATGATATATTGTGCGCCTGCGTCAGCGGCAAGGCGCACCAGTTCTGTGCTGACGACTGTGCCCGCACCGATGAGTAGCTTTCCGCTAAATGCGTTGGAAAGGTCGGAAATAGTCCGCGCGGTCTGTAGGAAAGAGTCCGGCTCCTGTTGGTTGAAAGGGATCTCAAGCAGGCGGATGCCGCCGTCGTAAAGCGCCTGCGCAAGCGGCATGCATTGATCGTGCGGAATGCCGCGGACGATCGCGATCAGTTTATGCAGTTCGACCTGTTGAATAATATTTTTTCTCATATGGTCAGACCTCTCGAAAAGGAATAGATTATACAATACCCTCTATGGGTTCTGCAAGACTGGCTCGCGGGGAATCCTGCACAGGGGCATACAGTACAGCTTCAAAATAATCACCCGTGGCTACAGGGACAAAGTGAGCTTTGCCCGCATGAACTAGCACCTGGGTCCCAGCAGGGATACGGGCAAGCTGTACGGTTTCCAGTGCAGGAATACCATTTTTCAGATCGCAGAAGATCATAATACATTCACCGTGGGTGAAGAAAAACATTTCATCGCTGCCATGTGTTTCTACTTCCGTGAATACTGGTGCATGATGCCAGCCGATTAGTCGGCCGGAGATGATTTCCTGTCCGTTAAAAGAGGTTTTCAGATTGTAGGGCGTCCACTGGAAATAGCGCTCCTTGTATTCGTTCTCCTGCGGATTAAGCTGTATGGAAACGCCGCTGATTTTCATTTCATTAATGTTATGGATGGGTAACTTCATATCTGTTTGTTTCACCTCGTGATAATTTTATATTAAAACGTTTCAATATTGGACGAAAAATTTATTTTGCGCAGGTAGAACGGAAAACAGCAGCGGATTAGGGTGCTGCCGTTTTCCGTATATGCATTTTATCCGTACATGATTGCAGGCATCAGGGTAGAGAGCTGCGGTACAAACGCCAGTAACAGGATGACAATGCCAAGACCAGCAAAAAACGGAATCATGGCCTTACATAGCTTGCCGAAATCGACCTTGGCCACCTTCTGAAGAATGAACAGTACCATGCCGAATGGGGGGGTTACAACGCCAACCATTAGCGTGAATACGAATACCATACAGAAATGAATTGGATCGATACCAAAGGAGGTTGCTACCGGATACAGGATTGGTGCAACAATAAAAATTGCCGCGGTACCATCCATAATGCAGCCTACGATCAGCATGATGATGACAATGACGATCATGCAGCCGGTCGGCGAAGAAACAAAGCTCATCATCATTTCCGTAATGATATTCGGCACACGCTCAAGGGTAAGGACGTACCCGAACACCTTGGCAGCGACAACGATAAACAGGATATTGCAGAGGAGCTGCGCGGATTCGCGGAAAATATGTGGTATCTGACGCAGGGGAAGCTCGTGGGTGATAAGACCCAGGCAGATCGCATACATGCCTGCAAAGACTGCAACTTCCGAGGGGGTAAAGACACCGCTGTAAATGCTCAAACGCATCAGGACAGGGGTCATCATGGGAAGAAAAGCCATTTTCAAGTCAACCCAGAAAAGGCGTGCGGTGGGGAACGGCGTCCGAGGATAGCCGTTTTTCAGAGCCAGCAGAAATACGATGATCATCAGTATCAGCGCGCAGGTAATACCAGGAAGAATCCCTGCAGCAAACAACCGTCCGGTAGAAACACCGGTGAGGGTAGCCATCAGAATCATCGGCACGCTGGGTGGGATAATTGGCCCCAACACAGAGGAGGCTCCGGTGATAGCGGCAGAAAACTCCTTGTCGTAGCCGTTTTGGGTCATTGCTTTGACCTCGATTTTTCCAAGTCCGGCTGCGTCGGCAGTGGCAGAACCGCTCATGCCCGCGAATATGACACTGGCGAGCACATTGGCATGTCCTAGGCCTCCGGGAATCCAGCCGACAACGTCCTGCGCGAAAGTGAAGATACGCCGCGTGACACCGCCCAGGTTCATCAGGTTGCCTGCCAGGATAAAGAAGCCTACCGCAAGCAACGTTTGGGACATGGGAGCTGCAACAGACTGAATAACAGCGCTATAAAAGCTGATGTCGAACATCTGCATATAGATAAATGAAGCCATCAGCATCGAAATAGCCACAGGAACGCCCAGTGCCATAAAGGCGATTAGAAATACAAACAACCATAGGAAATCCATTTGTTCAGTTCGCCTCCTCGTCTTCCAGATCAGTAACTGATTGCTCGCCTTCTCCGAAGCGGAACCAAGGTTCTTTGTGACACAGCTCACGTACAGAGTCGATGCAACTGAGCGCGCTGTAAAGCAGTGCAAGTCCATAGCCGATGGGAACAGCCAGGAACGCTTTGCCGCGATCCAGTGCAAAGGTACCAAAAGAAACGTTCCATTCGCTCATCGAATACTTGATACCGTCCTGGATTAAAACGATACAAAGCAGTATGAATGCAATATCGAAAATCAGCGATAAAATACGCTGTGCGTTTTTAGGCAGGAAAACAAATATTCCATCAATGCGGATATGACTTTTAGTCCGTATACCATAGCCAATCCCTAGGAAGGCCATGAACATTTGCAGCATGGTGGATACCTCGTCTGTCCAAATAATTGGGCTGTTGAACAGATAGCGGCTAACCGATTGTATGGCAACAACGACGAACGCGCCCATAAATAAGACGGTCAAAAACCATGTCTCAAAGGCAGTATAATAACGCGCAAGCTTTTTAATCAAATCAATCCCTCCTTTATGTGTGGGAAATATGCGTTATTCTGCAAGCGCGCGGATGGCCTCCCAGGTACCGTCGCCCCATTCGTCGTCATGCTGGTCGTACATTGCCTCGCAGGCTGTGCGGAATTCGGAGGTGTCGATGTCGTAGCAGCTGATCTGGCTGCGGAGCTGCTCTTCATATTCTGCCTCGGATTCCTGGATAAGCGTATTATATTCCGCAGTAACCTCATCGACCGCCTCGCAGAGCAGTTCAAATTGTTCGTCGGAAAGCTTCTGGCGTCCAGCGTCGCTCAAAACAAACAGCTGAGTCTGATACTGATGGGCAGTAAAGGTCATATAAGGCGCTACCTCATAAAATGCCTGTGCAACAATCTGTTCCGCGCCGTTTTCGGTTGCATCGATGGTACCGTTCTGCAGCGCCATATAAACCTCGTTGCCTGCCATCGGTGTGGGGGACGCGCCAAGCGCTTCAATAGAGGCGATTGGCATGGGTTCGTTTGGAACGCGGAACTTCAGCCCTTTCAGGTCAGCCAGAGATTGAACCGGTTTTTTAGAGACGATATGACGGCGGTTGTAGTAGACTTCTCCGAGTACAGTGGCGCCGGTTGCCTCCTCGAGGCCGGACATTACCTCGCCATAGATATCGGACTCCATGTACTTCTGGTAGTGATCCCAATCATTGAACATGAAGAATGCATTGACTACGCCCTGGCGTGGGTTATAGCTGTCGAATGCGCTCAGTGCCTGCATCGAAATATCGGTTTCACCGCCCATCAACATAGCTACGCGCTCAGAGGAATTGCCAAGCGTATCAGCGGGATAAAAGGTGATCTGCACCTCACCGTTGGTCTTTTCGTTTACCAGATCTACCAGCGCTTCGCCACATTTGTTGATAATATGGGTCGGCGTCAGGCCGCTGTCAAGCGTTAACTCAACAGTACCCCCGGCCTGACTGTTTGCATCCGAACCACTCGAGCTACAGGCGCCAAGGCCCAGGATCATCGTTGCACTTAACAAGGAAGCTACGATTCGTTTCATAATAATTTACCTCTCTTTTCTTATTTCTTTTTTGTGTGTTACCATGCATGATAGGAAGAAGCACCAGCCGGATCGGTTGCCACAGGGGATGTTCGATGCGTGATGAAATAACTGCGGCACACGATGCGGGAAATTTTTGTAAAAGCACCACCTCCGAAAACAGGGGGGAAAGGCAACATAAACTGTTTAGGTCACGCTTGACGCCGCAGCGTCCGGCGGACTGCGTCTTCCCAGCCGGCGTGTTTTGCCAAGCGGGTCTGATCGTCCATTTGCGGTGTGTATGGTGTACGTTGGATGATGGAAAAGACAGATGGATCATATATACCGAAAGAAAGCCCCGCCATATAAGCCGCGCCGATACCGGACAGCTCTTCCGCATCCGTAACATGGACGGGGGTGCCGCTGATATCACTCTGGAACTGCATGAGATAGGCATTTTTGGTTGCGCCACCGTCTGCCAATACTTCACGCACGGGAATCCCGATGTCCTGCTCGATGGTGCGGAGTACGTCTGAAATTTGGTAAGCAATGCTTTCTAGGCCGGCTTTGACGATTTCTGCTCGGCCGGTCTGTCGGGTCAGGCCGTATAGGGCTGCCTGTGCTTCCCCGTCCCAGTAGGGGGCGCCAAGTCCGGTAAAGGCGGGGACCAGATAAGTCGTGTCTGCCGCGTGTGCCTGTCGGGCAAGCTGCTCGGATTCCGGCGGCGAAGCAATCAGGCCAAGCTCCTGCAGCCAGGTGATAACCGCGCCGGTGTAATTGATGTTGCCCTCCATGACATATTGGGTCTGGCCGTTTCTGCGCCAGGCCAGCGAGGTGACCAGGCCGTGCATGCTGTATTTGGGGGTAGAACCGATATTCATCATTACGGAAGACCCCGTGCCGTAGGTCACCTTGAGTTCTCCGCTGCGCAGACAGCCCTGCCCGAACAGCGCGCCGTGGGAATCGCCCAGCACGCCGCAGATGGGGATAGGGGCGGGCAGGAAGCCCTCCAAATCGGTAAAACCGAAAACTGAATCAGAATCGCAGACCGTTGCCAGCTCTGCCGGCTCCAGACCGAACATGCGGCAGATGTCAGGATCCCATTGCAGGGTGGAAATGTTGAACAACTGCGTCCGCGAAGCGTTGGAGTAGTCGGTCTTATAGCTCGCGCCCTGCGTCAGCCGGTAGATCAGCCAGGTATCTACCGTACCCAGGCACAGCGCGTGCTGCTGTGCGAGCAATGCTGCTTCGGCTACATTTTCCCGTATCCATGTGAACTTGGAAGCGGGGAAATAGGGTGAAAGCGGGATGCCGGTACGGCGCTGGATCTGCTTCGTGGACGCGGCTGTGGCGATGCGCTCACAGATCGCGTTGCTGCGTGAGCATTGCCAGACCACGGCGCCGCATATCGGCTTGCCAGTCTCACGGTTCCACGCGGCAGCGGTTTCACGTTGGTTGCTGATACCAAGACAGACGATATCACTTTTGCGGATACCGGCTTGCTGAACAACGGCCTGGACACAGCGGATCAGGTTTTGATAGATCTCTTCAAGGTCGTGGGATACCCAGCCGTGCGCGTCAATGACCTGTTGGTGCGTCAGGTCACTGCGGTGAAGCAGGCGCCCAGCTTGGTCGAATAGCAAGGCTTTGGTACCCTGCGTACTTTGGTCAACGGAAAGGACGTAACGCATATTCATTGCGACGCCCTCCTACAGGTTCTGTTCTACAGAGGCGGCGATTCCTTCGGCATGAAGGCCGTAATAAGCGAACACATCTTTGGAAGTGCCGGCGATGACCGGCTCGTCGGGAAGGGACAGGTTTACTACCTTTTTCGGGTAGTGGGCAGACAGGACCTGGCTGACCATCGAACCAAGCCCGCCGGTGGGTGCGTGTTCCTCCACTGTGACGACCAGCCTTGTTTCCCGCGCATTTTCTATAATGCTCTGCTTGTCCAGTGGCTTGAGACAATACATATCCAGTACGGTACACGCGATGCCCTTGGACTGCAGAAGTGCAGCGGCGTCAACGGCGGGCCGCACCATTTCGCCGCAGGCAACGATCAGTACGTCTTCCCCTGCGCCGATTTTGGTCGCGCGGTCCATTTCGAACGGGATGTTGTTTTCTTCATATACATCCGTTACCGGATTGCGGCCCACGCGGATATAGGCGCCTTTGTCATCCTGCAAAAGCGCCTTCATCAGCTTTGCAGTCTGGAAACGGTCACTCGGCAGATAGACGCGCATATGGGGGATCGCGGATAGGGCGGCGATGTCCTGCAGCGAATGGTGGCTCATACCCAACGCGCCGTAGCTGATGCCGCCGGAAATGCCGATCAGCTTGACATTGGTGGAAGAATAGGCCACGTCGATCTTAATCTGCTCGTAGCTGCGCGTCGAAAGGAACGAAGCAGGGGAGGCGGCAAACGGCTTTTTGCCGCAGCTTGCAAGGCCGGCGGCAATGCCGACCAGATCCTGCTCCGCGATACCTGTTTCGATAAACTGCGCTGGATAAGCCTGTGCAAAGGGGGCGAGCGATGCGGAGCCGCGGGAATCGCTACACAGGACGACAATATCATTATCGGACTGCGCTGCCTGTATCAAAGTGTCGCAAATGACCTGACGGTTCGCAATCGTATTCATTGTACGGCCTCCTTTCTTGCCGCGAGATCTTGCAAGATCTGCTGGTATTCCTCATCGTTGGGCACTTTGTGGTGCCAGCCGGCCTTGTTTTCCATGATGGCGGAGCCGCAGCCTTTGACGGTGTTCGCGATCAGGACGCTGGGCTGGCCCTTATGCCATTCCGCCTGCGCGAAAGCGGCATCCAACTGGGCTACGCTGTTGCCATCGGCTACATCGATCACATGCCAGCCGAAAGACCGGAAGCGTGCATGCAAATCGTCGAGCGCCATGACGTCTTCTGTACTGCCGGAGATTTGCAGACGGTTGCGGTCCACGACCGCGCACAAATTGTCGAGCCGGTAGTGTGCGGCTGACATCGCACCCTCCCAGACCGAGCCCTCCGCCAGCTCGCCGTCGCCCATCACAACATAGGCGCGGTAGTCTTTGCCGTCCATTTTGGCGGCAAGAGCCATGCCGACGGCCACTGGCAATCCATGCCCGAGCGAGCCTGTATTCATTTCAATCGCCGGAAGCTTGTTGTTAGGGTGACCGATGTAGGGGGAACCAAATTGAGAGAACTTTTCTGTCGCCTCAGCAATGTCCAGAAAGCCGGCAGCGGCAAGAACAGTCAGATAGGCCTCTACGGAGTGCCCTTTGCTGAGAATAAAGCGGTCACGGTCCGGGGAGGCAGCGGTTTGCGGTGTGATGCGCATCCTGCGCAGATAGAGCGTCATCAAAATTTCCAGAACGCTCATATCGCCGCCAATATGACCGGCCTTTCCGGTACGGATCAGCTCAACGATATCCTTTCGAAGCTCGAAAGAACGCTTTTGCAATGCGGTTAAATCGTCCATAAACGCTTCTCCTTGTGTTGTAGAGATAATCATGATGCAAGTAGTTTGTATGTGCTAAACTGTATTGAATGATTTGGATATTAAAACGTTTCATGAAAAAAGCGATAAGGAGCGGTCTTAATTTAAGAATACGAAACCATACGGAAAAATCAAGACCTATTTTTGAAAAATTCGAATTTTTGTAAAAAACATCCGAAAAAATGCAAGGAAATATGTACAGAAACGATATTGCAAAAAAATGCGCGAGGTGTATAATCAAAATGTGATTAAAACGTTTCAACAAAAAACGATTCAGGTTTGTGCGGGCAAATTACACAATTGCAATATAGTAGAAATCAGGCTACAATGAAAGAAAGGGAAACGATTTGTCTGTAATAACAATTAATTGGAGGCAATATGGCGGAGACAAGAGAAAACGTCAAAAAGGAAAACAGAAAAGCGCGCCGACAGGGTAAAAGCTCAATCAGTGATGTGGCCCGTCTGGCTGGTGTGTCAGTTGGCACGGTATCCAACGCGCTTAATTCGGTGGGATATGTTAAGGATTCCACCCGGAAGCTGGTACTGGACGCAGCAAAAGAGCTGGGTTATGTGCCTAACCGCGCCGGGCGGATTTTGAAAACCGCGAAAACCGGTTTGATCATGCTGGCATTGCCGGATACGTCCAATGAGATATACTTCGGTATGATAGAAGGCGTGCAGGAAACGGTTAAAAAGCAAGGCTACTCCATGTTGCTGTACTATACCAATGGTAAACTAAACGAGGAACTGCAAGCGGTCCGGTTGTTGCAGGAGCGTGTTGTGGACGGCCTGTTCATGGTACACTTCTCCTATGACCAGGAGCTGTTGGACGCCGTTCTGCAAACGCCGGCGCCGATCGTGCTGTGTGGTATGTGCAACCATCTGTGGGCGAACCAGGGGTATCCGTTCGATACTATTTCCATCGATGTTCAACAGGGAATACATGACGCGGTCAAGCACCTCGCTTCGATGGGGCACAGCCGGATCGGATATTTGGCGGGGCCCAAAGGGTTGGAAGTGTATCGGCAGCGCTATGAAGGGTTCCAGACGGCTATGGAAGAGTGCGGGCTTATCTGCCCTGAAACATATGTGCAGTGGAACGATTATAATGAGCGTGGAGGATATAATTCAGGACGCATCCTGTTCCAGATGCAGGACCGGCCGACGGCGATTTGTGCGTCCAACGATCAACAGGCGATCGGATGCTGGGAAGCTGTGCATGACCTGAACGGAAAAATTCCAGAGGATATTGCGCTGACCGGTTTGGATAATCTGAAAATTTCCAAGATTCTCGACATTACCTCGTTTGGCATGCACGAAGACGAAATGGGCGAGGAGGCGGCCAGAATGATTCTTGCCAGACTGAAGTATCCGGCGGAGGAGCCTCAGAACCTTTATTTCCGTCCGCGTCTGATGGTGCGGAAAAGCAGTTTGGAAAAAATATAAGCTGATATGGTGCGGAATACTCTGTATACCATCATATTTATAAAATAAAACGATTCAATGTTTTTGAAAATAATCATAAAAAATACCATATAACACTTTGTAAAAATAAAATGAATCGTTTTAATAATTGCTTGACAATGAAATGGAGGGGAGACGCACAGACACCGTTGGATAACGAAACCAATACGACAAAATGGAGTGAGAAGAATGAAACAGTTAACGGATGCGTTCGTTTTACACAATGGCGTCAAGCTGCCCTGCGTAGGCTTCGGCACTTGGCAGACACCGGATGGAGAGACCGCAGTTCGCGCCGTAAAAGCAGCGATCGAAGCGGGCTACCGACATATTGACGGCGCCGCGGTTTATGGAAATGAAAAAAGTGTGGGTGAGGGCATTCGGTCGGGAATGGAATCAGCCGGCGTGCGCCGTGAGGAGCTGTTTGTGACCAGTAAGGTCTGGACAACGCACCGCGGGTACGAAAAGACGCTGGAGGCGTTCGAAAAGTCGCTGCATGATTTCGGCTTGGACTATTTTGACCTGTATCTGATTCACTGGCCGGCGAACGCGGGCAACTGTGAAAACTGGGACGAGATGAACCTGGAAAGCTGGCGCGCCCTGACCGAGTTGTATCGGGCGGGCAAAGTGCGCGCGATCGGCGTATCCAACTTCCTGCCCCACCACCTCAAATCCCTGATGGAGACCGGAGTAAAGCCAATGGTGGATCAAATCGAGTTCCACCCCGGCTATATGCAGGCGGAAACGGTTGCTTACTGCAAGGAAAACGGGATACAGGTCGAGGCGTGGAGCCCGATGGGCAGCGGAGCGATGTTCCAGAACGAGACCGTCAAGCAGATCGCGGAAAAGTACGGAAAAACTGTGGCGCATGTCTGTGTTCGCTGGTGCCTACAGCACGGGGTCGCCCCGTTGCCGAAATCGGTTACGCCGTCCCGCATCAAGGACAATACGAATGTGTTTGACTTCGTGCTTTCGGCAGAGGATATGGCGGTGATCGACGCGATGCCGCTGACCGGTTATTCGGGTAATAATCCGGATACGTTCAACGTGTTCTAAAATGAAATATTCTATAGATAACAAAACGGGAGGAAGAAAAATGATCAAACGTACTTTGGGCAGAACCGGTTATGAGGTATCCGCGCTAGGACTGGGTGGCTTCCAGTTTACCAGCATGTTCGACGTGGCACCCGAGGAGGCAGACGCGATCATCGATTATGCAATCGCGCATGGCGTGAACCTGATCGATACCGCACAGTGCTATGGCGGCGGCGAAAGCGAAGCGATCGTAGGCCGTGCGCTACAGCGCCATCCGGATGATAAGCCGATTATTTGCGCCAAGGTGGGGCATCTGCACGAGGGCATCCTCGCAGGAATGAAGGAGCGCGCGATCGAGGCGTTTCAGGATCCGAAAAAAATCATGGCCACCATCAAGCATTCCATGTGGCTGATGCGCGTCGACCATTTTGACATCCTGCTTATGCACGAGGTTGAGCGCGAGTGGAAGGCGAACTTTGATACGGCGGACTGCGTGATTATGGAGGTGCTGGAGCAGCTTAAAAAGGAGGGGCTGACCCAGTATATCGGCGGCTCGTCGTGGGACTGCTCCGCGCTGGCGAAGATGACGCGTACCGGTCGGTTCGACGTGGTCATGGTCGCGGGGGGCATCAGCCTGCTCAACCGCTGGATGTTCGATGAACTGATTCCGGCGGCAAAGGAGCACGATGTTGGCGTGCTGGTCGGCGGCTGCTTAGGGCAGAACAACCCGGGGCTGGTCAATAAGGACCGTGCGGCGCTGGAGGCTTTCCTGCAGTCGGAGGATGAAAAGGTAGTCTCGCAGGCGCGCAAGCTCTCCAAGCTGTACGACTTGTCGGACGAGCTGGGGCTGAATATGGTGCAGCTCGCGGTGCGCTATGTCCTGTCTTTCCCAGAGATCCACTCGCATACGCTGGGTGCCCGCGCGCTGGCGCACATCCAGGATAACATCGCAACAGTCGAGATGGGGCCGCTGGCTTCCGAGTATGTGACCCGCATCAATGCGATCCAGGATGAGGGCAACACGGATATGAAGCTCAAGGAATTCACCAATGTGTTCAAGAAATAACAAACATACAGAAAGGACTAGAAAAGTATGATCCAGAAATTAAAATACGGCGAACCGATGCTGAAGGTCAAGTACATCGAGGACGAAAGTAACTACGAGATCAGCATGATGGCGATCCTGATCAACCTGTCCTATGACGTGAAGGAGGACATTCTGCTCGAGGGCATCCCGCTGCAGCCGATGAAAGGCACGATTGTCGGCCACACTACCGTCCCCCATATCGACAAGGCGGTTATTGTGGAAAACTATGAGGAGTTGGCTGCGGATCCCAATGTGTTCGACAAGTTTGCCGAGGCGTGGCCGCAGATGTACACCCTGCGTCCGGAAGAGCGCTTCAAGGGCTTGCCGTTCTACCATGCCGAGGGCGAATTCGTCCACGACGGTATGATCTATATCGATAGCAACTGCATCGCCCAGCCGCATAACCTTGGCCTGCATCAGAATCATCCGCGCGATATCGACGAATACCACTGCCTGCTGCTCGGCGCAGGTGCGATGCAGATGTTTCATGAAAAGGACTTCGACACCAAGTTCCGTGAGATGCAGATGGCGCCTGGCATCGTCCATGACGTGCTTTTTGATGCGAACGGCGGTTACCAGTGGCATCAGTTCCAGTCTTTCGCGCCGACAGTATTCATGGGCATCCACATCACACGGAAAAAAGCGGACTGAGGGAGCGGGATCATGGCCAAAAAAGCGGCATTTTTCCATACGACTCTGGCGACGCCCGCGCCGATGAAAGCGGCGTTCCATGAGCGGTACCCAGATGCGGAGCTGATCACGATCCTAGAGGACGGCGTGCTGCCCGAAGTGATTGCCAACGGTGGGCTGCCGACCCCATCCATCGTCAAGCGGATAGTGGAGTACGGCGCGATCGCACAGGAGCAGGGCGCGGCAGTATTCGTCTGTATATGCACCACGCTGGGAATTGCCGTGCGTGAGGCGCAGAAAGCAGTATCCATCCCGATGTTGACGATCGACGGCCCAATGCTCAAGCAAGCGGTCCAAAGTGGGGAGCGGATCGGCATGCTGATCACGTTCCCGCCGACCGCGCGGACTTCCAAGGCCGCAGCTCTGGCCTTTGCAGCAGACTGTGGGTGCGAAGTGACCGTTGATGTGATCGTGGTGGATGGAGCGCGCGACGCATTGAACGCAGGGGATAAGCAGGAGCACGACCGACTGATCGTAGAAAAGGCAAAAGAGGCGGCAGCGGCTTACGATGTGCTGGTGTTCGCGCAGGTAACGATGCTGGACGCTGCGGAGCAGTGCGGCAGCCTCAGTGTGCCAGTGCTGACCAGCGTCCAGTCTGGCTTGGAGCAGCTTGCGGCATATTTTGCATGACAGGAGGCAGGACATGAAAATCACAGATGTAAAAGCAACGATTCTGAAATACCAGTACGAGAACGGCATTGCGGACGCGCAGAATTTTTTTTCGATCCGTTCCGCTGTGCTGGTGCAGGTCTACACGGATGAAGGGATTGTTGGACTTGGGGAGTCGGCCTGCTTTGGCGGACCTCCGGAAACGACAAAAATCGTGATCGAGACTGAGCTGAAGCCCATCGTACTGGACCAGGATCCGACCAATATCCAGCTCGTCTGGCAGCGTATGTTTGACCGGACCCGTCAGCACGGTAGGAGCGGGCTGATCTTCGCCGCGATGAGTGGCATCGACATCGCGCTGTGGGATATTTTGGGCAAAAAGGCTGGGCTGCCGGTTTATAAGCTGCTGGGCGGCTACGCGGATAAGGTGACGCCCTACGCCAGCTCGGGCTTCTACTCGCGTGGCAAGGATACTCAGGCGATCGCCGCAGAATGCCGCAGCTATTTCGAACGCGGCTTCCGGTATGCGAAGATCAAGATCGGCCGTAATCCGGAGGTGCTGATGACACCGCTGCATAACATGGCGTTTACCGAGGAGTGCCGGTATTCCTTGGACGAGGATCTGGAGCGCGTGGCGGCCTGCTGCGCCGTGGCGAAGGAGTACGGCGCGCGCATCATGGTGGACGCTAATAACAACTGGAACACCTTTACGGCAATACAGATGGGGAAAAAGTTACAGGAAATGGGCGTGTACTGGTTGGAGGAGCCGCTTCATCTGGATAATATCGACGGTTCGGCGGAGCTTGCCGCCGCGCTTGATATGCCGGTGGCAGGATATGAATCCGAGGTCGGATTTTATCGATTCCGCGAATTCATCCAGCGGAGGGCGATCGACATCGTGCAGCCGGATTGTGTCTGGACGGGTGGTATTACGGAATGCCGCCGAATTGCTAACCTTGCGCTGGCGCATAATCTGCCGTGCAACCCGCATGTGTTCTCATCGGGCGTGAGCCTGGCGGCTAACCTGCACTTCCTGGCCTCGCTGCCGAACGCAGGCCTGTTTGAAATGGACCGCAACGTGTATCCGCTGCGCGACGAGCTGCTGACTGAGAAGATCGATATCGCGGCGGACGGTTTCGTCTATGTGCCGCAGGGACCGGGGCTCGGCATTGAGCTGAATATGGATACGGTGGAAAAGTATAAAGCCTGATACCCTGTGGGATAGGGCGCAGCAACACAACGATATACAGGAAAAGGAGCATATAAAAATGGCAATGACAAAGGAACAGGAGAACGAATTGGTCGCCAAGCTGCAGGAGAATATCCGCTTTCAATATGAACCGGAAAACAAGGAGCCGTTGACTAATGAGCGTATGGCGGAGATCGCTAAGGAGCTGGAGCAGTATCCGAGCGGCTTTGTAGCGGCCTGCCTGGAAAAAGGTCACCGCAGAGTGGACTACTATACCTCGCGCATGGATAAATATTATACCGACGCATCCCTACACTGCACAAATACCAAGATCGGCGCGCGTTGTGGTTTTGTCGTGACTATGCGCGTGGGGGTGCCGGTGCCGGAATTTGACGCGCCGACGCGATACGACCTCTTACGCCTGATCGATGCAAGCCCCAAGCCGGTCACGTTGGTCATCCAAGTGGACGAGCCGGAGGCCATGCGTCTGGCCGACAGCAACTTCGGCGGCCAGTATGGACGGGTATGCAATATCCTTGGCGTGAAGAATGTCATCTGCGACGGCGCGATCCGCGATGTGGAGGAGCTGGAGGGCTACGGCATGCAGCTGATGATCCCAGGAACCATTGCCTCCACAGCCCCGTCCATGATCTATGAGCTCAACGGCAAGGTGGAAGTAGCCGGTATGGAGGTCGAGCCCGGCGAGCTGGTCCATATGGATCGGGACGGCGCGGTCAAGTTCAAGGCCGAAATGCTGGAAGAGCTGCTCGCCATGTGCAAAGCGGAAAAGTGGGCGGAAGATGAAACCAATAAGGTGATCGAACAGGCCAAGACGGTGGATGAATGCATCCATGCCTACGAGATCTGCCATCTGCGGTGCAATCCGGCAAAGGAGGACTGACCGCACGCGTTGCGGAAGGAATACTTCCGGCAGAGAACAGGGCGGCTGGCGGTCGGCATCCAGCCGCTCTTCCATTATGATACGGCGTGCAGGACAAGGGAGGAATACAATGGAACACAGGCCATTTTCTTATAAAAATGCGGAGGAATTCAAAGCAGATTGCGCCGTGCTTCAACACGGGCTTCCCTATGCGGAAGATACTTCGATTCTGAGAGAGGCTCTGCAGTGCGGCACCCATACGATAAAAAACCGCCTGCTCGCTCAGCCGATCGAGGGGTTTGACGCGGACGCGGACGGCGGTCCGAATGAGCAGGTCGTCGAGCGGTACCGGCGTTTGTCGCAGGGAGGCTCGGGTACGATCTGGATGGAGTCGATATCCGTCAATTTTGAGGGAAAATCTGGCGCGAAGCAGCTCTGGATCACAAAAGATAATGTTAATAGGTTCCGTGGGTTGGTGGACACCATTCATGAAAGCGGCTGCCCCTATGTGGTGGCACAGCTCACCCATTCCGGCCGATACAGCAATCCGGACGGGCAGCGTCGGGCGATCTGTGCGTTTTCCAATCCGCTCATTCCCAAGGAAAACAGCCGTATCATTACGGACGAGGAACTGGACGGCCTGCGCGGGGACTATGTAGCCGCTGCCCAGTTAGCAGAGCAGGCGGGCTTTGACGCAGTCGATATCCGAGCCTGCCATGGATATCTGCTCAACGAACTGTTCGCCGCATATCATCGCCCGGGACGTTACGGCGGCAGCTATGAGAATCGGACGCGACTGCTGCGCGATATTGTGCGCGATGTGCGGGAGCATACTGGACTGGCGGTAGGGGTGCGTCTGAATGTCACGGATGGTCTGCCGTATCCTTATGGATGGGGCTGTGATCCGGACGATGCGAAAAAGCAGGATATGGCCGAGCCGCTCCGTCTGGTGCAGGAACTGGCGGAGCTGGGGGTTTCCATCCTCAATGTCAGCGCGGGAATCGGTGCCTGCACGCCATATATGATCCGGCCCTATGACCGTGGTGCGGCGATACCGGATGAACACCCGCTGGAGGGTGTCGAGCGCTTGCTGCAATCCGCGCGCATGGTCAAACAGGCGGCGACGGGTGTTTGCGTCGTCGCTTCCGGTTTTACCTGGCTGCGGGACTATGCGCCGATGGTCGCCGCCGGCGGCATACGGGATGGATGGTTCGATTTGGCGGGCTTTGGCCGCCAGTGGGTTGCAGCCCCATACTATGCAGACGATATCCTGTCCGGCCGGCGGCTGCAAAAGCCCTGTATGGCGTGTGGGGGCTGTACGGCGCTGATCAAGAGTGGGCAGGAAATGCGTTGCGTACGGAAATAACGAGGAAAGGAGACAACCATGCAATACAAATTGGGGCTTTTGGCGAAAGATATCCATAATTCCGTGCTGCCCCGTGCCTATACGTTCTTCGGCAAAAGCATCGGCGTGGATGTGGATTTCACCATCTGCAATGTGCCGCCGGAACGGCTGGACGAAACCGTGCAGACTATGAAAGAGCAGATGAAGGGCTTTACGGTGACGATGCCGTATAAGGTGAAAATCATGGAATACTGTGATGCGTTGGATGAGTCGGCAGAAAAATGTGGCTCAGCCAATACGATCCTTGTGCGGGATGGCAAGCTGATCGGCTATAATACCGATGGCTGGGGCATGATCAAATCGCTTGGGCTGAAAGGTGTCGATTTTGCCGGAAAGCATGTGGCTATGGTCGGTGCGGGCGGCGTTGCCCTGTCGATCGCGTATAACCTTTCTGTAAATAGCGTAGCAAAGGTGGATGTACTCAACCTGTTCGAGGAAGAGACAAAGCGGCTGACCGACAGGATGGGGCCTCTGTTTACCGGTCATATACTGAATGCGGAAAATCTGTGCGCCTGCGCGGACGGTGCGGATGTATTCATCAACGCCAGCGTTTTAGGACAGGTCGGCTATGACGATTATGCGTCGCTGGACTTCCTGGACAGGCTTCGGCCGGACGCGGTGGTGTTTGATGTCAATTATTCCAATCCGGCTGCCCGGCTGCCGGCTGCGGCGGCCGCACGCGGGCTGCGCAGCTATGTTGGAAATACGATGAGTTCCTGCCAGGGGATCCGCGCGATGGAGATCTGGACCGGTACCGCGCCCACAGATGAAGCGGCGTGCGAACTGGTCGCCCTGATCGAGCGCGGGGACTGATAGGACAAAAACAGCAGAAAAAGGAGTGAAACACAATATGGATAAAAAAGATACGATCCGCAAGGCATTTGAGGCGGGCGGCGGGATTTTTCGTATGGTCCCCACTTTCGTAACCAGAACCTTTAACCTGCCGGGCTACCGCCTGAAAATCCATCCGGACGATTATTATGCCTACGGTATGGAGGCGGGCGCGGTCATGGAGCGCTGGTTCAGCTCGGTGAACCGTACCCGTAACAATAACCTGAAGCGTGAGGACGAGGGACTGAGCTATATTCTCTGTCCGGATGGACAGCAGATCACGCTGGCTGACGCGGTCGCGGAACTGAAAGAGGAATTGATAGGCAGGGAATTGCAGGAGAAGTACGGCACATGGCCGATTTTCGCCAAGTTTTTTGACTACAAAAATCCGCTGTATTTCCACTTCCATCCGGACGACGCAGTAGCGGAAAAAGTTGGATGTTCGGCCAAGCCGGAATGCTATTACTTCCCACCGCAGTTGAACAACTATGCAGGCGAGCGCCCCTCGACCTATTTCGGCTTCAACCCGAATGTGACGAAAGCGGATGTGCGGGAACGGCTCGAGCATTTCGGGGACCGTGACACCCATATCACATCGCTTTCCCGCGCGTTCGATCTGGAGATCGGCACAGGCTGGTACATACCGGCCGGCGTGCTGCACGCGCCAGGTTCCCTGCTGACCTATGAGCCGCAGTGGAGCACAGACCTGAACTGTGTGTTTGAAAATGTCGTCTGCGGCGAGGTATACGCGGAGAGGTTCCTGACCGACATCTGTCCGCCGGATGAGGAAAATAAGGTGGATTATATCATGGATGCGGTGGACTGGGAGAAAAACTTCGATCCGGACTTCAAGGAGCACTATTTCCGCCCGCCGGTAGAGCTGTCCAAGACGGATGAGAACCTGACGGAAAAGTGGATCTGCTACGGCAATGATTACATCACCGCCAAGGAAACGACCATTGCGCCGCGCAGCACGGTCACACTGACCGACCGCGCCGCTTATGGCTGTGTTCTGCTGCAGGGCTACGGCAAATTCGGCAGTTTCGACGCGGAGGCAGTCAACATGATGCGGGTCGGGGACTTGACTGCGGATGAATTCTTCGTGAGCAAGGATCGCGCGCAGAGCGGTGTCCGAATCACGAATAACAGCCAGACTGAACCGATGGTAATCCTCCAGCATTTTGGACCGGATAACGCGGTTTATGTGCAGAAATAATCAAACGGAGCGGTACTTTGTACCGCTCCGTTTGATTGTTTAAAGAATAAAAGAGAATGTACAGTCAAACATAGCGCATGGCTGCAGCGGGGAGGCGACAGCAGTGCGTCGTCTGCGTCAGCGCGATGCCGGACGGCTGCCAGTCGATAGCGAGCAGGCGGGGAGCGATCAGAAGAAGGCGGGGATACAACAAGAGGGGCGCGTCTTCCAGTTCGGATCAGATGCGGTAGCGTCCGCTTTGGAAATATAGTGTTGATTGATAAGACGTTGAGTGGCAAATCCTAATATCTGGCACGGGGCCGCGTGTTACACGGACGCATGCGGTCAAGCCTCAGCCGACTGGAGAGACTCCTGCGGGGGGAGGGGGGGCAGAGAGTTTTGTAAAAATTGCTGTTGTTGCTGTGGTCAAGCATGTTGTCATGTTACCTGTAATATGTGAAAATAGGATAAACAAAACGTGAAAACCTCTAAAACCGCATTTGAAGAGGCCGGACGCGCCAACGCGACAATCAGGGGATACATTTTACGGATGCTGGTCAAGAGCCGCCAGCATGCCTTATGGTTCGGCGCATCTCCAACGACCTGATGAAAGGCGGCCTGGTTTCCGATCCTGACATTTGGGAGCCACTCAAGTATCTTACCGATATGGGGCTAATTGAGTTCACCGATGTACGCATCACGCCCTACACAGCCTATGAGCGTGACGGCGTGGCCCGTCTGACCACCAAGGGGATTCGGTTCATTGAGAACGGCGGCGATGATGAAGCGTGGATTGATCTGTAATGGCTGATAAACCGCGTAAGCCGCGCTCTGATTCACGAATGTACCAGTTGCCAAAAGGGGGGGATTAGGTAAACGAAATGCTGACAAAGGACAACATGAGCTAACGTGACATTCAGCACTGGCTTGAGACACAACATAGCACGAAGGTCAGCATTTCGTCAATCTCCCACTATGTTTTCCGTATCTATGAGACGGCGGATCGTGTGGCGAAAGACCTCGAAAAGACAAAATTCATCGTGGATTTGATAGGTGAAAATTGCGATATTAACACGGTGAAAGTGACCACAGCAATTATACCTATCCTAATTTCTGTTGCTTAAAAGCCTTGAACAACTTTAAGACGATAATTATTTCTTTCTTCTGTGTAACCGGAAAGCGGAGAACGCTGAGGAATTCCTCTATAGCTGGTATACTGCCAAGCCGTTACTTCAAGCAGGGGCAACATGAGCGGGTGTGCGTGACATGCCTCCCCCTAATGTTACCCCTAACATAATGAAAGCAACGAGATCTATGTGCTCCAAATGGAAAAATAAGTTGAGATAACTGCAATAAAATGAAAATAATAGAAGTTTTTTGGAGGTATATACTGCAAAAAATGACTTCGAATCCCACCTTCTCCGCCATATAATCGCACTTTTTCTTGATGGAAAAGTGCGATTTTTTAGTCCCAATTTCCTTGTCGATCCACATGCTCCCGTCGGATAACTATGCAAAATGTTTTGCAATATTGCCTGAAATATAGTAACTTTGGTACTATAAGAAAGAGAGAGGTGCCGCATGGTGCGGAAAACAGTCTGTACCTCCGTGTTGAAGGCCGTGCTGGCCGGGCTGCAGTCGGGCGCATAGGACGGTTCAGAGTTCTCGATGAGTTGCTGGGCGCAGGAGGGCGTGGCTGCAGCCTACCAAAGCAGGGCCGTTTCGGACGAGTTTGATTTGGGTGCAGATTGCCTATTCTTTGGGGAATCTGGTGTTCGGCGGCAGCAATAACCCGTCGGACAAAAACTGCCTGATCTACCGGCATACGTTTACGCTCGATCTGTACAGCCGTCAGGTTGCTGCCTCCTCTCATCAGGCCATTCCCTGTTTGGTTTCTTCCGTATCGTGGCGGAACGACTACCATCCTGTAAAGCGCTGAGTGTTTTCACCGGCCTTTAGGTTGGTGAGAACAGACAGGGTGTCAATATACAAAGAACAGTCTCGGATCAGATCCGAGGCTGTGTGGGTTGTGATCTGCCAAAGTGCCAAAATGGGGGAGGGGCTCTGCCGGATAAAACTGCCGAACTGTGGCGTTGTGAAGCCGGTTTCTGTTTAGACAATAGGATAGATCTTGCCCTTGCTGATGAGCCTTGCGCGGAGTGGAGGGCGAATGCGTTTTTACATACATATACTCTTGAACTTCTTTTATAAGTGAATTTATATCACAAAGAAAAAGGGGCGGCTGTGATACCACAGCCGCTCTGGTATAATCATTTCGCTTAAGGATAGCGCGCCGCTCGGTATCATGATAAACTGATATGGCTTGACTCCATGCACCGGCCTGCCTTTTACGATAAAATAAAACCGGCGTGGGAGCAAAAATAAACCGTTTCCCGTGAACCGTGCGGATACACCGGAGGCGCCAATCCCATTGCCCTCCTATGCTTCGCAAGGCAAGTCGGGAATCTCGTCGCATAATTTGCGGCCTGCCCTCTGCCGCAGATGTTCGTTTGCCTGATTGAGCGGGCCGAACGTTTGGCATGGGCAGAACACATATCGGCAGGCATCCATTACAGCACATGCGGACTGTAACGTCTGTTTGGTGATCGGCTGATAGGCATGTTCGGAAATGACCTCCGCTGCCAGCATGGACGCGACAGGATAATCCATGTCGTTTTCATGCAGGATTCCGGCGGCGAACGGGATGCCGTGCTGTTGCAAGCGGCGGTATATCGGGAGTCCGCTGCCGCCTCCGCCGATGACAAACACCTGCGGCTGCCCCCGCGCTGCCTGCAGTTCTGGAAAGCCAAAGGCTTCATTATAGGAACCGGAGGTGATTCCATACAGTTCGGCAATATAGCCGCCGGAGAAAATCTCTTCCGACGTACCGTAGCGGTCTACCGCGTTGTGCCGGACACAAAGGATGTGATCGGATACCTTTTGCGCCAGATCGATCTCGTGCAGGGACATAACGACCGCCAGTTGTTTTTCGCGCACCAGTTGTTTGAGCATAGACAATAATTCGAGCTTATAGCGGATGTCCAGAAAGGAGGTTGGCTCGTCAAGCACGATTACTTCAGGCTCCTGGCAGATGGCGCGTGCCAGAAGTACGCGCTGCCGCTGCCCGTCGCTGATCTGCGAAAAGTCGCGGTCATACAGCTCCTCCGCATGCACCAGCGCCATAGCTTCCCGCACTTTGCGGCGGTCAGCGGCGGATAAAACGCCCATAAGCCCTGTATAGGGATACCGTCCCGTGCTAACTATATCCCCGCAGGTCATCAGTTCAGGCTGGACACGCTCAGTCATCAGGACGGACATCGACTGTGCAACTGTCTGCTCCGACAGGCTGCGCATCGCGCGGCCGTCCAGATATACGGTCCCGCCAATCAGGGCAAGCTGCCGAATGATGCTTTTCAATATAGTGGATTTACCTGCGCCATTCGGCCCGATGAGCGACAGGATCTCGCCTTTGCGGACGTGAATCTCAATATCGCGGATCAGAGGAACGCCGCGATACCCTACTGTCATGTGTTCCGTGCGGATTTTATAGGTATCCACAGCGGCTTCCTCCTTTCATCCTGCCTGCATCCTGCGGCGCACCATGATGTAAATGACGACCGGTGCGCCTAAAACCGCTGTTACTGAGCTGATGCCTAGTTCGGTAGGAGCAAAAGCTGTGCGCGCGATCAGATCGCAGAACAGGCTGAAGGCCGCGCCGCCCAGAAAAGAGCCGGGGATGATCAGAAGCGGTTTGGCAGTCTGGAACAGGCTTTTTACAAGATGCGGTACCGCAATGCCGACAAACGAGATCGGTCCGGCAAAAGCGGCCACGCATGCGGATAACAGGCTGGACAGCAAAATCAGGGATAAGCGGAAGGCCCGAATATTCACCCCCATATTCTGCGCATAGACCTCGCCCATCTGATAGGCGCTGATCGGCTTAGAGAGCAGGAAGGTAAGCAGCAGCGCGGCCAGCACAACGGGTGCCATGATGTAAATGTTTTCCCATGAAATGCCGGAAAAGCTGCCCATTGACCAGTTATGAAGATTGACGATATTGAAATCATCGGCAAAGGTTACAACAAAATCCGTAACCGCAGAACAGATATTGCCGATCATTACGCCGCAGATGATGAGCAGCGACATTTTCCTGACCTTCTGGGAAATGAGCAGCACAAACCCCATGCATAGCATGGCGCCCACAAAGGCCGCCGTAATCATCAGCGCCGAGCCGATGATCAGGCCGTGCGCAAGTGCGCCCACCAAAGCCAGCGAAACCATCAGTCGGGAACCGGATGAAATGCCCAGAATAAACGGGCTGGCAATAGGGTTGGCAAAAAAGGTCTGCAGCAGAAAACCGGAAACCGACAGCGCGCCTCCCAGTAAAACCGCGGCCAGAATGCGCGGCAGGCGGATGTCCCAGATGACGGCGGCGTTTTCACCGCTGCGAAACAGCAGGATGTGCAGCACTTCGCTGACGGACAGATGCAGGCTGCCCGAATGGATGTTCCAGATCAGCAGGGCCAGCAGCAGTATGGCCAGCATGCCGAAGGATAAGATATAACGCCTGGTTCGTTTTTCTTCCATAGGTACCTTCTTTTATGTCAGCCGATGCAGGTAGGTCAGAGGTTCCGGAGCCTCTTCGGTCAGTACGGCGTGGATATCCAGAATCATATCGCCAAGGCCCATCGTGGACTGGAACAGGTTTTGTCCGGTACACCACACGTCGCCGTTCCGGACTGCCTTGAAATCAGCGAGTAGCGGGCTTTTGGCCAGCAACTCGTCGATGGAATGCAGTTCCCCGTCAATCGTGCTGTTATAGATGATGACATCCGCGTCTTTGGCTCCCGTATAAAACATCTCCATCTGCATATTCATGGTAGAGAGTGCGTTGTCATTCCCAAGGTCGCTGAAGATGTATGTTCCGCCCGCCATTTCGATCATTTTCGCCACATAGTCGTTGGACTTGCGGACATTGGCGGAACCATTGGAATTGATATAAAAGAACGCGACGGTCTTGCCGGTGTTCTCCTGCTCCATCACAGGCCGCAGGCTGTCGAGCGCCTGCTGATATATGGCTTCCGCCGCCTCCTCACGGTTCAGCAGCACTCCGTACAGCTTCAGCCACTCCATGCGCCCCAGCGGGCTGCTCTCGTAGCTGGAGCGCTCTACCAGTACGGGTACGCCCAACCGTTCGAGCTGTTCTTTCACCTCGGGTGAATGATAGATCATGGTCGATTCGACCGCCAGATCGCATTGCTCAGCATAAATCAGTTCATAATCCGGCGCACTGTATTTGCCGGCGTACAGCATCGCTCCGTTTTGCATTGCGGCTTTGGCCTCATCAATATACCAGCCTCTTTCGTCTGTGCCGGACAGCCGGATGCTGCCGATACTGTCCAGCGCGCAGAACAGGTCCATGGCAGAGGTTGCAACCAGATAGATATGGTCCAGCGGTTGCGTAAGGACAACGGTCGTATCCGCCAGCCCATCCGGCACCGGCTTGTTTTCCGGAACGACAAGATAATCGTTGCCGTCGACAATATGGATTAACGCATAGCCGCCGGTGTAATAATCGACTGTGAACTGGTCGGCGTATTGCAGGTCAAGGCCGCTTTCCACCGTGAGGCTGTCCCAACTGACTGCGGAAGGCTCACCTGACACCGGCTCGGATGCGGGGGAGCAGGCGGCCAGCAGAACGGCAAGCGAAAGGATGGCCGCCGCCATTCCATGCCTTTTCATGATGCCGCCGGAGAAAGGGAAGCCGAATCGAAGCGTAGCGCGTAATCAATTTCATGCGGCTGGCTCATTGCAACCGTATCAGCAACCACCGCCATTTTCCAGTCAAAACAGGTCACGGGGATGGTAAACACCGAACGGTCGTTTTCAATGACAGCGTCATAGCGCACATCAGCAACCTTCATGTAGTCGTAGTTCGAGCTGCTCCAGACGATAGTTGCCGTGACCTCGCCGTCCCTGACCGTCACCTGCGCGGGCGATTCCACGCTCGCGCGGCCGGAGCCGCCCTCCAGGGCGATGTCAACCTGATAGCTGCCATCCGCCAGCGCCAGCTCCTCCGGCGTTGTTACGACGCCGGAGGCAAAAGCGTCAACCGGCAGGGAATCGGCGCGGAACACCAGCGTGCGGTCGTACCATTTTTCCTTGTTTTTGCTGAATGCGGCGCAGGGGATGCCAGCATCCAGCGCATCGACCGGCACGGTATAGGTGTGGGCGCCTGCGGCCTCTTCGACAAACGGGATATATGCCGTCTCGTCTGCGGCTGCGGCCTGCTCGCCCGTACCCATATAGACATACAGGTAGCCGGCTCCGCCCATGGTCATTTGTGCGGTCATGCTTCCGTCCTTTACGGTAAGCCGACAGGCGACGATATGGAACATGGATGAGCTGGAGTCTACCGTTACATCGTATACGCCGTCCCTGATCTGAGAGCCGTCGATCGGTGTCATATCCTCCGCAACAACGTCTTCTACGCCGGCCATCTCGTCGGCGGAAGCGACTGCGTCATTTACGGGTGGAATATCGGATTGCTGACCATTTCTATCAGCGGTGCAGCCCACCCCGAACAGCAGCAGGGCCGTTAGAGTGGCAAGTGGTACAAGGTTGCCTGTTCTCATGTGTTTAGCGCGGTTTTCGTGAGAATACCGCATCCTCCTTTTGCAAAAAAATGTTCCCTCGACATTCTGAACGGGGTCCGGCCTGAGAAGCCGCACCCCGTTCAGAACAAGAAGTATAAAAAAGCAGAAAGATAAGGAAAGAAAGCTGTTTGAAATAATCAGCCTAATTTTGCCGCTGCAGCCTGTGCGTGCTGTACCAGCAAGTCCTGGATCGCTTCGAGCTGCCCTAAGCCCTCTACGATCGTAATCACTTCATAACCGGCGTCCTCGAAAGCGGTTTTCCAGGCGCCTTCCTCATCGCCGGCCATATCGTTGTTGGCATGGTCGCCTGCCACGATCATCAGCGGACGAAGCACTACCTTTTTGTAATTGCCGGCCTGGACAAGCGACAGGACATCCTCTAACGTCGGAGAGGCTTCCACCGTGCCGACAAAGTAATTGGCATGGCCGCCGTCCGTCAACACCTGCTGCATCCTGGCATATACGCTGTTGGAATCGGCCTCGGTCCCGTGGCCCATAAAGCAGATTGCGGTTTCGCCGTCGTCATATTCCGCAGTCGCCGCGACGATTGCATCCGCGACGGCCTGGAAATCCGCGTCACTGGTCAGCAGCGGTTCGCCGATGACTACCTTTTCAAAAGAATCGCTGTACTCCGCGAGTTCATTGACCAGATCATTGTATTCCAGACCATTCATCAGATGGGTCGGCTGAACGACCAGATTTTTGACACCGTTATCAGCGGCGCGGTCCAGCGCCTCGCCAACGTTGTCAATCACTTCGCCATCGCGGTCCTTGACGTGGTCAAGGATGATTTGGCTGGTAAAGCCGCGGCGTACCGAGTAGTCAGGGAATGCTTCCTGCATGGCTTTCTCGATGGCGCCGATCGTAAGCCGGCGGTTGTCGTTATAGCTGGTGCCGAAGCTGACAACCAGCAGTTCGTTTTCGCCAATATCGTCCTGATTGAGCGGATCGTCCAGACTGGCGTCTCCGGTATCATAGTTTTCATCGGGGGCAGTCTGTTCTGTCTCCCCGCCGGCCGCGGTTTCAGCGTGGGTATCCGTGTTGTCTTCCGCCTGCGTTTGAGTGGAAGCGCATCCGGCCAGCAGAGAAGCAAGCAGGGCGGCCGATAGCAGGACAACCAGCAGTTTTTTAAGTTTCATTTTTGTTTTTCCTCCTTTTGGGGGACATCCCCTGTGATGTATATAAAATGCACACCACTTCTGAAAAAGTACAGGAAAAACAAAACCCTTTTACTGCATATGACGTGCAAATAAAAGGGTCGTAAAGAGACAAACGCGGCTACAGTACGACCAATTACTCGTGATCTGGAATGTGATTCCTGTACCAACAGGCGGCAGGTTTCCTGACTTGCAGATCGCTACGCACGGCCGCCTTCCCGGTTTGCACCAGTGGACTGAATGGACGCGCATTCCCTGCTTACAGTGACGAGATCGTACAGGCTTCCCACCTGTTTCCCTTTTAACCCGCATCTTCGACAGATAAGGAAGTGCAGGCACCGACTGCTCGCTGTATTCAGTTTTGAATCTATTCCTCATTATACAACCTATATCGCAGATGTCAAGCAGATACTTTGGATAAGCTTATTGAACTTTTATAAATCCGCTGCCGATCTGTGCTATGATAATAAACGGGCAGGTGAACGATATGACGGATATTCCTTATATCATAGCAGATTTCGCGCGGAGGGTATGGGAATGAACAAAGGTATTAACGCTGTCAAAAAATAAGGAAGCGTTTTGCTGCTTCCTTGAGATAGCAGAAGCTTTGAGAAAAGCTCTGGTCTGAATCAGACCAGAGCTTTTTTGCTGCATAAAAATCAGGCAGGAGCGGGAAAAACTTTGCTGATTGAACGGCGCATCAAAACACTCGGCCGGCAAAGAGGGGATACAGAAAGCCGCTGCAGATATGCGCCGAAGCGCTATAGCAGATTTTGTGTCCGGTACGAGCGGGGTGTAGCCTTATACTGTTCCTTGAATTTTTTTGTAAAGTAGCTGGTGTTATTGAAGCCGGTTGAATAACAGATATCAGATATGCTGTTTTTGGTGCTTGTCAGTAGCTGCGCGGCTTGTAGCAGGCGGAACTGGTTGACATATTCGATCGGCGTCATTCTGGAAAGCTCGGAAAAGCAGCGGAAGCATTCGCTTTTGCTAATGTTGGCGGCTGCAGCGATCTCGGAAATCGTGATGGGCTGCGCATAATTTTTGCGAATGAAATGCAGCATAGTCCGCATGCGCTGCTCCCGCAGGAATTTGCTGCTGTTCTCGGAAACCGAAGCGGCCTTGGGCAGGATGGCAAGCAGATTGCGCCAAATGCCGATCAAATGCTCCAGCAGGAACAGCTCATAGGCGGTATGGGTGCTTTCGGCGTAGTACATGCGCTTGAGCAGTTCCAGAACCACATGCCCCTCCTTGCGTTCCGGCGTGATGACAAAGGCCTCTGGATGGCGGGAAGTCAGCGGGGCCGCATATTTTTCACAGTTGGAGACTTGAAACAGATTGGTCAGGAACTGCGGGAGCAAAACCACATTGTAGCCAATGGCGTTTGAGGAAAGCGCTTTCATCATATGTACGGCTTCCGGCGCGATATAGATAGCGCTGCCCTCGCTAACTATATAGCGGGTGCCGTTGACCCGATATTCCGCATTTCCTTTCAACATGATCTGAAGCTCAAACTCATTGTGCCAGTGGCTTGGGAAACTGCCGTCTGCAAACGTGTCGAAATGGTCCACAAATTCGGATAGGGGGAACATCTGGTTCAAATAGGTCAATTCCTCTTTTACTGCGTGCAGCGCGCTGATATTTTCCATACAGGGCTTCCTCCTTTGCAGAAGTAGTTTTAAAGTCTCATGAAGGCGGAAAAAGGGCGTTGTGAGAAATGTACAATAGGGAAAACGAATTTTGCGTTTTAACCACGGATATGCCTATAAATAGTTAAGAAAAAATCAAAAAACAAAAATGCTGTTGTTCAATGTGACGATAACAGGACTGGAGAGGGATAGAAATGACGTTGGATTTGCCTGAAACTGTTGCGATATTCCCAGTGGCGTGGGAGGATAATTACAATTCCTGAAATTAAATTGATTGAACCCCTTGTGCTTTCATAGTACTATACCAGTATAAAAGAGTTGCCGGTAATTTTCAAGAGCATTATCCTAAATGAACGGAAGATTGAAAGGGGCTGTAAAAAGTGCGGAAATCAGAACTTTTTCTCGGAGAAGCGAAAAGGACGACCGCCTGCATCATACCGGCATGGATATACGGGGCGGCACCGGAAAACGATTGGATGCAAGCGGTCCAGTTGGCATAGTTCCGGCTACGATTTTCCCAGCTTGCACAATGCTTGAGGGAAAACGGATTGCCTTGGGGCGATCCGGATTGTGATTGGAAAGAGAAAGGAGTTTTTCAGTTGGAGCATACTTCGGAAATCCAGCGGAGCAGAGAGGACCACGTTGTCAGCCTGCGGGAAAAGATATGCTATGGTTTGGGCGATTCGGCCTGTAACGTGGTATACGGCCTGTGCAGCACGCTGCTTACCTTTTTTTATACGGATTATGTGGGTGTCAGTGCCGCGCTCGTCGGTATCATTTTCCTGATTACGCGTGTGTTTGACGGTGTTTCGGATATTATCATGGGCTTTATCACGGACCGGACGAAATCCAAGTACGGCAAAGCGCGGCCGTGGATTCTGTGGATGGCGGTGCCGTATGCGGTGACGTTCGTCCTGCTGTTCCTCATTCCGGCGAATGCGCCGGTCATGGTGCAGGCAGTGTATATTTTCGTCACCTATAACCTGGTCAATACGGTGGTTTATACCGCGCTCAACCTGCCGTATTCCACGATGGCCTCTCTGATTACGCGCGACCAGAAATCCCGTACCTCCACCCAGGCGATCCGCATTTTCTGCGGGCCGATGGGCAAGATGGTGGTTACGGTTTCCACGATCCCGCTGGTGCAGGCGTTTGGCAACACCCAGCAGAGCTGGATCATCGTTTCGATCATCTTCGCCGTGATCGCGCTGGTGCTGCTGCTGGTCTGCTTCTTCAATATTGAGGAGCGCGTGGTGATCGAAGCGGCAAAAACCGAGAAGGTATCGGTGGGAAGAAGCCTAAAGGCGCTGTTTTCCAACCAGTACTGGGCGATCTGCCTGGGGCTGTGGGGCTTTATGGTCATGATGAGCACTGTCACCGGTACGATCGAAACCTATTACTGTAAATACATATTGGGCAACGAGGCCTTGTACAGTCCGATCTACGCGGCGGAGCTGATCGCGCAGAGCATCGTTGTGCTGATCGTGCCGCAGTTTGTACTCCGCTTCGGAAAGAGGAATCTGACGCTTGCCGGTATTCTGCTGGTAATCGTGGCGCAGTTTGTGTGGATGAGCAACCCGATGAGCGTCACCGTCGCCATGGTCAGCGCCGTGCTGCGCGGCATCGGTGTTGCGCCGCTGTGGGCCTGCGTATTCCCGATGATCGCGGACTGCGCGGAATTCGGTCAGTGGAAGACCCACGTCCGGCAGGACGGCATGATTTTCAGCGCCGCTTCGGTCGGCTCCAAGCTGGGCGGCGGCCTTGCTTCGGCGGGCATCGGCCTGCTGATGGATTCGGTCGGGTATGACGGCCTGGCCGCGGTACAGAACGCGGACGCGATGGCGATGATCAAAGCAATCTGCATGTATGCGCCAATCATTTTCTCTGTCATCATCGTGATCCTCTGCCTGCTTTACAAGCTGGATAAGCTCTATCCGCAGGTGATTGCGGATCTGAAAAAGCGCGACGAGCAGGGCATCCTGTAAACGGGCTGCACAATAGGAAGCAGCACAGAACACGGAAAGAAGGTGAAGACAGAAGACATGATAGATTTTGCGATTAATATTGAAACCATTTATCCAGGCATGGAGGTATGCGAGAAAATCGAGCGGGTCAGCGCGGCGGGATTTCGGGCGATCGAATTCTGGAGCTGGCACGACAAGGACCTCGCGGACATCCGGCGGGTCTGCCAGGAACGGGGCGTGTCCGTCAAAGCGTTCAGCGGCACCAGTATCTACTCCCTGTGTGATCGGGCGCACAGCCAGGACTGTATCGACTGGATCCGGCAGTCGCTCGACGCGGCGAAAATGCTGAGCTGCGACAAGCTGATCCTGTTCCCAAATCACTTTACGCCAAACGGCTGCGCGGACTTCCGCGACCAGTACAGCCATACCGCGATGCTTGCCAACATCACGCATACGCTTACCAGGCTGGCGCCGGTGCTGGAGGCAAACGGGGTGACCGCCCTGGTCGAACCGCTTAACAATTTGGGGGGCGACGCGGGCATGTCGCTGACCACAACCGAGGAGGGCGCGGACATCGTGCGCGCGGTCGGTTCGGAGCGGGTCGGTCTGCTGTGCGATGTGTTCCATATGCAGTTGATGCACGGGAACCTGCTGCGCAGCATCACCAACAACCTGGGCGTGGTGAAATACATCCATCTGGCGGACGCGCCCGACCGGCACGAGCCGGGAACGGGGGAGATCAACTTTGATTTCCTGCTGCGCGGCGTGGCGGAAAGCGGCTACGCGGGGACGGTCTGCTTTGAATATTTTCCGGCAGGGAACACCGAGGCCGGCTTCCCCGCAGTCAAAAAGCTTTGCGATTCCATTTCAAAATAAAACCAACCACTATCATCAATTTTTAAGGAGGACGACAAAATGTTCAAGGAAGTAACGTACGGTATGGTAGGCGGCGACCTGAAAGCTCTGATCGGCGAGTGCCACCGCAAGGCGCTGGGCCTGGATCCGCGCGCGAAGCTGGTCTGCGGCTGCTTTTCCGCGATCGACGAGCTGAATGACGAGTGCGCGGAGGCGTACCACGTTGATAAATCCCGCGTGTATTACAACGCGGAGGATATGGCAAAGGCTGAGGCTGGCAAGATCGATTTCGTTTCCATCTGCACGCCGAACTTTGTGCATTACTCCGCTGCCAAGACCTTTCTGGAGCACGGCATCAACGTCGTGTGTGAGAAGCCCCTCACCCTGACCGTGGAAGAAGCCGAGGACCTGGCCCGCATTGCCAAGGAGAAAAAACTGGTGTTCGCGGTGGACTACTGCTATTCCGGCTATGTTATGTGCAAGGTCATGAAGCAGATGATTGCGCGCGGCGACATCGGCCAGATCATCGCGGTCAATGCCAACTATATTGAGAACAGCTTCCTCAGCCTGCTGGCCGAAAAGGAGCAGGTCAACGGCCGTATCTGGCGCACCGATCCCAAGTATAGCGGCATCTCCAACACCTGCGCGGACGATGGCACGCATGTCGAGCATCTGGTACACTATGTCACCGGCCTGAAGATCAAGCGCCTGCTGGCCACGACTGATACGTTCGGCAAAAAGCTGGACCTGAACGACAACATTATTCTGGAGTATGAAAACGGCGTTCACGGTGCTTACTGGTTCACCCAGGTAGCCTGCGGCTGCCCCAACGAAATCGACCTGCGGATCATGGGTACGGAGGGCTGCCTGGAGTGGCACCAGACCCGTCCGGACGAAGTGGTTTACATCAAAAAGGGCGAGGCGCCCCGCACGCTCTGCCGCGCAGGCGACGGCATCGACGTACCCGCAGGCAAGCTGGCGCGCGTGCCGTTCGGCCATCCGGAAGGCTACTATATCGCGATCGCCAATATCTACCGCAGCGTGATCGACACGATCCTCAAGCTCAAAAACGGCGAGACCCCGACCGAGGAGGATCTGGACTTTCCGGATGTGGAAACCGGCGTCAACGGCGTCAAGTTCTTCCACGCTGTCGTTGAGAGCGCGCAGAACAACTCCAAGTGGGTGGAGATCAACTAAGAGCAGAACGGCCTGGCAGGGGCAGGGCGGCCGGCCCTGTCCGTGCCGGACCGGAACAGGAGGAAAAGACAATGGCAAACATGCAGAAGGCAATCGTTTACAAGGGGCCGGGCCAATTCGCCTATGAGGACCGCCCTATTCCCGAGATCAAGAACCGGAACGATGTCAAGATCAAAAGTTACGGCTGCGCGGTCTGCGGTACGGACGTGAATATTTTTGCCACGCCCCAGAAGCATCCGTGCAAGCAGGATATTATTTTCGGCCATGAGTTCTGCGGCGAGGTCGCGGAGGTGGGCGAAGGCGTCACCGACCTCAAGCCGGGCGATAAGGTGGTCATCGACCCACACGGCCCCTGCGGCGAGTGCGACAACTGCCTGGCCGGTCTGCCCGAAGCCTGCCAGCACGTCAGCTCACGCGGCGTGTTCGCGGATGGCGGCCTGACCAATTACGTCGTACTGCCCAAGCAGTACTGCTATAAGGTAGCGCCGGAAACCAAGCCTGAGCTGATGGGCGTGGCCGAGCCGCTCGCGGGCTGCGGCTGCGCGCTGGAAAAGCTGAACGTGCATGTGGGCGATACCGCATGCGTACTGGGCGCCGGCCCGATCGGCCTGATGTTCATCGCGCTGCTCAAGGCGAACGGCTGCCGCAAGATCATCGTTTCCGAGCCGATCGAACACCGCCGCAAGCTGGCGCTGGAGGTCGGCGCGACCCGCGTGGTCAATCCAGATACCGAGAACCTGCAGCAGATTGTCAAGGAGGAAACCGGCGGTCTGGGCGTGGACCACTGTGTAGAGGCGGTGGCCGCGATGCTGGTGGACTGCGTCTATCTGGTGCGGCCGCACGGCAAGGTGCTGCAGTTCGGACACGATGAGCTGGCCCGCCCGGAATTTCCGGTCGCCGAGCTGCTCAAGAACGAGATCGAGGTTTACGGCGGCTATCTGGGCAAGTATTATATGCGCAAGGTCGCGCAGATCATAGAATCCGGCATTCTGCCGCTCGATAAGATCGTGACCGATGTGATACCGGCCTCCCGTTATCAGGAGGCGCTCGACCTGGCGGCGAGCCGCCAGTGCGGCAAGGTATTCGTTTCCATGGACCTGTGAGAAAGGACAGCGCGGAATGGTAGATAAAAAAGAGGTATTGCGCCTGACCGAGCTGGCATACCAGGCGCGCCGCGACCTGTGCAAACTGTGCGGGGCGTACAGCGGCAACATCCATATGGGCGGCGACATGTCCATGCTCGATGTGCTGACCTGCCTGTTCCACCGCACGATGAACGTCTCTCCCGAACGGGAGCAGGACCCCGCCCGCGACCGCTTCATTCTCAGCAAGGGACACGGCGCGGTCGGCATGTACATCGTGATGGCGCAAAAGGGGTTTTTTGATTACCAGGAGATCTGCGAGACCTACGGCCAGGTGGGCAGCAAGTTCGGACAACATCCCTGCAAGACCCGACTGCCGATGCTGGACGCCTCCACTGGTTCGCTCGGCCACGGCCTGCCGCTCAGCGTCGGCCTAGCGGCCTCGTCCCGCCAGAAGGGGCGCCGGAACCGCGTGTTTTGCCTGATGGGTGACGGCGAGACCTGTGAAGGCTCAGTGTGGGAGGCTGCGATGGCGGGCCACGCGCTTGGCCTGGGCAATCTGGTGGCGGTCGTGGACCGCAACAGGCAGCTCATGACCAGCTTTTCCGAGGATTCGATTAAGCTCGCCCCCTATGCGGATAAATGGCGCGCGTTCGGCTGGAACGTGATCGAGATTGCGGATGGCAACGACATGCAGCAGGTGGCCGACGCGCTCGAGCGCCTGCCGGAAAGCAGCAGCGGCGTGCCGACCGCGGTTATCGCGGACACGGTCAAGGGCAAGAATATTTCCTTTATGGAACGGGAGATCAAATGGCATGCGGGCAGCATGAACGATGCGGATCTGCAGACCGCGCTGGCCGACCTGGACGCGGCGCTGGACCGGCAGAGAAAGGAGTTATAAATGAAGCAGTCATATACTCTGGATGAATATAACTCCGCGCGTTCTGTGGTGGGCGACACGATAGCGGAGCTTGGCGGAAAGGATAGCCGCGTCTGGCTGCTCACGCCGGATATCGGCTTCGGCTGCAAGGAGTTTCATGAGAAATATCCGGACCGTTTCATCGACACCGGCATCGCGGAGCAGGATGTGGTCGGCGTATCGGCCGGCCTGGCGTATGACGGGAACATCCCGTTCATCATCGGCATGATGCCGTTCATGAGCATGCGCGCGCTCGAACAGGTGCGCACGGATGTATGCTATCCCAACCTGCCGGTGCGCCTCATCGCCAACTATGCGGGACTGACCGGCAACGGCGGCTCCACCCATTATGCGATGGAGGACATGGCGCTGTATTCCTCGCTGGTCAACATGACGGTCTGCGCGGCATCCGATCCGGTGCAGCTGCGCCAAATCATCGAGAAAAGCCTGTATTACGAAGGCCCGCTTTCCATCCGCATTGACCCAGGCAAGGAAAACCGCGTGCTGTACACGGCGGAGGACAGGTTTGAGATCGGCAAGGGCCACCTGGCGCGGGACGGAAAGGATATCACCATCATCGCCTGCGGCGAGATGGTCAGCTATGCGCTGCAGCTGCACGACAAGGCAAAGAAGGCTGGCATCGGTATGCGCGTGATCGATATGTTCACGGTCAAGCCGCTGGACGAAGAGATCGTGCGCAAGGCCGCCGAGGAAACCGGCCGCATCATCGTTTGGGAGGACCACTTGATGAAAAACGGCCTGGCCAGCGCGGTTGCGGACCTGCTGTGCGACAACGGTATCGCACTCAAATCGTTCAAGCGCTTCGGCATCCCGCAGGTGTACCCGGGCTTTGGCAGCGCGGAGGACCTGTATCACCTGTACGGCTATGACCCGGAAGCCGTTTGGGAATATGTGAGCAAGCTGTTAGGATAAATGCGGTGCTTCGGTCGGCCCGCCCTGCGTGGCGGAGCGGCCGGAACGCGCAGAGGAGGACATAAGATGAGCGTTTATATGTGGAACACCTTTTGCCCCACGCTGTTCGGGACGGGCGCTTCCGGGGAGACAGGGGAGCGTGCAAAGGCGCTCGGCATGCATCGGGTAATGGTCTGCACCGAACAGGCGCTGTGCGAATTCGGTGTGGTAACGCCGGTCATCGATGCGCTGAAAGACGCCGGCCTGGAGGTGTTCGTGTTCGACCGGTGCCGTGCGGACGCACCGAGCGATATCTGCGACGCGGGCGCGGTCTATGTGCGGGAGCACGCGATCGACGGCGTTGTGGCGGTCGGCGGCGGCAGCACGCTGGACACCGCAAAGGCGGTCGGCATCGTCATCAGCCAGAATGGTACGACCATCCGCGACTACTATGGGATAGAGGAGGCGGAGCATACCCTCAAGCTGATCACGCTGAGCACGACCTCGGGTACGGGCAGCGAATTGTCGCAGTGGGCGGTCATCGGCGATGTGGAAACCGGCGCCAAGGAAATGCCGGTGTATAAGCCGGATCTGGCAATCGTCGATCCGGCGCTGACCTACTCCGTGCCTGCGGGTGTGACCGCCGCGACCGGCATGGATGTGCTGGCGCACTGCGTGGAGGCGATCACGAACCGGAATTACAACCCGTATGGCTATATTTTCGGCAAGGAGGGCATTCGGCTGACGCTGCAGTGGCTTCCGGTCGCCGTAAAAGAGCCGAAGAATGCGCAGGCGCGAGAGGCGATGTCCCTGGCCGCGAGCCTGGGCGGCATGGCGATCTCCGCCTGCGGCTGCCAGATCGGACACAGCTTCAGCCAGACGTTCGGCGCGCGCCATCATGTGCCGCACGGATTGGGCTGCGCGTGGGGGTTGCCGGGCGTCATGGTCTATACCGCCAAATATGGTGAGCGCAGGAATCTGGAGGAAGTCGCCGAGGCAATGGGGGTCGCCTGCACTGCGGAAACCGGAACCATGGAGCTTGCGGAGACGCTGGCGCAGCGCGTGGTTGGGCTGATGAAAGAACTACAGATCAAATCGCTGCGCGAATCCGGCTTCTTGCTGGAGGACTGCCTGGCTTCCGCGGAGCAGTTCGCGCATGACGGGGCGTTCGGCAACGCACCCGGCGCGCCCAGTATGGAGGAGATCAGGGAATACATCTCCTATACCTATGCGGCGTATTGATGGAAAACGGCGGGCGGCCGGCGCAGAGGGCGCAGCCGCCTTGCGACCGTGAAATAGCGGCCGCTTCTCTCTCTTACAAAAACCGGTGTTTTATTCTTAGAATAAAACACCGGTTTTGTGTTGGGTTGGAAAGGGTGGCGGGGTCAGTTCCCTGTGGGACAGTGCCAGATGTGCGCGTTGGCATCCGGTTCGGTCAGCCAGAGATGCGCAGTGTCGTCGATGCGGGTCTTGTCCCACGGGTTGCCGGGCAGGTGCCGGATTCCCCAGGCATAGCAGCAGGTATAGCCGGGGGCGGTGACCTGCGGGTGCATCCCTTTTGTAATCAGAGCCAGGCCGTTGTGGTGGGTCTCATATAACTCCCCGTCGCCCCAGCCCGCGCCAAAGCCGCTGGGGTGATCGAAACGGTAAAAATATACCTCGGGCTGGGGGTGGTGATGCGGTGGGTAGGAGGACCATTTGCCCGGCAGGTTGACGACCTCGCCCAAAACCATGTTGGAATACGGCGCGTTATCCAGATCGAAGCAGGTACGGACATCGCGCTTAGTGCAGCCCATCAGCTCGCCCTGGTCGCCGCGCGGCCAAGTGTCGGTATCCTCCGGCCCGTACATGCGGCAGGGGAAAACCGTGTCGTTCTCTGTTTTTTGAATGTAAATATGGCAGGCTCCATGAGCGGTGATCCGGACTTCGACGCCCTTGCAGACGTGCAGGCAGGATGGGTTGTAATCAAGCGGGTTGGGACGGTCCACGTCGCGGGCCTGCCCTTCCCATTCCAGCGTGCAGCGTCCGTCGAACACCAGCGCGGCCATCTCCTTGCGGTCCTCCCGCAAAGAGATGGTGTCGCCGGCCTCCATGACAAGAAGCCCGACGTCCATCATGGCTTTTTTTCCGTATCCTTCTTCCAAACGGAGATATTCATTATATCCCCGCTTGACCTGCTTATCCATATACATATGCTGTCCCTCCATGCGGCATCGGTGGTTTTCTGGCCCGTGATTCAATAAAAAATATTTTCTGTCCGCGGATTGTAAAGACCAGTCTGTTATTCTATAATTATAGCAGATAATGCGGAAAATACTTGCAATATATTCTCGGTTAATAACATGATTTTAAGGAGGGGGATGGATGGAAGCACAAAGTGAAAAGCAGAAAGAGGCCGCTGCCGGCATTCCCCTCCGCATATATCCCGCGCTGGACGGGAGCGAGGCGGACGTGGTTGACCGCGTGCCGTTCCACTGGCATACGGAAAGCGAGATCGTCATTGTCGATGCGGGGACGGTTTCGCTTGTCATAGCCGACCGTGCATACCAGGGAACGCGCGGAGATATTTTTTTCATCGGAAGTGAAGAACTGCATGAAATACGGGCGACGGGGCAGGGGAACCAGTTTCACTCGTTCTTGTTTTCGCTGGAACTGTTGGAGTTTGCCCGCGCCGACGATGCTGAAACCAGCCTGCTGGAACCGCTGGCCGAGGGACATCTGCGCTTCCCCAGGCAAGTACGGAAAGGGGAGGCGGGGCAAAAGGCGCTGCACAGGCTGCTGGCCCGTCTCGTTTGTGCCTGCCTTCGGCAAAGCTTGGGTTGGCGGCTGACAGCCAAGGCGGCCCTGCTGGAGATCGTGGCGGTGTGCGCGGACTATTCGTTGATAGAAAAAGTGGACGCGCCCTGCGGCGCGGATGAACGACTGCGGCAGAAAAAAGCGATCGTGGATTATCTGGATGAGCATTTTACGGAGCCGGTCCGGCTTCCGGACGTAGCGGCGGCGTTTGGGCTTTCCCCTCAGTATTTCAGCACATTGTTTCGGGAAAGCTTCGGCCGGACGCTGATGCAGCATGTCAATTTCCTGCGTACCGAAAGGGCGGCGCGCCTGCTGCGGACAAGCAGCCTTCCGGTCATGGAGATTGGGCTGCGCGTCGGTTATGAAAATTTCAGCTATTTTATCAAGCGGTTTCGGGAGGCTTACGGCGTCCCGCCATCGGTCTACCGGAAAAACAACAGGGAATTCGCCGCAACGCCTGTTGGGCGCGCGCATTGAAAAGAATACCGGCGGAAGCGTCCTGCTTCCGCCGGTTGGTTTTTATACGCAAAGCGTCAGTTGCCAGCAAACCGCAGCTTGATGTTTTCCTGCTTGCAAAGGCTGACATATTCCTTGGCAGGCTCCCGATCGGTGATGAAGCCGGTCAGATCCTTTAAGTGGCAAAAGGTGACGATGGCCTCGCGCCCGATCTTGGAGGAATCCGCCATGCAGTAGATGCTGTCTGCACGGTGGACGACCGCGCGCTTGATCTCCGCTTCGAGGAAAGTGGTGTTGGTCATGCCGGCGGTCAGGGAAACCCCTGTTGCGCCCATGAACGCCTTGTTGATCCGCATGTTGGAAAGCGCTTCGATCGTGGACAGGCCGACGAACGAATCGGTCGTGGGGCTGTAGATGCCGCCGAGCGAGATGATGTTCAGGTTTTCGTATTTTGCCGCTTCGCTCAACGCACCGAGCGAATGCGTGATAATGGTGATGCGGTTTTTCGCCACCAGATAACGCAGCAGGCAGAGTGTGGTTGTGCCGGAGTCGATAAATATGGTGTCCCCGTCCGCGACCTCCTCAGCGGCCATGCGGCCGATCAGCGACTTGTCCGCCGGATTGAGACTGGAACGGATCGGCGTGGGTACTGCGCCGGAGGGTACCGTGGCGGTAACGCCGCCATATACCTTTGTAATATGCCCGCGCATTTCCAACTCGTTCAGGTCGCGGCGGATCGTGTTCTTGGAAACCTCGAAAACCTCGCACAGCTCGTCAATGCTGACCGTTTCGTGCGAGATGACATACTGCTCTATGGCATTTAAACGGCTGACTTTCATCTTCCTCATTCCCCAATCGCGGGCCATTAAAGGTATGGCAGATTTACTGATATTTAGTTTATCAAAGATTCAGAAAAATGTCCACTGTGCCGCATCATGCCAAAATCGGCATTTTTTGATATGGAAAACAGGGGGTTTATAGCGCGGTAACGGGACCGCGCATACTTGCGAGCTGGAAAAAGTGGTTAAGTTATGGGTAAAAAATTATTTCCTGATGCATAGAATGTGGTTTTGTGTTTGTTGCATTGTGCGCAAGTGCGCGCTGGCATGATTTTTGCAGGAAAAGCAGATAAAACAGGGGGGCCTGCGCGGAAAATACGGAAAAACCAAACAAATCAAAGGGGAATACTGCCTTTGAAGCGTTCGCGCGCCTCGTGAAAATTATCATGCGGTGTAAAAATAAGGGGCAAATTTTTGTTAACAAATGCTTGGATATTGGTTGAAATCTGGTTGGTTTGGTGGTACACTGTAAACGAAAACGGTGTCCGGCAGGACGGCCGTGTTCCGGAATCTGTTCCGCGGAGAGAAAATACTGATATAGAATTAGGCAGGTGTATGCAATGCAGAAAGCAGAAAAAATGCAGGAGCTACGCGTATTTGCAGCGCAGATCCGTCTCGAAACGCTCAAGACGATCGGTTCGCTGGGCTTCGGCCATGTAGGCGGCTCGATGTCGGTTGCGGACGCTCTGGCGGTGCTCTACGGCGGTGTTATGAACATCGACCCGAAGAACCCGCGCTGGGAGGACCGTGACTGGTGCGTCATGTCCAAGGGACATGCCGGACCGGCCATGTATGCCACCCTTGGGCTCAAGGGCTTCTATCCGGTTGAGGAAGCGTATACCCTCAATAAGCCCCACACCAACTTCCCGTCCCACACCGACCGCCAGAAGACCCCCGGCGTCGATCTGACGACCGGCTCGCTCGGCCAGGGCATGTCCACGGCTGTCGGCGCGGCGCTCGGCAACAAAATGGACGGACGCGACAGCCATGTGTTCGTGTTCGTCGGCGATGGCGAGTGCGACGAGGGCCAGGTTTGGGAAGCGGCCCAGTTTGCCGCGCATTATAAGCTCGACCACCTGATCTGCTTTGTCGACTATAACAAGCGCCAGCTTGACGGTGCGTGCGAGGACGTTATGAGCCACGGCAAGGGCATCGGCGCGAAGTTCGACGCGTTCGGCTGGAATGTGATCGATCTGCCGGATGGCAACGACGTGGAGGCGATCTACGACGCGGTGCAGCTGGCATACGATGTAAAGGGCAAGCCCACCTGTATCGTTTTGAACACTGTCAAGGGCAAGGGCGCGACGTTTGCAGAGCCGTCCGGCGCGCATTCTTCGCAGCCGACTCCCGAGCAGTGGGACGAAGCGATTAAGGCCTCTGAAGCGGCGTATGCCGCTGTCAAGGCACAGTAAGGGAGGGGATGCAAATGAGCTTTACTTTGATTGGCAAGCACGAGAAGGATTCCCGTGCAATGCGTGACGCATATGTCACTGCGGTACATGACCTGATGGCAAAGGGCGAGCCTGTCGTACATATTGACTGCGACCTTGAGGGCTGCAGCAACGTGGGCAAGCTGGCCAAGGAATTTCCGAACAATGTATACAATGCCGGTATCGCGGAAGCGAACGCAATGGGTATCGCCGCGGGCCTGACCGCCACCGGCAAGACCGTGTTCATGCACTCGTTCGGTCCGTTCGCGTCCCGCCGCGCGTTTGATCAGGCGTTTATGTCCGCGGCCTACGCCGGCCTGCCGGTGCATGTGATCGGCTCAGACCCGGGCGTCTGCGCGGCGTTCAACGGCGGCACCCATATGCCGTTTGAGGATATGGCGCTGTATCTGTCCGTGCCGGACGCGGTCGTTATCGACCCGACCGACTACGCGATGCTCAACTGCCTGACCGGCAAGCTGGCGGCGTCGGGCAAGTTCTCCTACACCCGTCTGGTCCGTAAGGGCTTCACCACAGTGTATGCGGACGGTTCGGACTTTGAGATCGGCAAGGGCATTGAGCTGCGCGACGGTAAGGATGTTGCAATCATCGCCTCTGGTATCCTGGTGGATGAGGCGCTCAAGGCGGAGGAAGCGCTCAAGGCTGAGGGGATCTCCGCAAAGGTTGTGGATATGTTCACCTGGAAGCCGCTGGATGAAGAGCTGGTTAAGAAGTGCGCTGCGGAGTGCGGCTGTATCGTCACCGCAGAGAACCATCAGGTCGGCTGTGGCTTGGGCAGCGTCGTAGCGAACTGCCTGGTCAAGAACGCGCCCGTACCGATGGAAATGGTGGGTGTGCAGGACCGCTTCGGCCAGGTTGGTCCGGAGGATTTTCTGCGCAAGGAGTACAACCTCACTGCCGACGATATCGTGGCGGCGGCGAAAAAAGCGATCTCCCGCAAGTAAGGCATTCCATAATGGAAAAAGCGGCAGCTTTGGCTGCCGCTTTTTATATAGCGCTATCGGTCGCTTAACCCAACGAGGTAATCAAGCGAAACCCCATAATATTGCGCTAAGCGGATCAATAAATGCACCGGTATTTCACGTTTACCAGTTTCGTAATTACTATAAGTGCGTTGGTCGATTTTCAGATATTCTGCAAGTTGAATCTGACTGGTGTCAGAATCCTCGCGCATATGCCGTAAACGCGGATAATGATACATAGCATTCACCTCATATAATATAGTTTACCTATACTTTCAATAAATATGTTGATTTTACTATCGTTTGATAGTAAAATTGAAATGAGGTGATTTGAATGGAAAAGAAATGCAAAACCTGTAAGCATTACCGGCCGCACTATGTAAAAATAAAGGGCTGCGGATTTCGCCGGACCCGTGGCGGCCACTGCACCTATCCGCGCGGTAAACTGCGCTATGAGGACAAAGCCGCCTGCGCGAATTACCAGCCGGCTCAAACGGAGCAATAAAAACGCGGGAAAAACAGCAAGTCCCCCTTTACGAAAGCAGGCCCGACTCCTATAATAAGGGTATATCAGAGAGAAAGAGGTAGGGTTGATGGCGCAGCAGTTGGACAGCCCGCTTGGGACTGCACCAGAGGGGAAGCTGGTGCTGCAGCTCGCCATTCCGGCGATGCTGGCGCAGTTCGTCAATATTTTGTACAGCGTGGTCGACCGGATGTACGTCGGCCATATTGCGGAGGTCGGCGCGGAGGCGCTGGCGGGCGTAGGCGTCTGCGCGCCGGTTGTGACGATGATTACGGCGTTTGCCGCGCTGGTGGGCTTTGGCGGCGGGCCGCTTATGAGCATCCGTATGGGGCGGCAGGACTTGGAGGGCGCGCGCCAGATCGTTGCCAACAGCTTTTATCTGCTCCTGGCGCTTTCGGTTGTAGTCACAGTGCCGGTGGTGGTGCTGCGCAGGCCGATCCTGTTTGCATTCGGCGCGAGCGAGCAGCTTTGGCCCTATGCGGAGGCGTACTTTACCACCTATGTGCTGGGGACGGTGTTCGCGCTCCTCAGTGTGGGGCTGAACCAGATTGTGATGAGCCAGGGCTTTTCCGGCACGGCGATGCGGTCGGTCATGCTGGGCGCGGCTGTCAATATTGCGCTTGATCCGGTCTGCATCTTCGCGCTGGATATGGGGGTGCGCGGCGCCGCCGTGGCGACCGTGCTTTCGCAGGTCTGCTCGGCCATGTATACGCTGCGGTTCCTGTTCAGCCGCCGCGCGCTGGTGGGCATAACGAACTGTCCGCTGCATTTCGGCTGGATCCGGCGTATTTTTCAGGTCGGCCTGTCGCCGGCGCTGATTATCGCGCTGGATAACGTGCTGCTCATTTCGGTGAACGTGATGCTGCGCAAATACGGCGGCGCGGACAGCGACATGCTGATCGCGTGCGCGGCTATCCTGCAGAGCTTTATGCTGATCATCACCATGCCGCTGGGCGGCATCACAGCGGGTACGCAGTCTATTCTGGGCTATAACTACGGCGCGGGGGATACCCGCCGCGTCATGCGCGCGGAGAAGCGCATCGTATTGCTGTGCTTCATTTTTACCGCTGTTATGTTTGTGATTGCGCAGACCATGGCCACGCCTTTTGTCCGTATCTTTACCACGGATCCGGTACATATCGAGCAGGCGGCCTGGATGATACGCACCTATACGCTGGGGGTACTCGGCCTGGCGATCCAGTACCCCTTTGTAGACGGCATGACCGGCATGGGGCTGGTACGCTGGGGGTTGACGTTCTCCCTGCTCCGCAAGGGTATCTTTTTCGCCGGCGTGTATCTCCTGCCCGCGCTATTTTCCGCAACGACGCTGCTGTATGCCGAGCCGATATCGGATATCCTGTCCGCAACGGTTTCGGGCGCGGCGTTTATCCTGCTGTTTCCACGGCTGATGCGCAGGCGGGAGGCAGAGAACTGACGGCTTTTTCCATTCTGCCCCTATGCAGCACGGGTTTTTTGTTGTAAAATAGCGATAGAAAAAAACAGGCGCAAAAAAGCTATGGAGGAAAGCGATATGGATTTGAAAGAACGCGCGCTCAAGGCGCATGAGCAGTGGGGCGGCAAGATCGAGGTCGTTGCTCGGTGTGAGGTAAACAGCAAGGAGGACCTTTCGGTCGCCTATACGCCGGGCGTGGCCGAGCCGTGCCTTAAAATTAAGGATGACCCGTCGCTGAGCTATACTTATACCCGCCGGCATAACCTGGTTGCGGTTATTACGGACGGCACAGCGGTACTCGGCTTGGGCGATATCGGCCCTGTCGCCGGCATGCCGGTGATGGAGGGCAAATGCGCGCTGTTCAAGGCGTTTGCGGATGTGGACGCGTTCCCACTGTGCGTGGCCTCCAAGGATGTGGACGAGATCGTACGCACCATCCAGCTTATTTCGGGTTCGTTCGGCGGCATTAATCTGGAGGATATCGCCGCGCCGCGCTGCTTTGAGATCGAGCGAAAGCTCAAGGAGGTTTGCGACATTCCGGTATTCCATGACGATCAGCATGGAACGGCGGTGTGCTGCGGCGCGGCGCTGATTAACGCCTGCCGGCTGACCGGCCGCAGGGTGGAGGATATCCGGATGGTGGTCAATGGCTGCGGCGCGGCCGCGATCGCGGTGACAAAGTTCCTGATGTTCCTCGGCGTGCAGCATATCACGATGGTGGAGCGCTTTGGCATCGTCTGCGAAGGGGACGAGCGTCTCAATCCCGCGCAGGCGGAGATGGCAAAGCTGACCAACCGCGCGCACTTGACCGGCGCGCTCGCGGACGCAGTCAAGGGCGCGGATGTGTTCTTCGGCATGTCGGCACCGCAGGTGTTGACTGCGGAAATGGTTTCCACCATGTCGGCGAAGCCGATGGTGTTTGCCATGGCCAATCCGGTACCTGAGATCTGGCCGGAGGACGCCAAAAAGGGCGGCGCGGCGGTGGTCGGCACCGGACGGTCGGACTACCCGAACCAGATCAATAATGTGCTTGCATTCCCAGGCATTTTCCGCGGGGCGCTCGATGTGCGCGCCAGAGATATCAATGAGGAGATGAAGCTCGCGGCGGCAAGGGCGATCGCGTACTGCGTGTCCGATGAGGAGCTGACCGCGGAATACATCATGCCCATGGCGTTTGACCATAAGGTGATACGGGCGGTCGCGGACGCGGTCGCGCAGGCGGCGCGCGATTCGGGCGTGGCCCGTATCTGAACGGCGTAATCACGCGTGGAAAGAGCGGGACGCAGGCGGCTGGAACGCTTGGAAAAGCAGGAAAAACGCGCGGCGGCACGGTATGAAAAAGCAAAGCCGTCTGTTTTTGCCACCGTACAGGACAAGATACCGGACGGCCTGCGCGGCAAGCTGGAACTGGCGTTCTGCAAGGGGTTCCGGCTGGTGTTTGAAAAGGGGGAAGGGCTGATCGGCAAAACTTATGACGCCGACCAGCTCTGCGGACGCTATGAGCAGTATGCCGCCGCAGTGCGGACGAAAGCGACAGGGGCGCGGCTGCGCCGTTTGCGCCGCGGCGCGCGGTCGGCTGTGCGGGGCGGTACGGGCGTCGCTCTGGCGGAGGGCGCGGCGCTGGGCGTGCTGGGGATCGGCCTGCCGGATATCCCCTTGTTCCTCGGCGGTCTGCTGCGCGGGCTTTACCGTATCGCGCTTAGCTATGGCTTTGATTGTCACAGCGACAGGGAGCGCCGCTACCTGCTCCTGTTGGTCGCGGCTTCGCTCAGCAAGGGAGAGGAGCGCGAGCGGTTTGCGGCGTCCGCGGAGGCGGTGGCGGCTGGCGGCGCCTTACCCTCTTTGGAGGAATGTATGGACGCGGCGGCCGGACGGCTTGCGGAGGAGATGCTCACGGCAAAGTTCGTGCAGGGGCTGCCGCTGGTCGGCCTGGCGGGCGGTTTGCGGAATGTTCCGGTCTACCGGCGCGTCACGGCCTGTGCTGCACGGGCATACGAGCGGCGCTGGCTGCTCGAACAGGAGAACAGGGAAAAATAAGCGGACGCACCCCAGTTTGGCTGGGGTGCGTTTTCCTATGCGACCGTGCGCAGATAGGCGCGTATCGTGATCTGGTAGCAGATAAGGTAAAACAGCGCGAACACCAGCATGGAAAGCGCGATGCTGCCGTACAGCACCAGCGGCGTGTCGATCGAAATGAGACCCATGAAGGTGGAGAGGAAAGGCGTGGCGAACGCAATGTGCAGCAGGGTCCCGCCCAGCGGCAGCAGGAATACGACGCGAAGCTGCCGGCGGGCTGTGCGCACCGTCATTTCGTCAGACAGGCCGATCGAGCGCAGGATGCGGAAGCGGCCGGCGTCCTCCATGCCCTCGGAAAGTTGCTTGTAGTATAGGACCAGCGAGGTGCAGGCCAAAAAAACCAGTACGAAAAAGACGCCGAGAAAGGCGAGCGTGGTGAACATCATGGTGATGTCCTCCACGGTCACGTTGGTAAAGTTGATGCCGGACTGGCTGTTTGTGATCGTCTGCCCCACGCGGGCGATCACCGCACCCTGTCCGAACAGGACGCAGAGCGAGCAGCAAAGCGTGAACAGGGCGGCGCAGCCGAACAGGCAGATATTAACCAGCCCAGCCGCGTTTTTGCGCAGCCGGTGCTGCAGGCCGGAGACGACAACAAATTCCGAAGCGTCCGTGTAAAAGCGCGGCCCTTTGCGCAGGCGGCGCAAAACCTCGGCGATGACGCCGGTGAACACGCCGTAGGTGCCGAGGATGACTAGCAGCAGTGCCAGCGTGAAGCTGGCCAGCGTGGCGCTTCTTCCGCTGGTCAGGGAGAGAAAATATGCGGCGAACAGACAAGATGAGCCGAGTATGGCGGCCAGCAGGCGGCCGCGCATGGGACGTTCCCCTTGGGTCTGTTCGCGCAGCAGTGAGCAGGGCTGGGTACGTGCGGCCCGCCATACGCCGATCACAACGAGTACGGCGAAGCAGGCGGCGAAAACCTTGACCGTCGCGAGCAGGGGTGGGAAAGAAAGGCCCCAGACAATGCCGGACGGGATGCCGAGCGCAGCCAGCAGGCCGCGAAAGACGAGTGGGCAGACCAGCGCGCCGCCGCCAGCGCCCAGCAGGATGCACAGCGCAAAGCAGAGCGTGTTTTCAATCAGCAGGATTACGGCGATATGGCGGCGGCCCAGCCCGAGAATGGCATACAAGGCCAGCTCGCGGCTGCGGTTTTTGAGCAGGTAGCTGTAAATATAGACCAGAAACGGCAGGAGGACGACCGGCATCAGGAAATACCCCACGCTCATCAGGATTTGGATATTCCCGCCGTTCGGGATGCTCCGCCCGAACGATTCGTTATATACAAAGGCGGCGATCACAAAATACACCATTGCCATGAAAGCGGTTGCAAGCAGGAACGGCAGGTACAGGCGGCGGTTTCCGTACAGGCCGCGCAGGGCGAGGCGGGGGAGCAGCGTGTTACGCAAGACGGACACCTCCCTGCTGCAGCGCGGTCTGACAGGCGGCAAGGCGGGGGTAAAAGTCCGCGCGCGCCAGCCCCTCTCGGCACGCCTCGCCCGCAATCAGGCCGTCGCGCAGGAATAAAACGCGCGAGGCATGGCTCGCCGCGTCCAGACTGTGGGTGACCATGACGGTGGTTTGTCCCTCCGCGTTACATTCGTCCAGCATGCCGAGCAGCTGCGCAGCCGAGCCGGAATCGAGCGCGCCGGTCGGTTCATCCGCAAGGAGCAGGTCGGGGCGTGTGATCAGCGCGCGGGCGGCTGCGGCGCGCTGGCGCTCGCCGCCGGATACCTCGTACGGGAATTTTTCGAGCAGCGGTGTGATGCCCAGCCGTCCGGTCAGAGGAAGCAGGCGGGCTTCCATCTCGCTGCGGGCGGTTCCCGCCAACACAAGCGGGAAAACGATATTTTCCCGAAGAGAAAGCGTGTCCAGCAGGTTGCAGTCCTGGAAAATAAAGCCCAGCCGGTCCCGCCGGAAGGCGGAGAGAGCGCGGCTGGGGATCGCGGCCATATCCTCTCCATTGAGCAGGATCCGCCCATCCGTCGGTCGGTCGAGCGCGGCGAGCAGGGTGAGCAGTGTGGTCTTGCCGCTGCCGCTTTCCCCCATTACGGCAACAAATTCGCCCTGTTCCACTGAGAAGCTGACGCCGCGCAGCGCAGGCACCCTGCGCCCGCCAAAGCGGGTCACATATTCCTTTACCAAACCATCCACCGTAAGCAGCATAAAAAAACCTCCATATCAATGTATTAAATTAATGATACAATAATACAACGAAAAAACGGGATTGTCAACCACTTTTTCGGAACGGGGGAGGAGCAAAAAGTCGGGGCGCCGCCCGAAAGTGGGGGAGCGGCCGCACCGCTCGCGGTTTCGATTGAAAATCGCTAAAACCCTTTGCAAAATGAGCCGTGATAGGGTAGAATAGAAAACAGGAAAATGAAGCAAGAGGAGTGTGGAATATGGAAGCACACAAATATAAACGCGTACTGATCAAAATCAGCGGCGAAGCCCTTGCGGGTGACAAGCATTTCGGGCTGAATTTTGATGTGATCGGACCGGTGTGCGATGTGATCAAGAAGTGCAACGAGCAGGGTTGCGAGATCGGCGTTGTAGTAGGCGGCGGCAACTTCTGGCGCGGCGTCAAGGACGGCGGCGGCAAGATGGAGCGCACCCGCGCCGACCATATGGGGATGCTGGCCACCACAATCAACGCCCTTGCGCTGGCGGACGCGCTCGAGCAGCGCGGCGTGCCGGTGCGCGTGCAGACCGCGATCGAGATGAACCGCATCGCAGAGCCGTACATCCGTCAGCGCGCGACGCGCCACTTGGAAAAAGGCCGCGTGGTCATTTTCGGCTGCGGCACGGGCAACCCATTTTTCTCGACCGACACCGCGGCGGTTCTGCGGGCGGCAGAAATCGGCGCGGAAGTCATCCTGCTGGCCAAAAATGTGGACGGTGTGTATGATTCCGACCCGGCGAAAAACCCGAACGCAAAAAAATATGACCACCTTTCCTACATGGATGTGCTTAATCAGGGCTTGGGCGTAATGGATACCACTGCAACTTCGCTTTCCATGGATAACCACATTCCGATTTTGGTGTTTGCACTTTCCGATCCGGAAAATATTTACCGTGCAGTGTGCGGTGAAAAGATCGGCACGATCGTAGAGGAGGAAAATTAAAATGAAAGCTCAACTGACTGCGTATGAGGAAAAAATGAAGAAAACGCTCGACGTGCTGGCAAAGGAGCTGGCCGCAGTCCGCGCAGGACGGGCCAATCCCGCGGTGCTGGATAAGATCACGGTCGAGTATTACGGCGCGCCGACCCCGCTCAACCAGGTGGCGGCCATCGCGACGCCCGACCCGCGCTCGCTTTCGATCCAGCCCTGGGACGCTTCGGTTCTCAAGGCGATTGAAAAGGCGATCCAGACCTCGGACCTGGGCATCAACCCCCAGAACGATGGCAAGCAGATCCGGCTGAATTTCCCGCCGCTGACAGAGGAGCGCCGTAAGGAGCTGATCAAGGGCGTGTCCAAGACCGGCGAGGAAGCCAAGGTCGCGCTGCGCAATATCCGGCGCGACGCGATTGAAAAGTTCAAGGCAGCGCAGAAAAAGAGCGAGATGACCGAGGACGAGCTGCACGAGGGCGAGGAGAAAATGCAGAAGCTGACCGATAAGTACGTCAAGGAGATCGACGGTATGGTCGCGAAGAAGTCCAAGGAGCTGGCGGAAGTGTAATGTCTCGAAAGAGGACCATCCTGCCCTGGAAAGCTGAAAATAACGTGGGGGCGGCGGGAGCGCCGCCCCTTTGCATGGGGGAAGTATAGTTGGGCCTGTTTACACGGAAAAGGAAAAGAGCGCCCGTGCCGGCGGACCGGCCGGTACCGCGCCATATCGCGGTCATTATGGATGGAAATGGGCGCTGGGCGAAAAAACGCGGCCTGCCGCGTCAGGCGGGGCATAAGGTCGGCGCGGAAACCTTTCGCACGATCGCGACCTACTGCAAGGATATCGGCGTGCAGTATTTCACGGTGTATGCGTTTTCCACCGAGAACTGGAAGCGCCCGCAGGAGGAGGTGGACGCGCTGATGAACCTGTTCCGCACCTATCTGAAAGAGGCGGCGGAAACCATGTTCCAGCGCGGCGTGGCCGTGCGTGTGCTCGGCGACCTGTCGCCGCTGCCGGAGGATATCCGCGCGCAGATACGGGAGGTGGACGGGATCGCCGACCGGCTGGGACCGGATGCCGCGACCGCCTCCCTGTGCATCAACTACGGCGGACGGGATGAAATCAAAAACGCGGTCCGCGCGATCGCGCGGGAGGTTCAGGCCGGCGCGCTGGCGCCGGGGGATATCACCGAGCAGACGATCGGCGCACATCTGTACACCGCCCATATGCCGGATCCGGATCTGATCATCCGGCCGTCGGGCGAGGTCAGGACCTCGAATTTCCTGCTGTGGCAATCCGCCTATTCGGAATATTATTTTACGGATGTGCTGTGGCCGGATTTCAAAACAGCGGATATGGATGCGGCGATCAACGCATTTAACAAGAGAAACCGCCGCTTCGGCGGGGTATAAACCGAAAGTTCGGGGTGCAAGGATATGAAAGCAAGAGTGTTGTTCGGCGTGATCGGCTTTGTTTTTGTGCTGCTCGCGCTGTATGTGTTCCCGCCTGTTGTGCTGGAAGCGGCGCTTGCCGCGCTTTGCGTGCTGGCAACGTATGAGGTGCTTGGTTCGACTAAGCTGGTGCATAACCGGCTGGAGCTGATCTTATGCGGCTTGGTGTCGCTGCTACTCGCAGCGGGGCATTCGTCATTGGCCCCGTTTTCCCTGGACTGGACGCTGCGTGGTCTGGCGTTCCTGCTGCTGGTTGGCTCGTTCCTGATTTTGCTGCGCTTTCACGACAGCATGAACGCCTCGCAGGTGCCGTGGGCCTTTTTCGGCGCGTTGCTGGTACCCTACCTGCTGCTCAGCCTGCTGCGCATCTTCCAGATGGAGGAGCATAGCGGCCCGTTCATCGTGCTGCTGCCGCTGCTCGCCGCGTGGGGCGCGGATACCTGCGCGCTGTTTTCCGGCATGCTTTTCGGCAAGCACAGGCTCGCGCCGGTCGTCAGCCCTAAAAAAACGGTTGAGGGCGCGATCGGCGGCGTGATAGGCGGCGCGGTTCTGGTAATGCTTGCGGCGCTGCTGATGAATGTCCTGCTCGATCTGGATATGCCGGTCTGGGCGGCGGCTGTGCTTGGCGGTCTGGGCGCGGTGCTGGGCGAGATCGGGGACCTTTCCTTCTCGGTCATCAAACGGCAGACCGGTATCAAGGATTACGGCCATATCTTCCCAGGGCATGGCGGGGTACTCGACCGGTTCGACAGCGTGCTGTTTGTCGCGCCGATGGCGGAGATGCTGTTCCGGCTGATCTGGTAAGTGCAGGACCGAAAGATGCCAAAGCGCCGCATCAGGGGCGCGTACAGGAGACTGTTGAAATGAAAAAAATAGCGATTTTAGGCTCGACCGGCTCGATCGGCACGCAGACTGTCGATATTTTGCCGTCGGTTGGGGCTGAAGTCGTCGCATTGACGACGAATAAACGCATAAACTTACTTGAGGAACAGGCGCGCGCGCTGCACCCTGAAATGGTATGCGCATTTGACGAGGCGGCGGCGCGCGACCTGAAAATAAAACTTGCGGACACGGATATCCGCGTGCTCTCTGGTATGGGGGGATTGACCGCCTGCGCCGCGGAGAGCGGCGCGGATATGGTCGTGACCGCAGTGGTCGGCATGGTTGGCCTGTTGCCCACGCTTGCCGCCATCGACGCGGGCAAGGACATTGCGCTGGCCAACAAGGAGACGCTGGTCTGTGCGGGTGAGCTGGTCATGCGCGCGGCGCGCGAAAAGGGCGTGCAGCTCCTGCCAGTGGATTCCGAGCATTCGGCGATTTTCCAGTGTGCGCAGGCGGCGCAGGGCAACCGGCTGGCGAAAATCATCCTGACTGCGTCGGGCGGCCCATTTTTCGGCTGGACCGCTGCGCAGATGCGGGATGTGACCAGAGAACAGGCGCTCGCGCATCCTAACTGGTCGATGGGCGCGAAGATCACCATTGACTCCGCGACCATGATGAATAAGGGGCTCGAGCTGATCGAAGCCATGTGGCTGTATGACATGGCGCCGGAGGATATCGAAATCGTGATCCACCGCGAGAGCATCGTGCATTCTGCGGTTGAGTTTGACGATGGCGCGGTGCTCGCGCAGCTTGGACTGCCGGATATGCGCCTGCCGATCCAATACGCGCTGACCTGGCCGCAACGCGCGGCCTGCAAGGTGCCGCGCCTGCGCTTGGCGGAGGCCGCAAAGCTGACCTTTTTCGCGCCGGATTACGAGGCGTTTCCGGCGCTCGGCTTGGCCCAGCGTGCGGCGGCGCAAAAGGGCGACCGCGGCGCGGTACTCAACGGGGCGAACGAGGCGGCGGTCGGCCTGTTCCTCGCGGGCAGGCTCGGCTTTGCCGAGATTGCGGAAAACGTCGCCCGGGCGCTGGACGCGATTCCCTGTCAAAAGGAACTCACACTGGACGGCGTCCTTGCGGCGGATGCCGCCGCGCGCGAGCTGGTACTCGCGCACAGCCCGATCTGACCCGCTGAAAGGAGAACTGCTTTGCTGCAAATCATTCTGGCTATATTAGCGTTCGGCATTCTGGTCATTGTGCATGAATTCGGCCATTTTATCACCGCCAAGCGCGGCGGGGTTCAGGTAAATGAATTCTGGATCGGTATGGGGCCGACGCTGCTCAAAAAGCAGCATAACGGCACGTTGTACTGCTTAAAGCTCCTGCCGTTCGGCGGCGCGTGTGTGATGGAGGGAGAGGACGGAGAGAGCGAAAACGAGCGCGCGTTCGGCAAGGCGAGCCTGCCGCGCCGCATGCTGATCGTGGCGGCGGGCGCGCTGATGAATTTCCTGATCGGCTTCCTTATCGTACTTGCTGTTATCCGGCCGAACGGGCCGGAGGGGGGCTATGTTGTCTCCACGCTTGACAGCGTGGATCCGGCAAGCACCGCCGCAGCGGAGGGCGGCCTACAGGCGGGGGACGAGATCCTTCGGGTGGACGGCTACCATATTTTGCTGCGCGGCGATTTTGAAACCGCGCTGGCTCGCGGCACGGATACGGTCTACGAGGTCGTTGTGCGGCGGGATGGGCGGAAAATAACGCTGCCCGCGGTCACGCTGGCGCCGGCGATAGAGGGGGAGGACGGCCGCATGCTGATCGGGCTGAACTTCGCGGAACAGCCGAACAGCATTGGCATGCACCTGAATATGGCGGCGCGCACCTCGGTAAATTACGCGCGGCTCGTCTGGTCGAGCCTTGGCATGCTGGTAACGGGACAGGTCGGCGTGGACCAGCTTTCCGGACCGGTCGGTGTGGCAGAGGTGATGGCGAGCACAGCCAGATACAGCATATCGGCGTTTTTGCAGTTGGTGGCGTTTATTTCCATCAACCTCGGTGTGATGAACCTGCTGCCGCTGCCCGCCCTGGACGGAGGGCGGCTGGTATTCCTGCTGATCGAGGCGGTCCGCCGCAAGCCGGTGCCGCCCAAATATGAGGGATATATCCACGCGGCGGGGCTTATGCTGCTGCTTGCGCTGATGGTCTATGTGACTGGACAGGATATTTTGCGCATCGTTTCCGGCAGATAGGCGGGCGGACCGCCGTTTGCCGCGACAGGCAAAGGAAAGGACGGAATATGAAACAGACAAAGCAAATCAGGCTCCGCGACGTGCGGATCGGCGGCGGCGCGCCCGTTTCGGTCCAATCCATGACCAACACGGACACGCGGGACGCGCAGGCGACGCTGGCCCAGATCCGCGCGCTGGCCGAAGCAGGCTGCGATGTCGTGCGCTGCGCCGTGCCGGATGCACAGGCCGCGGAAGCGCTCAAAGCGATCTGCGCCGCTTCGCCCATACCGGTCGTGGCGGATATCCATTTCGACTACCGGCTTGCGCTGGCATCGATCGAAGCGGGCGTGGATAAGATACGGCTTAATCCCGGCAATATCGGCGGCGCGGACCGCGTACACGCGGTCGTGCAGGCCGCGAAAGCGCGCCGCATCCCGATCCGCATCGGGGTCAACTCCGGTTCGGTGGAAAAGCATATCCTGGAGAAGTTCGGCGGGCCGACGCCGGAAGCCATGGTCGAATCCGCGCTGTACCATGCCGGACTGCTGGGCGACTGCGGGTTTGACGATATCTGCATTTCCATCAAATCCTCCTCTGTGCCGGACACCATGCAGGCCTATTTGCTCGCGCACGAAAAAACCGCTTACCCGCTCCACCTCGGCGTGACCGAAGCGGGGACGGAATACATGGGTACCGTCAAGTCCGCGGCCGGTATCGGCGGCCTGCTCGCACTTGGCGTGGGCGATACCATCCGCGTTTCCCTGACCGATGATCCGGTCAAAGAGGTTTACGCGGCGAAGGCGATCCTGAAAGCTGTGGGGCGTGCGGAGGAAGGCATCAATGTGGTTTCCTGCCCGACCTGCGGGCGTACCCGCATCGACCTGATCGGCATTGCCAGAGAGGTCGAGCGGCGCTGCATGGAAATACGCGGCAAGCGCTTGAAGGTGGCGGTCATGGGCTGCGCGGTCAACGGACCGGGCGAGGCGCGCGAGGCCGACCTCGGCATCGCGGGCGGGGACGGCGTGGGTCTGCTCTTCCGCCGCGGCGAAATCATCAAAAAGGTGCCGCAGGAGCAGCTTGTGGACGTGCTGATGGAGGAGATCGTGCATTTTGAAGGAGAATGACCGTGTCTGGCAAGCTCATTGATATTTTTGGAAACTATAAAAGCGTGGCGGAAGAACAGCACCTCGCCGGGGGCGAGGTGCGTTCTCTCGCGTTTGGGGATAACAATACCGTGATGGTGGTCGAGTTGGGACTTTCGCAGGTGGTCAGCCGAAAAGCGATCGCCCAGGTGGAAAAGCAGATCGCAAAGCAGTACGGGCTGGAGCGCGTGTGTATCGAGCCGCGCTACAGCATGCCGGACGGGCTGACCGATGCGTACATAGGCTCGCTGTATGAGGATATGGCGTACCGCATGCCCTCCGCGCGCGGTCTGCTCGACTGCGCCAAGTGGAAATACGAGGGCGGCGCGCTGTATATTCCGATGGACGAGGTGAGCGAAAAGCATTTTGCCAACGCGCTGCGCCATCTGGAAGCGCGAATCCGACGCGAGCTGGATATGGTGTGTCCGGTGCATGCGGTGCGCGCGGCGGCAGAGGATTACGCGCCCCCGTCCGACGCGCCGAAGCGCGAGGAGATTTTGCAGCAGGCGGTCGCGGAAGCAGTGTCCGCGGCTCCGGCGGCGCCCAAGCCGAAAAAGCCGCGTCCCGCGCCCCGGCCGGAAAATGCGGGCTACCAGCGCCCGCGCACGGAAAAGGTGCGCGACGACGACCTGATCTTCGGCAAGCTGATACAGGACCCGATCGTGTCGGTCAACGAGGCGATCGCAGCTTACGATATGGTCACCATTCAGGGCGAGGTGTTCTTCACCGACAACAAGGACATCCACAGCAAAAAGACCGGCAAGGACTATGTAAAGATTGCGTTCGATATGACCGACCGCACGAACTCGGTGCGCGTGTCCAAATTCCTGGCTGCGGACAAGGCGGGCGACACGGCCTCCCACATCAAAAACGGCCTGTACTGCACGGTGCAGGGCAAGATGGTGTATGACTCGTTCGCCAAGGAGATGGTTTTGGAGCCGACCGGTATCGTCAAGGCGAAAAAGCCCGTACGGCAGGACAAGGCCGAGGGCATGAAGCGCGTCGAACTGCATCTGCACACCAATATGAGCGCGATGGATGGTATGTCCTCCACTGCGGCGCTGTTGTGCCGCGCTGCGCAGTGGGGACACCGCGCCATGGCGATCACCGACCACGGTGTAGCGCAGGCCTTTCCCGAAGCCCTGCATGCGCAGGAGGGCAAGCAGAAGGACATTATTGGGGATATGAAGATCATTTATGGCATTGAGGCGTACTATGTCAACGATGCGGACAGCCTTTCGGTCGTGCGGGGCGGCTCGGTCGAACCGCTGGAGGGAACGTTCATCGTGTTTGACCTGGAAACCACCGGTCTCAATCCCGCGAGCGAGGAGATCACCGAGATCGCGGCCGTGCGCGTGACCGACGGGGCGATCCATGACGCGTTCCAGACCTATGTCAACCCGCACAAGCCCATTCCCGAGGAAATTACCAAGCTGACCGGCATTTCGGATGAGACGGTCGCGGACGCGCCCGACCTCGGCGAGGCGGTCCCCAAATTCCTCGCTTGGGCGGGGGAGGGGCGGTATCCCCTTGTTGCGCACAACGCGGGCTTTGATATGGGTTTTCTGCGCGCGGCCTGCAAGCGGCTTTCCATCGAGCGGGAATTCACCGCGATCGACACGCTGGAAATGTCGCGCATGATGCTGCCGCACCTGCATAAATTCAAGCTGAACATCCTGGCCAAGGAACTACAGGTCGGTCCGTTCGAACATCATCGCGCGAGCGAGGACGCGGCCGTGCTGGGGCGCATCTTCGTCAAGCTTCTGGCGCGCCTGCGGGAGGAAATGCACGCGCGGACTGTGGCGGATATCAATCCGGTGCTCGCCGCGACGACCGACCGCAAGAACAAGCTGAAAAACCTGCCGCGCTATCATTTCATCATCCTAGTGAAAAACCAGGCGGGGCTGCGCAACCTGTACCAGCTCATCTCCAAGAGTTTTCTCGAATACTACAATAAGCGGCCGATCATGCCGCGCTCGGAGCTGATCCGCCACCGCGAGGGGCTGATCTTTGGCTCGGCATGCGAGGCGGGAGAGGTGTTCCGCGCCTTGACGGGTAATGCGGAGTGGGACGAGCTGAAACGGCTCGCGTCCTTTTACGATTATCTGGAGATCCAGCCCATCGGCAACAACAACTTTATGATCGGCAAGGGCATGGCTAAGGATGAGGAGCAGCTCCGCGACTGGAACCGCGCGATCCTGCGCCTTGCGGACGAACTGGGCAAGCCCTGCTGCGCGACCGGCGACGTACACTTTCTTGAGCCTGAGGACGAGGCGTTCCGCCGCATCCTGATGGCAGGGCAGGGCTTCGGCGACGCGGATAACCAGGCACCGCTGTACTTCAAGTCCACGGACGAGATGCTGAAGGAATTCGCCTACTTGGGTGCGGACCGCGCGTACGAGGTCGTGGTCAGGAACACGAACAGGATCGCGGACATGTGCGACGTGATCCGTCCCGTGCCGCGCGAAAACTACCCACCGCACATCGACGGCTGCGAGGACGACCTGCGCAATATGTGCTATGAAAAGGCCAAGCGCATCTACGGCGATCCGCTGCCCGAGTTGGTGCAGGCGCGGCTCGACCGCGAGCTGAACTCCATCATTGGCAACGGCTACGCGGTCATGTACATCATCGCGCAGAAGCTTGTGACCAAGTCGCTCGCGGACGGCTATCTGGTCGGCTCGCGCGGGTCGGTCGGCTCGTCGCTCGCAGCATTTATGTCGGATATCACCGAGGTAAACTCGCTCGCGCCGCATTACCTGTGTCCAGACGACAAATACGTCGAGTGGCACGAGGAATATTCCTGCGGCGTGGACCTGCCGGACAAGGTATGCCCGACCTGCGGCAAGCCGCTGACCAAGCAGGGCTTTAACATCCCGTTCGAAACCTTCCTCGGCTTCGAGGGCGATAAGGTGCCGGATATCGACCTGAATTTTGCGGGCGAGTACCAGTCGCGCATCCACCACTACACAGGCGAGATTTTCGGACACGACCATGTGTTCCGCGCGGGTACGATCGGCACGGTGGCGGAAAAGACCGCCTACGGCTATGTCAAAAAATACATGGACGAGCGCGGCATCGAGTGTTCGCGCGCGGAGGAGAACCGCCTCGCCGCGGGCTGCACGGGCGTACGCCGCACCTCAGGCCAGCACCCGGGCGGCGTGGTCGTGGTACCCAAGGAGATCGAAATTTACGACGTGTGTCCGGTGCAGCATCCGGCGGATGATCCGGATTCGGACATCATCACCACTCATTTTGAATATCACTCGATCGACGCCAACCTGCTTAAGCTCGACGAGTTGGGACACGATGACCCGACCATGATTAAGCACCTGGAAAACCTGACCGGCGTTAACGCGCAGGAAATCCCGCTTGACGATCCCGACACCATGAGCCTGTTCCATTCGTGCAAGGCGCTGAAATACACGGGCGAAAATCCGGATACCGACCCCATCCTGGGCGACCTCGGCTGCCTGGCCGTACCCGAGTTCGGCACCAAGTTCGTGCGCGGCATGGTCAAGGAGACCCACCCTTCGACGTTTGCCGAACTGGTCTCCATTTCCGGCCTGTCGCACGGCACGGACGTGTGGCTGGGCAACGCGGCCGAACTGGTGCGCCGCGGTATTCCGCTGTCCGGCTGCATCTGCTGCCGCGACGATATCATGAACTACCTGATATTGCAGGGCGTCAAACCCAAGCTCGCGTTCAAAACTATGGAAAGCGTGCGCAAGGGCAAGGGACTGACCGAGGAAATGGAAGCCGCGATGAACGAGCAGAACGTGCCGGACTGGTACATCGATTCGTGCAAAAAGATCAAGTACATGTTCCCAAAAGCGCACGCGGTCGCTTATGTGATGATGGCGTTCCGTATCGCGTGGTTCAAGGTACACCGGCCGCTGGCGTTCTATTCCGCGTATTTTTCCGTGCGCGCCAAGGGGTTTGATGCGTCCTGCATGATCAAGGGCGATAAGGTGTGCATTGACAAGATCAAGGAGTTGCAGATGAAAGACCGCGAAAAGACGATCTCCGCGGCGGAAAAGGAAATGATGACCACGCTCGAGGTGTGCCATGAGTTTTACCGGCGCGGCTTCGTATTCGAGCCGATGGACATTTACACCTCGGCCGCAACTGATTTCATTGTGACCGAAAAGGGACTGATCCCGCCGTTTACCTCGATGCCCGGCATCGGCGAGCAGGCGGCGCAGAATATCGTGGAGGAACGGCGGAACGGCAGGTTCCTCTCCGCCGAGGAGATGGCGGTGCGCTGCCCCAAGGCGTCCAAGGCGGTGGTCGAGCTGCTCGACCAGATCGGCGCGCTCGGCTCGATGCCCAAGACCACGCAGATCAGCCTGTTTGCGTAATACTGGAGAGGATAGGATAGACATGGCAAAATACGAAAAACAGTTGACCGGAGACTTTGACGCCGTGCTGAGCCGCCTGTTTGACGCAGTGATGAACGGCAGTATGTCCGCTTCTTATGAGGATGGGAGCGACTGGGAAGCGAACGGCATGCGCTGCGCGGTGCGCGTGTTCGAGCGTTACAGTTGGGCGGGCGGCAACCGCGTGAGCATGACCCTGATGCTTACAGGCTATGGGAACAGCCTGTTCCTGTCAGCCATCACCTCGGGCGGCAGCCAGGCAATGTTTTGGAAAGTCAACACCATGGGAGAGGAAAGCTTTCTGGAAACGCTGGTGCCGGTCGCGGAAGAGTACGCGGCAGGGCGGTAAGGAGGGCGCGCGGATGTACTGGATATGCTTTGGGGAAAGCGCCAAAGGCTGTCTGTCTGTTGCACGACACCGCATTGCGCCGGACATGCCGAAAGAAAAAATCATTGCACTGCTGGATGATTACACGCAGGGTGATATTCGCAATGTAGGCAACCGTGCCGCGCGGGAGGATATTCTTTTCCCGTGGCAGGAGGAGCAAGACGCGGACCCTGCATGGATGCGGGATTACATTGACCGGCATTGGGAGGCGTTCGGACGCCTGGACGAAGTGGACAAGGCGGTGATCTGGGCTGCCGGAGGGAATGCCGTGGAGCAGTGCGGTCTGCGGTATGTAGTCAGCCGGCTGTATGAGCGGCGCGTGCCGGTTTGGCTGGCCGAAGTGGAGGAGATTCCGCTGGGTGAGATCAAGGAGGAGGACGAGGGGAGGATCGGCGGTGCGGTCTCGGTCGTTACAGGCAGCCGTGTACTGAACTTCCTCCTGCGTTTTGTGCCGCAGCCGCTGGTGCGGCGGTATGCGGCGCACGTCTCGCGCCGTGTCAGGAGCGAGCGGGCAAAAGAGGGACGGGTACGGTACAGCGGTGTAGGGGAGATGGACTCGGGGGCGGCGCGGTATTTTTACAGGCGCCGCCGCCTGCTGACCGAGACTGAGCAGGGGCTTTTGCTGACCGAATGGAAGCGCATGCAGGAGGAAAACGCTCCTCTGCGCGTGATGGCATCCGGCAGGCCGCGATCCGCAGCGATAGATTTTTACGACGAAGCGATCCTTGCCTGTGTGTCGACGCAGGAGAGACGCGCTGCGTTGACCGTTGGCAAGGCGCTGGTTAAACTCGCTGAGGCGGGCGACTGTGTGAGCGATATGATGATCTTCTCGCGGATCCGCGCGCTCGGCGCGGCGGGACGGCTGGAGATCGTGCGCGACGCGCCGACCTATCGGGACATGACCATCCGCAAAATCAGGTCTTGACAAGGATAGACGTTTTATGCTATTATTTTAACGCGATAAATCGATAAAGGAGTTTTCGGCCATGAACCGTTTTCGTATTTCCACACCAGAGGGGACGCGCGACCTGCTGTTCTCCTCCTGCCGCGCCTTGCGGCAGACCGAGAACACCATACGCGCCTCCCTGGAAAACCGCGGCTACAGTGAGATTATCACACCGGCTGTCGAATATTTCGACGTGTTTGCGCAGGCCAATCCAGAACTGGATCAGGAGCAGATGCTCAAGGTGATCGACCGGTCGGGACGCATCTGCGTGGTGCGTCCCGACAATACGACACCGATCGCCCGTATCGCGGCGACGCGCCTGGATAACGCGGCGCTGCCCGTACGGCTGTATTACAGCCAGAAGGTGTTCCGCTCGGTTGTGGGCGGGCATGGCCACAAGGGGGAATTCCTGCAGGTCGGCGCGGAGTTAATCGGCGCGGACGGGCTGGAGGCGGATAAGGATATCCTTTCCGCGGCGTTCGGCGCGCTGACGGAAACCGGCGCGGCAGGCTTTCGCATCGAACTGGGGCATGCGGAGATCTATAAAGCCCTGATTGAGGAGCTGGGCGTGGACGCAGCGGCGGCAGAAAGCATCCGCCGCCTGATCGAAAATAAATCGTTCGCTGCCTTGGGCGACACGCTCTCGCCTTATGGCGACCGTCCGGCGGCGGGGGCGCTCCGCGCGATGCCGCAGTTGTTTGGAGGCATGGAAGTACTTGATCAGGTCGAAGCGCTGACCGGAAACGTGCGTGTGCTCGGCGCGGTTTCCTATCTGCGCCGGCTGTACCGCGCGCTGGACGAAACCGGCTATGGGGACCGCATCATGATCGATCTGGGCTTGGTGCATGAGATGGATTACTATACGGGTGTGATGTTCCGCGGCTACATCGGCGGCGCGGGCGCGGCTATCCTTGCGGGCGGGCGATATAACGCGCTGTGCGCCAAGTTCGGCAAGGACATGCCGGCGGGCGGCTTCGGTATCGATGTGGAAAGCGTCGCGGAAAGCCTGCAGGGCGCTGCGGGTACGGAAACCGGAATCCGACGCGATACGGTGCGCATCGCGCTGACCAAGGGGCGGCTGGAGAAGAAGACGCTCGCGCTGCTCAAAAGCGCGGGGTATGATATTTCCGAGCTGGAAGCCGGCTCGCGCAAGCTGATCTTTGCCCTGCCGGATACGGGCGTGGAGATCGTGCTGGCCAAGGCGGCGGATGTGATCACCTATGTCGAGCACGGCGTTTGCGATATGGGCGTGGTCGGCAAAGACACGATCATGGAAAAGGGCGGCAGCTTTTACGAAATGGTAGACCTTGGGTTCGGCAAATGTCGCTTCGCATTGGCGACCAAAAAGGGGAAGGACGTTTACGGCGGCTATCGGACACCGGTCATCGCGACCAAATATCCGGCGGTCACTAAGGCGTTTTTTAACCGCAAGAATATGGACGTGGAAACCATCAAGATCGAGGGGTCGGTTGAGCTTGCGCCGCTTTTGGAGTTGGCGGACGCAATTGTGGACATCGTGGAAACCGGTACGACGCTCAAGGAAAACGGGCTTGAGGTGATCGAGGACGTCGCGCCGATCTCGGCGCGCGTAATTGTCAATCTGGCGAGCGCCAAGCTGAAAAAGGCCGCGATCCAGAAGGTGATTGCCGAGCTGGAAAGCGGGTTGGAGGGATAATATGTTTTTGAAGACCGTTCTTGCGGACGGGCAGGCCGAGCAGGCTGTTATCCGCGAGATGAAAGCCCGCGCCGCCGGCGCGCGCGGGGATATTGAGCAGACCGTGCGCGCGATTATGGACGACGTGCAGGCGCGCGGCTGGGATGCGGTGTGCGAATATGCGGGGAAGTTCGATGGTAAGGCGCCCTATATCGTCGCGCCCTCCGAGCTGGAAGCGGCATATGCCGCGTGCGCGCCCAGCCTGACCGCGGCGCTCGAAAAGGCGGCCGCGAATATTCGGGATTACCATGAGCAGATGCTCATAAAATCTTGGGAATGGGAACGCGGCAGTGGGGAAACGCTTGGACAGACCGTGCGCGGGCTGGCGCGCGTGGGCATCTATGTGCCGGGCGGCACGGCGGCGTATCCGTCCAGCGTATTGATGAACGCCATACCGGCTCAGGTCGCGGGGGTAGGGGAGATTATCATGGTTACCCCGCCGACCGAAAACATGTCGATCGAGGTGCTGGCCGCAGCGAAGATTGTGGGCGTGGACAAGGTGATCGCCGTGGGCGGCGTGCAGGCGGTGGCCGCGCTGACCTATGGCGCGGGCATGATTCCCCAGGTGGATAAGATCGTTGGCCCGGGCAACGCCTATGTCGCGGCGGCGAAAAAGCTGGCTTTCGGCACGGTGGATATCGATATGATCGCGGGGCCGAGCGAGGTGCTGGTCATTGCCGACCACACAGCCAACCCGACCTGGGTGGCGGCCGACCTGCTGAGCCAGGCCGAACACGATCGGTTGGCTTCCGCCGTGCTGCTGACCGATTCAATGGCGCAGGCGCAGGCGGTTTCATGCGAGATGGAGCGTATGGCGCGCGCGCTGCCGCGCTGGGAGATCATCCGTGAGAGCGTGGCGGGTTACGGCTGCGCGATCGTGTTCGAGGATCTGAAGGAGGCCTGCAAAATGGCGGATATGGTCGCGCCCGAGCATTTGGAGGTCATGACCGCCGCGCCGCGCGAGCTGCTGCCATATCTGCATAATGCGGGCGCGATCTTCCTCGGCCGGTATGCGCCCGAGCCGCTGGGAGACTATATGGCAGGACCCTGCCACGTCCTGCCGACCTCGGGTACGGCGCGGTTTTTCTCGCCGCTTTCGACGGACACGTTCCTGAAGAAAACCAGCATCATCGAATACACGCGCGACGCGCTGCAGGGCTACGCGCAGGATATTATTGCGCTCGCGCAGAGCGAACACCTGGACGCGCACGCGAACTCGGTCGCGGTGCGCTTTGCGGAGGAAGCACAAGATGAGAAATGCTGAAATCAAACGCAAAACCAAAGAGACCGATATCACGGTCGCCCTCGACCTGGAGGGCGGCACACGGAAAATCGACACCGGTATCGGCTTTTTCGACCATATGCTGAACAGCTTTGCCGTACACAGCGGCTTCGGGCTGACGCTTACCTGCAGGGGAGACCTTGCGGTGGACGGACACCACACGGTGGAGGACTGCGGTATCGCGCTCGGACAGGCGCTCCGCCAATGCTTGGGCGACAAGGCGGGCATCGCGCGGTTCGGCCAGGCGTTCGTACCCATGGACGAGGCGCTCGGTTTCTGCGCGCTGGATATTTCGGGACGGCCGTATCTGGTATACGACGCGCCCATGCCCCAGCCCATGTGCGGCGGGTATGATACCTGCCTGACGGTCGAATTCATGCGCGCGTTCAGCGTGAACGCGGGGCTGACCCTGCATCTCAAATGCGAATACGGCGACAACGCGCACCACATCACCGAGGCGCTGTTCAAGGCGCTCGCGCGGGCGCTCAAGCAGGCGGTGGCGCAGACAGGCGGCGGTGTGCTTTCCGCGAAAGGGGTGCTGTGATTGAAATATGTGTTCGCGGGGCTGGGAACGGTTGCTGCGGTATTTGTTATTGCAGCGTTTGCCGCTGAGATGTGGCCACTTGCCGCATCGGTGGATCTGGGCGTACGCTTTTGCATGTATGCACTCTGTATTGGCTGTGGGCTGGTCGTAGGCTTTGGCTGGAAGATACTCGATGTGGTCAAAGCCCTGAAAAACACCTTAATGGATAAAGAGGACGGTCAATGAGCTATATTGCGATCGTAGATTACGGCGCGGGAAATCTGATGAGCGTACATAATTCGCTTGATTTCCTGGGTTATGAAAATAAAATAGCGGACACCGCGGAGGATCTTGAGCGGGCGGCGGGCGTGATCCTGCCCGGCGTGGGTGCGTTTCCGGACGCGATGGACGCGCTGTATGCCTCCGGACTGACCGGCGCGGTGCTGGAAGCGGCGCGGAAAAAGCCCTTCCTGGGCATCTGTCTCGGCATGCAGATGCTGTTCGAGGGCTCGGATGAGGTACGCCCCTGTGCCGGGCTCGGCCTGCTGCCGGGACGTATCACGCGCATCCCAACCGCGCTCAAGCTGCCGCAAATCGGCTGGAACGCACTCGACATCCTGCGCCCGAACGCAATGACCGCGGGGCTGGAAAACGGCGCGTATGTGTATTTTGTACACAGCTTCATGGCGCGGCCGGCGGTGGAGGACGACTTGGCCGCCGTGACGGACTACGGTGTGCGCGTACCCGCGATGGTGGCGCGCGGAAACCTGTTCGGTTGCCAGTTTCATCCGGAAAAAAGCGGAAAAGTAGGGCTGCGCATGTTGCAGAGCTTTGCAAAATTGACGGAGGTGGGAAAATGAGGGTTCTCCCTGCCATTGACCTGAAGGACGGGCAGTGTGTGCGCCTGCAGAAAGGTGATTACGGCACCGCGCACAGGGTCGCGGAGGACGCGGCGCAGACCGCGCGGGCTTTCCTTGACGCAGGTGCGGAGTTGATTCATATGGTTGACCTGGACGGTGCGAAGGACGGTTCGCACGCGAATTACAACGTCGTCCAGCGCGTGATCGAGGAGACGGGCGCGGCGGTCGAGCTGGGCGGCGGCATTCGGACGATGTCGGATGTGGAAGCGGTACTGGCGCTTGGCGTGACGCGCGTGATCATTGGCTCGGCGGCGGTGCGCAGCCCGCAGTTCGTGGCTGATGCGGTGGAGCGGTACGGAGACCGGATCGCGGTCGGCATCGACGCGCGCGGCGGCACGGTCCGCACCGAGGGCTGGCTGGTCGACAGCGGCACGGATTATATCGCGTTTGCCAGACAGATGGACGGTTACGGGGTGAAAACCATTATATTCACGGATATCGACAAGGACGGCATGCTCGAGGGGCCTAACTTCGACCAGCTCGCCGCGCTGCGGCAGGCGGTAACGTGTGGTATTGTCGCGTCGGGCGGTGTGTCCACGTTAGAGGATATCCGGCGGCTTAGGACGCTGGGCATCGATGAGGCGATTGCAGGCAAAGCGGTCTATTCCGGCGCGCTTGACCTGGCTGCGGCGATCAGGGAGGCGAAGTGATGCTTGCAAAACGGATCATTCCCTGCCTGGATGTCAAGGACGGGCGGGTGGTCAAGGGCGTGAACTTTGTCGGCCTGCGCGACGCGGGCGATCCAGTCGAGCTGGCGAAGTTCTATTCCGCCGAGGGCGCGGACGAGATCGTGTTCCTCGATATCACCGCGACGAGCGATGACCGCGCCACGATCGCGGACGTGGTGCGCCGCACCTGCCGCGAGGTGTTTGTGCCGGTCACGGTCGGCGGCGGCATCCGTACGGTGGAGGATTTTCGCGAGATCCTGCGCGCGGGCGCGGACAAGGTTTCGGTCAACTCGGCGGCGGTCAAAAATCCAGGGCTGATAGACGCGGCTGCGGAGAAGTATGGAAGCCAGTGCGTTGTCGTGGCCATCGACGGGCGGAAGACCGGAAAGACCCCCTCGGGCTTTGAGGTATATGTTGCGGGAGGGCGCACGCCGACCGGCATCGACGCGGTCGCATGGGCGGGCGAGGTATCCGCGCGCGGCGCGGGCGAGATCCTGCTCACCTCGATGGATCGGGACGGCACTAAGTCCGGCTTTGACTTGGATCTGACAAAGGCGGTCGTGGAGACGGCCGGCATTCCGGTGATCGCGTCCGGCGGCTGCGGCGCGCTTGATCATTTTTCCGAGGTGTTCGAGTGGACGGACTGCGATGCCGCGCTGGCCGCAAGCCTGTTCCATTACAGAGAGCTGACCGTGGGGCAGGTCAAGGCGCATCTGCGCGAAAAAAACATTCCGGTGAGGTTGTAAATCATGGAACTAAACAAATTTTTTGTCAAGGCGCCGCTGGTTCCGGTTATCTGTCAGGACGAGCGCAGCGGCGAGGTCCTCATGCTCGGCTATGCGGACGAAGAGGCGCTGCGCCTGACGATGGAGACTGGCACGGCGTGGTTTTTTTCGCGCTCGCGTCAGAAATTGTGGAACAAGGGCGAAACCTCGGGCAACGTTATTTTTGTGTCCAAAATACTGTCCGACTGTGATGACGATACGCTGATCTATGTCGGCACGCCCAAGGGACCGGTCTGTCATACGGGCAACCACACCTGTTTTTTTACAACGCTGTGGGAGAAAGAAAGGCACCTGTAGCGGGGCTTCCCAATTGTTTTTGATAGCAGGCGGCGGTCGCGGTGATGGGCGGCTCTATCATAGTGGCCGTTGACTGGAATGGAAGCGGCAAAAAAGATAGGAGGATGAATAGCATGAATTCCTTTGAGCAAATGGAGGCTGTGATCGCACAGCGTAGGGCCGAGCCGCAGGAGGGCTCGTATACCTGCTACCTGTTTGAAAAGGGTCTGGATAAGATTTTGAAAAAGGTCGGCGAGGAGTGCGCCGAAACCATTATTGCGGCAAAAAACGACGATAAGGCCGAGCTGGTGGGCGAGATCAACGACGTGTTCTATCACATGATGGTGATGATGAACGAATGCGGCGTGACGCTCGCGGACGTGTGCGCGGAAATGGATGTCCGCGCACAGAAGATCGGCAACCTAAAGCAGTTCCACGTTTCCGACCATAATACCTGAGAACAAGCTTCGTCCCTGTGCCGTGTTGCTTACAGGAGGGAAAAAGCCCCCGTTCGCCGCAGATATTCTGCAACGGATCGGGGACTTTCTGACTCTTATAGATAGAGGGGGTCAGAAAATCTTAAGAAATCCCCTGCCGGAATCTTAAGAAAGGCCCGCTATACTGTAAACACGGTACGGCGGACGCGCGCAAAGCGCCCGTCGGGAAAGGGAACGGATATGACGACACGATACATCAGCATACCAGGGGAGACGGTACGCCGGTCGGCCGCGGCCGCGCCGGGCAGGACCGCGCCCAAGCCCACTGGCAGGACAGCCCCGCGCCGGCGCAGGCGGGTGAAAAAGCGCCGCCATCCCCTCCGCGCGCTGTTACTGCTGGCGGTGCTGGCCGCGGTGGCGTGGGGCGGCCTGCGCCTGCTGGACGGCCTGCGCGTGGAGGCCGACTGGGCCGCGCGCGGCATCGCCGTGAAAGACGGGACGGCTGCGTCGATCGTCCAGCTCGCGCACAGGGACAGCCGCGCGCAGGCGATCGTGGACGCGCCGGAGGCTTATCCGCCGGAATACCTCGATCTGCTCGCCCGCAACAGCGAAACGCTGGAGTTTGTGCTGGGATATCCGGCGCACCATGGGGACGCGCCGGGGCAGTCCCTCACGGAACCGCTGGACACCATGCCACTGCTGCTGCAATGGGATATGCGGTGGGGGTACCAGCCCTATGGGGAAAGTACGGTTGCGGTCAGCGGCTGTGCGCCGGCGTGCCTTTCCATGGCAGCGGCCTATCTGACCGGCGACCCGACGCTCACCCCTTACCGCGTGGCGCAGTTCGCCGCGGAACAGGGATACTATGTGCCGGGGCAGGGGACAAGCTGGTCGCTGCTGAGCGAGGGCGCGCCCTCGCTGGGCGTACAGTGCCGCCAGCTTGCGCTCGACCAGGCGCAGGTCGACGCTGCGCTGGACGCGGGCCATCCGGTGATCTGCTCCATGCTGCCGGGAGATTTTACGACCGAGGGACACTTTATTGTGCTGTACGGCCGCGCGGATGGAGGGTATACGGTCCGCGATCCGAACAGCGTGGAGCGGAGCGGAAAGGTATGGTCCTATGATACGCTGTCCGGACAGATCGCCGGTCTTTGGGAGTGCTCTGCCGCCGGATAGGGGTTGCCCAAAAGGGAAAAACATGGTATGCTTGTCCAGAGGTGAAGAAAAATGCGCAGAAAAGACAGAGAGATCACAGGGCGGGAGAATATAGAGCCGATCCTCCGCGCCTGCAAAACCTGCCGCGTGGCGATGAGCGCGGAAGGGATGCCGTATGTGATCCCGCTCAATTTCGGCTATACCTGGGATGAAAGCGGCCTGACGCTGTATTTCCACAGCGGCCTGAAAGGGAAAAAGATCGACGCGCTGCGCAAAGACCCGCGCGTGTGCTTTGAACTGGACACCGAGGATGGGCTGACCGGAGAGGGCGATCTGGCGTGCCGGTACAGCTTTGCGTTTTCGTCCATTGTGGGCTACGGCAGCGTGCAGTTCGCGCAGGATAATGAGGAAAAACGCCACGGTTTTGACATTATCATGCAACACCAGACCGGACGTGGCGGCTGGACATATACCGACGCGGCTCTGTCGGTGGCCGAGGTGTTCTGGGTGCGCGCGGATTCGTTTGAGGCATCGCGCAAAGTGCGGTAACAACATGAAAAAGAGGCTTCCACTGAGGAAAGCCTCTTTTCTATTCCATGCTGCGCTTGCTCAAGCCCAGAAGTGCGCGGCGATCTGGTCGGCCTGCTTTTCAGCCTGCTGGAGCAGGGCTTCGACATCGTTTCCGATGATATCCAGCCCTTGCGCCGCGAGGGTGTCAAAGCGGCCGCCGCAAAGCAGCTTGCAGATGGATTCCAGATAGGCGCTGCCATGGTCGGCGAGTGCGGGATCGCTGTTATCAACGATGCCGCCGCGCGTTGTCACATAGAGCAGCCGCCGCGGCCTGCAGTCCGCAACCGGCTGGCCGTATTGGTTATAGTGGAACGTCAGGCCGGTCACGCACAGGCGTTCCAGATAGGCGCGCACCATGGCGGGAAAGCTCAAGTCCCAGAAAGGGCAGGCCAAGACGACGGCATCCGCGTTTTTGAACTGGTTTGCAAGCGCAAAAAACGGGGCGTCGAAAGCGCCGGCGCGAGAAAGTGCATCCCGTTCAGCGATCTCTGCCGCGCCGTAGGGCGTCAGATGGAGGGCGGGAAGCAGAAGCACATCGATATCCGCATCCGGAATGCGGCTGATAACGTGCTGGGCAAGCCGCAGGGTGCGCGAATCCCTGCCACGGATACAACCATTGACAAACAACAGGTTTTTCATCATATACGGTTACTCCTTTATTCGTTTTCTGCCGCGTATGCGGCAAAGAATGTGCAGCAAAACATTGATCGCGAGCGGTGGGGAAGCCGCGCGCCGGTCCGTCCCCATCATAACACGGCGGCAGGGCAAAGGCAAGAAAAAGCACATCCCCCTTTTGCCCAAAGAGGGATGTGCCGGAAAGCAAGAGGAAACGCCGTTATGCTTCGCTTCGCTTGACGAACTTGCTGCGCGGCGCGCGGCAGATCGGACAGATGAAATCGTCTGGAATGTCCTCAGCCAGCCGGACATAGCCGCATACCGTGCATTTCCAGCCCGCGTCCGCGGATAATTCGTGATAGACCGGCGCAACGGGTGGAACATCCTCGCCGCGCTTCTCAAACTCCTTGACGGTCAGGCAATCGCCGTCGCCGAGCACCTCCGCGTCGAGCAGCTCGCAGATAAATAGCGTGTAGGAGCCGATCGCAACGGTTTCCGTTACTTTCAGGCTCAGGCGGGACACCATGCCATCCGTCAGATAGGGGCAGCCTTGGCTGTCGGTCTGAACGGCAAAAGAAGCAAACTTATCGATCGCGCGGCCGGATTTGTAGCCGAACTCGTTGACGAGCCGGTCCTCCGCCTGCTTGGCGAGCAGGGTGGCCGCGGCAACGCCGCTCTTCTTGAGCGCCGCACAGGTCGCGGAATCATTGTTCAGAGAAAATGTGAATTTGGGAGGACGGGACGAGGTGACCTGGTGCAAGGAGTTGATGATGCAGCCGAAATTTTTGCCGCCCTCTGCGGTGGACAGCAGCGCAAGGCTGTAGTCCAGCTTTTTATATGCAGCGTTGTTCATAAAACCGTTCCTTTCTTGTCAATGCTCGTTATTGAAAATGAATATCAATTACAAATTTATACTATCACAATTGACAGGAAAAAGCTATATTTTTTTCCACAAAAAAGAATGAATTTTTTTGTGCTTTTAGAACAGGTTTTTCAGGTTCGGCTGTTCCAGATCAGGCAGATGGCGGAGTTGAGCGAGCAGCTCTGTCCGGTCGAGCAGAAGGTCGTCCGTTATCTGCTCCTTCTGGGCGGTGCGCACACGAGCGAACAGGCGGTTAACCTCGTCCAGCTCTTCGTGCAGGAGCAGGGAGCCGAGCAAGGTCTGCGCGGCCGACCATTTTTCGTAGGCCTGTTCCAGCCGGCCGCTTTCCATATCCTGAACGATGGCGTCCACCGTGGCTTCCACCGTCCGGCTGCTCCACAAGCTGCCCCAGATCAACAGGGCGAAAAGGGAGAGGGCAAGAAAAAGCCGCTGCATATCACGCATCCCCCTTTCGTTGAATAAAGGAATTGCCGCAGTCATCCAGCGTCATTAGAAAAACCTCGGATAAGGCGATGCTTTGGTTTTTCAGCCGGTTTTCGATATCCCGTGCGTCAAGGCGGAGAAGCTGGAGCGAGCGGGCGACCAGCTTGCCGTCCGACACCACAACGAGCGGCAGACCGGTGTCCTTGGGGGTCAGGCCGAGCATTTCCGCCGTGACCGGTTGCTGCGGCTGCTTGAGAATGACGGTCAGCGTGCCGTCCGGCTCGATCACGCCGTATTTGACGTCCGAGACCGATGCCACATTCTGCTTGCGCAGGGTTTCGATGATTTCGTCCGTGGTCAGCCGCATCTGGCGCAGCTTTTTGACATCGAGCAGCCCGCCGCGGATGATGATTGCCGGCTGCCCGTTGAGCAGGCGCCGGAAAAGGCGGCTTTTCAGCGCGACATAGCTCATCAGGATTTCGAGCGCGACCAGCGTGGCGATTGGAACCAGTCCGGCGAACATGGGGATACCGAGATCCTGCATGGGAACCGCCGCCAGGTCGGAAACAAGAATGGTGACCACCAGCTCGGAGGGGTCGAGTTCGCCGATCTGCCGCTTGCCCATGGCGCGCACGGCAATCACAACGGCAAGATAAAGGATCAGTGTACGCAACAGTGGCACAGCCATAACGCATCCTCTTTTCTTGATGGATTCCGGTGTAGTATGGCCGCAAAAACGGGAGAATATTCCTGTGACAAGAATTTAACACAGTAAAATGCGAAAAGGTGTTGACATTTCCCGAAAGCGGTCTTATAATATGAATAACATTTTGAATATTGCAATAGGCGATGACCGGAAAAGTAGCGCCTGGAATCCAGCGAGAGAGCCGTCGGTTGGTGCGAGACGGTGGAGGAAAGGAAGCGCGAAAGTCCTCCGCGAGCAGAGCGTCTGAAAAGGGATGAAATAGGGCCCCGTGTAAGGTGTTCCGCATGATCTGCGTTAAAGGATCGGGTTGAGTGGTCGCGTTCGGCAATTTGGCGCGCGGCAAAAAGAGTGGTACCGCAGAGTGATAGTCTTTGTCTCTTTGAAGAGGCAGAGGCTTTTTTTATTTTTGCTTTAAGACAGGAAAGGAGGCGGATCCGCATGGTAAAGAACGGTTCGGAGATTTTGGTGGATGTACTCGTCGAGCAGGGAGTTGATACGATATTCGGCTATCCGGGCGGCGCGGTCCTCAATATCTATGATGCGCTTTACAAAAACAGCGACCGCATTCGACATATTTTAACGGCGCATGAGCAGGGCGCCGCACACGCGGCGGACGGCTACGCCCGCGCGACCGGCAGGGTAGGCGTATGCTTGGCGACAAGCGGCCCGGGCGCGACCAATCTGGTGACCGGCATCGCCACGGCTTACATGGATTCCATCCCGATGGTCGCCATCACAGGCAACGTCGGCACCAGCCTGATCGGACGCGATTCGTTCCAGGAGGTATACATCGCCGGCATCACTATGCCGATTACCAAGCACAACTTTGTGGTGCGCCATGTGGAGGAGTTGGCGGACACGATCCGCAGCGCGTTCCGCATCGCAGCGTCCGGCCGGCCGGGACCGGTGCTGATCGACATTCCCAAGGATGTGACCAGCGCCACCTGCGACTATGTCCCGGGCGAAAAGGTAGAGGTGCATGAAACCTATGAGGTGACCGGTGAGCAGTTCCAGACGGTTGCCGACATGATCGCGCAGGCTGAACGGCCGATGATCTATTACGGCGGCGGCGTGGAGACCGCAAACGCGGGGACGGCCCTGCTGGAGCTGATGAAAAAAGCGGATATCCCGTCCGCCCATACCATCATGGCGATCGGCTGTATTCCGGATACCGAGCCGCTCAGTCTGGGGCTGGTCGGCATGCACGGTACGGTTTCGGCCGCGTGGGCGGTCGAGCGGTGCGACCTGCTGCTGTGCATCGGCGCGCGTTTTTCCGACCGTGTGGCGACCAATCCGTCGCGCTTCGCGCCGAAGGCAAAGGTCGTGCATATCGATATCGACGCTGCCGAGATCAACAAAAACATCGGCGTGGATTACGCTGTGGTCAGCGACGCGGAGAATTTCCTCGAAAAGCTGCTGCCCTATGTGCAGAAAGCCGACCACGGCGCATGGCGCGCGCAGATTGCCGAATGGCAGAGGACGCTCGATTATGTACCGCAGGACGACGACAGTGTCATCCACCCACACCAGTTGCTGCGGACGATTTACGAGATGGCGGGGGACGATGTGATCGTCGCCACCGATGTCGGCCAGCACCAGCTTTGGTCCGCACAGTATAACTGCTGCAAAAAAATCCGGCATTTTCTCACGTCAGGCGGGCTTGGCACGATGGGCTTCGGCTACGGCGCTGCGATGGGGGCGCAGGTTGCGTTTCCAGATAAGCCGGTTATCCATATCACCGGCGACGGTTCGTTCCATATGAACCTGAACGAGCTGTGTACATCGGTTACCTATAACCTGCCGGTCATCACGGTTATCATGAATAATAATGTGCTGGGCAATGTCCGCCAGTGGCAGACCATGTTTTATGAAAAGCGTTATTCCCAGACGAACCTGTACCGCAAGACGGATTACATCAAGTTGGCGGAAGCGTTTGGTGGCCGCGGTTTCCGCGCCACCAACATCGCCGAGCTGCGCGCGGCGCTGGGCGACGCGCTGCAGCGCACCGGTCCGGTGCTGATCGACTGCCAGATCGACAAGGACGAACGCGTCCTGCCCATGATACCGGCGGGCGGCACGGTCGACGATATCGTGGCGGACTGAGAAAAGGAGAGGACAGCATGCAAAAATATATCCTTTCTGTGACCGTGCAGAATAACGCGGGCGTTCTGGCCCGTGTGTCCAGCCTGTTCGGCCGGCGCGGCTACAACATTGATTCCCTTACCGTGTCCGCGACGACCGACCCCAAGGTTTCCCGCATGTCGATCATCGTGCAGGGCGACGAACCGATTCTGGAGCAGATCATGAAGCAGCTTTCCAAGCTGGAGGAGGTCATCTGCGTCGACCATTTGCAGGAGGAGGACTCCTGCTGTAGCGAGCTGGTGTTCGTCAAGCTGAAGGCCGAGGCGGGCGATGTGCGCGACGCTATCCGGCAGCTTTGCGAGCTGTACGGCGCCGCTATTATCGAATCCACCGAGCGCGCCCTGATTGTTGAGCTTTCCGAGGTACCCAGCCGCATCGACGCGTTCCTGGATGTAATCTCCAACTTCGAGGTGCTGGAGATGAGCCGTTCGGGCGTAACGGCAATCGAAAAATAGTTGAGGGCAGTCTCCCTTTTCTATATGCGCGCCGCAGGCGTAAAATCAATTCGTTTTCCTGATTCATTTTATATAAACTTAGGAGGAAACAAAAATGGTAAAGATGTATTATGATTCGGACTGCAACCTGTCCCTGCTTGACGGCAAGACCGTTGCCATCATCGGCTTTGGCTCCCAGGGTCATGCCCATGCCGAGAACCTGCATGATTCCGGCGTGAACGTCGTCGTCGGCCTGCGTCCGGGCTCCAAGCACGAAGCAAAGGCGAAGGCTGCCGGCCTGACCGTTATGACGCCGGCCGAGGCTGCTGCGGCGGGCGATATCATCATGATGCTCGTTCCGGACGAGAAGCAGGCGGATATCTATAAGGAAGTGATCGAACCCAACCTCAAGCCGGGCAACGTGCTTGCTTTCGCGCACGGCTTCAACATCCATTTCAAGCAGATCGTGCCGCCGGCAGATGTTGACGTAATCATGATCGCGCCGAAGGGTCCCGGCCATACGGTCCGCCGTACCTATGTGGAAGGTTCGGGCGTTCCGGATCTGGTCTGCGTACATCAGGATGCTTCCGGCAAGGCAATGGACATTGCGCTGGCGTATGCCTGCGGCATCGGCGGCGGCCGCGCGGGCATTCTGGAGTCCACGTTCCGTGCTGAGACCGAGACCGACCTGTTCGGTGAGCAGGCCGTGCTCTGCGGCGGCGTCTGCGAGCTGATGAAGGCCGGTTTCGAGACACTGGTCGAGGCGGGCTACGCGCCGGAGAACGCGTATTTCGAGTGCGTACACGAGATGAAGCTGATCGTCGATCTGATCAACGAGGGCGGCTTTGCCAAGATGCGCTACTCGATCTCCGACACTGCGGAATACGGCGATTACCGTACCGGCAAGCGCATCATCACCGAGGAAACCCGCAAGGAGATGAAGAAGATCCTGCGCGAGATTCAGGACGGCACCTTCGCTTCCGAGTGGATTCAGGAGAACCGCGCGGGCGGCCGCGCCCGTTTCCTGGCGAGCCGTCAGGTCGAGGCGGAGAGCCAGCTGGAGGAGACCGGCAAGCAGCTCCGCAGCATGATGAGCTGGCTGAAGAAGTAAAAACTTTGTTTTCGTTTGAAACCACAGTTTCAAGCAAGAGGACGTGCCGCGCGGGGCGCGGACACGTCCGAGGCTGCGAAAAGTTCCAACAAAGCGAAGCTTTTTACAGCTCTTGTGTAAAAAGTCAGGCATTGTTTTTCTGTTACATGCGCGCCGAGGGCGCGTGAAAAGCTGAATGCGCACAGGCGGGCGGGCTTCCGCCCGCCTGTGTTGCAAAAAGGAGGAAGCCCCCATGTCCAAAAGAAGCGACAACATCACCGCGGGTGCAGAGCGTATGCCAAACCGTTCGCTGCTACGCGCCTGCGGCCTGACCGAAGAGGAGATGAACAAGCCGATCATCGGCATTGTTTCCGCATACAGCGAAATCATCCCCGGCCATATCAATCTTGACAAAATCGCGGATGCCGCCAAGGCGGGCGTCCGTATCGCGGGTGGCACACCTGTACTCGTTCCGGCGATCGGCGTGTGCGATGGTATTGCGATGGGCCACATCGGCATGAAGTATTCGCTACCCAGCCGCGAGCTGATCGCGGACAGCGTGGAGACGTTGGCGCAGGCGCACCAGTTCGACGCGCTCGTGCTGATCCCCAACTGCGACAAGATCGTACCCGGTATGCTGATGGCCGCGGCGCGGCTCAATATCCCGTCTATCATTGTATCCGGCGGGCCGATGCTCGCCGGCCATTACAACGGGGAGGAGATTTCACTCTCCAAGACCTTTGAAACGGTCGGCGCGTACAAGGCCGGCCTGATCGACGACGAAAAGCTCATGGAATGCGAGTGCGGCTCATGCCCGGGCTGCGGCTCATGCTCGGGCATGTACACGGCCAACTCGATGAACTGCCTGTCCGAAGCCATCGGCATGGCGCTGCCCGGCAACGGTACCATCCCAGCTGTGCATGCGGCGCGCATCCATCTGGCCAAGCACGCCGGCATGCAGGTCATGGAGCTGCTGCGCCGTGACATCAAGCCGCGCGACATCCTGACGCCGGCGGCGTTCCGCAATGCGCTGACCTGTGAAATGGCGATCGGCTGCTCGACCAACTCGGTGCTGCACCTGCTCGCGCTGGCGAACGAGGCGGGCGTGCCGCTCGACCTGGCCACGCTCAATGAGCTGTCCGCCAAGGTGCCGAACATCTGCCACCTTGCGCCCGCAGGCCCGCACCACATCGAGGAGCTGTATATGGCGGGCGGTGTGCCGGCTATCATGAAAGAGCTGACCAAACGCGGCCTGCTCGACCTGTCGCTCATCACCGCGACCGGCAGGACAGTGGGTGAGAACCTCGAGGGCGTCGTGAACAAGAACCCCGAGGTCGTGCGTCCGCTGGAAAGCCCGTATTCCGAAACCGGCGGTATTGCCGTTTTGTGGGGCAATATTGCCAAAAATGGCTGCGTGGTCAAGCGCTCCGCAGTCGCGCCCGAGATGATGGTGCATGAAGGCCCTGCGCGCGTGTTCGATTCCGAGGACGACGCGATCCAGGCCATTTACGCGGGTAAGATCCAAAAGGGCGATGTGGTCGTTATCCGCTACGAAGGCCCGAAGGGCGGCCCCGGCATGCGCGAGATGCTCAATCCGACCTCTGCGCTGGCGGGCATGCAGCTTGACAGGGACTGCGCGCTGATTACGGACGGCCGCTTCTCCGGCGCGTCCCGCGGCGCGTCCATCGGCCATGTGTCGCCGGAAGCGGCGGCGGGCGGAGAGATCGCGCTCATTCAGGAGGGCGATACCATCGCCATCGACATTCCGAACAGCAAGGTCAACGTCAAGGTATCCGATGAGGAGCTGGAAGCGCGCCGTGCGAAGTTCGTCCCGCGCGAGCCGAACATCAAGTCCGGCTGGCTCTACCGCTACTCCCGCATGGTCAGCTCCGCCGACCAGGGCGCGGTGCTGCGATAACAGGAAAAGCCCCGAAACCGGTGGTTTCGGGGCTTTTAGTATGCTATTTTTTCGGCGGGGCGGGATTGTTGGTGCGGCCCACGATATAATCGATGGAGGTATGGTAAAAATCGGCTAATGCGATCAAAGCATCAATTGGGATGCGATGTGCTCCGCTTTCATAGCCGCTGTATGTCGTTTGCTTAATATGCAGGATTTCGGCAACCTGTGTTTGTGTAAGATTATTGTCCTCGCGTAAATCGCGCAAGTGTTGAAAAATCATATCATCACCTCAAAGTTATTATATATTAACGAGAAACTCGGTATTGACTTTTAACGAGAATCTCGGTAATATAAGCGTAAGAGGTGATACATATGGAATCCATAACAACGCTGCTGTACGACGCAGTCATAAGCGGTCTTAACTATCACGAAACCGAGGTCGAGGACCGCGTTTACCGTCAGGTAGACCGCTGGGCGGAAAAGGGCGGACGGAAGAAAAAGCAGTTTCAGAACGACCTGATGGCGCTTTTGACACAGTATCAGGAGCAGAGCTTTGCCCTTGGCCTGAAATGCGGCCTTTTGCTCGCCGAGGAGCAGCTTTTCCGGTAAACCTTGTGGGGGGCGTATAAATCTGGTATAATGGAAGCAGACCAAAAAAAGGACGGTATGATAATATGCTGACAGCTTCCAAGAAGGAATTTATCGAATTCATGATGAGCGCGGACGTGCTTCGCTTCGGTGATTTTACCACTAAGTCCGGCCGTAAAACGCCGTATTTCGTCAACACCGGTAACTATAAGACAGGGCTACAGAATTCCCGCCTGGGCGAGTTTTACGCGGCGCTCGTCAAGGAGACGGTCGGCGGCGATTTCGACGCGATGTTCGGCCCTGCGTACAAGGGCATCCCGCTGGCGACCTCGGTTTCCGGCGCGCTTGCCCGCAATTACGGGATTGATAAGCCCTTTTTCTTCAACCGCAAGGAGGCAAAGGACCACGGCGAGGGCGGCAGCATCGTCGGCTACAAGCCGCAGGACGGGGACCGCGTCATTATCATTGAGGACGTAATTACCGCAGGCACCGCGATCCGCGAAACCATGCCGGTGCTGAAAGGCTGCGCGGATGTGAAGGTGACCGATATGTTCATTTCGGTCAACCGCTGCGAGGTCGGCACGACCCCGGGCAAGACCGCGGTCATGGAAGTTGGCGAGGAGTTCGGCATCAAGGTGCATGCGCTCGTCACTGTGCAGGATATCCGCGAATATCTGGCGGATAAGCAGGAATACGCGCACCTGCTGCCGTTGATGGACGCATATATGGCGCAGTATTGTGTATTCTAAATCCATGGGATTGGAAGCGGAACAAAACAGAAAATATCTGCCCTGGATCTATCTGGGCGTGTTCCTGCTGGTGACAGCCGGCTGCTATGCGGTGCTGCAGTACGTTGTGCCGATGGGGGACGACCTGTTTTACGGCCGGTGGGGCCGGCTGGACGCGGGGGAGCTTCTGGCGCGTATCGTGCAGCATTATCAGACGGCCAACGGGCGTAACCTTGTTCACCTGCTGGACGCGGTCCTGCTGGGTTCGGACGGGCGCGTCGCATTTGCGCGGGTGTTTATCGCGGCCTTACTCGGCACGATCGCGCTCAACCTGACGCGGCTTACGGCGGACGGCTGGAGGCGGACGATCGCCGTCGCGGTGCTGTGCGCGTGCGGCATCTTCTTGCTGCCTGCCGTGCTGACAAGGCAGAGCGTGTACTGGATTACCGGCGCGATGAACTATGTTCTGCCGCTGGCGCTCTTCCTGGAATATTGGGTGCTGTTGCGCGATGCGCTTTCCGGCAGGAGGGGATGGCTGCCTACGGCAGTGTTCGGGGCGCTCGCGGGTCTGACGGTCGAGCAGGCCAGCATGATGGCGGTCGGGCTGACCGTGCTGCTGGTTGGGGAGCATTGGCTCGTCCGCAGGCAGGGGTTCCCGAAAAAGGCGCTGTGGCCGCTGTTGCTTTCGGCCGCAGGCGCGGCGAGCATTCTGCTTGCCCCGTCGGTCGCCTACCGCGCGTCTATCACGCCGCCGCCGGTTGAGGGCGGCACACTGGCTGTGGTGAAGTATAACGTCCTGCAGCTGCGGCAGACCTTTCTGTTTGGGGATACGCTTTTCCCTATCCACTTCCTGATGCTCACCGCGATACCGCTGTGGCTGCTGCTGCGTGCGGCGCGCCGCCGGAGCGTGCCGGACGGTGTGTTCGCCGTGCTGTCGGTCATTTCGTTTTCCGTGTGGTTCTGGTTGCCGGAACAGGTGCCGGAGTTGCTGTGGAACAGTCCCGAGGTGCCTGCCCGCGTCGCGGCCTATGCGCTGGCGGTGTTGGGAGGCTATCTGTTGTGCGCGTTCTATATTTCCGTCCGCTCCGCGATGGAACAGGAGTGGACGCCGTTGTTCGCCCTGATATTGGGAGTCGGTTCGCAGGTGATGATGCTGGTGTCGCCCACGGTCGGGCCGCGCACTATGCTGTGCGGCGCGGTGATGCTTTTGCTGCTTACCGCCTGCCTGATGCGGGAAGCGCCGTATCTGTACCTGCTGGGCGCGGGCTCCATCCTTGCCTGGCACTGGGGACAGGGGTGGGCGGCGGCTGTTGTGGCCGCGGCCGCGCTGCTGTGGCTGTTGTGCCGGTATTTTCCCGCGCGGGCCGTATGCGTGGCGCTGTGCTGCGTGCCTTTGTTGTTCTGCGCGTGGACGACGCTCAAGGGTCAGCATGACGGGTATCGGGCAAATGCTGCGGTCGATGCGGCGAACCGCCTTGCGATCGCCGCCTATGATGGCAGCGATCGCCTGACGCAGCATCGGTTTGCGAACGACCTGTACGGCTGGGCTATGCCTTATCACAACGATTACTATGACGCGTATTATAAAGAATATTACGGCCTGCCGCGCGAGGTAGAGTTGATATGGGAATAACGCAAAACGGACTGCCCCAAAAGGGCGGTCCGTTTTCTGTGCGCAGATGGGAATTATAAAGACTGCAGGAATTTCCGCATGCGGAAGCAGGCCTCGCGCAGATGGTTCATGGAATAGGAATAGGAGATGCGAACATGCCCATCGCCGCTTTTGCCGAACGCGCTGCCGGGTACAACGGCGACCTGCTGCTCATGAAGCAGACGTTCGCAGAATGCCTCGGAGGAGAGGCCGGTCGAGGCGATGGAAGGGAACGCATAGAACGCCCCCTGCGGCTCAAAGCACGTCAGCCCCATCGAGCGCAGCTCGCCCAACAGGTAGCGGCGGCGGATGTCATACTGCGTGCGCATGCGTTCGATATCGTCCTCGCCGGTTCGGATGGCTTCGATGCCGGCGAACTGCGCCGTGGTCGGCGCGGACATGATGCCGAACTGATGGATTTTGCAGATGTGCCGCATCAGCTCCTTGGGACCCATCGCCCAGCCAAGGCGCCAGCCGGTCATCGCATAGGATTTGGAGAAGCCGTCCACAACGATGGTGCGCTCGCGCATCCCGTCCAGCTCGGCAAAGCAGACGTGCGGCGCGGCGCCGTAGGTCAGGCTGCAGTAAATCTCATCCGAAATGACGATGATATTGGTGTCGCGTAGCACGGCGGCGACGGCCTCCAGTTCGTCCCGCGTCATGATCGCGCCGGTTGGGTTATTGGGATACGGCAGGATCAGCAGCTTGGTGCGCGGCGTGATTGCCGCGCGCAGGCGGTCGGGTGTCAGCTTGAACTGGTCCTTCGCCAGCGTCGGCAGGGGGACAGGGGTGCCGCCAGCCATCTGGGTCAGCGGGGTATAGCAGACGAAGCTGGGCTCGGGGATGAGTACCTCGTCGCCGGGGTTGACCAGCGCGCGGATGGCGTTGTCGATCGCCTCCGAACCGCCGACTGTAACGAGGATCTCCTTGTCCGCGTCATAGCAGAGCTGATATTTGCGGCGGGCCAACCCCGCGATCTGGCTGCGCAGCTCGGCAAGGCCCCAGTTGGAGGTGTAGAACGTCTGTCCCTTTTCCAGGGACTGAATGCCCGCGCGGCGAATCTGCCACGGGGTCTCGAAATCCGGCTCTCCGACGCCGAGCGAGATCGCATCCGGCATGGCTGCCGCTGCGTCAAAAAAGCGGCGGATGCCGGAGGGCTTTACGATCTTGACACGGTCGGAGAGCAGCTGCTCGTAATCTACCATGCCATCATGACCTCTCTTTTATCGCGATCGGAGGGGTCGAATTCTACACCGTAGTCCTTGTATTTCTTGAGGATGAAATGCGTGCCGGTGGACAGGACGTTTTCCATCGGCGCGAGCTGCTCGGAGACAAAGCGCGCAACCTCGCGCATGGTGCGGTCCTTGATGATGACCGTCAGATCGAAGCCGCCCGACATCAGGTAAACGCTTTCTACCTGATGATGGGAATAGATCTGGCGGGCGATCTCGTCGAAGCCCATGCCTTTTTCCGGCGTAATTTTGACCTCAATCAATGCAGTGACGCTTTCCTTGGAGGTCTTGTCCCAGTCGATAACGGTTTTATAACCAAGAATGGTATCGTTTTTTTCAAAGGTGCGGACCGCGTCAACGACCTCTGCTTCGGTCGCGCCTGTCATGGCGGCAAGCTGCGCCGGCGTCAGGCGTGCGTCCTGGCTGAGCAGATCCAGCAATTTTTCAGGGTTTTCCATGATAACGCCCTCCTGTTTCAGATAAAGATTGGGTTTATTATAGCACCAATCCGGCGGCTTGTCCACTGTGTGTACACAGCCCAGGGCGGGAAAGCCGGGCAGACGGCCGGAACAAGGAGGGGAGCGGCGGGGCAGGGCAAGATGATAGCGCCGCCTGCTGCAGACTACAATATTTTGCGGCATACGCGGGATAAGTCTGCAAAATACTGTTGCGGAAACCGGTAAAACGCGGTACAATGATAAGCAGAAAGGTGGTACCCTTTTCCATGGCATTCACAGGCTTTCCTGCCGCGGGCATCGACCTGCTGCAGCTCAACCGTCTGCAAAACAGCAGAGAATTTTACGAATCGCATAAAGAAGAGATCAAACGGCTGGCGATCCAGCCATTTCATGAATTGATCGCGGAGATGACCCCAGCCATGCTGGAGATCGACCCGCTGTTTGTGGTCACGCCCTCGCGCATGGTATCGCGTGTACGGCGCGATACCCGCTATACCAAGGATAAGACGCTTTACCGCGCGAATATGTGGATGTTTTTCCGCCGCCCGCGTCGGGAGCATGAGTCCGTGCCGTGCTATTATTTCGAAATTCATCCGGAGTTCTGGGGCTTTGGCTGCTGGGGCGCTTGGGGGAAAGGCGAGATGGAGGCGCTGCGTGAGATGATTCTGAAAGAGGATAAGCTGTTTCTGGAGGCGTATGAAGCGGTCCGCGCCTGCCCGCAGGTGCGGCTGGATGGGGAATTGTATAAGCGTCCGAAATTTCCGGATGCAAAGCCCGCCTACCAGACCTGGTTGAACCGGAAAGAGATTGGTGTGGACTTTCGGGAAACAAACGACTTCTCCCCCGTGTTGGACGGGGCGTTTGTCGGGCCGATGGTGGATACCATGCGCCGGCTCGCGCCGCTGTACCGTTTCCTGCTCGCAGCAAAGGAAAGAGCGGGCGCCGCACCGCGGGAGGCGCTCGAATGAGGTATGTTGCGCTCGATTTTGAAACAGGAAACGCTTCCCCGCTCAGCGCCTGCGCGCTTGGCGTGGCGGTGTTTGAGGATCGCAGCCTGATCCGTGAGCAGGTATCGCTTATCAAGCCGCCCGCTTGCGTTGGGAAGTTCCACTGGGGCAATGTCAGGGTCAACCATATCAAGGAACGCATGGTGGCAGACGCGCCGGCGTTTGATATGGTTTGGAACACAGTGGCGCAGGAGGCGGAGGGTAGTGTTCTGGTCTGCCATAACGCGATGTTTGATACGGCGGTGCTGTGCGCATGCCTGAGCCATTACCAGCTGTCGGCGCCGGAGTGCCGCTATATCTGTACGGTAAAGGTGGCCCGGCGCGTATGGCCGGCGCTGAAAAATCATAAACTGGATACGGTATCCGCAGCGCTCGGTATTGAGCTGAATCATCACGAGGCATGCTCGGATGCACGGGCGGCCGGCTGGATTCTGCAGGCGGCGCTGCAGGAAACGGGGAGCACGGACGCGGATGCGCTCGCGGCGAAGATCGGGATGCGGCTGGGCCGGATCTCGTCCATGGGGACGACGCCCTGCAGCATCGCAAAGGATATACGAATCGAAAATACGGTGTGACCGGTTTCACATATTTGTCAAAAGGAGAGAAAAGCTATGAAAAATTATCTGGATTCCATCGACCGTGAGGCGTTGCGCAGCCGCGCCAATCAGGTGCTTGGCTATGCGAACGATGCGCGCGACTGTGCGGCCCGTTGGACGGACCACGCGGTGTCCAAGGCGCAGGGGTTCTCGATGTTTGATTTCGCGGTATTCAAGATCTGCATGCTGTCGTTCGGGCTGTGGCTCGGTGCCTGCTTTGCAAAGTTCTTCAAAAAGTTTCGGGGTGTCTTGTTCGTCGCGTTTGCTGCGACCTGGATGTACTTGTTCTGGCGTATTTTCTTTGATGATGAAGAATAACCAGCGGCCGGAAGGATAGGAGAGGAGCGTGTCCGTGCAGGAACCAACAGAACATCATAGGACGGAAGCGCAGAATCAGCCCCACTATTTCCAGTGGGGCTTAACGGCGTTCTGCGTGATCGTTTCCAGTGTGCTTGTTTTTTATTTTCTAGGCTGGCTGCCGATCATCTGGCGCATGATCAAAAAGCTGCTCGGCATTCTGAGCCCGTTTATCTACGGCTTTGTGATGGCATACCTTCTGATGCCGGTATTCAACGGTCTGTACCGCGTGCTGCAGCCCAAGCTGGCGCAGCGGATGAAACGGGGGACGCAGATCGCCAAGGGGCTTTGCAGCATCCTGTCCCTGCTGATTGGTCTTGCGGTCGTGGGCGTGCTGCTGTGGATGGTGCTGCCGCAGCTGATCGTAAGCGTGTTCTCCCTGCTGGAATCCATGGATACCTATCTGGACGAGATATCAACTTGGGTCGCGTCGCTGCTGAAAGACAATCCGGTGATCGAACGGAATTTTCTACAGTTGTATGAGCAGTTCTCCACACAGGTCGTCGACTGGGTGCAGAACAGCGCGCTGCCGCAGCTAGTCGCGCTGATGACCGGCGTTGTAACGACGGTTTCCGTCCTGTTCGACCTGCTGATCGGCATTATCATCGCGCTTTATATCCTCAACAGCAAGGATACCTTTTGCGCGCAGGCTAAAAAGACGCTGTACAGCCTGTTTTCCATCCAGCGTGCCAACCGTATCATCAAGCGTGTTGCTTATATCCACCGTGTATTCGGCGAGTTCATCACCGGCAAGCTGATTGATTCGCTCATCATCGGCCTGCTGTGCTTTGCTGGGCTGCGCATCCTGATGGGTTTCGGGCTGATGACGATGGACCAGTCGTATGCGCTCCTGATTTCGGTCATTATCGGCGTGACCAATATCATCCCGTTTTTTGGCCCGTTTATCGGGGCGGTGCCGAGTACCATCCTGATCATGGTCATCAGTCCGGTGCAGGCGGTATATTTTGTGCTGTTCATCCTGGCGCTCCAGCAGTTTGACGGGAATATCCTGGGGCCGAAAATACTGGGCAATTCCACTGGCCTGTCGAGCTTCTGGGTCATGTTTGCGATCCTTGTGTTCGGCGGTGTGTTCGGCTTTGTGGGGATGGCGGTCGGCGTGCCGCTGTTCGCCGTACTGTATACGATGGCGACCGAGGCGGTCAATAACCTGTTGAGAAAACGCGGCCTTTCGGTTGACACCAATGCTTACCGTGGGCCAAAACGTCTCGATCCGGAAACGCGGGCGTTTGTCGAGATCAGGGAGGAGGCCCCGCCGGTCAGCGCAAAGGAGCGGCGGGAAGCCGCACAGAAAGCGCGTGCGCAGGCGCAAAAGGAAAACGAAAAGGACTGACCGGCTGGTCAGTCCTTTTTTGCTTGATGTTTGCCGTGCGGTGTCGGGTTATTTCAGGCCGGCGGTGATGATCGCCATCTGATAGACCTCATCCGCGTTACAGCCGCGGGACAGATCGTTGATCGGCGCGTTCAGACCCTGCAGAATCGGGCCGTAGGCCTCGAAGCCGCCCAGACGCTGGGCGATTTTGTAGCCAATGTTGCCCGCGTTGATATCAGGGAAAATAAAGGTGTTGGCCTGGCCGGCAACCGGAGAGCCCTTGCACTTGGTCGCCGCAACGACAGGGGAGAACGCGGCGTCGAACTGCAGCTCGCCGTCTACCGCGAGATCAGGCGCAGCCGCTTTAGTTTTTTCGGTTGCATTCTTCATCATATCAACCGTTTCGCCCTTGCCGGAGCCTTTGGTCGAGTAGGATAGCATGGCCACCTTGGGGTCGATACCGAACGCCTTGGCGGTTTTTGCAGTTTCAATGGCGATTTCCATCAGATCGTCCTCGCTCGGATTGATATTGATCGCGCAGTCGCCCATCGCGTACAACTCGTCGCCGCCATCCTTGCCGTCGCGGCGCAGGATGAAGCAGGAGGATACGATCTTGTTGCCCGGCTTGGTCTTGATGATCTGCAGAGCGGGGCGGACGGTGTCCGCAGTCGAATAAGTAGCGCCGCCGAGCAGGGCGTCTGCCTTGCCCAGCTTGACCAGCATGGTGCCGAAATAATTGCCCTTGGAAAGCGCTGCGCGGCACTGCTCCTCGGTCATCTTGCCCTTGCGCAGCTCGACCATCCTGGCGACCATCGCGTCCATTTCCGGATAAGCCGCAGGGTCGATGATTTCCATGCCCTCGATGTCAAAACCGCCTGCGGCAGCGGCGGACTTGACTTCGTCCACATTGCCGACCAGGATAGAATCCAGCAGGCCGTCTTTCTTCAGGCGGGAGGCGGCTTCCAGAATGCGGGGGTCCGGCCCCTCGGTGAATACGATTTTACGCTTGTCGGCCTTGAGCGTGGCAATCAGATTTTCAAACATGATGCATTCTCCTCTAAATTTTTGTTCGTCTGTCAAACAGTTCCGATACCTCATTATACACCCAATGCTGATACTTCTACAAGTGTTATTTTGGGTATATTTTGGTTACTTTGTGGAGCGGTTTGGAAGAGCGTCCGAACGGTTGCAAAAGGGCAAACCTGGGCAGAATAAAGGGGAAAGGAGGTGGTCCGCATGCGCGTGGTGCGTTATTTGAACGGGAAGCGGCTTCACGGTGTGCTGCCGCCGCTGCTGCTTGACCAGGAAGGGATCGGCATGCTGCTGCGCGAGGCGCGCTTCCGGCAGGAACTTCCGTTGCCGGAGCCGCCGCCCTCTGCTATACTGGAAGCGGAGGAACGCGGTCTTGGAAAGGATATTTCATGAAACACACCGCATTATATCTGCGCGTATCGACCGAAGCACAGGCGGACGAAGGATACTCGCTCGCGGCGCAGGCCGAAAAACTGGAAGCGTACTGCCGGATGAAAGGGATCACCCGCTTCCGTCGGTATGTGGACGGCGGTTTTTCCGGCTCAAACCTGACACGGCCGGCCGTTACCGAGTTGGTGGAGGAAATCCGCGCCGGCGCGGTCGAGCGCGTCGTTGTCTACAAGCTTGACCGCCTGAGCCGAAGCCAGAAAGACACGCTTTACCTGATTGAGGACGTTTTTCTGCCACATGGGGTGGACTTTGTATCGATCAATGAAAATATTGATACCGGCAGTCCGTATGGGCGCGCGATGATCGGTATTCTGTCCGCATTTGCTCAGCTCGAACGAGAGAACATCTTTCTGCGCACCCGTATGGGCATGGTCGAGCGCGTCAAGCAGGGCTTCTGGCCGGGCGGCGGCAAAATACCGTTTGGATATGATTACGACGCGGGGAAGGGCATCCTGGTTCCCAACAGCGATGCGGATACCGTACGTGAGATCTACGCGCGGTATCTGGAGGGCCAGTCGGCCGGACGCATCGCGCGCGAGTTGGGGCTGAAATACGAGCATCTGGTGCGGCAGATATTGGATCGGGAGAGCAACACAGGCGTGATCGTCTATAAAGGCGAGCGCTACGCGGGGCGGCATGAGCCGCTTATTGACCGCGAAACCTTTGCGCGAGCGCAGCGCCGGCTGCACCGCCCCAACCGGCCGCGCGCTGCGGGGGCGGGCAAGCTGCTGGCCGGCCTACTGGTCTGCGGACACTGCGGCGCTAAAATGCGCTATCAGAAATGGGGCAACGCGGGGGATAAGCTGGTCTGCTACTCACGGGATAAGTCCAAGCCCCATCTGGTGCATGATGCCGCCTGTCCGAATCGGGGGGTGATGGCGCGCGAGGTGGAGGCGATTGTCATACGCGATCTGGCGAGGCTGTCCGCGCAGCCGTCGGTGCCACGCCAACGGCAGGGGGATGCGGCAGAGTGCCGCCGGACGCTGGAGCGGGTCCAGCGCAAGCTGCGCCGCCTGTACGAGCTGTATGCCGACGCGGAGGACGATACGCTGCGCGAATCGATCGAGCGCGTCAAAAAAGAGCGGGAACGGGCCGAGCAGGCGCTTTCCGCCGCGCAGCGGCAGGAGCAGCGGCGGGAGGATGAGGAAGCGCGGCGGGCGTTATATACCATCGGCGCCTGTTGGGACAGCCTGGCCGGTGAGGAGCGGCAGGCGCTGATACGCGCCTGCGTGGAAAAGATCGTGCTGCAAAACGGCAAGGTCGAAATATATTATGCCATTGAGGGCGCCAGCGGATACGGAACGGTAGCGGGATAGCTGTTTTCTCCTTTGTACGTTCATGCCGATGATTATAGGGGAAATCCGGCGCTACCTGCGGGACAACAGCGCGCTGCGGGTATCCCGCAGCCTTCGGGATACCGCCTATAAGGCGTTGCAGGCCAAGGAAGCCTTCATGCGCGAGCACCAGCGCGAGCCGGATATCGTGGAGCTGGCCAAGGCGATGGACGTACCCAAGGAGGAGGTGGTATTCGCGCTTGACGCGATTCTTGATCCGGTGTCCCTGTTTGAGCCGGTTTTTCATGACGGCGCGGACACGGTATGTGTGATGGACCAGGTGGGAGACAATAAAAATACCGATGAGAACTGGCTCGCCCGCATCGCGCTGCGCGAAGCGATCGACAGCCTGAGTGAGCGGGAGAAACGCATCATCCGGCTGCGCTTTTTCGAGGGGCGGACGCAGATGGAGGTGGCGGAGGAGATCCACATTTCGCAGGCGCAGGTATCCCGTCTGGAAAAGGGAGCGCTTGACCACATTAGGAAGCAGATCTAGCAAAAACGATGGGAAGGCGCGCCGCGGTTCCAAAGCGGCGTCCGGTAGGAAAAGAACACGGCACAGCTTTAAGCTGTGCCGTGTTTTGCATGACAGATACGCAGGTAGCTATCGGGTATCGGAAGTGCTGTTGATCGGTGTGGCGCTCAGTATGACGCGGGACGAGGGGATGCCCTGTCTCGACATATAGGCGGAAAGCGAGCGCACGGTCTGCGCTGTGGAGGCGCTGTGATGCAGGCGGACCACGACGGTCGCAGTCGTTGAGACAAAGTTCTGGGCGGTGGTGGCGTATGCCCTTGCCGCGGACTGGGTGGCGTCCCCGCTGTCAAAGGTGGAGTCCCACAGCCGGTAGCCGGCGCCGATCAGGGCGTCGCGCTGTGCCTGTGTCAATTTGACGCAGCCCGTATCGTTGGAAACGATGCGCGTGGATACGCCGGTGAGCAGCGTCAGACGCTCGTTTGCAGCGGTCAGGCTGGCAACCAGGTCGGCGGGCGCGGTCTGGGGGGAAGCGTTCAGCAGCAGTGCGGGGGTATGCCCCTCCGCAACGATGCGGCGCACGGTGTCGTCCGTCCAGGTGGACGCATCCACGGGAAGGAAAAACGTTGCCAGGCGGCCGGCGCTGTGGAGCGCGTCCAGCACGGCGGGGGTGTTGGTGGTCGGCGCGCCATAGAAAGTCAGGTAAACCCGCGCGGGCTTCTGCGTCGGTTTTTCTTCAACCGGTGGGATGGGAGGCTCGGCCGGCTGCTCGGTCGTTTGGCCGCTGCCGTCCGATGGAGTGGACGGCGTGACGCCCTTGTATGTATTGATTGCGCTTTGGATCGAATCTGCATTGGAGGAGGTGAACGAGGAGTCGCTTTGCGCCGAACCGTCGGTCACGCGCAGTACGGTTTCACCGGAAAAGGACAGCGTGGAATAGCTCAGGCCGAATTTGCCGCAGCACAGCTTGACCGGCACATAAACCGTTCCGTTCCGATGGTATGCAGGGGGAGAATAGCTGTTCAGGTTCTGGTCGTATACATATCCCTCGTCGGGGGAGAAGCTGAGCGTTTCCCCGTTTGCAGAGAGACTCAGCACGCCGCCCTCCTGCGAAGCGGAAACGCCAAGCATGGTGAAGACGCTGTACGGCACATACAGCTCGCCGCCGAGACGCGCGGGCATGGTGCCGTCGTCAAGCGGCAGAAGCGTATCATTGACCGCGGTCAGCGTAAGCGCGCGGGCGGGGACGGGGCAAGTAAACAGGACCAGCGCCGCGCACAGCAGCACACTGAGCAGCTTTTTCCATTTCTGTTTGATGCGCGGTCACCCCTTTCAGCAATTCATACGAACTTATTATATCAAAACACGGCGGGTTTGTCACCCTTTGTATCGAAAAACGCCTTGCTTTATCTTGGCAAAGTGCTATAATAAAAGAAAAAACAAATAGAAAGAGTGAATCCACCATGCTGCAGATCAAAAAACAGCTCACAGCCAACAAAAAGTCCAAGCCGGATGAAAACAGCCTCGGCTTCGGCGTCTATTATACCGATCACATGCTGATCATCGACCACGATGAGGAGCAGGGCTGGCACGACGCGCGCATCGTACCGTATGAGCCGCTTCAGATCGATCCTGCAGCCATGGTCCTGCATTACGCGATGGAGTCGTTCGAGGGCATGAAAGCCTACCGCACGCCCGATGGTTCGATCCAACTGTTCCGGCCGGACAAAAATGCGCAGCGCATGATTAACACCAATCACCGCATGTGCCTGCCGAGCCTGCCGGTGGAGGATTTTGTGCAGGCGGTTAAGGAAATTGTTTCGGTTGAAAAGGATTGGGTGCCGCATGCGGAAGGTACCAGCCTGTATATCCGCCCATTCGTGATCGCGACTGAGCCGCACCTTGGCGTGCGCCCGTCCAGAACGCACCAGTTCATCATCATCTGTTCGCCGGTCGGCGCGTATTATTCGACAGGTATCAATCCGGTCAAGATCTTTGTGGAGGATGAATATACCCGCGCCTGCCCGGGCGGCACGGGTTTTACCAAGTGCGGCGGCAACTATGCGGCCAGCCTGATCTCGCAGGTAAAGGCGCATGAGCTTGGCTATGAGCAGACACTGTGGCTGGACGGTGTGGAGCATAAATATGTGGAGGAAGTGGGATCGATGAACTGCTTCTTCAAGATTGGCGGCACGGTCTACACCGCGCCCTGTATGGGTACGGTCCTGCCGGGCGTTACCCGTATGAGCTGCATCGATCTTCTCAAGCACTGGGGCGTTCCGGTGTCTGAGGAGCGCCTGCCGATCGCGGACGTGATGCAGGCCTCCAAGGACGGGAAGCTGGAAGAGGTGTTCGGCACTGGTACGGCGGCGGTCATTTCTCCGGTCGGCGAACTGCGCTACGAGGGCGACGTTGCCTATATCAACAACGGTGAGATCGGCGAGATCACCCATAAGCTGTACAATACTCTGACCGGCATCCAGTGGGGTACCATGCCGGATGAGCTGGGCTGGACGGTCAAGGTTGATTGATCGCAGGATAAATTTGTGAAAAGAGGCTCGGAATCATTTCCGAGCCTCTTTTTAACGGCCGTGCTACAGCAAACATGGTCCGCGCGGCGTGCGCCGGTCAATCCAGCAGAGAGAGCTGCCGTTCCGCAAGGTTGACGATGCGCAGGCCCCGCTGCCGCGCCATGCGCACGGTCTGCGCGGTGCCGCCGGGCTGTCCGTCAAAGAAGCAGATCAGCAGGGAGGCCGCGTCCACCATGAACTGGTTGCGTGCGGCATAGCAGCCGGTATGATACTCCCGTGACAGGGAGTATACCCCGTCCGCCGCGAGCAGGCAACGATTGAACCGGCGCTTCCATTCCGCTGCATAGCGGGACGCCTGCCCGTCAAACGGGACCGCGCATAAAAGCTGCACCGGAAGCTGCGCGCGCGTCCGAAGCACGGCTTCCGCGGCCCAGAGGTCAAAACCGGTGGACATACCGGACAGAAAGCGGGTATAGCCCTGGCCGGCGGCATGGCGGATTGCCCGGTCAAGCGCCTCCCGTAAGGCGCTGGCGGCCGGGGAATCGTCCGTCCGAAACGGCATTTTTTCGATTCGATATCCGGAAAAACAACAGGTTTCTCCGCGCAGGCTATCCATGGACATCCCCTCCGACGAGAACAAATGTTCTGATTATGGACAGTATACACCGGATGCCGCCAAAACGCAAGTTGAAAATCAGAAAAAAGCTGGTACAATAGAAGTACCTTAGAGGAAAGGGGGATGGGGTCGTGAATGGGAAAAACCGGCTGGCATACCTGATAAAACGGATGGTTTACCGTTTTTTTTCGGACGGGATCCCGCAGGCGGCGGCGGAGCTGTCGTATTTCCTGTTGTTTTCCATGTTCCCGCTGCTGATGTTTGTCAACTCGGTTCTGGCACAGCTCGATATTTCGATCGAGAGCATACAGCCCGTGCTGGAGCTGCTGCCCAAGAGCCTGCAGCAGTTGATCACCTCCTATCTGGCGCAGCTTTCCAACTCCCCCTCGTTCAGTCCCATGCTGATCGGCATTGTGCTGACCTTGTATTTTTTGTCCCGCGCGGTCCGCTCCATGATGCGCACGGTCAATGACATCTACCATGTCGAGGTACAGCGCGGCGTCCTGCGCGATGTGCTGATCTCGTTCGGCATTACGGCGGGCTTTCTGGTATCGGTCGTTTGCAGCTTTATTCTGGCGGTTGCGGGACGGACGATCATCCGCATCCTGCCGCGGCTGATGCCAGTGCCGCAGGCGGCGCTGGATTTGACACATGACGCGAGCTTTTGGGTGATGATTGCGTTTATTTTTGTATTCCTCATGCTGTTCAACCGTGTGGTCCCCAACCTTCATCTGAAATTTCAGGAGGTATGGCCGGGGGCGCTGTTTTCCTTGGTCGCTTGGCTGCTGGTATCGTGGGCGTTTTCGTTTTATGTGGATAACATGGCCAATTATTCCGTGCTGTACGGCTCGCTCGGCGCAATCATCGTTTTGATGCTTTGGTTGTATATCGTCAGCATGATCCTGCTGATGGGGCCGCAGCTCAACCATACGTTAGTCATTATGCGGCTGTACCGCATGGAGGCCGAGAAGCATTTTCAATAAAAGGAGGTTTACTCGCCTCCTTTTTTATTTGTCAAAATGCAATATATAATTGACATTATAAAAAATATATCGTATAATTAAGAAAGCAAAAGAGGGGTAGCGCATGAAAAATAAAAAACTCAAACTCGCTCGGGTGGAAAAGGATCTGTCTCAGGCAGAACTGGCAGAACTGGTCGGTGTAACGCGACAAACCATTGGTTTGATCGAGGCGGGCGGCTATAACCCGACGCTCAACCTGTGTATTGCCATCTGCAGGGCGCTGGATAAGACGCTCGATCAATTATTTTGGGAGGAAAACTGAGATGGAGCAGAGAAAACAATGGATGATGGGGACTGCTGGACGAGCGCGGCAGGGAAATGGAATGGCTTGGGCGGCTGTGATCGTAAAAGCCGTCTTAAGTTTGTGATACGGAGGTGGAAAAGATGAAGCTGATTCGCAAAGCAAAAGATGAACGGGTGGTTGCGGAGATCAACCGGATCTATAAAGTTGGGTTTTATTTCCTGACGGCTGGTATTTTGGCTGATCTGGTGCTGCAGGCGCTGGGGATAAGCGTACAGAACGAAACGATAGGCGGAGCGGTCAACTTGGTGGAATTTGCTGTCGTGATGCTGGCACAGCTCTTTTGCATAGTACTGATGGCGCGCAAAGGCATGATGGATGACAACGCGTTTGCCGAAGCGGACTGTTATCCGTGGAAGCACTACTTGGTGCAGGGGGCGCTGGCGGGAGTGGCAGCCTCCGTCGTAGTCTGTGTACTCCAATGTGCGACCGGCGCAGTCTGGGTAGGGATGGGGGTGCCGGCTATTCTTCTGGTGTTTGCTGCGCAACTGCTGTTAACGGTGCCGCTGACTACGGTATTGGTGCTGCTGCTTACTTACGCTTCGTTCCGATATGCAAAGCGGCGCCGCGTCGGAACGGAAGAGGAGTGAGCGGTGCTTTATGATGCTGCTATAGTAAAAATTCACAGAATTTTCACACTCTGTTACCGAAATGTCGTTGCAGGCTTGCGATTTTCCATATACAATATATACATCGGGTAGTATGTATTGGAAAGGGGAGGACACAAGATGACGGCAGACCACAACATTTTAGAGGTGACACCGCGCGTGGAGGCGCTGGCGGAGATATGCCGGACAAACAGCCGGATCGATCCCGCGCTGTACAAGCAATATGACGTGAAGCGCGGCCTGCGCGACTTGAGCGGGAAGGGCGTACTGGCAGGGCTGACCAATATTTCGGACATCATATCGCAAAAAGAGGTCAATGGAGAAACGGTACCCTGCGAAGGGGAACTGTACTACCGGGGCATCAACATAAATGATCTGGTGCAGGGCTTCATGAAGGAGGGGCGCAAAGGCTACGAGGAGGTCGCCTACCTGCTGTTGTTCGGCAAGCTGCCGGACGCGGGCCAGCTTGCCGACTTCAAGGGTCTGCTTGCCCAGGGACGCACGCTGCCGACCAATTTCACACGCGATGTTATCATGAAAGCGCCGCCGCATGATATGATGAACAGCCTGTCGCGCAGCGTGCTGACGCTGGCTTCCTACGACAATTATGCGGATGATATCAGCCTGCCGAACGTGCTGCGCCAATGCCTGATGCTGATTTCCGTGTTTCCTATGCTCGCGGTATATTCCTATCACGCCTATAATCACTATGAGTGCGGCGGCAGTATGTACATCCATTACCCCTCGGACAGCCTTTCCACGGCATCCAATTTCTTGCGCATGCTGCGTCCGGACATGCAGTACACGCCGCTGGAAGCGAGTGTGCTGGATCTGGCGCTTGTGCTGCATATGGAGCACGGCGGCGGTAATAATTCGTCCTTTACCACGCATGTGGTCACCTCTTCGGGAACGGATACCTATTCGGCGATCGCGGCGGCGCTCGGCTCGCTGAAAGGGCCTAAGCATGGCGGCGCCAATTATAAGGTTGTGCAGATGTTCGAGGACCTCAAGCGCAACGTTTCCGATGCCCATGACGACGAGCAGGTGGCCGATTATCTGGATAAGCTGCTGCGGCGCGAGGTGTTTGACCGCAAGGGGCTGATTTATGGCCTGGGGCATGCCGTGTATTCGATCTCCGACCCGCGCGCGCAGGTGTTCAAGTCGTTCGTCGGGCAGTTGGCCAAGGAAAAGGGCAGGGATGAGGATTTCGCCCTCTATTCTACGGTTGCGCGGCTGGCACCCAAGGTTATTGCAAAAGAGCGGCAGATTTACAAAGGCGTTTCCGCCAATGTGGATTTTTATTCCGGCTTTGTGTATTCCATGCTGGGGCTTCCGCCAGAGCTTTACACGCCTGTATTTGCCATGGCGCGTATCGTCGGCTGGAGCGCGCACCGGCTGGAAGAGCTGATTAATACGGACAAGATTATCCGACCTGCCTACCGCTGTGTACAACCGGAAATCGGATATACCCCCCTTGGGGAACGGTAAGAAAAAGCGCGGATTCCGGTCCGCGCTTTAGACACATATACGCAAGGAGGAAAAATGATGAAAACAGTTGGGTTTATTGGCGTGGGCGTAATGGGGCGCTCCATGGTGCGCAACCTGCTGGGTGCAGGTTACGAGGTCGCGGTTTATTCGCGCACCAAGGCAAAGCTTACGGATTTCCTTGCCGAAAATGAAGTGCGCTGGTGCGACAGCGTTGCGGAATGCGCGAAAGGGCGCGATGCGGTTATTACGATGGTAGGCTATCCGAAGGATGTGGAGCAGGTCTATTTCGGCGGGGAGGGCATTCTGGCGGCGGCGAAGGCCGGCGCCTATCTGATCGATATGACCACGACCGATCCGAAGCTTGCGGTTCGGATTTCCCAGGAGGGGAAGCAGCGCGGGCTGCGCGTGCTGGATGCGCCGGTTTCCGGCGGCGACACAGGGGCGAAAAACGGCACGCTGTCCATCATGGTTGGTGGGGCGGAAGCGGATTACAAGGCGTGCCTGCCGCTGTTTGAAGCGATGGGAAAGCAGGTCGTTTATGAAGGTCCGGCCGGCGCGGGACAGCATACCAAGATGGCCAACCAGATTGCGATTTCGGGGACGATCGCCGGCGTGTGCGAAGCGCTCGCCTATGCAGAACACGCGGGGCTGGAGCCGGATAAGCTGCTCGCCAGCATTTCCAAGGGGGCGGCCGGCTCGTGGCAGATGGAGAACCTGATGCCAAAGATGGTAAAAGAGGATTATGCGCCGGGGTTTTTCCTCAAGCATTTTATCAAGGATATGAAGATTGCCCAATCGCAGGGCGGACCCGCGCTGCCGGTGTTGGAGCGCGTCTGCGCCATGTACGGCGATCTGGAAGCGGAAGGCATGGGTGACCTTGGCACACAGGCATTGATCCGGCATTACCGCGAAAGCTGAAAAAAGAGGGCCGCTCCTGCGGCCCTCTTTTCCGTTTCCCGCGCGGGGCACGGAAACCTGACCCGACCAGAACAACCTGCGCTGGTCGGTTATTTTTCGCTGAACGCGTCCTTTACCTTATCCCAGAAGCCCTTGCGCTTGCTCTGATTTTCATCGGTCGCGGATTCTTCAAATTCGCGCAGCAGCTTTTTCTGCTTTTCGGACAGATTTTTCGGCACTTCGATATTCACGCGGACATACTGATCGCCGCGGCCACGGCCGCTGACGTTCTGGATACCCTTGCCTTTCATACGGAACACGGTGCCGGTCTGCGTCCCTTCCGGCACCTTATATTCCACGCGCCCGTCGATCGTCGGCACCTGAAGCGTGTCGCCCAGCGCCGCCTGCGCGAACGAAATCGGGATCTCGACGTACACATCCTGCCCCTCGCGGGTAAAGATGGGATGCGGACGGATGGACACGGTCACAAACAGGTCGCCCGCCGGCCCGCCGTTCACACCCGCGTTGCCCTGTCCGCGCTGCTGGATGGACTGTCCCTCGTCGATACCGGCAGGGATGTTTACCTTGAACTTGCGCGTTTTGCGCACGCGGCCCGCGCCGCCACACTTGGCGCAGGGTTTTTTGATGATCTTGCCGGTGCCGCGGCAGTTGGGACACGCGGTTTGCGTTTGGAACACACCGAGCGGGGTGCGCTGCGTCTGGGTCACAGAGCCAGTGCCGCGGCAGTTCGGGCAGGTTTCAGCGCTGGTACCCTTGGCCGCGCCCGTGCCGCCGCATTCGTCACAGGACTCGATGCGGTTTACCGAGATCTCCTTCTCGCAGCCGAACGCAGCCTCCTCGAACGAGAGGATGACCGTCTGCCGGATGGATTCGCCGCGCTGCGGCGCATTGCGGCGCTGTGAGCGACCACCGCCAAAGCCGCCGCCGAAGAACGAGCCGAACAAGTCGCCGAGGTCGCCCATATCGAACCCGCCGAAGCCGCCCGCTCCCGCGCTGCCTCCGTAGCTCGGGTCCACGCCCGCGAAGCCGAACTGGTCATACTTGGCGCGTTTATCCGCGTCGGAAAGGACCTCATAGGCCTCGTTGACCTCTTTGAATTTGTCGGCCGCATCGGGATTGTCTTTGTTCAGATCAGGGTGGTACTTGCGGGCCAAGCGGCGGTAAGCCTTTTTCAGCTCGTCCTCACTCGCGCCTTTTTGCACGCCCAGTACCTCGTAATAATCTCTTTTGTCAGCCATTATGCTCCCTCAAATAACGGAAAATGACATGCCGCAGGGCGGAACGGAGACCGTCCCGCCCCACGCGGCATGGAATTACTTGTTCTTATCGTCGTCGTCCTTGACCTCGGTGAAGTCCGCGTCGACGAAATCGCCCTGCGGGCCGGACTGTGCGCCCGGCTGGCCGCCCATGTTCGGGTCACCCTGCGGCGCCTGCTGCTGGTAGATCTTACCCGCCAGATCGCTGAACCTCTTGGACAGGCCATCGGTCGCCATCTTAATCATCTCGGTGTCGGTACCCTTGAGCGCCTCCTTAACCTTGTCGATCTCGGCCTGTACGCCGGCCTTTTCATCGGCGGACAGCTTATCGCCTAGGTCGGTCAGCGCTTTCTCGGACTGGAAGACAAGCTGCTCGGCGTTGTTGCGCACCTCGACCGCTTCCTTGTTCTTCTTATCCTGTTCCGCGTACTGCTCAGCCTCGTGCATGGCCTTGTCGATCTCGTCCTGCGAGAGATTGGTGGACGCGGTAATGGTGATCTTCTGCTCCTTGCCTGTACCCAGGTCCTTGGCGGATACGTTTACGATGCCGTTCGCATCGATATCAAAGGTAACCTCGATCTGCGGCACACCGCGCGGCGCCGGGGCGATACCGTCCAGCGTGAAGCGGCCGAGCGTCTTGTTGCCCGCAGCCATCTCGCGCTCGCCCTGCAGGACGTGGATTTCAACCGACGGCTGATTGTCGGCTGCGGTGGAGAAGATCTGGCTCTTCTTGGTGGGAATGGTGGTGTTGCGGTCAATCAGCTTGGTGCATACGCCGCCCAGCGTCTCAATGCCGAGGGACAGCGGGGTGACGTCGAGCAGCAGTACGTCCTTGACCTCGCCGCCAAGCACGCCGCCCTGGATGGACGCGCCAATCGCGACGCATTCGTCCGGATTGATGCCCTTGAAGCCGTCCTTGCCGGTGATGCCCTTAACAGCCTCCTGCACGGCGGGAATGCGGGTCGAGCCGCCCACCAGCAATACCTTGGACAGGTCGGAGGCAGACAGGCCGGCATCGCTCATCGCCTGCCGTACCGGACCCATGGTGCGCTCGACCAGGTCGGCGGTCAGCTCGTTGAACTTCGCGCGGGTCAGCGTCAGCTCGAGGTGCTTCGGGCCGGTCGCGTCCGCGGTGATATACGGCTGGTTGATCGAGGTCTGCGCCATGCCGGACAACTCGATCTTAGCCTTTTCCGCCGCCTCCTTCAGGCGCTGCATGGCCATCCTGTCGGCGGACAGGTCGATGCCGTTGGATTTCTTGAACTCCGCGACCATCCAGTCGATGATGCGCTGGTCGAAGTCGTCGCCGCCGAGATGGGTGTCGCCCGCGGTGGACAGCACTTCGAGCACGCCCTCGCCGATGTCGAGGATGGAAACGTCGAACGTGCCGCCGCCGAGGTCGTAGACCATGATCTTCTGCTCGGCTTCCTTATCCACACCGTAAGCCAGCGCAGCCGCGGTCGGCTCGTTGATGATGCGCAGAACCTCAAGACCCGCGATCTTGCCCGCGTCCTTGGTCGCCTGGCGCTGGGAGTCGGAGAAGTACGCCGGCACGGTGATGACCGCCTGGGTCACCGGCTGACCGAGGTAGGCTTCCGCGTCCGCCTTGAGCTTTTGCAGGATCATTGCGGAGATCTCCTGCGGGGAATAGGGCTTGCCATCAATGTTGACGCGGTAGTCCGAGCCCATGTGGCGCTTGATGGAAATAATCGTGCGGTCTGCGTTGGTCACAGCCTGGCGCTTGGCCACCTGGCCCACCATACGCTCGCCGTCCTTGGAGAACGCGACTACCGACGGAGTCGTGCGCGCGCCTTCCGCGTTGGGGATGACGACAGCCTCGCCGCCTTCCATAACGGATACGCAGGAATTTGTTGTACCAAGGTCGATACCAATGATTTTGCCCATGTTGATAGCACTCCTTTATATGATTCGATATTGTTTTCTCTGTATCAGGGATGCGCGGTGACGCGCGCGTTTATCAGGAACTTTCCGCAAGCGGAAAGTTCCATAAAATCCGAGAGCATGTATCTCGGATTTTATTCCTCGATTCAGCCGCCTTGGACGGCGGCATTCGGATGTCGAAAGCAAGTTTCAAAGGAAATTGCTTTCGTATAGGGGACTTTTGAAGTCCCCTATAGGGTTTTCAGTTTGCAACCTTTACCATCGCGTGCCGGATCACCTTGTCGCCTATCTGGAAGCCCTGCTGGAATACCTCGGCGATCACACTTTCTCCCAGCGCTTCATCTTCGACATGCATCACGGCGTTGTGGAAATTCGGGTCGAACGTGGTGCCGGCCGAAGCCTCGATCACGGTGACATTCAGGCCTTTCAGGCTGTCGGTCAGTTGGGTCATGGTCAGTTCCACGCCCTTTTTGTATTCCGCATCCGCGGTCTCGGCCTTGAGCGCACGCTCAAGGTTGTCATAGGTGGGGAGAAGCGCGGTCACCGCGCGGCTGACCGCGTCCGTATACGCCTGCTCGCGCTCACGCTGGCTGCGCTTGCGGAAGTTGTCGTATTCCGCCGCCATGCGGAGATAGCGGTCATTCAGCTCCTCGTATTTTGCTTTCCAGTTTTCGGCGGGCGCAGCCTGTTCCTCCTGTGCGGCGGCCTTTGCCGTTTCATCCTCGGACGGGGTTTCCGGCGCCTTCTGCTCGGCTTCGGCCGGATCGGACTGCTTTTTCTTGCTCATATTGTTTTCATGCCTCCATTTGCTGAAAATCCCGATGTTCAGGGATTTCCGTCTTTCTCGTCTAAAAAGGTCTCGGCAATCAACTGATTCAGCCCCTTGGCGAAGCGGCTGAGTTGTGCGGACAACTTGGCGTAATCCATGCGGGTCGGCCCCACGATGCCGATCGCGCCCTGACCGATTTTGCCGATATCGTATTTTGCATAAATCGCGGATGTATCGCTAAGCGGGTTCTCCCCGTTTTCCGGCCCGATGAAGAACTGGATTCCGTCAATCTTACGGGTCGTAGGCAATAGGTGCCGGCTGTCATCCTCCATATAGTCAAGCAGCGCCTGCGCTTTGTGCAGGTCCTTGTATTCCGGAAAGCGCAGCAGCTTGTTGGTCCCGTCCAGAAAGACCTTCTGATCCCCCAGCTCTTCGATCAGTTCGGCGACATATTCGGCCACGGGGGCCAAAAGGGCGGTCAATCCCGCGGCCCTGCGCACGATATCGAAACGCTCGGCCGTGATGTGGCTGAGCGGCAGGCCGGTCAGCGTCTGGTTGAGGACATAGGTGAGAAGCTCGGCCTCGTCCTTGGTGACGTCGGTCATGGTCCGCACCATTTTATTTTTGACCGAGCCGGAGTCGGTTACAACCACGATGACAAAATTCATTTTGTCAATGGCGATGATCTCGAACTGGCGGATGGATGCCTGGGTCATGGCGGGGGTGATCGCGACGGAAGCGTAATTGGTCAGGCTGGAAATCAGCTTGCCCGCCTCGCGTATCAAATGGTCGAGCTCGCGCACCTTGGTCTGCAGGATGCTCTGCAGCGGCGCGGCGTCGTCCGGCGTTTCAGCCGGTTGCTCCATCAGCTCGTCAACATAAAGACGGTAGCCCTGCGGCGAAGGAATGCGGCCGGCGGAGGTGTGCGGCTTTTCCAGAAAACCCATTTCCTCCAGCTCGCTCATCTCGTTGCGGATGGTGGCGGAGGAAAACGGAAGCGCATGCCCCTCGGTCAGTGCCTTGGAGCCGACTGGCTCGGCTGTGCGGATATAATCGCCGATGATGGCCTTGAGGATCTGCTTTTTTCGTTCCGAAAGCTCCACCTGAGCGGACTCCTTTCCTGTGTGAAAACGGGTTAGCACTCCGCCTATCTGAGTGCTAAAACTAATTTACCACCGCGTAGCGGCAAAGTCAAGTCTCGTTTATGAATATTTTGTTAAATGATAGGAAACGGGTTGTCACAGCCGGATAGGGACTGCTAATGTGCTGGAAAGAGCAGGGGAGCGGGCGGCCCGCTTGTGCAAAAGTATGCTTGTGGGGCGGCGTAAAACGTGGTATAATATTTCCATATTGCTATTAAGGAAAGGTAAGGAGCTTTCGGTGTGAAAAATCGCGGGCAAATACGGAATTTTTCCATCATCGCGCATATCGACCACGGCAAGTCGACGCTGGCGGACCGCCTGCTCGAACAGTGCAAGGCCGTGTCCCAGCGTGAGATGGAGGAACAACTGCTTGACAATATGGATCTGGAGCGCGAGCGCGGCATCACGATCAAGGCGCGCGCGGTGCGCATGGAATACGAGGCCGACGACGGCCAGACCTATGAGATGAACCTGATCGACACGCCCGGGCATGTGGACTTCAATTATGAGGTTTCTCGTTCGCTCGCCGCGTGCGAGGGCGCGCTGCTGGTGGTGGATGCGGCACAGGGGATCGAGGCGCAGACGCTGGGCAACACCTACCTCGCTATTGACGCGGGGCTGGAGGTTGTACCGGTCATCAACAAGATCGACCTGCCCGCGGCGGACGCGCCGCGCGTCAAGCAGGAGATCGAGGACATCATCGGTATCCCAGCCGAGGATAGTCCGGAGATCTCGGCCAAAATGAATATCAACATCCACGCGGTACTCGAACGCATCGTGTCCGACATCCCCGCACCGCAGGGCGACGCAGACGCGCCGCTGCGCGCGCTTATCTTTGACAGCCAGTACGACCCCTATAAGGGCGTTATTGTTTATATGAGGCTGATGGACGGCAGCATCCGGCCGGGCATGAGGGTGAAAATGATGGCCACGGGTGCGGAGTTCCAGGTACTCGAATGCGGCTATATGCTGCCGCTCGGCCTGTCGCCCCAGCAGGAGCTGTGCGCGGGCGAGGTCGGCTACTTTACCGCGTCTATCAAGACCGTGTCCGATACCCGTGTGGGCGACACGGTCACCGAGGCGGGACGGCCGACCGCGGAGCCGCTGCCCGGCTACCGTCCGGCGCAGCCCATGGTGTTCTGCGGCATCTATACCGAGGACGGCTCCAAATACCCCGACCTGCGCGACGCGCTGGAAAAGCTCCAACTCAACGATGCGGCGCTGTCGTTCGAGCCGGAAAGCTCGGTCGCGCTGGGCTTCGGCTTCCGCTGCGGTTTCCTCGGCATGCTGCATATGGAGGTCATCCAGGAGCGGCTTGAACGCGAGTTCGACCTCGACCTGGTCACCACGCTGCCCTCGGTCGTGTATGAGATCGTGCGGACCGACGGCGCGGTTGTCCATTGCGACAACCCGCACGACTACCCCGACCCCGGCCTGATCGACGAGGCGCGCGAGCCGTTCGTCAAGGCCACCATTATGACCCCGCAGGAATTTGTCGGCAATATCATGCCCATGTGCCAGGAGCGCCGCGGCGTGTTCAAGGATATGCAGTATCTTGACTCCAACCTGGTCGAACTGCACTACGAAATGCCGATCAATGAAATCATCTACGACTTTTTCGACGCGCTTAAGGCGCGCACCAAAGGCTACGCTTCGCTTGACTATGAGCTGCTCGACTACCGGCCGAGCGACCTGGTAAAGGTGGACATGCTGCTCAACGGCGACCAGGTGGACGCGCTTTCCTTTATTGTCCACCGCGAGAAGGCCTACGGCCGCGCGCGCCGCATCTGTGAAAAGCTCAAGGAGAATATCCCGCGCCAGCTGTTCGAGGTACCTATCCAGGCCGCGATCGGTGGCAAGGTGATTGCGCGCGAAACGGTCAAGGCGATGCGTAAGGATGTACTCGCCAAGTGCTACGGCGGCGATATCACCCGCAAGAAGAAGCTGCTGGAAAAGCAGAAGGAAGGTAAAAAGAAGATGCGTTCGCTCGGTACGGTGCAGATCCCGACCGAGGCGTTCATGGCGGTGCTCAAGCTGGACGAGGAATCATGAGTAAATTTAGTTATCGAAACAAGCCGCTCGGCCTGTACCTGCATATCCCGTTCTGCGTGCAGAAATGCGGCTACTGTGATTTTTACTCCGTGCCGGACAAGGAACTGATGAAAGACTATGTTTCGGCGCTGCTGACCCATATCCGCTCCTACGGCGCGCTGTGCAGCGGCTACACGGTGGATACGGTCTATATCGGCGGCGGCACGCCGACATGCCTGGGGCCGAAATACCTCGGCCGCATCCTGCAGGAGGTGCGGAACAAGTTTCCCCTTGCGGATGACGCGGAGATCACGGTCGAGTGCAATCCGGAAAGCACGGATAAAAAAATGCTGGAAATGATGAAAAAGCAGGGCGTGAACCGGCTGTCGTTCGGTGTGCAGTCCGCACATGACGACGAACTGAAGGCCATCGGCCGCCTCCATACGTTCCAGCAGGCGAAGGATGCGGTTGACCTGGCGCGGGAGAAAGGTTTTTCCAATATCAGTCTGGACCTGATGTACGGCCTGCCCGGGCAGACGCAGGAGCGGTTTCTCGACTCGGTGGAGCAGTGCCTTGCGCTCGGTCCGAAGCATCTGTCCTGCTACGGGCTGAAGCTCGAACCGGCCACGCCGATGGGGCGCGAAAACCCGACTCTGCCCGATGACGACGCGCAGGCGGACACCTATCTCGCCATGTGCGAGCTGCTCCGCAAGGACGGCTTTGAGCATTATGAAATATCCAACTTCGCCCGTCCGGGCTTTCGGTCGCGCCACAATCAGAAATACTGGGACCTGTCCGAGTATCTGGGGCTGGGGCCGGGCGCGCATTCGTTTATGAACGGGCGCCGGTTCGAGTTCGCGCGCGACATCAAGGCCTACATAAGCGGCGAGGATATCCTGCGGGACGAGGACGAGGTGCCGACGTTCCAGCGGCAGGGCGAATACCTGATGGTACGCCTGCGTACCTCGGACGGGGTGGACTTCCTCGATTTGGAGAAACGGTATAACATCGACTCCACACCCTATGAGGAAGCGTTCCGCGGCCTGATGGGAAACGAGCTGGTCGCCCATCAGGGTACGCGCTGGTACCTGACCGAAAAGGGGTTCCTGGTATCCAACAGTATTATCAACACCATTGTCGCGGCTGGCCAGCCGGACATGGGGGAACAATAATCAATTAATTTTTTGGAGGAATAAAACATGCGCGCAGTTATCACGGTGGTCGGTAAGGACCGCACGGGCATTATCGCTAAGATATCCGACACGCTGTACAGGCATCGGGTGAATATTGTCGATATTTCGCAGAATGTTATGGAGGACATGTTCGCCATGGTCATGCTGGTGAATATCGATCAGTGTACGGTGGATTTCACCGCGCTGGCCGACCTGCTCGATCAGGACGGAGAAACGCTTGGCATGAAGATCCATACCATGCATGAGGATATCTTCGACGCGATGCACAAAATATAAAAAACGACATTTTCCGCCAAACGGCGCTGCGCGCGGGAAGAGTGCGTGCGGAAGAAAAAATATCCTGTTATGGGTAAATACGGGGACTATTATTATGTCAATGATCAACACAAAAGATATACTGGAAACCATCAAGATGATAGAGGAGGAGCACCTCGACATCCGCACGATCACGATGGGCATTTCGCTGCGCGACCTGGCCAGCAGCGACATCCATGTGCTGGCGGACAAGGTGTATGACAAAATCACCCGCCGCGCGGAAAAGCTGGTCGCGACCGGCGAGCAGATCGAGCGCGAGCTGGGTATCCCGATCATCAACAAGCGTATTTCGGTCACCCCGATCGCGATGATCGGCGCAGTGACGGATGCGGACAGCTATGTGCCGCTGGCCAGGGCGCTCGACCGCGCTGCGTCGGCTACCGGCGTCAACTTTGTCGGCGGTTTTTCCGCGCTGGTGCAGAAAGGTTTTGCCAAGGGCGACGAGATCCTCATCAATTCCATACCCGAGGCGCTGGCTGAGACCAGTCTGGTCTGCTCGTCGGTCAACGTGGCCTCGACCAAGGCGGGCGTCAATCTGGATGCCATTGCGCTGATGGGGCGTATCATCAAGCAGACCGCCGAGCTGACAAAGGACAACGAATCCATGGGTTGCTCCAAGCTGGTCGTATTCGCCAACGCGGTGGACGACAACCCGTTCATGGCGGGTGCGTTCCATGGCATCGGCGAGCCGGAAACCGTTATCAATGTCGGCGTATCCGGCCCGGGCGTGGTGCAGTCGGCTATCCGACGCGCGGGCGACTGCCCGATTAACGAGGTGGCTGAAGTCATTAAAAAGACCGCGTTCAAGATTACCCGCATGGGCCAGCTTGTCGGCGCGCTGGCGAGCCAGCGTTTAGGCGTGCCGTTCGGCATTGTAGACCTGTCGCTCGCGCCGACGCCGGCAATCGGTGACTCGGTCGCGCGCATCCTCGAAGAGGTCGGCCTGGAGGTCTGCGGCTGCTGCGGTACGACTGCTATCCTGGCGATGCTCAACGACGCGGTCAAAAAGGGCGGCGTGATGGCGTCGTCCAGCGTCGGCGGGCTGTCGGGCGCGTTTATTCCGGTGTCCGAGGACGAGGGCATGATCGCCGCCGCGCAGGCGGGCGCACTCACGCTTGAGAAGCTCGAAGCCATGACTGCGGTCTGCTCGGTCGGCATCGACATGGTCGCCGTACCCGGCGACACGACCGCCGAGGTCATTTCCGGCCTGATCGCGGATGAAATCGCCATCGGCGTTGTCAACTCCAAGACGACCGCCGTGCGCGTCATTCCGGCCATTGGCAAAAAGGTGGGGGATATGGTGGAGTTCGGCGGCCTGCTGGGCAGCGCGCCCATCATGCCGATCGCCACCGGCTCGCCCGCGAGGTTCATCCACCGCGGCGGCCGCATTCCGGCGCCCATCCAGAGCTTGAAAAACTAAAACGAAACGCCGCATCAGGCCGATGCGGCGTTTTCCTTTGCGCGTTCGAGCAGAAAACGGCCCGCGGCGCTTAGATCCGTGCTGTGCTGCTTTAAGAAGCAGCCGGTGCGGGATACCGCCGCGAGAAACGTGTGGTTGTCCGCCGCGGGATCGGCCGGATAATGCACAAGCAGGTCGCAGAGGAATAAATCGATTAGTAGATCATCGGTCAACTGGTGCAGTTCTTCTTCCAGCTCTGCGATAGTTGGTTTGTGGAACATAAAAACACCCCTTTGCATATCTTTTGAAGTTATTATATAACGCATAAAATAACTTGTCAAGTTATAATAAAACTATAAAAGATATATATGGGCGTAATAATTGAAAAAAGTAACTTTTAATGCTAAGATTTTGATTATAAAGAGGTGATTTTATGCCGATTAAGATAAAGGTTTCCAACCTTTTAGGGGAACATAAAATGTCCATGAAGCAACTCTCTGAGATAACAGGTATCCGTCCCAATACGATTTCAAACTTGTACTATGAGGACATAAAGCGGATTGAAATTGCACAGATTGAAGCGTTGTGCAAAGCATTTCATTGCAGGGTGGAAGATATTTTTGAATATGTAGATGATTAAAAAGACCTGTTCCGACCGGAACAGGTCTTTTATATAATAGCTTTCTCTCATTCCCACGATGCCCAGACCTCGGGCTGGTATCCCACCGTCGCCTGCCGACCGTTGCGCACGACCGGCGTTTTCATCAGCGTCCCGTCCTCGAGCAGCTTTTCTTTTTTGTCCTCGTCATACGCGAGATAGGCGAGGGCGGCATAGCCCCTGCTTTTTTCGTCGAGCAGCGTATCCAGCCCGCCGACCGCCTTCAAAACGCTGTCCAGCTCGCCGCGGGACATGCCTTTCTGCGCCAGATCGATCATTTGGAATTTAATGCCGCGCTCCTTGAACCACCGCTGGGCCTTTTTGGTGTCAAAGCATTTGTTCTTGCCGAAAATCTGAATATTCATTTCGCCGCTCTCCTTTTTGTCTGCTATTATAACAAAAGCAGCCGGATAAAACAAGGGTTGACAAAACAATTGCATTATTGTATTATTTATACAGAACAATAACACGATGGAAAGGGAATCAACATGGAACAATCCGTATCACTGGAGCGGCGGCGGGGGCTGGACGGCTTCCAGCTCAAGCTCATGGCGCTTGTCATTATGACGATCGACCATATCCACTATTTCGGCTCGGCCTTAACCGATATGCCGCTGATTTTGACGCTAATCGGCCGTATTGCCGCGCCGGTTTTTGTGTTTTTCGTGGCCGAGGGCTTTGCCCATACGCACAGCCGATGGAAGTATCTGCTGCGTTTGTACATAGGCGGCGTGCTGATGTATATTATAAATACCATAGTGAATATCTATTTCCCGCTGCCGGGCGGGATGATTGTGATGAACGGCATTTTTACGACTATGGCGGTTATCGTCATTTACCTTTGGTGGATCGAGAACACGCGCAAGGCCCTGCGCGGACGCAGGTACGGCCTCGCGGCGCTGTACATACTGGCGATGGCAGCGCTTCTGCTTTCCATTGTGCCGGTGCAGATGCTTTTGCCGGTGTCGCCGCTGGCAGTGCAACTGGCAACCATTTTCGTACCCAGTCCGATCTGGTGCGAGGGCAGCATACTGATTGTGATGATCGGCATAGGCTTTTATTATTGCCGGAATAACAAACGGGCGCTTGCGATTTTCTATACGGTGTTCCTGGGGATCGTACTCGCCCTGCAATGCCTGGCTGCTTTTGACTGGGAGGTCGTTGCTTCGGTTTTCTTCATGTGGCTGGCGCTGCCGTTCCTCCTGCAGTATAACGGAAAGCGGGGGCGGGGCATGAAGTACCTTTTCTACCTCTATTATCCGGCGCATGTATATATTTTTGCAATAGCGGCCTCGCTGCTGGGGCGGCTGTAGCAAGGGGAGCGGGATGCGGAAGCATCCTGCTTTTTTGTGGGGCGGAGGCTTGAAAAAAGGAAGAAATATACTATAATAGATTCAGCCGAAACGATAAGGAGGGGCGGCAATGCGTATTTTAGTTGCGGAGGACGAGCGCGACCTGAACCGGCTGATCTGTCAAACGCTGGAGCGCGCCGGCTACAGCGTGGATACCTGCTATGACGGCGAGGCCGCGCTGGACAACCTGCTGGGTGCGGAATATGACTGCCTGCTGCTGGATATCATGATGCCGAAAAAGGACGGGCATGCCGTGCTGCGTGCGGTGCGTGCGCAGGGGAGTACGGTGCCGGTCATTTTCCTGACCGCGCGGGACAGTGTGCAGGACCGGATCGAGGGGCTGGACCTTGGCGCGGACGACTATCTGGTCAAGCCGTTTGATTTTGACGAGCTGCTCGCCCGAATCCGCGCGGCAACGCGGAAATACAGCGTGCAGAAAACCAGCGTGCTGACGCTGGCCGACCTGACGGTGGATACCAGCAGCCGCACGGTCACGCGCGGCGGGAAGGAGATCCGGCTGTCTGCCAAGGAATATGCAATCCTGCAATACCTGATGCAGCATAAGGGGACGGTCATTTCGCGCGCCCGCCTGGAGGACCATATATGGAATTATGACTATGCGGGCGGCTCGAACGTGGTGGACGTCTATATCACCTATCTGCGCAAGAAGATCGACGGAGGGTTTGATAAAAAGCTCCTCCATACGGTCCGCGGCGCGGGCTGGATATTAAAGGAGGAGCCGTGAAGCATCTTTCCGTCAAGCAGAAGCTCACGCTGTGGATCACGCTGCTCATGCTGCTGCTCAGCACGCTGGTACTGGGGTTCATGGTGGCGGTCAGCAGCTCGGTGGTGACAGAGAACGCTTACGACCAACTGACAAGCGCGGTGCAGAACAACCTGTCCGGCATTTCGCGGGAGAACGGTAGCCTAAAATTCAGCGAAGGGTTTTCCTTTACCAACAACGGCGTTTATACCGTCATATACAGTGACAGCGGCGCGCTGCTCGCGGGGCAGCTCCCGTTGGCTTTTCCAGAGGGGACGGCGTTGGAAAACGGTGCCATCCGACCGGTGCAGGGGGTGGACGACAGCTATTATGCGCTTGACCTGTGGCTTCCGTTCGGATGGCAGGATGGCGTCTGGGTGCGCGGTATCTTGCCCGCGCCCGATATTGCTGATGTACTGGACGACCTGGTCGGCATCGCGCTGCTGCTCCTGCCGCTGATGGTCGTGGTGAGCGGGCTGGGGGCGTATCTGCTCGCGCGCTCGACCTTCCGGCCAATCGGGCGCATCATCCAAGCGGCGGAGGCGATCGGCGAGGGGCGCGACTTGTCGCGCCGCATTGGGCTGCCGCCCGGGCGAGATGAGATCAGCCGTCTGGGACAGGCGTTCGACAATATGTTCGCCCGCTTGGAGGCTTCCTTTGAATCCGAGAAGCAGTTTACCTCGGATGCCTCGCATGAACTGCGCACGCCGACTGCGGTCATCCTCGCTCAGTGCGACTATGCCCGCAAGCACGCGGAGGACCCCGCGCAGTACGCGCAGGCGATCGAGGTGATCGAACGGCAGGCCGGCAAAATGTCCGTGCTGATCAGCCAGCTTCTGCAGATGACCCGCCTGGAGCAGGGGACGCAGCGCGCCTGCTTTGAGCAGGCGGATCTGAGCAGCCTGGTGGAAGTCGTTTGCACGGAGCAGCCCGAGTTTCCCAAGGATATTACCCTGCAGGCTGATATCCAGCCGGAGGTCGAAGCCTGCTTCGATGTCACGCTGATCAGCCGTCTGCTGCAAAACCTGATCGATAATGCCGCGCGGTACGGTAAGCAGGGCGGCCATATCTGGGTCACGCTGCGCAGGGAAAGGAAGGATATTCTGCTCGCTGTGCGGGACGATGGCATCGGTATCGCTCAGGAACAGCAGGAGAAGATATGGCAGCGGTTTTACCAGGTGGACGCTTCGCGCGGTAGCGAAGGGGGAACCGGACTGGGGTTGACCATGGTGCGCCAGATCGCCGCCCTGCACAGCGGAACGGTCACGGTGGAAAGCGCGTCCGGACAGGGGAGCTGCTTTACTCTCCGATTTCCTGCGGAGAGCCGTCCGGAAGCGGACGGAACGTCCAGCTGAAAAATTTTCAGAAAAATTCACTTTTTTAATGTTCTTTTAATGTTGGGCTGGTATGCTGTATATGAACTTAAACGAAAGGTGTGAGCAGGATGAAAAAACAGCTTGCCATTATGACTGCCTCGCTGGTGCTGGCCGCAACTTTGGCCGGCTGTGCGCAGCCCGCGCAAAGAAGCGCCGCTCATATGAACTATATCGGCGCGGACGCGGCGAAAAACATGGCGGCAGCGGACGCGCAGGTCGATACCGCGAACGCGAGCTTTTCCGGCGCCAACCTGGGCGAAAAGAACGGGCTTTCCTATTATCAGGTGGACTTTACCGCAAATGGCAGGGAGTACCACTATGCGATTGACGCGATGACGGGTACGGTCATTGAATCGAGCAGCGCGGCTTCGGCGCAGCAGACCACGGGTACGGGCCAGCAGACCGCAACGGCAGGTCAGCAGGCCGCTGCCGCGGGGCAGGTGGATGAAAACCAAGCCAAGCAGATTGCGCTCGACCACGCCGGCGTCGCGGAAAGCGATACGTCGTTTTTGTGGGTAAAGCCGGATTATGAGGATGGCGTCGCGGTCTATGAGGTGGAATTCTACGTTGCGTCAACCAATACCGAGTATGACTATGAGATCGAAGCCGCAACCGGAAGCATCCGCAGCTACGATTACGACGCGGAAAACTACCGGCCGGGGCAGCAGGGCGTGACCGGAGAGACGAAAAGCGAGCAAGAGATTCGCGACATCGCGCTGGCCAAGGTGCCGGGGGCGACGGAAAAGGATATCCGCCTGAAGCTGGACCATGATGACGGCCGCCTGCTTTATGAAGGCAAGATCGTGTACCAGGGGATGGAATATGAATTTGAAATCGACGCTTACAGCGGCGCTATCCAGGAATGGGATGCGGAGTCGATTTTTGATTAAACCAACAAAAATAAAAGGAGGACAATACAATGAAAAAACTGATCTGCACGATGACGCTTGCCGCGCTGCTCTGCGGTGCTGCCAGCGCAGCAAACGGCTCTTACACAGTGTCTGCGGAGCTGAGTCCGGATATCACGGTCAAAATCGACGGTGTGGAGCGCATATTCTATAACGCGCAGGGCAAAGAGATCCACCCGATCAGCTATGCAGGCACCACCTATGTGCCGATCCGTTCGATCGGCGAACTGATGGACAAAAATGTAAACTGGGATGAAGCGACCAGCACGGCGACGATCGGCGGCACGCGCGTCACACCGGATGCCACCGGCACGCCGGATCGGAATGCGAGGGAGCAGGAGATATCTCTGCGCATGGAGCCGGGCTATACCATTGTGATCGATGGGGTTAAGCGCACATTCTATGATGTGAATGGCAAACAGGTCGATCCCGCGCTGTATAATGGTTCTATCTATCTGCCCATCCGCGCGATCGGCGAGATCATGGGGAAAACGGTTTCCTGGAATGAAGCAACGGAAACGGTATTCCTTTCCGGCGGTTCGGCGGATGGCAGCGTGACGGATTTTGATACCTCTAACCCCACAAAGCCGACCAACCCCGTAAATCCCACGCAGCCTACCGGCTCGGTAACGCTGGAGCAGGCCAAACAGACCGCGCTTGACCATGCGGGCAAAACGGCATCGCAGGTCACCTTTGTCAAGGCCTATCAGGATTTTGACGATGGCCGATGGGTTTACGATGTCGAATTCATCGTCCGGTCCGGCAGCGGTTATCTGGAATACGATTATGAGATCGATGCCTCGACCGGCAAGATTATCAGCTATGACTATGATGCGGAGGGCTATCAGCCTTCCGGCAGCGGGAATTCCAGCGCAGGCGTATCAATCAGCGAGTCCACCGCCAAGCAGACCGCGCTGAACCGTGTACCCGGCGCGAGCGCATCCAATATCTACAAGTTCAAGCTGGATTTTGACGATGGCCGCTGGGAGTACGAGGGAACGATCATTTACAACCAGATGGAGTACGAGTTTACGATCGATGCGAACACCGGCTCGATTGTCGAATGGGATGTGGAATCCATCTACGATTAAGGAGCGGTAAAAGGCAGGGAGACGTATCAGTCTCCCTGCCTTTTTATCTATTGCTGCCGGTGCGCCGGGCGGTCGGCCTCTTGGCCGAGCCGGAGGACGCCGTAGGAGTGCGTGACCGGCAGAAGCAGCACACAGGCCAGAGCCGCGCAGCGTCCCAGCTCGCATAGCAGCAGGGGAACGGCGAAAAACACCTCGCCATGCCGTGCAAAATCGCCGATCGCGGCCAAGCCGGCCGCGGAAAAATTGGGGTAGGGCAGCAGCGCGGCGGTATGCGGGCCGAGCAGCAGGAGGGCGCGCAGGGAAAGCAGCGCGAGCAGCGTGCCGCCTGCGCTCAGTCCGCGGGAGGCAGCACCGGCCAGCCCGTCCGGAAGCGCAAGAGAAAGCGCTAGCGCTGCAGGCAGCAGGGCACGGAGGATTGCGCCGGCCTGCCCGAGCAGCGGGGCGGCGGGCGCCTCCCAATAGCTGATACGAAGCTCGCCGAGCGTGAGGATGCCAGACAGCGCCAGCACCGCGCCCGCAGCCCACGCCACCGGCAGCGCCCACATGGCGCACCGGTTCAAACCGGTCGTGGCGGTCAGGAGCGTACACACGGTCAGAAGCAGAATAAGGCTCCAAAGCGGGCGGGCCGGAAACACGGTGTTCCGCAGGAAAAGCCCCATGCGCGCGAGGGACTGGGTCAGCGGCCAGAGCGCGAACAGCGCGAGCGCCCACTGCAATATACGGTACCGGCACCAAAATGGCGCGATGCGCGCCCCGCCGGCACAGAGCAGTGCGCAGACCAGGCTGGCTAACGCGGCGGCATACATGGTCTGGCCATCGACCGGCAGATAAAGAAGTTCGCTGAGCGGCAGCAGCGCGAACAGCGCCGCGCCCCAGCGGGGAAACAGCCGCTCACGCATCTGCGCCGCCTCCGATCTCGCCGCCATCCAGGAAGCAGGAAAGGCGCTCCTCAGAAAAAACCGCCGTGCCTGCGGGGGCGGTCTGGCCGAATTCATCCAGATACAGCGCGGGTAGGATCGCGGTGCCGTTGGCGTGCAGCACCTCGGTGGCGCGGTAAAGCGGCATGTCGGGTAGTGTGCCGGAGCGCGCGGCCTGGTCCAGCATTTCGCTGAGAGCGTAGACCTCGTCGTCGTTTTCCAGCAGCACATCCGCCGCGCCGCCGCGAACGACTGCAACGCGCAGGGAAAGGCGGACGTTGTTGTCCTCGCAAAGATAGTCCGCCAAAGGCAGGATGCTTTCCGAGGCCACGTCTTCTGAAATCAGAAGCACCTGCGCATGGCTGAGATACAGCTCGCCCGGCAGAATGTTGCGGAGATTGCGCACCAGTTCAGGCAGGTCGTGGCCGGTAACGGAAAGATAGGCGGGCGCCGCGGCGTCGTCCAGGCTGTCCTGCCGGACGACCTCGGCGGTGAGGCGGTAGCCCGCGTCGATCCGGTCGAGCGCCAGAGCCGATACGGGCGATACCTCGCGCGAACAGCCGCACAGCAGCAGCAAAAGCAAGGGAAAAAGCAAGTTTCGAACGGTTTTCAAGGATTGTCCCCCTTTGCAGATTTTCGGCTTCGTTTGACCGGAAAACGATCATACCGCATAAAGAACCAGGGGGAGCGGAGCCAGGCGTCCTCCTGTTCGGAACGGATACGTGGGACCAGATTGAGCAGATACGGGATGGAGCAGGAGTGCATGCGGCAGAGCCAGGCAAGAATGAGCGCAAGCGCAAGCCCCACGCCGTACAGGCCGTAGGCGGCCGCCGCGGCCAACAGGGCAAAGCGTAGCCAGAGCGCAGCGGCCTGCAGCTTGGGGACCATCAATCCGGTCACGCCCGCGATAGCGACGACAATGACGGTGGGGGCGGCGGCGAAACGGGCGGATACGGCGGCTTGTCCGAGTACGAGACCGCCGACGATGCTCATGGTCTGCCCCATGGCGCCGGGGGTGCGCGCGCCGGCCTCCTTGAGCGCTTCCAGCACCAGCAACAGCAGCAGGGTCTCCCAGCCGATCGGCAACGGCACGCCGCGCTGCGCGGCCGAAACCGCGAACAGCAGGCGGGCGGGTACCAGCTCCCGATGGTACAGCATCAGCGCGACATAGACCGCGGGAAAGGCGATCGTAAAGAAAAAACCCAGGACGCGCAGTACCCGTGAGAGGTTGGCCTGTAGAAAGCTGATATAGTAGTCGTCATTGGACTGAAAGCATTCCTGAAACAGGAACGGTGCGGTCAGTACCACAGGGCTGCCATCCACCACGAGCGCGCAGCGCCCTTCCAGCAGGCGGGCGGCCACGACATCCGGCCGCTCGGTCGTACCCAGCGTCGGGAAAGGAGACCAGCGGTGGTCCCGAATACGCTCGGCCAGGTAGTTGGCATCCAGCACGCTGTCGATATCAAGCTCTTCCAGCTTGCGGCGCAGGTGCGCGACCAGCTTTTGTTCGCACACGCCGGACAGATAGCAGAGACAGACGACCGTATTGGTGCGCCTGCCCGCGCGCAGGAAGGTGAATTTCAGGCGCTTATCGTTCAGCCGGCGGCGGATCAGCGCAAGGTTGGGCATGAAGCACTCGGTAAAGCCCTCGCGCGGGCCGGAAAGCACCCGCTCGTTTTCCGGCTCGGAGGCGGACCGGACGGAAAAACCCTTGGTATTGACCACGACTGGCCGCGCGTCCCCCTCGGTGAACACGACCGAGTCGCCATAGAGGAAGGAGGCGAACAGTTTGCTGGCGTCGGTCTCCACGCGGCTGTCGTTTATTTGGAGGATGGTTTGGGAAAGCTCGTCGGCGGAGACGCGCTTGCAGTCCGAGCAAACGATCGGACGGATCACGCTCTGGTTGATGGCGATGGAGTTGACCATGCCGTCGAAGAAGAACACAGCGCAGGAAAGCCCCTTGTGACCTACGGCACGCCGGACCACAAAGGTATTATCTCCCTGGAAAATCGCCTGCATCAGGCGGATGTTGGTTTCAAGATCGGTGGAAAACGTTATTTTATCCATAGCTTCACCCCTTTGCCAGGGGTATTTTGCACCAAACCGCGAAAGCTTATGCACCGGTGAGGTCCTCGGCCAGCGTTTTGCCAAACAGGCGGATCGCCGCAAGCGCTTCGGGCATCGTATTGCCGGAGGAGCCGACCTCAATCAGCATCGAGCCCGGCCGCGCATGCTGGTTAAAGCGCTGGGTGCGCAGGTTGACCGGCCGCATCAGGCCGGGATAGGTGCGGTTGAGCTTATATTGTAAGCTGGCGACGTAATTGAGATTGTCGCGCCAGTCCGGATGGTTCAGGCCGCCGTCGTCCGTGCCGACAACGAACATCAACTGCGCCATTTCCTCTCCGTCGATCGTACAGGAGGTCTTATAGGCGCGTCCATCGTCTGTCAGAATGGAATCGCGGTGTACGTCGATCACGATCTGGATAGAAGGGTATTCGGTCAGCGCCTCCTCTATCGCGGCGAGGGAGCGGTCATAAGAGCCGGAATAGGCGGGGGAATCAAAAATATCGCGGATATGCACCGCCTGTACGCCGTTGGCCTCCAGAACCTTTTGCAGCTCGTCGCCGACGCGTACAACGTTGTATTTGGTATCGGTTGTGCGCTCGGTTTCGGTTGGCGTGTAGGGGAAAGCCGCGTCGGGCGTGTAGCTTTCGCTGCCATGGGTATGTACGATCAACACCTGCGGGCCTTCCCCATTGTCACGGATCGAGGTGTTGGCCGCGAGACAGGAGGAGACATCCACCTCATAAGAGGTTTCGTTGTTGATCGTTACGGTGGCCGCTTTATCGGCCGCGTGAAGGACGGGCGCGTCGTTTTCCTCCTCCAGCGGGATGTAGGCGCTTTCCGCAATCGGGTCCGATGCCTGTTCGTCGCGTGCCGCAGCCGCGGTGCGCGGGGCGAATACCTCGGTGGTTTCCGGAAAAAAGCCAAGCTCGAGGGAAACGGCGCGGGCGATGAAGCCTGTGTTGCCGGCCAAGCGGTCGAGTGCCTGCTGCGCCAACTCCTCGCCGCCCGCGCGGGCGAACATCAGGAGCGATACGGCCAGACACAGGGCGACAGCGGCGGAAAGCTGTATGCCGCCCCGCCGCTGGTGTTTGTGTCTACGTCTTCTCATATCCGCCACCTCCCTAAGTCTTGTCTCTATCATACGCGCGGCAACGTGCGAGTATGACCGAATCGTGACGATTGTTTCAGGACAGATACAGGTCGATATCCGAAACGGTGAGATGCGGGTGCAGAGCCATGTTGACCGCGTAGCCGATCATACGGGAGATATCCGCGACCTCGCGGTCGATATCGCGCGTGGTAATCATCACGGGACGGGAAAGGTCTTCCAGCGCTTCGCAGGTCGGCCCGCCGAGCTGCCCCGCGATCTCGTGCGCGAGCGTCGCGCCATCTACGACGGTTGGCACACCGATGGCGATGACCGGCACGCCGAGCGTCTGTTCGTTCAGCGCGGCGCGCGCGTTGCCCACGCCCGCTCCCGGCGTGATGCCGGTGTCCGCAAGCTGCACCGTGCGCAGCAGGCGTGAGAGGCGTCCGGCCGCTAGCGCGTCGATAGCGAGCACGGCCGAGGGGCGGATACGGTCGAGTACGCCGCAAACCACCTCGCCCGTCTCAACGCCGGTTTGTCCCAGGACACCGGGCGCCAGCGCGGAAACCGGACGCCAGGAAGAAAACACATCGGGTACCTGTTCGACCAGATGTCGTGTGGCGATCACATGGTCGGCCGCCTGCGGGCCGATCGCGTCCGGCGTGATCATGCGGTTGCCGAGTCCGGCGACCAGAACGGGGCCGTCCGGAGCTTGGGAGGGAAGTAGCTCGCGCAGCAGCGTACTCAGTGCGCGGCAGGCGCGGGGGAATGCGTCCTCCTCACGGCGGATCAGCGCGTCCAACTCCAGCGTCAGGTACCGGCCGCGCGGCTTGCCGATCTCCCGTGCCGCATGATCGGTGCGGATCTCTACCTCATTGACGGAAAAGCCCTCCAGCGTACGTTCGGTTTGCCTGACCTGCTGGTGATCAGCGGCCTGATCCATGTTTTCGATCGCCTCGACCGCAAGGTCTGTGCGAAAAGACATGTCGCTCCCTCCTTTTTTTGTAGTTTGCGAGAGGCGGCCGGTTTTATACAGGGCGCGCGGGAAGAAAGGGCGGCGTCGGGGCGCCGCTGTCAGTGAGGGAAAGCGGGTGGGAGAATTAAAATTCGAAAAAGAGGAAAAAATGCTTGCAATTTGAAAAAACTGATGGTAGAATAGAACTACTGACGAATAGAGAAAAAAGGAGGTGTTTTCGGAATGCCCAACATCAAGTCTGCAAAGAAGCGCGTCAAGGTGAACGCTGTCAAGGCGATGAACAACCAGATGGCGAAGAGCGCGCTCAAGACCACGCTGAAGAAGTTCGATACGGCCGTTGCTGCTGGCGATAAGGCGGAAGCGACTGTTGCTTATACGACTGCTGTCAAGGCGGTTGATCAGGCGGCTGCCAAGCACCTCCTGCATAAGAACAACGCGGCCAACAAAAAGAGCAAGATGACCGTTAAGCTCAACGGCATGGCGTAACCTGCCTTCCAAAATCCCAAGGCTTTTGCCTTGGGATTTTTTATTGTAAGCGAGAACCACCGGCTAAGCCGGTGGTTATGATTGCCGGGAAATAGCCTTGCGGACAATCATTTAGAAAAATATCAAAATAATGCTTGACATCTTGAAGAAGGGATAGTATCTTTTATTTAGATAATTATCTAAATAAAATGCAGGCGCGGCTATGCGCCGGAAAGAGGTGTGCGGGAATGGGGTTCCAAAAAAGCTTTAAGGCGCTCAGCGACCCGATCCGGCGGGATATCCTCGCGCTGCTGCGCGCGGGTCCGATGGCGGCGGGTGATATCGCGGCCCATTTTCAGGTTTCCGGAGCGACGGTTTCGCACCATTTGTCGATTCTGCGTGACGCGGGGCTGGTGCTGGACGATAAGCAGGGAAAGTACATCTACTATGAACTCAACATGTCTGTGGTCGACGAGATCCTGGAATGGGTCACGGCATTGAAAGGTGGAGATAAGCATGAAAAAAATCGGTAAAGCCCAAATTTTTGTCTGGATATTGGCGCTGGTGCCGCTGGTACTGGCCGCGGCGGTATACAGCAGGCTACCGGCGCGGATCCCAATGAGCTGGGATTTCGGCGGCGAGGTGGGCTATGAGCCGAAGTGGCACCTGTGGCTGGTTGCGGGCCTGTCGCCGTTGCTGGCGGCGCTGTTCTATGGTATGCCGGCGCTCGACCCGAAGAGACGCAATTATAATAAGTTTTTCGGGTCCTATATCGGCTTCCAGCTCATGATGATGCTGTTCCTGATTATCATGAACGGCATCTGTGTGGTTGAGGGACTGCGCCCGGGTACGGTCAATGTGGCGATGGCGGTATGTTTGGTGGTCAGCTTGGTCATGGTGTATGTGGGGAATATGATGCCCAAAATCCGCATGAATTGGTACTGCGGCATCAAAAATCCGTGGACATTGTCCAGTGAAGCGGTATGGACACGCACACACCGCATTGGCGGCCGCATGTTTTTCGCGGCAGGCGTGGTCGGTCTGCTGGGCGCGTTTATACCCAATAATACGGCGCGGATCGCGCTGCTGTTCGGGCCGCTGCTGCTGGCGGCGTTGGTGCCGACCGTGCTGAGCTACCTGTGGTTCCGCGCGGAGCAAAGGGGGCGGGCATGAAACGCATCCTGATTTACTTGGTCACGACCTTCGGGCTGACATGGACGTTTTGGAGCATTGGCATCAGCGGACCGGTTGTGATGGGGACGCCTGTTGCGGAGCTGGCTGCGGCAGGGCTGGGAATGTTCGGCCCATCCGCAGGCGTGCTGGCGGTATGGATAGTAACCCGAAGAGAGGGAGGACTGGACCTGCCGCTGCACCCGCGCTTTCAAGGGAACGGGCGCTGGTATCTGACGGCCTGGTTCGCGCCCGCGCTGGCGGTGCTGCTGGGAGGCATTTTGTATTTTGGCTTGTTCCGCAGCCAGTTTGATCCCTCAATGGGATATATGCGCGCGTTTAGCGGTGCGGCGGCGCAGGCTTATTCGAATGGCCAGATTCGCGGCATGGCAGCACTGCAGATCGCGGTGGCGGTTTTTATGGGGCCGTTTCTCAACGTGGCCGCCGGCGCGGGAGAAGAGCTTGGCTGGCGCGGGCTGCTCTATCCAGCGCTGCGGCGCCGCCTGGCTCCAGTGCCGGCCTGCCTGCTCGGCGGGGTTATCTGGGGCGTGTGGCATGCGCCGATGACGGTGCGCGGCCACAATTATGGTCTGGATTATGCGGGATTTCCGTGGATGGGGGTCGTCATGATGTGTGTGTTCTGTACGGCTGTCGGCACGCTGCTGCATGCGCTGACAGAACGCTGCGGCAGCATTTGGCCCGCCGCACTGGCGCATGGCGGATTGAATGCAATGATTTCGGCGCCGATGATGTTCCTGCCCTCGGCCGAGGCTGGAAGTCGCCTGCTGGGCCCCACGGTGGCTGGACTGGTGGGCGGAGTGCCGCTGCTCCTTGCCGCGGCGGCCTGGCTGACTGTAAAATGTCGTCCATCTGGGGAAAATGCAGGGAAAATAGCGGGAAATGGTGCGTGAAAAGCTGGTAACAAAGGCAGATGTGACATTTTTAGTCAAGTTATAACTTGTCAAGTGGGGAGCAATGTGTTATAATCTTGCAGTAAGTTTGCATGGGTGGTGAATACAACCCATGTTTTCAACCTTACAGCAAGGAGAAGATTATGACAAGAACGCGTAAGCTGGCAGCGTTGCTGCTGCTTGTTGCCGTCGTTGCGGTGAGCGTGCTGACTGCGGCGCTCGCGACGGACAACACAAAGACCTATGCGTATTTGCCCGATCACTCGGTTTATTTTTATGATGTTGCAGAGGGCTACGCATGGGCTCACCGCGAAATCGATACGCTGGCAATGAACGGCGTTGTCAAGGGCGGCGGGAACCATCTGTTCTATCCGGGCAACTCTATCACACGCGCGGATTTCATCGTTATGCTGGATCGGGCGTACGGCATGAGCGAGGCGTTGGACAGCGGTGCGATCGCGCCTCAGGGAAGCTTTGCCGATGTGCCGCAGGATGCCTATTACAGCAAGGCGGTGACAGCGGCCAAGGCCTTTGGCGTGGCGAACGGGACAGCGGATAACCGCTTCCTGCCCAGCCGGCCCATGACGCGCGAGGACGCGATGGTATTTCTCAAGCGCACGATCGACCGCACCCAGCTCGACCTGAGTGCTGGAACGCTCTCGGGCTTTTCGGATGCCGGCCAGGTTGCCGTGTATGCAGCGGATTCCGTCAGTGCGCTGGTGGCTGCAAAGGTGATCGGCGGCTCGGATGGCAGGCTGAACCCCAAGATGAACGTCACGCGCGCGGAGATGGCGGTCATGCTGTATCGCGCCACCCATTTGCGCGAGCAGGGCGGCGGCGCAGCCTATCAAGCCCGCGGCGATATTGTCAACGTCTGCATCGGCGCGCAGAGCTACTGCGACGTGGTGATTGAGAATTATGACCCGACCGTCCATTATGGCGAGCTGATGCGCTATTCCAAGCTGCGGCAGGAAAATGGCGTGATGTATATTACGCTGGAGGAGAACCAGCCGATCGATCGAACGGGTGTTTATACTGCCGGCCAGCTTGTACTGAATCATCAGGCCGGAGAGGCAGCGGGGACTACCGCTTATCCGGTCGCTGCGAGCTGCGTGGCAATTGATGTGTCGCAGCCCTATCATCAGATAAAATCGCCGGTCAGTACGGGCAGCATTTATAACTACTGCTATCCTTCGATCGTAAACGGAGAAGTGACCGTCATTTATTATACCCGCCCGTAAACAACAGATCCATCGGAAAAATCCGGTGGATCTTTTTTTGTTCAAGGGCTTGACTCTGACACGGTGTAAGGGGCTATACTGGCCGTGAGCTCAAGAAAAGACACGGATATCTGTGAAAGGAGAATAACCATGCTAAAGATCGGCGAGTTTTCCGGCCTTTCCCGCATCAGTATTCGCATGCTGCGGTATTATGATGAGAACGGCCTGCTCTGTCCCGCGTATATCGATGAAACATCCGGATACCGCTACTATGAGGAGTGCCAGCTTGTGGAAGCGGCGCGAATCGCGGCGCTGCGCGATATAGGGTTTGGTGTGGCTCTGATCGGAGAAATCATACGGGGTGGGGAGCGGACGCTGGAGCGCGCGCTCCGCCAGCGGAGAAAAGAGCTGCTTGAGGAACGGGAGCGGGCAAACAGCCAGCTTCTACGGCTGGAAAGCGCGCTGCATCGATTGGGAAAGGATGAATGCAATATGAAATACGAAGTGACGTGTAAAACCTTGCCCGCAAGATATGTCGCGAGCGTGCGGGATATCCTGCCGGCGTACAGCTATGAGGGACGGCTGTGGCATACGCTGATGAAAGAAACCGCCGCGCTGGGGCTGCAGCCGGACGGCCCGTGCTGCGCGGTGGGCATATACCATGATACGGAATATCGGGACCGCGATGTGGACGTGGAGATACAGTATTCGGTCAAGGGCAGGTATCAGGATACGGAGCATGTCAAATTCAAGACAGTGCCGCCGGTTTTCATGGCTTCCGCCGTTTACACGGGAAGCTACGAAAAGATCAGCGAGGTGAACGCCGCGGTTGCGGCATGGGTACGGGACAATGGATATGTGTTTGATGGGCTGTCGTTCTCGATCTATCATGTCGGCCCGAACGAAACGCAAAATCCGGATGAACTGGTGACCGAGGTGTGCTATCCGGTCCGCAAAAAGGGGGCATAAAAGAAAAGCAGCCGTACCGGTAGGTGCGGCTGCTTGCTTCTTATAACTGTGCGGCAAATACCCGGTCGAGCGCGGGCCAGCTTCGCTTCAGCGAGACGGGACGCCCCTCGCGCCCCATAAAGCAGTGCCGGCTTTCTCCCTCGCAGCGCAACTCGCCGGTCTGCGCGTCGCGCACCTCATACCGCAGCGCCATACGGACGCCGTTGTATTCGATGATATGCGCGGAGATTGACACCATATCTCCGAAATGCGCCATGGTTTTGTATTTGCAGCAGACCTCGAGCACCGGACTGCCGAAGCCCTCGGCCTCGATGCGGTCGTATCCGTAACCGAGCTGTTCGAGCAGGTCGACGCGGGCTTCCTCGAACCAGCGGATATAGTTGGAGTGATGGACGATACCCATACCGTCCGTCTCGTAATATTGGACCTTGTGTTCATAGGGGGTCATGGAAAACGCTCCTTTTGGGAATAAAGCGCCCCTTGCGGGGCGCTTTTCCGGTTGCTATCACTTGAAGTATTGCACGCCGCCCGCAAAGATCGGCTGGTACTTTTCGCCGTAGATATTTCTGCCGACGAACGGGCTGTAACGCTCGGTGTGGCCCATCTTGCCGAGCACGCGGCCGTCCGGACTGGTGATGCCCTCGATCGCGCATAGCGAGCCGTTCGGGTTCCAAGCGATGTCCATGGAAGGCTCGCCCGTCAGGTCGGTGTACTGGAACGCGATCTGCCCGTTCTGCGCAAGGCTGTCAATCACATGCTGCGGGGCAACAAAGCGGCCCTCACCGTGCGACACCGCGATCGAATGCAGGTCGCCCACCGCGCAGGCAGACAGCCACGGGCTCTTGACCGAGGCCACGCGCGTGGTGACATAGCAGCTTTGGTGGCGGCCGATCAGGTTGAAGGTCAGCGTCGGGTCGTCGCCGGTCATTTCGTCGCGGATCTCGCCGTAGGGGACAAGGCCGAGCTTAATGAGCGCTTGGAAGCCGTTGCAGATGCCGAGCATCAGGCCGTCGCGCTTTTGCAACAGCTCGTGGATGCTATCCTTGATAGCGGGGTTGCGCAGGAACGAGGCGATAAACTTACCCGAGCCGTCCGGCTCGTCGCCGCCGGAGAAGCCGCCCGGAAGAATGACCATCTGCGCGCGGCGGACAGCCTGCTCAAGCTGCTCGGCGGACTGGTGCAACGCATCCGCAGAGAAGTTGCGCACCACAACGATCTCGGCCGCGCCGCCCGCGTTTTCAACCGCGCGCGCGGTGTCATATTCGCAGTTCGTGCCGGGGAACACCGGAATAACGGCAAGGGGCTTGGCGGTTTTGACTGTCGGGGCCTTGCAGCTGCGCTCGGTCCAGGATACCTTGGCCAGATGCTCGTCCGCCGCGTCCGCGCGGGTCGGGAACACGCTCTCCAGGCGGCTCTCGAACGCCGCGGTCAACTCGTCCAGCGGCACGCGTTCGCCCGCGACTGTGACCGCGCCGTCGTCCGTCGTGCGGCCGACCAGCCAGTAAGCGGGTAGATCCTCCGCCGCTTCGATCAGGATGCCGCCGAAGTTCTTGAGATACAGCGCTTCGGTGGGGAATGACTCATCAAACGCAAAGCCGATCTGGTTGCCGAGCGCCATCTTGCCCACGCCCTCGGCGATGCCGCCCACGGACAGAGCCCATGCGGATACCGCCTTGCCGGCGGCGATAAGGTTCGCGACCTCGTTCCAGACGTGCTTCATGGTCTGGTAATCGGGCGAGCCGTCCTGGAAATACGGCGCGTCAAAGAAGTAGACGGGGTGGCCCGCAGCCTTGAATTCGGGCGAGATCAGGCGGGACGCGTCCTGCGGGGCGATCGCAAAGGAAACCAGCGTCGGCGGCACGTCCATATCGTCGAACGAACCGCTCATGGAGTCCTTGCCACCGATTGCACCGAGGCACAGCTCCTCCTGCGCGTTGTATGCGCCGAGCAGCGCGGAAAGCGGCTTGCCGAAGCGCTTGGGATCCTTGCCCAGCCGCTCAAAATATTCTTGGAAAGTGAGGTAGGCGGTCTCAAAGTCACAGCCCGCCGCCACCAGCTTGGCGACCGACTCGATCACCGCCGCCGACGCGCCGAGGAAAGGGTTGCGCTCGGTGTAGTAGGGGTCGAAGCCGAACGCCATCACGGAGGCAGTTTCGCACTGGCCGGAGAGCGCGGGCATGGTCGCGGCCATGACCTGCGCCGGGGTGAGCTGGTACTTGCCGCCAAACGGCATGAACACCGAGTTTGCGCCGATCGAACCGTCAAACCGCTCGACAAGGCCGCGTTCCAGGCAGATACCGAGAGTGGAAGCGTGGTTTAACAGCTTTTCCTTTTCGGTCTGGCCCTCCGGTACACACGCGATGGACGGCACAGGCAGGGCGGCGACCTCGGCGGTCACATGCTTGGCGCAGCCGTTGGTGTTTAGGAAGCCGCGGGAAATATCGACAATGGTGTTTCCGTTCCAAGTCATGCACAGGCGGTTTTTGTCTGTGACCGTCGCCACGGCGACCGCTTCGATGTTTTCCCTTGCGGCGGCGGCGATGAACGCATCCGCGTCTTTCGCACGCACGACGACCGCCATACGCTCCTGCGATTCGGAAATCGCCAGCTCGGTACCGTCCAGCCCGTCATATTTCTTGGGTACAGCATCCAGATTGATGTCCAGCCCGTCCGCCAGTTCGCCGATCGCGACAGACACGCCGCCCGCGCCGAAGTCGTTGCAGCGGCGGATCATGCGGGTGACCTCGCCGTTTCGGAACAGGCGCTGGATCTTGCGCTCTTCCGGCGGGTTGCCTTTCTGCACCTCCGCGCCGCAGGTTTCAAGCGATTCCTCGGTGTGCTTTTTGGAGGAGCCGGTGGCGCCACCGCAGCCGTCTCGGCCGGTCTTGCCGCCGAGCAGGATGACGATATCGCCGGCCTCGGGTACCTCGCGGATGACGTTTTCCAGCGGGGCCGCGCCGACAACCGCGCCGATCTCCATACGCTTGGCTACATAACCCGGGTGATAGATCTCATGCACCAGGCCGGTAGCCAGGCCGATCTGGTTGCCGTAGGACGAATAGCCCGCCGCCGCGGTTTGGCACAGTTTGCGCTGCGGCAGCTTGTGCTCGAGTGTTTCGGAGAGCGGCACCGTCGGGTCGCCCGCGCCGGTCACGCGCATGGCCTGATAAACATAGGAACGGCCGGAGAGCGGGTCGCGGATCGCGCCGCCGAGGCAGGTCGCCGCGCCGCCGAACGGCTCGATCTCGGTCGGGTGGTTGTGGGTCTCGTTTTTGAACATCAGCAGCCAGTCCTCATAGCGGCCGTCCACCAGCGCCTTGACCTTGATCGAGCAGGCGTTGATCTCCTCTGACTCATCGAGATTCTTGAGGTAGCCGCGCTTTTTGAGTACCTTTGCGCCTGCGGTGGCAATGTCCATCAGGGTGACCGGACGCTTTGCTGCCTTCTCCTCGCCGTAGACCTCGACGCGCGCCCTGAGATACCGGTCGAATGCGTCCTGCACCATCGGGTCGTCAATCTTCACGCCGTCAATCTCGGTCAGGAACGTGGTGTGACGGCAGTGGTCGGACCAGTAGGTGTCCACCATGCGCACCTCGGTGATGGTCGGGTCGCGCTTTTCCTCGTCGCGGAAGTAGGCTTGCAGGAACTTGAGGTCGTCCAAGTCCATGGCAAGCCCCATGTTCGCCAGCAGGTCGGAGAGCGCGGCCTCGTCCATATGGATAAAGCCGACGACCGAGGCGACCGTGGTCGGGATCGCATATTCGACCCTAAGGGTCGCGGGCTTGTCCATCGAAGCCTCGCGCGCCTCGACCGGGTTGATGAGGTAGCCGCGGATCTTATCCATGTCCGCGTCGGTCAGTGCGCCTTCAAATACATAGATTTTTGCCGCGGAAACCGCCGGCCGCTCGCCGCCGGTCAGGAGCTGGATGCACTGCGCGCACGAATCCGCGCGCTGATCGAACTGGCCGGGCAGCGGCTCGACCGCAAGCACGGTATGAGCGCCCGCCGGACGGGGGAAGTTCTCGTCGTAGCACACGTCCGCCATCGGCTCGGAAAAGACGATGCCCTTGGCTTTTTCATAGGCTTCGGGGGCGAGGCCCTCGGTATCGTAGCGGCAGAGATAACGGACGTGGGTCAGCCCTTTGATCTCCAGCAGGTCGTGCAGGCTGGCGAACAGGCTGCGCGCCTCAACGTCGAAGCCGGGCTTTTTTTCGGAATAACAACGATTGACGCTCATGGTATCGTGTCCTCTCTTTTTATTCTTAACAAGATACTATCTATTTTACCTGTTTTACCCGTATAAATCAATCGGTGAGGGCGACAAATTCCGGAGGAATTCAGGGTTTTCTCTGTATATCCTTGCTGCGCGGACAAATCCCAACCGGATAAATAGCGATGAATTTGCTTTCCGGTTTTCTTTGAAACTCGCGCGTATCAGGTCTTGTAAAACCCGCCGGATGCGGTATAATAAAATCAAAGGGGGAGCGGCGGAATCCCGCCGCTCCCGTATTCAAAAAGACGGGCCGCAGCGCTGAAAAGGGGAGGCGCGGCCGCGCCTGGTATCAAATTATGCCGCGCTTTCCCGCGCGGTTACAGGAGGAAAAACCAATGGAAATCAAGCTCTCACCGTCTATTTTGTCCGCTGATTTCGCAAATCTTGCACGCGATATCAAAATTGCCACCGACGCGGGCGCGGAATATGTGCATGTCGATGTCATGGATGGGCATTTTGTTCCAAACATCACGATCGGCGCGCCTGTTGTCAAGGCGCTGCGCAAGGCGACCGACAAGGTGCTTGACGTACATCTGATGATCAGCGATCCGGACCGGTATCTGGATGATTTTATCAAGGCCGGTTCGGATATCATCACAGTACACTACGAATCCAACGGGGATACACTGGAGCAGCTCAAAAAAATCAAGGCGGCGGGTGTCAAGGCTTCCTGCACGATCAAGCCGGGTACGCCGGCGAACGTGTTGTTCCCGCTGCTGCCATACTGTGATATGGTGCTGATTATGACGGTGGAGCCGGGATTCGGCGGCCAGGGCTTCATTCCGGAATGCATGGACAAGATCCGCACGGTGCGCGCGGAAATCCAGAAGCACGGCTATCCCTGTGAACTGGAGATCGACGGCGGCGCGAAGCTGAACAATACCGTGGATATCGTGGCAGCGGGCGCGGATGTGATCGTTGCCGGCTCGGCCGTGTTTGGCGGCGATATTGCGGCAAACGTCAAGGGCTTCCATCAGGCCTTTGCGGAGGGGGCAGCCAAAGCAGCTTGGACGAAATAATCCGGCGGAGCCGGAAAATACGGGCGGATTTTACTCCGCCCGTATTTTTTTGTTGACAAAAAGGACGGATCGGGGTATACTCAAAACAGAAATTAAAAAAGTATTAAAAAGTAAGATAAAAAGGAGGGGGGTAAATGGCGGACGCCGGACGTCTCAAGCAGGTCAATATGACGTTGATCCGAGAGGCTATGCGCGGGGGCGGCGAGCACAGCAAGAACGAGCTGGCGCGCCGGACCGGCCTCAGCTTTCCGACAGTCAGCCGCATCGTAGACGATCTGGTGGAAGCGGGAGAGGCGAAGGAAACCGGAACGGCGGCCTCCACCGGCGGGCGGTGCGCGAAGCAGTATGCGCTGGATCCGGCATACCGCCTGTTCCTGTGCCTGCGGCTGGAGGGGCGGCGGCTCAGCTGGTTTGTGTGCGATTTGAATGGAACACGTCTGGAGCAGGAGGAGGCCGAAAGCACAAACGGTATCCTGCCCGATATAGACACGCTGGCGATGCGTGTGAAAGCGCGTTACCCGCAGCTTGCGGCTGCTGCAATGGGCTATGACGGCCCGTTGCAGAATGGCGTGGCGGCCAGCTCGGTCGGCCATCCGGAGCTGCGGGGCGTGAGCTTGCAGGCGCATCTGGAACATAGCTTCGGCCTGCCCGTGGCGGTCGAACGGGATATGTATCTGGTGTCGATCGGCTGCTGCTGCCGGAGAAAGCAGGTGCCCAAAGCATTGGTATGCGTTTATCTGGGGCGGTCGGGCATCGGCGCGGGCGCCGCGATCGGCGGAAAGGCGTTTCATGGCGCGAATGGGTTTGCCGGGGAGCTGCATTATCTGCCGATCAAAAACAATTTGGAATATGCCAAAAGCCATTTTGCGGGAGCGGATATGGTGGCGTACTATATGCAGGTGATTCGGGCGTATGCCGCGCTGCTCAATCCGGACCGCGTGGTGCTGTACGACGACCCGCTGATTTCCGGCAAGGTGGAGCGTATCCGCAACGCCTGTGCGCAGACGCTGCCGCCGCAGGCGCTGCCGGTAATCGAGCTTTCGCGGGAATTCACACAGGATTATGAGGCTGGACTGTGCGCGCTTGCACTCGGATTGGTGGAGGAACGCCTATGAACTGTTTTGTTTTTGATATTGACGGGACCCTGATCGATACGGCAGCGGTTGACCAGCAATCCTTTCAACAGGCGCTGCGGGAGTTCGGATACCACTACTCGTTGGAGGAGCTGCGCTTTTCGTTCGGCATGCCGGGACGAAAGTCCCTGGAAAAGCTGGCTATCCCGGCGGAAAGGATAGAGCCGGTCATGGCGCGCTGGGAGACGCTGTCGCGCGACCGCCTGCATGAGGTGGAGGTTTACGAGGGGATCATCCCCGTGCTCGAGGCGCTGCACGCCGCGGGGAAGCGTTGCGGGATCGTGACCTCGCGCACTAGGCTGCAGTTGGGGTACGGGTTTACCCCTTTGGGGCTGAACCACTATTTTGACGCGATCGTCTGCGCGGACGATATCGAGCATCCGAAACCCGCGCCGGACGGGCTGGTGGAATGCATCCGCCGCCTGGGCGGTTCGGCGGAGCAGGCCGTTTACATTGGGGACAGTGCCTACGATATGCAGTGTGCCGCGGCGGCGGGGGTCAAAAGCGGCCTGGCCCTGTGGGGCAGTGAAACGCCGGATGCGCTGCAGGCTGATATGCGGCTGACGCATCCATCTGAGCTCCTCCTGCTGTAACAAAAAACACCGGCTTTTTGCCGGTGTTTTGCTTTGTCAGTTGACTGCCTGTTCGTCCCTCGCTTCAGCCTGCGCGCTGAGCTGCGCTTCCAGCCAGCGGGAAATATCGCCGAACGCCTGCAGCCGGTCAAGCTCGTTGAAGATATCGTGCCGCGCATCCTTATAGAAAATCACCTCGATGTTTTTCAGACCCGCGCCGCGGTACAGGTTGACGACCCGCCGCACGCCCTCTCCATATTTTCCGACAGGATCCTTATCTCCGGACAGAAACAGGAGCGGAAGCGTGTTTGGCGTCCGGCGGAACGTGCTGTTCGCGTTGGCCTTGATGACCAGAGTGTACAGGTCGCGAAAGCCGGTTGCGGTGAAGATAAAATTGCATTTTTCATCCGACTGGTAAAGGGAAACCACATCCCTGTCACGGCTGATCCAGTCGAAGATCGAGTGCGGGTTCTTGATCCGGCGGTTATAGCCCCGAAACGTGATGGTGGATAGGAAGCCGCTGCGGTAGGTCACGCCGCGGCTGCGTGCGATCGAGTCGGCAAGGTGCGCGGCGCTGATCGCCGCCGGCTGCGGGCCGGCCGTGCCGGTCAGGATACAGCCGGATAAGCGGTCGCCGTACTCGGTCAGGTACAGGCGCACGATCAAAGACCCCATGGAATGCCCCAAGATAAAGTAGGGCAGGTTCGGGTATCGGTGCTGCATCAGGTCGGTGAGCTGCTTGACGTCTTCAACAAGGTACTTCCAGCCGTCCCGTACGGAAAAAAAGCCGAGGTCGGCATCGCGGGAAACCGAAGCGCCGTGGCCGATATGGTCGTTCCCGCAGACGATAAAGCCGAGACCGCACAGATATTTTGCAAAAGCGGTATAACGCGAAAAATATTCGCACATGCCGTGGGACAACTGCACGATACCGCGCAGCTCGGACTGTTCCGGCGTCAGGATATAGTATGTGACATTGGACACACCGTTCGCGCTTTTATAAATATTTTGGGTACACTTGATATTCATATAGCACACATCCGTTCGGCGGGTAGAGTTACTGCCAATATCATACCACAAAACAGGACGTGTGTGCATAGAATTTGAGCAAAATTAACAAAGCGTTTATAAATTTGTTTGCTTGTCACAGGGGCGGCAGGATGCTATAATAAAAGAAACAGTTGAAAACGGGGTGCTTATTATGCCTTATATTGGTATTTCTACGTCCAAAATCCTTTCCGAAGAGCAAAAAGACGCGCTCAAAAGCGAGCTGGGCCGCAAAATCAGCGTGATCCCGGGCAAGACCGAGGCAAAGCTGATGGTTGATATTTCGGATGGACACAGCATGTATTTTGCGGGGGGAAAACGGGAGTTGGCGTTCCTGGATGTGCGCTGCTACGGCTCTACCGAGTTTGAAAACAAGAAAGCCTTTACTGAGGCCGCGTTCACCGCGGTGCAGCAGACGACCGGCCTGCCGCAGGATGGCATTTACCTTTCCTATGGGGAATTTGCCAACTGGGGTACTCTGGGTAGCATGAAATAAGGCTTTTCGGTGTGCGGAACGGCCGCTCCCTGCGCTGTGGGGACGGCCGTTTTGATTTTGCAAATTGTTTACAAATAAATGGTTGATGCTGTTAACAAATTGAAGTACCATAGAGATAATGGAAGCATTCGGAAGGGAGGCCGTGGAATGCTCCACTGGGAAGACGATTTTTTGAAGGATACGGCCAAGCTGGAAAAGCTGTACCGAAGCTGCCTTCAGGATGCGGCCGCTGGATACCAGCTTTCGCCGAACGAAACCGCGGTGCTGCTGTTCCTGTGCCACTATGCGCCGGAGCAGGATACCGCAACCGACATCGCGCAGTCCCGCGGCATTTCCAAGGCGCTGGTCGCGCGCAGCGTGGATGGGCTGCACCGGCGCGGCTTCCTTGCCTGCGAGCGGGATGAAAGCGACCGCCGCGTCGTGCATCTCCGCCTGTGCGGGGAAGGCGCCGCAGCGGCGGCGCAGCTGCAGAAAAGCTGTTGGGAGGTTGCACGGCAGCTGCGGCAGGGTATCTCGGACGAGGAATTGCTGACCGTGCATCGGATTATGAAGAAAATGCAGCGCAATCTGGACGCGCTGCTGGAACAACGGGAAAGAAAGGTGAAATGATATGGTTGGACCTGCAAATGGTTCCAAAACGCCGAAAAAACCGCTTATTTTTTATTACGCGGTCACATTGGTCGTGCTTATGTTGCTCAATTGGCTGCTGTTCCCAATGCTGGCGCAGCGGCAGGTGACCGAAGTCGGCTATGATGAATTCCTGTCCATGGTGGACGATGGACGGGTGGAAACGGTTGCCTACGACAAGCAGGAGGAGCAGATCGTATTTGAAGGTAAAAACGAGGACGGGAAGGCTGCGGTCTATAAAACCGGCATCTTTCCGGATCAGGATTTGGTCGAGCGCCTGCTGGACGCAGACAGCGTAAAATTTGCTTCCGAGATCCCGACACAGGCCTCGCCGTTGCTGAGCCTGCTGCTTGGCTATGCGATCCCAATCGTCATTATCTTGGTGGTCGGCCAGTGGCTCAGCAAAAAAATGATGAAGAGTATGGGCGGGAACGCCATGAGCTTCGGCAAATCCAACGCCAAGATCTATGCCGAAACCGAAACCGGCAAGACCTTTGCGGACGTCGCCGGACAGGACGAGGCGAAGGAGGCCCTGCGGGAGATTGTAGACTTCCTCCACAACCCGGGAAAGTATGCGTCGATCGGTGCCAAGCTGCCCAAGGGCGCGTTGCTCGTCGGCCCGCCGGGTACCGGTAAAACGCTGCTTGCCAAGGCGGTCGCGGGTGAGGCGCATGTACCGTTCTTCTCGATCTCCGGCTCGGAGTTTGTCGAGATGTTTGTCGGCATGGGCGCGGCCAAGGTGCGCGACCTGTTCAAGCAGGCGAGCGAGAAAGCGCCCTGCATCGTATTCATTGACGAGATTGATACCATCGGTAAAAAGCGCGATGGCGCGGGCTTTGGCGGCAACGACGAGCGTGAACAGACGCTCAACCAGCTTTTGACCGAAATGGACGGTTTTGACGGGACCAAGGGCGTTGTGATCCTGGCCGCGACCAACCGGCCGGAATCGCTCGACCCCGCGCTGCTGCGCCCAGGCCGGTTTGACCGCCGCATCCCTGTCGAACTGCCCGACCTGCAGGGACGTATTGCGATTTTGAAGGTCCACGCTAAGGACGTGCATATGTCCGGTCATATCGATTTCAATGCGATCGCGCGGGCAACCTCGGGCGCGTCCGGCGCGGACTTGGCAAACATCATCAACGAGGCGGCGCTGCGGGCGGTCCGGCTGGGGCGGAACGCGGTCGAGCAGCCCGATCTGGAGGAAAGCGTGGAGACGGTTATCGCGGGTGCGCAGCGCAAAAACGCGGTACTCAGTCCCAAGGAAAAGGAGATTGTTGCATACCACGAGATCGGTCACGCGCTGGTCGCGGCCAAGCAGAGCAATTCGGCGCCGGTTACCAAAATCACGATCGTGCCGCGCACCTCGGGCGCGCTGGGTTATACCATGCAGGTGGACGAGGGCGAGCATTATCTGATGAGCAGGGAGGAACTGCTGAACAAGGTGACGACGCTTACCGGCGGCCGTTCGGCCGAGGAGCTGGTCTTCGGTTCGGTCACGACAGGCGCCTCCAATGATATTGAGCAGGCGACCAAACTGACGCGCGCGATGATCGCCCGGTATGGCATGAGCCGCAAATTCGATATGGTTGCGTTGGAAACCGTGACGAACCAGTATTTGTCGAGCGACGCTTCGCTGGCCTGCTCAGCGGAAACTGCGGCGCACATCGATCAGGAGGTCGTGGCGACCGTTAAGGCGGCGCATGAGAAAGCGATCGGCATTTTGCAGGAAAATATGGAGTCGCTGCACCGGCTGGCGCATTTCCTGCTGGAAAAGGAAACCATCACAGGAGAGGAATTTATGGGGATGCTGGAAAAGAAACAGGAATAAAAGGACTAAGGAGGGGCTGCAATGAAAGATTGGTTTGGACGTGGTATCTGGTTTCTAGTGGGCATGTTTCTGGTGATTATGGGGCTGTATTTCCTGATCCATCCAGATGCGGCGCTGGTGTCGATCGCGTGGCTGCTGGGGGCGGCCATGCTAGTGTCGGGTGCGTCCGACCTAGTGGTGTATCTGGCGCGGCATCGGGCGTATATCGCTTCGGGATGGTTTTTGGCGGACGGGATCATCGACCTGCTGCTCGGCCTCCTGTTCGTCTGCAACAGCTGGCTGGCGGCGGAACTGCTGCCCTATGCGCTGGCCGGATGGGCGATCCTGTCCGGTGTGATCAAATGCGTCGGCGCGGCGATCTATCGCCGGGCGGGCATGTTGTTCTGGGGCGCGCCGCTGGCGATCGGCCTGGTCATACTTATTTTCGGCCTGGCGACCTTTTTCAAGCCGGATATTGCTGCAATCGCGATATCCGCAGTGGTAGCGGTTGTTTTGATGGCGCAGGGACTGATGGCGGTGATGCGCGGCCTGTTTGCTTCCTCCCTGCATCGGTAAGGGGTGAAAAAAGAGCCTGCTCGGCTGAGCAGGCTCTTTTTTCACCGTCAATCGTGGTTCAGATCCCAGTCGATCGGCTCGACGCCGTTCCTTTCCAGGAAAGCATTGCATTTGGAAAAATGCCGGCAGCCAAAAAAACCGTTAAACGCCGACAGCGGCGACGGGTGCGCGCATTCGAGCACCAGATGCTGCGGCGCGGTAATCAGGCTCTTTTTGCTGCGCGCGTTGCCGCCCCAGAGCAGGAACACAACCGGCCGTTCATGCTCGTTAAGCTTCTGGATGACGTGATCGGTAAAGGTTGTCCAACCGATGTTCCTATGGCTGTTGGCCTGTCCGCGCCGTACGGTCAGGGTGGTGTTGAGCAGCAGCACGCCGCGCTCGGCCCATTTGGTCAGCGTGCCGCCCGCCGGAGGCGTGATGCCGAGATCGCTCTGTAGTTCCTGAAAAATGTTCAGCAGGCTCGGCGGCGGCTGTACGCCCGGCTGGACGGAAAAACAGAGGCCGTGCGCCTGCCCTGGGCCGTGGTAAGGGTCCTGCCCCAGAATAACAGCCTTTACCTCGTGATAGGGCGTGTAGCGCAGGGCGTTAAAAATATCCTCCATAGGGGGATAGACTGTCTGCTCGGCATATTCTTTCTTGAGCCAGTAGCGTATTTTCTTATAATATTCCTGCTGGAATTCGCCGGCAAGCAGCGTATCCCAGTCGTTTCCCAAATGTACCATGTGCGGCCTCCTGAACAGTGTTTGCAACCAGTATAGCATACATCGCGCAAAAAAGCGATTGACAAGGGGAAAAAGATTTGCTATACTCCAAGTGTATTAGAACGAATAATACAGATAGAACATGTGGAACACGACTGGAAAGGAGGCGCGCGATGTGATAAAAATCGATTATCGGGATCCGCGGCCCATCTATGAACAGGTGGTGGACGGTATTGAGGAGCTTGCGCTGCGCGGGGCGCTGCCTGCGGATACGCAGATCCCCAGCGTACGCCAGCTTGCGATGGAGCTTTCGATCAACCCAAACACGATCCAGCGCGCGTATGGAGAGCTGGAGCGGCGCGGCGTGATCTACGCGGCCAAGGGACGGGGGAATTTTATTTCGGATAACATGACGGTGCTGCGGGAGCGGCGCTTGGAAGAGATCGGCGCACAGATCGGCGCGCTGGCGGCGCAGGCGCGCACGCTTGGCGCGGACGAGGATCGGTTGCGCGGCTGGCTGCAGAAGAAAGGAGTGGATGGGGCATGATTACGGCTGAAAACGCGACCAAACGCTTTGGAAGCATCACGGCGGTCGACCATATATGCGCAGAGGTGCGGGACGGTTCGGTGTATGGGCTGATCGGTTCGAACGGCGCGGGCAAATCGACGTTCCTGCGCATGCTGGCGGGCATCCTGTCGCCGGACGAGGGTGCGGTACGCATCGATGGGGCGGATATTTTTGAAAATGTAGCAATCAAGGCACGGTTTTTCTTTATTTCCGACGAACAGTTCTTTTTTCCGAACAGCACGCCTGCAGAAATGAAGAACTATTACAAGCGATTTTACCGCTATTTTGACGAGGCGCGCTACCACAAGCTGATGGACGGCTTCGGCCTGGATGAGAACCGAAAGATACGCACGTTCTCCAAGGGCATGAAAAAACAGGTTTCCGTGATCTGCGGCATCTGCGCGGGAACGGATTACCTGTTCTGCGACGAAACGTTCGACGGGCTGGATCCGGTCGTGCGGCAGACGGTCAAAAGCCTGTTTGCGGAGGATGTGGAAAGCCGCGGCATGACGCCGGTTATCGCCTCCCACAATCTGCGCGAGCTGGAGGATATCTGCGACCATGTCGGCCTGCTGCACCGCGGCGGTATCCTGTTCTCGCGCGATCTGGATGAGATGAAGCTCGGAATGTTCAAGCTGCAGTGTATTTTTACCGGCACGCTTCCGGAAAACGCATGGCAGGAGTTTGACCTGCTGCGCCTGGAGCAGCGCGGCTCTCTGTATACGCTGACTGCGCGCGGCAGCCGCGAGGAGCTGCTGGCGCGGATCAACGCCATGAACCCCAGCTTCTGCGAAATGCTTCCGCTGACGCTGGAAGAAATATTCATCAATGAAACGGAGGTGGCCGGTTATGACGTCAAAAAGCTTCTCTTCTAAAGGGCTTGCTGGGGACAGCATGCGCCGCAGCCTGTGGGCGCTCGTCCTTTCCGGCGTGGGCTTTTTCCTGTCCCTGCTGCTGCCCGTGCTGATGACGATGCAGCGGGCGCTGGAGCAGAAAGCGTATAATCTGAATAATTCCCCGCAGTATATGGAGGATGCCTGGCAGGGCGCGCTTGACCAGGTGGCCGTGCTGCTCGGCTACAATCCTTTTGTCAAGGTAACCTTTGTGGTCATGGCGGTCGTGTGCGGCGTCGCGCTGTTCGCCTACCTGCACAACCGGCAGAAGGTGGATTTTTACCACTCACTCCCCCTCTCGCGCACACGCCTGTTCGCCAACAACTTCCTGACCGGCGCGCTGTGTACGCTTTCCACCTATTTTGTCATGCTCGCCATTACGCTGGCCTGCGCTTATGCGATGGGCTTTGGCGAAGCGGCCGATTGGGGGGCGATCGGCGGCACGGTGCTGCGCAACCTGATTTTCTTCCTGCTCATTTATGCGCTGGCCGTGCTGACAACTATCGTCTGCGGAAATACGGTCGTCACCCTGCTGCTGCTCGCCTGGGTGTACTTTTCGCCCCTGCTGGTGCGCATGCTGCAGATCGCGATGCTCGGCAAATTTTATGAGACGTATTCGTCGGAAGGCGGACTGGATGGTACGATAGCGGCGGTACGGCTTTGCCCGGTGATGGAGTACTTCACGGTGGACGGTATCCGGTACGGCGGCGTTGCCACACTCGGGCAGACTGGCTCGGCGGCCGGCCTGCTGGCGGGGTATCTGGCCGCTGCGGCGGTAGTGACCGCGCTGGCGGTATTTCTGTTCCGCATCCGCAAAAGCGAGCGGGCGGGAACGGCGCTTGCGTTCGACCGGTCAAAGCTGCCCATCAAGGTATATATCTGTCTGATTATGAGCGTTGCGTTCGGCACGCTGTTCAACCTGATTGCGGGAGATTTCTGGTTCTGGCCCGGCCTGGTGATCGGCGCGGTGCTGTTCCATTGGATCGTTGAGATCATCTATGCCTTTGATTTCCGCGCGATCTTTGCCAAACCGTTGCACTTGGCGGTGATGCTGGTCGTTCTGGTCGGGGGGATACTGCTGATGAAAGCGGATGTGACCGGCTATGACACTTGGCTGCCGGACGAGGGCGAGCTGGAGGCGGTGGATGTTGCCGCATACAGCAGCAGGGAGATGCTGAGCGAGCCGGAGAATATCGCGGCGGTGTGCCGGCTGGCGGAGATCGGCGTTGCCATGACGGCAGCGGAAGACGCCGCGCCGGAGGGCGAGCTGCAGGCGCAGTTCGGTTCGTTTGACGACTCTTTCGGTATTACACTCAAGTTCCGCCTTAACGGCGGGCGCATGGAGGCGCGCTACTATAGGCTGCCGCAGACCGAAGAGGTGGAGGCGCTGCTGGTGCAGCTCCAAACCTCAGCGGAGTACAAACAGAAAAAGTGGGACCTGTTCTGCCTCGATAATATGACTGAGGACGAGGTCGCGGTGCTTATGTTTACGGATAATGCCGGCGCCTTTCTGGGTAACCTGTATGACGAGCCGGAGAAAATCAGTGAAATACTGGAAACGCTGCGCGAAGAAGAACTGGCGCGTCAGGAAAGCAGTATGCCGGTGTTCCGACTGGAACTGGCGTACGAAAACAGGCAGGACGGCATTCGGTCCGCAAGCTGGAGCAATATTTATGTGTGTGAGGCGGATACCAGAACGCTGGCGCTCATTAAGCAGTTGACCGGCTATGAGCCGCAGCCGCAGGCGCTGACCGCAGATCAGATCAGCACGGTAGAAATCGGCTATGTGGTGCAGCGCGATGAAGAAGGCACAGCTTGGAGCAACGTGACCGTGACCGATGCCGGGGATATTGAGAAGCTGCTGGAAAATGCGGTTTATGCCGACGCAATGAATATATACAACAGTGTGTTTTATCTCGGCAGCAGAGCGCCCCTGATGGAAAGCACAGATACGGTCAATGTATATGCAACGTTAAAAGACGGCGATCGCACGACAGAGCTGCGCTACCTGCTCGGCACGCAGCCCACGGACGTGATCGAAAAGTACCGGCCCGACGGGGCGGCGGATGAAGCCGCGGCAGTCATTGGCGCGGCGGCAGCGGCTGAGATGCCGTCGGTCGGATGAGACGGCGGGATTTCTGCGGCGCTGCGGTACTCCTGCTGTACCTGCTGTGCGTCGGTCTGGTAACAGGGCCGTCGCTGTACCAATTGCTGGCAGGCAGCTTGCCCGCGCCGCGGCTGGAGCTGGTCCCGTTTGCGGATATTGCGGCGGTATTGAACGATCCTGCTTCGCCCGGCCTGGGGGTGTTCGCCAACATCGCGGGCAACGCGGCGCTGCTCGCGCCGCTGGGGTTCCTGCTGCCGCTGTTCTGGCGGTATTTTGGGCGCGCGAGGCGCACGATTCTGTTCGGCTTCGGCGTATCGCTCAGCATTGAACTGATCCAGCTTGTTGCGGGCGGCGTGACCTCGGTGGATGACCTGCTCCTGAATACATTGGGCGCGGCGGCCGGATTTGCTTTGGCAAAGCTGCTACTGTGCGCGTGTCCGCGCCTTGCGCCGGCGCGGCAGGGGCGCGCCGAGTGGGCGTATCCGCTTGCGTGCTGGCTGGCGGTGATTGTGTCGGCCACGGCTTCCGACCTGCTTCTGCTGGGCGGGCTTTGACTGTAAACGCGGCGTACCGGACAACTGAAAAGCAAAGGGAAGGGCTTCCGCTGTAGGGCGGAAGCCCTTCTGCCGCATTGACAAGCGGAAACGGACATTTTATAATAATAAGGTATGCAGCCGAAGACTTGGCCGCAGCAGGGGGATAAAATGAAGACACTCAACCATTTAAAAACCGGCGAGAGCGGCGTGGTGGACTATATCACGGCGGATGGCGCGCTCAAGCGCCATTTTCTTGATATGGGCATTACGAAAGGCGTGGTCGTGACTATGGAGCGGATCGCGCCCTTTGGCGATCCGGTCGCCGTGCGCCTGAGGGGATACAGCCTGTCGCTTCGGCGCGAAGAAGCGAAAAAGATTGTGCTGGAGGCGGGCGGATGAACGGGGATAAAAAAACCATTGCGATTATTGGCAATCCGAACAGCGGCAAGACGACGCTGTTCAACCGACTGACCGGCTCCAACCAGCATGTCGGGAACTGGCCCGGCGTGACGGTCGACCGCAAGACCGGTCATATCTGCCACGACGGGGCGGGCATTGACATCGTGGACCTGCCGGGTATCTATTCGCTTTCGCCCTATACACAGGAGGAAATTATCGCGCGCGAGTTCGTGCTGTCGGACGAGCTGGACGGCATCCTTAATATCGTGGATGCGGCCAATATTGAGCGCAACCTGTATCTGACGCTGCAACTTGTTGCGCTGGGGCTGCCGATGGTGGTCGCCCTCGGCTTTATGGATGACGTGCGCGCGCAGGGCATCGAGATCGACTGCGAGGAGATGAGCGCGCGGCTGGGCGTGCCGGTCGTGCCGATATCGGCCAAAAAGGGCGAGAATATGCATGATCTTCTGGACGCGCTGGCGCACGGGATGCGCGCGCCGGCACAGCAGCCGGCCTATCTGCATGGCGTGGGGGCGGCGATCCGACGCGCGTCCGGCCTGCTGCGGCCGCTTCCACTGCGTGCGTGTAGCCTACCGTTTTACGCGGCCAAGCTGCTCGAGGGCGATAAGGCGATGTGGGAGCAGATGGACCGGCGCGGCATGCCGCAGAAGATACGGGAGGAACTGAACACGATCGCGGCAGGCATGCAGAGCCACGCCAACCAGACGGATAAGGAAATGGTGTTGGCGGACGCGTTGTACGACTATATTGAGGAGCTGGTGCGCGCCAGCTACCGAAGGCCGGCGGTGCATAAGGCGACCGTGACCGAGCGCATCGACCGGATCGTGCTGCACCGTGTCTGGGCGCTGCCGATTTTCGCGTTTTTCATGTTTCTGATGTTCTGGTGTACGTTTGGCCCGTTCGGGTCCTGGCTGGGCGACGGGATGGAATACCTGATTCAGGAGGTACTCTCGCCTGCCATACGCGGACTGCTGACAACAGCGCAGGCCGCGCCGTGGATGATCGGGCTGGTGTGCGACGGTGTGATCGGCGGCGTGGGCGGCGTGCTGAGCTTTTTGCCGCAGATCGTGATTCTATTTTTCTTCCTCTCTGTTCTGGAGGACACCGGCTACTTGGCGCGCGTGGCGTTTATCATGGATACGCTGCTGCGGCGCATCGGACTGTCCGGCAAGTCGTTCGTACCCATGCTGATGGGCTTTGGCTGCACCACGCCCGCGGTCATGGCGGCACGCACGATGGAAAATGACGACGACCGCCGCATGACCATCATGCTCACCCCGTTTATGTCGTGCGGTGCCAAGCTGCCGGTTTATGCGCTTGTCGCGGGCGCGTTGTTTGGGGAGAACCAGGGGCTGATCGTGATCAGTCTGTATGTGCTGGGTATCCTGGTGGGGATCGCCGCGGGCTTCATTCTCAAAAAAACGGTGTTCAAGGGCGTATCCTCGGGCTTTGTGCTGGAACTGCCGACCTACCGTATGCCGAGCTTCAAGGGTACAGTACTCAACATGTGGCAGAAGGCGAAGGATTTCATCACTCGCGCTGGCACGGTCATCTTTTTGATGAGCGTGGTCATCTGGCTGCTGCAGAACTTTACGCCGACGCTTGCGGTCGCGCAGGACGCGGGGGAAAGCATCCTCGGTGTGTTTGGAACGGCGATCGCGCCGGTGTTTGGCCCGCTGGGCTTTGGGAACTGGCAGGAATCGGTGGCGCTGCTGACCGGTCTGGTCGCCAAGGAGGCGGTAGTTTCCACAATGAGCGTGCTGTACGGCGCGGGCGGGGACAGTGCGGTGCTGTCCGGCCTGCTCGGTTCGGTGTTCACCCCGCTTACGGGCTATTCGTTCCTGGTATTTACGCTGCTGTACATGCCCTGCATGTCCGCGTTTGCCACGATCAAGCGCGAGATGGGCGGCTGGAGATGGGCGTTCGGCGCCGCCGCGTTCCAGACGGGGCTGGCGTATTTGGCCGCGTTGGCGGTGTACCAAATCGGCAGCCTGCTGCTATAAGGACGGAAAATAGGGGCTGCGCTGTTCAAAGCGCGGCCCCTGTGTTATACTGGAAAGGAAATCTGTCGGTATGGAGAAAGAGGAGGAGACCTGTCATGTCCATCAAGCTGATTGCCGCAGACCTGGACGGAACGTTGCTGACAAGCGAGCGGAAGCTTTCGCCCGACCTGTTCCCCCTGATTGGGGAGCTACGCGGGCGCGGCATCCGGTTTGCTCCAGCGTCGGGACGGCAGTATTACAACCTGCGCGAGCTGTTCGCGCCGATTGCGGACGAACTGCTGTATATCAGTGAAAACGGCGCGATGGTCTGCGACGGGGCGGAGCTCCTCTCGTTCGAGGCCATGCCGCCGGACGAGGTCGTCCGAGCGGTGGTGGCGGCCCGATCGATTCCCAAAACCCACGCGATCCTGGCCTGTCGGGAGGGAGGCTATTATGAGAATCGGACAGATACCGTGTTTCTGGAAAACATGTCGTATTACTATGCGCGCCGGCACTATACGGACGACCTGCTTGCGGTCGCGCGCAGCCAGCCTGTGTGCAAGGTAGCGCTGTTCTGCTCGCGCAGCGCGGAGCGGGTGCTGATGCCGGCGTTCCGGCCGTTTGCGCAGACCAGCCAAGTCGCGCTTTCCGGCGAGGATTGGATTGACCTGATGCGCCCGGGAATGAACAAGGGACTTGCGGTCCGGATAATCTGCGGCCGCTTGGGCATCGCGCCGGACGAGTGCATGGCGTTCGGAGACTACCTAAATGACCTGGAACTGCTGCAGGCGGTCGGAGAGTCCTACGCCATGGCGAACGGACACGAAGCCCTTCGGTCTGCGGCAAAGCATATCTGCCCCTCTAACGATGACGACGGGGTCTGCCGCACGATCCGGCGGACACTTGGTATTGACAAGACGTAAAAGCGTGATACAATAGAACAGGAAAAAGCAGAGTAGGTCACAATGCGTTAAGTGCCGCTGAGACGGGGAGTTGTTCAGCGGACGAAAGGGACGAAAATCCCCCTGCGGTATTGTGGCCGCATCCCGCTGCTGCAACTGTTTAGGCATCTCCTAAATCGCTGTGGCAACAGATGAATTTTTTACAGGAGGTGTCTTTTTCTATGCAAAAAAAACAGAATATTTTCGTCCAGTCTCTCCGAGAGCTGAAAAGTACGCGCTGCCTGGCGCTTACCGCGCTGTTGATCGCGGTCAACATCACACTGGATCTGCTCGGACTGACCATCAAGCTGCCGCCGAACCTGCGCATCGGTTTTGGCTTCCTGTGCAACGCGGCGATCGGCATGCTGTTCGGACCGGCGGTCGCTATGATGGCGGGCATAGGTACCGATGTGTTGGGTTATTTTGCCGGTAACCTGACGATGGGCGCATATTTCCCGGGCTTTACCGTTACCGCGATCATGGGCGGCTTATTCTGGGGGGTGTGGCTGTATCCCCGCCGGCTGACAGTCGGCCGCGCAATCGGAGCCAAGGTGTGCATCAACCTGTTCTGTAATATCGGCCTGAACTCCCTCTGGCTTTCCATGACAGGCGGCGAAGCGATGAATGTCCTGCTCGCGCTCCGTATCCCCAAAAACCTGCTGGTGCTGCCGCTGGAGGTCGTGTTGCTTTACTTCGGCATGAAAATGGTCCTGAAGATTTACATGGCGCTGCCGGGTACTGCAGGCGATGCGTGTGCGGTCAAAGCGGATACGACAAGATAAAAAGCACACCCCGAACCGGAAAGGGTTCGGGGTGTTTTTCTGTTTATAGGCTGCCGTTCTGCGCCGCCTGCCGAAGGCCGGGGGCAAAGGTCAGCCATTTGGTGCCGTGGAAACGCGTTGTAAAGCAGATTGCGCGGCAGATCCAGTCCGCGACCATGGCGATCCAGATGCCGATCGCGCCGAGGCCGAACTGCACGGCAAGGATGTAGCCGCCGCCCAGACGCAGCAACATCATGGAGGCGATCGCGCAGAACATGGGATAGCGCACATCGTTGGCCGCGCGCAGCGCATTGGTCAGGGTAAAGGAGATCGGCCAGAACAGGATAGCGGAGCCGTTATGGATGAGCACCAGGATGCGCGCGAGGGAAAGCGCTTCGGGAGAGAGGCTGTAGATCCGCAGGACGAGCGGGCTGAACAGCATGCACAGCAGGCAGGTGCTGCCCAAAATAAGATATGTGATCTTGACCAGCTTTTTCGCCATGCGGCGTGCCTGCTCCGCGTCCCCAGCGCCGATGCATTGGCCGACGACCGTGATCATGGCGAGATTGATCGCTTGGCCGGGGATGATTCCGATCGAATCCAGATTGTTTGCGACCGCGTTTGCGGCGATCTGCGTTGTTCCGAACAGTGCAATAATGCTGACAACCAGCACGCGCCCCAACTGGAACAGGCTGTTTTCCAGGCCGTTAGGGACGCCGATCTGCAGGATGCGGCGGATCAGCCGGTTATCCGGCCGGAATGCCGTGCCGCGCCGCAGGGACACGGTGTGCGCGGGATTGAACAGCAGGATGGTAATAACTACCGCTGCGACAATGCGCGCGAACATCGAGGCGAGCGCCGCGCCCGCGACGCCTGTGTGAAAGCCGTAGATCATTGTTGCGTTGCCAACTATATTGACAATATTAATCAGCCCCGCGATCATCATGGAAACATTGGAATTGCCCTGCGCGCGGAACAGCGCCGCGCCGGCATTATAGATCGCTAGGACCGGATAGGAGAATATGCTGATGGTCAGATAGGTCAGCGCGCTTTGCATAACGTCCGGTTCGATCGAGCCGAACAGCAGGCGGAGCAGCGGCTCGCGCAGGAGCATGACGATCGTGGCGATGCCGATCGAGATCAGCGTGACGACGAAATAAAGCTGCTTGGCCGCGTCGCATGCGCGTTCGCGCTCCTTGGAGCCGAGCAGCTGCGCCACCACGACCGCGCCGCCTGTTGCCAGGGCGGCAAAGATATTGATAATCAGCACGTTGAGCATATCGACCAGGGAAACGCCGGAAACAGCGGCCTCCCCAACCGAGGATACCATAATGGTGTCGGCCAGGCCGATGGTGATGGACAGGATTTGCTCCAATATCAGCGGCCAGATGAGTTTTTTCAGCGCTTTTGCTGAGAACAGATCCTTTTTCGTTTGCAATACGCCCTCTTTCTATAAAATGACGCGGTATGCTTCAATCAGGCGCTCCAACGACCACGCGGCGTTGGCCGGACTGGTGGAGGGGAGCTGTGTGATCGGCACATGGGTCTGCGGTTCGATAAGCTTGCGGTACAGCTCTGCAGATTTGCCGCCGGTGGCGAAAATACGCTCTATTTTGCTTTCCCGCAGCAGGCGGCCGATGTCGTTCGGCACGGCGTTTTTGATGCTGGTATCTGACGCGCCGGCGATATCGCATCGGGCGATAGTATCCCACAGCGCGATATGGTGGCGCAGGCACATGGCGCGTTTTTCTTCGATGGTCTGCGGAGGCTGCTCGCCTAATACGGCGGAAAGCACGCGCCAAAAGCGGTTTTGCGGATGGCCGTAAAAGAAACGGAGCTCGCGTGATTTGGGGCTGGGAATTGAGCCGAGCAACAGCACGCGGGATTCACTGTCATATAGCGGCGGGAAATTGTGGACAACGGTCTGGGTTTTCATAGTTCCTCCTCGATCACGTTGAGAAAGGCGCGAAATGCGCTGGGCAGCGCGTATGTGGCGCGCAGCGCTGGAGGGCTGACAAAGGTAAGCGGTTCCGGCTGGTTATCCAGCTCGATGTAATAGCCGTTCATATGCCACTCCACATGGGTGAAAATATGCCTGGCAGGACGGAGGGAAAGCATCCGGCGGAGCTGCCAGCCGAGTCCGGCAAGCGCGCTCCGCGTTTCCTCGGGCGAAAGATGCCCGTCGAGCGAGGGAAGCTCCCACAGGCCGGCAAGCAGGCCGGCGGAGGGGCGCTGCCGCAGGCCGACGAGCGTGCCGCAGCGCACGAGCAGTACGGTGCGGTTTTCGATGCGCCGCGCCTTTTTAGCGGCACGTAGCGGCAGGGAGGACGCATTTTTGTGGTGATAGCCCAAGCACAAGTGCTGCAGCGGACAGTCCCCGCAGCGCGGCGCGCCGTTGGGCAGGCATATGGTTGCGCCAAGCTCCATCAGCGCCTGATTGAGATCGCCCGGCCGATCCGCGGGCATCCATGCGGCAAAGCGTTCGCGCGTCTGCTTTTTATACCTGGCATCCGTGATCGGTGTGAAATCGTTATCCAGCCGCGCGGCAACGCGCAGCACGTTTCCATCCACCGCGGGAACGGGAATCCCATAGGCGATCGACGCGATCGCGCCGGCCGTGTATTCGCCGATGCCGGGAAGCGAAAGCAGCTTGTCATAATCCGCGGGAAGCTGGCCGCCGTATTCCTGGCAGAGTACGACAGCGGCGCGGTGCAGGTTGCGCACCCGACTGTAGTAGCCGAGCCCTTCCCACAGCTTCATGTAAACGGACTCCTCCGCTTCCGCCAGCGCGCGGATGTCCGGCAGCGCATCCATCCAGCCGTCGAAGTATCTACGCACAGCCTCAACGCGCGTCTGCTGAAGCATGATTTCGCTGATCCATACACGGTAAGGCGTGGGCAACGTGCGCCACGGCAGGTCGCGGTGTCCTTGGTCATACCAGCCGAGCAGCGGAGGAACAAGCGCGGGGGAAAGACCGTTCAACTTGTCTTGTCTCCCAGCGTTTCCCCAGTATAGAACATGGTGAAAACGGCGTCCGCGATATGGCGCCGCGCTTCGTCATGCACCTCTACCATATAGACGGCCGTCTTGCTGCCGCGCTTACGCTCATAGGCGACCGCGGTAAGCGTCGTACCCGCATGCCCAGGCCGGTAATAATGGATATTGCTGTCCAGCGTAACGGCGACGATACCGTGCGAAGCGGCGGCTGAGCCTGCGGCGATGTCGCAGAGCGTGAAAATCGTGCCGCCGTGCGCCATGCCGAGCGGATTGAGCAGCTCGTCGGTCAGGTCAAGCTCCACCGTCGCGCCGCCGTCCTCATCGAGGGTGATGACGCGCATATGCATCAGCTTGTTCAGGCCGTTTGCTTCCTGACGTAGTTTCAGGATTCTTTCGATTTCAGTTTTCATAAGCAAGGCTCCTTTGCATGGACATGGTGCGGCAATGCGCAGGCAGCCGCACCATGGAAGAATTGTTGAATTACTTTTATTATAATAGACCGCGAGGGATGCAGTCAAGCAAAGCGGCGGTGGATTCCATTACGAAAATAAAAAAGAATTGTTAAGGAAATGGAAAAACAACGGCATACAAGATGTAGTTATCACGGCACGATAGTGCAACAAAATAACGTGAAAATGATAAAAACAGGACGAAATGAAAGCTGAAAAGGACGAAAAAGGTTTTTTCGGTGCTTTACAAACGCTAATACAGCGAGTATAATAACAATAGTTTTATGATGGGGTAACAGAGATATGGCCAGTGATTTCTCTCGCACGCTCGCGCTTTTGCGGCGGGAAAAGAAAATAAGCCAGCGTACTGCTGCCGCCGACTTGGGGGTATCGCAGGCATTGCTCAGCCATTATGAAAATGGCCTGCGCGAACCGGGGCTGTCTTTTGTGGTACGCGCGGCGGATTACTATGGCGTATCCTGTGATTACCTGTTGGGGCGCTCGATGGCAAGAGACGGTTCGGCCGTGCCTGCTGGCAGGATGGATGGCAGGGAGGATGCTGAACAGGAAAAGAACCGTGTTGTGGAAGCGGCGGCGCTGCTGCTTGACTTGGCCGGCCAGACCGGAAGCGTGCAGCTCCCGCGCGAAGTGGAAGCGTACCTGTCGATTGCCGTTTATAAGGCATACCGATATATCTATATGGCCGATCCGGCGGGCGTAGAGGCTGTGTTCCGCGCGTCGCGGGAGCAGTTTGAGTACCTGTGCGATGCGCGCCTGAAGCAGCATGAGTTGCGCATCCGCACAGCAGCGCAGGGGGCGGCGGGCTTCGGCCTTTCGGCAGAGGAACTGCATCGTTTTCCGATGTCGCCCAACGAGATCAGCAAACGCTATCCGGAGCAGGCAGGGGCTTTCTTGACGATTTTGCAGCAGGTATCGGATTCAATTGAAGCGCTTGGAAAAAATGTGAGTATAAAATAAGAAAATTGAAAAAAACTGTTGACAGGTGGCGGTGGATTGTGATAATATAAATAACGTCGCTAAGACAGACAAAACCTGCGAAAACGCTGGTGTAGCTCAGTTGGTAGAGCAGCTGATTTGTAATCAGCAGGTCGGGGGTTCAAGTCCGTCCACCAGCTCCACCCTTTTAAGGCGGCATGCAATCGAATATGGGAGGTTTCCCGAGTGGCCAAAGGGAACAGACTGTAAATCTGTCGTCTATGACTTCGGTGGTTCGAATCCACCACCTCCCACCAGTTATGAAAAAGCACTCCAAGCGGAGTGCTTTTTGCATTAATATATCATTTTATTTAGTCTCCCGCTTAAATGCGTGAGCGGCAAAGCGTTGCCAGGTACGGAAGGCTGTAATCAGATAAGGCGGAGCGGGGACACAGGACAGCCCTCGGGCAATTCTGCTTTCCCAGAATTGCCCGAGGGTCATATGCAGGGAACGTGCCTACGATCCGGCCCACCAGCTCGGACAGTTCCCTAGAAGTCAGGGTGCGGTTGAACTCAATGACCGCGGGCCTCTCGGCGTTATCCCTAACAATTTGCTGAAAAAGAGAATCGATCGTATCCATCTTGCTGTTCCTCCATTGTGCTAATGTTGACAGGCTGGACACTTCGCCCGCCGAGTACGACGCGGCGCAGCGGCGTCCCGCAGATGGGGCAAGGCTAGCCCTAATGCCTGTAGACCTGCAAAAACGGTGTGTTGCGTTAGGCCTGCCCCTTGGTTTCATGTATTCCTCGGGCGTGGTCGCGTTTTTTTTCGATAAAGTAGGCGAGCCCTTCCTGGATGGCGGTCGACAGCCGCGCCCACTCCCCGCCGGTCAGGCTGCTTGCAGCGCGCACGGGTGCGATGCGCGCCGCGAATAGGATCTCGTCCGCATAGATATTGACGATGCCGGCGATGAATGCCTGGTTCATCAGGCATTCCCTGACGGTCTTTTCCGCCTTCCCAGGAGGGCGCGCAGGTAGTTTGCGAAAACGTCCGCGTCGAACGGCTCCTTGCCCAGCTTTGCGATGCCGCTGTAAGTATCGGCTTCCCCGTCTTGGAGCAGCCAGAAACGTCCGAACCGACGCGTATCCGAAAAGTGTGGCTCCCTGCCGCTGCTGAACGCTAGGATCAGGTGGGTGTGCTTCTCTTCCGGCATTTCGGCAGGGGGCAACAGGCAGCCGGTCAGCCGCAGGTGAAGAATTGCGCAGCCGCCGAGCGTCAGCCGGAAACGCAGGAATTTTTCCCAGCGCTCCAAACCGGATACCGTCTGTCCGGCCAGTTTCCGGCAGAATACCTCCGTGGCGGGGGGTGCGACCACCACCTGCCGTCGTATCTGGACGCGCTCGATCGTCAGCTCTTGTATCTGGGGCGCTATGACCCGCTTGATGGTTTTAACCTCCAACAGTTTCGGCATGGCGGCTCCCGTCCTTTCTGGCAGAGCGCTTGATCTGCTCGTGATAGAAATGGTTGACGACGACCGGCGGCGCGTCGAACGGCCACTGCATGCTGTCGTCGTTGGTCATATAGTCCAGCCCGAGCGAGGCGGCGTCGGCTTTGAGTTCTTGGTCCAGCATGCGCCAATAGCCGCGGTTTCCCTGTACATAAATTTCCTGATACAGCGGCAGCAGGTGAGGGTGTTTTTCACGGATATAATCCAATATTATCGTCTTGTAGTCGCCCCGCAGGTTGAGGTTTTCTAGCCAGATCAGGTTGCACTGCCCCTTGACCCGCCGGATGATGGCCGGCATATCGGTGATGCCCGGGAAAATAGGCGAGATAAAGCAGGTGGTGCGCCTCCAGCGCTATGAAAGGCTTGCATCGCGGCCAGCCGCTGTTCGATGGAGACCGCACCGTCCATGTCCTGCTGAAAGCACTCGTCCAGGGTGTTGATGAACCAGCGGGTGCAGAATGATATCGACCGGTTCCATCTGGTGCAGGACGTGCTGATGCGCCTGCCGCAGTTGGGTAATCGGGGGGACGCACCTTTGGAAGGAGATGGAGAAGCGCCTGATCGAGCACAAGCGATATATTACCCAGTACGGCGTCGATATGCCCAAAGTGAGAGGGTGGGTGTGGAGCGGCACAGAAAAATAACAGTGCCTTTGCGCCATAAAGCCCGTGAAACTGTTAACGGTTTCGCGGGCTTTTGATATAGGGAGAAGGGCGCAGACGATACCCGTCCAGCCTGCAGCCAATACGGCGCTGCCTTGCCGCATCAAACAATATTCCCCGCCAGCACGATCGGACAGGAAATGCGCAGGGAGGGTGATACAATGATAATCCGCGGTTCAGGGCGGGGAAGCCATGCTGACAGGGCAGCTCCCGCATAGGCGGCAAATAATGTGAGAAATGGGGAGGCGCCATACATGAAAGCAACGATATTTGCGCAGAGGGAACAGGTGGAGAACGCGGAAACGGGGAGAAGAGAACTGCCGGCTGCGCGGGAGGTACAACTCATAACAGGGGAAACGGTCGTCCTGTATGCGCTCGACACCGGTGAGATGCCGCTTGCCGACACCAATCAGATTACCTCGGTCCGCGCAGGGCTGGTGCTGAACAGTACGGCGGTCCGCTTGGGCGAGCACGGCACGGTGCGCGAACTGGCGGAGAGCGAGCTGTACCACTGGACGGATGCGAACGAATTTGACCGGTTTCAATACACACGGCCAGTGAGGATCAATAACCGGCGATACGCCGTTCATCTTCGGTTTGAAAATACAAAGGTAGGGATGGAGCAGGTGGTTGTTTATACGGATACCGGAGCGGGGACAGCCCGTGTAGACCGGTTGTGGCGCGCCATTCCGGATATTCGTATCGATCAGGGATCGAGCATGCTGGAAATGACCGCCGCCTATCTGCTTTCGGAGGAAACTATGTAAAAAGGCTGCGGCGGACCACTTTTTTCGTGTCTGCCGCAGCCTTTTTATAGGAAAATATTTGCTGACAGGGAAAGAAACCGCAGGCCTTTTCGCACGGAAATCCCTGTTCGGCGTCGTCCAGCGTGGATTATTCCACGCGGTAGAACACCAGGGACTCGTATGGCTGCAGGTGCAGATGCTTCTGTACCGCAGCGTCTTCATAGTTGAAAGGCAGGCAGCGGAAGCCGGTCAGGTCGACCGGACAGTCTTACTCGGTTTCCCTGCGGTAAAAGTTGTTGACCACGACCAGCGTTTCGCCGGCAGTACGGCGGGTGTAGGCGAGTATAGACGGATGCCCGCTGTCAAGCGGTGCAAAGTCGCCGTTGGCGGCCACATCATACTGCTTACGGAGCGCGATCAGCTTCTGGTAGTGGGCGACGAACACAGAATCGGGATCGTCTATCTGGCTGGCAGCATTGATCGCCGTATGGTTGGGATTCATTTCGATCCACGGCACGGCGGCGGAGAAGTCGCCAGTTTTGCTGCCATCCCATTGCATAGGCGTGCGGCTGTTATTGCGCGATTGTACGCGGAGGATATCATAGGCGCTGTCCTCATGCAGTCCACAGCCGCGCAGGATGTGGAAATGGTTGATGCTTTCCACGTCGCGGTATTGGTCGAGCGAGGAAAAGCCCAGGGTGGTCATGCCGGTCTCCTCGCCCTGATAGATATAGGGCGTGCCGTGCAGACAGTGGATAACCGTACCCAGCATCTTGGCCGACAGTTTCCAATATTCGCCCTTGTCGCCAAAGCGGGATACCACGCGCGGCTGGTCGTGGTTGCACCAGAAAACCGCGTTCCAGGCGTTGTGCTCGCTCATGCCAGTCTGCCACGAAAACAGGATATCCTTGAGCTTTTGAAAATCAAATGGCACAAGCCACCATTGCTTACATAATCCACCTTCTTGAGGTGATGGAACGAGAATACTATGCTCAACTCGCCGGTATCCGCCCCCGCATATTGGTAGCAGTTCTGCATCAAAGCGGAAGCCCTTGTTGAGGTCAGCCTGCGTGAGGTCGAACAGGTGCAGGTACCATTTGCCCTTTTCCGGAAGATACTTCCAAGCGTTGCCACCGAATTTGCTTTCCCAGTTGTTTGGCGGCGTGCCGTCGGGACCGCCTTCGCGCCAGATATAATAATCCTCGTAATTAGGATCGCCGGAAAGCGCTTTCCGAAACCATTTATGTGGTTGAACCCCATAAGGAGAAGATCGAATCCGGCCAGTATCCGCCGCAGGAACTGCTGCCATCCGAGCATACGCTGATCGCTGGGCTGCCCGCGCAACACGCTGCGCCGTGCGGTCGGCGAGTTGGCGCGGGCCGGTTATGTGCGGACTATGCGGGGAAAAGGTGTGCGCAATATTTTTGAACCCGCGCGGCAGGCCACATTTACCCTTGGTACGATCGAAACCTTTGCCGAATCGGCCGCGCGCAATCACTGGAAAGGAACGAGCGGGGTGCTGCGCTTTTCAGAGGTGGCGACCAATCCGGCGCTGGCGGAAAAGACCGGCTTTTCGGAGGGGACAAGGCTGTATTCTATCCAGCGTCTGCACTATCTGAACGGACGGCCGTTGATCCTGAACCGCAGCTCCTTCCGGCAGGATGTGGCATGAAACTTGACACGGGAGGTTGCTTCCGGCTCGATTTACCGTTATCTGGAACAGGAGCTGCATGTTTCGATCGTCAACAGCAAACGGGTGGTAACGGTGGAAAAGGCGACGCCACTTGACTAGGAGTATCTGAATTTGGGGGACTGCAACGGTCTTGCGGTTGTCATCAGCCAAACCTATAACGGCGATGGCGTCATGTTTGAATATACCCGGTCCCGCCATCACCCGCAGTATTTCCGCTTTCAGGACAACGCTGTGCGTAAGACGGGGAGTGCGTCCTGACGAAAGACGCGCGGAGCGGGTTGGGAAAAACGCTTCAACGAACGGTGCCTGACCGGCGTCTAACTATATGAAAGGAGGACACAGGATATGAGGCTGCTGAAAAAGAAATCAAATGTCGACGAAGAATAATTCATGGAGTTGATTGATGCGCGGAAAGACTCGTTTTACTGCGTGGCCTATAGCTATACCAGAAACCGAGAGGATGCGCTCGACGTCGTCTCGGAGAGTGTGTGTAAGGCATATACGCATCTGCACCGGCTGGAGGATGTTGATGCGTTCTATCCGCAGTGTCCAACACGGCGCTGTCTTTGCGGCGGAAACGGAAAAAATCATGTATTGCTCGAGTATATATCCGAAACCGCCGCGGAGCCGGAACCTGTAGCGGATATCATTGCTCTGCTCAACTAGTCGACCGATATCCAGCCAGTACAGGCGTTTTTGGAGGAGCATTTTACCGCCGCTGATGAAGAGGTGCGGGAGCGCTTCTGACCGGCCTGACCGGATGGCTGGCTACCGAATTAGAAAACGTTGCCTAAACAATAATTATTGTAAACCTAAAAATAAAATAGGTTGACGGTGGAGTGTGGGTATGTTATACTGATTCTCGATTAAAAGGCAGGAAATGCATCCACGGGAAAAAGGCGCTTGCGGAAAATATGCGATAGATCGGAAGCGTACCATAGGAGAGAAAGAATGAGAACGGCAAAAACGAAAAACTTGATTCTTTGCGGTTTGTTTACCTCGCTGATCGTTGTAGGGGCGTTTATTCGGATTCCCATTCCAGTGGTGCCGTTTACGCTGCAGCTTTTATTTACCATGCTGGCAGGGCTGCTGCTGGGAGGAAAATGGGGCGCTGCTTCGGTCTGCATCTACATTGTGCTTGGGCTTATGGGGCTGCCGGTATTTGCGGAAGGTGGCGGCTTGGCCTATGTGCTGAAACCGAGCTTTGGCTATATTATCGGGTTTGCCATTGCATCCTATGTCACGGGACGCATCGCAAACAAAGCCGCCAATCCGGGATATAAGCGGTTGCTTGTCGCTAACTTTATCGGGCTTGGAATCGTGTACTTATTCGGAATGGTATATTATTATCTGATAAGCAATTTCTATTTGGGCACTCCAATCGGTTTGTGGCCCTTGTTCCTGTACTGTTTTATTCTGGTCGTGCCTGGTGATATTGTGCTGTGCATTCTCGGCGCCATCCTGGGAAAACGGCTGATCCCTATCATGAATCGGATGTGATGTGATGATGAAAGCTTTACAGCAGTTGACGGAAAAAGTTCTAAGCGGCGAACCGATCACAAAGGTGGAAGCGATGTGCCTTTACCAGCAGCCACTGGACGAACTGTGTAAAAGCGCGGATGCTATCCGGCGACATTTTTGCGGCAACCGGTTTGATATCTGCACGATTATCAACGGGAAGAGCGGGCGCTGCTCGGAAAATTGCAGGTTTTGCGCGCAGTCCGCGCATAACCATACCGGCGCCGCACAGTACCCTTTGCTGCCGGAAGAGGAGATCATTGCGCAGGCAAAGCGCAATCAGGAACGGGGAGTACTCCGTTATTCCATCGTCACATCGGGCAAACGGCTGTCTGATGGGGAGGTGGAGCAGATGTGCTGGGTTGTGCAAGAAATAAAAAGGACGGTTGGCATTTCGGTCTGCGTATCCTTTGGCCTGCTGGACAAGAGGCAATTCCGCAAGCTGAAGGAGGCGGGCGTAACGAGAGTACACAACAATCTGGAAACCTCCCGCAGGAATTTTCCGCATATTTGCACGACGCATACCTTTGACGACAAGGTGCAGGCGATCCACGCGGCGCAGGCGGCAGGGCTTTCGGTATGCAGCGGGGGGATCATGGGGCTTGGCGAAAGAGCTGAAGACCGGATCGACATGGCGATAGAGCTGCGCAGGCTGCAGATCAAAAGCGTTCCGGTCAATATGCTCAACCCCATTCCCGGTACACCGATGGAAAATAACCCTCGATTGACCGTGGAGGATATGCGGCGGATCGTTGCAGTATACCGTTTTATTCTGCCGGACGCTTCGATCCGGCTGGCAGGCGGCAGGGGGCAGCTGCCGGATAAGGGCAGGAGCTGCTTTACCTCCGGCGCTAACGCGGCGATTTCCGGCGATATGCTGACAACTGCCGGCATTACCACGCAAACCGATATGGAGCTGCTGAAAGGTCTGGGATACGAGGTGGGCCTTTGCAATGAGTAAAAAAATATTTATTACAGGCACGGGAACCGATGTTGGTAAGACCTATGTAACGGGTCTGATCATCAAAAAGCTTTGGGGAAATAAAAGGAACGCCGCCTATTACAAGGCGGCGATGAGCGGGAATGACCGCAGGGCGGACGGCAGTCTGCTTGCGGGCGACGCCCTGCATGTAAAGGCGGTTTCCGGTATTGCGCAGCCGATAAGCGAGATGTGTCCCTATCTCTATGAAACAGCGGTTTCTCCGCATCTGGCGGCCCGCATGGAGGGCAATCCAGTGGAGCTGAAGCGGGTGCTCCATGATTTTGATAAAGTGTGCGGCCGTCATGAATATGTTACGGCGGAGGGTTCAGGCGGCATTGTCTGCCCGCTCCGCTTCGACGGACAGGAACTGCTGTTGGAAGATTTCATCAAGGCGAGGAAGCTGAGCAGCCTGATAGTGACGGATGCGGGGCTGGGTACGATCAATGCCGTGGTGCTGACCACGGAATATATGAAGGCGCATCAGCTTCCGGTCAAAGGGATCATTTTTAACCACTTCGATCCGGAGAGTATGATGCATCAGGATAATCGATCGATGTGTGAATACATGACAGGGTTAAAGGTGCTGGCCTGCGTAAAAAACGGGGACACGGATTTGGATATCCCACTGGAAACGCTGGAATCCTTATATGAATAAAACAGGAAGGGAATAAAATGATCTGGTATCCATATCAACAGATGAAAACCATGAAGCCGCCTTACCAGATTGTAGATGCGGAAGGGGTTTACCTTTATACAGAAAACCGGAAGCTGATCGACTCCGTATCTTCCTGGTGGAGCGTTATCCATGGGTATAAGCATCCGGAGCTTAACCAGGCGATCACGGAGCAGTTGGGGAAATTTGCTCACGTCATGCTGGGAGGGCTGACCCATGAACCGGCGCAGAAGCTGTCTGACAAGATGCAGGAATGGCTCCCAGGCGATCTGGACTGCTGCTTCTTTTCGGATTCCGGCAGTGTCGCTGTGGAGGTCGCGCTGAAGATCGCCCTGCAGTATTACGTCAATCGGGACGAAACGCAGCGGACCATGGTGCTGGCACTGGAACACGCCTATCACGGGGACACGTTCAAGGCCATGGAGGTAGGCGACGACGAGGATTATCATTTTGTTTTGAAGGCCTATGGGAAAAGAGAAAAGGTCATCCATATCCCGACGGAAATCAAAGCGCTGGAAAAAGCCTTTGCGGCGTACCATGAGCGCCTGAACTGCTTTATTGTCGAACCACTGCTGCAGGGGGCGGGCGGCATGCGGATGTATGATATATCTTTCCTGAAGCGCGCCAGGGAGCTTTGCGACCGCTATGGCGTACTCCTGATTTTTGATGAGGTCGCTACGGGCTTCGGCCGTACCGGAAACCGTTTTGTTGCGGATCTGGTCCTGCCGGATATCCTTGTGCTTGGAAAAGCGTTGACCGGCGGATATATCGGTCATGCCGTCACGGTTACAAGCCACAGGGTATACGAAGGCTTTTATGACGACGATCCCGCCCATGCCTTGATGCACGGGCCGACCTTTATGGGGAATGCTTTGGCCTGCAGTGTAGCGCTGAAATCCATTGAGCTGTTTGAAAAACAGGATTATATGTCCAAAATACATAGGATAGAGGCGATCACACGCAGGGAAATGAGAGGCTTTTCCGATCCGCGGATCAAGGAGATCCGCATTATGGGTGCCTGCGTGTGTGTTGAGGTATACGATCCCCAGACGATTGCGGGATACCAACAGTTTGCCTTTGAGCGGGGCGTGTTCAGCCGGCCTTTCCTGAATTATATGTATGCGATGGTACCTTATGTGATTACGGAGGAAGCGCTTGTCAGGGTTTTGGATACCATGAAAGCATGGTTTGCCGAGGGATGAAACAAAACGGGAGGAACGGCGATCGGCGTTCTCAATGCCTATGAGCGGACGTGCAACTGCAATAGAGCGACCCGAACAGGAGACTGTTAATGAAACGGGTAAAAAGGGCATGATTGGCAGATCGGGGCCGCTGTTGTTTATGATCCCTCCGAAAGCTGCTTTTGGAAAGAATGTATTCCAGCACAAAAACAAATTCGCCCATATCTGCCTGCGCGACAGGCTTTTGCCGTTTCCCATGAGAAAAATCTTGCCGGAGACGGTTTTTTTTGCTTTCTGGCATATTGCAGCAGCTTGCGGCACAGTTTAGCAGGCAGCAGGGTGGTGCGTATCTTCCCCTTGAGGGGGATTCCCGCGCGGCTTCGACAGTGATATACCATGCTTCGGAAACGCGGATGCCGGTGGCGCAGATGGCTTCCAAGAGCAGGGAGAGACGTTCTCGGCCCTGGGCGCGGGCGGCGTCCAGCAGGTATTTTTGAACGTGCCGGTACCGCGCTCCTCCGCGCGTAAATAGCGGATGTAGCCCGTGATCAGCTTTTCTGCTAATTGGTATTGTTTCATTCTGATTTTCCCCCCCCCCGTCTGCAAAAGTAGTGCTTTTATTGTTCTTTGCAGACATGTACTTATCCGAAAAAGCCGGGGCAGATACGATACCTTTTCATATCGGACATGCCATGCTCCGGTGGATAATACAGCAGAGGCTCACAGCATGATTTGCTGTGAGCCTCCGCTGTTTGAAAGGGAAAATCGGGGGGATAACCGACGAGGGATCAGCCGATGCCGCCCCATGCAATGCCCAAAACAAAGCAGAGGACACATAATGGGACGAACACATATTTACCAAACGGGATAAACCACTTCATGACCGGTTTTTCCGAGCCAAGCTGTGCTGCAGCGATCGCCGTATCTTTCTTCATGATCCAGAAGAACATGATGCCAGCGGTCACTGCACCAAGCGGGAGGATGTAGATCGAAACCATATCCATCCACTGAGAAGTCCAGGGCTGGATCATCAACGCGATAGCCAGGGAAACCGCATGTACAATCACCGTCGGGACCCAGCGTTTCAGTTTGAACTGATCCTGCAGGAAGTTGATCGGCACCTCGAGCAGGTTGATGACCGACGAAACGCCTGCGAACAGGATCGCCACATAAAAGAAGATAACGATCAGTCTTGCGACGCCGCCCATGCTGTTAAATACAGGCAGCACGGAGACGAACATCAGACCGGGGCCGCCGTCGCCGAGATCGCCGCCAGCGGAAGCCATAGCGGGGATAATGACGAACATTGCCAGCAGCGCCGCGGAGGTGTCCATGATCGCGCAGATGATAGCGGACTGGCGGATCTTGACATTATCGCCCAGATAAGAGCCGTATACGACCGAGCCGGAGCCTGCAACGGACAGCGAGAAGAAGCACTGCCCAAATGCGTAAACCCATACTTCCGGACTCTTGAGCCCTTCCGGATTCAGCGTAAAGATATACTTGTAGCCTTCCGAGGTACCCGGAGTGAAGATCATCAGGACTGCCAGTGCGATAAACAGCACATACAGTGCCGGAATCATGATCTTACAGGATTTTTCGATGCCGCCCGCAACGCCCATGACCATGATCAGCAGGGAAACGATTACGCCGACGATGATCCACAGGTTATTTGCGCCGCCGGTAGCGAAGGTCATCTTGATCGCTTCGCCAAGGCTATCTGCTTCCGGAGCAACTGCGCCGAACGCGCCGCCGATAGCGCTCATATCCTGCCCCATCGCGGTGAGCTCGCCAGTGATCGCCATTTTGGTCCAGTAGAACACCCAGCCCATAATAACCGCGTAGCCGGTAGCCAGGCAGAAAGCGCCGATAATCGGAACTGCGCCCAGCCATTCGCCGACCGATTTTGATTTGCCGCCGTTTTCCATAGCCTTACCGAACGCGCCGGACGGGCCGCTTTTCGCCCAGCGGCCAAACGAAAATTCTTCCATCATACCGGACTGGCAGATGATAAATGCAAATATGAAATAAGGGATCAGGAACGTTAATCCCCCGTACTTGGACACCAGCATCGGGAAGCGCCATACGTTTGCCATACCGACGCAGGAACCAACAGCGGCCATGATAAAGCCCCACTGGGACCGAAAGCCATCCTGATTTTGAAGCTTGCCGTTATTCTCCATTCTTTACACCCCTTCATGACATGAGCCAAACATGAACCGGTAAGGCCGCGGAAACTATTCAGTTATCCGCGGCCCGATTCATCACACTTGCCCTGCGCGCTTTCCACGCGGCGCAGGTTACGCCCAGATTTTCATACGGATGAGCTTACTTCTCTTCGTTGGGGTAGGGCTCGAGGAAGGCATGGAAGTGACGCATCGGCAGCTTGTGGCCCCAAACGATGCGCATGTTCGGGATGGACTCGCGATCCTCATACAGCGCCTTGACCGCCGCGATGACGTAATCCAGATGCTCTTGGGTCAGACGGCTGCGGTCGATCGCGAAGCGGACCACGTTCGCCAGCTCAGCCTGCTGCTCAGGGGTCTTGAGGTCGTATTCCATGGAGTAGTCGCCCAGTTCGGAAACACGGATGCCGTAGCGGCGGATCAACTCCAGCGAGAAGCCCTCGCCCGCGAAGGTATCGTGGCCGCGCTTGCCGTCGAAGAACTCATCCATGTTGATGTACACCGCGTGGCCGCCGGCCGGCAGCACGACGCCCTTGACGCCCGCCTTGTAAAAGCCCTCGGCCAAGTAGTTGCACTGTGCAACGCGCTCGTTCAGGTAGTTGAAGTCGCAGCTCTCGTACAGGCCGACCGCCAGCGCCATGATATCACGGCCCGACATGCCGCCGTACGAATCGTTGCCGTAGCAGGAGATCTGCTTGACCTTCAGCGTAACGCCGACATCGGTGATGATGTTGCCGTTCTCGTCAAAGTCGGAGAAGTTCTTCCAGAACAGGCCCTTGTCGCGGAACGCCAGCATGCCGCCCATGTTGGCGTGGCCGTCCTTCTTGGCAGACATGGTGAACGCGTCGCAGTACTGGAACATCTCGGTCGCGATCTCCGCGATGGACTTGTCGGCGTAGCCCTCTTCGTTCATCTTGATGAAGTAGCAGTTCTCCGCCCAGCGCGCTACGTCGAATACCAGCGGGATATTGTACTTATGCGCAACGCGGTTGATCTCCTTGATGTTCGCCATGGAAACCGCCTGGCCGCATACCGGATTGTTCGTGATGCAGCAGAATACCAGCGGCACGTTTTCCGGACCGACGCCTTGGATGAGCTGCTCGAGCTTCTCGATGTCCATATTGCCCTTGAAGGGGTTCTTCTCGTAGCGGCCGCCTTCGGGTACTTCGTACAGCAGCTCCTTGTTGTACAGGTTGCGCGGGATCGAGCCCATCTGCTTGATGTTGCCCTCGGTCGTGTCAAAGTGGCCGTTGGACGGGATGGTGAACTTCTTGCCCGGGTATCGGCGAGCCAGAATATTGCGGACAATCTCCATCAGCACGGACTCCGCCGCGCGGCCCTGCTGGATGATAAAGGCGTTCGGACGCTCCATTTGCTTGGCGCCGCCGTTGAACAGCCCGCCCTCGTACTCGCACAGGTATACCTCGTTCATCATCTTCTCTACGTCGCGGCAGTCCGTGCGCACCAGGTCGATGATCTTCTTCCAGTTCTTCTCGCCCCCGCGCTCAAAAATGTCGCGGAAGGTATCCAGCAGTACATAATACCCCGTGTTGCGGCCGTACGCCTCGTCGCCCAGAAACAGCGACGCCCACTGGTGGTTGGTCATCGCGGTGGTACCCGAGTCGGACAGCATATCGACCGTCAGCATAGCGGCCGGAAACGCGAACTCGTTCCAGTGCGTCGCGTTCAGCGCGCGCTCGCGCTGCTCGATCGTGACTTCGGGGATGTCACGAACAGCGAACGTATAGTGATGCGGTGCAGGTACATCCAGCGGATAGTGAGCCATTTTTTTGTCCATATTTATTACCTCCAATTGATCACGGCGCGGTATGCGCCTTTTGTTAGAGGATACCCCGGTCATCGTATGCCGGCCTGCGTCTCCGGCGTCGCGACTGGCGGACAGTACCTTACAAGGGGAACAGGGGGAAAACGCTTACAGGGCCGCGATGACTTCGATCTCTACCAGGGCGTCCTTCGGCAGGCGCGCCACCTCGACCGCCGAACGGGCTGGGTAACCGCCTTCACCAAAGAAGGTGGCGTATACCTCGTTCATGGCACCGAAGTTGTTCATGTCGCTCAGGAACACCGTGGTCTTAATCACGCGGTCCATCCCGACCCCCGCTTCCGCAAGTATCGCCTTGACGTTCGTCAGAGACTGTCTCGTCTGCTCTGCGATCCCTTCCGGAAAGCTTCCTGTCGACGGGTCGATCGGCAGCTGGCCCGATGTGATCACCAGCCCATCCACCGCTACCGCCTGTGCATACGGCCCGATCGCCGCCGGCGCCCGTTCCGTATTTATCTCCTTTTTCATCTTTCACCCTCCTCCTTCGTTTTTTCTGAGATTATTTTATTATGAGGAGAATTATTTGTCAAGGTGTTTTATGCAATTTGTATAAATATATAAAATTTTTTTGTTTATTTAGTGATATATTGCACGTAATTGGTGATCTGCGATAAAAAAAATTTGTTTGTTTGCGCAAAACTGTAAAAGGTTGGGCAGCCAAGTGGTGCTTGCAGGAAAGGGAAGGCGTTTACTGTTTCACAGCGCGATGAAAAAAGAGGGAAAAACGGTCGTTAAGATACCGTATAGAAATGCGGCTAACCTGCCAATTTCCTTAAGGTCGCTTGACTTGCTGTTTTATTGATGCTATTTTTGTACCGCTGGGATAAGCGGTGGAGTCTGTCATAGAACCCCTTTGCGGTTTCTATTTATTCGCAGCAGTTTAGATGATTGGGGAGGGTGCGCCGCCTTTCCTGATAGAATGAGCAGGCCCTCCCACCTTGAGGTCCTGCTCATTTTTTGCAACTGGATAGAGCGGTGCAAATGCGGCCGCATACTTCAAACCAGTGTTGTGTCAGGAAGCGGATATCCGCAGTCTGTTCGGAATATTAGAGAAGCGGCTGCCGGTGTTAAGACGGCGTTTGTGGAATCAGCCCCTCTTTTGTGCGGCTGCGTGCAACTATCTGTATTAAGAAGAAAAGCTAAGTCGAAAGGGTGGTCGTATGGAAAAGGGAAGAAAAACCACGTTGGAAGAGCGGATAGAAATTGTAAGCTACTGCATCGCGCATGGAAAAGACTATGCACTGACAATAAAAGAATACCATGTTTCCTATTATCAGATTTATGGATGGCTGCGGAAGTTTGAGGCCGAGGGTCCAAAAGGCTTGCTTGACCGACGCGGCAGGCGGAAGGATATGCTGCCGGTAAGCGAAATCGCGCAGCTCTCCGAGCGTCGCCTGAACACAGGAACGGGAAAAACACGGGGCAGCGCGGAGGCGTCTGCCGCCGATGGAACGGCAGCAGGCGGCGAGGAACTCTCCCAGGAAAAGCGCGGCGAGATAATCGATATCCGGCTGCGCATCCAGTCCGAGCTTTTGGAAAAGCTCTCGGAGGTATAAAATAAAAAACAGAAAACCACGGTTTTCCGCGGTTTTCTGTTTTTTTCCGTTTATAGCAAGCCGGCGGCCATAGGCAGTCCCAAACTGATGAAAGGAACATAAGTGACCAGCAACAGGCCGACCAAAATAGCGACGTAATACCATAGCATATAGGGCATGACGCCGGATAGCGTCGATCGTCCTACCTTGATTGCGACGAAAAGCGTGTTGCCGACTGGCGGAGTGATATTGCCGATGCACAGGTTGTAGACCAAAATCAGGCCGAACTGTACAGGATCCATACCAAAGGTCTTGACAACCGGCAGGAACAGCGGCGTGAAAATCAGGATCGCCGGCGTAACGTCCATGAACGTACCGGCAATGAGCAGGATGACGTTCATGATCAGCAGGATGATGATGGGGTTCTGCGTCAGGCCGAGCAGGGCCTCGGAGATTGCCTGCGGGATCTGGGTGAATGCCATGACCCAGCCGAGAATGTTGGATACGCCGATCAGGAAGACGACCATGCCGCTCATTTTCGCACTGTCCACAACAATGTTCCAGAAGGATTTTAAGGTGATGTTGCGGTAACAGATGCCCAGGATCAGTGCGTAGACGACCGCGATGGCCGAGCCTTCGGTTGCGGTGAAGATGCCGCCGACGATACCGCCGATGACAACAACGATCAGAGAAAGCGAAGGAATGGCGCGTAATGTCGCAACGCCAAGGTTTTTCCAGTCAAATTTTCCTGGGATGCCTTTATAACCTTTTTTGGTAGCGATGATTACGGCAACAACCATACAGCAGAGCGCCCAAATGATGCCGGGGATATAGCCCGCCAGGAACAGAGCGGCTACAGAGGTGCCGCCCGCGGCAAGAGAATAGGTAATCAGTGCGTTGGACGGGGGAATCAAAAGGCCGGACGGGGCGGAAGCGCCGTTCGTGGCGGCGCAGAGCGCCTTGTCGTAGCCCTGCTCCTCTTCGCCTTTTTCCACCATGCTGCCGACCGCAGCGGCCGCCGCGGAAGCGGAACCCGAGATCGCGCCGAACAGCGCGTTGGCGCCGATATTGGTCACGAGCAACGCGCCGGGTAGCTTGCCCAGTATCGCCATAACAAAATCCACCAGGCGTTTAGCGATGCCGCCCTGGTTCATCAGGTTGCCGGCGAGGATAAAGAAAGGAATTGCGGTCAGGCTGAATTTACTCATGCCGACAAAGATACGCTGTGCGCCGGTAACGACCGATACGTCAAGCGAAACGGTCTGCAAAATCGCGACTAGGGACGCGATACCAATGGAATACGAGATCGGTACGCCGACGATTAGCAGTACTGCCAGCACGCCGATGATAATCAGCAAGGATTCAATAGCCATAGTTTATGCTCCCTCCTGTTTTGTTTCTGTGCCGTTTTTGCAGATATCGGCAATATTCAACACGGTATAGATCATGTTCAACACGCCGCAAAGGGGAAGCACGACATAGAATACGCCGACAGCGACGCCGAGCGACGAGGTCATCTGTCCCAAGGCAAGCTGGGAGATCTGCACGCCGCCATAAACCAGAATGATGGCGGAGAAAGCAAAGGCGACCAGCTCGCCGAGAATACCGAGCGTTTTCTGCATGCCCGCGCCCACGCGCTCTACGACGATCGGGATATTCATATGGCCGCGCTCGCCCGTAATTAGGGACGCGCCCAAAAGGCTGGCCCAAGCAAACAGGTAGGAAACCAGCTCCTCAGACCAGGGAGAGGGATCCTGCAGCACATAGCGGGTGAAGACCTGCCAGCAGGTCAGGACGACCATTGCGATAAAGCTTACGCCGGCAAGCACATTGAGCAGTTTGGTGAGTACATTTCTCAGCGCTTTCATTTTTCTGACACCTCCCTCAGGACTCAGTCGACGGGTATTGCTTGTTATAAGCCTGTATTGCGTCATAAATAGGCTTCAGGTCAGGGTATTGCTCGAGCATGGCGTCGTGCATCGGCGCGCAGGCCACCTGGAATGGCGCCGTGTCGGGATAGATGAAATGGACGCCCTGCTCGTTTTCCGCGCGGTCCTTAGCGTTTTCGACCGCGGTTACCCACTCTTCCCGCTGAACTTGGTTGACCAGCTCGAAGCCCTCGTCGAAGACCGCGCGCTCCTCCTCGCTCAGCCCGTCAAGGAATGCGATATTGCCGATCAGGATATCCGGTATCATCTGGTGCATGTCGTAGGAATAATATTTGCACACGTCGCCGTGACCGTTGTCGGTCAGGGCCATTTCGTTATTTTCCGCCCCGTCGATGATCTTGGACTGGAGCGCGGTGTAAACATCGCCGAAGCCCATCGGGGTGGCGGAGCCACCCAGCAGGCTCATCATCTGCACGTTGGTGGGGGATTGCTGCACGCGGATCTTCAGGCCTTTCAGGTCGTCGGGGGTCTCGATCGGCTTATCGACCGTATAGAAGTTGCGTGTACCCGCATCCAGCCAGGTCACGGCCTCAAAGCCCGCCTGTTTGGTGGATTCGAAAATCGGGCCGGTAATGGCTTCGTCGTCCATAGAGGCGTGGTACGCTTCGCTGGAGGCGAACAGGTAAGGTAGGTTGAACAGTGTGTAGTTATCGCTGAAGGTTTCCAGCAAGGAATTGCTGGCCACACAGAAGTTGATGGCGCCCGTCTGGGTCAACTGCACCATTTCGTTCTGCGAGCCGAGCAGCTCGCTGGGGAAAACCTCGACGTCATACTTGTCGCCGAGCTTGCTTTCGATGAACTCCTCAAAAGCAACAAGCGCAAGATGCGTCGGATGGTTGGTGGATTGGTTGTGACCAATTCGGATGATTTCCCGCTGGTCTGCGGCCGAACTGTTACCGCAGCCTGCGAGCGCGCCGAGCATCAGCGTTGCAGACAATGCCAGCGCCGCCGCACGAAATCTTTTTTTCATAAGCGTCTCCCTTTTATTCTTTCAGTTGCCGCAAGATAATGCACTTATTCCAGCCCGATATACTGCCAGATATTATTGAAGCAGATATCCTCAATGATTTTGCCGATACCGTCGTAATCCGCGGGTGCCATGCCGGAGGCAATCCATCCGCCGACCAGCTCGCACAGCACGCGGCGGAAATATTCGTGGCGCGGATAGGAAAGGAACGAACGGCTGTCCGTGAGCATGCCGACAAAGCGGCTGAGCACGCCAATATTGGCTAGGCTCTTGAGTTGGGCGGTCATACCGTCGAAATGATCGTTGAACCACCAGGCGGAACCGAACTGGATTTTGCCCGCCGTGCTTTCGTCCTGGAAGCAGCCCGCTGCGGCAATGAGCTTGTCGTTGTCCGCTGCGTTGAGCGTGTAGAGGATGGTGCGGGGCAGCTTGCCGCGTACCGCCATACGGTCGAGTAGGGCGGCGAGCGAAGCGGCGGGGATGGTATCGCCAATCGAGTCGCAGCCGATATCCACGCCGATCGAGCGGAAGCGCTGCGTGTTCAGATTGCGGATCGCGCCGATATGGAGCTGCATAGCAAAGCCCTTGTCCGCATACAGGCCGCCCAGGAAGTCCATGATAGCCGACTGATAGGCCGCGACCTCGTAATCGAGCAGCTGCTCGCCGGCCAGCGCCTTGGACATGGCCTCCTCCGCCGCGCCTTCATCCCAGACGGTGAAATCGGGCGCGCCGAACGAATGGTCGGATAGGCGGCAGCCGCATGAGGCAAAATACTCTACACGGGCGGCCAGCGCCTGCTTGACGTCGTCAAGCGTGCGGACGTAAATTCCGGACGCGGCGCCCAGCTTCTGCAGATAGGCGGGATAGCCAGCGGAAAGGATATCCAGCGCTTTTTCCGGACGGAAGGTAGGCAGCACCTTGGTTGTAAAGCTGTTGTCCTCCGCCAGCAGACGATGGTAGCGCAGGTCATCAACCGGATCGTCCGTCGTACAAAGGGCGCGTACATTACTTTCAGAGATCAGGGACCGTGCCGCGCCATCCGGACTTTTCAGCTTGCTGTTCGCGCGCTCCCACACCGAATCGGCGGTTTGGCTGCTCAGCAGCTCGTCAATGCCGAAGAAGCGCTTGAGCTCCAGATGGGACCAGTGATAAATGGGGTTCCCAATGAGGCAGGGCATAATCGCAGCGAAGCGGTCGAACTTGTCCCGATAGCTGGCGTTTCCGGTGACGTATTCCTCCGGCACGGCGTTTGCGCGCAGGACACGCCACTTGTAGTGGTCCCCCGCAAGCCAGGCCTCGCCGATATCCGAGAACTGCTTGTTTTCGTAGATCTCTGCCGGGCTGAGGTGGCAGTGATAATCGAAAATCGGCATGCGCTCCGCATGCTCGTGATACAGCCTGCGCGCGGGCTCTGTGGTCAGGAGGAAATCGTCGTGAATGAAACCTTGCATCTGTAAAACCTCTCTTTCTGAATATAATATCGGGGAAATGATTTCTTTTTCCCTCTTTTTGTACTCTTATTATACCGTTTTGCAAAAGTCGATTCTCGGGATATCCTGCTTGAAATATGGTGAATATTGCTATATAATATAAACACATACAAAAGAGGGGAGGAGAAATTGTTGGATTTGCATAAAGATATTTTTACTCAAAGACAAACGATGGAGCGGACGGATTTTGAATGCTATCACTATCTGGACGTTGTTCCTCCCGAGGTGGATTTCCATGAGCATGCGTTCTATGAGATTTTCTTTTTCCTGTCCGGCGAGGTGTCCTACAGCATCGAAGGCCGCACCTATCAGCTGCGGCCGGGGGATATCCTGCTCACGGATAATCGGGATATTCACAAGCCGGACATTCGAAAAGGCAGGCCGTATGAACGCTTTGTGATCTGGATTCATCCGGATTTCCTGGCGCAGACTGCGGGGAAAGGCGCGGACCTGACCGCTTGCTTTACGGATGCGAGCCAGAAAAAGTACAAGCTGATCCGGCCGGAGAGCAATGTGCTTTCGCGGCTGAAAGGGATCTGCGAAAAAATGCTGCACAGTCGGGACGAGGAGGAGTTCGGAAGCGGCACGCTTTCGGCAATCTACCTGCTGGAATTTCTGGTTTACCTCAATCGCGCCTATTTTGCCACGCCGGACGCTATTCGAAAGGATGTCACGGAAAATGAAAAAATAAACGAGGTTGTGGCCTATATTAACGATTATTTTTCGGATAATTTGACACTTGACCGTTTGGCGGACGTGTTTTTTATCAGCAAATCCTATCTGGCGCATCAATTTAAGCTCTATACGGGGCTGACGCTCTATCAATTCATTATAAAGAAGCGCCTGACGGTTGCGCGCAACATGCTGTGCGAGGGGGTGCCGGTCATGACCGCCTGCATGCAGTGCGGGTTTAACGATTACTCCAATTTTATCAAGGCGTTCAAACGGGAATTTGGGCGCAATCCTAAGGAGTTTATCCGGAAAAAGTGAGGAAGGAACCGATCGGTTCGTTCCGCAATAAAATGCCTTACGGAAGCGTATTGCGTTTTTCGGGAAAGGGTGTTTTTGTGCGGATACAGATGCTTTCGGTTTTGGCTTTTTCCGCAGCGGCAAGCGCGGACAGCCTGGTCGTGGGGTTATCCTATGGGTTGCGGAAAATAAAGGTCGACTGGAAATCCAATCTTGTGGTGGCTCTGCTGTCACTCGCGGGGACAGTCTGCTCCATGATTTTAGGGCGGATGCTCCTGCCGGTGCTGCCTGACCGGTTTGAAAATGTATTGGGTGGCGGTATTATCATGGGCATCGGACTGTTCAGCCTACTGCGGCCCTGGTTTTCCCAAAAGGGAAAGGATGGCAGGGAGCGTGTTCCGCGTGCATTGACGCTGAAAAGCACCCTGCTTTTGGGCGCGGCGCTGGCGGTAAACAACATTGGGCTTGGCGTGGGCGCCAGCATTACCGGCATGCGGCTCGTTCCAACGGCGGCCTGCGCCTTTTTATGCAGCCTGCTGTTCTTTTTCGGCGGGAATTGGATCGGCGGCCTGCGGGAAGGCGGCATAATCGGATGGTTAGCCGAACCCGTGGCTAATCTGCTGATGGTCGGGCTGGGGATATTTGAAATTCTGGTGTGAACGGACATATGGGCGCATATTACCATGAAGAAGCAGAACAGAGGGGACTTTCGTCCCCTCTGTTCTGCTGTATGGAAATGCTGCCTTACAGGTAATGGTATTTGTGCCGCTGCATCATGAAAAAGCACACGGCAATGCAGGCGCCGAGCGCCTCAGCGGCGATGACCGAGGTCCATACGCCGTCCAGGCCGAGCCAGATCGGCATGAGAAGAACCAGGCCGCCGCGCAGCACCAGGGAGCGCATGAACGAGATAAATGCGGAAATGATGCCGTTGGAGAGCGCGGTAAAAAACGCGGAGGCGTAGATGTTGATGCCGCAGAAAAAGTAACAGAGTGCAAACAAGCGGAAGCCATGTACCGTCATATCAAGCAGGTCGGCGTCGTACCCCACAAAGGCAAAGGACAGGGGGCGGCTGAGCAGTTCGGAAATCAGCACCATGACGACCGAGGTGACCGCGATGATGGTGATGCTTTTGCGGAAAACATTTTTCAGCTCGCTGTGGTTGGCAGCGCCGTAATGATAGCTGACGATTGGCGCGCTGCCGACCGAAAAGCCGAGGAACGCAGCAATAAAGACGAAATCCACATACATCATGACCGAATGCGCCGCTACGCCCGCCTCGCCGATGATCCGCATGAGCTGGATATTGAACAGGATACCCACGATGGAGGCGGAGATATTGCTCATCAGCTCGGAGGAGCCGTTGGTGCAGGTGTGTAGGAACTCCTTGGGATAAAACTGCGTTTTGGACAGACACAGACGGTCGGGAGACACACGGAAAAAGTAGACCAGCGGGATCAGACCGCCGACACAGTATCCTGCCACCGTGGCCAGCGCCGCGCCTACAACGCCCATCTGAAAAACGGCGATAAACACATAGTCGAGCACCATGTTGGTCAGGCCGGCCGAGATGGACAGCACAAGCCCCATGTGCGGCTTTTCCGCAACGACCAAAAAGCTTTGGAACGAAACCTGCAGCATAAACGCTGCACTGCCGAGCATCATGATGCGGCCGTATGCAATACAATCGTCCATCAGCAGGTCGCTGGCGCCGGACAGCCGCGCGATCGGCTCAATAAAAATCGCGCAGGCGACGGACAGGATTACGCCTAAGATGATTACGCTGTAAATAATCATGGAGAAATAGCGGTTGGCCAGCTCATGGTCGCCCTCGCCCAGCGTGCGCGCGACGATCGCGCTGCCGCCCGTGCCGAGCATGAATCCGGCCGCGCCGATGATCATGGTGGCGGGGAAAATAATATTGACCGCTGAAAGCGCCAGATCCCCTACAAGATTGGAGACAAAGAGCCCGTCGACCACGCTATAAATGGAAGCGACGATCATCATGACGATGGATGGAAGGGTGAAGCGCAGCAGCTTTCGGTAACTGAAGTGATCGGAAAGTCTGATTTGCATAAAAGTTATCCTCCAAAAGATTTTCCGGATAAAAGCCTGCATGCCTCCTCGCGCAGCAGGTTCAGGTGTTTTTGCCCAAGGGAAAGGATCGCGGCGCGCTCTGATGCCGAAAGACGAAGAAAAGCCCGTTCCTCCATCTTGAACACATTATCGACCGTGCGCATGGCAAGCGCAAGACCGGCTTCGGTCAAGTGGATATTTTTGCTCCGGCGGTTGCCGGACGCACATTCCAGACGGATATAACCATCCGCTTCCAGAGATTTGAGCGCGGAGTTGACGGTCTGCTTGCTGAGATAGAGGGTATTACATAACTCGGTCTGGGTAAGGGGGCGGCCCTCTTCCCGCAGCACATAAAGGATCCAGCACTCACTGTCGGAAATACCGTAATGCTTGGAAAGCAGACGGTAAAGCTGGTTGCTTTCCTTTTGCAGGCCATTATAGATTCGGCTGAATTCCGGATAAGAAATCGAGTCCATAGGGCAAGCTCCTTTCATGTCCGAAACCGGACTGTTTGTTATTATAGTCCGATTTCGGATAATTGTCAAGGAAATTTTTCAAGTTTTTGCAGGCGAAAATAAAAAGCAGCCTTTCCGCACTTGTTTGTGTGGAAAGGCTGCTTTTCTGTTTAACGGGTGGGCCTTATTTCTGCAGGCGCCGGTACAGTTCGATCAACTGCTCGGCAAGGATGCGAGTGGATTCCGCCATGGCAAGTTGATCCTCTGCGTGGACCAGCGTCAGACGGGTCAGCAGGCCGTTTTCGCTGTTGACCTCTTCCTGGATCAGATCAAAATGGGCGTTGTGCGCCTGCAGGTATTCTTCGTTTCCCCGTTCGACAGCGGCCTCAGCCTGGGGGAAATCGCCGCTTTTTGCGTACTCAACCGCTTCGAGGAAATCGCTTTTCGCCGCGCCGCTGAATGAGATGAGCTGGAAACAGGCCTGCTCAAGCTGCTCCTGTGTAATTGCCATTTACTTGTCTCCCATGTGCTTTTTGATATCGTTATAAACTTTTTTGCCGTCCATCGTGCCGTAAGCCATCATATCGATGACCTCGACCGGCTTGCCCTCCGCCATTTCCTCGATGCGGCTCTTGAGATAGCGGACCTGCGGCCCGAGCAGGATGATGTCGGCCTTGCCGACATGCTCGCGCGCCTTGATTTCGCTGGCGGCCCATACGGTCATTTCGCAGCCGTCCTCCTTGGCAGCGGCCGCAATCCGGTCGCATAGCATGCCGGTCGACATGCCCTGCGAGCAAAGCAGTAATACGTTCATAAATGAAAAGCCTCCTCTGTTATTTTTCGACACAATATGTTATACTGATAAGAACAGCAGAATAATGAAATGGGGGTGCTGTTGGTGAATTTGATCGATCTGTCCAAACGGCATTTGCTCAACGAAACTGAGCATAGGGTGCTGGAGCAGATACTTGACGCGGTGGAACATGATACGAAAATCAATATCCGTTCGGTCGCGCAGCAGTCCTATGTGTCCACGACCACGGTTATCAAGCTTTCCAAAAAGCTGGGATACCAAGGCTACAGCGATATGATCTATTCGCTCCGCCGTCATGCGGAGGAGGAGCGGAATGCCGCGGCCGGAATCGACCTGACAAGCATTTTGGAAACCGTGGATGAAGCGCGCATTGAAGCCTTTGCAAATGAGATTCTGCGGTGTCGGGACAACTGCATTTTTATCGTGGGGCTTGGCTTTTCAACGATCGCCTCGTCATACTTTATGCGTCGGCTGGCGACACTGGGCATTCTTGCGTACGACGGCGCGCCGGTTGATATGATGCGGGGCGGAGACCAGCCCAGCCTGACGCTGATTCTGTCCAAGAGCGGGGAAACGCGCGACCTGGTGGACGTAGCCCTGCATGCGCAGACCTTGCGGCACAAGCTGTATACCATCACGGCACATGGGGATTCCACGCTGGGACGCATGAGCGACAACTGCCTGGTGATACGGACCGGAGGATCGGTAGCGTATAACGTTCCTGATTTCTTTATCGGGCGGACGATCATCCTGTTCGAATATATCCTGTCCCGTCTGGTGGATCGGCTGCAGCAGGAAAGCTGACCGATATGACTGCTATTTCTATTTTAACAGGCGGGAACGCGGGCTGCAACCGCGGCGGAAAAATCGGAAACATGTTTTTTATACAGTTGACAAATTTTTTATTCATTTGAAATACTTGAAAAAAAGCCCGTATTCTTTATGCTTAAAGACATGAAAGGAATACGGGCTTTTTGTGCCCTAATATAAGGATATAAAAGGAGGAGTGGCTGTCATGAAGCAATTTTCGATTGTGATCGCAGGCGGCGGCAGCACCTATACGCCGGATATGCTGGAGATGCTTTGTCTGGTGCGGGAGCATTTTCCGCTTCGCCGGGTCGTGCTGTATGACAACGACGCGGAAAGGCAGGAGCATATCGGCCGTTTTGGCGAAATACTTTACCGCGAATACTATCCGGAGGCTGAATTCGTCTATACAACAGATGAGGAAACCGCGTTTACGGATATTGACTTTGCGCTTGTGCAGATTCGGCCGGGCGGCTTGAAAATGCGCGAAATGGATGAGAAAATCCCGCTGAAATACGGCGTGATCGGCCAGGAGACCTGCGGCCCCGGCGGTTTTGCCTACGGGATGCGTTCGGTCCCTGCGATGATCGAGCTGGTGCGTGCGATCCGCCGCTGGTCGCCGGAGGCATGGATCCTCAATTACTCCAATCCGGCCGCTATTGTCGCGGAGGCGACCAAGCGCGTTTTTCCGGATGATTTCCGCCTGATCAACATTTGCGATATGCCGATCTCGATCATGGATATTTTTTGTCCGCTGGCCGGCGGGCGCAAGCGGACCGATGTGGAACCGCGTTATTATGGGCTTAACCATTTCGGCTGGTTTACCGCTATGTATGATAAAAAAACGGGCGAGGATGTACTGCCGGAGATACTGGAAAAGCTCAAGCGCGGCAACTGCGACGATGAGCTTGGCTTTTCCGGCAAAAACGACGCCTACTGGAATTTCACGTTCAAGCATCTGGAAAAAATGGTGCAGGATTTTCCGCACTCCCTGCCGAATACCTATCTGCAATACTATTTGTACCCGCAGACCATGGTTTCGCATACCGATCCCAATTATACCCGTGCGAACACCGTTATTGACGGGCGGGAAAAGCGCGTAAAGGCGTACTGTGACGAGATTATGTCCCTGGGGAAGATACGCGGTACAAAATTTGACCTGGATCGGAAATACAGCGCGGGTTCGCATAAAAATGCAGACGGCGAATTTGAATCCGCGACGATCGCGCACAATGACGCGCATGCGACCTACATTGTGGAACTGGCAATGAGCATTGCCTATAACCAAAACGAAGTATTCCTGCTGATGGTTGAGAACAACGGCATTGTCCCCAACCTGTCGGATGGGATGATGTTGGAGGTCGCCTGCCGCGTGGGGGCGCGGGGCGGCGAGCCGCTGCGGATACAGCCTGCGGGGACTTTCGAAAAGGGCCTGCTGGAAGGGCAGTACGCCTATGAAAAGCTGACGGTGGACGCGGCGCTCGAAGGCTCTTACCAAAAGGCGCTACAGGCGCTTGTCGTCAACCGCACGGTGGTAGATACCGACTTGGCGCGCAGGATTTTGGACGAATATATCGCGGTCAACGGGGAGCATTTCCCTGTTTTGAAATAGATATAAACCAGAAAACCGAGGGGGAACAAAAATGAGTAAAATGACGGGATTTATGGAGACGCATCTGATGCCGCTGTCGCAGAAGCTCTCCAGCAATAAGTATCTGGTCGCGCTGCGCGACGGCCTGATGCTTTCCATGCCGCTGTTGATTATTGGATCGATCGCCGTTGTCATCGGCGACTTCCCAGTGCAGGCTTTCCATGATTTCATGGCCTCTATCGTGGGTGACGTATGGTATTCCTGGTGCTGGGATATGGTCAATCCGGCGACGATGGGCCTGGTAGCCCTGTTTGCGGTGGTCGGCGTATCGCACAGCCTCGCGTCGGAGGAGGAGGTCGAGCCGCTGCCCGCAGTCGCTATCTCGATCTCGGCCTACTTCCTGCTGCTGCAGCAAATGGAGGAGGGCGGCTATGCCGCGTCGAGCTTTGAATCGGGCGGGCTGTTTACCGCCATGCTCACCGCGTTGCTGGCGACCAAGCTGTATGCGGTGCTGCTGAAAAAGAATGTGAAAATTAAGATGCCCTCCACGGTGCCGAGCTTTGTGTCCCGGCAGTTTGAGGCGCTTATTCCGGCAACGGTGATCGTTGTCCTGTTCCTGTTTATCCGCCTGGTCTTTGCAGCGACACCGTTCGGCACTGTGACGAACTTCATCGTGACCATGATCCAGATGCCGCTGACCGATATCGGTACGACGCTGATTGGCACGCTGTTTATCACCATACTGAACTCTATCCTGTGGTTTTTCGGCATCCATGGCACGGCGGTCATCGACTCGTTCATGGGACCGCTGTGGTATGCGGCGCGTTTTGCCAACTTTGATATGTTTCAGGCTTCTGTTACTGCGGCGCGCCAGTATATCGTGACGCAGGATTTCGCCAACCACATCATCTTCCTAGGCGGCACGGGCAACACGGTGTCGCTGGCGGCGATCATGGCGTTCAAATGCCGCTCCAAGCGCATCAAGTCGTTGGGCAAGCTCAGCTTGCTGCCGGGCATCTTTAACGTCAACGAGCCGGTTATCTTTGGTCTGCCGATGGTACTCAACCCGATGATGGCCCTCCCGTTTTTCATTGTGCCGCCTGTCACTGTGCTGATTTCCTTCTGCGCCATGTATTTCGGCCTGGTGCCGTATCCGACGGGCGTGACCGTGCCGTGGACGCTGCCCGCGCCGTTCGGAGGCTGGATGATGTGCAACGACTGGCGCGGCGGCGTGCTGCAGTTGGTGGTGCTGCTGATCGGCGGTCTGATCTATTACCCGTTCATTACGGCGCTGGATAAGCAGTATCTGAAGGAAGAACAGGCTGCGCCGGCCGAAGAGATCGGGGGATAAGATGCACGCGGTGCTGTTTGCCAGCGATTTTGACGGTACTCTGTCCCATGGACAGGAGATCGACGCGCAGACCTTGGCTGCGGTCAGCCGGTTCCGTCAAAAAGGCGGACGCTTCGGCGTATGTAGCGGGCGGGACCCGGGAACCCTGAAAGACGAGCTTTCCCAGCATGGGTTGGCCTGTGATTTCCTCATCCTGATGAACGGCGCGCGGATAGAGGCGGGCGCGGACTGCCTGCAAGAAAAGCTGCTTTCCGGCTGGGAGAAAGCTTTGCCTCTGCTGCGGGCGCGGTGTCTGTTCTTCACGATGCTCGGCAGGGAAGAAGCGTATATGTTCCGCAGCGGCAAAGTGCGCACCGCAGAGGTGTCCGCAGGGGAGCAGGCTTACATAGATGCGATCGGGCGGATGTACGCCATGCGCCGGTGTGCGGAGGAGCTGGCGGCGGTCTATCAGATTAGCTGCCGCACACAGGACGGCCGCGTAGCGGTCGCGCTGGCGGATGAGCTACACAGGTTCGGCCTGTCCGCCTGGCCGAACTGCGAATATGTGGATGTGGTGCCGAAGGGCGTAGGCAAAGCGCCGGCTGTTGCGGCGGTTGCCGCGCATTTCGGGGTTGCGTCCGGGCGGGTTTATACAGCGGGGGATGGACGGAACGATATGGAGATGCTGTCCCGCTTCCGCGGCTTTGCCATGTCCCGCGCGGAGGAATGCGTCCGGCGGGCTGCCTCATGGACGGTGAAAACAGTAGGGGAAGCGCTGGAACAGGTTTGCGGGGAGGCGTTTGCATGAAAACCAATGCAGTCGGGCCGTTTCGGCGGCTGGCCGCTTACGCGGTGGACTGGTATCTGGCGACGATGGCATGCGGCGCGCCGCTCCTGCTCGTCAATTCCATGCGTACCGGCTCCACAGCAATCGACACCTCTATCCCAGACGGCGCTGCCGGCTGGCTTTGGGGAACGGTCGCGCTCCTGCTGGGCATGTTGTATTATTGGCTGATCCCGCTCCTCTGGGATGGACGGACGCCGGGAAAACGGCTGTTCCGCCTGCGCATTGTTCGCGCAGAGGGTGCGGGTAGAGTGGGGGCGGGCGCGCTCGCCCTGCGGCAGATCGTCGGAATTTTGCTGGTGGAGGGCGCGATCGCGTTCCCCAGTCAACTGCTGCGGGAACTGATCGCCCGCGCGGCGGGCGACAGCGCCGCGAACGCGTTGCGGATCGTGATGGTGGCGGTGACGATCGTTTCGATCATGCTGGGCATGTATACGCCGAGCAGGCGTATGCTGCATGACCGGCTTTCCGGCACCAGCGAAATCTTCGAGGAAAAAAAATAAGGAAAAGCAGCCGGCATGTTCCGGCTGCTTTTTATATGGTTTTTGCATTGCATGAGAACGTCCGGTGTGATAAAATAATCATAATCTGGGCAATTATACCCTTGCAGGAATATTGGAGTGAATATCATGGACTATCATCTGTTGGCGGAACGTCTGTTTCCGCATATCCATACCACGCCGGAGGAGATCGAGGCGCGCTACCCGAAGCGCCAGCTTCCGGAGGGCGCGAAGGTGACCCGCATGGGGCCAAGCCCCACGGGCTTCATGCACCTGGGCAACCTGTACGGCGCGCTGGTGGACGAGCGTCTGGCGCATCAGTCGGGCGGCGTGTTCTACCTGCGTATTGAGGATACGGACAAAAAGCGCGAGGTAGAGGGCGGCGTGCAGACCATCATCGAGGCGTTCTCCTCGTTTGGCCTGCCGTTCGACGAGGGCGCGTCGCTCGATGGCGACAACGGTGTTTACGGCCCCTACCGCCAGTCCCAGCGCGCGGAGATATACCAGACCTTTGTCAAGTCGCTCGTGCAGCGCGGCATGGCCTATCCGTGCTTCTGCACCGAGGAGGAGCTGGCCGCGGCGCACGCCGCACAGGAAGCGAACAAGGAGAACTTCGGCTACTACGGCAAATATGCCGTGTGGCGCGACCGGCCGATGGAGGAGATCGAGGCCGAACTGAACAAGGGTACGCCCTATGTGGTGCGTTTCCGTTCGGAGGGCAGCATTGAAAACAAGGTTCGTCATGAGGATCTGGTCAAGGGTAAGATGGAGGTCACGGAGAATGATCAGGACGTGGTCATCCTCAAGTCGGACGGTATCCCGACCTATCATTTCGCGCATGTGGTGGATGACCACCTGATGGGTACGACGGTCGTTGTGCGCGGCGAGGAGTGGCTCGCAACCCTGCCAGTACACCTGCAGTTGTTTCGTGCTATGGGCTGGAAAGCGCCCAAGTACGCGCACACCGCACAGTTGATGAAGATCGATCCGGAGACTGGCGGAAAGCGCAAGCTGTCGAAGCGCAAGGACCCAGAGCTCGCGCTCACGTTCTACGCGCAGGAGGGGTATCCGGTACCTGCGGTGCTGGAATACCTGATGACGCTTTTAAATTCCAACTTTGAGGAGTGGCGGCGCGCCAATCCGGACGCGCCGATGAACGACTTCCCGTTCTCGACCAAGAAGATGAGCGGTTCGGGCGCGCTGTTCGATATCGAAAAACTGCGCGACGTGTCCAAAAACGTTATCTCCCGCATGGATGCGGATACCGTATACAGCTATATCGCGGACTGGAGCGCGGCAAACGATCCCGCGTTCCACGCACTGCTCACGCGCGATCCGGCGCGCTCCAAGGCGTACCTCGCGATCGGCCGCGGCGGCAAAAAGCCGCGCAAGGACCTGGCGCTTTGGTCGGATGCCAAGGGCTATATGGACTTTATGTTTGACGAGCTGTTCCGGCCGGACTACACTATGCCCGAGCGCGTGCCTGCGGAGGATGCCAGGATCATCCTGACTGACTTCGCGGCCGTGTTTGACGAAGACGACACGCCGGACAGCTTTTTTGAAAAAATGAAGCAGATCGCGTCCCAGCACGGTTATGCAACGGACACCAAAGCGTATAAGGCCGACCCGTCCGCCTACAAGGGCGCGGTGGGCGACGTGTCCATGGTGGTGCGCGTGGCGGTCGCCGGACGGCAGAACGCGCCCGACCTACAGACGGTCATGAGCATTATGGGGCGCGAAAAGGTACTCGAGCGCCTGAAAAAATGTGCGGATGTGCTTTGATCCGCTTTTGGGGGAATTAATAACGCTATGATGGAAAACGTAAGTAACTTTCTGACCGAGATCATTGACGCAGACCTGGAGGCGGGGCTGAACGAGCAGATCCATACCCGCTTCCCACCCGAGCCGAACGGCTATCTGCATATCGGTTCAGCCAAGGCGATCTTTATTAACTGGTCGATCTCGAAAAAGTATAACGGAAAATTCAACCTCCGTTATGACGACACCAATCCGGTTAAGGAGGACACAGAGTATGTGGACTCCATCTGGGAGGATATCAAATGGCTGACCGGCGAGGAACCCACGGGCGGTGTGTTCTATGGATCGGATTATTTTGAAACCTGCTACGACTGCGCGGTGGCGCTCATCAAGGCTGGCAAGGCTTATGTGGACGACCTGACGCAGGAGGAGATGCGCAGCTACCGCGGCTCGCTGACCGTGCAGGGCAAGCCCAGCCCCTACCGCGACCGTCCGGTGGAGGAGAACCTGCAGCTGTTCGCGGATATGCGCGCGGGCAAGTTTGCGGATGGTTCCAAAACGCTGCGCGCCAAAATCGATATGGCCAGCCCGAACATGAACCTGCGCGATCCGGCGATTTACCGTATCGTGCGGGCGCACCACCACCGTCAGGGGGATAAGTGGTGTATCTATCCGCTGTATGACTTTGCCCACCCGATTCAGGATGCGATCGAGGGTATCACGCATTCGCTCTGCTCGATCGAGTTTGAAAACCACCGCCCGCTGTACGAGTGGGTCGTGGACAACTGCCCGCTGCCGCATCATCCCAAGCAGCGCGAGTTCGCCCGTCTGAACATGACGCATACGGTCATGAGCAAGCGTTACCTGCGCCAGCTCGTGTTCGAGCACCATGTGGAGGGCTGGGACGACCCGCGTATGCCCACACTGTGCGCGCTACGCCGCCGCGGCTACACGCCGAGCGCCATCCTGGATTTCGTCCAGCGCGCGGGCGTGGCCAAGGCGGATTCGTTGGTGGATATCAAGCTGCTTGAGCACTGTATCCGTGAGGAGCTGAACGACACCGCGCTGCGCCGCATGGCGGTCACCGAGCCGGTCAAGCTGGTTATTACCAACTATCCGGCGAACCAGTGCGAGGAATTTGAGGTGCCGAACAACCCGCGCGACGAGGCCGCTGGTACACGCAAGGCGCCGTTCACGCACGAGTTGTATATCGAAAAGAGCGACTTTGCCGAGGTGCCGCCCCCGAAGTTCCAGCGCTTAAAGCCGGACGGCGAGGTGCGCCTGATGGGCGCGTATATTGTGAGATGCAACGAGGTTATCAAGGACGGGAACGGCGAGATCGTCGAGATCCGCTGCACCGCCGACCTTGAGACAGGGAACGGGATGCCCGCGGACGGCCGCAAGGTCAAGGGTACGATCCATTGGGTGTCGGCCGCGCATGCGGTCGATGCGGACCTGTACCTGTACGATAACCTGCTGACGATTGAGAACGCGAACGATTTGCCTGAGGGGAAAGACTATTTGGATTACCTCAATCCGGACTCCCTCAAAAAGCTGACCGGCTGCAAACTCGAGCCCGCTCTCGCGGACGCGAAAGAGGGCGAGCGCTTTCAGTTCGTCCGTATGGGCTATTATGTCAAGGATCGGGAGTCAGGGCGGTTTAACCGCATTGTCACTCTCAAGGACAGCTTCGCCAAGACGCTGCAAAAGTAAAAAACAAGCAGGCGGCGGGAATTTCCCGCCGCCTGCTTGTTGTGATTCAGACCTGCTGCCATTCCTCGGCTTCAGTATGCTTTTGATAGACAGGATAATAGCTGTGGCCGCCGCCGTAGGTGAAAATTCTATCGCATTCTGCGGGCAGGGCAATGGTAAAAGTATCCCGTGCTCCATTTGGATTGTTCAGACCATAGGTAGAGTAAAAGGTCAGATACAGCCCGTCGTCACGCGTATCAATGCGGCAGTCGCGTACATAGCCCACACTGGAAACCACCGATACGCGGACGGTTGCCGTGCCGTCGGGCGACACGGTAAATTCTGTCGGGATTGCGCTGGAAAGCGGGTAGCTGGTAGAGGGGAGCGCGACGCAGAGCAGCGTCGCAGCCAGCAGGAAAACACAGGGGAACAGGCGTTTTCTCATTAGGGGGCTCCTTTCATTTCGCGCGGTGCTGTCGCTTCCATTCCTTGATTTGTTCCAGACGGGCCTTGTATTTGGCTTCCAGTCCCTGTTCGGTCGGGCGGTAGTATTCCCGCCCTGCAAGAGAGTCCGGCAGGCATTGCATATTGGTCAGCTTATCGGCGGCGTCATGGGCGTATTGGTAGCCTTTGCCGTAATCCAGCTCTTTCATCAGGCGGGTGGGCGCGTTGCGGATGACCAACGGAACTGGTTCGCTGAGCTGGGTAAGCGCGTCCTTTTTCGCGCTTTCATAGGCCATATACAATGCGTTTGACTTGGGCGCGAGCGACAGATACACCACCGCATGCGTCAGATGGACCGAGCATTCCGGCATGCCGATAAAATGGCACGCCTGATAAGCCGCGACCGCGACCTCGAGTGCGCGGGAATCCGCTAGGCCGATATCCTCACTGGCAAAGCGGGTCACGCGGCGCGCGATATAGAGCGGGTCCTCGCCCGCTTCGAGCATGCGCGCAAGCCAGTAGACCGCCGCGTCCGGATCGGAGTTGCGCATGGACTTATGCAGCGCGGAGATCAGGTTATAATGCTCCTCGCCGGTTTTGTCGTACAGCAACGATTTTTTGGAAATGCACTGCGCAAGCGTTTCGGGCGTTACCGTGACCGTGCCGTCCGCCTCGTCGCCGTTCAGCACAACCATTTCGAGTGTGGAAAGCGCGCTGCGCGCGTCGCCGTTGGCAAAATTCGCGATCGCCTCCAGCATATCGGGCGCAATGTGGATTTTCTGTCCGCCAAAGCCGCGCGGGTCAGTGAGCGCGCGGGAGAGCAGGGAAGTAAGATCGTCCGTACCCAACGCCTGCAAAACGAACACCTTGCAGCGGGATAAAAGCGCGCCGTTGACCTCAAAGGAGGGGTTTTCGGTCGTCGCCCCGATCAGGATGATGCTGCCTTTTTCGACAAAGGGCAGGAACGCATCCTGCTGTGCTTTGTTGAAGCGGTGTATCTCGTCCACGAATACGATCGTACGCTCTCCAAAACGGCGATTGTCTTCCGCCTGCTGCATGACCTGCTTGATTTCCTTGATGCCGCTGGTGACTGCGGAAAAGTCGATGAACGACGCTCGAGTATGGTTCGCGATGATGCGCGCGAGCGTGGTTTTGCCCACGCCGGGCGGCCCCCAGAAGATCATCGAGCTGATGCGGTCGCTTTCAATCAGGCGGCGCAGCACCTTGCCCGGCCCAAGCAGGTGGGATTGCCCAGCGAATTCGGAGAGCTCCTGCGGCCGCAGCCGCGCCGCGAGCGGACGGGTATCGTCCCCGCCGAAAAGTGTCTGCTGCTCCATAGCGCGTCTCCTTTCCGTTTGGTGATGATTCTGTGGTACTGCCGATGCCTGGCGTGCAGCGGTGCCGGACGTTCTGTGGCTATTATACCACCGAACAAATGTTCCTGCAAGGAGGACGTAAAAAATCCCCTCTGAAAAGAGGGGATTTTTTTACAACAGGCTTACTGCAGGGGAACGGTCACTCCGTCAAAATTGAGGGAAGCGATGCTTGCAGGGTCGATCGGCTCGTCAAACAGCCATTGGTCGATCGCGTGGCCGGCTCCACTGCTGCCATTCCAATCGTCAATGCACCAGCCGCTTTCAATACAATTATTCGTCAGATAGAGCTTTTTGCCGTCCTTGGTCATGGCAAAGGTTGGACGATACCCTAAAATCGTACCTTGGCTGGAGGAGAGCGCGTAGAAGCCGATTTCAGAGACGCGAATCTCCTTCACCAAAGCGCCGCCTACCTGAACGTTGGGATAGTAGGTGATCTCTTCAACCGGCCGGATGGTGATATCCGTGGACCATTCGCCGGTGACCGCGGGCAGGACAAGCAATGTGCCAGCTAAATCGTCAAAGGTAACGTCGCCCAAATCCGAGGGAGACACGCTGAAAGACATATCCTGATACCAGATCCCGTTTTCCTCAAACATACTGTTGCCAAGCTCCTGGTTGTAGACGGCATCGTCTTTCCCCCCTGAAATGCTGCGCGCGGTCGTGATCAGATAGCTGTCTTCCCTGTTCGCAGCGTTGAGGAAAGCCAACTGCAAATGGAGTCGTCCATCGTTGGCAAAGCCGAAAGAGGACAAACGAACAGAATCGGTATGCTCCAGCGCGACAGGCGTTTGCTCAGGGACCAGGACGACCGAACCGTCAGGGGCGGTGGTGCTGGCCAACGTCTGCGCCGTTACCAGCTCGATCGGAACCGAAACGTCGGAAATCTTCTGCCGGGGCTGGAACCGATCAAAGCAAATAGAGACAGGGACGTTTTCCGTAACGCCATAGCCGGTGCTGGAAAATTCGATCAATGCGGTGTGGGTTTCTTCATCATACGAGATGACCTGCGGCAGACTGAACTGCGATATGCCCAAAGTGGGGACATCGGCGACATACCCGTCAATATCCATATCCGCGCGCAACCGGTCGCCCGTCTTGTCCTGCACCTCGGCCCAGATGCGGACATAGGTGCTGCTGGAGAGTGCGGACACCGGCCGCACCTCGATGCCGTCGTATTCCATAGCGATGCCGGTAAGGCTTTGGCTTTGTCCGGCGAAGCTGCCAAGCGCGTTCTGTAGCGCTGTGCGGAGCGCAGGGACAGCGGCGGCGAACGCCGAGAAGGTCAGCAGCACCGCCAGAACAGCGGCCACCAGGATGCGGCCGGTCGTCCAACACAGGGCCTTTCCGCGGCGTGGCCGGACGCCGCGCAGGATTTGGGCGCGCCGTTCGGGTGAAAGTGTGATATTTGCCATGGTCATATCGAGATCCCTCCTCATATTGCGCTTATTCATCATAGTACCATCCTTTCAGGCTCTCGCGCAGCTTGTTGCGGGCACGGGACAGGCGGGCGGTGACGGTCGAGATATCCACATGGAGGATATCGGCGATCTCGCGCGCCTTGAGTTCCTGATAATAGTGCAGGATGATGACTTCGCGGTAAGGGCGGGAAAGCGCCAGAATGGCGCGGGGCAGGGTATCGTCCACATGAGGGTCATCTGCGGGGGCAAGCAGCGCGTCCAGTTCTTCGGCGGGCGCGCGGCGGCGCTTCCAAGGGGAGCGCAGATAGCTTTTGCATACGTTGATGGCGATGCGGGTGATCCAGGTCGTTTCGCTGCCCCCGCCGTGGAATTGTCCGGCGCTGCGCCACGCCTTGAGCATTGTCTCTTGTACTGCGTCCTCGGCTAAATGCACGTCTTTCAGATAAAGCGTACATAGGCGCAGCAGCTGGTCGCCCCAGTCGTCGAGCAGGCGCGCAAAACCGTCCTCGTCCTGTAGGTATGAGGGGGCGTTGCTTTCGACAGCTTCCACAGCGGCTCCACATCCTTTCCAAACATTTGACGCGTGAAAGGAGCGGATTACTGCAAGAAAAAAGAGACTTTTTTGAAAAGCCTCCTGAAAGCGGAAAAACGGTAACGCGGTCATAGCAGGCAAGTCTCGACCGCCGCATCGGGGGCGAGCGTGCGGATGTAGCCGGAAAGCCGGTTCAGCGCGTCCCGCAGCAGCTCCCGCGGCGTGTCCGGCGTGCCGAAAACAGGGTAAAACACATGAAAGCTTTCCGGACAGACACAGGTGCGCGTATCCGCGCCCGCGATCATGCTGAAGATGATCCCGCTGTGGTCGCGGCCGCACAGGTCGCCGGGATAGGTGTGCGTGCTGTCGCTGCGCATGCCGGCAAACGGTAGCCTGGCGTCAGGAGAGAACAGGGTGAGGGGGCCGTCCATACGGTCGATATCATGCGTGCCGGACAGGACAAACGTACACAGTTCGAGCAGGAATGGGACCTCAGTGATCGGGTTGACCTCCGGAAATGGGCGTCCCTTGAACAGGACGGATTCAAACTGCTGCATAACCGGATAGGTTTTCCGAAATTTCCGGAAAAAACGGAAATAAGGGTTTTCCCCAAAGACTGCCTTGCGGTTGTAATCTGCATAACAGGCCTTGCATGCGGAAAGTTCTTTTTCGGCAAGCGCACGGAACGCGGCTTCCTCCCATTCGCGCCGCGCGGGATAAACGACCTCGGCGATGCCGAAAGGAATGCCGCGAGCGGAAAAGGAGGCGTCTTGTATAATGTCTATCATACTTAGATCACCTTGATGGATGAAGATGTGCAGGGGAGTCGTAGCTGACAGGCGCGCCGGTCAAAACGTCGTAATAGTACCAGCGGTCGCCGTCCGCGAAAAAGTAAACGCCGAGCGGATTCTGTGACCGGTCGCCGGTGATGCGGCCTATAAAGCGCCCTCCCCCGGCTTCGCCGATGGGCGTGATTTGCTCCACGCTGACGGGATGCAGCACGGCAAGATAGAGCGCAGTGACAAGCGCTATGGAGAGATACAGCAGCAGCACCACGATGGCTACCCCATGCAGAGGAGTCTGTGTTCGCTGCTTCTTTTGGGGATGGCGGCATGGGATGTGCCGGTACAGTGCCGCAAGCAGCAGCAAAAGGAGCAGCAAGGCAAGCCACCAGACATACAGCAGATAGGGCAGCCGCCGCATCCCGCCCGGCTGATAAAAAAGCAGGAAAGCAAGCCCTGTGAAAACAAAAAAGATCAGCACATCGCCCGCGCGGGATGGTTTTCGCGGCGCGGCTTTGCCGCTGTTTAGGCAGCCTGCGATCAGCGCCGCCGGCGCGTAAAACCAAAAATAGTAGGAATTGGAAAGGACGGCGTCGTCATACTGGACGGAAACTTCAGTCAGATACAGGCTGGCAGCCAGCCATACAACCACTGATAAGGAGACAAGCAGAGGTGTAACATAGCGTTTGGTCATATAGGTTCCCTCCCCTTGAAAATAAAAACAGGCAGAGCCTGGCGGCTCTGCCTGTTTTCGGCATTGTTTCGCGCAGCAGAGCGCGTATTTTTGTTTTACGCTTCCGCCTTGATCTTCTTGAGGTTGGCAAAGCGCGGCAGGCCGTTCACTTTGGGGCCTACGTTTTCGCCGTTGATCAGCGGCATTGCGTACTCGATAAACTTTTCGTTTACGCCGTTGCCTTCTTCGTTGATCCAGTCGCGCGGCACCTTTTTCTCGGTGTTGGCAACCTGGCTCAGCGGCAGCAGCTCGATTTCGCACTTGTAGCCGTTCTCGTCGCGGGTACACTGGAAGCCCGGCATATAGTCGGTCTTGCCTGCTACCGCGTTTTCAACCGCAGCCTTGCCCGCCATATAGGACTCGTCCACGTCGGTCTTGGAAGCGCAGTGCGCCGCGCAACGCTGCAGCAGGGACAGCTCGATGCCGCGGACCTTGCAGCCAAGCTCGTTCTTGACCGTATCGGCCAGCATGGAGGCCAGACCGCCAAGCTGGGCGTGGCCAAAGCCGTCGGTCGCGGAGGTCTTTGCCTCGGATACGAAAGAACCGTCCGCATAGTGGATGCCTTCGGAAACCGCGACCAAGCAGTTGCCCTTCTCTTCATAAATGCGCTTGACGTCGGCCAGGAACTTCTTCATGTCGAAGTCGGTCTCCGGCAGGTAGACCAGATCCGGACCCGCGCCCATAGCGGTAGCCAGACCGGCCGCACCGGCCAGCCAGCCGGCGTGGCGGCCCATGATCTCGACGATGCAGACCATGCCGGTGTCATACACGCGCGCATCCTGGTAGATTTCCATGCAAGAGGTGGCGATATATTTGGCGGCGGAAGCGAAGCCCGGGCAGTGGTCGGTGCCGAACAGGTCGTTGTCGATCGTCTTCGGGATACCCATGACGCGGCACTCATAGCCGGACTTCATCATATACTTGGAAACCTTGTTGCAGGTATCCATCGAATCGTTGCCGCCGTTATAGAAGAAATAACGGATGTCGTACTTTTTGAAGATTTCAAGAATGCGCTTGTAATCGGTGTCGTCCACATCGGGATCGGCCAGCTTGTAGCGGCAGGAGCCGAGGGCAGAGGACGGGGTGTAACGCAGGAGCGCCAGCTCCTCGCGGTCTTCCTTATCGATATCGTACAGTTCGTCGTTCAGCAAGCCCTTGATGCCGTGCGCCATGCCGAAGACACGGGTGATGGACGGGTTGTCCAGCGCGGTTTCCAGCGCACCCAGAACAGAAGAGTTGATGACCGAAGTCGGGCCACCCGACTGGCCGATGACGCAAGCGCCTTTCAGTTCACTCATAATGATATACCTCCTAACAAAGTTGAGAATCAGGGCGCAATACTCTGCATTCTCTTTCATTCTAAAGGGTATCATAAAAACGCAATAAAATCAATGCAAATCCGAATTTTTTGGACAGGCTGCCGGACACGGGAACAGCAAGCAATTTTTGGTTGGTTTTTTGTGCGCTGGACTTGATTTTATGAATGTACCCTGCTAAAATAAAGGGAGAATTCAGCTTAGGCTAATTTGTTTGTTAGGAAAGGAAGTTTACCATGCCATTAGTTACTACTGCTGAGATGTTTAAGAAGGCCTATGACGGCGGCTACGCTGTCGGCGCTTTCAACGTGAACAACATGGAAATTGTTCAGGGCATCACCGAGGCCTGCCAGGAGCAGAAAGCCCCTGTTGTTCTGCAGGTTTCCAAGGGCGCGCGCGCTTATGCGAACCACACCTACCTCGTCAAGATGGTAGAGGCTGCGGTTATTGAGTGTCCGGATGTCCCGATCGCGCTGCATCTTGATCATGGTCCGGACTTTGAGACCTGCAAGGCCTGCATCGACGGCGGCTTTACCTCAGTTATGATCGACGCCAGCAGCAAGCCGTTTGATGAGAACGTTGAGATCACCAAAAAGGTCGTTGAGTATGCGCATGCGCACGGCGTTGTCGTAGAGGCTGAGCTGGGAACGCTGGCCGGCGTTGAGGACGACGTTAAGGTGTCCGCGGAGGATTCCTCCTACACCCATCCGGAAGAGGTTGAGGAGTTCGTCACCCGCACTGGATGCGACTCGCTGGCAATTGCGATCGGCACCAGCCACGGCGCTTATAAGTTCACGCCCGACCAGTGTACCCGCAACGAGCAGGGCATTCTGGTTCCGCCTCCGCTGCGCTTCGACGTTCTGGAAGAGGTATCTAAGCGCCTGCCGGGCTTCCCGATCGTACTCCACGGTTCCTCCTCGGTTCCGCAGGATTTCGTCCAGATGATCAACGCGCATGGCGGCAAGATGCCGGATGCGATCGGTATTCCGGAAGAGGAACTGCGCCATGCCGCACAGCTTTCCGTCTGCAAGATCAATATCGATTCTGATATCCGTCTGGCGATTACCGCTACCATTCGCGAGTACTTTGACGCGCATCCGGATCACTTCGATCCCCGCCAGTACCTCAAGCCTGCGCGCCAGGCTGTCAAGGACATGGTCACCCACAAGCTGATCAACGTTCTGGGCTGCAACGGCAAGGCGTAAGCTGTAAATTGCAATAAGAACAGGCCGTATCCGTCAAGGATGCGGCCTGTTTTTCTCTTGAGGCAGCCTGTGCAGCGGTCAGGAGGGGCGGTTCGCTTTTTTCATACTTTACACTATGAAAGCGCTGTGCTATAATAAATACATCATAATGAGAAAGATTTTTCGAAAGGAGGAAATGGGGTTGAACCGGAAATTGAAAGACGAGGATATGGATATCCTTTTTCGAGGGATTTTGAAGCTCAAAACGGTAGAGGAATGCTACGACTTCTTTGAGGACCTGTGTACGATCGCTGAATTGCGCGCGATGGTGCAGCGCTTCCAGGTGGCGCGCATGCTGGATGAGGGGCGCATTTACAGCGACATTGTGCAGGAAACCGGCGCATCCACGGCGACGATTAGCCGCGTCAATAAATGCCTGGTGTATGGCTCGGATGGCTACCGCAGAATGCTGGACCGCCTGAAAGAAGACCATGAATAGTTATCAAACCCTGTCGGCATACTACGACCGGTTTACCGATGACGTGGGCTATGCGCGCTGGGCGGATTTTTTTGAGCGCCTGTTCGCGCGCGAAGGGATGCAGCCGAAGCTGGTGCTCGACCTGGCCTGCGGCACGGGAAGCCTGACCGGCATACTCGCCCAGCGCGGCTATGAGATGATCGGGGTGGATGCGTCGCCCGATATGCTGATGCAGGCCATGCAGAATACGATGAACTGCGATCCCAGGCCGCTGTTTCTCAATCAACGGATGGAGGCGCTCGACCTGTATGGTACGGTGGACGTATGCCTGTGCTGCTTGGACAGCGTTAATTATGTGACCGAGCCGGAAACATTACAGCAGGCGTTCGATCGGGTGCATCTTTTTCTCGAGCCGGGGAGCGGCCTTTTTGTGTTCGATATCAATACACCGGAAAAGTTCGCGCGCATGGACGGAAATTGCTATGTGCGGGAGGACGAGGATGTGTTCTGCGCATGGCAGGCCGCGGTGGAGGACGGATTGTGCGCCTATCAGTTCGATATCTTCGAGCGCAGCGGGGAAAACTGGACACGTGCGCAGGAAACGCATGAGGAGCGAATCTATACGGCTGAAATGCTGACCGCGATGCTGGAACGAGCCGGTTTCAGCGAAATCAAAATCTATGGGGATCAGGAATTTGCGCCGGTTCGTGGCGGCGAAGACCGGATTTATTTTACAGCACGAAAGAGAGATTAAAAATTTATGAGCGATTTATTACTCCGCGCGCTTGCCCGCGACGCAGGCATTCAAATTTCCGCAGCCAGAACGACCGGTCTGGTCGAACGCGCGCGGCAGATTCACAGCGCAACGCCGCTGGCGACCGCCGCGCTTGGGCGCACGCTGACTGCGACTGCGATCATGGGCAGCCAGCTTAAGACGCCGGACGGCTCCGTGACCGTACAGGTCAAGGGAAACGGCCCGCTGGGCGCGATCGTCTGTGTGGGCGATGCGGATGGGTATGTGCGCGGCTACCTGCAGGACCCGTCGGCCGACCTGCCGCTGCGGGCGGATGGCAAACTGGATGTGGGCGGCGGCGTGGGTCGCGGCTACCTGATGGTTATTAAAGATATTGGACTGAAGGATCCGGTTACAGGGACAGTCGCGCTGGTAAACGGCGAGATAGCCGAGGATCTGACGCGTTATTTCGCGGAGAGTGAGCAGATTCCTTCCGCTTGCGCGCTGGGCGTGCTGGTGGATACCGACCGGACAGTAAAGTGTGCGGGCGGCTGGCTGGTGCAGCTAATGCCGGGCGTGCAGGACAAGGATATCGACCGGCTGGAGGCCAACCTTGCCAAGCTCCAGCCCATGACTGCCATGCTCGAACAGGGGATGACCTTGGAGGAGATTATACAGGCGGTACTCGATGGGTTTGATGTGGATTTTTTGCAGACCGATGAGATCGGCTACCGCTGTGCCTGTAGCAGGGAAAAGGTCGAGCGTGCGCTGATCAGCATGGGGAAAAAGGAACTGTCTCAAATGGCGGCGGAGCAGGAAAAAAGCGAAGTGACCTGCCAGTTCTGCGATAAGATATATACCTTCAGCCGCGGGGAATTGCAGCAGCTTTTGGCGCACGCGGAAAAATGAAAAAATAGCAAAAAAACTGTTGACATTTTGCGTAATCTTCGATATAATAAATCTCGCCGCTGGTGAGTACGGCGGCGGCGATCCGGCCCGGTAGCTCAGTTGGTTAGAGCGCCAGCCTGTCACGCTGGAGGCCGTGGGTTCAAGTCCCATCCGGGTCGCCATTTCTTTGGTCGGAATCGGCTGAAGAAGATTTGCCTCTGTAGCTCAGTCGGTAGAGCAGGGGACTGAAAATCCCCGTGTCGGTGGTTCGATTCCGCCCGGAGGCACCATTTATTCAAATGAGTGTCTGGACACTCATTTGAATAAATCTTACCTTTCGGTTAAGGAATCGAAAGGCGGCTCTTAGAAACAATCCGGTGGATTGTTTCAACCGCCGTGGCTTTTTCCGCAGAAAAAGCGATTCCGCCCGGAGATGTAGCGTCGGAGCGGCAAGCAACCCATCTTCGAGTTCTAAAAACGCGTTAGCGTAAAGCGCAAACAAACTGAATATGCGGCTGTAGCTCATCTGGTAGAGCGCCACCTTGCCAAGGTGGAGGTAGCGAGTTCGAGCCTCGTCAGCCGCTCCACATGGTACCATAGCCAAGCGGTAAGGCGTGGGACTGCAACTCCCTGATCCCCAGTTCGATTCTGGGTGGTACCTCCAACTGAAAGAAGAGACGCCTTGGGGCGTCTCTTTTTTTGTATCCGGAAGAAAGCAAAATCTTAATAAAATCTCAAGAATTTTATAACGGAAATCAACAGAAAGCTCTGATAAGATAAAACGCAGAGGAGGGGGAAAGCATGGAGCAATTGAAAATACTGGTGGTGGACGACGATAGGGAGATCGTGGACAGTATCGGGATATTTCTGAAAGCAGAAGGCTATGCGGTGGAAAAGGCATATAACGGCTTGGAAGCGCTCGATATCCTGATGAGCCGCACGGTGCATCTGCTGCTGCTTGACATTATGATGCCGGAAATGGATGGGATCAAGACGCTGCTCAAGGTGCGGGAGAGCAAAAATATACCAATCATTTTAATATCCGCAAAAAGTGAGGACGCGGACAAGATACTTGGCCTCACGGCGGGCGCGGACGATTATATCACAAAACCGTTCAATCCTTCCGAGATGGTTGCCCGCGTAAAAAGCCAGCTTCGGCGGTACACCCAGCTGGGCGCGATGCAGGTAACGGAAAAGCAGATTGCGATTCGCGGCTTGGTGCTGGATATCGAGAGCAAGATTGTGACGGTAGATGGGGAAAGCGTCCGGCTCACGCCGCTGGAATATAAAATACTGGAGCTGCTCTGCCGCCACCCGGGCAAGGTGTTCTCAACCGAGGAAATATACCGGCAAGTGTGGAACGACGAGATCGTGTCGGACAATGCAATTGCGGTACACATCCGTCATATTAGGGAAAAAATCGAGATCAACCCGAAAGAGCCGCGATACCTCAAGGTTGTATGGGGCGTGGGCTATAAGATAGAGAGGAGCGAAGGAGCATGACGGTGAAAAAGATATTCCGCAGCACAGCGGCAAAGCTGGTCGCGTTTCTGGTTGTTGTTGGCTGCGTGGCGGGCGCGGTCACGCAGGCCGAATATGGGATAATGAATATGCTTCGCTGGTCGAACGACAGCGAGCTGGTATACCGGCTGGAAGACCGGTTTGAGGATTCCCAATTGGTGAATGGTTTGGTCAGTACCACGGTAGCGGATTTAGACTACGCGCTGCACGAGGGGCTGGATCAGGAGACTTTCGACCGGCGGTTCAGTGGGGCGAATTTTATCGGCGACTATTATGGACGCATGGGCGACCGTGTACTGAAAAACAGCGATTTAACGGAGGAAGAGGCCGCGTCGTCCCTGTTTTTTGCCGTGGCGCAGGCGGACGGTACCTTGTATTTTAGTGGGGATTACATGTTTATGCCATTGCAGTATTCCTATGTCGATCCGTCGTCGGGAGTATACAGGGAAGAGGATGTGCCGGAAAACAGCGTGATCTATGTGCGCATCACAGAAGAACAGGCCGCGGAATATGCGGCGCAATGGTCGGCGCAGCGCGGCGCGTTGATGGGGATACTGCGTAACCTGGTCGTTTTGTGCCTGCTGGCGGTGATCGCGTATATCTGTCTGCTGTTTGTTACCGGACGCACAGGGGAGGACGAAGCTGTCCATCTGGTCACCATTGACCGCCTTTTTATCGAGCTTAATTTGCTGCTGCTGTTTGGACTGCCGATCGCGGCAGGGGCGTTCAATATCTATGTGATATTTGAAGGGATGCAGCAAAGGGACATGGGCGGCATGTGGTGGTTCCTGCTGCCGAGCATCATTTTGTTTATCGGCGCGTTCGCGCTGGCAGTCGAGCTGTCGCTTTCTCTGGTGCGGAATTTGAAAAACCGGAGCTTTGTACAGCACTCGTTCATTCTTAGGGCCTGCCGCTGGTGCTGGAGGACGGTTAAACGGCTCTGGTTCTGGCTGGCCGACCTGCTGCGCCGCGGCTGGCATGCCATTGGCCGCGGCGGGAACAGCGTATGGAGAAAAATCCTGAAAAATTACAAGACCCGCAATGTACTGCTGATATTTTTGGGATATTCGGTCATACTTTCCCTTCTGGCGATGATGTTCGGCCTGATGATAGATTACGGTGAGGGCGTTTTGGTCTTTATCCTCGGCGTGGTCTGGTTTGCGGCGGCGGCATGGTTCCTGCTCAGCCGTATCAATGGCTTTGAATGTGTTGTGGAAGCGTTGCGGCGTCTGCGCGGCGGCGAATTGGAATATAAGTTGGAAAACATGCCGGCCGGCGTCTTCTCCGAGATGGCGGAGGATATCAACTCCCTGGGCGACGGGATGCAGACCGCGCTGCAGAACGAGATCCGCGCGGAACGGATGAAGAGCGAGCTGATTACGAATGTCAGCCATGACCTGAAAACCCCGCTCACCTCTATCCTGAATTACGCCGACCTGCTGTGTCAGGAGCATTTGACGCCGGAGGAAGCAAACGACTATGCAAAAATCATCCATCAGAAGGGGCTGCGGCTCAAAAACCTGACGAGCGACCTGTTCGATATCTCCAAGGTACAGTCAGGCGCGGAACAGATGGAGTGCGAACGGCTGGACGCCTGCACGCTCGTCCGGCAGGCGCTTGGCGAACAGGACCAGTCGATCGTGGGAGGCAAACTGACGCTCAAGGTGGATATACCGGAGCATGAGGTGCCGGTCTGGGCGGATGGCAAAAAAATGTCCCGTGTGCTGGAAAACCTGATCGGGAACTGCGTGAAATACGCGTTGGCAGGTACGCGCGTCTTCGTTTCGGTTTACGAACGGGAGGAAACCACAGTGATTGAAATCAAAAACACCGCAAACTATGCGATGGATTTTGACGCGAGCGAAATCACGGAGCGGTTTGTCCGCGGCGACGAAGCGCGCTCGACTGAAGGGAGCGGCCTGGGGCTTGCGATTGCGAAAAGCTATGTGGAGGCCTGCGGCGGCACGCTGTCAGTCGATGTGGACGGGGATTTGTTTAAGGTCCGCATTCAATTCCCGCTCTATGCTTTACGCGGAGGAAAATAAGAAAGAGAAAAGGCAGCCGGTTTCCGGCTGCCTTTTCCTGTAAAAAGTAAAAAAGAAAGGTAAAAGGAGATAGCAAATTGTAAAAAATGTAAGTTGTCCGGTAACGCGGACGTAATGCCTGTATCGTTTGAAATCGGGACAATCCTGTCCGCGTTAAATAGTATAACGTGCTTTTTGCACAAACACAAGAAAAAGATTTCGTCATTTCAAACAAAAAATATTTTGAAGAACCCTCTTGACATGGCGTGACTATTGTATATAATGAGTATATACAAAACGGGAGGAGAGGATGGAATGGAGATAATCCTGTCCAATATGGATGGAACGCCGATTTATGAGCAGATCGTACGGCAGATCAAGGCCAAGATCGTCGGCGGGGAGCTGACTGCGGGGGAGGCTTTGCCCTCCATGCGCCTGCTGGCAAAGGAGCTGCGCATCAGCGTGATCACAACCAAGCGCGCCTATGAGGAATTGGAGCGGGAGGGTTTTATCATTACCCAGACCGGCCGCGGCAGCTTTGTCGCGCCGTGCAATACCGAGTTGCTGCGCGAGGAGCAGCTCCGCGTGGTGGAGGAACACCTGATAGCGGCGGTGCGCGCCGCCCATCTGGGCAATCTGGATAAGGCGGAGTTCCTGGGGATCGCGGAAACATTGTTTGAGGAGGAAACATGATGGAAAACGCATTGGAGATAAATGGGCTGTACAAGCATTATGATGGGTTTGCCCTGCAGGACGTGAGCTTTATGCTTCCGCGCGGCGTTGTGATGGGCTTCATCGGGGAAAACGGCGCGGGTAAGACCACCACGATCAAAGCGGTGCTCAACCTGATCCGGCGGGACGCGGGTGCGATCAAGGTGCTGGGGCTGGACAATATAGCAGAGGAGCGCGCGGTGAAGGAGCGTATCGGCGTGGTGCTCGAGGACGGCTGCTTCCTGAACACGCTGACCGCCCGGCATGTGGATGTGCTGATGGGCAAGGCCTATCAAAGCTGGCAGTCCGAGCAGTTCTTCCGCTTTATGGAACGCTTTGGGATCGACCGTAATAAAAAGATCAAGGATTATTCCAAGGGGATGCGGATGAAGGTTTCCATTGCGGCGGCGCTGTCGCACGGAGCGGAATTGCTGATTATGGACGAACCGACCAGCGGACTGGACCCTGTGGTGCGCGACGAGGTGCTCGACCTGTTCTACGATTTTATGCAGGAGGACAGCCACGCGATTTTGCTGTCCAGCCATATCACGAGCGATCTGGATAAGATCGCGGATCATATCACTTTTATCCATCAGGGGCGCGTTCTGCTGAGCGAGCCGCGTGACGAGCTGCTGGATACTTTCGGCGTGCTGCGCTGCACGGCGGAGCAGCTTTCCGCGCTGGAGCCGTCGGCCATGCGTGCGAAAAGGATTGGGGCGTTTGGCTGCGAGGCGCTGGTGCGCAGGGATAGTGTGCCGGCAAACTGGCCGGTCGAGGCCGCCAATATCGAGCAGATTATGCTGTTCCTGACCAGAGGGGAGGAGCAGCGATGAAAGCGATGCTGTATGCGGACTGGATGAACTTCCGGCAGTCTATCCGCTCGATTCTGTTCGTCTTGGTGGTGTTTGCCGCGACCGCGCTGGTGTGGAACAAGCTGATGTTTTTCAACTTTATCGTAGTGATGCTCAGCATCATGATACCGACGACGCTGTTCGCCGCAGATCAGGCGTATGGATGGAACCGCCTGAGCCTGTCGCTGCCCATTCTGCGGCGCGATGTGGTCGGCAGCAAATTTTTGATCGGCGTGCTGATCAACTTGGCACTGCTGGGGATCGGTTCGGCGCTGGCATCGGCATACTGCGTGTTTTATGACTCGTCAACCAGTCTAGCCGAGGTTTTGGCGGGCTTGCTCGTGTGCGAGGCGGTATCCCTGCTCCTGATGGGGGTGCTGATGGCGGTCACCTTTCGGTTTGGAATCGAAAAAGGCCGGTATATCGTTATGGCGTGCGTCTGGGTGCCGGTTTTGGGGATGTTTGTGCTCGAAAAGCTGCCCGGCTTTGGCGAGGTGTTCGAGGCGGCCGCCCGATGGCTGGATGCGGCGGAAGAAACGCGGCTCGGCCTGCTGATTACGGCGGCGGTAGCGGTCGGCGTCGCCGTATACCTTATCTGCTATCTGATCAGCCTGAAAATCTATCAAAGGACTGAGCTGTAAAGGAGAGAGCGCTCGATGAAAGCGATATTATATGCGGACTGGATGAATTTTCGCCTTTCCATCAAGTCCATGCTGCTTGCACCGGTGATTTTTCTGGTATGGGCGGTCATAGCCGAGCAGCCGATCTTTTTCTTTTCCATGCTTGTCGTTATGGGGTATATGTTCCCCAGTACAGCTTTTTCGGCGGAGCAGTCCGCCGGCTGGGACCGTCTGAGCCTGTCGCTGCCCATCCTGCGGCACGAGGTGGTGGCAAGCCGTTTTTTGCTGGCGCTGGCCGTCAATCTGACGCTGTTTGCGTGCAGTCTGGTATTTGCCACGTTTTACTGTCTGGCGCATGGGCAGCCGCAGGCGTTGATGGAAAATTATGTGTCCGTGCTGGCCTGTGAAGCGGTCGCGGTTATTATGATCGGTGTGGAGATGGCGGTAGCGTTTAAATGGGGCATCCAAAAGGCGGGGTATATCATGCTGGCTGCATTTTTTCTTCCGCTGGCGCTGGTGTTTGCCGCAGTAAGCCTGGAAATCCGGATACCGTTGCTGGCGGCAGCGGGACGCTGGCTTGCCGGAGTGGATGAAAGGCGCTTTGTCTTTTTGCTGCTGGGCTGTCTGTCGGTCGCGCTGATGGTATACCTGTTGTGTTATCGGGTCAGCGTGCGGCTTTACCGGAAAAAGGAGCTTTGAAATGAAGTTTTGCGAATACTGTGGAAAAGCCTGCGACACGGATGCGGAAACCTGTCCGGTTGCGGAGTACGAGGAGGATAGGAAGGTTACGGACGACGCGCTGGAGGTAACGAAAATGCTGCTGCTTGGCCTGCTCTGAGGGAAGGAGGGAACCGGTATGAAAAACGGCGCAAAATGCCCGAAGTGCGGCGGGACCCACAGCATCCGCATCTCTGATAATCCGTACCGCTATGCCAGCGGAAACAATATTTACACGACAAGGGCGACGCTGCTCGGCAAGGTACCGGTGATCCGCTATGTCTGCTATGACTGCGGCTATGTTGAGAACTGGGTGGAAAAACCGGAGGAGCGGGAAAAACTGCGGCGCACCTTTGGATAGAGAAAAATACATAAACGCCGGAAAAGCTCCATACCCTGAAACAGCAGGGGAAAGGAGCTGATGCAAATTGCTGGTTGCCAGTATTTTGCTGCCGCTTGCGGTCGGTGGGCTGTCCGCATGGCTCACCATGGGCAGCATGGACCAGTATGGGGCTTTGATACAGCCGCCGCTTGCGCCGCCGGCATGGGTGTTTCCAGCGGTATGGACGGTGCTATATATTCTGATGGGGGTCGCGTGCTGGTTGGTCTGGAAATCGGACGCGGCGCGTCAGGACAAGAAGCGCGCGCTGACACTGTACGGTGGACAGCTTGCGGTAAATTTTGTCTGGCCGTTACTCTTCTTTGGCCGCGGCTGGTATGGGGTGTCGTTCCTGTGGCTGCTGCTTCTGCTTGCGCTGGTACTGGCTGCCGTGGCGGCGTTTGGCAGGATACGGAAGTTGGCGGCATGGCTGCTCGCACCCTACATCCTGTGGCTGTTGTTTGCCGGATATCTGAATTGCGCCATCTGGCTGCTGAACTGATAGGGAAGAAAAGGAAAAAGCGCTCCGTATGGAGCGCTTTTTTGACGTGTCATGACTGGTGCTGTAAGCCGGGTTCTGTATTGGACGGTCATCTATCTGGGACGCGCGTCGCCGCGCGCCTCAAGCCGCCAGTCGGGACGGACGGGCCGCCCATAGTCCCTGTCGGCGTTGCTGCGGATAGAGTTTACAGGCCCCCCATGTTGCCATGGGGCGCGGTGAGCCCTTACCTCGCCTTTCCACCCTTACCGAGTCTTCATTACGGAGACGCGGCGGTATTTCTCTGTTGCACTATTCCTGGGGTCGCCCCCGGCGGACGTTATCCGTTATCCTTGCCCTGCGCAGCCCGGACTTTCCTCATGCGTAACGCACGCGACCGTCTGCACCAGTCACGGTATCCAGTATACCCCAAAAAAGCGTTCCCGTCAAACCTGTACTTGCAAAATTGGATGAAATCGGTTATACTGTACATCGAGAAAAAGGCGGTGGACGCATTATTATGACAGCTTTGGAACAATATCTCGGCGGCCTGTCGGATAAACGGGTCGGCGTAATCGGCGCGGGCGTTAGCAATATGCCGCTCATCCGCATGTTGCGCGCGGCGGGAGTCTGTGTGACGGTACATGATAAAAAGACCCCGACAGAGCTTGGCGACGGCTATGCAACGCTGGCGACGCTGGGCGTGGACTTCGTGCTGGGCGAGCATTACCTGGAAGCGCTGGACGAGGACGTGATCTTCCGCACGCCGGGCGTGCATCCGCGTTTTCTGGAAAATGCGCGGCAGAATGGCTCGGAGATCACAAGCGAAATGGAGCTTTTCTTCGCGGTCTGCCCGTGTCCGATCATCGGTATCACAGGCTCGGACGGCAAAACGACCACGACAACATTGGTGAGCGAAATGTTAAAGCATGCGGGCTACACCGTGCATCTGGGCGGCAACATCGGCACACCGCTGTTGCCGCGCGTAAATGAGATGCAGGAAAGGGATCTTGCTGTTGTCGAGCTTTCGTCGTTCCAGCTCATGGGGATGCGGCATTCGCCGCACATTGCGGCGATTACCAATCTGACGCCCAACCACCTGGATTACCACAAGGATTTTGACGAGTATGTGCAGGCGAAAACGGCTATTTACCTTAACCAGAAAGCGGATGACCGTTTGGTGCTCAATCTGGATGACGAGGTTACCCGTTCGCTGCACGCTTCCGGCAACCTGTTCTGCACCAGCAAAACGCAGGAGCTTGCGAACGGTGTGTTTCTGAAAGATGATATGCTGTATATTTCGGAGGACGGTACGCGCCGTGCGCTGATGTCGGCGGCGGATATCCGTATTCCCGGCGCGCACAACGTATACAACATGATGATGGCTGCGGCCGTTGTGCAGGGGTATGTGCCGGACGACGATATCCGCGCGGTTGCGACGACCTTTGGCGGGGTGGAGCACCGGATCGAATTCGTGCGGGAAAAGGACGGCGTCAAATATTATAACGATTCGATTGCTTCCAGCCCAACGCGCACGATCGCTGGCCTGGAATCCTTTCAGCAGAAAGTGATCCTGATTGCGGGCGGCTATGATAAACACATCCCTTATGATGTGCTGGGCGGGCCGATCTGCACCCATGTCAAGACCCTGATCCTGACCGGCGCGACCGCACCAAAGATACGCGACTGCGTGCTGGCGGCCGAAGGGGAACACCCGCCGATCATTGAGGTTCCGGACCTCGAAACCGCCGTGCGCGAAGCACAGGCGCAGGCGCAGTCGGGCGATGTGGTCATCATGAGTCCAGCCAGCGCGTCATTTGACCGGTTCAAAAATTTTATGGAGCGCGGCAAGCTGTTCAAATCACTGGTGGAAGCGCTTTAAAATCGTATGTGAGCAAAATGAAAAGACAGCCTCCGGTTATCCGGAGGCTGTCTTTTTACGCAGTGCGACGGAACGCTTTCGCAGCGCATACGGCGGTGAACAGGAAAGTGAACAGCTCGGTTGCCGGAAAGGCGACCCAAACGCCCGTGATACCGAACCATGCGGTCAAAAGGAAGAGGAACGGCACAATTGCGATTACGCCGCGGAGCATGGAGAGCAGGAATCCCTGTGCGGAACGCCCTGACGCGCTGAAAAAGATAGAAGAGACGATATTGCAGCCGGCGAACCAAAAGCCGCAGAAATAGATGCGCAGTCCGGTGACCGCGTAGCCGGCGAGGACCGCGTTGTTTTCGCTGTTGAACACTGCGGTAATGGGGGCGGCAAATACGAAAACCAGCACATAAAGCAGCGTGGCAATCGCGAGCGATGACGTGATGCCGTACCGGTAGAAACGGCGAAGCGCGCCGTGGTCGTTCAGGCCGCTGCTGTGGCTGACAAGGGGCTGCATGCCGGTCGACAGGCCTTGAAAGATCGCGATGGCCACCAGAGCCAGATTGGCGACGATACCGTATGCCGCAACGCCGGTATTGCCGGAAATCCGCAGCAGGACGAAATTGAATAAAAACAGCACGACGGCGGAGGAAAGCTCCCCGACGAAAGAAGAGATGCCGGACGCGCAGATCGAAGCGAGCAGGCGGCCCTGCGGCCGCACTCGGCACAGATGAAAGCCGCGGACAGGGCTGCGCAGATGGCCGGAAAGGATCAGCAGACTGATAATTGGGGAAAGCCCAGTGGCGAAAGCCGCGCCAAACATGCCCCAGTCGCAGGGGAAAATGAATACATAGTCCAAAACAACATTGGACAGGCTGCCGACTATCATACCGCACATAGCGCGCCCAGGCGCGCCGTCATTGCGGACAAAGGAAAGTAATACATTGTTCATCACAAAAAAAGGCGCGAAACTAAGTAGGGTGCGCAGATAAACGCTGGTCAGGGGAAATGTGTCGGCATCTGCGCCTAAAAGACGAGAAACCGGCGCCGCGCCAGCCAGCCCGATCAGCATAAAAAGCAGGCCTACTGCAAGGCCGAGTCCGACGGCATGCGTAAACGCGCGATCCGCGGATATGTTGTCGCATTGGGCGCAGCTGACGGTATAGCGGGTCGCGCCACCGACACCAATCATCAACCCCAGGCCGTTGAGTAGATTGTAGGCGGGGATAGCGATGTTGAGAGCGGCAAGCCCGTTCGCGCCCATCCCGCAGGAGACGAAAAAGGTATCCGCAAGGATATAGCAGGAAAGCCCCAGCATGCCAAGCACGTTCAGTGAGGCGTAGCGCCCGAAGGAGCGCAGATCAGCAGTATGTTCCATTTTGATGTTCTCCTTTAACCAATAAAAAACGCCAGCGCTTTCTATCTTCTAAGGCCTACGATAGAAAGTCTGGCGCAGCAATTTTTATCCGGCGATAAAAACGCGAGCATATTTGGTTTGCAGCTTTTTTAATATAGCACCCTGCGAAAAGCTTGTCAAGATAAATTGAGAACCCCAGCGTCAGGGCGAAGGAAAAGCGGTGAAATGCCGCTCATGCCATGCGTAATCAGCGTATGGAGCAGTTCCACGGTTTGCTCGGCTGTCATATCAGGCGCGTCGCCGCGCAACCAGGATGACAGCAGGGATATGACGCCGGGGAGAGTATAGGAATAAATCAAAAACTTATAGCTGCGGGAGCTCTCCGGCATGAGCAAGTCCCATCCCTGCTGGAAAGCGTTGAAGAGCAACTGCTGCAGGCGGCGGATAAAGCGGGGATCACCCTGCTCGCCGGTAAGCGCATACAACAGCTTGGGAATGCGCGGTGTTTGCTGTAGAAGCTTTAGAAAGGCTACCAGCTCCTCGAACACATGCTCATGAGGCGCACGGGAAAACTCCTGCTCGATATGGTCGATGATATTATTTTCAATTTCGACCAGAAGCGCATCGACATCCCGATAGTGAAGGTAGAACGTGCTGCGGTTGATATCGGCCCGCGCGCAGATATCGGTCACGGTGATATCGGATAACGGCTGTTCGGTAATCAAATCAATAAAGGCGTCGCGCAGCGCGTTGCGCGTATAGAGCACACGGCGGCTGACTTTCTTTTCTGGCATGATGCGGTTCCTCCTGACTGTTGCTATTCTATCAGGATGAATAGGAAAAGTCAACGCTGTGTTGAAAAGAAGACGTAGCGTGGATGAAATTTAACGGATTTTTAGCACACAGAATTCTTTGTTGTCTGGGAAAATTTTTGAAAAAAGCTGTTGACAAACTTCGTTCTATTCGATATAATACATATTGTCGCTGACAGTGAGGCGACTCGATGAGAAAGCAAATGCGAGTGTGCTGGAACTGGTAGACAGGCACGTTTGAGGGGCGTGTGTCAATCGACGTACGGGTTCAAGTCCCGTCACTCGCACCACTCTCTCAGGTGCGAGACAAGAGAATATGCGGATGTGGCGGAATGGCAGACGCGCTAGCTTCAGGTGCTAGTGTTCGCAAGGACGTGGGGGTTCAAGTCCCCCCATCCGCACCAAAAGACCACCGACGGCTGTCGGTGGTCTTTTTCCTTTGCTGCCTTGCGAATACGGATGAAATAAGGTAAAATAAAAGTGGAAGCGGCTGAGAAATATTTTCCGGCCAAGCATATCCGGACGGAAAATCCGGTCGAAGCATGTCGGCTGGCAAAAAATTTCGTCGGTATATTCTTTCCGAACCGCGGGGAAAATCCTGATAGAACGCACAACCTGTGCATGAGGCAGGAGGATTTTCCATGCAAACCAAAGTAGAGATCTGCGGGGTAAATACATCAGGGCTGCCGGTGCTGTCGGCCAAAAAGACCGACCAACTGCTGCTGCGCGTGAAGCAGGGAGACAAGCAGGCGAGGGACGAGTTGATCCAAGGTAACCTGCGGCTGGTTTTGTCAGTCGTGCAGCGCTTTCAGGGCCGCGGTGAATCGCCGGATGATTTGTTTCAGGTGGGCTGTATCGGGCTGATGAAATCGATCGATCATTTTAACACCGATCTCGGCGTGCGTTTTTCCACCTATGCCGTGCCGATGAACGTTGTTTGGGGAAACCTCCAACCAAATGAAAAAAGACCGCGCCATACATACCCAAGGTAAAGGAGAAAACAATGCTGTTCTGTAACATTGATGTACTGGATGAAGGCTTCATTTTGAAAAGGGGGCAATATGTAGGAACAAGGGATGGTATGATAGATTATATCGGGCCGGCCGCGCCGGACGCGGATTATGGTGAGCGGTACGATGGGCGTCACCGTTTGCTGCTGCCCGGCTTCTACAATGTACACAGCCATGCGCCCATGACCCTGCTGCGCGGCTATGCGGAGAACCTCCCGCTGCAGCGCTGGCTGAATGAAAAGGTCTTTCCATTTGAGGATAAGCTGGATGATGAGGCCGCTTACCACGGCACACAACTTGCGATTGCTGAAATGCTGGCCTGCGGCACGGTGTCATTCACGGATATGTATTTCTTTCTGGATGGGATGACTAGGGCGATTCTGGAAAGCGGCATCAAATGTAATTTGAGCAGGGGGCTTACCGTGTTTGACGACAGTTCTTACGAAGCGCTGCCGGCATATCAGGATAACCTGCGGCTGCTGGGCGAGTGGAACGGCGCGAATCAGGGTCGGCTGCGGGGCGACCTGTGCATCCACGGAGAGTACACCTCGACCCCCAAGGTTGTGGAGGCGGTTGCCGCGCAGGCCGGGGCATGCGGCGCGCGGATGCATATTCATCTTTCGGAAACACAGGAGGAGCATGAGGCGTGCAAGCAGCGGCACGGCATGACGCCGGCGGCCTATATGCAGGCACACGGCATATTCGACGTGCCGACCACAGCGGCGCACTGCGTTTGGCTGGAGGGGGAAGACTTCGACATCCTCAAGAAGCATGGCGTTACCGTTGCCTGCTGTCCGGCCAGCAATCTCAAACTCGCGTCAGGCTATGCCAATGTACCCAGGATGCTCGATATGGGTATTAACGTCGCGTTGGGTACGGATGGCGCGGCCTCCAACAATAATCTTAATATCCTGCAGGATTTGTACCTGTTTGCTGTGGCATATAAAGGGTATTATCGCGATGCGACGTTAATTACTCCCGCGCAGGCGCTGTATGCGGCGACACGCGCAGGCGCTTTGTCACAGGGACGGACGGACAGCGGCCTTCTCAAAGTTGGCTGCAAGGCCGACCTGTGCGTCATCAATACGGATACGCCGCAGTTCACACCCATGACGGATGCGGCCTGCAACGTGGTATATGCGGCGCAGGGGGCGGATATCCGGCTGACGATGGTGGATGGCGAGGTATTATACCGCGACGGTTCGTATACCACGATCGATCTGGAAAAGGTTAAGGCAGAGGTACGGTTACGTACCAGCCGGATTTTGTCCGCACTGTAAGGGGGCATATCGTATGAAAAAAACAAAAGTGGATGAATCGACGGATTATTTGAAAAGCAGGCTGCCGTTTGTGCCGGAAATCGGATTGGTTCTTGGATCCGGACTCGGCCCGATGGCGGAGGAGCTGGAAGTTGCGGTGTGTATCCCGTACGGAGAGATACCGCATTTTCGGGTATCCACCGCGCCGGACCATACCGGACGTTTGATCTGCGGTATGCTGGAGGGGAAAAAGGTTCTTTGTATGCAGGGGCGCCTGCACGGCTACGAGGGCTATGCGCCCGAGGAGATCGCGTATCCGGTCTATGTAATGAAAGCGCTTGGCGTGCGCGCGCTGGTGCTGACGAATGCGTCGGGGGGGATCAATACATCGTTTTCGGTCGGCGATCTTATGCTGATTGAGGATCACATCAATATGACGGGAAAAAGCCCGCTCACCGGACCGAATGACGACAGCTTGGGCGTGCGCTTTCCGGATATGACGTTTGCGTATGCACCTGCTTTGCGGGATACCGCACGAAAGGCCGCATTATCCTGTGGTGTGACGCTCCGGTCCGGCGTTTACTGCGGCGTGAATGGGCCGCAGTTTGAAACACCTGCGGAAATCCGGATGTTTCGCGCGATGGGAGCCGATGCGGTTGGGATGTCCACGGTATTTGAAGTGGTCGCAGCGGCGCACTGCGGCTTGCCGGTAGCTGCGGTTGCAATGATCACCAATATGGCGGCGGGGGTTTTGATGCAGCCGCTTTCTGGCGCGGAGGTCAATCAGATTGCGGAACAACGCGGGGGAGAATTCCGGCGCTTCATGCACTGTCTGATAGCGGGATTATGACCGAAGCACCGTGTGAAAAAAGCGGGTCCATTCTGGACCCGCTTTTTCCTGCGTAAAACAAAAAGGTTTTGCAAGATGCAAAACCTTTTTATGGTCGAGGTGACAGGATTTGAACCTGCGGCCTCTTCGTCCCGAACGAAGCGCTCTACCAAGCTGAGCCACACCTCGAATTATATCCGTCGCAATGTTTTCCAACCGTGACAGCTTTTATATTATATCTCGGATAAGCAGATATGTCAAGACTTTTTCCACAAGTTTTAAAAAACAGGAAGAGCGGGACAGAGCGAGGAACTAAGCGGGAGGAAATGCGGCGGCCGCTGCCGCTCACAGCTTGGCGGCGGTCTTTGAGCTGCGCCATGCGATGAGTTGCGCGGCAATCGATACCGCAATCTCTGCGGGGGTCTGCGCGCCGATAGCAAGTCCGATCGGCGTGATGACACGCTGCCGCACATGGAGGAAGCCCTCGCTTTCCAATAGGGAAAAGACTGACTCCCGCTTGCGACGGCTGCCCATTACGCCGATGTAGGAAGCGGGGGTGGAGAGGGCGAAACGGAGCGCGTCCGTATCCCCTTCGTGGCCGCGCGTCATGATACAGAAGGCATCGTCGGCGGCAGGGGAAAGCGGACCGGCCAATGTTTGGGTGAGTAGGGAAAATGGGATGCAAAGGGTATGCTCGGCATGAGGGAAACGTTCCGGCGAGCAGAACGCCGCGCGGTCGTCAATGACAATATGGCGAAACTCCAGATGATACAGGAGCGGGGAAAGGGCGAGTGACACATGCCCGCCGCCCAGCACAAACACCCGACCGGCATCAGATAAGGGGATCGCCAGGACTGGACGCTCTTCCAGAAGGACGACAGCGGGGCAGGAGAGGATGGACTGCACCTGCGAGAGTAGAGGCGCGGAGCCGTCCAGCGGCAGGCAGAATCGGACAGGCGGGACAGCACGGAAACTGTCCACGGCCTGCTGCAGCGGCGCAGCGTCGGTAAGCGGGGTAAAAAGAACCTCGGCAGTACCGCCGCATACCATGCCCAAGCTACCCGCCTGCCGGTTGTCCAGCACAAAGGCTTCACAGCGCGGTACGGTAAGGGCGGACGAGGCGATCGCAAGGCAGCGATGCTCAAGCAGTCCGCCGCCGATTGTGCCGCACAGCAGGCCGTTTTCTCCAACGAGCATCAGGGCGCCGGCCTTGCGCGGCGTGGAACCGGTGGAGCGGACGATGGATACCAGCATCGCGGGCCGGCCGGCCTGTATTTCACACAGCGCGGTTTGCAGCAGTCGTTCGATCATGCGGGATACCCTCCGTTTTCAAGTCAGCAGCAATACATGCTCAGGCGCGATGCCGAGCGAATCAGGGAGCGCGGCCGGCTTCCTGTCCTTGGGGAAGCGCCACCAGAGCGCAGGCGCGCTTGCGGCTTGGCTCTGGTAGCGGAACAGCAGGATCCATTCAAACGGCTCTTCCAACTCGTCTGCCCATAACACGGGCAAGCGGTTGGACGGAACCTGCGGTTGGAAAGCATGCGCGCGCAGGCCGACCGCTTTCAGGTTGTCCGGCACAGGCTGCGCGGCAGTCAGACAGACGCCCCAGTCGAGCGCCTCGACGGTATATGCGCCCGCTTTGACCGCGCGGGAGATATTTTTGCAACCGGTCAGACGTGCGGCGGCCTCGCTGCCAGGGGCGGCAAAAACCTCTTTAGTGCCGCCCGCGCGCAGGATACGGCCATCCTCCATAATGCACAGACGGGTGCAGAGGTGATAGGCTTCGTCACGGCTGTGCGTCACCATCACCGCCTGCCGCCCGTAGGAGCGCAGCAGGGACATGAACTGGGGCTGGAGCTGGTCGCGTAAATGGCTGTCCAGCGCGGAGAACGGCTCGTCCAGCAGCAGCAGGCGCGGCTGGCTGACCAGCATGCGGGCAAGCGCTGCCCGCTGCGCCTGTCCGCCCGAAAGCTGGGCTGGGCGGTGTTTTTCCAAACCGGTGAGCTGCAGCATTTCGAGCGTTTCCCGCAGGCGCCGCTGGCGGGTGGCCTTATCCTTTTCCGCGTGCAGGCCGCACAGGATGTTTTTTTCCACCGTCATATGGGGAAACAGGGCATAGTGCTGGAACAGATAGCCAACCTGCCGTTTTTGCGGCGGCAGGTTGATGCCGCGAGCGGAATCGAACAGCGTTTCACCGTCGAGCACGATCCAGCCTTCGTCCGGCTTTTCCACGCCGGCGATACATTTGAGCGTCATGCTTTTGCCGCAGCCGGAGGCGCCCAGCAGGCCGGTAACAGCGTCCGCAGTCTTAAACGAAGCGTTTAATGTGAAGGAGCCCAGCCGCTTGCGGATATCGACAAATAAGTTCACCCGACATGTCCTCCTTTCCGCTGGCGACGCTCAAGCAGGCTCACGGTCAGCAGCACCGCTGCCGAGATCGCAAGGTTGACCAGTACCCAGTAAAATGCGTGCAGCTCGTCGCCGGTGCGCCACAGCTGATAGACGGTGGTGGAGATGGTCGCGGTACGGCCGGGCGTATAGCCGATCAGCATACTGGTCGCGCCATACTCGCCCAGCGCGCGGGCGAACGCCAATACGACGCCCGCGAAAATCCCCTGCCTGCAGGCAGGCAGCCGGATACGCCAGAATATGTAACAATTGGAGAGACCAAGCGTCTGCCCAGCCTGCGCTAAGGTCTCGTCGAACGCTTCAAACGCGCCGCGCGCGGTGCGGTACAGTAGGGGAAACGCGACGACCGCCGCCGTGATTACACCGCCGTACCAGGTCATCACGAATTTTATTCCGACGCTTTCCAGCGCCATGCCCAGTGGCCGCCGGCTGCCGAACAACAGCAGCAGAAAATATCCGACGACCGTAGGCGGCAATACGAGCGGCAAGGTCAGTATCATGTCCAAAACGCCTTTGAGCGCACGGGGCAGGCGCACGGCGTAGTATGCCGCCGCGATGCCTGTAAAGAATACCAGCACGATGCTGATCGCCGCGATGCGCAGCGAGTTCCAAAGCGGATACCAGTCCACCCGCGTTACCTCCTCAGATACCAGTGTGGGACTGGATCCCTTTCTCTGTCCGAACCCAGCCTGCGCCGTTAGGCGACTTTAGAGAATCCCACCGCTTCGAACACTGACATGGCCTCGTCTGCGGCAAGGTAGTCCAGAAAAGACCGCGCCGCATCCTGATGCGCGGAGGTTTGCAGCACGGCCGCCGGATAAATGACCTGTCCGCACATTTCGGGTGTCGCCTCATCGACAACGGTCAGGCCCGCGCTGTAAGCGTCCGTGCAGTAAATAACGCCCGCATCCACGCTGCCCTCTCTGACCTGAGTGGTGACCTCTTTGACGTTGCTGCCGTAGGTGATACACTGTGCATTGGTGAGCGCTGATTCATCCAGGCCATAGTAGGCAAGGATTTTTTGCGTATATTGACCGACCGGCACATCGCTGTTGCCCATGGCGAGCAGGATATCCCCCGCTTCCAGATGCGCGGCCAGCATGTCAAAGCTGTCGATGCCCTTGGGGTTATTTTCCGGCACGGCGAGCGTCACCTTGTTTTCCAACAGGTCGACACGGCTGCCCGCCAGCAAGAAATCCAGCCCGTCGGTGTTGACCGATGGGTCAGCCGTCGCATCCAACTGATCCATCTGCTTTTGGCCGGCGGAAATAAACAGGTCGCACATCGCGCCTTCCTCGATCTGGGTCTTGAGTGTACCGGAGGAGTCAAAGTTAAAGGTCAGCGTCACGTCCGGAGCGACGGTTTTGTAGTCCTCGGCGATCTGGTCCAGGGTTTCGGTAAGGCTGGCCGCTGCGAAAACGACCAGTTCAGTTTCCTGCCCTGCTGCGACGTCGCCGGATGCGGCTTCCGTGCCGTCGCAGGCAGTCAGGCTGAGCGCCGTTGCTGCCGTGAGCAACCATACAATGTGTTTTTCCATAGGGGATTCTCTTTTCTTTTTCATGGATTTCTTGGTGGAATATAGCATACGGACAAGATTACAGATGCTTTTCAACATAGTGCGCATCATAAAGGTTCCAGTATTTCCGGTATACGCGGTCGTCCTGTCCGTCAAAATTCAATTGATACATTCTGAATACGACCCGAATATTTTTAGGCTGCCACTGCTCCTCGTAAGAATAGCAATATCGCATGCCGATCTGTCGCATCACTTTTCCGCTTCTGGGGTTGTTTTTATCGTGCGTTGCCGTGATGTAAGGAACACCGTCCTTTCGCAGATACGCGACAAGCGTCTTGCCTGCCTCGGTCGCGATCCCTCTGTGCCAGAACTCACGGCGGAGCGCATAGCCGAAATCATGGCTGTCGTCCGTATCTGCTTTTACATAGCCGATCGGAATGTTATCACTTTGTAGACAAATTGCGAAATGATATGCCTTGCCTGCAAAATGCGTTTCGTAAAATGTCCTGGTATCCTCCAGACTTTTGACGGGGAACCAGGGTAAGAACGTGTTTACCGTTTCATCCATCAAAAGAAGATGCAGAGGCTGCATATCTTTGTCTTCAAATTTGCGCAGGATTAGCCGGTCTGTTTCAAGAGGTATGGTATGCATCAAAGCCTCCTTTTTTGATGTAGAGAACTCAGCGCCCACAGTCCTGCGGCATGCCACGCAGGAGGTCAAGCGCATGGGGGAGCTGGTCCAGAAATACGTCCATGCCCTCCATACACGCCCTGGGGCTGCCGGGCAGATTAATAATCAGCGTCTTGCCGCGGATGACCGCCGCCGCGCGGCTGAGCATGGCGCGCGGCGTGATGCGCATGCTCGCGGCGCGGATCGCTTCCGCGATGCCGGGCGCGTCGCGTTCCGCGACAGCGCGTGTCGCCTCAGGTGTGATATCGCGCGGGGCAAAGCCTGTGCCGCCCGTGGTCAGAATCAGGTCGAGCTGCCGCTGGTCGCACAGGCGGATAAGGCTGCGCTCAAGCAGTTCGCGTTCGTCCGGCCGGACAAGCTGCTCGACAACCACGAATCCGGCCGCGGCCAGCCGTGCGGCGACCAAAGGACCGCTTTTATCCTCTCGCTCGCCTGAAGCGCAGCGGTCGGACAGGGTGACGACCGCCGCCTGATATGGTAAGGGCGCGGTGCGCGGCTCGACTGTCATTTCATCGCCTGCGGAGATTCGCCCGCCTGCGAGCACGCGGGCGAAGACACCTTCACGCGGCATAATGCAATCCCCCATTTTTTTGTAAATCGCACAGTGGTGATGGCATTCCTTGCCGATTTGTGTCAGCTCAAGTAGCACATCCCCGCAGCGCAGCAATGTGCCGACCGGCAGGCTGCGGAAGTCGATGCCCTCCACCACGAGATTTTCCCCAAACGCGCCGGAGCGCACATCCGCGCCTTTTGCGTTAAAAGCAGCAACCTCCTCTGCGGAAAGCAGACTGACCTGCCGGTGCCAGTGTCCGGCGTGTGCGTCACCGCGGATACCCCAATCCTTTTCCAGCAGAGCTTCCTTTCGGCTTTGCTTTTGTACGCCGCGCGTTTCGCTCGTACATACGGCGATTATCTTTCCCATTGACTATCCTCCGATCTGGTTCATGCTTCTTTGCTCGGCGGGGTACTGCGTTCGGGTAAAACAATGGGCGGCAGGTTTTGCCCAAACTGCCTGTTCGATGGCCGTACTCAACGCGTTTTCCGCCGCGCCGCCGCGCAGGAGCGGCTTCAGGTCCGTACCTTGCGGATAGCAAAGGCAGGGCTTCAATATGCCCGTACTGGTCAGGCGCACGCGGTTGCAGTCTGCGCAAAACGAATGGCTGACCGCTTGGATGAGTCCGATGTAGCCCTGAAGAGCGGGCGTGGAATAATAGCGTGCAGGTCCGTTGCCGCGCCGCTCCCCAAAAGGCGCAAGCGTCGGCCAGACTGTGCGCAGGCGGTCAAGAACGGAAGAAGACGCGGCGGAAAGCGCTTTCCTGCCGCCAATCGGCATATGTTCGATAAAACGCACGTCTACAGGGAGCTGCTCCGCCAGCCGCGCGAGTGAGATGAGTTGATCTGCTGTTTCCGGCAGAAGCACAGCGTTTATGCGGGTAGGGAGCCGCCCCGCGCATTGGCGTACGGCGGCGAGCACGTCGTCTGCTGTGTGCATGCGGCGGGTGATGCGTTGATACTGCGCGTTATCGAGGGTGTCCAAGCTGATGTTGACGCTGTCGAGACCGGCTTGGCACAGCTCGTCCAGCAAAGGCGGGAGCAGGAGGCCGTTGGTGGTCAGCGTTACCTGACGCACGCCGGAAACTGCCTTCAGCGCGCGGATAAAATCCGTACAGCCCCGGCGGACAAGCGGTTCGCCGCCTGTGACCTTGAACCGGTCAATGCCCAGCGCCGCCGCCGCACGTGCGACGCGCAGCAGCTCCTCATACCGAAGCAGAGCGCTGTGCGCGGAAAGCGGGATGCCTCCGGCTGGCATACAGTAGCGGCAGCGCAGGTTGCACCGGTCGGTAATGGATAAGCGCAGGTAGTTAATCTCGCGGCCGAGCGCGTCACGCATGGCTGTTGTCCGCAAAGCGGAAATCTCCGCTCTTGCCGCCCTGCTTTTTCAGCAGATGGATGTCCGAGATCACCATGCGCTTGTCGATCGCCTTACACATATCGTAAATGGTGAGCAGCGCGGTGGAAGCGCCGGTCAGGGCTTCCATTTCCACGCCGGTCGGGCCGGCGCAACGCACGGTGCAGACAGCCTGGATGCTCCGTTCTTCTTCCAAAAACGTAAATGCGATTTCGCATTTGGTAAGGTTCAGCCGGTGGCACAGCGGAATAAGGTCGGCGGTGTGTTTAGCAGCCATGATGCCCGCCACCTGTGCCACGCCAAGCACATTGCCTTTTTGGGATGTGCCGCTTTGAACAGCTGAAAAGCATTCCGCGCTCATGCGGATGCGTCCAGAGGCGGAAGCCGTGCGCACAGAGGGCTGCTTCGCGCTTACATCCACCATCACGGCATTGCCGTTTGCATCAATATGAGTAAAAGCCATAACGTCCTCCTGTTCCCGACGATGAAGCCGATGCGTCATATGCCCTTGCCGAAGCCGCAGTTCGGGAAATGGCAGTCCGCGCAGTTCAGGCACAGCCCACCATGCCCCAGACCGGCGAGCCAGTCTGCAGTGACAGGCATGTCTGCCAGCAGACGAGGCAGGACCAGATCGAAGATGGTACGCTTTGCGTACATCACGCACCCCGGCAGGCCGCAGACCGGATGCCCGTCCGGCAGATAGGAAACAAGGAACATCGCGCCCGGCAGCACGGGTGCGCCGTAGCTGATCACTTTCGCGCCCGCATTCCGTATGGCAAGCGGAGTGCGGTCGTCCGGATCGACGCTCATGCCGCCGGTACAGAGAATCAGCTCCACGCCGCTGGCCGCCATCTGACAGATTGCGTCCGTGATCTGTCCCGCGTTGTCGCTGCAAACCGTATGTGCGGTCATTTTACAGCCGTATTCGGCCATTTTCCGCACGAGTACCGGCGTGAATGCATCCTGAATCAGGCCATGATATACCTCGTTTCCAGTTGTGACCACGCCGAAAGAACGGGGACGGAATGGAAGCAGTCGGAGGAGCGGTTCGTCTCCGGTTGTTCGTGCAGCCCGCTCCATTTTTTCTTTTTCGATCACAAGAGGGATCACACGCATGCCGCACAGCTTGTCGCCCGCCTTAACGGGAAAGCCCGAGGCGCGCGTGGCGATTATCATTTCGCCCAGCGCATTGACCGCGCGCAGGCGCTCGATATCGACCAGCAGCAGGCCGTCGGCTTCAGCGATCAGCTCGATTTTCCCCTCTTTAGGAGGGGTGGCGCGCATATGCGCGTTTTGACAGATTGCACGCAGGATATCCGCTGCATCGTTTTCGTGCAGCATGGTTTCGTTATTTTCCCAAATATAGATATGCTCCTTGCCGACGCTGAGGAGGATAGGGATATCCTCCTCGCGGATGATATGACCCTTGCGGAACACCGCGTCCTTTGTGATGCCAGGGATAATCTGGGTGATATCATGGCAGAGCACCTGCCCGACCGCGTCCTGCGTGCGTATCAATTTCATAGGGAAAGCCTCCTGCGGTAAGCTGCGGACTGCTCACAAAAGCGTCCAGCGGCATTTGTATAACACGATTATACCATACTGCAATCTATTTCGGCAACAAATAAGGAATAGAAAAGCGCAGGGCGTTTTTGTCGCACCTTTCGTTATATTAATTAATATATAACGAAAGGTATGCAAAACGGGTGGGCCGTTGCGTTTGAACAGGGGACATGCTATAATGATGGCATATTGGCGGATGGAGGAAAACCTAATGGCGGAGCGGATTCGGGTGAAAGCAAGCCTGCGCCTTGTGCGGGAGGGAAAGCTTTTCGGGCCGGGCGCGGCGCAGTTGCTCGAGGGCGTCGCGGAACTGGGATCCCTGCGGCGCAGCGCCGCACGCATGGAGATGAGCTACAACAAGGCATGGAGCGTGGTACATGCTTGCGAGGAGCAGCTTGGCTTTGCGCTGTTGGAGCGCCGCATCGGCGGAGCGGGGGGCGGCGGCGCGTCGCTGACTGAAAAAGGACGCGCGCTTCTGGCGCGGTACCGTGCGTTCGACAGACAGGCACATGAGATGCTCGACCAGATGGCGCAGGAATATTTTACGGATCTGTTGGGGCAGGAGTGAACTGGAATGTTAAAGCGTGAAGTGCGGCCGTGGGTGCTGGTGCGGGGAGCAGGAGATCTGGCAACCGGAGTGATCGTTCGCCTGTACCGCTGCGGCTTCAGGGTGATCACGACTGAATGTGCGGATCCTTCCGCGATTCGGCGCAAGGCGGCGCTGTGCGAGGCTGTTTGGCGGGGGACATCCAAGGTGGAGGGCGTGCGCTGCCGCTGCGTTTCTGGTGTGGCGCAGGCGGCAGCGGTATCCCGCACGGGCGAAGTGCCGCTGCTGGTGGATGAACGCGCGGCTTGCATCGGGGTGCTGCGGCCTGCCGCAGTGGTGGATGCCATTTTGGCCAAACACAATTTGGGTACCGACCGGAGCTTGGCTCAAATCACGATTGGCATTGGCCCAGGCTTTACTGCGGGCGAGGATGTGGACGCAGTGGTGGAAACCATGCGGGGACACCATCTGGGGCGTGTGATTCGGCAGGGTGCGGCAATACCAGATACGGGTGTGCCGGGGGCGATTGCGGGTTATACGGTGGAACGGGTCATTCACGCGCCGGCGGCAGGGCGGATGCGCTTTGTTAAGGATGAAACTGGTGCGGCAGTGGATATCGGCGCGATTGTCCGCGCGGGGCAGACCATCGCCCGTATTGGAGAAACGCCGGTTTCCGCGACGATAAACGGCGTTCTGCGCGGCCTGATTCGGGAGGGCTATCCGGTATCGGCGGGGCTGAAGATCGCGGATATCGACCCACGGCCGGAACAGGCGGCCTATTGCGATACCATATCGGATAAGGCGCGTGCAATCGGCGGCGGTGTGGTGGAAGCGCTTCTCGAGCTATCCGGAGAAAAGGGGATCGAGTTACTGTAAGCAACGACAAAAACGGGCTGGTATCAGCCCGTTTTTTAGGTCAAGGGAAGCAGCCAGTCGATGAAGTGGGCAGGGGTGTCGTGTAGACTTCCCATGCGGCAGTCCAGGCCGTCAGAGGAAAGCGCCTGCAAAATTTCCTTCGCCTGCGGCCGAACACCGGTAAGATCCGACTGATTTAGGAAGACGCGCAGCTTGTCAGGGGGAAGTCCGACCGCGGCGACGGTTTCCCGAATGCAGGATATCATGGTCTGCGGACCGATCCGCTGGCTGGGAGCCTGCGCCCAGACGGGGTGGAGCTGGTAACGGTGTACCGCTGCCCCGACCGGTCGCCCAAGCGCGGACAGGCCGGCAACAATCAGGCAAAGGCTGGTTTGCGGCGGGAGTACCGGTTCATCCGGACGGTGCAGCTTGAGCGGTAAGCCGTGCGCGCCGTCCGCTTCGCAAAGCGTAATATCGGAAGCGCGGATGGATTGCTGCAGCAAGGCAGCGGGAAGCGCCCCCATTTTCCCGTCTGTAGAACGCGTACCCGCACAGGTAACTCCGGTCCGGCGAAGCTGTTCCTGCAGCTGGATGGGGGGGGGATCGAGCTGCAGGCTGCGGCACAGCGGCGGACGGACTGGAAACATATGGGTCGTGGTGGTCAGCAGGACAGCACGGTGGGAGAGGGCGCGTGCCAGATGAAGCAGGGCGGTCGTTTTCCCGCCGGCCCCTACGGCGGCAATTACGAAAGGTGACATGGGTGTCACTCCTTTCAGGTTTCGCTGCGCCAAAGCAGAATATAACCAGTGGTTCCCGCAAGGTAAATTGCCTCGGTATCCGTATCCAGCAGCGCGCGGCAGTCAGTTTCGGCGGAAAACTGGACGCAGGTGCCGCAGGACGAACTGAGCGTGCGCGGGACTGGCAGCATCCGGACGGGAATATCCGCGTTTTGCAGGGCTTGGAAGCTTAAAAGAGCGCTCAGGTGGGTGTAGAACGTCGCAATATATCGATTCATGGCAGTTTAGTCAGCAGAAGAGAGAATTCATCATCCGCAACCTCGCGAATCTCTACCGCATAACCGCTGTGACCGGCAAAGCGGGAAATATTTTCGACCGCGCAGCGGTCGTCCACCAGCACCTCAAGTTGGTCGGGCGCGCTCCGGCTGACTTCCTTCTGCACCATGACCACCGGCATGGGGCAGGAATATCCTCTTGCATCAACCATTGTTTTTTTCCTCCTTGTGCAGATTCACGACGGATATGATAAACAGCAGGATCAGGCCGATCAGTATCCCGATCTGTCCGGGCGTTCCCACACCTCCAGCGACAAAGGTGCCGCCCGTCATGGCGTCCGCGTTGCCGGCCATGCCGAAATTGTGGGAGAGCGCCGCGCCGGTCAGCATGCCGAATACGGTAACCGCGCTGTCCCCGTTGCCTTCTCCGGCCAAAATGAGCTGGCGGAGCGGGCATCCGCCCAGAAGAACGGCGCCCCAGCCGACCGCTGCCATCCCGAGCAGGTTCCACAGATAATCATGATGGGCAATCGGCTGCACGGCAAGCGTGGGATGGAATCCGCCCAGCAGCAGGTTGCCGATCAGCACGGTGGCGAAGATCGCCGCAAAGCCGCTCACTAAATGGAAGTCGCGGAACAGGAATATGTCGCGGATGCCGCCTGCCATACACAGCCGGCTTTTCTGCGCCAGCCCGCCGACGATCAGCCCGCCGGCGAGGGAAACCAGCCAGTAGGCATGGCTCGCGCCCGGCCCTTCCTCGGAGAAGCGCAGCACAGAAGGTACGGCAAGCAGAAGGACAAGAAGGGCGGCCATAAAACAGGGCAGGACGAAGCCGTTAGACCGCTTTACTTTATAGGCGCGGCCCAGGGAAAATCCTTTTTTCAGGCACAACACACCGATGCCGATGCCGAGCGTGAAGCCGGCAAAGCCGGAAACGGCGGTAAGGTCGCCCCCGGCCAGCCGAAGCACCATGCGGAGCGGGCAGCCGAGGAAAGCGAGCGCTCCGACCATGACAATCATACCCAGTACAAAGCGCAGCGCGGGCGCGGAACCGGCGCGCGCCTCGAATTCACGGCCGGCCGTGGCGGACAGGAGCGCGCCCAGTACGAGCCCGATTATTTCCGGGCGTATGTATTGGACCTTTGCGGCGCTGTGCATACCAAGCCCGCCCGCGATATCACGCAGGAAGCAGGCGATGCAGAAGCCCATATTGGCGGGATTGCCTGCTGCGGTAAGCCCCAGCGCAGCGAGGCCGGTGATAAAACCGGCCAGAAGGATGAGACGGTGGTGTTTGCTCATAGGGAATCTCCTTTAATAAAATGAGGTCGAAATTTTACTTTTGCTGCAGGCTGTGCTACACTGGTCAAAACAGAGCCCTGTACAGAGAGGGCAATGGAGGGATGCCGATGAGAACCATATATCTGGATCATGCCGCGACGTCGTTCCCCAAACCGCCGGCGGTAGGGAAACGGATGCAGGAATATGTGGAAACCGTGGGCGCGACGGTCAACCGGTCGTCCTATGGCGCCGCGCAGGAGGCGGGTATGGTCGCGCTGCGCCTGCGGCAAAGGCTGGGTGCGCTGTTCTCTTTTCCCGACCCTGCGCATGTGGTGCTGACGCCCGGCAATACTTGGGGGCTGAATATGCTGCTGCACGGCGCGCTGCGCCCGGGCGATCACTGTCTGGTTTCCGCGATGGAGCACAACGCGGTCATGCGTCCGCTACAGCAGATGTCGCAGCACGGCGTGCGGTTTGAGCGCGTGCCGTGCGACGCGGAGGGATGCCTTGACTTGCGGGCGCTGGAGCGGATGCTGCGGCCGGATACGAGGCTGGTGCTGCTTTGCCACGCCTCCAACGTTTCCGGCACGGTGCAGGACGCCGAAAGGGCGGGACAGGTCTGCGCTGTGCATGGTGTTCCGTTTGCGCTGGATGCCGCGCAGACGGCCGGACACCTGCCGATTGATTTCGGCAGGCTGGGGCTTGCGGCGCTATCCGTTCCCGGGCATAAGGGCCTGATGGGGCCGCAGGGCATCGGGGCGCTGATTCTGCGGCCGGATTTCGCGGCGGCTCTGGAGCCATTTGTTTCCGGTGGGACGGGAAGCGCGTCAGACAGCGAGGAACAGCCAAGTTATATGCCCGACCGGTTTGAGTCGGGAACACCGAATGTGCCAGGGATTTACGGCTGGGAAGCGGCGCTGGAATACCTGCAGGGCGTTACGGTGGAGACGGTCGCCGCACATGACAGGGTGCTGGCCGAACAGTTCCTGGACGGCTTGCAGGGAGTGCCGGGCGTCGTGCTGTACGGCCCCCGAACCGCCGCGGGGCGGGTGGGGGTATTCAGCCTGGATTTCCCTGGAAAAGATAATGCGGAAGCGGCGTACCGGCTGGAGTGCGAATATGGAATTTTGACACGCTGCGGTTTGCACTGTGCGCCGTCCGCTCATAAAACGCTTGGCACGTTCCCAAGAGGAAGCGTGCGGCTGTCTTTCGGTTGGTTCACGACCGAAGAAGAGGTCGGGCGTGCGCTGGAAGCCATTGCCGCGGTCAGCGCAGGATGATTCTTGCGCCTCCGGTATAGTCGGCCGCTTTGCCGATACGCTGCGCGCTGGGTACGGATGGCCGCAACTCGTCCCAAAGCGCGTCCGCGTCCGCCGGATCGACGGCGATCAGCAGCCCGCCGGAGGTCTGCGGGTCATACAGCAGGTCCTGTACAGCCAGCTCGGTCTGTCCCGCATCGACAAAGGGCTGGGCAAAGGTGCGGTTGCGATACATCCCTTCCGGCAGGATGCCGGTGCGCGCCAGCGCGAGGGCTTCGGGCAGCAGGTCGAACCCTTTTGCGTCAAGCGTCAGCGCAACCCCGCTTGCCTGCGCCATTTCAACCGCATGGCCGAGAAGGCCGAAGCCGGTTACATCCGTGCAGGCATGGACGCGATACCGCACCATGATATCGCGCGCGGCTTTGTTCAGGGTTGCCATCAGGCGATAGGCCTGCGCGAGCGCGGCAGGGGGACAAAGCTCCGCTTTGGCGGCGGTAGTGAGGACGCCGGTTCCGAGGGGCTTGGTCAGAAACATAATATCCCCCGGCCTTGCCCCTGCGTTTGTCAGCAGCCGCTCGGGATGGACAAAGCCAGTGACGGACAGGCCGTATTTTGGCTCCTCATCCAAAATACTGTGTCCGCCGGTGATGAGCGCGCCGGCTTCATATACCTTGCCATAGCCGCCCCTGAGAAGCGCATGGACCGCGCTCTGGGGCATCTTCTCCGGTATACAGAGCAGGTTAAGCGCGAGCTTTGGTTCGCCGCCCATGGCGTAAATGTCAGACAGGGCGTTGGCGGCCGCAATCTGGCCAAACAGAAACGGATCGTCCGCAATGGGTGGAAAAAAGTCCACGGTCTGCACCAGCGCAAGCTCGTCCGACAGCCGGTAAACCGAGGCGTCATCGCTTTTGTCAAAGCCCACCAGCAGATCAGGATCGCGGTGGACCTCTATGCCGTCGAGCAACTGTGCCAAAATACCGGCGCCGACCTTGGCGCCGCAGCCTGCGCAACGAGTAAGTTTGGTCCATTTAATATTTTCTTCCATAGCGGCAGCTCCTTGCTTTGCAGAAAAAAAGCGATTGAAAGCGTGCTTCAATCGCGGTGCCTGCGTGCGTTATCCTAATCAAAAGATAACATGGATGGGGAAAAAGGTCAAGAAAAGAAATGTCTGGACCGTTCCCGAAACGGGTTTTCTGCCGCCTTTCAAGGCATCGACGTTTTACGGTATATGCCTTTTCAGAAAAGCGGTTTCATGGTATACTGGAAACAAATGATGGAATGATGAGGAATGTTTTATGGTTTCATATGCGCTTACCTGCTGTTCGACAGCAGATCTGCCCGCCGAATTCTTTCGGATGAGGCAGGTACCCTTCGCCAGCTTTCATTTTCAGTTGGAGGGGGAAGATTACCTGGACGATCTCGGCAAAACCATACCCTATGAGGAGTATTTTGCAAAAATAGCCGCGGGGGCGCAGCCCACCACGGCGCAGGTAAATGTGGAGGAATACAAGCGGCTGTTCGAACCGCTGCTGCAGGAGGGGAAAGAAATCCTGCATCTGTCATTTTCTAGCGGACTGTCAGGCTCCTGCGCGTCCGCCTGTATTGCGGCCGAAGAAATGCGGGAGAAATATCCGGAACGGAAGATTTATGTGGTGGATACGCTGGCGGCATCCTCCGGCTATGGGCTGCTGGTGGATGCGGCCTGCGATAAGCGCGACGCGGGTATGTCGCTTGATGAATTGCACACATGGGTGGAACAGAACAAGCTCCGGCTCCACCACTGGTTTTTTGCGACCGACCTGACCAGCTTTAAGCGCGGTGGCCGAATTTCACCCGCTGCAGCAACCTTTGGCACGCTGCTGGGGATTTGTCCGCTGCTCAACGTGGATTTTGAGGGCCGTCTGGTTCCCCAGAAGAAAATACGGGGCAAAAAAGCGGTCGTTTCCGAAATTGTTAAAATGATGGAGCAGCATGCGGAAAATGGACTGGATTACAGCGGAAAATGCTTTATTTCGCAGTCCGCATGCATGGAAGATGCGCGCGCGGTAGCGGATATGGTAGAGGCGCGATTCCCGCATCTGAACGGCAGGGTCTCCATAAACAGTATCGGCACAGTAATCGGTGCGCATACCGGCCCAGGGACGGTTGCGCTGTTTTTCTGGGGAGATGAGCGGGACGACTGAAATGGAAAAAGCAGGGAGGATGGTAGCACCATCTCCCTGCTTTTTTAATCTCTGCGGCCGGACGGCGTTCTGGTAGGGGCAAGCACATAAACATGCGTCGCGCCCATTTCGCGCAGCAGCTTGACCGCCGCGGCAGCCGTCGAACCGGTTGTGATAATATCGTCTACAAGGACAACGGATTTACCGGAAAGGTCGATGCCGGCGCGTATCCACAGAGCGCGTTTCGCGTTCTTCTCCCGCGCCGCCGCGTCCTTTCGGCCAGACTGCTTGGGGGTAAACGGCCGCTTCCACAGCGTGGCGGCACAGGAAAGCGAAAACGGGGCGGCGATCCGCTGCGCGAGCAGCTCCGCCTGGTTATAGCCGCGCTGGTACCAGTGGAGCACACCGATGGGGATAAATGTGACAAGATCAGGCATCCAGGTGTCCAGTCGCTCCGCTAAGACCGGCAGGGTCTGCGCGGCGAACCAGTCTGCATAGTGCTGGCGGTGCTTGAATTTGAAACGCTTGACCGCGTCCGCGACCGCACCGGTGTAAAGAAGCGGTGCGGCGGCATCATCGGCTCCGTCGATCTGGAACCGCTCGGTGCATCGGTACTGCTCCCGCACGGCCTTTGCGCAGGCAGGACAAAGCATGGCGGCTTTCCCAGCGTCAGCATCCAAGGTTTTGCAGCAAAGTACACAGGTTTTTGTAAAAATAAGACCCATAACACCCCTCCGATCAAAGGATAAAGGACTGACTCCGAAGAGACAGCCCTTTTTATCTTATCCAAGCAGCTTTTTCAGGCGCTCTGCCGCCTCAACCGTTCGCTGCTGGTCGCCGAACGCGGTCAGGCGGAAGAAACCGTCGCCGTTCTTGCCAAAGCCGGCGCCGGGCGTGCCGACCACATGGGCGTGTTCCAGCAGGTAGTCAAAGAACGTCCAGCTATCCATGCTATTCGGGCATTTCAGCCAGAGATATGGGCTGTTTTTACCGCCCGTGTACCAGATGCCGAGCGAATCGAGCGTTTCGCTGAGCACTTTGGCATTCTGCTTATAATAGCCGAGCGTTTCCCGAATCTGCTGCATGCCCGCTTCGGTAAAGCAGGCCGCCGCACCTTTCTGTACGATATAGGGTACGCCGTTGAATTTTGTGGTCTGGCGGCGCAGCCACATTTTGTTGAGTTTTCCATCAGCCAAAGCCTTAGGGACGATCGTCCAGCCACAGCGCGTTCCGGTGAAGCCGGCCATTTTGGAGAACGAACAGAACTCGACCGCACAGGTTTTGGCACCCTCGATCTCATAAATGGAGCGGGGGAGACCGGTGTCTTCGATAAAGCATTCGTAAGCCGCATCATATAGGATAACAGCATGCTGCGCGTTGGCGTACTCCACCCATGCCTGAAGTCCGGCACGGTCATATGCGGCGCCGGTCGGGTTGTTCGGGGAGCAGATATAGATGATATCACACGCTGTGCCGGCATCCGGCAGCGGGAGGAAGCCGTTTCCCGCGTTGGCGTCCGCAAAAATCACCTTGCGGCCGGCCATGACATTGGTATCGACATAGACGGGATAGACCGGATCGGGAACCAGGACGGTATTATCTGCGCTGAACAGGTCGAGGATATTGCCGAGATCACTTTTTGCGCCGTCCGAAATAAAGATTTCATCGGTATCAAGCGAAACGCCATGCGTCCGGTAATAGCCGGCCAGCGCTTCGTGCAGAAAGCTGTAGCCCTGCTCGTCGCCATAGCCGTGGAAGGTTTCCTGCCGGGCCTGATCCTCGACCGCCGCGTGCAGCGCGTCGATCACAGCAGGAACCAGGGGACGGGTTACATCTCCGATGGACAGCTTGATCACATCCGCTTCCGGATGGGCGGCCTGAAATTCGCGCTGCTTTTTGGCTACGGTGGAAAACAGATAGCTCTGCGCGATATTGTCAAAATTTTGATTAATCTGCATGTTTTTTGCTCCTTTCCAGCGATGCTGCAACAAACGCCTTGAACAGCGGATGCGCGCGGTTGGGGCGGGACTTGAATTCGGGGTGGAACTGTACGCCGATATAGAACGGATGGTTTGGGATCTCGACTGTTTCAACCAGCTCGCCGGTGGGCGAGGTGCCTGTAATCAGCATACCCTGTTTTTCGATCTGCTCACGGAAATTATTATTGAATTCATAACGGTGGCGGTGGCGCTCGGAAATCATTTCCGTGCCATAGGCCGCAGACATGATGGTGTCCGGACGAATTTTACATGGATAAGCGCCCAGACGCATCGTACCGCCTTTTTTGGAAACGCCCTGCTGACTTTCCATCAGGTCGATGACCGGATGCGTGGAATCCGGATCAAACTCGCTCGAATTAGCGTCTTCAAAGCCCAGCACGTTGCGCGCATAGCTCATGACCGCAATCTGCATGCCCAGACAGATGCCGAAATAGGGGATGCCCTGTGTGCGCGCATAATTGGCGGCGCAGATCATGCCCTCAATGCCGCGCGGGCCGAAGCCGCCGGGGAGGATGACGCCGTCGACCTCGCCGAGCAGCTTGTCCACGGTCGAGTCGTTGATCTCCTCCGAATCCACCCATTCAATATCGACAAAGCATTCATTTTCATAGCCACCGTGCTGCAGGGCTTCCGCAACGGACAGGTATGCGTCGTGCAGCTTAACGTATTTGCCGACCAGCGCGATCCGGACATGCGCCTTGCGCGCTGCGATGCGCTCGAGCATGGAGACCCACTCGCTCATGTCGCCCTTGGGCGCGCCGATGGCCAGCTCGCGGCAGACGATATCGGACAGGTGGCTTTCCTCCAGCATCATGGGCGCCTGATACAGTACGGGAAGCGTGCGGTTTTCAATTACGCAGTCCTCCGGCACGGTGCAGAACATGGAGATCTTCCTTTTGATGTCGTCATCCATAGGCTGATCGACGCGCGCTACGATAATATCCGGGGAAATGCCGAGGCCGCGCAGCTCCTTGACCGAATGCTGGGTGGGCTTGCTTTTCGGCTCGTTCGAGCCGGAGATGTAGGGGACGAGCGTTACATGGATAAACAGGCAGTTGCGGCGGCCGACCTCGGTCGCGACTTGGCGGATCGCCTCAAGGAACGGCTGGGATTCGATATCGCCGGTTGTACCTCCGATCTCGGTGATGACAACGTCGGCCGAGGTCTTCTTGCCGACCGAATAAATGAAAGACTTGATCTCATTGGTAATATGGGGGATGACCTGCACGGTTTCGCCCAGGTATTCCCCAGCGCGCTCCTTGTTGAGCACGTTCCAGTAGACCTTGCCGGTGGTCAGGTTGGAGAATTTGTTCAAGTCCTCGTCGATAAAGCGTTCATAGTGGCCGAGGTCGAGATCGGTTTCCGCACCATCGTCCGTTACATAGACCTCGCCATGCTGGAACGGGCTCATCGTACCCGGGTCGACGTTGATGTAGGGGTCGAGCTTCTGCGCGGCCACCTTGAGGCCGCGGCTTTTCAGCAGGCGTCCCAGCGACGCGGCCGTGATGCCCTTACCCAGACCAGAAACAACGCCGCCGGTTACGAAGATGTACTTTGTCATATCTCGATTTCCCCCTCAAAAATTGTGGTTGCCGCGCCCGTCATGAACACGGTTTCGTCGGTATATTGAATGTTCAGATCACCGCCGCGCAGGCGGACGGTGATATCGCTGCCTTTTTCCGCGCGCCCTGTAAGGCAGGCCGCGACGCCCACGGCGCACGCGCCGGTGCCGCAGGCCCAAGTTTCGCCCGAGCCGCGCTCCCACACGCGCATTTTCAGGCTGCCATCGGATTGGATATTGACAAATTCCGTGTTGATGCGCGCAGGGAAGAGCGGGTGATGCTCGAATTTGGGTCCGATCCGCGCGAGGTCGAGACTATCGATATCCTCGGACAGGAAGATTACGCAGTGCGGATTGCCCATGGAGACACAGGTGACGTGATAAACCCTTTCATCCACCACAAGCGGCGCGCCGACGACGGAATCGCCTTCGAAATCGGCCGGTATATCGCGCGGCAGGAGAATGGCGGCGCCCATATCCACGCGGACAGACTGAACCCTGCCGTCCCGAACGTCGAGTTCGAGCCTTTTGACACCGGAAAGCGTATCAACCGTGACCGCTGTCCGTCCGTTTACCATGCCGTTGTCATACAGGTATTTGCCGACGCAGCGGATGCCGTTTCCGCACATCCGGCCCTCCGAACCGTCCGCGTTGAAAATCCGCATCTGCGCGTCTGCCCGGTCGGATGGAGATATCAGGATGATACCATCGCCACCGATGCCGAAATGCGGCTCGCTCAGCCGGATGGAAAGCGCCTCCGGATCGGGTACAGCCTGGTCGAAGCAGTTGAAATAAATATAATGATTGCCGCAGCCGTGCATTTTGGTAAAAGACAGCTTCACGCGGTTTCCCCTCCTTGAAGATCATTTTTCGAGGCGTGCATACGCGTTTCACGCACCGCAACCCATATGTAATTTAGTATAGCATAATTCCTTTCCGATTTCTCTACCCAATTGAAAAAAACCGGAAAAATTTTGTCGTATCCCGAAGGCTGGTTTTGGGTGGTATCATACAAAAAATGAAGAAATCGGACAATGCGACGGAAAGGGAAGAAGCGGGCGTTTTGCGGATTCTGAAAAATACGGACCGCCCGCGCGTAAGATACCTGTACAGATTAAACAAAGAGGAAAAAGACGAGGAGGAGGCCTTGACAAGCCGGAAGCATGCGGATTATAATTCTTTTGTAAACAGCAGAACGCGCTGTGGGAAACCATCCCCGCAGCGCTTGTTTTATATGGTTATATGGGCAGCAAATAACAGGCTGATTATTTATTGTTATCACGAAAAATCTATATCAGAGTAGTAAGGAGCGATATGTGTATGAACACGGCAAGGAACGTCCCCGAGCTTTTTGGCAGCATGGTCTTTAACGAGACTGTGATGAAGGAGCGTCTTCCGAAGGATGTTTACCGCAAGCTCAAAAAGACCATGCGGGAAGGGACTGCGATCGATGCGGACGTTGCCGCCGTTGTGGCGACAGCGATGAAAGACTGGGCGCTCTCCAAGGGCGCAACGCACTATACCCACTGGTTCCAGCCGCTCAACGGCATTTCAGCCGAAAAGCATGATTCCTTTATCTCTCCGACGGACGACGGCGGCGTGATGATGGAGTTTTCCGGCAAGGAACTGATCAAGGGCGAGCCGGACGCGTCTTCGTTCCCCTCTGGCGGCCTGCGCGCGACCTTCGAGGCGCGTGGCTACACGGCCTGGGATCCGACGAGCTACGCCTTTGTCAAGGATGGCTCGCTGTATATCCCGACTGCGTTCTGTTCGTATACGGGTGAGATACTCGATAAAAAGACGCCGCTGCTGCGCTCGATGGAAGCGATCAGCGCGCAGGCCTGCCGCGTGCTGAAGCTGTTCGGCAAGGAGGTCCGCCACGTCACAACGACGGTCGGGCCGGAGCAGGAATACTTTTTGATCGATAAACGGGACTACGCCAAGCGCAAGGACCTGATTTTCACCGGCCGCACGCTGTTCGGGGCAAAGCCGCCGAAGGGACAGGAGATGGAGGACCACTACTTCGGCTCCATCCGCCCGCGCGTGGCGGCGTTCATGCAGGAACTGGACGAAGAACTGTGGAAGCTCGGCATCTTTTCCAAGACCAAGCATAACGAGGTCGCGCCCTGCCAGCACGAGATGGCGCCGGTGTTTACCACAGCCAATATTGCGACCGACCATAACCAACTCACCATGGAGGTCATGAAGCGGGTCGCGCAGAAGCATAATTTTATCTGCCTGCTGCATGAAAAACCGTTCGAGGGCGTCAACGGCTCGGGCAAGCACAACAACTGGTCGCTTTCCACGGATACGGGCGAAAACCTGCTCGAGCCCGGCAGGACGCCGAGCGAAAACGCGCAGTTCCTGCTGTTCCTGACTGCGGTTATCAAGGCTGTGGACGAATATCAGGACCTGCTGCGCATCTCGGTTGCATCCGCGGGCAACGACCACCGCTTGGGCGCGAACGAAGCGCCTCCCGCCATCGTTTCCATGTTCATTGGCGACGAACTGCAGGCAATCCTGGATGCGATTGAGTCGGATGCGGACTATACGGATATGACCAAGACCAAGATGGATCTCGGCGTATCCGCGCTGCCGGACATTCCGAAGGATACAACCGACCGCAACCGCACCTCCCCGTTCGCCTTTACCGGAAACAAGTTTGAATTCCGCATGCTGGGCTCGGCGATCAACATTGCCTGCCCCAATATCATGATTAATACTGCGGTCGCGGAGGAGCTGCGCCTGTTTGCGGATGAGCTTGAAAGCGCCGCCGACTTTGAGAGCGCGCTACATGAGCTGATTAAGCGCGAGATCAAGGCTCACAAGCGAATTATTTTCAACGGCAACGGCTATGACGACGCTTGGATTACAGAAGCGGAAAAGCGCGGCCTGCTCAACCTGAAGTCGACTGCCGAGGCGCTGCCGCACTACACGGATGAGAAAAACATCCGCCTGTTTGCAACGCATGGCGTTTATACCCGCATCGAGATGGAATCCCGCGAAGAGGCGCTGCTGGAGGAATATTATAAGACGCTGCATATCGAAGCGCTGACAATGGCCGATATGGCGCGGGAAGAGATACTCCCCGCCTGCACAACGTTCCAGAATGAGTTGGCGCAAACGGCAAGGAACAAAAAAGAGGTCGGCGTATCCAATACGATGGAGGTTGACCTGCTGCGCAAGGTCTGTGGGTTGACAGAGGAGTTGTACAGAAAATGCGGCGAATTGAGCGACGCCATTGCACAGGCGCCGCAGGCCGATGCCAAGCGCCTGTCGAATTACTATCATGATATGGTCATCCCGATCATGAACGCAGTGCGTCAGCCTGCGGACGATCTGGAGTTGCTGGTTGGCAAGAAATACTGGCCGTTCCCGACGTATTCCGATATCCTGTTTTACGTCTAAAGTTACAACAAAACAGTACGCATTGCCGGCCGGCGGTGCGTACTGTTTTACTTTGGAGAGCGGCGCGCTTGTGTTTTTTTCATGATTGTATTATAATGATACATATTTTGCATGCGGGAGAATGGTATTGCGATGAAACGGATAGCTGCGCTGCTTGCGGCGCTTTTGTGCCTGTCAGGGTGCTCCGGCAGCGGAAACGTCTGCAGCACAGATTTTTTTGCCATGGACACGTTTATGTCCATAGCGGTATGCGGGGAAGGCGCGGAGGATTCCGAAGCGGCGCAGGAACTGGCAACGGAGTTGGAACAGCGTGTAAACGTACTGGAACCGGCGCTTTCCCGCACAAGAGAGGACAGCGACCTTTACCGTTTGAACCACGCGGAGGGGGCGGTCTGCACGGTGGCTGAGGATACCTATGCGGCAATCGCTGATGCGGTGGAGTACGCGAAGCTGACCGGCGGCGCGTTTGACCCAACGATGGCTGCGCTGACCGATCTGTGGGGTATCAATACGGAGGACGCCAGGGTACCGTCCCAGAATGAGATCGAGCAGGCGCTGTCCGGCGTAGGCTATGAGAATATCGAGCTTCTAGGAGACGGACGGGTGCGCCTGCTGAACGGTGCGCAGCTTGACCTTGGCGGCATTGGCAAAGGGTTTGCAACGGACGAGGTTCAGGCGGCTTGGGAACAACGGGACCGTTCGGGGACATGGAGCGTGCTGGCCCGTCTCGGCGGCAATGTTGGGGCGTTCGGCGAGAATCCCGACCGCGACGGAGGGAACTGGGTTGTCGGTATTGCAGATCCGGATAACAGCGCGGATTATTTGGCAACGGTCGCGGTAAAAGACCTGTCGGTTGTCACCTCGGGCGACTATGAGCGCTATTTTGAGCAGGATGGGAAACGGTACCACCATATTTTTGACCCCGCTACTGGTTATCCGGCGGAAAGCGGCCTGCGCAGCGTGACCGTGATCGACGAAAGCTCTACCCGTGCGGATGCGCTGACGACCGCGCTGTTTGTCATGGGGCTTGAGGAGGGAATGATGTTTTGCGCCGAAAATCAGATCGCCGCTGTTTTCATCACAGCGGACCGGCAGGTTTACACGACGCAGCAGGTCGGCGAGCTCTGTACCTTTTCGTTTTTAGGTGAGGAAAAAGGGTATACCTATGCGCAGTAGAATGAAGTGGGGAGACGCCGTGATTATCGGCGCGGTGCTGCTGGTGGCGGCCGCGCTGGCCGCTGTGCTGGCAATGCAGGCGGTGGGCGACCGGCTTTATGCGGAGGTCTGGAAAGACGGCAGTCTGGTGGAGCGGGTCGCACTGGAGGAACAGACCGACCGGACGATCGAGCTTGATGGACATAATACAGTGGTATTGCTTGGCAAAACGGCAAAAATGCAGTATGCGGATTGCCGCGACCAGGTCTGCGTCAGGACCGGAACATTAACGCGTGCCGGCCAGGTGGCGGTCTGTCTCCCGAACCGCGTTGTGCTGAAAATCACAGGCGGGCAGAGCGATATTGACGCGATCGTAAGTTAGAGGGGAGTGTGCGGAAGGATGAAAGCGAAAAAGGTATCGTTCTGCGGCCTGCTGACCGCGCTCGCGATCGTACTGTCGCTGGCCGAGCGGCTGTTTCCACTGGATGCGGTCGTGCCGGTACCCGGCGTCAAGCTCGGCCTTGCAAACGTGGTGACCCTGTTTGCGCTGACAAGACTTTCGGTGCGGGACGCGTTTTTTATTTTGGTATGCCGCGTGACGATTTCCTCGGTACTGATGGGGAGCGTGACCGCGTTTCTGTTTTCCCTGCTTGGGGGGCTGCTTTCCTTGGTTGCCATGTACCTGCTGCTGCGGCTGGAAGGGCGGTTCTGCTCTCTGCTGGGTGTCAGTGTGGCCGGGGCGGCGGCACATAATATCGGGCAGGTGCTTGCGGCAATATTCTGGATGCAGACAGCGGCAGTTGCGGCGTATCTGCCTTTCCTGCTGGTGATGAGCGTCCCGCTTGGGCTTGTGACCGGCCTGACTTGTTCCGTTGTGCTTGCGCATATGAAAAAAATCGAGTTTCATGTATAAATTTTTTTGCATCCTCCTATACTATGAGCAAATATAAAGGAGGAAATGCAATGAAAAAGCTTGTTGCGTTACTGGCCATGATGACAATGCTGATTGGCTGCGGCTGCTCCAATACGTCCGACGACCAAAATAAAGACGATGCGGATAATACGGTTACGGACAGCCAGAATGATCAAAACGACACGATGGATAACAGCATTGGAAATGATGCGGATAGAGTCGGAGACGACATAGTCGATGGCGTGGACGACGCGGGCAACGCCATCAAAGACGGCGCCGAGGATGTCGGCGATGCACTGACCGGAAACGATAACAATAACAACAACGGCGCGGCTGTGGATAATGGGACCGGCGTAACGACCTCCCCCAATCCGTAATCGCAAATAAATAAAGCTGCAGACTCAATGTCTGCAGCTTTATTTATTTCTCCTTTAAATCTGTGAGGTGAAAACCTGATAGCCCTGCCTGCTCAAGTCGTCAAGCAGACGCTTGGCGTGCTCAACGCCGCCGACCTCGCAGACGACTTGGATGATCGCTTCGCCGATATCCAGATCAGCCTGCACTCGGTCATGCTGGAACAGAATGATGTTGGCGTTCTGCTCGGCCACCAGATGTGCAAAACGTTCGAGCGCGCCGGGTACGTCTGGCATCAGCACCGAGAATTTCAACTGGCGGCAGCGAGTGACAAGCCCCTTTTCCACGATCTTATGGATGAAAGACACATCAATATTGCCGCCGGAAAGCACGCAGACGACCTTTTTGCCCTTGACATCCACCTTGTTGTTGAGTACGGCCGCCAGGGGCGCCGCGCCGGAGGTTTCCACGACCTGCTTGCAGCGTTCAAGCAGCAGGAGTACGGTGGAAGCAATCTCCTCATCGGAGACCGTGACAACACGGTCGACATATTGCTGAATATACCGGAACGTGTTTTCACCGGGACACTTGACCGCGATACCGTCCGCGATGGTCCGGACCGTATCCGATGGCTGGAGCGTACCCGCGCGGAAAGAATTGGCGATGGCCGGCGCGCCCTCTGCTTGTACACCGACAATCTGGATGCGCGGATTGATCTGCTTGGCGCAGGCCGCGATACCGGAGATCAGCCCGCCGCCGCCCGCAGGGACAAAAATGATATCGACGAACGGAAGATCGCGCAGAATCTCGAGTGCGATCGTACCCTGACCGGCCATAACATCCTCGTCGTCAAACGGATGGATGAACTCGGCTCCGGTTTCCTCGCAGATCTCACAGGCCTTGGCATAGGCTTCGTCATAGATATTGCCGGCAAGCACAACTTCAGCGCCGTAGCCCTGCGTCGCGGACACCTTTGCAATCGGTGTGGAACGGGGCATGACGATGGTAGACTTTACGCCGACCGAACTGGCTGCGAACGCGACGCCCTGCGCGTGATTGCCTGCGGACGAGGCGACGACCGCATGGAGGTCGCCCTCGGCGTAGCGCTTCATAATCTTGTTGTATGCGCCGCGCACCTTGAATGAACCGGTTTTCTGCTGGTTCTCGTACTTCAGATAGACTTCCGCGCCGCTCATGGCAGAAAAGGTGCCGGAAGTGGACAGCGGGATGTTATGGATCACATTCTTCAGGCGGTCGGCCGCCGCTTCGAAATCTTTCAGCTCTAACATAATATCTTTCTCCGATTTAGCGTGATGAACTTATCATAGCACTTTTGCTTCGGGATTGCAAGCGGAAATCCGAGGATGCGCGTCTGTTTTGCCCGATAAAATGGGGAAGAACGAGGGGGGATGATCTTTTTATTGCCAGAAAGGTCCGGCTTTGCTATACTTAAAGAAGATCGTATAGTGGAGGATAATGTCATGGATGAGCAGAGCAAGGGGTTCCGCGGCGTCGTTTTCGGTGGGTTTAAGCGGGAAGACGTGCTGCGATACATAGAGGAAACAGATACCAGGTACTTTTCGGAAACCGAGGAGCTTCGCCGGCAGCTGGCGGAGGCGCAGGCCGCGATGGGGGAGTTGCGCGGGCAAAATGAAAAGCTGACGGAGAAAAACGCGGAGCTGCTGGAACGGCTAGGGCAGATGACGCTGGATACCGATAAAATCAGAGCGAAGCTCGATGAGATCGAAAAGGGCTTTACCCTGCAGACGACCGAAATCGAAGCACAGAACGCGCGGGCGGAATCGCTTGCGGCGGAAAATGACCGCCTGACTGCGGAAAATACCAAGCTGGCGCAGAAATGCGGGGAGTACGATGCCTCCAAGGAGAAAATCGCAGAGATGGAGCTTTCGGCTTACCGGCGGGCGAAGCAGATCGAGGAGGATGCCAAAAGCGAGCTGCAAAAGCTGCGCCGCCAGTCGCTTGAGATGATCGAGCAGGTCAAACGCCAGCTCGATACGGCGAAAGAGAACTATCGGACGGTTTTGGCGCGCAGTCAGCAGGAATCGGCGGAAATGGCGCGCAAAGCGGGGGAAGTGCTGGGAGAGATCGACCGCATTACGGCCGCGCTTGGAAAGAGCGAAGCGGACAAAAGCAAATCCGGCCTGCGCGATGTACTGAGTAATCTGCGGATCAAGACGGAGGAATGAGCAATGGCGCACTATGACCTGAAAACAGAGGAGCTAAAGCAGATGGCTTCCAAGCTCCGTGCCGGCGATACGGTCTCCCTAACCGGAACAGTGTATACCGCCCGTGATGCGGCGCACAAAAAAATCGTCGCGGCTATGGATGCGGGAGAAGCGCTCCCGTTTGCGTTAGAGGGAGCGGCAATCTACTACGCGGGGCCAACGCCGGCCAAGCCGGGGCAGGTGATCGGTTCGGTCGGACCGACAACATCGGGCCGTATGGATCCCTTTGCGCCGCGACTTCTGGATGCGGGCCTTTCCTGCATGATCGGCAAGGGCATACGCTGCCAAGCAGTGCAGGATGCGATGGCGCGCAACGGAGCGGTGTATATGGTCGCGATCGGCGGCGCGGGCGCGGCCAAGGCGGCGTCTATCAAAAGGGTGGAAGTGATCGCCTATGAGGAACTGGGCTGCGAATCGGTCAAGCGGCTGACGGTGGAAAACTTCAGCGCGATTGTTTCACAGGACTGCGTCGGCGGTAACCTCTATACGGAAGGCGTTGCAAAATATAAAAAATAGCGCGTGGCGCGGAGCGCTGCGGATTCATAAAATTCCCCCGGCGGGCATACGCTGTGCTGAGAAGCATGGAAGCGGTCCGAGGGGGGATTTTTTTTGAAGCTGGGCTTTCGTCACACAGCATTTCAGGCGGTGTGTACGGTTATCGTGCTTTGCTTTGCGCTGGTGTTGCTGCAGCGCGGCGACACAAACGCGGTGTTTGGGGAGCAGAACGGCGTCAGGCTGCCGATCCTGATGTACCATAGCATTTTAAAAGACAGCGCCCGTCAGGGGAAATATGTCGTTTCGCCATCCGTGCTGGCAGAGGACCTGGATGCGTTACAAAAACGGGGCTACGAGACAGTTACGGTTTCCGACCTGCTCGCCTATGTACATAAAGGTGAGCCACTGCCGGAAAAGCCTGTGATGATCACGTTTGACGACGGGTATTATAACAATTATGTTTACGCATATCCGCTGCTGCAGCAGCGGAACATGCGGGCGGTCGTTTCGATCATAGGCTGCCAGACCGACCAGTATACGGAAAGCGGCGTGGAAAACGCCTACTGGTCGCATTTGACGATCGACAGGCTGCGCGAAATGCAGGATGTTTTTGAGGTGCAGAACCATTCCTGGAACCTGCACGAATACGGGGAGCGCCGCGGCTGCCTGCGCAGGCGGGGGGAGGACCAGACCACCTATGAAAGCCTGCTGCGGGAGGATACCGGTCAGACACAGGAACTGTTATCCGAGAATGGGCTGCCGGAGCCGCAGTGCTATACCTATCCGTTTGGCGCATGCTCGGATGAAAGCGAGCAGGTGCTGCGCGAAATGGGGTTTCTATGTACGCTCGGATGTGAGGAACGGATGAATTTGGTTACAGGCGATCCATCATGCCTGTATGAAATGGGGCGGTATAATCGTGCGTCAGGGGAAAGCACAGAAAGCTATCTCAAAAGGGCGTTGGGAGAGTGAAGGGATGGGAGCGATGCGTTTTTCCGAGCTGCATTGCAGGGAAGTGATCAACCTGTGCGATGGAGCGCGTTTGGGGGAAGTATGCGATCTAGTGTTCGATCCGGTCTGCGGACAGATCACGGCGATCGTTGTCCCAGGGCAAGGCGGCATCATGAGCCTGTTTTCGCGCGACGACTGTGTGATCCCCTGGAACTGCATCGAAACGCTGGGAGAGGATTATATCCTGGTCCGCTGGAAAAAATAAGCGGGAGCGCATGGAAAGATGCGTGGGGATAAGCGTATAGACCGTATTGCTTTTGGAAAAAATAAGCGAAAATCAGTAAATAATGTTTGACATTGGATGCGTACAGCGCTATACTATTAGAGCATGAATTCGCACATCCTGTGATGAAAGCGGCCGGTGACGGGCCGAACGGCCTGTTGCCGCTGTCAGATGATCAGGGATGGAGGAAACAACCAAGGAGGAAAATGAAAATGGCAGTAATCTCTATGAAGCAGCTTTTGGAGGCCGGTGTACACTTCGGCCACCAGACCCGCCGCTGGAACCCGAAGATGGCGACCTACATCTTCACCGAGCGCAATGGTATCTATATCATTGACCTGCAGAAAACTGTAAAGAAACTTGAGGAAGCATACTTCTTCGTGCGCGATATGGCCGCTGCGGGCGAGTCTATCCTGTTTGTCGGCACCAAGAAGCAGGCGCAGGACGCGATCAAGGAAGAGGCGGAGCGTTGCGGCCAGTTCTATGTCAATGCGCGCTGGCTGGGCGGCATGCTGACCAACTTCAAGACCATGCGTACCCGTATCGCGCGTCTGAACCAGTTGCAGAAGATGCAGGCGGACGGCACGTTCGACCTGTTGCCGAAGAAGGAAGTCATCAAGCTCCAGCTCGAAATCGCCAAGCTCGAAAAGTACTTGGGCGGCGTTAAGGAAATGAAGAAGCTGCCGGGCGCGCTGTTCGTGGTCGACTCCCGCAAGGAGAAGAACGCGATTGCCGAGGCTCGCAAGCTGGGTATCCCGATCGTTGCGATCGTTGACACAAACTGCGATCCGGACGAGATCGACTATGTCATCCCAGGCAACGACGACGCCATCCGCGCGATCAAGCTGATCTCCCAGACCATGGCGAACGCCGTTTTGGAAGGCAAGCAGGGCGAGCAGCTTGAGGTTGAAGCAAAGGCGGAAGAGACTGAAGCGGCTTCCGCGCAGGCATAAGCATAACTGCATAGAAATTAGTGAGTTGTTCGTAGGGCGCGACGACCCGGCGCGCCGAGGTCGTCGCGCCCTACGGTTTTGTTTTGAAATAGAATGATGGAGGAATATAAAAATGGCTTTTACTGCTGCTGACGTAAAAAAGCTCCGCGAAATGACCAACGTGGGTATGATGGACTGCAAGAAGGCGCTGACCGAGTCTGACGGCGATTTTGACAAGGCGATCGAGCTCCTGCGCGAAAAGGGCTTGGCCAAGGCTGCCAAGAAGGCGGACCGCATCGCGGCCGAGGGTGTTGTCTGCGCGACCGTATGCGATAAGTACGGCGTGGGCGCGATTATCGAGGTAAACTCGGAAACCGACTTTGTTGCCAAGAACGCGGACTTCCAGCAGTTCGTTGCTGATCTGGCTGGCGTTGTGACCAAGGAGGCGCCCGCTGATGTGGAAGCGCTGAAGACCTGCAAGATGGGCGACCTGACCGTTCAGGAAGTCCTGCAGGAGAAGGTACTGACGATTGGTGAGAACATCCAGATCCGCCGCTTTGAGCGCTTTGACGAATCCACGGTCAACGTAGCCTATAACCATATGGGCGGCGTGATCGGCGTGCTGGTCGGCCTACAGGTTTCGGACAATCTGAAAGATAATGCGACTGTTAAGGAGCTGGGTAAGGACATCGGCATGCAGGCGGCTGCGATGAACCCGTCCTTTATGGATAAGTCCCAGGTGGACGAGGCGACTCTGGCCAAGGAGAAAGAAATCCTGTTGGCGCAGGCGCTTGAAGAGAACAAGACCGCTGCCAAGCCGAAGCCGGAGCAGATTATTCACAAGATGGTCGAGGGCCGTATCGGCAAGTACTATGAGGAGAACTGCCTCCTGCAGCAGGCATTTGTCAAAGAGAACAAGGTTTCTGTAGAACAGCATATCGCGGCTGTGGCCAAGGAGCTCGGCGGCGAGATCAAGCTGGCCAAGTGCGTGCGCTTTGAAAAGGGCGAGGGTATTGAAAAGAAGCAGGACGACTTCGCGGCGGAAGTCGCTTCCATGGCCAAGTAAGCTATAATGCGAAAAAAGGACGCAGGATAAGCACCCTGTGTCCTTTTTATTGCAATGCCTGCTTTTTCTTCCGATACAGCAGTTCGCCGACCAGTGCGGCCAGACAAAGCCCGCCAAAGGAGAGCAATAGGACCAATGCGCCGGTCCTTGCCCAGAAAGCTTCCGGCAGGATGAGGATGATTTCATCCAGGCGCGCGTCGAATACCCAGTTGGTCTTGCCGGGAAAAAAGACCTGGTGGAAAACAGTAAACATGCTGTTGAAATCGCAGAACGCCCAAATCGCAATGATAAGGTAAACAACGCCCATGGCGGCAGCCGACCAAAATGCAGGCCCGCGCCCGCGGAACCGGTAAAACCGGAGCCCGCAGCGGTGGCCAAGCAGCGCAAGCAAAACCAACGCGGCGGCTGAGCCGCCCAGCAGGACAAAGTCCTGCTGGAACAATATCTTACAGTCCGCAAAATGCGCTTGGCCATCCTCCGACCAGACGAGGTCGCCCGTGCCGAATGGGGCGTCGAACACCAGATAATCCATGACCTCATCATAAGCCTCACGGATCGTCTGCTCGCTCCAGCCAGTCCGCTCGGTGAGCTGAAGCAAGTGGATTTGCTGATAATAGAACGGGCGGCACAGGATAGGGAAAGCGATTGCGGCAGACAGAAAGAATACCGCCAATACAACTGACAGCAGGATAGACAGGGATTTTGATGGTTTCATTGTTTTGTTGCTCCTTGTGGATAGGATGAAAGGGCGATACAGACCTGTGAAGGCAAATAAAAGAGCCACATGCCAAAATGCGTGCAGGACGGGAAGATCCCCAGATTCCATGCGCCGACGCAGAGGTCGCAGCAGACAAACAAAAGCAGCCCGCAGGCAAACAGACGATGCTTCCGGCCGCAGGACCGCAGAAGCACACCTTCCCATGCGTTGACAGCCAGGTTGGAAAAATAGAAGACCGAAAGCGCGGAAAGCGTATCGATACCGAAAAAGAACGCCGACAAAGGCAGTATGCGGAATGGAAGCGATGCAAAGCACAGCCTGCCCCGCAGTCGGTACAGGCGAATACTGTAGATAAACTGCACGATGCAGAAAAGCGATACGCCGAACAGATAATTCCGGTTTTGGACCAATAAAAACCAATCGGCGGCGGCGGTAAATAGCAGGGCGAGTACGACAAGCCTCCCATCCTGACAGGAATGGTTGAGCAGGGCGGCGGAAAAGCAGAGCAGTATGGAAACGTATTTGATCCAAGTGCTGTCGGCCAACGCCGTAAGGTCAAGAACCAGAAAGCAGGCGTACAGCAGGCAGACGAGCGGCAGGAATATGCGAGGGAAAACGCGCTTCATGGAACATCTCCTTTCCGGAAATAATACTATGCCAATATTCTGCGTCTGTCAAGCGAGCAGACATACAGACTGCGGAGAAAAGGCCGCCGCTTTTACTTGCATTTGGCGCAGATATTCGGTACAATAAGAGCAGAATGTAAAAGGAGCCCGCTTTATGGAACTTCATTATGATATCACCAAGCAGGACTATATCGACTTCAATTTGAATTACTATACCAATAACGCAGTCGTACAGCGCAGCATCCTGACGACGCGGATCGCTTCCGCAGTGATCGTCGCGCTGGGCGGCACGGCGCTGATGTATTGGCTCAAGGCGCTGAGCGTGGTATCCGTTGTCGGATATTTGGCGCTTGCGGCGGTCTGTTTTTTCGGCACGCCGTGGTATATGAAGCGGAAGGTTGTAAAAAATGTGGAGCGCATCCTGCAAAGGGCCAACAACAAGCAGCTTTGCGGACCCAAAACATTGACCCTGCGGGAAAATGAATTCGAGCTTGCGGGGGAAAACGAGGATACGACCTATCAATATGAAGCGGTCCAGCGCACAGCGTCGGATGCTGCCCATTACTATATTTTCGTAGATGAATTTTCCGCGGTCATCGTGCCTTTTTCTGCTTTTACGGACGAGGGACAGAAACGCGATTTTTATGAGCGGATCACGGCTCATATCACTGACGAGGCGCTCAAATGTTAAACAAGCTCCCTATATAGGGAGCTTTGACATTAAATATGGGAACTACTTGGAAGAGGCGGTCGTCTAACCAGTAAACTGAAAGAATGGGAGGGATTTCAAGTGAAAAAACGGATAATGGCCTGGGTGCTTGCGTTGTGCATGGGGGTGCCAGTATGCGCCGGTGCAGCGCAGGAGCAGGAGGTGTACGGCTACCCGACAGAGGATGCTCTGCGGAAACTGCCAAAAACGGTCACGCGCGGCGACTTTTTGGAAGCGCTTGCGTCGGCGTCCGGCGAGGACGTGTCAGACAGCGCGTGGATCGACATGGAGGAATACTTCACCGACGGCGTGGAAGCATCCGACGAGGTCAAGTGGACGTTTGCAAAATGGATCCTGAACGGAGCGGCGCAGGACGGGGAAAAAGCGGTGCTGCGCTTGGACGACCTGATCACGCGGCAGGAAGCGGCGGCGCTGCTCGGACGGTATTTGGATTATCGATACACCGCGCTCCCCGCGGGCTGCGGCACCGGTTCGCCCGACCCGTATAATATTGCGGAATGGGCGCAGAACGGTGTGAGCAAGTGCTGGATGTACGGTGTGATCGATATGTCGGATGAAAGTAATGTCAGCTATCCGGATGGCACGACATCCAGCGCATTGGATTTCCGGCCGAATGATCTGGTTGCCGGCAGCGAGGCGGCGCAGTGGATTGCAAACGCAAATGCGCTTGATATGAGCGCGGTCGCCGCACCGGAGAAGCCGGGTTTCGCTGACGCCCTTATCCGTGCGGTGGATGCGGAGGGCAACTGGTCGCTGTCGCCTTATTCCATCCGGATGTGCCTGGCCATGCTGGCGAATGGTACGAAGGGGGAAACGCAGCGGGAGCTGCTCGATGCCTTGCAGATCGAGGATCTGGAGGCGTTTAACCAGACTGTGAAAGAGCAGCTTGCGACCTATGACGGCTACGCGCGCATTATGTCGCTCGAAACCGCCAATTCCCTTTGGATCAATCAAAGCTGGTTTGACGGGGCGGGCGAGTTCCTGCCGGACTATGCGCGCGAAATGGACGAATATTTCCGCGCCGTGGTGGAGGAGGTCACAAATGCGGACTCGGTCGAACGGGTCAACGCCTGGGCGGACGAGAAAACGCATGGCAAGATCCCGACCATCCTGACCGAGGACAACCGCGAGTTTGTCACCGCGCTGATCAACGCGGTGTACTTCAAGGCCGCTTGGGAAAAAGAGTTTTCCCCCGCACATACGGAAAAGGCGGACTTTACGAATGCGGATGGTACGGCCGGCACGGTAGACATGATGCACCAGACCGATGTCTTCGGCTATTATTCCACCCCGGGTGTGGAAGCGCTCAGGATGGATTACCGCAAATACGCGGTGGACAATTGGGAGGGCGACAACTGGAAATACTTCCGCGACGCGGATTTCAGCATGTACCTGATTAAAGCGGACGATGAGCTGGACGTGCAGAACCTTCTGGACAACGCAGAATTTACCCATAGTGACGTACGGGTCTCCATACCCAGATTCAAGGTGGAGTACGGCGCACCGTTGGACGAAGCGCTGCAGGCGCTCGGTGTGCGGACAGCGTATGAGCCGGAAAAAGCGGATCTGACCGCGATGCTCGACCCCTCCGAACTGCCGGCCAGGCAGCATTTCCTGGACACGGTGGTACACAAAACATACGTCGCAGTGGATGAAAAAGGCACGGAAGCCGCGGCGGTGACCGCCGCGATGGATGGTGCGGGCGCGGCGCTGCCGTCCCGCCCCGAACTGGTGCGCACGTTCACCGCGGATGAGCCGTTCTGGTTTGTTATCCGTGATAACGCAAATGGCGAGATTTTGTTTGCCGGCCGCTATGAAACGGCGAATTAACGGTTGACAAAGCAAGGATTGGGGTATAATATAAATGTATTCATAAGCAAAAGCGATGACGGAAATCCCGTAAGTATCTAACAAGCGTCTGGCAGAGAGCGGACGACGCGGCTGAAAGCGTCCGCAGGCGCGGAGAAAGCGGCACCGATTCCCGAGCCCCGCGGCGGAAAAGCGCAGTATGCCGCGGCGTGTCGTCCTCGTTACGGACTCCAGAGCGGTAAGCCCGAAAACGGGCTTGCAAGCAGGGTGGAACCGTGGGTTTATGCTCACCCCTGATTTTATGTCGGGGGTGGGCTTTTTCGTTCTCCCCCCAAAATACAAAAGGAGGAACACTGTTATGTCCGAAGAAAACAAGTACACGTTTGAAAATCCGGAATACCGCGACACCTACCGTCATACGGTATCCCATATCCTTGCGCAGGCGGTCAAGCGCCTGTATCCCGAGGTCAAGCTCGCCATCGGCCCGTCGATCGAAAACGGCTTCTACTACGATTTCGACGCACCGTTCTCCTTTACGCAGGAGAATTTGGACGCGCTCGAGGCCGAGATGAAGAAGATCTGCAAGGAGAAGCTGCCGCTCGAACGCTTCGAGCTGCCGCGCGCCGAGGCGCGCAAGCTGATGGAGGAAAAGGACGAGCCATATAAGGTGCAGCTCATCGACGACCTACCTGAGGACGCGACCATCTCGTTCTACAAACAGGGTGAGTTCACCGACCTGTGTGCCGGCCCGCATCTGGATACCACCGGCCGCGTCAAGGGAAACGGCATTAAGCTGATGAGCGTCACCGGCGCATACTGGCGCGGCGACAGCAAAAATAAGATGCTTCAGCGTATCTACGGCACAGCTTTCCCCAAGAAGGACGAACTGGATGCCTACCTGAACATGCTGGAGGAGGCCAAGAAGCGCGATCACCGCCGTCTGGGCAAGGAACTTGGCCTGTTCATGCTGACTGAGGAAGGCCCAGGCTTCCCGTTCTTCCTGCCGGGCGGCATGACGCTCAAGAATACCCTGATCGACTACTGGCGCGAGGTACACAAGAAGTACGGCTATGTCGAGGTTTCCACGCCGGTCATCCTCAGCCGCAAGCTTTGGGAGCGTTCGGGCCACTGGGAGCACTACAAGAACAATATGTACACCACGGTCATTGACGACGAGGACTTTGCCATCAAGCCCATGAACTGCCCAGGCGGTATGCTGGTCTACAAGTCCCAGCCGCACTCCTACCGCGAACTACCGTTGCGCGTGGGCGAGCTTGGCCTTGTCCATCGCCACGAGTTGTCCGGTGCGCTGCACGGCCTGTTCCGCGTACGCTGCTTCACGCAGGACGATGCGCATATCTTCATGACGCCAGACCAGATGAAGGATGAGATTAAAAACACAGTCAAGCTGTTCGACGAGGTGTACTCGGTGTTCGGCCTGAGCTATAAGATCGAGCTGTCCACCATGCCGGAGGACCACATCGGCACGGTCGAACAGTGGGAACACAACCAGGATATCCTCAAGGAAGCCATCACCGAGATGGGCAAGGACTATGTGGTCAACGAGGGCGACGGCGCGTTCTACGGCCCCAAGCTGGACTTCCATCTGGCCGACTCGCTCGGCCGCACTTGGCAGTGTGGCACGATTCAGCTGGACTCCCAGCTTCCCGAGCGGTTTGAGCTGGAGTATATCGGCGCGGACGGCGAAAAGCACCGCCCGATTATGATCCACCGCGTGGTGCTTGGCTCGATCGAGCGCTTCATCGGCGTCATCACCGAGCACTTTGCAGGCGCGTTCCCCACCTGGCTCGCTCCGGAGCAGGTGCGCGTCATGCCCATGACCGACCGCAATATCCCCTGCGCGCAGGAGGTCGTGGGGCAGCTCACCGAAGCGGGCTTCCGCGTGAGCATGGATGACCGCAACGAGAAGATCGGCTACAAGATCCGCGAGGCGCAGGTGCATAAGGTGCCGTATATGGTCGTTATCGGTGACAAGGACGAGGAGAAAGGCATCATTTCAGTGCGCGAGCGCAAAACCGGCGAGACCACGCCGATGGAGCTGGTGGAGTTCATCGAAAAGCTGTCCTATGAGGTGAAAGAAAAGCTGCGGTAATCCACTGAAAGGGGATAGGGCTATGAAAAAGCTGGCTGCCACTTGTTTTGCAGTATTGTTGATGACGTTTGCCGCAGGGGCGGCAAACGTCGGCACGATCGACAACGCCTATCCGGGCGACACGGAAGCGCAGGCGCAGATGCTGTACGACCTCGGCCTGTTTCGAGGGACGGAAAAGGGGTTTGAGCTGGAACAGCCCATGACGCGCGCAGAGGCGGCTGTGATGCTGACGCGCTTCCTCGGCGCAGAGCAGACCGCGCTGGAAGGAGCGTGGACGCACCCCTTTACCGATGTACCCGAATGGGCGGCCCCCTATATTGCCTGGCTGTATCAAAGCGGTCTGACGCGCGGCGTATCCGCAACCAGATACGGAGCGGAGGAAAGCGTGACCTATGGGCAGTACTGCACATTTCTTGCGCGCGCCTCAACGGATGAGGAAAACTATGACCTTCTGGGGCTTTACGGCATAGATGAGGAGGGCAACTGCGACAGGGCGGGGTTTGTCCGCGGGGACGCGGTATCGTTGTCCGCACGCCTGCTGGGAGAATACTATCTCAAATGCGAGGACACAAACGGCATTACAGTCGCGCAGAAGCTGATCGACCGCAGCGTATTCTCCTTGGAGCAGTTCAAGAAGGCGGCGTGGGACGTTTTGCCGCGCGCATACATGCAGGATACATTACACGGATTCAATGATATGGATTACCGCCTGTCCTGTGTGATTGCGGGCGTGCCGGTGGTGCGTTGTGCGGATGCTGAAATCGATGTAATTTATTATTACGAATCCTCCTTGAATCAACTGTATGGCGAGAAAGCGTCGGAAGGGCAGAACTATGTATGCTTCCGTCTCGATGAGGAGACGCTGGAAGCGGAAGAGCTGCTGCGCGGTCCGGAGGGCAGCACGGCGAAAATCATGGGATACGCGGGAGAGACAGACTACCTCCTGTTCCGCGAGCCGGAGGGGGATACGGTCTATGCGGTCCGCGGCGCGGAGACTGAAGCGGTGCTTTCTCTGACAAAGGAAGAAGGGAGCGACGCATTGCTGTCCTGCCTGCAGGGGGATGATGGCTGTGTGTTCCAGGCCGGTGAGCATAAATTCTACCGTTTGGACGAAAACGGCGCCAGCGCCTTGCCGCTTGCAGCAGGGGATCGGCTGTCCGTTGTCCTGAGCAGCGGCCTGCTGCTGACGGAAAATATCACGGCCGAACACACGGTGATCTCGGGCTGGAGCTGGGACGGTGAGCCGGCCGGAAGCTACACGGTAGAAAACCTATATCCCCTGCCGAAAGATGCGGCACAGTGGACAGAGGAAGAATTGGCTTACTGGCAGGGCGAGAATGCGCCGAAGCTCTTGTCAGATAACGGCTCCTGCGCCTGGGGTACGGCGGGGCTGTATCGGGCAGAGGATGGCAAGCTGCTGCAGATCACAGACAAGCCGGTATATGACTGTGAGATCGACCCCGCAGACGGCAGCTATGTGCTGTTGGCCTCGCCGGCAGACGAACGCCCAGGGTATTATGGTGCAGGTGTTTTTACGCTGGCGGGTACCGAAGCGATACGCATTGCGGCGGACGGTACGGAAACCGTGCTGCTGGCGAACCAGCCCGCGCATGGACTGACCTTTGACCGGATCACCTGTGCGGAGGCGGGTGTGGTGCGTGTACAGTACACCTATGTGATGGGGATGGCGGATTACCACTCCTACGAATATGCGATTGAGAACGGCCGGCTGCGCGCGCTGGTCAACACGCCGGGCATGGGATTTTCCGGCTATACGGAAGAGGAATGCGCGGTCGAGCAGGCACGGCTGGATGCGCTCGGCGTCGGGGTCAACTCATAGTCTGGCGCATCGGGGGTAAAGGATGAAAAAGTTTTTTGTACGCGATACGCTGCTTGGGGGGACGGCGGTAGGGCTTAGTTCCCCTGTTCCAGAGCGCGGATCGCGTCGGAACGCTTGAAAACTTTCACGTGGTAAAGCTGGCCGGCTTCCAGCGGGCCGAAGGTGAAGCGGCCGAGCTCGTCGGTATACAGTGCGCTCACAGGCGTGGCGGGCGCGTCTGCGCGGTAAAAGGTTACAAGCGCTTCCTCAACCGGTTTCCCGTTCTGATCCACTACTGTCCCGACAACCGCGGGACGCTGATCCAGATATAGGGATACTGTGGTATCGACGACCTCATGAGCCGCAGGCTTGACATAAAAGGACTGAGAAAGGTTCATAGTGATTACCCCTTTGTTTGATACATAAGAATCTATTGTTATTTTATGAAATCTATTTGGAAAAGGTGAGGGAATACAATTATGGCAGAACAGAAGAAGCTGGTCAGCGAGATCACATCCATGGATGTGGATTTTGCGCAGTGGTACACCGATATCGTGAAAAAAGCGGAGATGATCGACTATTCCTCGGTCAAGGGCTGCGTTATTATGCGCCCGTACGCGCAGGCGCTGTGGGAAAACATCCAGCAGGCGCTGGACGGTATGTTCAAAGAAACCGGACATGAAAACGTCGCGATGCCGATTTTTATACCGGAAAGCCTGCTGCAGAAGGAAAAAGACCATGTTGAAGGCTTTGCGCCCGAGGTGGCTTGGGTCACGCATGGCGGCTCGGAAAAGCTGGAAGAGCGTCTTTGCGTCCGTCCGACGTCGGAAACGCTGTTCTGCGAGCATTACGCGAAAATCGTTCGCTCCTGGCGCGACCTGCCAAAGCTGTATAACCAGTGGTGCAGCGTGGTCCGGTGGGAAAAAACCACCCGTCCGTTCCTGCGCAGCCGGGAATTCTGGTGGCAGGAAGGGCATACTGTCCATGCAACGGCGGAAGAAGCGATGGAGGAGACCCTCCGTATGCTGAATATTTACGCCAGGTTTGCGGAGGAATGGCTCGCTATTCCGGTCATCAAGGGGGAGAAAACTGAAAAGGAACGCTTTGCGGGCGCAGAGAAAACCTACACCATCGAGGCCATGATGCATGACTGCAAGGCGCTGCAGTCCGGCACCTCGCACTACTTCGGCGACGGATTTGCGCGCGCGTTCGGAATGCAGTACACGGATAAGAACAATACGCTCCAATATATGTACCAGACCTCATGGGGCATGTCTACGCGCATGATCGGCGCGATTATTATGACACATGGCGACAACGAAGGTCTCGTACTGCCGCCCCGTATTGCGCCGACACAGCTTGTTGTCATTCCGGTGGCAAGCCATAAGCCGGGCGTGACCGAAAAGGCGCAGGAGATTTATGAAATGGTAAAAGCAGCTGGTGTGCGCGCAAAGATCGACCTGTCCGAAAACAGCCCCGGTTGGAAGTTCGCCGAGTACGAGATGAAGGGCGTGCCGCTCCGGCTGGAGGTCGGACCGCGCGATATCGCAAACGGGCAGTGTGTTTTGGTACGCCGTGACAACCGTGAAAAGACCGTTGTGAAATTTGAAGAGCTGACGGAAAAAATTCCGGCGCTGCTGCAGGAAATTCAGGATGCCCTGTTCCAGAAGGCGCTGAAAAACCGTGAGGAGCACACCTATACCGCGAAGACGCTTGACGAGATGAAGTCGATCCTCACCGAGCATACGGGCTTTATCAAATCCATGTGGTGCGGCGACCTAGCCTGCGAGGAAAAGATCAAGGAGGAAACCGGTATGCCGAGCCGCTGCATGCCGTTCGAGCAGGAGCATATCGCGGACGTATGTCCGGTATGCGGGAAACCGGCGCATAAAATGGTCGTTTGGGGTATTGCGTACTAAAGATTCGGTGGAAGGAGGGATGCTTGGGTGAGCTGGCAGGAAAACTTGATAGAGAACGGCTTGCCCGGCATCGCGCTGACCGCACTGTTTATCGCGGCCACAAGTATTGTGACGCTGGTCTGCGTGCGGGTGGTTAACCGGATTATGCTCCGGCTGATCGACCGGCAGAAGCAGGTCAGCAGCGGCAACGCGACGATATTGGCGTTCTGCCGGTATCTTGCGATCGCAGCCTTATATTTTACAGGTTTTGCGGTGATCGTTTCCAACATACCGGCGCTCAGCGCGGGTATGAACAAGCTGATGGCCGCGGGTGGCGTGCTCGCGGTGGTCGGCGGTCTGGCATCGCAGGAGGCGCTGGGCAGCATAGTCAGCGGGATGATGATTCTGGCGTTCAAACCGTTTGTGATTGGAGACGTGGTGCGCTGTGTGGATAACGACATTTCCGGTGTGGTCGAGGAGATCACCCTGCACCACACCGCTATCCGCACCTACGAAAACAAGCGCGTGATCGTGCCGAACAGCGTGATGAACAATTCGATTATCGAAAATGCGGACTATGGCGACAGCCGCGTCTGCGCATTCCTCGAAATCGGTGTGACCTATGAATCCGATATCGCCCGCGCAAAGGAGCTGCTCGCGCAGGAGATCGCCCGCCAGCCGGACTTCCTTGATGTGCGTACGCCCGAACAGGTTGCGGCCGGCGTGTCGCTGGTACAGGTGGTCGTTCTGACGCTGGCGGAATCCGCAGTCACGCTGCGCGCGTCGCTTTGGGCCAAGGACAACGGTACTGCGTTCAGTCTGAAATGCACGGTGCAGGAAAATATCAAGAAAATCTACGAGCAGGAAGGAATCGAAATCGCCTATCCTCATGTGGTCGTCGTGCAGAAAGGAAAAGGCAGTCCGTAAAAATTCACGCAGTACAAGCAGCAAAATAGCAGAAAGGGGGCATATCGCTATGATGTGGCCCTTTTTATTTTGTTGCAATGCGACTTCCATTTCTTTTTGAATAAAAAATGAATTTTGGAGGGAGGGCTTGATTTTTCCTTTCCATGGTATTATCATTACAGTGTTGGCACTCGAAGTGTTAGAGTGCTAACATCATTTCATCAATAGAGGTGCATCGATCATGGCAAAGAAACAATTTAAGGCGGAGTCCAAGCGCCTGTTGGACTTAATGATCAATTCGATTTATACACATAAAGAAATTTTCCTGCGGGAGCTGATTTCCAACGCTTCGGATGCAACGGATAAGCTTTACTATAACGCAATGAAAGATGGCAAGACCGGCATCACGCGCGACAGCTTACCGATCGAGCTGACGCTTGACAAGGAAAACCGCCGCTTTGTGATTGAAGACCACGGTTGCGGCATGACAGCGGAGGAGCTGGAAAGCAACCTGGGTACGATCGCCCGTTCCGGCTCGCTTGCTTTTAAGAAAGAGAACCAGGATCAGGCGGATATTGATATTATCGGCCAGTTCGGCGTTGGCTTCTATGCGGCATTTATGGTCGCAAGCCATGTTGAGGTTGTATCCCGTGCGATCGGCAGCGACCAGGCAAACCGTTGGGAATCCGACGGCACGGCTGGCTATACCGTAACGCCGTGTGAAAAAGAGGAAAACGGCACCCGTATTACGCTTACAATCAAGGAAAATACGGAAAACGAAACCTATGACGAATTCCTGGAACCATACAGGATACAAGCATTGGTAAAGAAGTATTCGGATTATATTCGGTATCCGATCAAGATGGACATGATACGCTCCCGTATGAAGGAAAAGCCGGCGGATGCAGGGGAGGATTACCAGCCGGAATGGGAGGAATACACGGAAAACACAACCCTTAACTCCATGGTCCCGATTTGGAAAAAGTCCAAAAAGGATTTGACGGAGGAGGAATACAATTCGTTTTATACTTCCAAATTTTACGATTACCAGCCCCCGCTCTGCCATATCCATTCCAGCGTGGAGGGAGCGGTGACCTATACGGCGATGCTGTTCATCCCTGCGCACGCGCCGATGGATTACTATACCAAGGACTATGAGAAAGGGCTGCAGCTTTATTCCAATGGCGTCCTGATCATGGATAAGTGCGCCGACCTGCTGCCCGACCATTTCAGCTTTGTGCGCGGTATGGTGGATACAGCGGATCTTTCGCTCAATATTTCCCGTGAGATGCTGCAGCACGACCGTCACCTGAAAGCGATTGCGCAGAGCATTGAGAAGAAAATCAAGAGCGAGCTGCTCAAAATGCAGAAAGACCAGCGCGAGGAATATGAAAAGTTCTGGAAGGCATTTGGACGCCAGATTAAATATGGTGCATATGTGGACTACGGCGCGCATAAGGACTTACTGCAGGATCTTCTGATTTACCATTCCTCCACCGAAGATAAGCTGGTCACGTTGGAGGAATATGTTTCCCGCATGAAAGAGGAACAGAAATATATCTACTATGCCTGCGGGGAAACGATCGATAAGATCAAACTGCTGCCGGCGATGGAGACGCTGCGCGACAAGGGCTATGAGGTTCTGTGCCTGGATGATAACATCGATGAGTTCTGCATAAAAATGCTGGCAAGCTATCAGGAGAAAGAATTCAAGTCGATCGCTGACGCGGATCTCGGACTGGAGAGCGAAGATGAAAAGGCGGAAATCAAAAAGCTGACCGAGGAGAATGAGACGCTTTTGGCTGCGTTGGGAACAGCACTGGAGGGTCAGGTAAAGAAAGTGGAATTAACCGGCCGCCTGAAAAGTCATCCGTGCTGCCTGCGCGCGGAAGGGCCTGTGACCTTGGAGATGGAAAAGGTACTCAACCAGCAGGCGCTCGACGATAGCCAGCGCGTACACGCGGAGCGCATTTTGGAGCTGAACGCGGAGCATCCGGTTTTCAAAAAGCTTTGCGAGCTGCAGCAGCAGAACTCGGATAAAGTTGCGGTCTACGCGGAAATACTCTATACGCAGGCGCTTCTGATCGAGGGCCTGCCGGTTGATGATCCGGTGTCCTATGCCAACGCGGTGTGCGGTTTAATTTCATAAATTAGAGGAGAGGGTATGCCTGGATGAAAAAGCTGCTTTGGATCGTCAACCCGCATGCGGGACGCGGCGCGATCGCTGGCAAGGTCGTCGATTGCGTGAGTACGTTCCAGAAAGCGGGCTATGACGTTACCCTCTATGCCACGCAGGGGACGAAAGATGCAACCCGCGTTGCGCGGGAAAGGGCGGCGGAGTTTGACCGCATTGTCTGTGCGGGCGGGGATGGAACGCTCAACGAAGTGGTCACCGGCCTGATGGAAGCGCAGACCCGCCCGCCGCTTGGTTATATCCCTGCGGGTACGACAAACGATTTTGCACTCAGTCTGGGCATACCCAAATCTCCGGTGGAGGCGGCGGCTGTCGCAGCCAGCGACAATTTGCAAGCGCTCGATATCGGGATGTTCAACGAACGGTATTTCAACTATATCGCGGCGTTCGGCGTGTTTACCGAGGTATCCTACGCAACGCCGCAGCAGACTAAAAACGTCTTTGGCCGCGCAGCGTATATCATAGAAGGTGTCAAATCACTGACCAGCATCAGGGAACACCATATGTGTGTGAACAGCGCGGAAATGACGGTAGAGGACGATTTTATTTTCGGCATGGTGTCCAATACCGTCTCCGTCGGGGGCTTCAAAACAATTTCAACGGATGATGTGGCGCTGGACGATGGCTTGTATGAGGTGCTTTTGGTCTATCCGGTAGAAAACCCCATGGAGCTTCAGTGGCTTGCCAATGACCTGCTGACGGGAAATGTGGACTCCAGCCGCTTTGTGTATTTCCGGACGTCGCAGATCACGTTTGATGCGAAGAACGATGTCCTGTGGACGCTGGACGGGGAGTTTGGCGGCGCGGTAAAGCACGCGGACATTACAAACTTCAGTCGGGCGATCACATTTATCGCCGGCGATACAAAAAATCTTGAAAACGCAGAGGAAGCCTGATATAATAACAAAAGGGAATGAAGTTCTCCCTTGGCGCATACTGCCTGAACCGCTTGAAAAAGCTGATGACTTCTGCACGAAAAAACGTGCGGGGCATCAGCTTTTTTTATGCTCCGCCAAAAATGGAGGTAAAAGTTAATGTTAACAAGTTTGGCGTATGTGTTCCTGTTGGGGATGCTGCTCGGATGGGTGTTTAGCCGGATCGGCCTGCCAAGCCTGCTCGGTATGCTGGTTACAGGCATCCTGCTCGGCCCCTGTGTACTCAACCTATTAGACCCTGCGCTGCTGGGAATCAGCGCCGACCTGCGGCAGCTCGCGCTGATCATCATCCTGACAAGGGCTGGACTGTCGCTGAATATCGCGGATTTGAAACGCGTGGGGCGGCCGGCCGTGCTTATGTGCTTTGTGCCGGCCTGCTTTGAGATATGTGGCATGGTGCTGCTGGCGCCGAAGATGCTGGGGATTACTGCTCTGGAAGCAGCGGTCATGGGAGCGGTAATTGCGGCGGTATCGCCCGCGGTTATTGTACCTAAAATGCTCCGGCTGATGGAGGAAGGCTATGGGACAGCCAAAAGCATACCGCAGATGATTCTCGCGGGTGCATCGGTGGACGATGTCTTTGTCATTGTGCTATTTACCGCTTTCACAGGCATTTCCCAAGGAGATACGGTTGCCGTGATGGATTTCTTACAGGTCCCGCTGTCGATCCTGCTCGGCATAGCGTGCGGCGCAGCGCTGGGGCACCTGCTTGCATTGCTTTTTCGAAAAAAGCATATGCGCGATACGGCAAAGGTGCTGATAATCCTGAGCGCCGCATTCCTGCTGGTGGCATTGGAAAACCGTGTGAAAGGCATTGTTCCGTTTTCCGGCCTGATCGCTGTTATGTGCCTTGGCATCTTGCTGCAGCGTAACAGGCCTGAAGTCGCGGTGCGTCTGTCGGCCAAGTTTTCCAGGCTATGGGTCGCGGCAGAGGTGCTTTTGTTTGTGCTGGTGGGTGCCGCTGTCGATATCCGCTATGCAGCGCAGGCTGGCCCTGCCGTTGTATTACTGCTATGTTGTGTGCTTTTATTCCGGATGGCCGGCGTATTCTGCTGTATGCTGGGAACTGTGCTGAACGCAAAGGAGAGGCTGTTCTGTATGATAGCTTATATGCCGAAGGCAACGGTGCAGGCCGCGATCGGCGCCGTGCCGCTTTCTATGGGCCTGGCGTGCGGACAGATTGTTTTGACCGTCGCGGTGCTGTCGATCCTGATAACCGCCCCGCTCGGCGCATTTGGCGTTGAGCGCACATATAAGGTTTTGCTGCGAAAAAAATAAATGGAAAGGAGCGGGCACCAGTCGGCATCCGCTCCTTTCCATCGGGAAATCGAGATCAGCAGCACTTTCTCTGGAAAGATTTGCAGTCAGTACACTGATCGACCGTCGGGTTGGCCTCATGCGTGCCTACGGTGATGCAGTCCAGCGCGCAATACTCTGCACCGTCACTGTGATTGGCGCACTGATTGACAGTGCAGCGGATTGCCTTGTTGCAGTTTGAACGATCCATAAGAAAGACCTCCTTTTTTGATTTCCCCATTAGTCTCTCCGATCACGGGCGAAATATACATTGACAAAATCGAGCAAACTGGGGTATACTTTTTTCAAGGACTTCCTTTCCCGAAAGCATGCGCTGCCGGGCGAGCGTCTGCATAAAATCAGTGTCTGCTGTCAAAGATTCGATCTGCGATGAAAGAGCGAAAAACCATAAAACGGGCGTTCTGTGTCGTGTGGATGCAGGACGTTTTTTGTTGCAGGAGGAATAAAATGGAAAACCGTATTGCGATTTTGGGCATTATTGTCGAGGACCGCGAATCCAGCGGCGAAGTCAACGCCCTGCTTCACGAATATGGTGCCTCGATCATTGGGCGCATGGGGCTTCCGCATTATCGTGAAAGCTGTTCGATTATTACGATCGTGATGGACAGCACGATCGATACGATCAACGCACTGTGCGGCAAGCTGGGCCGGCTGAAGCATGTTCAGGTCAAATCCATGATGGCAAAATAAGGAGAGAATGGAAATGAAACGTATTTTATCCGGTTTAGTGGCGTCAGTGATGGCGTTATCCCTGCTTGCGGGCTGTGGACAGGGCGATACGGCGCTGCAGGAGCCTGAGCAGCAGCAAACAGCGACGGTGGAAGCTGGTTACGAAGACGGGGTAAGTATCCGCGTCGCCGCCTTGAAAGGACCTACAGCCATGGGGCTGGTTCAGATGATGAAGGATAACGAGGGGGACGAGACACATTACCAGTTCGATCTCTATACCTCTGCGGACGAGATCGTCCCGTTGATCGGTAAAGACGAGGTGGACATCGCGCTTATCCCGACCAATCTGGCGGCAACCCTGTACCAGAGGACCGAGGGCGGCGTGCAGGTGTTGGACGTCAACGCCGGAAACGTATTATACGCGGTTTCTCACGACGAAGCCCTGAATACGCTTGAGGGCTTAGCGGGCAGGACCATTTATATGACCGGCAAGGGGACTACGCCGGAGTGGACGCTGCGTTACCTGCTTGACAAAAGCGGTATCGAGGAAAGCGATTTGACGATTGCATTCAAAAGCGAGGCGACCGAGGTGGTATCCGCACTGTCGCAGGATGCAGAAGCGGTCGGCATCCTGCCGCAGCCTTTCGCAACCGTTGCATTGATGCAGGATCAGGAACTATCAATTAATTTCCCGCTGGAAGACGCATGGAAAACGTACAGCCCGAATGGGCAGGGGATCGCGACCGGCGTCACGGTCGTCCGCAAGGCGTTTGCGGATGAGCATCCTGCGGCGGTGGCGCAGTTCGTGCAGGATCATCAGCAGTCTGTTGAAACGGTTGTTTCCGATCCGGAGGCAGGCGCGCAGTTGATCGAAGCATACGGTATCGTCAAGGCGCCAGTAGCACAGCTCGTGTTGACCAATTTCAACCCTGTGGCGGCAGCGTCGGGACAGGAGATGAAGGGCTGGGTTTCGGATTATCTGGAAATGCTTTACGGGATCGCGCCGGACGCGGTAGGGGGAACGCTGCCCGATGAAGGTTTCTACTATTTGGGCTAAGCGCTGGTTTCGCATCGGTGTGACCGCGCTTTTCTGGCTGGCTGTTTGGCAGGCGGCGGCTGTGCTTTTGCCCAAGCTGTTATTTGCAGGTCCCGTACCGACGGTGCGGAGCCTGCTTTCCCTATTGCGGAACAGTGAATTCTGGTTTTCGATCGCGCATTCGTTGGGGAAAATCGCATCGGGTTTTTTGCTGGCCTTTAGCACAGGCTGTCTGCTTGCCATCGCCTGCCGCCGGATGCCGGTTCTCCGTATGCTGCTCGGGCCGCTGATACAGGTGATGAAAAGCCTTCCGGTGGCGTGTTTCATCGTGGTGGCGCTGATTTGGGTCCGTTCGGAATGGATTTCCGTCTTAACCGCATTTTTTGTTGTTTTTCCCGCTGTATACATCAATTTGGGCGAGGGTCTGCAGCAGACCGATCAGGGGATGCTGGAAATGGCGCAGCTTTTTCATTTGACGCCAGCCAAACGCCTGCGGGCCGTGTGGCTGCCCGCCTGTCTGCCGTATTTGCTGTCCGCCTGCCGTGTATCCGTCGGTATGGCGCTGAAGGCTGGCGTTGCGGGTGAAATCATCGGGCTTCCGCGCTGGTCGATTGGGGAGCAGCTTTATTTATCCAAGCTCTATCTAAATACGGCGGATTTGTTTGCGTGGTCGCTGGTGATCATCCTGCTCAGCCTGGCGCTGGAGCGGCTGCTGGTTTTCGCGCTTGCCACTGTGCAAAGGAAATGGGGGATCGCCGCATGATGCTGCGGATGGAGCATATTGATAAGGCGTTTGACGGAAACGCGGTGCTTCATGACCTGTGCTGGACGCTCGGGCCAGGGGAGTGCTGGCAGGTAACCGGCGCTTCCGGCATTGGAAAAACAACGCTTCTGCGGCTGATGATGGGGCTGGAGCAACCCGATAGCGGAAAGCGGATCATACCAGCTGCGGTTCGCTTTTGCCCAGTGTTTCAGGAGGACCGTCTGGTCGAAAATTGGAGTGCTTTGCAGAACGTAGCGCTGGTCTGCGACGACAGTCCATCCGCGTTCCGCATTCTGAACACGCTGCTTCCCGACAGTGCTCTGGAACAGCCGGTCTGTACGCTTTCCGGCGGGATGCGTCGACGGGTCGCGCTGGCACGGGCGCTTGCGGCGCAGGGAGATATCCTGGTGCTTGATGAACCGTTTGCCGGTCTGGACGCGCAGACCCTCTGGCATGCGGCAGAAGCGTTGCGCCGGTACCGGAGGGGGCGCGCGGTTGTTCTGGTTTCCCACGAGACCGAAAAGCTGTTTCCAGATTGGCACACATTGTCGTTGTGAAACGGTTTTCAGCGTGGCAAAAACCAGCGTGATATGTTATATTAAAACAATGGAAAACACCGCCGGCCAGGGCGGGCAAGAGGTGCGAATAGTATGCAAAAAGGCGATCAGGCCAAGCTGAAGCTGTTATTGACCGGTATTGCGGCGCGGCTGACAAAAAACAGGGATTACTTTGTGCGGGCAGACTGCATATTCCTATCTGGGAAAAAGAAATTTGACGCCAGCCTGGCACGGGCGGAGACAGGCTATACGCTCCGCTTCCAAGGGACGGAGACGGCGGTCGACTCCGTGGCTTTCTGTGCTTTTTTCTCCCAGCAGGCGGAGAAATTCGACGAAGCACGTTTGTCCTACACCGAACGCGGTACCGTCGTGTCGCTGACGGTAGACGCGCGCGGCGTACAGATGAAGCAGGCGGAGCGGGAAGCGACAACCGAAGAGCAGGCGACTGCGGCGAATCCCCTGCTGGACAGCGGTCGGCAGTATTTGATCCGCGTTGACCATGCAGCGCCGCTTTTACGGGAAATAGGCATCCTCACAGCAGACGGAAAGCTCAAAAACGATATGATCCGTAAATATAACCAGATAGACCACTATGTTGAACTGGTTGCCCCCATGTTCGAAAAAGACGACGGGGAGGAAATCGTCCTTCTGGACTGCGCCTGCGGAAAATCTTATCTCAGCTTTGTGATGAATTATTACCTGCACAATGTGCTGCGGCGGCGGTGCCGCGTGATCGGCGTTGACATTAATGAGCATGTTATTGAAGAAAGCAGGGCAATGGCAAAGCGGCTCGGTTATCATAATATGGTATTCCAGTGCGCGGATCTGAGAGCCTACCAGCCGCCGAAGAATGTAACGGCGGTGATTTCACTGCATGCGTGCGATATCGCGACCGACCTTGCATTGGCGACCGCGATACGCGCGCGGGCAAGATATATTGCCTGTGTGCCGTGCTGCCACAAGGAATTGCTGGATCAGTACCGTCTGCCCGACCTCGCCCCCCTGACCAAACACGGGGTATTCAAAGCACGATTCAACGATGTTTTGACCGATAGTATGCGCGCGCTCAAACTGGAGGCGGAGGGCTACCGCGTTTCTGTGGTTGAATATATTTCGCCGCTCGATACGCCGAAAAACCTGCTGATACGCGCGGTACGCACAGGGAAAGAGAATCCCAGGGCAAGGCAGGAATATGACGCTGTGCGGCGGCGGCTTGGCACGACCTCCGAGCTGGACCGCCGCTGCATGGATATGGATCAGGAGTTCTTTGTCACAGACGAGGATTTGGTGCAGTAACACACGGCGTACCTTTGAATAGACTGGTATTGAAGTCTCTTCAATCACTATTTGGAGGTAATATACATGGCTGATAAAGTCTGCTGCCCCGGCCCGATCTGCGGCAATGGTAATAATAACGTTGCCGGCGGTATCCGTGAGGCGGTTTGTGTTCACACCAGTAAAGTTTATGATTCCTGCCGCAGCAAGGAATGCCTGCGCGATATTCGGGTATATCTGTGCCGCGATGCGCAGGAACTGCTTAATTCCGGCGGCATCGTATCGGTGAAGCCGCGTTCCGCAGAGCTGCTTTGCGTCAAGATCGATGTGGAGAAGGTGCAGTTCAACCGCGGGTTCTACACGATTGATATTCGATTCTTCTATAAGATCAAGTGCGAAGTCAGCTGCCTGGTCGGACGCCCCCGCATCATCGATGGTCTGTCCGTCTTTGATAAGCGCGTTGTTCTGTTCGGCGGCGAGGGCGGCGCACGCATTTTCTCGTCCCGTTTTGTAGAGGATGGCATGGATGTCCAGCTCTGTCCGGACAGCAACAAACCGACCGCGGTGGTGGAGGTTGTTGACCCGATCCTGCTGGACGCCCGCGTCGTAGCGCCGGAGGTTTCCTGCAACTGCTGCTGCTGTGCATTGAACGAAGTGCCGCGCGCGATCGGCGGCTGCTTCCAGGGCGACGATCTTGTTCTGGGTACCGATGGCTACCAGCTGTTCATTACGCTGGGCCAGTTCTCGATCATTCGTCTGGAACGTGATATCCAACTGCTGATGCCGGCTTACGATATCTGCCTGCCGCGCCGCGATTGCTCGAACAGCGGTGCTGGTGAAGCGCAGGATCCGTGTGCGATCTTTGCGAACTTTGAGTTCCCGATCGATGAATTCTTCCCGCCCAAGCAGGAGTTTTCGGACTGCATGACCGGCAATGTCGGCGGCGGCAACGCCTGCGGAAGCTGCGGCTGCGGGAATAAGAATTCCTCTAAGTGCTGCAACTGAGTAAAATGGAAAAACCTGCTGGGATGCTCCCAGCAGGTTTTTTTCATATGCTGCGGTGTATATGCATATAATTCGGTAACGACAGAATGAAAAGAGGCGGGAACACCTTATGGATGAGGAACGCAGTTTCGTATATACGCTGATATTGGGTGTCTGCATGCTGCTGTGCCTGCTGATGATCGGCAGGATGCTGCTTGGTCACCCTGCCGATCAAATAGAGACAAAGGAGCCGGAAAATCCGGCTCCGGCGCCGCAAACAGAAGAAGAGGAGGATCTCCAGATGAAAATGCAGCTCAGCGAGGATGACCTGTGTACGATGATCGTGCAGGCGCTTCCGTTTTCACCGGACGGCATCACTGCAAAAATCAGCAAGGATGGAATCGTATCCCTGGGGGCGTCCGTGCAGAAGCAGAGCCTGGTGGACAGCGGGCTTGCAACAGGGGGGATGAGAACGGCGGTATTGTTTCTGCCAGACCCCTGCAAGGTGTATAGCGTTTGGAATATATCCGCGGAATCAGGCAGTATAAAGCTGGACTGCGCCACGATGGAAATTGCCGGGATTGTTTTACCAGAGGAAACCGCAGCAAAGATATCCGAGCAAATAGCGGACAGCCTGAACCGTCAGCTCATGACATGGGGGATAGAACCGAAAGCAATCCGTTTTGCGGATGGAGCCATTTCCCTGGAGGCATAGAAAAAGCCTTTCGCTGTATACAGCGAAAGGCTTTTGATCAATCGAAAATCACTCGTCCGCCGCCCTGGAAACGGGACGCATAGTTACCGGAGAGAGATTCATACTTTACCACATCGCCTGTGTGGGGGGAGTGGATAAACGTATCGTCTCCCACATAGATGCCGACATGGCTGATGGAAGAAGCGCTGCTCCCAAAGAACACCAGATCGCCGGGCAACAGCTCCTCACGGGAAACATGCGTTGTGGCGTTAAACTGGGACTGCGCCACCCGGGGGATGGATCCTACCGTATTGTTAAATACATAGGAGGTAAAGCCGGAGCAGTCAAAACCGCTGGGAGAACTTCCGCCGTAAACATAGGGCGTCCCGAGGAACTGGGCTGCGTATTCCAGAACCTCAGCCCGCGCTTCACTTGTTCCGGTATAGGAAACAACGTTGGAATCTGGGGTGACCGGAGCCTTGTTCTCTGCCGGAGCCGGCGTCTGCACTGCGGCAAACGTTATGTAATCCGGATGGACGTATCCGTTTTTGCCATTACAGGACACCTTATACCATCCCTGGTATACGCCAGTCACAGAAACGGCGGTACTGTTGGACAGGGAGGCAAGAACCGAGGAGGAGGTGTTGGGCTGTTCGCGGAGGTTGACGGTCGTATCGCAGACGATATGGCCGGTCCCTAAATTAAAGTCGCTGGTCAGCGTACCGGTCAGGTATTCGCCACTGACATAACCCTCGCGGCCATTTACAACGACCTTGAACCAACTGTTGCTGTTGTTGACCACGGCAAGCACCGTATCCTGCGGCAGGGTTGCAATAATGTTTCCCTCAGGGGCCTCACGGAGATACAGGGCGTCCGCCTTGACCTTTGCGGGATACAATGCGAAAGCGTTCGGCAGAAGCATTGAAGCCGCTAAAGCGGCCGAGACAGCGATCCGAATCAGTTTTTTTGGTGAATTCATGGATAAGCTCCTTCGTTTTACCATGCTTCGGCTTTTACTTGCTGTTGAGCGCACGTCCGAGCCAAATCGAGGCGATATCCATCGCCGCCCACAGGCTGTCTTTTTCGGTTTTTTTCACAATACGCTCTTTCATGCGAACATTGGGGTTTGTCTGCTGGAGCTGTACGGAAACGCGCTTTGCGACAGGAAGCCCTTTGACCTCGCCGGCATCCAAGATCTGCATCATAATGATGTGAGAGTCGCTCATGGAACCATAGTAAATGATATTCTCCTTGCGCATCAGCGGATGGCCTTTATATTCCAGAAGATCGTTCTTCTTGGCGGTGGTAGGCATAGATATGCACTCCTTAATAGTTACAAAGTGATTACAGTATCAGGTTACATTACGGAAACAGTATATCATGTATGCCTGGATTTGTCAAATTAAATTTAAGTTTCCTTGGAAAAGCGACCGATTTTATGCTATAATACAGAAAAAATATACCAATTTACCCAGTAGGAGTGCTGTATGAAATTTGCTTTTTTTACGTTGGGCTGCAAAGTAAATCTGTTTGAGACGCAAGCGTTACAGCAGCTTGCACAAGAACGTGGGCATGAAATTGTGGAAAATGGTGCTGACGCTGTCATTGTTAACACCTGCACGGTCACCTCGGTATCGGACCACAAAAATATCCGTGCTTTTCATAAGCTGCGCAAGGAAAATCCGCATGCCGTGATTGCCGCGTGCGGCTGTTTTGCGCAGATCGATCCGGAGCGCATCCGAAAAACAGAGGAGGTCGATATCATATGCGGCACGCGCGACCGAGCCGCGGTGATCGGCCTGTGTGAAAATGCGGTTCTCCATTTGCCGCCGGCAGGAGAGGAACGGGACGGACAGGGCTGCTTTGAATATCTGCCTGCCGGTGTGCCGGATGGGCGCACACGGGCCTTGCTGAAGATCGAAGACGGCTGCGACAATTTCTGCGCCTACTGCATTATTCCCTATGCTCGCGGCAGGGTACGCTCCATGGTGCCGGAGCAGGCTCTGCAGGAAGCCGCCCGCCTTTTGCGGGAGGGCGTGCATGAAATCGTCCTGACAGGGATCGAGATCGCCTCTTATGGCCGCGACCTGGTTCCGCCGGTGTCCCTGACCGATCTGCTGTGCCGGCTTCTGGCCGCCAATCCCGCGATGCGTTTCCGCTTGGGTTCTCTCGACCCACGCATTGTTGACAGGGAGTTTTGCGAGCGGTCAGCAGGATTTTCCAACCTTGCACGCCATTTTCACTTGTCCCTGCAAAGCGGGTGCGACAGTGTGCTACAGCGTATGGGAAGGAAATACACAACGGAAGCGTATTATGATAAAGTACAACTGCTGAAAAAATATTTTCCGGACTGCTCGGTGACTACCGACCTGATCGTTGGTTTTCCCAGGGAGACCGAAGAGGAGTTCGCACAAACGCTTACGTTTTTGGAAAAATGCGCGTTTTCCGCAGTACATGTGTTCCCGTTTTCAATCCGTGAAAAGACGCGCGCCGCCCGAATGGACGGGCAGCTGCCGAAAGCGGTGAAGGCGGAACGAGCCGCGCGTGCTAAAAAGGCTGCGGCTGCGCTCACAGAGAAATACCTTGGACGGTTTGTGGGGAAAACGCTGGAGGTCCTGCCGGAACACTGTGTGGGCGGACGCTGGATGTCGCATGGACAATATGGCTTTCCTATCTATATAGAAGGGGGGGGGATTTGCAAGAATACGCCGGTAGCCGTAGAGGTGCGGGGGCTGTTTCGGGACGGACTGCTGGGAAAAATTTCTGACGCCGTGTAACCAACGCGCTGCTTCCTCCATAGTATGAAGTGAAATCTTTGATAGGAGGAAATAACTTATGTGTTCTTCTAATTCTCTTTGGGGCGAAAACAACTGGTGGTGGATCATTATCGTGGTCATCCTGATCTGGATCTGCTGCTGCCAGAACAATAATGGATACAGCGATATGAACAACTGCGGAAACAACTGCGGTTGCTGCTGCTGAACCTGCCACGACATATAAGGGAATAGGGCCTGCGCGGCGCCGTTTCATAAACGGCGCCGTTTGCCTGTTTTGTGGGGTGAAAAAAATTTTAATAAAAATTGAAAAATCCTCTTGCCAAAACGGGAAAATTGGGGTAATATAAATAAGCGCTGTTCGTGAGGACAGCAAAACGAGGATTTTTTCTTTGGAGGAATACCGATTATGACCGCAGGCGAATTTCGTAATGGCGTTACTTTTGAAATGGACGGTCAGGTGCAGCAGGTTATCGAGTTCCAGCATGTAAAGCCGGGCAAGGGTGCTGCTTTTGTTCGCGTCAAGATGAAGAACGTGATCACCGGCGCTGTCACCGAGCGTTCTTTCAATCCGACTGATAAATATGAAACCGCATATGTAGAGCGCCGCGATATGCAGTATCTCTATAACGAGGGCGACCTTTACTACTTCATGGATAATGAAACCTACGAGCAGATCCCGATTGGCAAGGACACGCTCGGTGATGATTTCCGTTTTGTCAAGGAAAATGAAAACGTCAAGGTTTGCTCTTATAAAGGCAGCGTGTTTGCGGTAGAAGCCCCGCTCTTCGTCGAGTTAGAGATCACCGAGACCGATCCGGGCTTCAAGGGAAACACGGCGACCAATACGCTCAAGCCCGCAGTGGTTGAGACCGGCGCTACGGTGCAGGTTCCGCTGTTTATCGAACAGGGCGAACGCATCAAGATTGATACCCGTACAGGCGAGTATCTCGAGCGCTGCAAGAACTGATTGCACAAGCGAATACGGACGGTACGCTTACCGTCCTTTCCATGGACATTTAGCTCAGCTGGAAGAGCATCCGCTTGACGTGCGGAAGGTCGGCGGTTCGAACCCGTCAATGTCCACCATAAAAGCCGTTTCTTCAGAAACGGCTTTTCTTTGTAAATAAGGGAAAAGGAAGCGCGGCGTGCCGCGCTTCCTTTTTATGTTGTTTTGATATCTCTTTTTTTCAGCCAAAGCAGGCTGGCAGTAAGACCCAGGAGCAGGTAAAAGCACGAGCTGATAAGGAATGCCGCCGCACTGCAGTCCATTGGCTCGGTCGGATGGTGGGAACACATCCCAAGACTGAGCAGAGAAAAAGGAAAGTACACGCCGAAGCCTTTGACCAGCGCGGGTAATCCGCAAAATCCACCAAGGATGCCTGTGGCAACGGGAACGGCAAACGACCGGATGACCAGCGCAACGCAAAGCAGCAGCGCCGCCTGCACCGTGAGCGCCCACCAGCCGCGGAATACCCAGTAGACAAGCGCAAATGGAACAGGGGCGGTCAGCCCTGCAAGCTTACCACTAATCAGGAACAGTATACCGATGAAAAGTTGCGTGAGCAGCGTCAAAAAGGATACGACGGAAAGCTTGGAAACCAGCATGACGCTGATAGGGATCGGCTGGGTCATCACGGTGTTCCAGTTGCGGTTGAGGTGTTCCAGACGGCAGACGTAAGCGCAGTAGACGCCGGTCAGGGCAGGAGCGAACAGCGTGCAGTAAAACAGGGCGTGCTGTGTCCAGAGCGAATACCATTGGTCCGTGAGCAGACCCAGGTTATTCAAATAATTCGCCGTACCCAATCCTGCGGACACGATGGGGAGAATGATAAGCGCGAGCCAGATAAACGAGTGATGCAGCTTGCAAAATTCTGCATAGATTGTGCGTAACAGCATGGTTTAGACCTCCTTCCGGATAAAAAGCACGCGGCCAACCCCATAAATCACCAGAAAATATGCGATCAGGCAAAGAAAGCCGCTGAGATTGAAATCGATGAAGTAATAGTCTGAGATATGGGTCGATGCGTCCCACGCCATGCCGGTGTTATACAGGAGCGCGTAATACGCCCATACGAAAGCCTTTTGAAAGCTGGGCGGGAAAAACAGGGAGAACAGTCCGATAAACGAGCCGATCAGCCCGACGATCATGCCGATCATCTGATTTTGGATCTGCAAAGACAGGACAAGCTGTAAGAGCAGGATCGCCAGGGTTGTGACCAAACTGGAGAAAAAATATTCCGTCAGCTTTGTCACCGGTGGGTTTCCGGCAAAACCGCTGCAGATGCCGAACAGCAGGACGACCGCCATTTGCACGGCGAGAAAACCGGTCATGTATGCAGCACCGCAGATCAGCTTCGCGTCGAACAGCGAACCGGTTGGCTGCACGGTTTCAAGCAGCTTGAGGGTTTGCCCCTTATGCTCAATATCAGCCAGACGGGAGGCAACCACGGCCGCGATTACAGGCGTCATCATTGCGTTGAGCATGGGGAAATTATATAGGATCATCGCCCAGCCCTGCTGCAGCTCCCGCTCCGACAGCGCGCGGAGACTGTACAGCCCCCAGGCGAGCTGCGCCGCCAGCATAACCAGCAGGGGGAGCCATATCCGGCGGCGCCTGCATTTGAAAAACTCCATTTTGAGCGCTTTCATAAGCTTGCCGCCCCCTCCGTCAGTTCCAGGAAAATATCCTCCAGGTTTTTGCGGCGTTCTTCAATACGGAGCACGCCAATCCCGCTGTCAGTCAGCAGGGCGACGCAGTGCGCGACTTCTTCGTTTTCCAGCGGCGGCAGAATAATCTCGTCGGCGTCCAAGTCATTAATTACGCCGTCATGGGTCAGGATCGCCTGCGCCAGCGGGTTGTTAAGCGTACGAAGCGCCAAATGATGTTCGCTTTTCTCGTGGAGACGGTCGATCGTATTTTGGTAGACCAGGGCGCCATCCGCAATTACGCCCACATGGGTCGCCATCTGATCGATCTCGCTGAGCAGGTGGCTGGATACCAGCACGGTCATGCCAAAGCGGCGCGGCAGGTCGCAGATCAGCTCACGCATTTCCTGAATCCCCGCAGGATCCAGACCGTTGGTTGGCTCGTCGAGTATCAGCAGGCGGGGATGCGCAAGCAGTGCGGCGGCCAATCCGAGCCGCTGCTTCATACCGAGGGAGTAATGTGCGACCTGCTTGTCCTTTTGGCTGGTCAGGCGAACGATTTCGAGCGCCTCGCGAATATTCTGTTCCGGAACCTTCCGCAGCGTCTGCAGGATCTTCAGATTTTCCTCGCCGGTCAAATGGCCATAATAAGAAGGGGATTCGATCAGGGAACCAATATCCTTTAAGATATCCAGTCGGTTTTTCGCATTCATCCGTTTGCCGAATACGTCTATTTCGCCGCCGGTAGGATGCGCCAGGCCGAGGATCATTTTCAAGGTGGTGGACTTTCCGGCGCCGTTGGGGCCGAGAAAGCCGTATATCGCGCCCTCTGGCACCTGCATGTGCAGGTTCTTGACGCGCAGCGCACCGCCATAGCTCTTGCAAAGCCCTTTTGTTTCAACCAGATTTTGCGTCATAGGGGAACACTCCATTTCTCTTTTTTGTTATATTACAATGATACAATGAGAAGTTTACAATAAGATGAAGCCTACCTTACAATTACCTTACTTTTTTACAAATAGACCGAAATATGTGTTATCATAGCTGGGGTGATGCAATATGCGGGATATTTATAGCTGCAAAATATTAATTGTGGATGACGAGGCGGCGCTCTGCAATATGATAAAGGAGATTTTAATGCAGGCGGGCTTCCTCGCGGTATATACCGCGCAAAGCTGTACGGAGGCGCGGCGGGCGGTGGGCGATATCAGGCCGGAGGCGATCCTGCTGGATGTGATGCTGCCGGACGGCGATGGCTTTTCGCTGCTGCAGGAGCTGCGGCAGGAAAGAGATATCCCTATTCTGTTCCTTTCCGCACGCGATGCGGATGCGGATCGTCTGCACGGACTCGGTTTAGGGGCGGATGATTATATCGCCAAGCCTTTTCTTCCGCAGGAACTGGTGCTGCGGCTGACCGCGGTGCTCCGGCGTTCCTATGCCGCAAATCTGCAAAATGCGGGGGAGTGTCTATCGCTGGGGGAAACGGTTGTGGATTGGGGCAGCGGGCTGGTGCTTCGTGACGCGAACTCCACGCCGCTGACCGCAAAGGAATACGCGCTGTTGCGCAAGCTCGCGGATAATCGGGGCAATATTGTTACCATAGACGCGCTGTGCCGCGCCGTGTGGGACGAGGAAAATTTTGGATACGAAAATACGCTTATGGTGCATATCCGCCGGCTGCGGGAAAAAATTGAAGATAATCCCTCCAAGCCGCGCTGGCTGCTGACGGTGCGCGGCCTTGGGTACAAGCTCACACGGGAGGATAGGCAATGAAGGGTCTTGGCAGGATACTCGGACGGTATGTAGGCGCGGCAATCGGCGTGGGGCTGTTTTTGTTGATCTTGAATCTGGGTGTGATGCTGGGCTTCATTTTGCATTGTTCGGATGAGAAACCCAGACCGGAGGACCGCGTCGAGGTCATCGCTGACGGGATTGAGCGTCAGACGGACGGATGCTTTGCTGTTTCCGCAGAAGCGCGTCGGGCAATGGAGGAGCGTTATGCTTGGGCAATGCAGCTTGACGACAGTGGCGCTGTTGTTTGGAGCGACCGCATGCCGGAAAACCTGCCCCGGCAGTATACGGCGGGAGAGATCGCCTCCTTTTCCCGCTGGTACCTGAAGGATTATCCGGTTTATGTTTGGTCGGATGAGGATGGATTGCTGGTACTTGCCAGTGAGCCGGGCAGCGAGTGGAAATACCTGATGCGGGCCTCCGCCTATACGATCGAACAATTGTCGGTATGGGCGCCCGGCGTACTGGCGCTGAACCTGCTGGTCGCGCTAGCGCTTGCGTTGCTGCTTGGTTGGCGCATGTACCGCGCCGCCGCGCCGCTTGCGGAGGGCATCGGCGCGCTGGCAAAGGGGGAGGGAACGCAGCTTGCTGAACGAGGTGTGCTGGGACAGCTTTCCGCCGACTTGAATCGGGTCTCCCGCCAGCTTTCCACGCAGCGGACGATGCTGCAGAAGCGCGACCGGACACGTACCGAGTGGATCGCAGGCGTTTCGCACGATATCCGCACCCCGTTGTCCCTGGTACAGGGGAATGCGGCGCAGTTGGAAAGCAGCGGAGTGCTGCCGGAGGAGGCGCGGCGCAAAGCGCGCATCATCCGTGAACAGAGCCAGCGGATTGGTCGCCTGGTGAGCGATCTGAACCTGGCCTCCAAACTGGAATACGAGCTGCAACCACTGCACCAGGGAAGTTTTCGGCCAGCGGCGATGCTGCGCGCAGCGGCGGCCGAACTGCTCAATATGCTGTCAGACGATCGGGTATCGCTGGAGGTGGATATCCCATCCGAGGCCGGCGCCTTGACGGTGACAGGAGACGAAACGCTGCTCCGGCGTGCGGTGGATAATTTATTGCGCAACAGCGTCTTTCACAACGCTGGAAGCGTTCATATCAAGCTGTCCCTTTCCGTTTCTGCGCAGTCCTGGTCGGTCTCGGTTGCCGATAACGGTGCCGGTCTTCCGCAGGCGGCACTGGCGCAGATGCGGCGCCCCGCTGGGGAGCAGCTGCCGCAGCACGGCCTTGGGATTGTGCTGGTGCGCCAGATCACCCGCGCACACGGAGGCAAGGCGCGGTTTGTCAATACCCAGCCGGGGCTGTTGGCGACGCTCAGCTTTCCGCGGAAAGGGTGACCTGAACCATGACAAAAACCGTCAAATTCAGCCGGCTGTTTTTGTGGAATATTTTTGGCTGTGCACCTCTTTTCCTACTATATATGGTATGCTATAATTATTTTTGCTACTAAATAATATGAGTGAGGAAAAATGATGGTACGCGTTATCAAAAAGGATCACACCAAAGAAGCATTCAATATACAAAAGGTTGTTATTGCCGTTAATAAATCGGCAAACCGTGTGCTGTATACCTTCACGGAGGATGAGCTCAAAGCGATCTGCGGCCATGTGGAAGGATACATCCGAGATCACGGCATGACAGAGGTGCAGATTTGGCAGATGCACAATATTGTGGAGGCTGCGCTGGAGGCCGTGCGGCCGGAAGTCGCCAAAAGCTATCGCGATTACCGCAACTACAAGCAGGACTTTGTCGGCATGCTGGATAGTGTGTATCAGAAGAGCCAGTCCATCATGTATATCGGGGACAAGGAGAACTCCAATACGGATTCCGCGCTGGTTTCCACCAAGCGCAGCCTGATTTTCAACCAGCTCAATAAGGAGCTGTACCAGAAGTTTTTCATGAATACGGAGGAGCTGCAGGCCTGCCGAGACGGTTATATTTATATTCACGATATGTCCGCGCGCCGCGATACGATGAACTGCTGCCTGTTTGACGTAGAACATGTACTCAAAGGCGGCTTTGAAATGGGAAACCTGTGGTATAACGAACCGAAAACGCTCAACGTGGCGTTCGATGTGATCGGGGACATCGTGCTGTCCGCTGCCAGTCAGCAATATGGCGGCTTTACCGTACCCTCGGTCGATCTTTTGCTGGAACCGTACGCGGAACGCAGCTACAACCTGCTGACTGAAAAATACAGCCGCTTGGGGCTGGCTGCGGATGCAGTCGAAAAAGAGGTCATGGCGGATATACTGAATGATTTCGAACAGGGGTTCCAGGGCTGGGAGTACAAATTCAACACGGTGGCCTCTAGTCGCGGCGACTATCCGTTCATCACGATGACCATGGGTACCGGTACGGGCCGGTTTGCTAAGCTCGCTTCGATCACAATGCTGCATGTCCGCCGGAAAGGGCAGGGAAAAAAGGGGCAGAAAAAGCCGGTGCTGTTCCCTAAAATCGTTTTTCTTTACGATGAGGAGCTGCACGGCCCCGACAAACCGCTGGAGGATGTGTTTGAGGCGGGGATATTATGCTCCTCCAAGGCCATGTATCCGGACTGGCTCTCGCTTTCGGGGGAAGGGTATGTTCCCAGCATGTATCAAAAATACGGCGCAATCGTCAGCCCGATGGGGTGCCGCGCTTTCCTTTCCCCGTGGTATGAGCGCGGCGGCATGAAGCCGGCGGATGAAGAGGATAAGCCGGTATTCATCGGTCGTTGGAATATCGGCGCGGTATCACTGCATTTGCCGATGATTTACGCCAGAGCGCAGCAGGAGAATCGCCCATTCCATGAGGTGCTGGACTACTATCTCGAACTGATCCGTAAGCTGCATATCCGCACATATGCGTACCTGGGGGAGATGCGCGCCTCCACCAACCCGCTGGCCTACTGCGAGGGCGGCTTTTATGGCGGCCATCTCAAGCCGTCGGACAAGATCAAGCCCATCATGAAAACCGCGACTGCCTCGTTCGGTATCACCGCGCTCAATGAGCTGCAGGAGCTGTATAACGGAAAATCCCTAGTGGAGGACGGCGCTTTTGCGCTCGAAACCCTGGAATACATTAACCGGAGGGTCAATCAGTTCAAGGAGGAGGACGGAAACCTCTACGCGATTTACGGAACGCCCGCCGAAAGCCTTTGCGGACTTCAGGTAGAGCAATTTCGGAAAAAGTATGGTATAATCGAAGGGGTGTCCGATCGGCCTTATGTGTCCAACAGCTTCCACTGCCATGTGACCGAAGAACTGACCCCGATCGAAAAACAGGACTTGGAGGGACGCTTCTGGAACCTGTGCAACGGCGGCAAGATCCAGTATGTAAAATACCCGATCGATTATAATCTGGAGGCTATCCGCACACTGGTGCGCCGCGCGATGCGTCTGGGATATTATGAAGGCGTCAACCTGTCCCTGTCCTACTGCGACGACTGCGGACACGAGGAGCTGGCGATGGATGTATGCCCCAAGTGCGGCAGCCGCAACCTGACCAAGATCGACCGTATGAACGGATATCTTTCCTATTCACGCGTCAAGGGCGACACCCGCCTGAACGACGCAAAAATGGCGGAGATCGCGGAAAGGAAAAGCATGTAATGCGCTACCACAACATCACAAAGGACGATATGCTCAATGGAGAGGGCCTGCGCGTCGTGCTGTGGGTCGCTGGCTGCGGCCATGCATGCCCCGGCTGCCATAATCCGGTGACGTGGGACGCGCAGGGAGGCATTCCGTTCGATCAGGCGGCAAAAAACGAGCTGTTTGCCGAGTTGGAAAAGGATTATGTTTCGGGCGCCACTTTTTCGGGCGGCGATCCGCTTTTTCCGGTGAACCGTGATACGGTGGGGGCGCTGTGCCGCGAGATCCGGCGGCGTTTTCCGAAAAAAACCATCTGGCTGTATACGGGCTATCAGTGGGAGGAAATCGAGAACCTGCCATTTTTGGACGCAGTAGATGTTGTCGTGGACGGACGCTTTGTGCAGGAGCGGGCGGATCCGCAGCTCCATTGGCGAGGAAGCGCCAATCAGCGGTTGATCGATGTACGGCGGTCGCTGACGCAGCGTGTTCCCGTTTTGCTGAAAGAAAACACATAGAGAGGAAGAGCGAGCAGATATGCAGAAAATCGCGAAATTTTACAAGGTATCGGAGAAACAATTTATCGATGACTGGTGCGCAGAAACCGGCTGTTCGGTATCCGAGGCAAGAATGGTCTACCAGAAAATCCGTCTGCCGCGCCGCGCGACCGTAGGCTCTGCGGGGTATGATTTCTTTGCGCCCGAAGCCTTTTCGCTCGTGCCGCATGAAACCATAAAAATCCCCACCGGTATCCGCGCGGAAATCGCGGAAGGATGGGTCCTGCAAATCTATCCCCGTTCGGGCCTGGGGTTCAAATACCGCCTGCAGATGGATAATACGGTGGGAATCATTGACAGCGATTACTTCACGGCAAAAAATGAAGGACATATCTTTATCAAAATGACCAATTCCAACCGACAGGGGAAGACGCTCTCCATCGTGGGGGGAGAAGGGTTCGCACAGGGGATTTTCCTGCCTTTCGGCATAACCGAAGACGATGACGCGGACGGAGAACGCACCGGAGGCTTTGGCAGCACAACAAAATAACAGAGGGACCGCCGGCTGGCGGTCCCTTTTTTGTCACCATCTCCGGATACGCTGCTTATACTGATGACAGGAGCGTGATGTGCAATGTTCTGCCGTGGGCAAGCGATCGGTTTGGCGTTGATCAGTTTGGGACTTGGCCTGCTTGTCGGCAGCATATGTCCGTCCGGCCTGCTGCTGTGGCTGCTGGCGCTCGCATTGATCGCGGCAGGCGTGTTTTTGTTTCAATGCTGATAACTGGGGAGGTGGAGGCATGAAAGTGGTCATTTGGAAAAGCCCGAAATATCTGCGCGGTATTCTTTGCAAGCTGTTCCATATTACATGAGGGAAAAGCAGAGGCAGAAAAGCCTCTGCTTTTTTCATATTCAGCAAAAAGGGAACATATCGTTAAACAGGAGCAGCAGTGAAACAAAGGAGGCAGCATCAATGGAACTGAATCAAACAAGCATCTGCTACTATGACAAAAGGCTTGCAGGGATTTCCTCCTGCACCGAGTCTTCCGACTCGATCGTTCCGGATACCTTTCCGGACATCGGAAGGGTCATTTGCGCGTATGGAACGGCAGCGGTCAAGGACCGCACACCGCAGAACGGACGTCTGCTGATTTCCGGTGCCGTGCAGACGACCATATTGTACCAGCCGGAAAACGCGGAAGGGCTGCGCAGGCTGTCCGTTCCCATCAGCTTTGCCTATATAGAGGAGTGTGACGGGCTGGATGCGGATGCCGTCTGTTATGTATCGTGCCGTGTTGCGGCGGTGGACGCAGTGCCGGTCAACAGCCGGAAACTGAACGTCAGCGCTCAGCTCTGCTTTGAGGTGGAATGCTATTGCAAGGCTGATTGTCAGGTTACAGAGGGCGTTGAGCTGCCGCAGATACAGATGCTGCGCACGCCCCATACAGTTACCGTTGTACAGCAGGCGCATAGCTGCCCGATTACGATTTTGGAAGACGTGACGCTGCAGGATGCGAACGACCTACAGCTCCTGCATACGGCCTGCACGCTGAAAAGCACGGAATGCCGCGCGATGCGTGGGAAAGTTGTGCTGAAAGGCGAGGCAGTCCTGCAATGCCTTGCGCTGCAGGAGGATGATGCGGTTCGCGTGCTTTCAAACAGCACGCCGTTTACGCAGATATTGGAGATCCCAGACCTGGAAGAGAGCGATCCGGTATCGGTCCGTTTGGCGGCGCACGAGGTCGACTGCCGTTTGGAGTCGGATGGGCTGCTTTCGTATACGATATCGGCGGAGGCCGCTTTCACGGTGCGCGGCACCAAAAGCATCCAGCAGATCGACGACATGTATATCCCTGGGAAAACGTTGCAGATCCAAGAGGAAAAGGCGGCGCTCCATTCTATGCCGCCGCTGACGCCGTTTGCCGCGGAGGTGAATGAAACACTGCAGACCGCGCAGCATGTGTCCCATATCATACACGCCGGCGCTGTCTGCTGCGGGGCGAAGAGAAATACCACGACCAATACGCTGCAGCTCACGGTGGCGGTGCAGGTTTTATATCTGAACGATGAACAGCAGCTTTCTGCGTTGCAGCGCACGCTGCCCTTGACCGCCTCCTGTACCGCTATGGGCGAGCTGTCCCAGATCGAACTGAATGCCCGCGCCGCAGCAGCAGGCGAAACCGGACTGCTTCTATCAGTGGCGGTATCCGGTATGGCAGCGCTGGAGGAGCGCTGCGTGTTCCGCAATATCACCGCATTAGAGGAAAGTGAAGCCCCAAAAAACAACGATGGTGTTACATTGGTGCTGCGTTACATCGATCAGGAGCAGGCGCTTTGGGAAGTAGCCAAAAGCTGCGGCACGACCATGGAAGCAATCCGACGGGCAAATGATTTACCGCCGGATGCGGTCAGCGCGTCGAAAACCATGCTCCTGATTCCGATACAGGCTTGAAAGGCAGGGATATTATGGAAAATCAAATTTATAATCAAATCAGCGCCCGCACCGGCGGCGATATTTATATCGGCGTGGTCGGACCGGTACGCACCGGCAAATCGACGCTGATTAAGCGTTTTATGGAGACCATGGTCCTGCCGGGCATGGATAACGTCTATAAACGCGAACGCGCGCGCGATGAACTGCCGCAATCGGGTACCGGACGGACGATCATGACCGCGGAACCGAAATTCGTTCCGGAGGAGGCGGCGGAGATCGCCCTTCCGGACGGAGGCTCCTGTCGGGTCCGCCTGGTAGACTGCGTCGGTTATCTGGTCGATGGCGCGCTGGGCAGCATGGAGGACGACGCGCCGCGCATGGTATCCACACCGTGGCGGGAGGAACCGATGACGCTGGCTGAGGCGGCCGAGGTCGGCACGCATAAGGTGATCGGAGAGCATTCGACGATCGGCCTTGTCGTTACGACCGACGGAAGCTTTACAGAGATACCGAGGGAAAGCTATGAACCGGCTGAGCGGCGGGTGATCGAGGAGCTGACCCAGATGGGCAAGCCGTTTGTCGTTTTGGTGAATTCCGCTGACCCGCGCGGTGAAACAGCGCAGACAGTCTGCAGTACGCTCAGGGAGCGGTACCAGGTTGAACCGGTCGCAGTCAACTGCATGGAACTGGACGACAAGGGGATCGCGGATATCCTGCAGCAGGTGCTGTATGAATTTCCGGTGAAAGAGATCGGATTTGTTCTGCCGAGATATATCGGCGCCCTGCCTGACGGACACCCCGTACAATCCAGCGTTTACCGCTCCATCCGCTCCTCGGCGCGTGCAGGACAGAGGATGCGCGATGTCCGCGCCATGTGCGGGGCGATTGCGGAAAATGATTATATCGGAAGGGTGGATATCGACCAGCTCGCGTTGGGTACCGGCGCGGCGCGCCTTAAGGTGGATATTCCGGAAAGCGTGTTCTACAGTATCGTTGGGGAACAGACCGGTATCCATATTGGGGATGCGGCCGACCTGATTTCCGTACTCGATGATTTCTCCAAGGTCAAGCAGCAGTATGAGCGTCTGCGAGGTGCGCTGGATCAGGTATATCAGACCGGCTATGGAATTGTCATGCCGTCGGTTGACGAGCTTTCCCTGGAGGCACCGGAGATCGTCCGGCAGGGAGGGCGGTACGGCGTCCGTCTGCGTGCGTCCGCCCCCTCGATCCATCTGATGCGCGCCAATATCAAAGCCGAGGTCAACCCAATCGTAGGAACGGAGAAACAGTCCGAAGAATTGGTGCATTATCTGCTCAGTGAATTTGAAGAGCAGCCGGAAAAAATCTGGGACACCAATATTTTCGGGAAATCCCTCAACGAGCTGGTGCGGGAGGAATTATCGCATAAGCTCAGCCGCATGCCGGATGATGCACGCGGGAAAATACGGGAAACGCTGGAAAAAATCATTAACGAAAGCGCAGGCGGTTTGATCTGCATTATCCTGTAAGTCATGTTGGAAAAAGCGCGCCCTCTCCTGAGGGCGCGCTTTTTCTGTCAAACCCCTTATAAGGCAGGGCGGAAGCCTTGCCAATCGCTATATATTGTGTTATGATAAATCCGTATGAATATCGACACCTTGGAGGGAGTTTGTTGGACAAGCATGTTTTTGTCATCAATGGCAGCGGAGGCGTTGGGAAAGACACTGTCTGCGTGGCGGCGGCCCGATTTTGGAAAGCGGAAAACATCTCGTCAATCACTCCGATCCTGGATGTCGCGTACGCGGCCGGATGGGACGGACGGAAAACGCCGGAAGCGCGCCGCTTCCTGTCCCGCTTAAAAGAGGTATGCACGGAATTCAACGATCTGCCGTTCTCCTATTGTATGGAGCGGTACCACCGCTTTCTGCAGGGAGACGCCCAAATCCTGTTTGTCCATATTCGGGAGCCGGAGGAAATCGACCGATTCCGGTCGGCTGTTGGGGAAAGCTGCTCCACAATTCTGGTGCGGCGCCCTGCCTTGGAGCAGGCGCGCGGCGCTTTGGGAAACCGTTCGGATGACGGCGTACTGGAATATTCCTACGATGGTGTTTTCCAGAATGACGGCGACTTGGACGGCCTGCCTGAAAAGGTGCATGATTTTTTTCGTGCCTTTTTCGGGAGATAAGCGCGCATTTTTATTACAGTTTGGTTGAATCGGTTGACAATCCCGTGCGGGACACGGTATAGTGAAGCGTACCAATAACCGGCCTGGTACGGTTAATGCCCATCAGGATAGAGAACAGAAAGGAATACGAGTATGAGCGAAGAAAAAAAGCAGCAGAACATGCCGGTCCAGAAAGGCGGCGCACACGTCGCCAAAAGCGGCTCCAACGTATCCACGGTTTCCGCGCAGGGGGGAAGCGCGGGGGCTGACAGCGAGGCGTCGGGCATGCCGAAACGCAACAAATATGCCGATAAAATGAATCAGAAAAAGAGCAGGCTCAACAAAGGCGTGCGCATTGGCATCGGCGTTGCGGTGGTGGTGCTTCTGATCGCACTGGGCATCTTCCTTGTTCTGAAGTCCCGCAATGCGGGGACGGAGGAAACGGTTACGCAAACAGCGACCGCCAGCCGGGGCATGCTGGAAACCTACATAGAGGGAAGCGGCAGCACCGCCGCCAAAAAGCGCGAGGAGCTTGGCAGAGATTTGAAGGGAACGGTCAGCGAGGTTCTGGTAGAGGTAGGGGATGAGGTCAAAAAAGGGGACAAGCTTGTTGTCGTCAACCCGACCGAAACCCGCAAGGAGCTGGAAACTGCAGAGGATGAGCTGGCAGACGCACGCCGTGGTGTCACTGATGCGCAGGCCGAGGTGACCAAGGCGCAGAACGCGGTCAGCACGGCCCAGAAGCGGATCGGCAAGCTGGCAATCACCGCGCCGTTTACCGGAAAGATTATTCCGGTCACTGACTCGGAGGGTAAAAGCACGACCTACCATGTCGGGCAGCAGCTCAGCGAAGGGGAGATCGTCGGCTATATGGTCGACGACAGCAAAATGAAGCTTTCGCTGTATTTCAGCGCGGCGTATGCGAACGATATCAAAAGCGGACAGACTGCGACGGTTTCTGTTCCGTCCGCGATGAGTTCGGTCTCGGGTACGGTTTCCGCGGTCGAAAGCGCGCAGAAGGTTTCTGCAGAAGGCGTCAAGCTGTTCCGTGTCGTCATTTCCATGGATAATCCCGGAACGCTCACCAAGGACATGATGGCGACCGCGACGATATCCACCAGCTCCGCGGGAGAGGTTTATCCGGCTGAATCCGGAACGCTGGAATACAGCCGCGAGGAAGCGGTGACCGTGCAGACCGGCGGTGAGATCAAAACGCTCAACGGTCTGGATTACTACAGCTACAGCAGCGGCGCCACGATTATGACCTTAACGAGCGACAGCGCACAGGACGAACTGAAAAATGCGCAGAATACCGTGGTGACCGCACGCAACGGCGTGACAAACGCGCAGAAGCAGGTCCAGGCAAAGCAGGAGCGGATCACGGAGCTGAAAAAGCTGATCGCGGATTCCACCATCAAATCGCCGATCGACGGCGTGGTCGTCAGCCTGAACGCGTATACGGAGCAGGATGTCGGCGGCACCGAGCCGCTCGTCGTGGTCGCGGACCTGAACGATATCATTGTAAACGCGGATATCATGTCCACCGACGTTTCCGCCGTACAGCCCGGCCAGCCCGCGGTGATGACCATGTATACAAACGACGGCACGCTGACGCTGACCGGTACCGTGGAGTCGATCGCGCTGGAACCGACTCAGAACAACAATGGCGGCCAGGGCAGCATGGCGACGTTCCCCGCTGTAATTGCCATTGATCCGATTGAGGGACAGTCCATTTCCATCGGCATGGGCGTGGAATATCAGATCACGACCGCATCCTCCTCAGATTGTCTGATGGTCCCATCCTCCGCGATCGTATACGCCGAAGAAGGCGCAGCGGTTTTTGCCAAGCCGCTGGTTGATGAAAACGGCGAGGAGATTCCGTTCAGCGAAACGCTGCCTATTCCGGAGGGGACGGAGGGCATCCCGCCCGAATTCCAGCTCGTTCCGGTTGAAACGGGTATTTCCGATTCCTCCAATACCGAGATCCTGTGGGGGATCGAGGAAGGGACGACGGTGTATCTGTCCGGCCCGCAGGACCTGTACGCTGAAATGGGTATGGGCGTAGCCGTAGGCTAAAGGAGGGCGCGATGTTTGGAAAGAACAAACCGCCCATTGCCGAGCAGCAGACGGATTATTCTTCCGACCTGCTGATCGATGTGCGGCAGATGAGCAAGATTTATAATGAAGGCAAGGAGAACGAAGTACGTGCGCTTGATAATATATCCCTGACCGTGCCGTGGGGGGAGTTCCTTTGCATCCTTGGGCAGTCCGGCTCGGGAAAATCCACGCTGATGAATATTCTGGGCTGCCTGGATATTCCGACCTATGGGACCTATTACCTGAACGGCCAGGCGGTCAGCGACATGAAGCCCTCTGTACTTTCCGGTATCCGCAACCGTGAGATCGGATTCATCTTCCAGGGCTTCAACCTGATTCCCGCGTTGACAGCGCTGGAAAACGTGGAGCTGCCGCTGATCTACCGCGGCCTTGGACGGGAGGAGCGACACCAGCTCGCGGTGGATGCGCTGACATCGGTAGGGCTGGAAAAACGCATGTCACACCGTCCGGGGGAAATGTCCGGCGGCCAGCAGCAGCGTGTTGCGATTGCGCGGGCTGTTGCGGCAAAGCCGCCGATCATCATGGCGGACGAGCCAACCGGCAATCTGGATTCCGCCTCCGGTCTGGATATCATGCAGAAGCTTACCGCGCTCAACGAGCAGGGTACGTCCATTATCCTTATCACGCACGATAACCATTTGGCGCAGATGGCGCGGCGAATCGTAACGATTCAGGACGGCCGCATCATTTCCGACGAAGCGGGAAAGGGAGGGCTTGACGAATGAACTGGCTCCAAACCGTACGCATGGCGTTCAAGTCCATCCTGAACAATAAGGTCCGCTCTATCCTGACCATGCTGGGCATCATTATCGGCGTGGCCTCGGTCATCGCAATCGTGTCCTCCATTCAGGGTACGAGTAAGTTGCAGCGCCTGCAATACGAAGCAATGGGTGTCAACCGTATCGATGTATTCGGTTACGGCGGACGCAGCAAGGACTGGAAGGATTTCGAGGAATATCTGGATACCGAGCTGGCGGACAAGGTTTCCGCCTGGTCGCCGCAGATCCAATACTATGACTGGCAGAGCGACGGCGTCCAATACCGGACGAAAAAGCTTTCCAACGATTCCGATAACAACGGCTGGACTAATATGTATTTCGGCAACGAGCATTACGGAGAGGTGAGCAACCTCACAATTTCAGCCGGACGCGACCTGTCCAAAGCGGATTGCGATAACCGCGCAAAGGTCTGCGTTATTGGCGAAACGCTACGCAAATACTTTTTCGGTGCTATGAGTCCGATTGGTCAGGAACTGCGTATCGGTGGCAAAAGCTTTGAAATCGTCGGTGTGTACAAGGGGAAATTCAGCGGCAAGCTCAATACGCAGGATCAGATGCTGGTTATGCCATATACCCTGCAAAGCTCCATGATGAGTACAAGCTATTTCGACAGCAAAAATTATATTATCAAAGCAGCCGCCACCGAGGATATCGCAGAGCTTACCGAAACGCTGCTTCCGGAGTATATGCAGAGCCGGTGCGAATCCTTTTCCGCCTACTCAGACAGCCAGTATCAGGAGCAGCAGGAGGCGTCTTCCAACCTGCTCGCGCTGCTTGGCGGCGGTGTGGCGGGCATTTCGCTTCTGGTCGGCGGCATCGGCATTATGAATATCATGCTGGTTTCTGTTACGGAGCGCACGCGCGAAATCGGTATTCGTATGGCGATCGGTGCGCGGAAACGCGATATTATCGGTCAGTTTCTGGTGGAGGCGGCTGTCGTATCCTGTTGCGGCGGCGTGATCGGTATTATCGTCGGCTGTTTCCTGTCGGCCATATTGGGCAATTTCATGGTCGCGCGGCAGATGGCGCAGAACACCTATCTACCATCGATCGAGCACTTTACGGTACTGCCGTCGATTGGTCTGATTCTGGGGGCGTTCCTGTTCTCTGCATTGCTCGGCATTATATTCGGCCTGTATCCGGCCAACAAGGCATCCAACCTGCAGCCGGTTGACGCGCTGCGCACCCAGTAAAGAAAGGAAAAGGTAGGAATGAAAAAAAGATTACTCAGCCTGTGTCTGGCATTTCTTTTTGCGATCACCCCTGCTTCGGCATCGTTTACCGACATCACGGACAGCAAGCTTTCGCAGACCGTCTCCGTCTTGGACGCGTTAGGGATCATGCAGGGGGTGGGGGGAAACCGGTTTGATCGGTGCGCGGAAACGCGATATTATCGGTCAGTTTCTGGTGGAGGCGGCTGTCGTATCCTGTTGCGGCGGCGTGATCGGTATTATCGTCGGCTGTTTCCTGTCGGCCATATTGGGCAATTTCATGGTCGCGCGGCAGATGGCGCAGAACACCTATCTACCATCGATCGAGCACTTTACGGTACTGCCGTCGATTGGTCTGATTCTGGGGGCGTTCCTGTTCTCTGCATTGCTCGGCATTATATTCGGCCTGTATCCGGCCAACAAGGCATCCAACCTGCAGCCGGTTGACGCGCTGCGCACCCAGTAAAGAAAGGAAAAGGTAGGAATGAAAAAAAGATTACTCAGCCTGTGTCTGGCATTTCTTTTTGCGATCACCCCTGCTTCGGCATCGTTTACCGACATCACGGACAGCAAGCTTTCGCAGACCGTCTCCGTCTTGGACGCGTTAGGGATCATGCAGGGGGTGGGGGGAAACCGGTTTGATCCAAATAGCGCGCTGACAAGAGCGCAGTTCTGTAAGCTGGCGGTGACCGCGCTGGGCGTTTCCGATGTAAGCGCCTATGGCAGCTATACGATCTTTCCGGACGTTAAAAGCTCACATTGGGCCGCGCAATATATCAATGCCGCAGTGCGCCATCCTGATCTGAAAGAATACTCCATTATCCGCGGCTATGCGGACGGCACCTTTGGTCCGGACAAGACTGTTAACTTCGGAGAAGTCTGCACCATGCTGCTGCGTATGCTGGGCTATACGGAGGCCGACATCGGCCCGTTTTGGCCGGCGGACTATATCGCCCGCGCGCAGTCCCTCGGCCTGACGGAAAACGTATCGCTTACCAACGCCACAGCGGCCGTGAAGCGCGGCGATGCGGCGACCCTGCTACTCAATACGCTGGGGACAGAACTGAAAGGCGATAACTCCGGCATGCTGCTGAATAAGATATCCTCTTCTACCATTGAAAACTGTATTTTGCTGGCGACCAGCGAAACGGATTCCTCGCTGGCACCCAATGAAGCGATTTTCTATGAAAACGGCTCTCTGAATGAGTCCCCGCGCAAGACCGCGGGTACGCTGGACAAAAGCCTGATCGGCGTTTACGGAACGATCGTGATCGGCAAGGAAGGGGATAAGGTCGCGGTAGGCGTCGTTCCCAACAATAATAAGATCGAGAGCTACACTGTAACGAGCGCGGCGGCCGACAGTATCTCGACCAGCACGCAGACCCTCCGCCCCAACCGAGACACAGATCTCTATGTTGCACGGGAGAAAAAGCTGGATAAGTTTTCAAATATGTGGGCGGGGATTCAACATGGCGACACCCTGACGCTCTACTACGACGAGTATGGCGCGCTGCAGCTGATGGCGGTCCTGCCGTCCGCGACCTCGTCCAGCGACACCTCTTTCGTTTACGGCCTTGCGACCTCCGTCAATATTCCGGAGGGATATCAGATCATCAAGAACGGCGCGGTGATCGACCGCTCCAGGATTAAAAAATACGATGTGGTTACGCTCGATCCCGCAAATCGCCAGGCGGTCGTTTCGGATGCCAAGATCAGCGGATGCTACACTAAGGGCGAGCCGTCTTTCGCCTATCCACAGACGGTAGAGCTGTTCGGCGGGCAGTCCTATTCGATCTCCGACCGCGCGGCTGCCTCGTTCGAGGATATCAAGCTCAAGGATTATATCACGCTGCTGTTCAGCGAAGCGGGCGATGTCATCGCCGCCTATCCGAAAAACATGGTCAGCGCGGACATGCAGGGGATCGTTACCGCAGTAGATGGGAAAAAGGTGACGGTCGTACTGACCAATGGGTTGACCCTGCATATCCAGGCCGAAGCGGAGAGCCTGGACGAACTGATGGGCCGCTTGGTTTCGGTCGGACAGTCCTCTAACGGTTCGGCGTATCTGACAAAAAGAGCGCTTACCGGCAGGGTATCCGGAAACTGGTCGATTGCAGATGGCAAGATCGGAAATTCCGTGGTATCGCCCAAGGTTCGGATTTATGAAGAGGTTGCGCCGGGCGCGCCCTTGTCAGCAATCGCCCAGTCGGATATCGATCTGGCTTCGGTGTCGTCCAGTCAGATCCGTTATACGGTGATCGACAACGCGGGTACTGTAACCAACATTATTTTAGGCGACGTAACCGGCGATAGCTGGATTTATGGTATCGGCTCCGGCTCCAGCCGCGGCGAGGATGACAACAAGGAATACTATGCCGGTATCAAGTATTGGGACGGCTCAAAAACCGTATCCGAGGAATATCGGGTAGACGCTCTGCCGGGCGGCTTGAACGGGAGTGCGATCGGCATACCAAAGGGGTATAAAAACGGGAGCAGCGCTGTGAACCGCTCGTTCTCAACGCTTCCGCTCAAACTGGTCGATACGGTATCGGTTTCCGCGTTTGACGGGGCTACCGGCGTTCGGACCAGGGACGGGTATTACAATCTGACGGATGATATCGGTGTTTATGTATCCGACCGCAGGGAATTTATTTCCCTGCAAAATGCAAAAGGCAATTATACGAATTTCCGCCTGTACGCAAATAAAAATGCGGAGGATGGCGGGAAAATCCGCATGATTATCGCATCTTAGGAGGCTAAAGGTCATCACTTTATAGCCGGTTAGCATCCCGTTTCAAAGCTGGATAAAAAGGCTCCGCCACATTGGCGGAGCCTTTTCCGATAGACGGTTATTTTTTACGATTGTACAGTTCTGCCACAATTCCAATAATAATGGATAGCAGATAGATACCGCCCCAAATCGCCCAGCCGTAATGGCCGTGTCCATACGGCGCTCCCGCAGGATTAGGGCCAAACACAATGCCGGCGAGCAAACCGAGTGCAAAGGCAATCAGCGTGACAAATGAAAACCGATGCTTGCCGAAAAGAGAAGGGACAGCAGAAATTGCCATTGCAATCCAGAACAGATTGCTGCTGAGCAGCCAGCCATAAAGGTAACTATTGCTTCCGGATAGTTTTGCAGATACCAGCCAACCAAGCAGGCTGACATTGGACCGGTCGCACCAGATTAAACGGCCAATCAGATAGACCGTGAGATACGCGCAGACAACGATCAAGGCCGAAACCAGGTTCTCTTTCCGTCTCTTCCTTTTGTCTGCTCGTTTCCTCTCGTCTTCCATCCTGAAAAGAGTATAAAACTGTTCAACAGCAGATGAATTGGCAGCATTTCCTGTATCGAGCAGCATATCGACTGTTGTGCCGAATAGCTCTGCTAATTTGAACAGGTTCTCTGTGTTAGGGGCTGACTGGTCTGCTTCCCATTTGGTGACGGCCTGACGGCTTACGCCGATCAGATCAGCGACCTTCTCCTGTGACATTCCCGTATTTTGCCTGCAGGCTTTGATCCTTTCTCCCACTGTCATAGAAAACACCTCTTTTCAATCAAGAGTATACCGGAAATTATTGTTTTTGGCTACAACTATATGGCAACTGGCGGTTGCATCGCAAATTTTTTGGGGGAGTGTTGTTGCTTTAATAAATGCCCCTATAGGTCGTCAGCTTTGGCGGTTTTTGTTGACATTAGGCTGGGAAAGCGGTATAATATACGCGATAGAAAATGCGATGACGAAACGAGTTTTCCAACGGAGTGATCCAAAGAGAGAGGGATCTGGTGCAACCCCTTGTTCAGTCCGGAAAACGGCCACTTCCGAGCAGCCTGTAAAAAACAGGCCGGTCAGGTTCCCGATATCGAACCGCTGAGATGCGTTTTACAGCGCAGATCAGGGTGGTACCGTGGAAGCATGCTTTCGCCCCTGACAGGATTGGGCGGAGGCTTTTTTTATTTGTCATATTAAATTTTGGAGGATAAATGTTATGCAGTACAGAGGCTTGAACGAGCTGCGCGAAATGTATCTGAAGTTTTTTGAAACCAAGGGACATCTGCGCTTGCCGAGCTTTTCGCTCATTCCGCAGAACGACCCGTCGCTTCTGCTGATCAATTCCGGTATGGCGCCGATGAAGCCCTTTTTTACCGGCGAGCAGGAGCCGCCGCGCCATCGTGTGACGACCTGCCAGAAGTGCATTCGAACAGGCGATATTGAGAACGTCGGCAAGACTGCGCGGCACGGCACGTTTTTTGAAATGTTAGGCAATTTCTCTTTTGGCGATTATTTCAAAAAAGAAGCGATTGCCTGGAGCTGGGAATTCCTGACCAGTCCGGAGTGGGTCGGCATTGATCCGGAGCTTTTGTATCCGTCCATCTATGTGGATGATGACGAGGCGTTTGAAATCTGGAACAAGGATATCGGCATTCCGGCGGAGCGGATTTTCCGCTTCGGCAAGGAAGACAATTTCTGGGAGCATGGCTCCGGCCCGTGCGGTCCCTGCTCGGAAATCTACTACGACCGCGGACCAGAGTTCGGCTGCGGCAAGCCCGGCTGCACGGTCGGCTGTGACTGCGACCGGTATATGGAGGTTTGGAACAATGTATTTTCCCAGTTCGATAATGACGGACAGGGGAATTACACCGAATTAAAGCAGAAGAATATCGATACCGGCATGGGGCTGGAACGCTTGGCTTGCGTGGTGCAGGGGGTAGGTTCCCTGTTTGACGTGGATACCGTGCGGAATATCACCAATAAGGTATCCGAGATCGCTGGGAAGCATTATGGGGAAAGCGAGAAAACTGATATTTCCCTCCGTGTGGTCACCGACCATATTCGCTCGACCGTTATGATGATCTGCGACGGTGTTATCCCCTCCAACGAGGGGCGCGGCTATGTGCTGCGGCGCCTGCTGCGGCGGGCAGCGCGCCATGGCAAGCTGCTCGGTATCGACCGGCCGTTCCTGTCCGAGGTGGCGACCACTGTTATTGAGGAATCCGGCGGCGCTTATTCGGAGTTGGTCGAAAAACAGAAATATATCCACAAGGTAATTGAAAACGAGGAGGCAAGCTTCAACAAAACCATTGACAGCGGCCTGTCTATTCTGAACGAACGCATTGCGGCGGCAAACAGCAAGGAATTGCCCGCAGCGGACGCATTCCAGCTTTATGACACCTATGGCTTCCCGATCGATCTGACGCTTGAGATTCTGGAAGAACAGGGGATGACCACCGACCGCGCGGAATTTGACCGCCTGATGAACGAGCAGCGCGAGCGCGCCCGCGAGGACCGAAAAAAAATGGGCGACCTTGGCTGGCAGAGCGAGGATCTTGGCTTGGACAAGGCGATCAAAACCCGTTTTGACGGTTATGAAACACTGGGAGAAAGCGCCAAGGTGCTGGCGATCGTCAATGAGGGCGAACCGTCCGGAGCGGCGGCAAAGGGCGAAAAGATTACGGCCGTGCTCGATCATACGCCGTTTTATGCGGAAATGGGCGGTCAGATCGGCGACCACGGCGTACTAATCGGCAAAAACGGCGTGATGACCGTGTCTGACGTGCAGAAGACCAAGGACGGCAAGTATATGCACATCGGTACAGTTACCGAGGGCGCGCTCTCCGTGGACGACGAGGTGGAGGCCAAGGTGGACGCGGAATACCGTCAGGCGATCTGCCGTGCGCATACCTCGACTCATCTGCTCCAAAAAGCGCTTCGCAAGGTGCTGGGCGATCATGTGGAGCAGGCAGGCTCCTACACTGCAAACGATCACCTGCGTTTTGATTTTACGCATTTCGCGGCATTGACAGCGGACGAACTGCAGCAGGTGGAGACGCTGGTCAATGACGCGATCCTTGCCGGCTATCCGGTGGTCACGGAAGAAATGTCCATTGACGAGGCGAAGAAAAAGGGCGCGATGGCGCTGTTCGGTGAAAAGTATGGCGCGGTTGTGCGTGTTGTTCAGGCCGGCGATTCGATTGAGCTTTGCGGCGGTACGCATTTGGATAACACAGCTAAGGCGGGTATGTTCAAAATTATTGGAGAAGCTTCCGTTGCGGCCGGTGTACGCCGCATTGAAGCCGTGACCGGCAGAGCGGTGCTGGATTTCCTCAATGAGCGCCAGCATATATTGAACGAAACCGCAGCCGCGCTCAAAACTTCCCCGAACGAGTTGGCGGCCAAGGTAGAACAGACCATGGCTGACCTGCGCACGATGGCCAAAAAGCTGGAAAAGCTCAACGGAAAGCTTGCCTCGATGCAGATGGTCGACCTGTTCAACGTATCGCGTGATGTCAAGGGCGTCAACGTGGTCGCAACCAAGCTGGAAGACGCTTCAGCGGATGTGCTGCGTACGATGGGCGACGGTATTAAGGAAAAAGCGCCGAACATGGTCGCTGTACTGTCCTCGGTCAACGACGGCAAGGTAAGCTTGCTGTGCGTCTGCGGCGCGGAAGCGGTCAAAAAGGGAGCGCATGCGGGTAAGATTGTCAAGGAAGTCGCCAAGATCGTTGGCGGCGGCGGCGGCGGGCGTCCGGACAGTGCAACTGCGGGCGGAAAGCAGCCAGAAAAACTGGAGGAAGCGCTCGAAGCGGTCAATAACATTGTTGACGCGCTGTTGTAAAGTCGGTATACTGGTATCAGAAAGGAGAGGTCGTCATGAGCGATTGTCTGTTCTGTAAAATTATTTCCGGGGATATCCCTTCCAAAAAGGTCTATGAGGACGAGCTGTGCTATGCCTTTTATGATATCGATCCCCAGGCGCCGACGCATTTCCTCGTGACTCCCAAGCAGCACATCCGCTCCGCTGCGGAGGTGGATGATTCCAACAGCGCGGTAGTTGCCCACTGTTTTGAGGTGATCGCAAAAGTCGCGAAGGAACAGGGCATGGAAAGCTTCCGCATCGTATCCAATATCGGAGAACAGGCAGGGCAAAGCGTGTTCCACCTGCACTTCCATGTGCTTTCCGGCCGCGATATGACTTGGCCGCCGGGCTGATACAGCAGTTGCAAAGAAGTGGCACGACCGTGCCACTTCTTTTTTGAAACAGAAAAGCCGGAAGGGGATTTTTATGCTGGAGCGTCCGCTGATTTATTTGGTGCCGGCAATTGCGGCGGCTCTTTTCTGCGCGGTTTGCCTTGACTGGGCTCCCAGTCCGATGGTTTCGCTGCTTTTGCTAGCCGTGTTTTTGCTGCTCGCCGGTATATTCATCTACCGGAACAAGGCGTTTGCGCTGTTTGGCATGCTGGCCGCAGCGCATCTGGCTTTCTGCGGCTTCTCGATTTATAACCTGTATATTGTCGAGCCAATCCGGCATCTGAATGGACAAAGCCTGGATATCCAGGCTGTTTTGTTGGAAGATCCAGACGTTTATGAGGACAGCCAGCGTGCTCTGCTTTCCGTCACCCATAACGGAGAGGTGGAGCAGACGTTCCGTACCTTTTGCTACCTTCCGCTGACCGATACCCCGCTCTATGCAGGGGATCATATTGTGGTCAACGTTGGATTTTATTTGCCGGGCACTGCCGAGGGATTTGACCGTGCGGTATATCAGGCATCTAACCGCTGTTTTATTGCGTCCTCTTATAACCAAACGGAGGAAGACACGCCCGTCCGGTTTGAGATGACCGGTACCGAACGGGACACGCCGCGCTTTCTGCCGCAGCGGATTGCCCGCTACTGCAAGCAGGCGATTGCGGGCGCACTTCCGGAGCGGCCGGCGGGTCTGCTCACAGCACTTTTATTGGGCGACAAATCTGGGATCAGCGATGCGGATGCTCTGGCACTCCGCATCGCTGGACTGAGCCATCTTGTCGCGGTTTCCGGTCTGCATATCGGTTTTTTGGTGGCGTTTTGCTCGTTGTTAGGCCGCAGGATCGGTACGCTGGTTTCGATTCCGTTCATCCTTTTATTTGTGCCGATCGCCGGAGCGAGCCCGTCCGTAATCCGTGCAGCGGTCATGTATTTGGTCACGGCCGGCGCTTTTCTGCTGCGCAAAGAAGCAAGCAGTCTGAATTCCCTGTTTTTAGCACTCGCGCTTTTGCTCATCCTCAATCCTTACGCAATCGCAAGTCTCAGTTTGCAGCTTTCATTTAGCGCCACACTGGGGCTGATCCTGTTGGCCGGCAAAATGCAGCGGCGGATGATGAAGCCGTTCCGGCCTTTTCCGAAAATGGTGTACCGCATCCTGTCCGTAGTTGTCGGATCGGTCTCTTGCACGGTATGTGCGACGATTTTTACCACACCGATTATCCTCAGCGCTTTCGGTTATGTCTCCGTTCTGTCGCTACTCAGCAATCTTTTGGTCGTCGGCGTGACTGCCGTATGTTTTATCGGCGGTTTTCTGGTTTGCCTGACATCGGTGTTCTTCCCATTTTTAGCAACGCTGTTCGCAAAAGCGATCACTCCATTGCTGACCTATATCCTCGATATCTGCAACTGGATTGCAGGCCTGCCGTTCGGCCTGATTAACTGGGCGGACAGCTTTGGTATTGCCGCGCTTGTTTTGTCCTTAGCTGGAATTTTAGCATGGCTGCTTGCAGGCGCTCATATCAAATGGCGCTATGTTTTGCCTGTTTTCTGCCTTGTGCTGTTTGGCATCACGGCTTCGGGCGCATATTATAACCGGCAGCACTACTCCGTGACCTATCTTCCGTGTGGTAGCGGGCAGGCAATCATTGTATCCGACGCTGTTGGCAACATGACGCTTATCGATTGCGCGGGGGACGGAGGATATCGTAATGCTGCGGCATCCGTGCGGGAATGGATGCAGTGGAACGGCTTCCGGCAGGTTGACACACTGGTTTTGACTGCGGTGGATAAGGGGCATGCCCGCGATCTACCTGAACTGCTGCAGCATACGTCGGTCGAACAAATCTTGATTCCGAACGGCTGCAAAGAGACGCAGCACAACAAAGAGTTATTGCAATTGGTTGCGGAGGCGGATGCGGAGATCGTAGAGGATACGGTGCAGTTGGACGCCGCCGCGCCGGTCACGGTTTTTCCTGTCTGTGACGGTAAGCTTGGCGTGCAGATTGGCGGTTATGTTTTAGTGCTGCACAGTCCTACGCAAAAACAGCTTGCGGCATTCTTTGAAACCGAGTCGTATTCCGCACCGGATATTGTACTCTCACAACGGAATATGGAGGATACCGTGCTGCTGCGTCAGCTTATATCAGATACAAACGCGCAGCGGATCATTTTGCAGTCCAGCACAGGGGACGTGCTGCATAAATTTGAGGGAACGCCGATTGAAAGCCCATATTTCACCGGCGAACTGCAGGAACGCTACAAAAAGGAGGGATAGCGCATGGCTGTACCCAGAAAGAACGCGAATAACGGCAAGGCAAAGCTGATCCACGATCTGAAAGAGTGTTCCTTTGCGCCTTTATACATCATAACTGGTGACGAGGACTATATGAAAGCGCATTACCTGCGCCAACTCAAGGAAAAGGTAGTGGATGCTGCCTTTGCAGATTTTAATCTGCTGGAATATGAGGGGAAAGGCCTGACTCCGGAGCAGCTTACCGAGGCGATCGACAGTTATCCGGCCATGTCGGAGAAAAAGTTGATTATTATTACCGACTTTGACCTTTCCAAGCCGCCGGCCGGATTTGGTGATTTACTGCCCGAGATGCTCAGCGATCTGCCGGACTATGTATGCTTGGTGTTTTATTATGACATTTTGGAGGGCAAGCTCGATAAACGGACAAAGCTCTATAAAACGCTTGAGAAAACCGCCTGCATCGCGGAATGCAGCCGTTTGGAGGAGAATGAGCTGGTTGCATGGATTGAGCGGCGGGTCCGGTCGCTTGGTTGCACGATTACCTCGGATAACGCTTCATACCTGATATTCCTGTGCGGAAATTCGATGACCAATCTGGCCGGCGAAATCGATAAGGCGGCCGCGCATACGACAACAGGGGAGATCCGCAAATATAATATCGACGCGGTATGCTCGCCGGTTCTGGACGCGGTTATTTTCGATCTGACGGATGCGATCACGGCGGGTAAATTCGACAGGGCGGTTTCTCTGGTAGGCGAGCTGATTGCGCAAAAAAACAATGAGGTTATGATTTTCACGACCATTACGCGCCACATTCAGCGTCTATACGGCGCTAAGCTGTGTGAGAGCGCAAGGGGAGGGGAGCGGCTGCTGATGGAGCTGATCGGCTCCAAATCGCCGTACTATGCCCGACAGATACAGAATGCCGCGCGCCGCGTTTCACTCGACTGGCTGCGACAGGCGGCGTCTCTTTGCGCGCAGACGGATACCGCGCTGAAAGGGAGCGCTGTCGACCGGCAGAAGCAGATCGAGCTGACCCTGCTTGCGCTTGCATCCGCGCAGAAGGGGGAGCGTGCATGATCCGTATTCGGGAAGCGATCCTTGTAGAGGGACGATATGATATCAATACGCTCAAACAGGTGGTGGATACCGTTGTATTAGAGACCGGCGGCTTCCGTATCTTCCATGACAAGGACCGGCTGAAGCTGCTGCGGCGTATCGCGCAGGCACGCGGGTTGATTGTCCTGACGGATAGCGATGGAGCGGGCTTTGTGATCCGGAATTATCTGAAAGGCGTACTGCCTCGGGATCGCATCAAGCAGGCGTATGTACCGGATGTTTGGGGAAAGGAAAAACGCAAGCGGCACGCTTCCAAAGAGGGCAAACTCGGCGTCGAAGGAATGCGGCCGGATATTCTGTGCGACGCGCTGCGCAGGGCTGGTGCGACCTTTCTGGATGGGGAGGCGCAAAAAGGGAGGGATACCTCCGATAGCCCGATCACGAAAGCGGATTTCTATACATGGGGACTGACCGGTCGGACTGACAGTGCGGCGCGGCGGCAGCGGCTCCTGCAGGAGCTGGCGCTGCCCGCGCATATGACGGCCAACGCACTGCTGGAATTTATCAATGCAGTCGGAACACGGCAGGAAATTGAGGCCATCCTGCAGCATTTTTCTGAAAACCATTGACAAAACCATCCTAATTGACCTATAATAAAAGCGTAAATTAAATCAGTTCTGTTTCAGGGCGGAGTGAAAGTCTCCACCGGCAGTATACAGGGCGTCGTTCCTGATAGTCTGCGAGCCGCAAGGCATGATGGGTGTGAATCCCAACCGACGGTTATAGTCCGGATGAAAGAAACAGGTGTATCTCGGTACGTCTGCACGCCCTTGGAGATTTCCAAGGGCTTTTTATTTACCCAACCAAACAGAACTCCTTACAAAGGAGACAGAACCATGACAAAAGCAAGCAAGATCACCTATACCGCCGTATTTGCGGCAATCGCTACCGTTCTTATGTATTTTGAATTCCCGATCCCGTTTATGCCGCCGTTTCTCAAAGTGGACCTTTCCGGAGCGGTGGTCCTGATCGGCGCGTTTATTTTTGGAATTGGCCCGGCGATTACCATGATCGGTATCAAGGATCTGATCCATTTAACACAGAGCCAAACGGCCGGTTCGGGAGAATTGGCGGATTTTCTGATGCTTTCCACCCTGGTGATTGTTGCTGTGTTGCTTTATCGCATGCACAAAAGCCGTAAATTTGCGGTTATCGGCTGCGCCGTCGGCGCGGTGGCCATGGCCTGCATGGGGATGCTGACCAACTATTTTCTCATTATTCCGTTTTATGTGAACGGAATGGGGTGGAATCTGGATGCGATATTCCAGATGTGCGCTGCGGTCAATCCTGCGATTGATGGGATGAGTGCATACTTGTTGTTTGGCATATTGCCGTTCAATCTGATTAAGGGTGTAATTTTGACGGTGATTACGATGCTGGCTTACAAAAAGCTTAGCGTATTTATTAAATCCAAACAGATTGACCTGCATCATAAAAGCCAGCAGGTGGGCTGAACCAAAAAGCGCGGAGGGGAGAGGACCTGCCGCGCTTTTTTAATAAATAAAGAAAAAAAGGAGTCCCAGTAATGAAAAGAAAACGGATATTGTCCGCTGTCCTGATGTGCGCGGTCGGCGTGGGGATATGCGGCCTATATTGCGGATTGACGCCACGTCGCTATACGGTGTCAACGCCCAAACTCAACGCAGAGGAAAGGCTGCGCATCGTCATGCTTTCCGACCTGCACAGCTATGTTTACGGAAATGACCAGACACCGCTTCTTCGCAGGGTGAAGGAGCTGCAGCCGGATATTATCGCACTATGCGGCGATATTGTTGACGATAAACAACCGCAGGACGGCGCAAAGCTGCTGCTAAAACAGATTACAGAAATCGCGCCATGCTATTATGTATCCGGCAATCATGAATATTGGAGCAGTGAGCCGGAGCAGATATTCCGGATGATAGAGTCCTATGGAATACACGTCTTACATAATGAACGGGAGCGTATAACAGTGGACGGCCGAGAATATGTGATCTGCGGTGTGGATGATCCGGCAGCCTATGGCGACCGCGTGCCAAGCTCATATGGGAATGCAGCGTCCTACCGGAAAGCGCTGCAAAGTTTTGACGACCTGTTCAAGGATGATGCGTTTCATATCCTGCTGGCGCACCGTCCGGAATATATAGAGGAATACGCTGCGCATCCGTTTGATTTAACGCTTTGCGGTCATGCACACGGCGGCCAATGGAGAATCCCGTATATCATGAATGGTCTGATTGCGCCCAATCAAGGCTTTTTTCCGGAATACGCCGGTGGCCAGTATCAAATTGGTGCTATGACGGAAATTGTGGGACGCGGCCTGGTATTGGATTGGAAGCCCCGTGTTTTTAATCCGCCGGAGATTGTCGTCGTTGATATCGCTCCCCAATAGAGAGGGTGCTTTCTAAAAAGAAGATATATATAATTATACAAAAGAAAAGTTTTGTATAATTGAGGGGGGTGAAAAGAAGCGCATCATGAATAATGCGCTTCCAAATATTCGACTACTGCGGCGACCGCATCCAGGTCATTCTCTCGGACATGGATGTCTGCCGCCTGTAATATCCCATCGTCCGCATTTGCTGGTGCAAAACCCAGATATGCTGCGTGGATCATATCCTCATCATTATAGCTGTCTCCAACGGCGAATATCCGGTCGTGCGGTATTCCGCAGTTTTGTGCGATCGTTTCCAGGGCGGTTCCTTTGTTGACGCCCTGCGCCGTAACCTCCCAAAATGAAGGCATACTTGATGCCATGCAAAACCGATCCTGATATGGCTTCAAAAACGCCTTTACCTGATTCATAAGCGCGGGATCGCCTGTAAAATTGATTTTGCACCAATTTGTAGTATCCGGAAGACGGTTCGGAGAAACCGTCTCGAAATCCAAATGCAGGGTGCGCATATGCTGTTCGGTTACTTCACTTGACTGGCATACCAGGATACGGTCGCCAATAAAAATTTCGCAACCTATTTGTGAAAATTCTAACAAAGTTGTCTGAATCAATTCCTTTGTTTCCACCGGCATGCCGGCGCAGCGCATTACCTGATGCTGTTCGTTTAAAATCAACGACCCGTTGAGAAGGCTGTACGGTGCATTAAACGGAAGCTGCGGCAGGTAGCTGCGGATTGCCCCGGGCGCGCGCCCAGTGGCTAAGGAAAAGCGTCCTCCCTCCTCCGTAAAATACCGCAGTGCGCGTTCATTCCGTTCTGATATCCGTCGGCTGCTGTCAAGTAAGGTGCCATCCATATCACAGGCCAGCAGCATTCCCTCAAATTTATTCATTCCATCTTCTCCAGTTTTGCAATAATATCCGTAAAATAGTCAGGGAGCGGTGCAGAAAAGCACATGACTTCCTCTGTTCGCGGATGCTGTAAGGTAAGGCGCGCGGCATGCAGGCATTGTCCGCCGATATGAGCGAAACGGTCTTTGGCAAGGCCGTACAGCGGATCGCCGATAATCGGATGCCCGACCGACGCCATATGCACGCGGATCTGATGCGTCCGTCCGGTTTCGAGCTGAAAGGCCATATGGGAATAACTGCGGAAACGATGCAACACCTTATAATGGGTCACGGCGTTCCGTCCGCCTTCCATCACAGCCATTTTTTTGCGATCGGTTTTATGGCGTGCAATCGGCTTATCGATGGTCCCGCTGTCCAGTTTAGGGGATCCGACGACGATTGCTTCGTACCCACGAAACGCGGTATGCGCCGCAATCTGTGCCGCGAGGCTTTGATGTGCGGTGTCGTTTTTGGCCACAACCAGCAACCCGCTGGTATCCTTATCGATCCGGTGTACAATGCCGGGACGCAGTTCGCCATTGATACCCGACAGGCTGGTCCCGCAATGGAACATCAGTGCGTTTACCAGAGTGCCGGACCAGTTTCCGGCAGCGGGATGAACGACCATCCCGCGCGGTTTGTTGACGACAATGATGTCTGAATCCTCATATATAATATCCAGCGGGATATCCTCGGGACTCAGGTCTACCTCCCGCACTTCCGGAAGCTGGACCAGGATATCCTCTCCACCCGACAGCTTATAATTCTTTTTTACAGCCTTGCCCGCAATGGTGACAGCCTGTTCCGCAAGCAGGTTCTGCACTGTAGAGCGGGTCAAGCCTGGAATCTGTTCCGCCAAATAGCTGTCGATCCGCTGACCGGATTCCGTATCCGGTACGGATAACCGAAAGTTATTCTTCATGCGCCTGCTCCGAAATTGTCTGTTCGTCCTCTTCTGTGAGCTTTGCAGCTTCTTTCGGCGGCTGTTCTTCTTTCTCTTTGTGCTGGAACATGACATACAGGACGAAAAGCACGCCGCCCGTGCAAATAAAGATGTCCGCGACATTGAATACTGGAAAATGGATCAGACGAAAATCGAATAAATCCACGACAAAACCGTGTATCACACGGTCGATCGCATTACCCACCGCACCTGCGGCAATCAGGACCAGGGACCATTGTCCAAGCTGCGTCTGCATTACTTTTTTTTGCAGCAGAACCAGAATGACCACGGTGATAACGCAAGCCAGCGCAACAAAGATCCATCGGGAATCAAACTGGGAGAACAGGCTGAATGCGGCGCCTCGATTCTCTACATAGGTCAGATGGAATACGTCGCCAATAATCGGTAGGGTGCGCAGATCTTTCAGTTCATTCAGCGCCCAAGATTTAACAAGCTGGTCAATTTCGACCATAATCAGTGCCGCGAAGACAAATAATGGCATACATATTGACTCCTATCATAAAAAGGGAACAGAAAATTCTGTTCCCCTTTCGCTTTCATTTAGCCGACAACCTCGGCGCAGCGCGCGCACAAGGCGGGATGCTTCGCGTTGGCCCCGACTGACTGGGACTGCTTCCAGCAACGCAGGCACTTCTCACCCGCAGCGCGGCCGACTGCAATCTTCAGTCCAGGGAGGTATTCGCTCACCATGCCGCTTCCCTCACCCGCGACAACAGCAAGCTCGGAAACAATGCACAGATCAGCCAAATCCTGGCCGCAGCCAATGAGGAAGGCCGCCGTATCCTGGTTTGCATACACAGTGACATTGGCCTCCAGCGGCTTGCCAATGACTTTTTCATTCCGAGCGCCTTCGAGCGCCTTGTTGACATCATCGCGGAATGCGGTTAGCTTGTTCCACTTTTCACAATCCTCCTCGCTGAACGCCAAGGAATCGTCTACAGCAGGCATTTCATTGTACGCTACGTTGCGGATGTCGTCCTCCTCTGTGTGCGGCATAGCCTGCCAGATTTCGTCCGCAGTGAAGCACAGGATCGGGGAAAGCATGCGCACCAGCGCGCTGAGGATATTATACATTGCGGTCTGGGCCGAACGGCGGCTCAGGCCCGTCGTATCATCACAATACAGGCGGTCCTTGATCACGTCCAGATAGAAATTGGACATATCAACAACGCAGAACTTATGGATTGTATGGAATACCGTGTGGAACTCATAGGAATCGTATCCCTCGCGAACCTTGGCAACCAGTTCGTTCAGTTTCATCAGCGCCCACTTGTCAAGCTCCGGCAATTCCGTATACGCAATCTTATCAGTCTGGGGATTAAAGTCAAACAGATTGCCCAAGATATAACGCGCTGTATTGCGGATCTTCAGGTAATTCTGTGACAAATGCCCCAGCATGTCCTTGGAAATACGCATATCCTGCCGGTAATCCGAGGATGCAACCCACAGGCGCATTACATCCGCGCCGTACTGTGCCAGAATATCATCCGGCGAAATGCCGTTGCCGCGCGATTTGGACATTTTCTGCCGTTCCTCGTCCACGATCATACCGTGGGTGATAACCGTCCTATAGGGCGCTTTGCCCTGCGTGGCAATCGACGTCAGCATGGAAGATTGGAACCAGCCGCGGTACTGGTCGTTGCCCTCCAGATATACATCCACCGGTGTCGCCTGATGCTCGCGGTTTTCAATGACTGCGCGCCAGGATGAGCCGGAGTCAAACCAGACATCCATAGTATCGGTTTCTTTTTCAAAATCGCTGCAGCCGCACTCGCATTTGATATTCGATGGAAGAATTTCAGATGCCTGCATATCGAACCAGGCGTTCGATCCCTTGTCACGGAACAGGTCCGCAACAAGCTGAATCGTCCGCTCGTTCACCAGCGGCTTGCCACATTTTTTGCAGGTGAAGATCGGGATCGGCACGCCCCATACGCGCTGGCGGGAAATACACCAATCCGAACGTTCGCGGATCATGGAAGTCATGCGCTCTTCGCCCCAGGCCGGAATCCATTTGATCTGCTCGCATGCCTTGACAGCATCATCCTTGAGTGCATCCACTGAACAGAACCACTGCTCGGTCGTACGGAAAATGATCGGGTTCTTGCAGCGCCAGCAGTGCGGATAGCTGTGTACGATCTCTTCGATTGCCAGCAGCGCGCCGCAGGACTTGAGATCTTCCAAGATGACCGGCGTGGACTTTTCATAATACAGATTTGCGTATTTGCCCGCGTCGGCGGTCGTCATCCCCTTGCCATCAACCGGTACGATGATCGGAATATCGTACTTCTGGCAGACAATGAAGTCATCCGCGCCGAAGCCGGGCGCGGTATGAACGCAGCCAGTACCGGCGTCCAGTGTAACATGGTTACCGCAAATCACAAGACTCTCGCGATCCATGATCGGGTGCTTGGTGCGCATCAGCTCCAAATCGGAGCCCAGCAGCGTACCCAGCACTTCCCAGGAATCAATCCTGGCTGCTTTCATAACGGCTTCGACCAGTTCCTTGGCGAGCACATAAATATCGCCTGACGGAACCTTGACCAGATCATATTCAAACACCGGATTGACCGAGATCGCAAGGTTGCCCGGCAACGTCCAGGTGGTTGTGGTCCAGATCACAAAATAGACATTTTCCAGCCCGCCGGTAATGGAGGCGATTTTGCCGCCCTTGTCATCCGTTACATGAAACTTGACATAAATCGAGGAACAGGGCTCATCCTGATATTCGATTTCCGCTTCAGCCAGCGCAGTCTCATCGTGCGGACACCAGTAGACCGGCTTCATGCCCTTGTAGATGTACCCGCGCTTTGCCATCTCGCCGAAAATCTCAATCTGGGCGGCTTCGTAATCATGTGTCAGCGTCAGGTATGGACGCTCCCAGTCGCCGATTACGCCCAGACGCTTGAACTGCGTCCGCTGCGTGTTCACATGGTTATGCGCAAATTCCTCGCATTTGGAACGGAATTCCGCAGTGGAAACCTTATCACGGTCCATGCCGTATGCCTTGATTGCCTGTCGCTCGATCGGAAGACCGTGCGTATCCCAGCCCGGGATATACGGCGCCTGATACCCCATCATATTGCGGGAGCGCACAATAAAATCCTTTAAGATCTTATTGAGCGCATGGCCCATATGCAAATTGCCATTGGCATAAGGAGGGCCGTCGTGCAGCACAAAAAGCGGCTTGCCTTTGTTCTTTTTCATCATCTCATGATAGATGTCCTGCTTTTCCCAGCCCTCTAAAAAGCCAGGTTCGCGCTTCGGCAAGCCGGCGCGCATCGGGAAATCGGTTTTGGGAAGATTGATCGTCTTATTGTAATCCTGCTGCATGTTGCAGTGTCAGTCCTTTCGCTTTTACTTTACTTCTTTCGGATCGTAATCCGCGCCAAATTTCAGCTCGCCAAAGTCAAATTTGCGTGTCGCATCCGCGATCGGCGCATCAGCCTTTTCCAGCGGAGCCGCTTCCGCACTGGATGGCGCCGCAGCAGCCTGCGGTGCTTTTTCCGATGCCTGCTCGGCTGACGCCGGCTGCGGACGGACTAACTTCTCCCCCTTCGCCAGCTCTACAAGCGCCTTGGCCTGCGCCTGATAAACAGCGGAAACGCGCGCTATGAACTCGATGGTGTTCTTTTTTGCAGCCTCGAGCTTCTGCTCCTCAAGCTGTATCTCGTCCTGCGTGCTTTTCACCTTGTTTTCGGTTTCATTTTTGGCGACGGAAACGATTTCCTCCGCTTCCTTTTTCGCCCTGTCAATCGTATCCTGCGCTATGGTCTGCGCGCTCATCAGCGCCCGGCGCATGCCGTCCTCCACACCGCGGTACTCCTCTATTTTATCGACGAGCACTTTCATTTTCGCTTTGAGTGCAGCGTTTTCCTTTTGCATGGAGGCGAATTCTTCGGCGACCCGCTCTAAGAACGTATCGACTGATTTCATGTCGTATCCGCCGAAAACCGCTTTTTCAAAACCAATTTCCTGAATTTCCTGCACCGTCATATAGTTTTCCTCCGTTATATTCTATATCCGCCGTTTTACGGGAAAATGGCCGGGCTTTGCCCGACCACTTCGCTTTCCCCATAAATTACAAGCTGTAAAGCAGCATCAAAACCAACTCAAGGGTAAAAAAAGCGAGCAAAAAAGCAATGTCAATCGGAACGTTTCGCAACGACCGGACCCCGTCCAGCAAATGGCGGAACGGTAATACCAGCGGTTCTGTGACCGTATAAAGGAATTCATATATCTTTGAATCCCTGCCCTGAGCGAACCAAGACATAATTGCCCGCGCGAAAAGCAAAAATTCCAAACATCGAACGATCGACGTGACAAAATTCAAAATAAAAAGATTTATCACAGCGGACCAACCTTAAAAATACATGCCGCTGCTTTCCAGCTCATCGATCAGGTCCCCCATAATATCGACGTTATAGGGCGTGATGATATATGTGCTGTTGGCAACTTTTTTTATTTTCCCCTCATTTGCGTATGCCACGCCGCTCAAAAAATCAACCAGACGACGGGCAACATCCTTATTGGTCTGCTCCAAATTGAGGACAACCGTGCGCTTATCTTTCAAATGGTCTGCGATCTCCGCCGCATTCTCAAAGCGGTCGGGCTTTACAAGAACAACAGCCAGTTGCGTTGTGGCGTTGATATTGACAACTTTATTGCTGCGGCGGGACGAAACCGTGTCGGAAGCGATGCTGTCATAAGCGGAAGGCGAGCTGCCCATCACAGGCTCTTCGCTGCGCTTACGGGGCAGTTCCTCCTCGAACTCATCTTCGATTTCCTCGCCCTTTACCCAATCGATAAAGCCTTTGATCGAACCCATACCAAGTTCCTCCTTACGTTTTAAGGCGAGACGATCTGATAAGGCCGCGCGCCAAAGATCGCCGTGCCAATGCGAACCATGTTCGCACCGCACGCAATCGCCGTTTCGAAGTCATTTGTCATACCCATAGACAAATAATCCATATTTACATTATCGTATTTTTTCGTCAAAATGTCAACAAATACTTGGTGCATTTCGGTGAAATAGCTCAAGTTTTTTGATGTTTGGTCAGCGATCGGCGGAATCGCCATCAGGCCGCGGATGTGCAGCGACTTTTTTTCACACAATCTGGAAACCGCGTCATCCAGTTCTTCTAGTAGCAGGCCGCTTTTGGCAGCCTCTCTGCCAATATTGACCTCCAGAAGAATATCCTGTCGGATGCCGCGCTTTTCCGCTTCCCTGGCGATCGCCTCGCCAAGGCGCACCGACCCAACGGACTGGATCAGGGATACTTTGCCGATCAGGTATTTGACCTTATTGGTCTGCAGTGTACCGATAAACTGCAGGTCAGCCCCTGCATAGGCATTCTGCTCGTATTTATCGAGCAGCTCCTGCACCCGATTTTCCCCACAGACGCGGATGCCACATGCGATAGCGGTGCGCACCCGTTCAGCGTCATTCATTTTGGACGCGGCAACCAAAATGATATCCTTCGGGTCGCGGCCGACTTTTTCCGCTGCGGTGTCGATCCTTTCCTGTACGGCCTGTATCCGGCTGTAAAGCTCGCTTTTTTCCTGTTCTGTCATGTTCTCACCACCATATTATTTTGCAGATTTTTACCGCGGACAATGATTTGATCCTTTGCAACCAGCGCGCCCGCATCCGTTGCGCTCTGCTCCACAACATAATAAGAATCTGTTTCGTACAATTTATGGATCGTTTTGAATTTTTCAACCGAGCCGCTTAAAATGTATACGCCGATTTCATTGCCATCCATGCGCACCGCCTGCTTGGGAACGCGCAGGCCAGTATAGGAGGCGATAATGATCTCTATCGGCTGGCTCCTCATAGAAACCATCTCACTGTCAAAGCTTGTCCCCTCCAGCACGACCAGAGCGGTTGCACTGTTATGCTCCTTGATGATGGAATATACCGATACCGGCGCTTCCATAGAGGCCTGTGTGAAGTTTATACGCAGGTTTTGCCCTTCTGTAAGCCGGTTCGCGTCTTCGGTGGAAACCTCTGAAACAAGATACCAGCTGAATCCCTGAATGATTTTCCCCATGGAAGAGGAATCCGCCTGTACCTTTCCCTGCTGCGTCAGCTCGTGGAATGTGTCGATTGTCAGCTCATCCAGCACTTCCGGAGTCAATATTTGTTCATACCCATCCACATTATCCGAAAAATAGCCGGAAAACGGTGCAGTAAGCTGGCTTGTCCTGCCGGAAAGCTGCGCGTTCAGGCTGTCCCGTTCGGCTGCCAGCGCATCCCGCTCCGCAGTAATTGCAGCGGTATCGATATGCCCTGATTCCCGCCGGAGTGAAAGGGTACGGAGGGAATCCGCAGAAGCGGACAGCGATATCCCCGAACCGCTGCGGACCTGGCCGGCCATCTGCTGCAGGGCAAGCGTAATCAATTGGTCAATCTTTGCCGAATCCGCTTCGTCGTTCGACGATTGCAGCGCGGCATCCAAAAGCTCAATTTTATTTTCCAGAGGCTCCAGCTGCCGGCTGATGGCAAGCGCCGCTTCATCCGCATAGATGGTTGCGAGCGGCGCGTCCTTCTGGACGCGCTCCCCGCTGTAAACGATATGTTTGGCCGATTCCCCCGTCCGTCCCTCGATGGGCGCTTCATCGCGGAAAAACCAACCGACTGCGTTAAAGCTGTCGTTGACCGAAACCTGAACGGCCGGCTCGGTTTCCAGCCCGCCGAAATAAGCGGAAAAGATTTCAAAAAACACATAGGCAAAGATAACGGCGCCGGCGATGACAAAGGCGAGCCGGTTTCCATAATTGCGGCGTTTCTTCTTTTTTCGCTGGGGAATTCTTTCTTCTTCCATGCTGAGTCCTCATATGTATTATTCCGCCGGCAGGTGCTCCTCCCTCTGAGTAAACAGATCGACACGCCGCTGCGGAATGATCGTTGATATTGCATGCTTATAGATCATCTGCTGTTTCCCATCGGTTTCCAGTATGACAATAAAATTATCAAATCCACGGATGATTCCGCGCATCTGAAAACCGTTTGTCAGGAAAACCGTTATCGTTTGTCCCTGCTGGCGCAGCACGCTCAGCATCCTGTCCTGCAGATTGATTTCGTTTCGCACAATGATTCCTCCAATAATTTACATTTTCTGGTATCATTGTACACCGAGTTTTTGCAGATAATTTGTCGCATCCTGTAATACGGAAGCAAAGTCCTCGCTATTATTATAATAAATCCAGTGGATGTTGTCATCTCTTTTTAACCAGGTAAACTGCCGTTTTGCATAATTTCGGCTGCGCTGCTTGAGGAGTGCAACGCATTCCTCGAGCGACTGTAGACCCTCCAGATATCCCAAAAGCTCTTTGTAGCCGATGGCCTGCGCGGCTGTTCCGGTCAGCGCGCCCTGCATCCAGAGGCGTCGTGTCTCCTCCAGCAGTCCGTCTATCAGCATTTGATCGACGCGGCTGTCGATCCGCTGATACAGCGTTTCCCGCCTTGCCGGACAGACGCCGATCTTGGCCGCCCGATACTTTGGCGCGGACCGTTTATGCAGGCGGTTCAATTGCTGGATCGTCATGCCGGTCTGTTCGTACACCTCAAGCGCGCGGATCACGCGCTTGAGGTTATTGGGATGAAGCTTGCCCGCGCTTTCCGGATCAACTGCGGACAGGCAGGCATGTACCGCCGCGTTCCCCTGCTCCCGCGCCATCCTCTGATATTTTTCCCGCACGGAAAGATCGGTTTCGTCGCCGGAAAAAGTGCTGCATTCTATCAGCGCGTCCATATACAGACCGGTTCCGCCCGCGACAATCGGTATCCTGCCGCGCGCCAGAATGTCCTGTGCCGCCGCATCCGCCAATTCCACATAGCGCGCAACGGAAAAAGGCTCGTCAGGCGCACAGATATCCAGCATGTGATGCGGAACGCCCTTCCGCTCCCCTGTGGTCGGCTTGGCTGTGCCGATGTCCATTCCCCTGTATATCTGCATGGAATCGGCTGATATGATCTCGGTATGCAGTTGTTCCGCCAGTGCAACAGAAAGCGCTGTTTTACCGCTCGCGGTAGGGCCGCAGATGCAGATCAGACGGTTTTCCATGGCTTTCTCCCTCATTGATTGACGCGCTTGAAGAGCTTATCCAATTCGTATTTCGTTAGCCGCACGGTGGTTGGGCGCCCGTGCGGGCAAGAGCGGATATTTTCGTCTGCCAGAACACGGTCGCAGAGGTCTTGCAATTCAATCTGCGTCGTTGCCCTGCCAGCCTTGATCGCCGCCTTGCAGGCGACCGTATGGATCAGGTCGTCCAGTTGGTCCGGCACGGTTGCGCGGCTGTTCATCGCCTTTTCAGCCAGCTCGCCGATCACGCTTTGCACGTCTCCGCTGTCCAGATAGGCCGGTACGCTGCGCACGGCAAAGCTGTTTTCACCGAACGGATCGATGGAAAACCCCGCTTTCCGAATATCGCCGAGCCGAGCCTGTATCGCCGCCGCTTCCTCTCCGGTCAACTCCACGATTACCGGCGCAAGCAGCTCCTGCTGCGGCATATCGGTTTCCGCGCGCATTTTATTGAACAGGATGCGTTCATGCGCGGCATGTTTATCGATCAGAATCAATCCATCCTTGTCCTCCGCGATCAGATAGGTCTGAAAGCATTCTCCGATCACACGCGCGCCAGTGTCAAGCGGTTCAAGGCGCGGCTCCTGCGGCGCGGGAGCGGTGGACTGCTGCTCCTGAGCTTCCGGACGCGATTCAGCGGCAGGCGCAGGCTCATGGACCGGATAGGGACGAAATGTGTGCTTCGGCGGGTCTCCCTCCCAGATGCGCGGCGCGGCAGCATAGCCGGTATAGGGGCGCGGCTTCTGCGCACGCGGCGGCACGGAAACCAAAAAGTCTTCCAGTTCAGGCGGTTCTTCGGCAGCGGCCTTGGATACGGGTGCAGTGGAAAAAGAGGGGGCCGGAACCGCGAACCGTTGCTGCTCCTGCGTCAAATGGTCCTCTCTTGGTCTGGCGGGAGCCTCCTTTTCCCTGTGTTCGAGCCGCGGCATATTGTCATTCGCCGAGATCGCGTTTTTGCAGGCAATATAAACTGCCTCAAACACCGGCTTTTCCTGTGAAAACTTTACCTCGGTCTTGGCGGGATGGACGTTTACGTCCACCGCTGCGAGCGGCAGCTCGAGAAACACCGCGCCGGAGGGATATTTGCCGGTGATGATAGCGTTGCGATAGGCTTCCTCCAGCGCGGCCTGCATCAAGCGGCTTTTGACATAACGCCCATTGACAAAGAAATGTTGCATCGATCGGTTGGGCCGTCCTGCGTGCGGCTTCACAATATAGCCGTATACGGTCATGCCGTTGCGTTCGGTTTTCGGCACTTCGATCATATTGGCGGTCATCTCCTTACCGAATACAGAAAATACCGGCGCAAGAAGCTTACCTTTCCCGTCCGTGGAAAATACCTGTTTTCCGTCCCGAATCAGTGTAAAAGCGATTTCCGGATGGGAGAGCGCGGCATGCTGCACCACGCCAAGGATATAGCCTGCCTCGGTGAAATCCTTTTTGAGGAATTTCATGCGCGCGGGCGTGTTGTAAAACAGGTCGCGCACAACGATTGTTGTGCCTTCCGGACAGCCCGCTTCCTCGTTTGCCTGTATTTCCCCTGCTTCCAGATGCAGATGGAGGCCGGCGAGCGCGCCCCCCTGGCGGGTGAACAGGTCGATGCGCGTGACCGATGAGATCGCCGCGAGCGCCTCTCCGCGGAAGCCCAGCGTGCCGATTGCGGCCAAATCTTCCTCTGTTCGCAGCTTGCTGGTCGCATGTCGGCGGAATGCGATGGGGGCGTCCTCCGCCGACATGCCGCAGCCGTTATCCGCGATGCGCAGATAAGTGATGCCGCCGCTTTCGATTTCCACCGTGATGCGGGTCGAACCCGCGTCGATCGCGTTTTCGATCAGCTCTTTGGCGACGGAGGCCGGTCGTTCGACCACCTCGCCCGCCGCGATCAGGTCGGCCAGATGCGGGGATAATTCATGGATAATTGCCATCGTTACTTCCTTTCAGGATACAAGGTCAAGCATAATAAGACACCCTATCAAACCAGCTTTTTCAACTCATACAGCGCGTTCAGTGCCTCGATCGGGGTCATTGTATCCACCTGAAGCGCGCGCAGCCGTTCGGCGACCGCGTTTCCGGAAAGGCTGTCCATTGTCATTTGCGGCACTTCGTCCTCTTCCGCGACCGCGCGCAGCTCGATTTTGGGCATGGTCGCTTCCAGGTCCGATAGCACGGCCTTGGCGCGCTTGATGACCGCGTTCGGAACACCCGCGAGCTTGGCAACCTCGATGCCATAGCTGTCATCCGCGCCACCGCGCACAATTTTGCGCAGGAATGTGATGTCATCACCGCGCTTTTTGACCGCGATGTTATAATTTTTGACGCCCTTTACCAATTCTTCGAGAACGGTCAGCTCATGGTAATGTGTGGCAAACAGGGCGCGCGCGCCTACCTTTTTCTTGTCAGCGACATATTCGATCACCGCGCGGGCGATGCTCATGCCGTCATAGGTCGAGGTGCCGCGGCCAATCTCGTCCAGAATCAGCAGGCTGGATTTGGTTGCATGCTTCAGGATATCCGCGACCTCGCTCATCTCGACCATAAAGGTGGACTGGCCGCTGGCCAGGTCGTCGGATGCGCCGACGCGTGTGAACACCCGATCGGCCACGCCGATATGCGCGGAGGAGGCGGGCACAAACGAGCCGATCTGCGCCATAATTGTGATCAGCGCGACCTGGCGCATATAGGTCGATTTCCCCGCCATATTGGGGCCGGTGATGATGGCGACACGGTTTTCCCCGCTGTCCAGCACTGTATCATTGGGGATGAATAGGCTGTCCGCCAGCATTTTTTCCACCACCGGATGACGTCCATCCCTGATCTCGATGCGGTCGGTAAAATCCACGACCGGACAGGTGTAGTTGTTGTCGCAGGCTACCTCTGCCAGCGCGCACAACACATCAAGCGCAGCGACCGCCTGCGCGGTTTTCTGAACGCGATGCACCTCGGCGGCGATCTGTTCGCGGATCGTTACGAAGACCTCGTATTCCAGCGTTGTCAGCCGCTCCTGCGCGCCCAGCACGGTGCTTTCGAGCTGCTTGAGTTCCTCAGTGATATAGCGTTCGCCGTTGGCGAGCGTCTGCTTGCGGATATAATCCTCCGGCACAGCGTCCGCGTTGGATTTGCTGACCTCTATGTAATAGCCGAATACGCGGTTATAGCCAATCTTGAGCTTGCTGATACCGGTCCTTTCACGCTCGCGCTGCTCGATCGCCGCGATCTTCCCCTTGCCGCCGGAGGCGAGGTCGCGCAGGTAATCGATTTCTTCATGGTAGCCAGCACGGATCAGGCCGCCCTCGCGCAGTAGGATGGGAGGCTCGTCCACAATGGAAGTCTCGACCAGCGCGCGGATATCCTCCAGCAGGTCGATGTTGGCCGTCAGCTCCTGCAGCATGGCCTGACCGAACAGCGCCGCCTGCTCCCTGATCGCAGGCAGGCACGCGATCGTGGACGAAAGTGCGCGCAGGTCGCGGCAGTTGGCCGTGCCATATGTCACGCGGCCGATCAGCCGCTCCATGTCGAACACCCTTTTAAGCGCGTCGCCCAGCGCCGTACGGGCGATCAAATCGTCGCACAGCGCCCCGACCGCCTGCTGGCGGCGCACGATTTGAAGCGGGTTGTACAGCGGCTTCTCCAGCCATTGGCGGATAAGGCGCGAGCCCATCGCGGTTCGTGTTTTATCAAGCACCCAGAGCAGCGTCCCTGTTTTTTCCTTGGTGCGCATGGTTTCACAAAGCTCCAGATTGCGGCGCGCGATCAGATCCAGTTCCATATACTGCCCCTGGTGGTATACCTCCAGATGATTGAGCGCGGCAAGGCTTGCCTGCTGGGTCTGCTCCAGATAGTCAAGCAGGCCGCCCAGACATTGTATGGCCCGAGGCAGGGCAGTCAGGCCCGCCGCATCGAAATCCTCTATGCGAAAATAATGGGAGATGCGCTCGGAAGCACGCTGCGCGTCAAAACAATCCTCCGGCATCGGCTCTACCAGCGCTTCCAGCCGTTCCTTCAAAAAAGAAAGAAGCGTTGCGTCAGCCACTGCCATGCCGCCGACCAGCACCTCACGCGGACCGAAGCGTCCCAGCTCGCTGAAAATATGCTGCCAGCTTTCCGAGCCGGTCGCATAGACCTCTCCGGTCGTGATATCCGCAAAGCATACGCCAATACCGCCCTGTTCCGCGTAGATGCAGCCAAGGAAGTTGTTGCGGCTTTCATCCAGCATTGATGCTTCGACGACCGTACCCGGCGTCACCCTGCGGATAATCTCGCGCTTGACCAGTCCTTTTGCCAGCTTGGGGTCCTCCATCTGTTCGCAAATGGCAATGCGGTACCCCTTTCGCACGAGCTTTGCGATATACCCCTCCGCGCTGTGGTACGGCACGCCGCACATGGGCGCGCGCTCCTCCAGGCCGCAGTCACGGCCGGTCAGCGTCAGCTCAAGTTCGCGGGAAACCAGTTTGGCGTCGTCGAAAAACATCTCGTAAAAATCACCCAGACGGTAAAAAAGGATGTAGTCCTTATTTTTGTTTTTGATTTCGAAATACTGCTTCATCATGGGCGTGAGTTCAGCCATTATCGTACCTCTTTCTACAATTTTCGCGCAAACAGGCAGCGAAGCGTTGTCTTTTCGATCTCAGCTTGGATAAATTCCCCAGTTTGGATACCGTCTCCGCATACGCAAACGAGCAGGTTCCCCTCCGTGCGCGCGGTATAGGGATAGTCGGGGCCTTTGGCCATACCGTCCACCAGCAGACGGAGCCGCTTCCCCTGATAGGCAGCCTGCCGTTCCGCGACGATCTCGTCCTGTACGCGGAGCAGCCGTTCAAAGCGCCGCTGTTTTTCCTCCGGCGTCACCGGATCCTCGTACGAGGCCGCCGGCGTGCCGCTTCTCGGGGAGTACAGGAAGGTAAAAAGCAGATCAAACCGCACCTCGTCGACCAGCGCAAGGGTCTGTGCAAAGTCCTGCTCGGTTTCACCCGGGAAGCCGACGATGATATCGCTCGAAAGGGTGATATCAGGCATCTTTTGCCGCGCGTCTTGGATCAGGGTACGATAGCTTTCCGCAGTGTAATGCCGGTTCATGCGGCGCAGAATCTCGTTACTTCCCGACTGGAACGGCAGATGCAACTGCTTTGCCACCTTTTCACAGTCCGCCATGGCGTCGAACAGCCTGGGGCTAGCATCCTTGGGATGGCTGGTCATGAACCGCAGCCAGAAATCGCCGGGTACGGCGTTCAGCCTTCGCAGCAGGCCGGCGAAATCGATATTTAGCCCCAGGTCCTTACCATAGGAGTTGACGTTCTGGCCGAGCAGCGTGATCTCCTTGTATCCCGCGGCGATCAGCTCGCGCAGTTCCCTTTCGATTTCCTCCGGCCGGCGGCTCCGTTCGCGGCCGCGGACATAAGGGACGATACAATAGGTGCAGAAATTATTGCACCCGTACATGATGGACAGCCACGCTTTCGCGCCGCGTGCGCGCAACACAGGCAGGCCCTCCGCGATATCGTCCTCCCCGCCGATATCGAACACGCGCTTTTTTTCCGTCAGCACGCGGTACAGCAGCGACGGGAACCGCCACAGTGCGTGCGTACCGAACAGCAGGCTAACCTGCGGATAGCTTTTTTTGATCTTTTCTACGTTTTTCTCCTGCTGCGCCATACAGCCGCACAGGGCGATGATAACCTCCGGCCGGCGCTTTTTCAGGTGGCTGAGCGCGCCGATATTGCCGAACGCGCGGTCCTCCGCATGCTCGCGTACCGCACAGGTGTTGAACAGGATAAAATCCGCCTCATCGGCATTGTTGGTCATCTCGTAGCCCATTTCGTGCAGCATGCCGCGGATGCGCTCGGTGTCCGCCTCGTTCTGCTGGCAGCCAAAGGTGTGCGTATAGGCGCGCGGGCGTTTGTCTCGGATCAGCCCCGCTACCGCATCGATATAGGTAAATTGTTTATCAAGCTGTTCTTTAGAAACAGTAACTGGAGCGGGCATTTTATGCCTCCTCTTATCGGAATGGGGTGCCGTCAGCCGTAAATACGTTCATGCGGTGATACGCGCTGAACGGGATATCGTACTGCGGCAGATACTGCCGGATCGCCCTTGTCAGGTATTCCGGACTCATGTTATTGTTGCCCGCGGCGGTGGTGACGACGGCGGTCACCTCGTCTCCGCTTTCGGAAACGGTTAAATCGCACATCAGGTCCTTCATATTGACCGTCTTTTCCCCGCGCTTGGAGCGCTTGATGATTTCGACCGACGGGCGACAGAACAGCGCGCGCACTGCGCCGGTAAAGCCTGCGGGAGCCGCATCCTCAAAGCCCCAGGTGATGCGGTACTGCGACCATGCAATCGCGCCGACCTTCATTCCCCCATCCTCGAGGGGATAAATCTCAATCGCGCGCAATCCCGCGGGGAACACGTCGTTGAGCGCTTCCACCGCGTTTTCTGGCACTACTTCGGAGGTGATATTGAAATCCAAGAATTCACACTCGCCCGAATAACCGGTTGAGAGCGGCAGGGCGACCGACACATAGGCGTGCTGGTTGAAGCCCTCGGTAAACCACAGCGGCATCTGACAGCGCGCCATCGCTCGCTGCATAGTGTGCATCAGGTCGAGGTGGGAAATATACTTTGCCCGTCCCTCCTTGGCAAATTTCATTCTGGCCTTAAACACAGCACTTCCCTCCCTTCAGCAGGGCGTTCGCGCCGCAGCCCGCGCATTTGTGCATGCAGTCGGGCGTGACCGCCGCTTCGCGGGACAGCTCCCATTCGCGCTTGAGGTGCTCCTTGCGTGTGCCGCAGCCGATGTGGTCCCACGGGAATATCTCGTCCAGCGGGCGCTGGCGGGACGCGTAGAACGCAGGGTCAAGTCCGCAGTCGGCAAAGGCCTGCATCCATTTTTCATAGTCAAAGCACTGATCCCAGCTGTCCATCTTGCAGCCGCGCTGCCAAGCGAGGTAAATCGCCTTTCCCTGCCGCCGGTCGCCGCGGGCGATCACGCCCTCAAGCACTGAAGTCTCGGCGTCGTGCCAGTTGTAGGTGACGTTTTTGGTCTTCATGATGACCTTCATATGTGCCTGCTTCTCGCGGAACTGCTCGAGCGTATCCTGCGCGTCCCACTGGAACGGGGTCTGCGGTTTGGGTACAAAACAGGAGGCCGAGGCTGTGATGCGCACGCCGCGCGCACGGTTATTGGTATTCATGCGCCAGCAGTAGGCCACCTTTTTGCAGATTTCCGCGATACCGTCCAGATCCTCATAAGTCTCGGTCGGCAGGCCGATCATGAAGTATAATTTTACATTGTTCCAGCCGCCCTGAAACGCGATTTCACACGCGTGCAGCACGTCCTCCTCGCGGATGTTCTTGTTGATCACGTCGCGCAGGCGCTGGGTACCTGCCTCGCAGGCAAAGGTCAGGCCGCTTTTGCGCGTTTTCTGCACGCGCTGCATCAGTTCGGCGCTGAAGCTGTCCGCCCGCAGCGAGGGCAGCGACAGGCTGATGTGCCGCGGCTCACAGTAGTCGAGCATGCACTCGGTCAGGCCGGACAGGTCGCCGTAGTCGCTGGTGGACAGCGAGGAAAGCGAAATCTCCTCATAGCCCGAGTTTTTGAGCACGGCCTCCGCCTGCTTCAGCAGCACCTCCTTGGACTTGGTGCGCAGCGGCCGGTAGGTATGCCCTGCCTGGCAGAAGCGGCAGCCGCGCGGGCAGCCGCGGAACAGCTCGATCATCGCGCGGTCGAACACGATATCGGTCGAAGGAACAACAAAGGATTCCGGATAGTACATGGTGTCCAGATCACTGACGATGCGTTTTTGCACCAGCGCGGGCGCGCCATGCGTGGGCGTAACGCGGTCGATGGTGCCGTCCTCGTGGTAAGCGACCTCGTATAGCGAAGGAACGTACATGCCCTCGATCTGTGTCGCCTGAATCAGGAAGGTCTGCTTGGTCCAGCCCTCGCGCTTGGCCCTGCGGTACAGGTCGGTGAACTCGAGCATGATCTCCTCGCCGTCGCCGATCATGAACAGGTCGACAAAATCCGCGAGCGGTTCTGGATTGTAAGCACACGGCCCACCGCAGGCGACCATATGTTTCAGCTCCGTGCGGTCTTTCGCCAGCACCGGCACACCGCCGAGGTCGAGCATATTCAAAATATTGGTAAAGGAAAGCTCGTATTGCAGGGTGAACGCGATGATATCAAATTCATAAAGCGGATCGCCGCTTTCCAGACCGTAAAGCGGGATGTCCGCCTGCCGCATTTCCTCCTCCATGTCGATCCACGGCGCGCAGATGCGCTCGCACCAGATTCCTTTCTGGTCGTTGAGCAGGCCGTACAGAATGCGGGAACCCAAGTGAGACATGGCGACTTCATAGGTGTCCGGAAAACAGAAAGCGAACCTGAGGTCTACGTCCTTTTTATTTTTCATCACTGATCCCCATTCGCCGCCGACGTAGCGCGCCGGCTTCTGTACGCGGGACAGGATGGCTTCCATCTTTTTGTGCAAGTCGTTTTCCTCCAAAACAAGATACAGAATCAGTATAACATAAATCGAGCAAAAAGACCATACCATCTTGAATCTGGCATGGTCTTTTTCTTTATTTGATGCCTAAAATGCGGGCCGCGTTGAGTACGGTCAGGATAGTAAGCAGAACATCTGCCGCGATTGCCTGCCACATGCTTGTCACGCCCAGGATGGTGAGCAGGACCAGGATCACTTTGATCGCCAGCACCAGCACCATGTTTTGCAGCGCGATATTGTGTGTTCTGCGGCAGACCCGCATGGCGTCGGAAAGGCGAGTCAGGCTGTTGGTCATAATCAGCACATTGGCGGCGTCCGCGGATTCCTGTGATCCGGCTACACCCATCGCCACACCGACGTCCGCCAGCTTAAGCTCCTCGATATCGTTTACGCCGTCACCCACATAAGCCGCCGTACCGTCCGTTGGGATCGTGCGGAGCAGGAATTCCATTTTCGATGCCTTTTCCTCGGGCAGCAGGCCATAGTGGACCGTATCGATTCCGACTGCGTCCGCGGTCTGCTGGGTAGGCGATTCGGTATCGCCGGTCAAAATGACCGTGCGCAGGACCCCTTGGCTCTTGAGGCCGGAAACCGCCTCCGCCGCTTCCGGACGGACGGTATCCTCAAGCACGATCGCGCCGGCATAATCGCCTTCATAGGCGACATAAACGACCGTGCCGCGGATATCCGGCACGCCCTTTACGCCGCGCGATACCATCAGCCGGCGGTTGCCGACAAGCAGGTTCCGGTTGCCGATGCGCGCGCGCACGCCCCGTCCCGGGAACTCCTCAAATTCGCTGATCTTTTGCGGCACGCTCTGATAAGCGGAAACGACCGCGCGGGCGACCGGATGCTTGGAGAGCTGCTCCGCAGCGGCGGCCAGCGCAAGGATGCTTTCCTGATTAAAATCCTGTGTTCCGTGGATCTCCTTGACACGCAGGTTCCCTTCGGTCAAGGTTCCGGTTTTATCGAAAACAACCATACGCAACTCGGCCATTTTCTCTACCGCTTCACTGCCCTTGACATGGATGCCCTTTTGCGACAGGCGGCCGCTTCCTCCCATAAAACTGAGCGGGACCGAAATTACCAGCGCCGTCGGGCAGCATACCACAAGAATCGTCAGCGCGCGGTAGACCCAATTCTGCATCGGGGTACTGGAATTGAAAAGAGGCGGGATGACCGAAAGGAGTATCGCCAAAACGACAATGACCGGAATAAAGCGCGCCGCGCCATGCATCACACTGTCCTCCAGAGAGGCTTTCCGGCCCGCCCCCTCCTCCTGTACACGCATGATCTGGCTGACCGCGCAGTCCTCAAATTTTGCGGTCGCCCGCAGCAGCAGCAAAGAACCGGTATACAGGCTGCCGGCCAGTACCTTGGCGTTTTTAACCACCGGTGCCGGCTCGCTGTCGCCAGTCAAGACCGTATCATCCACTATGCCTTCGCCGCGCAATACAATGCCGTCAATCGGGATGCGCTCGCCCGTCCGGACCAGAACAAAGTCGTCCACACGGACCTCGGCGGGTGTGACCTGCCGTTCTTCTCCCTGCATATTGACGACCGACGCCCGTTCTGGGATGAAATCAACCTGCTGGGAAAGCGACTTGTGCGTGGAACTGAGCACCAGATCGCTGATCATTTTGCCTACGCCATGCAGGATCAGGACCACGCTCGCTTCCGCGTGCAGCCCAAGCAGGAACGCACCGAACGAAGAAACCAGAATCAGCAGGTATTCGTCAAAATATTTCCCGTGGGTAAAGTTGCGCGCCACATTCGCGGCGATCGGCAGAACCGTGATCAGATAGGCGATCAGATACAGAATGAACGCGACCGTGTCGCTGGTACGCTGCAAAAGCAGCCCTAGCAGCAGGAAAACCACCGCCACTGCCAAACGGACCGACGTAAAGCGAACATCCATCATAGACATGGGCTGATAAGGCTCCGCGCCGCCGCGTCGCGCGTTTTCCCTGCGCAGGCGGGTCTGCTCCCGCCGCCGCATTCGGGCGTGATACCGCGCGCGTTCGATCAGAGACATGCCCTCTGTCTCATCTGGCTGCTCAGGTTCATTTTGCACCAGAGCAAGGCTTTCATCCAGCGGAGGAAGCGCTTCGGTATTCTCCTCTTCAGCCGTCTCCCTCTCGGGTTCGGGCAGTTCCTCCTCTTCCGCGGCTTCCGGCTGTCCCTCCTCAGGAACGTCCTCTTTCGCTTCCGGCTGCTCCTCGTCCTGCGGCAGTTCTTCCTGCGGCGCCGAATCTGTTTTTTCCTCTGCCTCCTGCGGAGGAGTCTGTGCAGGCGCGGAACCGGCAATCGGTGTCGCTGTCAGCGGCTCTACCGGAAGCTCTGGAAAATCAGAAGCGCTTTCTTCAAGATCGGACAAAATATTTTCCACAAAATCGTCGGAAAAAGCGATCGGCCCTGCGGAAACCTGCGCCAGAAGCTCTTCCGGCGCGCCCATATTCTGCGGCGTTTGCCCTTCTTCACGATTTCCAGCCGGCTGATCCTCCGGCCGGTTTTTCTTTTCGTCCATCGTCTATCCCTCCTGTACATGCGCAATGCCCTGTGCCAAAATTGTCTGAATGTGGTCATCGCACAGCGCATAATACACGGTTTTTCCATCTTTCCGGCTCTTTACCAGACGCGCCTGCTTCAAAAAGCGGAGCTGGTGGGAAATCGCGGACTGGCTCATCCCCAACAGCGACGCAATATCACAAACGCATAATTCCTCTATTGCCAGAGCGGTCAGGATGCGCAGCCGTGTTTTATCGGAAAACGCCTTAAAAAAATCTGAAGCGGCCGATGTGATCTCATCTCCCGGCATCGTGCTGCGCGCCTGCCGTACGGCATCCGTATGGACGATATGCTCCTCGCAGCATTCCACCTCGGTTTGATTCTTTCTGACTGCCAACGAAACCCCTCCCGAGACACATAAGTACCTATTAAAGTATAGTATCATTCAAAAGCCAATCTGTCAAGAATACAGCAAAAAACCAGCCCGCCGGAGCATATCCGGCAGGCTGGCCGCCACGGCTTACTTTTCGGTTTTCGGATCAGTCATAACTTCCTTAAATGAAGTTGCCAATCCTGCAAGGCTCTGTATTTCGCTCGGAATAATGATTTTTGTCGCCTTGCCGTCCGCTGCGTTGCTGAACGCTTCCAGCGATTTCAACTTGATGACCTGTTCGGTCGGAGCAGCGTTGTTTAGGAGGGAAATCGAATCAGCCAGCGCTTTTTGCACGGTCAGCAGGGCTTCCGCCTCGCCTTCCGCTTCCTTGATTTTTGCCAGGCGGTTGGCTTCTGCCGCCAGAACGGTCGCTTCCTTTTCGCCTTCCGCTACCAGAATAGCGGACTGCTTTTTGCCTTCTGCCACCAGGATGGATTCGCGGCGCTCGCGTTCGGCCTTCATCTGCTTTTCCATGGATTCCTGAATTGCCGCCGGCGGGATGATGTTCTTCAGCTCCACACGGTTGACCTTGATGCCCCACGCATCCGTAGCCTCGTCCAGAATCGCGCGCATTTTGGTATTGATGATGTCCCGGCTGGTCAGCGTCTGGTCCAGTTCCAAATCGCCGATAATATTGCGGAGCGTCGTTGCCGTCAGGTTTTCGATCGCTGCCATCGGGCTTTCGATACCGTATGTGAACATCTTCGGGTCCGTAATCTGGAAATAGACAACAGTATCGATCTGCATGGTTACGTTATCCTTCGTGATCACAGGCTGTGGCGGAAAATCGACGACCTGCTCCTTGAGCGTCACCTTGCGGGCGATCCGCTCAAAAAGCGGCACCTTAAAATGCAGGCCTGTGTTCCATGTGCCGCGGTATGTGCCAAGCCGCTCCACGATAAAGGCTTTCGCCTGCGGTACAATAACAATATTGCTGCCCAGAAAAACAATCAGCAGGATCGCCAAAACAATCCAAATCATCGGAACTAAATAAGGCATAGTGTTCTCCTTTACTTAACTGAATCTTTATCCAACCTTTTTACGATCACCTTGACGCCGCGGATTTCCAAAATTTCGACCATTGCGCCCTGCGGGACAAGGGAATCATCCGCGCTGCGTGCAGTCCATATATTTCCCGATATACGGACTGCGCCAGTTTCGCGGATATTGTCAATCCCCTCCGTTACGATAGCAGATTGACCAATGATGCGGTCTGCATTGGTCGCTTCCTTTTTGGTCTTGAGGAAGCGCCGGCAAAACGGACGGACCAGCAGAAGCAAAACCGCGGAGAACAAAACGAAGATGACCAACTGCGCGGACATCTCCAGCCCAATACTCGCGGCGATCAACGCTGCAACGCCGCCGACCGCAAACCAGATTGCCGACAGGTCCAGCGAAAAAGCTTCGACCGCAACGCCGATGATGATAACAGCCACCCAGATATAGAGACTGTCAACGCCAAAAATCATATTTACTATCCCCTCCTTTGCTCTAGTATATCATGACCGGCGGTAAAAGTACAGCAAAAACAAATGAGGGTCGTGTCCGTGCCTATGAAAAAATACTCCGACTTTAATTGTCGGAGTATTTTTTTAAACCGAACGGGAATTTGGATTAATACATGCCGCCCATATCCGGTGCAGCCGGAGCCGGAGCTACAGGTTCCTTCTTATCCGCAACCAAGCTCTCGGTGGTCAGCACCATGGAAGCCACGGACGCCGCGTTCTGCAGCGCGGAGCGGTTAACCTTGGTCGGGTCGACGATACCATTGGTGATCATATCGCCATATGTCTCGGTCGCCGCGTCAAAGCCATAGCCGACCTTGCCGGAATTCTTGACCTTATCGACAACGATTGCGCCTTCAATGCCCGCGTTGATCGCAATCTGTGCCATCGGCGCCTCAAGGCCGCGCGCAACGATCTGCATGCCGGTCTTTTCGTCGCCCTCGGCGGTCTCGGACAGCGCCTCGACTGCTGCGATCGCATTGACATACGCAACGCCGCCGCCGGCTACGATGCCTTCCTCAACAGCCGCGCGGGTCGCGTTGAGGGCGTCCTCGATGCGCAGCTTCTTCTCTTTCATCTCAGTCTCGGTAGCAGCGCCGACCTTGATGACCGCTACGCCGCCCGCCAGTTTAGCCAAGCGCTCCTGCAGCTTCTCACGGTCAAAGTCGGAAGTTGTGCGCTCGATCGCGCCGCGGATCTCGGCTACGCGGTTGGCGATATCCTGCTTGTCGCCCGCGCCATCCACAATCGTGGTGGTTTCCTTGGTGACCTTGATCTGACGCGCAGAACCCAGCATATCCATGGTGGCGTCCTTAAGCTCGATGCCGATCTCTTCGGAGATTACCGTGCCGCCGGTCAAGATCGCGATATCACGCAGCATATCCTTGCGGCGGTCGCCGAAGCCCGGCGCCTTGACCGCAACACAGGTGAACGTGCCGCGCAGGCGGTTAACGATCAGGGTGGACAGCGCCTCGCCCTCGATATCCTCGGCAATAAGCAGCAGCTTCTTGCCGGACTTAACAACCTGCTCCAGAATCGGCAGCAGCTCCTGGATGTTAGACAGCTTCTTGTCCGTAATCAGGACCAGCGCATCGTCCAGATTTGCTTCCATCTTCTCGGTATCCGTACACATATAGGGGGTGACATAGCCGCGGTCAAACTGCATGCCCTCGACAACCTCGGAATAGGTTTCCGCAGTTTTGGACTCTTCCACCGTGATTACGCCGTCGGTCGAAACCTTTTCCATCGCCTCCGCGATCAGCTGGCCGATCTCGTCATCGCTGGAAGAGATCGCACCGACACGGGCGATATCATTGGAGCCGTCAACCGCCTTGGAATTCTTGGCGATCGCTTCTACCGCCGCATTGACCGCCTTGGAAATGCCGCGACGCATGACCATCGGGTTTGCGCCCGCAGCCACGTTCTTCAGACCCTCTCGCACGAACGCCTGCGCGAGCACGGTCGCGGTGGTGGTGCCGTCGCCCGCCACGTCGTTAGTCTTGGTCGCAACTTCCTTCACAAGCTGCGCGCCCATGTTCTCATAGGGATCGTCAAGCTCGATCTCCTTAGCGATGGTGACGCCGTCGTTGGTGATCAGCGGCGCGCCGTACTTCTTGTCCAGAACAACATTGCGGCCCTTCGGACCGATCGTAACTTTAACGGTATCGGCGAGCTGATCGATGCCGCGCTGCAGCGCCTTGCGCGCGTCCTCGCCGTAAATAAGCTGTTTCGCCATGATAAATTACCTCCTCAAATTACTCTACGATTGCAAGAATATCGCCCTGACGAACGATGATGTAGGTTTCGCCGTCCAGCTTGACCTCTGTGCCGGTGTACTTACTGGTAATGACCTTCTGGCCCTTCTGGACCTCCATTTTGATCTCCTTACCATCGACAACGCCGCCCGGGCCGACCTCGATGATTTCAGCGACCTGCGGCTTTTCCTGCGCAGACGCGGTGAGGATGATGCCGCTGGCAGTGGTCTCCTCCGCCTCGATCATCTTGATAACAACACGATCAGAAAGGGGCTTGAGTTTCATAACGGGTTCCTCCTATAAAAATTAAAGTTGACTGAATCAGGGTTTAGCACTCTTTTGTCCTGAGTGCTAACTCGATTATTATATTACATCAACTCTTTTCGTTGTGCAAGAGTTTTTTTGGAAAAACTGACATAAAATTTATGAATTTTTTGTGAATCACTTTGACCCGTTTTCTCGTTTTTTAGCAGACGAATGCATTGAGTGCTTATAGTACATATGAAGCTCGCATTTGATCATGCCGTTATACAGCTTCCGCCTTTTATCCGCTGGCCGGCTGTAACAGCGCTCAAACAGCGGGTCCGAGCTTAGAATATACTGCTTCATCGGTGATTTCCCTGTTGCGCGTCCGAACGCACGATAGAGCGCTTCCGCCTGCTGCACATCGAGCAGCCGTTCGCCATATGGGGGATTGGCAAACACCACCCCTTCCCCGCTGTAATCGTGCTGCACAGCATCTACCTGCTCAAAAAACACCGTACCCGCAACGCCCGCTTTCCGTGCGTTCTCCATGGAAAGCTGGACGCATGCTGGATCGATATCGCTTCCAACAATCGAAAACCGCGCGCCGCCATCCGTCAGGTCGATGGCCGCTTCGCGAGCCAGCCGCCAGGCGTCTGCGTCAAGGCAACCCCATTTCTCCGCCTCAAATGACCGAAGCAGCCCGGGCGCGCGCCGCTGGGCGATCATCGCCGCTTCAATCGCAATCGTTCCCGAACCGCAGAATGGATCCAGCAGCGGTTCTCGTCCACGCCAGCGTGCCAGCTTGACCATGGCTGCCGCGAGCGTCTCCCGCAACGGCGCGGCGTTGCTGTTTGCGCGATATCCGCGCTTATGCAGCCCCAGGCCGGAGGTATCCAGAAATACCTCCGCTGTATCGCGCATAATGGAAAACTGTATCTGGTATTTCGCGCCGGTTTCCTCGAACCAGGATAGACCATAGGCATGTCCCAAACGTTCCACCACCGCTTTTTTCACGATCCGCTGGCAGTCCGGTATGGAGTGGAGCGCCGAATCAAGGCTGTACCCCTTGACGGGGAAGGACCCGTCCCTCGGAATAAACTGCTCCCAAGGCAGCGCGCGCACACCCTCGAACAGAGCGTCGAAGCTTTTCGCGGGAAACACGCCGAGACGGATCAGGACGCGCTCCGCACAGCGCAGGTTCAGATTGGCCCATGCGAGCGTATTTTCATCTCCCGCAAATAAAACCCTGCCGTTCTCGGCATGCACTTCCTCCAGCTTTCCCCCGAACCGAAGTTCGTCCGCGACGATCCCTTCCAGCCCGAACAGAGTCGGGCAGCACATGGTCAGTTCCATTCGATTCCCTCTTTTCTTCCGAAAAAAAGCCCCTGCCGCTGCCGGGCAGGAGCCGTTCTGTTGTACTTAATCTTATCCGTTCAGGGGTATTTTGTCAAGACGGTCTACCACATACAGACGTTTGGCATCTGTGGCTTTTCGATTCTGCGGGACAGATATCGGATCAGACGTATGCCCAACAGCCGCAGCACAACGACGTATAGAAGCCCTGCGCCGCACACTGTCGCCCCCAGTGCAGCAATATCATTCATGAGGTACTCTTGCAGAACAGAGTAGAAAATCCGCGTCCAGCAAAAAAGGGTAGCGCCGCATAGTAGCGGAACGCCAAAGCGGCGCAGCGGCCGGACCGCGAAGCCGGTATGCCGCTGCAAAATGCAGAAATTGATTAGAAACGCACCCGCGCTGGTCAGCAGCATGGCGAGCAGATAACCGTAAATGCCGAGTGTCGGCCGTGCGCACCAGCGATACATCAGGCAGAGCTGGACCAGCTCCGCGCTGACTGCCGTGACCACATTCAAATGCTGCAGCCCGAGCGCGTTCAACAGGCTGCCGGACGACATCTGGTAGTAACTGACGATTGCGACCGCTCCCAGCAGGGCTACATAACCGGCCGTCAACGGCTGGCCAAAGAAGAACTCGCTCAACTGCGGCGCAAGCGGAATCAGCACCGCTGTAGCAGGCAGCGCAATCAGGCCGACGGTGGAAACCGATCTGCCGATTAACGCCTGCACGCGCTTGATATTCCCGACCGCCTGCGCTGCGGTGACTGCCGGAAGCAGAGCGGTGCAGACTGAGCTGACCAGCGCCACTGGAAGAAGAAGCAGAGGCATCGCCATACCGGAGATTACACCGAGTGCCGAGAGTGCCTGTTCATAGGTCAGTCCGGCCACCATCAGCCGCTGAGGAAGCAGGACCGAACCGGCCGAGCTGATGATATTGCCGACCAAAGCCGATGCGGAAAGCGGCAACGCGATAAAGAAAAACTGCTTGCTTGTCTCTGCGTCGAGTCTTCCGGCGCGCTGACCAGCCGCTATATTTTTCTGGAACAGACGTGTCAGGAACAAAGCGCTGAACACTTCGCTCACCACCATGCCAGCAAAAATCAGCATAGCGATCGTTCCGTAATCCTCTCCCTGGTATTCATATAACAGGATACCGACTGATAAAATCCGGATCAGTTGTTCTCCTACCTCGGAATAGGCGGTAAACTGCATTTGTTCCAGGCCGATAAACAGGGACTTGAAGATATTCTCCACACCGGTCAGCGTGAGGCATAACAGAACGAACGGGAACGCCTTGGCGCACCGGATATCTCCCAGCCATCCGGCCGCGATCCTGTTTCCGAAAAGCAGGATGACCGCCGCGCAGAATGTACATAGTGTAAAAAAAACTGTGAACGCCAGCCGGAGGATCGCACCGATTTTTCCGCGCTCTCCCCTTGCCTCGCTGGCCGCGCTCAGACGGGAGCAGGCCATGGTCACGCCGGAAAGGCAGCCGGCATTGAGTACCAGATAGGCGGAATTGACTAGGCGGTAAACGCCAAGCCCCTCCGCGCCGGCAAAGTGGCTGAGGATAACGCGATAAAGGAATCCCAGCGCCTGCAGCGCCAAATTGCCGCAGGCAAGGATTCCGGCCGCATATAGAATCGTTTTTTTCTGAATCCGCACGGCATGACCCCATTTCACTTTAAGGCTATGCCGAGTTATGCACGGATATGAAAGAAAAAGGCCTTCTCCACATAGGAGAAAGCCTGGTATACCCTTATATCCTTTTGCTCATTTTTTCGCTGTATTCCGCGCGGAACGCAGCAAATGTGCCCTGTTCGAGTGCATCACGGATCTCCTGCATCAAATGGTTATAGAACCACAGGTTATGCATGACCAACAGGCGCTGAGATAGCATTTCACCGCTTTTGAGCAGGTGGCGGAGATAAGCACGGCTGAATCTCTGGCAGGTCGGGCACCCGCAGCCTTCCTCGATCGGCCGGTCATCCGTCTGATATTTTGCGTTCATAATGTTTAAAATACCATTATGCGTGAACAGGTGTCCATGCCTTGCGTTTCTGGTCGGCATGACGCAGTCAAAGAAATCGACGCCGCGCGCCACGCCTTCGATGATGTTGGACGGTGTGCCAACTCCCATCAAATAACGCGGCTTGTTTTCCGGCGCATGCGGCAGCACCACATCCAGGATGTGATACATGACCTCGGTGCTTTCGCCCACCGCGAGGCCGCCGATCGCATAGCCGGGCAGGTCAAGCTCTGCAATCGCCTGCATATGCTCGATGCGCAGGTCGTCATAGGTGCCGCCCTGATTGATGCCGAACAGCATCTGCTGCGGATTTACCGTATCCGGCAGGCTGTTGAGCCGCGTAAGCTCTGCCTTACAGCGCCGCAGCCAGCGGGTTGTCCGGTCGATCGAGTCTTTAACATATTCGCGCGGCGCCGGATTTTCAATGCATTCGTCAAACGCCATTGCAATATCCGAGCCGAGGTTCGACTGGATCCGCATGCTTTCCTCCGGCCCCATAAAAATCCTGCGCCCATCGACATGCGAATGGAACGTTACGCCCTCTTCCTTGATTTTGCGTAACGTAGCCAGAGAGAACACCTGAAAGCCGCCGGAATCGGTCAGCATGGGGCCGTCCCAACGCATAAAGCGGTGCAGCCCGCCCATTTGCCTGACGATCTGATCCCCCGGCCGCACATGCAGATGATAGGTGTTGGACAGTTCGATTTGACATCCGAGCGCTTTCAGGTCAAACGCATCAACCGCGCCCTTGATCGCGCCGGCCGTTCCGACATTTTGGAACACCGGTGTCTGCACAACGCCGTGGGCGGTGCAAAATTCCCCTCTTCTGGCGTATCCCTCTGTTTTGAGCAGATTAAAAGTTCCTATTTTCATAATTCCCTCGTTACTTTTCAAGCAGTGGGTCTATTTTACCACAAACCGCCAGCCGTTTCAATGTTGCACCGGCAAATAATTCGTTTTTCCTCTCTGAAATGGCTGCTTTGCCGCCTCAAACGCGGCGCTTTGACAAAATTCTATCAGAATTGTATACTATAGCAATTCCCAGGATATTTGATTGGCATCTTTTTGTTAGGTATTGTTTGCGTTTTGACTTGTTTTTTTCATCCGCAGCCCATACAATTACAGTAACAGCAGTTACTGCAGGCTTACCAAAGGAGAATGCTTATGGATCGCTTTACAGGCTATGTCGGCACCTACCATTCCAGCCGCTCGCAGGGGATTTATCGTTTTTTTCTGGACGCCGAATCCGGTAAATTGACAGGAGCGAACTGCGTTTTAGACGTGCCTGACTCCAAATACCTCGCCATACGCCAAGACGGTTTGCTGGCGTCGGTCGTAGGGCGTGCAGGTAAGGCCGGACTCTGTGTGGCGGATCTGCGCCAGTCTTCCCACCCCTTTCAGGTGGAAGCCTTCACCGAGGGAAGCGCAGGCTGCCATGCGGCGTTCTATCAGACGTATGGGTATACCGCCAATTTTCACGCCGGAACGGTTTCTTTTTACCGGATTGCTGATAAGACACCGGTTTTTCAGTACACAATACCCATAGCGCCCGGCGCGGGCTGCCATCAGGTCCTTTTTCACGCGGATACGCTGCTGGTCCCCTGCATGGAGCTGGACGAGATTCGCATGTTCCATATTCCCGATCACACCCCCTGCGGCACGATCCCCTTTCCGCAGGGCAGCGGCCCGCGGCACGCCGTTTTGGATGAGACATCCCAAGCCCTGTATGTAGCCGCCCAAAAGGATAATTCCCTTTACTGCTTCCATATCTGCGGAAACAGAGAATTCCGCCTATTTCAGCGTGTTCCGCTGCTGGTCTCCCCCGACCCCGCGCGAGACGAAGCCGCCGCGATCCGTCTTTCACCGGACCACCGGTTCCTGTATATCTCGGTGCGCGGCGCAGACCAGATCGTCGTTTTGGAGCGAAGGAACGGCAAACTGCAGGTCATTCAGCGCATTCCCTCCGGAGGCGAACATCCGCGTGATATCGCCCTCTCGCCGGACGGACGCTGGCTGCTCGCGGCAAACCGCTTTTCCGGCGATCTGGTCAGCTTCCCGCGCGACTCTGCCACCGGCCGCCTCGGCGCGGCCTGCGGCCATACAATCATCCACCAAGGCGTCAGTATTGTTTTTGATGCCCAAGAAAGAAAGGAACATGAAAAATGAAGCTTTGTGATATCGGCATTATCGGACTTTCCGTTATGGGCCGTAGCCTTGCGCTCAATATGGCTGACCACGGTTTTTGCGTTGCCGGCTATAACCGTAGCCGTTCGGTCACGGAAGCGGTGGTGCTGGAGCACCCGCATCCCAATCTTATGCCGTTTTATACACTGGAGTCGTTCGTCTCCGCCCTCAAGCGGCCGCGCCGCGTCATGCTGATGATCCAGGCGGGCGCACCGGTCGACGCTGTGATCGATCAGCTCCTCCCTCTGCTGGCCACAGGTGATATTCTTCTGGATGGGGGAAATTCCTTTTTTGAAGACACCCGACGGAGAAGCCGGATGCTTTCCGAAAAAGGCATCCAATACTTTGGCGTTGGCATTTCCGGCGGAGAGGAAGGCGCCCGCCGCGGCCCCTCCATCATGCCGGGCGGCGATGCGGACGCGTATCCCGCGGTGCAGCCTATTCTCGAATCCATCGCGGCGACCGCGGAGCAAATGCCATGCTGTGCCTATATCGGACCGGATGGTGCCGGACATTATGTGAAAATGGTCCACAACGGTATCGAATATGCCGATATGCAGCTTATCGCGGAAAGCTACCTGCTGCTCAAATATTGCGGTGGTTTTTCCAACGCTGCGCTTGCAGAGCTGTATGCGGACTGGAATCAGGGAGAGCTGAAAAGCTTTCTGGTCGGTATCACCGCAGACATTTTTCGGGAGAGGGACGACCTTGCGGACGGCGATCTGATCGACCACATTCTTGACAGCGCGGCTCAAAAAGGCACCGGACGCTGGACAAGTATGGAATCGCTTCGCCAGGGCGTGGATGTTTCCATGATCACAGCGGCGGCAGGCGCGCGCGTCATGTCCAATGCGCTGGAAACCCGCGAAAAGGCGGCTGGTCTGCTTGAGGTGGACGCAGTTCCTCCGGTGCAAGACCGAAAAGCATTTGCCGAACAGATCCGCCGCGCGCTTTATGCCGCGAAGATCGTCGCTTACGCCCAGGGCTTTTCGCTGCTGCGGGACGCTTCCGAACGCTATCACTGGTCACTTGACCTGGGAACGATCGCCGCTATTTTCCGCGCCGGCTGTATCATTCAGGCAGACTTTCTGAACGATATCACCGCCGCATTCCGGCGCGATCCGCTGCTCGGGAACCTCCTGCTCGACCGCTTTTTCCACGAAAAAATTGCCGCAAACCATCAAAGCCTGCGCAGCGCGGCCGCTTCGGGCATCCGGACAGGGCTGCCCCTGCCTGCCATGACAAACGCGCTCTCCTATCTGGATGCGTTCCGTTCCCCGCATACAGGCGCGAACCTCATCCAGGCACAGCGCGACTTCTTCGGCTCGCACACCTATGAGCGCACCGACCGTACCGGAGCATTTCATCACGAATGGAGGAAAACGGAATGAGCAAGGCCTTTACTATTTTTGGCGGCACTGGCGATCTGACCTTCCGCAAACTCCTGCCCGCGCTTTACAACGGAAGCATTTCCGGCGCGGAATCCGAGGATTATCAAATCATTATCATCGGGCGGCGGGAGTATACCACTGAGCAGTACTGTGCGCTTGCCCGTGAATGGGTGCAGAAGTTTGCGCGCCTGCCCTACTCGGATCGCGCGTTCGGGCGATTTGCCTCCCGCATCGCATACTACCGCATGGATTTCTCCGACCCTGCCGCCTATCAGGAGCTGAATGACTATTTCAGCGCGCACGGAATTGAGGAATTTATTTTTTACCTTGCAGTCGCGCCCCGCTTTTTCGGTCTGATCGCCGAAAATCTGGCGTCGGTATCAGGCGCCTCCCGCGGCAAGGTGATTCTGGAAAAGCCGTTCGGTGAAACGCTCGAAGCGGCAAAGGACTTAAACCGCCGGCTGGAAACGATTTTTTCTCCGGACCAGATCTACCGTATCGACCACTACCTCGGCAAGGAAATGGTCCGCAACATTGAAACAATCCGCTTCTCCAATCCGATTTTTACCAACCTGTGGGATGCGCGCTTCATTGAATCCGTGCAGATCTCCGCGCTGGAGGACGTTGGCGTCGAATCCCGCGGCGGCTATTATGACGAAGCCGGCGCCATGAAAGACATGGTGCAAAACCATTTGTTCCAAATTCTCTCTATCGTGGCGATGGAGAGGCCCAGCGATTATATCGGCTCGGATATGCACGCGGAACAGCTCAAGGTTTTGCATGCCCTGCGTCCGGTCGGCCAGGAGCCGATCAAGGATACGCTCGTCCTTGGCCAATATGAGGGCTACCGGCAGGAAAAGCTGGTGGGCGCCCATTCCCAGACCGATACCTACGCTGCTTTACGTCTGTTTATTGACAATGACCGTTGGCGCGGCGCACCCTTCTATATCCGCACAGGGAAAAAGCTGGGCGAGCGGGAGATGAACGTCGTCGTAACATTCCGGCGCCCCCGTCCGGATGTTGCGCATAACGTTCTTGTCATCCGCATACAGCCGACCGAGGGCGTCTATCTGCAGTTCAATATCCAAAAACCGGGCGATACCACTGATATCACCCAGGCAAAGATGGATTTTTGCCAAAGCTGCCTGCTGGAAAACCGCATCAACACACCGGAGGCATATGAACGGCTGATCGGCGCCTGCATCCGCGGCGAACACTTTTGGTTCTCCCAATGGGACCAGATCGAAACCGGCTGGGAATACGTCGAGCAGCTCCGCACCGCATACCGCGAAGCAGGGCTTCCTCTTATCAGCTATCCTACGGGTTCCTCCGGACCCGTGCAGGCCGACCGGCTGCTCGAGCGGTTTGGCCACGCATGGTTCAAGACCTGATATAAAGAAACAGCGCCGGCAGATGCCGGCGCTGTTTCTTTTCCTTTACCCATTTTAATAGAGAAGCATGGAATCGCCAAACGAGAAAAATCGATATTCCTCGCCAATCGCCTGCCGGTATGCATTCATCACCATCTCCCGCGTGGCGAACGCGGAAATCAGCATCATCAGCGTGCTCTCCGGCAAATGGAAGTTTGTCACAAGGTGATCGACCGCCTTGAACTGGTAGCCCGGGTAAATAAAAATATCCGTCCAGCCCGACTGGGGCCGTACCTGCCCGCTTTCATCCGCGATTGTTTCCAGTGTCCGGCAGGCGGTCGTGCCGACGGCCCAGATCTTACCGCCCGCAGCCCGCGTACCGTTGATCAGGCCAGCGGTTTCCGCATCCATGATATAATATTCGGCGTGCATCACATGGTCGGTGATCTCCTCCTCCTTGACAGGCCGGAACGTCCCCAAGCCAACATGCAGCGTGACAAAGGCAAGCTTTACCCCCTTTTTCCGCAACGCCTCCAGCAGTTCCGGCGTAAAATGGAGGCCTGCCGTGGGCGCAGCGGCCGAGCCGGGCGTTTTGGAATAAACCGTTTGATACCGCTCCGGATCATCCAGCTGTTCCTTGATATACGGCGGCAGCGGCATCGTGCCGAGCTGATCCAGTATTTCCAGGAAAATCCCTTCATGGTGGAATCGGATCAGGCGGTTCCCGTCTGGTTGAACGGCCTCAACCGTGGCGGTGAGCATACCATCCCCAAAGGTCAGCTCCACGCCGGTGCGTGTCTTACGCCCCGGCCGCGTCAGGCACTCCCACAGCCCTTCCCCCTTATCCGTTAGCAGTAGTACCTCGATCGGTGTCGTATGCCCGACCGCATGCCCCATCAGCCGCGCCGGAATCACGCGGGAATTATTGAACACCATACAGTCCCCCGGCTCGACATAGGCCAGCAGGTCGCGAAAATGCCGGTGCGAGACCGACCCGTCCGTCCGATCCAGTACCAACAGACGGGACGCGTCACGCTGTTCCAGCGGATGCTGCGCGATCAACCGCTCTGGAAGATCAAAATAAAAATCGCTTTTTTTCATCATAAAAGCATGGACGCCCGCGCGGAGCGCCCATGCTGCTTTCCTCCTTTACTGTCTGTTCCGCGTTTATCCGGCAACGGAAACGCCGGTAAAATAGAATTTGAGTATTTCTTCATAGTCAAAGCCCTGCTTGGCCATCGCATAGGCGCCCCACTGGCTCATGCCTACGCTGTGGCCCCAGCCGGAGCCCTGAAACGTATAGCTCGCGGCATTCGTAACGGGAGCCTGCTCTTCCGCGTCCTCGGTAGTGCGGATCAGAACCGTTTCGCTTTCAAAGCCCACCGAGAAGCCTAACGCCTCCCCTATGTCACGCACCTTATAATAGTTGTTCCCATTGACACGGTAGCCTGTCAGGGAAATCTCCTTCCCGTTCAGCAGGATCGTGGAATCCGAGGGCGTACAGCTTTCGACCGCAGTCGTACCCGGCGCAGCCATTTCACCGCCGACCGTTTGGTAGGCCGCACCTTTGGTCAGCTCGATGCGGTTGTTCCTGCCGTCCCATGCCACATTGAACTGGCTGTCCGTACCATTCAATATGTAGGCGATATCGCGCAGCTTATAGTAGTTGTTGTCATTGATATTATAGCCCTGCGGCTCGACCGGCTTGCCATCCGCGGTTACCTTATGCGTGGATGGGCTGATCTTCAAGCTTGCGCGCTGCGGCAGGACGGCCGCGGCGCCAGAAGTATTGGGCGTGATCGTATACCGGATGCTGTCCAGTCCGAATACTGTGCGCACCTCGTCTTTCTCAATGATCACCTGTTTGCCAGCCGTATCCGTCACAGTCACTTCATTGACGTTGTCCGTCGCGGTCCGCTTGGTGACTTCCACATTTGCCACGGTGCCGATCGTGTATCCGGCGCTTATCAGCTTTTTCTGCACTTCTGCCGCAGTGAGGGTCACGCTCCACGAGCTGTCGTATTCCTCGTAAGGATCGATCTTGCCTTTCAGGTAAGGATAGTCACCACCCCAGACGTTCGCGGCATCCTCGGTCGCGCCGCCATCCGATGAAAAGAAATACCCGATGACCGGCTCCCCCTCATAGGTCAGGTATTCCCCCTTTGTGGCGTCCACCGCCGCATCAGAAGCCGCGGTCGCTTTATTGGCGCCCAGATAGACCTGGCAGTTTGTGGTATTGCAAAGGTCGTACCCGTCGCTTGTATGCTTATGCGTTCCCAGCGCGAAAGACCGTGCGCATACCGCCTGTGCTTTCTGCGCTTCCTCCGGCCATTCCGGATCGATCTCGTACGGAAGAACGCCCTTCACATAATCTTCTAATCCAACATAATTTATAACAGTCAGGTTTCCGCTGGAAGAACGCCTGTACACAAAATCCCCGCGCCACTGATAGCCCCTGAACCAGGTCAGCTCGCTGTTCGGACGGATGGCCAAATGATCCGCGCCCGCCGCCGAGGTATACAGGACCTTACCGTTCGCCGTGTTCGACACCTGGAAAGCATCGTTCACCAGCTTCACGGTAAGCTGAGTATCCGATAAAGCCGTGCCGCCGGAAAATGTGGTGCCGTCCATCGTGCCGACCGTGTAGCCGGCCTCCTCGCCGGATACATTTTCCAGCTTTGGGTCAGCAAAGGCATTTTCCCCACTGATGGTAAGCCCGACGCGCAGCGTTACATTGGTATCGGCCGCTGACGCGGGCAGGCCGGTGAAGCAGGCGGTCACCACTGTGACGCAAAGCAGCAAGGATAGGATTTTTTTCATACGGTTCATTTCATTAAAGTCCTCCTATTAATTTCTTCTGGCTTCTATTGACAAATAACAGACCATATTCTAAAATAAAGTCGATATGTATATTCCGTCACTACGATAGAGGCGCGGTTTTCATCAGTATCGTCTGGAAGGGGCCGTAACCCCGTTTGATCAGGCGAGAAAGGGTCTGCCGCCGAAGCCTTCTCCTTGTTACGGCAGGGCGGGCTGGACGTCGAGGAAAACATCCCTGCGTCTGTCATCAGCAGCAATGCCGGTGGAGAGCTATCCTTTTTAGAAGAATACGGATTGTCCGCTTTTTCTATTATAGTATAGATCATACCGGTTTTTCAACCGGTTTTTTTCTTTATTGCCGTGTTGGCGGAAATTATCCAACGATTTGTAATTTTGGGGAGGACAATGTGGAAATGAAGCATTACAAAGTTGGCATCGTCGGTGCGACCGGCATGGTCGGGCAGCGTTTTTCCCTGCTGCTGGAAAACCATCCTTGGTTTGAGGTCGCCGCGCTTGCGGCGTCCGGCCGAAACCGCGGCAAAACTTATGAGGAAGCCTGCGCGGGCCGCTGGAAGATGACCGCGCCGATGCCGGAAAAGTTCAAGGACATGGTGATGTACGACGCAACGGAAGACGCGGAGGAGATCGCCGCCAAGGTGGATTTTATTTTCTGCGCTGTGGACATGAAAAAGGATGAGATCCGTGCGCTGGAGGAAAAATACGCAAAGCTGGAGTGTCCGGTCTGCTCGAACAATTCGGCTCACCGCATGACGCCCGATGTGCCGATGATCATTCCGGAAATCAACGCGGCGCATGCGGCGATCATTCCGGCGCAGCGCAAGCGCTTGGGGACAAAGCGCGGCTTTATCGCAGTCAAGTCCAATTGTTCGATTCAGAGCTATGTACCCGCCCTTTCCGCCCTGCTGGATTTTGAGCCGACCGAGGTTGCCGTCTGCACCTATCAGGCAATTTCCGGCGCCGGCAAAACCTTCGAGAGCTGGCGCGAAATGGTTGATAACGTTATCCCCTACATCGGCGGCGAGGAAGAAAAAAGTGAAAAAGAGCCGATGAAGGTGTGGGGCCGCGTCGCAGGTGACCATATCGAGCCTGCCTCCTCCCCTGTTATCACCGCACAATGCCTGCGCGTGGCATGCTCGGACGGTCATATGGCGGCAGCGTTCGTCAAATTCAAAAACAAACCCGCCAAGGAAGAAATGATTGCGCGCTGGCGTGGCTATCAGGGCCGTGCGCAGGAGCTCGCGCTTCCCTCTGCCCCCGCGCATTTCCTGACCTATTTCGAAGAGGACGACCGGCCCCAGACCAGGCTCGACCGCGACCTGGAGAACGGCATGGGCGTTTCGATCGGCCGGCTGCGCGAGGACGCCCTGTACGACTATAAATTTGTGAGCCTGTCACATAATACCCTGCGCGGCGCAGCGGGCGGTGCCGTATTAATGGCCGAGTTATTGTGCGCCGAAGGCTATATGGACCGATAAGGAGGAGTATGACAATTATGAAAAAGCCTGTTTTTACCGGTGCCGGTGTTGCGATCATTACACCGTTCAAGGCGAATGGTGCGGTAAATTATGACGAATTCGGACGCATCATCGACTATCAGATCGCGCATGGCACGGACGCCATCATTGTCTGCGGCACAACGGGCGAATCATCCGCCCTGCACGACAAGGAGCATCGCGAGGTTCTCGCCTGGTGCTGCGAGTATGTCAACCACAGGGTTCCCGTTATTGCCGGCGTCGGTTCGAACCACACGGATTATGCAGTCGAACTGACCAGGTTTGCCAAGGAGTGTGGCGCCGAAGGCGGCCTTTCTGTTACCCCTTATTACAACAAGACGACGCAGCGGGGCCTTCTCGCCCACTACACTGCGATTGCTGACAGCTGCGACCTGCCGATCATTCTCTACAACGTTCCCAGCCGGACCGGCGTATGCTTTACGGCAGACACGCTGCTTGAGCTTTCCAAGCATCCAAACATTAACGGCATCAAAGCCGCATCCGGCAATTTCACGCTTCTTGCCGAAACCATGGCAAAATGCGGGGGTGACCTTAACGTCTGGTCGGGTAACGACGACCAAATTGTCCCCATGATGGCGCTGGGAGGCAAGGGCGTCATCTCAGTCCTTTCCAACGTTGCCCCGCAGGAAACGCATGACCTGACGCAGCTGTGCTTTGAAAACCGCTATCCGGAAGCCGCTGCCATGCAGCTCAAGTACCACAACCTGATCGACGCATTGTTCTGTGAAGTCAACCCGATCCCCGTCAAGAAGGCTATGGAGCTGTTGGGCTGGAATCCCGGGCCGCTGCGCCTTCCGCTTGTCGAGCCTAGTGAAGAGCACACCGCTTATATCCAGCGCGAGCTTGCGGCTGTGGGCTGCCGGATCGAGTCATAAATTAAAGGAGTTTTGAAAAGATGTTAAAAATCGCGCTTTCCGGCTGCAGCGGCCGGATGGGCCGTGTGATCGCCGATATTGTCGCCAGCCGTAATACGATGCAGATTGTTGCCGGTTTTGATGTCAATACGGCAAAATATGCGGATTTTCCGGTTTTTTCCGACCCCTTTGAGTGTACGCTTGACTGTGATGTAATCATCGATTTCTCCAATGCTTCCAGCACGGAACATCTGCTGGCGTATTGTGAAAAGCACCATCTTCCGGTTGTAATCTGCACCACCGGCCATACCGGAGAGCAACTCGACCGGATCCGCAGCGCGGCGGCTAAAATCCCCGTGTTCCGCTCCGGCAATATGTCGATCGGTATCAACCTGATGACCGCTCTCCTTCGCGAAGCCGCCTCTATTTTAGGCGATCAATATGATGTGGAGATCATCGAAAAGCATCATAACCAGAAGCTTGACGCGCCCTCCGGCACGGCTCTGATGCTTGCCGATGCCGTGGCAGGAGCGCTTCCCTATAACGCCACCTATGTGTACGACCGCCACCAACGCCGCGAAAAGCGTCCTGCACATGAAATCGGTATATCTGCGATCCGCGGCGGTACGATTGTTGGCGAACATACCGTTTTGTTCTGCGGACGGGACGAAATCATCGAGATCAAGCATACCGCCCTCTCCCGCGAGGTTTTTGCGGTTGGCGCTGTTGATGCAGCCGCCTTTATGGTCGGTTGCCAAAAGCCTGGGATATACGATATGAACGATGTGATTGCAGCCCGCAATATTGAATTTCCCTAATTTCCCTGCAAAAGTAAAACAGAAAAGCCCAAAGGCACAATTCTGTCCTTTGGGCTTTTCTGTTTTTAAGAGAGAAAGTAAGAGGGTTTTTTTGTGGCAAAATTTTAGTAATTACGGTATTTTGCCGCATTTGGTACCGTGACCGCGTACTAATTTGGTTCGGTTACCGTGACAAACTATAAACGCAACAGACCGGAATGTCAATAGAATTTTCAAAACTTTTCGCCGCCGGTTTTGTTTTTGTGGGAATTGTATATTTTCCTTGAAATTCTTTCGTTTATTTCGTATAAAACCGTTCCCGAAGCCATATTGGACTGGTATGCGTCATTTTTTGTCTTTGTTTTTTGTGCAGACTGTCAAATTTACAATCCCCCGCTCTGGACATAATACCGAATTTCATTAAATTTTATTTTTTAGGATTGACTTTGCCATGGAATGTGGTATAGTGACCATGTAAAGCACAAAATGTTATTTCAGCGGCTGCCACTGCACCGAGCGCATTAGAGCAGCTTTTCTTTTTGCCGCGTCCGGCACCGTTCCCGCGAGCGATTTTGCGCTTACACACGCATGTACTGCAAATTTTATAGGAGGGATACCCCATGAAAGAATTCAAGATGTATGCCGACATCGTCTACCATGATTCCTTTCAGGAATTTATGGAAGGAGAAAATGTCGGTGCAGAGGATTTTATTTTAACAAATGAATTCCTGTACAACCAGTATGTCAAGCCGCTCAACCCCAACTGCGGCTCCCTTTTCATCGAGGCGTATGGCAAGGGCGAGCCGACCACCGAGATGGTTGATGAAATTAAAAAGGCAATTCCGGCTGGTGTCAAGCGCCTGATCGCGGTCGGCGGCGGCTCGGTCATCGATATTGCGAAGATGTGCTCCCTGCATGTTTCCTCCAACAAGACCGAGGATCTGTTCGACCTGAGTCCGGACGCAGAGAAGCCCACCCGCATCTATGAGGTATATGCAATCCCGACTACCTGTGGCACCGGTTCCGAAGTGACGAACGCCTGTGCCGTCGAGTTGTCCAGCCTGCACACCAAGCGCGGCCTGAACAGCCCTCTGATGTTCCCCGCAAAATCTGTGCTGATTCCGGAGCTGATTTCCGGCCTGCCGTATAAGTTCTTTGCTACTTCGTCGATCGATGCGCTTATCCATGCGACTGAGTCCTACCTCTCCCCCAAGGCCAGTCCGGTTTCCGAGCTGTTCTCCAAGGAAGCGATTCGCCTGATCTTCGAAGGCTATCAGTACATCGTGAAAAACGGCCTGGACAAGTGGACGGACCGTGCGCAGGAGTTTATCAACGCTTCCAACTTCGCAGGCCTTGCGTTCTGCTCGGCGGGCTGTGCCGCAGTGCATGCTTTGAGCTATCCGCTCGGCGGCGGCTATCACATCCCGCACGGCGAAGCCAACCAGCTTGTTTTCGCGGCAACGTTCCGCAAGTACAAGGAAAAGCAGCCGGTGGGCAAGATCAACGATCTCGAGAAGCTGTGGGGCGACCTGCTCGGCGTTCCGGCTGATCAGGCGCTGGAGGCAGCGTTCCAGTTATTCGACCAGGTTCAGCCGCGCAAGCCGCTGAAGGAATTCGGCATTTCGGATGCGGAATTCCAAGGCTTTGCAGAGGGCGTCATGGCTGGCCAGACCCGTCTGCTGAATAACAACTATGTACCGCTCACCATTGAAGATATGGTTGAGATCTATAAGTCGGTATATTAATAACAAAGAAAGCGAAGTGAGGGCAAAATGAAAAAAAGTCTCAAAGAAATGAACATCTTCGCCGCTCAGATCCGCAAAGCTGCCCTGCGCGCGATGAACGCGTTCCACGGCGGCCATGTCGGCGGCTCGATGTCCATGTCCGATCTGATGGCGGCGCTGTATGGTGAAGTCATGAAGGTAGACCCGAAAAACCCCCAGTGGGAAGAGCGCGACTGGCTGGTCGTATCCAAAGGCCATTGCGGTCCCGCAGTTTACGGCACGCTGGCACTGATGGGCTATTTCCCCGAGGACGAGCTGGATACGCTGAATAAGGAAGGCACCCGCCTCCCCTCCCACTGCGACCGCAACCGCACGCCCGGTATTGATATGACGACCGGCTCGCTTGGCCAGGGCGTATCCGCCGCAGTCGGCATTGCCTGGGGCATGCAGTATCAGAAAAAGCCGAACTATGTTTATACCATACTCGGCGACGGCGAGTGCGACGAAGGCCAGGTTTGGGAGGCGGCGCTGTTCGCAGCGACCAAGAAGCTCGGCCACTTGATCGGCTTTGTTGATTACAACAAAAAGCAGCTTGATGGATATACCAAGGACATCTGCGATCTGGGCGACCTCCGTCAGAAGTTTGAGGACTTCGGCTGGCATTCCCAGGAGGTTGACGGCCACGATATCCCCGCTATCGTCGCCGCGATCGAGGAAGCAAAAAAGGTTGCTGACAAGCCCTCGATGATCGTTCTCAATACGATCAAGGGCAAGGATTGCTGCTTTGCCGATACTTTCTACAACCATTTCGTCCGTTTCCCGGAAGAGGATTACGAGGCTGCCATCAAGGAACTGGACGCTAAGATCGCAAAGCTGGAAAGTGAGGGTTAATCGCATGTACAAAGTTGTTAAAGAGATTCGTCCCGAAGAGGTCGAGATGAAAAAGACCTTTGCGGACACCATGGAAGAGATGGCCGCAAAGGACGATGCCGTCGTATACTTTGACTGCGACGTTATCAACTCCATTGGCATGGTCGGTTTCGGAGAAAAGTATCCGGACCGCTGCATTGACTGCGGCATCCAGGAAGCAAATATGATCGGCGTCGCCGCGGGCGCGTCTGCGGTCGGCCTCAAGCCGTTCACACATACTTTCGGTCCGTTCGCCGCACGCCGTGTCATTGACCAGGTTTACATCTCCGCTGCCTACGCAAAGCTCAATGTGCGCATGATCGGTTCGGACGCCGGCGTCACCGCTTCCTACAATGGCGGCACCCATATGCCGATTGAGGACATGGGCCTGATGCGCACAATTCCGGAGGTCACTCTGCTTGAGCCTACCGATTCGGTCATGCTGGCCGATTTGATGCGTCAGACTAAGGATATGTACGGCGTATTCTATATCCGCATCACCCGTAAGGTTGTGGACAAGGTTTTCGAGGATGGCTCTACCTTTGAAATTGGCAAGGCGGTCGAGCTGCGAGATGGCAGTGATGTCACGCTGATCACTTCCGGCTACTGCACCACGGATACCATCAAGGCTGCCGAGATCCTGGCAAAGGAAGGCATTTCCGCCAAGGTTCTGAATATGTTCACCTGGAAGCCGCTCGACGTTGAGGCGATTGTTGCCGCCGCACAGAAGACCGGCGCGATCGTGACAGTAGAGAACCATAATGTCATCAACGGCCTTGGTTCTGCTGTGGCTGAGGTGGTTGGCGAGCATTGCCCGGTTCCGATGAAGCGCATCGGCGTGCAGGACCGCTTTGGCGAAGTCGGTTCCATCGATTATTTGAAGGGGATTTTTGGCATGACGGTGGAGGATATCGTCGCAGCCGCCAAGGAGACCATCAAGCGCAAATAATTCCGTTGCCTATACAACAGGGAGGTATGCTTTCCGCATATCTCCCTGTTTTTTTGGTTCATTTTCCCAGTTTGTAGCTTGTCTTCTGTACACATAGGTTGCTTGGCCTATGCCGCAACAATGAAAGCGGCAGCCATGTCCAGATGGAGCGCCATTGCGCATGGCAACGAGGTCAACGAAACCATCCGCCATGACGACCTCCTATGCGATGCAAAGCATCCTGACTGATGTCGTGAGCGCCGGAACCGAAGCTCCTCTGGGATATGGACTCGGCTACGTATTTTTTACTACTATTGCGCTTCCAATGCAGTTCTGGATACGGAGCAATACATCAAGCTGCTTTCTGGGGACGGTATCGCACCCACGGAAGAAACTATCGCGGATGGCAGCTACCCTCTGCCTATGTCGTCCTGCGCAAGGACACTCCGGCGGATATGCTTGCCCGACGGCTCGCTTCGTTCATGCTCTCCGAAAACGGCCAGCGCTGTGTTCGAAACGCCGGCTATGGCGCACTCCAATAAGAATAAAAGGGGAAGCACTATCCGGTGCTTCCCTCTTCCTTGTCTGTTTCCTGCTTTCGGCTTGGCTTTACCGAGGCAAGCGGATTTTTTGCCGCCGCTTCCCGCAGGCTGCTGTCCTCAATATGCGTATAGATCATTGTGGTATTGACGCTGGTATGGCCTAAGATATTCTGCAACGTACGGATATCCACCCCGTTTTGGTACATCAGCGTCGCCGCCGTATGGCGCAGCTTATGCGCCGAGTATTTCTGTGTATCCAGCCCCGCCTGCCCTAAATGCTTTTTAACCAGCCATTTAACGGTTTGCACATTGATACGGTTGCGGTTGCGGCTGATAAACAGCGCGTTTTTATCCTTTTCGTGCGGTGTGATACGCTTGGGCAGGTATTGTTCGAGCGCGGCCTTGCACGCCTGGTTGAGATATACCGTGCGCTCCTTGTTTCCTTTACCCAGCACACGCACTGTATCCCCCTGGAAGTCCGTCAGGTTCAGGCCCACCAGTTCTGAAACGCGCAGCCCGCAGTTTAGAAAAAATGTCAGGATGCAATAATCCCGTTCCGCATACTCACCCTGCACGGCTTCGAGCAGGCGGACGCTGTCATCCGTTGTCAGATAAACAGGCAATGTTTTCCGAATGGTTGGGGATTCCAGATTGCTGACCGGATTGCTGTCCAGTAAATGCCGCTTATCCGTCAGGTATCGGAAAAACGCGCGAATCGCCGAAACCTTACGCGCGCGGGAGGTGCCGCTCAGACCAAAATCCGTCGCGGTACTGTTTTGCTGCGTTGGCCGCTCCCCTGACATATATTCCAGATAATCATAGGCATCGGAAAGCGTAACATCCCGCAGGAAATCAATATCAATATCCTCGATCGGGATCTGATCCAGCGGCAGGTCTTTCGGGACCAACCCTTTGTTGTGCTTTAACACCCTAAAAAAAAGCCGCAGATCGAGGTAGTATTCATGCGCGGTTTTCGATGATTTTCCCTGTATCGTCGAAATATAGGTGAGAAAATCTCGCAGCACGCGCGGCGCATCCGCAGCGTATTGCGACATGGGCTTTTCCATTGTTCCACTCTCCCTGCTGTGTCATTCTGTTATTATTATATCCTTTCGCATGCCTTGCGTCAAACTTGCAATTTGGTTCGGTTCGCCGTATAATATGTCCAATAAGACTCACAGAAAGAAGGATTGCATATGAAACGCCTGCAAATCGTTCAGGGCGATATCACCAAATGCCAAACGGACGCGATCGTCAATGCGGCCAACACCGCCCTGCTTGGCGGCGGCGGTGTGGATGGCGCGATCCACCGTGCGGCCGGACCGGAGCTGCTCGCGGAATGCCGCACGCTCGGCGGCTGCAAAACCGGAGAGGCAAAGCCAACCAAGGCCTACCGCCTGCCCTGCCGCTATATTATCCATACCCCGGGGCCGATCTGGAATGGCGGAAAATCCGGAGAGGATGCGCTGCTTGCTTCCTGCTACCGCAATTCCTTGGCCGCCGCAGCCGGACTGGGCTGCAAGACTGTTGCCTTTCCCTCCATCAGCACCGGCGTCTATCATTTTCCGGTCGAACGCGCGGCCCGCATCGCAATCGCTGCTATTGGAGACTTCCTCGCCTCCCATCCGGAGATCGAACGCGTCACCATGGTCTGCTTTGACCGCGCGACGCTTGCCGTCTATCAGGACGCATTGGCAGAAGCGGGACAGGCAGATGGCTAAAAATCCAAATCAAAAGCTGAAGCTGCTGTATCTCTGTAAAATCTTGTTGCAAAAGACGGACGAGGGGCATAAGCTCAGCATGGATGAGCTTCTCTCCGCGCTTTCCCGCTGCGGGATTGAAGCGGAGCGGAAAAGCATCTACTCCGATATTGCCGCCCTGCAGGACTTCGGTCTGGATGTCATGCTCCAACGCGGTCCCAACGGCGGGTACTATATTGCGTCCCGTGATTTTGAACTGCCCGAACTCAAGTTGCTGGTGGACGCGATCCAATGCTCCCGATTTATTACGGAAAAGAAATCCAATGAGCTGATCAAAAAAATAGAGGCTCTTGCCAGCGAACCGCAAGCCCGCGCGCTGCAGCGGCAGGTCTATGTTTCCGACCGTGTGAAAACCATGAACGAGAGCATCTATTACAATATTGACACCTTGCACACCGCAGTTTCCGCAGGGGTGCAGATTACGTTCCAATATTTTGAGTGGGCGCTTGACTTTTCCTCCACGCAGCGTATCCGCAAGCGCTATCGCAAGGATGGGGCGCTTTACCAGGTCAGCCCATGGGCATTGACTTGGGATGATGAAAATTATTATCTGGTGGCATACGATCACCCATCGGACTCCATCCGCCACTATCGCGTGGATAAAATGGAGCATATTTCTTTGACTGACAAGCTGCGCGAAGGGCGTCGTCTGTTTCAGGACCGCTTCAACATCGCCGCCTATTCGCGCAAAGTGTTCGGCATGTTTTCCGGCGAGGAAAAAACGGTGCGCCTGCGATGTGAAAACCGGTTTATCGGCGTGCTCCGCGACCGTTTCGGCGCAGAACTGATGGTACAAAAAGCGGATGAAGCGCATTTTTTCATCCGTGTGGATGTTGCGGTCAGTCCGCAGTTTTTTTCTTGGGTGTTTGGCCTGGGCGGTGCGGTACAGATCGTCGAGCCCGAGGAGGTACGCGCCGCTTTTCAACACCAATTACAAGCCATGCTTGAGTAAGTCCTGATTATCGGACTCTTTTCTTGGTACAATAAGTACAACAAAGAAAGGAGAACCGAATATGAGCTACTCGATCGAATATGTAAACGGACACATCGAGGTATACGACGATACCGGCGCGTTTCTGTTTTCCGCCGATACCAAGCAGGAAGCGCTGGAAGAGCTGGCAGGAGCCGCTTAACTACAATATACCCGAAAACAGGGCTGCGGAATATTTCCGCAGCCCTGTTTATCAGCTTTCAAAAATATGGTCGGCGTAATGCACGGTCGCCATTGCGTCACGCGCATAGCAGTCCGCGCCGATGGAATCCGCATATTCCTGTGTCAGCACCGCGCCGCCAACCACGATCCTTGCGTCGGGCTTGCGTTCGCGCAGCAGCTGGATTGTTTGCTCCATACTGACGACCGTGGTGGTCATCAACGCGCTCAAGCCCACCAGCGGCACGTTTTCCCTGACCGCTGTGTCGGCAATCGTTTCCGGCGGCACATCTTTTCCAAGGTCGATGACCTGATAACCGTAGTTTTCGAGGAGTACCTTGACGATATTTTTCCCAATATCATGGATATCCCCTTTTACGGTCGCCAGGATGATTCTGCCTTTCACTTCCTGCGGTGCGCCGCGCATCGCGTCCTTGACGACCTCGAACGCGGCTTTTGCCGCCTCCGCACTCATCAGGAGCTGCGGGAGGAATACCGTCCCCTTTTCAAAGCCCTTTCCCACGCGGTCAAGCGCCGGAATCAGCTCGTTGTTCACCAACTCCAACGGCGGCACGGTCCGCAGCAGGTCCCGCGCCGCTTCCGCAGCGCGCTCACGAAGGCCGCGTTCCACACTCTCGTCCAGCGCCATGACCGCCCCTGCTGAAGCCGGCAAGGCCGCCTGCTGATTTCCATACGCTGCGATAAAGCCCGCGCACTGTTCATCCTGCCCGCTCAAGGCAAGGAAAGACCGGTAGGAACACATCATCGATTCGGCGTTTGGATTGATGATCGCGCAAGATAACCCGTTCTGCAGCGCCATGGTAAAGAAATTAGCATTGATAATTTCCCGCTGCGGCAGTCCGAACGAGATATTGGACACACCAAGTATCGTATGCCCACCCAGTTCGTCGCGAATCCGGCGCAGCGTTTCCAATGTAACAAGCGCTGAGCCGCTGTCAGAGGAAATCGTCATCGCCAGACCGTCGATCACAATGTCTTCCTTTGCAATCCCGTAGAACGCGGCTGTCTCATATATCTTTTTGGCTATCTGCACGCGCCCTTCTGCGGTATAGGGAATGCCGTTTTCATCGAGCGCAAGACCGACCACCACGCCGCCGTATTTTTTCACCAGCGGAAACACTGCCTCCATGCTCTCCCGTTTTCCGCTGACCGAATTAATCATTGGCTTGCCGTTATACAGCCGCATGCCGCGCTCCATCGCCTCAACGCTTGAGGTATCGATCTGCAGCGGCAGCGCGATTACGCTCTGCAGTCGGGTCACCACCTGTGCCATCATAGCCGGCTCGTCGATCTCCGGCAGGCCGACGTTGACATCCAGAATATGCGCGCCGCTGTCCTCCTGCGCCATCCCTTCAGAAAGGATATATTCAATGTTATTTTCCCGCAGCGCTGCCTTGAATTTGCTTTTTCCGGTCGGGTTGATCCGCTCCCCGATAATGACCGGTTTACCGCCAATCTCGACCGCCTGGGAGAAGGAGGAAACGACTGTGCGGTGCTTCCTGACCGCGGGGGCAAAGCTTTTTGTCCTGCAGGCGGCGATCATTTTTCGGATATGCTCCGGCGTGGTGCCGCAGCAACCGCCGAGCAGGTGTACCCCCATCTCTGCGATTTCCCCCATCAGGCGGGCGAATTCATCCGCGTTGATGTCAAATACAGTCCTGCCGTTTTCGCTGCGCGGCAGGCCTGCATTGGGGTTGACAATAATGGGAAGTGAACTGACCTCGGTCAGCCGCTTTATAATCGGCTGCATTTGCTTTGGTCCAAGCCCGCAGTTAACGCCGAGCGCATCCACTCCCAGGCCCTCCAGCATGGCCGCTGTGGAATCCACCGTACCGCCGGTGAGCAGCTTGCCTTTCTCGTCAAAAATCATTGTTGCAAGCACTGGCAGCCGACAGTTTTCCTTTGCCGCAAGCACGGCGGCCTTGGCCTCATAGCTGTCGCTCATTGTTTCAATCAAAACAAGATCGGCGCCGGCGGCAGCGCCGATACGCACGACTTCCCCAAACAATTCAACTGCGCGCTCGAACGGCAGGTCGCCCATCGGCTGCAGTAGCCGGCCGGTTGGTCCGATATCAAGCGCGATATAGGCGTCCTCCCGTCCGGTGCGCCGCCTTGCTTCTTTGGCATGCGCTACTGCCGCCTGCACAATCCGACGCAGGTTATGCGGATATTTAAGAGCATTCGCACCGAAGGTATTGGTGTTGACGATATCGCTGCCCGCCTCGAAATAGCCGCAATGCAGCGATATGATTTCTTCCGGATGCGTCAGGTTCCAGGTTTCCGGTAGTTCCCCTGCCGCAAGGCCGCGTTCCTGGAGGATCGTGCCTGTGCCGCCGTCAAAAAACAACCATTCTTTCCCTAAGCGTTCTTTCAGTTCCATTATTCCTTATCTCCTAAAAGCGCAGTCTGTTTTTCCGCATTCCTCGCAGCCCTTTCGGTGGCAGGGCTGCGGCGTGGCGGACAGCCCGATCACCGCGGTCACCGATTTGATCGGCGCTAGCAGGCAGCTTTCGGTTACCGTCAGCCCGATCTTTCGCGGCGTATCCAGCAGACGGCTCAAATCCCGCTGGTGACCGATGTCAAAATCGCCGTACCCGGGGCTGAAGCGCGGCCGGCAGTACAGGCCGTAGTTGCCGGCTTTCCGACGCAGCATATCGTTCACTTCCTCGCAATAAGCCTCAATCATCGCGGCGGCGACAGCTTGATAAATCACCGCGTCGCTCATGCGCACGGCAGATGCACGGGCAATCAGCCGGTCCGCCCCTATCCCCAGCGTTGCCGCCATCAGGTAAACGTCCGTGCAGTCTTTCAGGTTGCGCGCCAGGTGATTGCTGTGAATTGCAACGCCCGCCACATCCAGCATATTCTCAGCCGGATGGCGCAGCGGGAACCGCCGGAATACGGATTGGGGCTGGATGACGTCCTGCAATCCCTCCGCGCAGCGGACAAGGCTTTCCTCCACCGCCGCATCCGGTTCGGTTCCGCGGTAGCCCAAATATCGAAGCGCTTCGCTGCGGTCGAACGTAATCACTTGAGGATCTCCGACAGGCTTGCCTGGATCTCCGCAGCGATCTCTGGCTTGTTCATCGAGTAAACATGGATATGGTTTACTCCATTGGCGATCAGGTCAATGATTTGTTCGGTGGCATAAATCACACCCGCCTGCTTCATCGCCGCTGGATTGTCGCCAAAGCGGTCGACGATCGCCTTAAAGCGTTCGGGCAGATAAGTACCAGACATTGCGGTGATACGCTTGATCTGTTTTACATTCGTTACCGGCATGATGCCCGCGACCACCGGTACGGTGATCCCCTTTTCGCGGATCCGGTACAGGAAATTATACAGGATATTGTTATCAAAAAACATCTGGGTCGTCAAAAATTCGCAGCCCGCCTCCACCTTTTCCTTGAGTCGGAGAATATCCTCGGTTTTGTTGGACGCCTCGACATGCCCTTCCGGATAGCACGCGCCGCCCACGCAAAAATCTCCCTGCTCCTTGATATCGCACACCAGTTCGGCCGCGAAACGGTAATCGTTTGCAGGGGCGCCGCCTGCCGGAATATCGCCGCGCAGCGCAAGCACATTTTCAAGGCCATGCGCCTTGAACGCTTCCAGCATAGAGGATACATGCGCTTTCGTCGAGGATACGCAGGTCAGATGCGTCAATACGGTAACGCCGTATTTTTTATGCAAATCAGATGCGATATGTACTGTATGCTCGCTCGTACCGCCGCCCGCGCCATAGGTCACACTCATAAAGTCCGGCCGCAGTGCCGCGATCTCCTGCGTGGCCTGCGCAACCGATTCATAGCTGCTGCCGTTCTTTGGAGGAAACACTTCAAAGGACAGCGTCACCTTGTCCTGCTTTAAGATGTCAGATATTTTCATGTCGGTTATCTCCTACAGTTTTGCTTTTCATTTAGTATAGCATAAATCCCGTCTTTATTTCCAGACCAAAATACGCTATAATATACTTCATTGGAGGGGTAAATTTGACAGGTCTGCTCAAACACTGTACATTATGCCCGCGCGCCTGCGGTGCCGACCGGACACGCACACGCGGCCTGTGCGGCGCCGGCGCGCAGGTGGAGGCCTCCCGCGCTTCGCTGCACCTGTGGGAGGAACCGCCGATCTCCGGCACGCACGGCTCCGGCACGGTATTTTTTACCCATTGTTCCCTGGGCTGTGTGTTCTGCCAAAACCGCCAGATCAGCCGCCGCGCGGCGAGCGGCACGACCGTTTCTATAGCCGAGCTGGCAAAAACCTTTCTTTCGCTTCAGAACAAAGGCGCGCACAACATCAACCTGGTCACCGGCGCGCACTATGCGCCACAGGTCATCGAGGCGCTGGCACAGGCCAGGCTGCTTGGGCTGAATATCCCTATTGTTTACAATTCCAGCGGCTATGAAAGCGAGGATACGCTCGCCCTGCTCGACGGATGGATCGATATTTACTTGCCGGATTATAAATATTACAGCAGCTATTATGCTGCGCGCTATTCCCATGCAGAGGACTACCGTGAAACCGCTGTTGACGCGATTGCGGAAATGGTACGGCAGAGCGGGCCGCCCCAGTATGATGCCAACGGTCTGCTCCTTCGCGGAACAATTATCCGGCATTTGATGCTGCCGGGGCTTGCCGGCGATACCGCCCAGGTGCTTCGTGATATCGCGGTCCGATTCAGCGATACTGTACTGGTGAGCCTGATGCGGCAGTATACGCCGTTTGACATGGAGTGTTGGCCCGAACTGAACCGCACGGTCACGGACCAAGAGTATGAGGATGCCTGCACGCTGTTCCGCTCGCTCGGGCTGAGCGGCTTTTTTCAGCAGGAGCAAGCAGTTGGAGAGAGCTTTATTCCTGCGTTTGACGGAAGTGGATTGGAGGAAGAAAAATGAAAACCGTACTCGCCATCGCCGGCACCGATCCCACCGGCGGCGCCGGTATCCAGACCGATTTGAAAACAATCGAGGCGTACGGCCTGTATGGTATGGCCGTTATCACGGTCGTGATCGCACAGAATACAACAGGCGTTTTTGATATGCAGCCTGTTTCCGCAGCGCTTGTCGCCAAACAGATCGACTGCGTTTTTGAGGATATCCGTCCGGACTCCGTAAAGCTGGGTATGTTGTATGATACCAATATCATCCGCACGGTGGCGGAGCGGCTGCGCGCCTACCATGCTGAAAACATCGTGCTCGACCCTGTGATGCTTTCTTCCAGCGGAAGCGCGCTACTGCGCCCTGACGCCGCCAAAACGCTTTTGGACGAGTTGTTCCCCCTGTGCGCGCTCGTTACTCCCAATCTGCAGGAAGCGGCCGCGATATGCGGCCATACCATCCGCAGCCGTGCGGACATGGAACAGGCCGCGCAGGCGATCGCCCCCTTGACCCAAGGCTCTGTGATGGTCAAGGGCGGGCATCTGCGGGACTGTGCCGACGACCTTCTGTTTGCGGACGGCCAGCTCCACTGGCTGTCTGCGCCCCGCATCGATAATCCCAATACCCACGGCACCGGCTGCACGCTCTCCTCCGCAATTGCCTGCGGGCTGGCGCAGGGAATCCCCCTGGCCGACAGCGTTAAACGCGCCAAACGCTATCTGACCGCCTGTATCCGCTATGGCCTGGCGCTGGGGCATGGCTCCGGTCCACTGCAGCACAAGGTGGATTGGGACAAATAGAATAAGCCCTGACCCGTTCGGGTCAGGGCTTTTGATTTTACAGCAGCATCTCCAACGGCGCGTCGCAATAGGGACAACGGCTGCCGGGTGTACCTTCCAGCGGAAGGTATGGTTCGGTCTTGGTGATACATTTGTGGTTGGAGCAACGGACGCCGTGCGCGCCGATCTCCTGATGTCCTGCACGGATGAATGGCAATTTGGAAAGCGTCAGCAACAACGCCATACGGCCGAACATCCCAAACCTCGCCTGACGAAAATAAACCGCACGCGGATCCTCGTCCACGTCCTGCGCGATCTCGTCCACACGTGGCAGCGGGTGGAGCACCAGCATGTCCTTTTTGGCGCGCTTCATTTTTTCCGCAGTCAATTGGTAGCTGCCTTCCAGGTTTTTATATTCCTGCGCAGTCACAAAGCGCTCGCGCTGGATACGGGTCATATAAAGCACGTCGAGTTCCGGCAGGACTTCGTCAATACTGTTCACTTCGCAATACGGCATGCTGTGATCGTTCAGGAAGCGAATCATATAGTCGGGCAGCTTAAGCGCTTCCGGTGCAATCAGATAAACCTGCACATTATGGTAGCGCTCCAGAAAATGCAGCAGCGAATGGACCGTGCGCCCATATTTCAGGTCCCCGCACAGGCCGATTTTCATATCATCCGCCGAGCCGCGCAGACGCAGGATCGTCACCATGTCGGTCAAAGTCTGTGTGGGATGCAGATGTCCCCCGTCGCCGGCATTGATCACGGGAACCGAAGAGTACATCGAAGCCGCTTTCGCCGCACCTTCGCGCGGGTTGCGCATGACAATCAGGTCCGCATAGCTGGATACCATGCTGATCGTGTCTTTCAGCGTCTCCCCCTTTGCCGTGGAGGAGGAGCCAGGATCGGAAAAGCCAACCACACTGCCGCCCAACCGCATCATCGCTGTTGAAAACGACAGGTTTGTCCGTGTCGACGGTTCGTAAAACAGGCTGCCCAGCACCTTGCCGCGGCAGGCATCCGTATAGCCTTCCGGACGATCGATTATATTTGTTGTCAGTTTATACAGATCAGCGAACTCTTTTTCTGTTAAATCGCTGAGATCAATGATATGGCGCATGGTTTTCAACCTTTCCTCATGTCTGTTTTCCCTATCCATTTTAACACAGGGGGATTTGAAAGGAAAGGCCTATTTCAGGATTGCGTCGATCGGGTCGAGCCGTGCCGCCCGAATGGCTGGCAGCAGGCCTGCCACCGCTCCGCAGACGAGGGAAAGGAGCAGGATCGCCGCAGACAGCATCCAGCCCGGCAGTAAAACAGTACCACCGAACAACAGCAGCAGGCAAACCGATCCCCAGCCGCAGACGCCGCCAAAAGCGCACAGCAGAGCGGATTGCAGCAAAAACAGACGCCGGATATCACGCGGCTGCGCCCCCAGCGCCAAAAACACACCGATCTCCCCTGTTTTTTCGTGCGTCGCGGCCAGCATGCTGCATAATACGCCGATCAATGCCACACATAATGTGATCCCACCCACAACAAGGAACAGCAGGATGCACAGGTTGGCCATTTGCTCCACCGCGTCCACCATGCCCGACATATTTTGTACCCGCACGGTCCCGTCCACCTTTCCCCGATCGGTCAGGTAGCCGGATATCCGGCTACTGACATGGGACAGGTCCGCTTCCGCAGCGCATTGGACAAACACTTGATCCGCATTCTCCTGTCGTGATGCCAGATACGCATAAGGAATGTAGATCAGGTGCGGCGCAAAGGAGGAAAGCGCGCCGCCCAGCGCGCTTGTCTGTGCCCGAACAACGCCGCAGACCGTAAAATATTGCTCCGCTCCGTCCAAACGGACTCGCACGGTGCGCCCTACAATGTTGGCGCGCCCATAAAGCGCCTGCGCCAGATCGTCCCCAACGACTGCCACCGGCTGGCCGGACGCGGCCTGACGCTCCGTAAACAAGCTGCCGAAAAGCACCTCCAGCCGCATCACATCCCCGAGGCGCTCATCCGCGCCGAGAAACACAGCGTTCTCGCTCACATATCCCGCGCGGATCGTTCCTGTTTTGGCCTTGATCGGCATTACCTGCTCAATCTCCTCCACCGCCTGTCCCATCTGATCGGCCAGCTCGGCGGACAGCGGATTGCCGGAACCGTGGTTGTCCAGATAAACGGTCAGCCCGCTCACGCCAAGCGTCTGTAGCGTCACATCTACCTGCGTTTTGCCAAACAGCCCGATCGAGGCGATCAGGAGCAAGGCGCCGGTGCCAACCGCAACCGATAAGGCGCATAGTCCGGTGCGCAAGGGGTTTTCCCGCAGATTTCCAAGGGCCAGCCGAAATAAATCGACAAGCCTCATGCCGCCACCTCGACCGGTGTACCGTCCGTCAGGTCGTCCGACGGCGAGAGGATCACAAGCTCTCCGGCCGTTAGCCCCTCGGTGATCTCCGTGACTTCCTCCAACAGATAACCTGTCGTGACCGCTTTTTGCACTGCCCTGCCATCCTGCACACAGAATACATATTCCTGTTTGCCGCGTTGGCATACCGCTTCATAGGGTACGGCAACCGCCTGTGGATGATAGTCGGTAAATATTTTAGCCGTAACGGAGTAGCCGGGCCGCAGTCCTTCGGTGCTTCCCCGCAACGGCAGCACCGCTTCCACCGTGGCCTCCCCGCTCTCTCCTGTCAAGCTAACCGTGCGGACCGCAACCGGTGATATTGAAGCGACCGATGCGCTGTACACCCGTTCCCCGGCAGCGGACGCTGTAATGTTCGCCATCTGGCCGCGCTGCAGATTGCCTGCATAGACCTCGGGGGTGCGCACCCGAACCTGCATATTGTTCAGGTCCGCGATCTGCACGCAGGGTACCTCCGACCACACCTGTTCATTCTCCATCGGAAGCGTAAGAACCGTCCCTGAAACAGGCGCCCGTATCGCATCCCGCTCCTCCGCGGCCACCGTCTGATCGGATGATTCGGAAAAAGATTTCCAAACGCTCTGGAGGCTTGATGCCTCCAGCTCCTTGCCTTCCCTCGGCACAAGCGAACAAAGGATGTCTCCAGCCTCTACGGAATCACCTACCGCAGCGTATACCGCTGTTATCACCGCGTTTTCATAGGGACATACCGCAACACTGTCGGCCGCTTCCACAATACCCTGTACGGTGATGCTGTTGTAAATATCCTGTGCGGAAGCGACCGCCGTCTGTACGGCTGCCGGCTTCGGCGCGCGGAAAAAGCAGGCCACCCCCAGCATTACCGATAGCACCACCGCAGTCATAGCTAAAACAATACGCGCTTGTTTTTCCATAAAATAACCGACCTCCCGCCGCAGACTACTGATAGTCTGCGGCAAAAAGGTCGGATTTACTCTCGTATTTTTTGTAGTAATTTGCAGTTTTATAATACCGCGCGAATCGCATCGGCGGCCGTGCGCACCCGCACGATATTCATTTTTTTCGTCAACGTCTCGTCGATGTCCTGCATCGGCATGATGCAGGTATGGAAGCCAAGCCGGTACGCTTCGTTGATCCGCTGCGCCGCGCCCGACACCGCGCGCAGCTCGCCGGTAAGCCCGATCTCCCCAAAGCCCATTACCCCTTCCGGCAGGGGCTTGTCCCGAAAGCTGGACGCAATCGCCAGAACCATGGGCAGGTCAACCGCAGGCTCGTCCAGGCGCATGCCGCCGACCACATTGACATATACATCCGAGGACGAAAGGAAAAAGCCGCAGCGCTTTTCTAGAATCGCCAGCAGCAGAACCATCCGGTTATAGTCCACCCCAGCCGCCGTGCGCCGCGGCACGCCGAACTGTGTTTTTGCCGCGAGCGCCTGCACCTCGGCAAGCAGAGGACGGCTGCCCTCCATCACACAGGCGATACAGTTACCGGAGGCACCCTGTGGGTGTCCGGCCAGCATGGCCGCCGAAGGATTGTTAACCTCCAGCAGGCCATGGTCGCTCATCTCAAATACACCGATTTCGTTGGTGGAGCCGTAACGGTTCTTTGCCGCGCGCAGACAGCGAAACGGCCCTGTCGTTTCTCCCTCAAAATACAGCACGCAGTCCACCATATGCTCTAAAATTTTGGGCCCCGCCAGTGTTCCCTCTTTGTTGACATGGCCGACGATAAAAATAGTCACATTTTTATTTTTGGCGTACTGCATCAGGCTCATCGCACATTCCTTGATCTGCGTTGTACCACCCGGCGCGGCGGTCAGATCCCGTTTATAAACGGTCTGGATCGAGTCCACGATCAGGATATCCGGTTCCATCTGCTCAGTTTCCTGGATGATCTGCTCCATATCCGTTTCGGACAGAATGTATAGCTCCGGCGAGGAAATCTGTAGTCGCGCCGCGCGCAGCTTGATCTGCCGAAGGGATTCCTCACCCGATACATACAACACCTTGGCGTTCCGGCACATCTCCTGGCACATCTGCAGCAAGAGCGTGGATTTGCCGATCCCCGGTTCGCCGCCGACCAAAACAAAGGAGCCATGTACCGCGCCGCCGCCCAAAACGCGGTCGAGTTCCCCGATACCGGAATGGAACCGCGCCTCATCCCCGCTTTCAATCTCGCTGAGCGGCACCGGCCGCGATGCGCCGCGCGGGAAGCTGTTGGTCCCGCGGGCCGCTGATTCCGGCTGTATTTTGAACTCGCTCATTGTGTTCCAGGCGCCGCACGAAGGGCATTTCCCGAACCATTTCGGGCTTTCATAGCCACAATCGCTGCACAAATAAACCGATTTTTGCTTCATAATTCCTCCGTCAGTCGCCATTTGCATATTGTAGGTATCCGCGCAATATGCAGGCGGCAAGTTTTTTATGGTAGTCCGGATCGTTCAGCTTCATTTCCTCTTCCGCATTGGATAAAAACCCGCATTCGACGATCACCGCCGGACAGGTGAGTTTTTTCATCAAATAGATCGAGCTTTCCGCCTGCTTGGCCTGACGCCGGTTTTCCGGATCGCAGCCATAAATCAGGCTATTCTGCAGATATTCCGCCAGAACGCGGCCGCCCGCATGGTTGGCGGAATAAAACACCTGCGCCCCATGGTATTGCGGGTCGCTGAACTTGTTCAGATGGATGCTGAGAAAGATCGGATTTGCCGCCTGCTGCACGATCTGCTCCCGCGCCTTGATATCCGAAATTTTATTTTCCCTCACCGGTCGGGAGGGGTCGTAATCCAAGGCGTTCGTATCCGGCCGTGTCATCACTGCCTGCACACCGAAAAAACCGGCCAAGCCATACAGCCGTTGCGCAATGCTTAAATTGATGTCCTGTTCGGCGGTGCCGTTCGACCCAACCGCACCGCCGTCAAAACCGCCGTGTCCCGCATCGATCACCAGTGTGCGGGAGGCGCGGCTTTCCGCTATTGTCTGCACAATACCGCTGCTGTGAACTGCGGTCAGGCCGGCCAGCAATCCAACCATTACGCAAAGCACCATTCTTTTTCCCATCTTGATCTGCATCGCGCGCACCTCCGTGCTCCAAACATATGCGCGACGTGCTTTTATTATAATCCACTTCATAGCACGGTGCAATAAAATCGTTGTTGCCGGCACAAAATCATGCTATGATAAAATTATAAAAATGGAGGGATATGGGTTATGAACAAGCTTCTTGCAGTGATCGATTATCAAAATGACTTTGTGACCGGCTCGCTCGGCTTTGACGGGGCCGCCGCGATCGATGGTGGGATCGCCCACCAGGCCCAGGCTTATCTGGCGCAGGGGGATCACGTCTTATTCACCTATGACACCCATGACGACCTGTATTTGGAGACGCGGGAAGGACGCGCGCTGCCCATTCCCCACTGCAATCCAAAAGAACAGGGCTGGCGCCTTTACGGGAAAACGCAGGAGTTATGCTGTGAGACCTGTGCCAATCATCAAATTCACAACATCTGCAAGCACACCTTTGGCATGCCGCCGTCAGAGCTTACCAAGCTGGGAAGTGAGCTTCCCGATTTGAAGGAGATCATGGTCGTAGGTGTTGTGACGAACATGTGCGTCATTTCCAATGCCGCGCTCCTGCAGGCGCAATGGCCGGAAGCCCAGATTATCGTGGACGCTTCCCTGTGCCGCAGCTTTGACCCTGTCCTGCATGAAAAGGCGCTCGATGTGATGCAGGGGCTGCAAATGACCGTAATCAACCGCTGAAAAGAGGGACCGTTTAGGCGGTCCCTCTTTTCCCTTTAATCGATCTCCCATACAGTGATACGGCCGTAGTCGTCCACAATTTCCAGTTCTACCGTCAGCGTCTCCAACGGTTCCCTGACCGTCCAGTCCGGCTTCGCATACAGGTAGATTTCATGTAGCATATGGAGCGCTAACTCCTCCTCCGTTGCGTTAACCATTACGCCCATGCGTTCGAGTTCCTCATCCCCTTTGCGCAGAACGAGCGCCGCGCTCTGAGGTGCAACACGCATGGACGGAGCAAGGGAATACACTTGAATTTCCAAATACCCCGACACATGTGTCCCGCCCCAATCGGATGCAATACCTCCGGTTTGCCATCTCGAACTGAATTGCAGCGTATATGCGTCCTCCACGCCTGTCAAATGATCCACCAAAATATTACGGACCATGCCGCTTTCTTCATCTGTTAGCACCAGACAAACCGAAAACGCATCCCGCATGGGGATTTCCGTATCGCCGGAATAAGCGTTGTCCTGGCCCAACAGCGCACTGCAGGTCCAGCTTGATGAACCGCTTTGGATGGAGAACTTCGCGGTTTCATTTTCCGGATGCAGTTCTTTCGGCCGGGCATAAATTGACACATGCAGCATCTCCGCTGTCTGTGCGTTCGGGTCATACTGCAAATCATAGGATACATCGAAATCTGCCAGCGCGCTTTCCTCCTGCGCGCCGGACTGCGGGATATAAACGGTATCCGTCCGTTCCGGTATGGCATTGACCTGCGCCTGCAGCGCCTCCACGCGCTCCTGCAGGCGTCCAATCCATATGAGGGACACAAGATTGCACAAAGCCCCTGCCAGAGCAAGCAGCACAGCCGCGATGGCAAACCACCTGATTTTCCCTGTCAGCACCGGCCGCTTCAGAGGGACGCCTGGGGATGCTGCGTTTTCCGGTTCTGCGGATTCACTTTCCGGCAGTCTGCTGTCCGGACGCAGAATCGCATCGACCGGCACGCCAAATATCCGCCCCAGCTCCACCAGATTATCCATACCCGGCACTGCCTGATCCGCTTCCCATTTGGATACCGCCTGGCGCGATATCCCCAGTTGGTCCGCCAGCGCCTCCTGGCTCATGCCTGCCTTCCGGCGCAGGGCTTCTATTTTTTCACCCGTAGTCATTTGATCACCGCCTTTTCTTTATTTCAGGCTACCGCTTTTCCTCTGAAAATGCCACCAACCGGTCGTTTCTTTTTGTCAACCAACGGTTGACATGCGCGAAAGGGACAAATAAAGCCCCGAAAGACGTCTCTTCCGGAGCTTTTTTCAGCCTTATGTAAACCGGTTTATTCTATGCCCTCATTTTCCCCTTCGGAGCGGTTGTTGAAAGCATATTCCGCGCACTTTTCTTTCGCTTCTTCCTCTGTCGCGTAAGGACAGGCACGGACGCGGCCCTCTGTTTCGGAAAACGCTACACAAAGCTTTTCCGTCCCCGTTGCAAAGCGGCGGCGGAACAGGCACCAAAGCTTCTTCATTTGTAATTCTCCCTTTCTTGTCGTCAAACTCTGGTTTAATTATAGCGTGCGTCCAACCGATTGTCAACGAGATTGACAAATAAATATCAATAGCGGTTATTCGCCAAAAAATTCCTCATGAATGGCTTTGACTGCCTTTTCGCTGTCTTCTTCGTTAATCAGGACGGATATCTTGATCTCCGAAGTGGAGATCATACGGATATTGATTCCAGCCATGGCCAGCGCTTCAAACATTTTGGAGGCCACGCCTGCGGAAGACGCCATGCCTGCGCCAACAATGGAAACCTTCGCCACTTTGGTGCTGATCGACACGTCCTCATATCCCAGCATTTCGGCATTGTCCCGCAGGATTTTTCCCACACGGTCCGCATCATCCTGCCGTATGGTAAACGAAATGGATTTTTTATTATCGCGACCGACGGACTGCAGGATAATATCGATATTTACATTATGCTTAGCCATCAGCGAAAACACCTTGAACGCGGTGCCGGGTGTATCGGAAACATTGATAATCGCAACACGGGCGCAGTTATTGTCACGGGCAACCCCCGAAACGTTCATTTTTTCCATGTGAGAACCCTCCTTGACTTTTGTACCCGGATTGCGGGTAAAACTCGAAATGACCTCCAGGTCGACGTTATACTTCTTTGCCATCTCAACGCTTCGGTTGTGCAGGACCTGCGCGCCGAGCGAGGCCAGCTCCAGCATCTCATCATAGGTGATCGCTTCCAGCTTGCGCGCGCCGGGTACGATACGCGGATCGGTCGTGTACACACCGTCCACATCCGTATAAATCTGGCACAGGTCTGCGCCCAGCGTCGCTGCGATCGCAACCGCAGTCGTATCCGATCCGCCGCGGCCGAGCGTTGTCAGGTCGCCCATTTTGTTCAAGCCCTGGAAGCCTGCAACGATGCAAATTTTCCCGTTATCCAATTCCGCCTTCAGCCGGTCGCCCGAAATGCGCTTGATGCGCGCGTCTGAATAATTGCTGTTGGTTTCCAGCCCGATCTGCCAGCCGGTCAGCGAAACCACGGAAAAACCGAGCTTCTGAATCGCCATCGCGAGCAGGGACATGGAAATCATTTCCCCTGTGTTGAGCAGCACATCCATCTCCCGTTTGGAGGGATGGTCGTTCAACTCCGCCGCCTTTGCGATCAGGTCATCCGTTGTGTCGCCCTGCGCGGATACGACGACAACAACCTGGTTGCCCGCCTGTGCCGTTTTCGTCACAATGTCCGCCACGTTTTTCAGACGTTCGGTATTTGCTACCGAGGTTCCGCCAAATTTCTGCACAATAAGACTCATACTTGTTACGTTTCCTCCTTATATCGCCTACCGTCAAAAACGGTCCTGCTTCAAATACGCTTGACTGTCGCGCCGACCTCGTCACAGCGAAGCTGCATCGCATGCCAATGTGGATATTTTTCCGCACACAAGGCCTGCGCGCGCGCGGCGTAGTCACGGTCCCCCTTATAGACCATTGCGATAATAGACGGGCCGGCACCCGAGATAAATGCGCCTAACGCCCCCAGTTCCTTTGCCTCCTGTATGATGTCCTCCCCGTTTTCGATCAGGCCGAACCGGTACGGCTGGTGCAGGCAGTCCCCTGTCGCAACATCCAGATTATCCAGCTTTCCGGTCGTCAGCGAGCCTGCAAGAAGGGCGGCACGCGCTAAATTATAGACCGCGTCATGATGCGCGATCGTCTTGGGCAGCGCGGCGCGCGCTTTTTCCGTTGACAGCTTAAAGTCAGGGATAAACACAATAAAGTCAATGGCGCTGTGTACCGGCACACGCACATGGTGTACATGCCCGTTTTCCAGCAGCGCGACGCAGAAGCCGCCGAGAATCGCCGGTGTGGAATTATCCGGATGCCCTTCGATCGTTGCGGCCAGATCGATCACAGCCTGCCGGTCAAGCGGCTCGCCCAGCATCTCATTCGCTCCCATAATCCCCGCCACTGTGCAGGCAGAGGAAGAACCGAGCCCTCTTGTCTGCGGGATCGCACAGTCTTCGACGATGCGCAGCCCGTTCAGGCTGTAGCCACATTCATCATACACCTTTTTCGCGCATTGGTAAATCAAATTCCGCGAATCCTTAGGAATTAACTGACCGTTTTTATCCGAAATATCAATGTGGTCGCATTCTTCCATCTCGATAATATTATAAAGCTCAAGCGCAATGCCGATGCTGTCATAGCCCGACCCCATATTCGCGCTTGTCGCGGGTACCGTTACCCTTACCATGTGTTTCCCCCCTTAGAGCATGCGCATCGCTGCGCAGACCTTGCCGCAGGCGTTGAGCTGCTGGATTTTTTTCTGCATATCGGCGGTCGCCAGCTTGCTGGTTTTCACAACAACCACGCCGTCAACCGGTTCTGTCACGCTTTCGACCGGCAAAACCGCCTCCATATCTTTCTGGCTGCCCTTGAACCGGACATACCATGCGCTTTGCAGCGTATCCAACGGCCGAAGCAAACAGCGCGAGCCATCCCCCCACATAATACGGCGGCGATGGTCACGGTGTTCCATGCAGTCCATCATATCCGCCACGACTGCGGAGGCTGTCGCCAGCTTGCCGGCTCCTTTTCCGTAGAACATAACCTCCCCCGTGGCGTTGCCGTTAATCATGATTGCGTTGAACACATCCTCCACCGCAGCCAGCGGACTTTCTTTGTGGATCAGGTGCGGCGCAACATACGCATACGCGGTTCCATCCTCGCAGCGTACGGAACGGCCCAGCAGCTTGATCACACAGCCCAGCTTATCCGCGTTAGCCACATCCTCAAGCGTTATTTTCGTGATGCCCTCGCAGGAAACCGCATCCGGATCAAATTTATCCCCAAAAGCCAGGTCGGAAAGAATGCAGATCTTGCGGCAGGCGTCATGCCCTTCAATATCCGCTGTGGGGTCCTTTTCCGCGTAGCCGTTGAGCTGCGCCTGCTTCAACGCGTCCTCAAAAGTGACGCCGTTATGGATCATCTGGGTCAAGATATAATTTGTCGTTCCGTTGAGAATACCACAGATCTCGTCGAACTCATTTGCCGCGAGACACTGCAGCATGGGGCGGATGATTGGGATACCGCCGCCGACCGATGCCTCGAACATATAATTTACACCGTGCGCCTGCGCAATCCGGAGCAATTCCTCCCCTCGGGTCGCGACCAACTCCTTGTTGGAGGTGCAAACGCTCTTGCCGGCCTGCAGACAACGCTTGGTGAACTCATACGCTGCGCCGACGCCACCCATGACCTCAGCTACGACCGAAATCTCCGGATCGTTTTCTATAACAGAAAAATCCGTTACAAATTTATTCCCATACGGCAATGCGGAAAAATCGCGCAGGTCGAGTACATATTTCACCTCAACCGGCACCCCCAGCACGCGGGTGATTTTTTCCGCGTTCATTTCAAATACCTCATATACGCCAGAGCCAACCGTGCCATGGCCCATGATAGCTGCTTTCACCATACGTCATTCTCTTCCTTTCGGCTGTTCTCTTATTCGGATGCTAAAATTTCCACCTTATTTACGCCCTCCAGCGCTTCTGCCCGATGCACCAGTTCTTCGACGGAATATTTCATTTCACCGGTGCGCGCGGCTATCGTGACCGAGGCCTGCCCCCGCATGGGGATGGATTGGTTCACCGTCAGCAGGTTGGCGCCGGACCGCGCCATAAGCCCCAGGATACTCGACAGCATCCCAGGCTGATCATGCAACATGAAATGGAATGTTACGATCCGGTCGGTCGTCGCCTCAAAAAATGGCCGGACGCCATCCTTATATTTGTAATAGGCGCTACGGGACAGTCCTGCTATTTTCGCCGCCTCGCTTGCGGTAGCCGCTTTTCCGGAGGCAATCGCTTCGTTTGCTTCGATCACGCGCTGAAACACCTCGGGCAGTAATGTCCGCTCGACCAGATAATATTTTGGCTTAATCATGCGTTGTCCTCCCTAAAAAGACAGATGTCTTTTTCACGCTTTCCTATCATACCATATGAACCCCTGCAAAGCAAGGGAATATGTGATAAAATTCTTGTTTTTCACAAAATCCTTTTGTATGATTCGACAAAGCTGTATCCGATTTCTTGGCAAATCCAATATGGCTTAATTTCCTAAACTATGATATACTAAAAAAACATGTGAAATTAGAGACGGAGAATCGTACTATGAAACAAAAAAACGAAAATGGAACCTTTACCTCGAAAGTAGGCTTTGTTCTTGCCGCAGTCGGCTCCGCAGTCGGCATGGGAAACATCTGGATGTTTCCATACCGCACAGGGCAGTACGGCGGCGCGGCGTTCCTGATTCCTTACCTGCTGTTTGTCGCTCTGTTTGGATACGTCGGCCTGTCGGGCGAATTTGCGTTCGGCCGTCTGACCGGCACCGGACCGATCGGCTCATATGAGTACGCGATGAAAAGCCGCGGCAAAAAAGGCGGCGCTTTTCTCGGTGCGATCCCGTTGTTCGGGTCGCTCGGCATTGCGATCGGCTACGCCATTATTGTCGGTTGGGTGGTCCGCAGCGCGTTTGGCGCACTGACCGGCACCTTGATGCGCACGGAGCCGGAAGTATTCTTTTCCCAAATGAGCAGCGCGCATTTGTCCAGCGTCCCCTGGCACACGATCGTTGTACTGATGACGGTCGCCATACTGATTTACGGTGTGTCGGGCGGCATCGAAAAAATCAATAAAGTTATGATGCCCGCATTTTTTATCCTGTTTTTGATTATCGCGGTGCGTGTCGCTTTCCTGCCCGGCGCGTTGGATGGTTACCGGTATCTGTTTGTCCCCCAATGGGAGTTCCTTTTGAATCCCAAAACTTGGGTCATGGCGATGGGGCAGGCATTCTTTTCCCTTTCCGTCACGGGCTCCGGTATGATCATCTACGGCAGCTATCTGAGCAAAAAAGAGGATATCGTCCACTCCTCCACAATGACCGCGTTGCTCGATACCTGCGCAGCTATGCTCGCCGGCTTTGCCGTTATCCCATCGGTCTTTGCATTTGGGCTTGATCCTGCATCCGGTCCCAAACTGTTGTTTATCACTCTGCCCCGCGTCTTTCAGCAAATGCCGATGGGGCGGCTGTTTGCTTTCCTGTTTTTCCTTTCCGTCCTTTTTGCCGGCATCACGTCGCTTGCCAACATGCTCGAGGCGGTTTCCGAAGCGGCGCAGACCCGTCTCAAGCTCAAGAGGAAAACCGCTGTTGTGCTTTCCGGCGTTGCAACGCTTGCTGTCGGCCTTCTGATCGAGCAGGAGGCGCTTATGGGCAGATGGATGGATATTATTACGATCTATGTGGTCCCGATCGGCGCGATTCTCGGCGCGGTCATGATTTATTGGGTGCTGGGCGTCAAGGAAATCAAAAAAGAGCTTATGCTTGGTCGGGAAAAAACGCTCAGCCGTGTATTTGATCCTCTCGCAAAATATGTTTATGTTTTCCTGGCAGCGCTCGTCGTCGTATTCAGCTTCCTGATCCCCGGTGGCATTGGCTGACGTTTATTGCGGGGACCATATTGGACAATAAAAGAGCTTCCCCTTAAGGGGAAGCTCTTTTATTCTTCCAGGAAGAAAATACTTTCTACCGGCTGCTCCAATAAGCGGGCAACCTTCATCGCCAATTCCAGGGTCGGGTCATATTTGTTATTTTCCATTGCAACTACGGTCTGGCGCGAAACACCGAGCAGCTTTGCCATATCCTCCTGCCGCAGGCCGTGAGCTTTCCGCAGCGCTTTGATGCCGTTCTTCATATATTTTCACTTATATCATCATAATCCCAATAGCAAGCATCGCTCCCAGCGTACCGACTGCAAGGCTGAATACCAGCACAATCATCAGAGTCTTCCACAGCGGATAGGGCTTATATTCCTCGTCTCCCTCCGTATACCGATGCCGCAGCGCAAGTGTGGCGATCGATTGTGTCAGCACGCCCAGAAGCAGAACGCCGTTGGAAAGCGGTATGCTTTCATTTTTAACAAATACGCTGTAAAATGTACATCCCAGCAAACCAAACAGCATAACCGTGTATGCAATAGAGATTGCTTTGTATTGGATCAGCCGCTCCATCTCGTCCGCTCGCTGCATCCCGGGCTGCAAACCAAGCTTATTGGCCAATGCGGTGAAACGCAGCGGCCGCCTCCTCCCAATCCATATAAACAGCGCAAGAAAGCCAACCAGAAACACTATTGGCAGCGCCATCAAAATATAGCTCTTTGCACCCATATCAAGCTCTCCCTCCCCTTTGCATAGTGTCAAACTTATTTTACATTTTCAGCATACCTCACACTTTTAAAAATGTCAAGAGTTTTTGACTTTTCTCCACAAAAGAAATCCCACGGGTTCCCGTGGGATTTCTTTTTATTCTGTTTCCTGGCCGTCGTCTTTTTTCTGTGCCTGTTCATCCAGCTCCTTTTGAAGCTCAGGCATCAAATCCTCGCCGAGTACCTTGTCCGGAACGATCTCATTGTTATAGACCTTAAGGAAGGTTTCCCCGTCCATTGTTTCATTACGGATCAAATACTCCGCGACACGGGACATCTCCTCCATATGCTCGGTCAGGAGCTTCTCACAGGCGTGGTGCGCCTCCTCGATAATACGGTGGATCTCATCGTCGATCTCCGCTGCCTTGACCTCGGAGTAGCCCTTCCCTGCCGCAAAATCACGGCCCAGGAATATTTCGCCGTTGTCCGCGCCGTAATCAATCGGCCCGATCCTCTCGCTCATACCATAACTGGTCACCATCGCCCGCGCCATCTGCGTCGCCTGCTTAATATCGCCGTAGGCGCCGGTGGAGATATCCGGCATCGTAAGCTGTTCCGCGACACGGCCGCCCAAGCAAACGATGATATACTCCTCCATATACTTTCGGGTGCGGTACGCCTGATCCTCTTCCGGTAGCGGCATGGTAAAGCCGCCTGCACCGGAGGAACGCGGAATGATCGTTACATGATGCACCGGATCCTGCGTCGGCAGGACATGGAAACAAATTGCATGACCTGCTTCGTGATATGCTGTCAGGCGCTTATCCTGCTCGGTAATGATATGGCTCTTTTTTTCCACACCCATCACGACTTTGAGCAGGGACTCCTCGATCTCATCTTGGGAAATCAGCTTTTTATTGCGGCGCGCTGCCAGCAGTGCTGCCTCGTTGAGCAGATTCTCCAGATCCGCGCCGGTAAATCCGGCCGTGGTTTTAGCGATATCCGAGAACTTGACATCCGGATCGAACTGCTTGTTGCGGGCATGCACTTTCAGGATTGCCTCGCGCCCCTTAACGTCAGGTGCGCCAACATAGACCTGGCGGTCAAAACGGCCCGGGCGGAGCAATGCGTTATCGAGGATATCCTTACGGTTGGTTGCCGCAATCACGATAACGCCCTCATTGGCGCCGAAACCGTCCATCTCTACAAGCAGTTGATTCAGCGTCTGCTCGCGCTCATCATGCCCGCCGCCGAGTCCCGCGCCGCGCTGGCGGCCTACCGCGTCGATCTCGTCGATGAACACAATCGCCGGTGCGTTCTTTTTTGCCTGCTCGAACAGATCGCGTACGCGCGAAGCGCCAACGCCGACATACAGCTCGACAAAATCCGAGCCGGAAATCGATAGGAACGGCACGCCGGCCTCGCCCGCAACCGCACGCGCGATCAATGTTTTACCAGTACCCGGAGGGCCTACCAGGAGTACGCCCTTGGGAATGCGCGCGCCGATCTGCACAAATTTCTGCGGGTTTTTCAGAAACTCCACGATCTCCTGTAACTCGGCCTTTTCCTCATCCGCACCGGCCACATCATTGAAAGTGACTTTCCTTTTATCGTCCTGCGCCAGCTTTGCACGTGCTTTGCCGAACTGCATCGGACCCGCGCCGCCGCCGGACTGCTTGTTCATCATAAAATACCAGAACGCGCCCAGCAGAACAATCAGGATGAGGTATGGCACCAAATTCGCCCACCACGGTATTTCCGTAGTGATATAATTTACCTCTGTCAGCGTGCCGTTCTGCTCCTGCTCCTGGATCGTTTCACCCAGTTCTTCGTAAAATACGCTGAAGTAATTCCCCAAGTCATAGCTGACAACGCGTCCGTCGTCCTTCAGATGCATGGTCAGCGTCCCGCCATCCACCTTGAACTGATCAACTTTCTCCTCCTGGAAGTATTTGTATACATCCAGATAGGTGATCGGCTCGGTGCGCGACGTCTGGCTCACAACATAGCTGACACCGGCCAGCAAAAACACCAGTATCAGAAGATAAAGGCCAAAGCCTTTCATTTTTCCTTTCAAATCGGTATGACACCTCTTCCTCGTTCGTGTATTTACTCGCCGCCGTAAACAGACGGTTTGAGAATGCCGATATACGGCAAATTACGGTATTTTTCAGCATAATCCAGGCCATAGCCGACCACAAATTCATCCGGTATTTCAAAGCCGAGATAATCGATCGGCACATGTACCTTATGCCGCGCAGGCTTGGACAGCAGCGTACACAGCCGAATCGAATTTGCTCCGCGCGCCATCAGCACCTGCATCAAATAATTCAACGTGACGCCTGAATCGAGGATATCCTCTACAATCAACAGGTCGCGCCCGTCGATCGGCTGCTCGATATCCTTGATGATCTGCACCTCGCCAGAGGTTTTGGTCCCCTTTCCATAACTGGATACCACCATGAAATCAATATTGCACGGCGTTTGGATCCTGCGGGTCAGATCTGCCATAAAAACATAGGATCCCTTGAGTACGCTGACGATCAGGGGATTCCTATCCCGATAATCCTCCGTAATACGCGCGCCCAGCTCCGCCACTTTTTCCGCGAGTTGCTGTTCCGTGAAGTAAACTTCCTTGATGTCGTCTCGCATGTCAAATGCCATTTGTCAGTTACCCCTCTATCGTTATTTCTATCAGCGCGCCCCCTTTGGGAGCACGCGAAATATCCATCCCCAAATTCTGCACCGCGATCACGCCGTTTTTATCCGCCAGAACCGCTAACTCATCTCTTTGTAAGCGCGGGATTTTCCGGTCGATCATCAGCTTTTTCAGCGTGCGGCTGCCGCCCTTTTTCGATAGGCGCAGCCTGTCTCCCGGCATGCGGGCGCGGACACAGAACGTATCAAAACATATTGTACCACAATCCACGAGAAAAGTATTGAATGATTTGTAAAAAGATTGCTTTTTTTCTAAACGACGAACCGACAAATGCAGCGTGCCGCCCCAAACCGGCCTGTCAAACGGAACGGTAAGCAAAACCGGTTCCCGCCGAAGCGCTGGTGCGGCTGCGGCTGTTATATATACTGTATCATATTCCCGCCGCGCCGTAAACCCATGCGGCAGACTGAGCGCTGCGGATGGATCGTCTGTTTCCAGAAGGCGTTCCAGCGCTTGAATATGCGTTGCGGCGATATCCCGCATCGTCACGCCCGAATGCTTCACAAGCATTTTTACCGCCCGCGAACGCAGCGCCGGATGCGCCGACCGGAGCGTATCAACCTGCCATTTGCCGGAAGCGCGCCGCGCCGCGCAAAGAAGACGTTCGGCTTCCCCGTCCAGATACGCGTTGTCCTGCCGCAGAAGCCCGCTCAGACGCGTTACTGCATCCGGCAGCGCCGGATTGATCTCACGAAGCACCGGTATTACCGCATGCCGGATGCGGTTACGCGTATATCGGTCATCCGCATTTGTGCTGTCGGTCACATAGTCCTGCCCTAACTGCCGCAAAAAGGCTTCCACATCCGCTCTTGTTGTTTCAATCAGCGGTCGCACAAGCTGGCCGCGTACCGGCGGTATCCCCGTCAGCCCCTCCGGTCCGGTACCCCGTGCCAAATGAAACAGCACGGTTTCCGCTGAGTCGTCCGCCGTATGGGCGGTCGCGATCCTATCCGCTCCCGCAGCGGCGAAAAGCCGCTCATACCGGATATGACGCGCCGCTGTTTCAATGCTTTCCCCGCGCTGGACGGACTCCGCGCGGATATCCGCGCGCGAAACGGTCAGCGGCACCTGCAGGCGCGCACACAGCGACCGGCAGAACGCTTCATCCCGTTCCGCTTCCGCTCCGCGCAGGCAATGATTCAGATGGAACGCCCGCACAGGGTATCCCAGAAGCAGCAGCGCCCGCAGAAGGGCTGTGGAATCCGCCCCGCCGGAAAGCGCCACCAGGACAGCTTCGCCGGGTGTCAGCATCTGGTGCGCCTCGATCGTGTGTTTTACGATTTCCAGCATGGCCTACTCCCCGTGGATTCTGTCTGGATTGGAAAACGTTGTATATTGACCGACCCATTGCAGCTCCACCGTGTTGGTGGCGCCGTGTCGGTTTTTGGCAATAATAATTTCCGCTATGTTCTTCTGCTCCGATTCGTCATCATAATAATCGTCACGATAAATAAACATGACGATATCCGCGTCCTGCTCGATCGCACCGGATTCGCGCAGATCGGACAGCATCGGCCGCTTATCCGCGCGCTGTTCGGACGCGCGTGACAACTGGGACAGACAGACGACCGGCACATTGAGCTCTTTCGCCATGATTTTGAGGGAACGCGAGATCTCTGCGACCTCCTGCACGCGGTTATCCGAATGCCGGCCGCCTGCGTGCATCAGTTGCAGGTAGTCGATCACGATAAGGCCCAACTCGTCCCCCAGCCGCCGGCATTTCGCCTTGATTTCAGCCGCAGTAATCGCCGGATTATCGTCCACATAGATATTCAGGCCAGCCAGCACGCCGGACGCGCGGGCGATCTTGACCCAATCGTCCCCATCCAGGTTACCAGTCTTGAGCTTTTGCGACTCGATCAACGCTTCGCTGGACAAAAAGCGGCTCGCAAGCTGTTCCTTGCCCATTTCCAACTGGAACACACACACGCCCGTCCCTTTTTTATAGCCCTTCGGCTTGCCCTTTACACTCGCCTTTGCCGCGTTGAGCGCAATGTTGAGCGCAAACGCGGTCTTACCCATGCCGGGACGCGCCGCAATCAGTATCAGGTCGGATTTGTTCAGGCCTGTCAACGCCGTGTCCAGCGCGTGAAATCCGGTTGACATGCCTGGGATATCGCTGTCCGACCTGGCACGCTCATCGAGTTCCGTATACAGGTCCGCGATGACCTCGCTCAGCTTGGACAGGCCTTTGATCTCCCGTCCCTGACGGATGCTATAGATGCGCTGCTCCGCCAACTCCGCGATGCTGGACGCTTCTCCATGCGCTTCCAGCGCATGCTGCTGAATTTCGGCGCACGCGTCGGCAAGCTGCCGCAGCAGGCTCTTGTCGCGCACAATGCGGACATATTCCGAAACGTTGCGCGTTCCGGGCGTTACCTCCATCAACTGAAAGAGATATGCCCTGCCCCCTGCCTCATCGTAATAGCCGAGACGGGTCAGCATATCCAGCACGGTGACCGGATCGATCTTCTGCGCGCCGTTGAACATGGAATAGATGGTTTCAAAAATGCGTTTGTTCTCATCCGCATAGAAATCATCCGCGCGCACCTGCTCGATCACTTCCGGTATGCAGTTTGGATCGACAAGCATGGCGCCCAGCAAAGACTGCTCCGCAGTCAGGTCCTGCGGCACCTGCCGCATAAGAAGCTCATCCAAAGCTGCACACCGCCTTTCCAATAAAAATATACCGCTTCGCCAGGGCGGTTGCTTTCCGCCCTATTTGTCCCTTACCTGACTATGCTTCTACGACCTGCACCAGAATCTCTCCCGCGATATCCTGATACAGCTTGGCCTTCACCCGATGGACGCCAAAGGTCTTGATCGGCTCCTCCAGCACGATTTTCTGCTTCGGCACATTTAGGCCGTACTGCTTTTTCAACTCCTCCGCGATTTCTTTCGAGGTCACCGCGCCGAACAGGCGTCCGCCTGCCCCGCCTTTCGCCGGCACCTTGACCGGACTGACCTTCAGCTTTTCCGCCGCTTCCCGTGCGGCCTGCTGTTCCAGCGCCACCTTGCGGGCATGCGCCTCGTCCTGTGCTTTCTTCACGTTCAGATTATCCGCGGTGGCCGGCTCAGCCAGACCGCGCGGCAGCAGGAAATTGCGGCCATAGCCCTCGCTGACCTCGATCAGGTCGCCTTTCTTTCCTTTTCCTTTTACGTCTGCTGTAAGAATTACTTTCATGATATCTTTCTCCTTTCAACGGGATACACTTACATTATCTGTCTACTGCGCTTCACTTTCCTGATCGGCAAAGTAGCCGTGAATCGCCTCGGTAATCATACGGTCCGCCTCCTCCGGCGTCGTATTCTTCAGCTGCGCCCCCGCGGCGGAATGGTTGCCGCCGCCTCCAAGACGCTCCATCAGCAATTGTACATTGACCTGTCCGGAGGCACGGGCGGAAACCGCCATATCCACCCCGCTGCGGAACGCGACAACGCTGGCCCTTGTCCCAATGATCGACAAAAGCTCGTCCGCCGCCTGTGCAGCCGCAATGCGGTCGATCTCCTGATCTGTGAGAGCGAAAATCACGCCTTGCCCACAATTGCGCGCGGAAGAGATGATTTTTTGCCGCTCCATATACTGATCAAAGCTTGACTGGAACAGGCGCTTGACATCGCTCACCTCCGCGCCCGCACGGCGCAGATAGGCTGCGGCCTCGAACGTGCGCACGCCGGTGCGAGTCGAATAACCCTTGGTATCCAGATAGATGCCCGCGAGCATCGCCTCCGCCTCGCCGGTGAGGATATCGTTGTTCGGCACCAGATATTGCAGCAGCTCGCTGACCAGCTCGGATGCGGAGGAAGCGTATGGCTCATGCAACGAAACGACCGCGTTCTCTATATAATCCGCAGCGCGGCGGTGATGGTCAATGACCGCCACTTTATTGATCGACTGAAGCAGCGCTTCGCTTTCTACATAGCCGGGACGGTTCACATCCACCACGATCAGAAGCGTATTAAAATCGCACATAATCATGGCGTCTTCTGCGCTGATAAAAACGTCCTTGTATTCGGGCAGGGACTCGAGTCGTTCGATCAGATCCGACGCCATGGTGTGCTGCTGGTCCACAACGATATGCACGGGCTTGCCCTTGACGCGCGCCGCGCATACCATGCCCGCCGCCGCTCCGATCGCATCCATATCGCTGTTCTTATGGCCCATGACCAGCACTTGCGAGGAGTCTCGGATGAGCTGACTCAGTGCGTTTGCCACAACGCGGCTTTTGACCTTGGTGCGCTTTTCCACTTCCTCGCTCAGGCCGCCGTAAAACTCAAAGGTGTACCGGTTTTTAATGACCGCCTGGTCACCGCCGCGTGACAGCGCCATGTCGATTGCCAGCCCAGCGTACTGATAGCTTTCCGCAAGCGTTTCCCCGTCCCTGCCGATACCGATCGACAGTGTAGCGAGGACGCCCTCGTGGTTGCGGATATCGCGCACCTCCTGCAGCACGGCGAATTTCCGCGCCGCAAGCTTGTCAAGCTCAGCGTTTTCGATGATAAAAATGTATTTATCGCGGTCGTATTTCCGCAGGACCGCGCTGCTGTCGCGCGTCCATTCGGACAGGCGGCGGTCAATATCAGCAAGGATCGCGGATTTTTCTGAGTCCGTCGCGTTCTTCATCAATTCTTCGTAGTTGTCGATCGCGATGATGGCAAGCGCCGGATGGCGCGTTTCCGCCGCGTCCCGCAGCCGGACGTATTCCGTACAGTCAATGAAATAGAGCATCATCATCTGTCCGGCGCCGCTTGGAATCATACTGCCGAATACATGGTATGCCCGACGCCCCATACGAAGCTCTCCCGGGAATTCTTCCTTCCCCTCGATCAGCCACCGTGTTTCAAACGTTGGCGCGAGTTCGGTCATTCGCATATGGCGGGCGCCGCTAAACTGGCCGCTGATTTCCGCAAACGCTTCGTTTGCCCAAACGATCTCGCCGGTCGTTGCCAGCGCAACAACCGTCGGCAGCGGAGAGTGGGTTACCGCGGGCTTTATTTCACCACCGCTGACCTCAATATTCTCCATCAGGTCCTGCACCTGACGTTTTCGCTCGGATTCCTGGCGCAGCGAAGCAAGCCGGAGTATGCCGCAGACCGCTATGCCCGCGGCGCCATACCACAACGAAAAATATAATCCGCCCGCCGCAAACAGCAAAAACAGCAGGTAAAACCATGTTTGCCCAGGCTGCAGCGCTTTTTGAAATTTCTTTTTCAATTTCCGTCCCCCTTTCGGACGCAAATACGCATATTAATTATATCATCGCACGGCCGTAATGTAAACAAAAATCGTCTATGCCGATTGTGTTTTGCGGAAAAACGTGGTAAAGTAATCCCATACCCGAAAAGGAGGAAACCTTTATGCAATTTACGTTTGCACACAATAATTTCAATGTGCGTGATCTGGACCGGTCGCTCGCATTCTACCAAGAGGCGCTCGGCCTGTCCGAAGTCCGCCGCATCAGCCCTGACGATGGGAGCTTTATCATCGTCTATCTGAGCGATGGCAAAAGCGCCCACCAACTGGAGCTGACCTGGCTGCGGGATTGGGACCATGCCTATAACCTTGGCGATAACGAATTCCATCTTGCGTTTCAGGTGGACGACTTTGCAGCCGCTCATCACAAGCATGAGCAGATGGGCTGTATCTGCTTTGAAAACCCCGCGATGGGCATATACTTTATTTCCGATCCGGATGGATACTGGCTCGAGGTCATCCCCTCCCGTTGATTTACCGATCCGCAGGCTGTCAGCACAGATTCTGGCAGCCTTTTTTGTCCCCATTCGCAATTTTACGGATATTTTCCATCCATATCCATCAAAATATGATATACTGATACCGTATACGGAAAGGAGCTGGCTGTTTTTGAACCCTTATCTTGACCTGTTTCTCACCTTTGCCCGCATCGGTGTATGCACGTTTGGCGGTGGCTATGCCATGTTGCCCCTGCTCCAGAGGGAGATCGTTGAAAACCGCGGCTGGACTACTGAGGACGAGCTGATGGATTATTATGCCATCGGCCAATGCACGCCCGGTGTAATCGCAGTCAATACCTCCACCTTTGTCGGCTATAAGACCCACGGAGTGCCTGGCGCGGTCTGCGCTACGGCCGGCATGGTCGCGCCGTCTCTGATAATCATTGTTATCATCGCTGCCTGTATCCAGCAGTTTGCGCATCTTGCCGTGGTGCAGCACGCTTTTTCCGGCATCCGCATCGCGGTCTGCGCGCTTGTGTTGCAGTCGGTTTTGAAAATGGCGAGGAAAGGTGTTGTTGACCTGCCTACCACCTTGATACTGCTTATTACATTTGCCGCCGTTGCATTTTTTGAGGTTTCTCCCGTAGTGATGGTGCTTCTGGCTGGCGCGGCAGGCATTGCGATCGGTTTCTTCCGGAGGCGGCGCACATGATCTATTTACAGCTAATCTGGGAATTTTTCAAAACCGGCCTTTTTTCGGTCGGCGGCGGTCTGGCGACGCTGCCCTTTCTCAAGGCCATTTCGCTCAAATACCCCTGGTTTACACCAAACGACCTGTTGGACATGATCGCGGTTTCCGAATCGACGCCTGGGCCGATCGGCATCAATACCGCGACCTACGCCGGTTTCCATGCCGCGGGGCTAGGGGGCTCTGTCATCGCAACCTGCTCGCTCGTTTTCCCTTCCGTGGTCATCATCATCCTGATCTCGCGCGCCCTGACCAGGTTTCGCGATTCCGCGCTTGTCAGGGATGCCTTTTACGGCCTGCGCCCTGCCTCCGCCGGATTGATTTTCGGCGCTATGCTGGAGGTATTTGCCGCCTCGCTTTTTCATACCGAGCTTTGGAAGGGCGTCGGCAGCCTGCTTGCGTTATTAAATTTCCCTGCGATCGCCTTTTTCCTGGCGCTATCGCTGTGTATTTGGAAATTCCCCAGGCTCCATCCCATTCTATTCATTTTTGCAGGGGCCATCGGAGGCATCCTCTTTCAGTTTTAATAAAAAACGGTGGAAACCCTATCGTTTCCGCCGTTTTTTATTCGACCATCATCAAACCCGAAAGATAATCTTCCACAACATCTCGAAAATGTTCCGGTGCCACGCCATTATCTTGCAACAACGAAACCAGCCGCATGGTTTCTTCGAGCGTCAGCGCAACATCATCAATTTGGTCCACGCGCTTCCGCTCCGTTATGGCGGCTATACCATACTGCGTCCGTTCAGCACGGGCTTGTTCAGTAACAATATAGCGAACCACAGCTATCGCCCCCTTTGTTTGCAATTCATAACCCTCATTTTACGCCCCTGCACAGGTGCCGTCTGTCGAAAGCAGGCGAACGATAGCAAAAAAAGTTGCCGCAGATGGGTTGACATCTGCGGCAAATCGGCTATTTCAACAAATATTCTTCGATAAGTTGGCAAGCATCACTAATGCACCCTGGGCAGGACCGCCTTACCGTTCCATCCGGCACGCCTTTTAGCGTTCTGCAAAGGTAGGTGCCGTTCTTCTCCTCAAACGCGGCCGCTAGAGCTTTTGTCAACTTATAGGTCTGCGCCTTTGTTTCCCCCTGGTGGCTGCAGCCCTTGCTCTGCTTGCAGCCCGCCAGCATGAACGCGCCGGTCAGCGCGCCGCAAACCTCCATAAGCCCCATGCCCAGGCCAAAGCCCTCGGCCATTTTAAACGCCGTGTTTTCATCCAACCCAAACCGGTCGCAATAAGCACACACAACCGCCTGCGCGCAGTTATAGCCGCTGTCATGCAAACGTTGCGCCCGCTCTTCTCTTTCCGTCACGTTCAATCTCTCCTGTCCGTTAATATTCAACCTTCTCGAAATAGCGCATGATCGCATGGAACTGCGCCAGCGCTTCCGCCTGCCAATCCTCCTCGCTATCGATAAACTTTTGATCCTCCTCGTTATCGATAAAGCAAAATTCACTGGTCAGGGCAGGAATACCCAGCGCGGATGCCACGCGATTCGTATAATAATAATCTCCGTTGCTTCCTTCTCGGAATACGACCTGCCGGATCGGGACGCCCAGCTTCTCATACTCCTCCAGCAGCGCCTCCGCCAGAATCCTGGTCGGCCCTCCGTCCTTATCCACGATTTGCGCCAGCGCTTCCGCACCGCGTGCCGTCGTATTGGCCGCATTATGATGGACACTGAAAAACAGATCAACCGTGTCCACATATTCTTCCATGATCTGACCGCGCAGGGAGAGCGAGCTCCCCTCCTCCAGTGTATCGCGTACCATGATCACCCGAACGCCCGCTTCCTCCAGATATTCTTCCAGATATTGCGAAACATACAAGTTGATATGCTTTTCATCCAGAGAACCGTCCTCGTTATGTGCGCCAACATCGCTGCCGCCATGGCCGGGGTCAACGATCACGGTCATTTTTCCATCAATATTCAAGGTACGTTCCGGCCGCACCGGCTTGATAACCGGCTCCGGCTCTCCCTCGGACGTATCATAGTCCTTCACCCGTACAAGATAGTCCGCACTGCAATAGCGGTCGCTCCCGTCGTCTCCAACCATGATATGCGCCCAATTATCCGTTATCGAATCCACGACGATTTCTGTACCGTTTGTGAGCTTGCCGACCGCCGCATAAGTAAGCCCGGGACCCGTCCGTACCGAAAGGTAGTCGCTGACCTTAACCTGATAGACCCCTGTCACGAAAGGCTCTTCCGGTTCCGCAGGTTCCTGCGGCCCTTCCGGATCAGGCTCCGGCTGCATTTCCGGATCGGGCGCAGACGGCGTTTTGATCTGCACCGTCTGCGTCGCGCTTTCAAATGCCGCAGTAAACCCCATTGCAGTCGATACGTCCGCTATCTTATAATAGTTGTTCCCATTGATATTATAGCCCTTGATGGATACGCCGCTGCCATCCAGCAGCAGCTTGGCGGTCGATTCCTGTACACGGAGCGTAGAGGAGGATGCAACGCTCATCTCCCCGCCCACCGCGGTGTAGACCGCGCCGGATATCAGGTCGATCGCGTTTTTCTCCCCATTCCACTGCACATCAAACGACGCCGTGGTGCCGCTGAGCAGAAACGCAATATCCCGTAGCTTAAAATAGTTGTATCCGTCAATATTATAGGCCTGCGGGCTGACGGCCTGCCCATTGACCGTGACCTTGTGCGTCGATGGAACCGTCTTGAGCGCCGCGCGTGCGGACAGCATTTGCGGGGCCGCGTTTTGCGAAACAGCGCGGCCCTCTTCTGCCGCCGGCACGCCGGCTTCCAGAACGATTTGCTGTTCGGTTTCCTCTTTTGTTATTTCACCCGCTGCGGCTGTGCCAGTTAAAATATACAGCGATGCGCACAGCAGGGCAATCATTCGTTTCAAACGCATGATAGACCTCCGGGTTGAACAAGCTGGTTTTCTCATAATACGGAACGTATTTTATCACGAAAAAGCCCGAATTTCAATGCTTTGAAGGGTAGAGCGGCGCATTTGTAATATTACAAATGCGCCGCTCTATATTACAGTTTTGCGTTAAAGCATCGCCGCGCCAATCAGCCCCGCGTCATTTCCCAGCGCGGCCGCAATGATCCTTGCATTGCATGACGCGCCCTGGAAGGTTTCCGCTTCTGTTAAGCGGCGCAGCGGCTCGATCAGTTTCTCCCCATAGCCCGCAAGGCCACCCCCGATGACAATGCACTCCGGCTGAAAAATATTGACCAGGTTCGCCAGCCCACAGGAGAGGTTGACGCAGTATTCCTCAAACAGCTCCCGCGCCAGGGTGTCACCCGCGTCTACGGCATCACATATCATTTTGGCGTTCAGCGCCCCCCGATTTTCTTCCAGAACGCTCTTTCTTCCTGCCTCCAAGGCACGCTCCGCAAAGCGGACAAAAGCCGAAGCGGAGGTATAGGCCTCCAGGCAGCCCTTTCGTCCACAGTTGCACGACTCGCCGCCCTGTCGTATCACGATGTGTCCCAATTCTCCCGCGATGCCGTTGCAGCCGGTATAAAGTTTTCCGTCTACCACAATCCCGCCTCCGACGCCGGTTCCCAGGGTAATCATCAGCATATTTCTGGTATCTTTTGCCGCGCCCGCAATCGCTTCTCCCAGCGCTGCGCAATTTGCGTCGTTATCCAGTTGGACCGCGCACTGGAATTCCGGCTCGAACGCTTGCGCGAAGCACACGTCGCTCATATCCAAATTGGTTCCGAACCGCAGCGTGCAGGTTTCCTTGTCGAACGAGCCAGGTACGCCGATACCTATACTCTGTACCTGCTCCGGCGTTATTGCCTCTTTTTCGCAAAGCGCGAGCGCGAGCGCTTTCATATCCGCCCGCAGCCCATCCGCGTCTCCCAAACGGGTGGGCGCGTTCATTTTATGCAGCAGCGTGCCATCCTCCCGACAAAGCGCCGCTTTTACCGTTGTTCCACCTAAATCAATACCGATCCGCATCATGTTTCCTCCTTTTCATCCGAACAGCGTCAAACCGCGTCCACGAAAATATTCATCCAGACGCTCCCCGCTACTGTTGACCACCAACTCCTCCGGAAACCCGATCTCTTCCAGCATCTCCAATGCGTTGTCTACACAGCCGACTGTATATTCAATATGCGAATCACTGTCCACAACGATCGGCACCTGATATTTTTTGCACAGGCGCGCGATTTCCGTGCAGTTCTCCCTGCTTCCTTTCCGGATGGCAAAGGAATTGCTGTTGATCTCCACCAACTTGCCGTACTGGTTGCACTGTGAAATAATATGCTCCATATCAAAATCAAATTTGGGGTTACCCGGATGCCCAAACGCCTGCACCCGTTTATCATGCAGCACTGCTTCGAGCGCCTCTGTATGCGCCGCCCGCGTGGAGGGGGCAAAGCAGCAGTCATGGAAAGAGGCCAGCGCAAACTCCACAGGCTCCAGGCTTTTTTCACTCATCCGGTCCAGCGCCCCGCCGGGACAGATATTGAATTCTATTCCCCGAATCACGGCCACGCCGTCTATCTCTCGCGGAATAATATTCAGGTTGGAAAAATGCCACTCATGCGGGCCGTCTGTCATATCCGGACCGTGGTCAGTAATGCCAATCGCGATCAGTCCCTTTGCTTTTGCGCCGCGAACCATCTCATATACCGTGGAGTACGCGTGTGTGCTGGCGATCGTGTGGGTATGCAGGTCTGCTACGATGTGCATAGAAAACAATTGCTCCTTTTTGTGGTGAAATCCATTTCGCGTAAAGTGTCTATCCAAACAGAAAACAGGCGTTTGACGCCTGTTTTCAAAAACGTCCGGCGCGCAGGCAAGTCATAGCGCTGCGAGGTGGCCGGCCGTACCTCTGCGCATCAGTTTCCGTACTGCTTGAGCATGCGCTCCTGCAGCTCGCGTGCCGCGTTAAAGCCCATCTTCTTTTGGCGGTCGTTCATGGCGGCGACTTCAATAATGACCGCAAGATTGCGGCCGGGCTTGACCGGAATCGTCAGCGACGGAACCGCGATATCCAGAATGCTGGTCGTCTGTCCATCCAGGCCTAGGCGGTCGTACTGCTTTCCATCCTCCCACGGCTCCAGGTTGATAACCAACTCGACCTTTTCAGTCATCTTGATCGCGCCGATGCCAAAGATCCGGCGCACATCGACAATGCCGATGCCGCGCAGCTCGATAAAATGCCGGATGACCTCGGGCGCCGTGCCGACCAGCGTCTTGTCCGACACGCGCTTGATCTCAACCGCGTCGTCCGCGATTAGCCGGTGGCCGCGCTTGACCAGCTCGATTGCAGTCTCGGATTTACCGACGCCGGAATCGCCCAGCAACAGGACGCCCTCACCGTAAATTTCGATAAGGACGCCGTGCAGCGTCACCCGCGGCGCGAGGTTGACCTTAAGGGAAGCGATCACCGCGCTCATGATCGTTGAGGTAAATTCGTTGGTGCGCAGGATCGGCACCTTATACATTTCCGCCGCCGCCCGGCACTCGGGGAACACATCGATATTCCGCGAGACAATCAATACCGGAATGCCGGTGGAAAACAGCCGCTCAAAGCATGCCAGCCGCGCTTCCGGCGTCATCTGCTCTACATAGCTTGATTCCACCTTGCCCACAATCTGAATACGATTGGGATCGAAATAATCAAAAAAACCGGCGAGCTGCAGTCCCGGGCGGTTGACATCATCTTTTGTGATCTCGATTTTCTCAAAGCCCTCCGGTCCGTAGACGACCTCAAAATCAAACTCCTGTATCAGATCGCCTAAGCTGACGCCAAATTCTTTTAACTGCATAAAAATACTCCCCTCCGCAGCGGCAGGTATGTCGATGCTTGTATTATACCCTGATTTTCCACCTTTTTCAACGTTTTCCCGCTCTTCTGCGGCAAAACTTGAAAAATAGGACTTTTTATGAAAAAACCGCTTGCATTTTTACAGGCATTATGGTATTATAATATCCGTTACGCAATGCACAAGAGAAGGAGGTGCAGGAAAATGGCAAAGTGCGATATTTGCGGCAAGGGCGTGACCTTTGGTATTCAGGTCTCTCACTCTCATCGTCGTTCCAACAGAACTTGGAAACCGAATGTTCGTCGTGTGAAGGCTCTGGTCGATGGTACTCCCCGCCATATCAACGTATGTACTCGGTGCCTCCGCTCCGGCAAGGTAACCCGCGCGATCTGAGTTTCCCGCGCGATACGTTGAAAGCATGTTGAGGCGCTCTGCTTGCAGGGCGCTTTTCTATTGCATATCCCTTTCCTCAGTATCCCTTAACGGTAGGTGATTCCCATGAAAAAGGCGCTCCGCCCCGCGTTTACGGTCACAATCCCAGTGCTGTGCGGCTATCTTTTTATCGGTTTCGCATTTGGCGTGATGTTGCGCGATGCCGGCTTTACCGCTCCCTGGGCGTTTCTGTCCAGCCTGACGATCTACGCCGGATCCGGACAATATCTTCTGGTTTCGCTCCTTGCAGCAAACTCGTCCCTTGTCACCGTCGCGGTGATGACGCTTCTGCTCAACTGCCGCCATATCTTTTACGGTCTTTCTTTTCTCGATACCTTCTACCAGATGGGGCGCGCCAAGTGGTACATGATCTTTTCCCTGACCGATGAAACCTATTCCCTGCTCTGTTCGCTGAAAACGCCGGACGGTGTCGACCCTGCTGCGATGCGCTTTTTGATCTCCGTGCTTGACCAAAGCTACTGGATCATCGGCTCGGTTATTGGCGCAATCATCGGCGGCGTGCTGCCGTTCGATACCACAGGCATTGATTTCGCGATGACCGCGCTCTTTACTGTGATTTTTGTCGAGCAGTGGAAAAGCAGCAAATGCCATATCCCTGCCTTTCTCGGGCTTGGCGCGGCCGCTGTATCGCTTACCTTGCTCGGTCCGGATAACTTTATCCTGCCCGCCATGATGGCCATCTGCGTCATGCTGGTCGCGCTACGCGGGAAGCTTACAGGGGAGGTGTCGGAATGACCCCGCAAAAAGCGTTTGCCATGATTGCCGTCGCCGCGCTCTGCACCTTTGCGACACGCGTCGCGCCGTTCCTGCTTTTTAATGGAAAAAAGCCCATCCCCCCGATCGTGCGCTATCTTGGCGAGACGCTCCCACCCGCTGTGATCGCTCTGTTGGTCATCTATTGCGTCAAAAGCGTGGACTGGCTTGCTGTGCCGCACGGTGCGCCGGAGCTGCTTTGTATCGCTGTCGTTGCGCTGCTGCACGTCTGGAAACGGAACAACCTGTTATCGATCGGCGTCGGCACCATTCTGTATATGTTTTTGGTGCAGGGTATATTTGTCTGATGCCCTGTCTATCCCTGACCGCATTGGTTTTCCAATGCGGTTTTTTTATTTCCCGACCAAGAATTTTGTGGTACAATAAAGCAAGCTGAAAAAGGAGTTATTTTATGCAGACTATTATTAATATGCTGGCGCATGAGCTGCGGCAGCCGGAATCATACGTTTCCAATGTCGTCAAACTGCTTGACGAGGGGAATACCGTCCCCTTTATCGCCCGCTACCGGAAAGAGCTGCACGGCGCGATGGACGACCAGATGATCCGCACGCTTGCTGACCGGCTCGGTTATCTGCGCAGCCTGGATGAAAAGCGTGCGGAAATCCGCGCATCGATCGAGTCGCAGGGCAAGCTGACCGAGACGCTTGACCACGCAATCGCAGAGGCACAGACCCTGGCCGCGCTCGACGACCTCTACCGCCCCTACCGCCCCAAGCGCCGCACCCGCGCCTCTGTTGCCCGCGAAAAGGGTCTGGAGCCTTTGGCTGCACAGCTTCTTGCCGCGCGCACGCCTTCCCCCGATCTGGACGCGCTTGCCGCGCCTTTCGTCGCTCCCGCCAAAGGCATCGAAACCGCTGTGGAAGCCTTGTCAGGCGCCTCGGACATCATTGCGGAGGATATCTCGGACGATGCGGATATCCGCGGCCGCCTGCGCCGCCTGATCCGCCAGACCGGTGTGATACAAACCGCCGGAACCGACGCGGAGGATACCGTCTATGCGATGTATCACGAATTTTCCGAGCCGGTCCGCCGGCTGCAAAGCCACCGTGTCCTTGCAATCAACCGCGGGGAAAAGGAGGGTAAGCTCAAGGTGGCCCTGACCGTGGACGACAGCCAGGCGCTGGTCGAGCTGAACCGCGCTGTCCTGCATCCCAAAAATCCGTTCTGCGCCATGCTGCGCACCACCTGTGAGGATAGCTGGAAACGGCTGCTGTTCCCCTCCTTGGAGCGCGAGCTGCGCAGCGAACTGACCGATACGGCAAACGAACAGGCGATCCATACCTTTGCGCTCAACCTGCGCCCCCTGCTTATGCAGCCGCCTGTGAAAAACCGTGTGACGCTCGGTTTCGACCCCGGCTACCGGAACGGCTGCAAGCTCGCCGTGGTGGATGGCACCGGCAAGGTGCTGGATACCGCTGTCATATACCCCACGCCGCCCTATCAAAAAGTGGACGAAGCGAAAAAAACGCTGCGCCGTTTGTGCGACGCGCACCATGTTACCTGCATCGCGATCGGCAACGGCACAGCCTCCAAGGAAAGCGAGCTATTGATTGCCGACTTTATTCGGGAATACGGCGGCGGCATCGAGTACATGGTCGTCTCTGAAGCCGGTGCCTCGGTTTATTCCGCGAGCAGGCTTGCGGCCGAGGAGTTTCCGGATTATGACGTCAACCTGCGTTCCGCCGTATCGATTGCCCGTCGTCTGCAGGATCCGCTGGCCGAACTGGTCAAAATCGACCCCAAAGCAATCGGTGTCGGGCAATACCAGCACGATATGCCGCAGGCACGCCTATCCGAGGCGCTGGATGGCGTGGTTGAGGACTGCGTCAACGCTGTCGGCGTGGATCTCAACACTGCTTCTTCCGCTTTGCTGTCGCGCGTTGCCGGCATTTCCGGTACCGTGGCGAAAAATATTACTGCCTATCGTGAGGAACACGGCTGTTTTGACAGCCGCAGGCAGCTATTGAAGGTAAAAGGGCTTGGCCCCAAGGCTTATGAGCAATGTGCGGGCTTTCTGCGCGTACCGGAAAGTGACAACCTGCTCGACCGGACCGCGGTCCATCCCGAATCCTACGCCGCGGCTGAAACGCTGCTTACCCTGTGCGGATACTCCGTTCAGGACGCTGCTTCCGGCAAGCTGGGAGAGCTTTCTGCACGCATAGAGAAACTGGGCCGAACCGATGCCGCACAGCGCTGCGGGGTTGGTGTGCCGACCCTGATGGATATTATTTCCGAGCTTCAGAAGCCCGGGCGCGATCCACGCGATGAGCTGCCGCCGCCGCTGCTCCGCTCGGATGTCCTCGATTTCAAGGACCTGAAGCCTGGTATGAAGCTCAAAGGAACGGTACGCAATGTGGCGGATTTCGGCGCGTTCGTGGATATCGGCGTCCATCAGGACGGTTTGGTGCATATCTCGCAAATCTGCAGCCGTTATATCAAGCACCCCTCCGAAGCGGTCACCGTCGGTGATATCGTGGATGTAGTCGTCCTGTCGGCTGATCCCAAAAGCCACCGCATCGCCCTTTCCATGAAGCAGGCCAAATAAACGGAAAACGGGGTACAGCAAAAGCTGTACCCCGTTTTTTATAATACCTTGGACAGGAAATCTTTCAGCCGAGGATGCTTCGGATTGGTGAAAAAAGCGTGCGGCTCGTTCTGCTCCACAATGTTTCCCCCATCCATAAACAGTACACGGGTGCCGACCTCGCGTGCGAATCCCATTTCGTGTGTAACCACAACCATGGTCATGCCATCGTCCGCAAGCTCTTTCATGATCTCCAGCACTTCACCGACCATTTCGGGATCCAGTGCGGAGGTAGGCTCGTCAAACAGCATCACATCCGGATTCATTGCCAGCGCGCGGGCGATTGCGATACGCTGCTGCTGCCCGCCGGACAGCTGAACCGGATAGCTGTCCGCCTTATCCGGCAGACCGACGCGCTCCAACAGTTGTATCGCACGCTTGTCCGCCTCATCCTCTGTCATGATCTTGAGCTTGACAGGTGCCAGCTTAATATTCTCACGCACGGTCAGATGAGGAAACAGGTTGAACTGCTGGAACACCATGCCCATCTTGCGGCGGATCAAATTGATATCGGTCACCTTGCTGGTGATATTCTGCCCTTCAAAAATGATATCGCCGCTGGTAGGCTCCTCCAGCAGGTTGAGGCAGCGCAGAAAAGTGGATTTGCCGGACCCCGACGGTCCGATAATAACGACCTTTTCTCCCTTTTCGATATGCTCGTTGACGCCCTTGAGCACCTGATGATCCCCAAAGGATTTGCACAGGTTTTTAACGTCGATCACTTGCACGCAGCCTCCTTTCCAAAATACCGAGCAGCTTGGTCAGAATCAGGACGATCACAAGATAAATGACCGCCAAGCTGACATACGGCACAAAGGGCTGATAAGTATTGGCAACGATATTCTGTGCCTGCTTGGTCACGTCGCGCAGCATAATGACCGAAACCAGCGAGGTATCCTTGAGCAGGGTAATCATCTCGTTGCCCAGCGCAGGCAGGATATTTTTAATGGCCTGCGGGATGATGATGTAGCGCATCGTTTTGCCGTAGTTCAGGCCAAGCGAGCGCCCCGCCTCCATTTGGCCGGCGCTGATCGACATCAGGCCGCTTCGCGCGATCTCCGCAACATAGGCGCCCGAGTTGATGCCCAGCGTCACAATACCGCATATCAGGCTGCCGAAGTCATCCTTCGGCACCATGATGACAAAACAACTGATTAAAAGCTGAACCATCATTGGAGTACCACGGATCACGGCCAGATATACCTTGCACAATACATTCAGCACGCCTAGCACCGGATTGTGCTTGCCCATCCGCTGGGAGTCGTGCGCCGTGCGGACCATGGCGACCAGCAGGCCGATGATGATACCCAAAATAAGCGCGCCGATCGTTACGATAAATGTGATACGCAGGCCTTGGGCAAACCAAGTCCAACGGTCTTGGTAAATAAAGGTCTGGTAGAGCTGGAACAGCAGCCTTTGCAGATTTTCCGGAAGCGAGAGAATCCAGTCAGGCGCGGTTTCCAGCCAGTTTGACAATGTGAGCGTTACCACAGCCTATCCCCTTTCTATTTCTCATAATCGAGCGAAAAGGGGCGGCGCGCGCCGTCCCCTTTCGTTCATAACCAAATCAATTACTCGCCATCTGCCGTGATGTATTTGTCGATGATGGACTGAAGCGTACCGTCGTCTTTCAGCTCCTGCATCGCCGCGTTTACCTGCTCCAGCAACTCTGTGTTGTCCTTGCTGATCGCCGCCGCGTAATCCTCGTTTGCGTATGCGGTATCCAAAATCTTGAGGCCCTCGTTAGCCGCTACATAATTCTTTGCCGGCTCCTGGTCAATAACCACACAGTCGATCTGGCCGTTGACCAAAGCGGCCACCGCAAGCGGACCGTTATCAAACTGCTTGACGTTCTCCTGACCATAATCATCGGTGCAGTACAGGTCGCCGGTCGTGCCGGTCTGCACGCCGATGGTCTTACCGGTCAGATCTACCGCAAGCGAGCCATCCTCCTGCTCTACCGGTGCGATATCCGAATTTTCCGGAACAATAACTACCTGTACGCCGGTTGCATAAGAATCAGTGAAGTTCACCTGATCCGCACGCTCCGGATCCACCGTCATACCAGCCAGAACAATATCAATCGTACCAGCCTGCAACGCCGGAATCAGCGATTCAAACGCCATATCGGTGATATCAAGCTCCATGCCGAGCTTCTCGGCAACCGCCGCAGCGATTTCCGCGTCAATGCCTGCAACCTCGCCGTTTTCATCGGTAAACTCATACGGCGGGAAGGTTGCGTTGGTACCCATGCGCAGCACGCCGCCATCCGCCGTATCCGTGCTGTCGGTCGCGGCCGCGTCCGTGTTGCTATCCTCATTCTGCTGGGTGTCGGTATTGCCGCCGCAGCCGCTCAACAGCAGAGAGCCGGCCAGCACCATGCTCAGCATTGCAATCGAAAATTTCTTCATTGCTTCTTTCTCCTCCTTATCTCGGCCGTTTGGGCGGCCGAACATTTCAGACAAGATATATTATACAGTGCCGCGTTTAAAAATGCAACACAAAAAACAGGGAAAACCGCTGAAAAACACCCGCTCTTTTTTATTATATCGTTCATGGTGACCAATCTCCGTACCGCGGCATAGTCTGACAGCGACAAAATCCTGTTTGGAGGTCCTAGTTATGCCGAGTATCTACTTATCTCCCTCAACCCAAGAATACAACCTTTATTATGATGGACATGGCAGCGAAGAGTATTATATGAACCAGATCGCGGATGCAATGGCACCCTACCTGACCGCTTCCGGCATTGAATTCACGCGCAACACTCCGGAAATGACAGCCGCCTCCTCCATCCGCGCGTCCAACGAGGGCAATTACGACGCGCATATCGCCCTACATTCCAACGCTGCGCCTGTCAATCTGTCTGGTCAGCTTCGCGGCACGGATGTTTATTATTATCCCGATTCCCTGCGCAGCGAAGAGATTGCTCAGACCATTGTTTCTGGCCTGAAAGCCCTCTATCCCAACCCCGACGATGTTACCGTCCGGCCGACCACCTCGCTCGGCGAGGTCACGCGCACCCGCGCCCCCTCCGTCCTGATCGAATTCGCCTACCACGACAATCCCATGGACGCGGAATGGATCCGCAATCATATCGATGAAATCGCCCGAAACGTCGTCCTTTCCCTGACAGAGTACTTTAAAATCCCCTTTGTCGAACCGCAACCGATCCAAACCGCCACTGTGGAGGTATCTTCCGGCAACCTGAACATCCGTTCCGCTCCCTCCCTTTCCGCACCTGTTATCGGCAAGGCGCCCAACGGCGCGCAGGTTTTTGTGCTTGGGCAATATGACGGGTGGTACGTTGTGCGCTACGATCAATACGAAGGGTATGTATCCGGCGACTATATTGTACTCAATTACTGAATCGGATTGTATAATTTGGTCAAAACAACCGATTATGTGTCCTTATTTATACTTGCGTTCCCACCGCATAAACAGTATAATAATACTGTTCGATGCGATTTAACGCAAGGAGGTACTTAAAGAGTGTATCAGATCTTAGAAAAAAAGACGCTGAATGCCAACACAAAGCTGATGGTAATAGAAGCGCCTCATGTCGCGCGCAAGGCGGAACCTGGTCAGTTCATCATCCTGCGTGTGACTGAGGACGGAGAGAGGATCCCGCTGACAATCGCGGAATATGACCGCGAAAAGGGTACGATCACGATTATTTTCCAGGAGGTCGGCGCGACGACAATGGCACTCGGCCAGTTGAACGTGGGCGACTGCCTGCACGATTTCGTCGGTCCCCTGGGCAAAGCGAGCGAGCTTGAGGGCTTGAAAAAAGTCGCCGTTGTCGGCGGCGGTCTGGGCTGCGCCATTGCCTACCCGCAGGCGAAAAAGCTGCATGAGATGGGCTGCGAGGTCGACCTGATCGCCGGCTTCCGCAACAAGGATATCATTATCCTCGAGGACGAGATGAAAGCCGCATCCACCAACCTTTATGTTGTCACGGACGACGGCTCGAACGGCCGCAAGGCGCTTGTCACCGAAGTTTTGAAAGAGTTGATCGAGGCGGGCAACCAGTACGACGCGGTCATCGCCATCGGGCCGATGATCATGATGAAGTTCGTAGCGGAAACCACCCGCCCCTATGGCATCAAGACCATTGTTTCTATGAACACGATCATGGTGGACGGCACGGGCATGTGCGGCGGCTGCCGCCTGACGGTTGGCGGAGAGACCAAGTTCGCCTGCGTGGATGGACCGGATTTTGACGGGCATCTGGTTGACTTCGACGGTTCGATGCGCCGCAGCGCGATGTACAAGGCGCAGGAAAAGGCGTCTGTCGAGCGTCACGAGTGTAATCTGATGAAGCAGGAGGTCAAGTGAGATGCCGAACATGAATCCGAAAAAAATGCCCATGCCGGAGCAGGACCCCAACGTCCGCAACAAGAACTTTGATGAGGTCACGCTCGGCTACACACCGGAAATGGCGGTCGAGGAAGCGCAGCGTTGCCTGAACTGCAAGCATAAGCCCTGTATCTCGGGCTGTCCAGTGCAGGTAAAGATCCCTGAATTTATCGCGCTTGTCGCCGAGAGCAAATTCCTCGAAGCTGCGGCCAAAATCAAGGAAACCTCTGCGCTGCCCGCTGTCTGCGGCCGCGTGTGCCCGCAGGAAACACAGTGCGAGCAGAAATGCGTACGCGGCATTAAGGGTGAGCCGGTCGCGATCGGCCGCCTGGAGCGCTTTGTCGCGGATTATGCGCGCGAGCACGGTGAAGAAAAACCCGTCCAGCCTGCGGCGAATGGCCACAAGTGTGCGATTGTGGGCGCCGGCCCTGCCGGTCTGACCTGCGCGGGTGATTTGGCGCGCATGGGCTACCAAGTAACTGTTTTTGAAGCGCTGCATACCGCCGGCGGCGTGCTGATGTACGGTATACCGGAATTCCGTCTCCCCAAGGCGATCGTCCAGAAGGAGATCGACACGCTGAAAGACCTTGGCGTCGAATTTGTACTTAATTTTGTCGTCGGCCGTTCGGAAACCATTGACGAACTGTTTGCGGACGGTTATGAGGCGATTTTCGTTGGCTCGGGTGCGGGCCTGCCGACCTTTATCGGCGTGCCGGGTGAAAACGCAAACGGCGTGTACTCGGCAAACGAATACCTGACCCGTATCAATCTGATGAAGGCCTACCGCGACGGTGCGGATACGCCGATTCTGCACGCGCACAAGGTAGCGGTTGTCGGCGGCGGAAACGTGGCGATGGACGCGGCGCGCTGCGCCAAGCGCATGGGCGCGGAGGAGGTCTACATTGTTTACCGCCGTTCGGAAAAGGAACTCCCCGCCCGTCTGGAGGAGATCCATCACGCCAAGGAAGAGGGCATTATCTTCAAGTTCCTGACCGCGCCGCTGGAAATCACCGCGGACGAGAATTACAATGTAACCGGCATGAAGTGCCAGCAGATGGAGTTGGGCGAGCCGGATGAATCCGGCCGGCGCCGTCCGGTGCCGGTGCCGGGCAGCGAATTCACCCTCGATCTGGACTGCGTGATTGCGGCAATCGGCACAAGCCCCAACCCGCTCATCCGTACGACCACCCCTGGACTGGACACAAACCGCAAGGGTTGCATCGTAGCGGATGAGGAACACGGCATCACCTCCAAGGACGGAGTTTTTGCCGGCGGCGATGCCGTCACCGGCGCAGCCACCGTTATCCTCGCTATGGGCGCGGGCAAGCGCGCCGCTGCTGCGATGGATGAATACATTAAAAACAAAAAATAACTGCCTATTGAAAAAGGACCTGCATACATGCAGGTCCTTTTGTTTTTCCTCACCGGTTTTCTCCACTGCTTCAGTTTGGCGCGGGCAACTGGTTATTTCTCACGATCCCCAGATGCAGTTCTCCCGCACGCAGAGTGACCGACTCGCCCAACAGGGAAAAGAATTCCGCAGGCGCCCAGCTAACGCCATCCACCTCGTAGGGCGCTGCGCCAAGCGCCATGGCCACGCCCATGCGGAAATCCGCGGCATATTGGTCCTTTCCCAATACCAACAGCGTTTCCCGCTCCCCTTTTTTCAGAGATATGCTTTCGTTTTCGCCATTCCAGACCACCGTATAGCCTAACGCCTCTGCCGCCGTACGCACGGGTACCATCAAGATACCTTGCTCCACGCGCCCATCGAGTGGAAGTACCATGTCCCCTTCCACGACGATCGCAAAACGGCTGCCCTGCTGCGCGGGGATGACAATACGCGTTGCAACCGCCTGCCCCGGCTCGGACAACGCCACCTGATCGTACCAAGCGAAAAACCGTGTCCCCATATGGATATCATCTGCTGAAGCGATATTTTTTGTGCCTAACGGCCGAATATCCGTATCTTTCTGCACGGTAAGCAGCAACTCTCCATTATCCGTCAGGATGGTAACGCTCCCATCCTCCTCCGCGGGATGCTGGATGGCTTCCGCAGTGAGCAGGCGCGCCGGCGCATGTCCATCCTCCAGGTTGACCAGAACCGCCGCCGCGTCGGTCTGCGGCGGTTCAGTTTCCATCACATAGTCCGCATAATAGACGAATACCTTGTCGCCCGCTGCGATATCGGTTTCCGAAACCGGAGTACCTGTTTGGGTGTCCATGAGCAAGGTGTTGGAAAAGCGCATCACCAACCGGTCATACATATCGGTTTTGACCGTCATGACCGACTCCATGCCGGATTTGACCTGCATTTCAAGAACGGTCGCATACTCTCCTGCCGGCGATTGCTGCAGCGCAGGCAGCTGCTTGTTTGGCACGCTCACCTCCTCCACACCCATAGCCCCTGCTGAAAACGAGCCGACATACAGCAGCGCGGCCGCCAGCATACTGGACAAAAACTTCCTTTTCATGCATATCCCTCCTTTTCTATTTGGACGACGCCCCGTTCTCTTTTGTTCCCTTTACACGGCCGCCCTGTTATTTTACCAAGGGGTATTGCTCCAAGTTTGCCGGCGCGGAAACCGTGACCTGATTGTCAACTCCCTGCAGCGTCATGCGACTCTCCACCTGGCCGGATATGCCGTCTGCCGCAAAGCCAAACCGGACCTCCTGCGCCTGAATCAAACCATCCGAGGCTTCCTGCACGACAGTAAACCCTTCGATTTCCAGATCGCCCAGCGCCCCCACTGCCGACTGCGCAGCTTCCAGCACACTGTCCAACCGCGCCAGCCCCGCCTGATTATATCCAATGGTATAACTTTGGCCGGATACCGAAACCGAATCGATCAATGCCACAGGGACGCGCGCATAACCTTCAAACGCGAGCTGCATCTGCCCATTGGTCAAAGCGCGCCGCGATTTTGTCCCGTCCTGCCGCAAATAGCGAAAGCCATTTGCCGTATAACTTTCGGCAGTAAATGTTTTTTCTCCGGCCTGCTCCGCAGACAGGGTGACTGTGCGGTCTGTAAGCATCGCCGGCGCGCCCAAATCGATTGCTGTCTGCTCCTCGCAGGTCATTACAAAGGTACCCGCATCCACGCGCAGCTCCTGACCGACGGACAACGCCGTCAATCCATCCATTTTACTGGTCGCATCCAGATAACGGTTATAGGCCTGGAATAATTCCTGATACGGCGCAGCAGCCGGCTCCTCTACCGCGCCGGCTGCTGCCAGCCGCGCCAGCAGCGTGTCATCCGTACCCTTCGGAGATATCGAAAGCGCCGTATAGCTTGCCGCCACAACATGGTCGCGCAGGAAATCCGCTTCATTTACAGTTGCCGGATCGTACAGCCCGATCCGACTGGCAAAGCGGGATGAATCCGCGTAAACAAAATCCCCATCTGCTTCTGTATAGCCCAGCGCGCGCAGCAAAAACGCCGCGTACATTTGCGCGGTACATTGTTCCTCTGGTTCGAATGTCGTTTCGGTCGCGCCGGTCGTCAGACCGTTTTCATACAGATACTGCACATAGGGCTTTTCCCACTCCTGCAGGTCGGTAAACGGCGCGTCATACGCCAGCCGGCCGGCCTCTTCCTCTTTCCCCAGCAGCCGGACCAGCATCGCGGCCGCTTCAGCGCGGGTCGGCGCGCGGTCCAGTTCATATCCCTGCTCGGTTCCTCTGAACAGGCCCATATCGTCCAAATGCTCCGCACATTCGGTAAAATCCGCGGCAAACGCCGAAACCGTCAGGGCTGCGGCCAACGCCGCGCCCGCGCAAAGCATACGCGTCCATTTATTCATTCACATTGTCTCCCATCGTTTCAATATTCCAAATTTGTGATGATTTGTTTTTTAATTATAGCACAGCTTCGCATGTTTTCCAAGGGAAAGCGGGCATACTATGCGGGAAACGGAAAGGAAGTGCTCTTCAATGACTAGTATACAAAAATGTGGCGTGATCGGCGTCGGTTTTGTCGGTGCGACCAGCGCGTTTACATTGTCCACCTCCGGCCTTTTCTCTGAAGTCGTACTTGTCGATATGAACCGCAAAAAGGCGGAAGGCGAGGCTGCGGATATCAACCACGGCATTTCCTTTGCAAAGCCGTGCTTTGTCCGTGCCGGCGACTACGGCGACCTTGCGGAGTGCGGGCTTGTCGTCATCGCCGCGGGCGCAAACCAGAAGCCGGGCGAGACGCGTATCGAGCTGCTCGGCCGGAACCGTGTCATCATGTCCTCGATCATCGAACATCTGATGGCGGTCAACCAGTCCGCCGTACTGCTGATCGTGTCCAATCCGGTCGATGTGCTGACCTATATGGCACAGAAGATGTCCGGCCTGCCCGCCGGTCAGGTCATCGGTTCAGGAACCGTTCTTGATACCGCGCGGCTCAAATACCTGGTCGGCCAGCACCTCAATGTGGACAGCCGCAACGTCCATGCCTTTATCATCGGCGAGCACGGCGACAGCGAGCTTGCCGTTTGGTCAAGCGCAAATATCTCGGGCGTCGATCTCGCGGATTACTGCCGCATCACCGGAAAGGACGATTCATTCGGGGCGATGCAGCGCATCTACGAAAATGTACGTGACGCCGCCTATTCTATTATCGAGGGCAAGGGCGCGACTTACTACGGCATCGGTATGGCGGTCCGGCGCATCGCGGAGGCAATTGTACGAGACGAACACTCGGTTCTCCCTGTATCCTCCATGATTTCCGGCCATTACGGTGTGGATGGCATTTGCCTCGGCCTGCCCGCCGTTGTGGGCAGGAACGGCGCAGAATCCGTGCTCGACATCCCGTTGTCGCAGGATGAACTGTTCCAGCTCCAGTCCTCCGCGCAAAAAATGAAAGAGCTGATCGACGAGCTGGGCGATTAAAAAAGCGGAACGGCTTTTGCCGTTCCGCCTTTTATTTCACACTGTTTCTGTTATGCAGCAGCCTCATCCGCGCCACCGATCAGGTCAGTGTAGCTGTCCAGATCGCTCGGAAGCGTGATCGTTACATTTCCAATCGAGTTGATGTCGCACTTCATGTTCATATCCATGGTCATGGTCTGACCCTCAACCGTCATGGTCATCTTCATGTTCATATCCATGCCGCTGATCTTACCATTGGAAACTGTCGCCTTGGAGATGACCTCGCCGATATCGATCGCTACGCCTTCTGCCGCAGTGTCAATATTCATGGAATCCAGAACAGAATTCACCAGGCCGCTCATGCCAGCCGAAGAATAGGTCACCGTCATTGTGCTGCCGGACTTCGTGATCGACTCGATCAGGCAGATCGGCTCGCTGTTCTGAAGGTCCGTCAGATCGCCCATCTGGGACATCGCATCCTCCATGGACATCTCCATCTTAACCTTCTGATCGCCCATATTCATGTAGTAAACGCCATCCGTGTAGTAGTACTCCATCGGCATTTCAAACGATGTATCCGCACCCTCTTCCACTAGGGATTCATCGATTGTCACTTCTATCGTACCCGTAACGGCCATCTTGGACTGATCCAGGCTCTCCATATCCATGTCCGCCTTAATTTCCATCGGCATGGACAGGCTCATGACCTGCTGATCGCCCAGCGCAACGCTGGCGGAAACATCAGCGGAAACGTCCATCTTGGTCGCGTCGCCCATAGCGGCGGTCGCTTCCACATAGGCATCATAATTGTCAAAGAACGCCAGCAGGCTTTCCGCCTTGGCTTCGTCTACGGCACCATCCGCCACCAGCTTCTCCAGCAGTTTGGTCTCGGTCGCGCCCTTCACGTCGGTGTTCAGCGCAGTCAGGCTCATCGCCGCCACATGGTCGCGCAGGAACGCGCTCTCATTGCAGTTGGCATAGTCGACCAGGCCGATGGTCTCGCCGAAATCAATCGCCGCGTCATAGGTGAAATCGCCCTCTGCCGCATCGCTGTAACCGAGCGCGCGGAGCAGGAACGTCGTGTACATCTGCGCGGAGCAGGCCTCTTCCGGCTCAAAGGTCGTTTCGGTCGCGCCATTGGTCAGCTTATTATCATACAGATACTGGACGTACGGCTTCTGCCAGTCATCCAGATCGGTAAACGGAGCCTCATAAGTAAGCTCTTTCGCTTCCGCTTCCTTACCGAGCAGACGTACCAGCATGGTTGCAGCCTCGCCGCGGGTCGGTGCGCGGTCAAGCTCATACCCGTCCTCCGTACCCTGAAACAGTCCCAAATCCTTGAGCTGATCAGCGCAATTATCATAGCTTGCAGCACCTGCGGTTACCGCAAGGCCCGCCGCTACCAGCACGGATGCCAGCACAATCCTTAATTTTGTTTTCATCTTTCTGCCTCCTTTTACTACAGCAGCTTGACTGCTGTTTGATTTATTTTTTTATAAACATTTAGATAATGTAAACAATTTTCTATTTCTTTTTTTCGCATTTACGCAATCTTAATATGTACCTCCTGCTTTTATGGAAAAGTTGCTTGACAGGGTTCATCTTCCATGCTATTTTGTATATATAATATATGTACAATATGGCACTTGACAAGGCAAATGCCTCATTGTACAATTGTATCATTTCAATAATATAGTTAGGAGAGGACCGCTTATGAAAGCAAAACAAATCCTTGCATCCGCCCTGGCAGCCGCCGCTCTGCTGGCCTCGCTTCCCGCCGCGCTCGCGGCAGACAGCGAGATTCCCGCTGCCCGTGGTGAAGTCTGCGCCGCGCTCATCGCCGCGGCGGACGACTACAACCCCGGCGTGACCGCTGCGGATGTGATGCACGGCGACCCAGACGGAAACCTGCGGGAAAACGCCCCCGTCACCCGCGCCGAGGCGCTCGTCATGCTGCAGCGCGCGTTCGGCGGCCTGCCCGCCCCGCAGGGCGACAACGCCCGCAAGGGTTATCCGGCGTCCAACTTCACCGACGTCCCCGCCTGGGCGAAGGAGGAGCTGGCGGACGTGTTCGCCGCCGGTATTGTTGCCGGCACCTCGTCCACAACCTTTTCGCCGGATGAGAACGTCACCATGGAACAACTCGACAAGTTCATCCACCGTACCTATACCCTGTTCGGCTCCAACCTGAAGGACGATTTCTATGCTTCGGTCAACAAGGATTGGCTCGACAGCTCGGTCATTCCGGCAGGCCAGTCCTCCACGGGCACGCTGTATGAAAAGATGTACGACACCGAGCCGCTCAACAATCTGATTGAGCGCACGGTTGCGAACCCCGTGGGCGAGGACGCGCAGCGCATCGCCGCGCTGTATACCAATATCCTCGATTGGGACGCGCGCAATATGGCGGGCATCGAGCCGATCCGTCCCTATCTGGAAGCAGCCGAAGCCGCGCAGAGCGTAGACGAGGTGATGGAGGTCAAAAAGCAACTCGCAGAGGAGCTGGCGGGCAACGCGCTGGTCGGCTTCACGCTTTCGGCGGACGCGAAGGACTCCACCCGCTATACGGTCGGCTTTTCCGCCTTCTCCCCCTCGCTGAGCAAGGATACATATGCCAATGGCGGGAGCCAGAAGGACGCGTACCTGACCTATATCCAAACGCTGTTTGAAATCGGCGGCGCAGACGAAGCGAGCGCTGCGGCGGACGCGCAGCGCGTTTGGGAAATGGAAAAGGAACTGTCCACACACGCGCTCGACCGGCAGGACTACGGCAATGTGGACAAGACCTACAACGTCTACACCATGGATGAACTGAAGTCGCTCTATCCCACGCTCGACCTGGACGATATCTACGCGCAATCCGGCCTGGCCCGCTCGGACGACCAGATCGTCGTTTCCGACATCGGCCTGCTTGAAGCCTCGCCCAAATATTTCACCGAGGAGCACCTGACCGACCTGAAAGCCTATCTGCGCCTGACCATCCTTGCAGGCTACGGCGGCATGCTCAGCCAGGATTTCCAGGATGCCTCCGACGCCTATCAGGAAGCTTTCCTCGGCATCTCCGGCACGCTGAGCGACGAAGCCCTGGCCACCCAGCTTGTCCAGCAGTATTTGTCCGACGAGCTGGGCCGCCTGTACGCTGCGGAATACTTCTCCGAGGAAGCCAAGGCCGATGTGGAGGATATGGTATACGACTTCATTGACATCTACGAGAGCCGCATCCGCTCGCTCGACTGGATGAGCGACGCGAGCAAGGCGAAAGCAATCGAAAAGCTGGACGCGCTGGGCGTCAAGGTCGGCTATCCGGATGAAGGCAAGTGGAATGACTATTTCAAGGGCGTGACGCTCAAAACCGCGGACGAGGGCGGCAGCTACTTTGACAATATCATCACCCTGCTGAAAGCGCAGCAGCAGATGCTGATCAAGTGGCAGGGCCAGCCGGTCAACAAGGGCCTGTGGCCGATGGCGGCTTATACGGTCAACGCCTGCTATGTACCCTCCAGCAATGAAATCGTATTTCCTGCGGGCATCCTGCAAGCTCCGCTGTATGACGTGAACGCCTCGCGTGAGGAGAACCTCGGCGGCATCGGCTACATCATCGCGCACGAGATTACGCACGCCTTTGACAACAATGGAGCCAAGTACGACAAGAACGGCAACGCCGCCGACTGGTGGACGGCGGAGGACTACGCCGCTTTCCAACAGCTCTGCGATGAAGTGACCGCTTTCTATGACGGCGTGGAAGCCGCGCCCGGCATCACCTGTAGCGGCGCGCTCACCCTTTCGGAGAACATCGCCGATCTCGGCGCGGCGCAGTGCATACTGGAAGCCGTCCAGCGCGAAACCAATCCCGATCTGAAAGCTATGTTCCGCGCCATGGCGAACACCTGGTGCTCTACCATGCCGCGCGAGACCGCTGCGTATTATACGACAGTCGACGTACACGCACCGGATAAGCTGCGCGCCAACCGCGTGCTGCAAACGCTTGACGCATTCTACACCACTTTCGGTATCACCGAGGGCGACGGTATGTGGATTGCGCCCGAGGACCGAGTGGCGATCTGGTAAAAAAAATCCCTACTAATATGTACAAAGAAATTCGAAAGGGTCCGTATCAAAGCGATACGGACCCTTTTTGACTCCTTTTCAACACTATTTGATTTTACCCTCCGCAATCCCGCGTTCCCTGATACGGGCGCGGACATCCGTCCGCAGCAGAGTATATATGACGGAGAATACCGGAATGGCAAACAAAATGCCCAGCACACCGCCCAGACTCGCGCCCAGCGTTACCGCCGCCAGCACCCAGATGGAGGGAAGGCCCACCGAGCTGCCCACCACACGGGGATAAATTACGTTCCCCTCGATCTGCTGCAGCACCAAAAACAGAACGATAAACCACAGCGCCTTTATCGGGCTGACAATCAAAATCAGAAAAGCGCCGACAATACAGCCAATAAACGCGCCGAAAATCGGAATTAACGCCGTAATGCCGATCAGGACCGCGATAACCAAAGCATAAGGCATCTGGAAAACCGACATGCTGACGAAAAACATCATTCCCAAGATGAAGGCTTCCAGGCACTGGCCGGACAGGAAGCTGTTAAAGGAAGATGAGGTCAGACCGCAGACCATGAGGAAACGGTCAACCTGTTTTTCTGGCAGGAACGCATAAAACAGGCGTCGGAACTGCCGCCCAAGATTTTCCTTCTGCAGCAAAATATATATGGCGAAAACAATGCCGATGATGGCGTTGGCAAAGCCGCTGACCACCGAGGTCGCAATGCTGACTGTATTGCTCAGGATATTCCCGTTCCGGAAAAATTCCATCAGCATGGAACCGATTGCCTTCCAGTCCACATTAAGGAAGCTGTCCTTAATTGAAGCAATTTCGCTTTCAAACATCGGCAAAAGCGCGGTTGCTTCGTCCAAAAGCTGCGGGATGCGCACGCGGGCATAGGACATTTCTCTGCAGATCGCAGAAAAGGACTGATACAGCTCCGGCACGATCAGGAACAGCATAATGGCAATCACGCCGCCAACCACAACAAGCGTAAGGATCAGGCTGAAAATGCGCTTCGCCTTGCCGGCCCTTTTCCCTTTCGCCGGTTTAAGGCGGGAAAACAGCTTGGTTTCAAAAAAGCGCATCGGCACATTCAGCACAAACGCAATACAGCCGCCGATCACAAACGGCGCCATAAGTCCGAACAGATAGCGCAACGCATCGGCAAACAGCTTTGTGTTCTGCAGTCCGGCATAGAGGAGCACCGTAAATAGGATCAGCCCCATGATTTTCAGGATATTGTCTCTATTCAAATTCAACGCCTTGAACCCCTCTTGCACAATATAAGTATCTCTATATAAGCACTATCCTTTGATGAAGTCAAGACTATTGCCGCAAAATTTACTTTATTTTAAGAGATTCCCGTCTTGGCGCCGATTCACAGCTTTCCCGGGAACAGTGTTCCCGAAACGCCTCCTCTGATGATTTCATAGATCGCGTCCGGATGCCTGCCATTGGCAATGATTGTATCGATCCCCTGGGAGACTGCCAGCTCCGCAGCCTTTAATTTGGTGCGCATCCCTCCTGTCCCCCGCCGCGAGCCTGCGCCGCCTGCTAGTGCATATTTGCTTTCGTCTATGCATTCTACCCGGCTGAGCAGCTTTGCGTTTGGATGGAGACGGGGATCGCTGTCGTACAATCCGTCGATATCCGAGAGGATAACCAGCTTTCCAGCCCGACATAGGACTGCGACAATGGCGGAAAGCATATCGTTGTCTCCGAACAGCTTTTCGTCCGACTCTATTTCCGTATAGCTGACCGAATCATTTTCATTGACGACCGGAATGATTCCCAGCTCAAGCAGGGTATCAAAGGTATGGATCAGGTTTTCCTTTTTCTCCTCCTGCTCCATATCGTCCGCATTCAGCAAAATCTGGGCAATCGTTTTATCGTAATCCCCAAAAAATTTATCGTACAGGAACATGATGCTGCACTGTCCTACCGCTGCGGCGGCCTGCTTGTGCCGCATGCTCTCTGCGGCCTGCAGGTTGAGCTTATTTTTCCCTACCGCAATCGCGCCGGAAGAAACCAGTATGACCTCATACCCCATATTCTGCACGCCGGAAAGCACGCAGGCCAGCCGGTCAAAGGATCGGAAGTCGCTTTTTCCCCATTCGTTCGTCAGCGTCGATGTCCCTACCTTTATAACAATCCGGTTCTGATATAATCCCATTTTCACACCTCGATCACGATTGCCGCATGGTTGACAAACGGAAGAAATTTTTTCATAATATCCGCTGTCTGTATTTTCATATAGCCCGTCGTAGTCCCATCACTGCACCCATACCATGCCGCATCCGCCACCTCCCGATCGAAGACGAGCTGCACATGGTTCTGCCGGTCCAGCAAAGCGCTGAATACCGTCGCAGCCCCGACCTTTGTCCCCAGCATCTCCAAAAGGCTCTCCGCAGGCGCAAACGAAACACGCGCAATCTCCAACGCTTTGCTGAAGGCTCCGGACCGGAACGCCTTATCCCCTTTCGTGACAAACAAATAAAACGACGTCTGCTGCCGGTTGCAGAGGAACAGGGTTTTCACCATATCCATTTGCAGCTTTCGGTTGATACTGGCGCAATCCTCCATGGTGACCGCCTCATCCGTATCCACGCGCTCAAACGGAATCTGAAGCCACTCCAGCGTCTCATAAACAGATTTTTGAAGCGGTGTTTTGTACACCACAGGCGCTGTGGTTTGAATCTCGCTAACATAAAACATTTTTTGCCTCTTTCCCTTGCATCATCGACAAATATACTGTACCATATTTTTATAAATTACAAAAGCAAATGTTTTTCATATAAACCATGATAAAATCAGATGCAAAGGATGGGACATGGCATATGGATGGGAATATTCAAAAATATCTCGCATTGATCCGAACCGTGGAATGCGGAAGCTTTACCAAGGCTGCCGAGATGCTTTCCTATTCGCAGTCCGGTATCAGCCGCATGATCCGCGATCTGGAAAACGAGTGGCGCGTCTCCCTGCTTGAACGCGGGCGGGCTGGCGTTCGCCTCACGTCGGACGGTCTCACGCTCCTGCCGTATGCGAAGCGCGTCTGCGAGGAATACCGCAAGCTGCAAATGCAGGTGGAGGAATTGAACGGCCTGCAGTCCGGCCTGATCCGCATCGGCACGTTCTCCAGCGTGGCAACGCACTGGCTGCCCAACATCATCCGTGCGTTTCAAAAGGATTATCCCCATATAGATTATGAATTGCTGCTCGGCGATTACACGGAAATCGAAACCTGGATCATGGAAGGTAGGGTCGATTGCGGCTTTCTGCGCCTGCCGGCGCATCCCGATCTGGAAACCATCTTTTTAGAGCAGGACCCTTTGCTTGCCGTTCTCCCTGTGCAGCACCCTTTGGCGGACTGCAGCCGTTTCCCTGTTTCCGCTTTTGGCAGCGAACCGTTTCTGCTGCTTGAAAAAGGAGCAAATACGGAGGTTTCCGAAATTCTCAAGCGCTGTGACCTCCATCCCCCCATACACTTTACGACCTGGGACGATTATGCGATCATGTCCATGGTGGAAAGCGGCCTTGGCGTCAGCATCCTACCCCAACTCATTCTAAAGCGCATCCCCTACCGCATTGTCGCGAAAGAACTTGACGTTCCGGCTCACCGCAATATTGGCCTCGCGCTGCGGGATAATAAAACGGTTTCCCTAGCGGTCAAACGCTTTTTAGACTACCTGCCCTACCGGAATGCATAAAACAAGCCGCACAGCATCAGCTTTTACGCTGCACGCTGTGCGGTCATTTTTATTTCAAAATTCGATCGACGCCATGACTTCTGACACATCCGGCTTTTCCGAAATCAGGCCTTCGTCGTACATCCAGTTAATGTTCTCCTGCCAGCACGCCTCGGTCTGGCTGAGGAAAGGCGCATCCGCTGTCTCCATCAGCGGAAGAAGCGTTTCGCAGGACTGCTTCTCCACCTCTGGATCGAGCGCGAAATTCGCCTCGTCCTGATTGTCCAGTAGCACCTGCAGCACCTCGTCCGTATTGCTCTGGAAATCATCAAAGCCCTTTGCGCAGGCGCGCAGGAATCCTGCCAGCAATTCCGGCTCGTTTGCTATCATTTCATCGCTCGCCAAAAAAATCCCTTCGTAATATTTCGGCACGCCGAAATCATCCGGAAAGAAGTAGTTAACCGCAAAACCTTCCTTCTCCATCTGCGGCACCTCATGGTTGACTAGGCACCCAATCGTTGCATCCACGTTGCCGGTCGTCATGGACGCCATCAGTTCAAAGCCTACATCCACCATTGTTACATCCGAGGGATCAGCGCCGCTGTTTTTCATAACGCTGCGGATCAGCGCTTCCGACAGCTCGGTACCGGCATAGCCGACCGTTTTGCCGACCAGATCCTCCGGCTTTGTGATATTTTCATCCTTAAGCGAAAGAACAATGTTAAGCGGTGTCTGCACGACGGCAGCGATCGATTTGATCGGCACATCCTGCTGGACACGCGCCTGTATCACATCCTGCTGGTAGTACAGCCCGATATCCGCCTTGCCCGCCGCGACCATGCTCATCGCGTCATTGACACCGGCCGGCGGCTGGATATTGACCGTTAATCCTTCCTCCGCGAAATATCCCGCCTTTTCCGCCTGATAGAGGAACGCGTGCAGCGCGTTCGGGTACCAATCGAGTACGACCGTCAGTTCGCGCAGCCCGTCGCCGTTATCCGAAGCGTTTTCTGTCTGTCTGCCGGCGCAGCCGCCCAGCAGCATCGTCAAAGCCGCAATCGCGGCAAACACTCTTTTTTTCATCAATCAATTCCGTTCCTTTCCACTGTTACAGCAAATTCCTCCGCTCACAGGCTTCCGCGCCAGGTAATGACCCTTTTCTCTATCCAGGATACGGCTGCCACTGCAAGCATCGCCACCGCGCTGAGCAGCACGATGGGGGCAAACACGCCCGCCCCGTCAAGCTGCGTCATCATGCGCCGGCTGAAATACCCCAGCCCCGCCTGCGCGCCCAGCCACTCCCCGATCGCCGCGCCGATGATGGACAACGGGATCGCCATTTTGATGGCAGAAAAGAAATACGGCAGCGCGGCCGGTAACTTGAGCTTCAAAAATATCTCCCTTTGCCCCGCGCCGAACGTTTGCAGCATATCCATCATATCGGTCTTGACCGACCGAAAGCCGTCAAACACTGTGATCGCGATTGGGAAAAATGTGATCAGCACGGTGACCAGCACCTTGCTCCAGATCGTATATCCGAACCACAGGACAAACAGCGGCGCCAGCGCGGTCGTCGGGATGGTCTGCGAAGCCACAATCAGGGGATACAGCATTTTTTCCGCCACCGGACTTGCATCCATCAGTACTGCGAGCAACAGGCCGAGAACAACCGATATGGCCAGCCCAATGCCGGTACACAGCAGCGTCGCCGGCAGGTGCGCGGTCAGCAGCGGCTCTCGCAGCTCCCACATGCGGACCAGTATCTGTGTGGGGGACGGCAGGATATATGCGGCATCCATTCCCGTCGCGCCGAGCTGCCACACAAGCAGCAAAGCGAACAGGAGTACCAGCGCAGGCAGGTTCGCATTCCAGCGCTTCATACCGCCGCCTCCCGCCGGAGCATGCCGATCAGGCGTTCCCGCAGGGCGAGCATTCTCGGCTCGGTCAGACAGGCGCGCGTGCGCGGATAAGGCGCAGGCACTTCGAACGAAGCAAGGCGGCAGATCGGCGTTTCCTCCACCACCAATACGCGGCCGGACAGAAAAATCGCCTCTTCCACGTCATGCGTGATAAACAGCACGGTCTTGTGGTCGTTTTCCCACTGACCGAGCAGCCATTCCTGCATGGTGATACGGGTCAGGAAATCCAGTGCGGAAAAGGGCTCGTCCAGCAACAGCAGCTCGGAACCGGTCAGCAGCGTGCGCGCGAATGCCGCGCGCTGGCGCATCCCGCCGGAAAGCTCGTCCGGCCGCTTATCGCCCCAGCCGGACAGACCGACATGCGCAAGCGTCTCTTCCGCGCGGCGGTCCATTTCCGCGCGGCTGACATCTCCGCGCACCTCCATCGGCAGGCACAGATTATCCCGCACGGTGCGCCATGGGAACAGCAGATCGCGCTGCGGCATATAGCCGCAGTAGCCGCGCCGCCCGTCGATGCGCTCTCCGCCGACCAGAATCTCCCCCGCCTTGCGTGTCAGAAGCTGACCCACCAGCCGGAAGATCGTGGACTTGCCGCAGCCGGACGGCCCGATCACCGAAACGAATTCTCCTTTTTCAATCTGAAACGACAAGCCGTTGATAATATTGAAATCCTCGCTGTCGTACTGGAAAACAACCTTTTGAAATTCCAGCATCGCTCACATCTCTCCGTTCCAAGCCATGTCCCAGAACATCGCCTCATAGCGCGAGCAGGCGACAAAGATGTCCGTCAGGTGCGCCTGGCGCTTTTCCGGATACCCTGCGGCAAGCTGTTCCATCAGCGCGGTCAACCGCTGGTTTTCCTCCGCGTAGCTTTTGCTCGCATAGCCCCGCACCCATTCGCCGTAAAAGCCGTGCTGCTCGGCGTCCGGATAATTCCGGACGATCCACTTCGCGATATATTCATAGCTGAGCGCGCAGGACAGCACGGCCGCCATGATCTCAGCTGGCCCCTCCTCCGCCGCGACAGCGCGCATATAAGCGGTATAGGAGAGATTGCTCAAGGTCGGCTTTTCGGTTTCGGCCCGCTCCTCGGTAATGCCCATGCGGCGCATGTAGCCCCGATGAATTTCCAGCTCGCCATTCAGGATGCTCGCCACATAGGAGGCGAACGTCCGCATCACCTCAGGCTCCTGTGATTTGACCACGCCCTGTGCAAACACCTTGGCATAGTCGAACAGGTACAGATAGTCCTGCAACAGATAAAAACGGAATTTTTCTACAGCAAGGCTGCCGTCCGCGATCCCCCGCACAAAGGGGTGGGATAAGTACCCCTCCCAGATCGGGCGGGATGCGTCGAGCATCCTTTCGGTTATTGAATTGTTTTTCAAGGTGGTACCCCCAATGAATTTTCCCGACTGACGGCGTTTGGCCGGCAGCACTTGTTGATTTTTCTTACAGAATTTGTACGCGGAGCTTTGCCGCAAGATCGCTTCCGGTCAGCATGCTGACCGCGTCAATCAGGCGTGTACGAAAGGAAGCGGTGCCCTCCATCTCTTCACATACACGCCGGTACGCCAATTCCCCGCAGGTTTTCATCACCCCCGACGCCGCGACCGCGGCTTCAAAAAGATTTTCCGGATTTGCGCCGCAGTATGCTGCGGTCAGCGAAGTCAGCATGCATCCCGCGCCCGTGATACGGCGCATCATCTCACTGCCGCCGCGCAGTACGGCGGTACACTTTCCGTCGGAAACAATATCCAGCGCCCCGCTCAGCAAAACAACCGCGCCGGTTTCCCTGCTGAACAGGCTCACACGCCGCGCGGATTCACTGAGGTTTTGCTCGGTCACCTGGTCAAGCGCGTTCACCTCCACGCCAAGCGTATGCTGCGCGCCTGTCATCAGCGCCCACACCTCGGACGCGTTGCCTCGCACCACAGAAACCAGCCCAGCCTCCAGCAGGCGGGCACACATTTCCCCCCGCAGTCGGCTCGCCCCCGCAGCCACGGGATCCAGGATGACCGGCCGTTTTCTGCGCTTTGCGGCATGCGCGGAAAGCAGCATCGCTTCCTGCGCCCGCAGCGCGCCCATATTCAAGGAAAGCGCGTCGCTGCGCGATGTGATCTCAGCCACCTCGCGTTCATCCTGCGCCATGATCGCCGATCCGCCCGCGGCGAGTATGATATTCGCACAGTCATTGACCGTGACGTTATTGGTAATTGAATGGACCATCGGCCGTTTTTGCAGGGTACGCTCTACAATTTGCGCTACACACTCTGTCACCGTAGGGTACCCTCCAGTTGGCTGAAAACGTGCGTCCGTTTCAGAGCAGACAGAACAAGGACTGAAACCGCCGCGCCGACGACAGTGGAAGCAAGAAACGAGGGGACGAAGGTGAACAGGGCTGCGGTGGAATTGCCCATCAGCAAAGCGGCGACCGGATAGGACGCTATCGCGCCCAATACGCCCGTACCAAACACCTCGCCGGCATAGGCGGCGGAAAGCTTGGGAAAAATCCGGTAGGCAAGGCCGCTCAACAGCGCACCAATCATCGAACCGGGAAACGCCAGCAGGGTACCCAGACCCAGTAGGTTGCGGATAAGCGCCGCTGCAAAACCCATGCCCAGCGCATATCCCGGCCCCAGCAGGACCGCTGCGGTCACATTAACCATATGCTGCACCGGAGAGCATTTCGCACCGAATACCGGAATGACAAGCAGGCTTCCGATTACAGCAACCGCGACGAGCAGGCCGGCGAAGCAAAGCTTTCGGATGGATTTGTTATTCATGATCGTTCACTCCTCCGGAAATATACGGCAAAAGTGGTTCAGCGGACCACACCCATGCCCCAGGCCGGGCGCCCGGCGGATCGCATCCGTCACATAGGATTTCGCAAGCTCCACCGCTTCCGGAACTGGATGCCCCAGCGCCAGATTCGACGCGATCGCGGAGGAGAGGGTGCAGCCTGTTCCATGCGTGTTACTGGTATCAATCTGCCCAATCTCATAGCGCCGCGCACTCTCTCCGTCAAAAAGCACGTCTACCGCGCCGGCCATGTTCCTCCCACCCTTGATCAGCACGTTTTTGCAGCCCTTGGCGTAAATCAGGCGCGCCGCCTCCTCCATATCCTCCGGTGTGCTGATTTTCATGCCGGCAATATGCTGCGCTTCCGGAATATTCGGCGTCAGCAGATCCGCATACGGAAGCACATATTTTATCAATGTGCCGACGGAAGCAGGCTCCATAAGCGGGTCGCCGTTTTTGGCGAACATCACTGGATCGATCACCACATGCTGCGGCTGGTATTGTTCAAGCTTTCCGGCTACCGCTTTCATGCAGGCGGGTGAGGAAAGCATGCCGATCTTGACCGCGTCCGGCACGATGTCCTCGAACACAGCGTCGATCTGTTCCTCAATCATCTTTGGGCTAATATCCTGAATATCGATCACACGCGCGGTGTTTTCCGCGACCACAGAAACGATCACGCTCATACCGTATACGCCGTGCGCCGCCATTGTTTTCAGATCAGCCTGGATGCCAGCTCCGCCCGAACAGTCCGAACCGGCAATCGTAAGTATTTTTTTTAACATAATATCCTCCTACACGAACTAATATCTCGCTAAAAACAAAAAGAACACCCCTCTTCAGGATGTTCTCATGTATTCGACACGTTTCACAGCATGTGACAACAGGCGTTTTCCTCTGCATCCCTACGTTGGCATTATCCAAATCAGGTAAGGTCGAGGGGGACCCCCTCCTCTCAGCCTCCAACGGAAGCTCCCTTGCAGTGCTATCGTATCATTCCACATTTTATTTGTCAAGAGATATACGGAAAATGTGTCCCTTTCCTCCCCTGCTTCCCTCATATAAAGAATCCGTGAAGAATTATTTATTCCATAGCAACCGGATTGACAGCGTCAGGAGCTTTATGTATAATGAACCCAACCTATTTTACAAAGGAGTATCCCTGCCATTATGGATAACGCGGACAGTAGCGACGCAGATGAAAACGTAATTTTTCAGGAAATCATATCAGCAGGCATAGCATTACGCCCTTTTTGCAGGGTGGATTTGCTGTGCCTGCTTTTGTAGCTGTCCGTTTCTGCGACCGGACAGTATTTCAGAAGAATCATCGAGGAGGATTACCTTGGAAAAGTCTATTGGATTGATGCTGTTACTTCAATTGGTTTTGATTGCGTTTAATGCGGTTTTTGCCTGCGCGGAAATTGCGGTCATTTCGATGAACGATAATAAACTCGCCAAACTGGCCGAGGCCGGCGATAAACGGGCAATTCGTCTCGCCCGCCTCACCAATCAGCCGGCGCGCTTTTTGGCAACAATACAGGTTGCCATCACGCTTTCCGGCTTTTTGGGCAGCGCGTTCGCTGCGGAAAACTTTTCGGATGTTTTGGTCGGCTGGGTGGTTTCCTTAGGCGTCCAGATACCGGCCGCCACGCTCGATACCATCGCCGTCATTGTGATTACGGTCATTCTTTCCTACGTCACCCTGATTTTCGGCGAGCTTGTCCCCAAACGTGTCGCCATGCGGAAAGCGGAAACGCTTGCCCTCGGCATGGCCTCCATGATGAGTGCGATCGCAAAGCTCTTTGCCCCCATCGTTTGGCTGCTGACCATTTCCACCAACGCAATCCTTCGGCTGCTGGGGATCGATCCGGAGGCAGACGATGAGGAGGTCAGCGAAGAGTCCATCCGCATTATGGTGGATGTCGGCAGTGAAAAAGGCGCAATCGACCACGAGGAAAAGGAATTTATCCAAAATGTATTCGAGTTTGATGACTTGACAGCAGGCGACATCGCAACTCACAGAACCGATGTGGTTTTTCTATGGCTGGAAGAAAGCATGGAAGAATGGAAGGCAACGATTTATGGCAGCCGCCATACCCGCTATCCGGTCTGCGGCGAGACGGCCGACGACGTGATCGGAATTTTGGATGCAAGGGATTATTTCCGGTTAGAGGATGAAAGTCGGGATTCTGTCCTAAAAAACGCGGTAAAGCCGGCATATTTTGTCCCTGATAGTGTAAAAGCGGACGTTTTATTCCGAAACATGCGTCAGAACCATCACAACTTCGCTGTTGTGTTGGACGAATACAGCGGCCTGGATGGTATCCTTACGCTTAATGATCTGATCGAACAGTTGGTTGGCGATCTAGGCGACGAGGAAACTGAAGCCCAGGTATCTCCTCCCATCGTCCAGCTTGATACATCCACCTGGCAGGTACAGGGCAGTGCTTCCCTCGAGGACTTGTCAGAAGCGTTGGGGATTCCCCTTGCGTATGAGGATCACGATACCTTCAACGGCTTGGTTTTTGGAACCCTTGGCACAGTTCCACAGGATGGCTCTCAATTTGATCTTGAAATCGGCTGTATGGTAGTCAAAGTAATCAGCATTCGGGAACACCAGGTGGAAAACGCTATTATTCATTTGAAAAGCACCGCCCCTGTTACTTGCGACGATGCCTCTGGTCAGACAGCCTGATCTACATAACGGATCGTGAAGCAAAAAACTGCAGCCTATCTCAATAGGCTGCAGTTTTATTATCAGCTTTTTGTTTGGATCTTTCCTGCCTGCAAAGTGGCTTTCCATTTTAACGACAGCGCACCAGGCACGCCGTCCTTCCCGACTATCGACGGCTCGGCTGGAGGTTGCTGTCCCTATACCAGCTTAAAAAAACTTTAAACCACTACATACCGGCTCACAATAAGAACTGTGTTAGGAGTAACCGTCGATTTTCTCCGTTTCACTTCCGCCTTTAAATTTCCTGGTTATAATGAATCCATTGAAAGCAAAACAAGCCCGACGAAATCACAAGATTTCGTCGGGCTTGTCGTATCATGTATCAGATCAGGAAAAAGTAGTGGACTACTTGCTATCCTTAAGCACTTTTTTTAAAAGCATGTAGGTACGTTGTACAGAAGATATGCTAAGACGTTCCCTAGATGTGTGGACATCTTCCATATCTGGGCCGATAGATACACAGTCCAAGTCCTCAATACTGTCTGCAAACAGGCCACATTCTATTCCAGCATGAACTGCATCGATTTTCGCATCCACACCAAACAAGGATCGATAAGCGTTTACAATGGTGTCTTTGACTACCGAACTTGGATTATAGGCCCACCCTGGATAATTTCCAGAGATATCAGTATCTCCACCAGCTAAAGTAACAGCTGCTTTCACGCGATCTAACACCCATTTTTTTTGTGTCGTCATAGAGCTACGTACGGAATGGGAAAGAAATAGCTCCTGCTCATGCAACTCCAACACTCCAAAATTGACAGAGGTCTGCACCAGACCAAGCATATCCATACTCATAGCCTGCACCCCATCTGGTAAAGCCAGCAACAACTGCACAACTCTTTTTGTGCATGGCACAGTGAGAATGAGAGCCTCCTTTTCAGGCCGAACCTCTGTAGCAACAGTTAAATCCGGCTCTGTCGACGCATATTCTTTCTTGAGTGATTCGCCTATGGAGGCCGCTATATGTAACACCATATCTATTTCGTTGGCCGGTACAAATAGGATTGCTTTACTTTTAGGCGCAATAGCAGTCTCTCTGGTTCCACCATTAAGCTCAGCTAACTGACAGGATGTTTTTTCTGCTATCGCGTTCAATACTCTTGCCATTAAGACATTAGCGTTAGCACGACCCTTGTCAATCTCCACACCAGAATGTCCACTTTTCAGCCCACTTATTTCCAATGTGATTTGAGGTAAGCTTTTGCTTTCTCGTTGGATAGGAACTATAGAATGGACATTAGCCCCGCCGGCGCAACTACACATCAACACCCCCTCGCGTTCGGAATCTAAATTGATGAGTTTATGTCCCGATAAATTGCGGCAGTCAAATGCAAATGCGCCAAGCATCCCAACCTCCTCATCTGAGGTAAACAGAACCTCCAAAGGCGGATGCTCCAACGAATTGTCTTCCAGTAATGCTAAACACATAGCAATCGCGATGCCATTGTCTCCACCCAATGTAGTTCCATTTGCGCGAATCCAGTCCCCATCTACGAACGGGACAATACTATCTTTCTCAAAATCGAACTCCACGCCAGTATCTTTCTCACAAACCATGTCCGTGTGTCCTTGAAGGATTAGTACATCTGAATTTTCATATCCTATGCTACCAGACTTGCGGATTACCAGATTGTTCGATGAATCTCGAGTCCAAGATAGGCCCTGTTCCTCTGCAAATTGGACACAATAGTCTACTAAAGCAGATACATTGCCAGAGCCATGGGGGATTCTACAGATCGATTCAAAAAATTGGAACACTCGTTGCGGCTGTAAACCCGTTAAACCGTTCATAATATCCTCTCCTTGTATAATGTATTTACGGTTTTGGATTGTGGTGGGAACCGCATAAAACCCACTTGTTGTTTCATCAGGCAGATGAGATAATAGGGCCAACAGACAGAGGGTACAGATCAGCTCATTGAAGAAGTGCTTCGGACGAAAGAATTGCGCCTCTGTCTTTGCGGGTAGACACGAATGAGCTGGATAGCGAGTATGCGGGGTATATCTGACGAGGCTGTGCCCTGCAAAGAAGCGTAAGGGAACTCTGTCTGAAATTTTGTAACAGGGGATTTCGCCATGTTCTACTGCGGGATCGACATCGCGAAATACAAGCACGAAGCAACCGTTTATAGATGAAAGTGGGAAAGCCCTACTGGACAGCATCTCATTCGCCAACAGCAAAGAGGGCGCGTTTGGAAATTTTCTGCCGAGTTCCGATAAACTCTCCGTACTGTGTAACCCGTACATCCAACCCTGCAAAGGCAGCCAGCTTGTTGGAGGCGTTAAAGCGGTGGATGTCTCCAATTTCTCTCAAAATAATGACCCCAAGGATGTCCAAGATGCCAGAAATCTGGCTATCCCCTGACCTGTATCCCTACCGCCTCTGAATTTATTGAGATCATCGCTTCTTACATACTGCGTCCCTCTCAGCCGCAGACTGCTCCCCGGCACCTTATCATGCCCTGATCACTTCTCATCTTTCTTCCACCTTTTTCGTACTAACCTCTTGACCTTTTATAGCCGGTCTTGCCCATAAAATATAGAAATAGACTCAATGTCACTCTACGCCGGTACGGTTTCCACGATAGAATATTGGATACAGAATGAGATACAATATACAAGCAATGACAATGGCGTTGAGAGTAGGAATCAGGAGTTCTGGTAGCAATAATGCTATGGCAGAGCCAACAATCCAAGCAATAACACCAGCCCAATTGAAACCTGGCTTCTCTGCCCACGCGGCAGGATTACCTTTCTTTATGACAAAGTAGTCCACAGCGACGACACCTACGATGGGAGGTATGAATACAGCCAGGATATTCAAGAAACTGTTGAAATAATTAGTAATCCCAATCACTGCCAGCAGTGTGCCTATGATGCCGGCTCCTAATGTAAACCATGCGCGTTTGTTATCATGGGCGCCTGTCAAACTTAACAATGCAAACCCAGCGGAATAGGCATTACATACATTGGTTGTCCATGTCGCGAGAACCAGCACCAGCATCCCCAAGATGGGACTGCCGACACTGGAAAGCATAGTAACAATGCTTCCAGTGTCCATTCCAACAGCCCCTGAATGGATTGCCAGTATAGATCCGACCAGCATCGTACCAACGCCTACCGGAATGACACCAACTATACTGGAAATAACAACATCTTTTCGGCTTTTACAGTAGCGAGTTACATCACCGGATAAAACAGCGCCAGAAGCAAAACCGCCAATAGAAGTTCCTACAGCAGCAATCATCGACATTTGCGTAGTAGGGGTATGGTTGGTGATTTTAACAATGGATTCAGGGTCGCCAAATACTACAATCATGGCATATACTAAAATGAGAATAAGTGCGGGAACTGCGATGACATTCAGCTTTTCAATCCAGGAATATCCATAAACTGCAGTAATGCACATAATCATTCCCCAAATGATAGTGGAAAGCATGCTGGGGATAGGCACACCAATCCCCTGAAGAATGGATGCAAAGGCTTCACCGCAAACAACTGCTTGAAATCCAAACCAACAAGTGTAACAAAATGCTATGATCAGAGAAACCAATTTGCTTGCACCCGCTTTTCCAAAAGAACTGGAGATTGCAACGACAGCCGGCAACCCACGATCAGCAGAGAGGATACTCATAAGGATCATCATGATAACAGAGACGCTATATCCAATTATCATCGCTAAGGCAGCCAAGCCAAAAGGAAGGCCCATAGTGATGCCAGCGCCAACCATCAGCGCAGGAACACAGCAACAGGAACCAGCCCAAATAAATGCAACTCCAGGCCAGCTTTTCCGTTCTTCTATCGGGATAGCGTTTAGGCCGGCAGATTCCACTTGTGAATTTTTCGCCATATGTTCTCCTCCATTACTTTTTTATTTCCATAATCGTCAGGAGTGTCCAAATATTTGACAAACGGCGTGGGGGACTCCCCCACGCCAAGAGGTGCAAATATATAATCAATCAGTTCAAGGGGATAGCTTTGTCTGCCACAGAATAACCGATTAACTTCAAGATATGAGCCCAGCAACTATATCCAGACTCGTGATCCCACCAGCGCTGAGGAGCCCTGACACCCAGAAGCATTACATTTTGTCCTTCTTTTGTGTCAGCGTTGGTCAGAGGCTTCATTGTGTCAGTATCGAGAAGGATAATGAGTTCCGGGACTACCAGCAGAGCACTATCTTGCGCGTCTCGGATAATAAGATTTTCGTTCTTAAAGTCTATTTTATACAATTTACCATCGTCACCGGTAATTATTGTCTTACCGAAGTCAAATCCATTTTCCACGGAGACATCAATTTTACTGATTTTTCCGGCAGTAAACACCTTATGTTTTACACCAATTTCTTCAAGCTTTTGGGAAAGGTTATCCTTAGTGGTTGCATTACTCCGAAGGATAGCACCCACCTGCTGATCCCGACTAATTTGCCCAATGGCGGATGCCTTTTCATGATCGGCCTTGCTCATCATCCAAGTAGAGAAGCCTACACTCATACCATACGCCATACAGATAGAGCGGGCAATTGTCTCGCAGGCTACACTGTCCAGCGGATTTTTAGGATGGCCTACCACAAGATCACCATTGGAATTTGCCAAAACTAAAGGATCTATCGGGATATTATTGATTGGAGCTAAGCCGGTATTTAACTCGGGGACTGCTCTGCCATTGCCGTCCAGATCTAGCAACGGAAGTCCTGCGTGAAGGGCAGCATAAATGGGAACCATTGTATTAAACCCGCCCTGTTCCCCAGAATAAACGTAGGCAACTTTCTTTCCGGCATCCTCTGCTACTTTCATCATACCTTTAACCACACTGATAGCTTCAGGTCCAAAGCCTTTCTCTTTCATAGCTAACGGAGAACCCAAGCCGGCGGCCATAACCGAATACTCATCGACCTCCATTTCGCTGAGAGGATAGACTTTTAACTCTACATCCTTAGGGAAGGTGTTCAAAAGGTCCATGCCATTGGAGATCGATCCACCGCCACCTGCACCAAAAAAAGTAGCACCATAAATGACATCCACCAGTTTGTCGTAATCATAGACATCGAACTTCTTCATATCATGCCGCCTCCTAAATTACATGTTTTGTGTGGTATAAGTGTAAAAATTGTTCTATAAAAATTATAGCTCTACACTGTTGATCTGTAATTGTCTTTTGGGACAAAAAAACAGCGGGCCTGCTTATTCGTTTTGAACAAGCAGGCCCGTCAACAAACATTATTCTCTAAGTAGGCGATTCAGGGATACGGCCATATAAAGCGGATATGCGTCAGGCATCTGGCTGGGAACATATCCGAGCAGGTCTTGAGCAATGTGAAGCCGATATTTGATTGTGTTTAAATGGACGAAAAGGAGCTTCGCTGTCTGTGCCATGTTAGATGGAGTATCCAGCAGATATGTCTCAAGCGTAGAAATCAGAACGGGATTGGCTGTTTGGAGTTGATTCAATATATCCAGATACTGTTGCAGTCTTTCACGGTCGCCCAACAACGCGCAACACTGCCTTGCAAACAAAATATCTGAGGAACGCATGACCAATTTCTCTGGATAAATCTTTCGCGCTGCATCAAGACATGCAACGCTATCCAAGTAGGCATTGCGCACGCTTTTCGTAGTCTGTAAGCAATCATAGCAAACAATATCGTAATTGGCGCAGGATTGAGCAAGTAGAGGGCAGATATTATCAAGCAACTCCTGCCTCTGGTCGTACCGGTCAGGGGCGCAAGTGAATACTACCAGGTTTTCTTCGTAATAACTGATTAACAACAAGCTATAATGAGATGAGAAATACTCGGTAATCTCCCGTACTATGCTTTCACTATACTGCTGGCTGTTGTCTTTGGGATGGAAAAGCCACATTTGATTTAGCTTGCTGACATCGATATTAAAAAGTTGTGATAAACGGGTCATTTGACCAACATCATCGTTAATAATAGCCCGAACGATTTCTGTGGTGACCATTTTCTGCGGATTCTTGCTCCAGATATTGATAAATAGTCGAATTAGTTCACTGGTTTGCCAAAGAACATCCTCCGATAAAGAGTCCTTATATTTTAGCAAATACACGCAACGTTCGCCGGGATCGCTAAAGAGAACAGGGCAACGCTGGAGATGGCCGATGCTATCCCCAAGGGAAATTTGCAACGAGTTGAGCCCTTCCATTTTCCTAAGCCACTTGCTTAAATTGTCTTGTATGGTATCAAGTAGGGCGCGCGGCCAGCAAACGCACAAATGGTCTTGCGAAAAGGGATCGGTCAAGATTACAGAAGCATGAAGATGATCGCTTAACATACGCATAAGCGCCTTTATGTTTCGCTGATGGGGAGGCAAATCGGATATACGCTGCAGTAGGTCACTAACGAAGTAGCTTTCCCTCTGACGAGATCGGAATACTTCGAACATAATCTCACCGATAATCTCGCTGTATCGTATATTTAGCCGTCCTTTTGGCATGCAAATCAAAGGAAATTCCAACTCATTACACAGGTCGATCAGTCGTTGATCAACTTCCGGCAGGAGAAATCCCACATAAAACAAGATGAAACCCACAGCACCAATGCTATGATACCGCCTAATATTTTCACACTGCGTTTCTATATCATTCCGGATGTTAGCAAAGGCGGTGATAATCAGTTCACTGCCCTCGTAATGGTTGGAACTGAAAAACTGTTCCAATTCATCGCTTATCTCGGCATATTCTAAAACATTTATAGATTCTACCGGCTGCAATAGTGAATTGTGTCCAGATAAGACTTCTGCACCAGCCATCGATGGCAACCGAAGTACATCAGCAAGGGTAATACTCATGAAAGCCGCCTCATATTAGAGTAGTATTGTGAAAAATTATAGCAAGCATAGTCGATTTTGTAAGAGGGAGTGTACTCATAGAGCGTTTAACTATTTAAGTCAAATATTTATAAAACATTGATTTTGAGCGTTCAATAGAACTTTTTCAGAATACACTTCATATTTCCTCGCTTTGATTTTCACAACTTCCTATATCGTTTGTTCTTTTTAATGATGCAAAACGATGCCTATTCATGTTCCTCGGCCAGAATTATCCGTGTTTTGTCCTTGTTCCTGATTGTAAGCATTCAACGAATAATCAAAGCGGCCGGTCTGGCGATCAGCTTCCCGCCTATCGCATCTTCTACGTCCGCAAGATTTTTCTGTATCTCCTGCTCCTTGTTGCACAGGGGGATACAGTCTCGCTTCCTGACAGGTACTTTGTTCATCGCTGGCAGCTTCTACAGGTATACAGACTTCTGCTTTCCGTCTATAGCTACATATTTATAAAAATATCTTGCTTTACTCTGATTCTCCTCAGTCCGCTGTTCCAACATGGTATTGTTCTTTTCCGTCTGTTAGGGAAAGAGCCTTGATGCGATATATTGATTATATCATAATTACAATAAAATCACAGCCTTTCATTTTACTTTTTATGATATAAATTAATATGTATCCAGGCTCTTTTTCGTTAGATAACGTCCAGACTGTATCACCTTTTCTAATTGTTTGCGCTTGATCTGGATGCAGTTCCGTTCCAGATGTACCACGGCGCATCTGGCGCCTCTTTGCCAGCCACTGCAACTTGTTTTCCCCGATCAACGATCAATATGCTATTAGAATCTGATCGGATACATATGATCGATAAAATGATAGACAACCCCTTATCTAATCGGCCACCGTTTTTCTATTTTATTTCACCAACAGCAGGATTGATATCAAGCGTCAAAATATTTCCCATTAAACGCAGGGTGTAGAATCGGTCGCTCGCAGGCCATTTCCATGATTTTGCACCGGACTCTTCTGCGATGCCCTGATCCTGCATTTCCGTGCCTGTGAACGCTGTGACACGATCCTGCCAAGTCTGCACAAGTTCATCCGCAACTTCCTGTCCGCCGTCGGTGATCCAGATGGAAACCGCGTCCACGGTCTTCTCACCACCGCACACGGCATGGATCGTTACCGACTCTCCATACAGCTCGGTCTGATACATCCGGCCGATATATGTCGATTTATCACTCGTCCAGTTCTCCTCTCCACCGCCGAAAACATCCGCAATATCGCTATCTGCCTTACCGATCAGCTCATCGGCATCCGCGATAGTGTATTGTATAGCCTCTGCCTGTTCGGTATCCGACTTTTTGCTGGTCCCAGCCCCCGCAATGCTACAGCCCATCAGCAGCAATGCGCAAACCAGACTGATCCCAACGGCAAACGTCTTTTTCTTCATAGGTCCTTCCTCCTCGTATAATAATAAAAAATAACAATAACAATCGAATAAAACAGAAATAGAACATTTCAAGGGAGGAAGTGTGCTACCTGGAAGCACGCTTCTGTCCAGAATAAGATTTCCATAGAATCTGTCGAAAATGGAGGTCTTATCTCATGAAACTGTACAAAATGTTAGCAAAAGAATTTCTTGCGGAATACACAGATACGCTTCAAGAGCTCCGAAACCTGACGCATGAGGAAATGGCGGAGCGGCTGCGCATTACCAGCCGGGCATACGGAGATTTAGAGCGTGAGCAATACCGCTTTTCTGCAATCGCTCGGCTTTTCCTTCTGCTCATGTTGAACGCTGATGAACTAAAAGCCTTCCTGAAGGGATTCCGTAAAAGGAGTCCCCCTAAGAACACCCCCGATATTTCCGAAATTTTCACACTGTTATACCAACTCGGTCTTACGGCAAATTACACTGGCTTCTTTCACACCTCTTATGCAGTGTATCTGGCGACCCAGTAGCCAGACCGGCTGCTCTGGTGGCAAAATGGCTGTATCCAGAAGTAGCGAAACACTACGCGACTACCTAGAAGTGCGTAGAGCGTAATATTCGTACCGCCGTTAATGTCGTATGGGACCCCCACCCAGCACTGCTGGAAACATTAGCCCAGTATCCATTGCCCCAAAAGCCAAAAGCATCGAAGTTCCTTTCTATCTTGGCGCTACATCTTTCCTTTGGAACCAGTAGCGTAGCGAAAAGGCCGGCAGGCATTGAGATGCCCGTGATACAATAGCTGTAGGACAGCAGGGTCAAGTTTTGGTTCCTCCAGTTGAGCCACCAGGCTGCTCAAAGGAAGTCTGTTCCCCTGAGCCGGAAGTTAGCTGCAAACTCATTGGCTGTTCGTCGGAGGAAAGGCCGCTCTTTCAGCCGTGAGGGATATCGCATTGGTCTTCTCTGGAATGATTCTGATACACGAGGTTGCGGATGCTCCGGTTATCATGGGTATCTCAAAGCCTGCACTCCAGTTTTTCCATGCAGAATAACCTGAGTGGTGCTAAACAGTTGTCAGAGAGAATCGTGTCGGCGCTTGGTTCCATGTAGCTCAACGATGTAGTGATTGCCTCCATCTATGGTGACAGCCTTGTTTGCGCACTGCATGAGGATGTGGCAGCTTGAGCCGGTTTCAACGGAAGATCCATGTTCTCAACCCAAAGCAGGCGCATGATTTCAAGGAAGCCTATCCAGACCTGCCGAAAAACGACTGGGGGATGCCTTTGTGATTGCCGACCATCTCCATTTCGGCAGAATCAACAGGGAGGTCTATCTTACCGCTTGCCTGTTACCGTAAACAACTCCGTGAACCAAGCCATTGCCGTATCCACCGCTTCGATGCAGGCCTTGGAAAAGCGGGGCAAGATCTTGGACAAGGCATTGAACACCAGTTTGAGATCATTCGAAACACGCTGACATCCATCCCAGGCATTGGCAAAGTCTACTCAGCCGGTATCGTCGCTGAAATCGGCGATATTCACCGTTTTGATTCTCAAGCCTCTGTCGCCAAATATGCCGGTCTTGTCTGGTACAAGAACCGGTCTGGCAACTTCGAGGCCGAACACTCCAGAATGATCAAATCCGGCAACCGCTATCTCCGCTACTACCTGCTGGAAGCTGCCAACTTTGTGAGAAGATGCGACTCCGCGTTCTGGCGCTACTATGACCTCAAATCAACAAATACCAGCACAAACGCGCACTCGCTTTAACTGCCAGAAAACTGATTCGGTTGATCTTTCGACTGCTGAAGGACAACCGCCTGTATATCCCATTAGAGAGCTGGGCTTATTACTTGCCGCTCTGACGCCAAAGCCCTGTTTCTAAAATCATAGGGGGTAGGGCTTGGTTCGATGTTGCCTTTTTCCTGACTAAACAGCCGTTTCACTTCACTTTTCTTCAAAATTTTCTGACTTCATACCATTGGACTTTTTACAATGGCGGCTCTATTCAAACAGCAGACCGTGTCAGCCGCTGCACCCAATCCGTGTCCCACTCATACCGCGCAAGCTGTTCTGAGGGCACTCCAAAATAATTAAACCAATAGGCCGCACGACCGCGGTCGCTGGTCGCATCATAATACCGCCATACACCGTCCAGATAGGCGATATTCCACATGTGGTTTTCACCGCCCATCGTGCCGGTGACGGTATAGCACGGGATATCTGCCGCTTCAAATAAGCGCTGTACGGCCTGTGCATACCCGCCGCAGATGGCAAGCCCGTCGTGCAGCGCGCCATAAGCGGTCTGCGAATCGTACGGCATATTGTCTCGGTCCGCGTAATACCGCTGGTCATATCGCACGTTTTCGGTCACATAGGTATACAGCGCTTCGGCCTTCTCGGCCCCAGTCATGTCCGCTGTGATGATTTCATCTACCACTTTACTGGTTAGGCGGTCAATCTCGGATAAACGTTCCAGCGCCTCCGTCCGGCCCAGATGATTTTGCGGTGCAAAGGTGATCGCTGTGCCGTCCTCGTTCAGCTGGCACAGGATATAGCTGCCGCCAGCCTGCTGAAGCGCCTTGTTCATATCGTCCACCGTCAGTTCCGGATCGGTGATGCGGATGGATACACTTTCTTTCGTTATATTGTCCCGTGCGATCCGGATAAGATCGTTCAGGCAGGCGGCCTCCACACCCTGAAAACCCGTTGGATAGTCCCCGCTTCGATAGGGCATGTAGGAGAACGTGCAGCGCAGCACGCTGTTGCTGACCGAGACCTGCATATCATAGGCGTATTTATACGCCGGATGCTCGGAAAGCAGGCTGTTATAGAGGTTCTGCACATCCATTTTAAGATCAGAGGTATCTTCCAGCGCAGCGATTACAAAGGCGGCAGGCTGCCGCACCGTCGCAATCGCATCGTTGAGTTCTGCCTTGATCTGTGCAGTATCTGTTACGCAGAGCACCTCCTCTCCGCTGTCTGGGTTTTCCGACTCAGTCGGCTCTTCCGGTTCCACCGGCTTCTGTGGCTGATCCAGGCTCATATTATCCCGGATTGCCTGCCGCAGCGTCACCATATCTGCATCCGCCCAGAACGCAAGCAGCTTCTGCTCGGCCACAGTATCGCCCTCAGGCTTGGCACCCAGCACGAACACCGCAAAGGTGTCCGCAATATCCTCATGGAAGTAGTTTGCACCGTAGCGGCTGACATAGTGCGTCGGGTTTTGTTCGTAATCATTTACACCGGCACCGGTGTCGATCTGCTTCCAGAAGCGGTCATAAAACGTCTTGCGGAACGAGCCGGGTACAAAGCCCGCTGGGTCGTGCGTATCGCTGCCGACCAATAGGTCAACCTGTGTCTCATCTTCGAGCAGCACATGGCCGTACTCATGAAGGATGGTATAAGTCAGCTTGCTCCAGTCGCGCGAGTTACCGTTTTCATCATACACATCGTAGTAGTCGATGCTGATGGAAAAGCGGGTGTTATCCGTCCCGCCGTTTTCGTCCTCAACCGGCGAGGTATAGGCCAGAACATTGCTGTAGCCGTCGGTATACAGGTTAAACTCCGCAATTTTGACACGCGCCTCATCCGGCAGGATAGCGCATAGGAAGTCCCACACCTTTGCGTGCTGGGCATTGCCGATCTGCGCGCGGCCGTTCACGACCGGATATTCTGCGATCACGTTGGTGATGCCGAGCGAATAGTTTGACACTGTGACCATACAGCCCTCAGCCGTATCCGACAGAGTGATGTATTTGCTGTACACCTCGTCGGCCCAGCTTTCACTTCCCTGCACCGAAGCGGATGGCGCACCGTACATTGCAGTGATCAGGCTGCGCACCTGATCTGAGGTGTAGCCGGTTTCGGTGGGATGGATCTCAATATTCTGCAAAAAACCGTTGCGGTAGCGGTAGTAGGTGTTCATCGGCTGTTCTCCGTCGAACCACCGCATAGAGTACAGATAGGTGTCGTAAACATCGGTCCAGCCGTCGCCGTTTACCTCTTCCGTATCCACCAGCTCGCCGACAACGCCTATATAAGCCTCTGTGTCCGCGAGCGAGCTGTTGAAATAAATCACGTTCTGGCGGGTCTGGCGGTAGGTATAGCCCTCCGCCTGCGCATGCGCTATATCCCTATAGGACGGCGTATCCGCATCCGCGATTTCCTGCACTGCAGCGGTCACGGTCTGCGCCGCGCCTGCAAGGGTATACAGGTCAATCTGGCTGGCGACATCCGCCGCCGAGTGATAGAGGTAGCCGCGCCCGTTCTGCATCACCAGAACGCTCGGCACGCCCGCCAGTTGGAAAGAGGCGTGGCCGCTCGCGGTCTCCGCGCCCATCATAAAGGAGGCGTTTTTCTGCCCGATCAGGTCGCTCAGCCAGTTGGTCTCGCCGTCCATCGTACAGACCTTGCTGCCGCTCGAACCGAGTCCGCCCAGCATATCCAGTTGGATGTCGCCGATCATGCGGCTGCGCTCTGCTTCGGAGAGCTTCGAGGTGTAGTACCGCGAGCCGTTTTTTCCGTTTTCCTCATCCGTAAAGCTGATGAAGCGGATCTCGGTATCGGTCGCCGTGTCCTTCATCGCCTCCGCAACCGCGAGCAGCGCGGTCACGCCCGAAGCATTGTCATTCGCACCGTAGGCCGTCGGCACACTATCATGGTGGGCAGACACCAAAAGGATATCTGCATTTGCCGCTGCCGCCGGCTTGACCGCAATCACGTTAGCGCCGGTCTGCCCTGCATCATTCGTATAGTCTTGCGTGCTGACCAGATAGCCCATCTCTGTGAAACGGCTTTGCAGATACTGCACCGCCGCCTGCTCACCCACCGAGCCGATCGGGTGATGCTGCATGCTTAGGGTCTCAAGATCCTTCTGGAGCTGCGCGGTATCCGGCAGCTGTGCATCCCGCTGGAGGATCAGCACGGCCTCCGCCAAGATGATGGTATCCTCCGGTGCAAGGAGGTGGTTGGATCTGCCGTTAAGCAACCCGATCTTGCTACACCAGAGCACCGCGTCCCATGCCCAGTCTGCAACCGATGCCGCATCCGTGTAGGCGGAAAGCTCACTGCCGCTGACCGCTGGCCCACCTGCGCTGCGGTACAGCATAGCGGCAAATTCCTGCCGTGTCAATGGTCTTTCAGGCTGGTACTTTCCGTCACCAAGGCCTTCGACAAAGCCCTGCTCAGCGGCCCATGCAGTTGCATCGGCATAGGTTTCCGGCACGTCGGTAAATGGCGTGTCTGCCGGTGCATTCGGCCGCCCTGCCACCTCATATAGCAGTTGCACCGCCTGTCCGCGTGTAACAGCGGCCTCCGGTGCATCCAGAATATCTTCGCTTAACGCAAGCGATTGTGCCCAATCCCTTGCGTCCTGCGCCCATCCTGGCCATGCAGTGGCACCAGATGTACCTGCCAATATAGTGGAACACAATACAGCCGACACGATCGCCCTTTTCATATGTATCACCCCTGTCTGAGATCATAAAATAAACCGTTTGGTTTGTTTTATATTACAACAAACAGACCAAACAGTCAATTCCTGTATTGCTGTATCATAGAAATTTTGCTATACTGTAACCAAGAGGTGATGGATTATGAAGCAGGCAGAACGAAGCCGGCGCAGCCGCAGCATGATCCGCATGCACGCGTTTACCGAATTTGCCGAGCACGGATATGCCGGCAGCGGTATCAACCAGATTTGCACCAGAGGAAACATTTCCAAGGGACTGCTATATCATTATTATGAAAACAAGGATGCACTGTATCTTGACTGCATATCTCTTTTGTTTCAGGAAATGACGAATTTCCTGCGTGGGCAGCTTGATCTCTCCACACTGACGATCGACCAATACTTTGCCATGCGCATAGATTTTTTTCAGAAGCATCCGATGCATCGTCAGTTGTTTTACGATGTGCTGATATATCCGCAAAGCCATTTGGCCGAACAGATTGCAAAATGCCGACAGGAGTTTGACCAGTTTAACGATCATGCATTGCGCACCATCCTGCAAAAAGAAAATCTGGCCGATCGCCTGACGCTTGATCAAGCTATTGCGCAGTTTCGGGCGTTTGTAAATTTTCTGGGGGTCTATATCCGTGAGGATTCGGTACCCGATGCTGAGCAGAAAGCACATGAATTGCTGCACACAATGTTGTATGGATTGATCATGCGCTAGTATATACAATGGAAAAGTCTTATCTGAAATGATCTTATGATGTAGTCAAAGATTTCAGATAAGGCTTTCCTCTATCTACGCCATTCACTTCTACAGTCGATTTATCTGTGAGCGGCAGCGGGCTTCGGGACACTTTGTCTCAAAGCAGGGGAGCTTGTCGGAACGGTGACAGAGAAAAAGAGGATGCAGGCCGAAAGAACAGCGGGAACGGGGGATGCTATGGGCTGCGGGAGAAACCAGCAAAATACGGGGGTATTCCAAAAACTTTTCCATAACCCGACATAACGAAAGCCCGCAAAGACCTGAACGGCCTTTGCGGGCTCTTTTGTGGGAGCTATACAGTTTTCAGATACTAACCCAAGGCCATAGCCATAGGCATCCCTCGTTCCGGTATTTTATGGTGGAAATTAAGTTTCTGCCGCATAGTGAATAAGCAACAGCTCCTTTTCTCTTTTTATGAGCTTCTCCGAACCCTCCGCCGAAGCGAAAGGCTCGGAGAAGCCGGGGCCGAAGCCTCCCAACTTCGTATGGTTTACCCTTGTCTCCCGTCCTATCTGTTAGTTTGATACTTCGTCCAATCTGGGTCAGCGGTCAGCTTGGTCCAATGCCCATGCACATCTCCCTCGCGGTTGAAATCATGGCTGTTGGTAGCCTCCTATACCGCCAGATAGTACCATGCGCCCGGCTGCCAAGGCAATCGTTGAGAAATCCCAATAACCATGACTGCACACAGCAAGCATGACAGTATTCGCTTTTTCGTGTAGTGAAGTCCTCCTGTTTTTCTTTTGTCATGGCTTGGGGACAAAGTGTCCCCAAGCTCGTCCCTCCCCTATTAAGAGAGGATGATGATTGGATCAGCCGCTCCCGTGCGGCCGCCGCCGTTTCTTCCGGTGGCTGCTGTGCCAGATATTGCAGCGCATTATTCCATTCTTCCAGAGAAGCGGCGTCGGCTGGCAACTGCTCCAATATTCGGGCCAGCCGCACCCGCTGCCATTTGTCCAGATAGCGCAGATCAGATAAATACATGCAGTCCGCTTGAATAGAAAGCGCGTCCACAAGCGGTATTTCAAAGGTCATCGTTCCATCACCTCGCTTTCGTTCCATCCCACAGTCAAAGCCTCCGTTTCCAGTAGCCGGTCATAGGCTTGCTCAATCAGAAGTTCCAAACTGGATCGGATGCCCGCCTGCGTGGCAACGCACAGTTTCCGCAGGCACCGGGGATTGCATTTTTCCGGCGATACCCGCGCGTCACGGGACAAGGACTGGAGACGGACATTGATATTCCCCCGGTCCATTGGCCTACCATACCGAGTGCAGAATATAGGGCCGCTCCCGATCCCCTGCTCCCCAGCATAGGCCAGCAGCTCCGCCCGCAGACAGGGCGGGACGCGCAGCCTGCTCGGAACAAGTACCCAGCCCTCCCGCACAGCCTCCACAGTCACGCGGGACAAGGTGTGAAGCGGCAGGTCCATCGTGCCGAACAGCAGCACCAGCAGATAGGTCTGGCGTTTGCCCAGCAGCTTTGCCGTCTGGAGCAGCCGAAGATATTCATTTCTGGTCAGTTCCGGCAAAGGTATATTCTCGTCTGGAGAAACCTGTTCTACCCGGAGGTCTTGCCGTCCTGCGAACTCCAAAAGGCTGTTGACGGTGGCGGTGCAGCTATTGACGGTGCCCGGGGAATAGCCCTGCTCCAATAACTCGGACTGCCAGTTAGAAAGAAATGCGGGATCCAGTTTGCTGTCCTCTGGCAGACTTTTCCGCAGCCTGGAGAGGTTGCGGCGGTAGACGCTGATGGTATCTTTTGTCCGCCCATGCTCCCGCAGGTTTTCCAGGAACCGCAGCTCCAGCTCGTCTGTCAGGCACAGGCCGAGCCTGTGGGAGCGTTCTGTATTCTCAGGGAAACCGGACCTTCCCTGTATCTTTTCCTCTGGCATACCCATTACCTCTCAGCAGTCAGAATTAACATTCCGCACACAGCTTTAGTGCTCATGTGTCCATTGGAAAGGCCAAACGCAAAAAATAAGCGTCCCCTGCTCCCGTGAAAGGAGAGCAGGGGACGCACGAAACCAGGCCGCAAAAAAATCTTCTTTTTGCGGCTGGCTTTTTCACGCCCAAAAGTTAGGAACTTCCTTGCTTTTCAAGGACAGGAATGATATAATTACTTTGTATATGTAGTCCCGCAGGTAGAAAAACCGTTTTGTTTGGGGCGGAATGTTAACTCTGCCTATGATACCAGCCCCAAGCGGTCAAGCTGGCGCTGGTGCTCCTCGCCGGAGGTCAGGAGATAGATACGGGTCGTTTCAATGGAGCTGTGCCCCAGCACGTCCGCCAGCTTTGCAATATCCCGGTAGGCCCGGTAGTAGGCCGTGGCGAACAGGTGCCGGAGATTATGGGGGAACACCCTGGACGGCTCCACCCCCGCCCTGACGCACAGCCGTTTCATTTCCGCCCATATCTGCCGCCTTGAAAGACTTTTACCGTTTCCCGTGAGAAAAATCTCGCCGGAAGCGGTTTTGTTTTTCTTGGCGTATTTCAAGAGCTTCCGTGCCAGCTTGGTGGGAATGAGGATCACCCTGACTTTCCCTTTCAGGGAGATTTCCGCCCGGCCCCGCTGAACGGCTTCCACGGTGAGATAGCGGAGCTCGCTCACCCGGACGCCGGTAGCGCAGATGGTTTCCATCACCAGCGCCAATCGTTCCTTGCCCAGCTCCCGCGCCGTGGCAATCAGCCGGTCATAGTCCGGGCGGGTGAGTTCGCGGGCCGGGTCACGGAACAGCCGCCGCTGTACCTTGACGAACCTTGCCCTGCATCCCTCCCAGCCGAGAAAACGGAACAGGCCGTTGAGCGCGGACAAGGCCGCGTTTACCGTGGAGGGAGCGCGGCGCTCTGCCAGCAGCCGTTCTTTCCAGCCGGTCACGGCCTCCTTGGTAACGGCCTCCCCATCCAGCCAGAGGGCAAAGGCCCGCACATCCCGCAGATACTTTTCTAGCGTGGCCGAAGCTCGTTCCTCCTGTTTCAAATAGCGGCCATAGGCCGCGATCCGCTCCACCGTCAATTTGAAATCTTCCATTTCGTAGCCTCCTGTCTGCAAAGTATGAAATTATTTTACCTTGCAGGCTGGCCGCTATGCGGACAAACTTCCAGGAAGCGCAAACCCTTGATTTCCAAGGCATTTTCAGGGGTGCGCACTACCAGACCAGTTAAGCAAAGTCAAGAGAAATTTCAGATTTTAGGTCTGGGAGAAAAACGAACATGACAATAAGGCCCAGTGGTAGCTGGGCCTGTAAGGGTATTTATGTTATGCGACAGAAAACAGCCCCAGCCGAGTAGCGTGTTGCTCCGGTTGACGCAACTCAAACGGTTTTTGGTCGCGGAGAACGGCAAAGATAATATTACAGAGCTTGTGCATCAGAGCACACATAACAATTCGTGGTGGTTTTGTCTTACATTTTTCTTGGTAGTAGGCAAAGAGCACTGGATTAGCAGGGGATTGATTTTTGTGTGGTGCAACAGAGGAAACGGCAGCCAAATGAAGCAAGGCTCGGACATAGGAAGAACCACGTTTAGATAGTTTCATTTTGGAGCCTGTAAACATACCGGACTGCCGCTGGGATGGATCAAGGCCGAAATAAGCCACAAGCTGCTTGGGCTTTTGAAACAGGGTAAAATCTCCGATTTCAGCAAGGAGCGCAATGGAACTGTGGGGGCCAATCCCAGGGATGGTCTGTAAAAGTGCAATATTCTTTTGGATAAACGGTTCCTGAATGATCAATGCTTTGATAGCCTGTTCGATTTCCCATATACCGTTCAACAAAGCGTCCAGCATAGCAACGGCGGATATAACCACAGCCGCATTTCCTGGTGCGTAAAGGCCAAGCCGCAGGGCGTCCTCGGCAACATGGCGAAGTTTTTCCACCTTTTTCACTCCAAAAGTGTGGCCTTTATATCCGGCAATACAAATTATACGGAGCAGTTCGTTCTCGCTTTTTAACAGCAAGATCTGTGGAGTAGGACATTCCCGCAAAACAGCTCTTGAGGCAGCGCCACCTACATCCGAAAATACTTTATCGTAGCTAGGGAAAATTTGATCCAAGTATGCAGCTAGTCGGTTTTTGTAGCTTGTTACGTCGTTCATAAGTTCCGCACGCTGGCGGCAGAGCAGCCGTAGCCCTCGCAAACTGTCTACGGGAACTTGGGATTTTCGCAAGACCTTGAGCCGATAAAGCATTGCAATCTTGTAGGCATCCACCTTATCATTTTTTACTTTTCGGACATTGATGTTTTTCAACGCACCGCTTTGAATGGGATTGACTACAATCACCTCATACCCGGCCTCGCAGAAAAACTGGAATAGGATGAGATGGTAGTGAGAGGTAGACTCCATAACAATGACTGGGGCCACACCACACTCGTTCTCGACCCGACGCAGCTCTGCCACAGAGCGCTCCATGCTGGTTAAGTCGTGGTATATCTTTAGTCGAGCCATGATTTCATTGTTGGGAGCGAGAACGCACATATCGCTAATCCGCTTGCTCACATCCACTCCAACTACCGGAACCGTCTGTTTCATAACTGACTCCTCCTTCGCGGGACTTTTCATCTGATTTGCGAGAGCCAACAGGCGCGTGTGAAACACGGGTAGGCGGCAGGGCCGCACCCATCCAGCCGAAAGGTTGATACCCCCGCAGGATGAACGGACAGCTAATTAATAGGTAATTCCAAAGGAAACCCAGCAAGCTAGTATTGCCATTTTCTATCCCGCTTTGTCTCTATGCTAATATGGCTTTCCTCTGGGCGTACCCCCTCCGCACACCCTTAGTAAACAGCAACCTGTTACTGGCTTTGATTGTACCGGCAAGCAATGCAAATGTGAATACACGCTCACATTTCCTTCCGTCTGCTTGTTGAGGGCAGCGCCCCCAAGCCCCTTCTGAACGCAGAATTTCATTCTGTGGCTGCTCGTTCTGCGAAACACCGTTCCCTTTAAGATTCCATGGAACAAATAGTTCCTCCTTTACTTCCTGATGGCTACCGCGAAACACAGTAGCCATCGCTAGATGCGTGGGCGAAATGCCTACCCATCCTTCGCTTTTACTCCACACCCTGTGTCCTGTTTCAAGGCATAGGGTGCCCTAAAATGAGGCACCCCCTGTATAATGGGATGGCAAAACACCACCTCATCAGGGATACCTTTTAGCGGAATTTCTTTTTTTAAACTACTGTCAGCCCTATCCTTTTGCCAGAAAAAACAGGAGCGTGCCACACTCCTGTTCTTACCAATATAAAGAAAAACTTTTGCGCTAATTTCGTCGGTGAAATTAGTTCAAACGGAAGCTTATCTTACCATCGAAAATCTGGGAATACTCCGCGCTTATTTAGTTATTCCTGTCGGGCCTGCTCCCGTTCTTCGGCGGTGGGCGTAGTCTTATATTTTGCATACAGTTCATGCCGCACCATCGCGTCCGACTTTTGCTCCACCTCTTGATGATTTCCTCGGCATAATCATCGTCATAGGTCAGATGATACTCCACCAAAGTTACAAAAAGGTCATAGGGGATTTGTACACTTTTCATGTTCATTTCCTTTCCGCGACGGTTGCGACGATAGCGACGGTGTTTTTGACGGTATCATTTTCACCGTCGCGCCCCCGCCCCACGCTCGGCACTCAAGGGAAACCAATTTTGCAACCGCATCCAGCACCGGGGCTGGGCGCTCTTTATACAGCTCGTTTTCCATGCGTTCCAGATTCTAAATCTGGGTCTGCGGATCCTTCTTCGAATAGAGAATCTGATCCGGCTGATCCCGCCCCACAACTTTTTTGGTAGTGTCCAGCTCCGTGCGTTTTTTCTTCTGCATCAGCAGAGAACCCATCTGCACAGCCCAGCAATCCCGTAGTTCCAGAGATTGTCTCAAAGGAATCATCTGCCTGCTGCTTTCGGGTGTGGTGGACTGTCAGCACACAGATAACATGTTGATCAGCAAACTGTTTGATTCTGCCGGTGATCTCATAGTCGCTGGCATAACTGTACGCTTCACCGCCTACCTCACGGATATTCTGCATAGTGTCAATGGTGATGAGATTGGTGCCCGGGTACTCCCGCACAAAATTCTTCAGCTGTTCATTCAACCCATTCCCGATCTTTCCGGCGGCGGTAGCGAAGTGGCGGTTGGGGGGATTGTTCACACCGTACATCATAAACATCCGGCTCTGGATATGCTGAAAATCATCTTCCATCGCAAGGTAAAGTACCGTCCCCTGATGAACCTTGTACCCCCCACAAATCCTACCCGGTGCTGACATGGTAGGCGATTTGGGCCACCAGGAAGGACTTGCCGATTTTGGGTGCTTCGGCTAGGATATATGCCCCTGCGTAAAGCAGACCTTCCACCACCGGTTGCCTACTCTTATAGGTGGTTTGGAACAGCTCTGTCATTGTGAGTGTATGCAGGTATCGAGGGTCTGTCATACGCTGTATCTTGCGGTACATTTCTTCCAGACTGTCCTGGGAATTTACAATTTCATCGTTGCTTTTTTGTCCGGAAGTGGGTATACTATTTTCAGAGTTTTTTGAGATTGACTGCCCATCATCTGCGCCAACAGATGAACCCTGGGCGGTCATTTTCTTTTTCTCATCGATCATAGGCGAATTCCTCCTGCATCCCGTTCATAATGGTTGTGATCATTCGGATCGTATCCAGCAGCTCGTCGCTCACGCTTTGCCCGGCTTCGATCCGGCGCAGCTCATCCAGCACGGCAGACAACTGATCCCGCAGGGCTTTGTAAACCTTTGGGTTGCCCTGCACCACCACATCTCGCTCCAATAGCCGCCGGATAATGTAATCCTGCTTGGTCAGGCCGGTGAGTTTCACCAGGGTTTCCAGTTGGAGATCTTCTTCCGCTGACACTCGGAAAGCCACCGTCTTGTTTCTCCAGCGGTTGTGGTTGTCATAGTTCTTCTTGGACATCTTCTTACACTCCTTTCTCATTTTTCAATGAATCCAACTTGTCAGCCATCTCCACCTGTCGGGTGGGGAACAGATGGGCGTATCGGTAGGTGATGTCGATACTCTCATGCCCCACACGCTCTGCAATAGCCAGGGCAGTAAAGCCCATGTCGATCAACAAACTGATGTGGCTATGTCTCAAATCGTGTATACGAATGCGTTTTACCCCAGTTTGCTTACAGCCACGGTCCATTTCTCGATGGAGATAGCTTTTGCTGATGGGAAACATCCGGCTGTCCGGCTCCACGCCATAGAGCTGCTTGAGGTAGTCCTGCAACTCATCACAGAGGAACTGCGGCATCTGGATCACGCGGTTACTCTTGGGTGTTTTAGGTGTAGTGATCACATCTTGCTTATTGAGCCGCTGGTAAGACTTATTGACGGTGACGGTGCGCTTTTCAAAGTCAAAATCTGCTGGGGTCAGGGCCAGCAGCTCTCCCTCACGGACACCGCACCAGTACAATACCTCAAAGGCGTAGAAGGACAACGGCTTGTCCATCATGGCTTCGGAAAATCGCGTGTACTCCTCTCGAGTCCAGAACAACATCTCCTTTCGTTCCTCCGCTCCCATGTTGCCCGCCTGTCTGGCTGGGTTGATATTCAGACCGTAAAATCGGGCAGCATGGTTGAAAATGGCGCTAAGCTGATTGTGAACTGTCTTCAGGTAAGTTTTCGACAGAGGTTTGCCGTGGCAGTCCCTCAACTCCCGGATTTCATTTTGCCAACGGATAATGTCCTTTGCCGTGATCTCCGAAAGTTTTCGATTTGCAAAATAGGGGAGGATCTTTTTCTTGATGATACTCTCCTTGGTGAGCCAGGTATTGAGTTTCAGCTTGGGTTTAATATCCTTTTCATAGAGAGCAACGAAACTCTCAAAGGTCATGTTCACATCAGCCTGTTTTTCCATCAGGAACTCCCGTTCCCATTCCAGCGCTTCTCGCTTGGTGGCAAAGCCGCGCTTGAGCTTCTGCTGGCGTTCACCCTTCCAATCGGTGTAGCGGAATTGAACATACCAGGTGCCATTGTCCTTATTTTTGAACGCTGCCATAATTATTTCTCCTTCCTTTCTGTCTCAGATCTTGTACCATAGAATTTCTCATGGAAAAACTTTCTGTCAATTCGACTGGCAACGGTGATGCAGCCGTTTTTTGCCACTTCCTCATTCATCTGTCGCATGATCCTATAGGCAAAGGGGATGGAGATCCCCAACTTCTCTGCCACTTCGTTGACACGCATAAAAATCTGATTTGCCATAGTAAGTACCTTCCTTACCTTGTTGATTATTTCTGCTTGCTGATTTTGTTTTTCATAAAGACCTCATCACCCTCTGCTGCCACTTTTTCTCAATTTTATAACTAAAAAACTAGCGTAATATTTTTTGTGCTTCGTTATCTAAGCTTATTTGCTTAGATAATCTTAACAAAACTAAACAAATATGCTATGTTTCAAATAGAAACGATCATAGATTGGAGTTGGTCGCATGGCGATTGGTGAACGAATTCACTTTTTCCGTCTCCTGCGGGGGATGACACAGAAATATCTCGGTATGGCGCTAAGCTTCCCGGAGAAGTCTGCCGATGTGCGCCTTGCACAGTACGAAACAGGATCAAGAACCCCAAAGGCAGACCTGACCGCTGCCCTGGCTGAGGTACTGGATATCTCACCCCATGCGCTTTCTGTCCCTGACATAGACTCCTATGTAGGGCTGATGTACACGCTGTTTACCCTGGAGGACAACTATGGACTCAAGATCAGCGAGATGGATGGAGAAATCTGCCTGAAAGTCGATGTGCGAAAGAACAAGGACGCCGCCCGGCTGCACGAAATGCTCTGTTCTTGGCAGCAGGCCGCTGCCATGTTGGAGGCAGGTGAGATCTCCAAAGAGGATTACGACAAGTGGCGCTACCACTACCCGGAGTTTGACAAGGCGCAGACCTATGTGAAGGTGCTGCCCCAGGATCTCGCTTGACCATCTCACTTGTAGGCCATGAGAGGGGCCGTTTGTTGCACAGGACAATAATAAAAAGAAAGCTAACTGACTAATCAAAATCAGTTAGCTCTCTTTTTATGAATAATGAAAAAATGTTGCCAAATCGTTGCCACAGAGGGCATCACGCCTTAGAAAACCCAGTCATTCCGGGCTTTTTCAGACCTCTGAAATTATTCCCACTCAATCGTTGCTGGCGGCTTGGACGTAATATCATACACAATCCGGTTGATATGGCCGACCTCGTTTACAATCCGCACACTCACACGGTCGAGTACCTCATACGGAATCCGCGCCCAATCGGCTGTCATAAAGTCGGTGGTAGTCACCGAGCGCAGCGCGACCGTATAATCATACGTCCGTCCGTCGCCCATCACGCCGACCGAGCGCATATTGGTCAATACTGCAAAATACTGGTTCATCGTATGCTCCAAACCAGCCTTTGCAACCTCATCACGAAAAATAAAGTCTGCCTCACGCAGAATATCCAGTTTCTCCCTGGTGATCTCACCAATGACGCGAATCGCAAGGCCCGGGCCTGGGAACGGCTGGCGCATGACCAAGTATTCCGGCAAATCAAGCTCGCGGCCAAGCTGGCGCACTTCATCCTTAAACAGCAGGCGCAGCGGCTCTATGATCTCCTTGAAGTCCACGAAATCCGGCAGGCCGCCGACGTTGTGGTGGCTCTTGATAACCGCCGCGTCACCCGCACCAGATTCAATCACGTCTGGGTAAATCGTTCCTTGGACCAGATAATCGACCTTGCCGATTTTTTTGCCTTCCTCCTCGAAAACGCGGATAAATTCCTCACCGATGATCTTGCGCTTTGTTTCCGGATCGGAAATACCGGCCAGCTTGTCCAGGAAACGCTTCTCCGCATCCACACGGATAAAGTTGATGTCCCATTTCGCAAACGCGGCCTCGACTTCGTCTCCTTCATCCTTACGCATAAGGCCATGGTCGACAAAAACACATGTCAACTGATTTCCGACCGCTTCGGCCAGCAAAGCTGCCGCAACGGAGGAATCCACGCCGCCGGACAGCGCCAGCAGGACCTTGCCATCGCCGACCTTTTCCCGAATCGACTTGATCGACGAATTCTTATAGTCCTCCATCGTCCAGTCGCCTTTGGCGCCGCACACCTCATAAAGGAAATTTTTCAGCATCAACGTACCGTTTTCTGTGTGATTGACCTCCGGATGGTACTGCACGCCGTAAAAGCCGCGCGCCTCATCCGCGATCGCTGCTGTCGGACACATTTCGGTATGTGCGACAAGCGAAAAGCCCTCCGGTACTTTCGCCATGTAGTCGCCGTGGCTCATCCAGGATATTCCCTGCTCCGGAAGCCCCTTGAACAGCTTGCAGCCCGTATTATAAAATGTATCCGTTTTTCCATATTCGCGCGCTGTATCCTCCTGCGCGGCAGTTACCTCGCCCCCCAGCGTATGCGCCATAAGCTGGCAACCGTAGCAAATCCCTAAAACCGGAATGCCCAACTCAAAAAGCGCCGGATCGCACTTCGGAGATTTTTCATCATAAACGCTGTTCGGTCCACCGGTAAATATGATGCCGATTGGATGCATCGCCCTGATCTCCTCAAGCGGGGTTTTGTAGGGCTTGACCTCACAATATACATGATGTTCACGCACGCGCCGCGCGATCAACTGGTTATACTGCCCGCCGAAGTCCAGCACCAGAACAAGCTGATGGTTTTCCATTCTCATTCTCCTTTCCCTGTTCCTGTATTCCTTATATAAAAATTATGCCACAAAGCACGAATTTCGGCAAGCATTTTCCCCCTATTTCCTGCCTTTCGGCAAGATTATGGTTTCGCTTGCAAATATTCCGGAAAATTTATGCATAAAGCCCTTCAAAGCGGTGCATACTGCGGGATGCAGAACATTCTGGAAAGGGTGTATGATTTTATGGATCGAAAATTATTGATCGCTGTACTGCTGCTGCCCGCCACAGTACTCTTTTCCGGCGTGGCGCTTGCAGCCGGCCTGACATCGGAAACGCCGGCTGCGGGCGTCCCTGCAGCCTATGCCGTCGAGGCAGAGACTTGCGTAGAGATACCGATTGAGGTAGAGCTGACCGCTGCGGATTCTGATAATGATATTGTTCTGTACCAGCTTACCGAACAGCCTCGTCTCGGCACTGCATCGATCGAAGGAAATATTCTATCTTATTCCCCTGCGAAAAAAGCGGGCAAGGATAAATTTTCCTATACGGTTGTCGATGCCAACGGGAATACGGCGGAGCCTGCCGACGTTACGATCACAGTGAAAAAGAACCGCGCTGGACTCACCTATTCCGACATGACGGGAAATCCCGCGCATTATGCCGCAATCTGCCTATCGGAAAATGGTATTATGACCGGCGAAAATATTGGCGGCTGTTCCTTCTTCCGTCCTGCCCAGACCGTGACGCGCAGCGAATTCATCACTATGGCAACCGCGGTCGCCAAGCTTCCGGTTGAACCGACCCAGCAGACCGACTTTGCCGACGACCGTGGCCTCTCTCTATGGGCAAAGCCCTTTGTGAGTACAGCCGCCGCAAATGGGCTGGTCAGCGGATACCAGACCGCCGGCGGCCTGGCCGAGATACGGGGACAGAACCCCATCACATTGGCGGAAGCAAGCGTTGTGATTCGAAATCTTCTGGGAGAGGCGCTCGACGGCGCGGAATATGTTATCGCCCCCGAGCATACCGCAGAAATGGACTGGGCGCAAAGCGCGGTCAGCAGCATGTCTCGGTTGGACGTGCTCTCCCCTCTTGCTTCGATGCTGGACAGCGGCGAACCGATTACCCGGCAGGTCGCCTGTGAAATGTTATACCGCGCAATGTTGCTGATGGAAAATTAAAGGAGGGGCGCTATGCGCCCCTCCTTTCAGGTATCACTTTTTTCAAAGTCGCGGTACAGCAGGCTCGGCTGAATCCCCGTATTGTTCTGATATTTTCCACTGGTATACGGATCATACTCTCCATCGATATCGTGATAATAAATCTGACAGATCTCCACATTAGGATAAATCCGAATCGGCTGCACGCAGAATATCTCCAATGTCCAGTAACCCGCAAACCCCACGTCTCCAAAACCAGCGGTAACATGGATGAACAGACCCAAGCGTCCGGTCGACGACCGTCCCTCCAGCATGGGGATATACCGGTCTGTCACCGTATATTCGTTTGTGCGCCCCAGGTACAGGCGGTTGGGCTGTAAGAGCAGGCCTTCCTCCGGTATCTCGATACGGTGCGCCGTATTCGGGGTTTTCATGTCAAGTACATCGTTATCATAAACAAGCAGCTCGTTCGCCAGCGACAGGTTATAGCTGTTCGGATTGACCCGCTTTGGATCGAATGGCTCGATAATAATTTCCTTGCCGATATGCTTTACAATCTCCTTACCGGACAGAATCATATACTTCCCTCTTTCCGCATTCACAATATACCTTAGCCGATATCTCAAATGAAGGTACGGCAATCCATATAGGATCTTATCAAACCACATCCTGCTTCTCCATTTTTACTCGATGCGGAGTCTTTCCACCGCCGCCTCATCCGGCGTGACGTAGGCTGTTTGGTACACATGATAGATCACCATACCCGGCTTGGCTCCCGCCGGCTTTTTGACCTGCCGTACCGGTGTGTAATCCACTGGCACAAGCGAGGACTGCCGCGCTTTGGAGTGGTACGCCGCGATCATGGCCGCTTCCGTCATAGCCCGATCGGTTGGTTCGCGCCCATCGGCCACCAGAATCACATGCGAGCCGTGAATCTTCTGTGTGTGGAACCAGATATCGCTTTTAAACGCAGTCTTCAGCGTCAACAGATCGTTTTGCAGGTTGTTTTTTCCCGCGAAGATATCAAAACCGTCGCTCGAGCGATAATGGAACGGCTTTGCGGCCACCGGCTTCACGCGTTGCTTTTTGTTGCGCGCCTGCTTGCTGGACAGGACGCCCTCCTGTGTCAGCTCCTCCCTCAGCTGAGCAAGGTCCCGTTCACTCTCCGCCTCACCCAGCGCGACCAGCACGCTTTCCAGATAATCCAGATCTGCACGGCCCTGTGCGAGCTGCTGCGTCAGCACTTCCTCCGCAGTCTTGGCTTTGTTGTACAGCTTGAAATACTTCTGCGCGTTTTGCTGCGGCGTCAATCGGACATCCAAAGCGACCTCCACCTCGGGACAGGCCTCGTCGTAATAGTCCACGACCACCGCCTTGTTCATCCCCTTTTCAAGCTGGTACAGGTTTGCCGTGATTAGGTCGCCCAGCCGTTTATACTGTTCGCGGTTTTGCGTCGCGTCCAGCTCCTTTTGCTGCGCAGCCAGCTTTCTTGCCAAGCGGTCGCGCGCGTTGACGACGGCCTTATGCAAATCGGCCGAGCGCCGCGCCATGCGCTCCGCTTTCCCTTTTTTCTCAAAAAACGCGGCCAGCAGGTCCGAGAAGCTTTGCTCCTGCGATACTGTCATCAGGCCTTCATATTGCGTGATTGGCAGAAAGGAAAAGTCAAAAACCGCATGATCCTCTGTCTTCGTAAGCAAGAACGGCTTCCACCGTTTTTCTGTGAGATAGCTTTTCAGGTCCTCAAACACCTGCGCCAGACGAAGCTGCTCCTCTGCGGTCAGTTTGCCGACCGGCTTCGCGGCGTCTCCCGTCGCCCGATAGGATAGCTCGCGGCACAGCAGCGGCGAAAATCCAAGCAGTTGGCTGAGCAGATATCGGTCAAGCCCCATCTCTCCATCCGCGGATTGCAGGGAGGCCGACAGCCCCACTCCCGACAGAGCAAAGGGGTCATGCTTCTCCTGCGCCGGCGGCAACCTGTAAAACAGGCCGGGCAATACCTGCCGCTTACCGGAAAGGTCTCCGTCCACGCGGCGCATCGCGTCAATGATACGGTTATCCTCCCCGCACAGGATGACGTTGGAGTGCTTCCCCATCAACTCGCAGATCAGATGTTTTTTGCAGGCCACCCCCATTTCGTCTGTCGTATCCAGTTCGATAGTCAGCATCCGTTCCACAGCCGGCTGTACGACTGCCGCAATTTTTGCCCCCTGCACATGCTTGCGCAGGAGCATGCAGAACATGGGCGGCGCCGCCGGATTCTCTCGCGCGACGTCAATAAAATGCACCCGCGGCGCGCCGGCGGCGGTCGACACCAGCAAGCGCCTTGCGCCGCCCTGGCCTCTCGTCTGCAGCACGATCTCATCCCGATCGGGCTGGTACACCTTTTCCACACGGCAGCCCGCGAGCACATGATTCAATTCTTCCGTTACTGCCCCAAGGCAGATAGCATCTAATGGCATGATCGATCTTCCTTATACAAATTGGATGCAGTCCGCGTGCCGCTCGGAAACGCTGACGCGCAACGCGGGGAACGCCCCGCCTATCTGCTCCGCGAACGCCGCTGTCACCGGATTTTCGGTTGGGAAATGACCCGCGTCCGCAAGCGTCAGCCCAAGCGTCTGCGCGCGCTGCATCAGGTCGTAGCTGCAGTCTCCGATCACGAATGCGTCCGCCCCCTTTGCGATTGCAAAATCCATCATTTTGCCACAGGCTCCGCCGCCGACCGCCACCCGACGGATCGGCCGGCCGCCATCACAAAAGCGAACGCCGCACGCACGCAGACACTCTTTGACATAAAGCGCGAACTCCCGCGGCCCCATTTCCTTTGGCAGGTCGCCAACACGTCCCAGCATCCCGTTTTCCCCCGCTTCCAGATTCCCCACGTTGGTGAGGAACAGCGCAGCGGCCAGGGCGTCGTTAACGCCTCCCTGCGCACAGTCCGCGTTGGTGTGCATACAAACGAGGGCAATATCATGCCGGATCGCGGCACGCAGGATACGTCCAGTCGCATCGTCCTCGGTTATCCGACTGATCGAGGTAAAGATCACCGGATGATGCGCGACGATCATCTGTGCGCCGCGTTCCGCCGCCTCCGCAACGACCTGTTCGGTAATATCGAGAGAGCAAAGCACATTGGTCACTTCGCGCGCCCGATCCCCGCAAAGCAGCCCCACATTATCCCAGCTTTCCGCCAGCGCGGGCGGCGCCAGCCCTTCCAGCAGCGTTACAATATCCTGAACCGTAATCATGCCAATTCCTCCCATGCCTGTTTGATCACGCGAACGATTTCACGCTGTCCGTCAAGGACGGCGCGGTCAACCGCGCTTCCGCTTTGCATACCCTCCAGCGCGCGTATTTCCCGCTGAAGCAGCTTTTCCAGATAGTCGCGCGCACCCGCCGCCTGCAGCAGCGCCGGAGAAAACGCGCAGCTGGAAAGCGGGACCACGCGCACTGGTCCACCGCCGCGCACGGAAAGCACAACATAATACCGGCGTTCCTCCCGACAGACCGTTTCACACTCGATCATATAGCCATGCGCCCAAAGCCACTGCCGAAGCTCATAGACCATCGTCATTGGCTGTAAAAGCAGCAGATGCTCGCCATCTCCCGTCCACGGCGCGGCCGCCAGGATATCTGCAATCGTCTGGCCTCCCATGCCGGCGATGCTGACCGTGTCGCACTCCTCCGGCCGCACGGCCTCCAGCCCCGCCGCAAGGCGCAGCGGCAGCGCCACACCATGCTCCGCGGCATTACGGGCCGCATGATCCAGCGGCCCCTGCCGGATATCCGACCCGATCGCGGCGGCGACACGTCCGGAAAGCAGCAGAGAAACCGGCAGTTTTCCATGATCCGTTCCGATATCTGCCAGCCGCGCCCCACGAGGGATCAGCGCTGCGATGCAGGCCAAGCGGGGCGTTAAAATCATCCGTTCCATTTCTCACCTAAAAAATGGGCCGGCATGCTTTGCCGGCCCTTGTCTTTCATCCTTATTCGCCCAGGAATGCGTTGAGCTTGGCAACCAGTTCGTCCGCATTGGTGCCATGCACCATGCAGGCCTCCTCAATGCTTTCGCCCTGCGATGCCGGGCAGCCCAAGCAATGCATACCGATTTCCATAAAGAACTTTGCCGTTTCCAGATTGCGGTTCAGCACCTCGCCAATCGTGGTCTTTTTCGTGATAGCCGCCATGATGGACCTCCTGTTTGTTTTTTGTTGTCTTTAGTATACCGCAAAAATATACAAATTTCAATCACCTTATCGCGTTTTATCAGAAATCAACAAAAAAATACGCGCCCTTTTTACCATAAACGCCCCCTACCGACCGCGCGGCCGTTTTCTCCTTTCCAACCATCCGTCACCGCAGCGGCCCGTCCCCTGAGCTGCTCTTCGTAAAACCAAAAAATGTCCGGCGTTAGCCGGACATTTTCCGTTCACTTATCAGCCCTGCTCGCGCATTTTGGCGAAGCATTCGCTGCAATATACCGGACGGTCGGACTTGGGTTCGAACGGAACACGAGCCTCTCCGCCGCAAGCAGCACAGGTAGCGGTGAAATATTCGCGCGGGCCACGAGCCGCGTTCTTTCGGGCGTCACGGCAGGCCTTGCAGCGCTGCGGCTCGTTCTGGAAACCGCGCTCTGCATAGAATTCCTGCTCGCCGGCAGTAAACACAAATTCCTGACCGCATTCCTTGCATACTAAAGTCTTGTCTTCGTACATGGTTTTTACCTCTCTTTGATACCGTTCCCTCGGGAACCTGAAATTTATGCGTACAGGCCGCATGCCTGCAATCGCCTATTGGGGTTTGATATTTGCCGATTTCCGCTTGATGCGCTGGATGGCATTATCCACAGACTTGATCGGTTTACGCAGCGTTTTGGACATTTCCTCAAACGACAGGCCATCCAAAAACAATGTTAAAACCTTTGCCTCGAATTCAGACAGAAGCGAGTAGAGCCGACGGACCAGTTCTTCCCTCTCCTCATTGCCGATCACCAGCGATTCAGGGTCACCAATCGGTGCCGTAACCCGGGTGTGCGATTCCGCAAGGTCTTCAAACAGAGGTCGATCGATTGACATGGAACGATTGAGCGGGTCGTGCTTCATTGCGGCGGCAGACCGCACCGCGGAAAAAATTTTCCGCATAACGCAGATCTTCGCAAACGCGCTGAACGGCACGCCTTTTCCTTCATCATATTCGCGGATCGCTTTCATCAAACCGAGCATCCCCTCCTGAAGCAGATCCTCTTCATCCGCACCCACTAAAAAATACGGGCGCGCACAGGTCTTTACCAGTCTGGAATACCTTTTTACCAAAGCTTCCGCCGCATCGCCGCCGCCCTGCTGCGCCAGCCGGCACAACGCTTCATCGGATAACGGCTGCAATGGAATATTTTCTATACCGTGTCTCATGTCAAGATTTATTATATGCGAAAAAAAAGATAATGTCAAGGAATTTTTGTGAAAACTACTGTTTTGATGGCAAAAACAGATTTATTTTTTTGTGCCGATTGAACAATAAACAATATTTTTCATTATTCGACAGTCACCGACTTGGCGAGATTGCGCGGTTTATCCACGTCGCAGTTGCGCTCCACCGCAATATAGTATGCCAAAAGCTGCATGGGAATAATCGAAAGAGACGCGGAAAATTCATAAAGACATTTCGGCAGCCGGATAATATGCTGACAGACCGATTCATCCCCTGTGAAGTCGTCCGTGGTGACTAATACGACGACCGCGCCGCGGGAAACTACCTCTCGGATGTTGGAGACGGTTTTTTCAAACAGCGCAGGCTGCGTTGCCAACGCCACCACCAGTGTCCCCTCCTCGATCAGCGAGATCGTACCGTGTTTGAGCTCTCCCGCCGCATATGCCTCGGAATGGATATACGATATTTCCTTGAGCTTGAGCGAGGCCTCGAGCGCCGCAGCATAGTCCAGGCCGCGCCCCAGGAAAAACACGCTCGGCCGGTTGGCGTACCGCGTGGAGATGCGCTGCATATCCTGCTGGCTTTCCAACGCTTTCTCAATGCAGGCCGGCAAGCGCTGCAGCTCGGCGCAAAGCGCGCGCTCATCCCCGATCGAGATCAGGCCCCTCGTGCGTGCGATTTTCACGGAGATCAGGTACAGGGCGGAAAGCTGTGAGGAATATGCTTTTGTGGTCGCAACCGATATCTCCGGCCCCGCCCAGGTATACAGCACTCCGTCCGCCTCGCGCGCGATGGTCGAGGATACCACATTGACGATCGCGACCGTGAACGCGCCCGCCTGCTTGGCCAGCCGCATCGCCGCCAGCGTATCGGCGGTTTCGCCCGACTGGCTGATTACGATGCAGAGGTCCTTTTTCCCGATGATCGGGTTTTCATACCGGAACTCACTGGCTACCTCCGCCGTACAGTGGATGCGGCACATTGCCTCGATCACACGTTTGCCGACCATGCCCGCGTGCAAGGCGGAACCGCAGCCTACGATATGAATATTTTCGATTTCGCGCAGCCGTTCATCGGTCAGGCCGTTTTCCTCAAATACAACAGCATTGTTCTGAATTCGCGGGTTGACTGTATCCGCGACCGCTTTCGGCTGCTCCATGATCTCTTTCAGCATGAAATGCTGGTAGCCGCCCTTTTCCGCGGCCGACATATCCCAAGTGACAGTTTGGACCGCTTTCTCCACTACGTCGCCGAACTCGTTCATCACAGCCACGCTGTCCGGCCGGATAATCGCCACCTCATTGTCGTCCAGAATGATGTAATCGCGGGTCCGGCCGATAATCGCCGTGAGATCCGAGGCAATCATATTTTCCCCTTGGCCGAGCCCGATAATCAGCGGGTTATCCCGCCGCGCGGCGACGATCTCCTCCGGATTGTCCATAGAAACCACGCCCAGTGCGTAGGAGCCGCGGATGCGCTGTACTGCGGCGAGCACGGTCTTCGCCAAGTCCTCCTGCTTGCCGGTATGCAGGTAGTCGACCAGGTGCGCGACGGTCTCCGTATCCGTCTCGGAACAGAACGTGTACCCATGCGCCTCCAGTCGCTCCCGCAGTTCCTTATAGTTTTCTATGATCCCGTTATGGACGACCGCGACCTTGCCCTGACCGTCCCGACCGCCCAGATGGGGATGGGAATTGCGGTCGGACGGCTCCCCATGCGTCGCCCAGCGGGTATGGCCGATGCCGCAGGTGCAGGACAAGCCGCCCTCGGACTGGATTTTCTCTTCCAGGCTCGCGATGCGGCCCTGTGTTTTCACAACGCGCAGGCCGTCCCGCGTAAAGGCGGCGATGCCGGCGGAATCATACCCACGGTACTCGAGGCTGTATAATCCCTTAATCAGAATGGGCAGCGCGTTTTCGCGGCCCGTAAATCCAACGATTCCACACATAAGAATAAATTCCTCCAATAGAAAGGATGGCAGTTTTTTAATTTTGGGTATAAAAATAGTGCGTTACGCAGAATCTGCTCTGTCCGCGCAGTCGCCCGCGCGATTTAACAGTCTGCTCACGACCAACCCACTCATGGCCGAAGGGCATCCGCCGAAAACTTCGATTAACCCTTCCCTCGTCAACTGCGATACCGGCTGCATCGCAGTTCTGGCGCTTGACTTGCTATTCTGTTGTACCGCTGCTTTTCACCCCTCTCTTTCACAAAACAAGGTGGATGCGAAAACCACATCCACCTTATGTTGGCTCTTTCTTATTATACGACAGACTCTATCACTTTGGCAACCCTTTTTGCCAAAGTATCGACCTGATTGCTGTCCTTTCCTTCGACCATAACGCGCACCAAAGCCTCTGTACCGGAGGGACGTACCAAAATCCGGCCGTTTTCCCCCAGAGCCGCGCCCGCCTCGTCGATCGAAGCCTTGACCTCCGGCAGCTCCTGCAGGGCAGCCTTTTTATCATTCGGCACCTTGACGTTAATCATGACCTGCGGCCATGGCACGACCTCCGCGGCGATCTCCGAGCATTTTTTGCCGCTGCTTTTCAGAATGGACATGAACTGCAGCGCGGTCAGCTCCCCATCTCCGGTTGAGGCATATTCCAGGAAGATAACATGGCCGGACTGCTCGCCGCCAAGGATATATCCCTTGTTCAACATCATTTCCAGCACATACCGGTCTCCCACACTGGAGCATTCGATCCGCATGTCGTTTTTTTGAGCATAGGCGTGCAGACCCATGTTGGACAGCACGGTGGCGACAAACGCCCCACCGCGCAGCTTGCCTTCCTTTTTCATATGGGCGGCGCATACGGCCATGATGCGGTCCCCGTCCAGCTCCTCGCCAGTTTCGTCCACGATCAGGCAGCGGTCCGCGTCGCCATCGAACGCAACGCCCAAATCAAAGCTGCCTTTCCGGACGCGCTCCTTGAGCTGTTCCAGATGCGTCGAGCCGCAGCCCGCGTTGATATTGATTCCATCCGGCTCGTAAAACCGTATCTCCGCCCTGCACTCGACCAAACGCATCAACCGCTCGACCGTGGTAGAGGATGCGCCGTTTGCGCAGTCCACCGCGACGTGCAGGCCGGACAAGTCGCCCTTGATCGTTTCCGCAAGGTGGTCGGTGTACTCCACCACCGGATCGATCGCACTTTTCAGCACGCGGCCCAGCTTTTCATGGGTCATTTTGGGGATGGATTCAAAGTCGTCGATCAGGTCTTCGATTTTGGCCTCAGTTTCGTCCGGCAGCTTGTAGCCGTTGCCCGCAAATATCTTGATGCCATTATATTCAAACGAGTTATGGCTTGCCGAGATCACGATGCCGGCATCCGCTTTATGCTTGATCGTCAAAAAAGCTACTGCCGGTGTTGGGATAACGCCCAGCAGCTCCACATCCGCGCCGACTGAGCAGATGCCCGCCACCAGCGCGTTTTCCAGCATATCCGAGGAGATGCGCGTATCCTTGCCGATCAGCAGCTTGGCTTTTCCGCTGTGGGTCGCTTCCTGCGTCAGCACAAACGCCGCCGCCGCGCCGATTTTGAATGCAAGCAGCGCGTCCAGTTCGGAATTTGCCACACCGCGGACACCGTCCGTCCCAAAATATCTACCCAATATCAAACACCTAACTTTCTTATTGATAACAGCGCCGTCACAGCATTTGCTGCCCGTCCGCCGGTTCCATATTCATGTGCCGGTAAGCCTGCATCGTTACACACCGCCCGCGCGGCGTGCGGCTGAGAAAGCCGATCTGCATCAGATACGGCTCGTATACATCCTCCAATGTAATGGCTTCTTCACCAATGGTCGCGGCCAGCGTTTCCAGTCCGACCGGACCGCCGCCGTAATTGAGCATGATGCTTTTGAGCATGCGCCGGTCAACCGCGTCCAGCCCCAACTTATCGATCTCCTGCGCGCGCAGCGCCATGTCCGCGCTGGCCTTGTCGATCGTGCCCGTGCCGCGCACCTGCGCGAAATCGCGCACACGGCGCAGCAGGCGGTTGGCAATACGCGGCGTGCCGCGGCTGCGGCGCGCGATTTCCAAAGCGCCCTCGTGCTCGCACGGCACATTCAGTATGCTTGCCGAGCGTTCCACGATATGACAAAGCTCCTCCGCGGAATAAAGTTCCAAACGGAGCATCACGCCGAATCGGTCACGCAGCGGGCTGGTCATCTGTCCGGCGCGCGTCGTCGCCCCGATCAGGGTGAAACGCGGCAGGTCGAGCCGGATTGAACGCGCGGAAGGCCCCTTGCCAATAATGATATCGAGCGCGTAGTCCTCCATCGCCGGGTAGAGGATCTCTTCGACCGCACGGTCTAAACGGTGGATCTCATCGATAAACAAAATATCATTTTCCGAAAGGTTTGTCAATAAAGCCGCCAAATCTCCTGCTTTTTCGATCGCAGGACCGCTGGTGACGCGGATATTGACCCCCATCTCATTTGCAATAATGCCGGCCAGCGTGGTTTTTCCCAAGCCCGGCGGGCCGTACAGCAGGGTATGGTCCAGCGCCTCTCCCCGCTGCTTTGCAGCTTCGATGTAAACACCGAGGTTTTCCTTTACCTTTGCCTGGCCGACATAATCCGCCATGGATTTCGGCCGCAGGGAATTTTCGGTTTCATCCTCCGCCAACTGCCTGGTGGAAATAATGCGTTCATCGTCGGCCATGCCGCCGGAAAATTCAATGCTCAAAGCGACACCCCTTTACTGTTTGACCAGCTTTTTCAGGCATTGGCGGATGATCTCCTCCGCTTCCATCTGCGCGGCGTCCATCCCCTCCATCGCCTGAAGCGCTTCCGCTTGGCTGTACCCAAGCACCATGAGCGCCGCAACAGCCTCCTGCGTATGGTTGACCCCGCCGGACGCCGCGGCCATGGCAACAGGCGATACGCTGGACGCAGTCTCCAACTGTTCCTTGCTCATCTTGTCCCGCAGCTCCAAAACAATGCGCTGCGCGATTTTTTTGCCGATGCCTGGCGCCTGCATCAGCATTTTTTCATCCCCTGTGATGATGGACAGCGCAAGCCGGTCCGGCGGCGCGACCGACAGAATGGAAAGAGCGGCTTTCGGCCCCACGCCGGATACGCCGATCATCATTTCGAAGCAGGACTGCTCCTCCTCGTCAATAAACCCGTATAATTCAAAAATATCCTCGCGGACATTCAGATATGTCAACAAACGCGCGCGGGCGCCGATTTTCAGCTTGCCGATCGTGTTCTGCGAAGCGTGACATGCATATCCCACACCGCCGCAGTCGATCACGGCAAGCCCTTGCTTGAGCAGCGCGACCGTACCCTCTACATAATAAAACATCAAATACCCTCATACCGTATTGCATTTCTGGAATGGCCGTGGCAGATCGCAAGCGCGAGCGCATCCGCCGCGTCATCCGGCCGCGGAAGCTTTGTCAGATGCAGGATGCTTTTCGTCATTTCCATCATCTGCTTTTTTTCTGCGTTGCCATAGCCGACCACCGCCATTTTGACCTGGTTCGGCGTATACGAAACCGGATGCAGGCCTTTTTGGGCGAGCGCAAGCAGGATCACGCCTCTTGCCTGCGCGACCTGGATGCCGGTCGTAATGTTTTTGGAGAAAAACAGCTCTTCAATCGCAACCTCGTCCGGATGAAACGTATCGACCAACGTGCTGATATCCTCATAAATCTCACACAGACGCAGATGCATCGGCATGCCGGCCTTTGTTGTTGCCGCGCCGTACTGCACGGGCGTGAACTTGAAGTTTTCAAACCGCACGACCCCATAGCCGATCGTACCGTAGCCAGGGTCGATACCAAGAATCGTCATAGCTGCAAACCTCTGCCCTCTCAACCCAAATATTGTACCACGAAACCGCTTTTCGCGCAACCATACCCGTGAAAAAAGAGCGGTCCCGCCGCTCTTCCTCCACTTTCACGATTTGGCATTGCTGATACGCTCAGCCGCGAGCAAAATACCGGCTTTGCCTGAAGCGTAGGTCAGGCCGCCCTGTAAATAGCACACATACGGCTCCCGCATCGGAGCATCCGCCGACAATTCAATGGAAGCGCCCTGCACGAAAGCGCCCGCCGCCATGATGACCGGATCGTCATAGCCCGGCATGGCCCACGGCTCCGGTGTCACAAAGGAATCGACCGGCGCGCCCGCCTGAATCCCTTCGCAGAACCGGCGCAGCGGCTCCGGCGCGCCGAACGCAATCGTCTGGATGATGTCATACCGCGTCTCTTCCGCTTTCGGGCTGACCTCGTATCCCATCAGCTCCATGACCTTGGCGCAGAAAATGGCCGTTTTCAGCGCTTGCGCCGTGATATGCGGCGCCATGAACAGCCCCTGATACAGCAAACGGTTCTGTCCTATGGTGCAGCCGCACTCCCCGCCGATACCGGGCGCGGTCAGCTTATAGGAGGCATTCTCCACCAGATCCGAGCGGCCTGCGATGTAACCGCCGGTGGGCGCAAGACCCCCGCCCGGGTTTTTAATCAGCGAACCCGCAATCAGATCCGCGCCAACCTGGGTCGGCTCAGTCTCCTCCACAAATTCGCCGTAGCAGTTATCCACCATAATCGCGGCTTCGGAGCCTGCGGCACGCACCGTCCGGCAGATTTCTCCGATCTCCTCGCAGGACAGCGTTTTACGTACGGCATAGCCGCGGCTGCGCTGGATGAACACTAGTTTGACCGCTTGGTCTCGCACGGCTGCGGCAATCGCTGGCAGATCGGGCGCGCCGTCCTTGAGGTCCACCTGCTTGTAACCGATACCATAGTGCTTCATGCTGCCACAGTAATCCCCGGTGATTGTGTTTTGCAGCGTGTCATACGCCGGACCGGTGACTGAAAGCACCGTGTCCCCTGTTTTGACTGCGGAAAACATCGCGCAGGAAAGCGCGTGCGTGCCGTTGACAAAGCCGATGCGCACCAGCGCGGCCTCCGTCCCGAAGATATCGGCATAAATGCGGTCCAGGGTGTCACGCCCGTGATCGTCATATCCATAGCCGGTCGTGCCGGCAAAAAGGTTATCCGACACGCGGTTTTTCGTAAACGCCGCCAGCACCTTTTCCGTATTCCGGTCGCAGATCTCTTCGATACGAGAAAAGCACGGCATGATTTCGCGCTCAGCCTGACGGCCGAGCGCGCGTATTTCTTCCGATATTGGTAAATATTCAGACATTTTCAGTGATTCTCTCCCAACGCCGAGCGCCCATCCGGCAAATCAAAAACCTGGTCCTCCGGCGCTTCGGTTTTCAGTTCGCTGACCGTCACCTGACGGACCAGCGTATCGCCGCTGTAAAACGACGCTGCTTTCAGCAGGCCGGAGGCTGCTGATATGTAATATACACAGCGGTAGCCTCCCTGCTCAAATTCCACACGGATACACGGCTCATAGTCCATGTCCTGCCGCCCCACGTCCAAAAGCCGCACCTCTTCCCCCAATACGTCCTCGTAGGTGGGCAGCATGGCAGCCGCGTCGTCCGTAAAATCGCCCCAGTTTCCCTCATAAGCGCTGGAAGCACCGTTCTCCCAGGCATAAACCGTATCGCCCCTGCGCAGCAGGGTACTTTCCACGCTCCCCGACGCCTGCAGGGTATCAGTCCGCACCACGCCATCCTTGACATATTGGCGGCAGGACAGCGTGGACGAACCGCCCGCATAGTACAGCGTATTTTGTATGCTGCAGCTATAGGCGGTCGGACGTACCAAGGACGCAACGACCTTTTGCGCATTCACAGGGCCGATCTCGATATCCGCGACGCTCTGCGCAGTCAGCATCTGGCTTCCCGAGCTGACGACCGGCGCGTTTTGCGTACCATCGGACAACACGATGCCGGTATCCCGTTCATGCAGCAGGCCGGAAGCAAACAGATATGCCAGCGCCAGCAGAGCGACAAATACGCCGGCGCCAATGGCCGCAATCAGAGGGGCGGACAGCTTTTTCTTCATTTTCACGGTGTAAACGGCGCGGGGCCGCCTTCCCGCAGGCCGAAATAATGCTCAATCGCCTGTACGATGCGTTCAGAGGTCTGGCCGTCGCCATATGGGTTGACCGCATGCGCCATTGCTCCATAAGCCTGCGCGTCGTCCAGCAGCTCGCGCGCCAGACGGACGATGTTCTCCTGCTCCACCCCAGCCAGCTTGACTGTGCCGGCCTCGATAGCCTCGGGCCGCTCGGTTTCGCGGCGCAGCACCAGCACCGGCTTGCCAAGACTGGGGGCCTCTTCCTGCAGGCCTCCGGAATCCGTCATAATTAGATAGCAGCGTGCCATCAGGTTGTGCATCTCATCCACCGCGAGCGGATGGATCAGATGGACGCGGTCGTTCCCACCCAGAAACTTCTCCGCCGTTTCACGCACATACGGACTGAGGTGAACCGGATACACGAAATGCACATCCGGATAGGCCTCCGACAGCGCGGCGATCGCGCGACAGATATTTTCCATCGGCTCGCCATAATTCTCCCGCCGGTGCGCGGTGACCAGCACCACGCGGTTATTCTGAAAATCAAGCGTTTTCAGCTGCTCGTCGCGGAAAGCAAAATCCGGCCGGACCGTCATGTGGATCGCATCGACGACGGTATTGCCGACCACCGAAACCCCATCCGTGATGCTTTCGCGCGCCAGATTATCCCGATTGCGCGGGGTCGGCGCAAAATGCAGCGTCGCGATCTGGCCGGTCAGCTTGCGGTTCATCTCCTCCGGGAACGGAGAGTACTTGTCATAGGTGCGCAGGCCGGCCTCTACATGCCCGACCGGTATTTTATGATAAAACGCGGCAAGCGCGCCTGCGAACGTCGTCGAGGTGTCTCCATGCACCAGCACCATATCGGGCTGCGCCTGCTCGAGTACATCATCCAACCCATGCAGGCTTTTCTCTGTAATCAGTGCCAGCGTCTGCCGCGGCTGCATGATGTTAAGGTCATAATCCGGCTTGATCTGAAAAATATCCAGCACCTGATCCAGCATCTCGCGGTGCTGCGCGGTGACGCAGACGATCGGCTCGGTATGGGCATTCTTTTTCAGTGCATGCACCAGCGGCGCCATTTTGATCGCCTCCGGTCGCGTGCCGAACACAGTCATCACTTTAATTTTGTTCATTGTCTGTTTTCTCCTTTTGTGCGTCCCCATCATCCCTATCTTCTGCCTCTGGGGTTCCATCGTGCGGATGCCTGCCCCAGTGTTCCGCGCCGTAGATGACGCATGCGCCGACGATAATTGCGACCAATACCGCCAGCAGCAGGATAATGGCCTTTACTTCCCCCGACGAGGTCAATACGACCGCTGTCAGGCCAAGGGTCGCGCTGATCGCGTACAGGATCGCGACCGCCTGCTTCTGGTTAAAGCCCATATCGATCAGCTTGTGATGGACATGGCCGCGGTCCGGACTCATCGGGCTGCGCCCCGCCGCCACGCGGCGGATGATCGCATTGGCCGTGTCAAAAATCGGCAGTCCCAGTATCAGGAACGGAACAGCGAACGAAATGACCGCATAAAATTTGAACAGGCCCATGATGGATACCGTTGCCAGCATATAACCAAGGAAGGTCGAGCCAGTATCCCCCATAAATATCTTTGCGGGGTTCAGGTTATACGGCATAAAGCCGACGCATGCGCCTGCGAGCGCCGCCATTGTGACAGCGATCATCATGTTCTCCGTCAGCAACGCGACCGCTAGCATGGTGATCGCAGCGATGGATGAAACGCCGACCGCCAGTCCGTCCAGGCCGTCGATCAGGTTCACGGCGTTGGTAATGCCTACAATCCAGAGGATCGTCACCGGAATTGCAAAAATCCCCAAGTGGAAGTACGCTTCGTCGGAAAACGGGTTCAAATTGGTGAACAGCTTGATCTGCAGATCCCCTACGCATACAGGTATCGCCGCCGCGACAATCTGCACAACGAATTTGAGCTTTGCGCCAAGCGCCAGGACATCGTCAAAAATGCCCAGCGAAACAATGATGATCGCTCCCAGCAGTACGCACAGCATGGTTTTGTCCAGTTGTCCGAAAATCAGAATCGAGCAGAGGAAGCCGCCGAAAATGGCCAACCCGCCCAGCCGCGGTATGGGTTCCTTGTGCATGCGGCGGTTATCCTTGGGAACGTCGATCGCGCCGACCTTGTGCGCGAACTTTTTGACCGGCGGCGTAAAGAAATACGACAGCACGCCCGCCGCGGCAAACGCGGCGACAACCATACCGATCACGATATATTCAGGCATTTTTTGTTCCTCTCAAAAGCAGATGTTCAGCGCTTGACAAACCCCAGCTTCCGGTAAACCTTGTCCAGCGTTTTCCGCGCCAGGTAGGACGCTTTCTGCGCGCCCTCGGTATATACCTGCTGCAGGTAATCCTTGTTGCGCAGCAGATCCTCCGTCTTTTCGCGGATTGGGCGCAGCAGCTCGACGACCACCTCGCCCACCGCCGGCTTGAACTCCCCATAGCCCTTGCCCGCAAATTCCGCTTCCGCCTCGGCAACCGTCTTGCCAGTCGCAAGCGCGTAAATCTGCAGCAGGTTGGAAATGCCGGGCTTGCCCTGCGGGTCCATGACGATGCGGGCGTCCGAATCGGTCACCGCGCGCTTGAACTTGCGCATGATCACATCCGGCTGATCCATCAGCAGAATATACCCGTTTTCATTTTCATCCGACTTGCTCATTTTCTTTTCCGGATCGGACAGGCTCATGATCTTCGCGCCCTCGCCCGCCTTCGGATAGCGTCCCTCCGGAATCGTGAAAGTATCCGGAAAAACCCCGTTAAAGCGGTTTGCAATATCGCGGCAGATCTCGATATGCTGACTCTGGTCCACGCCGACCGGCACAATATTGGTCTGGTACAGCAGGATGTCCGCCGCCATCAAAACCGGATAGGTAAACAGGCCGACATTCACATTATCCGAATGCTTGGCGGACTTATCTTTGAACTGCGTCATGCGGGAAGCCTCTCCAAACATGGTAAAGCAGTTGAGCACCCAAGCCAGCTCAGCGTGCGCCGGCACATGGCTCTGGATAAACAGGACGCTCTTTTCCGGATCAAGGCCACAGGCGATATACTGCGCAAGCACCTCCAACGTCTGGCGCCGCAGCGCTGCCGGATCCTGACGCACCGTGATCGCATGCATGTCAACCACGCAGTAGATGCAGTTATAATCCTCCTGCAGCAGCGGAAAGTTGCGGATCGCGCCCAGGTAATTGCCCAGCGTCAGTTTGCCGGACGGCTGGACACCAGAAAAAATGGTTTGCTTCTGATTTTCGCTCATATAGAAAACTTCCCTTACAAATTAGAATTTACTTTGTGACAGGTTTGTGCTAAAAGGCTATACTCGATTGTAATAATATCATATTTTGCCCACTTTTGCAATGTGTTTTCGCGCATTTGCGGAATATTGACAGCAGCAGGGGCCGCGGGGTATGATAATAGCAGGAAAAAGAGAGGCGGCGATCCAATGGCAAACTATGTATTGGCACTCGATCAGGGGACAACCAGCTCGCGCGCAATTTTATTCGACAACGAACAAAACATCCTTTCCATCCGGCAGCACGAACTGTCACAGCACTATCCCCGCGAGGGCTGGGTCGAGGAGGACCCCATGGAAATCTGGTCAACGCAATACGCCGCTATGCTGGAGGCTCTCGCTGCGGCAGACGTTTCTCCCGCTGATGTTGCCGCGATCGGCATCACCAATCAGCGCGAAACAACGATCCTGTGGGACAAGGCCACCGGCCGTCCTGTCTATAACGCAATTGTATGGCAGTGCCGGCGTACCGCCGATATTGTGGACAGCCTCGTGCGGCAGGGGCTGACCGATCACATACGCAATACAACCGGACTCGTGCTGGACGCTTATTTTTCCGGAACAAAAATCAAGTGGATTCTGGACCATGTCGAAGGCGCGCGGGAAAAAGCCGCGCGCGGCGAGATTCTGTTCGGCACGGTGGATTCCTGGCTGGTATGGAAGCTGACCGGCGGGAAAGCGCATATCACTGACATGACCAACGCCGCCCGCACCATGATCTTTGATATCCATAAGCTGGACTGGGACGACACCCTGCTCCGCGCACTCGACATCCCGCGCGCCATGCTGCCGCGCGTGTGCTCCTCCAGCGAAATTTACGGCTATGTCTCCCTTCCCGGCGGCGACGTGCCGATCGCCGGCATTGCAGGCGACCAGCAGGCTGCGCTGTTTGGCCAGACCTGCTTTGACGCGGGGGATGCGAAAAACACTTACGGGACAGGCTGCTTTCTGCTGATGAATACAGGGGAACAGGTTTGCGAAAGCAAAAACGGCCTGCTAACCACAATCGGCATCCATATTGCGGGAAAAACCCAGTATGCTCTGGAGGGCAGCGTATTTATCGGCGGCGCGGTGATCCAATGGCTGCGCGATGAAATGCGCTTTTTCTCCGAAAGCCGCGATGCGGAATACTACGCCAAGAAGGTGCCGGATACCGGCGGCGTATACCTTGTTCCCGCGTTCACCGGCCTCGGCGCGCCGCATTGGGACATGTACGCGCGTGGCTGCCTGATCGGCCTGACGCGCGGCACCAGCCGTGAGCATATTATCCGCGCCGCGCAGGAATCCATCGCTTATCAGGTTAACGACCTGCTTGACGCAATGGCGCGCGATACCGGCGTCCCTCTCGCCTCCCTTTCTGTTGACGGCGGCGCGAGCAGGGACAGTTTCCTGATGCAGTTCCAGGCGGATATCTCGAACTGTACCATCCGGCGGCCGGTCATCCGTGAAACGACCGCGCTCGGCGCATGCTATCTGGCTGGGCTTGCTACCGGTGTTTGGAAAGACCGGCAGGAACTGAAACGGCTCTGGCGCTGTGACACGCTGTATGCCCCCCATATGGAGACGCAGGAGCGCGTCCGGTTGCTGGACGGCTGGAATAAAGCGGTGAGCCGGAGTCTGGACTGGGCGCCGCACAACTGAATCGAGACAAACGAAAAGGAACGGCCTAATTCGGCCGTTCCTTTTTCTTTCTGAGAATCGCGTATTCACTCACTGGGAATGGGAACGCAAACTGCACTTTCATCTGTGGGACATTGAAAAGCGCCAGCGCTTCCCCCTCTTCATTTACCGCGTTTTCCGCGCGGAACACATGCGGTTCCCTGCCGGGCTGCAGCAGCTCCAGCTCCTCCCCTCGGAAAAAGCGGTTTTTCAGCGCAAACACCGCCTGTCCGTCCGCACCGCAGCAGACTGGCATCCCTACGACCTCGTAATCGCGGATATACTGGCTATCGCCATAATGCTGGCCGTTCTCCCCGCTTCCGAAGTAAAAGCCGGTGTAATATTCCCGATGGCTTACTTTATTGACCTCCTCCGTGCAGAACTCCGGCAGCACGAATGTCTCCGGAGAGGCGCGGTACGCGTCGATCGCCGCGCGGTAAGCCCCGGTCACGCAGGCGGCGTAGTAAGCCGTTTTGTTGCGTCCCTCGATCTTAAATGAATCCACCCCCGCGCGGATCAGCTCTGGAATATGCCCGATCATGCACATATCCTTGGAGTTATACAGATAGGTGCCGCGCGCGTCCTCCTCGACCGGAAAATATTCCCCCGGCCGTTTTTCCTCCATCAGCGCGTAATTCCACCGGCACGGCTGCGCGCACGCGCCGCGGTTGGCGTCCCGCCCTGTCATATATTGCGAAATCAGGCAGCGTCCCGAATAGGATATACACATCGCGCCATGGACAAACGCTTCGATTTCCAGCGTTTTAGGGGTCTTTTCCCGTATTTCCGCGATCTCGTCCAAGGAAAGCTCACGCGCCAGCACAATCCGCTCTGCCCCAAGATCCGCCCAGAAATTCGCCGCCTCATGGTTCAGGATGCTGGTCTGGGTGCTGATATGCAGCGGCACATGAGGCGCGTATTTCCGTGCCAGCCGAAGCACGCCCACGTCCGCCACGATCAGCGCGTCCGCTCCCGCATCCTCCAACAGCTCCAGATAGGATGGAAGGGCGAGCAGGTCGCGGTTGGAGGGCATGATATTAACCGTTACATAGCACTTGACGTGCCTCCCATGCGCATAAGCGATGCCGGAACGAAGCGCTTCTTCGTCAAAATTGGCGGCAGCGGCCCGCATGCCGAATTGCTGTCCGGCGCAATACACGGCGTCCGCTCCATACGCAATGGCAAAGCGCAGCTTTTCCATATCCCCTGCCGGCGCGAGCAGCTCCGGCCGCTTATTCACCGCTTCCCTCCGCGCTGGCGGCCGCAGCCTGCGCCGCGTTGGAGGCGGCGATATTCGCCTCATGCTCCGCATAGCTGTTGGCAAACAGATGGCTGCCATCCGGCATGGCGACATAGTAGAAATAGTTATGCTGCTCGGGATGGCTTGCCGCGTACAGCGAAGCGTAGCCGGGATTGCAGATCGGTCCGGGGGGTAAGCCCTGCTTGGTATACAGGTTATATGGCGTATCGGACTGCAGATCCTCCTCGCTCAGCTTTCCGCTCGTCCGTCCCAAGCCATACAGCACCGAGGCGTCCACCTGCAGGTAGGGGAACGAATCCGGATTGTTCAGACGGTTATAAATAACACCCGCGATCGTCGCGCGCTCCCCGTCCTGCTGCGCCTCGCGTTCGATCAGGGACGCAACCGTTACGATATCGTGCATCGACATGCCAAGGTTCTCGGCCCCTGCCTGGATCTCATCGTCATACTTTTCATCAAAGTTGTTGAGCATCTTGTTGAGACTGGAAACGACCGTGGAGTTCCCCTTGTATATCTCATAGGTGTCGGGGAATAGATACCCCTCCAGCCAGCCCTGCTTCGCCGGCTTTTCCTCCTGTAAAAACTCATGCTTGAACTCGTAATCGTTGAGCGCTTCGTCGATCGCTTCCTCCGTGCAGACGTGCTCATCAAGCAACAGCTGCTTGATCTGCATGGTCGAATAGCCTTCCGGCACGGTTATCTGGATCGTCTCCGTGCTGGTGGAATTTGCCAGCGTGTCGATGATCTGCCCGTAATCCATATTGGGATTGAGCGCGTAGGCGCCGGCCAAAACGCTCTCGTTATCCCCTTTCAGACGGACATACAGCTTGAAAATCGTGCCGTAATTAATCACGCCCTCATCGTCAAGCTGTTTGGCAAGGGAGAGAACGTCCGTATTCTCCGCAACGGTTATTTCTTTTACCGCGTCGTCCTTGACAAACGCAAACACGTCGTTTGCAACAAAAATCGCCACCAGCGACAGGACGATCGAAATGCCCAGCACGGCGATTACATACACAACCGTGCCCGCACACCCGCTGTTCTTGCGCCGCCTGCTCCGGCGGCGCGTTTGCTGTACCGGTTGGGTTTGCTGATTCTCCATGTTTTCCATGTTTTCACCTCATCCATTTCTCAAGGTTTTTTCAGATCCAGTGCAGCACTACTTTGACGAGAAACGCCGCGATAAAAGCTATAACACCGGGATTGCGCACGAGCAGGAACAGGTCGTACAGCCCCGCGCCCTTTTCCAGGTGCGGGATATACCCCTTTGCCAGCAGTCCTTCCGCCCCGCGCAGCGTCAGATACAAAAACAGCAGCAATACGATCGCATTGATCGCCGCGAAATGATTCCAAATGCCAAAGGCGGCATAAGTATCCGTGATCCAAAGGACAAAAACATAATACAGATTATTGACCGCGTGCGCAAGCACGGCCGGCCAAACGCTTCCGAACGCATACGTCAGATACGCATAGGCGATACCCGCCAGCAGCGGGCCGAAAAAATTCATCAGGCTGCCGTGCAGCATCGCAAACGCAAAGCCGCTGAACACCAGGCACGCGCCGGTGCCGACGCTTTGCTCCTGCGCGGCCATCAGCGCGCCGCGCAGATACATCTCCTCCACGGTCGCGCTCAGCGCTACGATCACCAGCAGCTTCCCTGGCAGCGTCATGCCGGTCTGCGGTGTGTCCAGCGCGGTTGCAGTCAGATCCGCTCCGGCAAGGCCGGCGATCTGGTATATCAGCAGGTTCAAAAAAAGCGACAGCACCGCCACCGTTACGCCGAGCTTAACCGTTACGCCGAGCGCCCCTTTGGGGAGCCGCCTGGGCCGCAGGCGCTGGCGGACCGCCTTCTGGTCGCGCAGAGAGACGACCGCCAAAACCATCGGCAGCAGAAAAGCCGCTGCCTCCGACAGCGCGGTCAGCGGCGCGCCGCCGCCGAGCCGTCCTGCCAGCCGCCCCATGCCGGTCAGCAGGCAAAAGCACAGAAACAATGACAGGCCGGGCAGCAGCGCGATCTTATTGTTTTTCATCCGTGTGCAGCACCCGCCTTTCGGTAAAAATCCAGCCGCAGCGCTGATCGAACGCCGTGCGCGGCAACCGTTCCAACAAACGCCCCTCCGCGCACAAGGCAGCCCGAATGGCCGGCGTCCGTATCATAAAGCGGTCGTAATATCCGCCGCCGTAGCCCAGGCGGTACCCCGCACGGTCGCAGGCCAGCGCCGGTGCGACAATCAGGTCGATACGCTCCGGCGGCACCTCCCGCGCAGACGCATCCGGCTCCAGAATGCCGAAGCGTCCCGTCCGCAGGCTGTCCAACGACGCGATATGGTACGCCCGCATCTCCCCCGCGCGGAGGCAGCGCGGCACGCAAACGTTTTTCCCCTCGGCAAGCGCCTGACGCAGGATACCATGCGTATCGATCTCATCCGGCGTGGATACATAACAGAACACGCATTGTGCGCGGGCAAAAACCGTACTGGCCAGCAGCCGCTCGGAGATACTCCGATCGGCCGCGGCTTTTTCCGCCCGCGGCTGCTCCATCCGCTGCTTCAGGAAAAAGCGGCGTAGCTCCGGTTTATTTTCCAAACGCATACAGCGCGGAATCCGCCACACGGCGGGCCTCCGCTTCACCGCAGAGCGCGGAGACGAGCGTACAGGCAAAATCCAACGCGCCGCCCACGCCGCACGCCGTGATGATTTTTCCATCCCGCACACAGGTCTGCCGAACTGCGGTCGCACCTTTCATTCCATCCTCCATGCCGGGGTAGCAGGTCGCCCTGCGCCCCTGCAGCAGCCCCATGCCGCCCAGAATGACCGAGGGCGCGGCACAGATCGCCGCAACGAATTTGCCATCGTCATAGCACTTCCGCACGGCATCCGTCACACGCTTGTCCGCATACAGGTTGGCCGTACCCGGCATTCCGCCCGGCAGTATCACCGCTTCCGCCGCATCCCAATCCGCTTCGTCCATGGAAAGCTCGGTTTCCACGCCGATGCCGTGAGAACCGTGTACGATTTTACCGGTCACGCCCACCAGCTTTACCTCCACACTCGAACGGCGCAGGAGATCGACCGGCGACAGCGCTTCCAGTTCTTCAAAGCCTTCTGCCAGCAACACATATACCATTGTTGTCACACACCTTTCAATTGAGCATTAAATTCATGTAGCCGCAGGAAACCGCCCTGGGCACATGCCATTTGATACAGCCCAGGGCCGTTTCCCGACCGCATGCCGTATAGGTGAACGCATCTTTCCGCAATACCTCCAGCAAGCCCTGCTCCCGCTCCGGCGTCATGCCGAATGCTTCCTGTGCGGTATCCTCCCAGCAGAACGCATAGGCAGCCAGCTTACCAGCCTCCCGCCAGCCGTACACGCCCTTTCCCAAAGCGTCGAACAGCGCTATCTGCCCCGCCCAGCAGGATGGGCTGCGCGCGATACGGCAGGGTGCGGCAAGCCGGTCATACAGCGCCGCGAGCTGTGGGATATCCTGTTCGGAAAGACGCTGCGGAACGCTCCCCCGCGTCTTTTTCACGATCTCGTGGCGCGCTATGCGAAAAAACGGCTCATAGCCAAACGGCCGGTAAAAGCCGAACAGCCACTCCTCCGCAGGGATAAGCGTGGAGGCAGTTCGTCCCGCCGCGCGGTCAAGCGCAAAGGAATGCTCCAGAAGCCGCGCCATATGTCCCTGCCGGCGATAGTCCGGATGGGTGCATGCCCCGTAAATATAGGTCGCTTCGGACACATCGCCCCCGCAGTCCAGACGGTACGGCAGCATTTGCACCATCGCGCACAGCGTGCTTCCCTCAACCGAGAGCAGCGTTTTCCCGATATCGAAAAAATGGGCGAAAAAATACGGATTGAAGCCTCCCTCGTCCGGAAAGCAACGCTCCCAAAGCGCTCGAACCGCGCCGGAATCCTCCGGTCCAGCAAAGCGGATCATTCCGCACGCTCCTTTGGCACGGCCGTGTATTTCACGCCGCGCATCACCGGATAATAGGATTTTTTGGCTTTCCGAAGCCCCTCTATACCGAGGTCTTCCTCTCTGTTGACGTATTCCACATCATCGCAGTTCCGCAAAACGAACTGCTGGTTGATCATTTGGTAAGCGCCCGGAATCGTATGGTCGGCCTTTTCGATCTGTACCACATACATATCCGGCGTTGCCCGGCATCCAAACGTGAAAGCGATCACTTCGCCATCCAGACGCAGCAGCCCGCCTTTGAGCGCAAGCGCGGAGAAGTTGTGCAGCGCCTGCACAATCGCGCAGGTTTCCCCCTGAAAGTCCCGATTCTGCGCACAGCCGTTCTGATTGCACCAACGGATATGGTATCCAAACGCATCCTTGACGTTTTCCGGCGTCATATCCTCATAGCTCCATCTGCCCTCATACGCGGTTTTAAACCGGTTGACCAGATTGCGCTTGGACTGCAGCTTTTTTCCGGACAGGGTGCGCAGCTTTTCTGCAAGGTAAATGTAGTCATCCCCATCCTCATTATCGTGGGAGAAAAAATACTTTTCCGGCCGGACAGCTTCGATCCGTTCGATCATAGGCTCCGCTATGGATACCAGCTGGAACGGGATTCCCCGCTCCGCGGCGTCGGCTTCCAGCGCGTCTAGCGCGCCGCCCAGATCTCCCTCTCCAATCGGCGCCAAGTAACAGTCATGCCCGCCGTCAAGCGGCGTCATCTTGACCAGCAAAAAACCGTCGCGGAAGCAGATCTGCGTGCCATAATGACTACGCCACATAAACAGGTCGACAAAGCAACGCTCGCACAGATGGTAATTGTAATGGGCGCCGCAAGCCTCGACCGCCCGCTTGTCCTTCAGTGTGATTTCGCAAAATGGTAACATAAAAAATATCCTTTTCCTTATTGTCCCGCTGTCTCTCGCAGCTTTTGATAATATGCGCGTACTGCACCCGCCTTCCCGCAGGACATTTTACCCTCGGTGCAGGCGCCGTCCACGCACGCAGGCCCGCAGTGCGCGAACAGCGTCGGCGCGACCGCGTATACCACGCGGTACATTTCCTCTGCAAGCGCGCGGATCTCCCACTGCGCGCGGTTGCAGCAGCGCAGCTTAAAAAAGTTTTTCAGGCTGCGTGCATTGGCAGTCATCACAATGCGGGTAGCACAGGCATTCGGCAGCACATATCGAGCGTCCTCGATCGCGTGCTTTTCCGCCTGGCTGCGCGCCTGCTTCTCCGGAACGCCCTGCGCGAGCAGCTCCTCAACGTAGCCCTCCATCAGCGCGGCGGTCAGCGCCTCGTAGGTGCGCTGGTCATCCTCCATCGCCCGAATAAATTGTTCCCGCGCCGCTGGGATTTTATCGATCTCCGGCGGCACGACATACTCAAACCCGCGTTCCCTCACATACCGCTGGGACTGTACGGAAAACGAGGCCATGCGGTGCCGCGTGATCTGCGCGAGCAGCGAACGCGACACGCCCTCGATCGCAAATGTAAACGACACATGCTCGATCGGGCTTTCATGCCCGATCTCTGAAAGCATATGGACAAAACTTTGGGTTTTTTCCTCTGTCAATCCGTCCAGCACGCTGTCGACATCTGTGAAGGAATAGCAGTTCTTGGCCGCCGCCGCCACCAGCTTTTCCGGTTCGGGCGTGTGCGCCAACAGTTTCACTTTCATTTTTTATTTTCCTTTCCGTCCCAAAAGGCGCTCCCGAAACACGATAAGCAGGAATTTGGGCAGCTTCATCATACGGCCGATCCGGCTGGGCTGCTTGAGCAGGCGGTAAAACCATTCCAGCCCCAGCCGGATAAAAATATCCGGCGCGCGCTTTGCTTCGCCTGCGAAAACATCGAGCGAGCCGCCCAAGCCGCAGTACAGAGTGGCATGGATTTCGTCGATATGCGCGGAAATGAACTTCTCCTGCTTCGGCGCCCCCAGGCATACGAACACAGCGTCCGCGCCGCCACAGGCATTGATGGCCTCGACCGCTTCCTGTTCATCGGAAAAATAGCCGTCGTGCGTTCCTGCAAGGACCAGCCCGGGGTATTTTACGCAGAGGTTTCTGCCCGCCTTTTCTGCCACGCCCGGCTTTGCGCCGAGCAGGTAAAGGCGCATTCCTTCCTTTGCCATGGCAGCGGCAAGGCTTTCGGCAAAATCTATGCCGGCGACCTTGCCGCACAGCTCCTCGCCCAGGATTTTTGCGGCATAGATGATGCCGATGCCATCCGGCAATATCAGGGCGGCATGATTCACCACCCTCATAAAATCGCTGTCCTTTCGGCAAAGATCCACTATTTCCGGATTTGGCGTCACCACATACCCCTTTTGCCGCGCGCGGATCCGGCTCATGGCCAACTCCACCGCCTGCTGCAACGTTACGGCATGAAAATGCACGCCCAGAATTGAAGCGGTTTTCATCTCTTTGTCTCCCATATTTTCACATCATTGCTGCATAATACACATTCCAAATCTATTTTATTATAGCGCAGTTGTTTCAAAATCTCAAGCCTGCAAGGTATAAAACTGGATGATTCGGAAAATTGATGTAAAAAGCCAGGCAAAGCGCCTGACTTTTGGTGTTTTTCAATCTTTTTTGTCTTTCCGGCACGAACAGCCGCCTAGGCCGCAGTGCGAGATCACTTCATTGAGGTAAACGGACATTCCGGTGCAGAGGATTCCCTGCACCATACCATCGAACAGAGCGGCTGCCCAGTTTGCATACTCCCCGTAGCGGGAAACAGCCGACAGACAGGCCAGCATGACGCCGCAGCCGGTAAGGGCAAGTGGAATAAATTGATTGGGGAATTTTCTGATTGCCTTGAAAGCGCGCCCCAAGCAATACAGGACTGCCACCAGAATGGCATAATCCGCCTTGATATATTGCGAAACCTGCTCCAAATTCATTCACCTCCCATCCATTTTATGAAAGGAAGCGAAAAAAAGGAACGCCGGCCCACGGCCGGCGTTCCTCTCTGTCAACAATCAAAGTTGTGCGCGGATGAGCGCCCCCATCTCGCTGGTAGAGAGCGCTTTTTCCCCCGGCGCGGCGATATCCGCTGTGCGATGGCCCGCGTCCAGCACGGCCTCGACCGCGTTCTCAACCGCGTCCGCCTCGGCCATGAGGCCGAAAGAGTAGCGCAGCATCATCGCACAGGACAGGATGGTCGCGATCGGGTTGGCGATGCCTTTGCCGGCGATATCCGGCGCGGAGCCGTGAATCGGCTCGTACATGCCCTTGCCGCTCTCGTTCATCGAGGCGGAGGGCAGCATGCCGATCGAGCCGGTGATCATGGATGCCTCGTCCGACAGGATATCGCCGAACAGGTTGCCGGTCACGATCACGTCGAACTGGCTGGGATTGCGGACAAGCTGCATCGCGCAGTTGTCCACATACATATCCGAATATGCTACCTCGGGGTACTCGTCCTTGATGCGGTGCATGGTTTCGCGCCAGACGCGGCTGGTTTCGAGCACGTTCGCCTTATCGACCGAGCAGACCTTCTTATTCCGCTTCATCGCCATCTCGAACGCGCGGCGGCCGATGCGCTCGACCTCGTAGACCGAGTAGTTCATATCATCCGCGCCGGTCTCGCCCCAGCCCTTGTCGCTCTCGCGGCGGTAATGCCGGCCGAAGTATACGTCGCCGGTCAGCTCGCGGCAGACCAGGATGTCAAAGCCGTCGCCGATGATCTCGGGCTTGATCGGACACGCGTCGGACAGCGCCTTGTGCATCTGCGCCGGACGCAGGTTGACGAACAGGCCGAGCGCCGAACGCAGGCCGAGCAGCGCTTTCTCCGGGCGTTTTTCCGAGGGTACCTCGTCCCACTTAGGGCCGCCGACCGCGCCGAGCAGCACGGAGTCCGCGTTTTTGCATATCTCGATGGTCTCCTCAGTCAGCGGGATGCCGTTCGCGTCGATCGAACAGCCGCCCGCGAGCACCTCCTGATAGTGGAAGGTGTGGCCGAACCGCTCGCCCACCTTGTCGAGCACCTGCATGGCCTCGGTCACGATCTCCGGACCAATACCGTCGCCCTTGACGACTGCGATATTGTATTCCATCGGACTTACTCCCCTCTCTCTTTGAGCGACTTCAAAAGGCCGCCCGCCTGGATGATGCTCTGGATGAACGGCGGGAAAGCCGCCGCCTGATAGGTCTCGCCCTTGGTTTCATTGGTAATCACACCGGTGTCGAAATCGACCGAAACCGTGTCGCCCGCATCGATGCCGTTCGCCGCCGCCTCACACTCGAGGATGGGAAGGCCGATGTTGATGGCGTTGCGGTAGAAAATGCGCGCGAACGAGGCCGCGATCACGCAGGACACGCCGTTTTCCTTGAGGACAAGAGGCGCATGCTCACGCGAAGAGCCGCAGCCGAAGTTGCGCGTTGCCACGACGATATCACCCGGCTGCATCTTTTTGACGAAATCCGCGTCGATATCCTCCATCGCGTGAGTTGCCAGCTCCTTGGCGTCCGCGATGTTCAGGTAGCGCGCGGGGATGATGACGTCGGTATCGACGTTATCCCCATATTTGAAAACTCTGCCTTTTGCATTCATGGTATTGTTTCCTCCCTTACTTCAGTTCGTCGGGCGCGCAAATATAGCCTGCGACCGCACTCGCCGCCGCAACGGCCGGACTTGCCAGATAGATCTCCGAAGTGATATGTCCCATGCGGCCGACGAAATTGCGGTTGGTGGTCGAAACCGACCGTTCGCCGTGCGCCAGGATGCCCATATGGCCGCCCAAGCATGGGCCGCAGGTCGGGGTGGAAACGATTGCGCCCGCCTGGATGAAGATTTTGGTCAGCCCCTCCTCGATGCACTGGAGATAAACCTCCTGTGTGGCAGGGATGACGATGGTACGCACGCTCGGATGCACCTTGCGGCCCTTGAGAATGGCTGCTGCGGCGCGCATATCGTCGATGCGGCCGTTGGTACACGAGCCGATGACCGACTGCTGCACCTCGATATGACCCAGTTCGTTGATGGTCTTGGTGTTCTCGGGCAGGTGCGGACACGCGACCGTGGGCTTGAGGGCAGACAGGTCGATCTCGATCTCCCTCTCATATACCGCGTCCGGATCAGCCTCGAACACCGTGACCTCACGGTCCACGCGCCCCTGGATGTACGCCATGGTCTTTTCATCCACGGGGAAGATTCCGTTCTTCGCACCCGCCTCGATCGCCATATTGCAGATGGTGAAGCGGTCGTCCATGGATAAGGAGGCCACGCCCTCGCCCACGAACTCCATGGACTGATACAGCGCGCCATCCACGCCGATCTGGCCGATGATGTGCAGGATCACGTCCTTGCCGGACACCCACGGGCTAAGCTTGCCCTTGAGTACAAACCGGATCGCGCCCGGCACCTTGAACCAAGCCTTGCCCGTCGCCATGCCGGCGGCAAGGTCGGTCGAACCCACGCCGGTCGAGAACGCGCCCAGCGCGCCATAAGTGCAGGTGTGGCTGTCCGCGCCGATAATCAGCTCGCCCGGGGCGGTGAGCCCTTTTTCCGGCAACAGCGCATGCTCAATGCCCATCGCGCCCACGTCATAGAAGTTGACAATCTGATGTTTTTTGGCAAACTCTCGGCATTCCAGGCATTGCTCCGCGGACTTGATATCCTTATTCGGCACGAAGTGGTCCATCACCAGCGCGATCCTGGTGCGGTCAAACACCTTGTCAAAGCCGGCTTTCTCCATTTCACGGATCGCGACCGGACCGGTGATATCGTTGGCAAGCGTCAGGTCAACGTTCGCCTCGATCAACTGCCCGGCTCCCACGCTTTCCAGCCCCGCATGCTTTGCGAGTATTTTCTGTGTCATCGTCATGCCCATAACAGTGCTTCCCCCCTGTTTTAATCGATAAAGTACTTATTGATGCCATTGATGTAGGCCTTGATAGATGCCTCGATCACGTCGGTCGAAACGCCGCGGCCGGTAACGATCTCTCCCCCGTCAACGCTGATCTTGGCGATCGCTTCCGCCTGCGCGTCCTCACCATCGGTCATGGAGCGCAGCGAGTAATCCTCCAGCTCCACATCCTTGTCAACGATCTTATTGATTGCGCGGAACGCCGCGTTGATCGGGCCGTCCGACACGGCCGCGCGTTCGAAGGTTTCGTCGCCCTTCTTGACGCGGATGACCGCGGTCGAAGTGATGGTGTTGCCCGAGTTGATGACAAAGCGGTCCAGCGTGTAACGCTCCTCACCGGAAACCGGCACCGCGCCGACCAGCGCTTCCAGGTCGCGGTCCTTGATGACCTTTTTCTTGTCCGCCAGAGCTTTGAACTTTTCAAACGTCTTGTTGAGCTTTTCCTGATCCAGCGTATAGCCCAGCTCACGCAGCCGCTCCTCGAACGCATGGCGGCCGGAATGCTTGCCCAGCACGATTGCGTTCTTCGGGATGCCGACCGACTCCGGCGTCATAATTTCGTAAGTCTCCTTGTTTTCCATCACACCGTGCTGATGGATACCTGCCTCGTGCGCAAACGCGTTCGCACCGACGATCGGCTTGGTCGGCGCCACGGAAACGCCCGTGATGGTCTGGATCATGCGACTGGCGCGGTAGATCTGCGTCGTATCAATGCTGCAGGCGATGCCGAAAATATCCGCGCGCGTTTTGAGCGCCATAACGCATTCCTCCATGGAAGCGTTGCCCGCGCGCTCTCCAATGCCGTTGATTGTGCATTCGATCTGGTCGATGCCCGCTTCCACGCCGGCCAGCGAATTTGCGACCGCCATACCCAGATCGTTGTGCATGTGGCAGGAGAGTACAATATTTTCAATGCCCGGCGTATGCTCGCGCAGGTAGCGGATCCGCGCCGCATACTCCTCTGGAATCATATATCCGACCGTATCCGGAATATTAATCGTGGTCGCTCCTGCCTTGATTGCGGTTTCAAACACGCGGCACAGGAAATCCAGATCCGAGCGGCAGGCGTCCTCTGCGGAGAACTCGATATCGTCGCAGTATTTTTTCGCATAGGCAACATTGTGCGCAACCGATTCCACCACTTCGTCCGGCGTCATTTTAAGCTTATACTGCATATGCACCGGAGAGGTGGCCAAAAACGTATGGATGCGGGCGTTCTCTGCGCGGCGGATGGAATTCCACGCCGCATCGATGTCCTTTTCGTTGCAGCGTGCCAGCGAACAGATCGTTGAGCCGCGAACGATATCTGCGATCGCCGCGATCGCGGCCGCGTCGCCCGGGGAGGCGGCGGCAAAGCCGGCCTCTATGATATCGACCTTGAGCATTTCGAGCTGCTTGGCTACCTCGATCTTTTCGTTCAGGTTCATGCTACAGCCGGGGGACTGCTCACCGTCGCGCAGTGTTGTGTCAAATATTCGAATTGTTCTGCCCATTTTCTTGTCCTCACTTTCTTGTTTCAGGGTGTACAGGGACAAAAAAAACTTCGTCCCTTAATCCAAAATTAAGAGACGAAGCGAAAGCTCCGCGGTACCACTCTTGTTGCCGCATTCCTGCGACCACTCAGCGCGCATCTAACAATACGCCGCCCCTGTAACGGAGGGCCTCCGTTCCAGCCTACCGGCCAAAGGCTTTCAGCGGACAGCTCCCGGGCGAGTTTCACCGTTTTCTGACGCTGCCTTACACCGGCCGGCAGCTCTCTGCGGACAGGGACGCGGTTACTTTACCCGTTCATCACTTTTTTCATTATGTGACTATATTACTCTCTGCCCTGCGGCTTTGTCAAGTGCTTTTTCAGATTTTTCTTTGTGCCATTCGCTACATTTTGATAAATCTTGCTAAGCAGCGCTTTATCTGGTATAGTTACTGGTATAGCAAATACGATTTTCAAAAAACCTGCATCTGGCGAAGGGAGCACCCACGTGTTCGCCCCTCCGCCGCAAATTCCACTGAGAGGAGTTCCGCTGTGGAAGTTTTCTGGGATATTGTCCATACGTTTGATTATGAAATCCTGCTGCAGCTTTTCCAGCATTGGCGCGGCGGTGTGTCCGACGCAGTCTGGACCGTATTCTCCACCCTGGGCAACGGCGGCGCACTGTGGATTGCGCTGGCGGTCATCCTGCTCTTTTTTAGGAAGACCCGACGCGCGGGGGCCGCGATGCTCGCGGCCCTGTTGATCGGCCTGCTGGTGGGCAATGTTTTTCTGAAGGAATGGGTCATGCGGCCGCGTCCCTTTGTCACGCATCCGGAACTGACCGCGCTGCTCGACCCGGGCGATCAGTGGTCGTTCCCCTCCGGCCACACGCTGTCCTCGTTTGCCGCCGCAACAGCGCTCTGCTTTTTTCACCGAAAAGCCGGCGCTGCCGCTTATGTGGTCGCTGCGCTGATCGGTTTTTCCCGTCTTTACGCCTGTGTACACTATCCGACCGATGTACTCGCCGGCCTGTTGATCGGTATCCTTTGCGGCCTGCTTGCCGTGTGGCTTGTCGACCGTCTTTTTGACCGTATCCATGCCGCTCGTCTGAGAAAGGGTGTCCAATGAATCAGTATAAGCGCCTTTTAAGCAACACGTTTATTTTTGCGGTCGGCACATTCAGTTCCAAAATCCTTGTGATTCTGATGCTCCGTTTTTACACGGGTATCCTCACGCAGGACGAAATGGGCGTGGCGGACCTGATCGTCAAAACCACAAGCATCCTTTATCCGGTCGTGTCCCTGTCCATCGGGCAGGCGGTCATCCGCTATGGGCTGGAACGCAGGCAGAGCAAGCCCGAGGTGTTTACCATCGGGCTGCTTACCTTACTCTGCGGCTTCCTGATCTCCCTGCCGTTCCACCCCGCGCTCAGCCTGATTCATTATAAAACCTCTTTCGGCACAAGCGGTTCCCTGTTGGATTACCAATGGCTGATTTACCTGTATGTGCTGACCTCCTGCACGCAGAATGTATGCAGCCAGTTCATCCGCGCGCTCGGCTTTGTCCGCCTCTATGCGGTCGACGGCATCTTCCGCACGCTGATGACCATTCTGCTCAACATCCTCTACCTGAAGGTATTTGAGTGGAACATATTCGGCTATGTATTTTCCATTATCTGCGCGGACGCTCTCTCCACGGTCTGCCTGTTCCTGATTGCCGGACTGTGGAAATATATCAAGCCGCTGCAGATCAATTTCCACCTCTGGCGGGGCATGCTCGCCTATTCCCTGCCCCTTGTACCCGATGCGATTTTTGTTTATATTGTCGGCTTTTTCGGGCAGACCTTTCTGGCCAGCATGCAGAGCACCGCGGTCAGCGGCATCTACTCGGTCGCCTACCGCGTCCCCACGCTGATCGCGCTGGTAGCGTCCATATTTGTCGACGCTTGGCAGCTCTCCATGGTCAATGACAATTCCCGTCAGGAGCAGATCCGCTTCTTTTCCAACGTTGGAAACACCTACAGTTCAATCGTTTTCATTATCGCTTCGGGCGGCATCATGTGCGCCAAGCTGGCTATGATGATCCTCGCTGTTCCCAGCTACTTTATAGGCTGGATGTTTATTCCCCTGCTGGCGGTCGGCGCGGGGTTCAACTGTCTTTCCAGCTTCCAGAAAAGCGTCTATCTTTTGGAAAAACGCACGGTCCCCTCTTTCCTTTCCACCGCGTTTTCCGCGGTCGTTAATATTCTGCTCAACGTGCTGCTGATCCCGCGGTACGGCGGCATGGGCGCCGCCACCGCGTCCATGGTCAGCTATATCGGCCTGTTCCTCTATCGTGCGATTGACAGCCGCCGGTTCATGCCGATCCACTGGAATGTCAGGCGTCTGGGAGGCACCGTACTCCTGCTCGCCGTCCAGACCGCGCTCATGCTCACGGAGCCGCCGCTCTGGATCGTCTGGCAGCTGCTTCTGTTCGGTTTCGTATTCCTGCTCAACTGCAAGGAGCTGCTTCTCGGCGTAAAAAAGCTTTTGCACCGCGCGTAAGCAAATAAAAGCCGCAGGCCTAAGCCTGCGGCTTTTCAAATGGAAAAATCCAGCGACTGTCCCCTGTGGATCAAATCCTCGAGCGTCACGGAATCGACATACTGATTGATCGTATCAAATAAGCCGCGCCAAAAATCCAATGTGATACAGTCGCCCGCGCGCGAACATTCGACCGGCTCGCTCTCCAAACACGCGACCGGAGCGAGCGACCCCTCCGTGATACGCAGGATATCGCCGACCGTATATTCCGCCGGCGGTCGGGAAAGCTGGTACCCACCCTGCGCACCGCGGATCGACCGGACAAAGCCCGCCCGCGAAAGCTGCACAACAATCTGCTCCAGATATTTTGCCGATATCTCCTGGCGCCTGGAAATATCCCGTAGCGGGATAAAGCCCCCTGCGTCATGCTGCGCAAGGTCGATCATCAGGCGCAGCGCATACCTGCCTTTTGTAGAAATCTTCATATGGCATTCCCCTCTTTCCACTATTATGCCACAGAATTACTATGAATTCAAGCAGTAAAGCGCAGAGCTACCCGTTCACCGGTTTTTCATCTCCCGCAAAACGCTTTGAATATGTTCGCTTGCCTGCTGCACTTCCCATTTCAGCTCGGTCGCAGACATGCGTTCCGCCCCATGCCCCAGAATAATCATCTGCTCCATACCGTCCGAGGTCGCGACCCGAACCCGATGCTTGCGGGACAAGTCATAGGATGCCTGCTCAATATACATATCCGCAGTCTCCGCCTCCTTGGTGTAAACGACATCCAGGCCATGTAGCTTCTCGACCGAGCCGACGCCGCCCTTAACCTTATACGCGTCAAACACCACGATCAAATGGCACTTGCGCACGCTTTGATAATCGCTGAGCAGGTTGAGCAGCGCTTCCCGCGCGGCGTTGATGTCCCCCGCCGCGATGTCGTGCAGCTCGTCCCAGGAGAATATGATGTTGTAGCCGTCCACCAGCAGGTAATCCTCCGCGCGGATGCGGGTCACATACAGCTGCTCGAGCGTAGCGCTTTTCCTGCGGCTTTGCTGGAACGCCTCGAACCCCCGGTCCTTGATCGGGCCATAGGTGCGTTCAAACAACGCGCGAAGCTCCGCGTCCTCCTCCAGGCCCGAACCTGCTCGGGAGCGTGTCTGCCGTGCCGGCGGCGTATCCGTCTGTTCTTTTCCGCCGCCCAGCCGGAGGCCGCTGTCCAGATGCGCCTGCGCGGGTACTTCGTCCCATTTGACGACATGCCCCGCGCCATGCGAGCAAAAAACCGAATCCGGTGTGTTTTCCACGTCATGCGCGGCGTCGTATGCCGCCGCCGCGATCACTTCCGCCGCATTATGGCACGGCTCGTAGCCGGACAGCTCGCAGGAAAGCCGCCCCTCACCGCGCGTATACGCCGCAACCTCAGTCCAGTAATCGCGCAGGGTGGACACTGGCGCCTTTCCGGTCAGTACCGCGCGGCCGTCTTTGCTTTCCGGTATCTCAAACGAACCATCCAACCGCTGAATATCGCTCATCGCCCGCCCGACACAGCTTTCCGGCACCTCAAGTCGAAAAGCATAATACGGCTCCAAAAGAATGCTGTCCGCCTGCATCAAGCCCTGCCGCACCGCGCGGTAGGTCGCTTCCCTAAAATCTCCGCCCTCGGTATGCTTAACGTGCGCCCGACCGGTGAGCAGTGTGATCTTCATATCCGTGACCGGCGCGCCGGTCAACACACCGATATGCGTCTTCTCTCCCAGATGGGTCAGGATGAGCCGCTGCCAGTTCAGGTCCAACACATCGGTCGGGCAGGCGGAAGCAAACACAAGGCCGCTGCCCCGCTCGCCCGGCTCGAGCAGCAAATGCACCTCCGCATAGTGGCGCAGCGGCTCAAAATGACCGATACCAACAGCCGGCGAAGCGATCGTCTCTTTATAAACAATCCTGCCCGTGTCAAACTGCACGGCCGCCCCAAAGCGTTCCTCAATCAGCCGTGCCAGTATTTCCAGTTGAACCTCGCCCATAAGCTGCAGGTGGATCTCCGCAGACGCTTCATTCCACGATACCCGAAGCTGCGGGTCTTCCTCCTCCAGCAGCCGCATGTTTTGCAGCATCGCATGCGGGTCGCAGCCATCCGGCAGCCGCATCCGATAGGTCAGCACTGGTTCCAGCGCCGGTGATAGCGCGCCCGCCACGCTCCCCAGCCCCATGCCCGGCATGGTATGCGTCAGCCCTGTCGCCGCGCAAACCATACCGCATTCCGCTGTTTCCACCGTCCGGTACTTCATGCCGGAATAGATCCGAAGCTGGTTGACTTTTTCCTGCCAGCCGCCGTCCTCGCTGCCGCTGACCACCTCGCGCACACGCAGCGTACCGCCGGTCAGCTTGAGATAGGTCAGCCGGTTTCCCTGCTCATCCCGCGCGACTTTGAACACCCTCGCTCCAAAAGCCGCGCCATCCGCCGGCATGTCCGTATAGCGGTCCAATCCGTCCAGCAGGTCCTCCACACCCTGTAGATGCAGTGCGGAGCCGAAATAGCATGGGAAAACCGTTCTTGTCCGAATCAGTGCGGCAATATCCTTATCCCGCACGGCCTGTCCGTCCAGATACCGCTCCAGCAGCGTTTCATCGCATACCGCCAAGTTTTCTTCAAACGCCTGCCGCGCGGCGTTTCCGTTGAAATCAACGCAGCCCTCCCCCAGCTGCTTTTTCAGTTCGGCGAGCAGTCCCGCCCGCTCCGTACTAGCGAGGTCCATCTTGTTGACAAAAACCACTACAGGGATCTGATGCCGCGCAAGCAGTCGCCAAAGCGTATGGGTGTGCGCCTGTACGCCGTCCGTACCGCTGATCACCAGAACCGCATAGTCGAGCACCTGAAGCGTGCGCTCCATCTCCGCAGAGAAATCCACATGTCCCGGCGTATCCAGCAGGGTGACAGAGGTTCCCGCCAGATCAAAAACCGCCTGCTTGGAAAAAATCGTGATACCGCGCTCCCGTTCCAGCGCGGCCGTATCGAGAAAAGCATCCCTGTGGTCCACTCTGCCAAGCCTGCGCAGCACACCCGCCCGGTACAACATCGCTTCGGCCAGCGTGGTTTTACCGGCATCCACATGTGCCAGAATTCCGACGACAATTCGTTTCATAATTTCCTCATTTGCTGTAATTCGTTGTATTATAAAATTATTATAGCAAAAACACGGTGTTCGGACAAGCCGAATCCTCTCGCAAAGCGGGCCACGCGATCATCGGTCAAAAACACGAACAAATGTTTGCATATCTCAAATCTTTATGCTATACTGTAAACAGCGGGTGCGGAAGCCGCCGGACGCCCGCACACGCAACAGAAAAAAGGTGGGGTCGCTATGCAGGATGTCCTGAAAAACTTAAACGCCGCGCAGCGTGAGGCGGTCACAACGACCGAGGGCCTGATCCGCGTCGTTGCGGGCGCCGGCTCCGGAAAGACGCGCGCGCTCGCGCACCGGTTTGCCTATCTGGTAAACGAAGCTGGCATCCTGCCCGGCAATATTCTGTGCGTTACCTTTACGAATAAATCAGCGGGTGAAATGCGTCAGCGAATCCGCCAGCTTACCGGAGATAGCGACGCAGGCTATATCTGCACCTTTCACAGCTTTTGCGTATCCGTTTTGCAGGAGGACAGCCATGCCGTGCAGTATCCCAAGCGCTTCCTCGTGCTGGATAATTCGGATATCGACACCATGCTGCAAACCGTTTATGAGGAACGAAACCTCACCCTGCGCCATATGACGTTCAGCAGGGCGCGGGATATGATCGAAATACGCAAGCTGTTTCAGGAGCCGGACTATTACCAGGATATGCTGGCCATGCCGCTGGAGGGGCTGCGCGAGAAATATCTCTCTGCCGCCGCTGTGGAGGATATCATTTTTTACGGCTATCTGTATCAGGAAAAAAAGTGCTTTGGCCTAGATTATAACGATCTGATCAAATTTACGCTGTATCTTTTTGAGCAGGACGCCGGCATCCGTCTGAAATGGCAAAGGCGCTTGGAATATATAATGATCGATGAATTCCAGGATATCGACGAGCTGCAGTATAAGCTGATGTGCGTACTCTGCGGCTATCACAGGAACCTGTTCATCGTCGGGGACCCCGATCAGACGATCTATACCTGGCGCGGCGCCAATGTAAAATACCTGCTGGATTTTGACAAAGCGTTTCCGAACTGCAAAACCATCATGATGATGCAGAACTACCGTTCCTCCCCGCAAATCCTGCGGGCAGCCAATTCCCTGATCTCCAAAAATGTCCACCGCATCAAAAAGGAACTCCTCTCGACTTTGCCGGATAGCGGTCCGGTGTTTTTTCACCATGCGGAATCCGCGGAGCAGGAGGCGGAATGGATCGCCGCAAAAATCGCGGAGCTGGAGCAGCAGGGCGTCCCTTATCAGGATATTACAATCCTTTACCGTGCGCATTATGTAACGCGAACCTTGGAAGAAGTCTTTCGCAGGCGCAAGCTTCCCTATGTTATATACAGCGGCGCGCAGTTTTTTGACCGGAAAGAGATCAAGGACGCACTCTCTTACCTCCGCATGACGGCCTATCGGGACGACCTTTCTTTCCAGCGTATTGTCAATACCCCCAAACGAAACCTCGGTGAAAAGCGGATGCGCTTCCTGAAGCTCTATGCGGAACAAAACGGCTGCTCGCTGTACGAAGCGCTGCATCGTTGTTTGGAAGACGAACTGTTCCGAAACACGAAAGCGCGCCCGTTCATCCAGTTGATTGAGGAAACCGCGGCCAGATATGCCGGCAAGCCTGTCTCCGAGGTTCTCGGCATGCTGCTCAACCGGAGCGGCTATGAGGAAATGCTGCGGACGGAGGGCAATCAGGACCGGCTGGATAATTTGGCGGAGCTGAAGCAGTCCATCTATGAATATGAAGCCGCCTGCGGCGAAGAATGTACTTTGGAGGATTATCTTTCCCATGTCGCGCTTTTTTCCAACAGCGATACATCGGAGCGGCGCAATACCGTTAAAATGATGACCGTCCATACGGCAAAGGGGCTGGAATTCCCGTATGTTTTCCTCTGTTCGCTTTGCGAGGGCGTGTTCCCCTCTGTCAAAACGAAAACCCTGCCGGCCATGGAGGAGGAGCGGCGGCTCGCTTTTGTCGCCATGACCCGCGCGGAAGGCGGGCTGTTCCTATCGGACAATGCAGGCCGCAACATAGATGGCTCCTCCCGCATCCCCTCCCGCTTCGTTTTCGATATCGACCGCCTGCTGCTACAGTATACCGCCGAGCTTCCGGAAAGCCTTGTGGCCGAAGCCTCGGACCATATCCGCTTTCACCAGCGTCAGCTCAGCGCCTTGGCGGCCGGCCCTTCTTTTTCAGCGGGACAGCGGATCTCGCATCCTATTTTTGGCGACGGCGCCATCCTTGCCATCGATCGGGAAGCTTCCACCTACACCGTTCAGTTCGACGATATCCCAACGCCGCGCAGCATCTCCTTCCGCGTCCGGATCACACCGCTTTAGCGCGCTGGGAGCGCAGCCGCCTTTTTATCCCCATCCCCCTTTGCCTGTGAGGTGAGAATATGTCGACAGATACCCCCCAAGAGCGCACCTATATCGCGATCGACTTGAAATCATTTTACGCCGCGGTCGAATGTGTGGAGCGTGGCCTTGACCCGCTGACAACCAATCTCGTCGTAGCGGACGCCAGCCGGACGGCAAAAACGATCTGCCTTGCGGTATCCCCCTCCCTCAAGGCTTACGGGATCGCCGGCAGGGCGCGCCTGTTTGAAGTGCTGCAGCGGGTCGGGGAGGTCAACCGCAACCGGAGGCAAAACGCGCCCAACCATATCCTGGCCGGTGAATCCTGCGACGATACCGTACTGAAGGCCTCCCCGTCACTGGCGGTTGGGTTTATCACAGCGCCGCCTCAAATGGCGCACTATATTGAATGGAGCGCCCGAATCTACCAGCTCTATCTGAAATATATCGCACCCGAAGATATCCATGTTTATTCCATAGACGAGGTATTTATCGACGCGACAGACTACCTGCCCTATTACGGGCTTTCCGCGCGTGAGCTTGCGTCGATGATCGCCCGCGATGTGCTGCAGACGACCGGTATTACTGTGACCGCTGGAATCGGAACCAACCTTTATCTGTCCAAGGTCGCCATGGATATCGTCGCAAAGCATATCCGGCCGGACAGCAAGGGAGTGCGCATTGCGCGCCTGAATGAAATCACTTACCGTCGCCTGCTATGGCGGCATCAGCCTCTGACCGATTTCTGGCGTGTGGGGCGGGGCTACGCCAGAAAGCTGGCGCAGCACGGGATATACACTATGGGCGATATCGCGCGCTGCTCCCTCGGCAAGCCGAATGATTATTATAACGAAGACCTGCTCTATCAGATGTTCGGCATCAATGCGGAGCTGCTGATCGACCACGCATGGGGCTGGGAGCCCTGCACCATCGCGGATATCAAAAGGTACCGCCCCTCCTCGAAAAGCATTTCTTCGGGGCAGGTATTGAAATCCCCCTACAGCTTTTCACAGGCCAGGCTGGTGGTGCAGGAAATGGCAGATCTGCTCGCGCTCGACCTGGTCGGACGCAGGCTCGTCATCGACCAGATCGTCCTGACCGTCGGATATGATCGGGAAAACCTGACCCATCCTGAAACGCGTCGGGCGTATCACGGTGCAGTCACCGCAGACCGCTATGGACGGACAATCCCCAAGCATGCGCACGGAACCGCCAACCTGGACCGGCATACCTTCTCCGCGCATCTTATCTCCAATGCCGTTCTGGAACTGTACGACCGCATTGTAAACAAAACGCTTACCATACGGCGGATCTACCTGTCCGCAAACCATGTGCTTGAAGAAGATGCGGCGATACACCAGCCGACTTTCGAGCAGCTTGATCTTTTCACCGATTATAACGTATTGTCGCAGCAGCGCCGGCAGCAGGACGCCCTGTTAGCGCGGGAAAGGAAAATGCAGCAGGCTGTGTTATCCATCAAAAGCAAACATGGCAAAAACGCGATTCTGAAAGGCACCAGCCTACAGGAATCCGCTACCGCGAGGGAGCGCAACTGCCAGATCGGAGGGCATCGGGCGTGAAAGGCGTAAACCGTTATGGGCAGGCGGACAAAATCCGCCGGTATGACGATATCCTCAAACGGCCGCATCACAGGTCTTTAAAGCATCCCTCCATGCCGATGCTGGACCGTGCCGCGCAGTTCGCCCCGTTCGCCGCGCTGACAGGGCATGGCGATACGCTAAAGGAGACAGCACGGCTCACCGACCGGAAGATTGATCTGGACGAAAACGAAAAAGCCGTGATCGATAGGCGGCTACGGCTCCTGCGGGAGCGTTCCGGTCAGCATCCGCATATCGCCGTCACCTATTTCATCCCAGACAGAAAAAAAGAGGGCGGCGCTTACGCCACAGTATCCGGTACAATCAAAAGGTTTAACGAGCATGAAAGAAAGATTCTATTGATGGATGGCACTGTTATTGCGATCGACGACCTCCTCGCAATCGAAAGCCCCTTATTCCGCGGCGTCGATATATAGATGGAAACACATTCTCCCCAACAGACAATCTTTTTCTGTCCCGTTTTTCCATTACTGCAGACCTAACCGGCTGCTATGGATACGCCGTCGAGCCTGCTGCATTTTGCCGCCACACCGGTATCCAGTGCCGCGTTTCACACATATTCATAGGAACGGCATGGCAAAACACAAACGGATAATTCGCACATTAAAACTGTTTTTTTCGTTTTTTCGTTCAAATCACTCAGCTTTTTCCATGAAGAGCAGCAATTTCAAGTCATATCATGCGTTTTACCGCACAAGATACTATCAGCAAAACCCACTAAACAAAAAAACGAAATCGAAAAGGAGAGAACAATCATGACTAACACAAAAAATGGTTCTAATCAGGGTATGGTACCGGAAGCCCGCGCTGCAATGGACCGCTTTAAGATGGAAGCGGCAGCAGAGGTCGCTGTCCCTATCCCATCTTAAAAAAACTTTAAACCACTACATACCGGCTCACAACAAAAACTGCGGTAGGATCAACGTAAGCGTAAAATTCTACGATGAATACTATCAGATTCCTTCGTAATTAATCACAAAAATTATTATGGTGCTACGCAAAAAGTAATTACCTGCCTTTTATTTGCCGTATGACAAAGAGAAAATGAAAAACTGCCCTGTACACGAAACTTCGTATGCAGGGCAGTTTTTCCATCTGCACGATTTCTATTTCCAGAAGCCGTCAGCGCAAGACACGGACTTTTATTAAAATTTGGTGTTTGGCGCATCAATGATCAACTCCGAAAACCTAAAATGCAGCATAAGCTATAGGAAACGCGCAATGCGTATACCGGTACCAGCCGCTTTTATCACAAGGATATTACGCTCGAACCAAACTGTCTCTCTCTCCTTGTCGCCCTAAATGGGTGCAAACCAGTGCGCTTTCTAAGACTTTTGGAGCGGTTCGGATACGGCAAAACAACGCGCTATCCTGATACCACGCCAATTACATATTGCCCCAACATGCGGTAATATCACTTTTACAAATTCATTTCCGTACAAATCATACCGATAATCTGCCTTTGCGATGGTAAAAATCCGTTCTATCCCCGTTTCAGGTATCAGTCTGTAACTTTTTCGGCGCTGATGCACCAATCCCCTGTATACATACAGGTCGAACCGTTCCCCCATTCCTCGTAAATCAACCAAGGTTTCCAGGGCAAGCCAGCCAAACGGTGTTGCGTAATCAACAATATATGTGTGAAACCCCCGTTCTTTCATCCAGCGGTATGCCCTGATAATGTTTTTTCGTTTGATAACTGCATTTATAAAATTACATTCTCTGAGCTTGCCATTACCACAATAAAGCGCTGTCCGACGCGAATCTAATATAGGGAGATCGCCGTCTTTCGCTTCATTGATTGAAAAAGGCTGATCTGTCAGCGCTTCGACTTCTCTGCAGTCCTCCAATTCCATATCTAAAGGTTTTCGCCAGCCGCATTTGTATAAAAACTCCTGCAAGCCCATACGAGTATGAAATATCAGCCTTTGTAGAGCGTTATAATTCATGCCTCCCGATACCTTTCTCCAATATTAAACAACATTACTGCTGATGTATTGGCAATGCAGCCTTTGATAAACCCGTCTGCATCTGAATTCCCTGACAGGTCACAAATGTAAAATTCCGCATCCTGTATCATATATTCCAGAATACCCGTCACTTCCTGATAGATACTTTTCTTTTCTGTCATTATGTTTTCCACAGCATGACACGGCGGGATATACTGTGCTTTGACTTTTTCCCAATCCTCCCCCGACATTTCAGGGTAGTTGGTAACCACTGTAATCTCAGTTCTTCCGAAAAATTCTTTCAGCACATACATATAAGCAGAAACACAGATATTTTCCATAATGCGAAACTGACTGACACCATACTTATCTATCAGGAATCTCACGCAATGCTTAAACAGGCACATCCGTTCATAGTTGGCTGGCTCAAGCAAAAAGATACTGCATACAGGCTCTTTCTCAGAAGCATCCCTGCTTTTTTCAGCCGTCCGCGTATTCTTTATTGCTTCGGCACGAATTTTTTTCAAAGCCTGCTGCCCTGTCCACTGTACACCCGACACAGATTTCCCGATCAGGTCACTAATCCGACGCCATGAATGCCCTGCTTTCCGTTCCTCAAGAATGGTACGCTCCTGCGTCGTTAAGGCTGAATAACCTGCCTGTATGATCTCTGCAGTTGCCGCAGTCGTAATATCAAGCACTGGCACCCCCAACTTCTGCGCATACTCATACAGCTCGTTGTTACTAAACAGATCACGATATAGATAGCTTATGATATGCGTGCATTGCTGTATCCTCCACCGATCAAGGGGATCGACTTTTACGCCGCCCCTTCCCTGCCTTTTACTTGAAAGTGGAGCAGGCATTATAGCAACCTTATCAATCATGCAGGCTGGCATATCGGTTTTACCCTGTTTCAATTGCTGTATAAAGTCCGCATATGCTGGCTGGGTTACAAGCCATGTTATTATGACTTTTTTATCCTTGTTTTTTTTTGATAAAAGCGTTTTCGCGTCCAACGCGGCTATGAGGGATAAATTATAGAAAGAATCAAAAGCATCGCTGGGCCAAATATGCGCACCAAATAATATTTCTACTTCTTCATCCTGCTGCGCTAATCCAATAATAGTTTCCACAAGTCGTTTATAGAGACCTCGGTCATAAACCTTTTTATTCCCAATAAAAGTACAGACTGCCATCTTATCCCTCTTTTTCAAGTGCAACATGAGTTTAACTCTTTTTAGTTTATTAACTCTAAAGAGTTAAACTTAAATAATAAAAATGGGTATCCTCATTTTGAGGTGTTACCCATGAATATCGGTGAGGCGGTAAAATTACGAATTTTGGAGCTATGCAGAACTTATGATATCTCGATCAATAGGCTATGTACCATGAGTGGTATAACGCAATCTACGGTAAACAACATCGTCAACGGTCGAAATAACAGCACCACGATTTCTACTATAAAAAAAATCTGCGACGGGCTAAATATCACTGTGGAGGATTTCTTTCACTCAGAGTTATTTCGCGGTTTAGAGCAGGAAATCAAATAACCCGTATATCATGTTTTTCTTTATATTTATAATATAAAGTGATATCACTTAGTTGTCAAGAGACCGTATTAATACTTCCCTTATTGCTCTACAATAAAATTATTCCATCAGTCGGAGGTTATCATGGCAACAAACAAGCGTGTTTTTACATTGCGGCTCTCTGACGAAGTATTTGATAAAATAGGGATATTGGCCAGCAATGAGCATCGTTCTATGACAAACTATATCGAGTATGTCCTGCTGAAGCATCTGAATGAAATCGAGCAGGAGCAAGGGGCGATACGACCGAAAAAATAATTATAGATATTTTGTGATATAAAACAGCGGTATCCACGACGAAAATGTCGGATATCGCTGTTTATTTTATACTTCTCTGTTGACAGACCTTGGATAACCATATTCTCCCCGCACTGAGAAAGGTGAAGTTGACCGATTTAACGCACCGACAGGTGTAGTCTTTTATTGCTACACGCAGCACGAAAAAGGGATATCTACTACAACTTTCCGCAACATTCATAGATAGCTTTTGCGTTTAGTTCAGATTTTGTGTAGCAGTAAACAAGGGAAACAAGTTGTGATAAAAGCCAGCAGGACAAAACCCATACATATAATGCATATTCTCAAATTGAATTTACGACAAGATTCTGGTAAAATTAATCATATGAACTTTCGATAATACCAAATTATCAAAAGCATTACTAAAGTTAGGAGGGCGCATATGAAATCCAACTTTGGATTTCTCAACAGATACTGGCCTGCGTTGGCACAAATTGGTGCAGCAGCGGAGAAATATGTCTATTCTGATGCTAACGCCTGTCTGTATAAGCTAGGCATGTTTGGTGAGCGTCTGATTCTTGAAATCTTTGCTTTTGAGCATATCAAGGAACCCGCCCTCGATAATACCCACGCAAACCGAATTCGTCTGCTGAAGCAGGAGGGCCTGATTCCTAAGAAAATCGACGATATTCTGTATGCACTTCGTAAGACCCGAAATGACGCTGTCCATGCGGGCGCCGACTCTGTGGAGGACGCCAAAATTCTCCTCACTATGACCTACAACCTCGCAGTTTGGTTTATGGAAGTATATGGAGATTGGGGATATATCGCCCCTGCTTTTGTCATGCCTGAAAAGGTAATGCAGCCGAACTACGAGGCCATTATCAAAGAGCAGGAGGAAAAGATTGCCGCGCTCTCCAAGCAGGTCGAGTCGGTCTCTACCGCGGTATCGTCCAAAACTTCCAAGGAACGAGCGGAAAAGGGTGAAACTGCGTCTGAGAGCATAAAGCTTTCCGAGGCAGAAACTCGCTATCTGATTGACGAGCAGCTTCGCAAATATGGTTGGGAAGCTGACACCAATCATCTGCGTTATTCCAAGGGAATCCGCCCTCAAAAGGGCAGAAATCTTGCCATTGCCGAGTGGCCTACAGATTCCGCTATAGGTAAGAACGGTTACGCAGATTACGCTCTGTTTGTCGAGTTGAAGCTTGTTGGCATTGTGGAAGCCAAAAAAGCGGCTGTCGATATTCCCTCTGTGATCGACTATCAGTGTAAGGAATATGCTAAGGGAATCAAAGCTGAACACCGAGAGTACATCATCAATCAGTGGGGAGCATATAAAGTCCCCTTCGTTTTTGCAACCAATGGCCGGAAGTATCTCAAGCAGATCGAAACCAAATCTGGCATCTGGTATTTGGACCTGCGCAGCGGAGCCAATGCACCTAAAGCCCTGCAAGGCTGGATCAGCCCTCAGGGACTGATGGAGCAACTTGAAAAGGATATTGCTGCCGCAAATGCTGCGCTTCAGAATACGCCGTTCGATTTGCTCCGCGACCCGGACGGCCTGAATCTGCATAAATATCAGATTGCTGCCATTGAAGCCGCAGAGCAGGCTGTTATCGATGGAAAACAGACTGTTCTGTTGTCTATGGCTACCGGAACAGGCAAAACCCGTACCATCCTTGGTATGATCTATCGCTTCATTAAGAACGACCGTTTCAAGCGAGTTCTGTTCCTGGTCGACCGTACCGCTCTTGGTGAGCAGGCCGAAGATGTTTTCAAGGAAGTCAAAATCGAAGAATTGATGACCTTGGATTCCATCTATAACATCAAGGGGCTGGATGAAAAGGAAATTGACAAAGAAACGAAAATACATATCGCAACGGTTCAGAGTCTCGTCAAGCGCATCCTATATCCCGAAGGCGACACGATGCTCTCTGTGACTGACTACGATTTGATCGTAGTTGATGAGGCACACCGTGGATACATTCTGGACAAGGAAATGAGCGAAACCGAGATGCTCTACCGTAACCAGGATGACTATATCAGCAAATACCGCACCGTCATCGAATACTTTGACGCCGTAAAAATTGCACTGACCGCAACTCCTGCACTGCACACTACTGAGATCTTCGGAAAGCCTGTTTTCAATTATTCTTACCGCGAAGCCGTTATTGACGGTTATCTGGTCGACCACGATGCGCCTCACAATATTCGCACCAAACTGCGTGTGGAGGGTATCAATTACAAGAAAGGCGAACAGCTTGTTATCTATGATCCCGTTACCGGAGATGTTCTCAACAGTGCTGAACTGGAAGACGACATGAAGTTTGAAATTGAAAGCTTCAACCGGCAGATCATTACCGAAAACTTCAACCGGGCTGTTTTTGAGGAAATTGCTTGGGATTTCAATCCGGACGGTCAAGGCAAAACCCTTATCTACGCGGTCGATGATAACCACGCTGACCTCATCGTAAAGATTTTGAAAGAAATCTATGCTGAAGGCGGCGTTGACAACGATACGGTTATGAAAATCACCGGAAGTATCGCGGGTGGCAACAAGAAGAAAATCTCCGAAGCAATCAAACGCTTCAAGAATGAATCCTTGCCTAAGGTCGTGGTCACAGTTGATCTTCTAACCACTGGCATTGATGTGCCGGAAATCACTACGCTGGTCTTCATGCGCCGCATCAAATCCCGTATTTTGTTCGAACAGATGCTGGGCCGTGCCACCAGGCTGTGTCCTACTATCGGCAAAACCCATTTCGAAATTTACGATCCCGTGGGCGTTTATGAATCCTTGCAGGATGTCAGCAATATGAAGCCCGTTGTCACCAATCCCTCTGCCAGCTTCGAGGATCTGATGAAGGGACTGGAAGTAGCGAAGACTGATGAACAGCTTGCCTATCAAATTGACCTTATCGTTGCCAAACTGCAGCGCAAACGCCGCAATGTGAGTAAGAAGGCATTGGAGCAGTTTGCCCACCTCACCGGCGGCAAGGATCTCACTGCCTTTGCGGAGTATCTCAACAATAGCACTATTAAAGAAGCAGCCGCAGAACTGATCCGTCATCGGGAAGCCTTTTCTGCACTGGATAAAGACAAGCCTCACCGCAAGCGCCCAGTAGTTATCGATAACCACAAGGACGAACTGATTGACCATACCCGTGGTTATGGCGAAGGTCAGAAGCCGGAGGACTATCTGGAAGCCTTTAAGGAGTTTATCAACAACAATATGAATGCCATTGCAGCTCTGCGTACAGTCTGCACTAAGCCTTCTGAACTCACCAGGGAGGCCCTTAAGAGCCTGAAGCTGGAACTTGACCGCCACGACTTTACGGAGAAGCAGTTGAATTCTGCGTGGAACGAGATGACCAATCAAGACATTGTGGCCGACATCATTGCTTTTATTCGTCAGCAGGCTCTTGGTTCTATTCTCGTCAGTCATGAACAGAGAGTGAATCATGCCTTTGCAAAGCTGCGGGTCAACCATGATTTCAACAAGACCCAACTTGACTGGCTGAAACGTATTGAGAAGGTGTTGCTGGAAGAAAGTGTCCTAGATGAACAAATCTTTGAGGTCGGCGCATTTAGAAATGCTGGCGGCTTTACCATTATTGACCGCCGCTTCGGTGGCAAACTCCGTGAGATTATGACGGAACTGAACGAGTATCTCTATGAAGATGGAGGACACATAGCGTGAACAATCAGGAAATCGTAGCAAAACTCTGGAATCTTTGCAATGTGCTGCGGGATGACGGCATTACTTATCATCAATATGTTACGGAACTGACTTACATCCTATTCCTGAAGATGTGTAAGGAAACTGGTACCGAAGGTGCTATCCCGGAGCAGTACCGCTGGGACAAACTTCTTGCCAAGCAAGGCGTGGAACTGAAGAAGTTCTATAAGGAATTGCTGGAGCATCTGGGTGGCTGCACCGGTCGTGTTCGCGAGATCTATCAGGGCGCACAAAGCAACATCCACGAGCCTAAGAACCTGGAGAAGATTATCCAGACCATCGACCAGTTTGACTGGTATACTGCTAAGGAAGAGGGGCTGGGCAATCTGTACGAAGGCCTCTTAGAGAAAAATGCAAACGAGAAGAAGTCCGGTGCCGGACAATATTTTACGCCCCGCGTCCTCATCAATATCATGACCCGGCTTATTGCACCTCAGCCTGGTGAGCGGTGCAATGACCCTGCCTGCGGCACATTTGGTTTCATGATTGCAGCCGACCGCTATGTGAAAGATCGCACCGATGACCTGTTTGAACTGCCTGTGGACCAGCAGGAATTCCAGCGCACCCAGGCTTTTTCCGGCTGTGAGCTGGTGCATGATACCCACCGTCTGGCCTTGATGAACGCCATGCTACACGATATCAGCGGTCCCATTTATCTCGGCGACACTCTTTCCAACTTTGGCAAGGAACTGAAAGGCTATGATGTTGTCTTGACCAATCCGCCTTTTGGCACTAAGAAGGGCGGAGAACGGGCTGCCCGTGATGATTTTACATTTCCCACCAGCAATAAACAGCTGAACTTTCTCCAGCACATCTACCGCAGCTTGAACAAAACAGGCAAAGCCCGTGCGGCTGTCGTTCTGCCGGATAATGTTCTGTTTGCTGACTGTGATGGTGAGCGCATCCGTCAAGACTTGATGGAGAAGTGTAACCTCCATACTATCTTGCGCCTGCCCACCGGTATTTTCTATGCCCAAGGTGTCAAGACCAATGTACTGTTCTTTACCCGCGGCCGCGAGGATAAAGGCAACACCCGTGAAATCTGGTTCTATGATCTCCGTTCCGATATGCCCTCTTTTGGCAAGACCAATCCTCTAAAGGAGAGCCACTTTAATGAGTTTGTTGAATGCTATAAGGACAGCGATCTATCCGCCCGTACCGAAACCTACAGTAAGGACAATCCAAACGGCAGATGGCGTAAGTTTACCTATGAGGAAATTCTGGCACGGGATAAGACCAGTCTGGATATTACCTGGATGAAGACGGATAGCGGGACGGAAGATTATACGCTTGCCGAACTACTGGAACAAATCAAAGAAAAGTCCACCAACATTGCCAAGGCCGTGGCTGAGCTGGAGAAATTGATTGGCGAGGTGGATGAATAATGGATACAAAAGCATTGCGGCAGAAGGTGCTTGACCTTGCTATCCGCGGCAAGCTGGTTCCGCAGGACCCAAACGATGAACCGGCATCAATTCTTTTGGAGCGTATTCGCCAGCAGAAACAGCAGATGGTCAAAGATGGAAAGCTCAAACCAAAGGATATTAAAAATGATACCATTATCTTCGTTAGTGAGGATAATTTGCATTATGAGAAGTTAGCTGACGGTAGCATAAAATGTATTGAGGATGAGATCCCGTTTGACCTGCCGGAGGGCTGGGCGTGGAGTAGGATGGGCTCCATTTGTGAATATATTACAAGTGGTTCCCGTGGTTGGGCGCAATACTATTCCGATACTGGAAGATTATTTCTTCGCATGGGCAACCTCTCCAGAGACTCGTTTGAACTACGGATGGATAATCTCCAAAGGGTTGATTTACCCGACAATGCAGAGGGAACCAGAACTCGTGTAGCAGAAAATGATTTGTTGTTTTCAATAACAGCAGAGATTGGTATGTTGGGACTGATTCCTGCTAATTTCGAGGAGGCGTATATCAACCAACATGTCGGTTTGATTCGCTTTCTTAAAGAAGCACAAACCAAATACTTCCCATATATTCTTATGTCTGCGTTTTGCCGAGATCAGTATTATACGGTTCAACGCGGAATGAAGAATAGCTTTAGATTGGACAATATTCAGAATATTTTAACTCCTGTACCCCCTTTGGGCGAACAGATTAGAATCGCAGAAAAGCTCAGTAGCATCTGGCTACATATTCAGCAGATTGATGACGAAAGCGAAACGGCAACTGACATCATTTCCAAAGCTAAATCCAAGATTCTCGACCTTGCTATCCGAGGCCAGCTTATTCCGCAGGATCCGAATGACGAGCCTGCTTCTGTGCTGTTGGAACGCATCCGGGCAGAGAAAGAAGC